>Ga0315338_1000014_pt1 | contig 1127850 bp, 1007 predicted proteins | sample ASW8metaG_FD_204518 | JGI IMG/M metagenome (GOLD analysis project Ga0315338, IMG submission 204518) | Ammonia-oxidizing marine archaeal communities from Monterey Bay, California, United States - ASW #8 | ecosystem: Environmental > Aquatic > Marine > Coastal | place: USA: California... | reverse complement strand
ATACAAAGGCCGAAACCCCCATACCTAAAAGCAAATTCGCTGTCTACCAATATATCAATGAACTTAGTCAATCTCTTTTTCACCCAACGCTCTCACGCTAAGCGGGTGCAAATATAAAACCAATTTTCTGGTTGCACAACTCCATTCAAGAAAAAATCAGTATTAATTATTTTATCGAGCTAACCCCTTGAAAATGAGGTTGTATTCAAAGAAAAAAAATAAACTTTTGAATAAACTCTACGAAAAGAAATTCCATACCAAACCAAAACGAATCACAAAGTCGCGATACGGATAGTTAGGGGCAGCATAAAAGGTATTCCCGGTGAAAGAAGAATTAAAGTGCTCCGCTTTCAGATAGATACGGGTTTGGCGAACTTTCGCGTTAATGAAAAAGTCGAGTAAAGGAAAAGCTCCCAACTCTTCTCTATTCTGTACATAAAATTCCCCTAACAAAGGATTATACCCATCCATGGTATATGCAGTGAAATATTTAAAGGTAACACCTGTCTGAAGGAACATTGCATTCTTAAAGACATTGCTGGAATAATACAAAGTATTTCTTGTTACCAATTGAGGGACATTTAATACCTGGTTACTTTGAGTTACATTCTGATACATTACTGTATTGTTCAATGCCCATTTCCCTACCTTAAATTCCTTAGAGTACTTCACCTTTAGATGGCTTACCGAAGAGCCCTCCTGTTTTGGGGTAACATACGCATTCTCAGTACCATCCTCTATTTGCTGATTGCTTGCATTGGATGAAAAATATGTGTAGTTATCCGTAGTAGCATACTGCGCCATCAGATCTCCCCAAACCTGTGAACTCAAATTGAATTTGAGACTTTGCACATTCTGATTCTCAAAGGTCTCTGAGTTATTCCAATTATAATTCTCGTATTCTGACTGATAGAGTAGAAAATTAAAATTAGGTAAACGGGAAGAAGAATGAGCACTTACCTCAATGTTGTGTTTGTCGTTGATACTGTATTCTGCGGCGGCATCAAAAATATAATTTGTGAGCTCTCCTGTGATCCCATAGGTAAGAGATGCATCCAGGGCAAAAGCACCAATTTGTTTTTGATAGAGCCCTCCAACGGCTAATTCATCCCCACGCAATTGATTTGGGATAGTTTGTGTGTCAGTTATCAGAATGCTGTTGAAATAATAATCGTAATTATACCAATTCACGAATCCCTTTAGTGTTCCCAGAAATTTATTGGAATAATCGAGGCTTAGCCGGTTAAAAAATGTTTTTAAGGTTGCCTTATCATCAATAGGGGTTACTATGGTTGATCCAAAAAAATCGTTCTGACTATCTTGTTGAAACTGAAAATATTTGGTCTCATAGGTAAATTCATGTCCAAGACCTACTGAGGATCTATTAAGGGAATCCCTTTTTTGAAAAATCGCAAAGCGATGATCCAGAAAATACCGTTTCCCTAAGATCTTATTCCTGGCATCTGTAAAGAAAACGTCTAAACGCGATCTGTCCTTAAACTCAGGATCCTCAGATTCGAATTGCAGGTCCTTTGCTATCAATCCGCCATTCTCTTCCCCTTCAATATCCTGAGCAGCAATGTGAGCCCTTAGCATATATCGCTCATTTTTTGATTGATAATTGGCGGTGGTCCTGAAATTTCCGGATTGCATCTGGCTGTACTGATACTTTCCAAGGGAACGGAATCCTTTAAACGCAATGGAAAAATTTAATCTCCTGGACGTATTAAAGGTGAGCATGGCATCCAAAAGTTGCCCTTGTTCAAAGGTGGTCTTAAAGAAAAGATCTGTTAGGGGTGTAGGGACATTATAATATGAAATGTCCTCTACCTCCAGATAATTAATATTCCTTGCCCTTGCTCCCAGAGAAGGGTAAAAGCCACGCTGTTCCATATCTATACCCAAGGCATTATTAGGTTGCGATACATTGGCGAATGGCATGAGTTCAAAATTGTCTTGCCGTAAGTAGTTGTACTTATACTCTTTTTGGATAGTTAAAGTAGTATCCAGATAGGTTGTATCTCTGGCATACGAAATGATCTTGTAATCTTTAATACTGAGCTCTGGCTCCGTTCCTAGAGATGGTGGTGGTTTTGCCAGGTTCCTCTTTTGAAAAAGAGAAGAGTCCTTTTCTCTGGGAGGGGGGATTGTCTTATCCTGAGCAAAAACCGATTGCATAGAAATAATCAAAATAATACTTACAAGGTATTTCATAAAATAAATTACTCGGGCAAAGTTACTTTTTTTTGTCACTAAAGAAATGTGAAACTTTTGTAAGAAAAGGTTATGAATCCTTATCTTGAACCACTTTGGCTTTTTATTCCCGCAAAAAGGTGCCAAAGAGCTAATAAAATTGAATATTCCTGTTTTTTTCAGGATATTAGACAAAAAAAAATTACATGTTAAGAAAATTACTGCTGACATGCCTTTTTCTAGGCAGCGTTTCTTATGGTCAATTTAATCAAAATGCCCCATGGCTGGCTGGTGAAGATGGCAGTATGCTAATTCCTCAAGCTCAGAACAAACCCCGTTCTATCTATGAAATTTCAGAAGCTTTCAATGCATATTGGAAGAATAGGGATAAAGATGCTAAGGGCAGTGGATTTAAACCATACAAGCGTTGGGAAAATTACTGGATGCATTTTGTAGATGCACAGGGTTATCTCCCTAGTCCAAATAAGCTTTGGCAAACTTGGGAGAATAAACAAAAGCGCATAGGCATGGCCGTTAATCCTACCAGTGCCTGGACCCCTATTGGTCCCACAGATACCGGAATCTTTTCCGGCAGACTTCCAGGACAAGGCAGGATGAATGCCATAGCTGTAGATCCAAATGATGCAAATACCTGGTACGTAGGTGCACCAGCCGGTGGGATATGGAAATCTACAGATGCCGGTGCAAGCTGGACAAACCTTTTTGATGACTTCCCTCAAATTGGTGTTTCCGGGATCGCTATTGATCCAAATAATTCCAATATCATTTATATAGCAACGGGAGATGATGATGCTGCTGACTCTTACAGTGTGGGTGTTTTTAAATCGATAGACGGAGGAGGCAGTTGGCTGGAAACCGGACTTAACCCTTCAAACTCTAATGTCAATACATTGATGAACGAGATCATCATAGATCCCTCAAATACGGATATACTTTGGGTAGCCACTAATACAGGATTATACAAAAGTACAGATGCAGGTGATACATGGGAGGTAAGGCAAGCCGGATTCATTGCAGATCTTAAATTAAAACCCGGAGATCCAAATACCGTATATGCGGTTGCAGGAAGGTATGTTTCGGGTAGCGGAAATCAGGTTACCTTTTATAAAACAACAAATGGCCTGGATTTCACAGCCCTGGATAGCCCGGTGCTTCCTACAAATTCTGGCAGGGCTCTTTTAGGCGTTTCAGCCGCAGACCCAGAGGTATTATATGTTCTTAGTGCCAATACTGGTGGCAATAATTTTACCTATCAGGGGCTTTACAAGTCTACAGACAGTGGTGCCACCTTTACAGAAAGCCCTAATACTACAAACATTATGGAATCTAGTCAGGCATGGTTCGATATGGCTCTTGAGGTATCCCCTACAGATGCCAATGAACTCTATATGGGATGTCTCAATGTATGGAAAAGTATCAATGGGGGTAATTCATTTACACGTCTTAATCAATGGTTTGTGAATGACAACGCATATACGCATGCAGATATCCATGCTATTAGGGTGTTTAATGATCAGGTGTTTGTCTGTAGTGATGGAGGGATCTATATGTCTCAGAATGGAGGGTCCAGCTTTACAGATTATACCAATAATGCAGCAGTAGGGCAGTTCTACAGACTTTCAGTATCTCCCGGTGATGGTACAAAGATGATCGGTGGCCTGCAGGACAATGGAGGGCAGATATTACAAAATGGCCAGTGGAATAATTACCACGGTGGCGATGGAATGGACAATGTAATTGATCCCAACAACGATAATTTGGTCTATGGTTTTACACAATTTGGTGGCTCGCTCAATGTTTCGAGTAATTCCGGACAATCTGTTGGCTTCGTGGGCCCACCCCGGGACGACCAGAACGATCCTATTCAGGGAAACTGGATCACTCCGCTGGCTATAAGTGGTACCGGAGATGTTTATTCAGGATTTGATGCCGTTTATAAGTTGGTAGGCAATGCCTGGGAAAAATGGTCGAATGATTTTGGTGACGGTAATATTGACGACATAGAAGTAGATCCGAATAACCCGGATATTATCTATGCGGTGGAAGGCGATTTTGTATACAGGAGCAATGATGGTGGGGCCAATTTTTCTGCCTTTTACCGCGCCGATGCTGATATTTCGGACATGGCCATCAATACGACAGACGGTTCCTTTATATATCTTGTTACTTCCTCCAGAGTAGGGATCAGTCAGGCAGATCAACCAACCGTAAAGGGAATCTATAAGGTATTGGTAAATGCTAATGGCGAAGCAGGCCCTGATGAGGATATTTCATATAATGTACCAAAAGAACAGGCTTTCTTTTCAATTGTTCATCAGGCAAGACATACAGACAATCCTATTTACGTAGGTACAAGTTTAGGTGTATATCGCCTGGATGATACCCTAACGGAATGGGAAGATTATTTTACAGACTTACCCAGTGTAGCCATCAGTGACCTGGATATAAGTTTGGATGATGAACTTATTACCGCCTCCACTTATGGAAGAGGCGTTTGGCAATCCCCTATCCCCATTCAGGTTCCGGATAATGACGTTCGCTTAGTATCCTTAACCCCAGGTAGCAATAAAGTGCTATGCGGGGAGATCATCCCAGAGATTGTTGTAGAAAACAACGGATTAAATCCCATTACGTCTGTAGATGTAAGTTATAGTATTGACGGAGGAAGTTCTCAGTCCTTTACAGCCTCTGTAAATCTGGCAAGTGAAGAAAATACCACCATACAAATTCCTTCTTTGAATCTTACGACCATCGGAGAATATGCGCTACAGGTATCTGTATCTATTGCCAATGATGCTTTTGCAGATAATAACGAAATTACCCATAGCTTTTTTGTAAATGATTTTGGCGTAGGAGATACAATTAACACCTTTGAAACTACAGATGAGGCCTTGCTAACCTATAATGATGATGGCGGTACTCCTTTGTGGGAAAAAGGAATCCCAGGAGGTGCATTGCTTAATCAGGCTGGCTCCGGGACACAGGTATATGGAACCAATTTAAACGGGAACCATCCGGATGGCGTTCGTGCTTATTTAGTAAGTAATTGCTATGAAACGGCGACTATTTTGGCCCCGGTATTAAAATTTCAAATGGCCTATGATCTGGAGATCAATTTTGATGTGGTTTATGTGGAATATACCCTGGATGACGGATTTTCATGGCAGGTCTTAGGTACCATTGATAGCCAACCGAACTGGTATACCAGTGACAGGACCAATGAAAGTTCCGGTACTGATGACGACTGCCAGAATTGTCCGGGTGCACAATGGACAGGTACAGATGCCACCCTAACTGAGTACGCATACGATTTTACTGCGAATGCTGCACTTGGTGAAACAGATCTTACCAACGAAACAAACATTATTTTTAGAATTGTATTTCACTCAGACCCTTCCCTAAATCAGGAAGGAGTGATCATAGATGATTTTGTTGTAGAAGGTTTCCAGGATGATGATGATGATGACAACGATGGTGTTCTGGATGTAGACGATAATTGTCCTCTGGTAGGTAATGCCAATCAATTAGATTCTGATGGAGATGGTCTTGGCGATGCCTGTGATACGGATGACGATAATGACGGAATAGATGACAGAGATGACAATTGCCCAACCACTGCCAATGCTGACCAGGCCGATGCAGACAATGATGGTATTGGGGATGTATGTGATGATGATGCAGACAATGATGGTGTGGTTAATAGCAATGACCTCTGTGACAATACCCCACCGGGAACTGTGGTAGATGTAGATGGTTGTGAGGTGTTCACTCTGCCCGCTAGTAATTTCAGGCTACTTACCAAAGGAGAATCTTGTATCTCCAGCAATAACGGTAGTATTAGTATTGAAGCAGTTGAACTGCTGAACTACACTGCTATTATTACCGGCAATGACGTGAATGAGAGCCTAGGTTTTACAGATGCAGTTTCCTTTGAGGATCTGATGTCTGGGACTTATGAGATTTGTATTACAGTTGCAGGTCAAACAGGCTATGAAATTTGTTTCTCCTTAGACATACAGGAACCAGAAGATCTTTCTGTTTCATCTAAGGTAGATACTTTTGATAACAAGGTGACCTTAAACCTATCTGGAGCGAAATCGTATACGATCAATTTAAATAATGTTGTGTACAATACTACGGAAAGTGCAATCACTTTGCCATTAGCTCAAGTAGAAAATACACTAACGGTAAGCACAGATAAGGATTGTCAGGGAGTGTATATGGAAACTATTTTCCTAAGTTCAGAACTCATTATCTATCCCAATCCTATTTCCTCAGGAGATCTGAATATCTATTTAGGAAATTCATCTTCAGAGCAAGTAGTAATTTCCCTCTATGACCTTAACGGGCGTACAGTGTTCAAAAAACAATACACGCCAGTAAATAATGAAGTTCAATTCAATGTAGATGCACTTTCGAAAGGGATCTACCTTTTGAATATTAATACACAATCTAGTTTAATGACATACAAAATCATACGAAAATGAGAAAGATACTAGGCCTTTTAAGCGCTACATCATTGCTTTTGGTGTCCTGCGGAGGAGGAGATTCAACCCCAGAACCGCCACCACCGGTTGTAGTAACGCCACCCTCGGCTGCTGCTTTGATCTTCCCCGACAATAATACCGAATGTAATGAAGGGACTGTCCTTAATGACAATCAAAGCTCTGTTACCTTTAGATGGACAGATGCTGAAAATGCAGATACCTATGAATTAAATCTTAGGAATCTTTCCAACAACAATACTGCGAAAACAAATGCAAACATAAATAGTGCAGATATCACCCTTTTAAGAGGAACACCGTATGAATGGTTTGTGGTATCCAGAGCCAATGGCACAAATGAAACTGCCACAAGTCCTACCTGGAAATTCTATAACCAGGGACCGGGTGTTGAGAATTATGCACCATTTCCGGCCGAAGTTGTAAGTCCGGCACGAGGGGCTACCGTACCCGCTACAGGTACCGTTACACTAGAATGGACAGCTAGTGATGTAGATGATGACCTGGCCGACTTTGAGTTATTTTTAGGCACTGATGCTACAGCATTATCTTCTATTGGGACTACGACAGAAAACACCCTTGATGCCAGCATTAATGCCGGAACAGTTTATTATTGGCGGGTAATATCCCGTGATAGCCAGGGAAATACCTCTCAATCGGAAATTTTTGAGTTCCGGGTGCAATAATGACAGAATACACTGCATAACTATTTACTGGAATGATATTTGATTAATCAAAAGAAACTTAAATACGAATTCATGATTAGAAGAAATTTAACCCTTGCGCTTACACTTTCAATGACCTATGCTTTTGCACAGAACATTGAATTGCCTACAGAATACATCAATAATACTACGCTGGGTGGTGTTAATAGCGGCTTACCGGCAAATGTACAAGGTTCGCCCTATGCTAATGAAGAATTTGTGATAGGGAAGGTCTTTGTCAATGACGACATGCCATATAGTGGCATCCTCAGGTATAATGCCTACCAGGATGGTATTGAAATGAAGACGGAAAAGGGAATTATCACCTTGTTGAAGCGCGATTACCTAAAAGCACAGATAGCCGGTAAATTATACCTTATTGAAAATTATAAAAAGAATGGCGCCATCCGTAAGACCTACTTTGTGGAACTAAGTAAGGGCAAAGCCAGGTTACTGCTAAAACAAGGTAAGAAATTTATTGAAGAACGCGCTGCAACCTCTTCCTATTCAAAGGACCAGCCGGCCAAGTTTGAAGATGAGTTATCGTATTATATCATTACAGATGGGAATGCCGCAATTGAGACGCGTTTAAAAGCTAAAGACGTAATTGCAGCTTTGCCTGATCATCAAAAGGAACTATCGGCTTTTGTAAAGAAGAACAAATTAAAATTAAAGACAGAAGCGGAGGTTATGCAACTTCTGACTTATTATAATTCACTATAACAACATAGTACGTTTTATAAACCCTCAGCGAGCTGAGGGTTTTTTTGTATAATGCTATGCATGGATACTTCACAGATTCTCCATACTCCTCAACTGAAGCAAGCGTTACTTGTAATACACTTGTTTTAAAGCTCCACTTTAGCCTTAAGTCTCACAAGGGCAGAGCTTATATCATATTACAGATTACGCTCACATAAGCTATCTCAAAAAAGAGCTGCCAAGAGCACCTATATTTATAAGTCATCAACATACACTTTCCTAAAGTTATGAGCATAAAAAAACCTACGAGAGTCTCGCAGGTTTTTAGTATTTAGAAGTAAGTTATCCTTACTGTCTTGTAAATGTAAATTGATAAGGTCCAAAACCTCCTAAAGGTCCTGTAGCTTGCAATTCTCCTATACTTTCATCATACGATGTACCCTCTATAGTAAGGGTAGCAAATTCAGCACACACAGGATCTCCTGCTTCAAACAATAGTTCGCCTGAACAAGCCAGGAATTGAATTACTGTTCCGTCCGCCAAATAGGTATTGAATCCGGCACTATTGGTAACCACAACTTTGGTTCCAGAAGCGTCACCCGGTTGCAATGCTATTTCTACCTGATACGACTCTCCAAAGAAGTCGTTCAACCCAAATGGGGCGTTAACTCCGTCAGTGAAATTCTCAAATACAGTGAACACACCTACGAATGCCTGGATGTCTACCGGACAGTCATTATCTACAATAGTGATAGTTCTTGTCGTATTGAAACTACCTTCTCCACCAATACCAATAGGTAAGGTGTTTCCAGTGGATAATTCAATAACCACGTCTAAATCTCCATCTGCAGCAACGTTGTCTACAGGTACAATTGAAATATCTGCAGAGAATTCACCGGCAGGGATATCAATAGAACCTGTGGCTGGTGTTACGACAAATCTTGAAGGATCTGAAGAAGTAACTGTAAAATTCACAGTAACGCCAGATTCATTAGAACCAGTACCCAACAATACCTGCGTAACTATTGGAGTAGTGTTATCTTCTGTGATGGTTCCTGTTTCAGCTGAAAGCTGAATAAACCCACTTGGCGTATCGTAAACCAACAAGTCCTCTTCACAAGATGTGAATGCTACGAGGGCCAGGACTATAAGTGAAATATATTTTTTCATAATGTGTCTTTTTTATGGATTAATAACCAGGATTTTGTTGTTCGCGCAGACCTGGATTAGCATTGAACTCTATAATAGGAAGAGGTAATGTAAACCTAAAGTCTGAAGCTGCCAATGTACAAGCTCCGTTAAATGCACAATCAATAGGATCTTTAGAAACCCCTTGGTTAGCACGTGCACCCAATCTCTTAAGATCTTTGTAACGGTGACCTTCAAAAGAAAGTTCAATTCTACGTGCATCAAGGATAGCAGCAAACGCCTCAGTTTCATTAGCAAATACAGGCAAAGCAGTATCTGTACCAAAACGAGCATCATTCAATTGCTTTAATAAAGCAGCTGTAGAATTAGTAGCTCCATTGAAGCTTCCGGCATCAGCATACGCTTCAGCACGGATCAACAACATCTCAGATGAACGGAACACTTTAAGATCATTCATCAGCGGCTGTCCTTCTGAACCGGGATATTTCTGGATGACCAGGATATCTGTTGCGGGATCATTATTGGTCGCGTAATCAGGATCTATTAAACTTGTAGGCGCTACATTTACATCATAACGGATGTCCGTAGGATCTAACAAGTTAAATAAGGAACGTCCCATTTCAAAATAAGGAGAACCAGTTAAAGTGGCATCCACAAAAGCGAAACGAGCACCGGCCCAGCCACCGGCAAAAGGACTTCCTGTAGCACCTTGTCCGTCATAAGGATCGTTGTTTGTACGCTCCAGTTTGAAAATAATTTCCGCGTTATCCGTATCGAGGAACATGGCTTCATATTCTGCTCTGTTGGCAAGACCATACTTATCCAACAATTGCTGGCTAAGGGTAGCTGCCTGAGTGTAATTACCTCTGTAAGCTGCGATACGCGCACGTAAGGCTGTTACAAAATCCTTATTAATACGGGTAGGATCGGAGGTGTCATTGCTCAATAAGCTATTGGCCCTATTTAGATCAGCATCTATGAGGGCATAGACCTCACCATTGGTATTTCTCAGCAATTCCTGGTCAATGGTAGGTACAAAATCTAATAGTATTACAGCCAGGGCACTATCATCCTCGTAATTCGTAGAAAAATACGTCTGCAAGAAATGGTGACCATAAGCCCGTAAGGCATAGGTTTCTCCCAGGATCTGGTTGTATTGATCTTGCTCGCCCGCTTCCGGTACAACAATTTCAGCAGCCTCAATTAGCCTGTTGGCCGAGTTAAGGGCTGCATAGGCATTAACCCAAAATGCTTGTGGTGCCGCACTACCGGCATTCAAAACAAAGGCATAGTCAGCCAATCCCTGGCCTCCGTTATCAAATCCGATCGAAAGTTCATCGGTAAAGATAGAACTGAAAGCGATCTCGCCTGACAAATCGTAATTATTATAGACCCCAAAGAGTCCTGCCTGAAGGTCATCCACATTCTCAAAGGCGGCATCAGCATCCAACCGTCCAGGTTGGTCTATTTCAATGGCATCGTTGCATGCTACCAGCACTGCAAACAAACCAAAAAGGTAAACTATTTTATTATAATTTTTCATTGCTCTTTTTATTTAAAATCCAAATTCAAATCCAACTGATATGGTTCTGGGCGATGGATACTGTCGACTAGTATTCGATTGTGTCTCCGCATCAAACCCTCTCCATTCTGTTAGGGTAAACAGATTCTCAGCATTTCCAAATATCCGTAATCTTGTGAAACCGGTTCCTTCTAAAAATTTCTCCGGGAAGCTATATCCAATAGAGGCAAATCGCAACCTTAAGTAATCTGCGTTTCTGAGAAATCTGGTTGAAGCAAAGGAAGCTCTGTTAAATGCATCATATGCCGGTATATCGGTAATACGGTTGTCCGGAGTCCATGCCCTAAACAAATCACGAGAACTTCTGAATTGCCCGATATTATCTGGGTTTTGGAAGCTGGCAAGGTCATTGTCAAATCTATCTACTCCAATCGTGTAGTTAAACTGGGTTTGTATAAAGAAACCTTTATAATCCAGGTTAACCCCAAAGCTACCGTTAAAGTCAGGAAAGATGTTCTTATCTAACCAAACCCTGTCAGTATCGGCATCCGGATTCTCGGTGATATTATCATCGGCATCCAGGAACAATAGATTACCATTCGCAGGATTTACCCCTGCATAACGGATGCTGAAATATTCAAATAATTTTCCACCATTTCTACCGGTGCCAATTAGTTCGCCATCCTCACTGGGAAGATCCCCTAATTCTTGTTTGTTGTAGTTCCCAACCGCGAACAATTCAAGGTTGAGGCCATCTCCAACACTATTGATCAAATTGTACCTCACTGTTAGATCAACACCCGTATTCTTTAAGGTACCGGTATTGGCATTTAACTGAGTTACTGCATTGATTGCAGAAACCGGTGTACTTTGGAATAGGTCTGTGGTCTCTTTAATATATCCATCCACATTACCACGTAAGCGATTCTGGAATAGCTCAAAGTCCAAACCAACGTTGGTTTGCGTTACCGTTTCCCATTTCAAGGTAGTGTTGGCAATTTGAGATAAAAAGATAGAGGTATTATTTGCATAACCAGGACCTGTTGCAAAGAAGTTCTTTGTTAAATCTGGCGATGAAAAATATGTGCCTCCGGCGATCCTTTGGTTACCAGAGGTTCCGTACGATGCTCTAAGTTTTAAGACATCGAATACTGAATTTTCCATAAAGGCCTCATTGTCGATGTTCCATCTACCCGCTACTGAATAGAAGGTTGCCCATTTATTAGATCCGGCAAAACGATATGAAGCATCACGTCTGATAGTTCCTGTGATACCATAGCGCCCGTCATAATCATAATCGGCCTGGCCGAAATATGAGAACAAACCAGCATTTAAAATTTGTGCTTGTGGATTATCCGCGAATAATAATGCTCCTGCGGCATTATCATAAAACACTGGTATAAGACCAGAACCATCTCCCGGATAAAAAGTTTTAGGATTCAAACCATTCGCAAAATATCCAAACTGTCTAAAGTGCGCTTTAAAATATTCCGTAAATGCACCCGCATCTAGCGTATGTTTTCCCCAGGTATTCACATAGTTCAATGAGGAAACCTGGTTAAACGAAAACTGACGTGTTGAAATTTGTTGTTGGAATCCAGAAGTGGGATTTTCAGCACCTCCAAATAACAAGGCGTTAAATGAGTCAGGACCTTCAGCCCTTGTCAAGAATTCGCTCTGGTAATCTGCACTCAGGGTAACATTCGCAGACAGATTATCTGACAGCTGATACCCGGCCGTTAAACTACCAACTAATTTTACTTCCTCTTCCTTACGAGTATACGTTCTTAAACGGTCTAACAGGAATAAAGGGGTATTCGAGAATACTAGTGGAGACAATAAAGCTTCACCATCTACGTAATCATCAGGAGTAATATAAGGTACAGACTGATAGGCACCTAAGATATAGTTCCTGTTGATAGCTCCGGATCCAATTGAGTTTGGTTCGTTAGAAGTAGAGAAGTTCGTCGTAAAGTTTGTACTATACGTAAATTTCTCATTATTCGATTTTCCCGTAGTGTTATTTCGAATACTAAATCTTTTTAGCCCAGAATCCTCTAAGATCCCTTCCTGGTTGAAATACCCGAAGGATGTGAACTGAGTAGAATTTTCACCACCAGAAGTTAATGATACAGTATGATTTTGAGTTAAGGTGGTATCAAAAAAGAAATCGACCCAGTTAAAGGTTTCTGCCGCGTCAATTTCCCCATCGGTCAATGTAAATCCTCTTCCGGACCCTCTTTCTTTCTCGAGTGTTAATTGCTCTTGAGAATTCATGAGGTTGTAGTCATTACTCTGTAAGGAGCTAAAACTCAAAAGACCGTTGTAGTTCACCTGCAAACCAGAATTGAAGTTCCCCTGGCGTGTTTTGATCACAATTACCCCGTTCGCACCCCTGTTACCATAAATGGCAGTTGCACCGGCATCTTTTAACACCGATATGGAAGCAATATCCTGTGAGTTTAAACTTCTAAAGTTATTTTCATCCACAGGTGCCCCGTCAATAATATAGAGCGGCTGTGTGTTACCATTAATGGAGGTAACCCCACGAAGGTTTACGTTTGAAGCAGCACCAGGCTGTCCCGAAGACGTGGTAATGTTCAAACCAGCTACCTGACCTGATAATGTTTGTACGAAACTAGCATTGGGTCTGTTCTCAATGGTTTCGGCATTAATCGTGGTAACCGCAATACTAGATTTTTCTTTGGTGGAAGTACGATATCCCTGAACCACTACTTCCTGCAGTGCCTCAGCGTCGTCTTCCATTTGAACATTCATAGTATTAGCAGCACCTACTGTTCTTGTCACCGTTTTTTGCCCCAGGTAGCTATAGCGCAATACCTGTCCTGCTCGGGCAGAAATGCTATAGTTTCCGTCAAAATCGGTTTGTGTACCGGTCGATGTTCCTACGATCACGACAGCTACACCAGGCAAAGGCAGACCATTCTGGTCCGTCACAACACCTGAAATCGCCTTCTCTTGTGCAAATGAGAAGCTCATGCAAAGCACCAATAATGGTGTCAACATCCATGTTAACTTTGATTTCATTTAATTTGATTTTTGAATTAGCCAGGTGCAAAAGTGACACATTTAACTTAATTATCCTAATAAGAAGTGAATACCAAGTTAAAGCTTGTTAAAAAAATGCCTTAAATTACGAATTATTCAATTTATAAGCGTTTTAAATAAATTATTGTCAATATATTTAACAATTCTCCATATATCTTTATAAAACGAAAAAAGTATCATCTGTTTAGTCAACTATGTTAAAACAATTTCATCGTTTCTTGTTTGAGGCCGGGACGGATGAAGCCGGAAGGGGATGTCTCGCCGGCCCGGTGACCGCAGCCGCTGTTATTCTTCCGCCTGAGTACACCAATGGTCTATTAAATGACTCCAAAAAATTATCGGCCAGACAACGCAGTATCCTTAAAAAAGAAATTGAACTGGAGGCAATGAGTTATGGGGTAGCCCATATAGATCCGGAAACTATTGACACCATTAATATTCTAAATGCCTCTATTTTTGGTATGCATAAAGCTTTGGAGCAATTAATAATAGAACCTCGGCATATTCTGGTAGATGGGAACCAATTTAAGCCATACAGTTCTATCTCCCATGAATGCATCATCAAAGGAGATGGAATATTCATGAGCATTGCCGCTGCTTCCATTTTGGCTAAGACCATGAGAGATTCCTATATGGCGACCATACACGATGAATATCCCATGTACAACTGGAAACAAAACAAAGGCTACCCTACGCTAGAACACAGAATGGCCATAAAGAAATACGGCCTAACTAAATACCATCGAAAAACTTTTAAAATTAAAAGCGAGCAGGTGTCACTTGAATTTTAATATTATAAATTTGTTTCAAAATCCTTGAATGAAAAGTTTCCTTGCGGTTAGCTTCGCCGCAATCTTGCTATTTGCATGTACCCCTTCGGAGAAATCTACGTGCTCTCTGAAGGACGCTATCCCCGAAAATGCTGCTTTTGTTTTAAAAATAAATGATCTTGCCGCTCTAAAAAGAGAACTTAAGAACAATGATTTTGCACAACCCTTGATTAAATTAGAAAAGAATCGAGGACTTTTTCAAGGGTTAAAAATATTGGAAGATCTGGATACAGAAGCCGAGGGTATTCTCGTAATGATGCCATCCGATAAAGATAGTATTCAGTATATTTATATTACACAATCACAGGAGTTCAATATAGCACAGGATAGTCTTTCTCCCCTTCAGCACAACTCCATTTCTGTTCAGGGTATTTCTATAGACGCCTATCACCGAGATAAGAAAAAGTTTTATACTGCTTCCTTTGGAAACCTGCAGTATGTCAGTTCTGATTCCTCGTTCCTGGCAATTACTATAACCAGCATTCCGGAGAACAAACCCAATAAGGATCTGCAAGCTCTATTTAAAACCACCGTTTCTGGTAAATCTGCTTCCTTATTTATTAATACTCACCAAGCAGACTCTATCAATAGGCCTTTAATTGATATTAAAGATACCCCGCATTGGTCTGATCTAGCCACATGGATGGCCCTTGATCTTAGTGCGGCTCAAAGTCTTTTACAATGGAGTGGAGTTGGGATAGTACAGGATAGCAGTAAAGCGTTCTTATCCCTTTTTGCCAATACCCAGCCTGTGGCTAATAGTTTGGCGAACCTGGCCCCTGAGGAAGCAGACGCACTACTTTCCATTTCCTTTTCGGACTATGCAGTTTTTGCATCGAACCAAAAAGAAAAATTCCCAAATACATATACTTCGAATACGCTTTTCCAAACTGCCGAAGAAGTTGGTGTGGTCTACAAGGACAAGAATAAAGCCATCTTATTAAATACCTATGGAGGTTCTGCCCTTTCAGAATTCTTATATGAAAACCGCACCTCTGTTTATGAATATCAGGGCAAGGAAGTTGGAATAGTAAATAAACTCCCTCTATTAGAGAATGCTTTTCCCTCAATAATTAAGGAATTTAAGATCACTCATTATACTATCCTGGACAATGCATTTATCTTTAGTGAATCGAAGAGTTTTCTGGAATTGATACTCAGGAATATCAATAGTGAACGAACCTTCGATAGCTCTACGGCATATAATAGTGCCAAAACCGAATTAGCAGAGTCCTCCAGCCTGCTCTATGTTGCCAATAACAAAAAGCTCGAATCTGTTATTAACGAATATCTCCCCAAGAGTCTGGTTGATGAATATCAGGAAGCTAAATTCCCGGACCATGTTATGGCATTTCAGGTAGTTGCAGATCGCAGCTTCTACCATCTCAATGCCTTTGTAAAGAGAAAATCTACTGTGCGAAAAAGAAACACAGTGGCCCCTCTCTTTACGGTACAACTAGATGCACCCCTGGCGAACGTCCCACAATTTGTCGCAGATCACAGGAACAACAAAAAAGAAATAGTGGTACAGGATGTTGAAAACAACCTTTACCTCATCTCTTCAGCAGGAAAGATAGTATGGAAGAAAGCATTGGAGGGCCGCGTTCAGGGACGCATCGAACAAATTGACCTCTATAAAAATGGCCGACTACAGCTTGCCTTCACCACCAATAATCAATTTTTGGTGCTCGACAGGAATGGGAAAGAGGTAGCCCCTTTCAACAAATCGTTCTCCGGGGCAGCATTAAATCCACTGGCGGTTTTTGATTACGAAAATAACCGGAATTATCGGTTTGTTGTTACCCAGGGCAAGGCCGTACACATGTTCAATGGCAAAGGAGAGATCGTAAAAGGCTTTGCTTACACAGAAGCTAAAAGTGCCATACTTTATCCGCCCAAGCACTTCCGTATTGGATCCAGAGACTATTTGGTGTTTATGCTCGCAGATGGTACACTTAAGATCCTAAACAGGACAGGCAATACAAGGGTTGGGGTTTCAGAGAAGATCGAATTTTCTGAGAATGAGGTATACCTCAACAACAATAGATTTATAGTTACGGATAAAACCGGGACATTATTCGCAGTAGATACCAAGGGAAAAATTACGAAAACCCGTTTCAACCTCAACGAGGACCACGGGATAGATGCTACCAGCAAGAGCCTGAGCTTAATGAATGACAATGAGCTCAGCATCAAAGGCAATAAAGCTTCTTTAGACCTGGGGGTATATACCAAGCCACGGATCTTTTATATCTATGACAAGATATATGTGAGTGTAACCGATATACAGACACAACGTGCCTATGTCTTTGACAGCAATGCTATTCTCTTTCCCAATTTCCCCGTTTATTCGAGTTCTTCTATCGATCTAAGCGATATGGATAATGACCGAAGTATTGAGATCGTTGGGAAATTTGAGGATAATTCCCTGATCGTTTATAGCATGAATTGAGAATTACTCAAGCAATTATTCCCTCTCATTTCATTTTTTAAATACAACAATTAGCCGTATTTTTAATAGCTAATACTTTAGTTATGAGACCTCTTCAACTTCTTTCCCGATACATTCTATTTCTTGTTGTAATGCTAATTGCTATACCCTCTGCCCAGGGTCAGATTTTGAAAAAGCTGAAGAAGAGAGCCGAAAAAGCTGCGGAGCGCACCATTGAAAGAAGAGTAGAAAAAGAGACCTCCGAGAAAACCGATGAAGTGTTGGATAGTATTCTGGAACCTGGAAAAAAAGGACCCACTCCGACAGATAAGGAAGGTAACCCATTACCACAGGGCAAAGGACCTAAAACTGACGATGGAAACAATGAGTCCAATACTGGTGGCCCTAAAACCTTAAAAGTATATACCAATTATGATTTCGTTCCCGGTAATCGCCTTATCCTATATGACGATTTCTCAGTAGACAATATTGGCGATTTTCCTGCCAAATGGAATACTAATGGTTCTGGTGAAATAGTAACCCTTAATGACAGCCCTGATAAATGGCTTAAACTCTCCGATAGAACCATATATGTGCCTGATCTTCCAGAAACCTTGCCCAACGATTATACTATTGAATTTGACATGATAACCACAGGCTTGGATAGAAACACAAGTTCGGTCGCACGTTTGAAATTAACCCTTGACGATAATAATATGCTTCGGAATGGAAATAATTATGCCCAAATGAGTATTCCATTGGCGCAGTATATTGATGGCGGCATCTATGTATATAATCGGTTTAATAAGGAAAATACGGTGCAAAATTATGTGAAAAAAGATGTGCGGAATGATGTTATGAACCTGGCACATGTAGCTGTGGCTGTTAATGGTAAACGCTTTAGAATGTGGATGAACGAACGCAAGGTACTTGACCTACCACGATTTATTGAACCAGGGTTTCCCCAGTATTTCAAGTTTGACCTTAATGGAATGTCTGACGAAAGAAACGCACAATATGTCTTTATCACCAATGTAAAATTGGCCGAAGGCGGTGAAGATCTGCGAAGTAAATTATTGAAAGACGGAAAATTTTCTACTACAGGTATTCTCTTCGATTCCGGTTCGGATAAAATTAAACCAGAGTCTTATGGTACCTTAAAAAAGATTGCTGAAGCGCTCATTGCTGAATCAGCAATGAACATTAAAATTATAGGACATACAGATGCGGATGGAAATGACGCCTCAAATCAGGACCTTTCTGAACGGCGAGCAGCTTCTGTGAAAAATGCGCTTGCAGATGAGTTTTTTATTTCAGAAGACAGAATAGCAACAGATGGCAAAGGAGAAAGTGACCCTGTAGCGGACAACGACACTACTGAAGGAAAGGCACAAAATAGAAGAGTAGAATTTATCAAACAATAAAATCATGAGAACAACCATCTATTGCACTTTAATAGCTTTATTCTTTATCACTGCTGGACAGGGCCAGTCTGATTGTAGTAAATATTATCCCATGAAAGAAGGAGCCAGCTTTCAGTATACCAACTACAATAAAAAAGGAAAGACAGAAGGGGTTGCCGATTATAGGATTACTGAAGTGTCTAATATGGGGGGATCTACCCAGGCTACAATGTCCATAGCTTTGAAGGATGAGAAAGGCAAGGAAATTTACAATTCAAGCTACAGCTTTAGCTGCGCAGACAATAAAGTGTCTATTGATTACGAATCGTTGTTTCCAGAGAGTATGATAGAACAGATGGGAGATATGGAAATGGAGATCACAGGAACCGATATAGAAATCCCAAACAACCTGACTGTAGGTGAATCTTTACCAGATGCCAATGTGACAATGACCATGAGCGTAGCCGGGATGAATATGAAGACGGTTGTAAATATTTTAAATAGAAAAGTAGAGAAAAAAGAAATGGTGACCACCTCAGCCGGATCTTTTAACTGTTATGTGATCTACAGTGACAGTCAAACACAGACGATGGGGATGAATAGAACATTTCCTTCCCGATTATGGCTGGCTGAAGGAGTAGGTATGGTAAAACAGGAAACCTACAAAAAAGATGGGGATATTATGAGTAGATCAGAATTGACGGCTTTTAACCAATAACCAATTGAAAAGGTGTCTTTTTTTGCTCCAAAGAAGTTGATAGAAAGCCGAGGTTTTTCCTCGGTTTTTTTGTTTATACCTTTCTGAAAGCCGGCAGCAGTTGGGCATTGAACAGTTCAGCAAAGTGTTTCAGAAGTTTTTGTTTTACCTCCCCCATTGACACTTCTTTTAATCCCAACTCTCTGTTCAAAGAAGTAACCCCCTTGCCTTGGATCCCACAAGGGATCATCATATCAAAATAAGACAGGTCCGTATTTACATTAAAGGCAAAGCCATGCATGGTGACCCATCGGCTGGCCCGTACCCCCAAGGCACAGATCTTTCTTGCAAATGGGCTGCCAACATCCAGCCAAACCCCTGTCTCCCCTGGGGAACGTTCACCCTTCAGGCCATAGTCGGCCAGGGTTAGGATCACCATCTCCTCCAGCAATCGTAAATATTTGTGGATGTCCGTAAAAAAATTATCCAGGTCCAGGATGGGGTAGCCCACAATTTGTCCGGGGCCGTGATAGGTAATATCTCCCCCCCTGTTGATCTTATGAAAAGTGGCTCCTTTTTCGCGCAGTTGTACTTCACCTACCAATAAGTTGCTCATATCCCCGCTTTTACCAAGAGTGTAAACATGTGGATGTTCTACAAAAAGAAAATGATTGGGGGTTTCCAAGGCGGCGCCTTCCCTCCTGTTCTTGATCTTAAGGTCTACGGTCTGTTGGAACAACTGTTCCTGCAAGTCCCAGCACTCCTTATAGTCTTTCAGACCCAAATCTTGTATGGCCACCTTTTTATTCATAGGCCACAAAGATACGAGGATCAGTTGGGATTATTCAATATGATCAGCGCAGCGATTACCCCGGGCACCCAGCCACATAAGGTAAGTAGGAAGACAATGATAAAAGACCCGCAGCCTTTTCCAATGACAGACAAGGGTGGAAAAAGAATAGCGAGCAATACACGTATAAAGCTCATTGATGAATGATTTTGATTGATGTTACCTATAGGTCTTTGTAAAAGCTAAAATGTTACACCGATTCATATAAAGATATCGAATTCTAAACTTTATTTTGATTGATACATTAATTGTATGTAGCTATATTTGCAGCACAATTTTGGTCTATGCAACTGTCTGAACAAGAAGTCATCCGGAGAGAAAAACTTTCCAAACTACGCGAAATGGGTATAAACCCTTACCCTGCTGCCCTATACCCTGTAGATACCATGTCATCTCAGATAAAAAAGGAGTATGTGGAAGGAAAACAGGTTGTGATCGCAGGCCGACTCATGTCGCGCCGTATTCAGGGGAAAGCTTCATTTGCAGAACTTCAGGATAGCGAAGGCCGTATACAAGTCTATTTTAACAGGGATGAGATCTGTCCGGGAGAAGACAAGACCCTCTATAACGAGATCTATAAAAAATTACTAGATATTGGGGATATCATTGGCGTGAAAGGTACCTTATTCACTACTCAGGTTGGTGAAAAGACCGTGATGGTCAAAGAATTTGTGATCCTGAGCAAATCACTCAGACCTCTACCACTTCCTAAAAAAGACGCGGAAGGGCATGTTTTTGATGAATTCAATGATCCGGAGCAGAGGTACAGGCAGCGCTATGTTGACCTGGTGGTAAACCCCAAAGTGAAGGAAACCTTTGTAAAAAGGACCAAAATAACCAATAGTATCCGCGATTTCTTTAATGATAAAGGCTATTTGGAGGTGGAAACCCCCATTTTACAGCCAATCCCCGGTGGTGCCGCTGCCAGGCCCTTTATGACCCATCATAATGCACTTAACATACCCTTATATCTGCGTATCGCGAATGAATTATATTTAAAGCGACTTATTGTTGGAGGCTTTGATGGCGTCTATGAATTTTCAAAGGATTTCAGGAACGAAGGTATGGACCGTACACATAACCCTGAATTTACGGTTATGGAATTGTATGTTGCCTACAAGGATTATAACTGGATGATGGATACCACTGAGCAACTCCTCGAAAAAGTAGCCACGGATGCCAATGGAAGTACCCTGATCGCGGTAGGGAAGAACGAGATCAATTTTAAAGCCCCTTATCCCAGAATACCCATCTTAACCGCCATCCAGGAGCATACAGGCCATAATTTAGCCGGAATGCAAGAAGATGAAGTGAGGGAGATCGCAAAAAAACTAGGAATAGAGGTAGATGATACCATGGGACTGGGGAAACTAATAGATGAGATCTTTGGGGAAACCTGTGAAAGACACTATGTTCAGCCCACCTTTATTATAGATTATCCCAAGGAGATGAGTCCGCTTACCAAAGAACACCGCACTAATCCTGCACTTACCGAAAGATTTGAACTTATGGTAAATGGGAAGGAAATAGCAAACGCCTATTCTGAGTTAAACGACCCCGTAGAACAAAGAGAACGTTTTGAAGAGCAATTGAAATTATCTGAAAAAGGAGATGACGAGGCTATGTTCATCGACCAGGATTTTCTGCGAGCCCTGGAATATGGGATGCCCCCAACTTCCGGGATAGGAATTGGTGTTGACAGGCTTGTAATGCTAATGACAAACAATGCTTCCATACAGGAAGTACTATTCTTTCCCCAAATGCGTCCGGAAAAGAAGCCATTAGACCTCAGCGAGAATGAAAAAACCATTTTAGGATTCCTCAAGCAACAAAATCCGATGCCGTTGATCGAATTAAAAGACTTGGCAGCCCTTAGTAACAAAGCATGGGACAAGGGCATTAAGGGATTAACTGCACACGGACTGGTAAAAGTCGCCAAGGAAGGGGAAACCCTGCTTTGCTCCCTGCAGTAGGCGCAGCATCGACGAACGGAACATTTGACGTTTGTAACATCTTTATTATCAAGTATTTACATAGTAAATGCATCTCATCGAAAAGCTGTTAATTTTTTCAATATACCCCAACTAAAAACGTTTTATAAGCGTGGAACCTCAAATCTATGTTTATGAAAAAACTGTACTTTCTGGGCATATGCCTAATCCTATTACTTTCTTGTTCGCAAGATGCAACTACCATCATCGATGATAATCCCGATGACGGGGTGGCTCTAAAAGCCTGTTTTGAAGTCAATTCACTTACCTTGAATGTTGGCGAAATGCTGGAGATCAGCAATTGCTCTGAAGGGGCTACTACCTATTTATTCGATTTTGGAAACGGGGAAACTAGTGAGCAGGCAAACCCTGCCATTAGTTATGAAACAGGGGGCTCTTATACCATCACCCTTACTGTTACCAATGAAGATCAGGAAACCAGAACAGAGACCAAAACGGTCAATGTAATAGTTATAGAAGCTGCCTATCTCTTCCCTGAGATCCCTGCAGGTTTTACCGGACTACCCTTGGAGACCGGGATCAACCCTATTACGGGTAGCATCTATTCCATAGAACTTTATCAGGATAATGAAGGAACCGGCGGGTCTAAATACTACTATCGCGAATTTGACGAGAACTTTCAGTATGCTTCCAATTATATAGCGGATAAACCCTATAATTCTGGCAGTGCTTTTGCAAACTTCTATCCTGATGGTGAAATGAATTTTGTTTTTGCACGAACCCTGGGTGGGCTCTATGGAACTCAGGAAGTAAACTATAATATTGTTTGGACCTTTTTGAATTCCATTAATTCAGCTACCAAACACAGTTATGGGTATCTCCCAAACGGGGCAGATGACCTGTACTTTGGAACACAGGTAGACGGTGGCCTTTACAAAACAGCCATTGAAAAACGAAATAGCAGTGGTGATGCCTATGCTGTAGTATTAAACAGTTTTGGTGCGGCAGATGCCATGATCGGTGATATGATAGAGGTAGATGGCGGATATGTTGCCTATGGCGCGGTATTTACAAAAAATCTTTCGCTCCCATATGTATCTGACTACAAACCTTTATTGGTCTTTTTTGATACTGAATTAAATGTTAGCAATCATGTTATCTTCGAAGAAACAGAACTTTCTAGTCAGATTAGCAATTGCAATGATCTCAATGGTAGTTACCATATTACCAAGTTGAGTAATGGGAATCTGGTGATGTATAGCAATGGAGAAGTGCGGGTTGCAGATAGTGAAGGGAATTCCTTGACAAAGACGTACTATTCGGATAGCAGTAATATTCAGGCACTGGTTTCGCTGGGCGATTCCTATGTGATATCCACGAATGAATATCTCAGAAAGTTCAATGCCAGCGGTACGCAAACCGCTCAACTTAAATATAACGGGAATCATCTTCCCGAACTCATTAAGAAAGACAATGTCCTCTTTTTTATTACAGGATACGACCTTGAAAATGAGATAAAAATCTTCTACGGAGCATGTGACAATGATCTGACGCTCATTGATCTTAGTCCGTAAAAGGGTTGATTGCCATATTCAGAAAAGGGAGCTATATGCTCCCTTTTTTATTTTCTAAACTAAAATATAAAGTATAGTTTAGGGCTCAAATCGCAACCAATGGGCTTGAGCAAAAAAATAGGGTTGGTCTTAGGACCGGTCCTTTTTATAATCCTGATCAATCTGCCTGATTTATTCACGGGAAAGGAATTTGCCAATGCGGTGATCGCGGTAGCCGTTTGGATGATAATTTGGTGGATCACGGAAGCGGTATCTATCTCCGTAACGGCTTTACTCCCCCTTGTTCTATTTCCAAGTCTTGATGTGATGGGCATTTCGGAGGTTGGAGCTAATTACGGAAGCCCAATCATATTTCTATTCTTTGGCGGATTTGTGTTGGCGCTGGCCCTTGAAAAAGTAAGTCTTCATAAACGAATTGCACTGAATATCATTCGGATTACCGGTACAACCCCCAATAAGGTGGTCCTGGGCTTTATGATCGCTACGGCCTCACTTAGTATGTGGATCTCTAACACCGCCAGTACAGTGGTGATGTTGCCTATTGCGATGTCTGTGATTGGTCTTTTAGTTAATGATGCTGATGGTTTTACAAAGAGCGATCGAAATTTTGCATTGAGCGTTATGCTCGGAATAGCTTTTTCTGCGAATGCCGGAGGTATTGCTACAGTGATTGGTACCCCGCCAAATTCAGTGTTGATAGGTCTGTTAGAAAACCAATATAATATTGAGATCTCCTTTCTGAAGTGGATGACCTTTGGTCTGCCCTTTTCGATTATTTTGCTGGGTATCTGTTATTTGGTGCTGGTTAAATGGATGTTCCCCAACAAACAACTGCAATTTAATGCCTCCAGGGAGGTAATACAACTCGAATTACAGAAATTAGGACCCACTTCAGGAAAAGAAAAAATGGTGATGGTCATTTTTGGGGTTACCATATTTTTATGGATCTTCAGGACAGTCATAAACAGTATTTTTCCTGCTCTTGGTCTTTCAGATACCATCATTTCAATGATGGGTGCTATTTCATTGTTTGCGATTCCCTATAATTTTAAAAAGGGCGACTTTATCATTGTTTGGGGCGATACCCGTAAACTTGCCTGGGGGATACTCATCCTGTTTGGCGGTGGACTGGCACTTGCCAATGGCATGTCTAGCAGTGGACTTGTAGATGTAGTATCGAATGCCATTGCTACCAGCGAATTATCCATCCTATTTACAGCCTCACTTCTAATTCTATTAATGCTCTTTATGACAGAATTGATGAGTAATGTAGCACTTGTAGCCGTTCTTGCTCCTGTAGTGGCTGGTATTGCGATTGGTCTTGATATTCCAATGCTCCATTTGCTAATACCTGTAACCATAGCAAGTAGTTGTGCCTTTATGTTGCCTATGGCAACCCCTCCCAATGCCATTGTTTTTGCCAGTGGATATATTGAAGTAAAGCAGATGGCGCGTGTAGGTATTATTCTAAACCTGATTTCTGTGGTTCTATTGGTCTTTATGTTCCAATTTATCCTGCCTTTTATATTTTGAAAGTAAAAAGCCCCGAAGTGAATTACTTCAGGGCCATTTATATTATAGATTTTGTTTTGACTTACTTGCTTATCCCAGCATTAAAATTTGATGGGAGATACTTTTTTGTATCGAAATCTAATTCAATTAGATCGTTCTCTTCTATATACTCAATAGAGTGAATATCAAAAAAGAAGCTGTAGGGATTAAATCCTTCAGGCAAATAAACCTGGGTATCAAAACCAAGGTCTACCGTTTTTTGATCTTCATCAATATAGGAGACATGCTGAAAATTAGCAGGTGCCTCATAAGGATTGAAATCGGTCGGCAAATACGCCTCAGTTCCAAAATTTAGAGTGGTGTCTTCCTCTTCTTCCAGATAGATAATACTATCTAATTCTATACTTAACTTCTTATTAGCTGCATTTGCCAATGCTACATTGGTCATAGCTACTAAAACCAAGGTACTTACTTTTATAATTTGTGTTTTCATAACGCTTTTCTAGGTTAAATTTAAAGCAAAGATATAACCCATTATCCCCGTAATTATTGTCCTTCAGAAATCATTAACAGATTGCCGTATAAGACCAAATAATGATTTTATCAATTTCTATAGATTTTCTTTATCACCTTGATAATTTTAGTGTATAAAATACTCATTCTTGGTAGCTCGAGGCCCCTTTTTTTAGCACTACAGCAGTTCAGAAAAATGCGTTAAATTTTTGTTAAGAGGCAATTAAAAAGGTTATCTGACCGGTTTTGGAAGCAATTTAGTATTCTCAAAAAAAAAAGCCCCCACATCCCTGGGGGCTTTACAACTAAATAATTCTACTAATGAATAAAAAGCTGATTTTATATCTTATTCTATCTTTTTTACGGATAAAATATCAGATAGCGTATTTTGTGGTATCATAGCCAAATTTCAGATCTTCTTCTTCAATAAATAATATTGAATCCAGATCGAATTCTAATTCGTATGCATTGTATCCTATAGGCAGGAATTGCTTTGTGTCAAAACCCAGGTCTACCTCCTCCTCTGCTTCAATAAAAGAGATATCCATGAAATTTGTTGGGATGGCATATGGATCAAATGAAGCAGGTAAGTATTCCTCAGTTTTGAATCCCAGCGCTTCGAAATTTTCCAATTCCAAATAAGAAATCGTTTTTAAGTCGACTAAACTAGCAGTAGGATCAAAATTCTCGGGCAAATACACTGCGGTATCAAACCCCAGGTCTACTTCCTCTTCCAACTCTGCAAAAGGAATGGCATCCAAAGGAAGGGCGCCAGACTTCAGGTCAGCCTGACAGTAGAAAGTATCTGGTGTTAAAAAATCTGTTGCCAGATAATCCAGATCAACAGTAAAACCAATGCTATAGAGTTCATTACTAGGTATAAGATCATTGGAACTGTCTTCTTGCGGTGTGGAGGTTATCCCCAGGAGAACCATGCCACATAAAATAAATAATTTGTTCATTTTTAGATTGATTGATAATTGTTATGGTATAACTATAAGACTACCAAGGGCACCGATTGTTACAATCTTAAGCTAGGTTTAACACATGAAGGAAGACCAATAATTATTATTTAAGAAGCCTTTTTTATGATCTATATTTCTAATTATCAACAAATTAAATGGCCTACAATAACATAAGTATCCCATGCCTTACTTAAGATATTATTAACAAAACTTTCGGTTTATTTTTCGGTTCTTTGAAAACTTCAAATAAAAATTAAATCCTAATGATTAGAAAATTACTCCCTAAAGTGCTAATGGTCTTGTTGCTGACCGGATTTTCACAAACAACAGAGGCACAGATCTTCAAAAAGAAAAAGAAAAAAACAGAAGCTTCTGCCGCAGCTCCAAAAAGCAAGAAAGGGGCCATTGAAGCCTATGAAAAGGTGATCACCAAGGAAGCTATAACAGATAGTGGCTTATTTGATGTGCATATAGTAGATGATGCACACTTCTATGAAATACCAGATTCGCTATTTAATAGAGAGATGCTGATGGTTAGCCGAATTTCCAAAACGGCCTCCGGAATTGGATTTGGCGGGGGAAAGATCAACACTCAGGTATTGCGGTGGGAGAAAAAACCAAAAAAGGTCTTACTGCGGGTAGTTAGCTACGATGTGGTTGCAGCCGACTCGCTTCCCGTTCATGAAGCAGTGGTCAATTCCAATTTTGAACCGGTATTGTATTCTTTTGACATCAAAGCCTTCAAGAAAGATTCTTTGAATCCGGCTACAGTTATTGCAGTAGATGACCTTTTTACAAAAGATGTACAGGCATTGGGTATGCCAGACAGATTAAAGAAACGTTATAAAGCTACCCGTCTGGATGCGGATAGAAGTTATTTGGAATCACTTAAGAGTTATCCTCTAAACGTAGAAGCAAGGCATGTAAAAACATATAGTGCCGGAAGTCCTCCCTCTAATTCCAGTCTGGGTTCCATTTCAATTGAGATCAACAATTCTATGATCCTACTTCCAAAGGAGCCGATGAAACGTCGCTTTTTTGACAAACGGGTAGGATGGTTTGCCAGAGGCCAGGTAGATTACGGTCTGGATGCCCAGGAAAGTAAGACCATTACCTTTTTGGATCGATGGAGATTGGAAGTGAAAGAGGAGGATATGGAGAAGTTTAAGAATGGTGAATTGGTAGAACCTAAAAAACAGATCATATATTATGTAGACAGGGCTACACCTAAACAATGGGTACCCTTTATTAAACAAGGTATTGAAGACTGGCAAGTTGCTTTTGAAGCAGCAGGTTTTAAGAACGCCATCATTGCTATGGATCCCCCTACTCCTGAAGAAGATCCTGAATGGTCCCCGGAAGATGTACGATATTCCGTAGTACGATACCTGGCATCTCCAATTCCAAATGCGAACGGACCTCACGTTAGTGATCCGCGCAGTGGTGAAATTCTAGAATCGGATATCAATTGGTACCATAATGTAATGACCTTGTTGCGCAACTGGTTCTTTGTTCAAACGGCAGCCATTAATCCTGAGGCCAGGGGAGTTGCCTTTAAAGATGAAGTAATGGGAAGGCTTATCAGATTTGTATCTTCTCATGAAGTAGGCCATACCTTAGGTCTGCCCCATAATATGGGCAGTAGTGTTGCCTATCCTGTAGATTCACTTAGATCTGCCTCCTTTACCAAGAAATATGGCACAGCACCATCTATTATGGACTATGCACGTTTTAATTATATCGCGCAGCCAGAAGACGGAGACGTTGCCCTGATGCCAAATATTGGGATCTATGATAAATATGCAATCTCCTGGGGGTATAGACCTATCCCTTCAACTTCTGCCGAAGATGAAAAATCGATTTTGGATTCCTGGATCCTGGAGCATGCAGGCGATCCTATGTACCGTTTCGGTCATCAACAGGCCGGGGACGTAGTAGATCCAAGCTCACAAACCGAAGATCTGGGAGATAATGCAATCCTTGCCGGAGAGTATGGGATCAAGAATCTAAAACGAATTGTACCCAATCTTATAGAATGGACCAAAGAAGACGGGAAGACGTATAAAGACCTGGGAACTTTATACGGTCAGGTATTATCTCAGTACAACCGATATATGGGCCATGTTTCCAATAACATTGGTGGGGTTTACGAAAATCACAAGACCTATGATCAGGAAGGTCCGGTTTATACACATGTTTCCAAAGAGCATCAGGAGAATTGTGTAGCCTTTTTACACAAACAACTTTTTGAAACACCAGATTGGTTAATCAACCCGGATCTCTTTGCAAAGATTGAGTACTCGGGTTCTGTTGAAAGAGTACGGGCATTACAAGCAAGAACGCTTAATAACTTGCTAAGTCTTGGAAAAATGGCCCGACTAGTAGAATACGAGGCTATGTATGGTAAGGACGCGTATTCACTTGTTGATCTGATGACCGATCTTCGTCGTGGTATCTGGTCCGAATTAAGAACCGGAAGAACCATCGATACCTACAGGAGAAATTTGCAGAAGGCCCACGTGGATCGTCTGGAATATATCATGAAGGCGGAAGATCAAAAGAAATTACCCGACTTTGGAGGGTACAGGAAATCTACGGCAGTAACCATGAGTCAGTCCGACCTGCGTTCCATTGCACGTGCAGAGCTAACCACGCTGCGTTCTGCTGCTTTAAATGCTGTGGGTAGAACTTCCGATAGGATGAGCAAATACCATCTTCAAGATATCGCAAAACGAATAGAACAGATCCTGGAGCCTAGTTAACAGGTTTAGATCGCTTCGATAAAAGGTGCTGATTCCTCTGTGTTCAGCACCTTTATTCGTTTAGGCAAAATCGTAAGATTTACCGTTTACCACAACAAAACGTCTTTTCACAACAACAGGTGGGTTGCTTAACAACATTCCCAGAGATCATCGTCTTTTTGGGTCTATATTAGAGTCATAATTAAAACCCCAGATCATGTCTTATAAAGTTAAAAGTCTTGTTTACCTGATTTGTTTTATAGTTTCTGTAGTCATATATGCACAAATGGAAACCACGATAGATAATCAACAGAATGAAGAAATACAATTGGTTCAGACCAATGGTGATGAACTTCAACAAAACAACAAGAATTCTTTATAAGAAATTACCGTTTTACATATCCCCAAATCAAGAATAAGAAGGCCCGTATAAATACGGGCTTTTTTATTTTAGAATAGTACCTTTAGTTGTCCCCATACAAAGGTTAAATATTTCACAAACCCAACTTTTGATTTAAACCCATCTGCCTACTTTTGGTCAAAGGGATATAACTTAAATTAATAACACATGAAAAAAGTTCTTATCGCTATGTTCACCATAGCCAGTTTAACCGCCATGGCCCAGGAAGGCTCAGATCGCGGACCACGTGATGGAAAAGATCAGTTAACACCAGAACAGATGGCTACCATCCAGACCAAAAAAATGACCCTTGCTCTGGACCTAAACAATGCTCAACAAAAGCAGATCCAGGAATTTCACCTGGCAAATGCGAAGTTGAGAAAAGAGAAAATGGAAGCCATGAAAGGCAAAAGGAAAGATCTAAGTTCAGAGGAGCGCTTTGCACACCAAAATGAACGCCTAGATCATATGATCGCACAAAAGGAGAAAATGAAGAAGATCCTCAACGAGGATCAGTTCAGCAAATGGGAAAAGGTAATGTCTCACCGTAAACACAGAGGACATAAAGGACATAGAGGAAAAAGAGAACACCGCGGAAAACGGTAAGTCTTCATCAAACAAAAATGGGCCTAAGGCCCATTTTTTATTTTAGTTCGGGAGCAATATTTTCCAGGGCCTCAATGGTTCTGTCTATATCTTCATACGATAGGGCATCATTTAAGAAATAGCTTTCAAAGGCACTTGGCGGGAGATAAATTCCCTGGTTTAGCATTCCATGAAAGTATTTTTTAAACGTCTCATTATTTCCCTTCGTGGAACTTTCAAAATCGGTCACCGGATCCTTGGTGAAATGCACCGAGATCATAGAACCATATCTATTGATCTGATGCGGAATACCATATTCCGTTAATACCTTTTTCAAACCCTTATGGAGATATTGAGTCTTCTTATCCAGACTTTGGAAAACCTCTGGCTGTTTATTAAGGGCTGTTAGCATGGCCAGTCCGGCACTCATAGCTAAGGGATTACCGCTTAAAGTTCCTGCCTGGTATACAGGACCTTCGGGTGCCAGATGATCCATGATCTCTTTCCTGGCTGCAAAAGCGCCAACGGGCAAACCGCCTCCAATGACCTTTCCAAAAGTAACCAGATCTGCTTTGATCCCTAATACTTCTTGCGCTCCCCCGGCGCCCAATCTGAAGCCTGTCATTACTTCATCAAAAATAAGCAGGATATTTTCGCGGGTACACCGTTCGCGTAAACCGTTAATAAAAGAATCTTCCGGAATGATACATCCCATATTCCCTGCCACCGGTTCAATAATGACCGCTGCAATATCTCCCTTGTTAGCCTTTAACAAGGCATCTACACTATCCAGATCATTGTATGTGGCCAATAAAGTGTCCTTTGCTGTACCCTCGGTAACACCGGGGCTATTGGGACTACCAAAGGTTACCGCACCACTACCCGCCTGAATTAAAAAGGCATCGGCATGTCCGTGATAGCAACCTGCGAATTTTATGATCTTATCTTTTCCGGTAAAACCCCGTGCCAGTCTAATAGCACTCATACATGCTTCTGTGCCACTGTTTACAAAACGGATCTTATCTATGTTTGGTACCATAGAAATGGCTAATTTGGCCAGTTCCGTTTCAATTTCTGTGGGCATTCCAAAAGAAGTCCCTTTTCTGGCCTTCTCTATCACGGCATCAATTACCGGCTTGTAGGCATGACCTAAAATAAGAGGGCCCCAGGAGGAAATATAGTCTATAAGCTTATTCCCATCCTCATCATATAGATATGCTCCTTTTGCCTCCTTTACAAAGACGGGTGTGCCTCCTACAGCCTTAAAGGCCCTGACCGGGGAATTAACACCACCAGGAATGTAGCGTTGTGCCTCCTTGAATAAGGCACTACTTCGTTGGTACTTCATAGGTTTATCTGATATTATTGGACTGAATTCTTAGTTCCTGTCCGATGGAAAGAATATTGTCGTTCAATTCATTCAATTCCCTAAGTTCTTGCACAGATACTAAATAACGTCTCGATATGGAATACAGGGTATCTCCTTCCTGAACAACATGTACCTTATAGCGGCCGGAAGACGACTTCTTTTCTACCACGAAATTGTCTTGCAAAACGGCTTTATCATACTCATGGAGCTTATAGCGCTCTATAAAGGATATAAGCTTAAGGGGATACCTGCGATCTGTGGCATAACCTGCATTTTTCAAACCATATGCCCAGCCTTTGTAATCGTCCTGACGTAAGCTAAACAGAGAAGCGTAACGAGATCTGCTAGTTAAAAAAATACTGTGATCACGGAATGAATACATAGGATGGTTGTATTTCCTGAAACATTCTCCTGCTTCATCGTCATCGTGAAGAGCGTAAGGGCCGTCCCAACCGGTATGGCATTTTATCCCAAAGTGATTATTGGTTTTTAAAGTAAGTGCCCCTCTCCCGAAACCACTTTCCAGGATGCCCTGGGCCAGAGTGATACTTGCCGGGATGCCGTAAGCTTTCATTTCAAATTGTGCTACTTCGGCAAAAGTATCGATGTAATCTTCAATGGAAGCAATAGGAAACTCCATAAACATTCCTGAATCTTCAGGAAGTGGATAGATTGAAGACGAAGTGTTCTTATAAACCCCCGTGCTTTTTGAGGCTGTACGATCTTTGCTGCTGTCAGTGGTCCGTTTTTTGGTGCCACAGCCAATGATCAATACCGCTATTAAAAGTGTCCAAACCGAATTTTTCATATGGTAAGCAAAGGTAGTTTCTTTTTTTTCAAATAGCTGTTCATTCCCTCAATACCCTGTAAACCACCGGTGTGAATTGCCAGGATCCTGCATCCTTTTTTAAATTCACCTTTGGCCACTTTATCAAGAATTCCATATATCATCTTCCCGGTATAAACAGGATCTAAAGGCACACCGGTTTCTTCTTTAAATTCATTGATAAAGGTCACTAACTCTCTTGAGACTTTTGCATATCCTCCAAAATGATAGGAATTACAGAGTGTCCAGTTCTTCTTCTTGGCAAATTTACAAATATCTTTTTGTAAAAAATCGCCTTTAAGAGCAGGAAAACCGAGTACATCTTGGTGCTTTTTTGCAGCATTACTGAGTCCGGCCAATGTACCTCCAGTCCCAACCGAACAGCAGATAACATCATAAACCTCATCTGTATTCTTTAATATTTCCTCACATCCTTTAATGGCAAGGGCGTTGGTGCCTCCTTCCGGGATCAGATATGCCGGGACGTACTTCCGCATAAGAATTTCCAGAAATTCATCTTCATCCTTCTTTCTGTACTCCTCACGTGTTATAAATTTGAACCTCATCCCTAATTTGTGAGCCGTAAAAAGGGTTGGATTAGTAGACCAGGAAGAGGACAATTCTTCACCTCTTATGACCCCCACAGCTTCTAATCCTCTTTCTTTAGCGGCGTATGCCGCAGCCGGAATATGATTTGAGTATGCCCCGCCAAAAGTGATGATCTTATGATGTTTCTTTCTTACTGCCTCCTGTAAATTATATTTTAATTTTCGGTACTTATTTCCGGAGAGCAAGGGATGGATAAGGTCTTCCCGTCTCAAATGCAGCGTGACATCATGATCCTTTAGAACAGGAAGTAGTATTTCATGGGTAGGTAAGGTCACCAGGGAGCTAAGTTTACCCTCAAAGATATTGTATAAATCGGAATCTCCCTCTCGTGGAAAGGTAGTTAGGGTTCGACTCATGATAATAAGCTTCTCTTTCAAAACTTATATTCCGATAGGCCTTGTATCCATTAAAATACCACAAGCATTTTACAAGCCATTCCAAGATATACCATGCATAAAAAGGGATAATCAATAATTCTAGCTGCTGTTGCAAGTGGATCCGCTCATGATTGATCAATGTCTCATCTTGAGTTAGTGAGCGATCCTTGAGGATGATAAAAGGCCATATTGAAAGGCCAACATAATTCTTAGAAAAAAAATACTTACTAATTAAGATCATCAACTGATATTTCGTACTACCTAAAATTACGGTCTTTAACATCATAATTCCCAAATAGTTCGATTATTTACTCACAAAAAGGGTCTAATTTCGTTTGAGGTCCAAACAGACAACACACAGGCCGCCAGCTCATTATGCAGATGGTTTATTAACAGGAAAACACCTAATTTTACAACTTAGCATTTAGAAAATTTGGAATGAAACAGATCTTACCACTTGAGGAAGGGGACTTTTATCTCTCCGAAGAGGGTTATAAAGTGTTTACTGAGCAATATCACTTAAAACGTGGGTATTGCTGTGAAAGCAATTGCAAACATTGCCCATACGGATATAACACGCGGTTAAAAAGAAAATAAACGGCATGTATTCGGCATGATATTTGAGCTATTTAGATCAAAAAAGTTGCATATAAAAAGACATGTTATGAAGAAAAATATCTTATTATTTCTACCACTAGCCGTGTTATTCATGCTAAGTTCTTGTGTTTCCGTGCGCGTGGTGACAGATTATGACCGGAATGCTGATTTCAATTCCTATAAAAGCTATGCATTTTATAAAACAGGAATTGATCAGGCCCAGATCTCGGATCTGGACAAGAAACGCATATTGCGTGCCATTGAAACCGAAATGGGAAACAGAGGATTTGTGAAATCAGAAAGACCAGATCTTTTGGTCAGCATTTTTACTAAAGAAAGAGAGCGAGTAGATGTTTATAATAATGTTGGCTGGGGCTGGGGATGGGGACCCGGATGGGGCTATTGGAATCCATGGATGTGGGGTGGCGCCGGTTGGGGAGGCAGAAATGTAAGTACCCGAACAGAAGGATCCCTTTACATAGATCTTATTGATGCAAAATCCAAAGAATTAGTTTGGCAAGGAAAAGGTGTTGGCACTTTAAACAATATTAACAACATCGATAAAAAGGAAGCAAGGATACGAGAATTTGTTTATGAGATCCTTGAAAAATATCCGCCAAATGCTATTGTTTCTAACTAAAAAATTAAACCGCTCCCAAGAGCGGTTTTTTTATGGTTTGATGATACAAACTGCAAAGATCAAATGGTGTCTTAATTAACTATATAGTTATGATTTTGTACCTTTGAGATACCGTAAATAATACCCCATGACGTTTGAAAGCAATCTTATTTTAGACAAATTGCCCACCCATTTAAAGCAGTATATCAAGCCCCAGAATTATGAGGACTATACGGCAATTGACCAGGCAGTTTGGCGCTATGTGATGCGGAAAAATGTTGATTATTTGAGTAGAGTTGCCCACAATTCCTACTTACAAGGCCTGGATAAAACCGGAATCTCCATAGATCATATTCCCAATTTGTACGGAATGAACCGTATCCTGAAGGAGCTGGGTTGGGCAGCCGTTGCGGTAGATGGTTTTATTCCCCCTTCAGCCTTTATGGAATTTCAAGCCTATAATGTGTTAGTTATTGCAGGTGATATTCGCCAGTTAGAACATATAGAATACACCCCTGCTCCAGATATCATTCATGAGGGTGCCGGCCACGCACCTATCATCGCTAATCCGGAATACGCCGAATATCTTAGGCGCTTTGGAGAAATTGGCAGCAAGGCCATCTCCAATTCTAAAGATTATGAATTGTATGAGGCTGTTAGGCATCTATCTATTATAAAAGAAGCACCTGGCACTCCGCAAGATGCTATAGATGAAGCAGAGGCGAAAATAGAATCTCTTCAGGAAAATATGGGGGAACCCAGTGAAATAGCCCTCATCCGAAACCTGCATTGGTGGACGGTAGAATACGGATTAATTGGTTCTGTAGAAGAACCCAAGATCTATGGAGCAGGCCTCCTATCATCAATTGGTGAGAGCGCCTGGTGTATGACAAATAAGGTTAAAAAAGTGCCTTACTCCATTGAAGCGGCTCATACTGCCTTTGACATAACCAAACCTCAACCCCAGTTATTCGTAACACCAGATTTTGCTTATCTGAGTCAGGTATTGGAAGAATTTGCCAATACAATGGCCTTGCGAAAAGGAGGCTTGAGTGGTGTAAAAAAAGTGATCGCTTCAAACGACCTGTGTACCATTGAACTTAGCACTGGCCTGCAGATCTCAGGATCTTTTGCCGCGGTAATTGAATATCAGGATCTACCCGTATATATCCAAACAGAAGGGCTAACAGCTCTTGCCTATCGTGAAAAAGAATTGGTTGGGCATAGTACCAAACACCATACAGATGGATTTGGTTCCCCAATTGGAAAATTAAAGGGGATCAATTTGGCTATTGAGGATATGAGCCCACGCGACCTCAAAGCGTATAATATCTATGAAGGAGAAACTATTGTTCTTGAGTTTGAAGGAGATATTAAAGTTGCAGGGGAGATCATTACCGGCACCCGAAATTTAAGGGGAGAGATCATTCTGATCACATTTCAGAATTGTACAGTAACACACGGTAAAAAGGTGTTATTTGAACCTTCCAGTGGGCTTTATCATATGGCTGTAGGTGAAAAGATCGTTGCTGCGTTCAACGGCCCCGCAGACCTTGGCAGTTTTGACCTTGTTACCCACAAAATTTCGTCAACTACTATTAAACCTACTGTATCCCCGGCACGTAAAAAGCTGCAGTTACTTTACCAACAAATACGAGAATTCAGGGAAGGCACAAATACTACGATATCCAGAAATAAGGTCTTTAAGGAAGTAAAAGAACACTATCCGGAAGATTGGTTACTATCAATAGAATTGTATGAGTTGGCAAAAAACAACAATGATACCAACTTTGCAGAAGATATTTTGCAACACTTGCAAGAAGTGAAACTGCAACATCCTGCTCTTGGTCATCTTATTGATGATGGCATAGATCTGGTAGATGCTGTGGGTGCCACAAGGTAATGATACTCTAAAAGCTGATATGAGGATAGGTTGTTTTTAGGTCCTCTATTTTATTTTCCAGGGCCTCCTTAAATGCCTGATATTGCTTTGAAGTTGGATTAAAGGCCTTATGGGCAAGTCCTTTTTGGATCTCAGCAACACTTTCCATGGTCTCCAGATCTTCTTTTGATATACAGCTTGATCTAAATTTTTCCCAGATATAATGGATCGCCAGTGCATTAGGATGTAACATATCTGCCTCATAAAAACGGTAATCTCTCAATTCATCCATCATCAATTCATAGGCGGGAAAATAAAACAGTTTATTATGGGGTAAAGACTGAAGCAGTTGATGTATAGCTGTTATCAAATGGGCTTTACTGCGTTGATTTTCTGTAAATCCATCCTTTAGATGCCTTACGGGCGATATGGTAAGGTATATCGCTAGTTTTGAGTTGAGCTGTTGTAATTTAGTTAATGCCCCTGTGAGACTTGCTATAACTTCCTTTGGAGTAGACAAGACCTTGTTAAATTCCTTTTGAGGAACTTTATGGCAATTAGCAACCCATTTCCCGGTATCCTTATGTTCATATCCCCAGGCGGTTCCCAGGGTAAGGATAAGGTGCGAAGCAGTAGTTAGTTTTTGTCTAGTGAGATCCAAATGTTCATTCAAGGCAAGGAGGAGTTCTTCCTTTGAGTTTTTGCTAACATCTGAATGTGCCTCAAAGGAATGCCATTGTTCCTGATGTAAAAAAAGCTCTTCTTCCCTGTATTCTTCTTTATTAAGTGCTCTTTCAACAAGATTAGACAAGGCTTTGGGATGGAACAAGATCCCAAAAGGATTCAGCGTTGTTCTAAATTTGTGATATTCTAATTTACTACCTATATGGTTTGTAAAACACGATCCCAACAAAACGATCTCACTATTGTACGATATAGGGTACGGCGAGTTGTTAATAGGTACTTGTGTTTGAAGTTTCATAGGATCACGAAATAAAAGAGCGTGCCTTTTCCAAGGCCTCAGGAATACCTGCCGGATTCTTACCTCCTGCCGTAGCAAAAAAGGGTTGACCTCCACCACCACCCTGTATGTATTTACCCAATTCGCGAACTACTTGTCCGGCGTTCAATCCTTTTTTCTCAACAAGACCTTTAGATATATAACAACTTAGAAGGGCTTTCCCATGTTGTTTGGAAGCAAAAAGTAAAAAAAGATCGTCTTGCTCCTGCCCCATCTCAAATGCCAGATCTTTCATAGCAGCCGCATCAAGATCCACTTCCTTAGCCAGGAATTTCACTCCGTTTACTTGCTCCAAAGAATCTTTGAACTCACTTTTAATGGCACGGGCCTTTTCTTTTAATAAGGATTCGATCTCCTTTTTCATTTGACTATTCTCTTCCTGCAAACTTTCAATGGCCTTTACAGGATCTCCACTACTTTTTAAACGGGATTTGATCTGTTCCAATAGTTGATTCTTCTCTTCATAAAACTCTTTGACGGAATGAGAAGTGATTGCTTCTATCCTCCGAACTCCTGCAGCAATCGCTCCTTCTGAAATGATCTTAAAATGCCAGATATCTGCGGTATTCTTTACATGAGTACCCCCACAAAGTTCTATGGATTGTCCAAAGCGTATAGTGCGCACCTTGTCCCCATACTTCTCACCAAAAAGAGCCAAGGCCCCTTCTTCAAGGGCTTTTTTCACCGGAGTACTTCGATCTTCCTCTAACGGCAACTGTTCTTCAATCCTTGCATTTACAAAGTCTTCTACCTTGCTTAACTCTTCCTCTGTGAGTTTGGCAAAATGTGAGAAATCGAATCGGAGATGATCTGAATGCACCGCAGATCCTTTTTGCTCCACATGGTCACCCAGTACCTGTCTTAGCGCCTGATGCAACAAATGGGTTGCGGTGTGGTTTCGAGCGGTCCTGGCTCGTTGTGTGGCATCTACCACAGCGATAAGCGATTCATTTATATGTTTAGGCAGGTTCTTAGCGTAATGAACTATTTCGTTGTTCTCCTTTTTAGTGTCCAGGATGTAAACCACATCGCTATTGGGCACTTCCAAATAGCCTTTATCTCCTACCTGACCACCACCTTCCGGGTAAAAAGGTGTTTGATTAAAAACCAGCTGAAACTGAGTGCCTTCTTTCTTGGTAGTCACCTTCCTGTATTTAACCAGATCTACCTGAGCCTTTAATTCATCATACCCAATAAATGTTTGTTCTCCATTATCCTGAAGTATTACCCAATCATCCTTGGCCACTTCTGAAGCCGATCTTGATCTGGTTTTCTGCTGCTCCATCGCCTTTTCAAATTCCTTTTCATCCAAAGTATAACCTCTTTCGCTCAGAATAAGACTTGTAAGATCTATAGGGAATCCAAAGGTATCATACAATTCAAAGGCCTTCTTTCCATCTATCTCTTTTCCTTTGGTTTGATGGATCATATCATCTAATAAAACCAAACCCTGATCAAGGGTTTTAAGGAAGGAATGTTCCTCCTCTCGAATTACGTTCTCTATCAGGTTTTGTTGCTTTTTTAGCTCTGGAAATGCAGGGCCCATGATATTCACAAGCACATTGACCAATTTATAAAGAAAAGGTTGCTCTGTATCGAGAAAAGTAAACCCATACCTCACAGCCCTTCTTAGGATACGCCTTATGACATATCCGGCGCCATTGTTACTTGGCAATTGTCCGTCAGAAATAGAAAAAGCCACAGCGCGGATATGGTCTGCAATTACCCTCATGGCTATGTCATTCGCCTTGTTTTTTCCATAGGTTTGGCTTGTAATGACTTCAATCTCTTTGATCAGAGGCGTAAAGATATCGGTATCGTAATTAGATTGTACGCCTTGTAATACCATACACAGACGCTCGAAACCCATCCCGGTATCTACATGTTTCTCCGGTAATGGTTCCAGGGATCCATTAGCCTTTCTATTATACTGCATAAATACAAGGTTCCATATCTCAATGACCAGAGGATGGTCCTTATTCACAAGACTTGCTCCGGGAACCTTAGCCTTCTCTTCTTTGGAACGAATATCTACATGGATCTCAGAACAAGGTCCGCATGGTCCCTGGTCACCCATTTCCCAAAAATTGTCATTTTTATTTCCAAAAATGATGCGTTCTTCCGGCACTATTGCCTTCCACAATTCAAAGGCTTCGGTATCCATCTCCAGGGCGTCGGCATCTTTGCTTCCTTCAAATACGGATACATACAGACTCTCTTTATCAATTTTATACACTTTGGTAAGTAACTCCCAGGCCCATTGAATGGCCTCCTTTTTAAAATAATCTCCAAAACTCCAGTTACCCAGCATCTCAAACATGGTATGATGATAGGTGTCCTTCCCTACCTCTTCAAGATCATTGTGTTTGCCACTTACCCGAAGACATTTTTGTGTATCTGCAACACGCGGACTTTTGGAAATGCTATTTCCCAGAAAAAATTCCTTGAACTGATTCATCCCTGCGTTGGTGAACATCAAAGTTGGATCATCCTTGATGACCATAGGTGCAGAGGGAACAATAGTATGGTTTTTACTCTTGAAAAAAGTCAGAAAGTGTTCGCGTATTTCGCTGGAAGTCATATAAAAAGGTAAGGTTTTACTAATTTTAACGCTTTCTACAAAACAATTTTTATATTTGTTTGTTAAGTTTTAATGCACGCACAAAAATAGGATAATTTACATTCATGTCTAAAGTTAAGTACTATTACGATCCAGACACGCTCTCCTATCGAAAAATAGAGCTAAAGAAATCTCGACGTTATAGAAATCTCTCTCTATTTATCCTGGGTTCTGCTCTCTTTGGTTTTCTTGGGCTTATATTACTTCTCAATACCAATATTTTAAATACTCCCAGAGAATTATCATTAGCCAGAGAAGTGAAGAACTACGAGCTACGTTTTGAACTGCTCAACAAAAAAATGCAACAAATAGAAGAGGTACTGGCAAATATAGAAGACCGGGACAACAACATATATCGCTTGTACTTTGAGGCCAATCCTATTCCTGAGGAACAACGAAGAGCCGGTTTTGGAGGGATAAACCGCTATAAGTCATTGGAAGGATTTAATAATTCCGAGATGATTTCGGCTACCACAAAAAGACTTGATGTAATTCAAAAACAAATGGTCATTCAATCACGCTCACTAGATGAGATCACGAAACTGGCCGAAGACAAGGAAAAATTACTAGCTGCTATTCCAGCAATTCAACCAGTGAACAATGAAGATCTAACAAGGATGGCTTCCGGCTTCGGCTGGCGATCCGATCCTTTTACCAAGGCACGAAAGATGCATTGGGGTATGGATTTCACAGCTGCCAAAGGAGTCCCTATCTATGCAACAGGAGATGGTACCGTGACCAGAGCAGATAACAATGCTTCAGGGTATGGAAAACACATCCGAATAGATCATGGATATGGGTATATGTCTCTTTATGCACACCTAAGTAATTTTAATGTAAAACGCCGCCAAAAAGTAAAACGAGGAGATCTTATAGGGTTTATTGGGAGTACCGGCAGGTCTGAAGCGCCTCATTTGCATTACGAAGTATGGAAAGATGACCAGCGTATCAACCCAATTAATTTCTATTACGGCAGTTTAACTGCTGAGGAATTTGAAAATATGCTGAAATTTGCAAATCAGGAAAATCAATCATTGGATTAATGCACGTAGAGCTCCCGGAAAAAAGATATTACGGTATTGGCGAAGTAGCCAAGGCTTTTGAGGTGAACACCTCTCTCATCCGATTTTGGGAAAAGGAATTTGACGAGTTGCAACCCAAGAAGAATGCCAAAGGAAACCGTAAATTCACGCCGAACGATATCAAGAATTTACAGCTCATTTATCATTTGGTAAAAGAACGTGGCTTTACACTGGAAGGAGCTAAGACCCACCTCAAAGAAGAACGCAAGAAAACCCTTTCCAATTTCGAGATCATTCAGAAACTGGAACGGGTAAAAGCAGAACTTATCAAGATCAAACAACAATTATAACTACAACTTAAAAACACTATCAAAATGAAAAAATGGTTAATTCCCGTAATTATCCTGGCGGTCGTTGTCTTTGGAATCTACCAATGGGCCGTAGGCTTTAATAACACTGCCGTTGAATACGAAGCTAATGCAAAAACTGCCTGGGCCGATGTAGAAAGCACCTACCAAAGGCGAAACGATCTTATTGGGAACCTTGTGAAGACTGTACAAGGTGCAGCCGACTTTGAACGAGGTACACTAACGGATGTAATTGAAGCAAGGGCCAAGGCTACTTCCACCAATATTGATATAAACGATCTTACTCCTGAAAATATGGCGGCCTTCCAGGAAGCGCAATCAGGTCTATCTTCAGCCCTATCACGCTTACTTGTTACAGTAGAACGCTATCCGGATCTAAAGGCGAATCAGAATTTTCTCGATCTGCAATCACAATTGGAAGGAACTGAAAACAGGATCAATGTAGCCAGGGACCGGTATAATGAAGCCGTAAATATTTACGATATCCATACCACCAAATTCCCAAATAAATTACTGGCCGGATGGTTTGGTTTTGAAGAAATGACAAGATACCAAGCCAGTCCTGGTTCTGAGGATGCCCCTGATGTGAATTTCGAATTTGATTGATCCTATGCCAGAATCTAAGGTAGAAGCTTTTTTATCGCCAGAGGAAGAACAAGAAATTGTCAATGCCATTCTGAAGGCGGAAAAAAATACCTCCGGTGAAATCAGGGTACATATAGAACCTAGCACAACATTAGATCCATACGAAAGGGCTCAGGAAGTATTTCTTGGTCTGAAGATGGAAAACACCAAAGATTCTAACGGGGTGCTTCTTTATATTGCAGTGAATGATCGCACCTTTGTTATCTATGGGGACAAAGGTATCAATGATGTGGTTTCCAAATCCTTTTGGAACGATACAAAGGAAGTGATCCAATCCCATTTTAAAAAGGGTCAATTTAAACAAGGCATTGTAGAAGGTGTTTTGAAGGCTGGAGAGGAATTGAAGGCACACTTTCCTTACAAATCTGATGACACCAACGAATTGAGTAATGAAGTATCTAAAGGCTAGCATTTTATTACTTTTCCTGTGTAGTATTTCCATTGCCTGGGGCCAATTTACTATTCCTGAGAAACCTCAACTTCAAACAAGCGTATACGATTATGTCTCTCTTTTAACCAAGAGCGATAAGGATGCACTTGAGCAAAAATTAATACGGTATTCAGATAGTACCTCTACCCAGATCGTAGTTGCCATCATTGCCTCTACGGAAGGGGAGAATATCAACTATTTAGGAGCTCAATGGGGTGAAAAATGGGGCATTGGTCAGGCCCAAGAAGACAATGGAGTCTTGATCCTTGTGGCCAATGACGACCGCAAACTGGCCATCAATACCGGCTATGGAGTAGAAGGCTCTCTTACCGATGCCATGTGCAAGCGTATCATTGAAATCATTATTGTCCCGGAATTCAGAGAAGGCAATTATGCTTCCGGACTAAACCAGGGCGCCGATGCTATCTTTCAAATACTAAATGGAGAGTTCGAAAAAGCATTAGAAGAAAATGGTACTCCCACTAATAATACAGCGAAAGCCGTCTTTGTTTTGATCTTTGTGGCTTTTGTCATCTTCATTATCATCATCATTATCATTATAGCCAACCGCAAGAATAAAGGAGGCGGAAAAGGAGGCGGCCGCAATAAAGGACTAGACATTTGGGATGTTATCATCCTTAGCAATATGGGTCGCGGTAGCTATAAAGGCGGTTCCGGTAGTTTTGGCGGAGGTGGCTTTGGTGGAGGTGGCTTTGGCGGAGGTTTCGGTGGAGGTGGCTTTGGAGGCGGAGGTTCTTCAGGAGGCTGGTAAACCTTACTTTTTCCTCATATAGATAGTGACCGGCACTCCGGTGAAATCAAAATTTTCCCGTATTTTATTTTCTAAAAATCGTTTGTAAGGTTCTCTTACATACTGAGGCAGGTTGCAGAAAAAAGCAAACTGCGGATAGGGTGTTGGCAGCTGTGTAATGAACTTGATCTTTACATACTTTCCTTTATAAGCAGGAGGCGGTGTATGTTCAATAATGGGTAGCATTACATCATTTATCTTCCGGGTAGGGATACGTTTACTGCGATTCTTATAAACTTCCACAGCCGTTTCTATTGCCTTATATATTCGTTGTTTGGTAAGAGCCGAAATAAACAGTATGGGTACATCTGTAAAGGGTTCCGTAGCCTCTTTTATTTTCCTGGTATATTCTTTCACGGCATGGGTGTCCTTTTCTAAAAGATCCCATTTATTGACAAGGATCACTATCCCTTTGTTGTTCCGATGCGCCAACCAAAAGATATTCTCTACCTGCCCGTCAAATCCTCTGGTAGCATCCAGAAGAAGTAAACATACATCACAGTGTTCAATGGCCCTTACAGCGCGCATTACAGAATAAAACTCAAGATCTTCCCGTACTTTGGCTTTACGCCGAATCCCAGCCGTATCAACCAAATTGAACTCAAAGCCAAAACGCTTGTATTTGGTATCGATACTATCTCTGGTAGTACCTGCGATATCTGTAACTATATAACGTTCTTCTCCAATAAGGGCATTTATAAAAGAAGATTTTCCTGCATTAGGTCTTCCTACTACAGCGAACCTTGGCAGGTCACTTTCAGTTTCAGGTTTCTCGGGTAATGCTTTTACCAGATCATCCAGTAATTCACCACTTCCACTACCGTTCATGCTAGAGATAGGAAAGTATTCGCCAAGCCCTAAAGAATAGAACTCTACGGCATCTTGTGCTCGTTTAGCATTGTCTACCTTGTTCACTACCAAAAAAACCGGCTTATCTACACGCCGTAATAACTTGGCCACATCCTCGTCCATCCCGGTAACACCGGTTTCAACATCTACCATAAAAATGATGGCATCTGCCTCCCCTATGGCTAGTTCTACCTGCTTGTCTATTTCTTTTTCAAAGACATCATCGCTCCCAAGCACATAGCCGCCTGTGTCGATCACAGTGAACTCCTTACCATTCCAGTCGCTCTTTCCATAGTGACGATCTCGTGTTACCCCACTAACGGCATCTACAATGGCCTCTCGGCGTTGAATAAGTCGGTTAAAAAAAGTCGACTTCCCAACGTTTGGCCTTCCCACAATAGCAACAATAGCGCTCATAGCTTAAAACTTGAGCGCAAAGGTAGTACTAATCATACAACTTACAAGCGATTACCATTGCTACTTATTTCTGGTCTAACCGCATAAAAAGCTGAATAAATAGATCATTAAATTGTACCTTTTAGTTCGTAAAACCGGCTGATGAAACCCATACCAAACGAAATTGTACTAAGGCCTCGCTTTCAATTAGAGCAGGAAGCGGACAAGGAACAGCTACTTGGCAACTTTGAACAAACAAAACGCCCACCTTATCTCATAAAACGTTTGGACGATCATGTCTTTATCAAATTCAACAAACAAGAAGCGCATTTTTGGTCGCCCCAGCTTCAGCTAGAGATCATTGAAAAGGAAGAAGGCGGCAGCAGATTGTATGGGTTATTTGGACCTAATCCTACCCTGTGGACCTTCTTTATGTTTCTTCATTTTGGAGTAGGTACTTTCTTTATCATTTTTGGGATCTGGGCCTATAGCAGCGCGGCCCTTGATAAACCCTACGGCTGGTTACTGGGCATTATGGGTTTTATGGTAATACTTTGGTTTGTTCTGTATGCCTTTGGGAGGGCAGGAAAGAAAAAAGGCAGACCACAGATGGAAGCTCTTTATTCACTAATGGAAGAGATCCTCGCAAAAGGTTAGAGATCAGGATTGATATCCGAAACGTCTTAGCTGTTTACTGTCGCTACGCCAGTTCTTATTTACTTTAACATAGAGCTCTATGTGCACTTGTTTGTCAAAGAATTGTTCAAGATCTCGCCGGGCTTCAATTCCAACTCTTTTCAGTGCACTCCCTTTATGACCTATCAGAATGCCTTTTTGTGAATTGCGTTCCACCATGATGACAGCCCCAATACGGATGATCTTCTCATCTTCATGAAAAGCCTCCGTTTCGATTTCTACTGCATAAGGTATCTCCTTCTTGTAGTGCTTTAATATCTTTTCCCGTATGGTCTCGTTCACAAAGAAGCGTTCGGGCCTATCTGTAAGCTGATCCTTTGGATAATATGGCGGTGCCTCCGGTAAGAGCGAAACTATGCGTTCAAACACTTCTTTGACATTGAAATTCTGAAGGGCGGAAATAGGATGGATCTCTGCCTTTGGCAATTGTTCTTGCCAGTATTGTACTTGTTCTTCCAGCAATTCCTGATCTGCAGTATCTATCTTGTTCAGGAGCAACAATACCGGAATCTTACTATTCTTGATCTGTTCAAAAAAACGTTCATCCTTTAAAGCTTGTTCTCCTATCTCTACCATGTAGAGCAGAATGTCTGCATCTTCAAAAGCCGATTTTACAAAATCCATCATGGCATTTTGTAATTCGTAAGCCGGTTTAATGATGCCGGGGGTATCGGACAAGATCATTTGAAAATCATCCCCATTTACAATTCCCAGGATACGATGCCGGGTAGTTTGGGCCTTGGAGGTAATAATAGAAAGCTTCTCCCCTACAAAAGCGTTCATAAGGGTAGACTTCCCAACATTGGGATTTCCTATAATATTTACAAAACCGGCTTTATGTTTTTCCATGGGCTAATTGTGCAAGATACTTTTTTGCGGCTACATTTACTTTCGGTGCCAGATAAAGAACAGCGATCATGTTAGGGATCACCATAAGGGCATAAGACAGATCGATCAGATTTTTTACTAAATCCAGCGATGCCACGGCCGCAAAGACTATCATGATCACAAAGTACACATTATACCACTTCCCTATGCGGGCATTCGATAAAAAAGACAAACTTTTAACTCCGTAGTATGAATAGGTAAATAGTGTTGATAAGGCAAAGGCTGTAACAATGATCATCAACAATTCATCTCCGTAACCAAATAAGGTACGCCTAAAAGCAGTTAGGGTCATCACAATGCCACTGCCTTCTTCCAGATAGGCCCCGCTTAGAATGATCACAACTGCGGTAAAAGTACACACCATGATAGTATCTATAAAAGGCCCCAAACTAGCCACGAGCCCTTCCCTAATAGGTTCATCATTTTTGGATTGCCCGTGATACATGGGAGCACTACCTAAACCGGCTTCATTGGAAAACATAGCCCTGCGGATCCCAACGATCACCAAGCCCCAAAAACCTCCGGTAACAATTGTTTTAAAGTTCCAGGCTTCTGTTAGTATCATTTTTAAAGCCGGCCAAACCTGATCCGAATTCATGATCATCACAACAATTACAGCTGCGAGATAGACCAACACCATAAAAGGAACAATGGCCGAGGCAACCTTGGCAATTTTAGACAAGCCCCCAAAGATGACCAAGGATGTAATGACCGCCAATACAATGCCAATAAGTAGTTTCCAATTAAATTCACTGGTCTGCCAAAGAGTTTCGGTGGGGTTTACAACACTCATAAAGGTCTCTGTAAACTGATTTGCAGTAAAGACCCCTAAAAAGCCGAATAATCCACAAATACAAAAGAAAACAGCCAGAGGTTTGGCCTTTGAACCCATCCCTTGCGTAATATAGAACATAGGGCCTCCTTGAAGTTTGCCGTCTGAGTCGATTCCGCGGAACATAATAGAAAGGCTACAGGAATAAAACTTAATACACATCCCGATAAGGGCAGTTACCCAGATCCAGAAAACCACTCCGGGTCCTCCGTCGTGAATGGCAATGGCTACGCCTGAAATATTTCCCAGGCCTACGGTTGCTGCCACAGCGGCAGAAAGCGCCTGAAATGAACTTACGTCTCCCTTGGCATTCTTATCATCGTATTTACCTGCGGTAATGGCAATTGCATGACCAAAAAAACGATACGGTAAAAAGCGTGAATAAAACACCAAAAAAAGCCCCCCGCCTATCAGTAAAATAAACATGGGCCATTCGGTATAGGGTATCAATCCGGAAAGAAAATCATTAAGTGTCTCCATAGAAAACCTGATGCGCCGAAGGTAGGTATTTTTAGTTTTTTAGTGGTTCCAACGGTCCAAATAATTCTCCTTTGAAATCTTGATAATGCTAAAAAACCGTTGTATCTTTGCCGTCCATATCGCGGGGTAGAGCAGCAGGTAGCTCGTCGGGCTCATAACCCGAAGGTCGCTGGTTCGAGTCCAGTCCCCGCTACAAAGAAAGCCGTTAACGAAAGTTAGCGGTTTTTTTATTGGAACAGGTGGAACTCGTTCCTGCCTGTGACAAGAAAAAACGCAACATCGCATAGCGATGACGGCTTTCTTTGTGAAGCCACCCTCAAGGCCGCTTCCGAGTGCTAAGGAGGAAGCAATCCAGTCCGGAAATATTCCATCCCGATAATTATTGTGGACAAATCACAATACGCATCTGACGGCTTTCTTTGTAAATCTACTATCCCAATAGCTGTCAGGACGGGATCAAACATCAAATTTTTCACAAAGAATTTAATCCCTGAATCCGTGTTTCCTACACTTATATTCCTTATCTTCAAGATATTGTAACCAACAAAAAACCAATCAATGAAAAATCTAGTAATTTGCCTGGGGGCAGTGGCCCTGCTGGCATTCGCTTCTTGCAAACAAGAGGCTCCCATGGCGCAAACCGAAACGCCAGACTATGCTTCCTTTAATGAGAAAGTAGCAGTGATCAAATCATTTTATCAGGCTCATCACGATGAGAACATCGAGGCCATCTCTGCAATCTTATCAGATACCTTGAAATGGAGTCCGCCGCAGTTTAACGGCAGCCAATGGATGGGCAAAGAAGACCTACTGTCCGCCTTAAAGGACTACCATGCTGCTTTTGACAATATTTCCTTTGCAGAAGGTATCGTAATGCCAGATTCAACTGTCAATGGATACTGGTCCGGATCCGTATTCCCTGCAGAAACTGCCAGCAGTACTCCAGATAATATCAGAGTCTATGGCACCTGGACAGCTATTCATACCGAAAGTGGTAAATCTATAGGCGTAAAGTTTTACAGTATTGTGATGGTCAACGCAGACGGCAAGATAGCCGAGGCCTCAGATTATTTTGATGTAAACGGACTTGCAGTACAAATTGCCGCAGAATAAAATTGATCACAAAAAGATCTCTAAAGAAAAATGGCCCCTGTTTGGGGCCATTGTAATTTTAAACAACTAGTTTTAAAGAGAAAGAATTCCAGACTTCAATTTAGAGGCATTCTGAAACAAATTCAACGAAATGGCAGAACAAAAAGACTTAGACTTTACTTATACTACTATTGATGAGATCTTTCGCTTAAGCATGGGTGAAACAGGAGATTACAGTGGCGCAAAATACGATGGGGATTTTTCCATGACATTGGAAGAGGCCCAAAAAGCAAAACATAAATTCATTGCAGATAGTCTGCACATTACTAAAGGAAGTAAGGTCCTGGATATGGCCTGTGGCTGGGCACCATTTACCCGCTACATAACCGATGAGAGAGGGGCAGTTAGTATTGGACTTACCCTTTCACAAGGGCAGGCAGATGCCTGCCAAAAGAACGGCTATAACGTGCTTGTGAAGGATTGCAGAAAGGTAACTCCAAAAGATTTTGGGACCTTCGATGCCATTACCTGCATAGGTGGTTTGGAACATTTCTGTTCCGTAGAAGAATGGCAAGCCGGTAATCAAGAAAAAGTTTATAGCAATTTTTTTAAAACATTATACGATCTGTTACCTGTTGGTGGCCGTTTTTATATGCAGACCATGACCTTTAGCAAGAATATGATCCCATTTGAGGAATTAGATGTAAATGCCGAAAAAGATTCTGCAGCTTATATCATGGCCCTTATGGTTAAACAATTTCCCGGATCCTGGTTGCCTTACGGCCCTGAAATGGTCATTAAATGTGCAGAACCTGGATTTAAACTCATTTCCAAAAGTAGTGGACGACTCGACTATATTGAGACCATTGCCCAATGGCGGAAGAAGTTCAGGAAATTCAATCTAAAGAAATATTGGCTATACCTTTCCCTTATTCCAAGATATTTCACCGATCGGGAATTCCGTCACCTGGTGGCTATCTTTAGTATAAGTCCGAATAGAGTATGTTTTGAAAAAGAGATAATGGATCACTACAGATTGGTTTTTGAAAAAGTATAGTGATCAATAAACGCGGTTTGTGCCAAAATAAAATTCGGGCGTAATGTCAAGACCTGCAACTAAAACAGAACTTCTCAAAAAGAGTAAGGCTTCCTTTCAAAGCCTGAACAGCTATATTGAACAACTGCCTTCTGAGCAACAGCAAAAAGAATTTCCCAAAGCTATCATGAACAGAAATATTCGCGATGTCCTAATGCACCTTCATCATTGGCATCTTATGTTTCTAAAATGGTATGAGGTGGGGATGTCTGGTCAGAAACCTGTGATGCCAGCCAAGGGGTATACCTGGAAGACAACGCCCCTCTTAAATCAATGGATCTTGAAGAATTATCAGGATGTACCTCTGGAAGACGCCAAGATCCTTTTCAAAGAAAGTCACCGAAATGTTGAGAAAATTATTGAACATCATACGGATAAAGAATTATTTGAAAAGAAAAGGTATACATGGACAGGAACTACTTCGCTTGGGGCATATTTGGTATCAACAACATCGAGTCATTACGAATGGTCCCTCCAATTGATCAAAAGAGCTAAAAAATAACACTACTCCTTAATTTGCCTTGTTTCACAAAAAGAAAAATAGAAATCCATTATTATTATGCGGACGATACTAAAATGCTATACTATTATATTCATGAGTCTTGTTGGTTTAGGACTTAGTAATTGTGAGACCAATAAAGAGAATGAATTGCTCCATCGCATTTCACAATTGGAAAAAGAAGAGCAGCTTGTTGTACAGATCGCCGAATTAGAAATTGATTCAACACAGTTAGAAGCCTACACTATTATGCTGCAAGAAGGGATAAGAACATCGGTAGAAATAGAGCCCGGGGTAATTTCCCTGTACGCGATGGCCAGTGAAGAGCAACCCAATAAGATCACTGTCGTGGAAATTTACGCGAGCCAGGAAGCCTATGAGTCACATATTAGCTCACCACATTTTTTACAGTACAAGAATGGCACACTGGCCATGGTAGATACGCTCGTACTAACCAGAACCACACCGGTCATTTTTGCGGCAAAGTCCAAATGATATATCCATAAAAAGCAAATAAAAAAGGTGACCCTTTAGTGGATCACCTTTTATTGTTTATAGATATCTAATATTACCTAAAGGGTCATTATTTCAGATCAAATCTGTCCAGGTTCATTACCTTGTTCCAGGCCTTCACAAAATCGTTCACAAACTTGCCTTTGGCATCATCGCAGGCGTACACCTCGGCGAGCGCGCGAAGTTCGGAATTAGAACCAAAGATAAGGTCTGCTCGAGTAGCGGTCCAGTTCAGAGAGTTCCCTGTTTTGCGATCATACGCTTCGAAGACCTCCTGATCTGCATCAATGGCTTTCCATTCCTTGTTCATATCCAAGAGGCTTACAAAGAAATCGTTGGTGAGGGTTCCGGGCCTGTCTGTAAATACGCCATGCTTAGAACCATCATAATTGGCGTTCAAGGAACGCATCCCCCCTACCAATACGGTCATCTCCGGAATGGTAAGCGTCATTAGCTGAGCTTTATCTACTAACCACTCTTCTGTTTTAACAGATGATTTTTGTTTCAGGTAATTTCTGAATCCATCCGCGAAGGGTTCGAGTACTTCAAAGGCCTCAGCATCTGTCATTTCTTTCGTTGCATCGGTTCTACCAGGGCTAAAAGGAACGGTAACTTTGTGGCCAGCTTCCTTAGCTGCTTTTTCAACGGCAGCACAACCTCCTAAAACGATCAAATCTGCCAGGGAAACCTTCTTATCTCCGCTTTGCGAAGTGTTGAAGCCTTCCTTAACTTGTGTAAGGGCATCTAATACTTTGCCCAATTGCACGGGATTATTTACCTCCCAGTGGTTCTGAGGAGCGAGACGAACGCGTGCTCCGTTGGCACCTCCTCTGTTATCAGATCCTCTGAAGGTTGATGCAGAAGCCCAGGCTGCTCCAACCAGTTCCGAAACGGACAAGCCGGTAGCCAGGATATTCTTTTTCAAATTTTCTATATCGTTATTATCAATCAATTGGTGATCTACGGCCGGGACAGGGTCTTGCCAAACCAGATCTTCCTTAGGAACTTCCGTACCCAGGTATCTGGATCTCGGACCCATATCTCTGTGGGTTAATTTGAACCAGGCTTTCTGATACGCTTCCTTGAATTCTTCAGGGTTTTCCAGGAATCGCCTTGATATCTTCTCATAGGCCGGATCCATCCTCAATGAAAGGTCTGTGGTCAACATAAAAGGAGCGTGTTTCTTCTTGGGATCGTGAGCGTCCGGTACAGTTCCTTCACCTGCCCCATCCTTAGGCTTATACTGCCAGGCTCCTGCCGGACTTTTGGTCAGTTCCCATTGGTAGTTAAAAAGGTTCTCCAGGTACTTATGACTCCATTTGATTGGAGTGTCTGTCCAGGCACCTTCTAAACCACTGGTAATGGTATCTGATCCTTTCCCGGTTTTAAAATTACTTTTCCAACCCAGGCCTTGCATTTCGATTGACGCTCCTGCAGGCTCTGCCTCTAAAAATTCTGAATCTTTGGCAGCTCCGTGCGTTTTTCCGAAGGTATGCCCCCCGGCGATCAATGCAACGGTCTCGTAATCATTCATAGCCATACGTCCAAAAGTCTCGCGGATGTCATGAGCGGCAGCCACGGGATCGTGATTCGCATTCGGTCCTTCAGGATTTACGTAGATCAGTCCCATATGGGCAGCCCCCATTTGTTTTTCCAATTCTCCCTTTTCGTTGTAGCGGTCTTTGTTTCCGAGCCATTCGGTTTCAGAACCCCAATAAATATCTTCTTCTGGCTGCCAGATGTCTTCCCGGCCCCCGGCAAATCCATACATGGGTAATCCCATAGATTCATGAGCAACATTTCCTGCGAGAATCAACAAGTCTGCCCAGGAGATCTTTTTGCCGTATTTCCTTTTGATGGGCCAAAGTAAAACTCTTGCCTTATCCAGGTTGGCATTATCTGGCCAGCTATTGAGAGGTGCAAATCGTTGAGCTCCTGTACCTCCGCCCCCGCGACCGTCAGCAATCCGGTAGGTTCCGGCTGCATGCCAGGACATTCGGATAAAGAAAGGTCCGTAGTGACCATAATCCGCGGGCCACCAATCCTGTGAATCGGTCATCAAGTCCGTGAGGTCCTTTTTCACGGCTTTGAGGTCAAGGCTTTTGAATTCTTTAGCATAATCGAAATCCTTATCCATAGGGTCTACCAGCTCAGAGTGTTGACGCAGGATGCTAAGGTTTAATGAGTTAGGCCACCAATCTTGATTTGTGGTTCCCCCACCGGCAGTCTGCTTGAGGTCCCCGTTTAAAAAAGGGCACATGCTTTCGTCGTTCGCATTGTATGTGTTCCCATTGGCTGAACCATTCATATTCTTTAATTCTTCCATGATGTGTTGTATTTTTACTGTTAGCTGATCTTTTCAAATGTACCAAATGTTTGCTTATACAATGTAGATTTCACATTGATAAAAACTATGGCTCATGCTTAAATCCGATGGTGGTTAATTGATATAAAAATGATGTTAAAATATTTCTCATTTTCACATAGTAACCCATATATAAAACAGCCTTAATTCCCATGTAAAAAAAACAAAGTGATGCAACAAACTCCCTCAACATTATACATAATACCAGTTTTACCCTCATCAGATATTGAACGCGACCTAAAATGGCATGAAACCTTTACAGGTTTTACTTATAGCTTTGGTGACAAGGGGTATGTTGGTTTAAAACGAGACAATCTCGAATTGCATTTGCAGTTCCATCATGGCAATAAGGAAGACCCAATCTTAGGAGGTTCTGTAATAAAGATATTTGTTTCAGACATTCAATCCTATTTTGAAGAATTTGTAAAAAGAGGAACCATTACGAAAGATAAATTACGCCATAATACTGCATGGGGTACACATGAGTTTGGTTTTTATGATTTGAATAATAATGGTATTTTTATCGTACAAGACGTATGACTTCCAAACTTACTTCAAAAAAATATATAGCCTTCTTAAGAGGTATTAATGTGGGCGGGCATCATAAAGTGCCAATGGCGGACCTGCGCAAAGTACTAGAGGCTATGTCCTTTCAGAAAGTTACTACCCTTCTAAATTCGGGCAATGTTATTTTTGAGGCACAAACTTCGAAAGACACGGAGCTTTCAGAGCGTATTGCAGAACGCTTAGAAAAAGTATTTCAATTTCCGGTGCCAACTATTGTCATTAGTGCTGACTCCATATTGGATCTATTGAATGACGATCCATTCGAGGATGAAATTCTTACCAAGGAAAGCAGAGGGTATGTTTCCTTCTTACAACATAAACCCAAGACAAGCATACAATTACCGTGGATCAGTGAGGATACCTCCCTTAAAATTCTCCGTGCAAATGACAAACTCATTTGCAGTCATCTGGACCTTTCTAAAATAAAAACTCCGGAGGCAATGAACGTTCTTGAGAAATTCTATGGAAAGCAGATGACTACCAGAAATTGGAATACTATTATGCGAATTGGTGTTAAACTGAAGGCCCAATAATTTGAGGTGCACACTAGAACTTTAAAAATAAACCGCTGGATACATACAAAACACTGACCTCAAAGCGTTAATCGTAGTATGAATAACCAATTACGATGACCCTTGAAGATTAGAATACTTGGTACACTTATCATTCTGCTGATTACTTTGTACGGATGTAAGTCCACACAAATCAAATCAAACAGCTTTGGAGACTTCCCATTGCATGAACTTATCCTTGCCAATAGAGCTACGGAAATAAGGAAATACTTTGAATCTGGCAATTCAACAACCTATTTTAAGAAAGGCTGGACCCCACTTCTTTTTGCCACCCAACTAGGTCATAAAGAGATCGTTGAGATCCTCATCCGGCATGGTGCTAAAGTAAATAACACCTCCTATCCGGATCATATATCTGCCCTGCACCTGGCATCAGCCAAGGGCTACTACCTTATTGTTCAAATTCTATTAAACAATGGCGCAAAAATAGATCACCAGGACAGTAAACTTAGATCTACACCCCTAATGAGAGCGGCCGTCAATGGACATAAAAAGGTAGTGCAATTGCTTATAGACCGTGGAGCTTTGCTCAATGTCCGCGGCAACAGGGGCGAATCGGCCTTATTTTTAGCAATATCAGCAGAAGAAACAGGCATTGCAAAACTATTAATAGAACGAGGCGCCAATAAAATTAGACCAGACATCTATGGTGTAACTCCGCTTCAAAAAGCCATTAAACTAAATAATAAGAAGCTTATAACGCTTCTGGAAAAATAACAACAACATGAAAAAAACAGTTTTCTCATTCCTCCTATTTTTATTCCTTTCAGTATACATCGGATATTGCCAGGGTCCAGAGATCACTTTTGTACAGGGAGAACAACTTAGTCTTTCCCAATTAAATAATGATCTCTATGAACTCAAAATAAAGCCCGTACCCTTTACCCTTATTTTTAAGGGCAACGAGCTCCTCGTCTGCACAGGACTAAGCGAGGAATTATTCGAATACACCAAGCCTGAAACGGACATTAATCAGGATTTCAATTCTTACTTTTTTATATTCAAATATATAGCCATGCCCGAGGATGCCAATTTTCTTCCCGTAGGAAAAGACGAAGCAGCCTCTCTTAATAAAACCCATGGGGCTAAAACAGTTGATGAGAATTCTTCTAAGTTTACGGTAAATTCGCTCTCGATCGATGGTGAATTAAAACCTTTAAGCGATCAAAAGGAATTTTATTTAGCGCTATGGTTAGATTCTAATTTAGATCAATTCATCGATACTTCAGAATTGCTTAAAGTACATGTGGTCATAGAGTAGTAAGTTCAAAAAATTGTACTTTGTATGGAGGTGCTAAAGTCATATACCTGTGTAACACGCTCATTTTTCATGAAATTGAACTCAAATGCCCTATTTTACATCCTTACGAGAGAAACGGTATTGGTTCTGGGCAATCCTGGTATATATCACCATTCTTTCAACTCTATTTATAGGACAACCGCTAGCAAATGAGTTACGGGATCAAAATGTTCAAGCAATTTTTTTCCTGCTTGGGATGGCCCTTGTAGCTACGGCTGTTATCATCCATGGATTATTAACAAAACCTAGCAACATAGAATATGCTGTCCTATTTGGGATCATTGCCGTATATATCATGTTCTTCTTGCGTTTAGGAGCTCCGGAAAGAAGCCACCTTATTGAATACAGCGTTTTGGCCATTTTGTTGCATAAGGCTTTTAAGGAAAGATTTGTACTAGATAATAAGATATTTAAGCCTGCATTTTTCTCATTATTTGTTGGCATTTTATTGGGTACTTTGGATGAGAGCATACAACTTTTAATTCCACATCGTTATTTTGATCCCCAGGACATTATCTTTAATTGTTTGGCCGTGACCATGGCCATTGGGACTAGTTTATTATTAAATTGGCTAAACAGGCGCTTAAAAAAGAGTGGCTGAACAACCTGAAATTTAAAATTGATAATTATTAGATGGCTTCTAAATACGATATCATTGGCATTGATTATAACTCTACAAGAAAGGCAGATCCGTATTTGTTCCAACAATTACTTTCCCATTTGAAACCTAAAAAAGAGGGGCTGTATTTAGACATAGGATGCGGAACAGGGAATTATACGCATAAATTCCAAAAAAAAGGATATTCTTTTATAGGGATCGATCCTTCAAAAGAAATGCTAAAGCAGGCGAAAGCCAGAAACCAGGATATAGACTGGAAAATCGGTTCTGCTGAAAATACAGGTTTGGATGAAAATAGTGTTGATGGGATTGTCGCATTCTTAACCCTGCATCATTGGACAAATATTGAAAATAGTTTCTTAGAATTAGCGCGAATTTTAAAACCTAATGGCCAATTCGTACTATTTACCTCCATTCCTGAACAGATGGAAGGCTATTGGCTCACTCATTACTTCCCAAAAATGCTTTCCGATTCCAAAGCAAAAATGCCCACCTTACAAAACATTGAGGAGGCCATGAAAAAAGCAGGAATACCGCTTGAGAAAACCACGCCCTACTTTGTAAGACCAGATCTGGAGGACTTATTCCTCTATGCCGGGAAACACAACCCCGCTCTTTATTTCGATCAAAAAGTAAGACATGGTATCTCCTCTTTTTCTTCGCTTGCGAATAAAATAGAGGTTGAGAAAGGTCTTTCAGCCCTAAAAACAGATATCGCTTCCGAGAAAATCCATCAGATCATAAAGTCGTACGAAAACACACTAGGAGATTACATGTTTATCGTAGGCACAAATCAGTAGATAGGGTTGTATATGGAGTCATTTTATACCTCGATTTGCTACCACTGAGATCTACCAAGAGTTTTGTACATTTAATAAGAAAGTGAGTGCTCATTGAGTAATAGTATCAACCAAAACAACGTATTATGAAAATTAGAGTAGTAAGTATTCCCGTACTGAATCAGGAAAAGGCCCTGACATTTTATACCAAAACACTCGGTTTTGTAAAGAAACAAGATATTCCCATGGGTGGCGAGAACAGATGGCTCACCGTAGTGTCTAAAGAAGAACAAGAAGGTCCGGAAGTATTGCTGGAACCGGCTCCTACTAATTTTGAACCGGCTAAGATCTATCAGAAAGCACTTTTTGATGCCGGTATTCCACACGGCCAATTTATGGTTTCCGATCTGCAAAAAGAACATGAACGACTAGTCAAATTAGGTGTTGAATTCAAAATGAAACCAACAGACATCGGGATGGCGATCATTGCTATCATAAATGACACCTGTGGTAACTATATCCAACTTATAGAAATGAAATAGACATATTTCATAAACACCTATAGTTTCGTTTTATATAAATCGCTTCCAATTAGCAGGCAGATGGCAGAAAGTAAAGGAACTTCCAACGAATCAAAAAGGTATTATAAGATTGCCTTTGCCCTAGCATTATTTACGATCATTTACAATATTGCTGAAGGATTACTTTCTACTTATTTTGGGATGGAAGATGAAAGCCTGGCACTCTTTGGATTTGGGGCAGATAGTTTTATTGAAGTGATCTCCGGCCTGGGGATAGCGCATATGATCATCCGTATACAAAAACACCCAAATAGTAACCGAGATAAATTTGAACAAACCGCCTTGCGTATTACTGGAGTTGCCTTTTATATCTTGGTGGTTGCCCTGGTTATTACGAGCTTCTATAATATTTGGACAGGGCATCAACCCATTACCACCATGTTTGGTGTAATCATATCAATTATTTCGATTTTCGTAATGCTGCTTTTGGTGTACTGGAAACGCAAAGTGGGAAAACAATTGAATTCTGATCCCATCTTGGCAGATGCAAATTGCACCATGGTCTGTGTCTATATGTCCATCATACTTCTGGTTAGCAGCGGTATCTATGAATTAACCAGCCTTCCTTATATTGATAGCCTGGGTACCCTAGGATTGGCCTATTTTTCCTTCAAAGAAGGCAAGGAGTGTTTTGAAAAGGCAAATAGCGAGAAATACTGTGGATGCGATTAATACCGTGGTTTTAATATACTAAGATGCATTGATTTTTTGCTTTATTACCCTGATTGGTAAATTTCGTATGATTTAATTACTTTTAAGCAGCAAGTTCAACTTCCTTGACCATATTAATACACTGTCCAAATGTCTAAAAAATTATTTTTACTTCCCTTTCTTCTCATAACACTAATTGCAAGCAACTTATATGCCCAGCCCTCGGAGAAAGATATTACTAATGAATTTTTTAAACTTTATTCCATAGACCCCATGAAGGCCTTTGACTATGCCTTCGCAACAAATATTTGGATGGAGCGAAACCAGGATGCTGTTGATAATCTTAAAAATCAATACAGCAACTTACTTGCTTTAATTGGCCAGTATCACGGGTATGAGCTTATTACGGAGAAGAGTATAGGGGAACGTTTAAAATTGTTCAGTTTTATGGTTAAATATGAAAGACAACCTATCAGGCTTACTTTTATTTTTTACAAACCGCACAAAACCTGGCAAGTACAAAATTTAAAATACGATGACAAATTAGATGAAGAATTGGAGGAAGCATCGAAACAAAATAAAAACTAGCTGATGAATAGCGTAAATAATACCCAGTCTGCCATCATCGCAGATCATATTAAACAAGTCTATTTTGGAGGCAATTGGACGGCCGTCAACCTCAAGGATACCCTAAACGGTATTAACTGGGAAATGGCTACCCGGAAAGTAGAGTCGTTCCATTCCATTGCAGAACTGGTATATCATATGAATTATTTTGTGACCGTAGTTTTAAAAGTGCTGCAGGGCGAGACTTTGGAAGGAAATGATGCGGTGAGTTTTGACTGCCCGCCCATTTATTCACAAGCCGATTGGGAAGCGTTTCAAAAGAGGGTGTTTGCCGAAGTGAAAGAATTTGCTGTCCTCGTAGCTGCATTACCGGAACAACAATTATGGGAATTGGTTGGCGAAGCAAAATATGGATCTTATTACAGAAATCTGTATGGAATCATTGAGCATTGCCATTATCATTTGGGGCAGATAGTACTTATCAAAAAGTATTTTCTGCAAGACAAATAATACCAATCTTTATCTGGTGCTGATAAAAGCAAAATAAGTGTAAAAATGGTGATTCCTTGAAATTCACTACATTTAAGAAGCTTAGTAACTATTGTTCGCCTTTTTAACAGGAGCATTAAAACAACCTTAAACCAACCAAAATGAATCCGATCCTAAGAAATATTCTAGCCGTTATTGCCGGACTTGTAATTGGAAGTGCCGTAAATATGTTCTTTATTTCTCTCAATGGTCCTATAATACCGCTACCGGAAGGAGCAGATGTGAGTACCATGGAAGGACTTAAAGAAAGCATGAATTTGTTTGAACCCAAACACTTTATCTTTCCTTTCCTCGCCCATGCCGTGGGTACTTTAGTTGGTGCTTTTATTGCTGCTAAAATTGCAGCTACGCATAAGTTCAAATTTGCCATGGCCATTGGTGTCCTGTTTCTTATTGGCGGCATCATCAATGTGATAAATTTGCCGGCTCCAAACTGGTTTTCCGCACTCGATCTAATAGCTGCGTACATCCCCATGGGATGGTTAGGCGCAAAACTTGCTATAAAGAAATAATAGGATCTCGCGTTGAATAAAGCATGCCACCAAATTCAATAAATGTTGCAGTTTTTGATAAATTCCCTCAATTAGAGAGCGAGCGACTACTCTTCAGAGAATTTAAGAAATCGGATGTAGCGCCTTTTTATACCCTGCGTACGCATAAAAATGTACTTAGCTACATGGATACATCCCCTTTGGAAAATCTAATGGCATCAGAAGAAATGATCAGGGAGAATCATTCTATGTTTCAAGCTAAACAAGGAATTAGTTGGGCAATAGAAGATGCAGAACAACAGTCATTTTTAGGGTATTTCCTTCTTTGGAATTTTAATCATAAGCATGCCAGGGCAGAAATTGGTTATGCCTTGCTACCTGAAAACTGGGGAAATGGCTATATGAAGGAAACTTTTGCAACTATGCTGCCTTTTGCCTTTAAAACCCTGAAATTACATAGACTGGAAGCCAATATCAACCCCTATAATACAAGGTCCGAGCAGCTTTTGAATGCATCCGGATTTAAAAAAGAAGCACATTTTAAGGAACACTATTTGTTTAATGGCAAATTCCTGGATAGTGTGATATATAGCCTACTGGAGAAAAATCTGAAATAGGCAAAGCTCTCAACTTCTAACACTTTTTGCTTACCTTTAAAATCAAAGAAAGGTACATACTTCTTTAATCAATTTCGGATACCCAACTAACTAATGTCCCTATGAAAAAGGTACTAATACTCAATGCCCTCATTTGGGGGGCAGTCATCCTGATCACCTCCTCTTTAGTGGGGGATCATGAGAAATCAGAAGCAATAATTGGAGTAATAGTTGTTGCCTTTGCGGTGCAAAATGGGTTTACATATGCCTTTTTAAAAGATAAAGGCAAACCCTAATCAGCGCGTAAATATGATCTGTAAATTAACAATAGCTTCTATTTCAAGAATAAAATTAGTGTTTATTGGCTTGTTTTTGGTCTTCTCTTGGCATGTTCAAAGTCAGGCAAGAACTGACATAGATACGCCTACTAAAGATCAATATTACCAACTTCCCAGAATTGCAATTGCGGGTGTCGCGATAGAATCGAGTACATTCTCACCTGCCCTAACCCATGAAGATGCTTTTCATGCTAAAACAGGAGAGGCCGTGTTTTCCTTTTACCCTTTCCTTGCACCGGATTCGCCCTTGCGAAAACGAGCACAATGGCTCCCAACTTTAAAAGGTCATGCCCTCCCGGGGGGAACGGTAACCCGGGAAGCTTACGAATCCCTGCTGGGTAAAACACTTAACATGCTATCCAAAACTCTCCCTTTAGACGGACTCTTTTTGGATATCCATGGTGCCATGAGCGTCGTAGGTTTGGATGATCCGGAAGGAGATTTTATTGCCCGGATAAGGGAGGTAGTGGGAACCGAAACGCTTATTTCCACATCCATGGATCTGCACGGTAATGTTTCTGAGCGTCTGGCTCATCATTCAGACCTGATCACATGCTATCGGATGGCACCCCATGAAGACGCAATTGAATCTAAAAAAAGAGCAGTGGATAACCTTATATCGCGGTTGGAAAGTGGCAAGGGGAAACCTGCCTATAAGGCCTGGATACCTGTCCCCATATTATTACCCGGAGAAAAGACAAGTACCCGAATAGAACCAGGGAAAAGCCTCTATGCCCAGATAGACCCCGTAACAAAACAAGAAGGCATAGTAGATGCTGCCATATGGATAGGTTATGCCTGGGCCGATGAGCCCAGAAATCATGCTGTAGTGATGGTAACCGGTGATAATAATAAAAAGGTGGTGGCGGCAGCAGAAAAACTGGCCAACAGTTTTTGGGAGGTACGAAATGAATTTAAATTTGTGGCTCCTACTGCTACTCTAAAGGAAAGCCTGGATAAAGCCATAGTTAGTAAGATACATCCATATATCATAAGCGATATGGGCGATAATCCAACAGCAGGCGGTGCCGGTGATGTTACCTGGACGTTGCGCGAAATTCTTGCGAGGCCCGAATTAAAAACCAAGAAAGGACCCTCACTAATATACGCCTCTATCCCAGGGCCTGAATTTGTAGAAAAAGCTGTTAAAACCAGAATTGGAGGAACCGTAACCAGCTATGCAGGAGCGGCCGTAGATAACCGATACGCCCCTGCTTTAGAAATTTCAGGTACCATAACTGCCATTAAACATGGAGATAAGGATGCCGAAACCGAAGTAGTAGTGAAGATAGGAAGTGTTTCAGTAATCGTCACTAAAAAAAGGAAACCTTACCATCATGTAAGTGACTTTACCGACTTAGGTTTGAACCCGGTACTGGCCGATATCTTGGTAGTAAAGATCGGGTATTTAGTCCCCGAACTCTATAACCTGCGAGCAAACTGGATCATGGCCCTCACCCCTGGTGGCGTGGATCAGGATTTGGAACGTCTCCCTTACAAACGAATCAAACGACCCATGTTCCCATTTGATAAGGACATGGAGGATCCTGACCTAAAAGCACGGTTAATTCCGTTATCTCATTTGAAGTGATAATAAACTTTTTAAGTAATTAGATTTATGATTTTAGGTAAAATTTTATGATCGACGTTCTTGCGAAATACGTAGTGATTTGTTTTGGTTTATTCCTGATAGGGGTTGGTTTTTTAATGCTTTTAGCACCTTCTAGGGCCCGTGAAATCATAAAAAAAGCAGGAAGTACTCCTTTGATCAATTACGGAGAGCTGATACTAAGAATGATCCCGGCAGCCGGCTTGATCCTCAGTGCAGCCGATTCAAAATATCCTCAATTCTTTAGCCTGTTAGGTTGGTTTATGATCGGAACCTCCGTTCTTCTAATGTTACTTCCCAGAAAATATCATCATGCATATGCCCTAAAATGTGCAGATATCCTTACCTCTACACGAATAAGAGCCATTGCTCCACTTTCATTTATTTTTGGCGGGTTTTTATTGTATGCTATCCTTTGATCTATAACGCATCTTTTATAATAGCCTCAACAACCTCCGGGTTAAGTAAGGTGCTAATATCGCCAAGATTTGATGTATCATTAGAAGCAATTTTTCGAAGTATCCGCCGCATGATCTTTCCACTCCTTGTCTTAGGTAAGCCTGGGACAAATTGTATCTTATCGAGTTTGGCAATAGGACCAATGTGTTCTGTAATTTGCTGATTGATCTCTTTTCGAAGGTTTTCTGGTTTTCTAGACTCCCCTATTTCTTTCAATATTACAAAACCGTATAAAGCGTTCCCTTTAATGTCATGCGGGAATCCGACAATAGCCGATTCCGCTACTGCGGGATGTTCGTTGATGGCATCTTCTATTGGGGCCGTTCCCAGATTATGACCTGAAACAATGATCACATCATCTACTCTACCAGTTATTCTGTAATAGCCTACAGCATCTCTCTTTGCCCCGTCCCCTGTGAAATACATATTATCAAAGGCAGAGAAATAAGTGTCGTAATATCGTTTATGGTCGCCCCAAATTGTACGCGCCATTGAAGGCCAGGGGTATTTAATGCACAACTTGCCCTCTACCTGCTTCCCCATTAATTCTTGTCCATGTTCATCCATTAAAGCGAGTTGCACACCTATAAAAGGAAGGGTAGCAAAGGTTGGTGTTGTTGGTGTAACATAAGGTATGGGAGAGATCATTATCCCTCCTGTTTCAGTTTGCCACCAGGTATCTACTATAGGGCTTTTATTCTTCCCTATATTATTATTATACCAATGCCAGGCCTCTTCATTGATGGGTTCGCCCACAGTCCCCAAAACCTTCAGTGAAGAAAGATCGTACTTATTTACAAAATCGAGATTTTCCTTTGCCAGGGCCCTTATGGCCGTAGGGGCCGTATAGAACTGGGTTACTTTGTGTTTTTCTACTACCTCCCAAAAACGACCATGATCTGGATAGGTGGGCACCCCTTCGAACATTACAGTGGTAGCACCATTTGCAAGTGGGCCATAAACGATGTAAGAATGACCTGTGATCCAGCCGATATCTGCGGTACACCAATACACGTCTTTTTCCTGATAATTGAAAATATTTTTAAAGGTATAAGCCGTAAATACCATATAGCCGGCACTACTGTGTACCATACCCTTTGGCTTACCTGTAGATCCTGATGTATACAAGATAAACAAGGGATCTTCAGCATCCATAACTTCAGCGGTATTTTTAGAACTGGCCTTATCTAACAAGGGTTGCAGCCATTGGTCTCGTCCTTTTTCCATTTGGATCGATGCACCGGTTCTCTTTACTACCAAAACAGATTTTATCCCGGGACAAGTCTCCAGGCTTTGATCTACAATTCCTTTTATGTCAATGGTCTTGGCGCCTCTGTAAGAACCATCTGATGTGATCACCATTTTACAATCGCAGTCATTAATTCTGGTGGCAAGAGCTTGAGAAGAAAATCCCGCAAATACTACAGAATGTATTGCGCCAATCCGGGCACAAGCGAGCACTGAAATTGCCAGTTCCGGAATCATAGGTAAATAAATACATACCCTATCACCTTTTCCAACTCCCTGCTCTTTGAATACATTGGCCATTTTACAGACCCTTTCATGAAGCTCATTATAGCTAATATGTTGAGCTTTTTCTTTGGGATCATTGGGTTCAAAAAGGATGGCTGTTTTATCGCCCCTAATATGAAGATGCCTATCGATACAATTCTCTGTAATATTTAATTTGGCATTTTCAAACCATGCTACTTCCGGTTTGGAAAAATCCCATCGCATCACATTTGTCCATCGTTTTCTCCAAACGAAATGTTCTTCTGCTATCTCTTCCCAAAAATTCTCAGGTTCACGAACCGACTTTCGGTAGATCTGAAAATATTCCTCTAAATTTTTAATATGGTAATTACTCATCCTACTTTATTTAATGTGACCTGGCTCTACCGGCACCCTTCGGTAACCTAATAGATTCTACTATTTGTTGTACCTCCTCTGGTGGGTCTTTTGTAAATGTTGAAATTACAAGGGATACTATAAAATTAAGCAACATTGCTATGGTTCCAAAGCCTTCGGGAGAAATTCCAAACCACCAATCTTCCGGACCTCCACCTCCAAACATATCGAACTTAAATTTTAACATGTAATAGAGCATTACCAGAATACCCACCACCATACCTGCGGTAGCCCCTTCCTTGTTCATCTTCTTATAGAAAATTCCCAAAATGATGGCAGGAAAAAAGGAAGCCGCAGCCAACCCAAAGGCCAATGCCACTGTAGCTGCTACAAAGTCGGGAGGGTTAATACCAAAATACCCTGCTATACAAACAGCAACCACTGCAGATAGTCTTGCATAAACAAGCTCTGCTTTATCCGAAATGTTTGGTTTCCATTGCTTTTTGATCAGATCATGAGATATGGCTGTTGAGATCACCAATAATAGTCCAGCGGCTGTTGATAATGCTGCCGCCAAACCACCAGCGGCTACCAATGCTATAACCCAATTTGGAAGATTTGCTATCTCCGGATTGGCCAATACGGTAATGTCCGGATCTACAGTTAATTCATTCCTGTCTGCATCGCCTACATACTGAATAAGGCCATCGTTATTCTTATCATTAAAAACTATAAGTCCGGTTGTTTCCCATTTTTGGAACCAGGGCGGCATATCTTCATAAGGTTGATCACTGACGGTCTCGAGGAGGTTAGTTCTTGCAAAAACAGCAACTGCGGGTGCTGTGGTGTATAAAATGGCAATAAAGAGTAAGGCGTATCCGGCCGACTTCCTGGCATCGCGTACATTAGGAACCGTAAAGAACCGAACAATTACATGCGGTAAGCCGGCTGTTCCCACCATCAATGCTGCTGTGATACAAAAGACATCGATCATGGCCTTGGAGCCATCCGTATAGGCTGTAAAACCCAGGTCTGTAGATAGTCCATCTAACTTATCTAACAAGGAAATCTCCTCGCCCAATATATCTGCTCCCATACCCAATTGTGGAACAGGGTTGCCCGTCATTTGGATTGATATAAAAATAGCCGGGACCATAAAGGCAAAGATCAGTACACAATATTGGGCCACCTGGGTATAGGTAATGCCTTTCATTCCACCCAAAACGGCGTAAAAAAGGACAATGATCATCCCGATCATTACACCGGTGTTGATTGGCACTTCTAAAAAACGTGAGAAAACCAGGCCTACACCACGCATCTGTCCTGCCACGTAAGTAAAGGATACTAACAAGGCACAAACCACTGCTACCGTTCTGGTAATATTAGAATAATAACGATCGCCAATAAAGTCGGGCACAGTAAACTTCCCAAACTTCCGAAGATATGGCGCTAAAAGTAGGGCCAGCAGAACATAGCCCCCGGTCCAACCCATAAGATAAACAGAACCATCGTAGCCGGTAAAGGAAAGCAGGCCTGCCATACCTAAAAAGGAAGCTGCAGACATCCAATCGGCTGCTGTAGCCAATCCGTTTGCCAATGCAGATACATGCCCCCCAGCGATGTAAAAATCGCTTGTAGAGCTTGCCCTGGACCAAATAGCAATTCCTATGTAGATGGAAAATGAAATGATGACCAGAAGGAGGGTCCAACTTTGTACATCCATAGTTTAAGTGGTTGGTTTATTGCAATGACTAATCATCATACCCATATTTCTTATCGAGTTTATTCATTAGTCGAACGTAGACAAAAATGAGGATCACAAAAACATAGATTGCCCCTTGCTGGGCAAACCAGAATCCAAGACCAAATCCACCGATCCTGATCGTATTCAGGGCATCCTTAAAAAGAATTCCCGCGCCAAAGGAGACCAGAAACCATATACTTAGTAAGATTATTAAGTAGCGAAGGTTTTCTTTCCAATAGGCGGTTGCCTTTTTTTGTTTTGTATCCATTCCTAGTTAGTGAAGTATGCCAGGAGCAAAATACTAAATTATCCGGGATTAGCTTCCCAGAGAGGGTTTAATCGAAAAAGAATTGAGATAAATCTACTGTTCCAGGCTTATTGCCTGAAATCCTTGAAGTTCCTGATCATCGAATTGGGCCAATACTTCTATAGGGTTGCAACATACCTCACAGTCTTCCACATAGGTTTGATTGGAAACGGAAGCATCCAGGAGCATTGAAATCTCTTCCCAGCAATACGGACATTGAAAAAAATGTTCGAGCATGGATCAACTTATAATTCAACATTCAATAATTGTCCGGTGAGCTGCAGTAATTGAAGTTCTGCAAGTTTAGCGTCGTATTTTGCTAAGTTCTTATTGGTTTGTGCATTAAGCAGGTTGATCTGTGCCTGACGAAATTCTATTGAGGTGATCCTTCCTAATTGAAATTGTTCTTTGGACCTTTCAAAATTATTCTCGTTGGTGATCACATTTTGTTCCTGTATTGCGTAAATATTTAATCGATTTTCATAAATATCCAGTGCATTCAGGATATCTCGATCTACCTCTAATTCTATTTGCTTTTTCAACAATTCCTGATTCTCATAAGCGATCTTCGCATTCTTTATCCGCACTGTAGTACCACCGCCATCGAATAAATTCCATGTTAATCGCGCGCCAAGACTAAAATTGTACGTCTCGTTATTTGTTCCAGGGAAAAAGGCAGAAGCGGCACTTTGATTTAAATTCCAGCCATAGGTGCCATTAAGTCCTATAGTAGGCAGATATCCAGACCTACTTATCTTAATATCATACTCGTTGATAAGGAGGTTCTTTTTGGTTTGTAATAATGCTACATTATTATCTTTTGCTTGCGAAATATAGTCATCTAGTTGTAATCTGGGGATAAAAACAACAACTGTATCTACCTTAAAAGTATCATTCAGATTTTGATTTAAAACCACATTTAAATCACGTTTGGTATTAGACAATTGTTGCTGAGCATTTAATAGATTGATACTGTCATTGGTCACATCTACCTGTGCATTCAAAATATTCAGTTTGGTATTCTGACCATATTCAAAGGCGTATTCTGCCCTGGTTATACGGTCTTTGGATATTTCCAATGCCTGCTTAAATACATTGACATTTTCTGAAAGTCGGGCCACTTCAAAATATATACTTAGTAATTGAAGGATAGTATTTTCAATGGTTTCCCGGGCCTGCAATTCTGAGAGTTGGTACTGCTCTTTCAGGCTTTTATAATTGTAAAAACGCCCCAGGCCATCGAATAATGTATAATCTAGAGAAAGGCTGGAATTATATCGTTGGGCCTCAGCCTTGTTCAGCTCTATATCGGGCCTTGGATCTCCATTTTCCTGAAATTGTCCCGGAAATTCAATGGTAGCATCGTCCCTGTTATAGGTAGCTCCGGCACTTCCGGTTAAAGTGGGTAAGAATCCTGTATTCAAAATACTCTGGTTGTTCTCGGCGATCTCAACCTGATTCTTGGCTACTTTAATTCCAAAATTATTATAAAGGGCCGTGGAAACGGCTTCATCTTTTAACAATAATTGTTCCTGTGCTCTAGTACTTATCGCTATAAATACTAATAGCATGAAAATTGCTTGGTACTTCCTCATTATTTAGTATCCTTCAATTCTTTTTCTAAATCTTTTTTTGGGTCTGAAGCAGGAGAACCATTGGTTGGCTCTTTAAGAAGTTTAGTTACCATTTGACCTTGTAAATGGACCTCCTCTTTTTGTTCCTTTATTGCTCGTTCCACTTCTTCTTTCGTTATTTCATTGCCTGTCGCCAACCATTTTGTGCCCACCTTCACCTTATTGCTAAAAGACAAGAAAATAGGTAACATGATCAACGTAAGGACCGTGGCAAAACCAATTCCATAGGCTATGGAAATCGCCATTGGAATAAGAAACTGAGCTTGTCTGCTTTGTTCAAATATTAATGGAGCCAGACCAGCAGCCGTGGTTAAGGATGTTAAGAAAATAGCCCTGAACCTCGATCTTCCGGCCTCAAACATAGCATCGTCAAAACTCATCCCAATTCGTAAATTACTGTTGAACTTCCCTATAAGGACCAGCCCGTCATTAACCATGATTCCTATAAGTGCTATGATCCCCAACATGGATAATATATTCATCGGGAAATTATGGATATAATGACCCCATGCTACCGCCGTTAAACTAAAGGGAATAAGAAGTAATAACATAAGAGGCTGACTAAAGCTCCTGAATGTGAAAGCAATGGTCACGTAGATAAGTAAAAGTACGGTTAGACCTACAAACTGAAGCGAGCCCACAAGTTTACCTGCTTCTCTGTTCTGCCCTTCATAGGAGGCTGATACTGTGGGATACCTGGATTGGATCTCCGGCATGATCTCAGTTCGTATCTGGGTCATAACATCGGTTGCACTGGTAGTTTGTGCATCTTTTAGATCGGCCGAAATTTGAATTTCGCGTCGTCCATCCAAATGATTTATGGCAACTTCGCCTCGATCAATAGTATAATTTGCGATCTCTTTTAAAGGTACCCTGCTTCCGTTGGGTGCAACAATTCGCATTTCATCCAGATCGGTTATTGAAGATCTGTTTTCCCTATCGTAACGCACCCAAACACGAATCTCATCTTGCCCACGTTGAAAACGCTGTGCCTGCGTACCGAAAAATCCGGCCCTTACCTGATTCATTACCGTCCTAAGGTCTAATCCAAGTAAATAGGCATTTTCCTTAAGCTCTAAGCGTATTTCTTTGATACCTGCCGGATCATTATCTGCCACATCCTTCAATTCCGGATTACTTAATAACGCATTTTTTAGTTCTGTTTTGGCGCCTTTAAGTTCATCAATATTGTACCCAAGTAATGATACGGAAACGGGATCGCCTCCAAAATTACCTCCTGATCCGTAGATTAGACTTTCAACACCTATTACAGGGCCTACTAATTCCCGCAGACGCGTGGTAACCATATCCGAGCGTATCGCATCAGGACGTTCTTCCCCTGGCAATAAATTAATAGTAAGCGTTGCTGAAGATGAACCAGGGCCAACATTCTTTATTACATTTTCGTAGAGTATCTTATCTGTCCCTTTTAGGTATTGCTCTGTCAACTCCTGATTTACGATCTCAGCCTTTTCTTCAATTACACTAATAATAGAATCTGTTACCTTTTCATTAGTTCCATTGGGCATTTGCAGGGTTACCTGCACCCTGTCACTCGCTATTTGTGGAAAAAAAGCAGTTCTAATAATTCCACCACCAACAGATGCAAGGGTTAATAAAAGAGCAAAAACGAAGAAAGAAAAAGTGAGCAGTTTATACTTTAGAGCAAAACGCAAGGTTGGACTGTACATCTTATCCCTTAGCCATGCCATGGCTCGATCGCCTGATTGATTGATTACTCTTAATTTAGAAAAAACCTTGGCGATCCCTTTCTTGGGTTTGTTATCTATGGGTTGCAACGCCTTAGAATGCGCCAAATGCGCAGGTAATATGATCAGTGCTTCAATTAAAGATACAGCGAGCGTGAGTATTACAATGACCGAAACCTCCCCAAAGAATTCCCCAATTCTACCGTCGAGGAACAAGAATATGGAAAAGGCCAGGACCGTTGTAATAATTGCGGATACAATAGGAGGAAGCACCTCCATAGTGCCATCTATAGCTGCCTGTACAGGTGTCTTTCCTTTCTCATAATGCTGATAAATATTCTCAGCTATCACAATTCCGTCATCTACTAAGATACCGATCACGATGATCATACCGAATAGTGATAAGACATTGATAGTTACATCAAAATAACCTGCGAAAATAAACATCCCTAAAAAGGATATTGGCAAGCCAAAAGCTACCCAAAATGCTAATCGTGTGTTTAGGAACAAGGACAGGAAAATAAGGACAAGGATCATCCCCATTAAGGCATTCTCGGTCAGTAATTTGGTACGTTCTGTTAGTGTAACGGACAAGTCGCTAACCACATTCAATTTAACGTTATTGTATTTTTGATTAAACTCTTCAATATAGTTTCTTACTTTTTCCGCCGAAGAAATCAGGTCTTCCGTATTTGTACTTGTTATGGTTGTACTTACTGAGAGATTTCCATTAAAATATGATGCGTTGGGAGTTTCAGAAAAACGGTCCCTAACAACGGCCACGTCCTTAAGTCTAATTGTTTGACCGGAAGCATCGGCCCGAATGATTAAATTGGAAATTTCATCCCCATAATAGGACCTGTTATTTGCCCTGATAAGATACTCTTCTGCATCGGTCTTGATGTTTCCACCGGTTACCAGAATATTGGCATTTGATACGGCCTGTGCCACTTCGGTAAAGGACATACCATACGCCAAAAGATTATTTTCATTAACGGCAATTTCTATCTCTTCCTGCGGATATCCTGAAACATTGATCTGGGATATCCCATCAATAGACCTTATATCGTTTTCAATTTGACGTCCTATCTGCTTTAGCGTTGCTAAAGGAATTTTATCCCCACTTATTGCAAAGCTGATGGTCTGCCTTACTACTTCTAATTTTGAAACCACTAAAGGTTCCATCCCCGTTGGGAAGGTTGGTACACGGTCTACCGCATTTTTTACCTGCAAAAGCATAAAATCTACGTCCCTACCTTTTTCAATCTCTACATTTATGCTACCACTGTTCTCTCTGGAGGTAGAGGTTACTCTATCTACCCCTTCCAGCCCTTTTAAATTATCTTCGATCTTTAAAACAATCCCTTCTTCGATCTCTTGTGGTGAAGCCCCGGGATAGGTTATGTTAATTGAGATATTCTTTGAATCCGTCAGTGGAAAGAAGGAAGATTTTAAAGATAATGCTCCAACAATCCCAAATATGAAAAAGGCAATGATCACAACATTGACCGCCACATGGTATTTTATGAAATAAGCGATTATATTTCTCATTGTTCAATATTTTGAGCGGTCTCTCCCTGATATACTTTTACCAACATACCGGCGTATGCGCCAACTACCGGTTTGGTTATGATCGTTACACCATCTGGCACTTCTTTTAATACTACTTTCTTATTTGAAAAATACACCGGTTTTACGTCGATCAGATCTAAGATCGTATCACGTACAACAAATATTTTATTATTTTCCAAAAGCAGGTTTCTGTCTATTTCAATAGCATTGGTCTCTTGTTTGGCATTTAAATTAGCCTCCAGATACATACCTTCTTTCAGATCGCTATCGCTTACTTCAATAAATGCCTTAATGGTTTGGGTTGCCTGATCTACTCTTCCATTTATTCTGGTAACCTTTCCCTCATATGATTTGGTGCGATCTAGCGTTACCAGATTTACCACTTCTCCTACTTTTAAAAGATCGCTAAAGGTTTTGCTTACGGCTACCTCTAATTCGTATACATCTGTATTTATAAATTCTCCAAGTTTTTGACCCGACCTTACAAGGGAACCTTCTGTCACCAATGCCTCTGTGAGTATACCACTAAAGGGTGCTTTTATAGTGTATTTGGTCAGCCTCTGTTCAAGATTTTTAACGTTGTAATAGTTGGTAAGGATACCACGGCCCGAAATAAAGTACTTTTCGGATTCGGAAGTCATCGCAGGTAGGGGTGGTGTAGTTCTTTCCAGATCATAATTAGACAGGTACTTTTGCCATTTGGGATATACCTCCGGATAATCTAAACGCAGATCCGGCATTATGGAGGTAATTAAATTGTATAAATTACTTTTTGAAGACTGTACACTGGCATAATATTCAGAGGCATCTATCCGAATAATAGTTTCTCCTGCCCTATAAGGCTGGCCTGTTTTAAAAAGTTTGTTTCCTTTTTGGAAAACACCCTGTACCTCTGCAAAAAGTTCTACCCTTCTTTTAGCGGTAAGATTGCCATTAGCCGGTACAATAATCGGTACGGTTCCGTTAGTAACTGTTTGTGTAAAAACGGTCTTAACCACTTTTTCCACTTTTGGTTTTGGCCGAGTTTTACTATCAACTATCTGTTTCGATAAAAAGATTCCCAATACGATTATCAGGACACCTACTATTGACAAAATTATTTTTCTCATTACTTGGATTCTTGTTGTGATGCTATTTCTTTTGTAAAATTGTTTTGTATCCGTTTCAGAATTTCAATCATTCTTTCAATGTCAGCCTTACTAAGGTCTTTTTCCATGATATCTATTGCATTTTGTATTATAGGACGGGTATTCCGGAATATTTCCCTACCGCTCTCGGTCAGATAAACGAGATTTACCCGTTTGTCTAAATCGTGCTGACTTCTGATTATATACCCTTTGCGTTCCATCTTTGCCAATAACCTGGCCAAGGAAGATTTATCGCGCCATGTTAATTGCGCTAATTCGTTCTGATTAAGTCCATCTTCATTGTGAAGTTTCTTCAGAACGATCATTTGTTCTTTACTGACATCCAATCCATGCTGCAGGAACGCTTCATGGAAATAGTAATCTACTATTTTTGAAGTTTTCCCAATCCATGGCCCCAGGGACTTTTCAAAATCTATCGCCAATTCCATTTCATTCATCCGGCAAAATTAAGTTAATATTGTATAGTTGCATATGCAACTATAGTTAAATAAATCTTAATATTTCTACAGCTATTTACAATATATTTCAAAAAAAATAGGGATGTTTTCACATCCCTTTATTATAGCTAACCAACTAAAATTTGATTAATCATGATCCGGATCATCATCCTCAAATTTGGTATCTGCAACCCGTGTTTTCTTAAAGTCGATCTCCTTAAAGTTAAGTTTAAGATCCCCCTTGTCATAGTCGAACACCAGGAATTGTCTTGTATTCATTGTCTCTAAATTCTTTAGAGAATTAAATTTGTTGTTTTGGATCTGTAGGATCTCCAGACTGGCCAATTCGCTAAATTCTGCAGGGATCTCCCCATCTAACTGGTTATTTGCCAGGATAAGTTCCTTTAACTGAACTAATTTGCCAAATTCGCGAGGGATAGATCCTTCCAGGGTATTTTCAAAAAGACCAAGACTTTCGAGCTCGCTTAGTTTTCCCAAAGCTTCCGGAATAGCGCCTTTTAAATTATTACTGGAAAGATTTAATACTTTCAATTTCGTTAACTGACCCATACTTTCAGGTATGCTCCCTGAAAAGAAATTATTAAAGGCCGTAAGTTCATTTAAGTTAGATAGTTCACCAAAGGACGCCGGTAAAGCACCTTTGAATCTGTTCATTTCAATTTTAAGTACTTCCAGGTTTTCTAAATTAGCAATGGATTCTGGCAGTTCGCCTGTTAACCCATTAAAAGCAAGGTTAAGCACTCTGAGATGAATTAGCTTTCCAAAACTTGCAGGCAGGACACCTTTTAAATTATTTCTGAAAAGATTTATCTCTACTACATGGTCATTCTCAACTTTCACCCCATACCATTGTGTAACCGGAGCATTGAGATCCCAACCTCTAACCCACTCTATACCGTTGGTGCTCTCATAAAAATCCACAAGAGCCTTTGTTTCGGCCTTACTAACTTTAGCAGAAACAAAAAACGAGGAGCTGAGCAAAACAATGAAAAGGATCAGTGTATTTTTCATAGTGTTAAATTTGAGCGTACTGAGAATCGTTTAAACTAAATCCTATAAGATAACTAAGAATTACCCTACAAATATACCCTAATGTAAGGATTGGATGTCATTTTTTCCGACGAACGGTCCATATTTGTTGTGAAACTATAATAATTTGTGGTGAACTAAAAAGATGGACTACTAAAAGATTCTTAACGCCCTAATTCTCTAGCTTTAAAGTAAGATCTTCCCATTGTGTCATCAAGGATTCCAATCGTTTTTTCTTTTTTTGATAGCCATCAAAAAAATTATCTTGTGCTATGGTCTCATCGTAATTCATCAGTAATTCATGATCAATGTCTGATATCTCTTTTTCCAGTACCCCTATCTCACTTTCCAAATTGCTGAGCTTATTTTTTAGGCCTTTTATCTTTTTCTGATCATGATAGGGCTTTTCAGTTTGTGCAGCTTGTTTTTTCTGAGCGGTCTTGACCGATTTTTTCTCAATAGCCCTGAAATCTTCAGCCTTGCGCTCATCCAGGAAGTAATTGATATCCCCCAAATACTCTTTGATCTTTGTGTCTTTAAACTCATAGACCTTGTTAGTAAGGCCTTGCAGAAAATCCCTGTCATGTGAAACTACAATTAAGGTGCCTTCAAAGTTGATGAGTGCCTGTTTTAAAACATTCTTAGAAGCAATATCCAAATGGTTGGTAGGTTCATCCATAACCAGCACATTAAAGGGCTGTAACAACATCTTAGCCAATGCCAACCTGTTACGTTCCCCTCCAGAAAGTACTTTCACATACTTTTCTACATCTTCCCCGCTAAAGAGAAAGGAACCAAGAATATCCCTGACCTTACTTCGGTTCTTTTCATTGGCCGCATCGATCATTGTATCCAGGACCGTTTTATTCCCATCTAAGTATTCCGCCTGATTCTGGGCAAAATATCCGATCTGAACATTGTGACCTAATTTTACATGACCATCATAGGGTATCTCTCCAACCAGGATCTTGGCCAAAGTAGTTTTACCTTGCCCATTCTGACCAACAAAAGCGGTCTTGCTGTCGCGTTCCAGCAAAAGGTCTATGTCTTTTAGCACCTCCTTAGAACCGTAATTTTTAGATAAATTCTCTACTTCTGCAATTACTTTTCCAGGCACAACAGAAACAGGGAATTTTACTTTAAGCACACTGTGATCGGATTGATCTACTTCAATGCGGTCCATCCTATCTAACTTCTTTATCAGCGATTGCGCCATAGAAGCCTTGGAGGCTTTTGCCCTGAACTTTTCAATTAGTCTTTCGGCCTGCTGAATCTCACGTTCCTGGTTCTTTAAAGCATTCATTTGCTGCTCCTTGATCTCTTGTCTTAAGATCAGAAACTGTGAATATGGTTTGTTGTAGTCATAGATCCTTCCCAGAGAGATCTCAATGGTCCTGTTGGTTACATTATCCAGAAACATCTTATCATGAGAAACGATCACAATGGCCCCTGCAAAACCCGTTAAGAATTGTTCTAACCATAAAATGGATTCAATATCTAGGTGGTTCGTAGGCTCATCTAGCAGTAATACATCATTCTTCTGAAGTAATAGTTTGGCCAATTCAATACGCATGCGCCAACCCCCGGAAAATATATCCGTCTTTTTATCAAAATCTTCCCTCTTGAATCCTAAGCCCAGTAAGATCTTTTCTGTATCTCCCTGATAGTTATAGCCGCCATGGATCTCATATTGATGAGTATAATCATTGAGATCTACCATCAATTGATGATAGCCCTCACTCTCATAATCCGTTCTTTCTGCGAGTTGTTCGTTGATATGGGCCAATTTTCCTTCCATGGCCTGCAATTCTTGAAAAGCCTTATATGCTTCTTCCAGGACCGTATGTCCCTCTTCAAAATCTATATCCTGCTTGAGAAAGCCAATACTGATCTCCTTATCAGAAGCGATGGTCCCCGAATCTGGTGCTACCTCCCTGGACAACAATTTCAACAGCGTGGATTTCCCTGCACCATTTTTTCCAATGAGTCCTACCCTATCACCAGGATTAAGACGAAAGGCGATCTCCTCAAATAAATATTCGCCGGAGAAAGAAACAGAAAGATTGTGAACATTCAGCATTATTGTGACTGTGGTTACATTGAAGGGTAGGCTAAAAAAGTATCTTTGCCCAAAATTTTTGCAAATGTTAAAAAAAGGAAACAAACTCTACAGCATTTTAACAGGAAGTTGTCCTAAATGCCATTTTGAGAGCATGTATACCTATCAGAATCCGTATCGGATGGGTTCACTTTTTAAGATGCAGGAACGCTGTTCTCATTGCAATACCAAATACAAGATAGAACCGTCTTTCTTCTACGGAGCCATGTACGTGAGCTATGCAGTAGGAATTGCCTTTGCAATGGCCGCTTTTGTCATTTCCTTTTTGCTTTTGAAAGCTAGTTTATCTACCACTTTTATAAGTATTGTGATTACTATGGTGGTATTTTTACCTGTCATTATCCGTTTATCAAGAAATATTTGGATCAATATCTTTATAAGCTATGATCCTAATCTGGCACAGCGCTAACCCTTTCCATATCGCTTTTTGAACCTGGAAATATCCATTTCAGGGTTTAATTCCATGTCATTTTCAATAAGGTTATATAACGCCTTAGAAGCATAAGGGGCGATCATGACCCCTCTGGAACCAAATCCATTGAGCACAAAGAGAGGTTTATGAACAGGATGCTGCCCAACCAGCGGTCTTCTGTCTGCCACCGTAGGTCGCATTCCAGCCACATGACGTATCACCTCATACTCACATCTAATAAAGGTCTTTAGCTTTGTTTCCAATTCCTCCCTCGCCTCGGAAGTAGGCTTGTTGGTCTTATCCTGCCATTTATAGGTGGCCCCAACGCGGTAGGTGTCTTCACCGAGCGGAATAATGAACACCGAAGACTTTATGACATTGGTTTCTTTAAGATCCGGGGCTTTAATGGTAAGTAATTCTCCTTTGGTGCCGTTTAGCGGGAGATAATTGAAATAGGGATCTTGTTGCAGTCCAAAGCCTGTAGCAAACACCAGGTGTCTGGCTCGAAGGTCATTATACGCTACTTCGTTTTCTTTTATTTCCAGCAGATCATATTGAAAAGATTCTCTGAGCAGCAGATTTTTCTCCGCCAGATACTTCCCATAGGCAGACAGTAACAAGCGGGTATCTATGCGTCCGGTTCCCAGGACCTCCCCATATCCCAAAGGAGCATGAATAGCATTATTGGTATTGGTGATTAGTTTTATTGACATCAATGAACTCAATGCGGCCTTGTCCGAAGCTTCGAACCATCCGTTTTGTTCTTCAATACTGGCAAACCTTCGCAAGACGCGAAGTCTGTGATCCAGGGTAACACCTAGTTTCTCTTCAAGTTTTGAATAAAAGGGCAGCACTTGTTCTAATTGTTCATGCGCCTTCCAGGCAAGAGTAAATCGCTTAAGAATGACCGGGTTGTACAACCCACCGGCCACGATGGAGGCTTGTTGGGATTCATCATTGATCACCCGGAAAGATCTCCCATGTTGTTCCAGGGTCTCACAAAAGGAAATACCGGCCAATCCCAGGCCTACCACAAGGTAATCTACCATGGCACAAAAATAAAAAACGCCGCTTCATAAAGAGCGGCGTTTCCATTTTATAATTGAATTGGAATAATATTGAGCGTTTTAATAGGCCCACATGTCTTGTTCCCTGTCTCTAATCGCTTCTTTGATACGATTAGACTCCAGTAACTGGAACAATGCATTTTCAGCTACATAATCATCTATAGAGCGGTCTCCGTGTACGTTGTCCTCCCTATATATGACTGCGTTAAACCTTCTTGCATTCAATAACATATCATACGTAATAGGTTGAGCGGAATTTCGCTGGTTGAAAACCTTGGCCGCATGCAGGATCTTCCGTGCACTTGGGAACCATACCCAGAACAACTCTACCTTATTATCGGCAGGATTCATGGATTCGTCATCTACAAAGTTTACATCCGGAGCTACTGGTGCAATCCCCAGGAGGCGATACTTCAATTCTCCCTGGCGCTTGTCAAAATACCAAATACCTTTTATACGATACTCTTCAATATCTGCCGCAGTGATCTCTCTCCTGTTAACATATTCAGGAGAAAGCGCTTCCCCGGCATTTATCTGTTCGTATCCCAGATCTGTAGTATCTACCCGTGTGAGGGTTGCTTTGAGGTCTTCGAATTTCCTTCTTTCTGTGAAATAGGAATCCACATAGACATCTTTCAGTTTTCCGTTCCTGATGTTTTTAAGAAAAACATCATAGAGCGATCTTCTATCAGCTCCGATATCGATCGTATCCGTTGGATAATAAAGAGCGAAATTTACACGCTCATCAAGATCGACAACTTCCCAGATGGTCTTGGACCAGAGAATATCTCTATCATCCACATACCCGTAATCTAAGGGTACATCATCGTCCATAGCCAACTGATTCTGAGTCTTCTTCCCAATATCCTCCGGTTTCTTAGCATTCAGGATATTCGCCTGAGCCATGATGGACATTGGTAGCAAAGAAACGGCTCCAACAATTAAAACATTCTTCCAATTCATAAAATTCAATTTTACTAACTATTCTTAGTTTGTTATCTCCACAACTACGGGAGATACTCTCTTAAGCTTATAGGTCTTGTTATTTGTAATATAGGCTTCAATATCAAATATTTGTACAGCATCACCTCTTTTAGCTCTTTTAAGGGCCGACTTTGCTCTACTATCTAACTTGTTTCCTTTCACAACTACTGAAGGCTGACCAGGAACTTTAAACTTAAATCCTTTTACAGCAAGATTCAGGTCAAAGTCAAAGTCTTCCAACAAGGCTCCAATGGTTGCAATTTCCAGGTTACGACCAGGCATCTTGGCACTACCAGATTCACCTCGTACAGTTCCTGCAGGTCTTGGAATATCCTTGATCCTAAAGGTAGCTGGCGTACTAATACGCTTCCCATCTGGCAATACACCAGAAGCATTTATCGTAACTGTTCTTCCCTTCCCAGGATTCATAATGTATTTACTTCCGCTCAGTCTTTTAAGTCCGGATGCGTTTGCAGATACTTTATTATCTGGAATACCAGGAATAGAAATGGTCATAGGGTTAGAAACCCCACGGTAAACCACGTTCATCTTATCGGCAGAGATCACTGCTGCATTCGGCATGGAGATGGTAGAAAAGGTGTTCTTTACCGGAACTTCTGTTTCTACACCATCTTGCATATAAAACAATATACCTGCAATCTCGTGATCACCAGCGGCTCCTGCACCTATCAATAATTCTACTCCTCCTTCTTTAAGCTCGTAATCTTTCCCATCGATCATTTTTCTTCCATCAAGGGTCAATTCTGCTTTTACAGGCTTGGCCGATCTGTCTGTCTTACCTAACACAATACTTCCACTGATTTTTTCGCCTGAATAAAAGGCCGATTTTTCAGAAAACAATTGCGTTTCAAAATTCGTCAGGGACACCTGACTTGTAAGCTCTCCTTGCAACATGGCTTTCAATGCAGCTTCTTCAGTTGCTTTGATATCCGATTGCAGTGCCGTAAGCTTTGTTATAGATGCGATCAACGGAAAACCTTCGTAATTATAATTTATCCAGTCTACCTTAACTCCATCTCTACGTTCTACCTTGCCGTTAGAATCACCTGTCTGGAAGCGAGTTTCAACCTGAGCTTTTACTTCAGGATAACCCTTCCCTATAATAGCAATCACTTGCGAACGATAGTCATTTAATCTTGTCATAAATTCCTTTCCTTCAGGTGCCAGATTATCTCCCTGGAAGAACTTCTGATTCAAATAATCAGCCTTGTCCATTACCTGATAATCCTTTGTGTCTTCCACATCGGCGGTCATGGCTGTTTTAATATCCTCCAAATAGGTAAAATAGTCCTTTGAAAGTTGCTTGATTTTCTGAGCATCCTTATACAGCGTTGAATATTTAGCTGCATCTTCAGATGCTTTGGTCTCTAGGCTCGCCAAGAAAGCATCATTGCTTTCCGTAGCCTTTATATTAGAAGCTTCGAACTTTTCGTTCATAACGCCAAAAGCGGCTAAAACTTCTTTGCTCATATTGAGCGCCAGCATTGCGATAAAGATCAAATACATTAAGTTGATCATCTTCTGACGCGGTGTTGCTTTTCCTGATGCCATGTTTTTCTAATTAGTTTTGATTAATAACTTGATTTGGGTTTATAATTCTCGACTAATTAGTTTTTGCTCATAGCAGACAACATACCACCATATACACCATTTAAGGATGAAAGGTTAGAGGCCAATGATTCCATTTGATCTTTAAGGGCACCAGCATTCTGAACAACTTCCTCGTTAATTGAGGCTTGTCTGCTAGCACTATCTAATTGAACTTTGTAAAGACTATTCAATGACTCCATCTGGGCAGCTGCCTGAGACATTTCATCAGAATACTTCTTGGTATGCTCAATAGCATCTACTGAAGGGGCAATACCTTTGGCAGCACCTTCAAAATTGCGAATGCTATCGCCCAGGCTATTCATCAATTCAACATCGATGTTTGCTTCTTTCAGTAATTGATCTAATTTTTTAGATAATAATCCTTCCGCTTCTTTAGAATCAGATTTAGATTTACCTGAAGTCTCTCCTCCAGCTAATTCCGGATATACCAAAGACCAATCGAATTCATCATCTACCGGTTCAAATGCACTGATAGCGAAAATAAGAGCCTCTGTAATAAGACCTACAGCGAGTAGTAATCCACCTGTTAGCGGACCAAATTCCCAGTGAAGGATTTTAAATAATGCACCAATGATCACCACTGACGCACCCAGCCCGTAGGCCATGTTAAATAGTTTTTTTGTTGATTTTGACTGTGCCATAATAATAAGATTTAATTAAGTTTAATAATAAGTATTTGGTTTTTGTTTGATCTTTTTAGGTATTCTTTTATTGTGTTGAATCTTCTTCTCCCATGTAATCTTGTACTGTTCTGAAACCGATATAACTCCTAGCAGAATCTCTGTATTCATAATCCCTGGTACTTACCTGCAAGAAGTAAGCAACATCTTTCCAGGATCCACCTCGGATCACTTTCCGGGCATTTTCACCAGAATCTGCATTAGGGTTCATTGTAGATGCATACTCATAGGAACCTGGGAAATAACTACTGTTTGTCCATTCCGAAACGTTTCCTGCCATGTTGTACAGGTTAAAGTCATTCGGTTCATACGACTTCGCTTCTACTGTATAAAGAGCAGCATCTGCAGCGTAATCGCCACGTTGAGGTTTAAAGTTTGCCATAAAGCAACCAGTATCACTAATTACATAAGGACCACCCCAAGGATATGTACCTCCTTCAATACCTCCTCTTGCGGCATACTCCCATTCTGCTTCCGTTGGTAAACGGAACTGGTTAACAAACTGATTACCACGACTTTTTTGATCGTCATTCTTGAATTTGGTTCTCCAATGACAGAAGGCTTTGGCTTGCTTCCAGGAAATACCTACTACAGGGTAATCACTATAAGCATCGTGCCAGAAGTAATCATTGTGCATAGGTTCATTATAAGAATATTCGAAATCGCGGATCCACACGGTAGTATCCGGATAGATCTCCAACTCCTCGGTCTTAATAAATTCTTTTCTTCTAGTATCCCTGGTTCTGGCCGCAGCCTCTATATCCATCCAGGTATACTTATACTTTAATTTAGTAACGTCTATAATACGTTGTCCATTATACGATTCCTCTTCAGGAATATATAATGAATCCATTATCTCTGTATAATACTCATCCGGATAATCTGAGGTATCCCAAACTAGGTCTTCTTCAATATTCAGGCGATAGCCTTCATATCCTGTCTCCCCCATTCCCGAATAATTATCGAGCATATATTTATCATATACAGACATTCTGGTTGTATCTGCACTTTTAAATGCAAATTCTCCAATTCCTCCATCATCCGGACCCATCCCTAATTCATCAGCCAAAATAGCAAGTTTGGTCCTCACGATAGAATCGCGAACCCATTGCACAAACTGGCGATATTCACTGTTGGTTATTTCTGTATCGTCCATATAGAACGATCTAACAGTAACTGTTTTGGTAGGGGCATTGAGAACCTGCGCCATATCTTCCTCGCTTTTACCCATGATAAATGCGCCTCTTGGTATAAGCTCCATTCCATATGGTTTTTCGGGGTGCCATTTCTTTCCTTGGACGCCCACTAGTTCTCCTTTTGTTTTTGAACCACAACTCGAGAGTAAAAAAACAAACGCTATAGATAACAACAATAGCTTCTTCATACTTTAGGTTAAATTTCGATTTAGACTTTAAACAGTAATGACAATTATATTCTCTAAAACTACTTTTTGAATAAATTATTGTATGTTACTGGCCTTCCTTATAAAAAATTCACGTTTAGTTTAAACCTTTCTTATAGGCCTTAAACCACCGTTCAGGAATAATCTGGTCGCATGCGTCTAAATAATCCTGCTCAGTGCAAGGTAATAACGCAGGTGAATTTGATTTAGTATGTGAAGAAACAAAAGGTGGGACTTCTACCCACCACCTTTGGGTAAGTTGACTTTTATAGAATACTAATTCCTCGGTCTCAGTTGGGACTATGAACTTGGTAAAGTCCTTGCTCTTGGCACTGGGCCGTTCTTTGATCCTAAAGTTATAGCCCTCCATGAAGTACCAGATGATCTGGGCTACCAATTGATAGGATTGTTGGGTATTCTCACTTTCATAGATGCCAAAAACAGCTACGTTTTCACTGATCCCAGCGTATCTCGCTATTGCGCAGATCTCTCTCCCGTCAAAGCCATTTGGTGAAAAGTTAGATGAAAGTCCTATTTCACTTGCCTTAATAGCCCTGGCATCAAGACTAACTAAATGGGCATTTCGCAATACGGGTTCTGCCAGAGAAATATCTGAAGTGATCTCCCCTAAACGATAGGCATCAAAAAAAAGCCTTTCCATAAGATCTATCTCTTCCTGGGCATTGAAATAGCTTTGGTACCCAATATTGGAGAAATTAAAAAGATTGTTAGGCTTATCGGTAATGATCTTACTCATATAGGACCTGGAAGATATAAGCTCTTCGTCTACGCCAAAATCGAACCGGCTATCCACGGATACCAGGTTGATCATATTCTTTATTTTATCAAAAGCACGGTAAGTAGGATAGGTAATGTCCTGGGTTGCACCTATTATTATAGGTATAACATTTTCTTCGAGCAGCTCGGCTACAATTTCCTTCACCACAAAATAAGTATCCTCTACCGTCTCGCCTTCTTCCACATTTCCGAGGTCAACGATATTCACGTTCCAGTTCCCCAGCATTAATTTATAGAGCTGTATACGGATCTCAACGATAGCCAGTTTTTCTGGTTTCTTTTCAAAAGCATTTCTGGATTCATTCACGCCCATGATAGCAAAGGACGCATTTGCAAGAACAGGGAGGCCATCTCGATTGGTATGTTTAAAAACATTTTTTCCAAGCGATTGCGATGGCAACAACTCACAGTGAGCCAGGGCCTTGTCTTCTACCGGTACTAAAAAATCGAATGCCATAGGATAACAGCAAAGGAGGGTTACTTACTTTTTTTCTTGGGTTTTTTCTTTTCAAGGAGACCCTGAGCATCTTCCAGACTAAAATTGGTGACATCTACTTCCTTAGCCAGTTCTGCCTTCAATTTACCTTTGATGATCTGGTGCCTGCCCCAACGAGCTTTTTCTATGCGAATTCCTTCTTCGGGCCATTCCTTTACTACACGTTCTGCTTCCTTCTTCTTTTTAGCCTCAATCAATTCGGCAATATCTTCTTCCGAAAGGTTATCAAAATCGTATTTCTTGTTAACATTGATAAACATGCCATCCCATTTAATAAAAGGTCCAAATCTCCCTGTCCCTTTGGTGACATCTTTTGCTTCGTAGGTTGTGATGGGCGCATCAGCTTTTTGTTTGGCCTTGATCAATTCAATAGCTCTATCGAGGACAATATCCATGGCACTTTCACCACTCTCCAGAGAAACAAATTTCTTTCCATAGCGAACATATGGTCCGTAACGACCAACATTGGCCTCCACTTCTTCACCTTCATAAACCCCTAATTTTCTGGGTAGTTTAAAAAGTTCCATGGCATCTTCAAAGGTGACAGTAGCTATAGATTGGTCTGGTAGTAAACTGGCAAATAATGGCTTTTCCTCTTCCTCTACCGTGCCTATTTGAACCATAGGTCCAAAACGACCTAAACGCACAGAAACTTGGCGCTTTGTTTTTGGATCTGTACCTAATACGCGTTCTCCGCTGGCCCTTTCTGCATTTTCCTCTACATCGACCACTTTAGGGTGAAAGTCCTTATAAAAATCTTTCATCACCTTTTTCCAATCCTCTTCCCCCGAGGCGATCTCATCAAAATCTTTTTCAACTTTTGCTGTGAAATGGTAATCCAGGATATTTGCGAAATGATCCACCAGGAAGTCGTTCACAATAAGACCAATATCTGTGGGTACCATTTTACCTTTGTCAGAACCTACCGTTTCAGTAAGATGCTTTTCGTTGATCGTATCATTCTCCAACACTAATTGGGTATAAGCTCTTTCAGTACCATCCACAGTACCTTTCTCTATATAGCCTCTGTTCTGAATAGTAGAGATCGTAGGTGCATAGGTAGAGGGTCTTCCAATACCCAATTCCTCCAGCTTCTTTACCAAAGTTGCCTCGGTATATCTATAAGGAGGTCTGGTAAAACGTTCTGTTGCGGTTATATAGGTATTATATAAAGTATCAGCTACTTTCAATGCTGGAAGCATGCCTTCCTGCTCTTCCGCCAGATCTTCCTCGTCTTTCCCTTCCAGATATACTTTTAAGAACCCATCAAACTTAATTACCTCACCATTGGCAGTAAATTCTTCCTTGTGTGTATTGGTCTTGATCTTTACGTTGGTGCGTTCTAATTCAGCATCGGCCATTTGGGAAGCCAGTGTTCTCTTCCAGATCAGTTCATACAACTTTGCCTGGTCTCGTTCCACCTTTGGGGATTGCAGGGTCATATCTGTTGGGCGAATGGCCTCGTGAGCCTCTTGAGCCCCTTTACTCTTGCCTTTATAATTTCTGACCTTACTATATTTTTCGCCATAATTAGTAACAATGGCTTGCTTGGCTTCATTAATTGCTTCCTTAGATAGATTTACACTATCTGTTCTCATATAGGTGATCAACCCTGCCTCATATAAGCGTTGAGCCACTTGCATGGTCCTGCCTACCGAGAAATATAATTTTCTGGAAGCTTCCTGCTGTAATGTTGAGGTTGTAAAAGGAGCTGCCGGTGATTTTTTAGCAGGTTTCTTGTCCAGAGAGGCAACCGAAAAGTTCGCCTTAAGGTTCTGCTTTAAAAAGGCCTCCGCTTCATTTTTAGTAGCAAAGGTTTTTGAAAGCTTTGCACTAAAAACCTCTCCCTTTTCTGTTTTAAATTCTGCACTGATCCTAAAAGATACCTCTGGACTAAAGGCCTCTATAGATCGTTCCCGTTCTACAATAAGTCGGACAGCCACAGATTGTACGCGGCCTGCGGAAAGACCCGGCTTGATCTTCTTCCACAATACAGGAGAAAGTTCGTAGCCAACCAGTCTGTCTAAAACTCTACGAGCCTGCTGAGCATTTACCAAATTATAATTGATCGCCCTTGGATTTTCTATAGCCTTTTGAATGGCCGATTTTGTTATGGAGTTAAAAACAATCCTTTTTGTCTTGTCCTTATCCAGACCTAAGGTCTCCGCTAAGTGCCAGGAAATAGCTTCTCCTTCCCGGTCCTCATCACTGGCTAACCATATCATCTCTGCCTTGTTGGCCAGATCCTTTAATTTTTTAACAAGTGACTTTTTATCTTTATCAACGATGTATTTGGGTAGGAAATCATTCTCCACGTCCACGCCCAATTCCTTGGAAGGTAGATCCGCAATATGCCCAAAACTCGATTCTACCTTAAAATCCTTTCCCAGAAATTTTTCAATAGTCTTCGCCTTGGCGGGTGATTCCACAATTACTAAATTCTTAGCCATTCATTGATTTTTGAAGTCACAAAAGTATAGCAAAATTTTGATTTGCTTTCTTTTATCCACAACCAGGCATAAAATAGACCTTGAATTTCGCAGATGAATTGGCCCTTTTCAGCTTGTAACTAATTAAGGGACATTGAACTAATGAGTTCAATGCTCATGTCAGAATAAGAATATTGATAGAGGGTTCCCTCACCCACCATTAGAAGATGATCCTGTAAAGGAATTACATCGAAGGTAGTAATGTCCTCAAAATGCTGAAGCGCTACAAGATCGGGAACATTGGTTGTATCATATACTTTAAGGCCAAAACTCCCATCGCACACAAAAAGAGTATTGTCCTTAATACCCAAGCCATATGGTTCTTCCATTGGGTAGCTGCCAGTAAGGGAAGGATTGGAAATATCTGAAATATCTACCAGGAACAAGCCACTTTCAGTGGCACCACAGCCATTGCCACCTCGCAAAGTAATATAGGCATAGTCTCCATCTACCACAACAGGATCGCATGCGGTTCCGTGTTGGAATTCAGATATAAAACTAGGGTTTGAAGGTTCTGTGATATCATAAATATACATCCCGCTTCTGCTCCCTAAAAATAATTGATCCCCCCTGTTAAAAATGGTCTCAATATCGAAACCGGCATATACATCTTCCATATCCTGAGGATTTGCCAGATCAGATATTTCAAAAATGTTGATGCTATGACTGTCCACGGCATATAAATAATCAGCTACGATCTTAAAACGGGCCAAAGATCCTCCTTGTCCAACGCTATTCTCAGCTGCATCTGCCATGAATATATCCACAAAGCGCTGTTGCACCTCTTCCACTAATCTGCGTTCAGTGGTTACTTCCCAACCAATAAGCACATTATTCTCATTATTCCAATCCCCGTATTCAAAAATATCGGCTTCCAATGGCCATACCACATTATCTCGCAAAACATTCTCCAGGCGATTCACAATTTGAATGTTGTTTATATCGGAAATATCGAGCACTATCAGGTCTGTCAGACTATCAGCATAGAGGTAATTGTTCTTTATTGAAATATCAACATTCCCTGCAATTTTTATAAAAGACACTTTTCTTGGCGATGCAGGGTTGCTGTTATCAATAACGTGCACTCCTCTAAACTTGTCATTCACAAAAATATAATCCTGATACGCATAGATCTTTCCAGATTCTGCGATAGGTTGAGGACTTATTATATCTACACCATTCTTGAATTCTTGCGTAGAGATCGTCAATGGGCGGGCCACCAGATAGTCTGCGTATTTCCCGGGATCTTCTTCACTACAGGAAAGGAATCCGAAAACGATAAAGCAAGAGAATAGGATTTTAAAAGATTTCATAGCAAAAAGATTAAAAGGTTAGGTATAGGATAGATACGTAAAAAGTAGGCACGTTGCGTTTAATTTTAAGAAAATATTTAACTGTCAAATTGTCATAAAAAAGGATATTGTACTACCTTTGCGGTCCTTAATTGAGAGTTTATCGCAAACTATCCTATGGAGAAAGTAATAGATGAAAGTGTTCAGGGCTCAGCTCTTATCACAGACACAGCGGAACAAAACAATCGGAAGTTATACATAGAGAGCTACGGCTGTCATATGAACTTTTCTGACAGTGAGATCGTTGCCTCCATACTAGCTGCAGAAGGATTCAATACTACAGATCTATTAGAGGAGGCAGACCTTGTTCTGGTCAATACTTGCTCTATTAGGGAAAAGGCAGAATCTAATGTTCGTAAGAGGCTGGAAAAATTCAATGCGGTAAAAAAGACAAAACCACATATGAAGGTGGGCGTATTGGGCTGCATGGCGGAGCGACTCAAAAGTCAATTGCTGGAGGAAGAGAAAATTGTGGACATGGTAGTGGGTCCGGATGCCTATAAAGACCTTCCCAATCTTATTCGTGAGGTAGATGAAGGTAGAAATGCCGTCAATGTAATACTTTCTAAGGAAGAGACCTATGGTGACATAGCTCCGGTTCGATTGAACTCTAACGGGGTAACTGCATTTGTATCTATTACAAGAGGATGCGATAATATGTGCACCTTTTGTGTAGTACCTTTTACCAGAGGAAGAGAACGAAGCAGGGATCCTCAATCTATTGTACAAGAAGTAAATGAATTATGGGAACAGGGATACCGCGAAGTGACCCTGCTGGGACAGAATGTTGACAGCTACCTCTGGTATGGGGGTGGTTTAAAAAAAGACCTCGATAGTGCTTCAGAAATTCAAAAGGCCACAGCCGTAAATTTTGCAGGGCTTTTAGTGTTGGTAGCAGAGGCACAGCCAAAAATGCGAATTCGTTTCTCCACCTCCAATCCGCAGGACATGACACTGGAAGTGGTAAATACCATGGCGAAATATCGGAATATATGTAACTATATTCACCTGCCGGTGCAAAGTGGCAGCAACCGCATCTTAAAGGCCATGAACAGGCTTCATACCAGGGAAGAATATATGACACTAATAGACAATATACGCAGTATCATCCCTGATTGTGGTATAAGTCAGGACATGATCGCAGGCTTCCCAACAGAAACTGAGGAAGACCACCAGGATACACTTTCCTTAATGGAATATGTAAAATACGACTTTGGTTTTATGTTCTCCTATTCGGAAAGGCCCGGAACCATGGCTGCCAGGAAATTAAAGGATGATGTTCCGGAAACAGTTAAGAAAAGAAGGCTTCAGGAGATCATTGACCAGCAAAGAAAGCACTGTTTATACAGAACCAAACAATATATGGGTAAAACGGAAGAAGTCCTTATTGAAGGATCTTCTAAAAAGTCGGATGCCCATTGGATGGGTCGCACCTCTGCCAATACCGTAGTTGTGTTCCCAAAGGAGCATTACAAGGCGGGGGACTTTGTAAATGTAAAGATCAAGGATTGTACTTCGGCAACCCTTCTTGGAGATGCCGTTGGCCTAACAGAAAATAACGGATAATGGAAAGTGTACAAGCCATAAAACAACGTTTTGGGATCATAGGAAACGATCCTAAATTGAATCGTGCCCTTGAAAAGGCTTTACAAGTGGCTCCCACAGACATTTCTGTATTAGTTACCGGAGAAAGTGGGGTTGGTAAGGAAGCGGTGCCTAAGATCATACATTCCCTGTCTCACAGAAAGCATTCAAAATATATAGCAGTAAACTGCGGTGCTATTCCCGAAGGCACCATAGACAGTGAACTGTTTGGTCATGAAAAAGGATCGTTTACGGGAGCAACTCAAACGCGTAGCGGGTATTTTGAGGTGGCAGATGGTGGTACAATTTTCCTGGACGAGGTTGGCGAACTTCCCCTTACCACACAGGTACGATTATTGCGAATCCTGGAGAATGGGGAATTCTTAAAGGTAGGCTCGTCTCAAGTTCAAAAGACCAATGTTAGGATAGTGGCGGCTACCAATATGAACATGATAGATGCTATCAAAAAAGGAAAGTTCAGAGAAGATCTATACTACCGCTTGAGCACAGTAGAGATCCATATTCCACCCTTGCGCGACAGGAAGGACGACATTCATCTGCTGTTCCGAAAATTTGCCTCAGATTTCGGACAGAAATATAAAATGCCTACAATACGATTGGATGATGATGCGGTGCAGCTCCTAGTAAAATATCGCTGGCCGGGAAATATCAGACAATTGCGAAATGTTGCTGAACAAGTATCTGTATTGGAGGAAAGCAGAGCTATCTCACTTTCAACATTGAACGGATACCTGCCTCATGCAAATGATTCAAATTTACCTGCTGTAATTGAACGCGAATCTAAAAAAGGTGATTTTAGCAACGAGCGGGAGATCCTCTATAAAGTGTTGTTCGATATGAAGGCAGATCTGAACGATCTTAAAAAACTTACCTTGGAAATGCTCAATTCTGGGGATTCGGATAAAGTACAAGAGGAAAATGAAACACTAATACGAAAAATATACGGGTCTAACGGTGAAGAGGTGGAGGAAGAAGCAGCACCAGTTGAACTATTGCCACCACATGAGAGCAGCGTAGAGATACAGAAGGAAATTCCACAGGAAGATAAGTATCATTTTGCCGAGGAGATCCAAGAAGAAGAAACCTTATCTTTACAGGCAAAGGAGGTTGAACTTATCAAAAAATCTCTGGAACGCAACCGCGGGAAACGAAAAGCGGCTGCTTCAGAATTGGGAATATCCGAAAGAACCCTGTATCGAAAAATCAAACAGTACGATTTATAGTGAGAAAACGACTTAGCATACTTTTACTGACCTTTTTAATCAGTTCTCTTTTTGTAGGATGCGGTATATATAATTTTACAGGAGGAGATGTTGGCACGGCCCAAACATTTACCGTTAGTTATTTTCAAAACTATGCCTCTCAAAGTCCCGGGTCTACTTTCGATCCAGGTTTAGACCGAGAATACACCCTTTCCTTGCAGGACCTGATATTAAACCAGACAAGTCTGGATCTGGTATCTTCCAATGGAGACCTGCTTTATGAAGGGGAGATCGTAGAATACAGAGTATCGCCAATGTCGGCTACCGCCCAACAAAGGGCAGCACAAAACAGGCTCAGTATTTCCATAAATGTTCGGTTTTTTAATAAGACCAAAGAAGGCGCCGAATTTGAAAAGAGGTTTTCCTTTTTTTACGATTATCCGGCAACCTCCCAATTAGCGTCTGTACGAGATGAAGCACATCAGGTCATCTTTGAGCGTATCAATCAAGACATATTTAATGAATCTCTGGCAGACTGGTAGACCATGAAAGTAACTGATTTTACATACCTATTACAACATCCGGACAAGGTGGTAGAACCCATCCAAACACGGCAATTGGAAGAGGTGGTAAATGAATATCCTTATTTCCAGGCAGCACGTGCTTTACAGCTTAAAGGCCTAAAAAATCTCAACAGCTTTAAATACAACAATGCACTCAAGGTTACAGCAGCTTATACGGCAGACAGGGATGTATTGTTCGATCTGATCACTTCCCCGGAGTTCTTGCAGAATTCCATTGCCGATGCAATATCTGGGAAAACTATGGCCCTGGAAGCACAGGAAGTTGAAGCAGAAGAAATATTACCGAATCCGGAAATAGAAACTACTCTGATCGCCGAATCTGCAGATGAGCCTCTACCAAGAACCACACAGGACGCGGATGCAATACTGAATCCTGCCCTTTTTGCGTCCAAAGACCCTGAAATAGATAAGACGATAGCCAGAGAAAAGCAGCTGGCCAAAGAAGCCTTAGAATTGGGACAACCATTACCCTTCACTAAGAAGGAAAAACACTCTTTTATGGAATGGCTGCAACTAAGTGCTACCAGGCCAATTAAGCAACAGAAAGTTTCAAAGAGCGAAGTGGCGAAGATCCCTGAAGATATGGAGTTCCCCATAGAAGATGAATCGGAAAGGAAGAAGAAGAAGTTTGCTATGATTGACCGTTTCCTGGAGGAAAATCCAAAGATTGATCCTCATGACGAAGGAGTAGCAAAAATAGATATCAGCGAATCTACAAAGATAGACTCTGAGGAGCTCATGACTGAAACGCTGGCCAGGGTATATTTGGAACAAAAGAAATACAAAAAAGCGCTCCAGGCCTATAAAATTTTAAGTTTGAAATATCCGGAAAAAAGTAGTTTCTTTGCAAGCCGAATTAAAGCGGTAAAGCAATTACAAAAGGAAAACTCGTAAGATGAGCACATTTACAATATTCTTGTTACTTATAATCGTAGTTTGTTTTCTTCTGGTATTGGTCGTAATGGTCCAAAACCCGAAAGGAGGCGGATTGTCTTCTTCATTCGGTGGTGGTGGAACCCAAGTTGTGGGTGGGGTTAAAAAGACAGGTGATTTTCTTGATAAAAGTACCTGGACATTGGCCATCCTTTTGGTGGTTCTTATCTTATTATCTAATGTTGCCCTTAAGGGTAATTTTGGAGAAGTTGATTCTAAATTATTACAAGGTGATGATATTGAGACCACGGTTCCGGAATCTGTTCCAGAAGAAGTGGTTCCAACAGATACTACCAGTCCCTTAGATACTATTCAGTAAGAAATTGAACTATAATGACACTTTAAATGCCAGCAAAAATGACAAGCTGGCATTTTCATTTTACAAACTGTCAGTTTTTGGGCCTTGGCATAATTTCTGCCATCAATAATCAGAATTTTTAAAAATCTAAATAAAAGACATATGGCTAAACTTAGCATCAAACCATTAGCAGATAGGGTTCTTATTGAACCAATGGCAGCAGAAACCAAAACTGCCTCTGGGTTATATATTCCGGATACTGCCAAAGAAAAACCGCAAAAAGGAAAGGTAGTGGCCGTTGGCCCGGGAACCAAAGACGAAAAGGTCACAGTGAAGGTAGGAGATACCGTTCTTTACGGAAAATATGCCGGAACAGAACTGAAATTAGCCGGATCAGATTATCTAATGATGCGTGAGAGTGACATTTTAGCAATCATTTAAATTAAACTTCAAGGAAAATCTGTGGATACAGGTTGTTCTTATTGAAAAAATAAAACATACAGAATTATGGCAAAAGAAATAAAGTTTGATATTGATGCAAGAGACGGCTTAAAACGTGGAGTAGATGCCCTGGCCAATGCCGTCAAAGTTACCTTAGGGCCTAAGGGAAGAAATGTAATTATCAGCAAATCATTTGGTGGTCCAATAGTAACTAAGGATGGTGTAACTGTGGCTAAAGAAATAGAGCTGGCAGATGCACTTGAAAATATGGGGGCACAAATGGTAAAAGAAGTAGCTTCCAAGACCAATGATCTTGCAGGAGACGGAACTACTACTGCTACAGTACTGGCACAATCCATAGTTAAGGAAGGCCTAAAGAATGTAGCTGCAGGTGCCAATCCTATGGACTTAAAAAGAGGAATTGATAAGGCCGTAGAAGCTATTGTTGAACACCTTACCAAACAAGCTAAAAAAGTAGGCGACTCTTCTGAGAAGATCAAGCAGGTTGCTTCTATCTCTTCAAACAATGATGAAACTATAGGAGAACTTATAGCACAGGCTTTTAACAAAGTGGGCAAAGAGGGAGTCATTACAGTAGAAGAAGCTAAAGGAACCGATACCTATGTAGACGTTGTAGAAGGAATGCAATTCGACAGAGGATATCTTTCTCCTTACTTTGTGACCGATTCAGAGAAAATGATCGCAGATCTGGATAATCCCTATATATTATTATACGATAAGAAGATCTCTACAATGAAAGATCTACTTCCTGTATTAGAGCCGGTGGCTCAATCCGGAAAGCCTTTATTGATCATTGCTGAAGACGTAGACGGGGAAGCGCTTGCTACTCTGGTAGTGAACAAGCTTCGAGGTTCTTTGAAGATAGCAGCCGTTAAAGCTCCTGGTTTTGGAGACCGCAGAAAAGCAATGCTAGAAGATATCGCAATCCTTACTAAAGGAACCGTTATCTCCGAAGAGCGAGGCTTTTCAATGGAGAATACTACAATAGATATGTTGGGAAGCTGTGAAAAGGTGACCATTGATAAAGACAACACTACTATAGTAAATGGTGCGGGTGCTGCAAAAGATATTAAGACCCGCGTAAATCAGATCAAATCTCAGATTGAGACTACTACATCAGATTACGACAAAGAAAAACTGCAAGAGCGTTTGGCTAAATTAGCCGGCGGGGTTGCGGTATTATATGTAGGTGCTGCCTCAGAAGTAGAGATGAAAGAGAAAAAAGACAGAGTTGATGATGCTTTGCATGCTACAAGAGCTGCCGTAGAAGAAGGGATCGTTGCCGGTGGAGGCGTTGCCTTTCTTCGTGCCAAATCTGTTCTTGCAAAAGTGAAGGTAGAGAATCCGGATGAAGAAACGGGATTACAAATAGTGGCAAGAGCCATTGAATCTCCTTTAAGAACTATTGTTGAGAATGCAGGTGGGGAAGGATCAGTAGTTGTTGCAAAAGTATTCGATGGAAAAGGAGACTATGGATATGACGCCAAGTCTGAAACATATGTTGATATGATGAAGGCCGGGATCATAGATCCTAAGAAAGTAACAAGAATAGCCTTGGAAAATGCCGCTTCGGTAGCTGGGATGATCCTTACTACGGAATGTGCGCTTGTAGACATCAAGGAAGATACCCCTGCAGGCCCTCCAATGGGTGGTGGCGGTATGCCGGGAATGATGTAGGCTATCCTACAAAATCTTAAAATTAAAAACCGCCTTTATAAGGCGGTTTTTTTATAGTCCTATTCCTTTAGATAAGGTAAAAGTCTCAATGCATGTCTTTGACGACCGTAGAATCCCGGTATCGGCAACAAGGATGAACCGATAAGTAAGCTTCTTCCGTTGCCTTTAACTCTTTAGTGTCATGCCCTACTGCCACTAAAGCAGTTTTGATGATCATAGGATCTGTCTTCCGCTCGTCAATGATCAATGAAAGCCGATGGGATGGAATGTCCCAAACAGCATATTTTACTCCTTTTACACCCAGGGCAGCTTTTTCAATACGCATTTTACACATCTCACAAATACCATCAACTTCAAATGCTACTTTTTTATTTTTCTCCTGAGCAATAGAAATTGTAGAAATCATACATACCAATAATCCAATCATAAACTTTTTCATATTCCAGTCTTTTCATTTTATACTCTCAGGCTATAAAAGGGTAAACCTGAATCCCGCATAATACATTCTTCCCATAATGGGGGCATACACAATACTTGTATCAAAATACGCACCAAAAGGATCGTTTGCACTCACAATAGGATTGTTCTGAGTAAAATTAGTAATATTTTCCAAGCCCAGGTATAGTTCCCATTGCCTGGAAAATACCCTGGTAATCTGAGTATTCATCAAACTATAAGAGTCTGAAAATACAGGTAATTGATATTCTTCCGGGCTTGTTGCTGTGGAAGGCAGTCTCTGACTACCTACTGTATGTAAGGTATAATCGAAACGCCATTGTGAACCTTTAACACTTGGTGTGCTAACATAGCCAAGATTGGTAAAGAACCGATGACGTGGCTGAAGTGGCTTTTGCAACAGACCTGTTTGGTACTGAGTTTTAACTTCATAGAACTTGTACGCAGTTCGCAATTCAAGATTTCTTAGAAGTGTATAATTAAATTCGAACTGAAAGCTGTTCGCAAAACTTTTTCCATCGAGATTGGAAAATGAGATCTCCAGAGGATTTTCCCAATCTACAACCACATGCTCACTGAACGACGTACGGTAAAAGTCGACCGAAATATTTCCACTACGGTTGGCAAGGGTAAATCCCTGCAACAGGCTGATCCCATAATTCCATGCATCTTCGGGCACAAACCCATAAATATCACCATCGGTGTTCAAAAGTTGTATTTGCCTGGCAGTAGCGAATAATTGTTGGTTCTCGGCAAAAATATTAGCAGCCCTCCTGCCCCTTCCGAAGGAAGTTCTGAAACTAGCTTTTTCCCAAGGAGCATACCTCAAATGGAATCTTGGTGTTACAAATGTGCCAAGGCGGTTATGTACGTCTATACGTATCCCCGCAGTTAAACTTACTTTTTCCAGGTCATCATAACTGTACTCAAAAAAAGATCCCATGGACCTGTCCGATCTTCCAAAAAATAGCTGATTTACATTTTCATTATATTGGTCATAGGAAGCATTCAAACCTGTCTTGAACTTGTGTTGTGTATTCCCCAAAATAGAATTAAGGACTAGGTTGACGTACGCACTTTCATGATCAATATCGTACCGATTCAGGCCAAAATATGATTCTTGCTGATGGTCACTGAAAGCGACTTGAAATCCCAGGCTTTGAAATGGCAATGCCGGGAATACGTACCCCAATTTAATGGAAGTATCAAAACGTCTGGTATCTATTTCACTTCCCCATGCATTAGTAGTAAAACGATCTGTTTCCGGGTTAAAACTTGTCTGCCCCACTTGCTTGTCGTCTTGCAGGTATCGCAAATTGATAAAACTCACCCATCCCTTTTCAGGATCCTGATACTGCCATCTGTTCAGAATATTCACCTGGTCAGCCAGTGGAGCATCCAAAAACCCATCTCCATTATTGTCTTCCTTTGTATCTCTTCTATTTCCATGCAGGTAGAGTCCGGTACTCCATTTGTCTGATACTTTCTGATTTAAGTGGGTATTTAACTCCAACCGCCCATTTCTATTGGCATAGCCGTTTACAAAAAGAACCGGGTCAGTAAAGGGTTTAACCAATTCGGCATTGATCTGTCCGGAAATACTTTCATAGCCATTAATGACACTTCCTGCACCTTTGGTGATCTGTATACTTTCTATCCAGGTGCCCGGGGTGAAGGTAAGTCCATACGCCTGGGAAGCGCCCCGTACCATAGGAATATTTTCCTGGGTTATGAGCAAATATGGACTGGTTAGTCCCAACATCTGAATCTGCTTGGTACCCGTCAGTGCATCTGAATAATTTACATCTATGGCCGGGTTTGTCTCAAAGCTTTCAGATAGATTACAACAGGCTGCTTTTAATAACTCAGCACTATTGATGTTTACTACATTCTGTGTGCTTAAAAATGTTTTCTGCAGCGCATCCCTTTTTTTTATAACCTCAACTTCATTCAATTCATTAGAGGGAAGTAATCTGTGCGTTAAATTTCCAGGCTCGCTAATTTTTAAAGTGTCTGAACGAAAGCCAACAAAACTTATGATCAGAGAAGAATATGCCTTGTCATAACGAATTGAAAAAGACCCATCTTCCTGGGTGATAGTACCAATTTGAGAGTTCATCCAATAAACATTAGCACCTTCAAGTGGAATTGCATTCTTTTTGTTATCTCCGACAAAAACAGTACCGGTCACATTTTCCTGTGCTTTAAGAGCCAGAGAGAAAAGGATAAAAAGAAGAGTACATAAAACTCTGTGATAATTCATGACTGTAGGTATTGCATTAAGTTTTTAAAATTACGATTAATATGAATCTTAACATGGTAAACTATGCAGATCCTTTTTGAAGTAAAAAAATGAATGCTTAGACATCTCACCTTTTATATCTTTGCGAAAAAAAGTATGCATTCTTCTTTAAAATCTGGTGTGATCACAATATTAGAAAATAAGGACAAGACTGTAAATACACGTCTTCAAACTGTCTGTGAGTTGCTTAAAGCAGAAATTCCACATTACGACTGGGTGGGTTTCTATTTTCGTAATGGAGAAAAGGAAGAATTAAAATTAGGGCCTTATGCCGGTGCCCCTACAGATCATACCATTATTCCATTTGGGAAAGGGATCTGCGGGCAAGTGGCCGTAAGTAATGCCAATTTTGTAGTCCCTGATGTGGCAGCGCAAGACAATTACATTGCCTGTAGTATAACTGTAAAAGCTGAGATCGTGGTTCCTCTCTTTGTAGATGGCAAGAATATAGGACAGATCGATATAGATTCTAATACACCCGATCCTTTTACAGAAGCGGATGAACGATTTTTGGAATTCGTGAACCAGGAAGTCTCCAAAATTCTTTAAAACTTTTTCTTTTTTGTTGATAAGACCTGCATTTTTGTAGCTGCTAAAAAAGTACCTTTGAATTCTTAATCCAAGCACTAAAAGCTATTAGAATGGGCACCGTTAAAAAAGCTACTTCCGCACTTATTTCTGTCTTTCATAAAGACGGATTAGAACCTATCGTTAAAAAATTCCAGGAATTAGGAATTACAATGTATTCTACCGGAGGAACAGAATCGTTTATACGTTCTCTGGGGCTAGATGTAGTGCCGGTAGAGGAAGTTACAAGCTATCCCTCTATCCTTGGTGGTAGGGTAAAAACGTTACACCCAAAGGTATTTGGAGGCATCCTCAATAGACAGGATAATGACGGGGATGTTGCCCAATTGGAAGAATTTGATATTCCTCAATTAGATATTATCATTGTTGATTTGTATCCCTTTGAAAAAACAGTGGCTTCCGGAGCAACAGAACAGGAGATCATCGAAAAGATCGATATTGGAGGTATTTCACTTATCAGAGCAGCGGCTAAGAATTTCAAAGATGTGCTTTGCGTTTCTTCCATGGAAGATTACGAAGACTTTTTGAACATGATCACTATTGGTGAGGGAAGTACAACCATGGAACAGCGAAGAGTCTATGCGGCGAAGGCTTTTAACGTGTCTTCACATTATGATACTGCCATTTTCAATTACTTTAATCACAATCATGAACTAGCTGCTCTAAAGATCAGTGAAACACAGGGCAAAGTCTTGCGATATGGTGAAAACCCTCATCAAAAAGGTTTTTTCTTCGGAGATTTTGACGCAATGTTCACCAAACTGCATGGAAAAGAATTGTCGTACAACAACCTGCTCGATGTAGATGCAGCCGTGAATCTTATGGGTGAATTTCAGAACGATGATCCTACGTTCGCTATTTTAAAACACAACAATGCTTGTGGTCTGGCAACCAGAGACACACTACACCAGGCCTATGTGGATGCGCTTGCAGGCGATCCTGTTTCTGCCTTTGGCGGGATCCTAATAAGCAATAAGGAAATAGATGCCAAAACAGCTACGGAGATCCATAAGTTGTTTTGCGAAGTGGTAATTGCCCATTCCTATTCAGAAGAAGCTTTGGAGATTCTACAAGGCAAGAAAAACCGCATTATTCTAATTCAAAAGGAAGTTGCACTTCCCGATACGATAGTTAGAACGTGTTTAAATGGAGTTTTGGTACAGGAAAAAGATCATGTGACCGATGCGTTGGATGGACTAAATTATGTTACTGATAAAAAACCTTCAGAGCGTGAACTGCAGGATCTAATTTTTGCCTCTAAGCTTTGTAAGCATACTAAATCGAACACCATAGTCCTGGCCAAGAACAGGCAATTATGTGCAAGTGGAACCGGGCAGACCTCTAGGGTAGATGCTCTCAACCAGGCGATCCATAAGGCTCAATCCTTCAAGTTTGATCTGGATGGCGCTGTGATGGCCAGTGATGCCTTCTTTCCATTTCCAGATTGTGTGGAGATAGCGCATAAAAATGGAATTACCAGCGTAATACAACCAGGAGGTTCTATAAAGGATCAACTTAGTGTAGATTATTGCAATGAAAATGAAATTGCTATGGTAATGACTGGCACACGTCATTTTAAACATTAATTTTACTACTTTTGTCGATGAAATGCACCCGTTTATCTAAACCAAACTAAACAATCATAATGGGATTTTTTGATTTTTTAACCGAGGAGATTGCTATCGACCTTGGAACCGCCAATACCCTGATCATACATAATGATAAAGTGGTAGTAGATAGTCCTTCTATCGTTGCCCGAGACAGAATTACTGGTAAGATCATTGCTGTAGGTAAGGAAGCCAACCAAATGCAGGGAAAAACCCATGAAAATATTAAGACCATCCGCCCGCTGAAAGATGGTGTGATTGCTGACTTTGACGCCTCGGAAAAGATGATCAATATGTTCATTAAGAATATTCCGGCCTTAAAGAAAAAATGGTTTCCTCCTGCTTTAAGAATGGTGATCTGTATTCCATCAGGAATTACTGAGGTTGAGATGCGAGCGGTAAAAGAGTCGGCAGAACGTGTCAATGGAAAAGAGGTATATCTTATTCACGAACCTATGGCAGCTGCTATAGGGATTGGACTAGATATTATGCAGCCCAAAGGGAATATGATCGTAGATATTGGAGGGGGAACCACTGAAATTGCTGTAATAGCCCTGGGTGGTATCGTCTGTGACAAGTCGGTTAAGATTGCAGGGGATGTTTTCACCAATGACATCATTTATTATATGCGTACCCAACACAATTTATACGTTGGGGAAACCACTGCAGAAAATATTAAGATAACAATAGGTTCGGCCACAGAGGATTTACAATCCCCCCCAGATGAAATGTCTGTGCAGGGAAGGGACCTTTTAACAGGAAAACCAAAACAAGTATCCATTTCGTACCGGGAGATCGCTAAGGCCTTAGACAAGTCTATTTTACGTGTTGAAGATGCTGTTATGGAAACCTTGTCACAAACTCCTCCAGAACTGGCCGCAGATATTTATAATACAGGAATCTACCTTGCCGGTGGAGGATCTATGCTAAGAGGCCTGGACCGAAGACTTTCTCAAAAAACAGATCTACCTGTGTATATTGCAGAAGATCCATTGAGGGCTGTTGTTAGAGGTACCGGTATTGCTCTTAAAAATTTAGAACGCTACAAAAGTATTCTCATCAAATAGATCCTTAGTTTGATCCGTTAATGGCTCTTAGAGGTTCTTTCATGAAGGAGATAAGAGCATCTAATAGATAAAGTGAATGCAGCAGATTATCAACTTCATCCTTCGCAACAAGACCACGTTGCTTTATCTTTTCTTATTTTTTGTGGGAATGAGCCTAAGTATTCAATCTCATTCCTATCACAGAGCACGTTTTTTTAATTCTGCCAATTGGGTAGCAGGTAGTATCTATAATACAGAAACGAGCATTACGGACTATTTTGACCTTAGGGAAGAGAAAAACAAATTGGTAGAAGAGAACACCAAATTACGAACACTCTTGTTCAATGCCGAAGTAAAAGAAATAGCATCTCAGGAATTAGATTCCTTTACTTTTCAGGTCATTCCGGCGAAGATCATTAAGAATAGCTATTCGCTTCGCAACAATTATATTACCATCAACAAAGGCTCCAGAGATGGAATAGAACAAGATATGGGGGTCATTACTTCCCAGGGAATTTTAGGGATCGTGGAACACACTACCAAGAAATTTGCAGCGGTGCAAAGCCTGTTGAATACCAAATCGAACATCAATGCAAAGATCAAGAACACAAATAATTTTGGCTCCTTAAAGTGGGATACCGATCGTTTCGATGTGGTGCAATTAGAAGATATTCCCAGAATGGTACCATTAAATATTGGGGATACTATTGTCACAGGAGCCATGTCTAGCATTTTTCCAGAAAACATTCCTATTGGAACTATTAAGAAGTTCGATCTTACGACTTCCCAAAGTTTTTACAATATTGAAGTGGCATTGTTCAACGACATGACGAATATTAAACAGGTGTACATCATTAGAAATGAGAATAGTGCTGAAATACGAAGTTTAGAAGAAAAGATAAGCAATGACCAATAATGTATATCTTATAAATGCCCTGCGCTTTCTACTCCTGGTACTGGCGCAGGTATTGGTATTTAATAAACTCAATTTTATGGGGTTCATCAACCCTATGATATATATTCTATTCTTGTATTGGTATCCTATAAAGCAGCGCCGAGGTGTTTTTATATTGATAAGTTTCTTGCTGGGGTTCACCATTGACGTTTTTTCAGACACCCTGGCCTTTCATACTTTGGCATGTATAACCATGGCCTATTTGAGGCCTACTATTATGCGTTTTGTTTTTGGTGTAAACTTTGAATTTCAAAGTTTTAAATTAACTAATACCACTAAGGCACAACAAATTACATTTTTAGCGTTTCTAATAATAGGGCATCATACGATTTTCTTTTTGCTCGAAATTTTTAGTTTGGATCATTTGCTCTTACTTTTGAAAAAAATAGTATTTACAAGCATAGGATCGCTCTTACTATGTGTTCTAATTACTTCACTTTTTAGTGCAGAGAAAGAATGAAAAAGATTTTACTTTCTTCCATCATTGTGATCATAGGATTCACCTTTATTGGCAGGCTTTCCTATTTACAGATCTTTAGTTCTTCCTCCACCCAGATTTTAGAAGATACTGCTATTAAGGCCATATATGATTATCCTGAACGCGGTTATATTTATGACAGAAATGGTGAACTTCTCGTAGCCAATCAGCCGGCGTATGATGTGATGGTAATTCCCCGAGAAGTACAACCCCTGGATACGCTTGAATTTTGTTCACTGCTGGGAATTAATAAAACTCAGTTTACCAATAAATTAAAGAAGGCAAGGGTGTATTCGCCACGTCTTCCATCGGTACTTGTCCCTCAGCTTTCCAAGGAAGACTACGCGCGTTTGCAGGAAAAAATGAGGAAGTACGAAGGTTTTTATATCCAAAAAAGATCGCTTCGTTATTACGCTACCCATAGTAGTGCTAACGTATTAGGGTATATCTCCGAAGTAAATGAGTCTGATATTAAAAAGAATCCTTACTACAAGCAGGGAGAACTCACAGGAAGAACCGGAATAGAAAAACAGTATGAAGACCACCTAAGGGGTATAAAAGGGGTTAAATACATTCAGAAGGATAGGTTTAACAGAGCTATTGGTCCCTATAAAGATGGAATCATGGATACGCTTCCGGAACAGGGGAAAGAATTACACGTAACATTAGACAAGGTTTTGCAAGAATACGGGGAACGTCTTATGAATGGAAAACGCGGTGGCATTGTAGCCATTGAACCCAACTCTGGTGAGATCCTTACGCTGATCTCGGGGCCCACATATGATCCGGCCTTACTTGTAGGAAGGGAACGTTCAAAAAATTACAGTAAACTTCACTACGATACCATTTCTAAACCCACCTGGGACAGGGCACTTCTTGCACAGCCCTCTCCAGGGTCACCATTTAAAACAATAAATGCCCTTATTGCTCTTCAGGAAGGTGTGATGAAACCGGAGACCACCGTAAGATGTTACAACGGGTTTTATGTTGGAAACAAGAAAAGAGGATGCCATTGCGGTGGAGGCTTAAGGAACATGAATTCTGGAATTTATAAATCCTGTAATGCCTATTTCGCGGGTACATTTCGAAAAATCTACGATAAATATCCTACGACAGATGAAGGCATGGATGTTTGGGAGAAACACATTAAAAGCTTCGGCTTAGGTGATTTCCTCGGATACGACCTCCCAACAGGAAGAAAGGGACGAGTGCCAAACAAGGCTTATTATGACAGGGTATACGGAGACAACAGATGGGCATCTTCCTATATCATTTCAAATTCTATAGGGCAGGGCGAAGTTGCTGCAACACCGATCCAACTCGCTAATATGACCGCAGCGATTGCAAACAGAGGCTACTATTATACTCCCCATATCATCAAAACTATTGCAGGTAATCCTATTGCAGATCCAAAATATACGACACCTCATTATACAACCATAGAGAAGCAGTATTTCAACCCTGTAGTACAAGGGATGGCAGATGTATATACCAAAGGCACGGCCAAATGGCTGCAGATCCCTGGTGTTAAGATAGCCGGTAAAACCGGAACCGTAGAAAACTATACCAAGATCAATGGGGTACGCACCCAACTTACAGACCACTCTGTATTTATTGCATTTGCCCCGGTTGATAATCCAAAAATAGCACTTGCGGTTTATATTGAACATGGGTATTATGGAGCCAGATATGCGGGTCATATTGCTTCACTGCTTATTGAAAAATATCTAAAAGGGAAGATCACACGGACCGATCTTGAGAAACGCATGTTGGAAAAAACCCTGGAAGCAGAATATGCAAAGCCATATAGTGAAGAGGAGTTCAAGATAAACGAATATGTCTGGTAAAAGTGTCCTTAAAAGGGTAGACTGGTTAACCATTTTTATCTTCCTAATGCTGATCTCCATTGGCTGGGTCAACATCTACTCTACCACCTTCTCTGATAGTAATTCCTCCATTTTTGATTTTAGTGAGCTGTACGGAAAGCAACTATTTTTTATTGGTGTTAGCTTGTTGGCAGCTTTTATCTTCTTGTCCTTAGAAGCCCATTTCTACGATCGCTTCTCTAGTTTGCTATATATTATTACAATGGTACTTCTGCTCGGACTTTTTCTTTTTGGAAAGACCATAGCAGGCGCTACTTCCTGGTACGATCTCGGATTCTTCAATTTACAACCCTCAGAGCTGGCAAAGTTTACTACGGCCCTTGCCCTGGCAAAATACCTCAGTGATATACAGACCGACATCAAACGTACCAAAGATCAACTTTTTGCCTTGTTGATCATACTTATCCCGGCCTTGCTTATAATACCGCAACCCGATCCCGGGAGTGCCCTTGTATTCTTGGCCTTGGTTTTTGTGCTTTTCAGAGAAGGATTTCCTCTTTTCTATTTAGGCATAGCCCTATTGGCAGTTCTAATCTTTATTACTACGCTCATGTTCGGGACCATATGGGTAAGTATCAGTCTCGCACTTATCATTGCAACCTTTCTGTTGGTAAAAAAGTCCAGCTTCAAAGTACCTATTCTACCGCTCAGTCTAATCTTTATTATCGCTGTAGTTTTTTCACTCTCAGTAAATTTTGTTTTTGAAAATGTATTTGAGCAAAGGCATCGCGACAGATTTAGTCTTTGGCTTCGATTAGAAAAAGACCCTGAAAAATTAGACGAGATCAGAAAGACCATTGGATATAATACATACCAATCCGAAAAAGCAATTGAATCTGGAGGGTTCTTTGGAAAAGGATTTTTAGAAGGTACACGAACTAAAGGCGACTTTGTTCCCGAACAACATACAGATTATATCTTTAGTACCGTAGGTGAGGAATGGGGCTTTGCTGGTACCGCAACCGTTGTTATACTATTTACTATTTTACTCCTCCGACTGGTGTATCTTGCCGAACGTCAAAAAAGTGACTTTAGCCGGATGTATGGCTATGGGGTCATTTCCATTTTACTCATCCACTATTTTATAAATATAGGCATGGTTACCGGGATCCTTCCCACCATTGGGATTCCTCTGCCCTTTTTTAGCTATGGAGGCTCAGCTCTGCTAGGTTTTACGGCCCTGCTATTTATTTTCTTAAAACTAGATGCAAACAGGCTAAATGAATGGCACTAATAGCGCCAACGAGATCTTTTCACTTCCTTTTCCAATAGATCTTCCTCTTCATCTTCTAATTCCTGAAAAAAATCGATCCCTGTTTTCCCTTCTAACAAGTCAATAGAAACCCGGAAATCGTACAGTGGTTTGTCTGTTTCCTGATGTTGTATTAGAAACGAGATCGTTTCAAGACCACCGGGGGCACCTCGTGCAATTATTTTATAAAAGGCATCTGGCACAGTTACAGACTCATTCCCAATTGAAGGCAATCCTTTTTCTAAGACGCCACCAGTAATGACATAGACGGAATCATACTTCTTAGCCCATTGTCTAACCCTCATTTCCAATCTGTTCCAAACCCCGGCGTTAAAATCGCGTTTCATCGGACTTATATTGCTGGTATAAAATGTCTCATCATATGCTGCTTCCGAAAACCTGCGATCCCCAGCCGGACATAAATGACCCCTGTCATATCCGGAGTTCTTATAATTTCGCCAGTCGGCAGATTTCGAAGCTACTTTAGGATCTTGAATAAAATAAGGTCTTTTCCTATCATCTGAAGTTAGATGAGATCTCTTTAAGCCATATACAACCCATTCAGCCTGTTCGTCAGATTCATTATAGGAAAGCCCGTAATAGTTATGAAAGATTACCGTATTAGTTGTTGAAGAAGGAAGAATATAAGAAGGTATTGCACTCCCCCCTTCATCTGCTACTACTACTGAATTATTTGGCCAATAGTATTTCTCAATAGCCCAAAAAAGCAGCATAACTAGTAGTAGTAGGACCGTGTAAATAAGTCGGTCTTTTTTTACTGATCTCATACGATGATTGCAAGGTTTATTTGACCTGACTAAAATACATCAATTTTAGGGAGGAAGCCCTACCTTTATAGTGTAAGGATAGATGAAGAAATTCGACTATTATTCGGATACATTCAATACTAATTTTAAAGAAAGAAATAGAACATGCTAACTTGGAAAGATGTTATACACTATTCGGTAAGCGGCAATCCGGTTCCCGATACAAGAGTAGAAAAAACCGAAACTGAGTGGAAAGAGATACTAACTCCAACCCAATTCAGGATTACACGTCTAAAAGGTACAGAATCTCCTCATTCTGGAGCACTTTGCAGCATATATGAAGCAGGGAAATATGCCTGTGTCTGTTGTGGAACTCCACTATTTGATTCAACGATAAAATTCGATTCGGGAACCGGCTGGCCCAGCTTTACTCAACCCATAAAGGAAAATGCGATTCAGTATGATAAAGACAGTTCTTATGGCATGGTAAGGGTTGAGGTAATGTGTAATACCTGTGATGCCCATTTAGGTCATGTCTTTCCAGATGGCCCCGAACCAGGCGGTTTGCGTTATTGCATTAATTCGGAGTCAATGCAACTCTTAAAAGAAGCTAAGATCAATGAGTAATATTACCAATGAAGTAGCCACAGTTGGTGGTGGATGTTTCTGGTGTACAGAAGCTGTTTTCCAGGAAGTAAAAGGGATCCATAAAGTGGTTTCCGGTTATACAGGTGGTAAAGCACCTGGCAAACCAACCTATAGAGAGGTCTGTTCGGGATTAACCGGGCATGCCGAGGTTGTACAGATCACTTTCGATCCGGGAATTCTCTCTTACCGAGACCTTTTGGTGATCTTTATGACCACCCACGATCCTACTACCATGAATAGACAAGGTGCTGATGTGGGTTCACAATACAGATCTGTGATCTATTACCACAACGAAGAACAGAAACAAATAGCAGATATGGTTATTAAGGAGTTGGCAAAATCTTTTGATACACCAATTGTAACAGAAGTAAGTTCGTTGGCCACTTTTTATGAGGCAGAAGAATATCACCAGGATTATTACAAGAATAATTCCAGCCAGGGGTATTGCAGTTTTGTGATCACCCCAAAGCTCAACAAATTACGCAAGCAGCACATAGACAAATTAAAGAACGCTTGAGAAACTTCTCACCAACATGAATGGCATTGTTAATGTGCTTTTCTGAAAAATTATCTTAGTTCAATCCATAAAAAAAGGGCCCTATGCAGGGCCCTTTGATATATAAACTTTTATTTTATCCCTTTACATGGGCTAATTTATCGTTCTTAATATTATTCATCTTTAGGTCTCTAAGTACGTTGATTGCTTCTTCTATATACACGTCCTTGGCAAGATTAATGTGCCAACGAGCTCTTTTTTCTCGCAATACAGAATCTTGGGTGAACAACTGCTGCTCATATTTTAAAGATTCGAAAGTGAGTTTGGAATCGTATTCAGATAACTTTTTAAAGTAATCTGATTTGGCCCTTCTTTCTTTATCACGTGTCTTGTACAGATCATAGTTCAAAGGCATAGACATTTCATCTTGTTGCTCTTTTAACCATTTTGCATTTTCCTCAATAAGTTTGATCTGTGAATTGGATGCTATTCTTTTGTTACTCTCCTCCAGGGTTTTTTCAAAATCGATATACCCATCCCACACTTTGTATTTGGCAGGTTCTATCTTATCCCAATTCAGGGCATTGGCCTGTCCTTTTTCACCCAAAACAATATAACGGTAGCGATCCGGGATCACTACATCACTCTTAACACCTTCCAATTGATTAGATTCACCATTAACGCGATAGAACTTCTGAATTGTTACTTTAATAGCCCCAAGATCTCCGTATTCATTTACATGAACTACATTCTCTAAAGGATACATTGTTTGTACGGTTCCTTTTCCAAAGGTCTGGTTACTTCCTATGATAATAGCTCTTTTATAATCTTGCATAGCGGCAGCAAGAATTTCGGAAGCAGAGGCTGAAAATTCATTCACAAGAATAACCAAAGGTCCATCCCACTGAATTCGTTCATCCTTGTCATCATAGACCCTCTTATCATTATCAGAAGCCCGTACCTGTACTACCGGTCCGTCCTTTATGAATAAACCTGCCATATCAATAGCGGTCCTCAGCGACCCTCCTCCATTATCACGAAGGTCAAGGATCAATCCCTCTATACCTTCTTCTTTCAATCGTTCTATTTCTTTTGTTACATCACTGGCAGCATTCTTGCCTGCATAATCTTTAAAATCTGCATAAAATCCGGGAAGTTGGATCAACCCAAATTTTTCATCTTTTTTGATCACTTTGGCCGATTTGGCATATTGTTCTTCCAGTTCTACAACATCTCTATCAATGGCTACTTCTTCAATGGTACCATCTACTTTACGGACGGTTAGGTATACTGTAGTCCCTTTTGGGCCTTTAATAAGTTTTACTGCATCATCTAATGGCATGCCAACTATATTCACAGGAGTTTCATTGGCCTGTCCTACTTCGATGATCTCATCTCCAACTTCCAGCAATTGCCCTCTCCAAACAGGTCCTCCTGAAATAATCTCAACGATCTTAGCTCCTTCTGGTTCTCGCTGTAGTCGAGCTCCAATGCCTTCGAAACGACCGGAGATCTGCCGGTCAAAATAATCTTTGTCCTCAGGGGCAAAATAGGTCGTATGAGGGTCGAACTTATCTACAATAGTATTTATGAACTGCACAAAAAGATCCTTGCGTTCCAGGTTATCGACAGCGTCAAACCATTCCATTAATTGTGTACGCGTTGCTTCTCTTGATTCCATTTCCACTTCCTTCATTGAGAGTGAAGTGTATTTAGGATCGTCCTTTTTCTTTTGGGTCTCGTTTTTTAATTTGGTGTCGAATGTATTGAGCGTCCAAAATTTCAATTGTTTTCTCCATCGTTCTCTCAATTCGGATTTGGAACTGGTGAATGGTCTCTTATCGTAATCAGAATTTATGGATTCCTCCACTGTGTAGTCAAAAGGTTCATCCAGCACCGCCATACTGATCACCTTAACCTCAGCCATACGCTTTTTATAGCGCTCGTGTACCAAATTAAAAAAGGAAATATCAGTGTTCTTTATCTGATCATCGATCTGAAACTTATATTGCTCGAAGTCCCTGATATCTTCAGCCTGAAAGTAGCGTTTTGTAGGATCGAGCACATCAATAAAATCTTCAAATACGCTCACCGAAAAATCATCATTGATCTCTTTTGGCGCGTAATGACCTTTTTCAAGGATATAGGTTATGATGTCCAATAAAAGTTTGTCCTTATCGTTGCTTTCAAAGGTCTTATTGGTAAAACTACATGAGGCAACGGCGATAAGAACGGCTAAAAAGCCTAAAACAAGATTCTTTTTCATTATATAATTTTTTCATTTGGGGCCCGGTTACATCTTGAAATGCCCTTAAAACCCACTCTTTATAAAAGTAATCAATTCCCGAAGATATAGAAAAAACCATGCCATAAAACGCCCCTGGCGATAATTTTTTGTTAAAGGCTATCCGAGGTAATCCTGAGTAAAAACGTATTTTTACGCCGTAAAGTATGCGCTATGAGCAAACCTTTGATCCTGGTAACCAATGATGATGGAATAACGGCTCCAGGCTTACGCACTCTTGTGAAGAGTATGCAGGAGCTTGGAGAGGTAGTGGTGGTTGCTCCAGATAGCCCTCAATCTGGCATGGGACATGCCATAACCCTGGATAATACGCTCTATTCCAAAAGAGTGGTCATAGATGCTTCAAAAGATGCTGCTAAAGAATACAGCTGCAGTGGAACTCCCGCAGATTGCGTAAAACTGGCACTCCAAGAGTTATTGGACAGAAGACCCGATATTTGCATCAGTGGCATAAATCACGGATCCAATGCCTCCATAAATGTAATTTATTCCGGTACTATGAGCGCAGCAATTGAAGCCGGAATTGAAGGAATTCCTGCTATAGGATTTTCGTTATGCGACTATTCATGGGAGGCTGATTTTGCCCCTGCTCAGGAAGCAATAAAAAAAATAGTGGCTGAGGCCCTCAAAAATGGCATACCAAAAGGTGTTGTTCTCAATGTAAATATTCCCAAAGTAGCTAACGGAGAAATAAAAGGGATCAAAGTTTGCAGACAAGCCCGAGCCAACTGGAAGGAAAAATTTGACAAACGCACCAATCCTTCAGGGAAGGATTATTATTGGCTTACCGGGGAATTTCAACTCCTGGATAAAGGAGAAGACACCGATGAATGGGCACTATCTCAAGGTTTTATATCCGTAGTGCCTACACAGTTCGATCTAACGGCACATCATACTATACAAGATATTAATACGTGGAATTTAAATGAATAATAAGAAAGAAGTGATCATAGGTTTTGTAGTGGGGCTTATTGCCAACGCCATAGGTACCCTGCTCTATATACTATTATTCTCAGATCTGGGGATAACAGAAACTTTTGAAGCGGCTGATTCCCAGGGTTATTTGGGTAGCCTATTGGCTTTGGGTGCCATTCTAAACCTGGTTGCCTTTTTTGCATTCCTAAGATTAAGAAGAGACCAACGAGCCAAAGGAGTTTTGGTGGCCACATTGTTAACAGCTCTTATCATATTGTACTACAAGGTATTCTGAGATGAAGTACTACATCATAGCCGGGGAAGCATCTGGAGATCTACACGGGTCTAACCTTATAAAAGCATTACGGACAGAGGATCCGGAAGCCATCATTCGTTGTTGGGGAGGTGATCTGATGGAAAAGGCTGGAGGTACTTTGGTAACGCATTATAAAGAATTAGCCTTTATGGGTTTTTCGGAAGTCATTGGAAATCTTCGAAAGATCTTTAAAAACATTGCCTTCTGTAAAGAAGATATAGCCGGCTTTCAACCAGATGTGGTCATCTTTATTGATTTTTCAGGATTTAACCTAAGAATTGCCTCCTGGGCCAAGCAACACGGATACCGCACCAATTACTATATATCTCCCCAGGTTTGGGCTTCAAGAGCAGGTAGAATTCAAAAGATCAAAGCTTCTATAGATGCCATGTATGTCATCCTTCCATTTGAAAAGCAGTTCTATGAAGAGAAATATAATTATCCGGTGCATTTTGTTGGTCATCCCTTACTAGATGCCATTGATTCTCAACCTTCCATAGAAGCTGAAGAATTTCGAAAGAAATATGGACTACATCCCAAAAAGAAGATCATTGCATTGCTGCCGGGAAGCCGTAAACAGGAGGTTGAAAAAATGCTTTCTATTATGCTCTCGGTAAGCCCTTCATTTCCAGAATATCAATTCGTTATCGCAGGAGCACCTAGTTTAGACGATGCTTTTTACAAACCGTTTCTGAAAAATGCACAGGTCCATTATGTTACCAATCAGACCTATGCACTATTGCGTTGCGCATATGCAGCGCTGGTAACCAGCGGAACGGCAACTCTGGAAACTGCCCTGTTCAAAGTACCCCAGGTAGTGTGCTATAAAGGAAGTTGGGTGTCTTTTCAAATAGCGAAACGAATTATAACATTAAAATATATTTCGCTGGTTAACCTCATCATGGGTAAAGAAGTGGTGAAGGAACTTATCCAAAATGACCTGACCACTTCAACACTCACACAGGAATTAAAAGAGATCCTATCTGGTCCTAAACGTGAAGCTATGGTAAGTAATTACGAGATCCTTGAGAGGAAATTGGGAGGACCTGGAGCCAGTGAAAATGCTGCTAAAAAGATAGTAGCATCTTTGAAAAATACTCCGCAATAAAAAGTTTTATTGTCCCTAAAAATCTCAGGAAGTCCTATTACTTAGATTCAGAGTGCAAAGCAACTTCAGAAATAATCCTTAATTTTGATGGAAGAACGCTCCTATCTTATTTACCTATGATGAACAAAATTCTTATGGTTGCCCTGTTTCTCAGCATCGTTTCTTGCGGGGTGGGAAAGAAAAAGACCATTTACGAAAGTGAGCGTAAAATCACAGTAGAGGTAGTGGGAAACCCAAATTATGATGGGGAAGAAGCTGGTGATGAGGGATCAATTTTAGAGGCACCTCCAGAAGAGAGGACCACACTTGAAAAATCTGAAGATATTATTGATACTGCCCTGAGTTATTCCGGAGTGCGGTATAAATATGGTGGTACTACACGCAAAGGGATCGACTGTTCCGGCTTACTTTATATTTCCTTTATGGAGCACGATATCTATCTCCCCCGCATTTCTTTCTATATGGCCCATGAAGGCAAGCGTATTGATCTGAAGGAAGTCACCAAGGGAGATCTATTATTCTTTACAACATCAAAACGCAGGAAAAGAATAAATCATGTAGGCCTTGTGGTAGATATTGAGGGTGAGGAGATCAAATTTATTCATGCCACTTCTTCCAGAGGTGTTATTGTGTCTTCACTTCAGGAAGGGTACTGGAATTATGCATTTGTAAAAGCCACACGGATCTTATGAGATGAAACCCTATGATTTTATCTCGGTAAAACTCAATAGTGCCCTAATTTTAGGCATTCTCATAGGTCGCTCTTTTGATATTTCAATTGTCTCCGCTTTCCTGATCTTAGGTATTTCCTTACTTCTTGTTTTACTTTTCTACATATTTGAGCCCTATAGAACGGGTATTTATTTTGGTCTAAGCATCTTACTGGCTACCAATAACCTGGGGGTGTTAGCTGTTTCTTTATCCCAGCCCAAGCAATGGCCAGATCATTATTCTAACCTCGCATTCTCTGAGGATGATATTTGGGAGTTGCAATTAAAGAGGATCCTAAAATCGATTACTTTTTCTGATAGATACTTGTTTGAAGTGCTTTCCTTAAATGGAATAGAATCCCAGGGAACATTGTTGGCAAGTGCAAAAAAAAATTCGAATCTTGTATTATATGAAGTAGATGACATACTTCATTATTGGGGGCCAGTTCGTCCTATTTCTCCTCCAGCCAATCCGCACCAATTTGCCTATGATGAATATATGGAAACCCAAGGTGTATATGATCAGATACAACTAAAGGCTGAGAATATTCTCAAAAGTTCCAAAGGCATATATTCCTTAAGGGGAAAAGCCGCTTCGTTTCAATCGTTCATTCTCCAAGCCTTGGAGAGAACTTCCATAGAAAAGAAGGAGCTAGGCGTTCTGCAAGCTATCTTATTAGGAAAAAGAGACAACCTGGATTCAGCTATTTACGAAGATTATCAAAATTCAGGTGTCGCACACATACTGGCCGTCTCCGGACTCCATATAGGTATCTTATTGCTACTACTTCAGGCACTCTTAAAGCCTTTAAAGGCGATACGTCATGGCCCTTTTCTGATAATGGGCCTGGTTTTATTCGCATTGTGGAGTTATGCGTTCTTTACTGGCCTCTCCCCCTCTGTTGTCCGAGCAGTAACCATGTTCTCTTTTATATCCTACGCCTTGTTTTTAAATCGGCCTACCAGTATTGTAAATATTCTGGCTTTGTCTGTATTTACTATCCTACTTATACACCCTATGTTCCTTTTTGAAGTGGGTTTTCAAATGAGTTATGCAGCTGTGTTCGCCATCGTATGGATCTATCCAATTCTAATGAAATTATTGAATCCCAGACATTGGTTCTTAAAAAAAGTGTGGCAACTTTTTTCAGTAAGTCTTGCTGCCCAAGCCGGGGTACTTCCCATATCGATATTCTATTTCCATCAATTTCCAGGACTCTTTTTTCTATCTAATATTCTTATAGTTCCTTTTCTCGGAATCTTGCTTGGAATGGGTCTTCTTGTGATCGTCCTCTCTACCATAAACATCTTGCCAAATTTTATTGCTATTTTTTACAATCTGCTTCTTAAAACTATGAATAGGGTAGTGCAATTCGTTGGCCAACAAGAGCAATTTTTATTCGATGAATTATCGATAGACACAGTAAGTCTGATACTTGGTTATCTATTACTTTATTTTGTTATTATTGGGATACAGCAACGAAGATCTAGATGGGTGTTGAACATCGCTTTTTGCATTCTCAGCATTCAGTTATGGACATTCTATAGAGCCTACAATAGCTCACAAAAAGAAGGTATTATTATTGTTCAGCAAATGGCAAATACCGGAATCCTTTATCAAAAAGGAAGAAATCTTCAGCTAATGTCTCATGGAAGCAAACGTCTGGAATCTTTGGTAAGCAACTATGCCATCAAAGAGTTCCTGGGCTCTATACAATATAGTCGCATCCCAAATGCATTTAGTTTTGATGGTCAACAATGGATCGTGATAGATAGTAGCGCTGTTTTCCCTGCAAACATTACAAAGCCCGTTGTTCTTTTAATAACACAATCGCCCCGAATCCATTTGGAAAGATTACTTGCCAGTGTACAACCAGAAATGGTGATCGCAGATGGCAGCAATTATCCTGCTGATGTTGCGCGATGGAAAAAAAGTTGCCATAAAATTGGACTTCCATTTTATTCTACGAATGAAAACGGAGCATATGTTTTGAAGGCCGAATAAAGGATCTACCTAATTCCGTGCATCATACGTTTAAGTGGCCTGTTAAGTGCTATAGAAATAAGGCCCAGTAGTACACAAAGTATTGTAAAGATCAGGAAAAAGCTACTTAAGGAATATTCAGCGGTGATCTCATCTATCATCCCACCCAGGGTCCCTGCCATTTTCTGTCCTATGGCGATGGCAAGGTACCATATCCCAAACATAAATCCGATCATCCTTGGAGGAACTAATTTACTGAGATAGGAAAGTCCTACAGGAGAAACACAAAGTTCGCCCATGGTGATCAGAAGATAAGCAAAGATCAGATAGATCATGCTTACCGCGGCGGTCGCCGCACCTGGTGCTATGCTAAGTGTACCGAAAACCAGCACGGCAAAACCCAGACCCTGAAGAATAAGTCCAATGCCGTATTTGTGTGCTGCACTGGGATTGTATTTGCTTTCCCACCAGCGGGAGAACAATGGTGCCAGGGTAATAATAAAGAAAGAATTTAAAATTGCGAACCAACTAGCCTCTACCTCGTTTCCTTCCTGGGCAAATTTTTCATAGAGTCGGAAGATCAACAGCCCCCAAACACCCAAAAATGCAATTCCTAAAAATATATTTGAAAAGGGAATCCTGGTATAGGTCTTTTTAAAGAGCAGATACAATACCCAGGTAATGATCATCATTGGTACCGTTGTAAGCAGCGCATCTACGATCTTAAAGATCAGTGATGCAGAACCGGTAAGTGTTCTGTCTGTATAATCTCTGGCAAAGATCGTCATAGTGCCGAGGTTCTGTTCAAAGGTGGCAAAGAAGATCACGGTAAATATCCCGAAAATGGAAACCGCAAAGATCCTGTTACGTACCAACTTGGTATACCTGAGGGTACGACTAATAATAAGGATCAAAAATAGTAACAAAGCAATCAGTACAGTAGCCGTTGATCCGTCTAACTCCCCAACAGTAAAATTTAGGAAATTAATGTTCTCGATCTTCGAAAGCGGATCATTGAAAAGGTATAATAGACCGCCTATGGAGGATAGAAAAATTAGAATATAATCGAGCCTGGTAAATGGATTGAGCTTCTCTTCTACTTCTAGTTCTGCGGCATCTACATTGTCATTTATTTCAGATGCTTTCATAGGTTTATCTCCTATTTTTCCAAAGAGATCACTAGCCAGCCAAAATTGAAGCATACCCAGGAACATAAAAATCCCCGCCAAGCCAAATCCCCATGACCATCCGTAATTTTCAGCCAGGTATCCGCATAGCATCATACCAAAAAAGGCACCGGCATTCACCCCCATATAAAAAATAGTGTAGGCACCGTCTTTTTTAGATTCTTTGCCTCTGTACATCTCTGAGATCACCGAAGTAATATTTGGCTTAAAAAATCCGGTTCCTATGATCAGAAGCGCAAGACCTACATAAAGAGACCATACAGTTTCTATTGTCATACAGGCATGACCCAGGGTCATCACAGCACATCCTATGATGATCGCTTTTTTATACCCAATTAGTTTATCTGCAATATATCCTCCAAGGATAGGGGTTAAATATAAAAGAGATGCATAGGTGCCAATGAGTGCCAGGGCATGTTCTCTGGGCCATTCCCAACCAGGGTTGTCTCCAATTATCGGTGCCGTTAGGAACAATACCAGTAGAACACGCATTCCGTAAAAGGAAAAGCGTTCCCACATCTCTGTAAAGAATAATACGAATAGTCCGGCCGGATGACCGAGCACTCTGTCTTTGAAAAGATTTTCAATATCGGTATTCATTGGTCAAAATTTGGTTACACGAAATTAGTTAGCATCCTTACTTAAAATAAAAAATTAGGATTATGTACTAGTGACTCATGTCTCTTTCTTGTTCCTCCGCTTTATGGGTAAGTCTTTTTAATGGTTTAAGTATAGTGATCACCAATAATCCAAAGATTACGCAGAATATTGTGATCCCTGCAAAAATGTTGAGCTCACCAGCTTCTGAGGCCGACTCTCCAACTAATCCGGCTACTTTATTGCCCAAACCGGTCGCAGCAAAATAGACCCCCATCATAAGGGCACCATAACGTACAGGTGCTAACTTAGTAATAAAGGAAAGTGCTACAGGTGAGGCACATAATTCCCCTATTGTATGAAAAAGATACGCCAGTGCCAACCAGTATAAAGCCGATTTGCCTAATGTTTCGTATTGCATGGAAGCAAAGACCATAAACACAAAGCCTAATCCCATAATGATCACCCCATTCGCCATTTTAAATAGTGAAGACGCTTCCTTCCCTCTGTGTTTCCACCATAACCAGAAATTGGCAACGGGTACTGCAAACACTATAATATAAAAAGGATTGAAGAATTGAAAAGCCGCAGCAGGGACCTCATAACCGAACACAAAACGATCCGTTCTGTTCTCCGCGTATAAATTCATGAGTCCACCTGCTTGTTCAAAAGCACCCCAAAAGACGATCACTATTATGAACGAAAGTAATAGTACCAAATACCGGTCCTTTTCCACTTGTGATCTAAGGTCTTCGTAAATGGTGAACATCATACCTATAACTACTGCTAGAAAAATGAAGAAAACAATATATGCGATCTTTTGGTCCCCGATAAAATACCAGGCCGCAATACTCGATAAAACCGCCAACAAGACCGTTATGGTTAGTGGTCTGGTGGCACTAAATTGTTGAATAAATATCTCTTTGATAGAGACATCATCGCCGCTAGCTTCAACCTCTTTAGGTTTATTGCCAACTGATATCAGATATTTCTGGCCGGAAAGATAAATGACCTGCCCCAATACCATCCCTACAGCGGCAAGTCCAAAACCGGCATGCCAACCCCACTCGTCGGCTACCCAGGCTACTACTAAGGCTGCCAGTGCAGCACCCGTATTGATCCCGATATAGAAAATAGAAAACCCTTTGTCTCTTCGTTCATCACCCTGCTCGTACAAGCCTCCTACCAGGGTAGAAATATTTGGTTTTAGCATTCCAACACCAGCAATAATAAGCCCTAATCCGGAATAGAAAGCCCACATAAGTTCTATGGACAAAATTCCATGGCCAGCTACCAGCAAAAACCCTCCTATCATTACGGCACGTTTCTGACCAATGATCTTATCTGCTATGATCCCCCCGGGAATAGACGCTACATAAACTAACATGGTATACCATCCATAAAGAGACAAGGCCTCCCCATCTAACCATCCCAAACCTGGATTATCTCCTCTGGTCTGTGCGGTAAGGTATAGTACTAGAATACCCCGCATTCCATAGTAGGAAAAACGTTCCCACATTTCGGTCATAAATAAGATATAAAGGCCAGTTGGATGCCCAAAAAGTTCTCTTTGATGAGCTGGTTTTGTTGTCGTTGCCATAATTATTTCCTGGTTAGTTTAAAGATTTTCTTTAATGAAATTGGTCATTTTTGTATAAAGTTGAAGACGTGTATTGCCTCCAGAAATACCGTGATTCTTATCTGGATAAATAGCCCAATCGAACTGTTTATTGGCCTGAACAAGTGCTTCAATCATTCTCATGCTGTTCTGCACATGTACATTATCATCGCCAGCGCCGTGCACTAGTAAATACTTTCCTTTCAATAAGTGCGGATAGGTCAACGGGCTATTCTCATCGTATCCACTTGCATTCTCCTGTGGTGTTTGCATAAATCGTTCTGTGTACACCGTATCATAAAAGCGCCAGCTTGTTACCGGTGCTACGGCGATAGCCATTTCAAAAGTGTCATTTCCTTTTAAGATACAATTTGAGGCCATAAAACCTCCATAGCTCCATCCCCAGATCCCGGTCCTTTTCTCATCAATAAAATCATATTCACTGAGTTTTTTAGCCACAGCGATCTGATCTTCCACTTCATACTTTCCTAATTCCTTATAGGTCATTTTTTTAAAATCTCTCCCTTTTAATCCTGTGCCACGGCCATCTACACAGGCCACTATAATGCCCTTTTGGGCCAGCATCTGATGCCAGTAATCATTGCTCCCCAACCACCTATTGGCCACTTGTTGAGAACCAGGCCCACTATATTGGAATAGAAAAAGAGGATACTTTTTGGAAGCATCGAAGTCGGCTGGTTTTACCATCCACATATTTAGGTCGAGACCATTGATGTTTATAGTAGAGAATTCTTTAGGACTGGTCTTATACCCAGATAGTTTATCCGTTAATGCAGTATTGTCAAGGATATCTTTCACCTTCTCCCCGTTTGAGGCATTATGAAGGGTGTACATATAAGGTGTACTGACACTCGAAAAAGTATTGATAAAATAAATAAAATTCGTACTAAAAGCTGCGCTGTTAGTTCCCGCCTTATCGGTTAGTCTTTTCTTATTCCTTCCATTGACCCTAATACTGTAAACATCTCTGTTGATAGATCCGTTTTGCGTACTTTGATAAAAAATAGTTTTCTTTTTAGGATCAAAACCATAATAGTTGGTCACTTCCCATGGCCCTTCGGTGATTTGAGTTTTTAAAGAACCGTTTGGATTATGCAGATAAATATGATTGTATCCGTCCTTCTCACTGGTCCAGATAAAACTGTCATCTTCCAAAAAGGTCAAATCGTCTGTTATATCTACATAGGCATCATCTCGTTCTTCCAGTAATAAGGATACGGAAGCGTCCTTTGCGCTAACCGTGTACATCTTAAGATGATTTTGAAGACGATTTAGCGTTTGAACACTTAGTTCATCTGCATTATGTTTCCACTGGATCCTTGGAATATAATATGCTTCAGGCAAGTAAATATTGGTAGTCGATTTATTGGCAATGTTATATAAATGGAGCGTAACGGTAGAATTATCTTCGCCTGCTTTCGGATATTTAAATCGGTATTGAAAAGGATACAATTCGGCCCCATAAACATCCATGGAAAACTCCGGTACTTCTTGTTCATCGAACCGCAGGAAGGCAAGCATCGTACTGTTAGAATTCCAGGCAAAGGCTCTTACAAAACCAAATTCCTCTTCATACACCCAATCTGTTACCCCATTGATAATTGCATTCATTTCCCCATCTGAGGTTACTTGTTCTGTGTTTCCAGAAGCTAGGTCTAGTATAAAAAGATTGTTTTCAAAAACATAGGCAACTTTGTTTCCGTCTGGTGATAATAAAGGTACCAAGATCTTTTCATCAGATATCTTAACAGAAACCTCAGAGGCCATATCATATACATAGTATATCGCTCTTCTGGAATGTCTGTAAATAGCTTCCACTTCAGTTGCCAATAAAAGTTTCGATTCATCCTCATTAAAGCTGTATGACGTAAAATAAGGAACTCCGTTGGCCGGAGATGAGGCGAGTATCGTTTCTGTTTGTTGCAGGGTTTCGTAGTCATATTTCAAAATACTACTTGTTCCATTGGCCCTATTTATATCTAGCAGGGTATAATGATGTCCATCATTCATGGATCTCAGTGCATCCATTCCTTTGGTGGAAAATGCACCTTGCCAAATTTCTTCAAGCGATATTTCTTTTTGTTGCGTATGAACAAAGGTGGTTGCGGCAAGAAAAAGCAGCAAGAAGAAGTATTTTTTCATTCCAGGGGTTTGTTTAAATTCAAACCCTCAAGTTTACTAATATTTTCCCTAAAAAAATAACTTTCCACCATGCAATTGACCAGTAGTTGCTTTGATTGATTGGCCATTTAGCACTTTAAATGCCCATTTCTGTTCCAGATTGAGTATAAAAGATAATACTGTCAATATCACTATCTTTGACCGCATATACAACACTACAATGCCCTCACCTATTGAAGGATTTTCAAAGCTATCAAAAGAAGAAAAGATACAATGGATCGCTGAGCAATACACACATGATCCGGAGGTTAGCAGTTCCCTAATTAAAACCTATTGGAATACTGACATTGACCTGCAGCGCTTACATGATGAATTCATTGAGAATACACTCACTAATTTTTACTTACCGTTAGGCATCGCCCCCAACTTTTTGATCAATGGGAAATTGTATGCGATCCCAATGGCCATTGAAGAAAGTTCTGTGGTGGCAGCTGCCAGTAAGGCTGCTAAATTTTGGTTATCCCGGGGTGGCTTTACCACCAAAGTACTGGGAACCGAAAAAATAGGGCAGGTTCATTTTATATATCAGGGGGATCCCAACCGACTAAAGGCCTTCGTTGAACATATTCAACCACTCTTTTTAAGTGAAACACAGTCTATAACCAAGAATATGATAGCTCGTGGAGGTGGCATAAAAAAGGTGGAGCTGAGAGACAAAAGCAGGGATCTAAAGGATTACTACCAATTACATTGCACCTTTGAGACTCTCGATGCCATGGGGGCCAATTTTATAAATTCTTGTCTCGAACAATTTGCAAAAACCTTGCAACGAGAAGCAAATACCTCATCTATCTTACAGCCCGAAGAACGACACCTGGAAGTTGTGATGAGCATCCTTTCCAATTATGTTCCTCAGTGTCTTGTAAGAGCAGAGGTTAGTTGCCCGGTAGAAGATTTGGGTCCTGTTGGAGGCATCAGTGCTCATGAATTTGCTGAAAAAATGATGAGGGCCATTTCAATTGCCAATATTGAGCCCTTTAGAGCAGTTACTCATAATAAAGGGATCATGAATGGCATAGATGCCGTTGTCCTGGCTACAGGCAATGATTTTAGGGCCGTAGAAGCCGGTATACATGCCTATGCTTCCAAGGATGGTACATACAAAAGTTTAACCCATGCAAGCCTTGAAAATGATGTATTTCGTTTCTGGATTGAGATCCCCCTTGCTTTGGGCACAGTAGGTGGCCTTACAAGCTTGCATCCACTTGCAAAATTGTCTTTAGAGATATTGCAGAGACCTTCAGCTGAAGATCTAATGGGATTGGTAGCAGTGGCGGGCTTGGCTCAAAACTTTGGAGCCGTTCAATCATTGGTAACTACAGGAATTCAGCAGGGGCATATGAAGATGCACCTCTTAAATATTTTGAATCAAATGGGAGCCTCTGATCATGAAAAGAATCAACTGGTAGAACATTTCAAAAAACACAGTGCTACTCACAGTGCCGTGGTAGATGCATTACAAGAATTAAGAAAGTCTTCATAGATGAATGTCAGTTACCATAGTAACGGAAAGCTCTTACTTACGGGTGAATACGCTGTCCTTGATGGGGCAATGGCGCTGGGCCTTCCTTGCCGTCTGGGGCAAGGGCTAACCATTAGTGAATATCAAGGAGACGGTTTAGTTTGGCAAAGTCTGGACCACAAACAACTGCCTTGGTTTGAAACTAAATTTGAGGCTTCCGAATTATTGTCGAGTTCTCTAAAAACCAGTTCCCCCGGAATTCGGGATACCCTCCTAAATATACTAAAGGGAGCGATCGCATTAAATCCTGATTTCCTACATAAGCTTCAGGGACAGACGGCCATTTCAATGCTCGAATTTCCCCGAGATTGGGGTCTGGGAAGCTCCTCAACACTTATCAACAATATAGCCCAATGGGCGGAGGTTAATGCCTATACATTATTGTGGAACACTTTTTCAGGTAGTGGGTACGATATTGCCTGCGCACAAAACAACCAACCGTTAACATATCAATTAAAGGGAACTGCGCCCCAGGTAGATCTTCTGCAGTTTAACCCTCCGTTCACCAAGGAACTTTATTTTGTGCATCTAAATAAAAAACAGAATAGCCGAGAGGGAATTACCCAATACAAAAGAGTGGTAGCGAACCAACAACACTTTTTAGATGAGATCTCAGAGATCACCCGGACTGTTGTTGCATGTAACAATTTTGCAGATTTTCAAGAATTGCTCTTGCGGCATGAAGATCTTATATCCGAGACTTTACAGCTCCAAAGAATACAAGACCAACTTTTTCCCGATTTTAAAGGGCTAATTAAAAGTTTAGGGGCATGGGGCGGCGATTTTGTACTTGCCATGGGGACAGATCATATTCCGGAATATTTCAATTCCAAGGGCTATTCAACTGTTCTTACTTATGATGAACTAGTGCTATAAAAAAAGCCCCGGTTATAAAACCAGGGCCGTATAAGATATGTTTTAACATCTAGTAGAAAATAGACCGATTGTCTTCTATCTCTGCTTTCTCTTTTAAGGCGTTTACAATACTGTTTGCTACACTAGAGGCATTGGCCGCTTGCAAGGCATTGGCATAGGTAACATAATTGTCGAGTGCCGGTGCTTCTTCCTTATTGGTAACTTCAAACATAAACACACCAGATTCACCTACAATGAGTTTAGAAGTATCTCCTGTATTCATTGAAAAAGCAGTTCCTACAACCAGAGGTTCTCTTCCTGCTCCGGGAATGGTAGGTGTTTTTACCGTAAGGGCGGTGGCAGTTGAAATGTTTGTATTGTTAGATGAAGCCATCTCCTCTAAAGACTTCCCTGCGTTGGCCGCCTTGATCCTTTCAGCCTTCTTTTTCTTTCGAAGAATTGGGAGGACAGTAACTGATGCATCTTCAACATCCATTAGACCCTTTTTATAGGTAGCAGTTAATTGAACTACAGCGTAACCGTTGTTTATATCAAATCGTTTTATGTCACCTAATTTAGTATCGTCTGCAAAGGCCCATTGTACGATCCTTCTCTGAGCTCCAAGGCCAGGAAGGTTTTCATCCATTGCCTTTAGCCTGTTTACTGGCCTTACAACATAGTCGTTCTCCTTCGCAACCTCATTTAGACTTTTCTCAGAATCTACAGCTGCCATTTCAAACTTGGTGGCATCTGTAAACAGTGTATTGATAGTCTCATCGGAAGGTTCAATATCTCTGGTAAGTGTGGCCAGTTGAACTTGGTCTCGTTTGTCATCTACTTTTACAATATGATATCCAAATTCGGTCTCTACAAGGCCAATATGCCCCACTGGATTCCCAAATGCAAAATCGTTAAATTTTGGTGTCATTACACCTTCCTGGAAATAACCAAGATCTCCTCCTCTTGGAGCAGAAGGTCCATCAGAATTATCCCGGGCTAATTGTGCAAATACGGCATCTTGCTTAAGAGCATTAGCTAAAACTTCTTTAGCCTTCGCTTCTGCCTCTTCCTTCGTTCTTTTTACTTCAGGATTGGCTCGCTCTGCGCCTTCATACGTAATTAAAATATGGCTGGCTTTCACAGAACCGTTAGGTTTCTTGGCCATCATACGCGATATTTTAAATACCTCCCCATCCCTGTAAGGTCCAAATAGTTCACCAACATTTAAACGCAACAGTGAGTCTGCAAAATTTGCGGGTAGTTCATTTTGAGCTTTAAAGATGGTATCGTACTTGGCATCAGAATTCCTGTCAAGGAATGCAGCCACATCTGTGGTATTTCTGAATCCAGGAATAGTCACAGTGGTATCTCTATCTTCAAAATATTCCTCAGAATCATTAAGCAACTGTGTTATGGCGGCTTCGGTTGCTTCCAAATCCCCGGCTGATGGCGCTTCCTCAAAGTATACAAATTGAATATCTCTGGACTTCTCCTGAGTGTACTTTTTTGGGTTTTTCTTTATATATGCCTCAATTTCATTTTTAGTGACCACAATGGCACTGTCTGGAATTGAAGTAAATGGTACTCGTACGTAACGAATATCTACTTTGTTATTTGCTAATTTATAATCAAATTCACCTTCTTTTAAGGTAGCGCCCATGCCGGCACGGATCAAATTAAAATACACCTGTTGTTTTGCACTTTCAATGATGGCTTCTTCATCTTGTAGCCAATCTTCGTATTGCGAGGGAGCATTGAGTTTTAATTCCAGGATGAAATCCCTGAACTTTCTTTCATCAAATACACCATTTTCATCAATGAATTGAGGGTTCTGGGCAAGGCCCGGACTATTTTTTATCACTTCAATGATCTGATCTTGTTCAATATCGATACCTAATGAAGCTATCTGTTGATCTAGCAAGGTGCTGCGTTCTATCTGATTCCAAATACTATTTACCAATTGCATGGAAGAAGCATTAGGGCCACTATTCCTGGAAGCGCGTTCTATCTTTTTTCGGAACACATCAATAGAAATTTCCTGTCCATTGATCTCCCCTACCGAAGAGCCTACTTTTCCTCCTGAGAATCCATCGCTTGTAAAGATCCCTGAGATCACAAAGGCAAATAATGCCATACCAATGATCAGGATCAATACTGTAGTTCGTTTCCGAATATTTTCTAAAATTGCCATTTATCTAGATTGTTTAAAATCAGTGGGCGAAATTACCATTTTCCCTTAAATAATAAAAACGAAAAGCCCGCTATCTGCAAGTAGATCTTTGCTTAGTCATTTTCAGCAACCTCCAGGGTCACCAAATCTATTTTTGTATTCGAGACTTCTAACACAGTGAAGAGGTAAGCCCCTATCTTAATTTCGGTTCCTTTTTCCGGAATTTCTCCGGTTTCATGAACAAGGAGCCCCCCAAGGGTTTCAAATTCTTCGGTATCCGGTAGTTCCAATTTATAGGTCTCGTTAATGTAATCTACCTCCAGACGTGCAGAGAATTTAAAGTTAGAATTATTGATCTGTTCCTCAATCAGATCGGTGGAATCATGTTCATCCTCAATTTCACCAAAAAGTTCTTCTACGATATCTTCAACCGTCATAACCCCGGAAGTACCTCCGTACTCATCCAGAACTACCGCCATACTCTTCCGTTTTTTGGTCAGAATTTTAAGTATCGCATGGATAAGCATGGTCTCCGGAACAAATTCTACAGGCAACAATATACTTTTGATAGTCTTAGGTTTTTTAAAGAGCTCATAGGAATGTATATACCCAATAATGTTGTCTACGGTATCCTTATAAACCAGGATCTTGGAATAGCCTGTTTCTGTAAAGAGCTTTGCCAGGCTCTTAGGTGTTTCGTGCAGTTCCACAGCTGTGATCTCCGTACGGGGCACCATCACTTCTCTTGCTTTTACCGCCGTAAATTCGAGCGCATTCTGAAAGATCTGTATCTCAGAATCCACATCATCTTCTTCTTCCAGGGCTTCCATCTGTTCGGTAATATAATCCCCCAATTCCATTTTACTAAAGGCCAATTGTACTTCATCACCGTCCGTTTTGAATAAAGTGCGAAGAATAATATCAGTCAATTTTATTATAAAATCTGAAACTAATGAGAATAGGGCGTAAAACATATACGCCGGTATAGCCAATATTTTCAGTAAGGTATTGGCATAGATCTGAAAAAATACTTTTGGCAGGAACTCAGCCGAGATAAGAATAATGATCGTTGAGATAATAGTTTGGGTAAGCAGGCTAAAGTCTGTGAGCCAAATTTGCACAAAGCCATATTGCGAAGGCAGCATACTTTGAAACCAGCTCATTAGCAGGTCGCCCATATAAAAACCATAGATCACCAGCGCTATGTTATTCCCAATAAGCATGGTTGCAATAAACTTGGATGGTTTGTGGGTAAGTCTGGCTAACACTTTGGCCAAAAAGCCGGCTTGTTTCTTCTCAATCTCGATATGGATCTTATTGGCAGATACAAACGCAATCTCCATTCCCGAAAAGAAGGCAGAAAGAACAAGACTCAAAATAATGATTAAGATAGATGTATCCACAATTACGATTGGTTTTCCTTCTTCCTTTTTTCAAAACGCCTACGATAAGTACGGCGAAAAATGAACATCCCTATGGAAACTATTGCAAAAAATATAAAGATATAGGTTCCCTCCCTGTCTGTTTCCCAAAGATCTCCAATTTTATAAATGGAAACTAAAGCAACTATAAGATATAAGTATTCTGTAAATCGTAATAATTTGATCATGATTCGTCTTCGTTGATGGTCATTAATCCATATGTTTTATGCGCGTTAAAAAAACTAAAATCGCGATTAAAATCCATTCCCTCCCCATCCATAACAGTCCCGTCTTCCGGATTGGTGAATGTAAATTTTCCCTGAGTAAAGATCCATTCTTCCTTTCTGTCCCAATATAGTTGGGGTGTTTCTAATTTTTTCCCGTCATGGGTTTCGATCACTACATTTCCCCGAAGGTCTATCATATTGGTTTGGGAATAAATGATCCCGTAGTCTGCCTTTATAGTACTCTTCTTATTATCCTTGTCAAAATACTCTACTTCTAAGCCTTTTGGAAAGGTTCTGTACTTAAACAGCATATTGTCATAGTCCTCACTAATAGGGCTCTTAAGAATGGCTATCACTTTAGAAATACCTTCATCTTCACTCTCCAGTTCCTCAGTGGTCTCTGTATAGGTGAGCTCAAAATTTTGTGCAATCCCTTGCGGAAAGACCTCAATTTGTTTCTCGTCTCCTACACGTTGATAGGTGTCCTGACAGCTATAAAAAAAGATTGCCACGGTAATAACCATGGCAATTGAAATTGGTATTTTTTTACCCAAGGGTTTCATTCTTATAAACTGGGTACGGTAACGCTACCGCCTACCCAACATTTAAAGCTAAGTGTTTTTCCGGCCATGCCAGAATTAAATATATCTGTTTTAGAAGGCGCTTTGGCTTCATAACTAGCGGCAGACTGGCTGGCCCTACCACTTAAGGAAGGATCTACTCTTCCTGCCTTACGTGCCATATCAGCAGCTTTCCAATATATTGCACGTTTTTCAAATGGGGTATCCCCACAATCATTGGCACTACTAGCATAAAGGTTTGCGATCAATAAATATGCATTTCCATTTGAAGGATTCGCATCAATGGCCTTTAGCGCATAACTTCTGGATGTAGACTTACTTCCTCTTCTATAGCTGGTTGCGATCTTATATGCAATATTCGATTTCTTTCTAGAATTTGTTTCAAGGTCTAACGCCTTGTTAAAGTCGGCAATAGCTCCGCTGTTATCTCCTGCTTTTTGTTTTAGAGTACCTCCGTATACATAGGCGTCTGCAGATGGATCTAACGCCAACTGAGCTTCAAAGAGTTTCTTAAACATTGGGTCGTCAATACAGTCCTTGCTAAACATTCTTCCTACCGCTCTTTTCACCCAGGTGATATCCCCTTTTTTGGCCTCAAAACTCCTTTGATAAAGTGGAATTAAGTTTTCACAATCTGCCAGCGCTCCCAATTTGGAGTCCACACTCCCGGCAATTTTTCCATATGACTCTGAATTTGTAGTAGCTACTCTTAAGCGTCTTTTCTCTTTAGAAGTAAGGGTACCTGCATCTTCTTTAGGAAGTAATTTGTTAATGATATCTGTCAGTTCACCATTCTCTTCCTCAATCTTCTCAGTTACATCATCATAGGTGTCAAATACATCTTGTAATTCCTTCTTTTTAGCACCATAAAGGTCCACAAGGCTAGAAAAATAAAGGTATAATGCTTTCGGATTTTTAAAATTTGCTTTGTCTTCCTTAAAGGCCTTATCTAACATGGCGAAAATCTGATCATCAGAAGCCATTTTATTATCATACATCAACAAGACCTTATCAATGGCTACCTCACCAACTGAAAAACTTGTAGGATAGTACTTATGACTATCATCATACAACTGCATAAGTTCTTTTATAAAAGCATCTTTTTCAGCTCCACTACTTTTATCGATCTTATCAGCAAGTATCCTTTCCCCATAGGAAAAGTTTGCCTTATTGATATCTGGACAATTGGTATATACCATTTTCCATGGACCATAAGCGGCATCATAGTTTTTTACTTTAGCATGCTCTGCGTAAATGGAAAGGTTGGTCATGCATTCAGGATTTTGTCCCTGTCCTAAACTTATGCCTGTGAAGCCTAATATGGCAATCATCATCAAGTAAAGTTCCTTTTTCATTGTATTACGATTTTAAGCGGTTAATGTACTAATTTTTTATTAATTTATTTTCCTTTTTTGGAACCATCTGTCGTTGAATGAGAGTCCTATGTTGACCCTAAAGTATTTTTCCTCTATCAGACCTGCTGCTGTAGTACCTCTTTTTCCCCATTCAAAACCAAGGTTAAGGTTAGAGAAATTACCACCCAACGGTAACCCAAGTCCAAAAGTTATGCCAAAGTTGTCTATCTCTTTGTCATTGACCACTATCCCGCTTTTATCATAGCGGAGTCCGGCTCTGTAAGTTACTCTTTTAAAGTAACTTCCAAAAGAGGCATAATCAGGAATGTAATGGCCCCCAAGGGCATAAGAACTTGCATCTCTGTATTCCTGATTTTGGATTTGTAAGAAACGATTCTCAAAAGTACTAAGTTGCTGAAAACTGTATTCTGCACCTAGAAACCATTTTTTCTCTTCGCCAAATCCTAGACCAAATGTGGCAATTGTAGGTATCTTCAACTCTGTATTACGCAGTCCTTGCGCCAGCAAGTCAACTTCAATTTCCTCTATTGTATTTCCTGTAGCTTGTGAGAAAGAGCCAAAGGTCTGACTGTTTTCTGAAAGCAGGTTTACCTGGGTATTCACTACTGCAGACGTGTAGAGGGTGTATTTGTTGTTTAAGGTAGGGGAATAGGTAAGACCATAAACAAAATCGAATCCATTAATTTTGGATGCCTGGGTTTCTCTTGTGCCAAACTGAAGACCATCAATTCTTTGTATTTTTTCACTATCGAGCGTACCAAAGTTAAAATTCATGCTTGCACCCAGATTCAAATTCTTAGCCAATTCAAAGCCAAGAGAAAGAAAGACCTGATTGATCCCTCCGGATCCCGAATAGAGATTCGTTACATCGTTTCCACTGGGATCTACTGTATTTTGCAAAACGTCATACCCTACTGATGAAAAAGGTCTTAATCCAAAGCCTGCCGACATTTTAGGGCTTATAGGAAACCCAATGGCCAGGTATTCAAGATTGGTTACGGACGACTTTTCCTGATCGGTAAAACTATTCAATGAGATCTCCTTGTGACCTATGCCAGCTGTATAGGTTGTGAGGCGTAATTTTCCATAACCAGCCGGATTTTTCAAGGTAAGATGTATACTATCCGTGTAAAGACTTAGGCCTCCCATCATTTGGTTTTCGATGGTACTCCCCGACCTGAGATCTCCGATCCCAAAATACGAATACGGCGACACTGTTCCATTTTGGGCGTATAAACTACACGCGGAAAGGAATATTATAACAAATCCTATTTTTCTGATCATCTAGCGTTTGTTGTATTCGAGCAAATAATTCAAGCCCTCCAGGAGAAAATTTGAATTGGCAAATATGGTATTTTTTAACCGATTGGACAAAAATTGACCGTCTCCCCCTGTTAAAATAACTGTTAAATGTTCGAATCTTCTATGGTATTGAGAAATAACACCATCTATCTCCTGACATATCCCATTGATCACCCCGCTGTGCATGCTCTTCTCCGTAGAATTTCCAATAAGTTCTACAAAAGGACTGGGATCTAATAATGGTAACTTTGCCGTATGTTGGTGAAGCGCTCTATAACGCATCAATAAACCTGGTGATATGGCACCTCCAAGGTATTCACCACGATCATTTATTATATCATAGGTAATACATGTGCCTGCGTCTATAACAAGCGTATTGGTATGAGGATGATTATAAAAGGCTGCCGTAGCAAGGGCAATCCGGTCTACGCCCAAGGTTTGAGGACTAGTGTACGAATTTTTAAAAGGTACAGATGCAATTGATGTAAGCAATTGTACCTTACAAAATATAGCCAGCACATTAAGTTCCTTTTTGGTAAGCAATCCTACAGAGGAAACCAGGGCTTGAGCAATTTCAGGAAACTTCGAAAATACATCTTTCACCGCTTTTGGAAAGCCAGCCCTATCGGAACTTGTTAAGAATAAAAGTTCCTTTTTTCTGAACACAGCCAACTTAATGGAAGTGTTCCCGGCATCAATGACAAGATTCATACTACAAAGATTAAAAATTGATAAAAAAGAACGTCCTTTTTTTCCTTTTTTATTGGTAGTTCCTAAATTTGAATTTATATTTGCCCCCGCCTAACAGGCATGGTACCTTAGCTCTCCCGATAATTATCGGGAGGTAGAGCAACGGACTGATCCCGATAGCTATCGGGACGTGTGTCCCACAATAGTTTTGGGAATTACGATCAAAGAAAAATTGAAATACTGGTACCTTAGCTCAGTTGGTAGAGCAACGGACTGAAAATCCGTGTGTCCCTGGTTCGATTCCTGGAGGTACCACATCAAGCACGAAAAGCTCATTCGCCAGAATGGGCTTTTTTCATTTGAAGCATCGTAGAAAGCTTGCTTTCTTAAGATGGGGGAAATGAAAAAGCATTGCCGCCAGGCAATGAGCTTTGAAGTATTTGCAGAAGTGGACTCAAAGGAACAGCGAGACCTGCGAGCTAATCCTGAACCTATATTCTAGCCCTATCTTTTAAAAAAAAAAGCATTGCCGCCAGGCAATGAGCTTTGAAGTATTTGCAGAAGTGGACTCAAAGGAACAGCGAGACTTGCGAGCTAATCCTGGACCTAAATTCTAGCCCTATCTTTTAAAGAAAAAAAGCATTGCCGCCAGGCAATGAGCTTTGAAGTATTTGCAGAAGTGGACTCAAAGGAACAGCGAGACCTGCGAGCTAATCCTGGACCTAAATTCTAGCCCTATCTTTTAAAGAAAAAAAGCATTGCCGTCAGGCATTGTGCTTTAAAGTATTTGCAGGCGTGGGACTTAAGGAACAACGAGTCCCGATAGCCCCGATAGCTATCGGGGCGGGGCAAAGTTAATCCTGGAGGTACCACAAAAACCCTCACCGTTTGGTGGGGATTTTTTGTTTTTTACTTTCACACAAGAGTAGTTTTAGCATACGAAAATTGTTGTTTTCGTAAGATCTTAAAAAAAATAAAATGTAAAATATTTTTTACTTTGTGTATATTATTTTTTACATTTGTACGGCTAAAATATTGTTCGATATGAAAAATTATCTGTTCTCAAATCGTTTTAAGACCCTATCTGGATGGGTCTTTTATATCTCATTAATCATAGGATTTATCTTATGGATTACCGATACATTTGACGACTACTTAGTGATTCCGGTACCCGATCTCTTTGGAACTGGTGGTTTATTTGATGGTGGTAGTGCCTGGATGAAAAATGGCGTTCTAGATGAACTCTTCACCGTTTTGATCATTATATCTGGTCTTATCCATAGCTTTAGTAAAGAAAAGGTGGAAGACGAGCTTATTAGCAAACTTAGGCTCGACTCCCTGATATGGTCCTTGTATATCAATTACGGACTGGTGATCTTGGCTACATTGTTGATCTATGACATCATGTATTTTAATGTCCTCATCTTTAATCTCTTTACCATTATCCTCTTCTTCAATTTGCGTCTCAGGTTTAACCTTCATAAACACTATGCCTCTTAACTATGAAAAACAGTATTAAGATCCATAGGGTTAAACACAATATGACGCAAGAAGATATCGCCCAGCGATTAGAGGTCTCAAGACAAACTATCAACGCGATAGAAAACAACAAATACTTCCCTTCTCTGGAGTTAGGCCTAAAGCTGGCAAAAATCTTTGATTGTAAAGTAGATGAATTATTCAGTTTGGATTAGAAGACCGGGCCAAGGGTTTATCAGTTAGTTTCTTCCGATCGTTTTTCTAATTTTCCAAATACAACCAGAAGGATCATAACCACTCCAAGAATACCCTGTAAAATGGGAATGAAATCAATACTTTCATGTGAGAAGAAAGACTCTAACGCAAGGACGATCATAAGAATTCCATATCCTATAAAAAAATATTTCAGGAATCTCTGCTTCTTTCTTGCTGATACATTTCCCAATTTGTTCATCCCCCAACCGAAGATTGCGACCACCGCAAAAACTATCAATAGTATTAAGAGTCCTTTTGTCATAACATCTGGAAATAAATCACTTAATCAAACTTACTTTTTTTACCTCATTTACAAAACTCCTCCTAACCACCCATAGATACTCCTTTTGTCGATGAAAAGCATAGGAAAGACTAAAGTTGTAGGGTGCACATGTAATTTTTCATATATTTGGAAACTTGGCCTATTTGGCAAAGGAATTAAGGCCCTTAGGGTTTTGTTTCCCAAAGGTATTGTAAGTAACCAATTGTAGATCTAAAAAGAACCATATACTATGACGAATGAGGAATACCCTATGACTGAGGGTAGCAAAAGAAAAGACCTGGAAACGGCTTCCAAAATTGAGTTGATCAAAAACCTGATATTTGGAGAGAATATTCAGGCCTATGATTCGGAGTTTGAACTTCTAAAAAAGGACATCCTTTCTAAGAAAAAGGCCCTGGAAGAACTAATAGAAGCAGTACGCACAGATCTTAGAATGTCTATTGATGATGTATCCACAGACATCAATATCCGAATCACCGAATTGGAAGACAAGCTCGATACCCGTTTTGAGGACCTGGAAGAAAATCAACTCGACAAAAAAGAATTAGGTGATCTCCTTATTCAATTAGGCGAAAAGATCCAAAAGAAATAAGCCTTCTCTATGGTCACAAAGATGGATGAACAAGCAAAACTGGAGATCCTTAAGGACCTCCTATTCCCCGATGACCGTGGGGCTGTGGAAGATATTTCCAAGCGCATACAGTTATTGGAACTCATCGTCAATGACCAGAAAAAACTCGCTGCCAAAGTAGATCCATTAGTAGATGACAAGCTCAATGCCTTTACCAAAAGTATGCCAGATACCCTGGGACCTACCATTACTGCTACCCTTAAGAAAGAGATAAAAAATCACAAAGATGAAGTGGTAGATGCCCTATACCCGGTACTGGGCAAAATGGTAAAAAAATACGTGGCCCAGGAGATCAAGATCCTATCAGACAAAATAGACAATCAACTTAGTTTTATCAAAACCTGGAAACGAAAGATGCGTTCCTGGTTTGGAGGCCCAACGGAGGAACAATTGCTAATGCGCGAACTGGCCTCAGCTACCATAGAACAGGTACTACTTATAGAACGCGACACCGGCATACTGAAAGCCAGTTATTCCGTGACAAACTCCATTGATGAAGAAATGATCTCAGGAATGCTCACGGCCATCAAAGGCTTTGTGGAAGATGCCTTCCACAAAAAGAACCAGAACCTGGAACTCATTCAATACGAATTGTATAATATACATTTGCAGAGCTTTGTGACACATTATGTAGCCGTGGTCATATCTGGGAATTATCATTTGAAATCCAAGAACAAACTGCAAGATATCATCTTTAATTTCTACTATAATTTTATGGCCATGAACCTAGACCTGGTCTTCAATTCCAAAGAAGGGAAGGAAAAGAAAGTGCGAACCATAGAAAAAGAACTTTTGGAACAAGAGCTTGCTGCAAGCTTCCGCGATGCAAAGATCTAAGAAAGTTGTGATCCTAGGACATTTTGGGGTAGGTAAAACTTCCTTGATACGCCGCTTTGTTACCAATCAATTTTCTGATAAATACAAAGTAACCATCGGAGTACATATCAGCAAAAAGGTAGTAAACCTTTCTGCAGAAGAAAGCATTTCCATGATCCTATGGGATCTGGAAGGGACAGATTCACTCGATCAGATCCGCGATGCCTACCTGCTTGGTACCCATGGGGTGATCTTTGTTTTTGATGTTACCAGACCCTCCACATTTCAACAACTTAATACAGATATAAAGATCGTTTCAAAGAAACTCCCGGAAAGACCCTTGTTGGTAGTAGGCAATAAAAAAGATCTGGTACCCGAGGAAGAACTCAACGATCTGCTAAAAGAGCACAATATTTCCCATGACTATCTTACGAGTGCCAAAACCGGCGATACCGTTGAAGATGTATTTCTGAACCTTGCAACACTTTTAAATACAGATGCTTGATAATTACAAACAAGACTATACCAGGCAACGTCAGCAATTTGTACTGGTAGATCAGCAGGGGATGGTCTTGGAATGCTCCGGTACCTTGCTGCCCATAGAAAAAGGACAGATCCTTAAAGAACTACATCCATTTTTTGAATCGCTCGAGGCACTTCAAACAATGCCCGACCCCAAATTTTCATTCTACTGTGTGCACCTGGAAATTGGAACTCAAGATCTTATTGCAGATATAGACATGGTTCGGGAAAAAGAGGGAATGTTATTAGTGATCCATGATCTTACGGAACATTACAATTCTTATCAGGCCGTAGCCCAGGCACGGAATGAGTCCATCATCCATGAAGAGCTGATCGTTCTAAAGAATACGGAGCTCGAAGAAAGGGAGCGCTTTAAGAACCTCTTTATCCAAAATTTTAGTCATGAATTGCGCAATCCGTTAATGAGCAGTATGGCTATTACCCAGATCCTAAGCGATACTTCCCTGAGCAGTGAACAAAAGCAATTGCTTGAGGTACTTCGAGATTCAAACATGCACTTAAAACTATTACTGGAAGATACGCTTAGTATCAGTATGATCGCTTCAGGGAAATTGGTGATAAGGAATACTTTGTTCAACATTCATAAAATGCTCGATCTTTTGTCTTTTACTTATAAGACCAAAGCAAAAGCGAAGGGACTTCAATTCACTTACACGGCAGGCAAACAAGTTCCCGAATATGTGGAGGGAGACCGACTTCGTCTTTTTCAGGTGCTTACCAATTTGTTAGATAACGCATTAAAGTATACTGTAAAAGGAGGTGTGGAGCTCATGGTGGGATTTAATCAGCAATGGGCCAATAAAGTGCATTTGCATTTTGAGGTAACAGACAGTGGGCCCGGCATACCGAAAGATAAGCAACCCACTATTTTCGAAACTTTTTCCCAACTTGCCTCTCCCGAAAAACAGCAGGGAACAGGCCTTGGTCTTGCCCTTGTAAAAGGTCTATTAGAGCTTATGGAAAGTACTATTACGCTGCATTCAGTCCCCGGGAAAGGATCTACATTTTCATTTGATCTGGGATTAAAAGTTCCTCTACAATCAACTATGCAACAGCAGTTAGATATTGGATCGGCAGCTACCTCCAGAAAAATGGGAAGCCCCGGCAGGAAATACAAACTCTTGCTGGTAGAGGACGATGAAAGAGTACTTACTGTTCTCTTTAAGATCCTTATGGATTCGGACCAATTCTATATAGACGTGCTTACTGATGGCGGGGAAGTATTGGAAACGGTAATTCAGAATGAGTACGATCTTATCTTGATGGACATTAATCTTCCAAATACCCGCGGCGATCATATTACCAGGATCATACGCGACTTTCCCTTTAAAAATGTCAAACAATTACCTATTATTGGGATGACGGCCTATGCGTATGAAGACCATATGCAAGCCTATAAAGAAGCAGGAATGAACACCGTACTTGCGAAACCATTTGACAAGGAAGAATTACTTCAAACCATTTTTGGCCTGCTTCGTACCTGATAAAAATTCAGTCTCATAACAGCAGCTCATAAATATCTTTTTGTAGGTTTTATCCTACTTTAGTGTATTTCATCGATTATTATGTACCGTTTGTCGACTTAATAAATAGCCGATAAGGCATTACTTCCATAGCACAAGCCACTTCCTATTTTTGACCGTTTTCCAATATGGACATCAAATAACACCCTGATCCAGATGGAAACTGAACCGCTCAAACAAAGGAAAAGATGGAAGTACCTTATTTAGTTGAAACACTTTTTATAATTAGCCTTTTGGTCTTTATGATTGCTGTGATCCTTATCATTCCAACTATTTATAAAGAACGTCAACTTCAGAAAAAGAACGATCAGAGAGAACAAAAGGAGCTAAAATCCGATCCCCGGTTCAAGCAAATACTAAAGAATTTCTGCCACAACATCCTTAAAAAAGGTCCAACTGTGGCCATATACTCCCTAACAGGTCAATTATAAACACCCCACTAACAAATGAAAAGAAGAATAGAGAATTGGCAAAAAGGTCAATGGAAATTAAAAAGTAAAAAGCCAAAGTATGATCAAAATATTCCATTCACAGAGGACACCCTTTTTATAGGTGCTGCTTTTGGAGATGATATTAGATCTGGTGCAGAGGATAAGAAAGAAGTCAATAATTCACATACAAACTTATAGAACCATGCGGGCAGAATACAATGAAGACATAAGTATGAAAAAAACATTTGAGAAAATTCTATTGGTATTATGCATCATAGGATTATTACTAACCATTCTATCCTGGATCCTATGAAGTTGATCCCACATATTTTTGGTTTGCTTCTTGGAGTCGCTTTCCTGGGTAGTTATGGATTTACTACCCTACCGGAAAAAAATAATTCCAGAATTAAAGTTGAACAAAAACTACCATCGGCCATGGTGAATTTCTTACCCGTTTCAGTATTATTTCCTTCGGAGAAAGGAAATATACCTGCAGGAACTACTGGGGATACAACCGCCCCGCCCTTTGTTGGGCGTTCCTATACAGGTTTTAAGGAGGCGCTTGCATTTAAGGAATCCCGCGGCCGTTATGGAATTGTAAATACACTCGGATATATGGGCAAATATCAGTTCGGGATTGGCACACTTGCTTTATTAGGACGTTTTAATGAGGATCAATTCCTGCATTCTCCTGAGTTGCAAGAGCGGGTCTTTGATGCCAATATTGCCCGTAATAAATGGATCCTACGAAGAGATCTAAAGCGCTTCACAGGAACAGTCATCCAAGGAATTCTGATCACAGAATCCGGGATGCTGGCTGCAGCCCATTTGGCGGGTGCAGGCAACGTAAAAAAATATTTGCGCTCCAATGGGGCGTATCAGGTGGCAGATGCTTATGGCACTACCATGCAGGACTACTTAACAAGCTTTGCAGGCTATTCAATGGGCGCGATAGACCCACAGCGCAGCCCCAAAGTGGAAAGTAGGTAAGATAAATTAGTTGCGAGAGTCGCAACTGGTTTGAGTTGGTTGGTTACCTTTTGGGCACGGTAAGAGGAGTCTTCCGTGCCCTTTTTTTACATCAAAAGAAAAGGTTACTTTTATAAGAACAACCAAAACTCAACAGTATGGATCCGGCACTCCAAAGCATGATAGCCAACATGCCAGAAAAGACAGGGAAATCCCTGGAAGCATGGAAAAAACTACTTCAGACCAAGTCTTTTTCAAAACATTCAGAAGCAGTAAATTTCCTTAAAAAAGAACATGGGGTTACCCATGGTTTTGCCAATACCATTGTGCACCTTTCCAAAGATCAAGGGGCTTCCCCAGATGATCTTACAACAGCTCAATACCAAGGAAAAGAACACCTCTTTCCGGTCTTTGAAAAAGTGAAAGATGCAGTAGAAAAATTAGGCGCTGATGTTACCATCACTCCAAAAAAGACCAGCGTAAGCTTTATTCGGAAAAAACAATTTGCCCTTATTACCCCTGCGACCAAAACTCGTTTGGACCTGGGACTAAAACTGGTAGGGAAACCGCTCACAACCCGATTAGAAAATTCCGGTCCATTTGGCAGTATGTGTACCCATAGGGTCCGCCTGGAAAAAACCGAAGACGTAGACAAGGAACTCCTTTCCTGGCTTCAAGAAGCCTATGGGAAAGCACTTTAATATATCGATTTGATAAACTAATGAAAGAAAAACCGGAAGCAAAACAACGTATTATAAATGGCAATACCCTGGAATGTCCTGTTTGTAAAAATGACACTTTTTGGATGCGAAAAACCCTAATGAATACAAAGGGAATGACATTCTTTAAGCTCGATTGGGCCAATAAAGAAGCACAAAATTACATCTGTGATTCTTGTGGCTACGTGCATTGGTTTATAGAACCTTAAAAATTTAGCTATGTGGATAGATAAACTAAGCCTGTACGATTCTCTGGTTGATAAATGCCCTCGATTCAAAAGAAAAGGAAAAACTATGCCATATACCTCGGCCAATGGGTATATGTTCTCACTGCTTAATAAGTCCGGGGAGTTTGGGATCCGCTTTTCCAAAGAAGTACAACAACGCTATATGAAAGAATGGGAAACCACCTATTTCAAATCCTATGGCGCTACCATGAGGGGCTATGTCCTTATCCCTGAAAAGATGTGGGCAGATCTCGATACCCTTGCCAAATACCTCAACGAGAGTTATGACTATGTAATGTCACTAGAGCCTAAATAAAAGGTATTTTTAGGGGAGTAAATCTTATTTCTAATTTATCCACCATGCCGGGAACCAAAGAAATTACCCTGAGATCACTGCAATTCGATTGCCGGATTGCCGGAAATGAAAGTGACGAATTGCTCATCTTGCTTCATGGCTTTCCGGAAACTTCCATTATGTGGCGTCCCTTAATGGAAGACCTCGCCCCAATGGGGTTTTATTGTGTAGCTCCTAACATGCGGGGCTATAGCAAAAATGCCTGCCCAAAAGGCAAAAAACACTATTCTATAGAGAAGCTTAGCCAAGATGTGTTAGACCTGGCACATTCGCTGGGAAAAACGATATTCCATGTAATTGCACACGACTGGGGTTCGGTTATTGGCTGGTACCTGGCATATCATCATTCCTCCAACATCCTGAGTTATACGGCACTTTCTGTCCCCCATTTAAAAGGATTTTTTGAGGCATTGCAAAACGATGCTGACCAGCAAGAGCGCAGTAAATACATTAAAATGTTGGTCATTCCTTTTGTAGCGGAATATTCAATTAGGAAGAACGACTTTAAGTTATTTCGAAAACTCTGGAAACACAGCAGTGAGGAAGAACTGCAAGACTATCTGACCACTTTTCGGGAAAAGAAGGTATTGACTGCCGCCTTAAATTACTACCGTGCCAATTTTGGGAAATCGCGTACCGAAGATATTGGTGACATAGAAGTACCAACGCTTTTTATTTGGGGCAACAAGGATATGGCCATAGGTGCCAAAGGAGTTACCTTGGGCCATCAACATATGAAAGGCCCGTATACCTTCCTTGAATTAGAGGCAGGGCATTGGCTTATGCAAACGGTTTATGGCCAAATGAAGCCTTCTATTCTAAAACATCTGGCGGCATATAAATCGATCTCTAAAAATATCTAAGAGCATCATTGGTTTTTTTAGTAACTTTCTAAATGGAAGTAAAGGTGTTCTTAAACGTATTTAAAGCTTTACACCGCATGAACCAACCAGCATCTTATCACGGGCGCCATAATACCCGAAACCACTAAATGAGCCCATCCTTAGAAAAGATCTTGAATGCCCTTGAAAAAGCCGACTCCATCCCGGCTAAGGAAAAGGAGCGTATTCGAAAGGAACTGGAGAAAACTGAAAAGACCCTTCATAAAAAAGACACCCTGCTCAGCGCTCAAGCCAGGGAACTGGAGATTGAAACTGCACTGGAAAAGGTGCGTGCCCGGTCCATGGCCATGCACAATAGTGAGGAAATTGCCCAGGTGGCCGCTACTATGTTCCTTCAACTCACCAAAACCGGCATCAATGATTTGCGAAGATGCGTCATCTACACTTTCAACCGGGCACAAACCGAACTTCAGTGCTGGTATACCACAGAAGACGGAAAATCCTTTGCCCACCACTTTTCCATGCCCCTCAAAGGCTCCAAAGTGATCCACAAGATAGTCCGCTGTTGGAAGTCCGGTAAGCCGATTAGCATCGAAGTATCAGGTTCCCTATATACCGAATGGGGTACTTTTATCCGTAAGCACGGCTGGAAGTACCCAAAAGGGGAAAAGCCAGCAAACCTGATGCTTCTAAATGAATTTCCCTTTAAATACGGATTGATTGAGGTGGCTACCTATTCGGAATTAAAGAAGGAGGATCATGTGATATCAGCGCGTTTTACCCAAGTCTTTGAACAGGTCTACACTCGTTTTCTCGACCTGCAAAAAGCCGAAGCTCAGGTAAGGGAAGCCCAGATTGAAGGAGCCCTGGAACGGGTTCGCACCAGGACCATGGCCATGCACAGAAGTGACGAACTGGCCGAAACTGCCCTGGTGCTTTACAAACAATTTTCATTATTAGGAAATATCCCGGACCGCATGAGTATCGGTATTTTCAAAGAGGATACCAGGAAGCTCGAATTGTGGCCTACAGATCAATCAGGGAGTAAGTTAAATAAAAAATTTGCCGGCTCCTGGGAACGATCTCCAATTATGATCAAAATATATAAAGCCTGGAAAGCAAAAGATAATTCACACGTTGCTGACCTTTCAGGACAAGATCTGAAAGAATGGCTGAAGTTTATCAGAGAGGAAGTGAAGTTATTCGTTGATGATACCCATATAAAAGGCCGTAGGGTACAGCAGGCAGCCTTTTTTTCCCACGGATTCCTTCTTATTACAACGAATGAACCGATCGCCGATGAAATTATGCAATTACTAATACGCTTTGCCGGTGTTTTCAGTCAGACCTACACCCGTTTTCTGGACCTACAGAAAGCGGAAGCCCAGGCCCATGAAGCAAGGATTGAAACAGCCTTGGAACGGGTACGGTCACGTAGTATGGCCATGCATGAAAGTACCGAACTCTCCGCTATTGCCTATTTGCTTTTTAAACAATTGAAAACACTGGGGTTCGAACTTCGGTGGTGTTGGTTCAGCATATTCGATGAAGAATTTCAAGGTATAACTTCGTGGTACACAGATGTAGATGGTAACTTCAATTCCACTCCTATAAAACAAAAATTTAAAAATTTTAAAGATGTAAATTTAGTGTATATGGCATATAAATCTAATCAGTCCTATCACTTGAACGAAATCAAAGGGCAGGCATTAGTAAAATATGTTAAAGAACTAGGTGAGGATTCTGAATTTAAAAAAGGTATATCATATCCAATATTCCAAAAAAATGTTAACGGATGCTTATACCAAACACAAGCATTCTTTAAGAATGGCTATATAGGATACAGTTCTTTTGAACCCCGCAATAACGACAACTTGACATATTTTTGTCGATTCGCAAAAGTCTTCGAACAGACCTACACCCGTTTTCTGGACCTTCAAAAAGCAGAAGCCCAGGCAAGGGAAGCACAGATAGAAGCAGCCCTGGAAAAAGTACGGTCTCAGTCCCTGGCCATGCATACCACAGCGGAGATGCAACAGGTTGCCAATGCTGTGTATGATCAACTACATGAGCTGGGGATCAAGATGGATGCCGTGGGGATGAGTGGGGTCATTGAAGCAAAACAGGATTATGATGTCTGGATAGGAGGTGCTCCCATGGGAAAGGCTTTGCGTATTCCCTACAATGAGGACACCAAAGTTCAGCGCGATTATAATAAGGCCATTAAAGATAGGGCCGATCTGTTTGCCAGGTCCTACAAGGGCAAGGTCAAAGAAGAATACATTAATCACCTGCTTACACACGGGGAGTTCCCCAAAGTCCTTAAGAAAAAAATGGTTACCTCCACGGCCTTTTCCACTTCCATTGCTTTCGCTAAGAATTCAGGAATACAAATAGCGCGATATACAAACGAACCCTATACGGCAGAAGAAAATGAACTCCTGAAGCGCTTTGCCAGGGTCTTTGAACAGGCCTATATCCGTTTTATGGATCTGCAAAAAGCGGAAGCCCAGGCAAGGGAGGCTCAAATTGAGGGGGCACTGGAAAGGATCCGTTCCAAGACCATGGCAATGCACAACAGCGATGATATGGAGGAAATAGTCATTTCCTTATTTGATGAAGTATTGAAATTAGGTCTAGACAAATCCATACGTTGCGGAATAGGCATACTTGAAGGTCATGAGGGGATGGAAACGAGGTCTATAAATTTAAATTCCGATGGGACGTTAGATTTGAAGACAGGGATGTTAAATATGTCCATACATCCCATGTTGGTAGGTCTTAAAAAAGCCTGGAAAAATGGAAAGAAGGGATATTCATATGAGTATACAGCAAAAGATGTCAGGAAGTATTATGAGGCGCTCAATAAAGAACCAGAATACCCCTTTAATGCCGATCTCAAAACATTACCAAAAAGAGAGTTTCATAAAAGTTTCTTTTATTCATCAGGGATCATTTTTGCATTTTCTGAGACACCTATTTCCGAAGAATCATCTAAAATATTAGCACGGTTCGCCGCTGTTTTTGGCCAAACCTACCAAAGGTTCCTGGATCTTCAAAAAGCAGAAGAAAGGGCAAAGGACGCCGTAAAACAAGCTTCATTAGACCGTGTACGCGGGCAGATTGCAAGTATGCGTTCTGCAGAAGACCTGGAACGAATTACTCCCTTGGTATTTAATGAACTTACTACCCTGGGTATACCTTTTATCCGCTGTGGAGTATTTATCATTGAGGAATCAAACAAAACGGTACAGGCCTTCTTGTCTGCCCCAGACGGGAGATCACTCGGTGCCATGCAGATACCTTTTGATGCTGAAAAGAATACCGCAGAAACAGTTGCTCACTGGCGAAAGGGAGAAGTATATCGAACACATTGGGACAAGAGACAGTTTCTTGAATTTATGCAGACCATGATAGACATGGGGCAGGTAAATAATAATAAGGAGTACCAGGGTGCCGAGGAACCACCGGAATCTCTCCACCTGCATTTTGTTCCCTTTAGGCAGGGAATGTTGTACGTAGGTAGTGAAGCTTCACTGACAGTGGAACAGATAGAACTGGTACAATCCCTGGCCGATGCCTTTGCGATCGCCTATGCGCGGTACGAAGATTTTGACAAATTGGAAAAGGCCAAAGAACGTGTAGAAACTGCACTGAGTGAGCTTAAAACTACACAAAACCAGCTGGTACAGTCGGAAAAAATGGCTTCTCTGGGAGAACTTACAGCAGGTATCGCACATGAGATCCAAAATCCGCTAAACTTTGTCAACAATTTCTCGGAGGTGAGCGTAGAGCTTATTGAGGAAATGCTCGAAGAAATACAAAAAGGCGATGTGGAAGAGGTAAAAGCCCTGGCAGAAGATATCATACAAAACCTGGAAAAAATTAACCACCACGGCAAACGTGCCGATGGCATCGTAAAAGGGATGTTGCAGCACAGCAGGGCCAGTAGTGGGGAAAAGGAACCAACAGATATAAACGTCCTGGCAGACGAATACCTGCGCCTGGCCTACCACGGACTTCGGGCAAAGGACAAGTCGTTTAATGCCACTCTGGAGACCCATTTTGATGAATCAATAGGCAAGGTAAATGTATTGCCTCAGGACATGGGCAGGGTCATCCTCAACCTGATCACTAATGCGTTTTATGTGGTAAAAGAAAAATCCTCCGAAGCCTTGGCGAAGGGGGATGATACTTATGAGCCAACGGTAACTGTTAGTACAAAGAAAAATAATGATGGGGTTGTAATTAGCGTAAAAGACAATGGCAATGGAATTCCCGAGGGGATCAAAGAAAAAATATTCCAACCATTTTTTACTACCAAACCTACGGGGCAGGGCACGGGACTGGGCCTTAGCATGAGCTATGATATTATCACCAAAGGGCACGGGGGCGAGATAACGATAGAAACAATAGAAAACGAAGGATCATCTTTCAATATTTATTTGCCCTTGTAAATTAAAATAGTTTACCAAATGACGAAAAGCAAAATAGCGATACTGCTATGTTTATTTATCATTAATACTATAGCTGCTCAATACCAGCATGTTGCCGATAGTTTAAAAACAATAATAAATCTGCAAAAACAAGATACAACGGAAGTGAATGCCTTGGTTTATTTAAGCAGACAACAAACACAGGTTGATTCTGCTTTCAAATATGTACAGCAAGGATTAATGCTGGCGCAAAAAATAAATTACAGGAAAGGGGAAGCAGATTGTTATCTTCAAATTGCAGACATAAATTCAAATTTTTTAAATGATTATAGTACTAGTATAAAAAATTTATATGATGCCCAGAAGATTTACAGTGATATTAATTATACGACGGGTATTGCTGAAACGCATTTACACCTGCAGGGTTTGTACAGGTATTTTGGAGATTACAAAAACGCTTTAATAAATGCCTTTGCCGGCCAGCAAATATCAGAAGCCAATAATACTTCGGGCAGGGCCTTTTCCTTCGGTGGCCACCGGCTGAGCCCTTTGTTTTATGCTGAAATTGCCCAAACATATATACTAAAGAAGCAATTGGATTCAGCAGAATTCTATATTCAAAAATCAATAAATCAAAATGAACTTTTTAAAGGGTCTAAATGGAATTTTCCAATATATATGCTTGGAACCATACAAAACCAGAAAGGTGATTATAAGCAAGCACTAGCTACTTTTCGCTCTGCAATTCCGCTGGCAATACAAAATGAATTTTACCAGGATACTTTACAGATATACAGTGGTATGTCAACCTTATTTATAAACACTAAAGAATTGGATTCTGCTATTTATTACGCCAAAATGGTTAATGAATCCACAAATCCCAAAAGAGAAACGTCTTATTGGCTCACTGCGATAAATAACATTGCGCAATCATATAAACTTAAAGGAAATATAGACAGTGTACTAAAATACACTGAATATTTTCATCATGTAAAAGACAGTAGTTTCAGCAGGGATAAAGATCGTGCGGTGCAGAATATTAGTTTTAACGAAAAATTAAAACAGCAGACAATTATTACTGCACAGGCCAAATATAAAAGCCGCTTACAACTTTATGTTTCCATTGCCGGATTACTTGTTCTATTATTGATTATAGGGATATTGTGGCGTAACACTCTGGAAAAACAAAAAGCCAAATCTAAAATTGAAAATGCATTTAGCGAACTAAAAAATACACAATCACAACTCATCCAATCTGAAAAAATGGCTTCCCTGGGGGAACTCACCGCGGGGATTGCTCATGAGATACAGAACCCGTTGAACTTTGTCAATAACTTCTCGGAAGTGAGCAATGAGCTGATCGAAGAGATGAATGAAGAAATAGAGAAAGGAGATCTCAAAGAAGCAAAGGCAATCGCGAAAGACATCAAACAAAACCTGAAGAAGATTTACCACCATGGCCAACGTGCTGATGGCATTGTAAAAGGGATGCTGCAACACAGCCGTTCCAGTAGCGGGAAAAAGGAACCTACGGATATAAACATGCTGGCAGATGAATACCTACGTCTCGCCTACCACGGACTACGGGCCAAGGACAAGTCCTTTAATGCCACGCTGGAGACCCATTTTGACGAATCTATAGGCAAGGTAAATGTATTGCCCCAGGACATGGGCAGGGTGATCCTGAACCTGATCACCAATGCATTTTATGTGGTAAAAGAAAAATCCTCTTTCGCCAAGGCTTCAGAGGATGATACTTATGAACCAACGGTAACTGTTAGTACAAAGAAAACTAATGATGGGGTTTTAATTAGTGTAAAAGACAATGGCAATGGAATCCCCGAGGGGATCAAAGAAAAGATCTTCCAGCCGTTTTTTACTACCAAACCCACCGGGCAGGGCACGGGACTGGGCCTGAGTATGAGCTATGACATCGTCACCAAAGGGCATGGGGGAAGCCTGGAAGTAACCTCTGAAGCACTAAAAGGCTCGGAATTTATTATTATCTTACCTATAGATAATACAGGCTAGGATGTACCCTAGCTGCCAATAAGGCTTTTGTCATTATCCAGGACCAACCAAAACAAACCATCAATGCGGCAAACAAGCTTGTTTTCCATTATCAAAAGAACCTTCCTTATAATCTTACTATTATGTGGGGTGACCCTGTGGGGGCAGATAGATAAAATAGCCTTTGAAAAATACGGGGTTGCTGAGGGGTTGCCGGAAGAGTTTGCACGTAATGTCATGCAGGACGACCAGGGATTTATATGGATTACCACCCAAAATGGCATCGTGAAATACGATGGATATCATTTCAAGGTATATCGTGGGGAATCTACTGTAGGAATTGACGGTAAGATGAAAACAAGAGGAGGCGATGTTCTGATAAAAGGAAGAGACGGTAAAATATGGACTTCAAATCACGGAGATGGTATTATTTCTTTTGATCCTAAAAAAGAGTCCTTTAGAAATTATTTAACAAATTCAAAGGATCCTTACCAGTTACCATACAAGGGATTGGTTCAAATTCTATTTGAGGATAGTGAGAAGAATATTTGGTTTCTTAATTCCTCAGTTATATTGGACACCCTCGTTTTGGCAAAACTTGACCCTAAGTCAGGAGTCATAAGGGGTTTTCCGCATACTAGATTTTATCCAAGATACAATAATATAGTACTGAATTTAGAGTTGCTGGAGGCTGCAAAGGATAGTAGTGTTTGGCAATTATTGCACCCTGGAAATCTCAATGTATTTAACCGAAAAAGTGAGGACTTTGAACGGGTGATTTCTTCCGGGTCAACAGTTCCCGGAACTGATATAAGGGACACAATCCGTATGATTGTCCCAGGGAACGATAAGTATGATGTTCTACGAGGGGACCAGGGAGTTTATTTATGGGATCCCGTTCTTCGGAAAAGTATTAAATCATACACGAAATTAGAGTATGAGGACAATTCACTTCCTGATAATGAATTAGCTTATGCGTTTATAGATTCAAAAGACCAATTGTGGGTGCTACAGCAAAAAGGACACGTCAGCCTAATCAATCTTTCGAATGATAAAATTGAGCATTTTATATATGGAGAAGGGAAGTTAAAGTTTGATCGAGGGGCCAAAAAAACAGACCAAATATCTGTAATTGCACAAAATCAGGAAGGTATATGGTTTGGGACTACAAATTTAAGTCCATATTCCGAAGGAGAACCCCTGACCTATCTTTATTATGATTTTAAAAAAAGAGAGTTTAACCATTATACGGAAACCTTCAATGATGACTCCAATCCCTTACAAAAAGGGAAACATATTTTTAATTTTAAGGTTATACAAGATAATTCTGGATTATTATGGCTGGCCACCAGACCCAATCTTTATAAACAAGCGCCGAAAGTTAGGCAGATCGAAACTCTTCGACATGACCCGCAAAAACCTGAATCACTGCCGTCTGACACCATTACAAGTATTTACGAGGATAGCAAAAATCGGCTTTGGATAGGCACAAGTAAAGGACTGTCCTTGATGGAAGGGGACAGATTTATCAAAATAGCCTTCAATCCGAATGATAAGGTTGCTAAAAATGTCCACATTCAGACCATATACGAGGATTCTAAAGGAGATTTATGGGTCGGAACTTATGGTAATGGATTATTTCGCTTTTTGGAAAACACAAAGAGTTTAAAGCAATTTGAACTGGCTCCGGGACTGGAAAAACTGGACTTTTCTTATGATATAGAATGTATTCAGGAAGACTTATCAGGAAAACTTTGGATTTCAGCCTGGAGGCGGGGGATTTACATCCTGAGTAAGGATACTCGCAAACTCGTACAAAAATTTGAAATTGCAAATGGTGATGAACATGGGATGAAGAGCAATTGGGTTGATCCTATTTACCTGGATTCTAAGGGCGCAATTTGGGTAGGAGATCCAGCAGATAACGCATATGGGCTCTACAAGTATTCACCTGATGACAAGAAATTTAAGCATTTTGGCAATGACCCCTCAGACAGCTTATCTCTAATTAGTAACGAGATTAGATTTATTGAGGAAGATGCCGAAAACAGACTGTGGATAGGAACAGATGGAGGCTTGTGTCTTTTCGATGAAGAGAAGGAAATATTTTATCGAAATAATGATGCTTTAAAAATGCCAAGTGTCTCATCTCTTGCTTGGGCAGAGAATGGCAAAATATGGGTATCGACATACAGTGGTGGAGGATTGGCTTTGGTGGGGCCCAATCCCGAAGAGGTTGTCTTTTACGGGGAGGAACAGGGTTTACTGCATAACGATATTTCAAATTCTGGCAATCGGTTATTGATGGATGAAAACGATTTACTTTGGTTGCCAAACCAAAGGGGTCTTTCAATATTTGACACCCGCTCCTTGTCCTTTCAAAATTTAGGTCCTCGGGATGGAATGCAAAACCTTGCAGCTTGGTCGCGCTTGCTAAAAACCAGAGACGGTATAATCTGGATTGGAGGTCAAAATGGACTGAACCGAATAGACCCTCAGGTAATTTTTAATAAAGATTCGATTCCTCCCAAAATGGTAATTACTGCCATGGGAGTTAATGACACTGTATATACCACTCCTGATGGTAGATTGTTTACAAATACGGTGTCCTTTAGTAACAATGTCGTATTCAGGCATGATCAACGTGATCTTAGCTTTGAATTTGTGGCCCTGCATTACCTGCGTTCTGAAGACAATTTGTATTCCTGGAAATTAGAGAATTATGATGCGGACTGGTCAGTACCTTCGAAGGAACGGAAGGCTTCCTACACCAATCTTTCCCCGGGGGAGTATACTTTTAGGGTAAAAGGATCCAATGCAGACGGGGTATGGAATGAAGATGGAGCGAGTATACACATTACCATTGCCCCTCCCTGGTGGCAAACCTGGTGGGCTTACGGCATCTACTTTGTACTCCTCTTGTTTATAGGATACAGGGTACATCTCTATCAAAAGGCACGTACGATTAAAAAAGCTCAAGAGGCAGCTCAGAAAAAAGAGCTGGCACAAGCCAAGGAAATTAAAAAAGCATATGCAGATCTAAAGGCCACCCAGACCCAATTAATACAGGCCGAAAAAATGGCTAGCCTAGGGGAGCTTACCGCAGGTATCGCCCACGAGATCCAAAATCCGCTCAACTTTGTCAATAATTTTTCGGAGGTAAACCGCGAGCTTATTGAAGAGCTAAAAGAAGAGAAAGCCAAGAATAAAAAAGAAAGGGATGAAAGCCTGGAAGAAGAACTGCTCACGGATATAGATCAAAACCTGGAAAAGATCTCCCACCATGGGAAGCGTGCAGATTCTATCGTAAAAGGAATGCTGCAGCACAGCAGGGCCAGCAGTGGTGAAAAGGAGCCAACAGACATCAACGTACTGGCAGACGAATACCTTCGTCTCGCCTACCACGGCCTACGCGCCAAGGATAAGTCCTTTAATGCCACCATGAAAACCGATTTTGATAAGAAGATTGGGAAAATTAATGTCATCCCACAAGATATGGGCCGTGTAATTTTAAACCTTATTACCAATGCCTTCCATGCAGTACAGGAGAGAAAGAAATCCACCTCCGCCAAGACTTCGGAGGATGATATCTATGAACCCACAGTAGGAGTCAGTACGAAAAAGGTAGGGGACACTATTGAGATAGAAGTAAAGGATAATGGAAATGGCATCCCTAAAAAGATCATACAGAAGATCTTTGAGCCATTCTTTACCACAAAACCTTCGGGGCGCGGTACGGGCTTAGGTCTAAGTATGAGCTATGAAATTGTCACCAAGGGGCACAGGGGAGAATTAAAGGTAGCATCCAAAGAAGGGGAAGGAACCACCTTTACTATTGTCTTACCTGTTGTGAAGGAAACAAAAAAATCGAAAAAATAAATACACATAACCATAAAACCACCAGACCATGAAAATATTAGTAGTAGACGACGAACACGATGTAAAATTGCTATTCCAGCAGCGTTTCCGAAGAGAGATCCGGAATAAGGAACTCGATTTTGCCTTTGCCTTTTCCGGGGAAGAGGCATTGTCCTACATGGATAAGCACAACCATGAGGCTGTCCTCATCCTATCCGATATTAATATGCCCGGGATGAGTGGCCTGGAGTTGCTAGAACAAATAAAGAAGAATTTTCTTAAACCGCCACCGGTGGTCATGATGATCACGGCCTATGGAGACAAGGAAAATTACGATACTGCCATGAAACTGGGGGCCGATGATTTCCTTACAAAGCCCGTAGAATTTGGTATCTTAAAGGAAAAATTAAAAGCAATACTGTAATGGCTAAAATTTTGGTGGTAGATGATGAGACGGATCTGGAGGTCCTTATCAAACAGAAATTCCGCAAACAGATTCGGCAAAACGAATACGAGTTTGTCTTTGCCATCAATGGAGTAGATGCACTGAAGAAATTAAGTGATCATCCCAATATGGACCTGGTTCTGAGCGACATAAACATGCCGGAAATGGATGGCCTTACGCTGCTTACTAAACTCAGCGAATTAAACCCCCTTCTAAAATCGGTCATGGTGTCGGCCTACGGGGATATGGCTAACATACGCACCGCAATGAACCGTGGAGCGTATGACTTTATCACCAAGCCCATCAATTTTGAGGACCTTACCATTACCATGGAAAAGACCCTGAAACACGTACGCGAACTTCAGGAAACCCTGAAAGCCGTAAGAGAGAACAACATTCTTAAAATGTATGTTGACGAGAACGTGCTCAATTTTATGGGGAGCAAAGAATACGAGTCTACCGTAATGGCCAATGAGAATGTGAATGCCACCGTAATGTTTATAGACGTCTGTGGATTTACTTCCCTAAGCGAAACTACGAGTCCTGATGTAGTGGTCAGCATGCTCAACTCCTATTTTGATACTATGGTGAAGGAGATCATTGCACAGGAAGGCTATATAGACAAGTTTATGGGCGATGCTATCATGGCGGTCTTTAGAGGAGATTACCACCTAGACCGGGCCCTGGATGCTGCTCTGGCCGTACGACAAAAAATAAGTAAGCTTCCGAAACTAAAAGAAATGGGTGGCTACAGGCCCAGAGTTTCCATAGGGATCAACAGTGGAGAAATGGTTTCCGGAAATATTGGCTCTTCCAGCTTAAAACGCCTCGATTTTACTGTGATTGGCGATACTGTAAACATTGCGGCCCGACTAGAAAATGCGGCTGCGGAAAACCAGATCCTGATCTCTGAAGCTTGTTATGAACAGGTGAAAGAAGCCTTTAAATGTAAAAAAATAGGTGACATTCAGCTCAAGAATAAAAAGGAGGTGATCACCATCTATGAAGTATTGGAATGATCCATAGTTAAATAAAACCTCATATAATTTCTTTTAAATCCCGCTACCAATACCAGACTCACACCTTCATTGTTTGAGATATAGACTAAAATAATCTACTGCAATTTCCGTTTAAAATATGCTAATGCCTTGCCATTTTGCAAGATTTATAGCGCCCAAATGAAACCTTTTTCTAAAAACGTAGTCTTATCTAAAACAGCCACATGAAATTCCGCACCCTCCTACTTGCAACACTTATGTTGCTCATTTTTAGTTGCAGTTCTTCCAAAGACGAGGAACTCATTGTTGACACAACCATATCATTTGGGAGTCCGCAACGGGTTACTGTACAGGGCTATGACGGACAGATCATGGAACCATTTCTGAGCAGAGACGGCAATACGCTCTTCTTTAACAACCTAAACAATCCTTCCGTAGATACTAATCTGCACTGGAGTACAAGGATCAGTAATACGCTTTTTGAGTACCAGGGTGAACTGCAGGGAGTGGCCACAGAAAGTCTGGAAGGTGTACCTACCATGGACCAAAATAATACCATGTATTATGTGTATACGGGAGACTATTTCCAAACGCTGCAATCTATTTATACGGGCAATTACAGTGAGGGTAGCCTCTCCGATATCTCCGCAGTAGAAAACTTGTCACTTAACGAACCGGGCTGGTTAAATTTTGATGTGGAAGTTTCCAATGATGGCCAAAGTCTCTATTTTGTAGATGGCCTATATGACGAGAATGGCGGACCACGCCAGGCTAATTTCTCTATTGCACGGAAAAATGGGGATGAATTTCAAAGAGATCCTAATAGTGCAACAATCTTGGCCAATATAAATACGGATGATCTGGAATACGCCGCCGCAATTTCCAAAAATGAGCTGGAGCTCTGCTTTACGCGAATAATAGGGGCCATTTCAGTCAATTCTGAGGCTCATATTTACATTGCCACCAGAACGGATACAAGCTTGCCATTTTCAGAGCCACAGGAAATTACTGAGATCATCGGTTTTGTTGAAGGTCCTACCTTTTCAGCTGATGATAATGGTCTCTATTATCACAAAAAAGAAAATGAGGACTTTGTCCTCTATTATATTGAAAAATTACCCTAGTTTATCTTCGAATCTCAACGAAGTTTGGGGTAATGAATCTCATTTTACTACCCTTTATTTATTAAATTTAGTCCTAATAGCTATCAATTGATCGCTGAATTGTAGGACCATGAAAATATCCTTTGAACTAAAAGCAACCTTCCCTGTATCTCAAGAAAAACTATACAATGCCTGGCTACATGGGGAAGAACATTCTAACATGACGGGCGGCGACGCCACAGGAAATGCCGTTGTAGGCGGTAAATTCACTGCCTGGGATGGCTATATCTGGGGTATTAATAAAAAACTGACCCCTCATTCGGAGATTGTGCAAAGCTGGCGCACCACCGAATTTAAAGAGACCGACGAAGACTCGCTGCTAACCCTTCATTTTAAAGAAGGACCCGGGGGCTGTGAACTTACCTTGCATCATAATAATATCCCGGAAGGGCAACCCAATTATGAACAAGGCTGGCAGGAGCACTACTTTACTCCCATGCAGGAATATTTTAAAAAATAATTAAAGAACAACAATATGAAAAACATTTACACCCTCCTTGTTTTATTTCTTGGAACTATATACTTACAGGCTCAAACCGATCCCGAAACTCCAAAAACTGATGAGAATGAAGAACGGCTAAGTCAACTAAAGACCGAAGTACAGCAATTGGTAGACGCCCGCGTCAAAATGGCCCAGGTAATGGTAGACAAGGTTTTTAGTTTTGCAGAACTTGGGTTTCAGGAAGTGGAGACCTCCAAATACATTACAGACATTCTTAAAAAAGAAGGCTTTACCATTGAATATGGTATCTCCGGGGTGCCCACCGCCTGGTGGGCCAAATGGGGTTCCGGTAGCCCGGTGATCGCCATTGGGAGTGATATTGATTGTATTCCTAAAGCCTCACAAAAACCGGGTGTGGCCTACCATGATCCGATAGTAAATGGAGCGCCCGGGCATGGGGAAGGACATAACAGTGGTACCCCACTCAATGTGGTTGCCGTCCTTGCCGTAAAGGAATTGATGAAGCGCGAAAAGATTTCCGGCACCCTTATCATCTGGCCCGGGGTAGCGGAAGAGCAACTTGGGACCAAAGCTTATTATACACGAGATGGATATTTTGATGATGTGGACCTCTGTATCTTCACCCATGTCTCCAACAATATGGCCGTTTCCTATGGCCCGGCACGGGGCACGGGAATGATCTCCGTAGAATACACCTTCGAGGGGGAGTCGGCCCACTCCGCAGGTGCCCCATGGCGGGCCCGTTCTGCCGCAGACGCGGTAGAACTGATGAATATAGGATGGCAGTACAACAGGGAACATTTGCATCCGTTAGGAAGGTCTCATTCTGTTATCAATAATGGGGGCGATCAGCCCAATGTAGTGCCCTCCAAAGCTTCTATATGGTATTATTTTAGGGAAATTACGTATCCGAAAATTATGGAGGTGTATGAACGCGCCAATGACATGGCCAAGGGCGCGGCGCTGATGACCCGCACAACCATGACAAGCAAAATATTGGGCACGGCATGGCCCAGACATTTTAATAAACCCATGGCTGAAGCCATGTATCAAAATATTACCAAGGTAGGACTCCCCATCTGGACCGAAGCAGATCAGGCACTTGCCCTGGCCGTACAGCGGGAGGTAAATTCCCCTAAGGATACAACAGGCCTGGCAGTAAAACTAGATACCATTGGGTTGCCGGTCATTGAACCTGTCAGCGGTGGTTCGGATGATATAGGCGATATCTCATGGAAGGTGCCTACCATTACGCTGCGTTATCCCAGTAACATTCCCGGGCTACAAGGCCATCACTGGTCCAATGCTATTGCTATGGCCACGCCTATTGCCCATAAAGGGGTGGTGGCGGGTGCCAAGGTGGAAGCAATGACCTTGCTAGACCTGCTCTTAAAACCCGCGCTTGTAGAGCAGTCCCGGGACTATTTTAAAACAGAGCAAGCCTCTAAAATAAAATATGTTCCCATGGTCTCAGATACAGATACCCCGGCTACTTATCTCAACAAAGAGATCATGCAGACATATAAACCATTGCTAATACCATTTTATTACAATGAAAAGAAATATGATAGCTACATGGAGCAGTTGGGGATCTCCTATCCTACATTACGGGCAGATCAAAAACCAACCGCGCGTGAAAAATAGAAGATCTGGTTACTAAAAGGAGATATCACAAAAGTTGAAACCAAGTGATGGTTCCATTTGGTAGTACGGGTAAAAACCATCAAAAAAACTAAGGGTTGTCCTATTGATTTTTATTCCAAAAAAAATTAATTTTACGTACAACTTTAACCACTAAACACATGAAAAAAACACTCAAATATTTCGGCATTGTTATGGGAATTTTAATCCTCGTATTATTGGTCGTAGGCCTATACATAGGTGCTAGTGATATTCCTTCCTATGAAGTTGAAAAAATAGAATACACAGCAGTATCCACACCAGAAACTGTAGCTCGTGGCAAGAAACTGGCATCTATGCTTTGTGCCAATTGCCACATGAACAAAGCCACCGGGAAACTAACCGGTACTCAAATGCTAGATGCCCCAAAGGAATTCGGGACCATCTATTCACAGAATATAACACAGAACAAGGAGTATGGTATTGGCGAATGGACAGATGCGGAACTGCTCTATCTTATCCGTACAGGGATTAAAAGGAACGGACAATACAGTCCGCCTTACATGGCAAAGCTCCCCGTCATGGCAGATGATGATGTTAATGCCATCATCTCATTTCTACGCTCCGATGATAAAATGGTAGCCCCCAACGCTACTCCGGACACTCCCTCAGAACCTTCGTTTTTAACCAAGATGCTCACTCGTCTGGCCTGGAAACCCTTTCCAATGCCAACCGAAGTTATACCTATGCCAGATAGTACTGATGTGATCGCAACAGGGAAATACCTGGCTCATAATCTGGATTGTTTTTCATGCCATTCAACCGACTTTAAGACCAACAATTTCTTGCAGCCCGAGCTCAGTGAAGGATATTTTGCCGGTGGCAACCCAACACTCGACTATGAGGGCAGGGTAAAGCCTACGGCAAACCTTACACCAGACAAAGAAACAGGTATAGGTAATTGGACCAAAGAGCAATTTATCCAGGCTGTAAAATATGGCCAAAAAGAAGGAGAAGCGGCACTCACCTATCCAATGGTCCCCTACACCCAACTCACGGATGAAGAGGCCGGGGCCATATTTGAATACCTTAAGACCATCCCGGCTGTAAAGAACAAGGTAGAAAGAGCCGTTTATTAGAGTAATAAGCCATTACGAATAAAGAACCCTCCTGTTGGAGGGTTCTTTTGATCTTAATTCAATGATCTTTACCATTGTCCTAGTCGTACCCTGGTTGCCGAACGAACCAAACGTACGCCACCATTGTTTTCCTGGAACGTTTTCCAGCCGGCATCGCGTGCAGCTCGTTGTGCAGGAGTTAAGGTAGCATTAGCCCCTCCCATGACACCTTTAAAATCCTTGTATCCTACCAGGGCCCAATGGTTCTCGCCATCTGGAGAGATCCCAGAGGTAATATTTCCCATCATTACTACCCTGCCTACCGGTTTATGATCTGTATTAAACTTGGTCAAGGCCGTTTCAAAAGCACCAGAATTTTCAACATCCAAAATATACAATTGCTGCACTGGGTAGTCGCCTTCAGTATCTCCATAGAGTTTTTTGGTCGTCCCCATTCTGTTTCCGGAGCCATCCTCAATAAAATGATCTAATCTGGCTGCAAGCAAAGCCCAGGCATCTCCACCATCATTGGCATACATGGCACCTAAGGCATCCAGGGAACCTGAAAATCCAATGTTATGGGTAGCTTTAGTTTCATCATCATGAAAATGATGGGCATACAGGGTAACGTTAACGCCTTCCGTTTTGTTGGCTTTAAAATAATCATCGATCAATTTGTAGACAGTAGCCTCATTCTCTGGCTTTACCACAAAACTGTAATGGGTCCAATACGATTCTTGTGCGCTAATTGCAATGGTCGCAAACAGCAACATAATTGTTACTAGTCTTTTCATTTTTGGTTGGTTTTTAGTTATGCTAAAAGATACTAAATATTAGGGTTTTAGCACAATCACCAACCAACATTTTTTGTAAGTTTATTCTTACTGAAACATACTTATTTCCAGACCCCTGCCACCTCATTTACGGTTAGATCTCCTATCTTTAATTGTGTAGAACCAGTGTTCCCAATTTCAAGATCGGAATAAGAATTTGTAGGAAATATTTGAGAGGTCATTACATATTGCCCCTTGTTTATAAAAACTTCAACAGATGAAGCATCGAGGAAGATCCTAACTTCCACTTCCCCTTCCGGCAAATTATCCAGGGGCATTTGCTGACTGCCGGCAAATGTTTCCTGAAAATCTACCAATCCACTTTCAGAGCGATCCAGGATACATAATCTTTCCGCACTATCCATCTCCAGGACCAGCTGTTCCCCTTGTTCATTCTTAAAAGTGATCATCAGATCTCTTGTTGCCGTGTTAAAAGTGATCTCGCTCTGGTTGCCATTCTCGAGGCCAATGGACTCACTTCCTCCGGCAGGAATGGTAAAATTCGTGGTCGATTCTTCCACCAATAGGTCAGCTATTCCTGCAATAGGGTAATTCAACAAGTCGTATTTATCATTGATCTTTGACAAGCTCAAGGTTCTCGGTAGGGTCATGGCACTCCGCCAAACCTCTGTGGGGGTATCACGGGCATAGGCCCAGTTGCTCATCCACCCTATGAACAAACGCTCATTATCCGGTGTGTTGTTATAGGTAACACCTGCGTAATTGTCAGTGCCCCAGTCGAGCCATTTTGTTTCTTTTTGATCAGATGTAAAGGTTGTCCCGTCATAATCACCTACAAAATATTGGGTGCCACTTCCCCCATTCGGCGCACCGGGATTGATGCTGATCAACAGTACCCATTTCCGCTCCTCAGTACCTTCTACCTGGAACTCAAAAAGGTCCGGACATTCCCATACTCCACCATGGGCACCTTGCGTAGCTCCAAACCTGCTCATATAGGTCCATTCCAGCAAATTATCTGAGCGGTACAGTCTAAGATGGTCTCCGGCTACTAAAGCCATTACCCACTGGGCCATTTTGTCATCCCAAAACACCTTAGGATCTCTAAAATCCTTAAATTCTGTATTCAACAGAACAGGATTCCCTTCATACATGGTAAAACTTTCTCCATTATCTAAACTATAGGCTATCCCCTGGGTTTGATAGTCACTACCCCCTGCCTTTTCCTTTTCCATATCGTGATAGGTAAAAATGGCAACCAATGGAGGATTCTCTGCAGTGCCCAGCCCGGAGGTATTATTTTCATCTAACACGGCACTCCCGGAAAATATCAGACCATTCTTGTCAGGATATAAAGCAATGGGTTTATTCTCCCAATGAAGCATGTCCGTACTGGTGGCATGGCCCCAATGCATAGGTCCCCACACAATATCTTCCGGATAATACTGATAGAATAAATGATAAATCCCCTGGTTATACAAAAGTCCGTTTGGATCATTCATCCATTTCTCTGGAGGCGTATAATGATATTGAGGTCTAAAGGGCTCCTGATACAATACCGTTTCTTCTAAAACTTCTTTTGAATCTTTAGGGGATTCTTTACAGGCTCCAAAAAGTAAAAAGGAAAAACAAAATAAAATGGCTGGTATACGTATCATGATGGAAATATTTCTACTAAAAATAACCTTTATTTTCAAATAGTAAAAGGAGGTTGTACATTTTTGAATCGTATGCAATGTAGTATCTTTGTCCGCATGCTAAAAGGGGGTATTTTCTATGGAATGTTACTTATTACCTTACCAATCTTTGGGCAGCGAACCCTTGAAAAGATAATGGAAAAGATGGCTTACAAGGATGTGCCACTAGCAACAGTTACAGAGATAGCGGTTAACCCGTCTTATCTGCGTCTAGATACAAGAGAACGTGAAGAATTTGAAGTAAGTCATCTTCAGGATGCTCATTACATTGGGTATTCCGATTTTGATGCTTCAGAATTTATCGAACATTTCCCGGACAAAGATGCCACCTACGTAGTGTATTGTTCTGTTGGCGTACGCTCCGAAAAAATTGGTAAAAAACTGATAGATATGGGCTACACCGATGTTAAAAACCTTTCTGGAGGGATGTTCAAATGGATCAATGAAGGATATGATGTTGTGGATAGTACCGGACGTGAAACTCAAAAGGTTCATGCCTATAACAGGTTCTGGGGCTTACTCCTAAATAAAGGTGAGAAGGTCTACGGACCGGTAAAACAGGAATAAGGATGACGCAAGACCATGAAAATTTGTTGCTGATCTTTACCCGCAACCCGGAACTGGGAAAATGTAAGACCAGGTTAGCAGCCGCAGTGGGAGATGAAACTGCCCTGGCCATATATATATTTTTATTGGAGCATACTGTATCTGTAACCAGGGACCTTAAAGTTTCAAAAGAAGTTCATTATTCTGAAGCAATAAGAGAAAAGGATCTCTGGGACCCACGGGTATATCAAAAAAAAATACAACATGGTACAGATCTTGGTGAACGAATGGCCAATGCGTTTAAAGCCGGATTTAAATCAGGTTATAAAAGGATCGCAATCATTGGAAGCGACCTTTATGATCTGAGTACAGAAGATCTGGAAGAGGCTTTTAATATGATGCGATCGAACGATTTTGTGCTGGGGCCCGCTAGTGATGGAGGATATTACCTTCTTGGAATGACCCATTTTATCCCGTCCATTTTCAAAAATAAAGACTGGGGAACCTTTAGCGTACTAATAGACACATTGGCCGACCTCAAAAATAAGAATGTTTATTTGCTGGAAACAAGGAATGATGTTGATGTCCTGGAAGACATTGCGACCGTTCCCGTTTTTCAGCCCTTTTTAAAAAATATACTATGACCCAAAAGCAACTAGACGAATCTACGGACTTTCTGGAAAGTAAAGGATTTCTTGCTCCGGAAATTGGTATTGTACTCGGAACCGGTCTTGGCAAGCTGGTAGACAAAATTAAAGACCCGGTAGTAGCCCATTATCATAATATTCCATTCTTTCCCCTGGCCACCGTAGAATTTCATACCGGAAAATTGATCTATGGCACCTTAGAGGGAAAGAAAGTGGTAGTAATGCAGGGACGTTTCCATCTGTATGAAGGCTATGAGTTCTATGATGTAACATACCCCATTCGGGTTATGAAACAATTGGGGATCACACAACTTTTTGTTTCTAATGCAGCCGGTGCCATTAATCTTAATTTCAAGAAAGGGGATATTATGTTGATCGAAGATCATATCAACTTGCAAGGAGGGTCTCCCCTGGCATTTAAGAATGTAGCCGCATTTGGCGATCGGTTTGTGGATATGAGCAAACCATATGATGTGGAAATGTGTAAGACCATTGAGAAAATTGCAGATGAGCAAAACATCTCGCTTAAAAAAGGTGTATACGTTGCCGTCGTTGGTCCACAGCTCGAAACCAAAGCCGAATATCGGATGTTAAAAACCCTCGGAGCCGATGCTGTTGGAATGAGTACAGTTCCCGAAGTAATTATTGCCAATCATTTACGACTACCTGTTATAGCAGTATCTGTTTTAACGGATGAATGCGATCCGGACAACCTGGAACCTGTAAACATTTCTGAAATTATTGAGGTTGCCGAGAAAACTGAACCTAAAATGATTACATTATTCACAGAATTAATTAAAACCCTATGAGTTATTTAGAAGCTACCAATAATCTGTATAAACAAGCTGCCCTAACCCCGGATGTTGGCCTATGTTGTACGACCAACCCTGTATGGCAATTACCTGGCCTGTCTATTCCAACAATCATGCAGGAAATGAATTACGGCTGTGGTAGTACCGTATCGGCATCGGACCTTGTGAACGACCCTAAAGTATTGTACGTAGGTGTAGGCGGAGGGATGGAGCTCCTTCAATTTGCTTATTTCTCCCGTCAAAAAGGTGGCGTTATTGGGGTAGATGTAGTTGATGAGATGCTGGAGGCTTCCAGAAAGAATTTTAAGATCGCTGAAGAAGAAAACCCATGGTTTAAAAGCGAATTTGTACAACTAAAAAAAGGTAGTGCACTAGAATTGCCTATTGAGAGCGAAAGTATCGATGTAGCAGCCCAAAATTGCCTCTTTAATATTTTCAAGGCTGAGGATCTGAAAAAAGCGGTAGCAGAAATGTACAGAGTTCTAAAACCTCATGGCCGTTTGGTAATGAGCGATCCTGTTTGTGAACAACCAATGAATGATGCTCTTAGAAATGACGACCGCTTACGAGCCCTGTGCTTAAGTGGTAGTATTCCCATTGCAGATTATATAAAAGTACTCACCGATGTTGGGTTTGGGACCATAGAGATACGGGCAAGGAAATCGTACCGGGTGTTATCGCCAAACCACTACCCAACAGACGAACTAATCCATATTGAGTCGATCGAAATTGCAGCTATCAAAGACCCCATGCCAGAAGACGGTCCTTGTGTATTCACGGGGAAAACGGCCATATATTTTGGTGGAGAACCCTATCTGGATGATAAAAAAGGTCATGTGTTGATACAAAACCAGCCACTAGCGATATGTGATAAGACCGCAGCAGCCCTGGCAAAGGTCTCGGATGAGATCCATATCTCGGAAAGCACCTGGCATTATGACGGTGGCGGTTGTTGTTGAGTTGCGGTAGTTCACACGCGTGTTTATTAATAATTTGGGAGCCCTAGCTGTAAGGAAGGTCGGTTTTTCACTACCAACCCCGTATGCAAGTTACCGATAGTATGAAATACATTTTAGCACTTTTAATTTGGTGGGGTACCCCCCCGGTTCTCCCTCAGGGAACATCACTTGCACCAGATCATACGGCCTGGAATAGTCTTTTAAAAGAGTTCGTAAATGAGAAAGGTGATGTAGCATATGCACGGTTTAAGAACAAAGAAAAGGAGCTAAACAACTACCTGGACTACCTAGGGGAGAATGCCCCTGCCACCAACTGGTCGCATAACGAGACCCTGGCCTATTATATCAATATGTACAATGCAGCTACGGTGGCCCTGATCCTGGAAAACTATCCTCTTAAAAGCATCAAGGACATTTGGCGGCCATGGGGTCAGGACAGGGTGAAGGTTGGAGATAAAACCCTATCCCTTGGCGATATTGAACATCGCATCCTTAGAAAGATGAATGAACCGCGTATTCATTTTGCTATCAATTGTGCCTCCTATTCCTGTCCGAAACTTCTTAACGAAGCATATACTCCGGAAAAGATGGAACAGCAATTACAAGAGGTAACCTATGGTTTTATTAATGATCTCAGTAAAAATAAAATTACAGGGAATAGCCTGGAATTATCTGCTATTTTTAAATGGTATAAGAGCGATTTTACGGAAAAAAGAAGTCTTATTACCTATCTTCAGCCCTATACAAAGGTCTCTATAAAGGAAGATGCCAAGATCTCTTATGTACCCTATGACTGGCAACTCAATGAAAGAAAATAAACTGCCTAAGATAAGCATCATCATTCCGGTTTTGAATGAAGAAGAGGCGCTAGACAAATTATTGCCTTATCTACAAACCAAGGCCGCTAATTATGATCAGCTGGAAGTTATTGTGTCGGATGGTGGAAGCAGTGATAATACCATTTCAATCGCAAAGAAATACAGTGCAACATGTTTTAACTCAGTGCGAGGCCGTGCCAGCCAGATGAATGCAGGTGCTAAAAAAGCCAAGGGTCAAATCCTCTATTTTCTGCACGCAGATTCACTTCCCCCAAAACATTTTGACCAAACTATCATTAGTGCCATAAACTCGGGGATACCTGCAGGTTGTTTTCGATTGAAATTTAATATCTCCAATAGATTCCTTGCTTTTTTTGCCTGGTTCACTCGCTTTAACTTTCCACTGTGTAGAGGCGGCGATCAATCTCTTTTTATATCACAAGACTTGTTCACTACTTTAGGTGGTTTCAATGAAGCTTATAGGATCTACGAAGACAACGAATTTATTGGGCGTATTTACCGCAAGGCCGGCTTCCGTGTGCTACCGCAAGAGGTGATCACTTCTGCCCGAAAATATAAGGATAACGGAACTGTAAGGCTTCAATACCACTTTGCTATGGTTCATCTCAAGAAGTTTGCCGGGGCTTCACCAGAATCTCTATTTGCTTATTACAACAGACATATCCGGTAATTCGTATTCCAAAAATTTATCGGCTTTCAAAATCTGCAAGGACTCCTTCGGTGATCCACTTGGCGAGGGCCTGACGATTGTCCGGATCTAAAATTCGGTGTTGATCTTTTCTGCTCCTTAAATTCCCTATCTCAATGTATGCCATCGCAGGCAAGGTATTTTTTACCAGGTATAAATTACTTCGGTCCGAAAAGGTACCTGTATATTCTCTGTTAGGTTGATATTCCTTGTATTTTGCCAGAAAGGTATTGTGGATATTCTTTGCTAACCGTTTCCCATTCCTGCTCTTTTTATGATGATAAAAGAAGACATCAATATTCTGGCCTTTACTGCGGCTATCTATATGGGTAACCAGCAAGCGTTGGTAGCTTCCCTTATTTTTTAGATATAATTCATTTACAGCTTCTACCCGCTGATTTAGTCGGTCTAATTGTTTTAGTGGGATCTTCTGTTCCGGATACACTACTTCATCTCTATCTATTTCCAGAGCTCTGCTATTGCGTATCCCATCGTTTTCATCTCTAACAATAATATAGACCATAGCCCCATGCGCCAGCAATTCTTTGGCCAGGCGAAGGGTTACATCATAGGCGTATTCATCTTCAGCTATGGTAACATTCTGATATGTTTCTATAGCACCCGGATCTGGGCCTCCGTGGCCGGAGATCAAATAATAGATGGCACCTGAGAGTTTGTTACTCTTATTCACCACCAACGCCTCTTTATCGCCAAAAATAGGATAGCGTTTTCCTTCTTCTGAAAGGGCAACCTCATTAAGATCAGTTTCTTTTCCAGATGATATAATAGAATCCTCAACACTAGGTAGTAGATAGGCAGTTCCTTCATATAGGTGTTGTCCTTCACGAAGATTCTCTTTATTTAACACCAGAAAATCCTGATAATGATCATTGGGGTCCATCCCTTGTTTTCGAAGCAGGGAAAAGATACCGTCGCCCTTTTCTGCCACTACCACTGCCAGGCTATCCTGACAAAAGCTTGCAGTAGTAAAAAATAGTCCAAGTAATGTGCAAACTATGCGACTCATGATCTCGAAGGAATATTAGAACTTATGATTAATAAAAATGAAATCAAATTCAATGCCAGTAGTTTAATAGACTTTATAAAATGCCTTGATTATCTCTTGTGCGGGTTTATTCTGAGGGGTAAAACGGTTGTCTGAAGGCCCACCCGACTTTTCATGATTGATAAACCATTTCCAGACAAATCCCCCTGCAAACCATTCTTCATCCCAGAAAGATTCAAAGATCGCTTTCTTGGCATTTACCTGCCCATCCATATTTACACCTTCCTCAGTCCTATCTACCAACCATGGTTTCTTTGCGGTATAATCCATACTTCGATAACCGAATTCGGTAAAAAGTACCGGTTTATTCACTTTTTTGGACAGTTCAGAAATCTTCCCTTTCCATGGTTTCCAGCCTTCTTTTAATTCCTCTACAGAGGGAGTTTGTGCTTCAGATAGAGGAAAATAGGCATCAATACCTATGAAATCCAGGGACGCCCAAAAAGGCGTGCGATCAAATTCATCCCAATTGGCCGCATACGTAAGTTTCCCTTTGTACTCCTTGCGAATCTTGCCGATAAGCTGATTCCAAAACTCGGGCCTGTTAACAACAAACTGTTCTAGTTCAGTGCCAATACAAAAGATCTCCGCATTAGATTCTTCGGCCAAAACGGCATAAGTAAGGATAAAATCCTCGTATGATTTTTCCAGTTCCTGCCATGCCTTCTCAGATTCCATTTTCAAACCACCCGTAAAGACTCCGCGCCATATCCAGATCTGAGGTTTTACCATCACCTTTATCTTATTCTTATGTAGTACTTCTATGTATTGTTTGGCCCCCATCCTGGTTTCTCCATACCATTGACGTTCTGTATTATGAATGATCTCCGAAGAATTCAATTCTCGAATAAATCCAAAGGGCATTACCGCAGCGTGGTCTGCATTAACCTCCTTAACAGGATTGATATTGCTCTGGGTCACCTGGTCCCTTGAGGCAACAAAACTAACCCCCTTGATCTTTCCAACGAATTGACTGCTACAGGAAAGTTGTAGAAAACAAAAAAGAAAAAGAATCCCCTGCTTCATGTCTAATTAATTGATTTCTACCAAAATTACAATTTTTTAAAGTTCATAAAATCATAAAAGGCTGTTAAGTTCTTATATTTAAACCGACTGAACCCTCAGAAACTATCCTATTTAATGGAAACCATCGTAATTATTGGTAATGGCATCTCCGGAGTAACCGCCGCACGGCACATTCGAAAATTATCAGATAAACGCATCATCATTGTCTCAGCAGAGAGCGAATACTTCTTTTCTCGCACTGCCTTGATGTATGTATACATGGGGCATTTGAAATTTGAACATACACAACCCTATGAGAATTGGTTTTGGAAGAAGAATCGTATAGAACTTGTTCATGGCTTTGTAACAACCGTAGATCATAAGAACAAACAACTACACTTAAAGGATAGTGAGCCTGTAGCATATGACAAGTTGATCATCGCAACCGGTTCTAAGCCCAATAGGTTTGGATGGCCGGGACAAGACCTGAAAGGGGTTCAGGGAATGTACTCCAAACAAGAATTGGAACAGTTAGAAAAAGATGCTCCTGATAAAAAAACCTGCCAAAGAGCAGTGATCGTGGGAGGTGGTCTTATAGGAATAGAACTTGCTGAAATGCTCAGGAGCAGGGACATCCCGGTTACCTTCCTGGTACGCGAGAGTAGTTTTTGGAATGGCGTACTACCGGAAGGAGAATCTCAAATGATCAATGAACATATACGCGAGCATCATATAGATCTAAGGCTTAGTACCAACCTGGTGGAGATCCTTGCCGATGAAAATGGGAAGGCAAGAGCCGTAGTGACCGATAAAGGAGATACCATAGAATGCAACCTGGTAGGTTTAACAGCTGGCGTAACACCAAATGTTGATTTCTTAAAGGAATCTGGGATTGAACTTGGAAGAGGGGTTAAGGTAAATCAGTTTTTAGAGACCAACATCCCTGATATCTACGGTATTGGAGATTGCGCAGAACAACATGAGGCCATAGGTAACAGACGACCTATTGAGGCCGTGTGGTACACAGGTAGAATGATGGGCGAAACCATAGCCCAGACCATTTGCGGTAATAAGATAGCATACAAGCCGGGGCATTGGTTCAATTCTGCCAAATTCCTGGATATTGAATACCAGACCTATGGCTGGGTCTTTAGCGATAAAGGCCGAAAGGATTACGAAGAACATTTCCATTGGCGACATCCAAAAGAAAAGATCTGTATCACTATTTCATATCATAAGCAGAGCAAAATATTTCTAGGCATCAACACCTTTGGCATCCGAATGCGCCATGAGATCTTTGATCAATGGCTTACCGAAGAACGCAGTGTGGATCATGTGATGGAATATCTGAAAGATGCCAATTTTGATCCCGAATTCTATGCTACATATGAAGGTGCAATTGTTAAAAGCTATAATCAACAATTCGGAAGAAATATTCAACCCAGAAAGAAAAGTTGGAAACGAATTTTTGCAAAAGTCTAAGCTCAAAGAAATTAATGAAAACTATAAAGAACATTGGCCTCGTTATTTTCCTGATAGGTTTAGGGATCTTTACCGCTCTCCCCCTGATCGGCACATTTTCTTTATCCCAACTCGATTTTGATCAACTGGTATTAGACAATAGAATTAAAAGTGAGCTTTTTATATCCTCCATTGAACAAGATGTCATTGGGAAACAATTCGAGGGTATGCAGTCTTTTTCGCCCATAGTAGCCAATGCCCTTAATGAAGCAAATACTCAACATCGTAGTAATAAGGAATACAAAAAGGTGATCTATATCAAGCCACAAGATATGGCCGCTATGATGGGTAAAAGTGCAGGCACAGGGTTTATTACAGAAAACAAAGGACTTATGTGGTTCTTAACATTTGGGTTGGGGATCCTTGGTGCGCTGCTATATATTCTTCCCAATGTAGTTCTGTTAGGAAAAAAAGGCATCAAGAACGACGGGATCTACCTGGAGAATGCTACCAACCGTGGCTGGATTGCCTGGATGGTTTTTATTTTCCTTGTCTCTTTTTATCTGCTCTTGTATTTCAGGCCGCAATTTGCAGTAAACTGGACATACCTTGTAGATCCAATAAGCATGAACATAAGTGGTAATATGGCTGGCCATTGGTTTGTTTATGGTTTTATGTATTGTGTGGTCATGACCGTTATGGCAGTGAGGATGTACATAAAATACAGGCACAATGTGTACCAGATGGTGCGTACCACTTCGGTATTGTTCTTCCAGATCGTTTTCGCTTTTCTTATCCCTGAGATCATGGTACGTCTGCAGATGCCATATTATGACTTTAAGAATGCCTTTCCGCTCGACTACGATTTCTTTTTCCAATGGAATTTGCGTTCTCTGATCGATAGTGGAGGTATTGGACTTTTTATTTTGGTTTGGGGTACGGTTCTTACCCTGGTCATTGTACCCGTCATGGTCTATTTCTTTGGGAAACGCTGGTATTGTTCCTGGGTTTGCGGTTGTGGTGGATTGGCAGAGACCCTGGGAGATCCATACAGACAACACTCTAGTAAGACGTTATTTTCGTGGAAAGTTGAACGTTGGCTTATACATGGGGTGTTAGTATTTGCCGTGGGAATGACCTTAATGACTCTTTATAGTTTCTTTTCGGATACAGGCACTGTTTTAGGCATCAAAACCGCAAGTGTTCAAAATTCCTATAGTCTTCTTATAGGTTCCATCTTTGCCGGAGTCATTGGCACAGGATTTTATCCCATTTTTGGGAACAGGGTATGGTGCCGTTTTGGATGTCCTTTGGCTGCTTATCTAGGTTTTGTACAGCGTTTTAAGTCCAGGTTTCGCATTACTACCAATGGAGGACAGTGTATCTCCTGTGGAAATTGTTCTACGTATTGTGAACAAGGGATCGATGTTCGTGCTTATGCTCAAAAGGGAGAAAATATCATCCGCTCTAGTTGTGTTGGTTGTGGCATCTGTTCCGCGGTTTGTCCCAGAGGAGTGCTCAAGCTAGAGAATGGACCTGAAAGAGGCCGAATTAACCCAACTCAAATACTACTTGGGAACGATGTGGATTTAATGCATCTTGTCAATGATAAGTAAAAGGCTTACCCTATTTTTGCGCGCAAATAGCACGCCCGTATTTTATATACGATGAGTATAATTACATGAAGGAGATCCTCGTTATTATTCCCGCTTTCAACGAAGCCCAATCTATAGGAAAGGTGATTTCTGAAATCCCTGACCTGATCTCAGAGATCATTGTAGTTAACAATAATTCAACAGACGATACAGCAGCCATTGCCTCCGTTACAGGGGCCACCGTCCTTTTCGAAGAGCAGATGGGCTATGGATATGCCTGCCTAAAGGGAATTAATTATGCAGGCAAACGATCCAAAACACCCGATATCATCGTATTTATGGACGGAGATTACTCCGACTTTCCGGAGGACCTTCACAAAGTGATAGCGCCGATTTTGGCTGGAGATGTAGATTTTGTGATCGGTGCACGGGACAAGGCATTGAGAGAAGATGGCTCCATGACACCTCAACAGGTGTTTGGGAATTGGTTGGCCACCTCTTTAATGAAGATGCTGTTTAAGGCGAAATTCACTGATCTGGGGCCGTTTAGAGCCATCCGATACGAGCAGCTGATGGCCTTGGAAATGGAGGATAAGACCTATGGGTGGACGGTAGAGATGCAATTGAAAGTACTGAAGAAAAAAATAGCATATATCGAAGTACCAGTGCGTTACAAAAAAAGAATTGGCATTTCAAAGGTCTCAGGTACCATAAAAGGTAGTATCTTTGCCGGCATAAAAATCCTGGGGTGGATATTTAAATACAGTTTAAAATAACATGGGTCTAACAATCGCTTACATCATCATCGGAATTTACAGCTTGGCGCTGCTTTTAATTTTCTTTTACAGCCTTGCGCAATTAAATTTATTACTCAACTATCTTGGGTTTAAAAAGAATCAGGCTGTTGCACCTAAATTCAATTTATTGGATCCAAAGGAAATTCCATTGGTAACCATCCAACTTCCTATCTACAATGAGGAATATGTGGTGGAACGCTTATTGGATAATATTTCCAAAATTGCTTATCCTAAAAGCAAACTTGAAATACAAGTGCTTGATGATTCTACTGACGATTCTGTTATTGATACTGCAAAACGTATTGCCGATCTTCAGGAAACAGGCCTCGATATTCAACATATCCGCAGAGAGAACAGACAAGGATTTAAAGCGGGAGCTCTGAAAGAAGGTTTGAAGATCGCAAAAGGTAATTTTATTGCCATCTTCGATGCAGATTTTCTTCCCGATCCAAATTGGCTGAAGAAGACCGTTATCTATTTTAAAGACGAGGAAATTGGAGTGGTCCAAACCCGTTGGGGACATATCAACCGCGATTATTCCATTTTAACAAGGATCCAGGCTTTTGCCCTCGATGCACATTTTACCCTGGAACAGGTAGGCAGAAATGCCAAAGGTCACTTTATCAATTTTAATGGTACAGCTGGGATCTGGAGAAAGGAATGTATCATTGACGCCGGGAACTGGGAAGGTGATACATTAACAGAAGACCTCGACCTAAGTTACCGTGCTCAACTGAAGAACTGGAAATTTAAATATCTGGAAGATGTTGAAACACTAGCAGAATTACCTGTGGTTATCAGTGCAGCGCGTTCTCAGCAATTTAGATGGAACAAAGGTGGAGCTGAAAATTTTAGAAAGACCGTAGTAAACCTTGTTTCAGCTAAGAACATTCCGTTTAAAACAAAGTTTCATGGAGTTATGCATTTGCTGAACAGTTCTATGTTCTTATTTGTATTTCTAGTGGCTGTTTTAAGTATTCCTATGTTATACATAAAAAATAGCTACGGACATCTTGGATGGATCTTTGAGGCTACCAGCTTTTTCATTGTTTCTACGATCATCCTTTTTATATGTTATTGGTTTACCTACAAAAGCATTCAAGGTGGTGGAATAGATCACTTTGTGAATTATATTAAATTGTTTTTTACATTCTTTTCTGTTGCCCTAGGATTTTCATTGCACAACACCGTGGCCGTATTAGAAGGGCATATGGGAAAACGCAGTGAATTTGTTCGTACACCGAAGTTTAATATCAATAATCTTTCTGACAGTTGGAAAGGAAATAAATACCTCACTACCAAATTATCACCTAATATGATCCTGGAATTTGGTCTTATGGTCTACTTCCTGTTTGGCATGTACAGCGCTATTCCTTTGAATGATTTTGGTTTGTTCCCCTTTCATTTTATGTTGTTCCTTGGTTTCGGATTTGTCTTTTTCAAATCTCTGACCGCGAAAGTGTAAGCGCGACAAATAAACCTTTTTAGCCCCAATTTTTAAACACTCAGTGCCTTCTGTATATTCAGGAGGCACTTTGTTTTATTATAAATATTCCTCATTTTTTCGGTTATTTGTAGAAATAATCAGGATACCACCTTATGCCCAACGCGGTACTTACCTATTGGAAACTTCACAAGGTGCCTATCCTTCTCTCGGTACTGTGTGTCGTATTCTATTACACCTTTGCCTACCATTTAGAAAGAACCGACTTTACCAGGCTGGCAGTACTCTATGCCGCCCTCTTTTTTCTTTGTTATAAGCTTATTCAATTCGAAAAATGGAACTTTAAGCTCTTGCTGGGTCTTGGCATTCTTTTCCGCCTTATCTTCTTGCTTGCAATTCCTAATCTGTCACAAGATTTTTACCGATTTATTTGGGACGGACATTTGGTGATCATGGGTGAGAGTCCATATTTGTATCTCCCAAAAGAGATCCTTGAAAAAGGTGAACTGATCATTCCACAAGCCCAGTTACTAGTTGAAAAAATGGAGTCGCTTAGTGCCTCCAATTACAGTAATTACCCTCCTTTTAGCCAAATTCTATTCGGCGTCTGCGTATGGCTCGGGGGACAAAAAATAGTAGGTGGCTTAATAGCCATGCGTTTGCTATTACTGGGTGCTGATATTGGGATCTTCTATTTTGGTCGTAAACTATTGAAACACCTCAATAAGTCTCCTCATCTTATTTTCTGGTATTTCCTAAATCCTTTGGTCATCATTGAATTGGGTGGAAATCTGCATTTTGAAGGAGTCATGCTTTTTTTCCTGCTTTGGGCCCTTTATTTGCTTACGATAAACAAATGGATGATAGCTGCGTTTCTTATCGCACTATCTATTTCTGTTAAGCTGATACCACTAATGCTTCTCCCTTTATTTTTTAAAACCTTAGGGCTTAAAAAAGGATTGGTATTTAATGCCATTGTGATCGCCGGAGTTTTGGTAACGTTGATCCCATTTTATGACCCTGCTTTTGCCACACATTATTCCAATACTCTTTCCTTATGGTTCTCTAATTTTGAGTTCAATGCCAGTGTCTACAATGTTGTAAAGAGTCTTGGAACACAATTAGACCTTAAACCATGGGAACTTATTAAGACCTATGGAAAGATCATTCCTATTATCGTAATTATTTGGGTAGGTATCCTCAGTTTCTTTCGAAGAAATCAAGAACATAGTGTACTCCTTATCTCAATGCTCATGATCCTGACGGTCTATTTATTTTTGTCCACTACCGTGCATCCATGGTATATTATTTCACTTGTCCTTTTATGTCTTTTCTCTGAATTTCGATTTCCACTGGTTTGGTCTGCCACTGTAATTCTAAGCTACTCTGCCTATGCCCATCCAGATTTTAAAGAGACTATGTGGCTGTTGATCATTGAATATTTAACGGTAATTGGGTTTTTGGTCTACGAATTATTTAAACGACAAGGCATAAAATCATTAATTCCCAAAAATTAAAGGCTTCATGAGGTTAGTTCAATATAATTTGTACATTTGATCTTCATGAAAACGAATGCACACAGTTATACAAATGTTAGAATAGCCTCCGGGGCTACTTCTTTTGTGCCCACTCGTCGCCGCCCGTAAGGGTGCTCTTCTCTCATGGAAATAGGTGAGTCCATTTCCGCAACGATCCTTCAATCATATATATAGTTTACGATTAATTTTTATAAGCAATGGACATTGTAATTGCTAACGAATCACATATTAAATACGCCACCATTATTAGCGAAACCATCTCCGAATCAGCCAAGGTAAGGGGGACAGGTATTGCTAAAAGAACTCCTAATTATATTATCAAAAGGCTTGTAAATGGTAATGCGGTCATAGCCCTGGATCAAGATAAGTTTGCGGGCTTTTGCTATATAGAAGTTTGGGGGCATCAGAAATTTGTCGCTAATTCCGGACTTATTGTACATCCCGATTATCGCAATCAGGGACTCGCCAAAAAAATTAAAAAGACCATTTTCGAATTATCGCTTAAAAAATTTCCGGAAGCAAAGATCTTCGGTATCACCACAGGGTTGGCGGTAATGAAAATGAATTATGAACTGGGTTATAAACCTGTGACCTTTTCAGAGCTAACAGACGATCCTGATTTTTGGAAGGGTTGCCAGACCTGTAAGAACTTTGATATCCTCACAAGAACTGAGCAGAAAATGTGCCTTTGTACGGGAATGCTATACGATCCTGCAGTTAAAGAAAAAGGACAGAAAAAGAAAGTAAATAGAAAGGCCTTTCAGCGATTGAAGAGTATTAAAGAGCAACTCTTCCTCAAAAAGAAAAAATAACAAGATGAACACTTCAAACAAAAACAACAAGAAATTAGTCCTGGCTTATAGCGGTGGTCTAGACACATCCTACTGTGCTTTGCATCTTTCAAAGGATCAAGGGTATGAAGTACATGCGGTAAGTGTAAATACCGGGGGTTTTGACGATGATGAGATACAGGATATTAAGGAGAAGGCATTACAGCTGGGGGCGCATTCATATACTTCCATTGATGCTGTTCAAACCTTTTACGACACCGTAGTTAAATACCTCATCTTTGGAAACGTACTTCGTAATAATACCTATCCATTAAGTGTAAGTGCAGAGAGAATTGTGCAGGCTATCGAAATTGTGAAGTACGCACAGAAAATAGGTGCCAATGCAATTGCCCATGGCAGTACAGGTGCCGGGAATGATCAGGTGCGTTTTGATATGATCTTTCAGATCATTGCACCGGAAATTGAGATCATTACGCCTATCCGGGACAAGCAACTTTCAAGGGAAGCGGAGATCAGATACCTACAAGAACACGGCATATCCTATTCCTGGGAAAAAGCACAATATTCTATCAACAAAGGGCTTTGGGGAACCTCGGTTGGAGGTGTTGAAACCCTGACTTCCGAGAAAGGACTTCCATCTGAGGCCTATCCCAGTCAACTAAAGGCTCAGAATCCTACAGATGTGAAACTCTCCTTTACCAAAGGTGAACTTACGGCAATTGATGGCGAGCCCGGTAGTCCGGTTCAAAACATCGAAAAATTACAGGAATTAACAGCTTCATATGCCATTGGCCGTGACATTCATGTGGGCGATACCATCATAGGAATTAAAGGTAGAGTAGGATTTGAAGCCGCGGCGCCGCTGGTTATCTTAAAAGCACATCACCTGTTGGAAAAGCATACGCTGAGCAAATGGCAACAATTTCAAAAAGAGCAATTAGGGAACTTTTATGGAATGCTCTTACATGAAGGTAATTATCTGGATGAAGTAATGAGAAACATTGAAGCCTTTCTGACCGATACTCAAAAAAATGTGAGTGGTGAGGTATTTGTAACCCTCCACCCATATAGATTTGAACTCAATGGCATTAATTCCCAAAATGATCTAATGGCGGCTTCTTTTGGAAGTTATGGGGAAATGAACAAGGCCTGGACGGCCAACGACGCAAAAGGATTTATCAAGATCCTATCGAACCCGGCAAAAATAGCAACCCAGGTAAACAAAAATCATGATTAACGTAGGCATTATAGGTGGTTCCGGGTATACCGGCGGTGAGCTGATCAGACTCTTAATACAACATCCTCAGGTTGAGATCAAATTTGTGTACAGCACAACGCGTGCGGGGACAAAAGTTTCAGCCACTCATACTGATCTTCTCGGGCAAACCGAATTGTTGTTTAGTGATGAGGTTGATCATAATATAGACCTGGTCTACTTATGTTTAGGTCACGGAAACTCAACAAAATTTCTGCAAAAGCATCCCTTCTCAAAGGCTACCAAGATCATTGACCTCAGTAATGATTTCAGATTAGAAGCAAATAGCTCTTTTGGAGGCAAGGACTTTGTGTATGGCCTTCCTGAACTCAATAGAGATAAGATAAAGAAGGCAAAGTATATTGCAAATCCGGGATGTTTTGCCACCGCTATTCAATTGGCTTTACTACCTCTTGCTAAGGCAAATCTGTTAGACAAAGAGGTCCATGTCAATGCTACAACCGGCAGTACAGGTGCAGGAGTTGGCCTGTCACCTACCACCCATTTTAGCTGGCGCGAAAATAATATGTCTCACTACAAAGCCTTTACCCATCAACATTTAGGTGAGATCAACGAAAGTCTGAAGCATTTACAAAAAGATAAAGGAAAGCTTCTATTCATTCCGAACCGTGGGAATTTTGCCCGGGGTATTTGGGTTACGGCTTATACGCATTTTAAAGGAAGTGAGAGCGAGGCGATCAACCTATATAAGGACTATTATAAGGAAGCACCTTTTACACAGCTCTCTGAAGAACCTATTGCCTTAAAACAAGTGGTCAATACCAATTACTGCCACTTGCATGTAATAGTACATGATGAAATGATCCTTATTGCTTCGGCAATAGACAATTTGCTCAAGGGAGCCAGTGGACAAGCGGTACAAAATATGAACCTTATGTTTGGTTTTCCTGAAAAGGAAGGCCTGCAATTAAAGTCGGGTGTATATTAATCCCAACTCAAATATTAAAGACAAAAATAACCAGTAGAATAAGCATATGAAAATAGCCATTATTGGAGCCGGGAACCTTGGAGTATCCATTGCAAAGGGTATATTACACAGCAATGGAGCAACTACCATGTATCTCACCAAAAGACACCCGGAAAATATCAAGGATTTTGAGAAATACGGAAACGTTACCGTTACATCAGACAATTCCCTGGCAGTAAAACAATCGGACATTCTAATATTCTCTGTACAACCAGGGCATTTTGAACAGATCTTAAATGAGATAAAGGAGCACCTCACTGAGAAGCATGTCATTATTTCAACCATCACAGGATTCAGTATTGAAAAGATTGAATCCGTAATTGGGAAGAATGCCTTTATTATTCGAAGTATGCCAAATACGGCCATCTCAGTTGGGAAGTCTATGACCTGTTTATGCAGTAATGAAATGGGGGCAAAACGCATCGATCTTGCAAAGGCAATCTATAACAGAATGGGACATTCCATGGAGATCCCTGAAAGTCAGATGCAGGCCGCTACAGTAATATGTGCCAGTGGTATCGCTTTTTGGATGCGACTTATCCGAGCCACCACACAAGGAGCCATTCAGTTGGGATTTGATGCAAAAGAGGCACAAGAATTGGCCATGCATACTTGTAATGGAGCAGCTTCCTTATTGATAGAATCCGGAAATCATCCGGAAGAAGAAATAGATAGGGTTACAACGCCAATGGGATGTACCATTGAAGGCTTAAATGAAATGGAACACCAGGGCTTAAGCTCTTCGCTAATACGAGGCATCGTCACTTCGTTTGAGAAGATCACTCAGATAAGAAAAGGTTAATATGAAACTATTCGACGTATACCCTTTATACGATATAACTCCGGTCTCTGCCAAAGGAGTGATCCTAACGGATGACAAGGGTCAGGATTACCTCGATCTATATGGGGGTCATGCAGTAATATCCATAGGGCATGGGCATCCTCATTACGTAAAGCGGCTCAAAGATCAACTAGATCAAATAGGGTTTTATAGCAATGCTGTCCAAAATCCATTGCAACAAGAATTGGCCAAAAAATTAGGAAGTCTTTCAGGCTGTGATGATTATCAGCTCTTTCTTTGTAATTCTGGGGCAGAAGCCAATGAGAATGCACTTAAATTAGCGTCTTTTCACACAGGAAAATCCAGAGTAATCGCTTTTTACAATAGTTTTCATGGGCGCACCTCTGCTGCTGTCGCAACAACAGATAATCCTGCCATTAACGCTCCGATCAACAAACAGCAAAAGGTAACCTTTTTATCGTTCGAAGATACACTTGGTTTAAAGCAAGAGTTGGAAAAAGAAGATGTCTGCGCAGTAATCCTGGAGGCCATTCAAGGCGTAGGCGGCTTGGATGAGCCTTCTACCAAATTTTACCAGGAAGTAGCTCACATTTGTAAAGAGCACAAGGTAGTTCTTATTGCAGATGAAGTTCAATCTGGCTTTGGAAGAAGCGGTAAATTCTTTGCCTTTCAACACCATAATATTGAACCAGACATAATTTCCATAGCCAAAGGGATGGGTAACGGCTTTCCTGTAGGTGGTATTTTGATCAATCCAAAGATCAAAGCTTCTTACGGGATGCTGGGAACTACTTTTGGGGGTAACCACTTGGCGTGTATAGCTACTCTGGCAGTATTGGAAGTACTGGAAAAAGAAGACCTTATTTCAAATGCTGAAGAACTTGGGCTCTATTTTAAGCAAAAAGCAATCGAAATACCCCAGGTAAAACGAGTAAAAGGAAAAGGCCTGATGCTGGGACTCGAATTTGATTTTGAAGTGGCCTCTCTCAGAAAAAAACTCATTTATAACCAGAGTATTTTCACGGGCGGTGCAAAAGACAAAAAAGTCTTGCGTATACTGCCGGCTCTTAATATCAATAAAACTCATATAAATCATTTTTTCGATGCTCTAAAACAGGAATTGCCATGAAGCATTACGTCACAGTACACGACATAGATTCTTCCAGGGAATGGATAGACTTAGCCGGGGAATTGAAGAAAGACCCTCTTAAATTTAAGGAATTAGGGCAGGGTAAATCAATTGGCCTGTTGTTCTTCAACAATAGTTTACGTACCCGACTGAGTACACAAAAAGCGGCATTTCATTTGGGTATGCACTGTATGATCATGAATTTTAGTAGTGAAGGATGGGCGCTCGAATTTGAAGATGGAACCATCATGGATCAGGGCAAGGCTGAACATATCCGAGAAGCAGCCCAGGTGGTCTCTCAGTACTGTGATGTTTTGGGTGTTAGAGCCTTCGCCTCTTTGACGAACAAGGAACAAGATGAGGCAGAGACCGTGTTGAATGGATTTAAAAAATACGCCACTATTCCCCTATTGAATATGGAAAGTGCAATAGAGCATCCTTTGCAGGCCCTTGCCGATCTGATCACCATCTCCGAAAACACTAAAAAAAAGAATCCTAAGGTAGTATTGTCCTGGGCGCCACACCCAAAGGCCCTTCCGCACGCAGTGGCTAATTCCTTTGTGGAGGTCATGAGACAAAATCCGCAGATCAATTTTAGTATCACTCATCCTAAAGGGTATGAACTCAACCCTGAGATCACTAAAGATGTGCCAATAGTATATGATCAGCATAAAGCCCTGGAGGAGGCCGACTTTGTATATGTAAAGAATTGGAGCAGTTATAGTTCTTATGGTAAGGTGCTGAGCACAGACCCACAATGGATGATCACAAAGGAGAAGTTGGGAAAAGCGCGGTTTATGCACTGTCTTCCCGTTAGGCGGAATGTAGTAGTAGAAGACGCCGTACTTAATGGCGATCAATCATTGGTCATGGAACAAGCCAATAATAGAACCTATGCGGCTCAGGTAGCTATATATAAAATATTAAAAGGATTATGAAACCTGCATTATCTGTTGTAAAAATAGGAGGAAACATCATTGAAAATGAGAAAGAATTAGCTCGTTTTATGATCCTCTTCTCCCAGATCCAAGGACCTAAGATCCTAGTACATGGTGGTGGTAAAAAGGCCACAGCAATGTCTGAAAAATTAGGCATAAAGACCACCATGGTGCAAGGAAGACGCATTACAGATAAGAAAAGCTTAGAAGTGGCTGTGATGACCTATGGGGGACTTGTAAATAAATCTATAGTAGCATCACTGCAAGCCCTGAAATGCAACGCAATTGGTCTTAGTGGTGCTGATGCAGGAATCATTAAAGCGATTAAACGACCTGTAGATTCGGTAGATTTTGGATTTGTTGGTGATATTGTATCGGTACATACTCAGGCCCTCTTAACTTTTTTGCAAACAGGTCTGGTCCCTGTTTTTTGTGCCCTAACTCATGATGGAGAGGGGCAATTACTGAATACGAATGCAGATACCATCGCTTCTGAATTGGCTATTGCCTTGACCAAAGAATACACCACTACCCTGTATTACTGTTTTGAAAAACCAGGTGTACTGGGTGATGTGAGCAGCGACAATTCCGTTATTTCACATATTAACAAACAGACCTATTTTAGTCTGTTAAAAGAACATACGATTGCCGGTGGTATGTTGCCAAAATTGGAAAATTGTTTTTATGCACTAGACCATTCTGTTCATAAAGTTTGCATTGGCAATATGCAAATGTTACGCCCGCATGCTACAACCTATACAACCCTGACCCTATGAAGCAAGATGTGACACAATTGACAAAAAATGCCATCTCGTTATTGAAGGAATTAATTGCGACTCCTTCTTTTTCCTCTGAGGAAAATAATACCGCTCTGCTCATTGAAAAGTGGTTCACCGCCAATAGCATAGAGTTTAAAAGAGAGCATAACAATGTGTACGCTTTTAATAAATACTTTGATGAAGCTAAGCCAACTTTGCTTTTGAACTCGCACCATGACACTGTACAACCAAATTCGGCTTATACTAAGGATCCGTTCTTACCACAAGTAGAAGATGGTAAACTCTATGGCCTGGGTAGCAATGATGCTGGTGGAGCACTGGTATCCTTGATCGCTACCTTCACCTATTTCTATGAAGAGAAGGACCTATCACACAATCTAATTATAGTAGCTTCGGCGGAGGAAGAGAGTTCTGGTCCTAATGGCCTTAATTCCATGCTAAAAATTCTTCCCGAAATTACGGTGGCCATTGTTGGCGAACCAACCTTGATGCAACTTGCGATCGCAGAAAAAGGACTGGTAGTTTTTGATGCAGAAGTAAAAGGCACCCCTTCCCATGCAGCACATCCTAATGAGAATAATGCAATTTATAATTGTATTGACGTACTGGACTGGTTTAAAAACTATCGATTCCAAAAAGTATCTGAAGTTTTGGGAGAAGTAAAAGTAACTGTTACACAAATAAATGCCGGAAGCCAACACAATGTGGTACCAGCCAAGGTAGATCTGGTAATTGATGTTAGAGTAAATGATTGTTATACCAACAAAGAGATCGTGGCTATACTGCAAAAAGATTCTCCATGTAAAATAACACCTCGCTCATTGCGATTAAACTCTTCATCTATACCTAAAGAGCATCCTTTAGTGCAGTCAGGATTAACCCTGGGAAGAACATCTTATGGTTCTCCAACACTATCAGATCAGGCGGCACTAAGTTGTCCCTCTTTAAAATTGGGTCCAGGAGACAGTACACGTTCGCATAGTGCAGACGAATATATTTTTGTATCTGAAATAAAAGAAGGTATTCAATTGTATATCAACTTATTAAAAGGATTTCTAATTACGGTATAACCCATACTAACCATCTAAAACAACACATCATGAAACTTTGGGAAAAAGGAATGAAAACGAATGAGAAGATAGATCGTTTTACAGTGGGAAATGACAGGGAATTAGATCTTGTCCTTGCGAAGTATGACGTAAGAGCATCTAAAGCACATGCCAATATGTTGGGCTCTATTGGATTGCTGACAAAAGAAGAAAATCTTGCGCTGATATCGGCCCTTGATGAAATTCATGAATCTATTGAAAAAGGCGAGTTTACGATAGAAGAGTCCTTTGAGGATATGCATTCCAAAATTGAATTTCTTCTTATACAAAAACTTGGTGATACGGGAAAAAAGATACATACCGCCCGTTCCCGAAATGATCAGGTATTGGTAGCAATGCAACTGTTCATAAAGGAAGAATTACAAACAATTAAGAAACAAGTAAAGGAACTTTTTGAGGTCCTGCTTCAGATGGCGGCTAAGAATAAAAAAGTGATCCTGCCCGGATATACGCATCTACAGGTGGCAATGCCCTCTTCCTTTGGACTTTGGTTTTCTGCTTATGCAGAAAGCCTTATTGATGATCTTATTTTTGTAGATGCCGCTTTGAAGATAGCAGATCAAAATCCGTTGGGTAGTGCAGCCGGGTATGGAAGTTCTTTCCCAATAGATCGGGAAATGACCAGCCGGGAACTAGATTTTAATACGCTTAAATACAATGTAGTTGCAGCACAAATGGGGCGAGGAAAAGTGGAAAAGGCAGCAGCTGTAGGAATGGCTGGTGTAGCTTCCACCCTTTCAAAATTGGCCATGGACATCTGTTTGTACATGAGTCAGAATTTCAATTTTATTTCATTTCCGGACGATCTCACAACAGGTAGCAGTATAATGCCGCACAAAAAAAATCCGGATGTTTTTGAATTGGTACGTGGCAAATGCAACGTAATTCAGGCTCTGCCTAATGAATTGACATTATTACTTACCAACTTGCCCAGTGGGTATCACAGGGACCTGCAAATTACCAAGAATAGTTTGCTGCCGGCACTGCAAGAATTAAAGGCTTGTTTAGATATTATGACCTTTAGTCTTCCCAAGGCAGTGGTTCGGAAAGATATTCTTGAGGACCCAAAATACGATCTTCTATTTACAGTAGATGCCTTAAATGATCTAGTACTCCAGGGGATTCCATTCAGGGATGCCTATAAGCAGATCGCATTACAAGTGGAGGAAGGAAAATTTATGTTTGGCAAAGACGCTAAGCATACGCACCAGGGAAGTATAGGCAACCTTTGCTTACAGGAGATCCGAGATAAAATGAAGCTACTCTCCTAAAAGAACTTCAACTATCAACAGAGAATTACCGCTTGTCTGCTTATTGTATCATTCCTAAATTAATGACCTCTTGTGAGGTTAATGGACGCCAATGACCTCTTGGAAGATCTTTTTTTGTAAGGTTGGCAAAGATCACACGGTCTAATTTCACGACATCATATCCCAAATGTTCAAAAATACGCCGAACTATCCTGTTCTTCCCACTGTGTATTTCTACTCCCACCTCTTTCTTTGGAGCATTGTTCAAATAACTAATCTCATCTACTTTGATAAGACCATCTTCCAGCATTATCCCCTCTTGTATCCTATGAAGGTCATCTGCCTTTAGGTTTTTGTTGAGTTCAACATGATAGATCTTCCGCACACCATACCTGGGGTGTGTCAGTTTTTTTGCCAGGTCACCATCATTCGTAAATAATAAAAGTCCGGTTGTATTTCTGTCTAAACGCCCTACGGGGACCAACCTGGATTTGGTGGCATTTGAAATTAATTCCATGACGGTTCTTCTGCCTTTTTCATCCCTGGTGGTAGTGATAAAATTCTTAGGTTTATTTAGGAGTATATATTCCTTTTTCTCGGGATTAAGTAGTCGTCCATCAAAACGAACTTTATCGGTTCTGCTTACTTTATGGCCCATTTCTGTTACCGGTTTTCCATTCACGGTAACATTCCCTGCAGCAATGTAGGTGTCTGCTTCTCTTCTCGAACAAACCCCTGCATTGGCTACATATTTGTTTAGGCGAATTAATCCCGAATCTGAAGCTGGATTTTTCTCCCTATGTTTTTTAATTGGGGCATTCCCACGGGCATAGCTTTTCTTCCGGTAGTTTCCTGCGCCTCGGCCCGAAGATTTTCCTTCATCATTATAGTCAGATCTGCTCATGGATAAATTTTTTTCAAAGGTAGCAAAATGCTGTAAGCCATGCTATCATCTTAACGCTAAGTGTTAGAAAGAACCAGCAAGCAAGCCTTTGAATTTAGGCTTCATCGGTCCATGTTTTCTTGAATGAGACAGTCCCGCTAAGTCAATTAGGCACTAGCTCCTTTATGATTACTTTGGGGAAACATTTGTTATAAAATTCGATTTAGTACAAGATCTACATTGATCAACAGTATACTAAATACGCCCACAATGATGATAAATTTAAGGATGTTGTGAAGCCAAACGTAATGTTTCTTGGTTGAGGATCTCCATAGTAGGATCAAAAAACAGATCAATAAAACAATACTTGCAATAAAATACAGGTACATATAGCCCACATCGAAGGATCTGATCAATAAGATTGCAGGAACCAAGGTTAGTACAACTAAGAGGGTAATATAAGCCTTTGCGTATTTTGTACCATACAAGATCGGGATGGTCTTATAATTCAGCGCAATATCACCTGCTATATTTTCCATATCCTTGATCAATTCCCTTGCCAAAATAAGTAGGAAGAGGAACATTGCATGGACAAAGATCACAGTTTCAAAATTCTTGTAATACACAAACACTGCGAAAAAGGGGGTAATTGCCAAAAAGGCGGAAACTAAGTTACCTACAAAAGCAATTTTTTTCAATTTATGTGAGTACAGCCAGATGCCAAAAATATAGCCGGAAAAAAAGAGAACAGCTCTAAAGGACACATAACTCGCAAAAAGAACTGCTAAAAAATTCAGTATAAAATAAGTACTCAATTTAGTTTGCTGGCTTACAAGACGGTCGAGCATAGATTTGTGAGGCTTGTTGATCAGATCTTTCTCTGAATCGTAAAAACTATTAATGATGTAGCCTCCTGCAATCACCAGAGAAGAGGCGAAAACAATGACAAACAATCTCAGATCGAATACTACCTTCCAGAGGGGAAGATTAGGTGCGAGAATATAAATGGATGCAAGGTATTGAGCAATGACGATCATCAATACATTGTACCCTCTTACAATGGAAAACAAACTCAGCAGCTTCAAAAGCAAGAGTTTGTTCTTTCTACTAAGCATTCTTGTTTATTTAGAAGTTGTAAACCACTTCCAGCCGATATTCCTTAAGCGCATTCTTGGCCTTTTCAATATCCTGTGTGAAGCCCAGAATATAGCCTCCGCCTCCGGAACCACATAATTTTAAATAATAATCATTTGTTTCTATCCCCTGTTCCCACAGTTGATGAAATTGTGGCGGGATCATAGGCTTGAAATGGTCCAAAACAACATGAGAAAGTTGTTTTATATTCCCGAATAGAGATTTTACATTACCTGTAAGGAAATCTTCAACACAGGCATCAGTATGTTTTATAAACTCTTCTTTCAATACAGTCCTAAATCCTTCGTGTTTCATTTTTTCCATAAAGATCTGAACCATAGGCGCAGTTTCTCCGGTTATTCCACTATCTAAAAGGAATACTGCTCCTTTCCCATCTTTATTCTGGGAAGGAATGCTGGTAGATTCAATATTATCCTGAGAGTTGATCAGGATGGGCAAACTAAGGTAACTGTTCAAAGGATCCAATCCAGAAGATTTTCCGTGAAAAAAGGATTCCATTTTTCCAAATATGGTCTTTAATTTCAGAAGTTTTTCACGGGTAAGATTCTCTAAAATCGTGATCTTGTTTTTGGCATATTTGTCATAAATAGCAGCTACCAAGGCACCACTACTGCCAATACCGTATCCCTGTGGTATGGAGCTATCAAAATACATTCCTTTTTCAAGATCATTTCTAAGGGCCTCAATATCAAATGTAACCAGAGAGGGATTCTCCTCCTGAATTTTTGCTAAATGCTCAGCAAATCTCCTAAGGCTATCATTAGATCTTTTACCAGCTTCAGACAGAGTTTTCTCAGTCTTTAAGGCGCCTTTAAAGAAATTATATGGAATGGATAGGCCTTTGGAATCTTTAATGATCCCGTATTCTCCGAAGAGGAGGATCTTAGAATAAAAGAGGGGTCCTTTCATGATCTGATTGCTGTTATACTAAATAAAAATAGTACTAAATTAGGTACGATGGCCTTAAAGATCAGACTTTCTTGGATCCTCCGCCAACTTGGTCGCAAATATACTGCCCATTTTCACAATACACAACAAGCTCATTCTTAATAAATTGCAAAACTTTCTCGGTGTATTTTTGAGGATATAAGAGATGAACATTGGCCCCGGCATCGAGCGTAAAACACAGAGGGACTCCACTTTCCTTCCTATACGACCAAATTTTTTCAATTATGGACAAGGTTTGCGGTTTCATTAGCACGAAATAGGGTACACTTGTCATCATCATTGCATGCAAAGTAAGAGCCTCACTCTCAACTATTTCTATAAATTCCTGTAGGTCTCCTGTCTCGAAAACAGAAAGCAATCTGGATAAATTCATATGCGCCTGGGCGAATCGTGTTTTGGCAAAAGGATGATTATTCATCAGATCGTGTCCTGCGGTGCTGCTGACAATCTTCTCCCCTTTGTGAACCAGTAAAATAGTATCCTGATATTCCTTAAAAACCTCATGGACCTTACCTCCATATGACAAACCTATAAGATCAGAACTGTCAGAAAGATCCTTGTGCCTCCCCCATTCTACTATGGGCCCACTAATACTCCTACAGGCACTGCCAGAGCCTAAACGAGCTAGAAAAGACGCTTTTTTTAATAAAAAATCGGAGTCCATAGAAGGCACCATTCTTTTTTCCATGTCCATAAGGCATAAAGCCAAGGCTGCCATCCCGCTTGCAGAAGAGGCTATTCCACTGCTATGGGGAAAGGTATTGCTCGTCTCGATCTTTAGATGATACTCATTTAAAAACGGCAAATATTTAGAAATACGTTGAAAGAAGGTGCTGATCTTAGGTCGAAATTCTTCCTTTGATTTCCCTTCAAAAAGAAGATCAAATGATGTTTCTCCATTGCCCTTTTCCTTCCTTTCAAATGCTACTGAAGTAGTGGTGGCAGCATTAGACAGTGTAAAACTAATAGAAGGATTAGCCGGGATCTGATCTGGAAATTTTCCCCAGTATTTTACAAGGGCTATATTACTTGGTGCCCTCCATGCTGTTGAACCTGAAGTAACCAGGGTTGGATATTTCGAAGGAATAAATTCCTGTTCGTTCATTCTACGAAAATTTGATGCAAAGATAGTTTTTCAACACTTTAGGCATACCCTCAATTAAAATAAATTCCTATTTTAGGCTGCTTAGAATGGTTCCCAATGAAGAAAAAAGTACTGTACATAGTCATTGCCGTTACCATTTGCCTGCTTATTGGTTTTTTAGCAGGTTTTGCCACCCAAAGTTCTGTAAACACCTGGTATACCACCCTTAACAAACCAAGTTTTAATCCACCAAACTGGATTTTTGCACCTGTTTGGACCATTTTGTATATCCTTATGGGAATTGCGGCCGGATTGGTCTGGGCCAAGGGTTTTTATCATGTATGGGTTAAAACAGCCCTCTATTATTTTGGGTTTCAACTCCTTTTTAACGCCTTATGGAGCATTGTATTCTTTGGATTTCAAGAACCTTTCTGGGCCTTGTTGGTTATTCTGGTCTTATTGATCCTAATTCTATTAACCATTAAGTGGTTTAAGATTGTAAGCAGACCCGCAGCCTATCTGCTTCTTCCTTACCTGCTTTGGGTAAGCTTTGCTATGGTTCTGAATTACAAGATCTGGGAATTGAACTAAGTATTTAGTCGTCTATCTTTTTAGGTTTTATTCCTAATTATGTCAAATAAAATAATTCCTTTACATTTAAAGAATTGGAATATTAAAAAAGAATAAAGGACCTATATGCAATCATACATTCTGGCCCTGGACCAGGGAACTACAAGTTGCAGGGCACTGGTATTGGACAAAAAGGGCACTATTGTCTCCTCCGCACAAAAAGAGTTTACACAGCATTTTCCAAAACCTGGATGGGTAGAGCATGATGCGCTTGAGATTTGGAATACGCAGGCTGAGATGATGAACTTGGCGCTAGATCAAAAGAAGATCTCTCCGAAATCTATTGCTGCCATCGGTATTACAAATCAGCGCGAAACAGTTGTTATTTGGGATAAGAATACAGGATTCCCTGTCTATAATGCTATTGTTTGGCAGGATAAACGAACCGCCGATTACTGTGATGCCTTAAAGAAGGAAGGAAAGTCGGATATGATGCGACAGAAAACGGGCTTGGTCATAGACGCCTATTTTTCCGGCACCAAGGTAAAATGGATTTTAGATAATGTGGAGGGTGTCCGCAAACGGGCAGAAGCCGGTGAGCTTCTTATGGGTACCATAGACAGCTGGCTTATTTGGAAGATGACCGAGGGTGGCTTGCATATAACAGATGTAACCAATGCATGCCGTACGCTATTTTTTGACATCAATACCCTGGCCTGGGATGCCGAATTATTAAAAATGTTCAACATTCCTTCTTCCATATTGCCGGAAGTGAAGTCATCTAGTGAGGTTTATGGTCATACATCAGAATCACTATTAGGGATAAAAATTCCGATCGCCGGTATTGCCGGAGATCAACAGGCAGCCTTATTTGGCCAAATGTGTACAAAACCCGGAATGGTTAAAAATACCTATGGAACCGGTTGTTTTATGTTAATGAACATTGGAGATAAACCTATAGTTTCTAAGAACAATTTGCTTACCTCAGTAGGGTGGCAGATCAATGGAAAAACACAATATGTTCTGGAGGGAAGTATTTTTATTGCCGGGGCAGTAGTACAATGGCTTCGCGATAGTCTAAAGATCATCAACTCATCTGCTGAGATTGAACAGATAGCCTGCTCTGTGGATAGTACAGATGGCGTCTACTTTGTACCTGCTTTTGCAGGTCTTGGTGCCCCACATTGGAATCAGCATGCCAAGGGATCCATTTTTGGGCTTACCAGGGGAAGTACCTACGCCCATATTGCCAGGGCAGCTCTGGAATCAATTGCATATCAGACCATGGATGTCCTAAAAGCAATGGAGGCCGATGCGGGCATTTCGATCAAGGAACTGCGCGTAGATGGAGGTGCCACCGTGAATAATTTACTGATGCAATTTCAGGCAGATGTTCTTAATACTATTACTGTTCGACCTAAAATTGTAGAAACTACGGTCATGGGTGCTGCCTTTCTCGCAGGTTTGGCCGTTGGCTATTGGAACGATCTTGAAGAAATACAAACCATCTGGGAAACTGAACATCGTTTTATACCAAATCCAAATAGAACAGAAATAGAAGAAGGCATCAAAGGTTGGTATAAAGCCATTAGTGCCCTGGAATATTGGACCAAAGAATCTTAATACAATACTATGACACCTTTTATTGCTGAATTGATAGGAACCGCTCTTTTGATAACCCTCGGGTGTGGCGTTGTAGCCAATGTTATTTTAGAAAAGACAAAAGGACATGGTGGAGGGTGGATGGTGATCACTACTGCCTGGGCCTTTGCTGTTTTTGTAGGTGTAGTGGTAGCCGGACCTTACAGTGGTGCCCATATAAATCCTGCTGTTACAATTGGCTTGGCAGTTGCAGGTAGTTTTGAATGGTCTGAAGTTCCCTCCTACCTCCTGGCACAACTTCTGGGGGCTATGATCGGAGCTGCAATAGTATGGATCATGTACAAGGATCACTTTGATCTTACTAAGGATAAAAGCTTAAAACTAGGGGTGTTTTCCACTATTCCTGCCATACGCAATTACGGATCCAATCTTTTTAGCGAGGCTGTTGGCACCTTTGTCCTTGTCTTTACCATTCTGTTTTTTACAGATGCTTCTATGGCTAATACAGAAGAGATCATAGGTCTTGGTTCTTTAGGTGCACTACCCGTGGCGCTCCTGGTTTGGGGTATTGGACTGGCATTAGGCGGAACTACTGGCTATGCCATTAATCCTGCTCGTGACCTGGGCCCCAGACTCATACACGCGCTCATGCCAATTAAAGAAAAAGGCGGCAGTGATTGGGCCTATTCCTGGGTACCTGTATTGGGGCCTATACTAGGAGGCATAGCAGCAGCCGGACTATCTTTCTTGGTCCTTGCTTAAAATAGGGTCTTTCTCAAGAACTTGCTATGGCCTGTGCTGCTAAATAAGATCCCGTCCACGCATTTTGGAAATTATATCCGCCTGTAATAGCATCAATATTTAGAATTTCCCCTGCAAAATAAAGTCCTGGGTGAAGTTTGCTTTCAAAGGACTTAAAATTGATCTCTTTCAGGTCTATTCCACCTGCCGTTACAAATTCTTCTTTAAACGTGCTTTTCCCCTCTACTAAAAATTCGCCAGCAGTGAGTTCTCTCGCCAGTTCCTGAAGTTGCTTCTTGGAGATATCGGCCCATTTCTGATCAGATTGAATACCCGCTGCCTGCACCAATTTCCCCCATAATCGTTTTGGTAGATCTAACGGATGTGTCCTGAAAACTGTTTTCTTTGCCTCTATTTCTTTTACTTCCATCAAAAAGGAAAATAGACCTTGCTGATGATACTCTGGCACCCAATTTACCTGTATCCTGAAACGGTATTGGTAGTCGTGTAAGATTCTAGCGCCCCAGGCAGAAAGTTTGAGGATAGCCGGCCCGCTCATTCCCCAATGAGTGATCAACAACGGACCTTCAGAAACCAATTCGTCACTGCGCTCAGCGGTGCTTTTCAGGGATACCGTTATTTTTTTGCCGGGTATGTCTCTGGATACCACTTTTACCCTCGCGTGAGTGCTAAGTCCGGGGATCCCCTCAATACGTGGATCTCGGATATTAAAGGTAAATAAAGAAGGAACAGGTTCTATTATTGTGTATCCTAACCTTTTTAGAACATTCCACATTTTTGGACTACTCCCGGTAGTAATGAGCAATCGTTTCGCAAAAAAAGATTTTGTCTTGGTTTTTACTTCATAATCTTCCCGGTTCTCCGAATCAGAAGAAGGAACTAAGATATCCGTAACAACGGTATTCCTTATAAGATCTATCTTGGAACCCTCAATGGCGTCCATAAAGCAATCGATAATGGTTTGGGAAGAGTTCGAAACAGGGAACATTCTTCCATCATCTTCGATCTTTAATTCAATACCACGATTTTGAAAAAATTGTACAGTATGTTCACTATGATGGGTGTTAAAAGGACCGAGTAACTCCTTCTCTCCTCTGGGATAGTGTTGTGCCAGGATTTTGGGGTTGAACTGGGCATGGGTTACATTGCAACGACCGCCTCCAGATACTTTTACCTTCCCAAGTACGTGTTTTCCCTGTTCAATAATGGCTAGTTTCAGATCTGGCCTGAAGTCAGCCAAATTGATGGCTCCATAAAAACCTGCAGCTCCTCCTCCAATAACAATAACATCATACATTAGTGGGCCCTCTCGGGATAATTGGTAAAGATCCCGTCTACCTTGAAAGATCTCATCGCTTCTATGTCCTCTGGTTCATTTACTGTCCAGGTATACACCTTAAAACCTTCATCATGTAATGCTTTTACTGTATCAGCATTTAAGGTCTTGTAATTTGGGTTGATGGCCACAGCTCCTAACTTTTTCGCAGTTGGTATCGCCTTAATGGGATCTTCTTCCGTAAGAACGGCAATGGCAATGTCCGGATTATAAGATCGCATACTCTCCAATTCCTGCCAATTAAAGCTGGAGATCACAAAATCATCTAATTTCCATCCTTTTTCCTTGATATAGTAATCTATAATAAAATTAACCCTATCTGAGGTGTCGGCGCCTTTAAGTTCAATGTTCAGAGGTACCCTATGATCAATCAGTTTAAGTACGTCCTGGAGCATAGGTATCTTGTGATTTCCCTCGAGGATCACTTTTCGTAACTCGAAGAAATTGTAATCTTCAATAAGCCCTCCGGCATTACTTAGACGTTCCAGGCGTTCATCGTGAAAGACAACGATCTCTCCACTTTTTATCTTAAAAACATCGATCTCGATCATATCTACCCCCAGATCCATTGCCTTCTGAATGGAAGCAAGTGAATTTTCGGTCTCATGCCCCATTGCTCCCCTATGACCTATTACAAGCATATTATGATTCATTTCTGCACAACTTGAAATTAGTACAATCAATAAGACGATTCCATATTTCTTCATGGTCCATGTAATTTTTCTATTTCCCAAAAATACAATAAGCAATGAAAAATAACTCAACCTTTTATCATCTTACATATTACTAGTATTTTAATATTTTTTCTGCTGTATTCTTATTTTTTATGATAATTTTTTCTATTATTGACAATTTTTATTTAATACCTTTGACAGTACATCAACCCATTAAAATTTAAAACTATGTTTAGTAAACAACATCTCTTGTCTACATTAGTGGCTGCAGTCACTATGTTCTTTCTGGGCTACCTTATTTGGGGAGTAGCAACCGTTGACTTTTTTGAGGGACATACCATCAACAGTGTTATGAAGGATCCTCCACTTTTTCCGTTCATCATTCTAGCTAATTTGATCGCCGCGTTTACCCTTTGTGTTATTTATGGCAAATGGGCCCGAGGGTATCACAGCATGGGTGGTGGTTTTCAATTCGGGGTTTGGATAGGCATTTTTGTGGGATTAGGAATGGGATTACTTTGGTATGGTACCAGCGAAATGATGGACCTGCAAGGACATCTTGTGGAGGCTGTATTAGAAATTGTCTATTATGGAATTGTTGGTATGGTGATAGGCTTAATGTTCAAGGCTACACAACCTAAAGGTGAGAATGCATAAGTATACAAGGGTAAGTCTCTTATTCAGAAAACAGATACTTACCCTTTTTCCTTTAGTCTAAATACAAAAGATTGTAGAGGAGCCAACGCCACATCGAACAGGCCTTGTCCCCCTTCAATCTTTAGGGTAACTTTTTCTTTATTATAAAGCAGATCGGTCATTTCATAGGACACACCTTCTTGTAAGTCCCAGGCTTTAACGACTGAGGGAGGTATTTTCATTTGGAATTTATACGACTTTTCTGTGTCGAAATTGGAAAGCACCAGGAGACGCTCTTTATCTTGCCATCTAACAAATGATAGCACTCTGTAGTTGTATCCCTCAGTATGATCTCTATTGTAATAATGAATATCTTCATAGGCACCCATCAGGGCGTCATTGCTTATGGTAACATTTAAAAGGCGCTTGTAAAAATCGCGCAACTCTTTTTCTTCTTCAGTTAATTGTCCTCCATCAAATTTTTTATCATTTACCCAACGTTGATGATGGGGCACACCTATATAGTCAAATATGGATGTTCTTGAAGGAGACCCAAAACCGGCGTTTTCTGCTCCAGGCTCTCCAACTTCCTGACCAAAATATATCATGGTGGGAGAGGTGCTTAAGGTGGCAGATACCACCATGGCAGGTTTACCTATTTGAGCGTTACCTACAAATTCGGGACTGGCAATACGTTGCTCATCGTGATTTTCAAGAAAATGAAGCATATGATGCTCTATATCCATAAGGCCTTTTTGCACAACAGGGATATGGTCTGTCCACCCATGCCCTTGCATTATATGTTTTAAACTATCATATAGTTCTACCTTATCATATAAGTAGTCCATTTTTCCCTTAGAAATATATTCCCGGTAAAGTGAAGGATTATAGACCTCAGCCAAAATTAATGCCTTCTCATTTTTTTCTTTAATATGAGAATTTAAGTAGCTCCAGAATTCTACCGGGACCATCTCTGCCATATCAAAACGGAAACCATCCACTCCCATATCTAACCAATACAGAGCGATGTCCTTAAATTTTATCCAGGAATCTGGTACGGCTTTATCAGACCAAAAATCGAGATGCTCCTTATGAGTCCTGGAACCAAATTCGTCTGGTAATTTCTCAAAATCAACATTCCCATCGGGGCGAACACCATAATTTATCTTTACAGTCTCATACCAGTCATTCATTTCTGGTTGTGATTTTCTAGACCCGTTGCCGGTCCATTTTGCTGGATCTTCAGGGAAATAATGATCTACTAGGGGATGCGGATCACCCCCTATTGGCCGATATCCGTTGGTCCAATCAGGCACTTGAAATGATGCCCCGGGGATGTAGTAAAAGTTATTATCCCTTTGATACTCTAATGAAGTATTATCAGACGCTCCAAAAGGTTCTTTCCCGGGAGGTGTTGAGGAACCTTCGTAATGTCTGGCCACATGATTTGGTACAATGTCTATGATCAAATGCAAGCCCGCCTTATGCGTCCTGCTGATTAGCTCTTTAAATTCCTCTAACCGTCTTGCAGGGTCTATTGCAAGATCCGGATTTACATTATAGTAGTCCTTTACCGCATATGGAGATCCCGCTCTTCCTTTTATTACATCGGGATCGTCGTTCGTAATTCCAAAGGCGGTATAGTCAGTAACCAGGGCATGGTGAGGTACACCGGTATACCAAATATGGGTTACACCTAATTCTTTTATTTCCTTTAATGCATTGGTTGTAAAATCATTGAATTTCCCAACTCCATTTTCCTGTAGGGTTCCCCAAGGTTTATTGGTCGTATTTGTATTCCCGAATAACCTTGTAAAGACCTGATATATTACTTTTTTTCTTTCCTTTTTCATAATTGTAATCTCCTTTGTATCCTTTGAGAATTTACGGTCATTCTTGCAGGCAACTACTGCCAACACAAGAAATATAGCGATCAGATACCGTCTTATCATATCCTTTTAATTTGAGAGCAGTAGTACTCCCTTTTTCTTTAATTGGAATTTATTTCCTATGACTAACTTTTCTCCTGAAATTACATCCCGAAAATTTGACCCAAGTATATTCATTTCACGAAAACGGTCCGTGGAAAGGGAAACAGACTCCTCATTTTTGTTTAAGATCAACAAGACCTTTTTATTTCCTTTGTGCCGAACTAACACATAGATACCGTTCTCTGGGGCAAAGTGTTTGGTGGCACCTTCGTGAATTGCAGGTTCGCTTTTCCTGAAAAGCAACAAGGTTTTTAGAAATTCTTGCATTTTCCTTGCCTTAGCACCCATTCCCACTCCAGTGAAGGCATTGATCTTATCATCTGGCCATCCTCCGGGAAAATCGGTTCTGATAAGACCATGATCTCCCGGTTTTTTACTATTATCCATTAGGATCTCAGTACCGTAATATACTTGCGGAATACGCGGGGCCATTAGGATAAAGGCCAGCGCCATTCTTGTTAAGGTCTCATCTTTTTGGAGTTGGGTATAGATACGGTCCATATCATGATTATCTCCAAAAAGCATCATGTCTAAAGGAGAAGCATAATGAAAATCGTTTGCCAATCCTTCGTATAATTTTATCAACCCTTTATTCCAATCTTCTTCCTCTTTTAAAGCATCTATCATGGTTTGTTGCATGGGAAAATCCATGGTACAGCGTAGATAAGATTTGTAACCGTCTCTATTGTTAGCTCCATTTTGCCAGTAACCTACTACCAGCGGATTTTGGCTCCATTCTTCTCCTACGATCGAGAAATTTGGATACTCTGTCATGATCCTTTTTGCCCACTGAGCCATAAAGTTCTTATCCGGATAAGGGTAAGTGTCCTGACGGATACCACCCAAAGAAAGTGTTTCTATCCACCAGAGGCTGTTCTGAATAATGTATTGGGCCAAAAAGGGATTCTCCTGATTCAAGTCTGGCATTGAAGGAACAAACCAGCCATTGTCCATTAGTTCTCTGTCCCAATCGGAGGCATAGATATCCTGGTTTACGGTTCGTCTGTGATTGGTTACCGTTATATCCTTCCTCTCTTCAAAGGGTTGCTGATAATTGATCCAATTCCTAAAAGGGAGGTCTTGCATCCACCAATGTTCTAATCCACAGTGATTGTTTACCTGATCCATGATCAATTTTATCCCTTTTTTTTGTGCCTTTTCGGATAACTCTACGTATTCCTCTAGCGTACCAAACCTTGTGTCTACCTTGTAAAAATCAGTGATCGCATACCCATGATAGGATTCCCGGGGCATATCATTCATTAAAAGAGGGCTGGGCCATAAGGACGTAAATCCCATGTCTGCTATATAATCCAGATGAGTGATCATCCCACGGATATCACCACCATGTCTTGCGTAATCATCTTTTCTGTTGATCGTCTTTTCTTGTAAGGCCAGATCAACATCGTTTTTGGGATCTCCATTCGAAAACCGATCCGGGGTAATTAAATAGATCACATCTTTACTTGAAAAACCGATATATTCCTCCGATCCCTTAGGTCGTTTTTTCAAAGTATAGGAAACTGAGAAAGAAGTTCCATTGACTTCCTGCAGTTGAATTTCTATGTTTCCGGGTGGAGTATCGGCAGGGATATCAAGATCTAAAAAGAGATAATTAGGGCTATCTGCCTTATGGACCTCTAAAAGGCGAATCTTGTTGTTTTTAATGCTTACCTCAAAGTTACTAATGTTAGGACCCTTAATCATAAGCTGCAGTTGGGTGCCTTTAAAACCTACCCACCAGTGAGGAGGTTCCAAGCGTTCAATCTGAGCTTGAGCTAAAGCTGTGGTCATATAAAAGATCAGTATACCCAGAACATACATGAATTTTGGGCATTTAGATGTATTACCAAAAGCCCTTTGTACGTTCACGATCATGTTACTTCACATTATTTTTTGGAAGTTGGTTGTAATACAAGTCGTTCTCCATTCAATCTGATCGACATTTCATGTTCTCCTTCCAATTCGAAATGGCAACCTTTTTTATCAACCACGATCTTCAATATTCTATTTCTGAAATTGACCTTAAATGAATAAGACTTCCATTCTTTTGGAATACGGGGCGTGAAAGACAATTTGTCATTTCGGATCCGCATACCGCCAAAACCCTCCACAATGCTCATCCAGGTTCCTGCCATGGATGTAATATGTAACCCTTCTTCTACTTCCTTGTTATAGTCATCCAGATCCAGACGTGAAGTCCTCAGATAAAACTGATAGGCCTGTTCCATCCTGTCTAACTTGGCAGCGTGAATACTGTGAACACAAGGAGATAGTGAGGACTCATGGACGGTAAATGGCTCATAAAAATCGAAATGCTTTTCAAGATCTTCCAACGAAAAATGATCTTCAAAAAGATAAAAACCCTGAAGCACATCTGCTTGTTTTATATAAGGAGATCGCAGAATTCTATCCCAACTCCATTTTTGATTGATTGGTCTTTGTGATTTAGGTAGATCTGCTACTGTTACCAGTTCTTTATCCAAGAATCCATCTTGCTGTAGATAGATCCCAAGCTGTTCTGAGAAAGGAAGGTACATAGCGGCTGCTACCTTTTTCCATTCCTCTGTTTCCGCAGGTTTCAATTTGGTATACCCAGTTATCCTGTCATAATCTTCCTTGTACCCCGTTTTTACTTTTTGCAATTGCTCTAATGTATATTGAATACACCAACGCGCAATATAATTGGTATACCAGTTATTGTTTACATTATTTTCGTACTCATTGGGTCCTGTGACCCCAAGGATCATATATTTATTTTTCTGTTTTGAAAAAGTAGCTCTCTGATGCCAGAAACGGGCAATACCTATCAATACCTCCAGTCCCATTTCAGGGATATAGGTATAATCTCCTGTGAAGCGATAATAGTTGTAAATAGCAAATGCTATGGCCCCATTTCTATGGATCTCCTCAAAAGTGATCTCCCATTCATTATGACACTCTTCCCCATTCATTGTAACCATAGGGTAGAGAGCAGCTCCGTTTGAAAACCCTAATTTCTTGGCATTTTCAATAGCCTTTTCCAAATGGTTATATCTGTATTTCAAGAGATTCCTTGCCACATGATGATCTTTGGTGGCCATATAAAAAGGGATGCAATATGCCTCTGTGTCCCAATACGTACTCCCGCCATATTTTTCACCGGTAAATCCTTTTGGACCAATGTTGAGGCGCGAATCTTTCCCAAGATAGGTTTGATTGAGCTGAAAGATATTAAAGCGTATTCCCTGCTGTGCTTTGGTATCTCCTTCAATGGTGATATCACTCATTTCCCAAATGTTGGCCCATGCCTTCTTTTGCATATCCAACAAAGCATCAAATCCTAATTTACTTGCTTTATTCAGCACTTTTTTTGAAGCGGCAACTAAGTTGCCACCTTTGTGATTTCTGGCAACGGTATACCCACCAAACTTGTGGAGAGAGGCTGTAGTTCCCTTCGCAACTTTCTGCTCATAATTATGCCCAACCCACAACTCTTTTTCTTCGGCATCTTTTGGTGTGCTATTCATCTTACCCTTATAATGCAGATGACATTCCATAAAGGTGCAGGTCTCAAAATTGGTCTTCATGGTATGAGCCTCAATAAACGCCTGATTGCCCTCAGAAGTAACCTTGGTAGTATTCCAAAACTTGTCATCCCAATTTGTATCCTCATTGGTAATACCACTATCTAAATAAGGAGAAAAGGTAATGGTCATATCTTCCTTCACTGGGGTCACATTGTATTCTACAGCCCCTACCTCGTCTAGTTCAAGACTTAAAAATCTGGTTACCGATACCTCAACTGTTTTTTTATTAGGCAAGGTAGCCGTAAAACTTCGCTGGTACCATCCTTCTTTCATATTCAATTCCCGGCGAAAACCATCAACCTTGGTGCAAGTGTTCAGGTCCAAAGGCTCTCCATCAACCAATACGTTGATCCCTATCCAGTTGGGTGCATTAATTACCTTGGCAAAATATTCAGGATACCCATTTTTCCACCAACCTACTTTTGTTTTATCAGGATAGTAAACCCCGCCAATATAGCTCCCCTGAAAAGTTGGCCCTGTATATAATTCTTCAAAGTTTGCTCTCTGCCCCATGGCCCCGTTGCCAAGGCTAAAAAGACTTTCTGAAGATTTTACATTTTCTTTCTCAAACCCTTCCTCAATGATAGACCAATTGTCTGCTTTTATATATTCTTTGTTCATATCCTATAGTTGTGCTAGTTCTTTAATAAAATCGAGTTCAATTTCCGTAAAATCCTTGAATATGAAACGAGCTTCAGTAAGGATCTTTTTTTCTCCAATACCTATACTTGTCATCCCTGCACTGTTGGCAGCTTCTATACCTGCAAGGGCATCTTCGAATACAATACAGTTTTTAGGTGCCACCTTTAATTCCCTGGCAGCTATCAAAAATACTTCAGGATCTGGTTTTGCCCTTGTTACCTGTGTACCATCAACAATGGATGTAAAATAAGAAATTAGTCCCACTTTTTTTAAAATAGGTCGGGCATTTTTACTTGCCGAACCAAGTGCCATGGGTATGCCGTGTTCCTGAAGGTAATTTAATACTTTGGGAACATCGGGCAATATTTCCGAAGCGGTCATTGTTTCAATATAACCCAGGTAGTCCACATTTTTCTCAGCAAGCCAGGCATCAAACTGTGTTTGGGATACGCTAAGATTGCCCCACTCTAGGAGAATTTCAAGGCATCTCTTTCTGCTTACGCCTTTAAACTGTTCATTTTGTTCTTTGGTAAAAGGGATCCCTAATTCATCAGCCAAATGTTTCCAGGCCAGGTAATGATATTTGGCAGTATCTACTATAACACCGTCCAAGTCAAATATAAATCCTTTTTTATGCATCTTCTGGTTGGTCTCTACTTTATAATTTTAAAATAGCTGCCAATATACAAAGTTGTATGAAGATTGTTGTTGCGCTTTGTCAATTACATATATAATAAGTCTCTTCACCTTATGTAAATGTAGGAGTAGACGCTCTTTCAATTAAGGTAGCGGTAATGATCTTAGTTTCGAACACCTCTTCTTCTTCAATTTCATGATCGCGTTCTATCTTATGAATTAACATCTGGGCTGCAGTCTCTCCCATAATCTCTCCATGTTGATCTACAGATGTTAAAGTTGGTGTTGAATAATGCGATAAAATGCCGTCTGTAAAACCTATAAATGCAATATCCTCAGGAATGCGATAACCAAGATTTTGGACTATTCCCATACATTTCACTGCAAATATTTCATTAACACATAATACAGCATCTGCTTTATTGTCTTTGAAGAATTGTTCGCTCTTTGTTTCAACCTTTTGTTGATACGGGAGTTGTAATACCAGTTTTTCATCAATAGGTAGATTGTGCTCCTTCAAGGCTCTATAATATCCTTCAGCTCTTTTTGCACTCACATTCAAATATCCTTCTGTAGTAATCAGTGCAATTCTCTTTCTTCCTGCCTTGATTAGTTTCTTGACAACTTGATAAGCTGCCACTTCATCATCAATAATGACCTTGTCACACTGAATTTCATCTGTCACTCGATCAAACAATACAAGTGGAATACCCTGCTCAGTAATTTCTCTTAAGTGGTTGTAATCATTTTTTAATTGAGTCTCCCCGGCCAGTGCCATAATGAAGCCATCAATGCTCCCATTTGCAAGCATCTCCATATTGATCACCTCCTTATTAAAGGATTCATCCGAAACACAAACAATCACGTTATATCCTTTGGTATTCGCATATTGCTCTATCCCCCGAAATACAGTTGTAAAAAAATGATGCACTATATCCGGAATGATCACCCCAATATTCCTTGTCCTTTTATTTTTAAGACTGATTGCAATATTATTGGGCTTGTAGTTGTAAAGTTTGGCGAAGGCCTGTATTTTATCTTTGGTATCCCGCCCTATCTCTTCGCTATTCTTCAATGCTTTGGAAACCGTAGAGATGGATACATCTAATTCTCTTGCAATGTCTTTTAGAGTGATCTTTCGTTTCAAATGGAATTATTTGCTTCGTTTGTTAGGAGATTAAAGATACATAAAGCGGTGTTAAAAAATTCCATATTTTAACATTCTTGATTAATCAATTTTCTGTTCAAAATCAATAAATTTAGAGTGTCGCAACGAAAAATTATTATATTTGTTGTGATTTCAGTAAAAAAATTACCCCATATTTATAGAATTACGGATCTGTGGACCTATAATTCATTATATTGCCACGTTCTAATAAGTTATTAACACGAAAACGGTTTCGTAAGAACACAATACCAATGTTTTAGGAAATTAACAATTATTTTATATATGTTTAACGCTTGAATTAAATTAACTAAACTTAAAATTAACTATTTATGAAGATTACACTACTAAAAAGTCTTATGCTGGTTGGAGCGATCTTATGCTTCGGATTGGTTAAGGCACAAGATGTATCAGGCACTGTTTCTGATGCTACTGGGCCATTGCCCGGGGCTAGTGTTGTAGTGCAAGGCACTACAAATGGTACTCAAACAGACTTCGATGGTAATTATAACTTAAGTAATGTTGGCACTAATGCAGTACTTGTCGTTAGTTACATCGGTTACAAAACACAGGAAGTTGCTGTGAATGGCCGTTCTACCATTAACATAGTACTGGAAGAAGATGCTCAGGCATTGGATGAAGTGGTAATCATTGGTTATGGTACAACAACTGTAAAGGATGCGACAGGATCCGTAACCTCAGTTAGTGCGGATGATTTTAATGGTGGTGTAATTTCATCACCAGAACAATTGATCCAGGGTAAAACTGCTGGTGTTAACATTTCGCAATCCAGTGGGGAACCAGGGGCAGGCATCTCAATAAATATTAGAGGTTCCAACTCGGTTAGAGCTAATAACAACCCATTATTTGTAATAGATGGCGTTCCTTTATCTGGAGATAATACATCCCCATCGGGTGACTCTGGTAATGGTGCCACACCGGTAAGAAACCCTCTTAACTTTCTGAATCCTTCAGATATTGCGAGTATAAGTATTTTGAAAGATGCTTCTGCTACCGCAATTTATGGTTCCAGAGGTTCTAACGGAGTTGTTATAATAACTACTAAAACAGGTGTAAAAGGTACCGGAGGAGGCCAACTAAGTTTTGATTCTAACTTAAGTTATTCAACTCCTGCTAACGAATATGATTTACTAAGCCGTGAAGAGTTTTTAGGTGCGGTCACCCAATTTGGTGGAAATGCCGCAGCAGTAGATTATGGTTCTGATACAAACTGGCAAGATTTTATTTTGCGATCAACCGCATCTACCAATCAAAACGTAGCTTATGCTTACAATTATGGTAAAGGCAATGTGCGGGCAACTTTTGGATATAGCAAGCAATTTGGAGTTGTTGAAAAAACAGACCTGGAAAGAATAACAGGTAGGGTTAACCTAAGACACCGTTTTCTTGATGATAAATTAACTTTAGCGATATCTACTACTTTGTCACGGGTAAATGATCAGGTAGCACCCTTAAGTGGATCGGCTGGTTTTCGTGGAGATATCTTAGGAGCTTCCTATTCCGCCAACCCAACCTGGCCTGCTAACCCTAATTTTAATGATGGTGGTGCGCAAATTAAACCTGCAAACCAATTGGCTTACAACCAAAACCAAACTCATACGGACCGTTTTCTTTTAAATGGTTCTTTGGAGTACGCTTTTACTACTGAGCTAAGTGCAAAAGTAAATATGGGGTATGATACTTCTAATTCAGAAAACACTTCAGTGATATCTGGACAAACAAGTGCCTTAGGTTTTGAGGGCAATGGGGGTGGATCTTACAACACACTTGAAAGAGAAAACAACCTGTTGGAAGCTACCTTAAACTATAAAAAAGTCTTCGGTAATTCTTCTTTAGATGTACTTGTTGGTTATTCCTTTCAAGATTTTCAATCAAGAGGAAGAAGTTCATTCGCAAGGGGTTTTGGTACCACTGATTTAAATCAGATGGGCGAAGATCTTAGATCTACAGTTGATGATGCCGCCAATACGATTGACGGTTCATTCCAACAGTATTCTTTTGGAACAAATACCTCAGGATTAGTCATAAACAGACTATTTCCAACGGTTGTTGCCGGAGAAGTAATTGGCTTCGGTTTCAATAAGAAAGTAAGGGCAATGTCCGCTGATGCTTTTGACAATACGGACGAATTACAATCTTTCTTTGGACGTGTTAATTACTCTTATATGAGTAAATATCTGTTTACGGCTACAATGAGGGCCGATGGTTCTTCACGTTTTGGACCAGAAAATCAATACGGTTATTTCCCTTCCGGTGCTTTTGCATGGCAACTATCTGAAGAGGATTTTGTTGGCGATAATGTATCAAATCTAAAATTGAGATTGAGTGCGGGTATAACTGGTAACCAGAATGGACTTGGTTATGGTAACTTTGTCGCAAGACAACGTTTCGGTGGTATTGGAGTTAACCAAGATCTCACTGTAAACGCAAGTGGTTTAACTATTGTTGCAACTGATGTGCCAGATCTGAAATGGGAGGAAACGTTAAACTTTAATGTAGGTTTAGATTTTGGCTTCAATCAGAATAGATTAACTGGAAGTATCGATGTTTACAGAAGTGAAACTACGGATGTACTTTTGAGAACTCCACCAGCTTCTCCGGCAATTGACCCATTCCAATTTGGAAATGTGGATGCTACAATCCTAAACCAGGGAATTGAGTTTGCATTGGCTTATGACTTTATTCAATCTGCAGAAACAACATTTTCTGCTGCCTTTAATATTGCATACAATGACAACGAAGTACAGGATTTTGCGGGCGCCATAAATACCGGTGCTGTTAATGGTCAGGGGCTTTCCGGAGCCTTCGCACAACGGTTTGAATCTGGGTACTCACTATTTTCTTATTACATGGCTGTTTTTGACGGACTCGATGCTAGTGGACAACCAACTTTCGTTGATCAAAATGGTGATGGTACAGGAGATGTTTTCCAGGATAAGATCTTCATAGGCGAAGATGCTTTACCAGACATCACTACAGGTCTATCATTAAACTTTAGAACTGGTAACTGGGATCTTGCTGCTTATTTTTCAGGGCAATTCGGATTCTCGGTATATAACAATACTGCCAACGGACTATTTACTTCCGGTTCTATAACCAACGCCAGAAATGTTACCACGGATTTACTTACTAGTGGTGATGCTCCGGGAGCTTCAGCAGACGTTTCTACAAGGTATTTGGAAAAAGGAGATTTTGTTAGGTTTCAGAACGCAACCCTAGGGTATAATGTACCTCTAACAGGAGAAGGCTTATTTAAAAATCTTAGATTATCACTTACAGGACAAAATCTGTTCTTGATTACTGATTATTCTGGTCTTGATCCGGAAGTTACTGTAGCAACGGGAGATTTAGGCTCTGGTGTACCTACTAGAGGTATTGACTGGTCTGCATTCCCTAGCCCAAGGACAATAACCTTTGGATTAAGCGCAACATTCTAATTAAAAAAATTGTATATCATGAAAAGAAGTCAATTAAAAATTTATTTATTAACTCTTATGACGGTGGTTGGATTAACATCCTGTACCAATCTGGAAATAGAGGAAAGCGATTCTATAATAACGGAAGGCTTCCAGGGTTTGGCGAATCCGTCTTCAACAGTTGATGAATTGTATAACAGAGTAAGAGACCATTATGGCAATCAGAGTAACCGATTTGCACTTAATGAGGTAGTGACAGATGCCGCTATAGTTCCAACCCGTGGTACGGATTGGGGTGACAATGGTGAATGGACAGCCTTACATCAGCATCTATGGACTCCTGAACACCCTCAGGTGATTAATACATGGAATGAATGGAACGGAACACAATTGGTTGCTTCACAGGTATTAGATTCCCGAAGTAATCCAAGTGCTCAAAATGTAGGCGAGGCTAGTTTTATCAGAGCCTTTGCAATGTGGACTATTTTAGATATGTATGGGCAGATACCCTTTAGGGATGTAGCCTTGCCTTCGTCTTCAGTTCCCGAGGTACTTTCAGGTGACGCTGCTGTGAATTTTATTATAGCAGATATCGATGCGGCCATTGCCAATCTTCCTAGCATAGGTGCCGGTGGCGGTGATGCCAATGGAAGGGCGGGTAAAGCAGCCGCGAGATACCTAAAAGCTAAGGTGCTTCTTAATAAGCATGTTTACCTTGGTGGTAGTCCTGACACTGGTGATATGGCGCAGGTTATATCATTGGTCGATCAAATAGCCGCTGACGGTTATGCCTTACAAGCAGGATACTTTGATTTATTCAGGGATACACCCGATAATGAGACCATTCTGTGGGTGTCTTCTGAAGTTGGTAACCGTATTTTTAACGGATTGCACTACAACTCTACAAGCATAAGCGGTGGAGGCTGGAACGGCTTTTCTACGCTTGCAGAATACTATGACCTCTTTGAAGGGGATCCAAATTCTAATAGGGTTGCACTAGATGAAACTCCACTAGACGGGCAGGAAGAACGCCGAGGTGGTGTTCCCTCATCTGGCCTGCCTTTTACCGGTCGTGCCGGAACTTCAGATGAAGGTGGTTTTGAAGTTGGTTCTAATGTTGGTAATGGGTTCCTGGCAGGGCAGCAGTATGCGTTAGATGGCACTCCTTTAGAAGATAGAGCTGGTGCTCCATTAACCTTTAAAAGAGATTTTCAAGATGGTACTGGTGCCAGCAATATCATTAACAATGATGAAACAACAGGAATCAGGGTTATGAAATATAACCCCAGATTTGGAGCATTCAACAGGCATGAAATTTTCTTTAGATATGCAGATGCCCACCTTATGAAAGCAGAAGCTATGTTACGTAGTGGTGGCGATCCAACAGCCATGGTAAATGAACTAAGAGTTCTTAGAGAAGCAACTCCGCTTGGATCTGTTGGCGAGCAACAATTATTGGATGAAAGAGGCCGTGAATTGTTCGCAGAAACCTGGAGAAGAAATGATTTAATTCGCTTTGGTCAGTATACAAGAGATTGGATATTCAAAGCACCAGGATCTGTAAATAACGATACATGGAAGTTATTCCCTATACCTGCAAGTCAGTTATTGGCGAACCCTAATTTGGTTCAGAATCCCGGATACTAATTCCTAAATAATACTTTATTAAAACCCCGGCTTTTAGCCGGGGTTTTTTTATGTTCTTTTTTTTCATTGGATATTACACATGCCCTAATTTCTTTTGTAGGTATTCATGGAATACCCTACCTTAACTTAACATGTATACACACTTTAGATGTACTATATAGGATATGATATTGGCAGCTCATCTATCAAAGTGGCCCTTGTAAATATGGCCACTAGTAAGGTTGTAGGAATTCAAAAAGAACCCCCCAATGAAATGTCCATTCTAGCCCCACAATTAAACTGGGCTGAGCAAGATCCTGAAGATTGGTGGAAATTTGTATGTTCAGCTACTAAAAAATTACTAGCCAAACATTCCGTAAATAAGAAAAATGTTCTTGGCATTGGGATCTCCTATCAGATGCATGGCCTGGTATTGATAGATAAAGCCGGTGCCTCTTTGCGAAATGCCATTATCTGGTGCGATAGTAGAGCGGTTGAAATAGGAAAGAACACCTTGAAGGAGGTTGGTAGAGAAAAATGCGCAACACATCTCTTAAATGCTCCAGGCAATTTTACAGCTTCTAAACTAAAATGGGTGAAAGACAATGAACCTGAGTTGTATAAAAAGATTTATAAGGCCATGCTTCCCGGGGATTATATTGCATACAAATTAAGTAACAAGGTATCCACTACCATTTCCGGCTTAACAGAAGGCATCTTTTGGGACTATAAGGATCAAAAGATCGCGGAGTGGTTGCTTTCCTATTTTGGTCTTACTATAAACCACTTACCTGAACTTACACCCACTTTTGGGCCTCAGGGGAATGTCACTGCCAAAGCAGCAGCAGAAACAGGTTTGGCAGAAGATACTCCCGTACTTTATAGAGCAGGGGATCAACCTAATAACGCATTATCATTGAATGTCTTTTATCCCGGGGAAATAGCTATGACAGGGGGGACTTCTGGAGTTATATATGCCGTAAGCGATCAGCTTAGAAGCAAGGAGATCTCCCGTATCAATAATTTTGCTCACGTCAACTTTACCTCAAAGAAACCTATGCTAGGGAAACTACTTTGCATCAACGGGGCGGGGATACAATACCGATGGTTACGTGAAAACCTGCAAGTAGACACCTATGAGGAAATGAATACCCTGGCAAATACAGTACCTGTTGGGTCGGAAGGTGTCATAGTACTGCCATTTGGAAATGGAGCAGAGCGTATGTTGAACAATAAAAATATAGGAAGTCAGGTCTTACATCTCGATCTTAATGTGCACACCAAAGCGCATTTGTGTAGGGCTGCCTTAGAAGGTATCGCCTTTGCTTTTGTGTATGGAATGGAGATCCTTAAAGCAGAGGGAGTTAAGCCAAAAGTTATACGGGCCGGCAATGATAATCTATTTCAATCAAAAATCTTCACAAACACCATTTGCACCTTAATAGGCCACCCTATTGAACTTTACGATACAACCGGGGCCGTCGGAGCTGCAAGAGCCTGTGCATTACAAGATGGTGATATTAACTCTTTTGGAGAGACCCTTTTGAAGAATGACCATTTACATACATTTCACCCCCTGAAGGATCTAAAACCATATCAGAAAGCATATCAAAATTGGAAAGAAATAATAGATAAAGATTGATAAATCAATATTATGGCACTTATAGGTACGAAAGAATACTACAAAGGTATAGGCGATATACCTTATGAAGGCAAAGGATCAGACAATCCGCTGGCCTTTAAATATTATGATCCGGAACAACTAATTGCCGGAAAGACCATGAGAGAACACTTTAAGTTTGCCGTGGCCTACTGGCACTCCTTCTGTGGGCAAGGCTCCGATCCCTTTGGAGCAGGAACGCAAGTGTTTCCCTGGGACCTTCCATCAGATCCAATTGAGGCCGCCAAGGCAAAAGCTGATGCTGCCTTCGAATTCATCACAAAAATGGGATTTGAGTATTTCTGCTTTCATGATTTTGATCTTGTTCAGGAAGGTAATTCTCTAAAGGAATCAGAAGATAGACTTAGCACAATTGTAGCCTATATTAAAGAAAAACAAAAAGCCTCTGGCGTAAAACTTCTATGGGGAACAGCCAACTGTTTTTCCAATCCGCGATATATGAATGGGGCTGCTACAAATCCGGATTTCAGGGTAGTTGCAAGAGCCGGAGCCCAGATAAAACTCGCCTTAGATACAACAATAGAACTACAAGGCGAAAACTACGTCTTTTGGGGAGGCAGGGAAGGCTATATGTCACTACTGAATACCGATATGAAAAGAGAACTAGATCATATGGGTCAATTCCTGAGAATGGCAAGAGACTACGCAAGGAAACAGGGTTTTAAAGGCAACTTTTTTATAGAACCTAAGCCTATGGAGCCTATGAAACATCAATACGACTTTGATGCGGCTACAGTAGTTGGGTTTTTACATCAATACGATCTTCAAGACGATTTTAAATTGAATTTAGAATTTAATCACGCCACCCTGGCCAACCATACCATGCAGCACGAAATGACCGTAGCAGCTTCCCATAATATGCTGGGAAGTCTGGATGCAAACAGAGGCGACTACCAGAATGGCTGGGACACAGATCAGTTCCCTAACAACCTCTACGAAGTAACGGAGGCCATGTTGGTATTTCTAAAAGCAGGTGGATTACAGGGAGGCGGAATTAATTTTGATGCTAAAATCAGGAGGAATTCAACGGACATAGATGATCTCTTTCACGCTCATATAGGTGGAGCAGATATCTTTGCAAGAGCTCTTTTGGCGGCATATAGGATACTTTCTGAATCTCCGTATTCACAAATGTGTAAAGATCGGTATGCCTCTTTTGATTCAGGCAAAGGAAAAGACTTTGAGAATGGAAAGTTGAATTTAGAAGACCTCTATAAACTATCCCTGAATACAAACGAATTACCCCCTCAAAGCGGGAAACAGGAAATGCTCGAAAATATAATCAATCAGCATATCTAAGTCCTTATGCAACAAAATATAAGCCCGTCCTTCACTTAGTGTTAGACGGGTTTTAGTATTATATTATTTCGCAAAGTAGATATATATACCCACTACGATAATCACGATGATCCCTCCAAACTGTTTTACGTACTTAAACGGCGTAATTTCTACCTGCTTGGTGTATTCCTGTACATAAGGCGTTGCCCTTGGCTTTAATTTACCGATCAGTAGCATTATCGCAATATTTGCAATGAATAAAATAGCCATCACATGCAAATAATGAGGATAAGCATCTGCTTGTACCAGTGCTAATTCTGAAGCATCCGTTATTCCTGAAGCCTTTGCTTCTTCCAAGGCCGAATTCACAAACTTAGGTTGCAACCAGAACTGACTAATAATATACAACAACGAACCAGAGATGATTCCAATTTTTGCAGCAATAGCAGGCACTCTTTTGGTGGCGTAGCCTATGACAATAATTGTTAGTATAGGGATACTGTAAATGCCATTTATTTCCTGTAAGTAGTTAAATAAGCTTCCGGCATTAGCGATCATTGGAGCAATAAACATAGCTGCCAGGGCCAAACAAACACCAAATATTTTCCCATATCGTACGACCGTCTTTTCCGGAGCTTCCTTATTGATATGCTGCTTGTAAATATCAATACCGAACAAGGTTACCGAGCTATTGAGCACACTATTGAAAGAACTCAAAATGGCACCAAAGAGTACTGCAGCGAAAAACCCAATTAGTGGTTTGGGCAAAACGGCTCGCACTAATTCAGGGTAAGCAAGATCGCTAGATGCCAAGCCCCCGTCAAAATAATGGTAGGCGATCATCCCCGGTAATACCAAGATCAACGGACCTAAAATCTTTAGAAATGAAGCCAGCAGAAGTCCTTTCTGGCCTTCAGCTAAATTCTTGGCCGCCAAGGCTCTTTGTATTATCTGTTGGTTGGTACCCCAATAAAAAAGTTGTACCAACATCATTCCTGTAAATATAGTAGAGAAAGGTACTTCTTGCCCCGCTTCTCCTGTAGAATCAAATCGTTCGGGATTTGTTGCCATCAATGTATCCAGCCCCGCCATAACACTCCCATCTCCAATGGCCATTAATCCAAAGACAGGAATAAGAATTCCTCCTACTATTAGTCCGATTGCATTTATACTATCAGAAACAGCTACAGCCTTTAAACCTCCAAAAACAGCATAAATAGAACCGATAATTCCTATCCCCCAGATACATAGAACCAAAGCGGTTTCTTTCGAAACATCTAAAAGTTCCGGCACATTGAACATCCCACTTATAGCTACTGATCCCGAATACAGAATTACGGGAAGTAACACAACTACATATCCGGTTAGAAAAAGCGCAGATGTAATTGTTTTTGTAGTAACATCGAACCTCTTTGCTAAAAATTGGGGGACTGTTGTAAGTCCCCCCTTAAGATACCGTGGTAAAAGAAAAACAGCCGTAACAACAATGGCAATAGCTGCCAAGGTTTCCCAGGCCATTACGGACAACCCATCCTTATATGCACTGCCATTAAGTCCTACTATTTGTTCAGTAGAAAGATTTGTTAAAAGGAGTGATCCTGCAATAACACCGGCAGTTAGGCTCCTTCCTCCCAGAAAATATCCGTCCGAAGAGGTTTCATCAGTTGTCCTTGTTGCAAAATATGAAATGATGGCTACCATGGCGGTAAAGCCAACAAAGGATAAAATTCCTATCATCGTACAGGTTAGTTAGTTAGTTCATTTGTTTTGCTAAATATATTGGATTATTTGCAAACTACTCCCGGTAAGCTATATTATTCAGTTTTTTATACTAATTATTTAAATTGTTTAACAAAAACATTAGCAGAGCTTATTTCCTTCTTCATCCCAGATTAAGTATCTTGTGCCCCGCTATTAAAGCATGATAAAAGGGAAATTTAGGCAATACAGAGTGCTTGAAATACAATTCTTCAGATACCAAGAAAACCGTTAATAACAAACCACTATCCAATAGGAACATTTAAAATGTCTCTATATTTTTGATTGAAAACATCTAGTAAAGATCATGACAGGAAGTAAAAAAATTATTTTGGCATTACTCGTAGTAACCTTGGGGATCGCCTTGAGTTGCACATCAAAAAAAGAGAATAAGGCTGAAGCAACAAATAATGCTCCAACCCTTTTTACTCTTTTACCCTCTGCCCAAACGGGTATAAACTTTATTAACAGCGTTCAAAACCAAAAGAATTTCAACATTTTTAAGTACCGGAATTTCTACAATGGTGGTGGTGTAGCTATTGGGGACATAAACAATGATGGCCTTGCAGACATATATCTTACCGGTAACATGGTGAGCAATAAACTCTATCTCAATAAAGGGGACTTAACCTTTGAAGATATCACTGCCACGGCAGGAGTTGAAGGTAGTAAACCCTGGTCTACCGGAGTGGTCTTTGTAGATATCAATCAGGATGGATTGCTCGATATCTATGTAAGCAATGCCGGGAACATGGAGGGAAATAACCATGATAACGACCTCTATATCAATAATGGCGACCTAACCTTTACAGAAAAGGCAGCAGAATTCAATCTGGCAAAGACTGGGTTCTCTACACATGCCTCCTTTTTCGATTACGATAAAGATGGTGACCTGGATGCTTACATCTTAAACAACAGCAACATTCCTGTGAGTAGTTTGGGGTATGCCGAACAGCGAGAGGTACGCGCTCAGGATTGGGAAGGCGTTCCTGATATTTTTAAAGGGGTTGGCGATATGCTTCTCCGCAATGATAATGGGAAGTTTGTAGATGTAAGTGAAAAGGCTGGTATATACGGAAGTCTTATTGGTTTTGGTCTTGGTATTATGATCACCGATATCAACAAAGACCTCTATCCAGATATTTACGTTTCCAATGATTTTTATGAGCGAGACTATCTCTATATCAATAACCAGGATGGTACATTTACGGAAGATATAAAGGGATGGACATCTCATCTTTCATTGTCGGCCATGGGTATCGATATGGCAGATATAAATAATGATGGACATGCTGAGATCTTTATCACAGATATGCTACCCGAAGCAGATGAACGTGTAAAATCGGTCATGGAATTTGATGGGTACGACGTTTTTAGCTTAAAACAGAATAAAGATTTCTACCAGCAATACATCCAAAATACCTTGCAGCTCAATAATGGGAATGGTTCCTTTTCGGAGATCGCGTATTATAGTGGAGTAGATGCAACCGACTGGAGTTGGGCCGGACTTATATTCGACATGGATAATGACGGTTTCAGGGATATCTTTATTACCAATGGAATAAACCATGATCTTACTGATCTGGATTTTGTTGATTTCTTTGCGAATGAGATCATTCAGAAAATGGCGTTGACAGGGCGAAAGGAATCTATAGATTCTATCATTAGTAAGATGCCCATCAGACCACAACCAAATTACGCCTATAAAAACAATAAAGACCTTACTTTTTCAAATGCCAATAAAGATTGGGGCTTTGAATTACCCAGCATGTCTAATGGTGCAGCCTATGGCGATCTGGATAATGATGGGGATCTTGATCTTGTGATAAATAACGTAAATACGGAAGCCTTTGTGTATGAAAATCACACAGATTCCATGACGGAGAATCACTATATAAAGCTAAAGTTTAAAGGTCCTGAAAGTAATAAGTTTGCCATAGGAACATCCGTACATCTATACTACGATAATAATGTGGTCTACCAGGAATTAATCCCCTCCAGAGGGTTCCAGTCCTCAATGGACTATGAGATGACCATAGGGTTGGGAAGCGCTACTAAGATTGATTCACTAAGGGTCATATGGCCAGATGATCTAACCCAATTAAAACAAAACGTAACCGCAGATCAGACTATGATCTTTAAACACCTAGAGGCCACATCAAAATACAAACCTATAAAGCCTGGAAATATTACCCCTTTGTTAGAGGAAGTAAAAAACAATACATTATTGGCCCATAAAGAGAATAATTATAATGATTTTGATTACGAAGGGCTTATTTACAAATTATTGTCTCAAGAAGGCCCGGCCTTAGCTATTGGTGATATAGATGGCGATGGTAATGAAGATGTCTTTCTGGGTGGAGCTAAAGGTCAGCCAGGTACAGTTTACAAACACCTTGGTAATGGCAACATACGTCCATTACCTCAACGCGTTTTACAGCAAGATCTGGCCTATGAAGATACAGCGGCAGCTTTATTTGATGCAGATGGAGATGGGGACCTGGATCTATTGGTAGGTTCTGGAGGCAATCAGGTGGGTGAAGAAATGACCTACAGAAGCAGGTTATACCTCAATAATGGAAAAGGTAATTTTGATCGTTCAAAAGAAATTCTTCCTTCCACTTTTAAAAATGTTTCTACCATTGCCCCCCACGATTTTGATAATGATGGAGATATGGATGTATTTATTGGCTCAAGGAGCGTTGTCGGAACCTACGGCGTAGATCCAAATCATTTATTCCTGGAGAACGATGGTACCGGTAATTTTAAGGAAGCTACCGAGCGCTTAGCCTACGATCTAAAAGATGCGGGTATGATAACAAGCGCTATTTGGGCCGATATGAATGGTGATGACAAAAAAGATCTGGTTACAGTATCCGAATGGGGAACTCCTAAAATTTATAGGAATTCCGGAAGAAGATTGGCTAAAATGTCCGCTTCACTAGATAGCCTGGATGGTCTCTGGAATGTGGTGGAAGCTGCAGATCTGGACAATGATGGTGACAATGATCTTATATTAGGTAACCAAGGTGCCAATTTGCACTATAAACCAACATTGAAAAATCCCATGAAGATGTGGATCAATGATTTTGATGGCAATGGTACTATTGAGCAGATCGTAACGCTTAATGAAAATGGGAAGGACTACCCACTGCATCAAAAGAAAGAACTTACAAATCAAATAGTTTCTCTTAAAAAGCAGAATTTAAAGGCCTCTGAATATGCAAAAAAGACAGTTAATGAATTATGGCCTCCTGAAGTATTCAAGAATTCTATCATGAAAAAATCGGGTATTGCAGAGTCCATAATAGCCATCAATGAAGGTGATGGAAAATTCAGCATTAAGATACTCCCACCAAGAGTGCAACTTTCCTGTATCTGTGGCATATCCTGTTCTGATGTAAATAATGATGGATACATGGACCTTATCATGGGAGGGAACAATTTTGAATTTAAGCCACAATATTCCAGATTAGATGCCAATTATGGTAATGTGCTTTTAGGGAATAAGGAGCTAGATTACCAATGGCAGGACTACACGAAAAGTGGACTTTTTATTAGAGAAGAGATAAAGCACATAAAACTATTCAAAGATCGTAACGGCCATACCTTTGTAATTGCGGCTTTGAATGACGCACAACCCAAGATCTACAGACTTAATGACTAAAACGATTTCATTTATTGGTGTATTGATTCTTTTACTGGGGTGTGGTAAAACGGATGGTGAACTGTTTACAAATCCAACTCCAAAAGAAACTGGTATATCCTTTAGTAATGAACTAACTGAATCTAATGACCTCAATATATTAGACTATCTCTACTTTTACAACGGAGGAGGAGTAGCCATAGGGGATATTAACGGGGATGATTTACCGGACATTTATTTCTCCGGAAATCAGGTAAAGAACAAACTCTATCTCAATAAAGGCAACCTCACTTTTGAGGATATTACCGAGAAAGCCGGGGTAGCTGGGAACAGTACCTGGAAAACAGGTACGGTTATGGGCGATGTTAATGGGGATGGATTATTGGATATCTATGTTTGCGCCGTGGTAGGCATCAATGGTTTTAACGGTTATAACGAACTTTTTATCAATAATGGAGACCTAACCTTCACTGAAAGTGCTTCCAAGTACGGACTCGATTTTGACACCTACAGTTCAAATGCTGCCTTTCTGGACTTTGATCTTGACGGCGATCTTGACCTGTATCTCCTCAACCACGCAGTTCATACGCAGGAATCTTTTGGCAAAGCCGATCTTCGGTATAAAAGAGATTTCCAGACCGGGGACAAACTTTTAAGAAACGATGGTGATTCTTTTGTTGAGGTCAGCGAAGAAGCAGGAATCTACGGAGGAATCAGTGGTTATGGTCTTGGAGTTGCTATTAGCGACTTTAATCAGGATGGATATCCGGATATTTATGTTGGGAACGACTTTCATGAAGATGATTACTACTATCTGAACAATGGGGATGGCACTTTCACTGAGAGTTTAAAAACCTATTTTGCGCACACTACCAGGTTCTCTATGGGAAATGATGTTGCAGATGTGAATCATGATGGGTGGCCAGACATTCTATCCCTGGATATGCTTCCGGAAGACGAGACGGTCTTAAAGTCCTCCGAGGGCGATGACGATTTTCAGATTCAAAAAATGAAGATAAACCAATTCGGATATAACTATCAATTTACCCGTAATATGCTGCAGGTGAACAGGCCCGGGTATGGCTTTGAAGAAACAGCCCTGATGAGTGGTATTGCCGCAACGGACTGGAGTTGGAGTGCACTTTTTGCTGATTATAATGCAGATGGAGAACAAGATATTTTTATTTCGAATGGAATACCAAAACGACCAAATGATCTGGACTTTATCAATTTTGCATCTAATGACCAAATAAAAAAGAAATTAAATAACACAAGATTAGTAGACCAACAAGCTCTCGACATGATGCCTTCCGGAGCAATTCATAACTATATATTTCAGGGAACGGATAGTTTAAATTTTGTTGACCGTTCAGCAGATTGGATAGCAAACGATACCCTTGTATCTGGTGCCACTGCCATGGGAGACTTAGATAATGACGGAGATCTCGATCTTGTCACAAACAATATCAATAGTCTAGCTACCTTATATATAAACCAGACCAATACCGGAGCTAATTATTTAAAAATTAAGCTCACCTTTCCCGGAAAGAATCCATTTGGAATTGGGACCAAAATACTATCCTATCATCAAGGTGTCCTTCAGTTCAAGGAAATGTTCACGGTAAGAGGTTTCCAGGCCTCCTCAGAACCTATCATCCATTTTGGGTATGGATCGCATACCAAAGTAGATTCTTTAAGGATCCTATGGCCAGATAATACAACACAGGTTCTTAAAAATATTGGCGTAAATCAAACCCTTGTTGTTCGTCCTCAGGATAATTTGTCATTTGTTTATCCCTGGTTGAAGAAAAATAATACAATCCTTTTTAAAAAAGTTGAGGATAATTTAGGAATTCAATTTACTCATCAGGAAGATGCCTATGTTGATTTCAATCGTCAAAAGTTGATCCCATATCAAGTATCAGATAGAGGTCCGGCATTGGCTGTAGGAGATATCAACGGTGATGGTGACGATGATCTGTTCTTTGGGAGTTCTAAGTTTAAACCCTCTACCTTCTTTATTAAAACATCAGATGGGTTTAAAAAAACATCGTTTCCGGAAGTTACCAATGATTCCATTTCTGAGGATGTAGTGGCTGTCATGGAAGATTTTAATAAAAACGGCAAGAATGACCTGTTTGTAGGTACCGGTGGGGCCGACTTCTATAACCAGATGCCTCCGTTGCTGGATGCATATTACCTGCAATCCGATTCCACCTTTATTAAACAGGGGTTACCGGCTTCTTTTCAAAATGCATCCGTCATTTCCCCCTCAGATTACGATATGGATGGAGATATAGACCTGTTTGTTGGCAATCAAATCATCACGAATGACTTCGGCAAGATCCCAGAATCATTCATTTTACGGAATACTAACGGAACTTTTGAGCGGATAGAGAATGATGACCTCACCAATGTTGGAATGCTAACCGATGCTATTTGGGATGATTATAATGGTGATGGTACTCCAGATCTTATTGTCGTAGGAGAATGGATGTCGCCTGTTTTCTTTAAAAATGTAAAAGGAAAACTTAGTAAAGAAAACGTTTTGGAGGACCCCCTAAATGGTCTTTGGGAAAGCCTTGTGGCCTTTGATATCGATCAGGACGGGGATATGGATTATTTACTTGGAAACTGGGGATTAAATACGAAGTTTAAAGCATCTGAAAATGCCCCTATGAAAATGTACTACGCAGATTTTGATCAGAATGGAAGTACTGAAACAATAGTAACTACAGAGAAAAATGGACACTATTATCCAATTGAAGGCCTGAAAGGGCTTGCGGATCAAATGGTAAGTTTACGAAAGAAATTCACTACCTATAAAAACTTTGCCGGGAAACCTATTGAAGAGATCCTGGAGAGAAAACATATACAGGAAGCTACTATTTTTGAGATCAACGAATTACGTTCAGGATACCTGGAAAATGAACGGGGAAAATTTAGATTTGTTCCTTTTTCCCGGCAATTACAAGTTGCCCCGATTATGACTTTTTTGAAATATGATTTTGATGCTGACGGAGCAGATGAAGTGTTGGCCGCAGGGAACTATTTTGGAGTGAAACCCTATCATGGAAGACTTGGTGCATTTGCAGGGGCTATGATAAAAGGGAAAAATAATGTAATTTTGGGCGACCAATTGGGATTAGATCTTGCGCAAAGATCCATCAGACATCTCAATATCCTTACCATAGACAACCAACCATATTTATTGGCAACTTTTAACAACGAGAAAGTTCAAGTATACCAAATAATTAACATAGAAGACAAATGATAAAGAAGTTGTTCCTATTACTGGTTTTGGTGATCCTTAGTTGTCAAAAAGAAGAAACGCCTATCGTGGTAACTCCAGAGCAGTTACATAGCTCAATAGATAAAGTAACAGAGATCATGATCCATGATATCTTTTCTCCCCCTGTGGCGAGTCGTATTTATACATATCCCAATATTGCGGCATATGAGATCATTAGTCTTAACAATGACAGGTTTACCTCTTTGGTTGGGCAGATACATGAATTAACCCCCATCCCTTCCCCAAATGACACCAAACCGGTTAATAATGCCTTAGCTGCACTAGTTGCCCACATGGATCTTAGCAAACGCTTAATTTTTAGTGAAGATAAAATGGAAGTTTTCCGGGATAGTTTATATACAATTTGGGCTTCTCAAAATGAAGATGAATTTGAGGCATCAAAAGAGTACGGCCTTCAAGTGGCAGATCATATTGGGGCCTGGATGGATAAGGACAATTATAAGCAGACCAGGACCATGCCCAAATTTACTGTGAATACAGATGAAGTTTCAAGATGGCAGCCCACACCGCCATCCTACATGTCAGGAATTGAACCCCATTGGAGTAAAATTAGACCCTTTGTTATAGAATCAGCAGATCAATTTAAACCGGTTCCTCCCCCACCTTTTTCTATGGAGGAAGGCAGTGATTTTTATAAGGAAGTACAAGAAGTATATGATATTAGCCAGAAAATGACTGCCGAAGGAGATACTTCTGAAGAAGTTATTATTGCTAAATTTTGGGATTGCAATCCCTACGTATCCGTGACCCGTGGTCATTTAATGTTTGCAACTAAAAAAATAACCCCAGGGGCCCATTGGATAGGTATCACAAAGATAGCATGTAAGCAATCAGACAGTGATTTTAATAAGACCGTCTACGCCTATACCAAAACCTCCATGGCTATCGCAGATGCCTTTATTAGTTGCTGGGATGAAAAATACCGAAGCAACCTTATTAGGCCCGAAACACTGATCAATGAGCATATTGATGAGAACTGGAAGCCTGTGCTTCAAACCCCACCCTTCCCGGAATATACAAGTGGTCACAGTGTTGTTTCAGGAGCCGCTTCTACCATACTCACCGATGTTTTTGGAGAAAATTTTACATTTAAGGACGATACCGAATTACCCTATGGTCTTCCTGTAAGAACCTTCTCTTCTTTCAGAGAAGCTGCTGACGAGGCCGCTATCAGCAGAATGTATGGTGGGATCCATTACCGTGCTGCTGTAGAAATCGGAGTTAAACAGGGAAGAGATCTGGGTTCTTTTGTGGTAAATAGTCTTACCATGGAAAATAAATCGCGCTTGGCACAAACTCAATAAATTTATGAAGAAAGTTAGTATTCTCCTCTTGATTCTAATTCTTGGAGGGATTATTTGGTATGTATTTGTATATCCTTATGATTATTTGATAACCATGCAGGTAAAGGCAAATACCGGCACCATTAATCAAACCATTAAGCTTTGGAATACAAGCCTGGAAAACTCAGAATTATCATCGAATGAAGATCTGGAGAATGTGTCACAAACTCTCCATTTTAATGACTCCACTCATATTTATGATTGGGACATTAGCGAAGTAAATGACTCCATTTCAAAGATCAAGATCTTTACAAAGGATAGTGCTCATTCACTAATTAACAAAATTAAGATCCCATTCTTTGATACAGATTTTGAAAAACGGACTAAAAAAACACTTAATGAATTCGCCAAACTCCTAACCGAAGATCTGAAATATATCAAGGTAAAAGTGGTTGGAGAAGGAGAGATAGATTCAACCTATTATGCCTATGTGAGGAACAAAACTGACCAATTTGGGAAAGCAGGAGGTATGATGAAAGATTTTCCCTTGCTCGACCCCTTTTTGGTAAATAATGGTGTTAAATTAAATGGAAAGCCCTTTATTGAGATTACACGATGGGATATGGTCAATGACAGTTTGGAATTCAACTTTTGCTATCCTATTATCAAGAATGATAGTTTGCCCCAGCATCCGGACCTTAAATACGGCATAAGAAAACAACAGAAAGCAATAAAAGCGATCTATAATGGGAATTATATAACTTCTGACAGGGCCTGGTATGCCCTTTTAGACTATGCTAAAAGAAACAACATAAAGATTACGGGATTACCGGTCGAAATATTTTACAACAACCCAAATTTGGGGGGTGATGAAATTAAATGGAAGGCAGAAGTTTTTATGCCGTTAATTGAATAGGAATGAAACTTTTCCTTGCTCTTTTTCTTTGCATTATTAGCAGTAGTTGTGCGCAACATGGGCAACTCACCATTTTATGTGATCTGCCAAATAAATTCAATGAAAATTCTGGTATCACTACTCTTGAGAATGATAAGATCTGGCTTATAGAAGACAATGGGAATGATGATGTTATATATGAAGTGAGTAACAAAGGAGAACGACTAAGAGAATTCAAAGTAAAAAATGCCAAGAATGACGATTGGGAAGATCTTACTAAGGATGACAAGGGTAATCTCTATATAGGCGATTTTGGGAATAACCAAAATGACAGAAAAGATCTCGTAATCTACAAAATACCAAATCCCATTATTGAGCCCGGAGATAAAATAGAGGCAGAAGAAATCAAATTTAAATTTCCTGAACAAAAGGGATATCCTCCCATCCCCTCCAAAAGGAAGTATGATACAGAGGCCTTTTTCTATCTCGATGACGTACTTTATATTATTACCAAGGACCGCAGCAGGCCATTCTATGGCGAAGCATTAATTTATACTATTCCAGCTCAAGCAGGTAACTATGATGCCAAACTTGTAGGAACTTTTAAAACGTGTAATAAGTTTACTACCTGCCAAATTACTTCCGCTGCCATTTCCCCCGATAAGAAGAAGATCGTGCTTTTGGGTTATGGTTCACTTTGGTTGATCACAGAATTCGATCTCCCCGATTTTTCGAAAGGAACGGTGCAATTTATAGATCTGGGTGTGCGGACTCAATTAGAGGCTGTTTGTTTTAAGGACAATTCCACCATTCTACTTTCGGATGAAAGAAATCATGGCACTGGTCAAAATCTCTACTCCTTTAAACTGCCCCTATAATATCAAAGCTTTCCAAATTAGTAGTTAATTCCTTTTTTTTGAGCAGAATAAATACGCATAGTTCCTCACTTTTTTAAGATATTTATACAAATTAACCCTATGTCCTCCAATTCAAGGCTTAGCAGGGCCTATAAGAACGCCCAGACACTGCTCTTTGATGATTCCTCTAAATTCATCTTCTTCAGTGACTGCCATAGGGGGGATAACAGTTTTGCAGATGATTTTGCCAACAACAGGAACGTCTATTTTCATGCAATCAGGCATTATTATAAGGAAGGATTTCAGTATTGCGAACTGGGAGACGGAGATGAACTTTGGGAAAATATTCATTTCAAAGACATTTTTGATGCCCATAAGAATGTTTACCAGCAACTTCGCGAATATCATTTGAAAAATCGCTTACATATGATTTGGGGAAACCATGATATGGTTTACAAAGACCCTGATTACGTAAAAAAGCACTTAGGCAGTTATTTTGAACCCATTGATGAATCTAATAAAGAACTATTTAAGGATATTACCTATCACGAGGCACTTATCTTAAAACACCGCGATACCGGTCAACAGATTTTTCTGGTGCACGGGCACCAGGCCGATTGGTGGAACTATAATTTTTGGCGCTGGGCAAGATTTTTAGTACGCGTGCTATGGACACCTTTGCAGGTATGGGGTATTGCAGACCCTACGAGTCCGGCTAAAAACTACAAAGAACTTATTAAAGTAGAACGACGAATAAAAAAATGGATCCTGAACAACAATAAGCTTTTAACTATTGTAGGGCATACCCACAGACCACGTTTTGCGCGCCCTGGAGAAATTCCTTTTTTTAATGATGGCAGTTGTGTACATCCCAGAAGTATTACAGGAATTGAGATCACCAATGGTGCAATTGTATTGATCAAATGGCATATAGCTACCAAGGAAGATGGTACACTACAAATTGTAAGAGTGGTCCTGGAAGGACCAAAAAAACTTAAAGATTACCAATAGAAAAAGATCCATCTCCCGATCTAGCCCCACCTTGATCTTTTTATGAGATGAATCTTTTATAAATATTCATTATTGAATTACGAAGTTGATAGGAATGCTATAGGGAACTGAAACAGATCTTCCCCTTTGTTTCCCTGGTGTCATTTGTGGAAGCGAGGCAACAATCCTTTGGGCTTCTTTTTCCAAAGACCTGTCCGGACCTCGCATTCTAATACCCGCAATATTGCCTTTGGAATCAATAAGGAACTGTACAAATACTCTACCTTGAATACCTAATTCCAGAGCAGCCGGAGGATATCTAAATTCCTTGTTGATATGCTCCTGAATCTTTTTTTGGAAGCATATTTTTCGTTCTTCATTATTGCCGGCTGATTCACATCCAGGGAAAATAGGAACGTTTTCTATAACAGCAAAAGGTACTGATATTTCTTCTTCCTCTTCCCCTACTTCCACATCGTCTACGTCTAATACTGCATCAATAACTGTCTCCTGACTAATTTCAGTACTTTCAATAATAGTTTCTTCTATCTCTTCTGTATCCTCCACAACTTCAATAACTTCAGGTGCAGATGGAGGAGGGGGAGGCGGAGGAGTTTTAATGGCTTCTGTAATAGGTACATCCTCTTTTAAATCGTCCACGGCCATCATCATATCTATGGAATCATGTTCTTCGGGATACGATTTATACTCTAGTGCCTGCCACGTTAGGAACAAGACAATAGTGAGCCCAATGACAAAATATAGGCCACTATTTCTATTTAAATCGACTTTTGGATTTTTTTTGACTTGCATGATATTGCCTTTTAATACATTGAAATTAAAACCAATACCAAAGAATTACTATGACATTTGTCAGTTTTTAAATATCTGATTCTAAGCCTTCTAGTGATGTTTTACAACCAAATATCAGGTAGAAGACAACAGTACTTCATCAAAATTGATCCCTTCTATTGGGACAATTAGTTGTTGTTCGCGATCCCATTCTATCCTCCTTCCCAACTTATAGGCAAGTCCGGTAATATGAGCAGAAATGGCCTCTTCAAAACCTTCTTTAATGCCGCAACTCAAGATGCCTCCATTGCGAATACAACTTAACCATTCTCTTAAATGAAGGAAGGTAGAGTTAACCCGAACACCGTCTATGTAGGTCCACATAAGTCCTTTATCTGCAAAGTATTGTGAGGTGGCAGAAGAAACTGCATCTGGCATATTTGCACCCGGATTATAATGATAGATAGGTACATTAGGTTTCATTTTTCCCTCCTCTATCATGGCTGCGTACTTCGTAGAACCATTATCTGGCCACACGGTAAGATTATTCCCCAGTTCCATGGAAGCATCGTGACCCATTAAAATAGTTGGCCTGTTAAATGCATTCCCAAGAGTTGCACTATAGGTAAAGGTCATACCTTTTTCCTTCCCTTTAGGCTGACTACTACCAGTGCTAAAATCAGGGAATTCCATATTTACCTGCAGTACATCTGGAACGTTTCTACCATCGTTATGAGTGTAGATACCTCCAGAGGCTGTAATGCTAGATGGTATTCCCATTCCCAATACACAATTTAATCGATCATAATCATGAGTAAGCAGATCGCCAGATAAACCTGAGCCATAAGCCCACCATTTGCGCCAACGGAAGAAATGGTTTTTATTAAATGGGATCTTCGGTGCACTTCCCAAGAAGAGGTCCCAGTCTATAGTTTGTTCATTTGCTTTTTCGTGTATATCATAATTCCATGCACCGTTATCATCATTTCTGTTGGTAAAGGTTTGTATCATTGACACATGACCCAAAACGCCCTTCTTAACAATATCATTAGCTGTTTTAAAGCTTAGGGTTTGCCTATGTTGATGCCCTACCATCAGCAAGGCTTTTGAATTTTCCGCAGCATCACGAAGTTCGTACGTTTCCTCAATGGAATGTGTCATTGGTTTTTCCACATAAACATGAACATTATTGTTTAGTGCTTCTATTGCCATTGGAGCATGCCAGTGATCTGGTGTAGCAATAATAACAGCATCTACTTCGCCACTCTGAATCATATCCTGATAGGTAGTAAAGCGTTTCACGGTATGTTCTGGTGTGGAAAATGAAGCTATGACATGTTCGGCCCGTACATCAAAGACATCACAGACCGCACTTATTTTAATGTTTAACTTCTCCTGATCAAGAAATTCTTTTAATTGGGTGTTCCCTGTGGTTTCTTCTTCCAATTTCATCTCTTCGAGCCAGTCTTGTGTGGCAAAACCCAGGGCCCGGCAAAGTTGTTCTCCCCTTATCCCAAATCCTATGATCCCGAGACGTATTGGCGCACCTCCTATCTCAGGTAGTGCAGAAGTCAATGATGGTTGAATTTTTAATTGTTCTAATATCTCAGAACGGTCTTTCTTTTTAACCAATGCATTTGCTGTACCTGCCCACCAGATAGATCCCAGTATGGGCAACCCACCTAAACCTTTTAATACATCGCGTCTTGTCCATTTCATAATTGTGGTGTTTTTTCAGTGTTAGTTCTTTGACTTTTTAAATAACCCAATCCAAAATAATATCCTGTGGGATATTGATAAAGTACCCATAATGCGGCTATTTCAATCAGGTTCTTATTCACAAACCAATAACTTCCTTCAACATTAAGTTGCTCTAACCAGGGAAAAGGAGGATGGGCAAAATAATACATGGCCAAAAGTACCATGCCCGCCAAAGAACCTAGTTTTTCATAAAACCCAAGGATTAGTGTAATTCCAACAAATATGAGCGTTATCATATTCAGAGTATCTACCCATCCAATTATTGCTTCGTTCGCAAGGGAAATAAATAGCCAATCCAAAGGTCCCTGAGCTGTAGCCAGGTATCCAAAAGATGTCCAATCCGGATTAAAAAGTTTAATCACTCCTTCGTAAAGGAAATGCCATCCTATTAGGATCCGTAAAAACACCAAACTCTTGGTGAGCGATTCTTTTTGAAGTGTCACTGTCATTATTTCACGATTTTGAATTCATAGATATGCTTTCAACTACCCTTAGGGGGTGTTGATAATAGTAATGTTTAAAAACGCTCAAAAATATTGCCCTTACCACTGAAATACTATGATTTTTATCAGTTAAAAGTGCCATCTCATCATTTAGATCTCAAAAGAAAAACAGTTTCTTTCAGGAATCTTATACGCGTTCTGCCATGGACTTTATTGCATAGATAAATTGATCTAATTCTTTAGTGGTCGTATACACATTTGGCGTTATCCTGCAGCCTTGCACATTGTTCTGGTCAATAGCTACGGTAAATATCTTAAACTCGTCTAGTAAGGTCTTTGCAAGGTCTGAAGGTTTTATTCCCTTTATACCCACATTGGCAATACCACAACTGCGATGTGCTTCAATAGGGGTATTGATGATCACATTCTTAGTTCCTCTGAGATCATCGGACCAATATCGCTGCAGAAACCTCAACCGCTGTTCTTTTCTTTCAAGTCCTATCAGATCCAAATAGTCCATAGCGTCATTTATGGTAAGATCTGTATGCACCGGATGGGTGCCTATATGGTTCAATCTTCCAATATCATCATCCTCCCGGTGATGTTCGGCCAATAGTGGCCATATCTTTGGGATATTCTTTTTAGCCACAAAAAGTAGTCCAGCTCCTAAAGGGGTACTTAGCCATTTGTGAAGACTGGAACCATAATAATCACATTGCAGTTCGGAAATATTTACTTTAATATGTCCTACACAATGTGCTCCATCTACCATCACCTCAACTCCATGCTTATGAGCCATATCGCAAATCTTGCGTATGGGCATTATGTGGCCAGTGATATTTACCATATGACATACCATCAGCAATTTTGTTTTGGGAGTGATCTGGGATTCGTATAAGGCTACTAATTCTTCATCAGATTTGGGGTGGTTAGGTATTGAAACTGTTTTATTAACTACTCCATATCGTTTTGCAATAAGTTTAAAATGCTCGCGCATAGCCCCATAGTCCTGAACGGCAAATATGGCTTCATCCCCTGCTTTCCAGGGATAGCCGCCTATGATCATATCCAGGGATTCTGTAGTGTTCCGGGTAATGATCAATTCATCAGAATTACATCCCACCAATTCAGCTAAGCGGTTTGCTATACGTTTCTTGTTGTCCAATTGCACTGTCCGCATATAATAGGAGCCTTCATAGTTCACCTGTTCTATATGCTTATGAAATTTCTCTATGGTAGGAATGGGAGCAATATTATAATACCCATTTTCCAGGTTAATGTAGTCTGGTTTTAAAGCATAATCTACCCTAATTCGTTGCCAAAACTCGTCTACATTATTTACATCATAAGATGTTGCAGTTTTGGGTGTTCCCGCCTTGAGATGATAAGGTAAAAAAGGCGTTATTACTGCCGCCTGTCCTATTTTTCGTAAAAATGATCGTTTGTCCATATGGCTGAGATTGTCCTACAAGATAAAAAATAGATCCCTTAAATGTCTTTTCAAATTGTATATTTAGTAATTCAACTATTCTAATAATCACCAAAATAGAACCATGCCTTTAGTTATTGTCATTATTGGGATCCTTATTTTATTTTTTCTAATTGCCAAATGCAAACTCAACCCTTTTATAACTTTTATCCTTGTTTCATTATTCGTAGGCATTGCCGAAGGGATGGATCTGGAAACGGTCGTTGCCTCTATCGAAAATGGAATTGGAAATACCCTGGGATTTCTCGTGATGATCCTTGGTCTGGGGGCAATGCTTGGTAAATTGGTTGCCGATAGCGGTGCCGCACAACGAATTACTTCCAAATTAGTAGAAAGGTTTGGTCGTAAGTATATCCAATGGGCTGCCGTACTAACAGGGTTTATTGTGGGCATCCCTTTATTCTATTCTGTTGGATTTGTTATTTTGGTGCCCCTGGTTTTTACGGTTGCAGCTGCAACAGGTTTACCCCTTCTCTATGTTGGCCTGCCTATGCTAGCTTCTCTTTCCGTTACCCACGGTTACCTTCCCCCCCATCCTGCACCTACGGCTATTACCGTAATGTTCAATGCAGATATGGGTAAAACCCTGATCTATGGAATAATTGTGGCAATTCCTTCGATCATCATTGCAGGGCCATTTTTTTCCCGGACTTTAAAAAATATTAATGCAACTCCTTTAAAAGAATTTGTTAATCCGAGAATTCTAACGGATGAGGAAATGCCCAGTATGCGTATAAGCATTTTTACGGCCTTATTGCCAATTATACTCATAGCCCTAGCAACTTTGTCCGATTTACTATTTCCAAATGACTATCTATTTAAAGATATCATCGCCTTTATTGGAAATCCTGTTATAGCCATGCTTATCTCTGTATTAGTGGCTATCTATACCTTAGGATTAAGACGAGGAAAAAAAATGACAGAGGTGATGATTTCTGTAAGTGATTCTATCTCTGGAATTACAATGGTACTACTAATAATTGCCGGAGCAGGAGCACTAAAACAGGTGTTAATAGATAGTGGCGTTAGTCATTATATTGCCGATCTGCTTAAAGATTCTTCATTATCCCCCTTATTTTTAGCCTGGCTTATTGCAACGGTGATCAGGGTTTGTGTGGGGTCGGCAACAGTAGCCGGACTAACAGCTGCTGGCATTGTCTTACCCTTAATTGATGCTACCGGAGTAAGCCCTGAATTGATGGTCCTGGCAATTGGTTCTGGTAGTTTGATGCTTTCTCATGTGAACGACAGCGGTTTTTGGTTGTTCAAAGAGTATTTTAACCTGTCTGTCAAGGACACATTGCGGAGCTGGACATTAATGGAAACAACGGTTGGAGTGGTGGGTCTTTTGGGAATTTTGATATTAAACCAATTTATATAAACATTACTATGGATAAAACTCCTTCACAACGACTTAAAGAACTTGGATTGATTTTGCCTCCAGCGCCACCGCCGGCAGGGGTGTATAAACCTGTATTGGTAATAGATAAATTTCTCTACGTTTCCGGGCAGGGTCCTATGAAAAATGATGGCACATTCATTACCGGAAGAGTAGGAGATGATATGAATCTGGGACAAGGTAAATTAGCCGCAGAACAAGTGGGGCTTACCATGCTTTCTACCATTCAAACCCACTTTGGGAGTATAGATCAGATTAAACGTGTGGTAAAGGTGTTGGGCATGGTTAATTCCGCACCCGATTTTGGCCAGCAACCCCTGGTCATAAATGGTTTTAGTGAGTTGATGGCCGATATTTTTGGAAACGATCTTGGGGTAGGTGTCCGTAGTGCCGTGGGGATGATACTTCCCGGGAATATTCCAGTTGAAATTGAAGCCATGTTTCAGCTACATTGAAATAATCGATTATGAATGGATCAGCCTGGTATCAGATAGAAAATACAGATAATATTGTCTCGCCATCTCTCTTGTTGTATCCCGAGAGAATTGAAAAAAATATTCAATTGATGGTGGAAATGGCAGGGACGCCAGCGCGACTTCGGCCACATATCAAAACACATAAGACCAGGGAAATAATTGATATGCAGATGGCATATGGGATACAAAAATTTAAATGCGCTACAATTGCCGAAGCAGAACTTTTAGGGCAATGTGGTGCTAAAGATATTCTGTTGGCCTTACAACCAGTAGGCGCAAATATTTCCCGATTTTTCCAGTTAATAGCTCAATTTCCTAGGTCTACATTCTCAACAATTGTAGACAATGCGCTCATTATTAAACTTATTTCTGTAGAGGCAGCCTCCAAAGAAATTAGAGTTCCCTTATTTCTCGACCTGAATACAGGGATGAACCGTACGGGAATAGAAACAGATCAAAAGGCCGCTGCCTTATGTCAATTAATTTCTGAAGATCCCAACCTTATTTTTAAAGGCCTTCATGCATATGACGGACATATCCGGGAACCCAATATAGATGATCGAAAAAAAGTTTGCGATGCAGCTTTTGATCTCGTTTCAAATTTTAAAAAAGAATTAGAAAAAAAAGGGATTAATGTTGAAACCATTGTAATGGGAGGATCTCCCACCTTTCCTATCCATGCGCAAAGGCAGGAAGTGGAGGCCAGCCCTGGAACAACCCTGTTATGGGATGAGCGGTATTCAAGCTCGTTTCAAGAAATGAAATTCTTACATGCCGCTGTTTTACTTACCAGAATTATCAGTAAGCCTAAGCCGAATGTGATTTGTCTGGACCTGGGTCATAAATCGATCGCCCCGGAAATGAATTTTCCCAGAGTTAAAATATTTGGACTGGAAGACTGCGAACAAATAGGGCAAAGTGAAGAACATCTGGTGCTCAGTTGCCCGCCTGGCAAGACTGCAGAGGTTGGTGATATTTTCTATGCCATACCCATGCATATTTGTCCTACCGTGGCAAAATATCCAAAAACGCTTACAGTAACTAATGGCAAGATTACAGGTTCCTGGAAAGTAGCCGCTAGAGACTATAGCATGGTTATATAAATTACTCTTATGCTCATATTTGATGCACATTTAGATCTTGCTATGAATGCCCTGGAATGGAATCGGGATCTTACCACTTCGGTGGTAGAGATCCGGAAGAGAGAAGACGGAATGGTAGACAAACCGGATCGTGGAAAAAATACGGTCTCTCTGGATGCTTTGCGAAAAGGAAATATTGGTATTTGTGTAGCTACCCAAATAGCCCGTTTTTCAAAAAAAACAAATCCACTCCCTGGCTGGAATTCCCCTCAACAAGCGCGGGCACAAACGCAGGGACAGTTAGCATGGTATAGGGAAATGGAGGCGATTGGGGAGATGATACAAATCACAAATCCAATACAACTAGATGCTCAAATAGATCTATGGAACCAGGATTCTAACAAGAAGAAGCCAATTGGTTATATACTTAGTCTGGAAGGTGCAGATTCTATTGTCTCACTTGAGCATTTGGAAAGATCCTATGAGCAGGGCTTAAGGGCCATAGGACCGGCACACTACGGACCTGGCACCTATGCATTTGGAACCAATTCTGTTGGGGGCATAGGGTCTAAAGGAAAAGAATTATTACGAGAGCTAGAGCGGCTTCATATTATTCTGGATGCAACTCATTTATGCGATCAAAGTTTTTGGGAAACCATGGATGTTTATAACGGTCCTGTTTGGGCAAGTCATAATAATTGCAGATCCCTGGTAGACCATAACCGGCAATTCTCTGATGAACAGATCAAGGAATTAATTAATAGAAAAGCAGTCATTGGTATGGCACTAGATGCATGGATGATGGCGCCTAATTGGGTACGTGGCCAATCATCTCCAAAGGCCATGGGAGTAACATTAGATACCATGATAGACCATATGGATCATATTTGCCAACTTGCCGGGAATTCCCTTCATATAGGAATCGGAACCGATCTTGATGGTGGGTTTGGTAAAGAGCAATGTCCCGCTGATATAGACACCATTGCGGATCTTCAAAAAGTCCCCAAATTGCTGGCGGCAAGAGGATATTCCCAGGAAGACATTGAAAATATTATGCATGTAAATTTCATCAACTTTCTACATAACACATGGCGTTAAATTATTAAAAAGATCCTCCCAATTTCTTGGGAGGATCTAACTAAAATAGTATTTAAAATAATCTAATTTATTAACGGACTTTTCTAACCAAGGTGGCGAAAGTAAACGACTTAAGGTCCCTTATGGTTGAGATTTCCTGCATAGCTTTTTGTTGCGCCTCCGTTAAGGGTGTATTATTTCCATTAAAAAGTTGATCATATCCCGTGTACATGTCCACGGTAATATGGCTTGCATATGCCTCCGTGGCATAACCCATCATATTTCTCAATAATCCCCAATTTGCCCTTCCACCAGAATCGACATCTTTCTGATGATTTGGTTTAAATATTTCAGATTCCATTTTTTCATATGCTGCTGATTGTCCCGGTTTTGCTTTCATAAAATTTATCACAGCCAAAGTCCCTAGTGGCATATCAAAATTATCCTTTGTCTTATCTATTTCTACCAGATATACCCTATGTGTCAGATCCCGGCTTTTTACTGTCTGCGCCATTTTTTGATCACTTTGTTCAGGTGTTAAATTGGGATAAGCGCCGTTCCAAGCCTTGTTAAAGTCGCCTCCTTCCATCATTTTTACACGATCATTATATAAACTGACCGTCATAAACTGGGCGCCCTGCTCTTGTCCATTTGGCTGAAGTTGCCATAGATCCCATCCTATACAGTCCCCATTCTTTACTCTTTGTACGTGTACTTTTTCCCAAAATTCCTCAGTTTCTGCATAAGCGGCCGATTGGTCTTCATCTACATGCATAAACTCGAACATAAGAAATAGCGGTTCTTCTTCCTGTCCGATAGCATTGGTAGTGAAAAATGTCATTACCAAGATCATTAATAGTTTTCTCATCTTGAAGTGTATTTTATTGTGAAATACAAATTAAGATGAGATTTAGGTATCGACAGATGTTAATAGGACGAAAGCGTATTAAATATGTCCCAAGCAGGCTATAATTTTATCAGAAGTAATTAAAAATTACTATTAGACAATGATCTTCTCTTCTCTAAGAAACGTATCAAGACTATCGGCAATATCAAAACACCTGCTCACTTTTTCTGCACCTTCACAATATCGTGTTGACAGATCATGTGATTGGCAGTTGAACCCAGCAAGATTTACCTTTTCAAAACGCTGATTTATCTTTATACAACGATCGTACATCTCGTCAATAGTTTCATTTTCTTCAGTCTCTATCCCGTTTTTTACAAGATATCCTTTAAGAAAACTCTGAATGGCACTTTGGGCATTTTTACAGACCAAAAATGATACAACATCTTCTTCAGGTCTGTATAGCTCATTACTTGCCTGTTTCATTTTACTTATTGCTTCGTCAAAATAGTTATTAGCTAAGGCTTCCATCTTATTAAAATTTTGGTTTAAACAGAATTACTCGTTCTATATGATCTTCTCCAATATTGAATATGAACTTACATATTTCTAAATAGTTCTAATCGCTCCCATTTGGTATTTACCTCTTCCTGTGCTTGTTTTAACAGTGCTGCTCCCAATTTCGGATCATCTTTAACTACCCTGGTAAAACGCGTTTCCTTATACATAAAGTCCTCTAAAGGTTTAGTTGGCCCTTTGGAATCTAGTTTAAACTTTTTCCCTTTAGGTTTGGAAGGATCAAATCTAAAGAGTGGCCAATAACCCGTCTCTACAGCTCTTTCCTGATGCATTGCTCCTTCTTTTAGATCGTATCCATGTTCTCCACAATGGGAATATGCAACAATCAAGGAAGGTCCGGGATATGCTGCCGCCTCTTCCATAGCTCTCAGGGTTTGCATATCTTTCGCTCCCAGGGCTACCTGTGCAACGTAGACGTTCTCATAAGAAACAGCTTGCAATGCCAAACTTTTCTTTCCGGTTCTTTTTCCGGAGACTGAAAACTTGGCACTGGCGCCCAAAGGAGTGGCTTTTGACGTTTGTCCACCTGTATTGGAATATACTTCCGTATCTAATACCATTATATTGATATCTTCTCCCGAAGCCAGAACGTGATCTACTCCGCCATATCCAATATCATAAGCCCAACCATCTCCTCCTAAGATCCAAACTGCTTTTTTCCTCAGGTATTCTATTAGATGTAACAGCTTTTTGGCATCAGGAAGGTCCTGATGTTTGTATAGTATCTCTTTAAGTTCATCCAGCTGTTTAAATTTCTCTTTTTTCTGAGATTCATCCTCCTCCGGGTTATTAAGAATGGCTTCAACTAGCTCATTGCCAACTGTCTTTTCAAGGGATTTTAGCAATCCAACAGCGATCTCTTGTTTTTTGCTTAGCGCGAGTTTCATACCAAAACCAAACTCCGCATTATCTTCAAATAAGGAGTTTGCCCAAGCGGGTCCTCTGCCTTCTTTATTTGTTTTATAGGGAGTAGTTGGTAGATTTCCTCCGTAAATAGAAGAACAGCCAGTTGCATTCGCTATCAAAATACTATCGCCAAATAACTGGGTCAATAATTTTATATAAGGAGTTTCACCACAACCAGAACAGGCTCCTGAAAATTCAAATAATGGTTCCAGGAATTGAGAGCCTTTCACGTTGGTTATTTGCAAAGCTGTACGGTCATAGTCCGGAAGTTTTGAAAAATAGTCCCAATGTGTATTTTCAACAACATCATTCTCTAGTTTTTTCCTCATATTGATGGCCTTAAAGTCCGGGATTTCCTTACTTTCTGCCGGACAAACCGCAACACATAGATCGCAGCCTGTACAATCTTCCGGGGATACCTGTAATATATATGATTCTTTTTCGCTAGTAAAAGGCCTGCCTTTCGCTGGGCTCCTCTTAAGGGATGCCGGTGCGTCTGCCAGGGTGTCATTAGAAACTACCTTTGCCCTAATTGCTGCATGTGGGCAAATGACAACACATTTGTTACATTGGGTGCATAATTCTTCCGAATCCCAGATAGGGATAAAATCGGCAATACCACGTTTTTCAAATTGTGTGGTGCCTGTCGGGAAAGTTCCGTCTATTGGAAAATAACTTACGGGTAACTCGTCTCCCCTACCTGCCAGAATTTTACCCAGCACTTCCTTTACGAAAGGATCGGGTTCTCCAGACATAATAGATCGTAATCCCCTATCATTTGTAGTTTTTTGGGGGTATGATACTTTTTGGAGATGTTCGAGCGATTTATCGACCGCATTAAAATTCATTTTTACCACTTTATCCCCTTTATGGGAATAAGATTTTACAATGGCATTCTTAATTTTTTCAATGGCTTCTTCCTGAGGTAAAATACCAGATATAGCAAAGAAACAGGTCTGTAAAACCGTATTGGTCCGCTTGCCAAGTTTAGCCTCGTGAGCCACCTTGGTAGCATCTACTACATAGAAGTTCAATTCATTTTCAATGATCTCTTCCTGCATGATACGGGGTAATTTATCCCATATTTCATCTTTTGAAAAGGGTGAATTTAGCAAGAAAGTACCTCCTTTTTTGATGTGATTCAGCACATCGTATTTTTCAATAAAGTTAAATTGATGACAGGCTATAAAGTCGGCCGTATTGATCAAATAGGACGAGAAAATAGGTTGTGGCCCAAAACGTAAGTGTGAAATGGTTTGTGCCCCTGCCTTTTTGGAGTCGTACACAAAATAGCCCTGAACATAGTTGTCTGTAGTATCTCCAATAATTTTTATGGAATTCTTGTTGGCCCCTACGGTTCCATCAGAACCTAAACCATAAAACATACAATTGAAGGTAGTTTTTTTGGTTTTAAATACGGGATTGAATTCCAGGCTAGTATGTCCCAGATCATCATTAATTCCTATAGTGAAATGATTCTTGGGATGTTCTTTTAATAATTCTTCAAAGATTCCTTTTACCATCGCAGGATTGAATTCCTTGGAAGACAATCCATATCTGCCACCTACTATAGCTGGCATACTTCGTTGGCTTTCCACATAAGCAGTAACCACATCCAGGTATAGGGGTTCCCCTATACTACCGGGTTCCTTTGTCCTGTCTAAAACGGCAATTTTTTTGACACTTTCCGGTAGTTGCTGAAGGAAATATTCCATGACAAAAGGTCGATATAACCGAACGAACAGGGCCCCTACTTTTTCGTTTTGCTCTAGAAGGGTTTCAACCGTTTCTCTCACGGCGCCTTCACCAGATCCCATGATAATGATCACTCTCTCTGCCTCCGGATGTCCAACATAATCAAACAGATTATAGCGGCGACCAGTATGCTTATAAAATTCATCCATGACCTCCTTAACTATACCCGGCACTTTGGCATATTGTGGGTTCGCAGCTTCACGTGCCTGGAAAAAAACATCCGGATTTTGTGAAGTACCCCGAATAACAGGATGGTCCGGGTCTAAAGATCTGTCCTTATGTTCCATGATCTTATCATCGGGCATCATAGCCTTGATGATATCATCCGGAATAGCATCAATTTTAGAGATCTCATGAGAGGTCCTAAAACCGTCAAAAATATTTAAAAATGGAACCCGGGTACGAAGGGTCGCTACCTGGGCAATCAATGCAAAATCCATCGCTTCCTGAACCGAACTTCCAAACAACATAGAAAATCCTGTTTGCCTGGTAGCCATAACATCAGAATGATCTCCAAAAATAGATAGGGCGTGTGTGGCCACAGTCCTCGCCGCTACATGGATAACGGAGGGTAATAACTCTCCGGCAATTTTGTACATATTAGGGATCATAAGCAATAAGCCCTGAGAAGCTGTAAACGTAGTAGTTAATGCTCCTGCCTGCAGTGAGCCGTGAACTGCTCCTGCAGCGCCACCTTCACTTTGCATTTCAACTATTCTTGGTACATTGCCCCAAATATTCTTCTGCCCTTCTGAGCTAAAAACATCTACATGTTCCCCCATAGGTGAAGCAGGAGTAATGGGATATATTGCACAAACCTCATTCGTCTTGTGAGCTATTCTGGCTACAGCCTCATTAGCATCACATATTAGTTTTGGAAATTCTTTTTTCATGATGAATTAATTTCATTAAAGACCTCTTATTTTTTACTTCACACAACAGTATTCAAATGGTAAGTGACTATTCCATTTTGCTGAGAATGAACATTTTGTATCCTGTGTATTTGGCTAAAAATAACATTCCTAAGGAGGGTAAACTATGACATTTATCAGTTCCTCAATTCAGGGTTATAGCCAGTTCTTCGTCAGCAAAATATGATGAATAGACTTTCTTTTAAGGGTCTAAGAAAAATGAAGGATTAAATAAAAAAACCACCCTCTATTTGAAATAAATAAAGGGTGGTGATTTCAAATTAGATAATGGTACCGAATTACCGAATATCTAATAAAATCTTGAAAGTCAATGTCTTAACTCCAAATTCTCATTCGCCGTGTAACCAGGCCTTTTTACCAAGGAGCTGATCTTCAGATTCCACATGGTCCTCATCTGGGACACAACAATCTACAGGACAGACAGAAGCACACTGTGGTTCCTCATGAAATCCTTTGCATTCTGTACATTTGTCTGGAACAATGTAGTAAAACTCATCTGATATAGGTTCGTTTTCTGCATTTGCATCCATTTCTTTTCCTCCTGGAGTTTTAACCATGCCGCTTAAAGCAGTTTCGTCTGAAAAAGCCCATTCCTGGTCTGGCTCATATATCGCATTGTTAGGACATTCGGAAATACAAGCGTCGCAGTTTATGCACTCATCTGTAATTATGATAGCCATTTTTCCTAATTTGATTAAATATACGCAAAAATAGGACCCAACTTAATGTTGGTAAATGATAAAAGTCATGTTTACTTGATTTTGTAGAAATTAAATTTGATATTTATATACCTTGGGTACCATGGTAAGTACCTAAAATCTAATCCCGATCATCATGGAAACGAAAGTAGAGACGCCACACGAAGTATTAGAGGCCGTAATTATTCGATTTGTAGGAGATTCTGGAGATGGCATGCAGCTAACAGGAACGCAATTTTCAGATACCTCGGCCATGTTTGGGAACGATGTAGCTACCTTCCCTAATTATCCTGCCGAAATTAGAGCACCTCAAGGCAGCTTGTATGGAGTTTCGGGCTACCAGGTCCATATTGGAAGTGTCGAAATAAGTACGCCCGGTGATGAAGTAGATCTTCTTGTTGCCATGAATCCGGCCGGATTAAAAACAAATTTGCATTCCGTTAAACCTGGTCACACCATCATTGTAGATACCGATTCTTTTTCCAAGAAGAATTTGGAAAAGGCTCTCTATGAATCCAATCCGCTTGAAGACAACAGCCTGGAAAACTACCGGGTAATTGAAGTGGCCATGACCTCTCTCACCAAAGAGACATTGAAAGATGTGCAGGGTCTAGACAATAAGGCCATAACCAGGAGTAAAAACATGTTTGCTCTGGGAATGGTATACTGGATGTACCATCGCTCCACTGAACATACTATAGAATTCTTTCAAAAGAAATTTAAGACAAAACCCGAGCTAATTGAAGCCAATACTAAAGTACTCAATGCCGGTTATTATTTTGCGGAAACCTTAGAACTGATCCCTAATTCCTATACTATTTCTCCTGCAAAAATGGAAGCAGGAACCTATAGGATCATCATGGGAAATACCGCTACTGCTTGGGGATTCCTGGCCGCAGCGGAAAAATCAGGGATGGAATTGTTTTTAGGTTCCTATCCTATTACACCTGCCTCCGATATTTTACATGAATTGGTAAAGCACAAACATTTTGGTGTAAAAACGCTACAAGCCGAAGACGAAATAGCCGGGATAACCTCAGCCATTGGCGCTTCCTTTGCCGGCGACCTGGCATTAACCACTACTTCAGGGCCTGGATTGGCTTTAAAAGGAGAAGCCCTAGGGTTGGCAATGATGATTGAATTACCGTTGGTAGTAGTAAACGTGCAACGAGGAGGACCGTCAACCGGTTTACCGACAAAAACGGAGCAATCCGACCTTTTACAGGCTATGTACGGTAGAAACGGGGAAAGTCCGGTGATCGTTATTGCTGCTAGTACACCTGCTAACTGTTTTAATTATGCTTATGAAGCGGCGAAACTAACCTTGGAGCATATGACGCCCGTATTACTTCTAAGTGATGGATATATTGCCAGTGGATCTGCACCCTGGAAAATCCAATCGGTAGATGAGATGCCCGAGATAAAAAACATGCGTTTAAAAGAATTTAAAGAGAACTATCATCCTTATGAACGCGACAAGGATTCTTTGGCTAGGTTCTGGGCAGTTCCAGGTACTCCTGGCTTAGAACATCGCGTGGGTGGTCTGGAAAAGGACAAAATTACCGGCAATGTATCTTATATGCCCGAGAATCATGAGTACATGACACGTATTCGTGCTGAGAAGGTTAAACGTGTTCAGAATTATATCCCAGATCAGGAAACGGAATTTGCAGATTCGGGTGATCTACTTGTTGTTGGATGGGGAGGCACCTATGGCAGCCTGCATTCTGCCGTAAAGCATTTGAATGAAGAAGGTTTTAAAAATATCGGATTTGCACATTTTCATTATCTGAATCCTTTGCCAAAAAATACAGATGAACTATTAAAAAGATTCAAGAAAATAGTGGTCTGTGAATTAAATACAGGGCAATTCATAAAAGTGCTTGCATCTAATTTTAGTGGTCATGAATTTTTACAATTCAACAAGATTCAGGGATTACCCTTTGCGAACAATGAACTAAAAGAAAAGTTTAAACAAATTCTATCATAACCATGGAAGCAGCTGTAAAAGAGTATACATACAAGGATTTTGCCAGCGATCAGGAAGTTAGATGGTGTCCTGGTTGTGATGATTATGTGATCTTACGATCTGTACAGAAGGCTCTTCCTGAAATAGGCGTGAATAAAGAAAACATCGTCTTTATTTCCGGGATAGGATGTTCATCCCGCTTTCCATATTATATGGAAACCTATGGAATGCATGGCATTCATGGCAGGGCCACGGCCATTGGCTCAGGAGTAAAACTCGCCAATCCAAAGCTAAGTGTATGGGTTATAACCGGTGATGGCGATTCTATGGCCATTGGTGGGAATCATTTTATTCATGTTCTAAGAAGGAATCTGGATTTGAACATCATTTTGTTCAATAATGAGATCTATGGGCTAACAAAAGGACAGTTCTCCCCTACCTCCCTGGTAGGCCAAAAGACAAAATCTTCCCCTTATGGTAATACTCAACCTCCATTTTCTGCCGGAGAACTCGCTCTGGGAGCCCAGGCCCGTTTTTTTGCCAGAATTGGCGGGAACACGCCAAAAGAGATGACCGAAATTTTTGTAGCATCTGAAAAATACAAAGGCACCGCCCTTGTTGAAGTGTTACAAAACTGTCCTATTTTCAATGATGGGTGTTTTACCAAATACACGGATAAAGCAGTGCGTGAGGACAGGCAACTTTATGTGGAACATGGGAAACCCATGATCTTCGGAAAAGAAAGGGATAAAGGATTGATACTGAACGGACTTAAACTCGAGGTAGTCACCATTGGCGAAAACGGGGTGGAAGAATCCGATATTCTCATTCACAACGCGAAAGAACAAGATCCTACATTACACCAAATGCTGGTACGAATGGAATATCCTATGGTGACAGGGATCATCCGAGGTTTTGAGGATGTGACCTTTGAAAAGAGGGAAGAAGCGTTAACAGCGCAGGTAAAAGCTAATTCAGCTTTCAGAAAGGCCGATGATCTGTTTTTCTCTGGAGATATATATGAAATTACTTGATAACTGAATAAATAGTAAATGGGTTCAGAAGCTATCATTGTATTTTTTTTAGCCGGAGTGGTTCTGGTAGCCGGAGCGAATTTTCTTTCGAACCTGATTTCACCAAAATCCGACAGTGAAGCTAAACGGGCACCTTATGAAAGTGGAATGGTCACTATTGGATCAACCTGGGTTCAGTTTAAGGTAGGATATTACCTGTTCGCGATCTTGTTTTTGATCTTTGATGTGGAGATAGCCTTTCTGGTTCCCTGGGCAGTTGTTTTTAAAGGAATTGGGGCTATAGCCTTTATAGAAATACTTATTTTTTTATTTATACTAGGATTGGGCTTATTATATGCCTGGAAGAAAGGAGCATTAAAATGGGAATGAAAAAAGCAAATGAAATACCTGAAGATTTTCCCGGGAAAGTAATTCCGGCTGGGAATGGAGCCAATGTGGTAGTTACCAACCTGGATAAAGTAATTAATTGGGGAAGATCTAATTCCCTTTGGTCACTTTATTTTGGGACAAGCTGCTGTGCAATTGAAATGATGCAGACGGGAGCGTCAAGACATGATTATTCCAGATTTGGATTTGAGGTCGCCAGGCCCTCGCCCAGACAAGCAGACTTGATCATCATTGCAGGAACAATCGTGAATAAAATGGCGCCTGTACTTAGACGACTTTATGAACAAATGGCTGAGCCGAGATATGTTATTGCCATGGGGGCTTGCGCTATTTCAGGAGGACCCTTCTTTTACAACACATATTCCGTAGTAAAAGGAGCAGATCATGTTATTCCTGTTGATGTATATGTGCCGGGATGTCCTCCAAGACCGGAGGCCCTGCTGGAAGGAATGCTGATGTTACAAGATAAAATTCGAAAAGAGAGCAGAAAAGATAAAAAGAATCCGGTGGAGGGTTTTGATGAAGGATTATAAATTGAAGACCTATGACGAACGACGCATTACAAGAATTAATTGGTAGCTGGCTACCAGAACTGGAATTTACCGAGGTAGAATCACAATTTCTCAATATACATGTCCCTGCTGAAAACCTGCATGCCCTAATGACCCAACTTAAAAACCATCCTGAGACAAAGTTCGATTATCTATTCTGTCTGAGCGGGGTGGATTGGGGAGAAAAACTAGGGATCGTTTATCACCTGGAGTCAACTACGAATAGACATATCATAGTGGTAAAAGTAATTGCTGAAGACAGGGAAACACCAGTTTTAGATTCGGTATATGATATCTGGTCAACGGCTGAGTTCCATGAACGCGAAGTGTTCGATTTCTTTGGTATAAAATTCACCAACCATCCCAATTTAAAACGCCTCTTTTTAACAGAAGATTGGATTGGATACCCACTCAGGAAGGACTATGAAGACGAAACAAACATGATTCTATACTAACAAAACATGGAAACCGAAGTTGTACATACCAATTTTAAATCTGAGGAATACTTCATCAACATGGGGCCTCAGCATCCTGCAACTCACGGGGTACTTCGGCTTCTATTAACCATAGATGGGGAGATCATTAAAAAAGTGGAACCAGATCTGGGGTATATCCATCGCTCTATTGAAAAAATGTGCGAACGAGACAGCTATCAGCAAATAGTTCACCTAACAGATCGCATGGATTACCTGTCTGCTAACATCAACAATGAAGCGGTTTGTTTGGCAGTAGAAAATGCGCTTCAACTAGAGATCCCGGAACGGGTTAAGGTCATACGTACTATAATAGGTGAATTAACCAGGATTTCTTCACATTGTCTGTGGTGGGGTGTAATGGGCATGGATGTAGGTGCCCTAACCACATATTTCTACGGTTTCAGGGATCGGGAAATGATCAACGATATCATGGAAGAAACCTGTGGTGCCCGCTTAACTATGAATTACAATGTTCCAGGAGGACTAATGTTGGATATACATCCAAACTTTGTAAAAAGGGTGAAGGATTTTATCGCCCATTTTAAGACAAAACTCCCGGAATATGATCGTTTATTGACCGGAAATGTCATTTTTAAAAAACGAACCGTAGGTGTGGGAGTGCTTAGCATGGAAGATGCGATTTCTTTTGGAGCTTCTGGTCCGGTTGGAAGGGCCTCAGGTTATTCCTGCGATGTGCGTAAACATCATCCTTACAGTGCCTATGATAAAGTGACCTTCTATGAATCTCTGAAAACAGAAGGCGATACATATGCCCGTTACCTTGTTAGGATACAGGAAATGTGGGAGTCCCTGTCTATAATTGAACAATTGATAGATGTTATCCCTGAAGGAGAACACAGGGTGACTACCAATGCAGTGATCAAATTACCGAAAGGAGAATACTATCAAAAAGTGGAAACTGCGAGGGGCGAACTCGGGGTCTATATCATCAGTACAGGGACCAAAAGCCCTTATCGGCTTAAATTCAGGTCTCCCGGCTTTTCAAATTTATCATTGTTAAATCATATCGCCGTAGGTGGAAAAATAGGGGATCTTGTGGCCACTATGGCAACACTCGACCTTGTTATCCCCGATATTGATCGTTAAAATAAATTAGATGATCCTATTAAGTATCACAGAGAACATTCACAATTGGCTATTCAGCGTTATGCCACCGGAGGTTGCCAGCATTGTGGAAATGGTGTTGATAGCGGTCGTCTACCTTACTCTATTTGCTGTTGCCGGATTGTTCTTGGTGCTTATGGAAAGACGGGTGGCGGCATGGTTTCAGTTAAGGATTGGCCCCAACAGGGTGGGCTACCAAGGTCTTTTACAAACCATGGCCGATGCGATAAAATTACTGACCAAAGAATTGACAGGTACCGATAGGGCTGACAAGTTTCTGTATAACCTGGCCCCATACTTTGTGATCATTACAGCACTTATGGCCCTGGCAGTCATTCCTTTTTCACAGGAATTCCATGCCTTCGATATCAATATTGGTATCTTTTTTTTAATTGCTATTTCATCCATAGGCGTGATCGGAATATTGTTGGGCGGCTGGAGCAGTAATAACAAATTTGCCATGATCGGAGCCATGAGGAGCGGGGTACAAACAATCAGTTATGAGCTCTCCGTAGGGCTGTCACTTTTAACTATGGTGGTAATAACCGGAACCTTACAACTTTCAGAGATCATTGAAATCCAAAAAAGTGGATGGCTTATTGTACAAGGACATATCCCCGCGGTTATTGCCTTTATGGTCTTTATGATCTCCGGAACTGCAGAAACGAACCGGGCTCCTTTCGATATGGTAGAGGCAGAATCTGAACTGGGTGCCGGGTTCCATACTGAATACTCAGGAATGAAATTCGCTTACTTCTTCCTGGCAGAGTTTATCAATATGTTTATCATAGCAGCTATTGCTGCAACTGTTTTTTTTGGAGGCTGGTTATCTCCTTTTGGAATCACTGAATCTATTCCCGAACTGGGAGTATTTTGGTTTTTGGCAAAAACTATGGTATTGGTCTTTTTAATGATGTGGTTCCGCTGGACGTTTCCGCGCTTACGAGTAGATCAGTTGCTTACACTAGAATGGAAGTATTTGCTCCCTATCAATTTAGTGAACATTGTCCTTATGGCTGTATTGGTATGGCTCAATCTAACAATAAGACTGTAATGCTATGAGTTATTTTTCTGACATCTATCAAGGAATAAAAACCCTGCTTACAGGGATGAGTGTTACGGGTAAATATTTCATCACCTCCAGAAAAGGAGCAATAACACAGCAGTATCCGGATAACAGGGATACTTTAAAAATGTTCGACCGCTTCAGGGGGGAGGTCATAATGCCTCACAATGAAGACAATGAGCACCGTTGTACAGGATGCCAAAAATGTGAGATTGCATGTCCCAACGGAACTATTGAGATCATTTGGGACCGCGGGATAAATGAAGAAACGGGGAAAAAGAAAAAGAAAATAGACCAGTTTGTGTATCACCTTAGCATGTGTACCATGTGTGGCCTTTGCATTGACGTTTGCCCTACAGATGCCATTGAGTGGGGACAAAATTTTGAAAATTCGGTCTACGACCGCACTGCCCTTACAAGGGTACTCAATGAACCAAACTCTAAACTAATGCCGGGAGTGGAAGACTAATACAATGGAAAGAATCATTTTTTACATCCTTGCGTTTATAATAATCGCCTTTGCTATTGCCTCGGTTTCGAGTAGAAAAATGCTGAGGTCTGTCATTTATTTACTCTTTGTACTAGGTAGCGTAGCTGGGTTATATTTTTTAATTGACTATAATTTTTTAGCCGCTATTCAACTGACCATTTATGCCGGGGGAATCATTGTTCTGATCATCTTTTCCGTACTCCTGGTACATCACATCGAAATGCGTTTGGAAATTGCAAAGCCGTCTAAACAGCTTATAACAGGTCTTGTTTGTTTACTTGGCCTTGGTGTTTTCCTGTTTACTCTGTATTCACATGATTTTCAGGTGGTTGAAAACACTTCTTCTACCAGTGTAACAGATATTGGCACAAAACTATTAAGCTATGAAGCAGGTGGATTTATCCTGCCTTTTGAAGTAATAAGTGTTCTGTTATTGGCAGCCATGATCGGGGCTATTGTCATTGCCAAAGGAAATAAATTATCTGAAAATAACAACTCAGCCAAATGATCACAGGAATCACCATATACGAACTATTAACAGTTACTTCAATACTGTTTTTCATAGGGATCTATGGATTTATCACCCGAAAGAACCTCATCTCTATCTTGATCTCGGTAGAACTGATCCTCAACGCCTCGGTGATCAATTTTGTAGTGATCAACAAATACATGTACCCGGATGTTTTACAGGGAGTATTGTTTTCCATCTTTATAATTGCGGTGGCAGCGGCCGAAACTGCACTCGCAGTATCTATCATTTTTAACCTGTACAGGCAAATAAGCTCTGTAGAGGTAAAGGATATTGAAACAATGAAGTATTAAAGAATTCATATTATGAATTACACCTTTGTTCTGTTAATCCCCTTGATTCCCTTAGCTGTATTTCTGCTTTTGGGGTTATTTAATCAGAAAATAAAACCGGCGATTAGCGGTCTTATAGGTGTCTTTGGATTAGTACTCGCAACCCTTTTCTCGTTCTATACCGCATTCCAATACTTTTTTATTATTGGAAAGGATTCTGGGGCATTCCCAAGTCTGGTAGAGAAATTTATCTGGATGAATTTTACAGACACTCTCCGCATTGATATGGGCGTTCTGATAGATCCTATTTCCGTGATGATGCTGATCGTTGTCTCTACTATCTCCCTGATGGTACACATTTACAGCAGGGGTTATATGAAAGGCGACGAGGGTTACACCAAATTCTTTGCCTTTCTGTCATTATTCACTTTCTCCATGTATGGCCTGGTTTTAGCAACCAACCTATTTCAGATCTATATTTTTTGGGAATTGGTAGGGGTCTCTTCGTATTTGTTGATCGGATATTATTATACCAAAGAGTCCGCAGTGGCAGCCGCCAAAAAAGCATTTATCGTGACCCGTTTTGCAGATCTCGGATTCCTGATCGGCATATTATTAATAGGATTCTATACAGGCACTTATGATTTTGAAACACTCAACAACCCGGAAGGAAGCGCTATCCTGAACTGGGCATCCACCTCCTTTATGGGACTGTCCGTATTGTCCTGGGGACTAATTTTGGTTTTTATAGGAGGCGCAGGTAAATCAGCTATGTTTCCTTTACATATTTGGCTTCCCGATGCCATGGAAGGCCCTACCCCCGTTTCTGCCTTGATACATGCAGCTACTATGGTGGTAGCAGGAGTGTTTCTTGTGGCCCGACTATTCCCTATGTTCTATTTTGTAGAAGAAGGGTTTGTACTGCAAATTGTGGCATTTGTAGGCGCATTTTCTTCATTGTTTGCTGCTATAATCGCCATCACTCAAACCGATATAAAAAGGGTGCTGGCCTATTCTACCATGTCCCAATTGGGCTTTATGATGCTTGCTTTGGGTGTTTCAGGATACGATGGACATGATGGCCTTGGTTATATGGCTTCCATGTACCACTTATTTACACATGCCATGTTTAAAGCCTTACTATTCCTGGGTGCAGGTTCCGTCATCCATGCGGTCCATAGCAATTACCTAAAAGATATGGGTGGACTACGAAAATACATGCCCATCACCAACATCACTTTTCTTATTGCAGCCCTCGCCATTGCGGGTATTCCTCCCTTTGCAGGATTCTGGAGTAAAGATGAGATCCTGGTAGCGGTCTATGAACATAATAGCTTTCTCTATGCTATTGGAATTATAGTCGCAGGGCTTACAGCCATTTATATTTTCCGTATTTACTTTGGGATTTTCTGGGGACCAAACAGAAGCTATGAACATACACCCAAGGAATCCCCCGTCTCCATGACATTTCCATTAATTGTGCTTGCCATTCTTAGTACAACGGTTGGTTTTATACCATTCAGCGATTTTATAAGTCCCGATAGAATGGGATTTGAAGGCCATATGAATATACCCCTTGCACTAATTGCTGTACTTGTAGGAGTTATAGGTATTGCCATTGCCTGGGTCTTGTATAAAAAAGAAAATGAGCTGGCAGCCAGAATGGCCCAACGATTTGGTGTTTTTTATACCTGGGCCTTTCACAAATTCTACCTTGATGAACTCTACCTATATGTAACCAAAAACATTTTATTTAAAGGTATTGCCGCCTCTGCCGCCTGGTTCGATAGGAAAATTGTAGATGGGACCATGAATGCCATTGGAAACTCAACAGTGGGAATCTCCAAAAAAATCAAAGGCATCCAATCCGGAAGGATACAAGACTATGCTATGGCCTTTGTCAGCGGAATAGTATTACTGGCAATAGTATTTATTTATGTATGGACTAATTAAGATGATCCCTATGGATATATTATCGCTTTTTATTGTAGTTCCCTTGCTAACGGTGCTGGCATTACTTTTTGCCAACGATCTTAAACGGGCACGCATCATTGCGATGATTGGAAGCATTATTCAACTGTCTATGTCCGTGAATTTACTTTTTGCCTATTTTAAGGAAAGGGCGGTCAATGACGACATTATGGTCTTCACCCGCGATCTTGTTTGGTTCAAGGATTTCAACATTCATTACAGCGTTGGGGTTGATGGCATTTCGGTAGCCCTACTATTATTAACTTCCCTTGTTGTTCTGGCGGGTGTATTTATTTCATGGAAGATGAAGGAATTGCCTAAGGAATTTTTTATTTCCCTACTTATACTGTCCACAGGTGTTTACGGATTTTTTATTTCTCTCGATCTATTTACCATGTTCGTCTTCTTCGAAATAGCAGTCATCCCAATGTTCCTGCTCATAGGCATTTGGGGTTCCGGGCCTCGGGAATATGCCGCTATGAAATTAACGCTAATGTTAATGGGTGCCTCGGCCATATTGTTGGTTGGGATTTTAGGCATCTATTTCAATTCTGCCGCTGATGGAGGTCCTTTGACCTTTAATATCCTCGAAATAGCCAAAGTGAACATTCCCGTGGAGGCACAAAAGCTGTTCTTCCCATTAACCTTTATAGGCTTTGCTGTAATTGGGGCCTTGTTCCCATTCCATACCTGGTCTCCAGACGGACATGCTTCTGCCCCAACTGCGGTTTCTATGTTACACGCAGGTGTACTAATGAAATTAGGAGGATACGGTGTCTTTAGGGTGGCCATGTACCTTCTGCCGGAAGGCACACTGCACTGGTCCTGGTTCTTTATTGTATTGGCTGCTTTTGGAGTCATTTACGGTGCCTTTGCGGCTATCAGGCAAACAGATCTTAAATATATCAATGCCTATTCTTCTGTAAGTCATCTGGGATTGGTCTTATTTGCGTTATTGATGCTTAATAAAACGGCCTGGAACGGCGCCATACTACAATCCTTGTCTCATGGCTTTATGACAGCCTTGTTCTTTGCGTTGATCGGGATGATCTACGGAAGGACCAATACCAGGGATGTGACTAAATTAGGTGGTCTGTTAAAAGTAATACCCTTTATTTCCGTCACCTATGTTATTGCGGGTCTCGCCTCTTTGGGATTGCCAGGTTTTAGCGGTTTTGTTGCAGAAATGAACATCTTTGTTGGTGCTTTTGAACATACTGAACTTCCATATCGGATCGCGACCATTATCGCTATTTCAGCCATTGTAGTTACTGCAGTTTACATTTTACGTGTTGTAGGGATCATGTTGATGGGCCCTGTAAAAAATGATTCATTTTTAGTTATGGAAAAAGTTACCTGGTATGAGAAAACTGGCATATTGCTTATGCTTTTACCTATTATAGGAATAGGGGTTGCCCCTCTATGGCTAAGCGAAATGATATTAAAGAGCATACAACCCTTTATTCAAGGTGTATTATAAAAGAAACGTTTCATGGAGATCGATACTTTTTTACTGTTAAGACAAGAAATATCACTATTGGCCATTGCATTGCTCTTGCTTATAGTTGAAATTTTCATCTCTGAGAATAAAAAGAGTCTTGTTGTTCCTTTGGTCATCTTTCTTTTTGGTATACATACACTTTTAGGTTTTTTGCCTATGGGTGATGGGGAACTTTTTGGTGGTATGTTCCGAACTAATAATCTGATTCACTTCTTTAAAAATATTTTGAACCTGGGTGTCCTCATTGTACTTCTGCAGGCTGCAGACTGGGTCAAAGAAAAAATAGTCCAACAACACAGGGGTGCTGAATTTTTCATCCTGCTGTTTTGTTCTTTACTGGGGATCTATTTTATGGTATCATCCGGCGACTTTTTAATGTTCTATTTAGGATTGGAATTGTCAACACTTCCTCTTGCTTCCCTGGCCGCTTTCGAAATATTTAAAATGAAATCGAGTGAAGCAGGGATAAAGCTCATTTTATCTTCGGCCCTGGCTTCAGGTATCACATTGTTTGGCATTACACTATTATATGCCACCGCAGGTTCTATCTATTTTGTAGATATAATTGGATCCATAACCGGAAGTGATCTTACGATTTTGGGTATGGTGCTCTTTTTTGCCGGTTTAGGATTCAAAATTTCTCTGGTGCCATTTCATTTCTGGACAGCCGATGTCTATGAAGGTGCCCCTATTCCCATTGCCTCTTACTTATCCGTTATTTCCAAAGGGGCAGCAGTATTTATTCTGATGATCTTGCTCTTTACCGTTTTAAAACCGTTAATGCAGTATTGGGAAAACATGATATATGTGCTGGCAGTGCTTACTATGTTCATTGGTAATTTATTTGCATTACGACAACAGAATATGAAGCGATTTCTGGCATTTTCTTCCATTGCCCAGGCCGGATTTATCCTTCTGGGATTAATTACAGGAAACCAATTAGGAACTGCTACCGTTGTCTATTTTGTATTGATCTATATTTTCTCAAATCTCGCTGCCTTTGGAGTAGTTCAGTCTATCTCATTAAAAACAGGAAAAGAAAATATAAAAGATTATGAAGGGCTCTACCGTACAAATCCCAAATTGAGTCTGGTGATGATGTTAGGACTTTTTTCTTTGGCAGGAATACCTCCTGTAGCAGGATTTTTTGGCAAATTCTTCTTATTCACGGCTGCTGCCAGTAAAGGGTACTATCTGTTGGTCTTTTTGGCTGTAGTAAACGTAACCATTTCCCTTTATTATTATCTGTTGGTGGTTAGGGCCATGTTCCTGCGAACCAGTGAAGATGCCATTCCTTATTTTAGAAATAAGATCTTTATGCGATTAGGACTTGTTATCACAGTTGTTGGCATATTGTTACTAGGGATCTACAGTCCTGTTTACGATTATATTTATTCATTAAGTGCTACGTTTAATTAATTAAGATATGGGGTTAGGTGGTAAACACATGTTCGGTAGTATTGAGGAAACCAGAGTAACCTTTGTTGAAAAAGGGGTAGATAAAGATCGAAGGGATTTCTTAAAAAAATTACTGGAGCACAATGGTTTTGAAGTACTAACAGAGGAAGATAAAAAAAAGAGCGAAGAAGATCCACAACTCTACACAGTTGCTGTTACTGATATGGTCTTTAATCCTACCATATGGATCTACCAACGTAAACTAAAGACCTTTGATGATCATAAAGTAACTCCTGCGTATTGGAACCAGGAAACCACCGATACACGACCTCAATATTGGGAAAGAAGATCTAAAGACAATCTTTAAAATCTTCAACAGAGAAGTATAAGTCTTCGAGTGCATTTATCGAATTTAACAACGATTTATATCCTCATGGCAGGGTATTTGCTACCTTTAACACGTTAAAGTGTTGCTATGAAAGCCTTTTTTACCTTGTTTATGATCTTAGGTTTTGTTGCGATCGGAATGTCACAAACTGATATTCCCAAAACACAGCCTTTGAAAATAGGGCCAAAACCCACGCTGGATATTAAAGCGAGTCCGAAGCAAGGCAATGCACTAAGAATGCCTTCAGTGATCGATATGAGTAAAACTCCTAATCTAAAGGATTCACTCATGGCCAGAAATATTCAAATGCTCCCAGATAATGAATTAAGACAAGCAGGGTATGATCTGAAGATCGATCCAAAGGTAGGAGAGCGCGAAAAAGGGAATAGCAAAGAACATTATGGAGATATGTATTTGGGGGATATTAAAACTACCTCAAAATTTGTTGGTATCGTCTGCCGAGATCATGAATATGTAGACGGAGACAGGGTGAAGATCTATGCCAATGAACAAGTTATAGATCCTAACATTCTACTAACGGGCAGCTTTAAAGGAGTTAACCTTACTCTTGAAAAAGGATTTAATCGCCTAGATTTTGAAGCCCTAAACCAAGGAACCTCTGGACCAAATACGGCACAAGTAGATGTCTATGACGATATGGGTAAGCTTATCTACTCTAATAAATGGTTGCTTTCTACCGGTTCTAAAGCATCCCTGATCATTGTAAAGGAATAGTTCCCTACCGCTTACCAGGCTGATAGGTCTCTTGCGACCGTTTCATAATATCCTCCTTGTAGAAAGCCACTTCTTTAAATTTTACCTCAGCATAGGGTTGCGCCTGATCATCAAAATGTGGTGAAGCAGGATCTCCACTTTGTCCCCCTGCCAATATACTTTTTGCTTTCACCTGCTCACCAAACTCAACTACTGCTACAAAGCTGTTCCCGCGGGTACCATAGATCTTTTTGGTATTGTTGGTATAGCGCACACCATATGCAGCCAGCGCTCCCCAGCGCCCTGAGGCAAAGCCAATAGGAATACTGGGTTTAGTATCATCAAAAGCCTGGCGAATATCGCCATTAAGACGTTGATACCTGTTTACCTCACCCCATGGCATTTCCCAGGTTCCAAAATTATTTTCAAGTTGCTTTAAGGTCATTTTAAATATTGCAATTCGTTCTTTGTGAGGGGAGGAAGACCCGAAATAGGTCATGGCTTCCATATCATTCATGGCATACGGTTGAGTCCCTTCCCTGTCATAATTAGTACCGTAAAAATTTGCTAAGGTCATTCCTATAGATTCCTTTGAGGTCTTGTAGTCCCAAACTCTAAGATACTCGATGGCCTCGGCCATTTCAGGATCTTTAGGTTGCAATTGGTCATAGGCTTCTACCAAGCCCGGTATAAGCGCCGAAAATGCCGGTAAATAAGGATCATATGCCAGTTGAATAAGGCTATCTAAGGTATAGCCACTTTTGTTTCGCAATAATTCTATAGCATGAACCCCCCTGAAATTTTCCCGATCAATAGACATATAGTTTGGATAATTCTCCTTTTTGGGGCTATACTCAAGAGCTGAAGTAAACGGGGTTGAGTTGCAATTTTGTATCCAGCCGTTTTCCGGATTCAATACCAATATATTTTCATCTACTGTATGTAATCCTTTCCAATCTGTCTTGGGATCATTGCCTTCAACCGGTTGCGAATAATCATAGGTCGTGTCCCGGATGGGAACAAAATTGCCATGGAAATATGCAATATTTCCTTCTGCATCGGCATAAACAGTATTGTTAGAAGAATTGGTGCGGATATCCATCATTTCCCTGAACCCGTCATACCCCAGTTGTTTTGTACGTATGTAAGACTGTTCCAGTGCCTTTACCGGTTCCCACATCATGGCGGAGGCTACTACCCTATCTCCTTCCATATGTGTAATAGGTCCGTGGTGGGTCCTGTAAGTTGGAAAGGTCTTTTCCTTCAACTCATCTCCCTCTTTATACTTGAAGGTAACTTCTGAGATTTTTACCGGCCGTAGTTCTTCTCCATATTGATAGAGCAGATCTCCCTCCTGATCAATTACGGTTTCAACAAATTCATCCATGACATCCGTATAGGTTGAGGTGTGCATCCAACCTGTTTTTTCATTAAACCCCTGGTAAATAAAGAATTGGCCCCATGTTACGGCTCCATAAGCATTAAGCCCTTCTTCACTGACCGCATGAACCTCTCCCCTAAAATAGAATGAGGTATGAGGATTAATTAAAAGCATAGCATTGCCAGACTGTGTGAGTTTTCCCGAGATCGCGATCCCATTAGATCCCTGGGGTTCTAGTTCCGCTTCTTTCTTTTCAAATTCGGCTTCTTTGGTCTTGGGGAATGCCATTCCTTTTTCGTACATCGCCTGTATTTTTTGAGTACTTATGCGTTCTATGTCGCCCCCAATAGAACCTTCACTGAAGTACATCGGCATCCATGGTTCAAATTTTGTCAATAGCCTTGGCGTTACTTCCGGATGGGTATATAAATAGTAGTTTATCCCCGCAGCAAATGCATCGCATAGGTCTCTCAGCCATTCCGGGCTTTTTTCATAGTTGGCGATGGCCTCTTCCTTTGTCATAAACAAATGAGCCCGCAGATCGCTGTATAGGGCTTCTTCCCCGTCTACCTCAGCCAGCCTGCCTGTAGCCCAGATATAGTTTTGCTCTACCCTGTTAAAATCGTCCTCGCATTGAGCGTATAACAATCCGAATACGGCATCGGCATCTGTTTTTCCATATATGTGGGGTACACCAAAATCATCCCTGATAATAGTGGTATTTTCTGCATATGTCTCCCAACGTTCAAGATCAGAAGGTGTGTCTACAGCGTTACAAGAGGTAAGAAATAAAATAACAAAAAGGAGTTGTATCGGTTTCATAACTAGGCTTTCTTTAAAAACTGTGTTTTTAATACAATGGTACTTTTCCCAATCCTGCATTCCACTGAATTAGAATCTGAGGTAAGTCTAATATTCTTTATCATGTTCCCTCTCTTTAAAGTTTTGGACATTCCTTTTATCTTAAGATCCTTTGTTACATGAACATTGTCCCCATCTTCAAGAAGATTTCCATTGCTATCCAGAGTTTCCATAGTGTGAATTTATTGCAGCGTGAATTTACCAGACTTCTTGTTGAAATACTAATTTAGAATAATATATTACAAGAGGTTTGCCATATAAATTATGCTGATTTTATACGTAACTTGGGGGCCTTCTGGTAATAATCATCATTTCATTTATGGCCGATAGAAAAGTAAGCATTCTCAAAGCATTTAAAACCATTATTTGGCCTCGCCGAAATCTTGTTTTTATAGGTCTCATTTTGATCGTAATTAGCAAGGCCGCCAGTTTTGTGGCTCCAATGTCCCTTAAATATTTAATGGACGATATTATCCCCAATAAGGACCTCCCTTTTTTAAAGCTCCTTATAGGAATTGTAATCGTTGCCATTTTTGTGCAAGCAATTACTTCTTTTCTATTGACAAAAATATTAAGTGTACAGGCACAGTATATGATCTCTGAATTACGCGCCCAGGTACAACATAAGATCTTGTCGCTCCCGATCCGATTCTTCGATAATACTAAGTCGGGCGAGCTCGTATCCAGGATCATGACCGATGTTGAGGGAGTGAGAAACCTTATTGGTACTGGTTTGGTACAGTTGGTAGGCGGTTCCATCACCGCAATTGCTGCCTTGGTTCTTTTACTCAATATTAGTGTTTCAATGACAGTATTTGCACTTATACCCCTTGCCATTTTTGCTGTGGTGGCCCTTAAAGCCTTTAAGATCATTCGTCCAATTTTTCGAAACCGTGGCAAGATCAATGCGGAAGTTACAGGTCGACTCACGGAAACCCTCGGAGGGATACGGGTAATAAAAGGATTTAATGCGGAAGTACAGGAACACGATGTGTTTAAAGATGGTGTACATCGATTATACCAGAATGTGAAAAAAAGTTTGACTGCAACCGCCATCATGACCAGCTCTTCCACCTTTCTTTTAGGAGTGGCTACGACAGGGATCATGGGCATTGGAGGTTATAAGATTATGAATGACCAGCTTACCTTGGGTGAGTTTTTAGAATTCACCTTCCTGCTCGGACTCATGGTAGCGCCAATTGTGCAAATGAGTAATATTGGCAGCCAATTAAGTGAAGCATTAGCCGGGCTGGACAGGACCGAAGAGTTGATGAACATGACCGAAGAAGAAAACCTGGAAGATCGTACTATTATCATTGAGAAGATCAAGGGGGATATTGAATTCAAGGATGTTCATTTCGCCTATGAAGAGGAAAAAGAAGTTTTGCATTCCATTGGTTTTAAAGTTCCTTCTGGATCTGTGGTTGCACTTGTTGGTAGTTCCGGCTCAGGAAAAAGTACCATTGCCGGATTGGCGGCTAGTTTTTTGAATCCGGATTCCGGAGTCATCACAGTAGATGGGAAGGATCTTTCAAAAGTATCGTTAAATAGCTATAGAAAACATCTGGGTGTAGTGCTACAGGACGATTTTCTTTTTGAGGGTACTATACGGGCAAATATACTATTCCCAAGGCCAGACGCGTCTGAAGAAAAATTATTGGAAGCCGTTAAGGCGGCTTATGTAGACGAATTTACAGATCGTTTTGAAGATGGGTTAGATACCCTGATCGGTGAAAGAGGTATTAAACTCTCAGGAGGGCAAAGACAACGTATTGCTATTGCAAGAGCCATTTTAGCAGATCCCAGAGTGCTTATTCTGGACGAAGCTACCTCTAACCTAGATACCGAAAGTGAAGGACTTATTCAACAGAGTTTAGCGGCATTGACAAAGGGAAGAACCACCTTTGTGATCGCACACAGATTAAGCACTATTCGCCGCGCAGATCAAATACTGGTTATTGAGGACGGCCGTATTGTAGAGCAAGGAAAACATGATGAACTAATCGCAAAAGAGGGACGTTACTACAACCTGTTTACCTACCAGGCCAGGATCTAGTATGCGATACTTGATTTGTAAGATATTTTCGGGAAGTTATATTAATTAGTGCCCTACTTAGTAGACCTTAATCAACATTGATAACTTGTTCTATTTGAGGTACGTGCTTCTTAATGGTCATTTCCACGCCACTTTTCAAGGTCATTTGATTAACACTACAGCCAACACAGTTTCCTTCCAAACGCACTTTAACTGAATTGTTGTTTTCTATGGAAACCAGTGAAATGTCGCCACCGTCACTTTGTAAAAAGGGACGAATTTCATCCAGTGCTATTTCGATATTTTTTCTTAGTTCCTCTGAAGTCATTACACTTTCTTTTTAACTGCTTCGCATCCAGCCATGGTAGTAATCTTGATAGCCTCTGTGGGAGGCAAACTTGTATTTCTCCGCACAAGTTCCTGAACCACATTTTTCGTCATATCCTCGAAAGCCATTTCCAAAGGGGTGTCAGTTTGCATGGCAGCAGGCCTGCCGGCGTCACCCGCTTCCCGTATACTTTGAACCAGGGGTATTTCCCCTAAAAAAGGTACGCCTATATCCTCTGCAAGATGTTTAGCACCTTCTTTTCCGAAAATATAATATTTGTTATCTGGTAATTCTTCTGGTGTAAAATAGGCCATATTTTCCACGATCCCCAATACTGGTACATTGATCGCTTCTTGCTGGAACATGGCCACTCCTTTGCGTGCATCTGCTAGTGCGATTTCCTGTGGTGTACTAACTACTACAGCTCCCGTTATCGGCAACGATTGCATAATACTGAGATGGATATCCCCGGTTCCCGGAGGAAGATCTATGAGCATAAAATCTAATTCTCCCCAATGGGCATCAAAGATCATCTGGTTCAAGGCCTTTGCCGCCATAGGTCCCCTCCAAACTACTGCTTGATTTGGTTGTGTAAAAAATCCTATGGACAAAATTTTAAGTCCGTAACTCTCTACAGGTTTCATTTTCGATTTACCATTTACCTCAACTGCTAATGGTTTCTCCATGGCAACATCGAACATAATAGGGATAGAAGGGCCATAGATATCGGCATCCAAAATACCCACTTTAAAACCCATTTTAGACAATGTTACTGCCAGGTTGGCGGTAATGGTAGATTTTCCTACCCCACCTTTTCCGGAAGCAACGGCAATGATATTTTGTATGCCTGGAATAGGTTTCCCTTTAATCTCATTCATCTTGGGCTGAGTAGCGGCTTCTACTTTTAGATTTACCGTAATCTTCGCCTTCTCATAGACTTTCCTGTGGATAGTTTGAAGAATAGAAACCTCCGTTTTTTTACGAGCCTGTAAACTCGGATTCTTGATAACAATATCTACCACTACTTCATCACCAAAGACTTGTATATTCTTAACGGCTCCGCTTTCTACCATATTCTGACCTTCACCCGGCACAGAGATGGTTTGCAGTGCTTCTAAAATATCGTTTTTATTTAATTTCATCAGGAAATACCCTTGAGTTAATGTAAAATGATTCTAAACAACAAATATAGGGCTTCATGCCGAGAATTGGAAAGATCTGAATGGAAATGACCTATAGGGTTATACCCCAAATTTATGGATAAACCGACCCCTTGATATACCTTATTCTATAATGGTTCTCCAAGTTCTTTCATGGGATCCCAAAAGTGCTTTTTAAAATCGAGGATCTGATCATTCTTGACCATTACTCCTTCATTTTCCAGCAATTGCTGCATCAGTAGTGTGCCTTGAAAATGATGTTTCCCGGTAAGCAGGCCATTTCTGTTCACAACACGGTGTGCGGGAACCGTTTCCCGGTCGCCAACATTGTTCATAGCCCAACCTACCACCCGGGCACTCCTTGCAGAGCCCAGATATCTGGCGATTGCTCCATAGGAGGTAACTCGTCCATATGGCACGTGTTTCACAATTTCATACACTCTTTCAAAAAAATGTTCTTTGTCATTATCCATGGTCCCGGTAAAATAATCGTATAACAGTGATGATCAATAAAACAACCATAAGAACACTTATAACATAATTGGAGTTCTTAGAAAAATTATTGATCTTAAATTCCAATTTATTAAAGTAGAAGGTATACAAATAGAGGACCGTAAAAGTACCACAGCCAGCAGCCAGGATAAAGGTAGCAATATCCCATACCTGGAAATTGATCCATCCAGAGGCATTCCACATTACGTTAAGCCCGCTGTAATAAGGAATCGTCAATAAATTAAGTGCTGCCAATAACATTCCTTTAAAGAAGCTATTCTTCTTGCTCATCTTTACAATTCGAATCTTATTCGGCTTTATTTTTTTTGCCATTATAAAAAAGTAAACAGCAAGGAAGGCAAAGATCCCGAGCGCTATTTTCATTAAAAGATCTATGATCTCCGGGTTATTGAAAAGAAATTTTGAAATGAGCACTGCAATATAGGCCTGCATCATGATCATTGTAGAAACCCCAAGACTAAAAATAATGCCATTATTTTTGCCTTTTTCTACGCTTGTTTTAGCTGCATTCATATTTAGCAGACCCGGCGGAACCGTTGCCATAAAGGCTGCCGAGAAAGTCACAAAAAATAGAATGAGCAGATGGGTCATACAGATGCGATCCTGAATTTCAAATAAGTAATTGGTTTTCCCTTCTCAAGATACTGATTTTCATAAAAGGTCTGTATCTCCATGACTTCCTTTGGACTACCTTCATTTCTGTAGACATCGTGATTGGCGTAAAGAATTTCTATTCCTAAGCCTTGCAGAAGCCCTAAAGTGTAGCCATGCATAAATTCACTATCTGTTTTTAGGTGAACTGTTCCGTTTTTTTGCAGAATGCCTTTATACTTCTTTAAAAATTCAATATTGGTTAGTCTATGCTTGTTTCGTTTAAACTTTATCTGCGGATCTGGGAAGGTGATCCATATTTCAGACACTTCATCAGCAGCAAAAAGTTGGTCGATCAAAGAAATTTGCGATCTTAAAAAGGCTACATTTTTCTGGGAATTCTCCAGGGCCGTCTTGGCGCCTCTCCATAAGCGGGCACCTTTAATGTCTATTCCGATAAAATTCCTATCCGGATATAGTCTCGCCAATCCAATGGTGTATTCCCCTTTTCCACAGCCAAGTTCAAGTACAATGGGGTTTGAGTTTCCAAAAAATGTGGCCCACTTGCCTTTGTGTGAAAAAGTACCGGAAAGCACTTCATCTCTTTGAGGTTGTATCACATTCTCAAAAGTCTCGTTCTCCTTAAAACGTTTTAATTTGTTTTTACTCCCCACTTAGATTCAGGAATTGATTTATCACAAAGCTAAGGAATTAGTCATATGAGGGGTGAATTAGTCCGACTGTTTCTTCGATTTTTCAAGAGTAAATGAAAATTCAGATCCCACCTCCACCACACTTTCCACATAGATCTTTTCACCATGGGCTTCAATAATGTGTTTTACGATGGACAGGCCAAGACCCGATCCTCCTTCTTTTCTACTTCCGCTCTTATCGATCCTGTAAAATCTTTCAAAGATCCGTGGAATATGTGATTCTGGTATTCCTTCACCATTATCTGTTACCCGAACTATGACCTTATTTTTTATAAGGTTTTCGACACTTACTTCTGTTGTTCCACCCGTATGACCATATTTTATAGAGTTAACGACCAAATTCGTAATGACCTGCTGAATCTTATCGCGATCGGCCCATACATAAACTGGGGTTTTATAATCCATATCGAAGGTGAGGCTAATATTTCTTTTACTAGCTTTCATCTCTAATAGATCAAAAACATTTTGAATGAGTTCAATGACATCAAAACTGCTTACTTCCAAACTAAGATCGCCAACTTCTAATTTGGTGATCAGATCAAGATCTTTTACTATGTAGATGAGTCGCTCTACACCTTTATTAGCCCTTAGTAGATACTTTTTTCTAACTTTTTTGTCTTCCAAGGCTCCATCCAGTAATGTTAGGATATACCCTTGGACAGTAAATAATGGTGTCTTGAGTTCATGGGAGACATTCCCTAAAAAATCCTTCCTGTATTCTTCTCTGATCTTAAGAGTATCGATCTCAACTCGTTTGTCTTTTGCAAACTTCTCAATTTCCGAGGTGAGCGTAGCCATGTCTGTAGTAATTGGACCGGATGTGAAAGAGGTAGACTCTAGAAGAGAAACATCGTCGTATATTTTCTTGATCCTTTTATAAATGAATTTTTCTACCCTGATTTGTATAATGATAAAAGAAATACCAAAGATTAGGAGTACAAATAGGACCATGAATGGCCAATACTCCCAAAGGTCTGCAAAGTAGGTAACCCCTAGAATGAATACGGTGAGGACAACCGATATATAAAAGGAAGATCTGAAAGCAAACTTGTAAGATTTCCTTAGTTTAATGGCCATTACAATACGAACTTATAGCCCACTCCTTTTACAGTTTTGAAATGGTGATCGCCAATCTTTTCTCTTAATTTACGAATGTGTACATCTATAGTACGACCTCCAACAACAACCTCCTGGCCCCAAACTTTATCGAGAATAACCTCCCGCTTAAATACCTTATCCGGTTTTGAAGTTAAAAGCGATAATAATTCGAATTCTTTACGGGGCAGTATAATTTCCTTTCCCTTGTTTAGCACTTTGTATTCTTCTCTATTAATAACAATATTCCCAACTTTCTTGATATCTGCTTGTGGTTCTTCGGATTCTTTGAGACGTCTCAATAATGCTTTCACCTTACTCATTAAAACCTTAGGTTTTACTGGTTTGGTAATATAATCATCTGCCCCTGCATCAAATCCTGCCACTTGAGAATAGTCCTCCCCCCTCGCAGTGAGAAATGTTATGATCGTATCTTCTAGTCCTTTAGTTTTTCGAATCTTTTCACAAGCTTCTATTCCATCCATCTCCGGCATCATAACATCAAGAATTATGAGATGAGGCCTTTTCTTCTTCGCTTTCTCTAACCCTTCCACCCCGTTCTTTGCTGTTGAGACCTGGTAGCCCTCTGAAGTTAGATTATACTTCAAAATTTCTAAGATATCTGGCTCATCATCAACAAGGAGAATTCGGATGTCTTGTTTCTTCATTCATTACATATTTAGGGATCCTTTCAAAAGTATAAATAAATCGTACACTCCTTGAATACATACACTTTAATTAACGAACATAACAATTTTATAACATAGGCCCGGATTGCCTACTGAATGGTTAGAGATATTTCTTAAAAACACTCACAAAATGGAATGATTAATGCTATAAATGTTAATAAAGATGCATTTCATCGATTTTCTTAACCAGAATAGACCTTCTGAAGACTTTGAATAATTAAAACAAGTATATTTGTTTACAGATCTCTGTAACCCATTCTGTATGAAGCACTTCTACCTACTCGCTTTTTTGTTTGTTTTCTCTTCCGGACTTGCACAGGATAAGCAGGGTAACCCAGGAGATATCGCTGGTTTTACCTTATATCCAAACCCTGTTATTAGCGGTAAAGTTTATATTGAAACCCAGGCTAATGCCCCAAAAAAAGTACTGATTTATGATGTTTTAGGCACTTTGGTCATAGAAACAACTATTCTGGGAAAAGAACTCAATTTAACTGATCTGGATGCTGGGGTATATGTGCTACGAGTTTTCGAAAAAAACAAGGTAGCCACTCGTAAATTGATCGTAAAATAGTTTCAGTCTCCGAAAGTTAGCTGCTAAACACTTCCATTTTTATAATTTGTTATCATCGATGAAAAGATTCATTTTATCGACGAAATACCTCCTTTAAAATTTTCACCTACAATTTTATTTAGTTCACAACAAATTCTTCGCCATCCTAAGTCCTTGACCTATTTTTAAGTATTGATCCCAAATCAATATTGATGAAAATAATCTACTTAATCTCTTTTTTGCTCATTTCTGTATGGGGTTATGGGCAGGACAAAGCAACCACGACTTCTGCCACATCACAGGAGATTCCCAATTTTAAATTGTACCCCAATCCTGTGTATAATGATGCGGTGTATATTACTTCAGACTTCAATGACACCAAAATTATTACAGTCTACGATGTTTTGGGAGAAGTAGTTCTTACAGATAGGATTTCAACAAACACGCTTAATATTTCACAATTGGTTCCGGGAGTTTATGTCTTACAGGTAACGGAAAGGCAAAAATCTATGACCCGAAAATTAGTTGTAAAATAAAGTTCTTATTCAACTTCATTCATTTTGAACAGCCTTCCCTAAAGGGTTCTTATTTTGCCTATTTTTGCAAGAGTACCTTTCCCCATGGACCCAACAAGTTTTTTCAATATTAAAAACAGTCAGGAATTTTCTTCCCACACACTTGAGGTTTTCAATTATCAGTACAGGAATAATAAGGTCTACCAAGAATTTTGCGACTTCCTTGGCGTTGCCGCTTCCAAAGTGAAACGCATTGAGGACATTCCTTTTTTACCGATCGAATTCTTTCGTACAAAACAGGTGCTAAGCACTACCAAAACTCCTTCTGTTGTCTTTAGCAGTAGTGGCACTACCGGGAGCAATCCAAGCAGGCATTATGTGCCCGAAATATCTCTGTACCAGGAAAGTTTTCGGACAGGATTTAAATTATTTTATGGCGATATAAAAAAGTATTGTATTCTAGCTTTGCTTCCTTCTTATTTAGAAAGGGAGGGATCGTCTTTGGTTTATATGGTAAATGATCTTATCCAACTAAGTGATCATCCCGAGAGTGGTTTTTATTTGGAAAACCAGGATGTCCTGGCACAAAGACTAAAGCGTTTGGATGCCGAAGGTGTTAAGGTCTTACTCATTGGTGTTTCCTTTGCCCTGCTCGATATGGCAGAGTCCTATTCCTTCCAATTAAGGAATACCGTCATTATGGAGACAGGGGGCATGAAAGGCAGGAGGAAGGAATTAATACGCGAAGAACTTCACAAAAAGATAAAATTGGGATTCGGAATTAGTAATGTACATTCTGAATATGGTATGACAGAATTACTGTCCCAAGCCTATTCTAAAGGCAATGGGATCTTTTATACCCCGCCATGGATGAAAGTTATTGTCAGAGACACCGAGGATCCGCTAAGTTGGCATCCTGAGGGCAGATCAGGGGGTCTGAATATCATTGACCTGGCCAATTATTACTCCTGCGCATTCCTTGCTACCCAGGATCTGGGTAAAATTAGAGGAGATGGCGGATTTGAAATTCTGGGTCGTTTTGACCATGCAGATGTACGAGGTTGTAATTTGATGGTCCTCTAAGGCTGTATTAACAAATTACTCAATGACTAAAACGAAATAATTCTTCTTACCTCTTTGAAGAAGTACATAGCGATCATTTATAAGGTCCGATTCTTTTATCAGAAAGTCCTCTGCTACCTTTTCTTTGTTTACAGAGATAGAATTTTGTTTTAGTTCCCTTCTTGCATCACCGTTAGAACTTAAAAAACCTGTCTTTGCTGAGAGTGCGGCTATCATGTCTAGTCCATCTTTCAAATCTTCTCTGGAAACCGTGGCTTGTGGCACCCCTTCGAACACCTCAAGAAATGTATGTTCATTTAATTTTTTTAGATCTTCTGAAGTAGATTTGCCAAAAAGTATGGTAGTGGCCATTTGTGCATTATCCAGATCATCTTTAGAGTGAACCATCACTGTGATTTCTTCCGCAAGGCGTTTCTGCAAAGTCCTTAGGTGAGGTTCTTTTGTGTGTTCTTCAACCAGTTTTTCAATCTCTTGCTTTGATAAAAAAGTGAATATCTTAATATATTTTTCAGCATCTGCATCAGAAGTATTTAACCAGTACTGATAAAATTTATAGGGAGAAGTCCGATGGGCATCCAGCCATACATTTCCATCTTCGGTTTTGCCAAATTTAGTGCCATCTGCCTTGGTAATAAGCGGGCAGGTTAGAGCAAATCCCTTCCCTCCTCCAATACGCCGTATCAATTCTGTTCCCGTCGTAATGTTACCCCACTGGTCACTGCCACCCATTTGAAGGGTACAATTATAATTTTGATAGAGATAAAGGAAATCGTACCCCTGCACCAGTTGATAGGTGAATTCAGTAAAAGACATTCCTTCCTTGGCATCTGCGTCTAGTCTTTTTCTGACCGAATCCTTGGCCATCATATAATTAACGGTAAGGTGTTTTCCAACATCACGAATAAAATCGAGAAAAGAAAAGTCCTTCATCCAGTCGTAATTATTCACTAATACCGCAGCATTATCCGAGGTAGCATCGAAATCCAGGAAACGAGAGAGTTGTTCCTTGATCGCTTCTTGATTTAGTCGCAAGGTAGTTTCATCCAGTAAATTGCGTTCGGTAGATTTCCCTGAAGGATCTCCGATCATTCCTGTTGCTCCTCCAATAAGCGCATAGGGTTTATGCCCTGCCAATTGAAAATGCCGGAGCATCATTACCCCAACCAGATGTCCGATATGAAGGGAATCGGCCGTAGGATCTATCCCCACATAGGCAGTTTGCATCCCGGATAAAAGGTGTTCCTCTGTGCCGGGCATGGCATCGTGCAACATACCCCTCCATTTTAATTCAGCAACAAAATTTGATTCCATCGAGTATAATTTTCTTCGAACCTTGCAAAGATAGAAGAAATACCTACCGGCCAAAGGTTGGCCAGGGAAATATATCCATAGGATTTGAGTACATTAGAACCATGATTTTAGTAACAGGTGGTACCGGATTATTGGGATCTCATCTCTTATGGCGATTGGTGCAAGAACAAGTACCGGTTAAGGCCATTTACAGGTCGGAAGAGACGCTGAAGGAGGTGAAGACCATTTTTTCATATTATACTGATAAGGCTTCGAACTATTTTGATAAAATAACCTGGGTTAAAGCAGATATTACGGATGTACCGTCACTTGAAGAAGCTTTTGTTGATGTAACCCATGTCTATCACACAGCAGCATTGATCGCGTTTAATCCTGCGGCTTGGGACTCCTTAAAAAAAATCAATGTAGAGGGTACCGCCAATATTGTAAACCTCTGTATAGCACATAATATTGAAAAATTATGCTATGCTAGCTCTATCGCTGCCATAGGTAAATCCATTGATGGATCTACAGTTACCGAACAGAATGAATGGTTAGAAACTGAGAAAAGCGTCTATGCGCTTTCAAAACACCGTGCAGAAATGGAAGTTTGGAGAGGTTCCCAGGAGGGGTTGAAGGTGGTGATAGTTAATCCCGGTATTATCCTGGGTCCTGGAAATTGGGATCACGGAAGTCTCAGACTCTTTAAGAATGTAGCCAAAGGTATGCGTGCTTATTTCCCGGGAGGAACGGGTTTTGTTTCTGTAAACGATGTTGCTTCAATAATGACCAAATTGATGCATTTGGAAATAGTTAATGAGAGATATATTGCCATTGCAAAAAATATGAGCTATCAGGAATTATTTACGATGATAGCTACATCCTTTGAGGTTCGAATACCTACTAAGAAGATTCCTTTTTGGCTTTTGGAAGTAGGTTGGAGATTAAACTGGCTAAGTCATCATTTCCTCAGAACAAAACGTAAACTCACAAAAAATACAGTTACTTCGCTGCGCAAAAGGCAACTTTACAGTTCCCGGAAATTGGAAAAATCCTTAGCTTTTAATTTTGAGAACATGGAAAAATACATTGATTTTTCCTGCGGTATTTTAAAAACGCGATATTCTGATTTCTTTTAAAGATCGCTTACTCCGGCAAGCTGTCTCTTAGTTGTCTTGATCTTGAGGCTAAACTATCATTAGCCATCTTTCTTGCTTCTTCTACCTTGATCTTTTCTTTATCTAATTTGGCCGCAACCTCTTTATAAATTGCTTCATAAACTAAAGGCTGAGAAGCATAGTAGATATCACTTTTTACAAATTGCAGACTGTCAACACCATATTGCTCAAAGAGAAAATAAGTAGGCGAATCGAAATGCACCTCAAGTAAAGCAGAATTAGTGCTTTTGGCAGCATTTAGTATTGCAAGGTCATATAGCATTTGCGTCATTTTTTCGCGAGGAATGAGATCATCAGGTTTTTTAATGATACTTTCCACACAAGATGCTCCTACGACTAATACTAATACGACGGAAAGGAATTTCTTCATGGTCTGTTAAAAGTTAAGCGTTGGGCATGTCGGTCTGTTGAAATTTTTCCATTATTAAAGGCCAAATGACCATTCACAAATGTGTGGGAGATCTTTGATTTAAACCTTGTCCCTTCAAAAGGAGACCAACCACACTTGTATAAAATATTGCTCTTGCTTACCTCCCAAGGTTTATTTGGATTAATAACCACAAGGTCCGCAAAATACCCCTCTCTTAAGTATCCACGCTCTTTGATCTGAAACAAGATAGAAGGATTATGGCACATTTTGGTCACCATGGTTTCCATACTGATCTTCCCTTCCAGTGCTTTCTCCATCATTGCAGGCAATGCATGCTGTACTAAAGGTCCGCCCGATGGGGCATTTAAATATTTTTGATCTTTTTCTTCAAGTGTATGAGGTGCATGATCTGTCGCCAATACATCAATTCGGTTATCTAAAAGCCCTTGCCAAAGTTGTTCCCGGTCACTAGCCTTCTTTATGGCCGGATTCCATTTGATACGCGTTCCATACTTTTCATAATCTTCCTCGGAGAACCATAAATGATGAAGACAGACCTCGGCGGTTATCTTTTTTTCTTCCAACGGGATATCATTTTGGAATAAGGAAAGTTCTTTTCCGGTCGACACATGAAATACATGAAGTCGTGCCCCCGTTTTTCGCGCAAGTGCCACAGCCTTGGAAGAAGACAAGTAACACGCATCCTCGCTTCGGATCAAGGGATGGCTTTTTATTGGAATATCCTCGCCGAACTTTTCTTTGTACGTACTTAAATTTTGTTTTATGGTAGTTTCATCCTCACAATGGGCAGAAATAACCATCTCAGTATTATTAAATATCTGTTCTAATACCGCCTCATCATCTACAAGCATATTTCCGGTAGAAGATCCCAAAAAGAGTTTCACTCCAGAACAGGCATTCTTATTCAATTTTTTTAATTCCTCGAGATTATCATTAGTTCCGCCAAAAAGAAAAGAGTAGTTGGCAAAGGAGGACCCGGCCCCCATTGCAAATTTCTCTTCTAATTTCTTTATCGTAGTAGTTTGAGGAATGGTATTCGGTTGTTCCATAAAAGTGGTGATCCCACCGGCAATTGCGGCCCTGCTCTCAGTAGCAATAGTTCCCTTATGGGTTAAACCCGGTTCCCTGAAATGAACCTGGTCATCTATGATGCCAGGCAATAGATAATGTCCCTTGATGTCTATGACCGTGGCTGTATCTGAAGTAATGGAATTTGCAATTTTAGCAATCCTTTCACCTTCAATAAGAAGATCTCCTTCCCATTGTTTTCCCTCATTTATAAGTAATGCGTTCTTTAGGAGTGTTTTTCTCATGCTAAAACCCATTTATCTTGAACAAACTGCGAATTCTCATACTAATCACACCAAATATAGCTTCCCAAATAATAGAAGAACTCATTTTGGACTTTCCTTTTTCGCGATCTGTAAAAATGATAGACACCTCTTCTATTTTAAATTTCTTTAAATGTGCCCTGTACTTCATTTCTATCTGAAAGGCATATCCAATAAACTTAACAGCGTCTAGATCCAAGGCTTCGAGCACATGCCTCTTGTAACAAACAAAACCAGCAGTAGGATCATGAACTCGCATTCCGGTAATTATCTTAACATAAAATGAAGCCCCATAAGAAAGTAATACTCGGTACAAAGGCCAGTTCACCACATTCACCCCTTTTTTATACCGAGACCCTACTGTAACATCTGCGCCGTTAAGACAAGCCCTGTATAACCTGGTTAGATCTGATGGCCTGTGTGAGAAGTCGGCATCCATTTCAAAAATGTAGAGATACTCTCTTTTCAAAGCCCACTTAAATCCGTGAATATAGGCAGTTCCTAAACCAGCTTTCTCTGTCCTAACTTCTAAAAATAATTTTCCTTCGTATTTATTCTGTAATGCCCTGACTTCCTCAGCTGTGCCGTCTGGTGAATTGTCATCTACCACTAAAACATGGAATTCCTTTGGAAGGTTGAAGACAGCATCTATTATGTCTTCAATATTCTCAAGTTCGTTGTAGGAAGGGATAATTACTAAACTGTCTGTCATTGAAAGGTGGCAATTATGGCAAAAATAGTGCTTTAATGCGACTGAACCGAAATCATACTTTAATTTTCTTCCTCGAATAAACTAAGGGTTACGTGCTATTATTTGTAATTTTGACACGAATTCGATCTAGAATGAAACAAAAGTTTCCAGCACTATTCCTTTATTTTCTGACCGCCGTTTTCATATTGAATATTCTTCAGGCGGCAACTACAGAATTGATATTTGACGAGGCATACTATTGGTATTATGCCAAGGATCTCGCCTGGGGCTACTTCGATCATCCTCCCATGGTAGCCTTTTTGATTTCCATGGGGAGCGCATTATTTGATGGGGAATTAGGGATCAGATTATTAAGTTGTTTTTTAGGTGTGAGCACCATGATAATCTTGTGGTTACTCATAGATAACCCAAAAAAGCGGGAGTACGTCCCACATTTCTTTGTACTTGTTTTATCAATGACACTGGTTCATGCCTATGGATTCTTAATACTACCAGATACACCATTGTTGTTCTTTACGGCCTTGTTCTTTTTAATTTATAAGAAATTTATAAAAGCCCCCGGATTGCTTATTTCTTTGATTTTGGGAATTGTGATGGCCGCTTTAATGTTCAGTAAATACCATGCCTTTTTAGTGATCTTTTTCGTCCTTCTCTCTAATTTAAAACTCATAAGAAACCGCTATGCTTGGGTTGCCGTCCTTGTCTCGCTTCTTTGTTATACCCCACATTTCTTATGGCTTTATGAAAACGATTTTATATCCATCAAATATCATCTTTTTGAAAGACCAAACAGACCCTATGAATTCTTTGATTTTACACTGGGCTATTTTTTGAACTTGTTAGCTATTTTTGGGCTAACCTTTCCTTGGATATACAAAGCATTGATCAAATCTAAAGGGAAGGATCAATTTAATCTGGCATTATTATATGTTAGTTATGGTATCTTATTATTCTTCTTGGTTTCAAGTGTACAACGCAGGGTACAGACACAATGGATCATTGTAATTTGCATTCCCATGGCTGTTCTTGCCTACCAATATATGTTGGAAAATCAAGTGGCCAGAAAATGGATAATACGCCTGGGATTGGCAAATATTGCTATTTTGCTTTTTCTTAGAATAGGACTGGTATACGAACCTCTATTCCCTGTGGTTTATGAGACTCATGGAAATAAAACCTGGGTTGGAAAGATCACTTCACAGATAGGAAATATTCCGGTTGTTTTTGAAAATTCCTACAGGATGGCGCCTATGTTCGCTTATTATTCCGGCAATCCATCTTTTTCATTAAATAATGTGTGGTACCGAGAAAATCAATATTCCATAGATGAATCTGAAGATGTGGTTCGTGGACAGAAAGTACTTTATATTTCCAAATACCTGAAGGAAGGAGATATTTCCTTTACCATGCCAGACGGTACCTTGTTTTTTGGGACCTATGTAGACCCTTTTCAATCCTACAGAAAGTTGAGAACAGAGTTAACCATGACTCCGAATTCAAAAGAAAATAGCACCCTTTCATTTTTGGTCCACAACCCTTATTCTTTTTCGATCCCCATTCATAAACTAAAGTTTGGTTTGGTATTAATGGATAGTTACAAACAGGTCATGGAAATAGCTCCGGTAAAAGCGCTTCCTAAAGGAGAAGTCTCAGACAATCTGGCACCTTTGGCAAAGCAAGAATTTGAATTTACATTGCCCAATATATCCTTAGAAAATGTAACCTATTTGAAAGTTGTGATATCAGAAAATGGACTGCGCTGGGGATTGAACGGCGAAAAACTAAAGCTAGACTGATGGAACCGGTACTTAGAGAAATTGGAAAAGTAGACTGGATCACACTGATCATTTTTTCGAGTGTGATATTTCTTGTGCTTGCCAAAAGCCTATTTTATGCCCGTTTTCTAAATTTTATGATCCTACCTTTTAATAACAAGTACATTTTTCTCTATAACAAAAAGGACCGCTTGATGAACTGGTTTCATATTTTTTTTACTGCCTTTCAATTACTTAATTTGTCCTTGTTCTTATACTTGGTGATTACCATTTATAAGCCCAATGACGTGCTGCCATCTCCCTTATTATTTGCTCTTATCCTGGGCCTTGTTTTTCTGTTTCTTTTTATCAAGATCCTAATTCAATTAGGTAATAGTACTGTCTTTAATAATCAATCTGTAATTACCGAGATCCTTTTTAAAAAGATCTCATATTTGAATTATAGCAGTCTTGTTATGTTTTTGGCCAATGTTTTGTTGACCTATGTTTTTATAGGCTCTAAGACAGTGGTAATTCTAGGAAGTGCTCTTATTTTTTTCATTCTGATCATTGGATGGGTCACAATAATTAAAACGCATCTTAAGTTCCTTACCAACTACTTTTTCTATTTTATTTTGTACCTTTGCGCTCTTGAAATTGCCCCAATTATTATTATTGTGAACGCTCTAAAAGTTTGATATCTATGAAAATCAAAACGATTTTGGTATCCCAGCCAGAACCTAAGATGGAGAACTCTCCTTACTTGCGTCTTATTGAAAAAGAGCATGTGCGAGTAGATTTCAGGCCTTTTATACATGTAGAAGGAGTAGAAGCCAAATCGGTAAGGCAGCAAAAAATAGATCTCAATGACTTTACTGCTATCATTTTAACGAGCAGAAACTCGGTTGACCATTTTTTCCGCATCGCTGAAGAGATGAGGTTTAAAGTGCCGGATTCGATGAAATACTTTTGTCAGTCTGAAGCAGTCGCCTATTATCTACAGAAATATGTGGTATACAGGAAGCGTAAGATCTATGTAGGGAAACGAAATTTTGTAGATCTGCAAACCCTGTTTAAAAAATATAAGGAAGAAAAATATTTACTGCCATCTTCGGATGTATTAAAGAGTGTGGTTCCGGACATGTTAAATGAAATGAACCTCAATTGGAAAAGAGGTGTTTTCTATAAGACCGTAATTAGTGACCTTTCAGACCTTCGAAATGTGTATTATGATGTCTTAGTATTTTTCAGTCCTTCCGGTATTGAGTCGCTTTTAAAGAATTTCCCCGACTTTGAACAAAATGATACAAGAATTGCGGTTTATGGTAATTCTACTATTGCAGCAGCTACAGATGCTGGTTTAAGGATAGACATTCAAGCGCCTACGCCAGAAACTCCTTCCATGACCATGGCATTGCAGAAATATATTACAAGTGTCAACAAGAAATAGATCTTGTTTAACTCATATAACAAAAGCCTCCCTTGTGGAGGCTTTTGTTTTTTAGAAAGCATATCGTTGTGGCCCGCCTCTCCTAATCTCCTCATTTGCGTATGACTCAAACTTTACAAAATTCTCACGGAAGGCATTAGAAAGTTTAAAGGCAGTTTTATAATAAGCCTCATCATTGTTCCATGTTGCTCTGGGACTCAATACGCTGGTAGGAACTCCGGGGCATGATCTTGGTTGAGCCACTCCAAAGACCGAATGGATATGATACGTATCATAGGAGTACAATCCTAGATCCCCATTTAAAGCGGCATGAATCATGGCCCGAGTATATTTTAATTTCATTCTGGTTCCCACACCGTATGGCCCACCGGTCCATCCAGTATTTACAAGCCAAACATTTACCCCAGATTCTTTCATTTTTCTACTGAGCATTTCAGCATATTTTGTAGGATGTAATGGCATAAATGGTGCGCCAAAACAAGCGGAGAAAGATGGTATTGGCTCAACAACTCCTGCCTCTGTGCCCGCGACCTTCGCCGTATATCCCGAAATAAAATGATAGGCCGCCTGGCTGGGGGTTAATTTACTGATGGGAGGAAGTACCCCAAATGCGTCTGCCGTTAAAAAGAAAATATTCGTAGGGTTTTTCCCTATAGATGGTTCCTGAATGTTATCTATATGATAGATGGGATAACTTACACGTGTATTTTGAGTGATGGAGGTGTCTTCAAAGGCTACATTCCCTTTGTCATCCATGATCACATTTTCGAGGATCGCCCCTTTTTTAATGGCATTATATATCTCCGGTTCATTCTCCTGAGATAAATTGATCACCTTGGCATAGCATCCACCTTCGAAATTAAAAATGGTGTCTTCCTTGGTCCAGCCATGTTCATCATCTCCAATTAGTCTGCGATGTGGATCGGTTGATAAGGTGGTTTTACCAGTGCCAGATAATCCAAAAAATATGGCGGTGTCTCCTTTAGGACCCACATTGGCTGAACAGTGCATCGGTAAGGTATTGTGGAAGACAGGTAGTAGGAAGTTTAAGGCAGAGAAGATGCCTTTCTTGATCTCACCGGTATATCCGGTGCCACCTATAAGAGCAATTTTTTTGGTGAAGTTTAAAATCGCGAAATTGTGTTGTCTGGTACCGGAAATAGCTGCATCTGCCAAATAACCAGGTGCATTCAGAACGATCCAATCTGCAGAAAATGATTCCAATTCCTTATCGGTAGGTCTTATGAACATGTTATATGCAAACATATTAGACCATGGATATTCGGTAATAACTCTGATCCCCAGCTGATATTCTTTGTCTGCACAGGCAAAACAATCGCGTACGAAGACTTCTTTCTCTGAAAGATAAGATGCTACTTTATCGTAAAGTAGATCAAATTGATCCGGATCGAAAGGCTTATTGATTGGGCCCCACCAAACCTTGTCCTCGGTAATTTTATCTTTTACAATAAATCGATCCTGGGGTGCTCTCCCTGTGAACTCCCCTGTATTAACGGCCAGAGCACCAGATGAGGCTTCAGTTCCCATCCCTCGTGCAATGGTCATTTCATGCAGCACATCCGGAGATAATTGGTAATTAACCTGTTTGCTGTTAATACCATATGCTTTTAACGAAATCGATTTCGTAGATGGGTTAGAAGAAGTCATAGACAAAGTATTTTCTGGCACAAAACTAGAAAAAAATAGAGCATTGCCCTATTAAAAAGCCTATAGTTTAGCCTAAATACTTAAAAACACGATGTCCAATTAACAACCATCCGATTATTAGGAATCCTCCGCCCAAAGGAGTAATAAATGCAAAGGATTTAAAATTGATGGCGGTTAGATCATTGGTGGCCAATAAATAGATAGAAAAGGAAAAAAACAGCACTCCAATAGTGAAACAGTAAAAGATCCATTTTTTTTGTGTACTAGTCAATTGCACCGTAGAACCCAGCCATAAAAGTACTAATGCATGATACATTTGATAGGTGACACCTGTTTGATAACTATCGAGTGAAGCTTCACTGATCAAATTCTTCAATCCATGAGCCCCAAATGCCCCAAATACCACAGAAAGTACTCCAAAGAAAACAGCCGTAAGTAAAATTGTTCTGTTCATAACTTCATGGCCTTGTTTTTTTATAAATGTAACAAATTGATACCTTAGTATTTCTTGAATTCAAAAGTAGCTAATAAGAATGACGCATAAAATTTTGGTTGTAGGAGCTGGAAAATCTACCTCTTATATGTTAGATTATTTTCTGGAGAAATCCATGAGTGAAAACCTGCATATAACAATTGCGGATCTTAATACGGATGGTATTCCGACTCATATTAAAGAACATAGCGCCTGCACCCTTTTAACGCTGGATATCTCCAACGCTGAAGAAAGGCAACATGCCGTTTCACAGGCAGATATTGTTGTATCCATGCTACCTGCCCGGTTCCATTCCACTATTGCTTCGGACTGCCTGTTGCTTAAAAAAAATCTCGTCACAGCATCGTACGTAAGTGACGAAATGCGATCAATGAATGAGGAAGTTACAAAGGCCGGACTTATCTTTATGAATGAAATAGGTCTAGACCCGGGAATAGATCATATGAGTGCCATGCAGATCATTGATCGAATTAGAGATAAAGGAGGAAAAATGCTCTTGTTCGAATCCTTCACCGGTGGTTTGGTTGCTCCTGAAAGTGATTCTAACCTGTGGAATTACAAGTTTACATGGAATCCCAGAAATGTTGTAATAGCCGGGCAGGGAGGCACTGCCAAATTCATTCAGGAAGGAACCTATAAATACATTCCGTATCACAAGCTCTTTCGGCGCACAGAATTCATGGAAATAGAAGGCTACGGTAAATTTGAAGCCTACGCAAACCGCGACTCCCTGAATTACAGGGAAGCTTATGGTTTAGAAAAAGTACTTACCCTTTATAGAGGTACTATGCGCAGGGTTGGCTTTTCGAAGGCATGGAACATGTTTGTACAACTTGGCATGACAGATGACAGCTATATTGTCGAAAATTCGGAAGGAATGTCCTATAGGGACTTTACGAATCTGTTCCTGCCCTATTCTCCCACAGATTCTGTGGAACTAAAATTAAGGCATTATCTCAAAATAGACCAGGATGACAGTACATGGAGTAAGCTGTTAGAATTAGATCTTTTCAATGCCAAAAAGATCATTTCGCTTAAAAAGGCGACACCCGCACAAATGTTACAAAAGATACTTGAGGATCAGTGGACCTTAGCTGAAGATGATAAGGATATGATTGTTATGTATCACAAATTTGGCTATGAAATTGATGGAAAAAAGGAACAGATAGACGCCAATATGGTAGTGTTGGGTGAAAATAGAACCCACACAGCAATGGCCAAGACCGTTGGACTTCCCGTTGCAATGGCAACCCTATTGATCCTAAATAAAAAGATCACTACTCCCGGAGTGCAGATCCCAATAAAAAAAGAAATTTATGAGCCTGTTTTAAAAGAACTTACTACCTACGATGTAGTATTTAATGAATATAAAGTGCCCTACCTTGGGTATAATCCGGATTCTGTTGCTGGTTAGAATGTGTAAGGAGAAATAGTATCTTTAGTAAATTTTCAAAACATATATATGTCTTCTTCTAACGATAAAGTAAAAATAGACGGTATTGACAAAAAGATACTGCGGTATTTGATGGAAGATGCCAGGAGACCTATTCTGGAAATTTCACGAAATATTGGGATCTCAGGTGCCGCTATTCACCAACGGTTACGGAAACTAGAGAAATCTGGTTTGATCGCCGGGTCTAAATTTGTAATAAATCCTAAAATTTTAGGCTATACGACCATGGCATATATTGGAATTTTTCTAGATAAGGCCATGAGCAATCCTAAAGCTGTAAAAGCACTTGAGAAGATCCCCGAAGTTCTGGAATGTCACTATACAACCGGAAATTGGTCTATCTTAATCAAGGTACTTTGCAGAGACAATGAACATCTAATGCAGGTTCTTAATAAAAATATTCAGCAAATTGAAGGAGTATCAAGAACAGAGACCTTTATTTCGCTCAATCAGCAAATAGATCGCCAAATTACTATCTAAAAAAAGCCAGTTCGATAGGATTCAAACTGGCTTTACTCAATATTTTTAAGAATTAATCTCTTCCTCCTAATACTTGTAACCCCCAATAAACAAGAGTTGCCAAAGATCCTATGGCGGCTACTAAATAAGTGCGTGCAGCCCAATTAAGAGCATCCTCAGATCCTTTGAACTCTTCCTGGGTTACCATATTCTTTTGTTTTAACCAGACCAAAGCTCTCTTACTGGCATCGTATTCTACAGGTAATGTAATAAAACTAAATAAGGTAGCTAATCCCATCATAATTAGTCCCGTAACTGCCACCCAAAATCCAAGTCCAGCTCCTGCGGCTGCACCTAATATAATACCTCCGAAAACGATCCAGGTAGACATGCCAGAAGTAACACTTACCACCGGGACCAGTTTGGAGCGCAAGGTCAACCATTCATAGGCCTGGGCATGTTGCACCGCATGGCCACATTCATGAGCGGCCACCGCCGCCGAAGCCGCATTTCTTTGATTATATACACTTTCACTCAAATTCACGGTCTTGTTTACCGGATTATAGTGGTCCGTTAACATCCCTGCCGTGGAGACCACTTTTACATCTCTGATCCCATGGTCTGCCAACATCTTTTCCGCAATTTCTGCTCCACTCATTCCATTTCTAAGATGCACCTTGGAATAATGTTTGAACTTGCTTTTCAGTTTGCTGCTTACCAACCAGCTTACTAAAGCAATGGCTCCAAGTAAAATATAATAGATCATCATATGGTTATCATTTAACTATTAAAATTACAAAATAGATAGCAAAAACCCCGCCAAGTAAGGCAGGGCATAAAAACCTGACAAAATGTAAGTTTTTGGACACCTTGGAAACAAATTATACTTTTTAACCTACTATATTGACAATCTTACCAGGAACCACAATGATCTTCTTTGGTGTTCGGCCGGCTAGTTGTGCCTTGGTCTTTTCATGACTGAGTACTTGCGCTTCTATTTCATCTTTGGAAAGATCTAAAGGCAAGGTGAGTGTAAATCGCATCTTACCATTAAAGGATATAGGATACTCCTTGTTATTCTCCACAAGGTATTTTTCCTCGTACGCGGGGTAGGTCGCAATGCTTACAGAGGTAGTATGGCCAGCCTTTTCCCAAAGTTCTTCTGCCAGATGTGGCGCGTAAGGTGCAATAAGTATGACCAAGGGCTCCAAAATGCTTCTATTGTGGCATTTTTGAGCAGATAGTTCATTAACACAGATCATAAAGGTAGCTACAGATGTATTAAATGAAAAGTTTTCAATATCCTCCGTTACTTTTTTAATAGTTTTATGGAGGGTCTTTAATGACTCTTCTTTAGGTTCGTCATCGGTTAAATGAAAAAGTCCGTCTTTCTCTGAATGGTATAAACGCCACATTTTTTTGAAAAAGGAATATACGCCGGTGATCCCTGCCGTATTCCATGGCTTAGATTGTTCTAAGGGGCCTAGAAACATTTCGTACAATCGCAAGGCATCTGCGCCATATTCCTCACAAATTGCATCTGGATTTACAACATTGTATTTGGACTTCGACATTTTTTCTACTTCCCGCCCTACATAAAATGAACCATCTTCAAGTACAAAATCGGCCTCTTTGAATTCGGGACGCCAGGCTTTAAAAGCTTCTATATCTAGCTCATCCGAGGAGTTCACCAATGATACATCGGCGTGGATAGGATCTACACGCTTGTCTTTTGTCAATCCCTTTGAAAGCAACTTATTGGTTCCTTCTTCTCTATACACAAACGCACTAGTGCCAAGGATCATCCCTTGATTAATGAGTTTCCTGGCATATTCCTCCTTGGTTACCCAGCCCATATCGAACATAAACTTTTGCCAGAACCTGGAATACAAAAGGTGACCGGTAGCATGCTCAATTCCTCCAATATATAGATCAACATCTTGCCAATAGCCGATGGCCTCCTTTGAAAAAATAGCCTCGGTATTCCCCGGATCCATGTATCTGTTGAAGTATTGTGAACTACCAGCCCAACCCGGCATGGTATTCAGCTCTAAAGGAAAAACTTCTTTATGATCTATTCGGTCATTAGAGACTACTTCTTCAGTTTTACTGCACCATGCCCAATGAACAGCATTCCCTAATGGTGGTTCGCCTGTTTCGGTTGGTAAATATTTCTCCACCACAGGCAAGGTTAACGGCAGCTTGTCTTCAGGGATCATCTTTGGCACATCGTTCACATAGTATACGGGAAATGGCTCTCCCCAGTATCGTTGCCTGCTAAACACGGCATCTCGCAGTCTGTAGTTTACTTTTCCTTTTCCAAGTCCCTTATTTTCCAACTCTTCAATTACTCTTTTTGAAGCTTCCTTATATGGAAGCCCGTTTAAAAAGTCGGAATTAGCAATAATGGTCTGCTCCTTATCCGCAAATGCTTCTTCAGAAATATCTATCTCTTTAAAAATGTTTGGAATGGGGATATTATAGTGCTTAGCAAAATCATAATCGCGTTGATCCCCACATGGAACTGACATTACTGCCCCTGTACCATATCCGGCCAGGACATAGTCTCCAATCCAAATTGGAATTTTCTCTTGCGTAAAAGGGTGAAGTGCATAGGCACCCGTAAATACACCACTCACGGTTTTAACATCGGCCATACGCTCGCGTTCAGATCGTTTAGAAGTCTGAAGGACATAGCTATTTACAGCTTTTTCCTGCTCTTTGGTTGTGATCTTGCCCACCAGTTCATGCTCCGGTGCCAGGGTCATGAAACTCACCCCAAACAGGGTGTCGGGTCTGGTTGTAAATACCTCTATCGGATAGGTGGTATTGTTCTCGGTAGACGGTGCCGCAAAGAAAGTAAGGGATGCCCCAACAGAACGGCCAATCCAATTAGTTTGAGCATCTTTTAATGGTTGTGGCCAGTCTATTGTGTTCAACCCATCTAATAATCGTTGTGCGTAGGCCGTGATCCGCATACTCCATTGCGTCATTTTCTTTCGTACTACAGGATGGCCTCCACGCTCCGATACTCCATTTATGATCTCATCATTAGCCAATACGGTTCCAAGGGCAGGACACCAATTTACTTCAGTATCTGCCAGATAGGTAAGTCGGTATTTTAAAAGAAACTTCTGTTGTGCAATATGGTCCAAAGCATTCCATTGCTCAGCAGAAATTATTGGTGTATCCTCGTCACAAACCGCATTGATCCCCGAATTTCCATCAGATTTAAGTCTTTTTTCTAAGTCGGATATTGATTCTGCTTTGTTCGTATCCTTATTGTACCAGGAGTTGAATAATTGAATAAAGACCCATTGAGTCCATTTGTAATAAGCCGGGTCTGAAGTGCGCACTTCTCGACTCCAGTCGAATGAAAATCCCAATTTATCTAATTGCTCTCTATATCTTTTAATATTAGTTTCGGTAGTAAGGGCCGGATGCTGTCCTGTTTGAATTGCATATTGTTCGGCAGGCAGTCCAAACGAATCATATCCCATGGGATGCAGTACATTAAAACCCTTATGCCTTTTATAGCGAGCATAAATATCGCTTGCAATATAGCCTAGAGGATGGCCCACATGCAATCCTGCCCCCGAAGGATACGGGAACATATCCAGGACATAGAACTTTTCTTTATCCGATTGATTGGTTGCCTTAAACGTCTGGTTCTTGGCCCAATATTGCTGCCATTTATCCTCGATTCTCCTAAAATCGTAGCTCATCTTTATGTCTTTCTCATTCTATAGCGGCAAAAATAGGCGTAATCCCTGAAACGGGAAAGCCAATACTTGGAACAATACTGCGTTTATATAGATGGCAGTGCTAAAATAGCGCTGCAATGAATCCTAAAATTATATATTTAGCCTTCGAAATGAGAATTTTTAAAGCTATTGTTGTAATAATCGCCATTGGTTCTACCCAATCACTTTTTGCTCAATTGGGTTTTTGTGCGGGTAATTCCGGGAGTCCAATATTTTCAGAAGATTTTGGAACAGGCACTACAAATGGACCTGCATTGCCGGCAGGGACCACCACCTATACCTATGTAAATGGTGTCCCAAATGATGGCAGTTATACTATTACGAGCAGTACAGCAGGCTACTTTGACTGGTTTAACATACAAGATCATACGCCCGATGATGTAAGTGGCAAAGCTTTTATCGTAAATGCGAGTTTCACCCCCGGAGAATTCTTCAGAAGGACCATTACCGGTCTATGTGAGAATACATCCTATGAATTCTCCTCCTGGTTACTGAACCTACATCCCAGATCTGGTGCCGGATGCCCGGGAAATGGTATTCCCGTAAATGTAAAATTTCAAATATGGGATAGCACAGATACTAATTTACTTGCTGAAGGCGATACTGGAGATATAGAGGACAAGACCACTGCAGAATGGGGACAATATGCCTTGTTGTTTACAACGGTACCGGGCCAGACGTCTGTAATCTTGAAAATGATCAATAACGGCGGTGGCGGTTGTGGAAATGATCTGGCCATAGATGATATTGTCTTTAGATCCTGTGGAGATCTGATAACACTTTCAGACACTGCCAGCGAGTCTTCCATTTATGCCTGTGAAGATGACGGCCCAGTAGGCCCCACTACTATTAGTGCCACACCAGATTTCAGCATATTTACCAATCATTACTATCAATGGCAGGAAAGTACAGATGCTGTAAATTGGACCGATATTCCCGGGGAAACAACAGACACCTACACCGCACCACTTGTTAATACAGATAGCTACTTTCGGGTAAAGGTTTCGGAAGACCTTATAAATATTTCCAACGACCTCTGTAATGTTATTTCCGAAGTTTTTGAAATAATATTGGTGCCAACACCTAATCCCCCTAATAACATTGGCGATATTCGTATATGTGAGAATATAGAAAATGGGATCCTAACTGTTAGAGTTCCTCCCGGAATAATTGTGAACTGGTATGATGCTCCCACAGGAGGCACATTAATTGAGTCTAATATGACTTCGTATACTACAGACATACCTGGCACTTATTACGCGGAAGCAGTCCCAACTATAGCAAATTGTCCTTCCGATACGAGAACTCCGGTCACACTAGAATTTTATCCCTTGCCGGTAGTAACCGATGAGGAATTATTTTTTTGTGAAAATACCGACATTACATTGGAATCTAATGTAACCGGTGTAAATTATGAATGGAGTACAGGAGAAACAACAGCAAATATCATTGTATCTCAACCAGGGACCTATACTGTGGAGGTTACAGATCCCAGGGGATGTTCAAATATTAAAACAATTCTTTTAAATCAGATAGATCTGCCTGTCATTGATGAGATTTTCTCAACTGATCTTGATATCTCGATCTCAACACTGAATGAAGGAGAGTTTGAGTATTCATTAGACGGTGTTAATTTTCAGGACGAACCAATATTTTTAGATATTCCTGGTGGTGTTTATACGATTTCTTTAAGAAATAAATCGAGTTGCGGAATTGTTTCCCGAGAATACTTTCACCTGGTGGTCCCTAAATTTTTTACTCCTAATGGGGATAATATAAATGATGTATTCAAAATTGATGGTATTGATTCCACTCCCGATTACGAAATAAACCTTTATGATCGGTATGGCAAACTGTTAAAAAGCGCTTACAATGCACCTTTACAATGGGATGGCAGGTTTAATAACCGGGAGCTGCCTTCCGGTGATTATTGGTATTCAATAAGGATCGAGGACAAAGTAATTAAAGGGCATGTTTCCTTAAAAAGATAGGTTTGAGTTCCGAACTCAGGAGCCAACATAAAATAATAATAATCTCCTCAACATAAGGTTCATCATACTTTAGTATTTTTACGCTATTATAAGCCTACTATGAGTACATCTTTTGAACGCTATCAAAAAAGGAAATTGATTTCTTCTTATTTCTCTGTGGTGCTAAGTATTGGGCTGGTTCTTTTTCTTCTTGGAGTATTGGGGCTTTTAGTGCTTAATACCAAAAAACTGGCAGATCATTTTAAGGAACAAATCACACTATCGGTCTTTTTAAAAGACAATGCCAAACAAGTAGAGATAGATCAGCTTCAAAAAAGTCTGGTGTTAGCGCCATATACTAAAACTGCCACCTATGTTTCCAAAGAGGAAGCGGCAGAACAGCACAGTGATGAAATAGGCGAGAATTTTATTGATTTTTTAGGATATAACCCCCTTAAGAATTCAATAGACGTTCAGTTAAAAGCCGAATTTGTCTCTACAGATCAGATCGCTTCTATTGCTGAGGAAATCTCTACAAAGGGTTATGTTGAGGAAGTGAGTTATGATAAACCTTTGATTGCATTACTTACAGACAATGTTAAAAAGATCTCTTTTTGGATATTGATCGTATGTGCCATTTTTACATTTATCGCTGTGCTTTTGATAAACAGTTCTATTCGTCTCTCCATTTACTCCAAACGTTTTATTATTAAAACCATGCAAATGGTAGGGGCCACCAAGACTTTTATTAGAAGACCTTTTCTCTGGACCAATATTAAATTGGGTATGTTAGGGGCCTTATTGGCTTTACTGGTTCTTGGGGGGCTTTTATACTATATGGATCTCAATTTTCCGGAACTCAATCTTTTTGCCGATCTGTGGTTCCTTGGAGGTCTGTTTTTAGGGGTTTTCATCCTGGGTGTATTGATCTCCCTGTTGAGTACCTTTTTTGCAACCCAACGGTTCCTAAACCTAAGAACAGACGATTTATATTATTAACTTTGCAGCCATGGGTAAGAAGCAAAAGAATCAGCAGGAAAGCAATAGAAAGGAGTTTATTTTTCAGAAAAAGAATTATCTGTTCATGTTCATTGGTATTGCCTGCATGGCCTTAGGATTTATTTTGATGAGTGGTGGAGGAAGTGATGATCCCACCGTTTTTAATCCGGACATCTACAGTTTTAGAAGGATACGTCTGGCTCCTACCCTGGTTTTGATCGGTTTAGGGCTGGAAGTATATGCAATCCTGTTAAACCCTCATAAGAAAAAATAATTGGAAATCATTGACGCCATTATTCTTGGCATTGTTCAGGGGTTAACGGAATTTCTTCCTGTTTCATCCAGTGGACATTTAGAACTGGGAAAGGCTATTCTAGGAGACGCTTCCATTCCGGAAGACAGCCTCCTTTTTACGGTTGTTCTACACTTTGCTACCGCACTGAGCACTTTAGTGGTCTTTAGATCTGACGTTTGGGAGATATTAAAAGGATTATTCAGTTTTAAATGGAATGAAGAGACCCAGTTTTCCCTTAAAATCATTCTTTCAATGTTCCCTGCTGCTTTAGTGGGCTTGTTTTTTGAAGAAAGACTAGAAGGGCTTTTTGGTGAGAATGTTCTACTCGTTGGTTATATGCTAATGATAACGGCACTGCTATTATATCTGGCAGACAGAGCTCAAGAAACCGAAAAAAAAGTTACTTATTTAAATGCCTTTATTATTGGAGTTTCACAGGCCATTGCAATTTTACCCGGGATCTCCAGAAGTGGAGCTACCATCTCAACATCTGTGCTCCTTGGAATAGACAAATCAAAAGCAGCACGCTTTTCATTTCTGATGGTTGTACCCCTAATTCTTGGTAAAATGGCAAAGGATCTTTTTGGGGGACAAATAGATTTTCAAAGTGCTCAAATTGTAAGTTTAGGAGCCGGATTTATAGCAGCTTTTATTGCAGGTCTCTTTGCCTGCACCTGGATGATCCAATTGGTAAGACAAAGCAAATTGCAGTATTTTGCTATTTATTGTTTCCTGGTTGGACTTATTGCCATCGGTTTTGGCCTTTACAATTAATACTTTATAGATGCAAACTTCTGTTGAATCCATAACCAAAGATGAGTTCCTGGAAGGCCAAATATTGCTCCTTGACAAACCCTTGACGTGGACGTCCTTCCAGGCGGTAAATTCAGTGAAATGGACGATCAGGAAAAAGTTTCAACTCAAAAAATTGAAAATTGGTCATGCAGGGACCCTCGATCCTTTAGCCACGGGTTTATTGGTGGTGTGTACAGGGAAGTTCACAAAGAAGATCTCAGAACTACAAGGGCAATTAAAAGAGTATACCGGTACTATAACGCTTGGTGCAACTACTCCCTCCTATGATCTGGAAACCGAGGTTCAAGAAATGTCTAATACTGATGGTCTCACACGACAGGAAATTATAGATGCAACTATTCAGTTCACAGGTAAAATTGAACAGAAACCTCCGCTATTCTCAGCTCTTAAAAAAGATGGTAAAAGGTTGTACGAATACGCCCGGGAAGGTACTGTGGTAGATATCCCTTCGCGTTCCGTAGAAATTTTTGTTTTTGAAATTACAGATATTAAAATGCCAAATGTACACTTTCGGGTAGTCTGTAGTAAAGGCACATATATACGATCCCTGGCCCACGATTTTGGAAAGGCACTAGGTGTTGGCGGGCATCTTTCCGCCTTAAGAAGAACCAAAATAGGGGAATATTACGTAGATAATGCAGTAGATCCTACTATTTTCAGAGAACTCTTATTACAAGAGTAAGCTATTCTTTTTTGTATTTTTAGGAGCCTGCTTAGAACTTTTTTATGAAAAAAGTATCACACATTTTCCATGGGTTAATGAATTTAAATAGAAATCAGCTTTCTTTTATCATTACCTTTTTTTCCCTTTCCCTGATGATCTTGCTTCTTTACAATTTGCATCTGGGAACTGAGGAACAGGATGTATATGTGATTGAAATGAGTCTTGCCGATGAGGATTTGCAAGCACTTCTGGAAGAGGAAGAGAAAAGAGCTGAAGAATTAGCCAATGCAGATCCTATAAAAAGTAGCCAGGCCATTAATGAAACAGCTAAGCCAAGCATTGGTAGTCCTGAGCCTTTAAAAACCCTGGAAGAACTTTTGGAAGAGCACAATCTGAATTTAGATGACAATTCCCTGGAAGACATTATTAATGCCGATCCCGAATTTGCAGCTTCTTTAAAGGAAATGGCTAAAAAAAGGGAAGAGCGTAAACAAGAGTTAGGTGAAAAAGATGCTGAGAAAAAAGAATTCACAGATTACCTGGCTGACAAACGCACCCGAATTACCTACTCCCTGTTAGATAGAAGAAATTTTGAACTACCTCCTCCCATCTATACCTGTCTGGAAGGCGGAACGGTGGTGATCAATATAAAAGTAGATAGGTTTGGCTATGTTACGGATGCCGAATTTAATTCCACAAGTTCTAACACCTCTAACGGTTGTTTAGTTGAAAATGCGATAGAATACGCACTGAAAGCCAGGTTTAACCCTGCAACAAAGATTTCGCAAATAGGGACCATTACCTATCTATTTCAGAGTAAGTAATTGTTGTAGGTCGGCTAGGATATTTTGTCCTTTATCCTTATTGAACCATTGTTGTAGATCTTCCTTAAATTCCGGAGATAAGGATCCATGTAGTTGTTTATACTCATTAGCAATCACAGTAGCTTTTGTTGGTAACGGACCCCATGTTCCTAAAACATCTGAAGTGTCTTTATCTATCATGATCAATTTTGGGATTGACATTTTCCCATTGGTAAGAAATGCATCCATAAGTTTTGGGTGTTCATTACGAAGCACGATTCCAAGATCTATTCCATCATTATACGTGGCAATCTTATTTATCACAGGCAGTGAAGGAGCAGAATCACCACACCAACTTTCAGTGATGACCAACCAGTATACTTTCTGTTGATAGTCTATTAGCTGCTTAACGTCTTCTTCAGAAAATTTCAATGTTTTATCCCAGCGGCGCATTCTTTTATCGTTCAGCAAAGTATAGTGCTTATGGTCTTCCGTTTGTTCCGGTCCGGTAGTGCCATTATCTGCAGCCAGTTTTGAAACCAATTCCCGAAATTGAGCATAGGACATGGATTTGGAAATAGCCTTATGGATGATTTCTTTAGTTGCATGTTCAGTGAGAGTAGTGTTCATTAAAGTCGTATTAGTATTTTGCATTAATTTTTCGGCTCAACAGATGACTTGTCCTTGGTAGTATAAAGTTCTCTTTCCTTACAGTTTATATACAAGTATACTGGTAATTACAAATTCTCAGGATTGATCGCCAGACTTTGAAAAAGCTTAGCTTTTGCTGCAAAGAACTTATTTTGAAGCTCGTTTTGTTTAAGTCTGGCATCTATAAGTTTGTTCTCCCTGCTATTGATAAGAAACAATGAACTCTCACCTAAACTAAACTTGCGCTCTTCACCATTGAGCAGTATCCTATAGTTGTTTACAATATCGTATACCAGTTCATTTTGCTCTTTATAGGAATCGAGTTCATTATAGATAGCAAGTATCTTATTGGTAATAGATACGGTAGCACTGGAATATTCATATTCTGCATCGCGCAATTTGTATTTTGCCAATTTTAACTCCCCACGCTCTTTCCGCAAGAAGAGAGGAAGACTAATATTAACGCCTCCCTTATAATTTTCTGATTCTAATGAATTGATAAATTCCGGCACGCGTAAATATTTTTTGCTGCACGTTTTCAATGATCTGTAATTGCATTAGTTGAAGAATCCCAACAAATGCCACGCCTAGGGTAACTAAAATTACCAGAACGATCCAAGATGTGGTTATTTGTGCACCCTGAATTAAATTGATAATGGCCTGGATCCCCAGAGGTAATGATAAATTTACAAGTCCGGCAAATATGGCATAATAAAAGACTTGAAGAACATCTCTTTTATCTAATTTAAGTAGTCCAATAAGGCGTTGCCAGGCCGTTAATACAGTCTTAGCCATGAATAGTTTCATTTAAGGAATTAAAAACTAAATGGGAAAAATATTTGGTGGGAGGAACCTTTTTATTGCAATCTGTCAGCGAAGGGAAATGCTGAGATAGAAAATACTGATGTAAAGTTCCTTCCAGCAACGTACTGGCGAGACTAGAAGGGAAAGGATAATTTGGATCTACTCCTTGGATCATTTCACTTATCCTATTAATCATTCGTTTGTAGATCTCAAAATAACCTTCCTTATTTTCGTTATCTACCTCTTTTGTGAGGTACGATTTTGAATATTCATTGATGATAATATTGTGCAACAATATTTCATTGACATGCGAAAATGAGGCATCAAATACCACCGGTTTTGTAATGATCTCAATGGCCTTGTCTAATCGCTCCTTAGGACTTGCTATATTATTTGTGGCGAAGACCAATTGATACTCCAACCAACCCCAATACCAGGAGGTTAAATAGAGGAGAAGTTTATGCTTGTTCTCAAAATATCTGTAAATAGAACTTTCATTAGAACCTATGCTTTCTCCTAATTTCCTAAAGGTAAATGCCTCAAAGCCTATTTCATGGATCATTAGTATGCTGTGTTCTACTATCTTCTTACCAAGAACTGAAGATTCCGGATCCTTTATATACGTCTTTTTGTTTACTTCAATTTTAATAGTTTGCAACAAATGTTTCATGGTCAATTAATTTGAAAGTACAAATATAATAGTATTACTATCATATATTAATAGTTTAACTATTATTTAACAGCAGTAATACTTGCTGAAATCTTATTTCCTATTTATATTTGTAGTGATTAATTTAAAAAACAAGTCTCATGGTACTAAAAGAAATACTTATTGGATGTTTTATGAGCATATGTGCAATTACCTACGCTCAAGATAAACAACAGGTTCCCATTCAAGAAGGGACCATCTTAACTATCGCCCAGCCTGTTTCGGCCGAATACCAGCATATTAATTTTCCAAGGAAGAACTTTATTATTAAGCGAGGCGGTATCGCTGATATGAAATCGGTTTTTGGAAAGAAGGTAGAAGTTGTTGCCTATTCCTATACCGATGAAGGTGACACAAAGGTTACTCTAAAACGAACAGATGGCAAGAAATTTTTTAGAAACTTCCGTACTGTTGATGCGCATTTAGAGGATGCATTGTCGTCTGGTGAACTAAAAAAATAAGAGTTTATTCTCTGCATCGGCCATTTCACGAATTAGCTTTAATTCTTAAAGATGGCCGGTGTTTTTTTATACCCATTCGTGTATCAATTAAGATTCAATTTATCTATAACTACTCAAATTAATATAATCTACTATCTTTAAGAAAAGATAGTTCAACATGGAAAAACATCGTTGTGGGTGGTGTCTCAGCAGTGAGTTGTACAAATCCTATCATGATAATGAATGGGGTGTCCCTGTAAAGGATGATGCTACCCTTTTTGAATTTTTGATCCTGGAAACCTTTCAGGCCGGACTTAGTTGGATCACCATCCTAAATAAAAGACAGAATTTCAGAAAAGCCTTCGATAATTTCGACTATAAAAAGATTGCTGCTTATGATCAGCAAAAGATAGATTCTCTGCTAAAAGATGCCGGTATTATTCGAAATAAACTCAAGATCAAAGCAACGATCAGCAATGCCCTGGCCTTTTTAGAAATACAAAAACAATTTGGAACCTTTAGTGACTATATTTGGGAGTTTGTAGATCATACACCTATCAAAAATTCCTTTAAAAACTATAAGGAAATGCCGGCTACCACAGAGATTTCCGATAGCTTAAGCAAGGACCTTAAATCCAGGGGCTTTAAATTTGTTGGCAGTACCGTGATCTATGCCCATATGCAGGCAACCGGGATGGTAAATGATCACGAAATTACTTGTTTCCGATACCATGAAGTATAAACAAATTCTCTTTATTTTGGTTTTCTTCTGTTGTATTCAGGGTGTAGCTCAAGCCAAATATGAAAGAGAACATCGAATAAAAAAAAGTCAGTTTCCTGAAAAGGCGCATACCTTGATCGCCAATGAAATTACTAAGGTAAAAAGGCTTCGCTACTACAAGGAAACAGACAGTGTCAAAACCAGTTTTGAAGCTAAATTCAAAAAAGACAGGCTGCATTATGGCATGGAATTCGATGAAGATGGAATTCTGGAAGATGTTGAGATCCTCATCAAAGAAATAGATGTTCCTAACGACACCTTCACCTCTATAAAAAACTATTTAAACAGGTCGTATACAAAATATCAAATTCGTAAAATATTACAACAGTATCCTGTGAAGAAAACGGAAGAGATCAAAAAGACCCTTAAGGAGGCATTTCAAAACTTACTTCTCCCTACAGTTAACTATAAGCTTATAGTCTCTTGTAAAACTGAGGATGGCAGCGTAGACTTCGAATTTCTTTTCGATTCAACCGGAACTTTTAAGAAAAAGAGAGCGTTACTCCCCCCAAACTATGACCACGTTCTTTATTAAGGGTCTATATTATGACATTATTTGTGCACTCCTTTTAATAGTTCCAGATAATGATCACGAGAGATCAATTCGGCGCCTTGACTTTCCAGATGATCTGTGTGCAATTGACAATCGATCACAGCATAGTTCAATGTTTCCAACTCTTTGGCAAGATGGATCAGCGCACATTTGGAGGCATCCTTGGTTTTGCTGAACATGCTTTCTCCACAAAACACATTACCTAGGTCTATACCATATAAACCTCCAACCAAGGCTTCACTTTCCCAAACTTCATAAGAATGCGCATGCCCTTTCTGATGTAGCTGAACATAGGCTTCTGTCATTTTCTCAGTGATCCATGTACCTTTTTGACCAGGCCTGTATGCCTTAGCACAATGTTGAATTACTTCCTTGAATGCCTTGTCTTTAGTAACCTTAAACTTTCCTTTATTCAAGGTGTTACGCATACTCTTAGAGATCTTTATCTTCTCCGGGAATAACACCATTCTTGGATCCGGGCTCCACCAAAGAATTAATGAATCCTCATTGTACCATGGAAAAATCCCATTTTGATAGGCCAATAGCAACCGCTCTGGCGAAAGATCTCCTCCAACGGCTAAAAGACCTTCAGAATTAGCCATGTCTACTGCCGGAAAAAGTAGCCGGTCATCTAGAAATGTTATGGGCCTGTTCTTATTTTTCACGGTAAAAATTTAAATGCCCAGTTACTGGGATAAATTTAAGAAGGTGATTATCTTCTAGAAAGGTAGATCATCATGATCTTCTTCATTCAGCTCATTGGCAGGTTCAAAGGCATCCATTGGTGGTACCGGAGGCATCTCTTGAGATGCAGCACCAGAATCTTGTTTTTCAATTCTCCACCCTTGAATAGAATTGAAATATTTGGTTTCCCCTTGAGGATTTACCCATTCCCTACCGCGAATATTAATACTTACCTTCACTGTATCGCCTTCCTTAAAAGCATCCAACAGATCAGTTTTATCCTGCACAAACTCAATCATAATAGTTTGTGGATACTGTTCTTCTGTGGTTACCACTAATTCGCGTTTTCTGAAACCTTTAGATCCATAGGTTTTGGTTTCATCAATCATTTTAACTTTTCCCTGTATTTCCATATTTACTGTTTTATCATGAGCACCTTCCAGGCAGAAGACACATCATTATTCATTAAAAATTCCTTTGCTTTCTTATGCAGATCTTGTTTCACTGCTATGTTCTTTAATTCGGGGTGTTGATCTATAAATAATGCTACCTCCGCTTTGCCTGGTAATGTTTCCACATTTCCTAACATTCCCAGGTCGTTCCCGGATAGTACAGTACTTGTTCTTATTGTTTCCGGCAGACTATCCACGCCAATACCCTGTGTTCTCAATGGCTTAGGCACTTCAAACATACCAACTTTAGCTCTGCTGTACCAATTGCCTCCCATTCGGGCCACCTGATCTATTTTAGACTGGTCAATGCCGCCTTGAGGATCGAGTATACTTTTATTAATATGGATCTTTACTACCTCAGAAAAAATTAGGTTTCCTGCACCTCCCTCTTCCCCTAGAGATTCTACTTTGGTCACCTTACATTCAAATTGTACAGGTGATTCACCTACACGAAAAGGGCTTACTACATCTGAAGGCACCATGGTAAGTCCAGATTTTATAAATTCGTTCTCTCCTTCGCCATATTCAGTGCTCGCCAGGGACATTTGTTGTACCATATCATAATTGACAACATTGATCACCACTTCTTTAGTAGCCAAAACATTTTCAAGTGTATGTTTGGTCGTATTATCACGTACCCTTCTGGCAGGTGAAAATATCAAGACAGGAGGATTGGCACTAAATACATTAAAAAAGCTAAAAGGAGATAAATTAGGCCGTCCGTTTTTGTCCATAGTACTGGCAAAAGCAATAGGACGTGGGCCTACAGCTCCTAATAGATAGCCATGTAATTGGGAGGTAGAGAGTTCTTTGGGATGTATGGCAATCATATTCGACATAGATGACAAAGGTACATAAATTGTATCCAATTTATTATACAGACCAAGGCCTCAAATGCAACAAATGAACTCATTTTAAGTTATCTTTAAAAGCACGTTTTCCATAGGATGAACTTTAATCCCAAAAACAAAATCTCCAATATCTTCTTGCTGATAGCATCTTTTGTTATCGTAAGTCTCATTCTCTGGAATACCAACAGCTTTTTTAAAAAATTTAAGGAAGAAGAACGTTATAAAATGGAGATCTGGGCCACCGCCCAGTCAGAATTACTTCAGTCCTCAGAAGACCGCGATCTGGGGAACCTACATGTTAAGATATTTCAGAACAACACCTCTACCCCTATGATCCTTGTGAATAAGGATGGTTCTGTTAAGACCAATAACATGGTCGATGAAATTGAATTGGATTCAGTCCAAATTCAAAAGAAAATTTTAAAATTCAGAAGTGAGAATACACCTATTTCCATAGACTATGAGGGAGAATCTCTTGCAACCTTATACTATGGGAATTCTGAGGTGCTTAATAAACTTAAATATTATCCCATAGCCCTACTCCTGATCATTCTTTTATTTGGGACTGTGATCTTCTTTTTCTTTAAGACCAACAAAGCCTCTGAGCAGAATAAGTTATGGGCAGGTATGGCGAAGGAAACTGCTCATCAGATCAGCACTCCGCTAACGTCACTTCTCGGTTGGAATGAGCTCTTAAAGAACGAGGATATCAATAACGCCATTACTTCAGAAATTGAGAAGGATATTGATAGATTACAGACTATTACTGAGCGTTTCTCCAATATAGGTTCTCTTCCCAAGTTAGAACGCAAAGATATTGTGGAAGAAACAAGGAAGGCTTTTGACTATTTACAATTACGAAGTTCTCGCCTTATTCAATATTCTTTTAACACACATATAGATGCCCTGCCAATTATGCTAAACAGCGCTTTATATAACTGGACCATTGAAAACCTGGTTAAAAATGGTATTGACGCCATGAAAGGGAAAGGATCTATATCTATAGAAATAATACCCGATGGTAAGTATGTCAACATTCTTATCTCGGATACGGGGCAAGGGATCCCAAAGAGTAGTTTTAATACCATTTTTGAACCCGGAGTCACTTCCAAAAAAAGAGGATGGGGTTTGGGATTGTCTTTGGTGAAACGTATTGTAGAAGAATACCATCAAGGTAAGATCAAAGTCCTCAATTCTACCAAAGAAGGAACTATTATGCAAATTTCATTACAAATAAACCCATAATTATGGCCAGGGAACAACAGATCGTCATTAAAGAAGCTATTCTTACCAATAACTGTCCTGAATGCTTTAATCAGGAATTAAAACTTACGTTTTTACAGAAACACCTTATTAGTAGGTTCTACCATAAGACCACAAATGAAGTAAGCCAGGAAATTCACTGTAATAAATGTGGATCATTGATCTATCCTGTGCAATGGACAGATGATATTGAACGTAGTTTTGAATATTTCCAGAAGATGGTCACTCCGGAACCAAAGTCGTTGCGATTTTCGAAATTGACCTATGGCCTTGTAGTCCTTTTAGTTGTTATAATAGGATCGTTCTTCTATCTCTATTACGCAGGATACTTTACAGCCTGGCTCTGATACTTTCGGCTATTGTCTTAAATTCCGTTTCGGTGAAGGATTCCTTATGTTGAAAGGTGGCATTGGCCATGCTTTGGAGAGGAATAAGATGTACATGAACATGAGGCACTTCTAAACCAATAACCGTCATACCCACTCTTTTACAAGGTACAGCTGACTCAAGGGCCGTACCAACTTTTCTTGCAAAACGCATAAGACCCATATAGGTCTCCTCATCCAGATCCATGATCTTATCTACTTCTTTTTTCGGAACGCATAAGGTGTGTCCCATGGCATTTGGATTAATATCTAGAAAAGCAAAAAATTGATCGTCTTCAGCAATCTTGTAACAGGGAATCTCCCCATTGATGATCTTTGTAAAAATACTGGACATTGGCTTACTATATTTAACTAAAAAATCCTATCAGTTAATGATAGGATTAAATATAAAGAATATAACCGCTTAGTTCCGTGTAATTTCCAATATATCAAACTTCAAGGTGCCATTTGGTACACTTATTTCAGCAGTATCTCCTACTTTCTTACCTAAAAGTCCTTTCCCAATTGGTGAAGTGACAGATATTTTACCCGTCTTGAGATCAGCCTCACTCTCAGCAACAAGGGTATACTTCATCTCCTTTCCATTTTGCTTGTTCTTAAGTTTTACCGTAGAAAGTACCAATACTTTGGAAGTGTCTAGTTGAGATTCATCTATCAGGCGGGCATTGGCCAATGTTTCCTCCAATTTGGCGATCTTTAGTTCCAGATGGCCCTGGGCCTCCTTAGCGGCATCGTATTCTGCATTTTCAGATAGATCCCCTTTATCTCGTGCATCGGCAATGGCCTGTGAAGCCAACGGACGCTCTATATCCCTTAAATGATTAAGCTCTTCTTTTAATTTTTTTAATCCCTCTGCGGTGTAATACGATACATTGCTCATAACGTCCTCATTTAATAAATAGAAAATCCCCTACAGCTACCATGCATTTAGCATGTATTTTAGAGAGGATTTAACGCAAATATACAGAATTTTTGATCAATTTTGTAGCAACATCAAATCCATGAAGCCCTTATGAGACATTCCTACCTGCTGCTTTTATTGCTGTTCTTACTAGCATGTAGTAATGATCAGGGGCAACGCAATCCTTATCTGCAGGAAATAGGCTTCCGTTTTGATATCAATCTTAATTTACCACTTTACAGTCCACTTACCAATCCAGGTAATGCCGTATACATAGGAGCACAAGGAGTAGGGATCCGTGGAGTATTTGTTATGAATACGGGGTTTGCGTACCGTGTCTTTGAAGCCAGTTGTCCAAATCATTCCCCAAGCTCTTGTTCCACAACTGAATTAGATGGTCAAACTGCGGTTTGTGGTTGTGAAGGATATGAATACAGCTTGTTTACAGGTCAACAATTCTCACCCCCGAATGATGGAGAGCGCTATTTCAATATGCTGGAGTACCGAGCTACCCAAAATGGAAACGTAGTAGTGATCAGTAATTGATCTTTATGGTACACTTTATCCAAGTAACTACTTCCTTTTAAGAATCCCTATAATGCAACTTTTACGCCTATAAGAAAATTAATTCCTGCCTGCGGGTAATACCCTGCTCCTTCAATGGTTATGATGGTCCCCGGGCTGCTAAAATCATCATCAAAGGTGAAAAAATACCCATTGGACACATACTTAGCATCAAAAATATTATTTACCAAACCTGAGAAGACAATGCTCTTCACTACACTTTTGGGTTGTAGTGCATATGAGATATTAATATCGGTCTGGGTGTATGCCTCCAATACCGAAGATGCAGCATCAATATTACCCATATACTGTTCCCCAACATACTTGGTAAGCAAGGCTAGCTGAAAATTTTCGTTGGGTTCATAGGCTAACCTGTTGCCTATGATCAAACCCGGAGAATACGAGATATTTGTATTTCCCAAATCCTCTAAATTCCCATCACGTTGAAAAACAAAATCAATGTTCTTATTGGTGCTAATGGCCAAATTTGGTTGCCACACAAAAGCGCTTCCCAATTTTATGGCCGCGTCTACTTCCAATCCAATACGGTAGCTATCCCCTACATTAGCTCGCAAAGGGGCCCCTACATCATTTAATTCTCCGGTGAGCACTAACTGATCTTTATACCGCATATAGAAAAGGTTGGTGTTGATCTGTACATTGGGAGTAATATATCGCCATCCTAATTCTAGGTCATTAAGCCTTTCTGGTTTTGGATTGCCATTTTCATAATCATTCCTATTTGGTTCCCGGTTTCCTACTGCCCAAGAAAAGTAAAAATTATGGTTCCTGTTCAGATCATATATTAGTCCGGCCTTTGGATTGAAAAAATTAAAGCTGTCATCTACCAGTCCCGTTTCATTTCCATTGGCCTGATAATTTACCGTTCTATATTGCAAATCACCATAAAGACTCCATCGTTCATTCCATTTGTATGTGCCCTTTGCAAAAATGTTAAAATCTGTTTTTCTTGAATCGTCATCATAGTATCGCTCTCTAATATCTGCACCCGGAGCTAAACGTGCCCAGATCACCTCTCCAAAATGATCTCCTTCATACAGGTTGTACCCACCGCCTAAAATGAATTTTACTTTTTCAAAAGAACGGTCTAATGAAAAAACAGATCCATAAAAGTCATTGTCTAACCATCTTCTGCGTACCAGATCCGTAGAAGTGATCTCCTCGCCATTAACGGTGATCGGCTCAAAGCCATAGGTATCAAAATCATCATTTTGCCTGTATTGTTCAAAATATCCCCTGCCCCTGGTATAATGAAAGGCCAGGCTCGAATTCCAGCCGCTTCCCAATCGCTGATTCCAATGGAGTTGGGCATGATCTTGCTTATAGTTGTCCACTTCATTCTCATAAAATTGAATCTCCCCATTTTCATCTGTATACAAACCAGCCGGATTAAATCGCCTGTTGGTTGCCAGGGTGGCCGCATCGATCCCGAAATAAGCCTGATATGTAATTTCATGTCCGCCAAATAGCAAGGCCTTGATCAGGGTATTCTTATCTCTAAACGCAGCTTGTAAAAAATAGGAGTCGAGGGCAGCAGAAGCCCTGTCTATATAACCATCAGATATGATCCTTGACAATCGGCCAGACACTTCAATGGCATCATTAATAAGTCCTGTGGAGAATTTAATATTGTTCCGCATGGTGTTGAAACTCCCAAAGGAAGAGCCAAATTCAGCATAGGCCTTTTCCGCTACAGCATCCGTCAATAAATTCAAACTAGCACCAAAGGCTCCGGCACCATTCGTAGAGGTGCCAACCCCTCTTTGTAATTGCAGGTCTTCCGTGGAAGAAGCAAAATCAGGAAGGTTTACCCAAAAAGTACCATGTGATTCTGAATCATTGTATGGAATTCCGTTGATGGTTACGTTCACCCTGGTGGCATCGCTACCCCTAACCCGAATTCCGGTATAACCAACCCCGGCACCGGCATCGGAGGTGGTCACTACAGAAGGGAGAAAGTTTAGGAGAATAGGTATATCCTGTCCCAGATTTCTGGAACTTAATTCTTTCTTTGTAAGATTAGAAAATGTCACCGGAGATTCCTTGGTAACCCTTATAGAAGAGACAAGAACCTCATCCAGTATGATCTCCTTGCCCAGAACGGAGTCCTTGGGCTTTTCCTGACCACGCAAAATAGTAATTGAACCAGCTAGAAATAGAAATAATAATCCTCGTTTCATTCAAAAATAGGTTGTGAATAAAAGGGATGATTATTCAGGTTCAAAATTATGGTTACCCATTTGGAAAGAAACGAAACTGGGTTTGAATCTTTCTCAAAATAGTACATTTCCATTTGAACAGGAAAAGTACAAGTCCCTTGGCGGCATTACCCGCCCAGGTTCATTGGGTGTACTCTCAGCCTTCCTAGAATCTGATCAAAGATCAAAAAAGGCACCCCTTTGAGATGATGCAAAGATACATGCTAGAAACGTAATATCTAGAAATAATTAAGACGCTTTGTGCAACTACCTTATTTATACCTGATGAGCCGGTTTTAGCAGGTCATTAACGGTCTTTACAGGGTTAAAGGTAGCAGAGGGAACTTCCACGAAAATAGTGTTCCAATAAGCCATTGCTCCGTTCCACAAGCCTGGGAGTTCCAGGGCCTTCAGATCCTTTCCTTCTCTGGTTTTTTGAGTAATGAAGCCTTGTTTTTCGTCTAAGTAATTCAATAAGTGATATTTCTGCCCCTTATGATCCTTTACCCCACAAACAATATCCACAGGATTAAAATGAGTAGCCTCCTTGAATATTTTATTCTGGTGTTCATTATTAAGGTCTGCCTGGGCAGATTCAACGATCTGTAAACTCACATTTCCATTCCTGTCTTTCACCCAATAAGGACCGCCTCCTGGTTCTCCTTCATTCTTCACCATACCACAAACGCGAAGTGGCCTTTGTAGTTTATCTTTTAGAATCTCGATCTGTTGCCCCAATGTAAAACCATTATAATTATCAGAAAAGCGAACATTGAGATCCTCTTCTAAAAATGTCTTAATAGCTTCTAACTGCGCCCCGTCCAATGAATTATCATCTATGACCTTTGTATACCGGAATACTTTTTCCTGAACCTCCAGCAATACTCCGGCAAGCACCTTTTTAGATGCGGCATTCTCCAGACTTTTGTTTCGGGTTACAACGTTATCAATGTTCTTTATAAAGATGATATCTGCATCTTGTTCATCAAGGTTTTCAATAAGCGCTCCATGGCCTCCCGGTCTAAACAATAAACTGCCATCATCAATTCTAAATGGTTCATTGGCAAATGTCACTGCGATGGTATCCGTAGATGATTTTTGATAAGAATAGCCCACCTTAAATTCGGTATTGGTGGATTTGGATACTACTGATCCAATATTTTTCCACTCTTTGTCAAAAAGTGTCTGGTGTTGCTCGGAAATAGTAAAGTGCAAATTAGATATTCCTTTAGCACTGGCATATTGGGCCCCTTCAAATAAATGTTCTTCAAAGGGTGTCGCTGCATGATCTTTATATTTGTGGAAGGGTAGTAACCCCTTTGGATAAAACCCATAGTTCAGTCCTTCATCACTAAGCAATTCCTTTACAAAGAGGTGTTTGTGCTTGTCTAGTGAAAGGTCATTCTGCTGAATCCTCTTCAACACCATTGTATAAAATGGGAAGTTAGTAACACTATTAAAAAAATGCGTTATTTCATTATCTCCAGTATTAGCTGCGTATTCAGCTACAGTTTGATCTTTGGGATCATAGGAATCCAGAAATGCGAAAAGTGATTTGAACATCCGCGAAGCGGCTCCGGAAGCAGGTACAAATTTTAATAGTGAAAGTTCTTTGATTGAATTATCAAAACGTTCTATAAAGGCGTTTTCCTGCTTAGGGGACAATTTTAGGATCCCATTTTTGACAACGGCAGGAGCTTCGAGATGAACAAAGGGGATCCCTTCCATAAAGGTGCGTATTTGATCTTCCACCTTCTTCTTGGTAATTCCTTTTCCGGTAAGTTGTTTCACATCTTTTTCGGAGAACTCAATCATGTTTCAATAATTTATCAATCGCATGTATGGCCATTGCGAGCCTGGTTTTTTTGTCGCCTTTTAAGGTAATAAAATTCCGTTGATGCTTTTCCAGGGTGTTCTTGAAATACAGGAACATATTTTCGCGTTCATCTGGTTTATCTCTAAGATCATCTTTTATCCAAGGCGTATCTATATAGGTTAGCAAGTAAAGATCGTAGCTGTTTTGTAAGGCGTATTCTTCCAATATTGGATCTGAATATCCCAGATAATAGGCCTCAGAGTATACTTTTGTTTCTAAAAGATCAGTATCACAGATCAATAAGGATTTTACTTTGGTGGTGTATTCATTCTCCAAACGCATTTGTCCTTCTGCAATAGGTAACAGATCATCTGGTTCACATGTCTTTTGCTCTTTGTTCCATTTCTCCTGCAAATACTCCCTGGCATATTCTGGTACCCAGAGGGTGTTGTAATGAGTTGCCAGTTCTTTTGAAAGTGTAGTTTTTCCCGTTGATTCGGGCCCGTACAGAACTACCTTGATTATGTCTGAAGGGTGTTGTCTAAATCTTTCTTCCATGCAAGGTAGCCTTGAATTGCTAAAACGGTAAAGATAAGATATTGCAGGGAAAGCATGCCCCACCCCCTGTAGGCATATAAGGGCACAGTAATAAGGTCTGCCAGGATCCAGAGCGTCCAGTTCTCTAACTTTTTATTGGCCATATACCACATGGCAGTAAAGAATATACCTGAGGTTAAAATATCTATATAATTGGTATAGTTAAGTTCGGTACCGTATAATCTATACACCCCATAAGTGACCATCATGGTTAAAAGGAAAAAGACAACTCCCACTTGTTTTTCCTTGAAAGTGGTCCTTGAGATCCTCACTACTTTCTTATTTTGTTTCACTCTTGCCCAATTCCACCACCCATATATGCTCATGATGGAGTAGTAGAAATTCATCATCATATCCCCAAATAAGGCGTCTATATAAAAAAGGTAAACGGTGATCACAGTGGCAACCAAACCGGTGGGATACACTAAAATATTCTCCTTTTTTGCATAAACAACGCTGGCAATTCCAAAGAAAAATGCGATAGCTTCCAATACTATAAGAGACAACTCCCTGTTCTTATACGGATCGAGGAAAAAATCAAAGATAGGGTCCATACTCACTGCGATCTGATTTGGCTATTGCCCGGTTCTAATGCATATGCACAGGTAAACCCCTCAAGCTCCAGAAAATAGATCTTAAAAAATGATACAGCACCATTTAAGGTAATGACACCGGTAGTTTCACCCGCTTCCATTGTAAAATCTTCAATGTTGATATTATTCAGAAAGCTCAGACCAAGAATAGAGCTGATCTTATAAAGCGATTCTTTGGCACCCCATACAACTGTAAGTTTCCTAATCAGATTTTTTGGATCAGATAAAGAGCCATACTCTTCTATTGGAGTAAACTTGTGGGCTATTTTCAGGATCTTTTCGCGTTGTTTTTCAATATCGATCCCAACAGGAAGCTCTGTGCTCACTATGATCCCTGTAAAAGTGAATGAATGTGTAATTGAAATATAGGTCCCATCTCTTAAGTGTGGCTTACCAAGGCTGTCATAAAACAGGTCTTTATCCTGATATCCTTCCAAGGCCAATAAATGCCGGATACTTAGAAATCCCCTTCGGTGTAATTCAGATTTCATTCCATCTATACGCTGCTGGCAAGGGGGCGTTAAAAAAATGCCCAGGGCCAGGTCTTTTTCGCTTTCAGTGATCTCCCAAATATGAACCCTGGTTGCGGTACTTACTGTTATTGTTTTGTAAAGAGGCATGGGATTTTTTAAGTTATCACTATCTTTGACATGCAAAAAAAAGCGGTTTTCCGCACGCTAACGAAAGTAAAAATAAAAAAAGAGATGAGCACTAAAACCATGCCCTATGTACCTTATAAAGTGAAAGACTTGTCACTTGCTGCCTGGGGTAGAAAGGAAATAGAACTTGCCGAAGCTGAAATGCCGGGTTTAATGTCGTTAAGAGAAGAGTACAAAAAAGAACAGCCCCTTAAAGGAGCTCGTATCGCAGGATGCCTTCACATGACCATTCAGACGGCAGTTTTAATTGAGACCTTGGTGGCACTGGGTGCCGATGTAACCTGGAGTTCTTGTAATATCTTTTCTACTCAAGACCATGCTGCAGCTGCAATTGCCGCTGCCGGAATACCTGTCTATGCCTGGAAAGGGATGAATGAAGAGGAATTTAACTGGTGTATTGAACAAACCTTGTTTTTTGGTGAAGAACGATCACCACTTAATCTGATCCTTGATGATGGAGGCGATCTGACCAATATGGTTCTAGATCAATATCCGGAATTGGCCGCAGGCATAAAAGGATTGTCTGAGGAAACAACAACAGGAGTGCACAGATTGTATGAGCGCGTAAAGAATGGAACACTTACCATGCCGGCAATCAATGTGAACGATTCAGTTACCAAGTCGAAATTTGATAATAAATATGGGTGTAAGGAAAGTGCGGTAGATGCGATCAGAAGAGCTACAGATACTATGCTTGCCGGGAAAAAAGTTGTTGTTGCGGGCTACGGGGATGTTGGTAAGGGAACCGCTGCCTCTTTTAGAGGAGCAGGTGCCATAGTGACCGTTACGGAAATTGATCCTATTTGTGCCCTACAGGCTTGTATGGATGGATATGAAGTAAAGAAGTTGGAAACGGTTATTGCAAATGCCGATATCGTTATTACCGCAACCGGAAATAAGGACATCATAAGAGAAAAGCACTTCCGTGCTATGAGAGATAAGGTCATTGTGTGTAATATTGGTCATTTCGACAATGAAATAGATATGGCATGGTTAAATGGCACTTATGGAAATACCAAAGATGAGATCAAACCTCAGGTAGATAAATATACCGTGGACGGAAAGGATATTGTTGTTTTGGCAGAGGGCCGACTCGTAAACCTTGGATGTGCAACGGGCCATCCTAGTTTTGTGATGAGTAACTCTTTCACCAACCAGACACTTGCGCAAATTGAGCTTTGGAAGCACAGTAAGAAATATGAGAACGATGTGTATATGTTACCCAAACATCTGGATGAAAAAGTTGCCCAACTACATTTGTCGCGCTTAGGCGCTGAACTCACTGAGTTGGATGAAGATCAGGCCAACTATATTGGGGTTCCAAAGAATGGTCCTTTTAAACCAGATTATTACAGGTATTAAAAAATATATTAGGTCACACAAAAAAAGCTCTTGAAAAATCAAGAGCTTTTTTTATTTGTTATATGGTAAGCGTTCTTATGCCTGAAAAGGCTCAATAGAAACAAAAGATTTACCTCCGGCTTTTTTTACGAACTTAACGAGACCGTCTACTCTTGCATGTAAGGTATGATCCTTACCAGCGTACACATTCTCACCCGGGTTATGTTTGGTGCCTCTTTGTCTAACAATAATATTTCCGGCAGCGGCAGCCTGGCCGCCAAAGATCTTAACTCCTAATCGTTTCGATTCTGATTCTCTACCGTTCTTGGAACTACCTACACCTTTTTTATGTGCCATAATTCTAAATTTTTGTGAGCAATGCTCTATTCTTATTTACTTAATGCTGCTATTAGATCTGCTTTCTTCATGGAAGAGATACCTTCAATACCTTTAGCTTTCGCCATTTCTTTTAGCTCTGCCACGGTATTTTTACTTAGATCTACAGTTTTCTTTACTTCTTTAGGAGCTGCTACCTTTTTTGGAGCTGCTTTCTTTGCAACTGCCTTTTTAGAAGCTGCGGCTTTTACCTTTGGAGCCTCTACTTTAGCTTTAGGGGCTGCTTTTTTAGGAGCGGCCTTGGCAACTTCTTTTTTAGGAGCTTCCTTTTTTGCTCCTTTAGCAACAATACCCTCAATATGGATCTCAGTTAAATACTGACGATGACCATTTTTCTTTTGGTATCCTTTACGTCTTTTCTTTTTAAAGACGATTACTTTGTCACCTTTCAGGTGCTTAACGATCTTTGCCTCTACGGCAGCACCGTCTATAGCCGGGGCGCCAACAGTGATGTTCTTACCATCTTCTAAAAGAAGAACATTGTGAAAAGAAACTTTCTTTCCTTCTTCTTCCTTTAAACGGTGAACGTACACTTTCTGGTCTTTTGCAACCTTAAATTGCTGCCCTGCTATTTCTACAATTGCATACATAGCGTTTCTATTAATGATTAAACCTAATTGCGCTATAGCTTCTTAATGAATGCTAAGGAACTTTTAGGAGGGTGCAAATATACTGCTAAATTGGGAATTCGCAAGCGATTTAAAAACAAAATCCCTTATTGAGAAGTAGTGTTTTTACTCGACTTAAATAATTGCATAAAACTAAGGGTGAGTACCAAAGTGGTAGCAAAGCCCATAATTGCTACCGTAAAGAATACGATTGCTTCAAAACTCTCAAAATTGCTGAACCACTGAGACGTCATATGTTCTAAAAACTCCGGATCAATCTCTGTTGAGTAGATGGCAAAGAAAATCGTAAAAATCAGGGTTGCCACAAATCCTGTAACAAGGCCTGCCTTAAAACCCGTACCATAGGTAAATTTATCTTTTTCTTGAATTCGGAAATACTTGATGGCCTCGTAGATCGCATAACCCGTGATCACCCCATTAAACAGGCTGTAAAAGACATTTGTATGGAGATCCATAAGTGACAGAATCAAAAAATAAGCAATGAGACCGCCACTTGCGGCTATACCAAAACGAATTGGGAGGGCTACTTTCTTCATAGGTATATTTGGTTAATGTATGTTTTTAAATTATGAAATTATCGTTAATATAGCTGTTAATTCTTGTTAAAGCTATCGGAATCTTTATATTTACGTAGGAAAACTGTCGCTGCCACTTGGGTTCTACAATTTACCAAAATTTAACATATACTTCTTATTAATTAATCACAAAAACACATGAGAAAAAGAAAATTTACAGGCCTTTCCTTGGCCTTACTCTTTATTACCTTGACGGCCAGCGCCCAGGAGGTGGTATACGAGGAATACAACTTAGATAATGGGCTGCATGTTATCCTCCATCAGGACAATACCGCCCCGGTGGTTATTACATCCGTAATGTATCACGTTGGAGGGAAAGACAGAACTGAAGGTCGTACAGGATTTGCCCATTTATTTGAACACCTTTTATTTGAAGGGACAAAGAACATAGAAAAAGGAAAATGGTTCGAGATAGTTTCTTCTAATGGAGGGCAGAATAACGCTAACACTTCACAAGACAGGACCTACTACTATGAGGTTTTTCCTTCTAATAATTTGGAACTGGGATTATGGCTGGAATCTGAACGTATGTTACATCCTATTATTAATCAAGAGGGAATAGATACACAGCAAGAAGTAGTAAAAGAAGAGAAAAGATTACGTTATGACAATTCTCCGTACGGGCAATTATTACCTGTCCTTGGTGAAAACCTATTTAAGGTACACCCATATAAGGACCCCAATATTGGCTATATGGAAGATCTGGACGCGGCCACTTTAGAGGACGTGATAGCCTACAACAAAAAATATTACGTTCCCAATAATGCGGTTCTTGTTGTAGCAGGCGATATTGATGTGCCTACAACAAAAAAAATGATCTCAGATTATTTTGCTACAATTCCCAGAGGAGCAGATATTACTCGTTCTTATCCACAGGAAGCGCCTATTACTCAGGAGATAAAGGCTACTGCCTATGATTCAAACATTCAGATACCGGCAGTTATGGTCGCCTATCGCACTCCAGGCTTTGCTGAAAGAGATGCGTATGTTCTGGATATGATCTCCTCATATCTAAGTGATGGAAAAAGCTCCAAACTTTACAAAAAGATGGTGGATGAGCAAAAACAGGCCCTACAAGTAGGTGCCTTCAATATTGGGCAGGAAGATTATGGAATGTATTTGGTTTTTGCATTACCAGTTGGGGAGACACCGTTGGATGTTTTAGCAGCCGAAATGGAAATGGAAGTAGCTAAAGTTAGGACCGATCTTATCTCAGAAAATGATTACCAAAAATTGCAGAATAAATTTGAGAATCGCTATGTGAACTCTAATTCGAGCATTGCAGGAATTGCCGGAACGCTTGCCACTTCCTACATGTTGTATGGAGATACCGATCTCATCAATAAGGAAATAGATATTTTCAGATCAATCACCAGAGAGGAAATTCTGGCAGTAGCAGCTAAATATCTAAAGCCCAATCAGCGCGTAGTGATCGATTATTTACCTAAAGACAAAACAGATAATTAAGAAGATGAAAAAATTATATTTTACAGTAATCCTGGCCTTCATGGCCATCGCAGTTCAAGCGCAGATAGATCGGTCGAAAATGCCTGAGCCGGGGCCATCTCCGGAGATCAATTTAAAAGATCCACAGCGTTTTGAATTAAATAATGGTTTAAAGGTCTTGGTGGTTGAAAATCACAAGTTACCCCGTGTTTCCATTCAGCTCACATTAGATAACCCGCCTATTTTGGAAGGTGACAAAGCCGGTGTATCTAGTTTAACGGGGAGCCTAATTGGGAACGGATCCAAGTCCATCCCAAAGGATGAATTTAATGAAGAGGTCGATTTCCTTGGAGCCAGCATTAGTTTTGGCTCTCAAAGCGCCTTCGCGAGCTCACTCTCTAAATATTTTCCGCGTATCCTTGAGTTGATGGCAGATGCTGCCATCAATCCTAATTTTACGCAGGAGGAATTTGATAAAGAAAAGGATAAGTTGATCACGGGACTTAAAACTCAGGAAAAAGATGTTTCTGCCATTGCAGCAAGAGTTCAAAGAGCCCTGGCTTATGGAACCAATCATCCCTATGGAGAATTTACAACTGAGGAAACCGTAAATAATGTAAATCTGTTGGATGTACAACAATTCTACAGCAGTTACTTTGTACCAGCCAATGCCTATTTGGTTATTATTGGAGATGTTAATTATGACAAGGTGAAAGAACTGGTTACCAAGGAATTTACTCCATGGACCAAGGCTTCCCCTCCTTCATTTTCTTTCTCCAAGCCATCGGATGCGCAGTATACCCAGATCAATTTTGTTGACGTTCCTAATGCGGTTCAGTCAGAGATCACGGTTCAAAACCTTGTCAACCTTCAAATGAAGGACGAAGATTACTTGCCTGCCCTGGTAGCCAATCAAATCCTAGGAGGTGGTGGCGAAGCGAGGCTTTTCCTTAATCTAAGAGAAGATAAAGGGTATACATATGGTTCTTATTCGCGTATTGGGAATGACAAATATGCCCCTTCAAGGTTCAGTGCCTCGGCAAGTGTTCGGAATGTAGTTACGGACAGTTCTATCGTAGAATTACTTAAGGAAATAGACAGGATTGCAAAAGAACCTGTTTCTGAAAAGGAATTAAGGAATACAAAAGCCAAATATGTAGGAAACTTTGTGTTGGCACTAGAAAGACCCTCTACGATTGCCCGTTATGCCTTGAATATTGAAACAGAAGGGCTTTCTAAGGATTTTTATAAAACTTATTTAGAGAGGATCAACGCTATTACTATAGAAGATGTGCAAGCTGCATCTCAGAAATATTTTTCTGTGAACAATGCCCGTGTGGTAGTGGCAGGAAAAGGAAGTGAAGTTCTAGAAAATCTGGAGAAGGTTGACTTTAATGGCAAAACCATCCCCGTCAAATACTATGACAAGTACGCAAAGGATTCTGAAAAGCCCAATTATGAAGCCGCTATTCCTGAAGGAGTAACCGTTCAGTCTATTATTGATAAGTATATTGAAGCTATTGGTGGAAAAGATAAGGTGGCTCAGGTCAAATCTTTAAAATTGGTATTCGAAGGATCTGCTATGGGCGCCACAATTAAGATCGAGGAAAAAAGGACTCAGGATAAATTTGCACAGATAAGCTATATGAATGGCGCTGCCGTTGGTGGTGTTATAGCGAAAGGAGACGAGCTATTTATGAAGCAAGGAGCCAACAATGTGCCACTTCCTCCAGACATGCAAAAAGACATGTTGCAATCTCTTGGTATTTTTGTAGAACAGCGAATTGCTGCTAATCCTGCAGCTAAGGTAGCAGGTACAGAAATGGTAGAAGGAAAAGAGGCTATTAAAATTGAGGTCCCCGGAACTGTTGTACAGGCCACTTATTTTTATGACCTGGAAACCGGACTTAAAGTAAAAGAAGCTTCGGTTACCACTATGGGGGGACAATCACAGAATCAGGAAGCGTTCCTTAAAGACTATACTGAAGTTGATGGTATAAAATTTCCATCTGTTCGAATGAGTCCAATAGGGCCTCAAATGGTAGAATTCAAATTAGTTGAAGCAGTGGTCAATGTAGAGGTTACTGATGCTGATTTCGAATAAAATAATTCCAAATACTTTTAAAGAAGCGTATCTCAACTCTGAGGTGCGCTTCTTCTTTTATTGACCAGATATACTCCAAGTAAAATGATCCCTGCAGCGCCAACTTGCCATACACTAAATCGTTCTCCATCCAGGAGGCCCCAAAAAATACCTACAATTGGGATCAAATAGGTCACAGAAACTGAAAAAACAGGGGAAGAGATCTGAATCAATTTATTGAACATCACCTTGGCCACACAGGTCCCAAGAATGCTTAAGATGAGCACATAGCCAAGGGAACTCATAAAGTATGTTCCCTCACGGACCGGTTCGCTTAAGGCTCCGGAATAAAAAAGTAAGATCAATGCGGGAGGTAACATAAAAGCAAAATTCCCTACTGCAATACCCATGGGAGATACTTCTTGCAACTTACTTTTTATGATATTGGCATTACAGGCATAGAGGATAGTCGCAAGAATAACCAAACCTGCATACCAGTAATTTTGATTCGGATTAATATCAGATCCAACATAGATAAGAAGAATGGCACCCAACAAGCCTACCAATACGCCAACTACCTGATTTCTTGTAAAGGCTATCTTGAAAGCCAGAAACCCAATGATAATAGTAAAAAGAGGAACAAGGGAGTTTAATATTGAGGCAATACTACTGTCTATTTCTGTTTCTGCAAATGAAAAGAGAAATACCGGGATAAAACTTCCAAATAATCCCGAAAGTGCCACCCAAAACCATTCCTTTTTTGAAATATTCCTGATAGATCTGTAACCCACCAGAAAAAGAAAAACGGAGGTGATGACGATTCTTACTGAGCCTAATTGTATAGGGGTAAAACCTTCCAGACCTTTTTTGATCAATATGTAGGATGTTCCCCAAATGATCGAAAGAACTATCAGGTACAACCATTTTCGGTTTACATCACTCATATTATTACTAATTTCAGCAAAAATGACTCTTTTTGCCCAATAATTTACAGGTCTCTTTTGTAAATTTGTTCTGATAAATTCTCTTACAATGAAGTTCAAATACACCACAATAATCTTATCCCTTTTTATACTGCTCTTTTCTTGTAAAACTGAACCAAAAAAGGATAAAGTGCCTACTCAAATGGAAGAAGTAATGGCAATACATGATGAGGTGATGCCCAAAATGGGTGCTATCAGCAATCTTATCGCTGATCTAAAACCAAAAGTAGATTCTACTGAAGTGGGCAAAGAAAATTTAAAGGCCATTCGCGATCTTCAGGGTGCCCATAAATCTATGATGGATTGGATGAAGAGCTTTGGAGAACGATTCGACTATGAAGAGATAATGAATGGAAAGGAACTCAATGCTGAGAAAATAGAATGGTTAAAGGAGGAGGACGTAAAAGTAAAAGAGCTTCGCGAAAAGATCAATACTAGTATTGCCAATGCCGAAAGGGTGTTAGGAGAGAATTAGAACGGGAGGTTCCCCAGATCTACATTGCCACCTGAAATGATAATGCCGATTTTTTGATCTTTAAACTTTTCTCGCTCTCTGTATAGTCCGGCCAGAGCTACAGCACTGGAAGGCTCCACGATGATCTTCATCCGTTCCCAAATTAGTCGCATGGCAGCTATTATCTCTTCCTCTTCAACCCGAACTATTGTCCTGACATGTTCTAAAATCACCGGCAGCGTATTGCTCCCTAATTGAGTTTTTAAACCATCTGCGATGGTATTCGTAGTTGGGTTCGATTCTATTTTACCGCTTTGTAAAGATCTATAGGCGTCGTCTACTTCAAAAGGTTCCGTACCAATCACCCGGCAATTCTTTCCTTTAGAGGCTGTCGCTATGACACTGCCAGCTATTAGTCCGCCCCCTCCCACAGGAACAAATATGGCGTTTAAGTTTGGGTAATCCTCTAATAGTTCCAGGGCCGCCGTTCCCTGCCCCAGGATCACATTAATATCATTAGAAGGATGCAAAAAAGTGGCGCCTGTCTTTTCTTGTATTTCCCTGGCCATTGCATTTCTTGCTGCAAGAGTAGGTTCACATTCATAAATGATACCTCCATATTCTATAACCCCTTTCTTTTTTACTTCTGGTGCTGTTGAAGGCATTACTATATGGGCTGTAACCCCCAGGATCTGAGCCGCCAAGGAGAGTGCCTGAGCAAAATTACCGGAAGAATGCGTAACTACTCCTAAGGCTCTTTCTTCAGAGGAAAGTTTTAAAATTGCATGGGTAGCTCCTCTCATTTTATATGCGCCCATCCGTTGGAAATTCTCACATTTAAAGAAGACCTCAGCACCTACAACTGCATTAATAAGCCTTGATGTTAGGACAGGGGTCCTATGGATATAGGGCCTTATTTTATCATGACAAGCTAATAGTTGTGTCCCGTTCATTTCTGAAATATTGCTCTCTTCCCTTGCTACTGCCACTTTAGGGTCTCGAGGATCCTACGAACGTCATTTTGAAGATAGGCGGCCGCAGGGTATATTGAATCGTAATTTGGTTTTGCATAGAAATACAACGATCCGGTTAAAAAGTGTTCTGTACTATCAGTAGCATAGAATTGTGCCTGAGAGGCTGCATTCCCTTTTACTTCATAGAACATTCCAAATACACGAGCATCATCATTTATGAATTTCTGTTCAAGAATATTATCGGCCTTTGCCACGTGCTCATAAGACAACTTTTGAGCATCAGATAATAGATCGTTCAAATTATTTTGTACCGGCTTATATGTGAGATAAATTGCGCCTTTTATAGAAGGGTAATCTAAGGTTAAAGAAGATCGTTTAAGATCCTTTACAGTGGCCAGACTATTGTATTGAAAACTATAGTTTTCCGTTTGTGCAACTTTTGTCTCACCCTTGGGGTATTCCAAACGCAATTGCGCCTTGGGTTTTGGCAGCACCTTATCTTTGCACCCATTCAGGATCATTAGACAAAGAATACCTGTAAATGCAAATTTACACCTCATGTGGTAAGGTAATTTTAATCTGTTTTAACCGTTTTCTATCAAGGCTTTCAACTACGAAATGGTAGTTCTCAAAAATGATCTTTTCCCCTTTTTTGGGAAAGTTTCCTGCAATTTCCAGCACAAATCCTGCAATAGTTTCAGATTCACCTTTTTGCGCCTCAAAATTGGATTCATTTTCAACTTTAGCCACTCTGTAAAAGTCCTTTAAAGTCGTTTTTCCATCGAAGACGTAATTGTGGTCATCTAGTTTGGAATAGATCAGGTCTTCATCATCGAATTCGTCACTAATATCTCCTACTATTTCTTCTATGATGTCCTCCAGGGTTACTATCCCGGAAGTGCCTCCATATTCATCCACAACAACGGCCAGGTGGATCTTTTTCTCCTGAAATTCGAGGAGTAAATCGTCTAATTTCTTATTCTCCGGGACAAAATAAGGCTCGCGTATCAGCGTGATCCAATTAAAATTCTTTCTGTCGATGTAGGGAAGCAGATCCTTAACATACAATACCCCTACTACCTTGTCTATATGGTCCGAAAAGACAGGAATACGAGAATACCCATGTTTTTTGATCTCTTCGAGCACTTCAGGAAACTTCATGACCTCCTGCAAGGCGAAAATATCTATACGTGGCCGCATTACTTGTTTGGTATCTGTATTGCCAAAAGAAACGATCCCTTCCAGGATCTTCTGTTCTTCCTTTGTGGTATCACCATCGGAAGTAAGTTCCAATGCCTGAGATAGATGATCTACACTAAGATTTGTCTTTTGTTTTCCAAACTTGTTATAAATATAAATGGTGGTAGCACGCATAGGAGCACTAAGCGGAGTAAACAAGAAATCTAATATTTTAAGCGGATACGCCATAAAATGTGAAAATATTCGCTTGTTTCTGTTCGCATAGATCTTGGGTAGTATTTCTCCGAACATTAAAATAAGGAATGTTGCAACTACTACCTCTAATAAAAAGCGGATAGAAAGAACACCCATGATATGGTATGTTATGGAAGCAAAGAGGGTGTCACCAATATCACTAAAAAGTAGAACGATCCCAATATTAATGGCATTATTAGCAATAAGAATGGTGGCCAATAATTTCTTAGGCCGTTCCAGTAATTTCACAACGATACTACCTTTGGAAGTATTTCGATCCTGTATCTCCTTAAGTTCCGTAATTGAAAGGCTGAAAAATGCAATCTCTGCCCCGGAGACAAGCGCTGAGCAAGCCAACAAAGCAATCATAACAATGATCTTTATTACCACAAGACTTTCGTCACCTGCAAAACCTATTAATAATTGAATGGGATCCGGATCCACGTGCAATTCAGTTAATTAGTAAGATCAAAAAGGCAAATCGTCATCCTGCTCGGAAGTTGCCATAGAGCTTTGGGGTTCTGCTTTTTCAGAGCCGGAGCCTTTAGGAGTAGCTGAAGTCTTCTTGGCTGAAGGTTGTGGCGCATTTGCGGTACTTTCCTGTTTTGTAGTAAGGAAGGTAAAATCTTGCACATGTATTTCGGTGGTATATTTTGTAACGCCATCATCTCCCTGCCATTGTCTCGTCTTTAATCGTCCTTCAACATAGATCTTATCTCCTTTGTTCAGGTATTTTTCACAGATCTCTGCTGCTTTGTTGCGGACCACTATATTATGCCACTCCGTGGAAGTCACCTTTTCCCCGGTTTGCTTATTCGTATAGGTTTCATTAGTAGCTATTGGGAATCTTCCAATACAATTTCCTCCTTCAAAATAATGAAGTTTTACCTCATCTCCCAGATGCCCTATTAGCATCACTTTGTTCAATGTTCCGCTCATGATATAGATTTAGGCCAAAAGTACGAATTTTTAAATGTTTCTAGGAATTCTGCCAGCAATACTGGTACAGGATATTTAGGAAGGCTCTCTAGGGTGATTCCTCCTTTTAGTTCCTCCTTTAATTCCACGATCCAAAACCTTGTAATAAGATGCTGATGCGATAATTTATGGACAATAGGATCTTCTTTCCACAACACAATTTCCTTAATCTTTTCTTCTCTGGATGATACCCTGCCATACATTTCGGATTCCTCCATCAATGTATCCGTTTCTATCAGAGGAAATTCGTACAAATGTTGCCAAATTCCCTTCCCAATTCGCTTGTTGAGCTTTGTATACCCATGCTGGTCTATGTAAACGAGGTAATTAAAATATCTGATCTTAACTTTATTCTTTTTGAGCTTTACCGGTAAAATAGCAACTCTTGATTGCTGAAGGGCCATACATCCCGAATTGAGTGGACAATGATCACAATCTGGTCGTTGGGGGGTGCATTGCAGGGCGCCAAATTCCATGATCGCCTGATTGTATTCACATATGGATGATGCATCCATTACTTTAAGGGCTAACTTCTTAAAATATTTTATTCCCTTAGTACTGTTGATTGGGAGATCTATGCCAAAATACCTTGCTAATACTCTGTAAACGTTGCCATCTACCACCGGCCTTGCCTCACCAAAACAGATAGACGCAATTGCGCTGGCGGTATAATCACCAATGCCCTTTAATTTTAAAAGCTCTTCATATGAACCCGGAAACTGACCATTATAATCTGTGGTGATGGTCTTGGCCGTAAAATGCAGGTTCCGTGCACGAGAGTAGTATCCCAGCCCTTGCCATAGTTTTAGGACATCCGACTCTTCGGCGGCAGCCAATTGGTCTATTTTTGGGTAATTTTCAATAAATCTCTCGTAGTAAGGAAGGCCCTGAGCCACCCTTGTTTGTTGCAGGATGATCTCGGACAGCCAAACCTTGTATGGATCCCTTGTGTTTCGCCAGGGAAGTGGTCTTTTATTTTTTGAATACCAGTGGAGGATTGTTTTGGAAAAAGTACTCATACTATGAATGTGAGTAAAAGTAAGTTATTAAAGACTTAAAATTAGTTCTTTAGGATAAAAGAATGAATAATATTTATATATTTGCAAGCCTTAAAAAAATAACAGATTAAGTAAAAACAAGCATGACGAAAGCAGATATCGTATCTAAGATCTCAGAAAAATTGGGAATAGAAAAAGGTGATGTACAAGCCACTGTAGAAACATTTATGGAGGAAGTTAAAACATCGCTCGAGAATGGTGATAATGTTTACCTAAGAGGTTTTGGTAGCTTTATCATTAAAACACGAGCAGAAAAAACAGGTAGGAATATTTCGAAAAATACAACGATCAAAATACCTGCTCACAACATTCCGGCATTTAAACCAGCAAAGGTTTTTGTTGAAGGAGTAAAAAGTAACGTAGAAGTTAAATAATAACCGAAATAAAAGCAGAGTTTTATGCCGAGTGGTAAGAAAAGAAAGAGACATAAGGTGGCCACACACAAGCGAAAAAAACGCAGAAGAGCCAACCGCCACAAGAAGAAGTAGTTTCAGTAACTACTTTTTCGTTTTAATACGTTCATTGACATAGAAATTCTAAAAAGGATTTCGACGGGTTAATACAACCTGTAACAACTAATGTTTAATCCATCCCGCAAGGTGCGGGATATAAATTGATATAGGTGAATAGAGAATTAATCGTAAGATCCAATTCCGTTGCCGTCGATTTTGCCTTATTAAAAGATGGAAAACTCATTGAACTTCACAAAGATGAAAACGACCATAATTTCAATGTTGGGGATATTCTTATTGCCAAGATTCGAAAACCGGTAACAGGGCTAAACGCAGCCTTTGTTAACGTTGGTTACGAGAAAGATGCCTTTTTGCATTATCATGATCTCGGACCTCAATTATCGTCCATGTTGAAGTTTGTTAAGAGTGTAAGTACAGGGAAACTAAGAGATTATTCCCTTAAAAATTTTCCATTAGAAAAAGATATTGATAAGCATGGTACCATAAATAATGTGGTGAAGGCAAATCAATCACTTCTGGTTCAAATAGTAAAAGAACCCATTTCCACCAAAGGACCCCGTATAAGTTCAGAACTTTCAATAGCGGGTAGGTATTTGGTAATGGTCCCTTTCTCTGAACGTGTTTCTGTTTCTCAAAAAATAGAAAGCAGCGAGGAAAAGGATCGGCTAAAAAGACTTGTAAAAAGTATTAAGCCTAAAGGATTTGGAGTTATTATTAGAACCGTTGCAGAAGGCAAAAAAGTAGCAGAACTGGATAAGGATCTTCAAAACTTGCTGAACAAATGGACAGCAATGTGTAAGAAATTGTATAAAGCACCCACTCCGTCCAAAGTATTGGTAGAGGTCAATAGAGCCTCTTCAATATTAAGAGATGTTTTCAATGATACCTTTACCGGTATCCATGTGGATGATGAAACGCTTTATACCCAACTGAAGGATTATGTGCATGAAATTGCACCTGACAAAGAATCCATTGTAAAGTTGTACAGTTCAACCGTCCCAATATTTGAAAAGTTTGGGATCGATAGACAGATCAAAACCTCATTTGGGCGCACAGCGTCCATGAGTAAAGGAGCCTATTTGGTTATTGAGCACACAGAAGCGTTGCATGTTATTGATGTCAATAGCGGCAACCGATCTAATAAAGCCAATACCCAGGAAGATACGGCCCTTGAGGTGAATATGCTGGCAGCAGCCGAAATTGCAAGGCAATTACGCCTGCGAGATATGGGAGGAATTATCGTTATCGACTTTATCGATATGGTAAAATCTGATCATAGAAAAAAATTGTTCGATCATCTGCGAAATGAGATGAAAGACGATAGAGCCAAGCATAAGATATTACCCCCTAGCAAGTTTGGTTTGGTTCAAATAACCAGACAACGTGTAAGGCCGGAAGTTAATATCAAAACCACGGAAGAAAATCCCAGTGGTAGCAATCAGGAGGTAGAAGCTCCCATAGTGCTGATCGAAAAGATCAATGATGATCTTGAACATATTTTGAAGAGTCCAAGCAAGGATAAAGGGATCTTTTTAAATACGCATCCGTTTATTGCAGCTTACTTAACAAAAGGATTTCCATCTCTACGTTCCAAATGGTTTTTGGAACATAAGAAGTGGATAAAGATCCAGCCAAGAGATGCTTATACATATCTCGAATACCGTTTTAAAGACAAAGACGGAAAGGACATTGCCTAAAAAAAGCGGCTTCGAAAGAAGTCGCTTTTTTTGTTTTAGTACCTTTGATCAATGCTCAAAAAACCATCATATACCCTTTCTGAAGCCACTAAAAAACTAGAATATTTCTGTGCATACCAGGACAGGTGTCACCAGGAGGTGTTGCTGAAATTAAGGCAAATGCAAATGATCCCCGAGGCCATAGACCAGATCATGGGGCATCTTATTCAACGAGATTACCTAAACGAAGAACGTTTTGCCCGGAATTATGCCCGTGGAAAATTTAATCATAAGCATTGGGGACGTATCCGAATAACCCAAGAGCTAAAAAAAAGGAATATCTCGCCTATCAATATCAAAATTGCCCTTAAAGAACTAGATGATTCCACCTATCTAAGTTCCCTTGAAACTTTGGCTAAAAAGAAATTGGACCAATTAAAAGGGAAAGAAAAAGAAGTACAAAAAAAGAAACTCGCTGACTATCTATTGTACCGAGGTTGGGAAAGTTCATTGGTGTATGAACAAGTTTTTACACTTATTCCTAATTGAAAGGATCTTCAACTATGCTATAGATTTAATAGCCTTTTTTGTGCGCGTTATGGCCTGTTGATTCTTCCATTCTATCCATTGTTGCCCTCGTAAGCGCCGCATCCCATTATCAAAGTAACGCATGAAAAGGACATTGTATAATGCCTTACTTAAATGAAGAGGATTCCTGGCTACAGATCTTAAACTCATTGAAAATCCGGGTGAAATATATTTCATATAGTGCCAATATCCTTCAGGCATATACAATACTTCTCCATGATTTAACTGAGTTTTATAGCCAGTTGCAAACTTTAGTGCAGGCCATTTTTTATAATCTGGTTTGGAAAAGTCGATCGACTCATGCGTAATAAGTGAATGCGGTATTTTATAAAGGTATTTATTTTCGGATTGAGGAAAAAGAATACATTCCTTTGAACCCTCAAAGTGGAAATGGAAAATATTCGCCAGGTCAATATCATAATGCATAAAGGTATGTGAATCTGTTCCACCAAAAAATAGCATAGGAAGACTCTTCATTATGGGTATTCCAAATTCCGGAAAGCAAAAGTCTTTTTGAAGTTCCGGAACTTCTTTCATCACATTCCAAAGAAAGATCCGGTATTTGGTAGGCTCTTTTAACAAAAGATCTATATAATCTTTCATCTTCATAGTGGCATGTGGCTCGTTAAAACCTTCCTTATGGTCCACAGGCCTGTCGTCATAAAGCGGCACAGTTTTCTCCCCGGCAATTTCCTTGATATAATCAAAATTCCATTTGGAATACGCAGGCCAGTCCTCAATGAACTTTTCTATGACAACCGGTCTTTGTGGCCGTAGGAAATCCTTCAAGAACTGATCCTTAGTAAGCGTTGTAAGTCTTGGTATCTCAATTAATTTCAATACGTTCGCATTTAATCAACTTTCCAAAGGTAAAAAATCGAAATTATCTGATAATAAAACTGGTGAAAGTACTATGCCGATGTAGATCTAAGAAGACTTTGCTTTTTGTTTGGCCAATTCATTCCTTTCAATGGTATGTCCCGGTCTGGACCATTTTGGTCGCTCTCCAATTGCTTCATATTGGGACTCCTCTACATCTAGTGTCTTAGGTTGAGGCATTTTTTCGAAAGCTTTTTGAGGTTGTAGTCCTAAAAGCTTAAACATCTCCATGTCTTCATTCACATCCGGGTTAGGGGTAGTTAATAATTTATCGCCCGCAAAAATAGAATTTGCCCCGGCAAAGAAACACATGGCCTGTCCTTCCCTACTCATCTCTGTGCGTCCTGCTGAAAGTCTTACTTGTGTTTTTGGCATTACAATACGTGTAGTTGCCACCATTCTGATCATATCCCAAATAGGTATAGGCTCCATGTCCTCCATTGGTGTCCCTTCAACAGCTACCAACGCATTTATTGGGACAGACTCCGGCTGAGGATTCAGGGTCGCCAGGGCCACCAACATACCTGCGCGGTCCTCCAGTTTTTCCCCCATGCCAATGATACCACCGCTGCATACAGTAACGTTGCTCTTTCTAACATTATCTATGGTTTCGAGACGATCTTGAAAAGCTCTTGTTGAAATGACATCCTTATAATAATCTTCTGATGTATCCAGATTATGGTTATAGGCATATAGCCCTGCTTCAGCCAGGCGTTTAGCCTGGTTCTCTGTAAGCATCCCTAATGTGCAACAGACCTCCATATCCAATTTATTGATGGTCCGAACCATTTCCAACACCTGATCGAATTCTGGTCCGTCCTTCACATTTCGCCATGCAGCACCCATACATACCCTGGAACTCCCAGAAGCTTTCGCCCTCAATGCCTGGGCCTTTACATGAGATACGGTCATTAGATCGTTCCCTTCAATATCTGTATGGTAGCGAGCCGCCTGCGGACAGTATCCGCAGTCTTCAGGACATCCTCCTGTTTTTATAGATAAAAGCGTAGAAACCTGCACTGTATTAGGATCATGATGCTCTCTATGAGTAGTAGCCGCCTTATAAAGCAACTCCATCATAGGAAGATTATAGATATCAAGTATTTCCCCTTTGGTCCAATTATGTCTTTCTTCGTTCATACAGCTAATTTATGGCCTGTTCAAAAATAGAGAATCCTTTGAAATAGTGACAACAATCGTTCATTAATCTATATGAAATCCTTCTACTATGGATGTTTTATTAGAATACTCACTGCATTGCCACCAAATCCTACGGCATTCACCATGATCCTCCGAATGGTTTTGCTTTCGGCTTTTTTATTATTATATGGCACAGGTATAAACACCTGATGTTGTAACATTAGAATTGCCATCTCCAGACTCAATAATCCTGAAGCGCCCAGAGTATGTCCTGTCTTCCATTTGTTGGAAGTTAATAATGGAATATCTGAACCAAATATCTTTTCTATGGCCTTATATTCTGATAGATCCCCCTGGATTGTCCCTGGCGCGTGCATTACTATTACATCCACAGAACTCGGCGCAAGGCTGCCTAATGCCATTTTCATAGATCTTTGAAAACACTTTGCCTCCGTAGAGATAGATACTGAATGCTCCAACAGTTCGGTGGCATAGCCCACACCTTCAATAACAGCCAGACTCCTTTTGGAAATATCCTTTTCCAAGCATGCCATAACTGCTCCTTCCCCCAAGACCATGCTATTCTTTTTCTTGCTGAGATCTAGTGCTTTTGAAGGATAGGCATCCGACTCTTGAGAATAGATCTTTAATGCCTTCATCTGGGCTATAGTAAATGCCGTAAGGGGTGCTTCACTGCCGCCTACAAGGAATTTTTCGGCCATTCCACTTTGGATCCATGCAATTCCATTCAGCAAAGCGTGCAAGGCTGTTGAACACGTTATAGAATGAGAGATCTCAGGACCCGTTGTTTGCAGGTCATGTGCTACCCAGGAGGAAATGTTACCAAGCGTGGTGCTTGGAGATGCCATAGGTGCTGTTCTCCCCTCCGATATAAAATCCTGATGGTAGTTTTCAAATACGCCCGTGGCACCACGGGAAGAACCTATGTTTACTCCTATTCCCTTTTCGTTTTCCCACCCTGATGATTTTATGGCATTCCGGGCGACATACAAGGCAAATAAAACGGTATCATCTAATTTCTTGTATTCGGGATTCGCAATTCGTAGCTCATCAATTTTATTTTTATTTTCCTTTGACAATGGAGCTATGTACGTGGTTTCTTCATTGAAAATACGCTCTTTTAACGCATGATGATGGGAGAGGTATGACTTCCAGACTTCCTCCTTCCCACAACCCATGGCCGAGAGAGAGTATATGGAAACTATGGATATAGGATTATTCAAGAATCTAAGACTTTGGCACAAAAATACTTGTTCTGCTCCTCTTTCTCCCTATCATGGTTGTAAATCCTTTTTTATCATCCTGCAACAATAAACCCAAGTTTATTCAACAAGATCTAAAGCGCTCAATATTGAGCTATATACCTTTTGTAATTGTGTATCAGTAATAATATAGGGGGGCAATATATAAATAGTATTTCCCAAGGGTCTTAAAAAAACACCCTGGTCCATAAAGTGAGAAAACAATTTGTCCCGCAAAGAACCGTACCTATCTGTTTGAGTTTTTAGATCTAAGGCATAGATTATTCCTTGCTGTCTTGTAGTTGCCACATTGGGGTGATTCTTTACAATTTCATCAAATTGTTGATGGCTATTTATTATCCTTTGGATATTGGCTTGAAATTCCTTTGAGCGTAATAGCTCCAAAGCTGCCAGGGCAGCCGTACATGCCAGAGGATTTGCTGTATAGGTATGCCCATGAAAAAATCCTTTGACGATCTCATCTTCATAAAAGGCATCGTAGATCTCCTTGGTACAGCTTGTGATGGCCATTGGCAATAAGCCTGCAGTAAGGGCCTTGGAAAGGCATATTATGTCTGGTTTTACTGTAACCTGATCGGACGCAAAATACGTTCCGGTCTTACCAAACCCGGTCATGACCTCATCGGCAATAGTAATGATGCCATTTAATTTTAAAATTCCAAGAATTCTGCTCAGATGCTCCGACTTGTGGATCTTCATGGCCGCTGCGCCCTGAACCAATGGTTCATAAATAAAGCCAGCAATGTCCTTTTTTTCTAGTCTTCTTTCAAGATCAATAAGGATCTTTTCTATGGTTTCTGCCGAGGGTACCGGGATCCGTTCTACCTGGATAAAGTGTTGTTCAAAAGGTCCGTTGTAGGCAGACAAACCTGAAACCGACATAGCCCCAAAGGTATCCCCGTGAAAACCCTCTTCAAAAGCAAGCATTACGGTCCGTTTTTCTCCCTTATTGTGAAAATACTGCAAAGCCATTTTGATCCCGATCTCGGTGGCCGTAGAGCCATTATCTGAAAAAAAGAGTTTTTTCTGATTATCTGGCAACACTTCCATAAGTGCCTCAGACAAGGCAACGGCAGGTTCATGCGTAAAGCCGCTAAATACTACCTGATCTAATTCCTGCATTTGTTGAGCTACACGCTGGGTAATACTCGGATTGCAATGCCCGTACATAGCAGTATACCAGGAAGCAATACCATCTATGTATTCATTTCCATCCTCATCAACCAAAATAGCGCCGGACGCACTTTTAATGCCCAGCATAGTGGGATGGAGCTTATGTTGTGTCAATGGGTGCCACACATACTTTTTATCTCGTTCCGAAAGTTTCTTCAAGACCACTATTTTAGGGGAACATCTAATTATCTATCTTGCATGGTAGGGGAAATTCCCTACCACCATGCCAGGCAAAGTTATAACATCTCTTACTCCTAACTATGAAAATCTCAACGATCGAAAGGTTTTTCTGTATTTAGCATTGATATCAATCCTGATACGATTACCATTTTTTTTCAGAGATTATATTGACAGGGATGAGAGTACCTTTATTCTGATGGCGCAATCATGGGTTGATGGATATTTGCCATTTACACAGTTGTGGGACCTAAAACCGCCCCTTGTCTACCTGTTCTTTGCTGCAATCATATATGTTTTCGGTAAAAGTTTTATTGTGATCAGGCTTATTGGTGCCCTGGCGGTAGCCATCATTGCCTTCTTTACCTTTAAGATAGGGAAAGAGGTAAAATCTACCGTTGTAGGATACTGGGCCGCTATTAGCTGTGTGTATTTACTCAGCCTTTTTGGTAGCCTCCAGGGGGTGATGTCTGAGCATCTCAGCATGCTTTTTTTTATGCCTGCACTCTTTATTCTTGTCAGGTACAGCAGCAAGAGATGGTTTTTAATTGCCGGTGTTTTAGTGGGCATCTCCTTAATGATGAAGCTTAACCTAGCCTATGCAGTTCTTGGCATTGCCATATTTTTTATTGGTCAGGGTATTAAAAAGAAACATCTATTTAAGGGACTAGGTAACATAACCATCATGGGGTCTGGGATAGTACTGATCATAGTGCTAACAGCCTTACCTTATGTTATGGATGGTATGTTGCAGGTCTGGACAGATTCTGTGATCCTGGCACCTTTGGCCTATGCCAAAACCCTTCAGACATCCATCCTAAAAGTTCTTCCTTTAGGTATTCTGCTCCTTGCAGCTGGGGTTTTAAGCTGGAAGAAAAAGTGGCTCAACTTTAATGATCCCCCCATATTATTACTAGTAATGGTCATTGCCGGCGTTGTATTTTCCTTTTTTAAGAGTGGAAAGATAAATGGACATTACCTTATGCAACTCTACCCAATGTTATTGGTGCTTATTGGGGTTGTCCTGACAAATGCCATAGTTGTTAAAGCAAAATATTATCCCATTGTTATTCTAATCGCTTTATTGATTCCGATAGAATCCTACATGGAATACTATGCGGTAGTTAAAAATAAAGAGGCGCATGGCACCTATTTTAATGGTGAAGGAATTAGAGTGCCGGAGTATATTCTTGCCAATGAATTAGATACTAAAGAGATCCTTTTTTTTGAGTACCATATTGGATATTGGCTTCTGGATGCCTCCCCCCCATCCAAAGCGGCCACCCATCCGAGTAATATATGCAGAACTGACCTTTATCCTTATTTTAAGAATCCCAGGGAAACTTCCATGCAGGAGTTGGAATATCTGATGGATGGTGTTCGACCTAAAACCGTCATTACGCGGATGAACAAGTCCGTGTTCGATAAGGAATTCATTGAAGAAGATGCCTATGTGAGAACCTATCTTTCGGATCATTACAGGCTTACCACAACCTTAGATAGGGCGGAAATTTTTACGCGTTTAGAGGGCCATTAACTTATCTCTGAATTTCGTTGCGTATTTTCTGATAACCGTGGCGTCAAAACTCTGCTCCTCATTAATTCGTCCTATACATGGTATCCCTGTTTTAGATAAAATGATCTCCTCTGTGGTAGGGTGTTCATCGCCGCTAAAAAGAATAGACACATCAAATCCTCTGTCCTTTAACCATCCAATAGTAAGAAGAGAGTGGTTTATACTCCCCAGATAATGCCGGGATACGATCACCACCTTATAGTTTGTTTTAATAAGATCTAGAATGGTCTCTTTTTCGTTGATAGGAACCAGAAGTCCGCCTGCACCTTCAATTACCAGATGATTTACTGTTGGTGGTTCTTTGATCTGATCCGATAAGATTCTAATACCATCTATGGCAGCAGCGGCATGGGGACTCATGGGTGTTTTTAGAGCATAGCTATTCTTATGGATGACAGTTTTCTTATTACTGATCAATTGTGCGATCTTATGGCTATCTGAACGGGCCAGATCTCCTGCCTGAATGGGCTTCCAGTAATCTGCTTCCAGGGCTTCCGTAATTATTGCCGATGCAATGGTCTTCCCAACTTCCGTGGAAATACCTGTAACAAAGATTCGTTTCATGGATCAGGAAGGTTGTGTGATCATCTGACAATTCAGACATTTATACTTTTTCTTTTCAAAAAAGGGAAACAGTTTATTAAAGATCCCTTTCCTGGTGTAATATACCTCTGAACGCTGTGCCTTACAATTAGGACAGCTAATAGGGTTTCCTTCATCATCTATGGCATATCTTCTGAATTCATCATATATCGCTATGGCCTTATCCTTATCCTTCGTATATACCTGAAGTTTAACTCCGCCTATAGCCTGACTTACCAAAGGATCCGTATTAAGGAAGTTTTCATCCTTTAAATACACAAAGATCCCTTCAGATTCTAATCTGCCTTTAATTACCTGTACATCTGCAGGAAACTCAAAGGCGCCAAGAGTATAAAATTTATCAGGCATGGATCTCTGTTTTGATTGCATTACCCAATATACTCAATACTTCCTTGATTTCGTTCGGCGTATTGTAACTGTGAAGACAAAATCGCAAGCGTTCCTGGCCTAAGGGAACGGTTGGTGATAGAATAGGTCGTACATCAAACCCTTTCTCCTGCAAAACAGCGGCGATCATTTTAACCTTTGAGTTGCCAGGAACGATACAGGAATGGATGGCAGAGTTACTTGGGATAAAGAATTTATCCAGCTTCAAATTATTTACCTCCTCCGTAAAAATCAAAATGTTTTCCTTCAAACCTTTTTTACGTTCTTTCACTTCCGCAGTTTCGATAGATTGAAAAGCTGTGAGGATAGAGGCAATGGTCTTTGGTGGTAGAGCCGTTGTATAAATAATGCTTCTGGCAAAATTGAGGAGATAGGTCTTTAAATCGGTCCTCCCCAAAATAGCCGATCCCTGCACCCCTATGGCTTTGCCAAAGGTTACGATTCGCGCGAATAAGACCTCGTCTCTGAATTCTTTCATGGAATGATCCTCAATAGTATCATCTACTCCTTGAATGGCATGGGCTTCATCCAGGATAAGTTTGCATTGATATTCCTTACAAAGCATAATAAGTCTCTCCAGGTCCGGACTATCACCATCCATAGAAAAGACAGTTTCTGTAACTACATAGCATTCGGTCCCTCCATCCGAATCTTTTCTAACTCTTTGAAGGACGCTGGCAAGATCATCCAGGTCATTGTGCTTAAATTTCAGACTCTTAGCAGTTCCCATGCGGATACCATCGCGCATGCTGGCGTGGATATATTCATCAAAGACCACTACATCCGTCCGCTGAGGTACAGAGGAAAAGAAGCCGATGTTAGCATCGTACCCGGAATTAAATATCAAAGCTGAATCTGCTTTATAATACGCTGCAAGAAGTTGCTCAGTTTCCTCGTATAAGGTACTATTCCCGGAAAGAAGTCTGGAACCTGTAGATCCATTTTGAAAGATTCCACGGTCTATTAATAGTTTATGGGCTCCGTGAAAAACCATCTCATCCTTGGCCATTCCAAGGTAGTCGTTTGAGGCAAAGTCTACCTTTTTCGTAACAGTCTGTAATTTACGAAGTGCATTCTTTGCACTTCGTTCCTGTAGTTTTTGATCCAATTTATTAGGTAGCCCTGTCATGCCACAAATGTAGCATTTACAACAATAAATGCTATCTTACTTTATGGAAACAGATACTAAAAAATCCTGTTTAGTATGGCAGTTGAGTATACTCGTGTAAGCAATAAAGTAGAACTGGAAGAAATACTTGTACTCCAGAAACAGAATCTTCCAGATCAGCTGGCGGAAAAAGAGATAGAAAAAGAAGGTTTTGTAACCATTTCTCATACGTTTGATCTGTTGGAAAGAATGAATGCCGTTTGTCCTCATATCATTGCAAAGGATAAAGGTAGGATCATTGGGTATGCGCTCTGTATGCATCCCGATTTTTCTAAAGAGATCCCCATACTTTTATCCATGCTCCAACAATTGATGGTAGTACTTCCCCGCGGGGAATCTTTTATCATAATGGGACAGATCTGTATAGATAAGGCATACAGAAGACAAGGTGTTTTCAGGGGATTATATAAGACTATGAAAAAATCTCTAGGCTCATCTTTCAAATTGATCGTAACAGAAGTAGATGGAAGGAACAAAAGGTCTTTAAATGCTCATTTGGCTTGTGGATTCACCACCAAAAAAAAATACCAATCCGATGGGAGGGATTGGCATTTGATTGTATTGTAATACTATTTTAAGGAAACTTTTTCGTCAATCAACTAAGACAATTACTTTATTGTCATTCATTTCGATAGTACCACTTGAAATTGGCAAGGCCGTCTTCCCTTCTGTACTTTTTATGAATTTGGAAGCGTATTCCTCAGAAATGCTAACCTCTCCGCCTATTTTTACATTTCCTGCCTGCAGGAGGGAAACAATGGGGGCGTGATTATCTAACACTTGAAACTCCCCATTAAGACCAGGAACCGTTACTGAAGTAACGTCGCCTGAGAATAGCGTGGCTTCCGGAGATACTATTTCTAAATGCATATTGTTTGCTTTCTAAATTCCACTAATGTTTATCTGTTGGGTGTTTATTACTAAACCTCGGCCAACATTTTCTCACCGGCCTCAATAGCCTCTTCAATGGTCCCTTTTAGGTTGAAGGCAGATTCCGGAAGGTGATCTAATTCACCATCCATGATCATATTGAATCCTTTAATGGTTTCCTTGATATCTACCAACACTCCAGGGATCCCTGTAAATTGCTCAGCCACATGGAAAGGTTGAGAAAGGAATCTTTGCACCCTTCTTGCACGTCCTACAGCCAGTTTATCTTCTTCAGATAATTCTTCCATTCCGAGGATTGCGATGATATCCTGAAGCTCTTTGTATCGTTGCAACAACTCTTTTACGTTTTGTGCACAAGTATAATGTTCTTTTCCTAGTACTTCGGCCGAAAGGATCCTTGAGGTAGAATCTAGTGGATCTACCGCAGGGTAAATTCCTAATTCAGCGATCTTACGAGACAATACAGTAGTAGCATCTAAATGGGCAAAGGTTGTTGCCGGTGCCGGATCCGTTAAATCATCCGCTGGAACATAAACAGCTTGCACAGAGGTAATAGATCCTCTTTTGGTAGAGGTGATCCTTTCCTGCATTGCACCCATTTCGGTAGCCAGGGTAGGCTGATAACCTACTGCAGAGGGCATACGTCCTAAAAGGGCCGATACTTCAGAACCTGCCTGTGTAAAACGGAAGATGTTATCTACGAAGAAGAGTACATCTTTTCCTTGTCCTTCACCGCTTCCGTCACGGAAATATTCAGCAATGGTAAGTCCGGATAGTGCAACTCGTGCACGTGCTCCCGGAGGCTCATTCATTTGTCCAAAGACAAAGGTTGCTTTAGATTTTTTCATGGCTTTCTTATCTACCTTAGATAGGTCCCAGCCACCTTCTTCCATGGAATGAAGAAAATCATCCCCATATTTTATAATACCAGACTCCAGCATTTCTCTAAGAAGGTCATTCCCTTCTCTGGTACGCTCACCAACGCCGGCAAATACTGAAAGACCACCATGGCCTTTTGCGATGTTGTTGATCAATTCCTGGATCAATACGGTTTTTCCTACTCCTGCTCCTCCAAACAAACCGATCTTACCTCCTTTTGCATAAGGTTCAATAAGGTCAATTACCTTGATCCCTGTAAATAGAACTTCTGTAGATGTAGAAAGGTCTTCAAACTTAGGCGCTTCCCTGTGAATGGGTAATCCGTTCTTGCCTTCTTTAGGTAGATTTGGCATACCGTCAATAGCATCACCAATTACGTTGAATAATCGACCGTATACATCTTCCCCGATGGGCATTTGAATTGCCTTTCCGGTGGAAACAACGTCAACACCTCTACTCAAACCATCGGTAGAGTCCATTGAAATAGTTCTTACACTATTTTCACCAATATGAGATTGTACTTCCAGGACAAGAAGCGTTCCGTCGCTCTTTGTAATTTCGAGGGAGTCATAGATGTTTGGGAGTTCCGATCCCGATTCGAATTCTACATCGATCACCGGTCCGATAATCTGAGAAACTTTGCCAGTTACTTTAGCCATTCTTCTACTATTTTATGTCAAATTAAAAGAAAATAAGTCGCTCTGGTGTACCTCAGTACGCGCTTTTTTCCGGCTGCAAAGATATGTGTTTACATTTGAAAAAGGAATCGTTTAGACTGATTTTTTGAACAAAAAAAAGCACCGGTTTCCCGGTGCTTTTTTAATTATGATATAGTTCGTTTATGGATTAATTGTCCAGGAAACATAGAAGATAGACCCTATGGCTCCGGTCCCAATTGCGGAGAAGTATTCCTCCCCAAGGATGTTAGATCCACCTACTTTAAAAATAGACTTGATATCTGGCACTGCATAGTTGATCTGTGCATCTAATACGGTGTACGAGGGTATATCCCCATCAGCAAAAGTTGCCTGCCAGAAATAGGTGTCGCTCCAGCGGTAATTTACACTAAAGCCAAAATTCTCAAAGAGTTCGGTATTTCCAAAGGAAGCTTTGACCTTGTGATTTGGCGTATTGAAATTGGTTCTGAAATCCGGGAATGCCGCCTGATCAAAGTCGATCTCTGAATAAGTATAATTTGCTCCAAGATCAAAATTTCCAAAGATCTTAACATCTACCCCAATTGTAGCTCCATACGAATTAATATCAGCTGCAGAGTTCGTGTAATTCTGATAGGCAAAGAAATCCCCATTCTGCAAGGCCAATAATGATAACCCGTTATCCCCAGCCGTTCCATAGAACGGAACTAAAACCGTAGTATTGGAAATAAAATTCTTGTACTTATTGTAGTATCCACTTAGATCGATGGCAACCTTACCAATTTGAGCTCTGTATCCTGCTTCAAGAGCGGTGATCTCTTCAGGTTTTACCAGAGGTGTATTTACAGCAGTTGGAGTGCCAGCACTTACCGAGGCCAAAGAGAACGCATTTTCGTATGCTGCCCTACCTACAACCGTTGCAGTTGGAGACATTGTAATAGTTTGACCAGATGCGCTTACCGGAAAGGTTCTAACATCTCTATCCAGGTTACTTGGTGCAGATCCTACCAAAATGGCCCGGCCTGCATTTAGCCCAATAAATAGATCCTGTGTAGTTGGGTTCCTAAATCCTTGTTGTGCAGAGATCCTGAAATTTTGCTTTCTGTTAGCTCCTGCGGTATAGGCAAATGAAATACGCGGAGAGAAGAATCCGTCAAAGAACTCATTCTTGTCATAACGTACAGAGCCTGTGAATTTCAGACGTTCATCTATCATCTTTTTCTGAAGTTGCATATAGGCCCCATACTCATTATAACTGATAGGTCCGTCAGAATCCGTAAAGATGGTTCCGTTAGAATTCAGTACATATTCCCTGAATGAACCACCAATTTGTATGTCTGCAAAATCCGAAGTGAGATAGCTGAAGTTATAGTTGGCATCTGCGTGCCGCAACTGTGTATTATCTATGAATTTTGCTCCCGTAGTAAGATCTCCATCTGAGATTACAGAATTAAATGCATTTTGGAATTGGGGAGTTCCCGGCAATAATCTGCCTGTATCGGCAACTTGCCTTGCTGCAGCATGAGCAGTTGCATCATCTAACAATACTCCGGTCCCTACTCCTAAACGAGCACCAATATAGGTCTGCGCATATTCTGTAAACCATTGTGTATCTCCTTTCCATCTGCGGTTAACATTGATGGCGGCGAAACGGGTATCATATGAATCCCCTGATCCTTCAGAGGTAATATATCCTCTAAGGAAGAAATTGTCATTCCTAAATTCTAATTTATGTTGTTGTAAGATAAAATTCTTTATAGAGTAGCGGTTAGCTCCCTGATAAAGTGTGTTTCCCCGCCCAATACGTCCATTATAAATAATTTCAAAATCATCTGCAAAAGGCTTGTAATGTACCGAAAAATCTGTTTTAACGCTTTCTGCACTATAGTTTGCAAGGCTGATCTCGTCATATCCCGTTCTTGTTACAAAGGCCGAACCTACGGTTCCCGAAGGGAGCCCTGCTAGGGCATCAAAATTAAGAAGTGTCCCCACCTCATCTCCATATACGTTAAGTCCGTCGTAGGCCGGGTTGGTCCTGGTAGCGCCGGGATTATTTAGATCATCATTTCTATTTGCATGCCAATCCTCTCCTTTCAAAAAGGAAAAATTAGCTTTCACAGCCAGCTTATCACTAAAGGCATGGGCTGCTCTCACCCCAAAGTCGTAATAGTTGTTATCCCCGGCTGCTTCCTGAGAGGTTATCCCTGTTTTAAAATAGGCACTGATCCCCTGGAAATCGAAAGGGCTTTTACTTCTCATAAAAAGGATACCATTAAAGGCCCCTGCTCCGTATAAGGCAGAAGACGCACCGGGTAATATTTCAACGCTTTGTACTTCCAGTTCTGACATCCCCACAAGATTACCTAATACGAAATTAAGTCCGGGTGCTGAGTTGTCCATTCCGTCTACCAACTGAAGGAAGCGGGTATTGGCAAAGGTTGCAAACCCCCTGGTATTGATAGATTGAAAGGTTAAACTGTTGGTATTGATATCTACGCCTTTTAAATTCTGCAGGCCACCATAAAAAGATTCGGCTGCTGTATTCTTGATCTCCTTTAGTCCGAAACGTTCCACAGATACGGGAGATTCGAATAAGCGTTCCGGAGTTCTGGAAGCTGAAACAACGATCTCATCGAGCAATGTTGAAGATTCCTGTAGGATGATTGCTAGGGTTTGATTGTTAGAAGCAACTTGTGCAGTAACTTCCGCAAAACCTATACTAGTAATTCTTAGTACAAAGGGCGGAGTTTCTGATGTCTCTAAAACAAAATTTCCATCAAAATCTGCCTGAGTACCAGAAAATGTTCCAATAATAATAAGGCTGGCTCCGGGAATCGGATCCCCGTTTGTGTCTTTAACCGTTCCACGAACAGTTGTTTGTGCATAAATTCCTGTCACCATAAGTAGGCAGAAAGCATAGAGTAGTGTTCTCATTCGTCTAAGTTCTTAATTAATGTGGGCAATTTAGCGTTTTTTTGAATGGTAGAATAGGAATTTCAAAAAAAGCTGTGGGAAGTAATGACATATTGCAAAAGTGAGCGCCTTCTAATTGTGATATCCTCAGAAATATCATGTCTATTTTAGACAACCCGCACATACCAAATATGCGCCGAATAACTTGGATCTAGAGAATAACTATCCGATAATTTAAAAGATAGGTAGAAGAGAGTTACTCTACGGTAACAGATTTAGCCAAATTACGAGGTTGATCCACGTTACACCCTCTCATTACCGCAATATGGTAAGAAAGAAGTTGAAGGGGTATGGTAGTTAACAAAGGGGATAGACACTCTAAGGTCTCCGGCACCTCAATGACATGATCTGCCAATTCTCGTACCTGTTCATCTCCTTCGGTAACAATTGCAATGATCTTTCCTTTTCTTGATTTTATCTCCTGAATGTTGCTAACCACTTTTTCGTAGTGACCCTTTTTAGTGGCGATCACAATTACCGGCATTTGTTCGTCGATCAACGCAATAGGACCGTGTTTCATCTCAGCCGCAGGATAGCCCTCTGCGTGGATGTAACTTATCTCCTTCAATTTTAGAGCACCTTCAAGCGCCACTGGGAAGTTATATCCTCTCCCTAAATAAAGACAATTATCTGAATCTTTGTAAACATCGGCTATGATCTCTACTAAAGGATTAGCTTCCAAGGCTTTTTCCACCTTGGCCGGAATGCTTTCCAATTCGGTCAAAATTTCAAGGTATTTAGATTCTGGCATTTCCTCTTTTTCCTTGGCAAGCTTTAAGGCAATTAAAGTAAGAATGGTGATCTGAGTAGTAAATGCCTTCGTAGATGCAACTCCAATTTCTGGTCCGGCGTGGGTATAAGCCCCTGCATGTGTTTCTCTAGCAATGGTAGATCCTACCACATTACAAACCCCAAATACAAATGCTCCGTTTTCCTTGGCCAATTTAATGGCGGCCAGGGTATCTGCAGTTTCTCCGGATTGAGAAATAGCAATAACCACATCTTTATTGGTAATAACCGGATTTCGATATCTAAATTCAGAAGCATACTCCACTTCTACTGGAATCCGTGCGAGGTCTTCAAAGATATACTCGGCCACAAGACCGGCATGCCATGAAGTACCGCATGCCACGATAATAATTCTGTTGGCATTGAGGAATTTCTCAAGATTATCATCTATACCAGACATTTTAATGAGGCCCTGGTCTGCCAATAATCTACCTCTGTAGGTATCCTTAATAGCTCTTGGTTGCTCATAGATCTCTTTTAACATAAAGTGATCATAGCCTCCTTTTTCGATCTCTTCCAGGTTAAGCTGAAGTTCCTGGACTATTGGATAGGCTACCGCATCGTCTTTTATCTTGCGCAGTTTTATCTCTTTCCCGGGACGTATGATCGCCATTTCCTCATCTTCCAAATAAACCGCATTGTTGGTAAATTCTATAAAGGGAGAAGCATCTGATGCGATAAAGAACTCCTTATCTCCAATACCAATAGCCAGTGGACTTCCCAGCTTGGCTACTACGATCTCGTCTGGTTTTTGTTTGTCAAAAACGGCAATGGCATAGGCGCCTACTGCCTGATTAAGGGCAATTTGAACAGCCTTTCCTAATTTTACCTTTTCCTTTTTCTTTACCTCTTCTATTAAATTGACCAGGACCTCGGTATCCGTATCAGATTCAAAGACATATCCCCTTTTTTTCAATTCGATTTTAATAGCCTCATAATTCTCGATGATCCCGTTGTGAATAATGACGAGGTTGCCAGAATTTGAATAGTGTGGATGTGAATTTACATCGTTCGGCACGCCGTGAGTTGCCCATCTGGTATGTCCTATTCCAAGGGTGCCATTAATAGAAATATCCCTTTCAGATTTATTTCTTAAGTCCTCAACCTTTCCTTTGGTTTTAGACATATTGATCTGATTCCCATCATACAAAGCGATTCCCGCACTGTCATACCCTCGGTACTCTAGTCGTTGTAATCCTTTCATTATAATGGGATAAGCATCCCTGTAACCAATATATCCTACAATACCACACATAGAATTTTGAAATTAAGTGATTTTTATGGAACTTAAATTTACAAGAAGTCTTGGAAATAAAATCGTTTTCAGGTTATATAACGTGTATTATCCGTAATAGGTATGATAAGCCCTTATTAATTAGCCTCCGTATAGTAAATTTCCAGTTTGAGCTTCTTCTCCTCCGGAACACCTGTTGAACTTCCATAAAGTACAGTGCTTAAGGGTGTTAGATTGGAAGCCACCGGTAATTTCTTTTCTGCGTTCCCACTTAGGACAGCTGTTGAAACTCCAGATATCCTGATATCCGGTGATATAGTAAGTCCTAATGTAGCATTGGTAGAATCTCGAAGGATCAGGTTATTGATATGATCTGTTATACGAATAGTATACTTAATTCCCAGATCGTTTTCCTCTTCAAGGAAAGCATCATAATCCAGATAGATCCCAAAACGAGAATCGACTACCGAATATTCATTGGCTGCGTTGTAAATTGGATTGTTATTCTCAGCATTATACATATACAGACGGACGGGTTCCGGGATACCCCCAACAGCATCCAGTGTTTCTCTGTCTACATAGAAAACAAGATTGGCTTCATTGATGATCCAATTCTTTGTTTTTATATCATTAATGATAGTCTCTCCATTATTCTCATCAAAAAGCTTGATCTCGGTATATGCCCCAGGCCCTCCTTTAAGATAGATCCTGGAGGCATTTGTTCCGGTATCTAGATTATCAGCAACTGCCGGAGGGAAAGCGTCTGCAATAATTGTATTAACTGCATTTCCCTGGATAGGAGCATTTCCCTGCCCTGTAATAAAACTTAAGGTGTATACACGTTCGCCCTTTTCAAACTCCCCATCTACAATTCTGTCGTATTCATAGGTGATAGTAATATTTGCATTTCGAAGATCGAGTAGCAACATTATATCATCTGTAAGAGGAGTTACAGATAAGTGTAATCCACGTAAGAAGTTCTTAAAATTGGAGTTGCTGATCAGTTCTGACTTGCCCTCCTTGTCCATAATATTGGCTTGAAAAAAGGAGATGTCCAAAGGAATCCGGATTCCCGGTTCTATGACCACCGGCGATTCCAAAGACTCGTCGTCCTCTGTTTCCGGATCATCTTCGGTAAAAATAAGTGTTTGTTCATCTGTTATTTGAACAGGCCCTTCAAAAAGGATATCTGAAACAAATGAGGGAGCAAACTCTTGAGAAGAGAAATATTCTTGCGACTCCAGAAAATTTGAATTCGGATCAAGATCGCGAAGGAAAAAAGTAGACTGTTCCACCTTAAAGGTGAACGGAGCCTCGCGGTTCCCATAAATACTATCTAATTCTCTTTTTACAGGGTATCTGTTAGGTAAGGTACTGGTATCTTCATCATCCAAAATACCATCTCCATCAGTATCCTGATTAAGCGGATCAGAACCAGCTATGCGTTCCGCATTGTCTGAAAGTCCATCCCCATCGCTATCACTCTCAGGGTCTTCCGGATCTAGATCAAATTCATTGGCTACCCCATCAAGGTCTGTATCCGAATTATTATTTCTCAGATAAGGGATGTACAAAATTACTTCAGTAACCGTTTCATTTTCTTCAATAGTAGCTTCGTTATCATCCGTGTCTGAGATGTCTTCTGTACTTTGAGCATAATTCCCAAAGGTAGGATTCCCTGCACCACCGGCAAGAGATAGTTGAGAAGTTATACTCGCCGTTGTTCTTCCGTAAATTGGATCATTAAAAACCCCTATTTGGTATAAGGGAAGTTTATTGGTCTGTACAGCTTCAATTTTTTTATTGAATGCAAAGACATCATAAACGGCCTTGTCCGAATTAAAGGGATTTTCGTCAATGACGCCATTCCCTATAGTAGTTACATCTTCTTCACAAGAAGAGAGTACAAGTAGCAAAAGTGTTCCTAAAATAGCAGGAGCAATACCTCTAGATAAAAATCGCATGGAGCTTAATTTAAAACTTCAGTGTTATAAAAAGTAGCATACGCCTCTTCAAATTCTTGAAGTGAAACATATGGCAACACAGGTTTTTGAAGGTTATTGATGTGCGAAAGCAGATCTTCCGGAATGCTTTCAGTGGCTAAAATTACAGCATCCGCGTAATTCACCCCTATTTTTAACAAATTATTATAGGTAGGATCTTTTAGCAATGAAACTGCATCTTCAGGGATGCCGTCAAAAGTTACCTTTTTTATTAAGTCCTTATCCAAGGAGCCTTCGAAGCTTTTTCCATAGACGGATAGCACAATTTTACTATCAGCAAAAAGTGGTTCGTCTGCGTATAATTTTTTTAAATAGAGCGGAAGTAATGAGGCTAACCAGCCGTGAATATGGATAATATCTGGGTTCCAATTCAGTTTTTTTACGGTTTCCACTACCCCTTTTGCAAAAAATATGGCGCGTTCATCATTATCTGCGAACATCTCCCCATTCTCATCTGTAAAAGTTGCTTTTCTCTTAAAATACTCTTCATTGTCTATAAAATAGACTTGTATTCTTTCCTTTGGTATAGATGCCACCTTAATAATTAGGGGCATATCCATATCATTGATCACCAAGTTCATACCTGATAATCTGATCACCTCATGTAATTGATGTCTTCGTTCATTAATATTTCCATACCGAGGCATAAAAATCCGAATCTGACCTCCGCTGCTATTCACCATTCTTGGTGCTTCGTAAGACATTAGGGATACTTCATTCTCTGGTAGGTAGGGCACTAATTCTGAAGATACAAACAATATCTTTTTACCATTCATACAGGTCGTCTTTTATTTATCGCAGAAACGTAGCTGCAAAATTACAAAAATTATGCAGATTAGCCGTAATTATAGTAAGTTTGCTCGCTTTTTAAATTTAGGTATGAAGTTGATTTTTGACAAGAAAGGATTACAATCTTGTTTGTGTTCTCATGAAGATGAGCCGGGAATGCTGGGTTTGGTGCCTACCATGGGCGCCTTACATGAAGGACACCTAAGTCTTGTTAGGCAGGCTTTCTCAGAAAACTCGAGGGTGGTGGTTAGTATTTTTGTCAACCCAACCCAGTTTAATAATCCAGAAGATCTCAAAAAATATCCAAAGACCCTGGAAGCCGACATGGCCTTATTAGAAAGTGTTAGCGATGAGATCATTGTATTTGCACCAACCGTTTCCGAATTATACACACAGGATATTTCTTCAAAAAAATACTCCTTTAATGGCCTGGACAAGGTTATGGAAGGGGCATTTAGAGAAGGTCATTTTAATGGAGTGGCTACCATCGTTGAAATGCTGCTAGATCTTGTTAGACCAAACAGGGCCTATTTTGGAGAGAAAGACTTTCAGCAGCTACAGATAGTAAGAAAAATGGTCAATGAGCTGACTTTTAAGGTACAGATTGTGGGCTGTCCTATTGTCAGAGAGCCTCACGGACTAGCCATGAGTTCCCGCAACCAACTGCTGTCAAAACCCATGCGACAAAGAGCCGGTATCATATTTAAGACCTTACTTTCTGCTCAACAAATGTTTGGCACAAAAAATGCTATTAAGATAGTAGCATATGTGACCAGTGTTTTTGCTAAAGAGGCGGATTTGGAGCTAGAATATTTTCAGATTGCCGATGTAGAAACGCTCACACCTATGAAGAGAAAACAAGACAATATAAAATACAGAGGCTTTATTGCCGTTTATGCTGAAGGCGTTCGCCTCATTGACAATATCGCTTTGAATTGATTACTTTTGCACCATGAAAATTGAAGTTGTAAAATCGAAGATACACCGGGTAAAAGTTACCGGGGCTGACCTCAATTATATAGGCAGTATAACCATAGATGAAGATCTAATGGATGCGGCCAATATCATTAGGGGAGAAAAAGTCCAGATCGTAAACAATAATAACGGAGAACGATTGGAAACCTATGCCATTCCCGGCCCTCGAAATACGGGTGAACTTACCCTAAATGGCGCTGCTGCCAGAAAAGTGGCCGTTGGTGATATCCTGATCCTTATTACCTATGCCTGGATGGAACTAGAGGAGGCCAAAGTTTTTGAGCCTTCCATGATTTTTCCAAATGAAGAGAACAATCTTTTAACCTAACCTTTGAGCACTCGCTTAAAAAAACTCTTAAAAATCATTATCCCAATTTTACTTGGGGTCTTTTTGGTTTGGTATTCCTATAGCAGTACTAGTCCCGAAAATAGAAAGGAGATCTTTAAATATATTCGGGAAGCAGATCTTTTTTGGGTTGGTATTTCCATTGTTATTGGGATTTTAAGTCATATTTCCAGGGCTGTACGATGGAATTACTTATTGGAACCCATGGGGTATAAACCAAAGATTCGCAATAATATCTTCTTTATTTTAATGGCTTATTTTGCCAATTTAGGCATCCCAAGATCTGGAGAGGTGTTAAGAGCAACTGCCTTGGCTACCTATGAGAACGTTCCATTCCAAAAAGGATTTGGGACCATTGTAACCGAAAGAGTGATCGATCTTTTAATGCTACTCCTTATCATTTTACTAGCCCTAATCTTACAAACTGATATTATATTGGGTTACCTAAAGGCCAATGGAATAGGACTTACTGCTACGCTATTGTTAGTGGGAGCTGGTGTACTTTTCCTCTTTCTTTTTCTTGCCTTTTTACGCCGATCTTCTTCAAAGCTTGCAATAAAGCTTAAAGATCTTGTTAAGGGTTTATTAGATGGTATACTGAGTATCTTCAAAATGAAGAAGAAATGGGCCTTCCTGTTTCATACTTTCTTTATATGGGGGGCCTATATTGCCATGTTTTGGGTCATAAAATATACGGTTACAGAGACCATGTCCCTTTCCATCTCGGAATTGTTAGTGGCCTTTATTGCAGGCGCCTTTGCAATGTCTACAACCAATGGCGGTATAGGGTTGTATCCAATTGCCGTTAGCAAATCACTCGCCATTTTCGGTATTAGTGCCGTCTCCGGGGATGCATTTGGATGGATCATGTGGATCTCACAAACACTCATGGTGGTTGTATTTGGTGCAATATCTTTTCTACTCTTACCGTTATTGAACAGGAACCGATAGGCTTCCTTTAATCAATAAAATAAACCTAATGAGAATTGTCGTATCCATGGTACTTGTGGTGTTCATTGCCCAGGTTTCCATAGCACAGGTTACCAATGAAATCTTTCAATCATTTAAACTGCAGGAAAGGCGCAACGTATCCTATTATTTTCCGGAGGATTATACCCCGGAAAAAAAATACCCCTTAGTAGTAGTTCTGGATGCCGAATATCTGTTTGATCAGGTAGTTGCTAATGCCAAATTCTACAGTAGGTTTGAAGGAATGCCAGAGGTAATTGTCGTGGGAATTGAACAAAGTAAGGATGATCTTAGGTGGGAAGATTGTGCCTACGAGGAAGACTCCGGCCTGCCTACCGAGAAGGGAAGACAATTCTATGAATTTTTAGGGATGGAGATCATTCCTTATCTGGATCTAAATTACAATACTGCTCCTTTCAGGATGTTCATTGGCTATGATATTACGGCCAATTTTGGCAATTATTATCTTTTTAAGGATCGTTCCTTTTTCAGTGCCTTTATAAGTATTTCTCCGAGATTAGCTCCCGAAATGGAAAATAGAGTGCCTGAAAGGCTGATGGCCATGGAACAGCAGATCTTCTATCATCTAATTTCTGAAGGTGGAAATAGTGCTAACAATGCTATTGTAAAACAACTAGATCAAAACCTTAAGGGCATTGATAAACCCACTATACACTATTCATTCGATGAATATCCTGAGGCCAATGAGGTTTCTATTGCCACATACGGTCTGGGAAAGGCATGGGAACAAATGTTTGAGGTCTTTAAACCCATAAGCCCAAAAGAGTACAAAGAAAAAATACTTACCTCTGAAGAACCCGTTTTCAAATATTTGGAAGACAAGTATGCTATGATAGAAGAACTATTCGGCTTCGAAAAACAGGTGAGCCTCAACGATATAATGGCTATCTACGCCGCCAGCAGAAAAAAAGATGACTATGAAGCTTTAAAACCTCTGTCTGAACTCTGTAAAAAACAATACCCAGAAACCATGCTAGGCTTCTTCTTTGAAGGCGAATATTACGAGGAATTAGGGGAAGGAAAAAAAGCCCTACGTACTTTTGAAAAGGCTTTTGGCATGCAGGAGATCGATTTTCTGACCAAGGAATTGGCCTTAGAAAAGATAGATGCCATAAAAGCTGATTTCGGATACTAGCTCACCAAAAAAGTCATTGTAAAAAATCAAACGTCTTGCTTGTTAATAGCAGGGCGTTTCTTTTGTTTTTAGATGGAACCACAATATCTTTAGCCAGATCATGGCTAAAACTAAAACCGCTTTCTTTTGCCAGAACTGTGGCACTCAATATGCAAAATGGGCAGGACAATGCAGTGCATGTAAGGAATGGAATACCATCGTAGAAGAGCTCATACAGAAGGAAGATAAATCTACATGGAAAACTAAGGTCAATGGCAGCACAAAGGCAGCTAAACCTTTATCAATTGCAGAGATCAGTACAGACAAGGAAGAGCGTCTGGATGTAAAAGACCAGGAGTTTAACCGAGTTCTTGGAGGTGGCTTAGTTCCTGGATCCCTGGTTTTACTAGGTGGAGAGCCTGGGATAGGAAAAAGTACGCTCCTGTTGCAGATCGCCCTCAAACTCCCTTACAAAACCCTCTATGTTTCCGGGGAAGAAAGTTTGAAACAAATAAAAATGCGTGCAGACCGGCTTTATCCCGGTTCAAATTCCTGTTATATTTTAACTGAGACCAAGACACAACAGATCTTTCAGCAGATCGCAGCCCTTGAACCAGATATTCTGGTCATAGATTCTATTCAAACTTTACACTCAGATTATATTGAATCGTCTGCAGGGAGTATTTCCCAGATCAGGGAGTGCACGGCCGAACTCATCAAATTCGCAAAAGAGACCAATACCCCGGTGATCCTGGTAGGTCACATAACCAAAGACGGATCTATCGCAGGGCCCAAGATCCTTGAGCATATGGTAGATACGGTCCTGCAATTTGAAGGCGACCGTAATTATATGTATCGTATTCTCAGAGCGCTTAAGAATAGGTTTGGCTCTACGGCCGAATTAGGTATTTATGAAATGCAGGGTGATGGACTCAGAGAAGTGAGTAATCCTTCAGAGATCCTCATATCTAAAAATGAAGATCATCTGAGTGGTACCGCCATCGTGGCAACCCTGGAAGGAATGCGACCCTTATTGATTGAGATACAAGCCCTTGTAAGTACTGCCGTATATGGCACACCTCAACGTACTACCACCGGTTTTAACAGCAAGCGACTGAACATGCTTTTGGCCGTTTTGGAGAAACGCGCCGGCTTCAAATTAGGAGCAAAAGATGTATTTCTGAACATTACCGGAGGAATTACCGTAGATGATCCTGCAATAGATCTTGGTGTAGTGGCTGCCGTTCTGTCGAGCAATGCAGATATTCCCGTGGAGAAAGGAGTCTGTTTTGCAGCCGAAATTGGTTTAGCCGGAGAAGTTAGACCTGTTCGTAGAGTGGATCAACGCATCCTGGAAGCTGAAAAATTAGGCTTTACCAGTATTTTTGTCTCTAAGAACAATAAAATAGGCCTTAAAAACCCTTCTATCAATATTATTAAGGTATCCCGTATTGAGGAAGTGGTGAGCAAGTTGTTCGGATAATCCTTCAAATTATACTATTTTTAAGTACACCATAAATCGTTTACAGATGAAAAAATTTCTTGTCCTATTGATCCTTTCAATTGTTGTGATTAGCTGTAAACAATCTCCGGAAACCACCTCATCCGAAAATGAGGATAGTGAGATGGAATACTTAAGTTTTGAGGGGAGAGACGACCAATTTACAGGCGGAATCAAGATGATCCCTATTACTACCTCAAAAGGAACTTTTAAGGTATGGACCAAAAGAATGGGGAATAATCCCACCAAAAAGGTTTTACTACTTCATGGCGGACCCGGAATGACCCATGAATTATACACATGTTTTGACGGGTATTTCCCTCAGGAGGGCATTGAATATATCTATTACGATCAATTGGGTTCTTATTACAGTGATAAACCAGATGACCTGGATCTATGGACAACAGAACGCTTTGTAGAAGAGGTAGAGCAGGTGCGTCTGGCACTAGGCTTGGATGCTTCCAATTTCTATCTTCTTGGCCAATCATGGGGTGGTATCCTTGCCATGGAATACGCCCTAAAATACCAGGATAATCTGAAAGGATTAGTGATATCTAATATGATGAGCAGCATTCCTGAGTATAACTCGTATGCCCAAAATGTATTGGGGCCTCAAATGGATCCTGCTATCTATAAAGAAATAAAGACCTTAGAAGAAGCTGAAGATTTTGGCAATCCAAAATATGGCGATTTACTCTTTCAGTATTATTATACAGAACATGTGCTCCGCATGCCGCCAGATGAATGGCCTGAGGCCGTTATGCGCAGTTTAACTCACGCCAATAATCAGGTGTATGTACATATGCAGGGTTACAGCGAATTTGGGATCACAGGAAACGCTACCCTCAAGGATTGGGATGTGAAGGAAAGACTCAAAGAAATAAAGGTTCCTACTTTGGTAGTTGGCGCCAAATACGATACCATGGATCCGGCTCATATGGAATGGATGTCCAAAGAAGTGCAACATGGGCGTTATCTGTACTGCCCCAATGGAAGTCATTTATCTCAATACGACGACCAAAAGAACTACTTCAATGGCGTAATTAAATTCATTGATGATGTGGATCAAAAAACCTTCTAATTAAGGCGCGGGGTCAGCGATCTCATTGTGAATAGCCTCTATCTCTTTTAATAATTCATCAGATAGGCTAAGGTCTATACTGCCTATATTCTCCTTTAATTGCTCCATAGAAGTAGCCCCTATGATGCAACTCGTTAAAAAGGGTCTTGAAGTAACAAATGCCAATGCCATCTGCGGGAGAGAAATTCCGTGTTTATTTGCCAGATCCAAATATTTCTGGGTGGCTTTGAGTGCAATTTCATTGCTATATCTTCCATAGGCCGGGAAAAGTGTAATACGCGCATTAGCCGGTTTTGCTCCGCCCAGATATTTCCCGCTTAATACTCCAAACCCTAAAGGAGAGTAGGCCAAAAGGCCTAATTTTTCTCTGATGGAAATTTCGGATAGCCCCACTTCAAATGATCTGTTTAGCAAGCTGTACGGGTTTTGAATGGTGATCATCCTGGGTAAACTTTTGTGTACCTTGCTCTCTTCCAAAAAACGCATGGCGCCCCAGGGGGTTTCATTAGACAAACCAACATGCCCTATCTTCCCCTCTTTGATCAGTTCCCTGAGCGTTTCCAAAACCTGATGAATATTATCTTGCCAGAAATCTGAAAGATCATGGGTATACCCGCGTTTCCCAAAATAATTAGTGGATCGTTCCGGCCAATGCAGTTGATACAGGTCTATATGGTCTGTTTGTAGTCGTTCTAAACTTCCGTTCACCGCCTCTATAAGCGACTCTTTTTTAAATCCTGTTGTACGTATAAACTTTGTAAACGTTGCTTTTCCGGCGATCTTCGAGGCAAGGACAATTTTGTCTCGTTTTCCGGTTTTTTTAAACCAACTGCCAATGATCTTTTCAGTTACCGCATATCTGTCCGGATGTGCGGGAATAGGATAGAGTTCGGCCGTATCAAAAAAATTAATGCCTTGTTCTACTGCATAGTCCATTTGCTCATGTCCTTCGGCCTCTGTATTCTGGCGTCCCCAGGTCATAGTTCCCAAACAAATTTTACTTACTTCTAGGGTGGTATGAGGCAGGGTAGTATAGTTCATTCGTTTTGCTTTGCATTAATGGCCGCAAAGGTAGTCATAGGATGCGTAAATGAAAACTAAGAACTTTCCAATTCTACAAGGATTGGGCAATGATCACTGTGTTTGGCCTTGGAAAGGATAACTGATCTTTTGAGTTGATCTTCCAGGGGACTGCTTACCATCCCATAATCCAAACGCCAACCTTTGTTATTATTCCTAGAATTAGCCCTATAACTCCACCAGGTGTATTGGTGAGGCTCCTGGTTGAAGTGACGAAAACTATCAATAAATCCACTTTCTAAGAAGTTCCCTATCCACTCACGTTCAACAGGTAAAAAGCCCGAAACATTTTTATTCCTTACCGGATCATGAATGTCGATCGCTCTATGACAAATATTGTAGTCTCCACAAATAACCAGCTTAGGATGCGTGTTTTTTAGTTCATTTACATAGGCCTGGAAATCGGCCATATACTGAAGCTTATGATCTAATCTTGCCAGGTTGGTTCCTGAAGGCAGGTACAAGCTCATAACGGACACCCCATTAAAATCGGCTCTCAAATTACGGCCTTCAAAATCCATATAATCTATCCCGGTTCCAAACTCAATATGATCCGGTTCCTTCTTTGAAAGAATGGCCACCCCGCTATAGCCTTTCTTTTCTGCACTAAACCAATAATGATACGGATATCCCGCCTTTTCAAACAGCGATAGATCCAACTGTTCTTTCATGGCCTTTATTTCCTGAAGGCATACCACATCAGGATCAACACTTTGCAGCCAATCCAAAAACCCTTTGCTTACAGCGGCACGTATTCCATTAACATTATATGAGACGATCTTCATATTCTCAATTTTGGCCGAAAATAAAGAATGTTCCCTTGATTCGGAAGAGGAGCATGATTTATTGTCTTGAATAGGCCGCCTTTTATAAATTGCTATTATCTTTCTCAAATTAAAACCAACTATTATGAAAAGTACCCTTTGTGTATTCCTTTGTTCATTTATATTTCCTTTGTACACTATAGCTCAGGATGATGTTCCTGATGAAACTGACAGAACTGAAGTAAAGTTCAATGCATTTAACCTCCTTGCACTGGAATTGCTAGATGTTTCGTACGAAACACTCATCAATGAAGAGTCATCTTTTGGTGTTGGAGTTTTAGTAAATATTGGGAATACCGATGGAATTTTTGATTATTACAGGACGTTTTCCTTAACGCCCTTCTACAGAAGGTATTTCTCAAAAGGCTATGCCAGTGGATTTTTTATAGAAGGATTTGGCATGATAAATTCGGGTGAGGAAGACGATTTTATATACAACGAAATAACAATGGAAAATGAAAGGACCGGAGATAAATATACCGATTTTGCTTTGGGGATCAGTATTGGTGGTAAGTTCATAAGCAAGAGAGGATTTGTGGTAGAAGTGTACTCCGGTATTGGGCGGAATTTTTTAAGCGACGAATTTACCCCTGAGGTTGTTGGGCGTGGAGGGGTCTCACTTGGGTTCAGGTTTTAATCCTTATTTTTACCTCCTTACTATTGAGGATGAATCGAATCATTGCGTTCTACTTACTGCTGTTATGCAGTGTCCCCGTTTTATGTCAGGTTCCCACCCAACAGGATAGTGTTACGGTCTTAAAGGAAGTTCTGCTTCTAGAAGAGTTACGAGAAAAGCAGACTACCGGTATTGTTCCTTCACAGATAATTGGGGATAAGATCTTTGACAACTTTAGCCCCATAGATGCCGTTTCAGCCATTAACCAGATTCCCGGGGTCTATGTACTTTCCGGTGCTTTAAATACCAACAGAATTACAATCAGAGGCATTGGAGCCCGTACCTTATTCGGTACAGCCAAACTTCGCATGTATTACAATGAGATACCGGTAACCAATGGAAGTGGATTTTCTACTATTGAGTCCTATGACCTTGAAAATCTGAGTCAGGTAGAAGTGGTGAAAGGGCCAAAAGCAACGGCTTTTGGCACTAATCTTGGAGGGGCACTTTTACTTAGCACCAGGGAAGCACTTGGAACAAGCAGTACACTTTCGAATAATACAACGTTTGGCTCCTATGGTTTATTCAAGAATAACCTTTCATTTAATCATGCTGATCAGGGAATATCCATCGCCCTCAACTATGATCATTTGGACACAGATGGCTTTAGGGAAAATAACAGTTTCCAAAGGGATGGACTACTGCTGAATACTACTTATCATATAGATCCAAAAAATAGTATTAGCCTGTTGGTCAATTATATTGACTACACGGCTCAGATCCCAAGTTCTTTAGGCATTACTGCATTTAATGAAGATCCCAGCCAGGCAGCATTTACATGGGCAGCATCTAAAGGGTATGAGGCAAATAAATACACCCTCGTAGGCGCTAATTATGAACATACCTTTTCGCCAAATTTTAGAAATTCAACCAGCATCTTTTATACCTACCTGGACCACTATGAAGCCCGTCCTTTTGGTATCCTGGATGAATTTACGAATGGTTTTGGCTTACGAACACGCTTTATTGGTGAGATGGCATTATTTGGAATCCAAACCGGGTATTCTTTTGGAACCGAATTATACAAGGATGAGTATTCATGGGGTGAATATGAAAATCTGTATGCACAAAACAATGGGGAAGGAAGTTTGCAAGGTGATCAGTTCGCAGATAATAAAGAATTCCGAACTCAGCTAAATACTTTCGGGACGCTGAATATGGCCTTGTTCGTAAAATTAAATCTTCAGCTTGGCCTCAATATAAATAATACACATTATGATTTCAGGGATCTTTTTAATGAGGGAGATACCAACCAGAGTGCAGATAGAAATTTCAAGACCATTGCCCTTCCCAGTATCAATGTTAATTACCGTTTTACAAATTATCAATCGGTTTATGCCAACGTCAGCAGAGGTTTTTCTAACCCAACGGTGGAAGAGACCCTTACTCCAGATGGGGTGATCAATCCTGATATTGCTCAAGAAACCGGGACAAATTACGAGTTGGGATCCCAACTTTTTCTTCTGAAAAACAACCTCCATCTTCTTGTAGCAGTATATCAAATGGATGTTAAGAATCTATTGGTGGCCGAGAGGATAGGTGACGATCAATTTGTTGGAAGAAATGCAGGGAAAACTAGACATCAGGGGCTGGAAGCTGCCATTAATTATCGATGGGATCTCGCATCCGGGTTAAGGATCACTCCTTTTATGAACTACACTTATAACCAACATAGTTTTGTTGAGTTTGTAGATGGCGACGATGATTTTTCCGGAAATCCGCTAACAGGCGTGCCAAAACACAGATTGAACAGTGGCCTGCAGCTACAATTCAAGGATCATTTATTTTGGAATACCACTCATCAGTATGTAAGCAGCATTCCCCTGACAGATGCTAACAGTCTTTACAGCGATCCATTTCATGTCTTTGCTACGAAATGGCGCTATGAACAAAAACTAAGTTCGTCGTTTAGCCTCGGGTTTGCACTGGGGATCAACAACCTGTTCAATGTGCGATATGCACAATCTGTTCTGATCAATACTCAGGCATTTGGTGGTGCAGAACCACGCTATTACTATCCAGGTAACAACAGAAATTATTATACCAGTATTAGACTTAGGTATACGCTTTAATCCTCTGCTATCTTTTGAAGCCAGTATTTCATGGCCACTTCTTTCTCGATAATAAAAGGGATATCCTTTATAGCGATCCTCTTTTGATCCATTGTATCCCGATGGCGAATGGTAACTGTATCATCTTCTAATGTTTGATGATCTACCGTAATGCAGAATGGAGTGCCTGCTGCATCTTGTCTTCTATACCTGCGCCCCACGGCGTCTTTCTCATCGTAGATCACATTAAAATCGAGACGTAGGTCTGCAATGATCTTGTGTGCGACCTCTGGAAGACCATCTTTTTTTACCAGAGGTAGAACCGCAGCTTTTGTGGGGGCCAATACGGCCGGTATCTTTAGAACGGTTCTTGTAGATCCATTTTCCAGTTCCTCTTCTACCAAGGCATTAGATAGAACCGCCAGGAACATTCGATCCAGGCCAATAGAGGTCTCAACTACATAGGGGACATAACTTTCTTCTAATTCGGGATCGAAATATTGAAGTTTTTTCCCTGAGAATTTTTCATGACTCGCCAGGTCAAAATCAGTTCGCGAATGAATGCCCTCTAACTCTTTAAATCCAAATGGGAATTTAAACTCAATATCGGCGGCAGCATCTGCGTAATGCGCTAATTTCTCATGGTCATGGAAACGGTAGTTCTCCTGGCCCATTCCAAGGGAAAGGTGCCATTTCATACGTGTTTTCTTCCAGGTTTCGTACCACTCCTTTTGGGTGCCGGGCCTTATAAAGAATTGCATTTCCATCTGCTCAAATTCGCGCATCCGGAAAATAAATTGTCTGGCAACTATCTCATTTCGAAAGGCCTTTCCTGTCTGTGCAATCCCAAATGGGATCTTTAAGCGACCCGATTTTTGGACATTCAGAAAGTTTACAAAAATGCCCTGGGCTGTTTCAGGACGAAGGTATAGATCCATAGCAGAATCTGCCGAGGCCCCCAATTTTGTTCCGAACATTAAATTGAACTGTTTTACATCGGTCCAATTCTTTGATCCTGATAGAGGACAAGCTATTTCTAGTTCAACGATCAGATTCTTTACGTCGTCCAGGTCTTCCTTTTCCAGAGACCTTGCGAGTCGCTTCAGAATAGTTTGTGATCGCTCCTGGTATTCTACTACCCTGGCATTTGTAGTCAGGAATTGTTCTTTATCGAAGGCTTCCCCAAAACGTTTGGCGGCTTTGTTTACTTCCTTCTCAATTTTAGCTTCTATTTTTGCTACATGGTCTTCTACCAGAACGTCTGCTCTGTACCTTTTCTTGGAGTCCTTATTATCAATCAATGGGTCATTGAATGCGTCCACGTGGCCAGAAGCCTTCCAAATAGTAGGATGCATAAAAATGGCAGAGTCTATCCCCACAATGTTATCGTTCATCTGAACCATTGCCTGCCACCAGTATTCGCGTATATTTTTCTTTAATTCCGCACCATTCTGGAGGTAGTCGTATACAGCACTAAGTCCATCGTAAATCTCACTAGACTGCACCACATAACCATACTCCTTGGCATGTGAAATTACTTTTTTGAAAATATCTTCTTGATTTGCCATTTGGCAAAAATAGAACTTTAGGGAAAGACTCTAATAATTATTTTAATTGAAATTCTGTCGTAGTGAGTAATTTCTCATCCTCAAATACATTTAAGGTATACGTTCCTCCCAGGAGCGATCCTTCAGGAACCGTAATAAAATCGCATACGCTCATTTCTTCTCCTTTAAATAACAGCGTAACTCTCTTACTGTAAATATTCCCATTAACAGAGATAACATTCGCATTATCTTCAATGATGCCCATATTGGGACCAAGGAACTGGAAATACAACACTTTTTCTTGACGGGTGCTGGCATTAGGGTCGGCCTGAATGGTGATACATCCACGTAATTTTTCTATAGTAGAAGCTTTGTTTGTTTTAATGGGTCTCCCGCTGCGCATCCTGAATCCACTGCCTTCAGAATTTACAAGAGCGAGGTAGCTCTTCATTTTCAACTCTCTACTGAGTTCCTGATTTTTCCTACGCAATAATGCTTCTGCCTCTGCAAGGGTATTGCTCTGGCCTCTAAGATCTTCGAGCATTATACGGGTCTCATCATACTTGTCTGCGAGTAGCCTGTTGTTATAACGCAGCAAATTGTTCTTTAGCTTTATACTATCATATCTTGCCTCAAGAGTCCTAAGTTCACTTTTAAACTCTCTGAGCTTGCCTATGGTAAAGGTAAGTCGACCTACAGAATCTAATAATTGCTCCACCTGGAATTTGGAATCCTGAAGCTCAATCTCATTCACTTCATTAAGGGCAGATAACCTATCTACTTCCGTTTTCATCAGGGTTAGATCCCTAACAAGCAGTCCTTTTTCACCTTCCAAGTACTGGATCTGGGTTTGAGATTGTGCATAGCTGTAATAAAAGGCGATAAGTACACCTATAATTACTGCCGCCAAAGCCGCAAGGAGGATTTTATAATTGAATTTAGTATCTTGAATATCCATTCAACAAGGGCTACGTTCTAAGTAGGTTTTAAAGCGTTAAGATTTGATTTTAACCAAGCTACCAAATATAATAAATGATCTCAACACGGTTCTCCTACCCCGTGTGTGTTTTGGATGTAATGCACGATTATATCGGGGAGAGCAGATTTTGTGTACCCCTTGTCGAGACCAAATACCACTTACCGAGTACAATTTCTCAGAAGAAAACAGTTTAGATCGTACTTTTTACGGACGAATTACCATTGAAAAAGCATCAAGTTTTCTGTTTTTTAATGATATAGGGGTAGTAAAAAACCTCATACATTATTTAAAATACAGGAATCAACCGCAGATCGGCACTTTTTTAGGAGATTGGTATGGGTCTCATCTTAAGAAAGATAAAGGACTTCCTACCATAGACCTGGTATTGCCGGTGCCCATGCATTCAAAAAAATTAAAAAAAAGGGGGTATAACCAGGTAGAAGGGTTTGGCAAAAGACTGGCCTATCATCTAGATGCAGCCTATTGTGATGATATCCTGATAAAAACTACCCACACTCAAACACAAACACAAAAATCCAGGATCTTCCGCTGGCAACATCAGATCCCCACTTTCGCGATTGCAAAGGCAGATAGGTTAGCACATAAAAAAATATTGCTTGTAGATGATGTGGTCACTACTGGGGCTACCCTGGAAGCCTGTGCAAAGGCTATCAATGACGAGATCAATGTTACCATCTATATAGCTACTATGGCCATGGTACCTTAATTTTAGAAATCTACAAATTAGTTGTTTCTTTGCTCAAACTATGGGGTACATGGCTTTCACAAAGCGTTTTATTGCAGGAATATTTCTTGTTTTTATAGCCTTGGCACTGCATCAATGCGCCCGCCGCGGTAGTCCCTCCGGAGGGCCGAAGGATACCGAACCCCCTGTATTGATCAAAGCCGAACCGGAGAACCTTAGCATCAATTTTAAGACTACAACAATCCGACTCTATTTTGATGAGTATATCAAGCTGCAAGATGTTCAAAATCAGCTCATTGTTTCTCCTCCTTTTCAATATCCTCCGGAAATAAGTCCACAGGGAGGCGCCAGTAAGTATGTTGAAGTGGTCATTAAAGATACTTTGAAGGAAAACACTACTTATACCCTAAATTTTGGTCAAAGCATTGTAGACAATAACGAGAACAACCCCAGTTCATATCTCACATATGTCTTTTCTACCGGGGATTATATAGATTCACTTGCTCTTTTGGGGGTTGTAAAAGACGCTTTTAATAAGGAAACTGACGAATTTATCAGTGTAATGCTATATGAAATAGATACAGCTTATACTGATACAGTTATAAGTAAGAGGCCTCCGAATTATATTACCAATACTCAGGATAGCACCACCATATTCAAGCTTCAAAATCTAAAAGCAGGGAAGTATAGGCTAGTTGCGATCAAAGATGAAGGAAAAAACAACCTTTACGATGCGGTTACAGACAAGATCGGATTTGTTGAGGATACCATCTCCTTGCCCACAGACTCTATTTACCTTTTAAACCTCTTCAGAGAAGTGCCTAAATACGGACCTTCGGCGCCAAAATTCAGTGCGGCAAACAAGATCGTCTTTGGGTACAAAGGCAGTGAGGAAAAACTTCAGATAAATCCAATTAGCATTATCCCAGACTCAATTACCAGGTATGTTGCCAAGGAACCAGGAAAGGATACCCTTAATTATTGGTTTACCCCATTTGAAGTGGATTCACTAATCTTCGAAGTACTGAATGAACGCCTACAAAAACGGGATACATTTACTTTGAAAACAAGAAAATTACCAGCAGATTCATTGGTTCTGGTTCCCAGTACTCGAAGTTCTATCGGGTTCCTGGATACAATGGCCCTAGGTGCAAATATTCCTATTCGCCAGATAGATACGTCCAGAGTATCCCTGATGAAAAAAGATTCGATCCCCCATTCTTTGAAAATACGCCTAGATACTTTGGCCAATAGCATGAAGTTCTCCTTTAAGAAAGAACCCAATGAGACCTATTCCCTCTCTATATTACCGGGGGCCTTAACAGATCTTTTTGGGGCTACCAATGATACATTGCTATACAGGCTAAAAACAGGGAGTTATGCTGATTATGGCAACCTTAGAATACGCTTCCAAGGTGAAGTTTCTTACCCTTTAATTCTACAACTTACAGAACCAAAAGGTAAGGTAGTGCGTTCCATTCTTTCAGAGAAAGATATGCTGTATGAGTTCAATCTGCTGGCGCCAAAAAAGTACCTTCTGCGAGTTATTTTTGATGCCAATGCAAATAAACGTTGGGATACTGGTAATTTCCTAGAAAAATTACAACCTGAAAAGATCGTGTATTTTCCTCAGGAGATCGAAGTTAGAGCCAATTGGGAGCTGGAACAGATCTTCCCTATTGAAGAGTAAAATGGTCCCTGTCCTCCAGGAATCGCAACTTAGCTCTGGTAGCAATGAGGTCTTGCTTGTTGATCACTGTGTTGAGCACCTCATCTTTTGTTGAAAATTCCAATTGTGAGCCAAGTGCATCATAACAGGCTGAGTGACCTACATATTCATGATTATTATCATCTTTCCCAATTCTGTTAACCCCAATGCAATATGCCATGTTCTCAATGGCTCTTGACTTTAACAGGGTATCCCAAGCTGCGATCCTGAGTTTCGGCCAGTTGGCAACATACAACAGGATATCATAGTTTTGCGTATTTCTCGACCATACAGGGAAACGAAGATCATAACATATCAAAGGACAGATTTTAAAGCCTTTATAATCTACAATAAGCAGCTCCTTCCCTGAAGAGTACGTAAGGTGCTCTCCTGCAAGGGTAAAGGTATGCCGCTTATCGTAATACTGATAGTTACCATTGGATTCCACAAAGAAAAGGCGATTTGTATACTGTCCATTTTCATAAAATGGAATACTTCCTACAACTGCCGCCTCCGTCGTTTGAGCCTCAAACTTCATCCATTGCAGTGTTTTAATACCTTCATTTTTGTCAATGGTTTCCGGGGTCATAGTAAAACCTGTAGTAAACATTTCGGGCAGTACAATTAGGTCTACCCCCTTTTCTATGGCGCGGATCTTCTCTGAAAACCACGCTCTGTTCTTTCCCGGATCGTGCCAGAATAAGGAGGTTTGTATTAAAGCTATAGAGAGTTGCAGATCCATTGTGTTTTAAACTTATTGATGAGTTAAGATCTCTTCAAAATGACCAAAGCCCTGCATTCTTGCATGATCCAAGGCAGTATTGCCACGGGCATCCTTGATATCCACATCCGCGCCATGCGCTATGAGCAGGCTGGCTATTTCTGGTTGGTTAAAGGTGATCGCAAAGATGAGGCAGCTAGCACCCATGGTATTAGTGGTATTTACATTAGCCCCCGCTTTCATCAATCGTTCTGCTATTTCTACATATCCTTTAAAACAGACCCCCATTAAGGCAGTATTGCCCACCCCGTCTTTCTCATCTACCTGGGCTCCGTGCTTTAATAATGATGTAACGATTGTGCCATGATTGTAATACGCTGCTAAAATTAAGGGGGTAGAACCTCTCTGATCTCTGATATGAACAAGATCTGGGAGCTCCTTTAGTGCTTTGTCTACTTCCTTCAGATCGCCTTGTCTGATCGCATTAAAAAAAGATTCTTCTTGCATACTCCTAAATATAAAAAAACAGCCTTCAACTTTTCAAATTTAGCTCTATAATTTTATAATGTATCTTGTGGTATGAGTGAGAACCTATTAAATGTTTTTGGAATGCCCCTGGAGCCTTGTTGCCTTGATCCTATGACCGGGTATTTCAGAGATGGATTATGTAGAACGGATGATACCGATACAGGTACCCACGTGATTTGCGTCAGGGTTACTGCCGAATTTCTGGCCTTTTCCAAAGAACGGGGAAACAATCTTACAACCCCCATACCGGAATGGCAATTCCCGGGTCTTAAACCCTGCGATCAATGGTGTTTGTGTATCTCAAGATGGATTGAAGCAGAAAAAGCAGGGGTAGCACCTCTGGTTGTTCTGGAAGCAACTCACCAAAAGGCCCTTGACTATACTACGCTTGAAAAATTAGTGGAATACGCCTATACTTCGAGTGCATCAAAAACCTAAGGACCCGAATTTTAATCCCTGGTCCCAGGGGAAAAGTCCTGGGGTGCGTATTGAGGTTGATTGATTGTTCCGGCTCCACCTGTATCATTATATAATGTCCATTCTGAAAAGGTATACATCGGATTTCCTCTTTGAACGAATGCATTTCGCACAGCACGACCATCTTCAAATTCATGATTCGTCCCAGAACCATCTTCCCCCACCATCCCAAAAACATCGATTACATTCCCAAATGGATCAACCAAAAGCAGGTTGTCATCACCGTTGGAATCGGCTGGACTATTAAGTCCGGCTTCCAGATCTGGTAAAAAACCATAAATCTGCTCAAAAGATTCAGCATTTGAGGCTATAATTATTGTCTGGCCAGAATAAATAACAAGACCGCTAAGGTCTAAAGTGGAGCCTAAAGAAGTATTGCCATTGGTATACCTATTGAGAAACCATCCATTGAGGGATAATGAATCATTCCCTGAATAAAATAGTTCTACAAAACGGGCGGTACTGGCATTATCCGGATCTGCAAGTTCTGATATAAATACAAGGTCTGAAGTAAACTCCGTGATCAAGTCTTTGCATCGATCTTTATTAAAATTGAGATCTGCCTTAGATCTTACAATCAATTGTGGCAGCTCATATTCAGGATAATAAATTCCTGTGATGGTGCCCATACCTTCGGGTAGTTTATCCTGTGAAAAATCTGCATAGCCACTATTGAGTAACACCAATTGTTGGTCATTGCAATCTATCAGGATCCGTTTAGACATTTCTTCCGCAACTGCATAAGACTGTCCCAATTCTTCTTCACTAAATTCCATGTTATCTATCGTGATCAGGGTATTCGCTTTCTGAAACTCAAGATCTTCTATTGTTGTAACGAAAGGAGAAATTACAGATTCTTCCCCACAACTCTTTTCTAAGTGATTACCTATCGCATGTGTGGGAATCCTGCCCAAAATAAGATTGCCGAAAGATGTATACGCACTTCCTAATTTGAACATCCCTTTGGTTCTTCCCAGATATAGCCCTTGCAACTGAATATATATCTTATCTCCCGGAGAAAAACGAAGATAAGAATCGCGAAGATCCAATTCTATTTGAATTCCCGCCGTTGGGTTCCTGGCCTTATCTTGTAAATGGATGGTGTTGAAGAAATTTCCCATTTCGTCAGAAGATATCACATAAGCATCAAGTACGAAATCCTCTAAAATTTTTAAAGTACTACCTTGATACAAATCATAAACACTTTGAAAAGTAATATTTGCTTTTATATCAGTATTACAAGATCTTGATGGAGGTGTCCAATCATCTGAGCGGATGCAAGCAGCGAGAACCACTATCATTAAAATTGCCAAAATTCTATATGGTCTAAGTAGATACATGGTCTGGGGAATTTTTAAAAACTTATTGCAACATTGAGAAAAAAGGTTCGTCCAAAGCCATACCAATATTTGGAACCAAAAGAAGGCTTTCCACTTAGGTTGTCCTGAAGCATCTGTCCATAATTACCATTTCTGCTTTGCTCAAACCCTCCAGTTTTAAAGTTTGCATCAAATACATTATTTATGCTGCAAAAAACACTGATATAATGATCATTATACAACCATGACTTTCCTCCAATAAGATTAAGGAGGTACACAGGAGAAAGCGATTCTTGTACAAGCATAGATCTAACTCTTTCTTCGGTGGCCTCAGGAAAAGGCATCCCGGTATTTGGATCAATTTTAAAGCTTGCTGTGCGCGTAATTGTAGCAATATCTATAAAATTATTAGCCAGGTAATTTGCTGTTCCGGCTATCCACCAATAGGATGGATCTCTATATTCCATCCCCACTGATAGTGCAGTTTGAGGACCTTGGGATAGACGATAGTTTTTAATATGCGCTATCCCTAGATCAATATTTCCCTCACTACGTTGAAGATCTTCACTGGCCCCTTCGGAATCAAAATTGATAGTTACACCAGGATCACTTGCGTATTTATGTACACCAATGGCTGTCACAAATGATGTTTTAACCGTTGGAGAAATATCAAATTGAGCACCTATTTCTACTCCCTTGTGCAGTTTATCCACACCCCTCACCACTTCCTGAACAAAATCGGATCCAATCCCGGCATCTACGTAAAAGAAATTTATTTCTGTAGTATTTTGAAATCGTGTGTAATACGAAGACACCCTTGCTATAAGTTTTGGCATTCGAAGCAGATAGGTCAGATCAACACTATGCACTTTTTCATTCGAAATATTGGGTACGATCTCATGGTTCTCCCTTGGATTTATATATAAGGACTTTAAAAGTGGAGTTCGTGTTCCAAGATATGCATGGGTTTTGAACCAATGCCGTGAAGTAAGCCTATAAGACAGTCCTCCTTTTATAGAGCTGTTGTGAAAGCGCTTCAATTCCCCTTCTCCATCCGAGTTTTGTAAATACCGCTCATTTAAGAAAAGCCCGTTTCTTTGAAAATCTCTTTCTGCATAATCTCCCGCGACAAAAATGTCCCACTGTTTCCAAAAAAAACGGGCTTGTAAAAAGCTTTCCCAATAATGAGTATTGATAGTATAATTATAATTGAAGATCTCGTTTTGTTCCTTGCTCAGAGAACCATTTACATCATTACGAGTGTTGGTGAAAGGATCTCTGTCTAATAGTACCTTTGCACCTAAAAGGTCTCTGGATCTTGCGAAACTACGCCGCTCTGAGCGCTGAAAACTAATACCGGTATCTACTTTGAACTTTTTGCCCAATGCTAGATTCATTAGTGCATTGCCTGTTAGTGAACTTTCATTGTTAACATCATCATACCAGACATAGGCAGCATTTTGTTTTCGCGAATCCGTGTTATTAGCATCATATAGTGCAGCCCAGGGCCATTGAGAATTTTCTAGTAAAGCATCTTTTGCCTGATCTGCTCCTATAAAATTTGCCCCAATTGGACTGTTGATATAGTAGCTTGGCATATACCTGTAATATGTAGGATTGGGGTTAGGAGCATCGTAATATCCCATTCTACTACTGGCTATTTCTCCATATTGATGCGCCATAGCCGCTCTTATTCGCATATCGCCGGACTTGTATTTATAGTACATCAACCATATTGGTTCATGAAGGGTTCTATTTCTCGATGACCTTAACGCGCCATCCTGCCAGCCCCAGTAAGGATTGTATTTTGGCCCCAATAAGGAGACTACTTCATCTGTAAGTGCCGCAGATCTTCCCCTGCTGTTGTAGGTATTAATCATGGCCATTCCAATACTATGTTTTGGCGAAAAGACATAGTCTACTGCCGAAAAAACAGCATAGGCATTATATTGGGTTCCGTCTACATACCCTTCTTGGGACCAGCGGCGTGAAATTGATAAAGAGTATGCCAGGCCATTGTTACGTATCCCCGAATTGTAGGTTGCCATTACTCTATTCCTATACGTTCTATTAGAAGTGGCGGCCGAAAAGCGCAGACCCGGCCTTGCATTGGTTGGTGATATGTCTATAGAGGTACTTCCCAACAGGCCTCCAAAGGCATTCTCAGAACTAGAGAGTCCATAGTCCAATTCCTGATTCCGCGTAACATCATTTAGTCCGCCCCAGTTATTCCATTGTGGTCTACCATCCCAAGTGCGATTCATAGGTATACCATTGATGAGGACCTTTCCTTCATTAGAATCGTACCCACGTACTTTAAAATAAGCCTGACTAAAATCAAACGCTGCCCTTGAAAGAAACACATCGCGCGTAGCTTGCAATAAACCCGAGGTTGTTTCCAGGGTGGTATTATCAAAAAGGTCGGTTTCCGTTAGCCCTACCAAATTGTCTGTCTTTTCTCTTGTAAAATTCTGCTCCATATATATTCGACCAATTTGAATACTCTCATTTTCCAGGAACACAGGATAGTATTTAGTAACTATGTTTGATGAAGAGAATATTAACTGCTGTTGACCTTTTAATTCTGTACGCAGCACGAATTCTCCTTTCTCATTAGTCCTGGTTTCTTCTTTGCTTGCTTCTAATTGTACAGCAATATCTTGGAGGGGTTCTTGATTTCGGTATTCCAACACGACTCCGGTAATGGTAGTAGACTGAGCTTTCCCTATGTTCATAAACAACAAACTCAGAACACTGCAGAGTAGCAGATCAAATTTGAATTTCTTATAACTATTGCAACACCTCTTCATCATTAGACAGGATAAATACTGCACTATCATTTTCATCAGGACCAAAATAATGGCAGATGCTGCAACCCCCTTGCATCTTTGAATACTACCTTGAGCATTCAATCTATAGGATGATCAAAATCAACAAAAAATGAATGTTTTAAGGATGTGTTTATTTCTGTTTTGTGGCCTTGTAATGCGTGCACAAGAAAACGATTTGTATCGAGTACATACCATCGCTTTTTACAACGTGGAAAATTTATTTGACACCGTAAAAGACTCGCTTGTTTTTGATGACGATTTTACGTCGGATGGTTCAAATCACTGGACCAAAGAACGCTATGATAGGAAAATTGAACACTTGGCGAAAGTGATGTCCGGCATTGGTGTAAGATATAGAATGAGACCGCCGGATATCATCGGACTATGTGAAATAGAAAATCTGAAAGTATTACAAGATCTGGTTGCACATCCCTTATTACGTTATTTCGATTATGGGATAATTCACCTGGATAGCCCTGACGAACGAGGAATTGATGTAGCGATGTTATTCAACAAGGGTAGCTTCCTCCCGGTATCTATAAAACATCACTCCCTTCAGCTGTTGAATGAAGAGAGATATAGGGAATACACAAGAGATCAGTTAGTGGTTCATGGCTTTCTAGATTATGAAGCTATCTATTTTATTATAAATCACTGGCCCTCCCGTCGTGGTGGTGAGACAAGGAGCAGACCCCATAGAATTGCTGCCGCCGAATTGAATCTTAGCATTATTGATTCCATTGAACAAATAAAGTTTGCTCCTAAGATCATAAGTATGGGCGATTTTAATGATAATCCTACAGACTACACATTCAAAAAAGTTCTTCGAACAAAAAGAAAGTTAATGGGTCTGGGAGATCAGGAACTGTTTAACCCAATGGAACAACTCTTTATAAAGGGAGAAGGAAGTTTGGCTTATCGCGACCGATGGAGCCTATTTGACCAGTTCTATGTAAGTGGGAATTTGATAAACGGGAACGCTCCTTTGCAGGTGTGGAGGGCGGGTATATATAATCCTCAATTTTTAAGAATACAGCAGGGTCAGTATACCGGATATCCTCTCAGAACCTATGCCGGTGGACGTTATACAGCAGGGTATAGTGATCATTTTCCGGTCTATATTTATTTGATAAAACAGCAGTCTTTACTCGGGAACAATTAATTTAATATTCCGCCACTTTACTTTAATACCACCCCCGTCATGGATCTGCAGTGCTATGGAGCCTTCCCCGGCGCCAATGGCCTCATCATTAATACTGACCATCTGTACCCCATTGAGCCATGAGGTGAGCTGATCGCCCATTACGCGGATCTTTAAGGTATTCCACTGTCCTTCTCTTAGCACCAGCTCTTTTTCCACCTCCGGCTTAATTAGCCAACCCCTGCCATAGGATTCGTAGACCCCACCGGTGTGTTTTCCTTTGGGGGCCACCTCTACCTGCCAGCCACTTACCTTGGTACCTTCTATAGTTGATCTGATAAATACCCCACTGTTCCCATCTGCTTCCTGCAAGAATTCCAGGCTTACTTCAAAATCTTTATACGATTCATCTGTAGCCAGATAACCATACTGAGCATCAGGTCCACTTTCTGAGACCAAAAGGCCATCTTCCACATACCATTTTTCTGTGCCGTAGATGGTCCAGCCTGTGAGGTCTTCCCCATTAAACAACGATTTTTCCTGGGCCAATACAATGACCGAAAACAGGCAAGCAGCAAGTGTATATATATATTTCATAGTATGTAGATTTTAATTAAACCATTGATCATAGGGAATTCGTGTTAAGATCAACAATAGTCCGAGGCCGTATAATAATGCAATTACCTTGAATTTCTTACGTGCCTCCATGAATTTTTTGTGACGAGACCAGCCTATGGTGATCAGTACAACGGCTACAATATTTATTAATGGGTGTTCTACTGCCAAAAGTCGCGCCGCTGAATTCAGGCCTCCCATTCCAAGGGTTTTTACAGCATAGAAACCACTTGTAGAGATAAAATAAAGAAGCAGTCCTACTAACAACTGCATATGGCATAGGATCAATGTAAACAGGCTAAGGCGATAGTCCTTTTGCAAGGTGAACATACGTTTGCCAATAAGTCCTGTTATGGCATTAGCCACAGCGAGAAAAAGAAGGGCCAATACTATATAGGCTAAATAGGAATGTAATACTGATATCCAATCGGTCATAAGACTATTTTTCATTCTGATTTATTTCGCTTAAAAGTAGTAATTTTTTCCATTAAAAAACCCCGCTGATGGCGGGGTTTTACAATGTATATAGTATAGAATCTTAGTTAAAGATATAGCGAAGTCCAACTTGCGCTTGCCATCTGGAACTTTGGATCCCGTTATCGTCTAACTGAACCAAACGAGCTGGTAAATCAGTATCAAACGAAAATTCCGGATCTGGTCCTGCAGTTTCGGTTCTTAATAAAGCTACCTCGCTACCAATAAACTTCTTTTTACCCCATTCCTCATTCAGGAGGTTAGTAAAGTTAAAGATGTCTATTGAGAACTGGAAGGTGTGTTTTTTAGGCCCACCAAAGTTCATTGAGAAATCTTGTAATAATTTTAGGTCAATGATGTTGCTCCAGGCGCCATCATCTCCATTACGTTCTGCATAGTCTCCCCTTCTGCTGTTCAGGTATTCATTCCCACTGATAAAAGCATCTAAAGCGGCCCATTGTGCATCCGGAGTTGTTCCATTGTCCACCAGTGTAATTTCACTCTGATTTCGTGGAATATAGATAAGTGCGTTATCTCTTGAATCATCATTCAATAGATCCCTTCCTTCCCGATAAATATAACTCACAGGTCCTGATCTTGAACCTTCATAGAACAGCCCTATAGTAGTTTTAATATCATCGTTCCAGGCCAATTCATAGGTAACATTTCCTAGCAATCTATGTCCCTGAGCGAAATCTGAACGCGTAACAGGCAGGTTGGAATTCTTACCATTTACTGTTTGAATGTTACGCCACTGTGAGCTGTTTTGAGAGGAAGTTCCGTCAAAAATAGCATTGGCATCTCCATATGCCCATGAAAAGCTTCCTGAGAACCCTCTAGAAAAAGGCTTGGTAATAGTAACACTAGAGTTCCAGGAATCCCCGGCACCTGTATTAGATAATAGGTAAACAGCTCCATAAGAAGAATCTAATCTATCTCCTCTGTCATAGGTTGGTCTGTTATCTGCACCATTAAGATTGCCAACAGGTCCACCAAGGTTTAGGTTTTGGTAGTAGATAGATTCTACATTTTCGTTAAAGATCACTTCACCGGAGGCAACTAAGCCCCAGAATGGTAATTTTTGATCTAGTCCAATGCTGTATTTAAATACTTGTGGAAGCGTGAAGTCTTTTGCTATCAAATCAATATTACCGCCTGTACCCCCTGATCCTGGAGCTACATTTACAGGTTGACTATTGACATCAGGATTGAATCCAGGAACTGTTGTGTTGAAACTGGCAGCAAAACCACCTGTTACACCATTGTTGTTATAAGTACCTCCTGGCCATACCAATGGAAGTCTGGAAGTAAAGATCCCAAGTCCTCCTCGTATTTGAGTAGAGCGGTCTCCATTTACATCCCAGTTGAATCCTACACGTGGAGAGAAGTGAGCTTTAGTGTCAGGACCCTGTCCTACACGAGCTCCCTGAAGATCTTTCCCGGCAGCTTCTAATATCCCAACAGTTCTTTCGTTAAAATCTTCATTCACAGGACCATCGGACCAGATAGGGAAATCAAAACGAATACCCGCAGTGAACTTAAATTTATCTGTAACCTGTACCTCATCCTGAAGATAAAGACCTAATTGCCAAATATCGAAGGCAGAAGACCCATCAGACTCATCACCAACAGTTCCGTCTCCTACCAGGGAATATCCTTTTTGGTAAAAATCAATAGGTCCATCGGTCAAAAAGTCATTGACATTATCATATGTATAATCTCCGTAGTTAAAAGCAAAGAACAAGTTCTTTACTTTGGAGTATTCGTTATGTGTACCAATGGTGATGCTATGCCTTCCTGCGTAGATCTCAAAGTTGTTGGTCAGGGTAAAAACATCCTGATCTAACAAGTTAGCTGTTGAGAAAGGCTCTGATCCAAAGGAGATAAAACCACTACCATCATTAATATCAACCGTAGGGAAAGGATCACCACTTGGATCTCTATCGTCCCTAACGGATGTGTATCCAAGAACAAAGCTATTGGAAAACTTGTTTCCGGTAGTATTTAATTCTAAAGCCGTTGAGTTTGTAGTTGTGTTAAAGAACTCGGACCCATTGATAAACCCGATACTATTAAAATCGGAATTTCTGGCTTCCAGGTTTTCACCCCCAACATAACTATGACGTAACGATAATTTGTTATTTTCATTGATGTTCCAATCTAATTTCAAGGTTAGTTTATCACTAACTAAGGTTCTAGTATTGGAAGTATATCCTCCCGGATCATAGCCATAGCTGGAAATCAAGAATTGACGTAAGCTTTCTAAGCCTGCTGCGTCTGTATCCCCAATATATTGAGAGGAATTGAATGGCTGTGGTGTTTCATCGTCCTGGCGCTCATAGTTCAGGAAAAGAAATAATTTATCCTTTACTAGTGGGCCTCCAAAGCGTACACCATACGTTTGTGCACTAAATTCGGCCAAACGTTCTCTTACGTCCCCATCTCCTACTCTGCTAGGTGGTGTTTTTCCTGCTAACTTTTCGTTTCTGAAGAAGTAATAGGCAGATCCTTCCCATTCGTTGGTTCCAGACCTGGTGATTGCGCTAATGGCACCCCCGGCAAAACCTGCAATACGAACATCAAAAGGAGCTAATTGTACTTGAAAGGATTCAATAGCATCTACAGAGAAAGGATTTACTCCCGTTTGTCCCCCGTTAGTACCAGACCCTGCTAAACCAAATACATCATTGTTTACAGCACCATCTATATAAATGGCATTGTAACGGTTGTTCTGACCTCCTAATGAGATTGAAAATCCGTCATTCCCTTCTGTTAAGACAGCTTGTGGCGTAATCCTAACAAAGTCTGCAAGAGACCTAGAAGCAGATGGCAAGGACTGAATCTGACGATTGCTGATGTTGGTTTCTGCCCCAGTTTTATTGGAGTTGAAAATACCTCCCTGAGAAGCAGTTACGATGATCTCGTCTAAAGCTGTGGCGGCTTCTGCCAATTTAGGATTGATCCTCGAGGCTTCCCCTAGTTGCAGATAGATATCTTCTACCATAAATTCTTCAAATCCGATATAGGAGATAGAAATGGTATAAGGACCTCCTGGTCTCATTCCACCAATTCTGTAATAACCATCCATATCTGCTGCTGCACCATATACAGACCCTGAGGGGACATGTAGTGCTACCACATTGGCTCCAGATAGAGGCTCTCCGACCGCATCGGTAATCCTTCCTCCAATTGAAGAAGTAGTTACCCCTTGTGAAAAAGCCATTGCCGTCATCAAAAATGCAGCAAGGGCGAAGTAAAGTTTTTTCATTTGTTCTAGTGTTAATTAGTTATTATTCTGTCTGTAAAAATCCCAATATTAAAGGACTTTTACATTAAGACAGTGTTAAATTAAGGTGACCAAATTTAACATAATATTTGTAATTGGAAAATGTTAGAGAATAAAGACTTCTTAATACTTATTAACGGTAAGAAATTTGAATTTTATTTCTTAAAATGCTGCAATAATTGCAATGTAGAAGAGTCGTGTTTAGAAATTTCGGAACCCTGCATGTCTTTTAGTGTGGTGGCAGCTAATTGTTTTCCTAATTCTACCCCCCATTGGTCATAACTAAATATGTTCCAAAGCACACCCTGAACAAAGATCTTGTGTTCATACAAGGCGATAAGTGCGCCTAAACTAGCCGGAGTTAACTTATCTATTAAGAGTGTATTTGTTGGCTTGTTTCCTTCGAATACCTTAAAAGGGATGAGTTTTTTAATGGCTTCCTCAGACATGCCTTTTGATTCTAACTCTTGTTTTACTTCTTTGGAAGATTTGCCATTCATCAAGGCTTCTGTCTGGGCAAAGAAATTAGCCATAAGTTTTTGATGATGGTCCGTATTCCCGTACAGCGAGTTCTTATAACCAATAAAATCTGCAGGGATCAACTTTGTACCCTGGTGGATCAATTGAAAAAAAGCGTGCTGTGCATTGGTGCCGGGTTCTCCCCAGATAATAGTACCTGTCTGATAAGTAACCGGGTTACCATTCCTGTCTGTACTTTTCCCATTGCTTTCCATAATACCTTGCTGAAAATAGGCTGAAAACCTGCTGAGGTACTGGGTATATGGTATAATCGCCTCCGTTTCTGCATCATAAAAATTGTTGTACCAAATACTTATCAGCCCCATAAGTACGGGAATGTTGTCCTGGAAATCTGCAGTTTTAAAATGGGTATCCATGTCATGGGCCCCCTGCAATAATTCTTCAAAGTTATGGGGGCCAATTGCAAGTGCGACAGATAAACCAACAGCACTCCACAGTGAGAATCTGCCACCTACCCAGTCCCACATTGGGAACACATTTTCCTCAGCGATCCCAAATTCTGCTATTTTTTCGGTATTGGTAGAAACCGCTGCAAAATGATATGCAATATTATCTGATGATGCCTTTTGTAAGAACCAGTCTTTGATGGTCAGAGCATTGGTAAGGGTTTCCTGAGTTGTAAAGGTCTTGGAGACAATAACAAAAAGGGTGGTCTCCGGATCCAGTTCTTTTAAGATCTCCTGCACGTGGTCCCCATCTATATTGCTTACAAAATGGGTTCTTAATTGATTTTTATAGTACTTCAACGCTTCTGTGACCATCACCGGACCAAGATCTGATCCGCCAATCCCAATATTGACCACATCTGTAAATGCCTTTCCTGTATACCCCTTTTTTTTGCCTGAGATAACTGCTTCAGAGAATTCCCTGATATGGTTGCGAACATCATAGACCTCGGGAACAACATTGATCCCGTCTACAATAATAACGTCGTCCTTCGCGGCTCGTAAGGCGGTATGCAATACGGCCCTGCCTTCCGTTTCATTGATAATATCGCCCTCAAAATACTTGGTTATAGCATCGGCCAAATGCACTTCTTTAGCCAGATCTAGTAAATGTTCCAGGGTAGTATTTGTGATCCTGTTCTTGGAGAAATCGAGAAGGAAATCCTTCCACTGTCTTGTAAATAAAGTTGCCCTTTTTGGATCCTTTTCAAAAAGATCTTTGAGTTGCTTTCCTTTGGTTTCGTTATAGTGTTCTGTAAGTTTTCTCCAGGCGGAGGTAGTGGTTGGATTAATGTTCTCTAAGGACATTTTAGGGATTAAGTGTTAGTAGCTCTTCTGATGGTTCTTCCTGAAACTCTATACAATCTAGTTGCATCTTTATTGGATTCATATACTCATAGTATGCAGGCCTCAAGGCCTCAGCCAGTGGTTCGGCAGCGGGGAGTTTTTCACGAAGTGGATCTACCTGCCTTCCGTTTCTCCAGAAACGATAGCACACATGCGGGCCTCCGGTGTTCCCGGTCATTCCAATCCAGCCAATTACTTCGCCTTGTTTTACATACTGCCCCTGTTTTACATTTTGAGCCTTCATATGTAAATATTGGGTACTATAGGTGCCGTTATGGCGGATCTTCACATATTTTCCATTTCCCCCTCTTCGGGTAGATTCTGTGACCATACCATCTGCAGTGGCTAAGATTGGTGTGCCAATGGGTGCAGCATAATCTGTTCCCTTATGGGGTCTTACTTTGTATCCGTAGTAGCGTATCTTCCTTTTCAAATTGTACTTGGAGGACAGGCGTCCAAATTTCAGAGGAGCCCTTAGAAATGTGCGACGCAGATTGTTAGACTCATTATCATAATACTCCTGAATATCCAGGGAGTCATTATGATATTCGAAAGCATAAAATGGTTCGCCCCTGTGTTCAAAATAAGCTGCTTTTATGGTCCCGGCTCCTGCATAAATACTATCATTGATATACTTCTCATCATAAATGATACGAAACTTATCCCCTGCATCGAGTTTAAAGAAATCGATGGTCCAGGCATAGATCCCGGACAATTCGTTCACCATCAGGTAATCTATGTTTTGTTTCACGATGACATCGGATAAGTTTCCGCCTTGCGGGATAATGCCCGATGCTTCACGTTGTACCAATTTCACTTCTTTCCTTCCTTTGTATGCCAATACTGAATCACGGAAATCTACCACTGTGTAGTTAATAGGGTCGTTCTCATAAATAAAGATCTGTGCTACTTGCGAAGTATCTTTGGATCTGAGTATGGTATACGGATTCCCGACACGTATTCTGCGGACATCAAAAGTGTCCTTAAATTTTTGGGTGAGTTCATAGATCTTGGGATAATCTACTTTGTTTCGGGTCATTAGATTTCCAAATATGTCACCCTTTCGAATGGTGTCTTCCACCACATCATAATCGCCCAGGTTAAATCCGTATTTCTTAATATCCTTTGTATTATCAAGCTTTGGAACTTCCGTTAGCTGATCAACGTCTGCCATACTTGCTTTATCCTCTCCACAAGAGGATAAAAGAACACAAGCTAAAAAGAGGCCCCAGTATTTATGCATTGTCTTATAAAACTTTTTCAGGGTTAAATAGATGGTCTACCCATTGTTTCCCCCAATTGTTTAAATCTGATTTGCTGTGCAATTTCGGAAAAAACACGACCTTTTGAAAACTTGGTGGCAGATATTCTTTCCAATTGGTACCGCCAGTCGCTTCTATGGCTTTATCACCTTTGTTCAAATACCTATAGGCAGATCCCATATGCATTAGCGGCCAATTTACATTGGCATTCAGGTCCATCTTTCTTAACGCATCAATTAAGGCTTTATTATTCCTGCCTTTTTCCGGTAATTTCAGGTATTTATGGTAGATAGTATTTTCTTCCACCTCTTTGGCGATCCTAATAAACCTCGGAGTATATCTGTATTCGAATTGCTTAAGGGTTAGCGTCTTTTCTCCAGTACTTCGGTCAGTAGCTCCTTTCTTCCAATAAATACGCTCATAGAGATCTTCAATGGCATTGTCTTTGGAAAACTTTGCTCTTTCAGGTTCATATACGAGATTTTCAAGCGGGGTAGCATAGATCTCGATCATTCTGTACTGGGCAGATTGAAATCCGCTCGATGGCAACAGGGCCATTCTATAGCGTAGGAATTGCTCCCGTTCCATGCCATTGATCATGATACTAAAGGAAGAGATGAGGGCCTTGTAGTAATTGTTGATCCGATTTGCTTTTTCTATGAAATGATCTACCTCTTGTGACTGGTCATCCACGATCTGTTTTTGCTCGTGAATAATAAGCTTAAAGTAAAGTTCTGTGATCTGATGATACATGATAAATATCTCCTCATCAGGGAAGTAGGTGCGTGGAACCTGTAAGCTTAAAAGTGTATCCAAATGAATATAGTCCCAATAAGTAAGGTAACGTTGGTATAACAAGCCATCCAAATAAGAGCTTAGATCCTGTCCGGAATCCTTGTATTTCTCTGCTAGTTTTAAGATCTGGGAATCTATCTGATCTTTGTCTTTCATCGCTTTGTTAGTCCATTATGATCTTGAACTGATGTTTTAGGCCATTATATCCGTCAAGATCGGCTTTTAGTGATCCCACGGCTAGGTCGGCCTTAATTCTGATCGGGATCTTATTAAGGTCATTTGAGACCCATAAGGTGAGGCTCTCTTGTTCCTTAAAAACCCTTCCCGATTGTACGTAGGGTCTAAAACTGAGGCATTCTACTTTGCCATACTTAGTTTTCAGGATCTCTTTCCCGAGATATTTCAATTTAAAATTAAAGATACCGTCATCGTCATAGAGCATTTTGAGATCAATAGACTCGCCTATTACCAGATCCTTGGCCCTATAATTATTTCGCAAATAATAAAAAGCTGAAACCAGGTCCTGAATTTCGTCTCCAAAAGTAAAATTAAACTTTTTATTGTTCTTCTTATCGTTGAGAAGGGCTTCTTTCTTTTGGTAATCGAACTTTATCTCGATATCCTTGGTATAGCCTCCTTCATCTACTTTCCGAATAAATCGGTAGGGCTTACCATTCTCCATATCAAAATAACTTTCATAGGTGTCATCTACCTTAAAAAAGATACTGGCAAAACCTGTGGTCCTTCCATTCCCAACTACATGGTACACAGGAACCTCACCAACGCTATCAGTCTTTACATGTAATGTAGCGTAGCTGGCATTTAGGAAACCGTAATGGATCCTAAATTTCAACCATTCTCCTGGTTTGAATGACTCCTGAGTGCTCTGGGCATTCAAGACCCCTTGGAGAAATAGGAATAAGACCAGCGTTGTTCTTTTCATCTGAAATTTTGTTCAAAATTAGTAATTCAGTCCTGATGACAATGTTGTTAACGTTAATTAAACAATTTTTATTCCAAACTTGCCCATAAAAAAAAGCCCCGACGAGTGTCGGAGCTTTTTCCTAAATAACCAACCAAACTTTAAATTATGAAAAACCAATACTTAAAGTTATAAGGGAACCACCCCTTATGACAACAAATCTACTACATCTTCCTGAAAATGCATTTCGTTTTAACGTAAATTTACTAGACTCTTAACAATACTTTATTAAATCACGCCCAAAACAGCTGTTAACTAAAGCGTTCCTCTAGATTCCTGTTCTCTTTCAATAGCTTCGAAAAGAGCTTTAAAGTTTCCTTTTCCAAAAGACTTGGCTCCTTTTCGCTGAATGATCTCAATAAACATTGTGGGCCTGTCTAAAATTGGTTTGGTAAAGATCTGAAGTAAATATCCTTCATCATCACGGTCAATTAGGATCCCCAAATCTCGTAAGGGAGCCAGGTCCTCATCAATTTCACCCACTCTGTCTAGTACATCTTCGTAATAAGAAGCTGGAACAGTTAGGAATTCTACCCCGCGATCTCGCAATGAAGTGACCGTTTCTATAATGTTATCTGTGGCCATGGCCATATGCTGAACGCCCGCACCATTGTAGAATTCAATATATTCTTCTATTTGTGATTTCTTTCTTCCTTCGGCAGGTTCATTGATCGGAAATTTTATTCGCCCATTGCCGTTACTCATCACCTTACTCATTAAGGCCGTATACTCTGTTGATATATCCTTATCATCAAAAGAGATCAATTGTGCAAAGCCCATTACGTGGGCGTAAAAATGGCACCATTTATTCATTTCATTCCATCCCACATTCCCTACCATATGATCAATGAATTTTAGACCCACATCGGAAGGTTGATAATGAGGGTTCCAGGCCCTGTAACCAGGCATAAATACGCCCTTGTACTTGCTTCTTTCTACAAACACATGCACTGTTTCCCCGTAAGTATGGATCCCGGATAAAACCACTTCTCCCTTATCGTCTTCTATTGTTTTAGGTTCAAAATATGATTCAGCACCCCGTTGTACGGTTTCCTTATAGCTTTTATGGGCATCATCTACCCAAAGAGCAATGGCCTTAACACCATCACCATGCTTGTCTATATGTCTGTTTATATCACCCCCAGATTTTAAAGGGGAGGTAAGTACCAATCTAATTTTGTCTTGCTGAATCACATAGGAGACCCTGTCCTTTAAGCCTGTTTCCAAACCGGCATACGCAAGCGGCTGAAAGCCCCAGGCGGCCATATAATAGTAGGCTGCCTGCTTGGCATTTCCCACATAAAGTTCAACATGATCTGTGCCTAATAAAGGCAAGAAATCTTCTGCAGTCGGATTCTCTTTTGGTAAGTGTAGTGAAGTGTTATCTAATGTAGCCATGATATATTTTTGAAATGATTTTATGTAAACGTGTAATAGTCCTTTCTAAATAAATTCAGGAATGCTACCACATTGCCCTAAGGTGAGGAGTAATATCTATTCTATTGTGCAACATAATACGTTCATTTACCTTACAAATATCGTAAAAAAGGAGGAAAGGAGTATCCAAATAAAGGAGTAACAGGGCATGAAAGTCTTTTCACCAGTCTTAGAACCAATACCCTATGCTAAAGAACAGATTTCCATCATCGTTCTCAGGTGACCAGGAGTAAATGATTTCAACCGGTCCAAAAAAGGATTCCCAGCCATAGCCTACCCCATATCCTGAATAATCCGGGGCTGTGAACCATTCGCCAGTTCTAAAAATATCATCATCTACATTAGAGACGTTGGCGGCAAAGAGTAAGTGATTCTTAGGGCTAAATTCGTAATCTAACCTGGCATACGCCTTAACATAGCTATTCCCGGGCAAACTTATGAAATCGTACCCCAGAAAGGGCTCAAAATTATTGAGTGGGTAATTCCCATATCCCCCCAAAACAAAATCAAAGGCGGCAACCCTGGAAGTACCAAGCTTAAATCCTCCAGAAGTTTCAATATTTAGCGACAGCATTGGAAGTAATGAAAACGCTGTACCTATAGTAGCCTTTGCGATTGAGAATTCCTTAAAATTGTCATTAAAGTCTGATGACCACAAATAAAAATGGAAATCTCCGTTAAAATAAATTCCTTTTGAAGGGAAATACTTGTCGTCATAGGTGTCCAGTATCAGTTTACCGTAAGTAGATACATAGTTGCTTTTCTCGAAAAAGGTAGCCGGACTCGCAGTTGGAGCAGGTTGGGTTGTGTCATTAACAATTTGATTTAGTGTGGTTGTGCTGTACTTCAACAATTTATGCTCTGCTCCAACTATGAAGGCAAATTCTTCCTTTACCACAGTTTGGAGGTAAAACTGATTCGTAAAATCGGATACATCCAAATTTATATTATTCACATTGTTATTTACGGGTACTTCAAAATTAGATTGCAATACGAGACCGTAGTCTACCTCTTTCACAAACTCATAAAACCTGGAATTAACTCCAAAACTCCAGTAAAACCCTCTATCCACATAGTATTCAAAATTATAGCGAAGATTATCGCCAAGGATCAGATCCAAGGAAGCAACATCATCATTCATCAACACATTCTTCTTGGTGAGATTTATCAATGCGGCACTCTTGTATAAATTGTCATAATGCGCCGCGATCCTAAGGAATGACTTGTCCAGATTCTCTACTAGATTCATTGTTAGATCCTGACCCAGGCCATTAGAGGTTAATTCATAGCGAATAGTATTGAAGTTCCCTGTCGCTACTAAATTATTGATCCCCTGTTGCAATTTGGTGAAACTCATCTTCTCATTGAGATTAATACGTAGTTTACCCTTAACATAGCCCCTGGAAAAATTATCATTGCCATTGATTATAAGCCTGTTTACAATGAGTGAATCTACCTGAACAATGTTCGGTTTCTTAATAAAAGGTTTCATTTGCTGGGATGCGAGAGATTTCAATGCTTCTTCATGTTCCTTTGCCGCAGCTTTTCCTGTATTGATAATGGTATTCTTAAGTGCGAAATCGATTACCGAAAATTCATCCATTTTTGGTTTAATATAAATATCAGTAAGTGCAGACTTTCGCTGCATATCTTTAATGGTCCTGAAATTATTGATCTGCAATAAGATCTCCGTGGCAGACATAAGTGATGCCCTGTCTCTTAGACCATGTTGTACATCTACTCCAATAATGATTTCTGCGCCCATAGTGCGTAGTTCTTCTACCGGATAATTGTTTAGGACACCCCCATCTATCAATACTTGTCCTTCAACTTCCGAAGGCTGAAAAAGGGAGGGAAAGGTGCCACTTGCCAGGATGGCTTCCGGGAGATAGCCTTTGTTTAACAACACTTCTTTCCCGGTCTCAACATTGGTGGCAATACAGAAAAAAGGAATAGGAAGCTCATTAAAATCACGCACGTCCTTTACATTGAAAAGTAATTGTACCAAGGCATTATAAATATTCTGCCCACTCGAAAGTCCCTGCGGGAATGACAATTTAAAATCATTGAAAGGTAGGGTGAGGGCGTACCGTTCAGAGTCTTCTTTTTCATAAAAGGTCTTCGCATCTCTCGGAAGGTTATCCTGAATAAGATTCGTTAAATTGGTATTCCTAAAAATAGAGTCGAGTTGGTCTGCAGAATACCCGGAGGCATATAAAGCCCCGACAATGGCCCCCATACTGGTTCCTCCTATATAATCTATGGTAACCCCCGACTCTTCTATGACCTTTAAAGCACCTATATGCGCCAATCCTTTGGCCCCTCCTCCACTTAATACCAATCCTACCTTTGGAGGATCTTGTTCAGGATTCGATTGACCAAGAGATTGAAAGCAGATCACAAGAACAGCCAGAAAAAGGAAACATCTACCCATACAGTGAAGATAGAAGATTAATGAAAGTTTTCATATATTTTCTTTGCTTTAGACCAGCCTACCACTTCACTTAGGTCTTCCAGAGAAGCTTCTTTGATCCTTTTTACTGATTTAAATTTCTTAAGTACTTGTTCGGCCGTTTTGTCACCAATTCCATCAATCCCTTCCAGGACAGAATCAAAAGCATTTTTGCTTCGTTTATTCCGGTGGAAGGTTATTCCAAACCTATGGGCCTCATTTCGCAATTGCTGAATGATCTTCAAAGATTCCGATTTTTTATCCAGATAGAGAGGTATTGGATCATCCGGGAAATAGATCTCTTCCAATCTTTTTGCAATGCCAATGATGGCGATCTTTCCGCGTAAGTTTAGTGCTTCCAAACTTTTCAGGGCAGATGATAACTGACCTTTCCCACCGTCTATTACAATGAGTTGCGGTAAGGATGCCTTCTCTTCCTTCAGTCTTTTATAACGACGAAAAACAACCTCTTCCATTGAGGCAAAATCATCCGGACCTTCCACCGTTTTAATATTAAAATGTCGGTATTCCTTCTTGGCAGGTTTTCCATTCCTGAAAACAACACAGGCCGCAACCGGATCGGTCCCCTGAATATTAGAATTGTCAAAACACTCTATATGTCTTGGCTCTTCTGAAAGTCGCAGATCTTTTTTCATCTGTGCCATGATCCTGTTCACATGCCGGTCCGGATCAGTGATCCTCGTTTGTTTAAAGCGTTCTTGTCTGTAAAATTTAGCGTTGCGTTCAGATAGATCAAGGATCTTTTTTTTATCTCCTAATTTGGGAACGGTGAGTTTAAGATCTTCGGGCAATGTTACTGTGAAAGGCAAATACAGTTCCCTGGATTTAGAATGAAAGCGCTGCCTGATTTCAATGATCGCGAGTTGCAAGAGATCCTTATCAGCCTCTTCCAATTTCTTTTTAATCTCCATGGTGTGAGAACGGATTATTGAACCGTGAGAGAGTTGTAAGAAGTTGATGTAGGCATAGGCATCATCTGAAATGATACTGAACACATCAACATTATTGATCTTCGGATTTACAATGGTAGATTTCACCTGATAGTTCTCCAATACTTCAATTTTATTCTTGATAAGCTCCGCGGCTTCAAAATGCATGTCTGCCGCCAGCGACTTCATCTCCTTTTTAAAATAGTGAAGTGAGGTTTTAAAATTTCCCTTGATGATCTCCCGGATGTCATCTATCTGTTGATGATACTCTTTTTCTGTTTGAAGTCCTTCACAGGGACCCTTGCAATTTCCCAGATGGTATTCCAAACATACTTTGTACTTCCCGGCTGCGATCTTTTCTTCCGAAAGGTCATAGTTACAAGTACGTAAAGGATACACGCTTTTTATCAGGTCTAAAAGCGTCTTTACAGTTTTCATGCTGGTATAAGGTCCATAGTACTCAGAACCATCCTTGATTAATTTTCGTGTAGGGAAGATCCTGGGAAAGCGTTCTTTTTTAATACATATCCATGGATACGATTTATCATCCTTCAGCAAGACATTATAACGAGGCTGGTATTTTTTGATGAGATTGTTCTCCAACAACAAAGCATCAGATTCAGTAGGTACCACAATGTGCTTTATGGCATGTATCTTTTTTACCATTACCCGGGTCTTCCCATTTTCATGGGTTTTAGTAAAATAAGATGTAACTCTTTTTTTAAGATTTTTTGCTTTCCCTACGTATAGTATTTTCGATTCCTTGTCATAGAATTGGTATACCCCCGGGGACTGGGGCAGTGTATTTAATTGAAGTTCAACTGATACTTCCGACATTGGAAAAATTTGGAGCCTATGTGTTACAAAGATAATTTAGCAAAATCATTTATGGCATGAAAAAGGCAATCCAATTTAGTTGCCCTTAACTATTTCGTTTTCAACGCATTATAATTATATGATTTTTGCTTTTGTTAATTTTTTTGTAAATAAGTGTAGTTCGTCGGAAAAATTATACCTTTTATAGAGCTTATGTCAATTTTTTGTTTATTTTTAGCGCTATTATAAAAGTAGCAAATGGACAATTATCTGATTACCTTGGGAATGTATCTTATCTTAATGCTCTTCTTCAAGATATATTATGCCGTTTTCACCAAAGAGTGAACTTCATTTTTTTACCCACTTTTAAGGACAGTTCGGCCGTATGCTTAAAAAAGAACTCCGAACAAAATATCTAGATTTACGAAATGCAACATCTGACGAAGATGTTTATAATACAAGTCTCCACATTGCCAACAATTTGTTAGCACTCCCTATTTGGGATTACACCTATTACCATATATTTCTTCATAGCACTTCTAAGAAAGAGCTTAATACTAGTCTGATCATTACACTCCTTCAAGGGAAAGACAAAGAGATCGTAGTTCCAAGAATGGCAAAAGGGAACACATTAGAACATTTTCTATTAACGGATAATACGCTTCTGAAACCCAATTCATGGGATATTCCGGAACCTGTTGACGGGATTGAAGTAATGCCCACAAAACTTGATGTGATCTTTGTCCCTCTCTTAGCTTTTGATTCAAATGGGCACAGGGTTGGTTATGGAAAAGGGTATTATGATCTGTTTCTGAGCCAATGCAAACCAGATGCTGTGAAAATAGGATTAAGCATGTTTGAGGCTGAGGCGAATATTACAGATGTAGGTCCTCAAGACATTCCCCTGGACCACTGTGTCTCTCCTACTACCACTTATACATTTTGATCTGTCTCAACAACTTCCTCGTTCTTCTGGGCAAAGGCCCTTTTGTTAAAGACAATTAGGATGCCAACTCCCGTACTTATAGCTGTATCTGCTATATTGAAAACGGGTTCAAAGAAGCGGAAAGAATTTCCTCCAACAACAGGCACCCACTCAGGCCAGGTAGCATCAATCAAGGGAAAATAAAGCATATCTACTACCTTTCCATAAAACAGGCCGCCATAGGGATCATCTGTAAAGAGGGTAGCCACGGTATTAAAGCTGTCATTAAAAATAAGTCCGTAGAATAGTGAGTCAACTATATTGCCTACAGCACCAGCAAAGATCAGAGAAACTGCTATGACCAGTGCTTTGGAAGCTTCTTTCTTAATACTATCCAATAACCAGTACCCAATACCTGCTATGGCGAAAAGACGGAATATGGTAAGTACCAATTTCCCGGCACTATCCGATATTGGTAATATATCACTGAGTTTTGTGCCCCATGCAGCTCCCTCATTCTCAATAAACAAGATCTTGAACCAATTAAAAACATCGACAGACTCGCCCAGTATAAAATGTGTTTTGATATAGACCTTGCTGATCTGATCTATCAATAAAATGATAAATATTAGGGCAATAGATTTCTTTAAATTCATAAGTGTTCGTATGCTGGGCAAAAATAGGTATTATTAGACATTCTAAGGAAGACCTGCCTTTTCCTTTTTTATTAAAACTACTTGGCTTGTGTTATAGTGATATTACCTGTGGTTGTTGAGAGGTTGTATTGTTCATTTCCATTTGGGATCCTTTCTTTAGCAATGTTCCCATACTTAGACATGGCCTTTACTCTTCCCTTGGCAATTATTAATGAGATAGGACCGCTCTGGGTAGTTGCACTTACTTTTTGTCCCACTTCTCTGATAGTGCATTTCCCATCGTTCAACACCACTCTCAGATCTTTATAATTGCCTTCCACAATCACATTAGAACTGCTACCGTAGAGATATACTTCCTTGTTTTCAGGAACCCTGATATAAAGCGAAATAGAGACTACTTTATGAGCACTGAGCTTGTCATTGGGCTTATTAAAATAGGGTTGAAACTTACCGGCAACAAGAAGGGTATTGCCATTTTCGGTGATCTCTAATGCAAGATCTTTTTGATATTCTCCTTCCATGTAGGCCTCGAGGACCATCGCCTTTTCTTGTGAGGTTTCCACCTTTACTTCGAAAAAAAGATTAGTGTCTATCTGAATAGACGTAACATGGGGATTTAGGAATACCTTTTTAACAGTTTTTTGTCCAAACCCCTGGTTTATGGCGAGTATAGTAAAAAGAAAAAATGCAAAGTACCTCACGTTGCGGTTGTGTGAACGTCCCTTTACGGGGCGTTGTTCCTTATTATTGCATGTTCTTTGCCTCAATACTCAGCGTAGCATGCGGAACTAGTTTTAAACGCTCCTTATTGATCAGTTTGCTGGTAACCCTGCAGATCCCATAGGTCTTATTCTCAATGCGCAACAACGCATTCTTTAAGTCCCTGATAAATTTTTCTTGCCGTATGGCCAGCTGGGTATTCGCTTCCCTGCTCATGGTTTCAGACCCTTCTTCAAATGCCTTAAAGGTAGGCGAAGTATCATCTGTACCATTGTTTCCATCGTTCATATAAGAGCTTCTTAGCAAGTCCAAATGACCTTTAGCTTTTTCAATTTTTTCCTCTATCAAAACGCGGAATTCTTCTAATTCTTTATCTGAGTATCTAACTTTTAAATCCTGTCCCATAATGTCTAGTGTTTTTGGATCAACAATCTTGTATTTACCTCATCGAAAACGATTTCAGTGCCCATTTCCAGCTGCTCTTCCAGAACAAGGTCTGCGGTGAGGGTTTCCGTTTTTATATATAGTATGTTACTTTCGATCGCTTTCTCTACAAAACCGTCTTTCAGTATTTTAATATCAATTTTATCGGTCACTTCAAAACCAGATTCCTTTCGTAGGTTCTGGATGCGATTGACCAATTCTCTGGCAATGCCTTCTTGTTTAAGATCTTCGTTGATAGTAACGTCCAAAGCCACTGTAAGGCTCCCGGCGCTTGCTACCAACCATCCTTCGATGTCTTCGGAGCTTATCTCTACCTCCTGTAACTGTAATATAATACTTTTATTTTCTATCTCAAGCGATATTTCGCCTTCCCGTTCAATTTTTTTGATATCTTCCTGATTAAACATCTCAACTGCCTGTGCGATCTTCTTCATATCCTTCCCAAAACGAGGTCCTAATACCTTAAAATTTGGTTTTATCTTCTTTACCAGGATCCCTGAGGCATCATCCAGAAGTTCTATTTCTTTTACATTCACTTCCGTCATTATCAATTCGGCAACCGCTTCTATCTCCTTGCGTTGTGCATCATCTAACACCGGGATCATTACCTTTTGAAGAGGCTGACGTACTTTGATCTTCTCTTTTTGACGTATAGATAGCACCAGAGAAGAAATGGTCTGCGCCTTTTCCATCTTACTTTCTAACCCCTTATTTACAATGGCCTTATTATAAGTTGGAAAATCGGAAAGATGAACGCTCTCCATGGCCAATACTTTTGTGTTGCGGGTTAGATCTACATATAAGCGTTCCATAAAAAAGGGTGCTATGGGTGCAGATAATCTTGCTACAGTAAGTAGGCAGGTGTGCAGGGTTTGATAGGCCGATATTTTGTCTTGCTGATAGTCGCCTTTCCAAAACCGTCGACGGCATAATCTTACGTACCAGTTGCTCAGGTTTTCCTGAACATAATCCGATATAGCTCTTGCAGCCTTGGTAGGTTCATAGTCTCCATAGGCTTCATCTACTATTTTTATAAGCGAATGCAGTTCGGAAAGGATCCATTGATCTATTTCCGGGCGCTCCTTTAACGCTATTTCAGCTTCATCATAAGTAAACTCGTCAATGTTCGCATAAAGGGCAAAAAACGAATAGGTGTTATAGAGGGTCCCGAAGAACTTTCGTTTTACTTCCAGGATCCCGTCCATATCGAACTTCAGGTTATCCCATGGATTCGCATTGGAGATCAAATACCAACGAGTGGCATCCGGACCATGTTCTTTTATGGTCTCAAAAGGATCTGCCGCATTACCCAGTCGCTTAGACATTTTCTTGCCATCCTTATCCAACACCAGGCCATTGGAAACTACATTCTTATATGCCACAGAATCAAATACCATAGTAGCTATGGCATGCAATGTATAGAACCACCCTCTGGTCTGATCAACTCCTTCAGCTATAAAGTCGGCCGGAAATGTCTTCCCCTCATCTATAAGGTCCTTATTCTCAAAGGGGTAATGCCATTGGGCATAAGGCATGGAGCCACTATCGAACCAAACATCAATAAGGTCCGATTCTCGTTTCATCGGCTTACCGGACGGAGAAATCAGCACAATAGCATCTACAACATTCTTGTGCAGGTCTATTTTATCGTAATTGGCTTCGTCCATATTCCCTGCCTCAAAAGAGGCAAATACATCTTCTGTCACAAGTCCGGCCTTAACGGCTTTCGATATCTCACTTTTAAGCTGGGCTAAAGAGCCTATGATCACTTCCTCTGTTCCATCATCTGTGCGCCAGATAGGAAGCGGAATTCCCCAAAACCGGGATCGAGATAAATTCCAATCATTCGCATTAACCAACCAATTCCCAAATCTTCCATCGCCGGTAGCCTTTGGTTTCCAATTGATGGTTTGATTAAGTTGGAACATTCTGTCCTTGATGTCTGTTACCTTGATAAACCACGAATCCAGGGGGTAATATAAAATAGGCTTATCTGTTCGCCAGCAATTTGGATAGCTGTGCAGGTATTTTTCTACTTTAAAGGCTTTATTCTCCTCCTTTAATCTGATGGCTATTTCAACATCAACAGATCTTTCCGGAGCTTCTCCTTCTTCATAGTATTCGTTCTTCACATATTTACCGGCCAGTTCCTTCATTTCTGGTCTGAACTTTCCTTGCAGGTCTACAAGGGGAACCGGATTTTGATATTGATCTAGCACCAACATTGGGGGCACCTCTGGTTTGGCCTGTTTTGCCACCATAGCATCATCTGCTCCAAAGGTAGGAGCCGTATGTACTATACCTGTTCCATCCTCAGTAGTAACAAAATCCCCGGCTATGACCCTAAACGCATCTTGTGGGTTTTCGTAGGGAAGTGCATACGGTAATAATTGCTCGTAACGTAAACCTACTAATTCCTTCCCCTTCACGTGTAGCAATATTCTGAATGGGATTTTTTTATCGTCTTTCTTATACTGATGTAGCTCTTGCTCCGAGGCTACTTCCTCATATTTTCCTTTGAATTGATCTCCTACAAGTGATTTTGCCAGGATAACATTCATGGGTTCAAAAGTGTATTGATTATATGTCTGCACCAGAACATAATTTATTTTTACACCTACAGTTAGTGCCGTATTTGATGGAAGTGTCCACGGAGTGGTGGTCCAGGCCAACAGGAAAATATCGCCATCTACTTCATTTAAGATTGATGGCAGGCTTTCTTTTTTTACCTTAAACTGTGCGGTTACTGTGGTATCTGTAATATCTTGATAGGTGCCGGGCTGATTCAACTCGTGAGAACTTAATCCGGTCCCTGCTTTAGGAGAGTATGGCTGTATGGAATAGCCTTTATACAATAGCCCTTTATCGTAGATCTGTTTCAGAAGCCACCAAACAGACTCCATGTATTTGGATTTATAGGTGATATATGGATCCTCCATATCTACCCAATACCCGATCTTTTCCGTCATAGAGTTCCAGACATCAGTATACCTCATTACCGCCTTTTTACAGGCAGCATTGTATTCTTCAATACTGATCTTAACTCCTATGTCCTCTTTGGTGATCCCCAGTTCCTTTTCAACACCCAATTCAATAGGGAGGCCATGCGTATCCCAGCCGGCCTTTCTTTTTACCTGATACCCTTTCATGGTCTTGTACCTTGGAAAAATATCCTTAATGGTACGGGCCATCACATGGTGTATCCCCGGCATACCATTTGCTGAAGGAGGACCTTCATAAAAAACATAGTTGGGTTTACCTTCCCGGGTGGAAATGCTTTTTTCAAAAATCTGATGGGTATTCCAAAATTGGAGGATCTCCTCTCCAATATTTGATAAATCCAATCCCTTGTATTCCTGAAACTTCATAACGCCTTTCCTTTGACCTATTTAAAGGTGGCAAAATTAGTGAATTTTAGCGAAAAACAGAGTGAATGGCGCACAAAAAAAGGCCCTTGAAAGGCCCTTTTAATATGGTCTATCAGATATTATTGCCTGGTTCCACTAATAGTAACATTGGCACTTATTTGTAATGCCGAAGTAACACTAATGGAGCCCAAATTGAGTCCGGTTGTAGATTCAGCTTCCAGCAAAGCATTGAAATAAAAGACGTCTCCATCTTTATTGTAAGATGCAAAGACCAATTCATAGTTTCCTTCTTCCAGAAAACTAAGATTATAGGAGCCATTTAATGAATTAACCACAGAACTGGTCACTGCATTCTTAAAAGTAACATTGCTGTCTCCTTGTCCATTGGTCTCAGTCTCGGCATCAAAGGTGCCTTCCTCATAGGCATACACTACAATCCTGTCTGAGGTGTTCTCTGCGTCATTGGCTGTACCATTTATCTCTCCGGTTGTTTCTTCATTCACTGCACGTATCCCGGCTGAGAGTTCGGACATCGATACAAATTCAAAATCAGATCCCATGGTTCCCTGTTCTTCTTTGATGGTCTTACGAAGATCAAAGTCGATGATCACTTCATTTACATTTGATGCAAAGACCTCAAAGGAATCTGTCACAGAAATACGATTTGTTGCTGCAGTGATCTGATCTTTAGCCCCATTGGCCATGGCAACATAGCAACCAGGAGATTGTCCATCTGCATCAGTCTCAAAATCGAGTACCAACTCAATGTTGGAATACGATCTGGCCGCGAGGTCCAGGTTTCCCAGGGTAGCGGTCTGCCCATTAACCAGGGCAGCCAGATTTACCGTGGTGGTCGTAAATCCTTCCAGGGATTTTCCATCTACTTTCACATCTGTGATAGTAACAAAAACACCCTCCACATTGGCATTGTCTATTGGTGCATCGGTGATTTTAAAGGTGGTATTATAGGATTCTCCTGTAATATCCGCCTCATTGTCATCCTTATTGCAGGAAACTGTTAAAAGAAATGTTGCTAAAACTAAGGTTGAAGTTTTAAAAAAATGTCTCATAAAATTTAAATTTTTATTTTGGTTAAACTTTCATCCATACAACAAAGTATACGTAATATACCCTTCTAAAAAATTGTTAAAATTTGTTAATATTCGTTAAACTGCATTCAAGGAGTTGCCCTGTTTTAATGGTGTTAGAGGCCTTTTACGCTTCTATGTCTCTGATTTTCAGAGTTGAAACAGCCCGGACCAAAAAGGATAAAAAAAAATTCGGATGTAATAAGAATTTTGGGCCTTTACTTAAAATTTATAGCCCATACCAAGAATTAGGTTGATCCCAGGAGCACTTATCCCGGAGGAATAAGATCTGTATCGTTGGTCTGTCATATTCTCCAAAGTAAGGGAGGCAGTAAGCCTTTCACTTAAGTTGTACTGGGAACGAAGATTGAGGGTATACCAGGAGGGAGCATATGGATCGCCATTGGCATTCAGGTCATATAGATAATCTTTGCTCCGTTCAGAAAAGGCCAGATCCTTATACGAGATCTCTCCGTTATAGTTGAGAAAAAGATCAGTTTTTAGTCTTGGAAGTATCCATATTAAATGAAGGTCCCCAAATGTAGGGGCTGCATGCCTGGCGGCCGATTCTTCCCCGCTATCGTCCTCTTCAATACCTTCCGTAATGGTTAGATTGGTGGTAAGCTGCAGCTCATTGCTCAGGAATACTTCGGCGCCAAACTCAAACCCATAGACATAAGCCTTTGCAGCATTTTGAATGGCTTGCACATTGCTTAATTCCCCGTTATAAAGGATCTCTCTTTCGCCGTTAAAAGTAAAATCTCTTCGTACAAGCGCATCTACCAGATAGGTATAGAACGCAGCCCCGCGTATCACAGCTTTATCTTTGAAGTTCTTCTTTACACCGGCTTCTATATTGTATGCATACTCCGGCTCTAACTGTGTATTTGGTACTACTACAGATCCCGGTTCCGAATCAAACACCTTACCTATATCATCTATATTGGGTGCTCTAAAACCGGTAGATCCGTTCAGAGTAAATTGAAGGGATTGATTGGGAAACCAGCTTAACCCCAGACTGCCTGTTAAAGCACCATTATTCAGGGTAGTATTTGCAAAAGGAAAGGTGTAGAAAGTAGTGTCAAAAACAGCATCGATCCAGACATGACTATACCTAATGCCAGACAGTAACGTTAGATTGGGCTTTGCTTTGTATTCTGCATTAATATAGCCTGCCAGGGTTTGCCAACTGGCACCATCTGGGTAGCGAGAGGCCGCCCTGTTCTGAGAACCGGTCTCAATATTTTGTTGACTACCCTCTGAATGAACCTTATTATATATGTATTCTCCTCCGTAATACAGCCTAAGGTTACCCATCTTTTTATTCTCAAAATCTATATTGGTGGAGAGGGCATCTACTTTTTCTCTCGTTTTATTTAGAATAGCATCCTGAAAATCTCTGTCGTTCCTGCTTTCTTCAAAAAATTGATAGGCTGTGGTAAGTTTTACTCCATCATAAAATTTATTTCGAGCCTTATTATAAACCTGAAGATTCCCCATAAACCATTTTTGAGGGCCGTAGTACCATTCTGCAGAACGCAATCCGGACCCGTCACTGGCAGGTCTAATTAAACGGTCATATCTCGAATATGAGGAAGTTTCTGAGAAATAAAGTCCGAGATCGTATTGCCAATTGTTAGAAGGTTTATGGGATATCTTTTGTAATAGATTGATCTGGTCATATGCTGTTGGAACCTGATTCCTTGGCTTTTCATTGAAAATCAAAACATCCGTGTCATCTTGTCGTTCTACCAGGGTATTTCTCAAATATCGATCGGGGCCATGACTCCCCATTTTTAGGTCATCAAAGTTATTGTAGGTAAGACTGCTTAAAAATGCCCATTTCCCGGAAGCAATGTTCACATCTGCGTGAAAAGTGTTTTCGTTATTAGCAGAAGCATAACGCGCATTGGCATTCCCGGAGACAACCACAGAATCTCTTCGCAAGAAATGCGGTTTTAGAGTGAGAAAATTCATGACCCCACCAATGGCATCACTCCCGTATATTACAGATCCCGGACCAAAAATTACTTCCGTATTCTTTATGGTAAATGGGTCTATAGAAATAACATTTTGGATATTCCCACCTCTAAAAATGGCATTGTTCATTCGTACTCCATCTACGGATAATACCAGTCTATTTGTAGCAAATCCTCGGATCATAGGACTTCCCCCACCAAGCTGACTTTTCTGAATAAATACCTGCCCACTATTCTGTAAGAGATCGGCTGCGGTCTGCGGATTGGTAAACGAAATAGTTTGCGCACTGATGGATGAGATCTTCTGAGGAATGTCTTTTTTCTGTTGTTCCCATTTTGAGATAGACATGACCACCTCATCTAACTGTTCTGTTTGTGGCATCAGAAAAATACGTTTCCCTCGCTTAAGAAGTTGATTCTTGGTTACCGTTCTTGCCTGATACCCAATATGTCTAATAGTGATACGTTCTGTTCCGTTGAATTTTAAAAGATCACAGACTCCATTAAAATCCGTCAAGGCTGTTCTCGACTTATTTGAATTATAGAGCACTGCATTGACGATGGGCTGTCTTGTATCCGCATCCAATACAGTTATTTCTTGTGACCATCCACCAGAAACAATAAAAAAACATCCTAAAAAGAAAAATAAGCGCATGCTTAGCTAAAAACTTCGTTCAATACTGCCAGGGACCTGGGTTTTCTAAAACCGTGCAAATGTAATTCAAAATAAAGGACAATCTTTTGTAACAGTGCCTGCCTCTCTTCTTTCTCTATCCTGATCGTATGGATTGCATCAAAATTTATGCCTAAGAGGGCTGTAAAATGGTCTAATTCACCACCTGTTAACATTGGATAGAGTCCGGGACGTGCAATAAACTGTCCATTCTGCAGGTCGAAGTAGGCAGATCTTCCTGTAGAAATTTCCGGGTAAAAGCCAAAATACTTTGTAAGTTCTAATAAGAAATACAGATGAAAATTTGCGATCTGATCATGAGTATCCAGCCATTGGAAGGCTGCTTCCAGATAACTAAATAAGCCTTCATTCCTCTCTTCTTCATGGATACTATTCCCCAACATCTCCGACAGAAAAAAAGCAACGGCATTCTTGGTGACATTGGTATGCAAGGTTTGATAAGGATAGGTGCTTTTCACTTCCTGCAGGCGCTCCATATTGCCCTTGTTCCTGTGTATTGCCACGATCTCCAATTGCATTAAAGGCTGGAAATAAGCAACTTTAAGCTTTCCTTTCTTAGAACCCAATATGCCCTTTAACAGGTAGGTTTTAAGTCCGTCAGATTCAGTAAATGCCTTAACGATAATACTTGTATCCCCGTATTTAAGGTAAGATAGTACGATCGCCCTGGTTGTTACGCGCATAGGTCTTTGGTTGGGAACCAAAGATACCAAAAAACCCCCTGAGGAATGCTCAGAGGGCTTTGATGATTTATTGGATGTCTCTTAAATAACACCTTGGGCTAACATGGCATCAGCTACTTTTACAAAGCCGGCAATATTGGCTCCTTTTACATAGTTACAATAACCGTCCTTATCTTTTCCATACTCAATACAAGAGTCGTGAATGTCTTCCATAATCCCTTTTAAACGCTCGTCTACTTCTTCGCGTGTCCAACTGATACGCAAAGAGTTCTGCGACATTTCCAGACCGGAAGTAGCAACTCCACCTGCATTAGATGCTTTCCCGGGTGCAAATAAGATCCTAGCTTCATGAAAAGCATGGATCGCATCGGGCATAGAAGGCATATTGGCCCCCTCGGCCACACAAATACATCCGTTCTTTATCAAGGATTTGGCGCCATCACCATCTAATTCATTCTGAGTAGCACATGGTAAAGCAATTTCACAAGGAACATCCCATGGAGTTTTGCCTTTATGATAGCTGGCCGACTTGTATTTGCTTACATACTCTGAGATACGACCTCTTTTATTATTCTTAAGGTCCATTACAAAGTCTAGTTTTTCTGCCGTAATTCCGTCTTTATCATAGATGTAGCCACCAGAATCTGATAATGTAACAACCTTACCTCCCATTTGAATGACCTTCTCAGCAGCGAATTGTGCCACGTTCCCTGACCCGGAGATGACTACTGTTTTACCTTTTATATCTTTATTAATGGTCTTCAACATGCTCTGGGCAAAATATACCGTTCCATAGCCAGTTGCTTCTGGTCTTATCTTGGATCCACCCCAGGAAAGTCCTTTTCCTGTAAGCACCCCTGTAAATTCATTTCGGATTTTTTTATACATCCCGAACAGGAATCCGATCTCACGGGCACCAACACCAATATCACCGGCAGGTACATCCGTATTTGGACCAATATGCCGGCAAAGTTCCAACATAAAGGCATGGCAAAAACGCATTACCTCATCATCCGATTTTCCTTTCGGATCAAAGTCGGATCCACCTTTACCGCCACCCATAGGCAAGGTTGTTAAACTATTCTTGAACACTTGTTCAAAGGCGAGGAATTTCAGGATACTTGCATTCACAGAAGGATGGAAGCGCAATCCTCCTTTATATGGTCCTATGGCCGAGTTCATTTGAATTCGGTATCCGCGATTTACATGTATATCCCCATCATCATCTACCCAGGCAACCCTAAATGAAAGCAGGCGCTCTGGCTCTACCATTCTCAACAAGATGTTCTTCCCACTATAAATTTCGTGTTCAGCAATGTACGGGATCACAGTTTCTGCAACTTCCTGTACTGCCTGGATAAATTCCGGTTCGTGACCATTTCTCATCGTCACCTCATCCATAAAGGCTTTAATTTTTGCTTCCATATGTTCTTACTTAATTTAGGCTGTTGTTAAATTATCAATATTCGGGCAAAATTATGGTATTTAAATAATTTATCGATCTTTTTTTGGCAATTTGATAAAATACTTATCCTATGGCCTGTTCAAGATCCGCAATTAGGTCATTTACATCTTCGATCCCAACGCTCAGCCGGATAAGAGAATCTACCACGCCACTCTTTTCCCGCTCCTCTTTTGGGATACTGGCATGGGTCATGCTGGCAGGATGCCCGGCAAGACTTTCTACACCTCCCAGCGATTCTGCCAGGGTAAAGACCTGTAGTTTTTCAACAATTTGCACTGCTTCCTTGAAGTTACTCCCTTTGGGAATAAAGGAGATCATACCGCCAAAATCACTCATCTGACTTTTAGCCACCTCGTGGTTGGGGTGTTCCTCAAATCCGGGCCAGTACACTTTTTCTATTTTTGGATGCTTCCTTAAATAATGGGCTATGGCCTCTCCATTTTCACAATGCCGTTGCATACGTACATGCAAGGTTTTGATGCCTCTTAGAACCAGGAAACTATCCATAGGTCCACAAACAGCTCCACTCGCATTTTGAATAAAATACAGTTTATCCGCCAATTCCTTATCGCTCACCACAAGAGCACCTACTACGACATCACTGTGCCCTCCCAGATATTTAGTAGCAGAATGCATTACGATGTCTGCACCTAACTCTAAAGGTCTTTGTAGATATGGTGTGGCAAAAGTATTGTCTACTGCAAGAAGTAGTTTATGCTTTGCAGCCAATTGAGCTACGGCTTTAATGTTGATCACATTCATCATTGGGTTGGTAGGCGTTTCTACCCAAAGTAATTTTGTGTTCTTGTTGATCTTTTCTTCTATCCTGGCTATTTCTCCCATACCAATAAAGTGAAAGGTGATGCCAAATTTCTCAAAGACCTGCTTAAACAGCCGGTAACTACCCCCGTAAAGATCATTAGTAGATATAACCTCATCTCCCGGAGAAAGTAATTTTATCACGGCATCTATGGCAGCCAGGCCACTGGCAAATGCAAGGCCGTATTGTCCGCTCTCAATACTCGCCAAAGAACGCTCCAAAGCTGTTCTGGTGGGATTGGCACTGCGAGAATATTCATATCCTTTATGGCTACCCGGAGTGGTCTGGGCATAGGTTGAGGTTTGATAAATTGGAGGCATTACGGCGCCATAAGCGGCATCGGGTTCCTGGCCTCCGTGAATGGTCTTACTATTGAATTTTAATAGGTGTTTGCTCATGATCTTAGAATAGACTCACAAAGATATTGTTCTGAACCGGATTACGCCAATGCTTTCTCAAGGATAAAATCATTCCTTCTTTAAAAAGGAAACTCATAGGATAAAAATGTAGTTTTGTAATACCTATTTATATACATATGAAAATTTCCCCGTTCGCTTGGATCCTCCTGATCCTTTTTATCGTGACAGCATGTGAAGAAGAGACAACGCTAGTTATGGAACCTGTTGTCTTTAACAATTCTCCTTGTGCTACCTGTCCAAATGTTTCTATTCAATATCCAAAGGCCCTGGAAGATACTAAACTTAGTAGGGCCATCAATACCGCAATAGAAGAAGAGATCATAGGCCTACTGACCTTTGCGGATAGTCTGGAAGTTACCAATATGGAAGAGGCCATTGCATCCTTTACCCAAGGGTATGCCGAGCTAAAAGAGGTATATCCCGATGAGACCATCCCCTGGGAGGCAAATATACAAGCAGAGGTTTCTTTCGAGAATAAACGGGTGCTTTCCATAAAGTTAGATTCCTATCTTTTTACGGGAGGGGCACATGGATATGCGGCTACACGATTCCTGAACTTCGATATAAATAAAGGCCAAGAAATAGACACTCAGGCGCTCTTTAAAGACCTGCTTGCCTTTCGCTCCTATGCAGAATCAAAGTTTCGTGATCAAGAAGAGATCCCAGAAGAAGCAGCTATCAACAGTACCGGATTTATGTTTGAACTTGATACATTCTATTTACCGGAAAATATTGGTCTTACCCCCAAAGGCATACTCTTGCTCTACAACCAATATGAGGTAGCTTCTTATGCAGATGGTCAAATAGAACTCCTTATCCCGTTTAGAGAAGCAAAGAAATTTGTCACCCCTGGGATGAAATTATAAGATCAGGCAGATGCTAACATCTTTTTTTGAATAGCCTTTACGGTCCCCATGTGCAGTCCCATATGAAAGATATTGAAGGCAATGGCATCCTCTACATTGTTAAGGGTCACTTTGGCACTAGTGGTATAGGGCGTATATTCCTTAAAAATTCCCTTTTCGTAATCTTCTTTGGTCCACCTTGGCGTGGCAAGCAAGGCTTCAGCAACTTGTTGTATTTCTTCCTCTGAAACATCGTTCTCCGGAAAGGTTCCCTTGCTGTACTTTTTGACCAATGCCCAGTCCAGGCGTGTTTGAAGTTTACTTAATTTGTACACCAATAATTGCTGGGTTACCAATACATGGCTAATGTTCCAGAAAATGTTGTTATTATAATTCTCCGGGATCATTAAAAGGTGTTCCTTAGTTGTAGTAGTAAGAATGCTATTGAAGTTGGCATGTATTTTTTCTGTAATATCAAACAGTTTTTCCATGGAGTAGTTTTATATAAAAATATAATAATTGGGTTTAAATAAGTTTCTTTGTGCCAGGATATTCTTCAAGAACTCATAAACGTCAGATATGAAAGGCACCATATACTACCTCAGCAGCTGTGACACCTGTAAAAGGATCCTAAAAGAACTGGCCCCAACAAAAGAAATAACCTTAGTGGACATTAAGAGTTCTCCACTAACGAAAGTACAACTCGATACCCTTAAAGCGAAAGCCGGAAGCTATGAGGCCCTGTTTAGTAAACGAGCACGACTCTATAAAGAGCAAAACTTAAAAGAAAAAACACTAAAAGAAGCAGATTACCGCAGCTTATTATTGGAGCACTATACTTTTTTAAAGAGACCTGTAATGGTTATAGGTGAGGAGATCTTCATTGGAAATACCAAGAATGTGGTGGCAGCCGCAAAAGAGGCCCTCCACCCTTGAACAAGCGAACACTGGCCATACTGGCTGCTCTGGGGGCAACCACCATATATGGTTTAAACCATACCATCGCTAAAGGCGTTATGCCTATGCATGTAAAACCTTTTGGTTTTATCATGATCCGCGTATTGGGTGCAACTGCACTTTTTTGGGGAATTTCCTTTCTAGGACCAAAGGAAAAGATTGAAAGGAAAGATTGGGGCCGACTTATCATGTGCGCGCTATTTGGAATGGCGATCAATATGCTGGCATTTTTTAAAGGCCTGGATCTTTCTACCCCGATCAATAGTTCTGTGTTGATTACTACTACCCCTATTATTGTAGTGATATTATCTGCTTTTCTGATCAAGGAAAAAATACGGTTGATAAAAGGATTAGGTATTGCCATAGGACTCATGGGTGCATTAGGTCTAATCATCTATGGACAGGAAATAAGGCAAGACGCCCCAAATATTCCTTTAGGAAATACCCTCTTCCTGCTAAATTCTCTTTTTTTTGGGCTTTACCTTATCCTTACCAAGAAATTGGTAGAAAAATACCATCCCTTTACACTAATGAAATGGCTTTTCCTGATCGGGATCTTTTTAAACCTCCCAATTGCACTGCCAGAATTCCTAGAGATCTCCTGGAGCACACTCCCGGCAGATGCCCTCTGGAAAATAGGATTTGTTGTCCTGGGAACAACCTTTTGTACTTATCTTTTTAACGCCTATGCCCTTACCCAGCTAAAAGCTTCTACGGTAAGTGTCTTTATCTATGTACAGCCGTTCGTGGGTATCATTTTTGCAGTTCTTATGGGTAAAGATCAATTGAGCCCTGTAAAGATCATTGCAGCTTGTTTGGTCTTTCTTGGTGTTTATCTGGTTAGTAAAAAGTCTAGACCAGATCCTTTGGAAACTTCTTGAATCTTCTAGTATCTTCTTTGGTGAGCACCCTGAAATCACTCGCTTTTTCAACACCTAAAATACCCTCCAGCAATATGCCTTGCAGCGGCATAAGTTTACGGGTTTCCCAACTCATCCAAGAGCCCATAAGCTCACAGCGTGCTACATTCTTCCCGCCGCCATCATAAAAATTTTGATGAAATTCAAAGAACATCCCGTCCTCACTAAGACCTTTAACTTCTACCGATACCTTTACAGTACTGCCCGGGAGGACCTCCTTAAAATAATACATATGCTCATAAAAAACTACTGGACCTATGCGATGCTCAATAAGGCTTCTATGATCAAACCCCAGTGTTGACAAATAGGACATACGGGCATGGGTCATTAAATTGGTATATGAACTATTCCCCAAATGTAAATTGGCATCAAGATCGCTCCAGCGAATTTCAAATTCTTTAAAATAGGGCATGGTATCTTCGTTTAATTAGTCTACAAAAGTACTACCGTTTTAAAATTACTACCTACTGATTGCAAAAAATTAATTCCTATTTTTAGCCCTAAATTTTTAAGCATGGAATCTAAACCCTCATTTATAAAAGAATTATCGCTCCCCGCAATAGCAGCTCCAATGTTTCTTATTTCAGGTCCACAATTGGTCATAGAATGTTGTAAGAATGGTATTGTGGGTACCTTTCCGGCCCTCAACCAACGCAGCAGTGAGGGTTTTGAAGAGTGGATAGTTGAGATCAAAGAAGCGCTTTCCTCATATGAAAAGGAAACCGGTAAAAAGTGCGCGCCATTTGGAGTAAACCTTATTGTTCATCCAACAAATCCGCGTTTGGAAGCAGATCTAAAGCTTTGTATTAAACACAAAGTGCCAATCATCATTACCTCTCTGGGTGCCGTATCGCAAGTGGTCAATGCTATTCACAGTTATGGCGGACTGGTCTTTCACGATGTCATTAAAAAGCGTCATGCACAAAAAGCGGCTGAAGCCGGAGTAGACGGACTCATTTTAGTGGCTGCGGGAGCAGGAGGACATGCCGGAACCATCAACCCAATGTCATTGGTAGCAGAGGTTAAAAAGTTTTTTAAAAAAACTATCATTCTGTCTGGTTGTATATCTACGGGACGAGACATTGCTTCAGCTATGCAAATAGGTGCCGATCTAGCCTATATGGGAACACGCTTTATAAACACAAAAGAAAGCAAGGCGCCGGAAGAATATCGACAAATGATCATTAACTCAAGTGCCAGTGATGTTGTATACACGGCTGCTATTTCAGGCGTGCATGCCAATTTCCTGGGAGCTAGCCTCAAGGCTGCAGGCATCACCGAAGCCGACCTTAAAAAGGATACTAAAATAGATTTTGGGAAGGAGTTAGATACCGAGGCTAAGGCATGGAAAACCATCTGGTCTGCCGGACAAGGTGTGACAACCGTAGAAGATGTATTGTCTGTAGCGGACCTGGTAGCACACTTAAAAAATGAATTTAAAGCCTCCATTGAGGAACAGGCGGCCCTATTAAATACATATCCTAAATAACTTCCGGATAACTCAGTAAAATAATGTCTGTACTTCCTTCCGATTACAACCCTCCTTTACTCTTTAAGAGTGGACATGTATCTACCGTATATTATGGTCTGTTTCGAAAGATACATGATCTGGAACAAGAACGAGAACGACTGGAATTGTCCGATGGAGATTTTATGGATCTGGACTGGAGTTATGCCAATAAGCCTGCTACCAAAGTAGTGATATTGCTTCACGGCCTTGAAGGCCATGGACAACGCCCATATATTACAGGAAGTGCCAAATATTTTAATAACGCAGGTTATGATTGCTGTGCTGTAAATTTCAGAGGTTGCAGCGGAGAACCTAACAGGCTTTACAAATCTTACCATTCCGGAGCTACAAAAGATCTGGAGGCCGTAGTGAAACATCTTCTAACTACTAAAGATTACAAAGAACTATATATCAAAGGTTTTAGTCTGGGCGGCAACATGGTCTTAAAATACGCCGGAGAAGGAAGGGAGATCCCTAAGGAAATAAAGGGCATAGTAGCGGTGTCTGCTCCATGTGATCTGTACAGTTCATTACGCGCATTGATGACCTGGGAGAACATTCCCTACGCCCGCCGGTTTCGAAAACACTTAGTGGCCAAACTGAAGGCTAAACAACCCAGGTTTCCGGACTTGTTGCCAAATAGTGAGATCGGCAGGATCAAAACACTTAAAGATTTTGACGATGTGTACACCAGTAGAGCACATGGTTTTGCGGATGCTCTGGATTATTACGCTCAATGCAGTTCGCTTCAATTCTTATCAAATATTAAGATCCCAAGTCTAATTATCAATGCCCAAAATGATTCTTTTTTAGGACCGGAATGTTATCCATACAAAGAGGCAAAGGCCAATAAAAATCTCTTTTTGGAGGTGCCTAGTTATGGGGGACATGTGGGCTTTTATGATGCACAGAACATTGCATACACTGAAAAAAGAGCGTTAAAATTCCTAGAGGAAAAATAGCAAGGCGCTATTTTCTTATATTAGTGGCTCGTAAAACAACTAACAAATGAAAAAATTACTGCTAATAGCAGCCTTAGGAAGTTTTGTACTAAGCTGTGGCGAGAAAAAAGAAGAAAAAAAAGAAGGGTTTGAAATGAGCCGTACCAAGACGGTAGAAACTAAAACCAACACCTCTGAAGGAGTGCCAGTAGATATGAACAACAAAGGAGTAGGGCCCATTACTTCCCTTTCCTTTGATGAGGAGATCAATACTGAGATGGCTGCTGCCGGAGAAGCTAAATACACTGCGATTTGCACGGCCTGCCATATGGCCAACCAGCGAATGATAGGGCCCGCTTTGAGTGGCGTATACGAACGCCGCAGTCCGGAATGGGTAATGAACATGATATTAAACCCGGATGGAATGTTACGTGAAGATCCTATTGCCAAAGCGCTATTAAAAGAATACAACAATGCTATTATGCTGGACCAAAATCTAAGTGAGGAAGACGCCCGGGCGGTGGCAGAATACTTGCGTACGCTTTAACTAAGAAATATTTAATATTACAAGAAGTGCTTTAATCGAGGGACTTTCCTTTAGATTTAAGCACTTTTAGTATCTAATACACACCTTGTATCCCATCTATATGACATTCGAAGACCTTAATCTTATCCCTCCCATCCTTAAAGCACTGAAGGATGTGAACTATACTACGCCAACTGACATACAGGCAAGCGCCATCCCACTGGTCCTCAACAGGGAAGATGTAATAGGCAGTGCACAAACCGGAACCGGAAAAACGGCTGCTTTTGGCATTCCCATGCTACAGCATTTATACAATGATCAGCAAAACCAAAGCGGGAAACGCAAAGTACAGGCCCTTATCGTGACTCCTACCCGGGAACTAGCCATACAGATTGGGGAAAGTTTTACAACATATGGGAAGTACACCGGCATTAAGAATACAGTGATCTTTGGAGGTGTTTCCCAGGGTTCTCAAACTAATGCCTTACGCAGTGGGGTAGATATTTTGGTAGCCACTCCGGGCCGATTGCTCGATTTAATGAACCAGGGATTTATCTCTTTACGAGACGTCAAATATTTTGTGTTGGATGAAGCAGATAGAATGCTCGACATGGGTTTTATTCATGACATTAAGAAGATCATAGCTAAATTACCCAGGGAAAGGCAGTCCTTATTTTTCTCTGCTACCATGCCTAAAAGTATTGTGACCTTATCTAATCAGATTTTAAGGAATCCCAAGAAGGTGGCAGTGAGTCCGGTTTCTTCAACCGCCGAAACCATTCAGCAGTATTTATACACAACAAACAAAGGGCACAAAAATGATTTGCTCTTACACATCCTTCAAAACTCTGATCTGGAACAAGTATTACTTTTTTCCAGGACCAAACACGGGGCAGACAAGATCGTAAGGAACCTTCACAAGAAAAAGATAGAAGCGGCTGCTATCCACGGAAACAAGTCTCAAAACCAGCGTCAAAAGGCACTCAAGGATTTTAAAGACGGAAAAAAAAGAGTATTGGTAGCAACAGATATTGCAGCTCGTGGTATCGATATTGACAAGCTTCGTTATGTAATAAACTATGACATTCCCAATGAGCCGGAAACCTATGTACACAGAATTGGCCGTTGCGGACGTGCCGGTGAAGAGGGCATTTCTATTTCTATTTGTGAACCGGAAGAAAACGCATATATCACCGATATAGAAAAACTTACCCGTCAGAAGATCGAAATCGTCAGGGACCATCCCTTCCCTCAGACCGACCGACCAATGAATGCCTCCGAAAAGAAAGAAAAAGAGAAGGAAAAGCAACGGAGGAAACAAGAATTTTTTGCCAATCGGAATAAAAAAAGAGGCCAACAAAACCCCGGTTTCCGAAGGAAGAAAAGATAACTGTCTTTCTGAGAAATGAACTATCGAATACATTCAAAATAATGAAGAATATTGGTTTAGCACTTGGGGGAGGCGCTGTACTTGGAGCTGCGCATATAGGCGTCCTAAAGGCCATTAAGGAAAAGGGGGTCGAAATAAAATTTATTACCGGTACCAGTATAGGTGCTTTTGTAGCGGCTTTATATGCTTTTGGTAAGGATTGGAGTGAAATTAGCGATATAACCTCAGAGCTAAAATGGATGGATATTACCAGTATATCGCTATCCCGCTTTAGTTTGCTTTCCAATGAGAAATTTGGTGCGCTGCTCGTAGAACATATAGGGGATAAAAATATAGAGGAATCCATGATCCCCCTGGCTATTATTGCTACTGATGCTACCAGTGGGGAGAAAGTGATATTAAAAAGCGGATCTGTCGCCAATGCCGTAATGGCCAGCACTTGTATTCCCGGGATATTTAAGCCTGTTGAAATAGATGGTAAAATGCTTATTGATGGCGGTATCGTAGAAAATGTGCCAATAAATACATTGAAAAAATTAGGAGCCAAATATATAATAGGAGTTGATCTAAATGCCAACCACAATTACCAGAAGCCTGGTAATATTCTGGATGTACTGATGAACAGTTTTCATTTTATAATGCAACAGGCTGCAAAATTACAGACAGAAGATGCTGATCTTTTGATCAAACCCGATTTGTCTTCTTTTGATAGAACCGATACAAAGCAGATAGAAGGATTAATGAAAAAAGGATATGAGGACACTATTAGATTCTTGGAGAAAACTAATTTGAACAAAAAAGAGAGTTGGATTGGTGCAATTTTGAATACTATTCGACATAAACTTGGAATATGAAAAAAGTAATCTACTGTACCGCCTTATTATGTGTTTTTGTATTAAAAACAAACGCTCAAACTTCCAAAGATATTTATACTGAAAAAGTACAATCTTTGGATAGTACTCTTTCAGCTCTCTATACAGTGATTTCCGGAGAAAAAGGAGAAGAACGGGATTGGCAATTGTTTAGCTTTTTGTTCCATCCAGATGCCAAATTAATTCCTTCAGGGAAAAATGAAGCAGGTATCTACGGAGCACGGTATATGACCCCCGAAGATTATGTTCAGGGATCGGGGAAATGGCTTGTAGAAAATGGATTTTTTGAAAAGGAAATTCACAGGTCCGTCCATACTTTTGGAAACATTTCACAAGTATTCAGCACCTATGAGTCGTTCCGAAGTGAGGCCGACACTGTGCCATTTATGCGTGGTATTAACAGCATTCAACTACTAAATAATGGTGAACGATGGTGGATCATAAATATCTACTGGACACAGGAATCTGAGGAGAACCCTATTCCCAAAGAATTTTTGCCTGATAATAAATAAGAGCAACCCATCCAAGACATGAAGAATTACTTCTGTAATGTTCTCATATACATTACCCTTGAATTAATCGATTGAATTCACTATCTTCTTTGGTCTAATTTGTCCTTGTATCTAAAAGATATAAGTACTTTTAAGAACAATTTCTAACCTCTTTTAAAAATGAATAAAATGAAAAAAGTAAGCCTTTTTGTAATGATTTGTATGTTATCATTTGGTGTGTTATCTACAGCCCATGCTGCTGACAAAAATCCTGCTCCGGAGCCCAAAGAAATCCCGGCAGAAGTAAAAATTATGCTGAATCGCTTGGAAGAAATTAAGGAACTGGACAGATCTGATCTGGATCGATTTGAGAGAAAAGCGCTGCGAAAAGAAGTTAGGGCCATAAAAACCCAATTGCGAACCACCGGAAATGGCATCTATATTTCAGCAGGTGCCCTTATTATTATTTTACTCTTAATAATTATACTATAGTAGTTAGATGACTTTTCATCTCTTCAACATACCTAAAAACCTCAGCAAAAGCTGAGGTTTTAATTTTATTGAGGAAGCCCGCCAATAGGTAGGAACCTAGTTTTTAGATTTTAGTAATACAATGCCACCAATAACACAGAGGATTGCGCCCCCCATATATAAATAAGAGGTGGTCTTTTGCTGACTATCTTCAGCCTTAAGTTCAATTCCTACTACGTCAACAGACGCCGTACTTCCCGAAAACATATCTATTCCAACATATCCCAAATAAATAGCCAGAACAATAAGGGCAGTCCCGATAATTTTTTTCATAATATATTCTTTTAAATAGTGAGTTTATAATGGTTTTCTTCCAGATATTATATTATACAAGATCGTTATGATAGCCACCACCAATAAAATATGGATGAGATTACTGGTAGCCAAACCTTCGACAATACCCAAAAGTACAAGCAACCAAATACCGATACAAATTACAGCAACTAACCAAAGAAGATTTCTCATAATGTTATAATTTACTAAGGAAGATAATAAAAAATGTGTAAGAAAAATGAAATTTATAGTAAGGTAATTCATATGTGACTAGTTAATACAATCAACGGAACTAGATACGTCTACAACTTTGATATTGTAGGTCAATGTGCTGGACCAATCGTATTATATCCCTTTTAAAATTCATATCTTTCTACTAATTACACTAACATATAAGATTTTATTATGGCAAAAGGACAAGATTCGAAGAAGAATGTAAAAAAAGAACCTTTAAAAACTGCAAAAGAGAAAAAGGCGGAAAAGCGATTAAAAAAATTAAAAAAAATGTAAAAATGTATCTCCTTCTTAAAAGAAGGAGATTTCAAGCCTTAATTTTAGTTCACACAACAACACTTATGAATAAATTTCTATGCATGCTTTTTACATGCTGTATTATCGCTTCTTCTTTTTCTCAACAAGACAAACGACTAAACGGGGTAGACAAAGAGCTTAATGCCATTTTGGAAGCTACCAAAGCACCAGGGTTTTCTGTTGCTGTTGTAGAAGGAGATAAAATTATTTTTGCAAAAGGGTACGGTTACCGTGATCTTGAAAACAAAGTGCCTGCAGATGCCAATACGCTCTACGCCATAGGCTCTAGCACCAAGGCCTTTACCTCAGCTATCCTGGGGCAATTACGGCAGGAAGAAAAATTAACCTTTGATGACAGTCCTATAAAGCATATCCCGGAAATGCGATTTTATAATGACGAGATGAATAACGGGATCATACTAAAAGACCTGATGAGTCATCGTACCGGGCTGCCACGTCACGACTTTTCATGGTACCTCTTCCCCACTGATCACAGAGACAGTCTTATGATGCGGATAGAACACCAGGAACCTTTTACCGGGGTGCGGAAACAATGGTATTACAACAATTTTATGTTCCTGGCACAGGGCGTCATCGCAGAAAAGATCACCGGGAAATCCTGGGAAGATAATATTGAAGAACGCTTTCTTAAACCCCTTGGGATGAATCGCTCTAACACCCGTATTCAGGAAATGAAAGAAAGTACGAATGCGGCTTATGGTTACGAGCTGAAGAATGACAGCATCATAAGTAAAATGGATTATTATGACATTGCTGCTATGAGTCCGGCCGGGAGTATCAACAGCAGTGTAAATGACATGACCAAATGGGTAAGGACCTGGATAAATAAAGGGAAGAATGGTGATAAACAGATCATCCCTGAATCTTATCTGAAAGAGGCTATCAGCTCCCAAATGGTTGTCACCGGAGGGCTGCCAGACGAAGAGTTTCCGGATATGCATATGGCCAATTATGGTTATGGCTGGTTCCTGGCTTCCTACAGAGGGCACTACCGGGTAGAACACGGAGGCAATATTGACGGCTTTTCGGCTAGCGTAGCATTTTTTCCTTCAGATAGTTTGGGGATTGTGGTACTGGCCAACCAAAATGGGTCAGCTGTTCCGGGCCTGGTGCGTAATACGATGGCAGACCGCTTCCTTAAAGAGGAGAAAACTAACTGGGCAAAGGTCTACCAAGACCGACAAGAAAAAGCAAAAAAAGCAGAAGCAGAAGCGAAGGCAAATGAAGCTTCCAATGCTATAAAAGGCACCAGGCCTTCACATATTTTACAACAGTATGCCGGAAAATATGATAATCCGGGGTATGGGTCCTTTCAAATAGACAATAAGAACGACTCGCTGATCGCCGTCTTTAAACTTAATTCTTATTATTTAAAGCATGTGCATTACGATGTATTTGAACCTTTTGAAATAACAGAAACGGGAATTGATACTACCGGAACCGGCCCGTTAAGATTTAACTTTAGTGCCAATGACGGGGGTGATATTTCGGACGTAAAAATGAAAGTAGAAGGGGCCCTGCAAGATCCCATTGTATTTAAACATACCCCTACCACCATAGAGGTAGATAAGGCTACCCTGGAAACGTATGTAGGCGATTATGAACTGGCAGGAACCATCATTAAAGTGTACATCAAAAACGAAGACGTCTTATACCTATTTGTGGCCGGACAACCGGAATACGAGTTATTAGCGACCGCCAAACACAAATTTTCCTTTAAGATCCTGGAAGGCTTTAAGGTAGAATTTCTGGAATCAGAAGACGGCTCTATCAATGAAGTGATGCTGATACAACCCAATGGTACATTTAAAGCAAGTCGGAAATTAAAATAGGAATCGGTATAGCCGATCAGAGAATGCAAAGGGCGTTGTAATCCAAAAAGTTTCTGTTTTATAAAGGCCTAACACGCCCCAGGGTGGTTGACAGAGCCAGGAGAAAAATGGAACTCCAGTAGGTTGCCAAAATGAGCACTCCGTCCCAACGAAATGGTGCTTTAAATTTTGACCAGGCCAAGAGTGCATCTGAAGTTATAAATAAGAGTACGGCTACAAAGATCAATGTATATGGAAGTTCGTTTTTCCAGACACGAAGACCGATCCCCTGCCAGCCCATAAACAAAATAACAATAAAGTAGATCAGCACAGGGATTATAAGGCCCTGAAGCCCATTGTACAGCACCCAGTAATAAGGTATGCCAAATACTAGTAATAGAATTAATGGGATCCAATAATATTTGATTCCTCCAAGACTTATAAAACTCATACTAAAGCATAGGTGAGCAATTAAAAAAGCAAGCAGACCCCAGATAAAGTATGCCTCCTTTAAAAGCAATGTATCTCCTGCCAAACAAAAAACCAATGCAATAACTACCCATGTATAGAACTTGTTTTTCCTGATACCGAAAATAACGGTGAAAAGAAGTATCAAAATGGTCGTCAGTGGTTTTAGAACCACGAAGAGTCTGTCATTACCTATGGCATTAAAAAAAATAGCTAAAAATGCCACAAACAGCACTATTGTGCTTAAAAAGAGCTTTAAATTTTTTTGTTGTGCTATTTGCATACAGGGAAATATAGGTAAATTTATGGAACCCCTTTGTTGTAGAACCCTTTTAGAAAAGGAAATTATATATATGTGAGTTACAGAATTTACGTCATAGAATTGTCTAAACGCGTCTTTACCGAAAATTCAAAATTTAGGGCCGCCAACCCACAATTTAATGGTGTTTTGGAGTGCCTGTATGTTGGCATGACCAGTAAGACACCTAAGGAGCGTTTTAAGCAGCATAAGACAGGTTTTAGGAATAAAAAAGGCCATAAACTGTCTTCCAACATTGTACAAAAATACGGTACCTACCTCCGTCCCAGTCTTTATAACCATATAAAGCCACTGACAAGAAGAGATGAAGCACTTAAGATGGAAAAAATACTGGCAATGGAATTACGTAGGAAGCGCTATGCAGTGTGGTTTAATTAAATCCAGAACTAGAAAACTTAAAATTAGTATTCTTGTAGCTAATCAATGACCACTTTGTAGGTAGGATCCTCCAATACATTAACCTCAATGATGTCATCTGCATTTTGCAGAAGTTTAATGCAATCCCGACTAAGATGTTTGAGGTGTATTTTTTTGCCCACCTTTTGATAGCGTTCCGTGATCTTGTTAACTGCTTCAATGGCAGACATATCTACGATCCTACTTTCCTGAAAGTCGATAATGACTTCATCAGGATCATTCAACACGTCAAACTTTTCATTAAATAAAGTTACAGAGCCAAAGAATAAGGGTCCGTAGATCTCATAATGTTTTATTCCATCCTCATCTACGTACTTTCTTGCACGGATCCGTTTGGCATTATCCCATGCAAAGACCAGGGCTGCGATAATTACCCCTACCAAAACAGCCAGTGCCAGGTTATGGAGAAAAACGGTCACCAGGGTTACCAGTACCATAACTAATACATCGCTCTTTGGCATTCTGCGAAAGGTCCTCAAGCTAGCCCATTCAAAGGTACCGAGTGCTACCATGATCATAAGACCGGTAAGCGCTGCCATAGGTACTCTTTCAATAAGATCGGCTCCAAACATAATAAAGACCAATAGCATCAATGCCGCCACAATACCGGAAAGTCGGGCTCGAGCTCCATTGGAAGTATTGATCAAACTCTGACCTATCATGGCACATCCTCCCATTCCGGAGAAGACACCCGAAAGGATATTGGCTGTACCCTGTGCCACAGCTTCCTTGTTCCCACGGCCTCTGGTCTCGGTGATCTCGTCTATTATATTAAGCGTTAAAAGGCTTTCAATAAGTCCCACCCCGGCCACAATAACCGCATAAGGGAAAATAATTTGTAAGGTCTCAAAAGTTAGAGGGACCATCGGCAAATGAAAAGGTGGAAAACCTCCTTTGATAGAGGCAATATCTCCAATAGTGCGCGTATCGATCCCAAAGAACAAGACAATTCCAAATACCAACAGGATCGCTACCAAAGATGCCGGTACTGCCTTGCTGATCTTTGGCAGGCCCCAAATGACCACCATGGTTAGCAATACAAGACCGGTAAAAAGATATAAGGTACTTCCGCTAAACCAGGCTCCATCTGATGTTTGAAACTGAGTTAACTGGGAAAGAAATATAATAATGGCAAGTCCATTTACAAATCCAAAGATCACAGGATGGGGTACCAGCCTCATTAATTTCCCCAGGCGTAAAACACCTGCAAGTACTTGAATAATCCCGGCCAGGACAACTGTCGCAAAGACATATTCTACTCCATATTGTTGTGCCAGGGCAACGATCACTACCGCTACAGCTCCGGTGGCTCCGGAGATCATACCGGGCCTACCTCCTAAAATGGAAGTAACCAAGCCCATCACAAAAGCGGCATACAAGCCTGTAAGTGGTGAAAGGCCAGCGATCAATGCAAATGCTATAGCCTCGGGCACCAAAGCCAGGGCTACAGTGATCCCTGAAAGGATCTCGGTTTTATAATTTACTTCTTGTGAAAAGTCGAATAAATTGAGGTACTTCTTCAAACGCCTAAGTTTTAAGGGCGCAAAAATAACGCTAATTACTTAGTCCTGGCTTTTAAACCAAAAAAAATAGATCTTATGCAATTCCCCAGGAACTAAATATCCACCAAAGCGCAAGTACCAGGGCAATCAGAACAACGGTAAAGCTCATATCGGAAGACCATGTAACACGCGTTCCTTTAGGTTTTCTTTGAAAAGTAACCATTTGTAATATTTCCGCAGATTGTGGATAGCCTGTTTTACTAACCACCATAAGGACCGCGGTAGAGAATGCAAAAAGGATTAAAGCAAAGTGCAGGAAGTTGATATCTAGCATCATTCCCAAAAAGGAGTCCTGGTTAACCATTAGAATACCTTCCTTGCTCATATATTCAGTAACCAGCCTGAATATCCCTAAAATGAATCCGGTCCATAATGCAACTATAGCACCCCTTGCATTGATCCATTTATATATCAGCCCAAAAAGAAAAACAGCAGCAATTGGTGGTGAAATATAGGCTTGTATGCTCTGCAAATAATGAAAGATACCCCCACCCATTAGTGTTTTCATAAAAGGGATCCATCCCAGGCTTATAATGACCAGTATCAGAGTAGCCCATTGACCGAAACGCACAAGACTTTTTTCAGAAGCATTTGGTTTGTACTGTTTATAAAAATCTATAGTCAGAAGGGTAGAGCTCGAATTAAATGCGGAGGATAACGAACTCATTAGAGCGGCCAATAGGCCTGCAATAGCCAGTCCTTTCAAACCTATAGGGAGAATGCCTGTAATTAAGGCGGGTAGTGCCTGATCGGCATTGTCAAGGGCGAAACTTATTTCTCCTTTTTGCAACAAGGCATAGGCTATGACACCTGGGATAAAAAATATAAATACGGGCAGTAATTTTAAATACCCTGCAAACAAAGCTCCTTTTCGCGCATTGCTTACATCCTTGGCAGATAAGGTGCGTTGAACAATATACTGGTCTGTACACCAATACCAAATACCCAAAATAGGTGCCCCGAATAACATTCCTGTCCATGGATACTCACTGTCTCCTATAGGCCGCCAGAGATTAAAAAAACGATCTACCGGAGGGTTGCCCGGTTGTTCTGAGGCTAGAGCAAGTGTATTTATTAGTCCATCCCACCCACCAATTTGTTCCAACCCAAACCAGGTTACCGCGATAGTTCCAAATAATAGAATAAAGGCCTGGACCATATCCGTATAGATAACCGCCTTTAGCCCTCCAAGAATAGTATAAAATCCTGTGGCTACAACAGTAATTATGGCACCTGTCCAAAATGATATACCCATGGTCTCAAATACCAAGGCGCCAGCAAAAATGATCAGTGATATTTTAGTAATTACATAGGCTAGGATAGATACTACAGATAGGTAATTTCGACAGGCCTTTGAATAACGTTTTTCCAAAAATTCCGGCATGGTATAAACCCCTGTTCTCAGGTAGAAAGGAACAAATACCCATCCGAGCAATATGAGCACGAGTGAAGCAAGGATCTCAAAATTAGCCATGGGCATATCTGCCCTTGCCCCGGCCCCTGAAACCCCCAGAATGATCTCGGATCCAATATTTGATGCAAATAAAGAGGCCCCAACCACAAACCATCCCTGATCTTTTCCTGCCAGGAAGTAATCCGCAGTATCCCCTGAACCAGATTTATCACGAGACGCCCAACGGGCAATCCAAAGTATAACTAGAAAATAAAAGAGGATGATGGCTATATCCCAAATTCCAAGTGTATCAAACATGTTTTTGACAGGGTTGATTCATAACACGATTACCATTTTTGCAACCCTAATAATTTTTCACCTAATTCTGATAATCTGGCTCTTTCATACTTTTCTTGCTCCCAGTTACGTGGGTCCCCCGGAAAGGCATAGCCCTCAGGAGCCACTCTATTCTTCCAGGAATTGATTCGCCAGGCGAGAAGCACCTCATTCTCGGGTTCTGCCGGCATCATTGAAATATATTGGGCAATTCGCACCTTGTTCTTCGATCTATTGGGTCTGATTCCATGGGGTTCTGTACTGTTAAAGATCAACAGATCTCCTGCTTCCAATTTTACCTTTACGATCTTATCTTCCAAATCGGATATATCTGGTAGGAACCGATCCCTGTCCTTTGGCTGTCCCAGTTTCCAGGTATCATAATTCCTATAGAGCCAGGGAATGCATTGAAACCCTCCCATATTTTCATCGGTCTGATCTGCCAGGGCCAGTACCCCCTGTACATTCTGAGGCTTTGTTTCAGGATCATAATCCCAATGGATAAATCCTTTTCGTTCAAAGCCCGGGCGCTGTGGAAAATTGAGGTTTGCCCGGTCTATGGTGACCCATAATTTCTCCGTACCCCAGACATCCACAAAGGCATCATAGACCCTTTGTTGCTGTCTGTTATTCCAAAGGTGCTGATGGTTGTAAACTTCAACCATACCTGTGCCTGTAAGTTCTTTCATTTTCATTTCAGCCCTAGGAGGCGCATGCCAGGACTCCGGGTCATTAGGGTCTTTCTCATCAAATTCCCAAAGAAAATCGGCTGTGGTTTTAGCCTGTTCTTTGGAGATCGCATTCTTTACAACGATGTATCCATTATGTATCCAAAATGCCCAATCATCATCACTCAATACGCGTAATGCCACTCCATTAGACCGGTCATTTAGTTTTTTTGAACTACTGGTGGCAGTTGATGGGTTTCCGGGAATTTCTTTATGTCCCTTATTTCCCATTTCGATATTGTACTTGGAATCCATAATGATATAGATAAAGCGAATTAACACCATAAGATACTGAAATTCCGCTTTGTAGAGAAAAAAAAACCGCCCTGACCGTTAAGGACAGGGCGGCTTCTAACCAAATAACCAACCAAAAAATTATCTTCTACTGTTTTGTCGCAAAACAGTGTGTTTACTTACGCTTACGGACCACATTCATAATCGGATTTTTGGTCTTCACACGTTTCTTGCTTGAAGCTGTAGCATCCGATTTCAGGAATTGAATATATCCTCTTCCTTGAAATTCATACACGGTGCCACTATCCGGGTGATATAACTCTATAGTCCTGTCATCTACAACATATAACTCAAAATAATCATTGCCCATAAAATCATAGTCGAGTGTCAAGGTTTTGAGTGTTTCGTCATTTTGTACATCATACACTTCATAGAATCCTTCATAATCCCATAAAATACCATTAACAGGTGTCCCAAGAGGATCTATTGACGACCTGAAGGTAGTACCCCCATTGTTTTCATAGAATTGCAGGTAATTCTCCTCATCAAAGTCATTAATGGCACCTGTCTCACTCACAAAGGTTTTCTCCCAAACGTCGTATTCCTGAAGAAGAAATTCAATATTCTCATAAAATACTCTATCATAGTCAAAACTTGCTCGTTGGTAACCATCTACAAAATAAGAAGTATTGGAGCGCCTGTCATATAATTCCAGTGTTCTTGAGTTTACCTGATATACGTCAAAGATCCATAGTCCTTCCACATCATGATCTATTTCAAGTAGGCCACTACCGGCATCGTAATATCCTACTCTGATACCCAGACCATTCCCTGTTTTGCCTATCCCGGAAATATTATTATTTGCATAGAGCAGCCCATTTGTAAAAGATAGTGTAAAGGCACGTTGCAGGAACGGCACCTCGCCAGATCCCTCTGTGGCGTTGATGTCTACATACCAAAGATCATAGGCTTGTATGAGTTGCCTTGTTTGCAGAGGTGTATCTTCTATAAAAACGTCTTCCAGGATAACCTCTGTATAACAGCTATTTAAAAGCAGCATCAGCAAGGTTCCTAAACCGAGTAGCGTAATTTTTTTCATGATGTTATTTTTATGGTTCTTGTACCCTATAAAACAAGCATCGTGCCATTTGTATTATAGCATTGATTATCAGCCTTTTATAGGCTAATGGTTTTTAATTACATTTGCGAAGAGAAGAACAATTCATGAAAAAAGACGTACGTTTTGCTGTAATTGGTGGAGGTAGCTGGGCAACAGCTATTGTAAAAATGCTTACCGAAAACCTCTCAAATGTTATCTGGTATATGCGCAGTTCAGATGCCATTGCATTTATCAAAAAGGAAAAACACAATCCTAATTATCTAACTTCGGTTAAGTTCAATCTGGATCAGTTAATGCTAACTGATACCATTAATACTGCCGTTGAGAAGGCCGATATCCTAATTTTTGCCATCCCATCTGCCTTTTTAGAAAGCGAACTACAAAAACTTACTGTTTCTTTGACAGATAAGATCATCTTTTCAGCGATCAAAGGGATAGTACCCGAAACCGGAATGATCGTTGGGGAGCATTTTCATGAGAAATATAAGATCCCGTTTGAGAACATAGGGGTCATTACCGGACCCTGCCATGCCGAGGAAGTTGCCCTGGAACGTTTGTCCTATCTAACCATAGCTTCGGCCGATAAAGCCAATGCCATTACAGTGGCCGAACATCTTAAAAGTGATTATATCAAAACCAAGATCTCAGACGATATCATTGGTACCGAATATGCCGCCATGCTCAAGAATATCTATGCCCTGGCAGCTGGTATAGCGCATGGCCTTGGATATGGCGATAATTTTCAAAGTGTGTTGATGAGCAATGCAATTCGTGAAATGAAACGTTATATTAAGAGAGTGCATAAGATGAAACGCAACATCAACAATTCTGCGTATTTAGGTGACTTGTTGGTTACAGGATATTCTACTTTTAGCCGTAACCGCATGTTTGGCAATATGATTGGGAAGGGGTATACCGTAAAAAGTGCCATGATGGAGATGAACATGGTGGCCGAAGGCTATTACGCCACCAAAAGTGCCTATGAACTAAAGAACACTTTTAAAAGTAAAGTGCGTACCCCAATCATTGATGCCGTCTACGATGTGCTTTATCAAAAAGAGAATGCACGAAAGACATTTAAAATACTGACAGACAAATTAGATTAAGGAACGGTTGGGTTCCTTGCCATTAAATTCTTTCTATTGAAAAATCGGAATGGGATTTTAATTCGGCCTCCATCATCTCCTTCCATTCCTGCACCTTCTTATTATCTGCTTTAAAGATCTTCTGCAATTCTTTACTAACAGGCTTCATTAATGCGCGTACGCTCTGAATATCGAAATAAAGCCTCCCGGTTCTCCTTATAAAGAAGTCCATAGGAGATTGTACCATCTCATACGCAACCCCAAACTCCAATTCTGAGAGGACCATGCGAACAGCACTGTCCTTTTCTGTTCTGTTCTTATACAAGTTAAGGATGGCCTCAGTTTGAACCCCGTAATTGGTCACCAGATACCAAGCATCATACTTAGAGAAACCGTCAGCTTTAATACGTTCATAAATTGCTGTAATATATTTTTTTACTTCTTTGTATTTCTTGAATTTACTGCCACACAGCGATATGGTCTCGGTAATGCAATCTGGCACTTCTTTCCCTTCTTCCTCTTCCATTTTTTTTGCGATCCTGTTTACAACACGCTCCGCCATTTTCCTGTACCCTGTTAATTTTCCTCCGGCGATACTAATGAGTTCCGTATCTGAGGTAAAGATCTCATCCTTTCGGGAGAGTTCGGAGGCAGATTTACCTTCTTCGTGAATCAGAGGTCGCAACCCGGCCCATGAGGATTCAATATCCTCCATTTCCAAATTAATACTCGGGAACATGTTATTGACAGCTGCAATAAGATAAATGGCATCGGCCACATCCGTTTCAACCTTATCCTTGTCCAGGTTGTAATTAGTATCTGTCGTACCAACGTAGGTGATCTTTCCCCTTGGAATAGCGAAAATCATTCGACCATCGGGAACATCAAAATACACCGAATGTTTAACCGGTAATTTGAGATGCGGAAATACTAAATGGACCCCTTTGGTAAGATGTAAACGTTTCCCTTTATTTGAATTATTAATGCTTCTCAATTCATCTACCCATGGACCAGATGCGCTGACCACATAATTAGAATTTATAGTAAACTCATCTCCCGAAATGTGATCTTTCACAACCACACCCTTCACACGGTTTTCCTTGTAGAGAAAGTTGGAAACCTCGGCATAATTAAGGGCCTCTGCCCCATATTGCAAACTGGTTTTGATATTCTCAAGTGTGAGTCGAGCGTCATCTGTCCGGTATTCTGAATAATATCCTGCGCCATTTACCTTTTTTTTAGGCAAGAGTGGTTCCAGGGCCATCGCCTCTTTTTTCTCCAGCATTTTCCGTTTATCATCTCCTGAAACTTGTGCTAAGATGTCGTAAATTTTAAGGCCAACAGAAGTAAGCCATTTTCCATAAGAGCCACCCTCAATTAACGGCAAAAGCATTTTCTCTGGCAATATTAAATGTGGTGCCAATTTATGAACTATGGCTCTTTCAGTTCCTACTTCCTTTACCAGCCAGAAATCGAATTGTTTTAGGTATCGCAGGCCACCGTGGATGAGTTTTGTAGACTTGCTGCTTGTCCCGGAAGCAAAATCGCCTTTCTCCAACAAAAGCACTTTTAAGCCGCGAGATGCAGCATCGAGCGCGATGCCTCCACCAGTAATTCCTCCTCCAATAACCACTATGTCAAATTGCTCTTTGGCAATTCTCTTCATGGTAGCTGCTCTGTTCAGATTAGAAAAATGAATTGATTTTTTCATAGGAAGCACAAAATTGGAGAGTTTAAGGTATTGTTATCTATTGTTGGCCAAACTCGTATTCTCTTTCAACCATGCAAATACGTAATTTATACCATTGATACCACATTTCCTTTCCTTTCTTCTGGGCTATAAGATGTTCGCTATTGTCCTTCCATTGCTTGATAGCCTCCAGGGTCTCCCAGTAACTTACGCTGATCCCAATCTCACTTCTGGCAGTTTCAAAGCCAAGAAAACCAGGTTGCTTGGCTGCCAGGGCCTCCATTTTAATAGCCATCTCCTCATACCCATGATCTCCCTCTTTCCTCAAGGTAGTAAAAATCACTGCATAGTATAGGGGTTGCCTGTTCATTGGATATATTCTTTTTCCAGGAAATAGCCTACAATGGCTTCCTTCATCAAGACCGATTGTTCTCCGGCCTTCAAAGGAGGTAAGGCTTCTTTAATTATGTAATGAGGCCAACCGTGTTCATCGAAGAATTCGAACTCATAATATCCATAAGGTTCCAGTAATCTACAAATGGCAATATGCATCAGGTTGATCTTTTCATCCTTTTTGTATTTCTTATGGTACTGACCCAGTTCTTGAACCCCTACCAAATAAATAATGGCATCTAGGTCTAGCGGATCTCCGTCCGAAAATTGGGAAGACAGTTTTTGAACTAATAGTTCCCATTGTTCCTTAAGTATGTTGTCTCTGGCCATTTATTTTCCTGTCCTCCAGGGTAAATTGATAAAAACTGAAGGATCAAAGGTACAAATCAAAGTTCTATATTTGTACAAAACAACACCTTGTGAGTTTTATTGATATCGTTCTGGGCTTGTTACTACTTTATGGTCTGTTTAAAGGCGTGCAGAACGGTCTTCTGGTAGAGCTTGCTTCTATTGTAGCATTAATAGCAGGCCTATATGGGGCCATTCATTTTTCGTATATCGTTGGAAATTACCTGGCATCTAATTGGGATTGGAATGAGCGCACTATGAGTCTTCTTTCCTTTATAATCACTTTTTTTATTATTGTAATTGTAGTGATCATGGCCGGGAAATTGCTAACAAAAATTGCTGAATTTGCCATGTTAGGACTGCTTAATAAAATTGCAGGTGGACTTTTCGGTGCCCTGAAAGTGGCAATCATATTGGGAGCCCTATTGATCTTTCTGGAAAGTGTCAATAAAAATCTTAGGCTTATCAATGAGGACACCAAATCCGAATCGGTGCTCTATGAACCCTTACGCAATATTGGTGACCTTGTCTTTAGCGCCGTTATTAAACAGGATGCTGATAAGGATGATAGTGCAGAATAAACAACTTAGATATTGTAATTTGCTGAACCTGAGATAACAATCAAAACAAATAGGTCCTACCTTAGGTGCATTTCATCGAATAAATCATTCATTTAAAGCAGTCCTTGAATCATTTTTAGTATCATTACAGACTTCGAACTTTTGTTTTGGAGTAAACGAGAACTCCCACTTCTTCCCTACCTGCTTGCGAGTAACACTATATGAGAAGAAGTCTGCATACAGCTTTCCTGGCTTTAGGTATTCTATTGATATTTTCTTGTAGCAAAGAATCTATAAATAGTGAGACCATTCCTGTGGCCGTAAATGCCGTGGCTGTTGAACAGGAACTACTCGATATTGTGAATACTCATAGAAATTCACTTGGTGCCACTCCTTTAGAATTTAATGCCCTGGCCTACGAACATGCCAACCTCCATACAGATTATATGATCTCCAGAGGCACTATTAGTCATGATAATTTTAGCTCCCGTGCTTCTAAAATTGCTGCTGAAACCAATGCCAAACAAATAGCGGAGAATGTAGCTATGGACTATCCTACAGCTGCTGCAGCTTTTCAGGGTTGGTTGGATAGTCCCAATCACAAGGGCACCATGGAAGCCGACTTTACCCACACGGCCATTAGTGTAAAAATAAGTGCGGACGGGGACTATTTCTATACTCAGCTCTTCTTCAAATAGAGGCGAGAATACCATTTACTTTTCTTATTTTTGAGTAGCGGCAATGTACCGTTAACTCTTCTGATATATAAAATTCTAGTATGGCCATACGACCCCCTTTTAATCTTTCACAATGGATAGAGGAAAACCGAGATTTGCTTAAACCTCCGGTAGGAAACAAAAATCTGTACAAAGATGCAGGTGATTATATCGTGATGATCGTAGCGGGTCCAAATGCGCGCAAAGACTATCACTACAATGAGACCGAGGAACTTTTTTATCAAATAGAAGGAAATATAGAGGTGTTGGTGCAAGAGGAAGGCGAGAAAAAAACCATGAAGCTGGGGCCCGGGGATATGTATCTGCATCCGGCGAAAGTTCCACATTCTCCTGTCAGACATGCCGGGTCTGTAGGCCTTGTCATAGAACGAAAGCGTGCGGACCTCAATGCAAAAGACGGATTACTTTGGTTTTGTGACAACTGTAATCACAAATTGTATGAGGTTTATTTTACTCTTGAAGATATTGAACAGGATTTTTTAAAACACTTCGAACATTTTTATGGTTCCAAGTCTTTAAGGACCTGTGACAATTGCGGAACCGTAATGAAAGTAGATCCAAAGTTTGTTGCGGAAAAAAATTAATTAAAATCCATTCCCTATGGCATTATTAATAAAGATCCTTATTGGTCTAACCGCATTCCTTCATCTGTATTTCCTTTGGCTCGAAATGTTTGCCTGGACCACCAGGGCACCAAAGGTTTTCAGAGGATTTCCAAAAGAACTTTTTGAACCCACCAAGACCCTGGCGGCCAACCAGGGATTGTATAATGGTTTCTTGGCAGCAGGATTGATCTGGACCTTTTTTATAGAGGATGAACACTGGCGATTCTATGTGTCCATATTCTTTCTAAGTTGTGTGATAATCGCTGGTATATACGGCGCATTTACTGTCTCTAAAAAGATCTTTTTTGTACAGGCACTACCCGCGCTTATTGCATTGGTACTCTTACACATTAGATAAATTTTCTTTCTAACGGAATTATTACAATGACACTGGCAAGATTCGAAATATTCGTAGCTTTGCCGAACAACGTTCTAATCTTAATAAAAACATACAATAATGACAACGGTAACGGTTGATTCAGGGATCCAAAAAGCCCTTAAAGCACTAAATATTAAAGATCTCAACGAAGGTACTTCTACGGGCTCACATTTCTTTTCTTCAGGAGAAACTTTAGATTCTTTTTCCCCGGTAGATGGAGGGAGAATTGCCAGTGTAAAGACCACATCCAAAGGAGACTACGATAAAGTAATGGCTGCGGCGATGGAGGCATTTAAAACATGGCGATTAAAACCGGCTCCACAGCGAGGTGAGATGGTTAGGCAATTTGGTTTGCGCTTGCGCGAATTAAAGGAACCCCTAGGGAAACTGGTATCCTATGAAATGGGGAAATCGTATCAGGAAGGTTTGGGTGAAGTTCAGGAAATGATAGATATCTGTGATTTTGCGGTTGGATTATCCCGACAATTACACGGGCTAACCATGCACTCTGAACGACCAGGACATAGAATGTATGAGCAATACCATCCTCTTGGCGTGGTGGGGATCATTTCTGCCTTTAACTTCCCGGTAGCCGTATGGGCCTGGAATACTGCACTTGCTTGGGTATGTGGAGACGTATGTGTGTGGAAACCCTCAGAAAAAACACCTCTTTGCGGAATTGCTTGTCAGCATATCATTGCTGATGTACTTAAGGAGAATGGCCTCCCAGAAGGTATATCTTGTCTTATAAATGGAGATTACAAGGTGGGAGAATATATGACCCATGATCAGCGAATACCTTTGATCTCTGCTACAGGATCTATCCGTATGGGTAAAATTGTTGCTCAGGCTGTTGGCGGTAGATTGGGTAAATCCCTGTTGGAACTAGGAGGAAATAACGCCATCATAGTAAGCCCAAATGCCGATATTAAAATGACTGTCATTGGTGCAGTTTTTGGCGCTGTAGGTACTGCAGGGCAACGCTGTACTTCCACGAGAAGACTAATCATCCACGAATCTATTTACCAACAAGTAAAAGAAGCTCTTGTTGATGCCTATGCTCAATTGCGCATTGGGAATCCCCTGGATGAGTCTAATCATGTTGGGCCCTTAATTGATAAAGACGCAGTAGCAGCCTACCAAAATGCCCTTGAAGAAGTTGTGGCAGAAGGTGGCTCACTCCTGGTGGAAGGTGGTGTTCTTAAGGGTGAGGGATATGAAAGTGGTTGTTATGTAAAACCTGCTATCGCTGAGGCTAAAAATTCGTTCAGTATTGTACAACACGAAACTTTTGCCCCTATTCTGTATCTGATGTCCTATACAGGTGACGTTGAAAATGCCATTGCCCTTCAAAATGGTGTGGTACAAGGATTGTCATCGGCTATCATGACGGGTAATTTGATAGAAGCAGAACAGTTTTTAGCAGCTTCCGGTAGCGACTGTGGTATTGCCAATGTAAATATTGGAACTTCTGGAGCGGAAATAGGTGGGGCTTTCGGTGGTGAAAAGGAGACCGGCGGTGGTCGTGAATCCGGATCTGATGCCTGGAAAGTATATATGAGAAGACAAACCAATACCATTAATTACACTACTGAGTTACCACTGGCCCAGGGAATAAAATTCGATCTGTAGTGTTCTTTTTTGAGTGTTTTTAGATAAGATAATAGTTACAGTGGTGTTCGAAAACCTCTCAGTAATTGTTATTTGAATTTTTAATATCTTGTAGGCATATACATCTAACCATTACTTCCATGTCTAAAAAAACGACGAACATCATCGGATTTATCATTACACTCCTTGCTGGTACCTTTTTTTTTGTAGTGTACTGCAGTCAATGTGCGTAGTCTAAACAGCTTGGTATATGCAGGAAGAACAAATCTTCCTCTTTATGGTTGCGGTCTAACAAACAATAGAATTAATAACTAAAATACATTTCTTATGGAGCTAGAATATATGAATATCTGGTGTTGGCTTATCCCATTGGCCGTTGGGCTTATCTGCGGTTTTTTTGGCTACTTGATAGGTAAAGGGTCTAACCCAACTGTTGATTTTGATTCGGAAATTAAATCCTTACAGCAGCAAAATGAAAAGGCAAAGGCCGATCTTGCCAAATGTGAACAAAAACTTGCCGCCGGTTCTGCCTTAAATGGTGATACTGCGGATTCGTTTGACGCTGCGGAAGCTAAAAAGGCTATTGGCAAAGCAGTAAAATTAAATGATCTTTCGGTGGTAGAGGGGATAGGCCCTAAGATCCGAAGCCTGTTTCATAATTTTGAAATTAATACCTGGCAGGCCCTTTCAGTGACATCAGTAGCTAAATGTCAGGAAGTTTTAGATTCTGGCGGCGATCGTTATAAAGTGCACGACCCGGCCTCATGGCCTTTGCAAGCAAAGATGGCTGCTGAAGGCAAATGGAAAGACCTTGGGAAATGGCAGGATGAACATAAACATGGAAAATTATAGAAAATTCCCGCTTTAAAAAGCGGGTTTTTTTATATCACACCATTGGCTTGTACCCAGCTAAAACGGTATTGATCTTCAGGAAATTTCATGCGTTCGGAAATGCGTATTAATCGCTCTGGAAGTTTCATCAGATAATCTCTGGCCTTTTCGGCTTCTGCATTTAACCCTCTAAGTGTTCCCAAATCCCAATATGCATTTAATTTTTGCAAGATCTCAATGTAATCCTGAGAAGTGTATACCCCCAGTCGTTGAGCACAATTAGAAAAATTCTCAAAGGCCTCTCCTATAGTGCCGCCAGATTCTCGTAAGAAATGTGCCGGCATAATAATTTTGAATTTCATCATATCTGCGAAGGCCAGGATCATTCCGTTAGGGTCATGACTCAGGATAGTCTTTACAAATTCCCGGTATGCCAAGTGATGACGCATTTCATCTCCTGCAATGATAGAGCACATCTTGCCCAAAAGGGTGTTCCCTTTTTTCTTAGCCATCTGACCTACTCTTTTGTGGGAAATATTGGTGGCAAGTTCCTGAAAAGTGGTATAAATAAAGTTTTTGTACGGATCCCTGTCTGTCCCAATATCAAATCCATCGGTGAGCAAATGCTGTGTAGTAATCTCTACCTGTCTCATGTTGACTCTGCCAGACAGGTATAAGTACTTATTCAATACATCCCCATGTCTGTTCTCTTCTGCTGTCCATGCCCTTACCCATCTAGACCAACCATTGTTCTCCTTGGCGTGCTGATTGATTCCCTCAACATCCATAAGCCATGATTCATAGGTTGGTAAAGCTTCTTCTGTAATGGTATCGGCCACCAGGGTTACCCAGAAATCATATCCTAATTCCTTGGCCTCTTCTCTAATTTGTTCAACATGATCAAAGAAACCGTCAGATTGAGAATCGGGCAGGAAATCTGAAGGTTGCCAAATCTGTTCTGCAGGGATTAGGAAATCATCCATAAACCCGGATACCTTGGGCTCAATGGCATCCATCACTTCTAGTCGAATATTCTTCATTTGTTCCATGTTACTCTACAAAGTACGATAATAATTTAGGGAAATTCTATTAAAATATTACCAAAATTTAGTTCCTACCCTGCTCTCCTGGATAAAAAGAACATACAGCATCGCTTTGCCAAAATTCTTTTGTTTCTACATCGAGGATCGTTAAGGGGCCTTTATACGCTGCTGCGGTATCAATGTTCCAAACATTGGCTGCCCGGTACGGTTGGGTCTTCCCTATTTTGCTTAGAGGAGTATGGCCAATATAGATCTCTTTATAATGAGTAAGTCGTTTAGGATAAAAGAGACTTTCCTTTGTTAATTTTGGATCCAATGAAAGTGCCAATTCCCAGAGGGTACGATCCCAATAAAACGTCTTGGAAAAATATTCGAAATCTACTCCCTTCAGGTTTGTAAATCCGGCATGTAAAAAGAGTCTTTGTTCTTTGTCCAGATAATAATTTCGCAGTCCCTCATAAAATGGCAAATGGGCTTTCTTTATATCATTTCCGGCCCTGTCATATGAATCTATGGTTGCCTGTCCTCCATTCATTAACCAAAGTGGATTATCTTCTCCGGTCTCTAGCCAGTGATAACACAGATCATCATGATTGCCTCTAAGAAAAATACATCTATGCTTCTGTTGTAATTCCAAAAGAAAGGCAACTGTCTCAACTGCTTCACTCCACCCATCAACATAATCTCCCAAAAAAACAAGCAGATCACTCGGCTGTATATCTGCTTTTTTCAATACCTGTTGTAAGGCTTTTACACCTGCATGTATGTCTCCGATGACCAATGTTCTCATGGCACAAAAATCGCAATTTATAGCAGTAACTCACCATGGTGTGCTTAAAAAATAAAGCCATTCTCATCCTAATCCTATTAATTCTTAATGACATGGTTTATATTGCACTTTAATTTTACAGTAATTTGTAACTCCTAAACCTCTAAGGCCATCCTATGCCATCGAAACGTATTTATTGTATTGGAGAGTTATTGATAGACTTCGTCGCCGAAAAACAGGGAGCCGATCTTTCGAAGGCCTCTCTTTTTACAAAGAAGGCAGGCGGAGCACCTGCAAATGTGGCCTGTGCCATTTCAAAGTTGGGAGGTAAAAGCGCTTTTATAGGATGTGTGGGTAACGACCCATTTGGGACTTTTTTACTAAATACCTTGGACGAATGCGATGTAGATCTTTCTCTTGTGCAAAGATCACAGACTTTCACAACCCTGGCTTTTGTTTCATTGGCGGAAAACGGAGAGCGCGATTTTGTTTTCTCCCGGGGTGCCGACAGGGAATTAACATATGACTCTTCCGTTAAAGTTGTCTTTAAAGATCAAATGGTTCATTTAGGAGCCGCTACTGCGCTCTTGGGCGGGCCTTTGGAAAAAGCATATGGGCATTACCTGTTCGACGCGATTACAGAAAATGCCTTTATCAGTTTCGATCCTAACTTTCGAGCAGATCTATGGAAAGACAAGGAAGCTACTTTTATTAAAAAAAGTATGACCTACATAGAGAAATCTCATTTGTGTAAATTTAGTCTGGAAGAGGCTCAAATGATTTCAAAAAAGAGTTCTCTTACCGAGGCATGTGAGGTACTACATAACATTGGAGCGCATATCATTGCCGTTACCCTGGGGTCGGAAGGCACCTATGTAAGTACCAAAAATTCACAACAGACCATACCAAGTATTCCTGTAACTCCTGTTGATACAACCGGAGCAGGGGATGCATTTATTGGATGTTTGTTACAACAGATCAGCACCCTACCTTCCCATGATCATATTTTAGAAGATGATACCAAACTTATGGATATGGTTGTGAATGCCAATAAGGCTGGAGCAATAACAACAACGGGCTATGGCGCTATTGAATCTCTGCCAGATGAACGTCAATTGTACGTATCGAGATGAATCAAACAGCGCTTCACAGGAAGCTGGCCTCAAAAGATCTGAAAGATCTCAAAAAGGTTAGCCCTCAAAAACTTTTTGAACTTCGGGTTTCTGCAAACCTTCCGCTTATTAAGGAATTGTTCTTTGCACTCTACAGCGATCCCAAACACAGCCGTTATTTTGAAGAACTTCAGGAATTACTTCCTTCTTTGTTTCAAACAAGATCGGACGAATTAAAGATCCGCGACCTTCACTTACTCAAGAAGGGAAACTGGTATCAGTCTCAGGAAATGGTGGGGATGCAGTTATACGTAGACCTGTTCAACAATAATTTAAAAGGAATAGAAAAAAAGATCCCTTATTTCAAGGAATTAGGGATTAATTTTCTGCACCTAATGCCCATCACAACCCGACCTAAAGGGGAAAATGATGGCGGATATGCCGTTAACAGTTATAACGCTGTTGACCGTCGATTTGGTTCAAAGAAAGATCTGTTGACGCTTACTTCAAAATTAAGAGAGAACGATATTTATTTAATGCTCGATTTTGTCGTGAATCATACCTCGGATGAATATCCCTGGGCCAAAAAGGCCTTAAAGGGCAATGCCAAGTATCAGGGCTATTATTATATGTTTCCGGACAGGACCATCCCCGACGCTTTTGAGGCATCCTTACCTGAAGTATTCCCAGCTACTTCGCCTGGAAATTTTACGTACAGGAAAGAAATAGCTCGTTGGGTAATGACGGTTTTTAACTCGTATCAGTGGGATCTTAACTATGCTAATCCAAAGGTATTCTTAGAGATGCTATCTAACCTGGTTACCATGGTAAACAGCGGAGTTGATGTTGTGCGTTTTGATGCCCTGGCATTTCTTTGGAAAAAAATTGGAACAAATTCGCAGAACCTCCCGGAGGCCCATATGCTTATTACTTTATTCCGAATGTGCCTTCAAACCATAACCCCAGGTGTAATTTTACTGGCAGAAGCTATAGTAGCACCCAAAGATATCATTAAGTATTTTGGAGAAGGAAATAGGCAAGGCAATGAGTGCGAAGTAGCTTATAATGCCTCCCTTATGGCGCTACTTTGGAATTCCATAGCCACCAAAAAAACCTTGCTGCTTAACAAGACCCTTAAGAACAGTCCGGAGAAACCTGAGGAAACAACCTGGATCAATTATGTTCGTTGTCATGATGATATTGGCCTTGGATTAGAGGATCAGTTAATCTCGGAACTTGGATGGAATCCGTGGCTTCACCGTAGGTTTTTACTGGATTATTATTGTCAGGGACTAGATTGGAGTCCGGCTATTGGGTATAAATTTATGCATAATCCATCTACCGGCGATGGTCGTATCACAGGTAGTTGCGCCTCTTTATTAGGCCTGGAAAAAGCAATGGGCAACCAACAAAAGGAAGCTATTGAACAAGCCATCAAAAAGATCCTTATGCTTCATGGGATCATTTTATCTTTTGGGGGGATCCCATTGATTTACGCCGGAGATGAACTTGGAACCCTCAATGATTACTCCTATCTAGATGATGATAACAAAAAGTACGACAGCAGATGGGTAAACAGACCTTCACACGATTGGGAAACTGTTGCTCAATTAAAGGATGATGGCAGACCAGCCTCCATTATTTTCAATGGACTTAAACATATGATCTCCTTGCGAAAGAAAATTAAACTGTTTTCAGATACCAATAATGTGCTCTTGCACGATCCTCATAATCCGCATCTATTTCTCTATGAACGTGTAGGGCAAAAGAAGGAAGGGGTATTGGTCCTCGCCAATTTTGATGAGAATCCGCAGATAATAGACGCTTTGGTACTCCTATCGTTGGGATATATAAAAGAAGGAGTGTTTCATGATCTTCTTACCAATAAAAAAAGGACCTTAAGCAGCGGCCTGATTGAAATACAACCCTATGAGCTCCTTTGGCTTATTAAACCTTAATTGTAGCGCACCTTACGTAAGATCCGAAGAGATTCTTTTAAGTTGTTGTAAACTGTTTCTTCCTTTGATTTGATTAAACTTTTCAAAATCTCCATTTGCTCCTTTGCTTCTTCAAATCCATTTAAATAACAAACGAGATAGGTGGCCGGTGCTAGTTTTAGATCTGTTATCTCAGCCTTTGTAAGAGCTCTGTTCTTATGAATTTTTTGAATCAAAGCATTATTGGAATTAAAGATATGGTGCAGGGTCTTCCGGTCGTATTGCGGAGGTTCAAAGATAAGGTTGCCCGTGATCTGGTATGTTCCATTATCCTGAAAAGTGATCCTCACTTTTTCCAAAGGAAAGTACCGTTGTTCTTTACCCAGACCTAGTTGTACATATTCTGTGATGGTAAATGAATTATCTGTAAAGGCAATGGTGATCTCATCGAGCGTTGAGTAAAAGAGTTTTACCTGCTCATTGATCAATTCTATATCTACCCGCGAATAATAGATTTTATCCTTTACCTTTTTCTTATTCCCTGCCCAACATATCACAAATTGCTCCTTAAATACCTTGTAATCGCTGCTTAGGTCTTTGTGACGGTAATTGAGAAAATCGATCACCCCATCCAAAGTGAGTTCAATATTGTTACGTGCATGATGTTCTATGGTAGCCACAGTGGCCGAATTCAGGTCTTTTAATTGGATATCGAAGGCTTTGGGCATGCTGATGCTCCCTTCTCTGAAGAAGACAGCACCACCATAGTATTTCCAAATATTCTTTCGTAAGGAACAAACTTTTCCATTAGATCTGATGGTCACCAATCCTACCACTCTCCCCTCCGGAAGATGGGGAAACGGAATGTTTTCATATGCTATCAAAGGTGGATTGTCTAAATAAGCATTGACAAGGTTTTGAATCTTGCTATCATCAAAAAAGTCGACACCTACAATCTTGTTATCCTCATCTTCTACTCCAATGGCGATATAGGAATTGTTTTTAGGATTGCTATTCGCCAGTGCGCAGACGTGCTTTAAAAATTTTCCCTTCCCTTCTCTCTGGCCAATATCGATGAATCGTTTTTTATCATAAAAACTATTCTCATCATTGTGAGCCAAAAGGTTTTTTACCAAAAGGCGTTTGTTGATCATACTTGTTTTTTCACAATAGTGCTACTTGCCTGCGCCGTTGGCATAACCACCAGATCGGCAATGTTTACATGATAAGGCCTGGTGACTACAAAATATATAATATCTGCTATATCCTCAGGTAATAGAGGTTGATATCCCTGATACACTTTTTCGGCACGCTTCTCGTCCCCTTTAAAACGTACCTCACTAAATTCGGTCTCTACCAATCCAGGGTTTACGGCTCCTACCCGTATCCCATATTCATTCAGATCTAAACGCATACCCTGATTAATAGCGTCTACGGCATGTTTGCTGGCACAGTAGACATTTCCATTGGGATAGACCTCTTTCCCAGCAGTAGAACCTATGTTGATAATATGCCCGGAACTATTGGCTACCATCACGGGTAGGATGGCGCGTGACACGTATAGTAAACCTTTCACATTGATATCGATCATGGCATCCCAATCCGAGAGATCTCCGGTTTGAATGGGATCTAAGCCGTGGGCATTTCCGGCATTGTTGACTAAAATGTCTATTGCGGCAAATTCTTTAGGGAGCGATTTTATGGCGGTTTCCACTACCTCCTTGTCTCTAACATCAAAATTCAAGGTATGCACTTTAGTATGAGCACTAAGCTCCTTCGCCAGGGCATCTAGATTTGCTTGTCGTCTTCCACAAAGTACGAGGGCTATGCCATGGTAGGCAAATAATTTTGCTGTGGCCATGCCTATTCCACTAGTTGCCCCAGTAATAAATGCTGTTTTATTCATCGCTGTTAAAATTATGATCTTTTAGGGAACTTTATGCCCTTGTGATGCCGTTAAGAGTGTAAACCAGTCTTCCAGTTCTATATTGATTTCAGAGGCCTTTATCCCATCCGCCAATCTGTCCATATTGGTTGTCCCAGCAACAGGATGTATACGTGCAGGGTGTTTCATCAGCCATGCTAAGATCAATTGGTCTTCACTTGCCTGATATTTATCCATAAATGGGATCATCGCTTCTTTGATCCTTTTGGTTCTTTCGGTATCTTCTCTAAAATAAGACCCCAGAGGAGACCAGGCCATAGCAACTCTTTTCTTTGTAATACAGTCATCTAAAGTGCCATCATACATTACCTCCTCCGAAGTTAGTGAACATTCTACCTGGTTGGCACTAACCGGCACAGCGGTTTCCAGCATTTCGATCTGAGAAGCTGTAAAATTAGATACTCCAAAAGAGCGAATTTTTCCGCTACTCATCAGCTTTTCTACGGCCTTGGCTATTGGCTCAGGATCCATCAGTGGACTTGGTCTGTGCAACAAAAACAGATCCAGATACTCTGTTTGTAATTTTTCCAGTGAACGTTCTGCGGACCAAATAATATAGTCTGTTGAATAATTGTAGTGCTTGGTTACATTATCTCTGGTCTCACAAACATATTGAATACCGCATTTGCTGATCAATTCTATATTCTCCCTGCCGATCTTGCTCTCAGAGAACGCCTTCCCAAATTCTTCTTCATTACCATATGCCCCGTAAATATCGGCATGATCAAAAGTTGTGATGCCATGTTCCAGACAATGATCCATCAAAGAGATCATCTCATTTTTGGAAAGTTGTTTTCCCCAACTTCCCCAGGTCATAGTTCCTGCAATAATTCTGGAATACTTTGAAGGTGTTTTCATAGGCGAGTGAAATTACTAAAAATCCCTTAAATACTTCATAAAACTTAGGGTTCCCGAAAATTTTTAACCAATCATTAACAGGCATTGAATGAATAAATTTTCAATTTGCATACCCTTTGGTCTAATAGATTGATAGACAATTATTAAATGATAATTATGGAAGAAAATAATACGGTAGATATAAGTGCAGTTAACGAGAAAATTGCTCAGGAAAGTGTCTTTATAGATCTGCTGATGCTGGAGATGAATAAGGTGATCGTAGGTCAAAAGCATATGACAGAACGATTACTGATAGGCCTTCTTGGCCAGGGCCATATTCTATTGGAAGGAGTTCCCGGATTAGCAAAAACATTGGCGATCAACACACTGGCTAAAGCAGTTAAGGGAAGTTTTAGCCGTATCCAATTTACCCCAGACCTCTTACCGGCAGATGTAGTGGGGACGCTTATCTACAACATGAAGGTTAATGATTTTTCGATCAAAAAAGGTCCCATATTTGCCAATTTTGTGTTGGCCGATGAGATCAACCGTGCCCCCGCTAAGGTTCAATCAGCGCTGCTGGAGGCTATGCAGGAACGGCAGGTAACTATTGGTGATGAGACCTTTCCTTTAGACGCCCCCTTTTTAGTAATGGCCACGCAAAACCCAATTGAACAGGAAGGAACATATCCATTACCAGAAGCCCAGGTAGACCGATTTATGTTAAAAACGGTAATAGACTACCCAAAGATGAATGAGGAACAAATGATCATTCGTCAGAATTTGAAGGGTGCTGTTGAGACGGTTAAGCCGGTCATTACCCTAAAACAGATACTAAGTGCTCAAAAGGCAGTAAGAGAGGTCTATATGGATGAAAAGATCGAAAAATATATCCTCGATCTTGTCTTCGCCACCCGCTATCCGGAAAAATACAACCTGGAAGATCTCAAACCCCTGATCAGCTTTGGAGCATCCCCAAGAGGTAGTATCAATTTAGCGATTGCCGCTAAGTGCTATGCTTTTATAAAAAGACGAGGCTATGTGGTGCCAGAAGATGTTAGAGCTGTAATTCACGATGTATTACGACACAGGATTGGCATAACCTATGAGGCTGAAGCTGAAAGCATCACCTCGGTAGAGATCATCAACCGAATCGTAAACGAAGTTGAAGTGCCCTAAAAGTTCAATGTTTGAAAATCGTTCAACTGTTCGCTTTTGAACCAAGCTGCTAAAACTTGAACCCATGGATACAAAAGAACTACTCAAGAAGGTTCGCAAAATAGAGATCAAGACCCGTCGGTTATCCGACCACATTTTTGGAGGAGAATATCATTCTACCTTCAAGGGACGGGGTATGACCTTTAGTGAGGTTCGGAAGTATCAATTTGGAGATGACGTTCGGTCTATTGACTGGAATGTTACGGCGCGTTACAACGAACCTTTCGTGAAAGTATTTGAAGAAGAGAGAGAGCTTACTTTAATGCTGATGGTAGATATAAGCGGTTCGGAGTTATTTGGGACGGTAAATCAGTTCAAAAAAGCAGTGATCACAGAAATATCAGCAACACTTGCTTTCTCAGCACTGCAGAACAATGATAAAGTGGGGATGATCTTATTCTCTGATGAAGTTGAGTTGTTCATTCCACCAAAAAAAGGAAAAAGTCATGTTTTAAGGATCATCCGGGAATTGCTCGAGTTTAAACCGCAAAGTAAAAAGACCAATCTTACGGAAGCCTTGAAATACCTCTCTAATGTGATGAAAAAAAAGGCCATCGTCTTTGTTCTTTCAGATTTTATGATGGATGAATACGAACGTACCGTAAAGATCGTAGCTAATAAACACGATGTTACAGGAATCAGGGTCTACGATCCCAATGAGGAGAACATAAGTAACCTTGGAATGGTACAGTTAGAAGATGCCGAGACCGGGGATGTACATTTAGTAAATACACAGTCTAAAAAAGTGCGAAGTGCTTATCACGCCTATTATAGGGACAGGGTGAATTACTTCCGAAATACATTTACGAAATCTGGTGCAGGTATTTTGGATTGCCGGGTAGATGAAAGTTATGTAAAAAAATTACTAGGATATTTCAAGCAAAGAGGCTAGCATAAATTATGAACAGTTTTAAAACATATTTGAAATGTATGGAGGTACGGCTACTTGGCCGAGGACTTACCGTTCTTTTTATGTTTTGTGTTCTTGCGATTAAGGCCCAATCAGAGCCCAGGGTCAGCTCATCTGTAGACACTACTTCCATAAAGATAGGAGAGCAAATTCAATTTCAGGTAACCGTGGAAGCAGACACTACGGCACAAGTGATATTTCCTGAGGGTCAAACCTTTTCGCCTTTGGAAACTGTGGAAGCATTTAAAACAGATACTACCAGGCAGCTAGACCGCATGACACTGCAGAAGATCTATGCGCTAACTCAGTTCGATTCCGGCTCTTATACCCTGCCCATCCAACGAATTGAGATAGACGGAAAAGGATATTTTACAGATTCTTTAAAAGTACAGGTAACCACGGTGGAAGTGGACACTATTACAAAAGAGATATACGATATTAAGCCGCTGATCCCAGTGGAAAAGAATAGTGCGGACATTCCATTCTTTATGTGGATCATTCTTGGTGTTTTGATACTTGCTGGGCTGGGTTATTGGTTCTTTTTTAGAAAAAAACGATTGAGCGAAGACGAAAAGGAGGCCCTTCTTCCTCCCTATGACAGGGCTCTTTTGGAACTAAAACGGCTAGAAAATTCTCGTTATATCATTCAGGATGAATACAAAAAATACTATTCTGAACTAACAGATATTGTAAGGTCTTACCTGGAAGAGGATGTGCATATCTCAGCACTGGAGAGTACTACCGGGCAGCTTATTACCAAGTTGGAAATGATGAAGGATGCCGGGGCTTTAAAAATTGAAGCAGAGACCATAGATCAATTCAAAAAAATACTTGAAACTGCAGATCTTGTAAAATTTGCACGTTCTAAACCAGCTTCATCCAGGGCCGAACAAGATAGAAAGGCTATTGAACAGATCGTGATAAAGACCAAAGAGGCTATCCCGGAACCTACTGAAGAAGAATTGATGCAAGAGGCCGCTTATCAGGAGGCTTTACTTTTAAGAATAAAGAGGAAACGCTGGGTATTTGCTGGTGTTTCAGTAGCAGCCCTTCTGGTACTTGCCCTGGGAGTGTCTGTGATTTACTACGGTTTTGAGAATGTGCGGGATACTGTAGTTCGCAATCCGTCGAAACTATTGCTTGAAGGTGAATGGGTTTCCAGTTCCTATGGTTACCCCCCTATTGACCTGTCTGCTCCCGAAGTATTGATAAGACAAGAAGTGGTGATCCCCCCTGAGGAAAAAGACAAGATCAGGAACACCCAGGTGTTTTCCTATTACAATCCGGATAATATGCTGAGAGTAGGGACCACATCTACTATGTTAGCAGAACCCACGGATCCCGATTATCAAAAAAGTATAGATGAGGTCTTAAAAGAGTTTGCAGACAAAGGCGCCAGAAATATCATTACAAAACAAGAAGAATTTAGTTCTGCCTCCGGAGTACCCGGACTTAAAGTTTACGGAAGTGGTACTTTCCAGGCAATTGGATCGGGTGAAAAAGTAAAAGGAAAGTATGCCATTATATTATTCGGAGGAAAGGGATTTCAACAACAAATAGTGCTATCCTGGGAAGACGGGGATTCCTATGCCGAAGAGATCATCAATAGAATTATAAACTCCATAGACGTTAAAACACAAGTGTAAATGTTTGAAAATATCCAATTCGCAAATCCACAATTCTTTTGGTTGTTCCTGGGACTTCCTTTGGCTTTGCTTTGGTATTTTTTTAAACGAAAAGAACAAACCGCTACCTTGAAGATATCTAGTACCCAGGGGTTCCCAAAGAACGATCTTCTGCCTAGATTAAGACCTCTTTTGTTTATGTTACGCTTACTGGCAATTGCCGCTGTTATTACAGCCATGGCAAGGCCACAAACGCGGGAAGTATCTACCCGAACAAAAACTACGAAAGGGATCGATATTGTGATGGCCATTGATGTTTCATCCAGTATGCTGGCAAGAGATCTCCGCCCAAATCGCTTGGCGGCCTTAAAGGATGTAGCTTCCAATTTTATCAGAGAACGCCCTAGCGACCGTATCGGGTTGGTTGCCTATGCGGGAGAAAGCTATACTAAAACCCCGATCACCAGCGACAAAGGAATAGTGTTAAATGCCCTTCGTGAGATCACATATGGACAATTGGCAGATGGAACGGCCATAGGAATGGGACTGGCCACAGCCGTGAACAGATTAAAGGACAGCAAGGCAACATCTAAGGTCATTATTCTCTTAACAGATGGTGTAAACAATTCCGGATTTATTGAACCACAAACAGCAGCCAATCTGGCGGTTGAATTTGGAATAAAGACCTATACCATAGGCCTGGGAACTAATGGTAATGCCCTTTCACCTATCGCCTATAACGCAGATGGATCTTTCCGCTACGGGATGCGGCAGGTTGAAATAGATGAACCTCTGCTCCAGGAAATTGCCAAGGTAACCGGGGGCAAATATTTTAGGGCTACCAACAATCAAAAGTTGGAAGCTATATATGATGAGATCAATAAATTGGAAAAAACAGAAGTAGAAGAATTTAAATATTATAATAACGAAGAGAAATTTAGACCGTGGGTACTTCTGGCAGGAGTGCTTCTACTTTCTGAATGGTTATTTAGAAATACATTCTTTCGCAGTTTTATATAAGCAATGATACAAATAGACGAAGCAACATATTTTTATTTATTCCTGATCTTCCCGGTCATGGTGGTGTTGTATATCGGTCTGGTGTACTGGAAGAAAAGGACTCAGCGCAAGTTTGCCGAGCCTATACTATTAAAACGCCTTACACCCAGCAGGTCTAGTTTTAAAGGAAGCATAAAATTATTGTTCCTACTCCTGGGCCTCTCGGGATTGATCCTTGGGTTAGCCAATCCAAAGATCGGTACCAAATTGGAGACCGTTAAACGGGAGGGGGTCGATATTGTTTTTGCGATCGATGTTTCCAAAAGTATGTTAGCAGAAGATATTGCGCCAAATAGATTGGAAAAGTCAAAACGCCTGGTTTCGGAGATCATCAATCAACTGGCCAGTGATCGGATAGGAATCATTGCGTATGCAGGGCAGGCAACGCCACAATTACCAATAACCACAGATTACGGGGTAGCAAAGATGTTCTTACAGTACCTGAATACGGATCTGTTATCCTCCCTGGGGACTGCCATTGATGAAGCTATTAAATTGTCTACTACCTATTACGATGATGAGGACCAGACCAATAAGGTATTATTTATTGTATCTGATGGAGAAGATCATTCAGAAGGACTCGCCATTGATGCGGTAGACCTGGCAGTAGAGCAAGGGATACGGATATTTACTATTGGTGTTGGAAAGGAGAAAGGAGCTCCTATACCGATCAAAAGAAATGGGATTACCCAAGAACTTAAGAAAGATAGCCAGGGGGAGGTAGTAATTACTAAGCTCAATAAAGAAATACTGACTGAAATTGCGGAAAAAGGCAACGGGGAATATATTGACGGTTCTAATACCGATGAAGCTGTAGATAAGATCAAAGAGGCCCTGAACCAAATGGATAAAATGGAATTTGAAGCCAAACAATTTGCAGATTACAAGGACCAGTTTCAATGGTTTTTGGGTGCCGGCTTATTCTTCCTATTTTTAGACATCTTTTTATTGGATCGTAAAACAAAGTGGTTAAAAAAATTAAACCTATTTAATGAGAAAGATCATGAATAAGGGATATAGCTTTCTAATTCTACTGCTTTTAACTGCCATTGTAAATGCGCAGGAAGAAGTTCTTAGGGAGAAGGAAAAAGCATTAAAAGCCTCGGTAGATCTTACCTGGGAGGCTAATAAAGAACTTTCGGACAATGAATTTATAAAGGCCGAAGCAGACTACCGCAGGGCAATTTCAAAAAGTGATGAGAATGTGGTTGCCCCTTATAATTTAGGAACCGCCTATTATAAAAAAGAGAGCTTAGAAGAAGCCTTTGGAAGATTTAAACAAGTGGGAGAATTAGCCTCCGGAAAGCCCGAAAAACATAAGGCCTTCCATAACATGGGTAATGTCTTTATGAAGAATGAAGAGTATGACAAAGCCGTGGAAGCATATAAAGAAGCTCTTAGAAATGACCCTACGGATGAAGAAACCAGGTATAACCTGGCACTCGCAAAAGCATTAGCAAAAAAGGAGAAAGACCAGGATAAGGAGGGCGATAAAGATAAAAAGCAACCAGAGGAGGAAAAAGACGATCAAGAGGAAAAGAAGAAAGAAAACGAACAAGACCAGCAAAAAGATAATAAGGATAAAGACGGAGGTGACCAGGAGAAAGATGACAATAAAGAGGGTGATGGCAAAGAGAAGAAAGAGCAACCTAAGCAAGGTGAAAAACCGGATGAGCAAAAACAGCCCAGAACAAATCAGCTCTCACCTCAACAAGTAAAAAACCTGCTAGAGGCAATGCAGAATGAAGAAAACAAGGTGCAGGAAAAGATGAACGAGAAAAAGGTAAAAGGTCCAAAGATTAAAAACGCAAAAGATTGGTAGTGATGCATAAGCTTACATATTTGTTTGGTATGCTATTCCTTATTTTAGGAACAACCCTTTCATACTCCCAGGATGAGGAGACTGTTGAATTTGAGGTTAATCTAAGCAAGGAAAGACTGGGAATCAATGAGCGACTCCGGGTAGAATTTACCATGAACAAAGATGGGGATAACTTTTCTCCCCCAGATTTTGAAGGTTTTCGCGTACTGATGGGTCCTTCTCAAAATATCAGTTCTTCCTGGGTAAATGGGGTAAGGAGTTACTCTAAAACCTATTTCTATATTCTGGCTCCCACGGAACGAGGCAACTTTACCATTAAACAAGCAACTATAGTTATTGACGGGAAAACCTATAAGTCACTTCCCAAGAAAGTGGAAGTAACTGCAGCAGTAGACAAGCCCAGTGATCAAATGACCGCGGATGATATTGCCGATGAAAGTCTTCATCTGGTTGCAGAAGTTTCTAAGGCTACACCGTATATGAACGAAGCAATCAGTGTTGTATACAAACTATATGTTAGCCCATCTATTAATGTTTCCAATTTCCGTCCGCTGGACAATCCTACATATAATAATTTCTGGAGTCAGGATATTCCGGTTACCTCTTACAATGTTAAAAATGGCACTTACAATGGAAAATCTTACCGCTATGTTATTCTAAAACGTGTTGTATTATATCCTCAGAAAAGTGGTTCTCTCGAAATTGAACCCTTATCGCTCGATGTAACCCTGGAAGTGCCAACGAACAGGAGAGACTTCTTCGGTGGACCTATCTATGCACAAACCAATAAGACGGTTTCCGCCGGGCAGCGTACCATCCGTGTAAAACCTCTGCCAACCGAAGGGCAACCGGGTAATTTTAGTGGTGCTGTGGGAAATTTCCAGTTTAAGGTTACTACAAGTAAAAAGAGTCTTAAGGCTTCGGAATCTTTACAGGCCATCGTGCAGGTGGAAGGGGCCGGTAATTTAAAACTCTTTCAATTACCCGTTTTGGAAATGCCAGGATCATTGGAAGTGTATGAACCGGAATTCAATGAAAATGTAAGGACTACCCTTTCCGGGATGCAGGGAAAGGTAAGTAATCAATATACCGTAGTGCCCTCCTTTAAAGGTAAATACCCTATCCCGCCCATCAGTTTTAGTTATTTTGATCCTGAAACTCAGGGCTATAAATCCATTTCTTCTGATGAGATCATGATAGATGTTATGGAAGGACCGTTGGAAACCTCTGCAGGAAGTATTGCCGTTGGTCAAAATAACAAACGTGTAATTCAAAGTACCGGATCTCAGTTCAATTTTATAAAATTGACCCCAAATTTGCAACCTATTAGGGAAGGGGTCTTTCTTGGTTCGCTTAAATTTTACCTTTTCCTTATCAGCCCACTTCTTCTTATTCCATTGGCCATTGTCTTTGGCAAGAAAAGAGAAGCTATTGCCAGTGATGCGGCTGGAAATAGAATAAAAAAGGCAAATAGACTTGCTCGAAAATACCTTTTCAAAGCTAAAAAGGCTCTGGGAGAAAAAGATGCTTTTTATATCGCCCTGGAAAAAGCACTGCATAATTATCTGAAAGCAAAACTTAAGATTGAGACCTCCGAATTTACCAAGGAGAAAATAGCGTCATTACTCGCTCAAAAAGAGGTAGACTCTGATACATCTGAAGGTTTTATTGGCCTTCTAAAAAATTGTGAGATGGCAAGATACAGTCCATTTTCTGAGGTTCAAATGCAACAAGATTACAACAAGGCCAGTGAGGTCATTTCAGCCATGGATAAACAATTGTAGTCATGAAAAAGTGGATTTTATTACTATTCGTATTTTCCTTTTCTATAGGTATAGCACAAAACGATGTGTTATTCGATAGTGCCACCAAGGCATACAATGAAGGAAACTACCAAGACGCCATTGACAACTACCATGAGATCCTGAAATCTGGGCAACATTCTGCTGAAGTGTATTTCAACTTAGGGAATTCCTATTACAAGGTAAATAAAATAGGGCCCAGCATTTATTATTACGAAAAAGCCCTGCTGCTCGACCCAAATGATGCCGAAATATTGAGCAATTTGTCGTTTGCACAAAATATGACCATAGATGCCATAGAGGTTATGCCACAGACAACCATTTCAAGAATGCTTGCGAGTGTAAAGAACATTCTCACCTTTGATCAATGGGCCTATACCGCTGTGATCTTTATGTTCTTGTTTGTTCTGTTATACCTGGCCTTCTACTTTTTTCAGTTTGCTGATAAAAAGAGAATCGCATTTATCGCAAGTATGGTATGTTTATTTGTAATGGCCATCAGCATTTTATTCGCCGTTATTCAATACCAGGACTTTACACAAACCCGGCCTGCTATCATTTTCGCTTCCGAAACTGCCGTAAAGGATGAACCTAACAACAGGAGCAATACACTTTTTGACCTTCATGAAGGCAGCAAAGTTTTTGTAGAGGAGGAGTTGAATGATTGGAATAAAATTCGGTTGGCAGATGGTAAAAATGGGTGGATCCCGGCTACAGATCTAAGAATGTTAAAGGATTTTTAATTAATCTTTAATGCTAATATTCTGGTTTTTCCTTATATTTTTACATTCAATGTCTATGTGCTTATGAAGTCTTTTATATTCGTCATTTTAACGTCTGTCTGGTTAACAGGAATCTTGGCTCCACCTATTCTCCAACTGTTAGATGTTGACGGACCTATTATATCGATCAATTTGAACGAAGAAGAGTCTCAGGAGCAGGGTAAAAAAGATCTAAGTGAGGAGATCTTCCTTTCAAATCTCCCTGGACATCAATCCGTATTTTTTTTAAGAAGTTTAACCCAAACCAATTGGAAACACAATCTTCATTATTTGTCTCACACTACTGAGATACAGCTTCCCCCTCCCGAGACCAATCAATAGGTTTTAATCATCTAATTTTTAATAAAGAGACCATCCTCAAAGAAATGGATGGTATCTCAAAAAGATACTTATCTTGGCCTCGCTATAAGAAATAGCAGGTATCCGGTAAATGATGTGAAAAATATTGTTATCTAAGAAATTACAAAAAATACAAGGTTGAAGTCTCCTGGTTTCCCAGAGTTTTTCAATTTTCGCCCTTAACGAGCTTAATTTTAACTAATAAAGAATATCAAAATGAAAATAGAACAAGTTTTCAAAAATAATAAACGTTGGATCGCCGAGAAATTAAACACAAATGCCAACTTTTTCGATGAGATGGGCAAGGGTCAAAGCCCTGAAATGCTCTATATTGGCTGTTCGGATAGTAGGGTAACCGCAGAAGAAGTAATGGGGATGGGGCCTGGAGAGGTTTTCGTTCACAGGAATATTGCAAATATGGTTATCAGCATAGATCTCAACGCTATGTCTGTAGTTGAATACGCTATTGAGCATTTAAAGGTAAATCATGTGGTTGTTTGCGGGCACTATGGCTGCGGAGGTGTAAAGGCAGCAATGCAGTCGGCAGATCTTGGTGTGCTAAACCCCTGGTTACGCAATATCCGTGATGTGTACAGGATCCATAAAAAAGAATTGGATGCTATTGCGGATGAAGAAAAGAAATATGAGCGTTTGGTAGAGCTTAATGTTCAAGAACAGTGTGTAAACCTAATAAAAACGGCTGCAGTTCAGAAAGCATACCGCGATAGGAATATAAAAGTCTATGGCTGGGTCTTTGATATCCACACCGGGCAGTTGGTAGACCTGAAAATAGATTTTGAAAACATTCTGAAAAATATAATGGAGATCTACCATCTGGATTAATTTTCAAAAAATATATTGCTAATCATCAAAGATTCACTTTGACATTCTAGTTGTACTTATTCAATTATCTACTAACCATAAATAGCATATTAAAATTATGAAGTCATTATTTACGAATTTCCGAGGTGACCTCCTGGGAGGAATTACAGCCGGTATTGTTGCTTTACCACTTGCCCTCGCTTTTGGAGTGAGCTCTGGTCTGGGACCAAGTGCAGGTCTGTATGGTGCAATTTTCATCAGTTTTTTTGCCGCTCTTTTTGGAGGAACCAATACACAGATATCGGGGCCAACAGCCCCAATGACTGCTGTGAGTATGATCGTTATAGCGGGGATCATAGCTGTTTATGATGGTAGCGTTGAAAAAGCTTTACCCGCCATTCTTACAGTCTTTCTATTGGGTGGGCTAATGCAAATTGCTTTGGGTCTGGCCGGTATTGGAAAATATATACGATACATTCCGTATCCGGTGGTATCCGGATTTATGACGGCCATTGGGCTCATCATTATAATCACTCAAATATTGCCAGCCTTAGGATATTATCCCAAGGAAGACATTAGCTGGGTAGAACCTTTTAAACCCCAAGCTGAGGAATTAATATTGGAAAACATTTTAAGAGAGGAAGCCGGAGAGGGTATTTTGGTCCTGGAAGATTTTGAGGAAACCATTGAAAGGGCAGGTGAAATTACGGAGGACGTGATCTTAAAGGAAGCTCAGGTATTGGCTGCCAAAGAAGCCTCTGGGGTAATGGGGGCAATTACAATAATGCCCAGAGCTTTTAATAATCTCAATTCTTTAGAATTAATTTTAGCGCTTGCTACCATTATAATCATTTACGGTTTTAAGCGAATCACAACCGCTATTCCCAGTACGTTGATAGCTCTGGTAGTGGTAACAGGTGTAGCCTATGGATTTGGACTCAATTACAGACCTATTGAAACAATTCCTCAAGGTTTTCCAATTCCTAATTTAGAGATTATAACTAATTTTAAACTCTCAGCAATTTCACCCTATATTTTTACAGCTTTGACGCTGGCACTTTTGGGATCTATAGATTCACTACTTACTTCTGTGGTAGCGGACAACATGACCAAGACCAAACACAATCCTAATAAAGAATTAGTTGGGCAGGGTATAGGAAATAGTATTGCTGCTATCTTTGGTGGTATCCCGGGAGCCGGAGCAACCATCAGAACGGTGATAAATATAAAATCTGGAGGGAAAACCAAGTTGTCCGGGATGATCGCCGGATTGCTTTTACTCCTAATTTTATTAGCCATGGGTCCGGTGGCATCGCAAATTCCTGCAGCTGTTTTAGCGGGAATTTTAATAACGGTTGGAATAAGTGTCATGGATTATAAAGGATTAAAGGCCATTCCAAGCTTACCACGAGATATTTCAATTGGCCCTATAAAGTTGAGTTCGGAAGTTATAATAATGCTTATTGTTATGTTCTTGTCTACTTTTTGGAACCTTGTCTATGCCGTTGGAATAGGTTTGGTGATCGCTTCATTAATGTTTATGAAGAAAATGGGGGACCTTACCGCCCATAGATCCAATGTAAAGTCGCTGGCTAAAGAGAAAGCTTGGGCAGACGAAAAAAGTTTTCCTGAATATTTAAAAGAAAAGGTATTTATCAAACATATTAAAGGGCCACTGTTCTTCGGGACAACAAACGACTTTCAAGCCCTGGCAGATCAAATTCCTGCAACGGCAACAACGGTGATCTTACGCCTGGGAAGGATGCAATATATGGACCAGTCCGGACTCTATGCTATGGAAGACGTGCTACAGGATCTTAGGAGTAAGGATATCAGAGTGCTTTTTGTACGTGTCCTTGATCAGCCCAGGTATATGATGGAGCGTATTGATATCATCCCGGATCTAATCCCAAATGAACATATTTTTAAAAGTTTTGATGCTTGTGTTAAATATATTAAGTCCAATTCGGAAGCAGCATAAAAACATACATTTCTTCTTATAGAGGCAATGTAAACCTAAAAAACCAGTATTTTTGATCGCTGTTATCAAAGGATTCATCAAATGATCGATCAGTTAAAAGAACATATCAAGGAAGTAAAGGAATTTTCAACCACTTCTAAAGAAACCATTGAGATATTTCGAATCAAGTACCTGGGTAAAAAAGGGATCTTGAACCAATTTTTTGCGGAATTCAAGCAGGTGCCAAATGATCAAAAAAAGGAATTTGGTAAAACCATCAATGAGCTCAAAGTGCTCGCCACAGAAAAAGTCAACTCCCTTAAAAGTACTTTGGAAGCCAAAGGCGGCGATAAGTTGGTGTATGGTGATCTTACCCGCCCTGGTGAATCTCTTGAACTGGGCACAAGGCATCCAATATCTATCGTTAAAAACCAGATCATTGATATTTTTTCAAGGATCGGATTCAATGTTTCAGAAGGACCCGAAATAGAAGATGATTGGCATAATTTTACAGCCCTGAATTTGCCAGAACACCATCCGGCAAGGGATATGCAGGATACCTTCTTTATTCAGACCAATCCTGATCTTTTGCTGAGAACACACACTTCCTCCGTACAGGTTCGTTATATGGAAACTAATACCCCTCCAATCCGGACCATTTCTCCTGGAAGGGTTTATAGAAATGAAGCCATTTCTGCCCGTTCACATTGTTTTTTCCACCAGGTTGAAGGTTTGTATATAGATAAGGACGTGTCTTTTGCAGATTTGAAACAAACCCTTCAATTCTTTACAACAGAGCTCTTTGGCAAGTCTAAGATTCGACTTAGGCCTTCCTATTTTCCATTCACTGAACCAAGTGCAGAAGTAGATGTCTATTGGGGTCTGGAGACAGAAACAGATTATAGGATGACCAAGGGAACCGGGTGGTTAGAGATCATGGGCTGTGGAATGGTAGATCCTAATGTGCTCGATAATTGCGGTATAGATTCTAATGAGTACTCGGGATTTGCTTTTGGTATGGGTATTGACAGGATCGCTCTTTTGCTACATCAAATTTCCGATATTCGGCTCCTTAGTGAGAACGATTTGCGTTTCCTGGAGCAGTTTAAGAGTGCTTTTTAAATCCCAAAGATATTAGCGTAAAGGAAACCCCTTGGCCGCCCACCAGGGATGCATCTCAATCAGTAACCTCCCAGACTGCACCATAGGATCTAAATTTGCCAAACTATCTGCAATTGCCAGTGTTGGAGTGTTATAAATGGTGATCCCGCGAATATCTCCGTCATCCCCAAATGGTCCTGAAATATCTGCATATCCCAGCTCATACATCCTTCCAAGATGCTTGAGGTGTAAGGTTTGTAAACTGTCTGCTTCGTTTTTATTCTGAGACCTAACGGGTCCTTTTTTCAAAAAGGCAATAAAATACTGTTGCATCAATACGGTATCACCGGTTTTAGGGTCTACATAATCAAAGATCTCATATCCTTTCTCCATGAGTGCCTTCTTTAATTGAGCCGTGGTTGTAGCAGAATCTTCCTTTATGATTGGAGCAGGATCGGGATTACCATTTCCTATTTCTCTACATCCAAAGGCAAATACAATAAGAGCACTGAGAATGAGACTGTTCTTTACTTTTTCCATGACGAATATGGATTTTTACTTAATTGTGAATTATAATATTTAGGATCTCCTGTAACTTCTACCCCCAACCACTTGGGTTTTAAAAAGGATTCTTCTGCATGTTGCAACTCAATTTCTGCGATCACCAGACCTTTATTCTCAGCGTGAAACTCATCAACCTCAACCACATGAGAACCACTTTTTACAAGGTATCTTAGTTTGTGGATCACGCCTTCTTCACATATTTCTAAAAGACTTTTTGCCTCCTCTAGTGATATTTCCCGTTCCCATTCAAAACGTGTTGTTCCATCCGGGTCTGTTTTGCCCTTCACTGTGATAAATCCTTTTTTACCAGTAAGGCGTACCCGCACAGTACGCTCGGGATGTGTACTAAGAAATCCTTGTATAATTTCTTCTTTGCCAAAGGCTTCAGAACTATAGGCGTTGGAAGTAACCAAATATTTTCGTTCTATCTCAATCATGATGAGCAATCTTCTCTATTTCATCTGAAGTGATCCTATTTTTTGAATAGCTGTTATTTGCCAGCCATATCATTGCCTTAGCAATGGATGTAGGTTTTATGGAGCGATATTTCTTCAAAGGACCATGAAGTAGCATATTAAAAAGTAAAAACAGCTTCTTTGCGATCCACTCCCCAAACCGCTGTTCGTCTCGTTGCCCGCCAATGATGGAAGGTTGAAGAATATAGGTATGAGCTACTCCTTGCTTTAAAACAGCTTCTTCCATTTCCCCTTTGATCTTATTATAAAAAATCGCACTATTTGCATCCGCGCCAAGTGCTGAAATTACAAGGAAAGTGTCAATATCATTTTCCAAACTTAATTGAGCTGCAGTCACAGGTATTCCATAATCTATACTTCTGTACATTTCCTTATCGGGTGTTTTGGATTTCGTAGTGCCAATACAACAATAGACTTCATCTGCTTTGAAATCTGACTTAAAGTTGGACAAAGAGAGAAGATCTCCTAAATATTCATTCAATTTAGGATGGTTTATTTGAGATGCCGATCTCGAAAAGATTTTGATGGTTTCGTACCGAGGGTCTTCTAATAATTCATTTAACAAAATGCCTCCTGTGAGGCCTGTTGCTCCCAAAATGATGGCGCTTTTCTTTGACCCCTCCATAAAACTAAGATATGACTTAAATTTGTTTATGCAGTACGATTTCCCCCTACGGAAAATTATTCATGTTGATATGGATGCGTTTTATGCCTCTGTAGAACAATTAGATCATCCGGAACTCAAGGGGAAACCTGTGGCAGTAGGCGGAGGGTCTGCAAGAGGCGTGGTAGCTGCCGCCAGCTATGAGGCCCGCAAGTTTGGAGTAAAGAGTGCTATGAGTGGATACCTCGCTAAAAAAAGATGCCCGGAACTTATCTTTGTAAAACCACGCTTCGATCGCTACAAAGAGATCTCACAAAAGATCAGATCCATCTTTAACGACTATACTCACTTAGTAGAACCACTTTCCCTGGATGAAGCATATTTGGATGTGACCACTAATAAAGTAGGGAATCCTTCTGCCACCCTTATCGCAAAAGAGATACGCGAAAGGATATTTGAAGAACTTGGTTTAAGGGCATCCGCTGGCATTTCCATAAATAAATTCATCGCCAAAGTGGCCAGTGACATCAACAAACCCAATGGTCAAAAAACAGTGAATCCGGAAGACGTAATACCATTCCTGGAAGGTCTCGAAATAAGAAAATTCCATGGAGTTGGTAAGGTTACGGCGGAAAAGATGTACCAACTTGGTATTTTCACCGGTCTCGATCTTAAGAACAAAACAGAGGATTTTTTAGAAGCACATTTTGGCAAAAGTGGCTTGCATTATTTTCAGGTTGTACGGGGAATACATCAGAGTAACGTAAAACCTCATCGCATCCCAAAATCCCTGGGAGCCGAACGTACTTTCAGCGAAAATCTCAGCAGTGAAATTTTTATGAAGGAGCGATTGATGCATATTTCCGAAGAATTGGAAAAACGGATCAAAAAATCTGATATGGCCGGGAAGACGGTTACGCTTAAAATAAAGTATAGCGATTTTACCCTGCAAACAAGAAGCAAGACACTTCCCTATTTTGTCTCAGATCAGAAGCTGATCTTAAATACTGCCATAGAGCTTTTGTATCAGGATTCCCTGGATAATTCCGTCAGATTACTCGGAATCTCTCTTTCTAACCTAAACAGCAGTAGCCAGGAATCTGTAAAAGAAGAAGCAGTTTCTGTCCAATTGAAATTCGATCTTTAAGCCTAGAAACTACAGGACTCTATTTCAGTAACCCTGAGTGTATTAACCATCCCTTTGGCTTTGATTGGCATGGCCGCAAGGCTAATAAGCATATCTCCGGTATCTAGAAACCCTTTCTGACAGGCTATCTTATTAACATCTTCAATGGTTTCGTCCGTTGAAACAAATCTGTCGTAATAAAATGCCTTTACGCCCCAAAGTAAATTTAGCTGTGTTAAAATACGCTTGTTGGAAGTAAAGACCAAAATATGAGCGCTTGGTCTCCAGGCCGATATTTGAAAGGCCGTATAACCACTATTTGTTAGAGTTGAAATAGCTGTTGCTTTTATCTCATTGGCCATGGTAGCTGCATGGAAACAAACAGCTTTGGTGATATATCTTTTCGTTCTTATGTGTGGTGGCTCTTGAGGCACCTGTATAAGTTCCGAATTTTCAACACTTTGCAAGATGCTAGCCATTTTCTCAATTACCTGAATTGGATAATTCCCAACGGATGTTTCCCCGGAGAGCATTACCGCATCGGCGCCATCCATGACCGAATTGGCCACATCATTTACCTCCGCCCTGGTTGGTGTAAGACTGGTGATCATGGTCTCCATCATTTGAGTGGCAATGATCACGGGGATCCTTGCCCTCTTTGCCCTAAGTACCAAGGTTTTTTGGATCAAGGGAACTTCTTGTGCAGGAACTTCAACACCCAGATCTCCCCGGGCTACCATGAGTCCATCGCAATACGATACTATTTTATCGATGTTTTCAACTGCCTCTGGTTTTTCTATTTTAGCAATGATCGGGATCTTATGTTCTGAATGTTCAGCAATCAGGTTTTGAAGGTCTATCAGATCCTGACTAAATCGAACAAAGCTCAGTGCGATCCAATCTACTTCCAGCGATATAGCAAAAATGGCATCCTTAATGTCTTTTTTGGTAAGTGCCGGTAAGGAAATATTTGTATTCGGAAGGTTTACTCCTTTTTTAGATTTTAAAGGTCCACCCTGTATCACTTTAGCTCTTACCTCATCTTTTTTATTAGTGGTAAGCACCTCAAACATAAGCTTACCATCATCCAACAGAATATGCTCACCAGGATTTACATCCCTCGGGAACTCGGCGTAATTCATATAAACTTTTTCCGCAGTTCCTTCAAAGGCCTTGCCGGTCACAAAAGTGATCTCGTCACCTGGGGCAACCACTACTTCGCCGGCCATGACGCCTACTCTTAGCTTAGGACCCTGAAGATCGCCAAGAATAGCTGTGTAAATTCCCAGTTCCTCATTTAATTCCCGGATTATTTTGATCCGTTCCTTCACATCGTCATAATCGGCATGGGAAAAATTGATGCGAAAAACATCCACCCCTGCTTCAATCATTTTTTTGAGGGTTTCCTTATCGCTGCAAGCAGGACCTAAGGTGGCCACAATTTTTGTCTTCTTCTTATTGGGCATTATTTAAAATATTAGGTTGGGCTTAGATTTTAATTTTTCTGTCTCAATAGCATAGGCCGTAACTACCTTTGGGATTGCCTTTATTTTTTTAAGCAGAGCAGAATTTAACTCGTAATCATCCAACTTCAGGAGATAATTAACTTCTTTATATTCAGGCACCAACTGATGACTGGTATAAGAAAGCTCTTCCGGGAAGAGGTCATTAGGCTTGGATTGCTGAGAGGTTATGCAAGTGTTAGTGAATAAAGCCCAGTTTCGATCGTATAATTCGTCTTTCCATTCGAAACTAGGGTAGGAAATTGTGGAAGAAAAGCTAAGGTCTTTCGTTGATCTTTTCAATCGGATTTTTAGCACCTCATTCAACGCATAAACAATGGCAAAATCTTCCAAGTTGGTATGAATACCAACCAGCGAAAATTCCTCGTCATACAAATCCTCATATATCCGCAGGGTTGCTCCCATAAAAAAGCCTAAGATGTAAATATATAATATATAACGTTACTTGCCTAGTGGCAGAAGGCCTTATCTAGTTTTATCAGTTACGCAAACCTTTGCGTACTCCAATAAGGAGGAATCTAAGGATTTTCTATTTTGTGTTGCAAGGCAAAAAACGCTCTTTTCGAGGCCTTTTCTTCCGCCTTCTTTTTAGAAGTAGCTCTGGCCTTCGCCATTACCTTGCCATTAATACTGAATTTTACGGCAAAATGTTTTAAAGGATCTTTCCCGGTATCCTCATAGACATTGTATTTAAAGTCCTTTTTTTGTTTTTGACACCATTCAATCAAAAGACTTTTATAACTGATCACCTTCCCTTCTAATTGTTCAATGTCTACATAGGGTTCTATAACGCGATCCTGTATAAATTGTTCACAGTACTTGTAACCACGGTCCAGATAAATAGCGCCAACAAGCGCTTCAAATACATTGCCATGAATATTATCTCCAAAATGAGATTTCGGTATTTTGCTTTCTACAAAATGAATCAGGCTAAGATCTTTCCCAAGTTCATTTAAATGCTTTCTACTAACTATTTTGGAACGCATCTTGGTAAGATATCCTTCGTCACCGCCAGGCACCTCATTGTACAAGTGCTTAGATATAATTGTTCCCAGCATAGCATCTCCTAGAAATTCCAGGCGCTCATAATTCATGGGATTGCCTAGTTTGTCTTTTATATTTGCCGAACGATGAAGAAAGGCCTTTTTATAGATGCCTATTTTTTTTGGCTTAAATCCCAGGATATTTGTTATCCCCAAAAAAAAATCCCCATCCTGTTTGGAATGGGAATTAAATATATTAGAGGGAAAATTCATTAATCCTTAGATAATTTTTTTAAAGACCACACAAGCGTTGTGACCACCAAAACCAAAGGTATTGCTCATAGCTACTTGTACGTCTCGCTTCTGAGCTTTGTTCAATGTTAAATTCAACGTGGGATCTATATTCTCATCTACCACAGAATGATTAATGGTGGGAGGTACCAATCCGTGCTGCAATGAAAGAATAGCGGAAATAGCTTCAATAGCTCCGGCGGCACCAAGTAGATGACCCGTCATTGACTTGGTTGAATTTATATTGATATTAGGAGCATGTTTTCCAAAGACCTGCGATATTGCTTTCAATTCTGCCACATCACCCAACGGTGTTGAGGTGCCATGAGTATTTATGGCATCTACATCTTCAGGCTTTAAACCGGCATCTCGCAAGCAATTTTCCATTACCCGCACTACTCCTATGCCCTCAGGATGAGGAGCGGTCATATGATAGGCGTCACTAGACATTCCTCCACCTATGATCTCTGCGTATATTTTGGCTCCTCTTGCTTTTGCGTGCTCATACTCTTCTAGGATCAATGCCCCGGCTCCTTCTCCAAGAACAAATCCATCTCTGGTAGCATCAAAAGGCCTGGAGGCTGTCTCAGGACTTTCATTTCTGGTAGACAGGGCGTGCATGGCATTAAAACCACCCATCCCCGCGAGGGTTACTGCGGCTTCACTTCCTCCGGTAACGATCACATCACAATGTCCCAAACGAATATATGTCAAGGCATCGATCATGGCATTCGCCGAAGAGGCACAAGCCGAAACCGTAGTGTAATTTGGTCCCATAAAACCATGTTTTATGGAAATATTCCCAGGGGCAATATCAGCGATCATTTTAGGAATAAAGAATGGGTTGAACCTTGGAGTACCATCTCCATTGGCGAAATCCATCACTTCATTTTGAAAGGTCTCTAAACCTCCAATCCCTGCGCCCCAAATAACGCCGACTCTGAATTTATCAATGATGTTTAGATCAAGACCGGCATCCAAAATGGCCTCATCCGAAGATACCAAGGCGTATTGGGCAAATCTATCTAGTTTTCGGGCTTCCTTTCTATCAAAGAAATTCAAGGGGTCAAAATTCTTGACTTCGCAGGCAAATTTTGTTTTGTATTTCTCCGTATCAAAATAGGTAATAGGAGCAGCGCCACTTCTTCCTGCTTTAAGGCCATCCCAGTATTCACCTAGGGTATTGCCTATAGGTGTGAGAGCACCTAGTCCGGTAACAACAACTCGTTTTAACTGCATGGAACCAATTTTTGTTTCATAGGTAGTACGTATACCACGTGAAAATTAAAAAAAAATATCCATGCAGCATGGTAACCACATGGATAATTCACATCATGTTCCTGATATCATTACTTATTTGGCCTCTTCAATATAACTGATTGCCTGGCCGACGGTTGCGATATTTTCTGCTTGATCATCCGGAATTTGAATATCAAATTCCTTTTCAAATTCCATTATCAACTCAACAGTGTCTAATGAATCTGCTCCCAGATCGTTGGTGAAGCTAGCTTCTGCAACTACTTCATTTTCATCCACGCCTAACTTATCAACGATAATTGCTTTAACTCTTGATGCAATGTCTGACATAATTTTATTGGTTTTAATTTTTAATTGTTGGCAAAAATAAAAAACTTTAGTGGAAATACACTATATGAAGCCAATTTGTGGGGTAATTTAAGAAATTTAATGGCAAGTGTATTACTTTAGCGCCATAAATATTGAGTGGGAAATTATTTTTAAAGGATATGGTTACGGGGCTATTCCAAATCTCAATTTTTTCTATAAAATCCTCTGTAGCTCCTATATTCTAAGGAATAGACATTTTTTTTGAAATGAAGCGTATTGTCCTTTTTGCCTCAGGCTCAGGTTCCAATGTTGAAAATATTGTAAAGTATTTTACAGGACATTCTAATATTACAATTTCTTGTGTTCTTACTAATAAACGCGATGCCTATGTCATAGATCGTTGTAATAAATTAGGGATCCCGGCCATATATTTTAACAAAGCTGGTTTTAAAGACGCCTCACTTGTCTTGCAAATTTTAAACTGTATAGAGCCAGACCTCATAGTACTGGCAGGCTTCTTACTAAAGATCCCGTCAGATTTGGTAAAGGCTTTCCCAGGTAAGATAATTAATATCCATCCGGCCTTACTGCCTAAATACGGGGGGAAGGGTATGTATGGTAAACATGTTCATACAGCGGTAAAAGCCCAGGGAGAATCTGAAACAGGGATCACCATCCATTATGTAAATGAGGATTATGATGAAGGAGCTATTATACGGCAATTCAAAGTAGGGATCTCTGAAGGGGATACTGTAGATCAAATTACGACCAAAGTTCAATCTTTGGAGCGCAGCCACTTCCCCAGGGTAATTGAAGACTTACTATTAGGTAAATAATGGCAGTTAAAAAGAAATTTTATGTGGTCTGGAAGGGTAAGAATCCTGGTGTTTATGACAGTTGGGAAGCTTGTAAATTACAGATCACAGGGGTAAAGGGGGCTCAGTACATGTCTTTCCCTTCTAATGAAAAAGCTAAGGAAGCCTTTAATAGTCCCTATGAGGCCTATAAAGGAAAAAAGAAAAAGGATCCAGGCTTGTCTGCCACAGATCTTTTAAAAATTGGGGACCCTACCATGCATTCTATTTCTGTGGATGCCGCTTCTAGTGGAAATCCCGGAATTATGGAATACCAGGGAGTAGATACCAAAACCAAAAAACGATTGTTTAAGCAAGGTCCTTTCCCTGAGGGGACAAATAATATTGGTGAATTCCTTGCCATCGTACACGGTTTGGCCTATTTAAAAGAACGAAGGTCTGATCGTATCATATATACCGATTCCAGAACAGCCATTAGTTGGGTTAGAAAGAAGCAATGCAATACAAAATTGCAGCCAAATGCAAAGAATAAGGCATTATTTGATCTTATTAAAAGGGCTGTTACCTGGTTAAAGGAAAATTCTTACAATACGCCTGTAGTTAAATGGGAAACTGCGGCATGGGGTGAGATACCTGCCGATTTTGGCCGTAAATAATTCCGTTTATTTTAACGTTTTACGGAGGCATTTAGGGAATTACAAAAGCGTATATTTGCAACGAATTTGAACATCGTTTATGGGCAAACTTTTAATTGTTGGTACGGTAGCTTTTGATGCCATTGAATCTCCTTTTGGTAAAACGGATAAGATCCTTGGCGGGGCTGCGACATTTATTGGTCTGGCAGCGGCCCAGTTTAATTTAGAATCTGCCATAGTATCTATTGTAGGGGACGACTTTCCACAAGCATATTTGGATCTTTTAAAAAATAAAGGGATCGATATCTCAGGTATTGAGATCGTAAAGAATGGAAAAACCTTTTTTTGGAAAGGAAAGTACCATAATGATCTGAATAGCAGGGACACGCTGATAACCGATCTAAATGTACTAGCCGATTTTGATCCAAAAGTACCCTCCAATTTTAAAGATGCAGATGTATTAATGCTTGGTAACCTCCATCCTAATGTGCAACTAAGCGTTATTCAGCAAATGGAAGAAAAACCTAAGCTGATCGCGCTAGATACCATGAACTTCTGGATGAACAATACCATGCCCGAATTGAAAGAAGTCATTCGTTATACCGATGTGATCACTATTAATGACGAAGAAGCCAGACAACTTACTAAAGAATATTCCTTAGTAAAAGCAGCACAAAAGATACAGGCCATGGGCCCCAAATATGTGGTAATTAAGAAAGGAGAACACGGAGCGCTTTTGTTTCATGATGATGAGGTATTCTTTGCACCGGCCTTACCCCTGGAAGAGGTCTTTGATCCTACGGGAGCAGGTGATACTTTTGCAGGTGGATTCGTGGGGTATATTGCCGAAACAGAAAATATCTCTTTTAATAATTTAAGAAATGCGGTTATCCATGGGTCGAACCTGGCTTCCTTCTGTGTTGAAAAGTTTGGCACAGAACGAATGCAGCAACTTTCCAAAGAAGAAGTTGATAGAAGGCTCGATCAGTTTAAACAATTAACCCAATTCGATATTGAGTTACAATAACGCCCTGTCTTTACGGGGCTTTTTTTATGATATGAATTAATTATGAGTGACGCTATTAAACACGAATGTGGGATTTCCCTAATACGTTTGTTAAAACCACTTGATTTCTACAAAAAGAAATACGGCTCTGCTTTTTACGGGGTAAACAAGATGTACCTCATGATGGAGAAGCAGCACAACCGAGGACAAGATGGCGCTGGTTTTGCAAGCATTAAGTTAGATGTAGCACCCGGACAGCGATATATGAGCAGAGTACGTTCTGTAGAATCGCAGCCTATACAGGATATCTTCGCCCAGATCAATGACCGAATCAATAGGGCCTTCCAGGAACATCCGGAATACATAGACGATGCAGAAGCTCAGAAAAAATACATCCCATATATAGGAGAAGTACTACTAGGGCACGTTCGTTATGGAACATTCGGCAAGAATAGTATTGAGAACGTTCATCCCTTTCTAAGACAGAATAACTGGATGCACCGTAATTTGATCGTTGCCGGGAATTTCAACATGACCAATGTTGCCGAATTATTCGATAATCTAGTGCAACTGGGCCAACATCCAAAAGAATTGGCAGATACTGTTACAGTAATGGAAAAAATAGGCCATTTCCTGGATGATGCTGTCGCCAAGTTATACAAGCAAATAAAAAAAGAGGGGCATAACAAAATGGAAGCTTCCCCTTTGATTGCGGAACGACTTAAAGTTGGTAAAATACTTAAGAAAGCTGCAAAGAATTGGGACGGTGGCTATGCCATGGCGGGACTACTTGGGCACGGCGACGCTTTTGTTTTAAGAGATCCTTCGGGGATCAGACCAGCCTACTTTTTTCAGGATGATGAAGTAGTTGTGGTAGCATCGGAAAGAGCAGCTATACAGACGGTATTTAATGTGAAATATGAAGCCGTAAAAGAAATAGACCCGGCCCATGCACTTATAATTAAAAAAAACGGGAAGGTTACGGTTGAAAAGGTCATGGAACCATTGGAAAGGAAGGCCTGTTCTTTTGAACGTATTTATTTCTCGAGAGGAAGTGATAAAGAGATATACCAGGAGAGAAAGAAATTAGGAAAGTTAATCTTTCCCAAGATACTGACCGCCATAGACCACGATATAAAGAATACGGTGTTCTCCTATATCCCAAATACGGCTGAAACTTCTTTTCTTGGTATGGTAAAAGAGGCACAGAATTATTTAAACAAGAAAAAAGAAGATCAGATCCTGGCTAAAGGTTCGGGGATTTCTAGTGAAGAACTTCACGAGATCCTGGAGATAAGGCCGAGAATTGAAAAGGTAGCAATTAAGGACGCTAAGTTAAGGACATTTATAACCCAGGATAGCAGCAGAGATGATCTGGTGGCCCACGTTTATGACATCTCTTATGGTTCAGTGAATGAAAACGATAACCTTGTGATCATTGATGATAGTATCGTTAGAGGAACTACATTAAAGAACAGTATCCTAGGTATCCTTGATAGGTTATCACCCAAAAAGATCATAGTGGTTTCTTCAGCTCCTCAGATCCGTTATCCTGATTGTTATGGAATAGATATGGCCAAACTGGAAGACTTTATTGCCTTTAAAGCGGCTCTAGAACTACATAAGGAAAACAAAAGCCTGCACCTGGTAGATGAGATCTACAAAAAATGTAAGGAGCAATTTCATAAAAAGGATCAAGAGATCATCAACTACGTAAAAGAATTTTATGCCCCTTTTAATGCAGATCAGATCTCACAGAAAATAGGAGAGCTTTTAAGTCCTGCCAATATAAAGGCAGAAGTAAAGATCATTTATCAGTCTATTGAAAATCTTCACGAGGCATGTCCTAAGAATTTAGGTGACTGGTACTTCACTGGCAACTATCCAACTCCAGGAGGAAATAAGGTAGTAAACAAAGCATTTATTAATTTCTATGAAGGAAAGAATGAACGCGCATATTAACATAAAATACGATGAAATACACAATAATGTGCATTTCATCGATAATATCTGCATTTAATCGGCTTTATCATCTTTCCGTACCTAAGGAAGTTACATTAGTCATGCCATAGCATAAGTAGGTTAAGTTCATGGTAAGATTTGGGGCAAAAAAGGTGGAGACTTCTCCACCTTTTTTATTTATATGCATTTAATACAACTAACCACTATCCTTTTGTAGTCCGTTTCTTCCATGTTCTTAAACAGATACTTCTCAAATGGTATTTCAACCAATTAAAGCGGCGTTTATCCAAAACCTTTTTTCTCAGCCGACTCTTACTTTACATTTGGAGGACCATAGCATAAGTAGGTTAAGTTCATGGTAAGATTTGGGGAAAAAAGGCAGGATCTATCCTGCCTTTTTTATTTCTGAGTATCAAAGAATTAACGTCCCGCTTATTCCTTTTATGAAATTATTAAAGGCATTGTTCATTATACTTTGTCCAAAATTTCCTTAATTTTCTTTGTTATTTCTCACAATACCAGTAATTTAGTAGTGCCATAGCATAAGTAGGTTAAGTTTATGGTAAGATTTGGGACGAAAAGGGTGGAGACTTCTCCGCCCTTTTCTATTGTGTTAACCTCAACTTTGTTTCAAATAAAAAGCCGCAACGAGTGAACGTTGCGGCTTTTATTATTTTAGTGATTCCTCTATTTATGCTTGTTGTAATTTTCAGCAACTTTGGACCAATTCACCACATTAAAAAAGGAAGCGATATAGTCTGGTCTGCGATTTTGATAATTCAAATAATATGCATGTTCCCATACATCCAATCCCATAATGGGAGTGCCTCCACACCCAATTCCGGGCATTAAAGAATTATCCTGGTTGTGAGTAGCGCAGATCTCAACCTTACCTCCTTTGTGAACGCAAAGCCAAGCCCAGCCAGAGCCAAATAATGTGCCTGCGGCATTGCTAAATTTCTCTTTAAAGCCATCGAATGAACCGAAAGCGCTATTGATCGCGGCCGCAAGATCCCCGGAAGGAGTTCCACCTGCATTTGGCCCCATGATCTCCCAAAAAAGAGCATGATTGAAGTACCCACCTCCATTGTTGCGAACAGCCTTATTGTTCATGTCCATGCCTTTTAGGATCTCAACTATTCCTTTGGAAGCAAGAGGAGTCCCTTCTATAGCAGCATTTAATTTAGTAGTATACCCGTTGTGATGTTTTGTATAATGTATTTCCATGGTCCTCGCATCGATATAAGGTTCTAGAGCATCGTATGCATAGGGTAATTTTGGTAGTTCAAAAGCCATATTTGTAAATGTTATTTGTTAGTACTTAGTGTCTTCAAAAGTACGAATTTTAACAATTATATTCCTATAATTATATGTTAAGAACTCTGCTAGTTTCCTTATTTTGCAGGTAAAATAATTTTTTCTGGATCCATATGTAATTTACGATGCCTCTGCCGGATCAGGTAAGACCTTTACCCTGGTAAAGGAATATCTGAAGTTACTGCTTGCAGCTGAGGGCGGTCAGAATTTTCGAAAAATATTAGCCATCACCTTTACAAACAAGGCGGTTAATGAAATGAAGCATCGTATTTTGGAATGCCTGCACGACTTTTCCATTCCTTCTGAAGGCAATGATGACAATGAACTTTTTCTTCAATTGGTACAGGAACTACAACTCTCTCCTGAGATATTGCACAAAAGAGCAAAACGGACGCTAAAGGAGATTTTGCACAATTACGCATTCTTTGATATCTCAACTATTGACAAGTTCAATCATCGACTTATAAAGACCTTTGCAAAAGATCTGAAGATCCCTCAGAACTTTGAAGTGATTCTGGATACTGAGCTTCTATTGGCAGAAGGAGTAGACCGGTTGATAGGAAATGCGAAGGTCGATGATCAGATAACAGACATCCTGATCGCATTTGCCCTGGAAAAGATAGATGAAAGTAAAAGCTGGAATATTGGGTACGACCTGGGAAAAGTTGGTGCCATGTTATTTAATGAAAATCACTCGCCTTTTCTTGAAGATCTTAAAAGCAAAGATCTCAAATCCTTTTTAGCCTTGCAATCCCTGCTACTTAAGACCATGGCATTACTTAAAAAGGAATTGACAGCAGTTGCGCAAAACGTACTTCAACTTATGGAAGAAGCCCATTTGGAGCAATCCGACTTTAAAGCTGGATATTTTCCTAAGTTTATGAACCAAGTGAGTAAAGATCCATCTTCCCTTGATTTTACTGCAAAATGGAAACAACAATTTGGCAGTGAACCACTCTATAATAAATCCACTCCTGAGGAAAAGAAAGCAGACATTGACGCCTTAATGTCCCAGTTCACGGATCTTTATACTACGATCAAACATCGGTATGGCCGACTTACATTTCTAAAAAATATTTACCAGAATATTGTTCCTCTTACCATACTCAATGCCTTACAAAAAGAAATAAATTCCCTCCTGGAGGAAAGGGATCAGTTACCCATATCTGCCTTTAACACTCTTATCTCAGAACATATAAAAGATCAACCGGCTCCCTTTATATATGAACGGCTGGGCGAAAAATACAAGCATTATTTTATAGATGAATTTCAGGACACCTCTCTCATGCAATGGTCTAATTTAGTTCCTCTTATCTCACATGCCCTGCAAAGCGAGGATCTCCAGGGAAATAGAGGAAGTCTTTTTCTGGTAGGTGACGCTAAACAGGCTATTTATAGATGGCGTGGTGGGAGGTCTGAACAATTCTTAAATCTTATACATAATAATGAAAGTCTTTTTGGGATGGCCCCTATGACTGCTACCTTGGGCACTAATTATAGAAGCTATGAAGAGATCGTCAGCTTTAATAATGCCTTTTTCACCTCAACTGTGGCTCATTTAAATAATGATCTATACCAGGATCTGTTTGTCAAAGGAAATCAGCAACTCCATACTAACCAAAAAGGAGGCTTGGTAAGCATTCGATTTTTAGAGGATTCCGAGGACACAAAAGATCTTTCCTATTGTGAAGAAGTACTGCGCATCATTGTGGAACTGCAAAATAGACATGTACCGTATCGGGATATTTGCGTATTGTTCCGAACAAAAAAACAGGGGGTCAAAGTAGCTGAACATCTTTTGGGTAATAAGATCCCCGTCATTTCTTCAGAATCTTTATTATTACAAAATAATGCCTCGGTCAATTTCCTTATAAACCTGCTCAAACTTTCAAACTTCCCTTCTGATCTCAACATTCAGTACGAACTGCTATCTTTTTTAAGTCCAGCTCAAAACAAACACAGCTTTATATCTCAAAATCTGGAGAAACTGCCTGCACTCTTCACTTCGGATTTCAATTTTGACCTCTCTGTTTTCAACAGACGATCTGTATATGACGGCCTGGAGTACGCCATTCAGCGTTTTAAGCTTTGTGATGATTCAAATGCCTATATCAGCTGTTTTCTTGACGAAGTATTGGATATAGAACAAACCTTGGATACTGGCATAGCAACTTTCCTTACCCAATGGGATAAGAAAAAAAGTTCATTGAGCATTCCTGCACCCGAAAATGTCAATGCAGTTCAACTTATGACCATTCATAAAGCTAAAGGACTAGAATTTCCTATGGTAATTTTTCCCTTTGCCAATACTCATATATATCAGGATAGAGACCCTAAGATCTGGATCCCTACTGAAGACGGTACACTTGAAGGGTTTGAGAATATCCTTGTAAGCAAGAAAAAGGAGATGATCTTGTATCATGAACAGGCACGAGTACTATATGAGGAAGAACAGCAAAAAATGGAATTAGACGCCTTCAACCTTTTATATGTGGCGCTTACCAGAAGTATTCAAGGACTATTTATTGTTTCCGAGATGGATCTTACCGCCAAAGGTGAGCATAAACCAGCCTATTTCTCTGGTCTATTCATTCATTTCTTAAAGGAACAACATCATTGGGACCCAAATACTTTTCGATATGACTTTGGCGAACTGATATATCAAAATGAAAACATATCAAACGAGATGCTTCATATTAGTTTGCCCTTCATTTATACTAATAAATTTGAAAGCAGTCTTAAAATAAGTACTCGTGCCGGAGAATTATGGGGCTCCTCAAGAGAATTGGCCATTTCTCAGGGAACCTTATTGCATTATGGCATGAGTCTAATTATGAGCCCAGAAGATGTGCCCCCTACCGTTTCTCTTCTTGTAGATACCGGTGCCATCTCGGCAAATGAACAAGACAGTTATTTGGAGCGTTTTAATAAAATAGCTACTCACCCAGACTTGGCGCCTTATTTTAAAGCCGGACTTAATATTAAGAACGAGCAACCTTTAATTACGGAAAATGGGGTAATTTTGCGTCCAGACAGGATGGTGTTTGAGGAGATGGAGGTTACCATAATTGATTACAAGACCGGAAAGGAATACTCCTCCCACATTGAGCAAATAGATACCTATGGCAAGACAATGAAAAGCATGGGATACAAAGTGAAGGACAAAATCCTGGTCTATATAGATGATGAAATAAAACCCGTATTCATATAATTATGTACAGTAGTATACAGAAATACCTTAAAGATGAACTCATAGCCATTGAAGAGGCCGGCCTTTTTAAAAAAGAAAGGATCATAACTTCTCCTCAGGATGCTGTGATCAAAATTTCCACAGGACAGGAAGTAATTAATTTTTGTTCTAACAATTATTTGGGCTTGTCCTCTCATCCGGAGGTTATCAAAGCAGCCAAGGACGCTTTGGATTCTCATGGTTTTGGTATGTCATCGGTTCGTTTTATTTGTGGGACCCAGGACATACATAAAGAACTGGAGGAAAAGATCGCTTCTTATTACGGAACTGAGGATACCATCCTCTATGCAGCAGCCTTTGACGCCAACGGTGGTGTGTTTGAGCCTCTTTTGTCTGCAGAAGATGCCATTATTTCGGATTCTTTAAACCACGCGTCCATCATTGACGGTGTTCGTTTGTGCAAAGCAAAGAGATACCGCTATGCTAATAGTGATATGGAGGATCTAGAAACTCAATTGAAACAAGCAATAGCAGATAAAGCCCGTTTTAAGATCATAGTTACAGATGGTGTCTTCTCAATGGATGGACTATTGGCACCGTTGGATAAGATATGCGACCTGGCTGATGCGTATGACGCTATGGTTATGATAGATGAATGCCATGCTGCAGGATTTATTGGACCAACCGGTAGAGGAACTCTGGAGGAAAAAGGGGTCATGAACAGAGTAGATATCATTACAGGAACTCTAGGTAAGGCCCTGGGCGGCGCTATGGGAGGATATACTACAGGTAAAAAAGAGATCATAGCTATGCTAAGGCAACGCTCCAGACCTTATTTGTTCTCAAATTCATTAGCTCCTGCTATTGTTGGTGCTTCTATAAAGGTATTCGACATGTTAGCGGGGAGTACGGAGCTAAGAGACCGCCTGGAAAGCAATACCCGTTACTTTAAACAAGGCATGAAAAAAGCTGGGTTTGATATTATTGATGGTGATTCCGCTATTGTACCTGTTATGTTATATGATGCTAAATTATCACAACAAATGGCAGATATGCTATTGAAAGAAGGAATCTATGTAATTGGCTTCTTTTATCCTGTAGTCCCAAAAGAAAAGGCCAGAATACGGGTGCAATTGTCTGCTGCACATAAAAAAGAACATTTGGATAAAGCCATCTCAGCCTTTATAAAGGTTGGCAAGGAGTTAAAAATTGTATAACTCCTAAGAACCTATATATTTTAATAGGTAAAAAAATAAGAAATTGATTTTGTTAATAATTCTTAACAACTTACATTTGCAGCTAATAAACACTTAAACTTAAAATTTTGAACATGAAACAGCTTAGCAGATTATTGGTTGTTGGCCTACTTCTAATGGGGTTTAACAACATTCAAGCGCAGGATGAAAATAATCCCTGGCAAGTTAGCTTTGGTGTAAACGCAATAGATGTTTATCCTACTAATGACCAAGACGCCGCTTACCCAACAGGTACTTTATTCAGTGAGTACTTTAATGTAAATGACCACTGGAATATTTTACCTTCCATTTCTTACGTATCTGTGTCCAAGTATGTTGGTGACGGTTTCTCAGTAGGAGCTAGAGGTAGTTTGAACCGAATCTCTAAATTAGGAGATGCTTCGGCAGATGATTTATCTCATTATGCTGTGGATGGTACTATTAAGTACAACCTTTTAAAAGACAAAAAAATAATCCCATTCGTAGAATTCGGTGGTGGTTACACTTGGGTTGATGAAATTGGATTCGGAACTGCCAACGCCGGTATCGGTGCTAGCTACTGGTTCAATGACAATATTGGCTTTAGTGTTCAAACGGGCTACAAGCACGCTTTTGAAGACTATGGTGTAAAACATTTCCAGCATACCGCTGGTATCTCTATCAAGTTCGGTGGAACTGATACAGACGGAGATGGTATCTATGACAAAGACGATGCATGTCCAGAAGTTGCTGGTTTAGCAGCTTTCAACGGATGTCCTGATTCTGACGGTGATGGTATCGAAGATGGAAAAGACAGCTGTCCTAACGAAGCTGGTTCTAAAGAACTTAACGGATGTCCTGATTCTGACGGTGATGGTATCGCTGACAAAGATGATGCTTGTCCTAACGAAGCTGGCTTAGCTGCTTTATCTGGTTGTCCAGATGCTGACGGTGACGGTGTAGCTGATAAAGATGACGCTTGTCCTAGTGAAGCAGGTCCTGCTGAAAACAAAGGATGCCCATGGCCTGATACAGACGGAGATGGTGTACTAGACAAAGATGATCAGTGTCCAGACGTTGCTGGAACTGTAGCTAACAAAGGTTGTCCTGAAGTTACTGCAGAAGTTCAAAAACAATTGAACGATTACGCTAGAACTATCTTGTTCGATACAGGTAGAGCTTCTCTTAAAACTGAATCAGTATCTGTATTTGTTGACATCATTCGCATCTTGAATGAATACCCAACGGCTAAATTTACTGTAGAAGGTCACACAGATAGCGTAGGTAGCGAGAAATTGAACCAATCTCTTTCTGAGAAGAGAGCTAACTCTGTTAGAGACTTCTTAGTAAAAGAAGGAATTGGAGCAGACAGATTAACAGCTATTGGATACGGTGAAGCCAAGCCAATCGCTTCTAATAACACAAGAGCAGGTAGAACTCAAAACAGACGTGTTGAGATCAACCTAGTCAAATAAATAACAAAACGTTTATAACGTTTAAAAAGCTCCGCAAATGCGGAGCTTTTTTTATTTTTAACAATGCAAAGTTTTCTAGAAGAGGTTGTCGCCGATATTATTCATAAAAAACAAGTCAGTGATGCTCTTGTCCTGGTGGTGCCAAGCAAACGCGCCGGCGTTTTTCTTCTGCAGCAATTCTCCAAAACAACTAAAACATCTTCTTTTGCTCCTACCATAGTCACTATCGAAGAATTTGTTAAACAACTTTCCGGCCTTCGCTATGCTTCCAATACTCAGTTATTCTTTGAATTATACAGCGTATATCAAACCCTTCATAAAGAACATGCAGAAAATTTCTATAGCTTTTCCAAATGGGGAAATACATTGCTTCAGGATTTTAATGAAATAGATCGGTACCTAATTCCACCTCATGAAATATTTTCTTACCTGAGTGCCATTCAGGAAACCAATCATTGGTATTTACAACCTAACAAAACGCCAATGATTGAGGCCTATATCCGATTTTGGAAATCACTAGAACCACTTTACAATGAGTTTAAAGAGCATTTGATGCATCATGGTGTAGGATATCAGGGAATGGTATATAGAAAAGCGAACGAAAATATTCATGAATATGTAAAGACCATAGGAGACGGCACACATTATTTTATAGGTTTCAATGCCTTAAATGCCGCAGAATCTGCAATTATACAAACGCTATTATCAGAGCACAAAGCATCTGTATTCTGGGATATTGATCCTTGTTTTCTTCAAGATAATATTCATGATGCAGGAGTTTTTATTAGGTCATATTTTAAAAATTGGCCCTACTATAATTCCAATAGACCTAAAGGACCAAAACCAACTTATAACTCTGAAAAGAGTATAAAAATAGTAGGGGTGCCGAAAAATGTTTCTCAGGCTAAGTATGTTGGTTCTTTAATAAGAGAACTTAATGATAAAGACAGGGCTGCTTTGAACAGAACCGCTATTATCCTTGGAAACGAAAACCTTCTTAACCCAGTGCTTAATTCTATGCCGGGAAACATTTCCAACATCAATGTCACCATGGGCTATCCGGTGGCCAGCACACCTGCAGCAAGTCTATTTAATGAATTTATTTCTCTGTATGTTACAAAACAAGATAAAGGTTGGTATTACAATGACCTTCTCTCATTTATTTCGCACCCATACATACAATCTCTATTTAATACTCCGCTGAAAACAACCTCGGAGCTTACGAAAGTAATCAAAGAGAAAAATTGGATCTATATTCAACCTCAGCGCCTGCAAAAACTGATCACTACAGATCAAGATGTTATGGCCCTTTTATTTTCGGAGCATTTTATTTCACCAAAGGAACTTCTTAATGGCTGCGATAAGTTACTTAATTCCTTAAGAGAGTACTTTACAACGGAAACCGATCCAATTACCCTGGAATATCTGGTACAACTTCATGTAGTGTTCAATGAAATGAAGGAGTACATGAATAAATACGATTTTATAAGCGATCTAAAGTCCTTTCAAAGCCTTTACAAAGAATTGCTTTCCAAGGAAACGCTCGATTTTTATGGTGAACCTCTTGAAGGTATTCAGGTAATGGGAATGCTCGAGAGTAGAAATCTCGACTTTGAAACGGTGGTTATTACCTCGGTCAATGAAGGTATCCTACCTTCGGGTAAGACCAATTCGTCCTTTATTCCATTCGATCTTAAAAAAGAATTCAAACTTCCTACTTATAAAGAGAAAGATGCGGTGTATACCTACCATTTTTACAGACTTCTACAAAGGGCTAAAAACGTCTATTTACTCTATAATACAGAGCCAGATGTGCTGGAAGGTGGTGAAAAAAGCCGATTTATTACCCAATTACTCACGGAAGATAAAGGGCACAAGAATATTACTCATTTTATTGCTTCTCCAGCGATGGAGCTTCCAATACGTGAAAATGAGACCGTAGAAAAAGAACCTTCTATTCTAACTGCCCTTAAAGAAAGGGCTTATAAAGGTTTTTCTCCATCTTCTCTTTCGCAATATATTCGTAATCCCATCGATTTTTATAAAAAATATGTGCTGGGCATTAAAGAATCTATAGATGTTGAGGAAGTCATAGCGGCCAATACCTTTGGTACGGTGATTCACAGTAGTATGGAAGCACTGTATACCCCCTTCATTGGAAGCCGTCTTTCACCGGAAAAACTAAAGACTTTACTTCCCAACATTCCCCAAGTGGTGAAAGAACATTATTTAGAGCATTACCCAAATGTGTCCCTGAATAGTGGTCAAAATCTTATCGCCTATCACGTTATTCAACGCTATATAGAAAAATATATCACTTCAGAAATACAAGAAAGCACACATCATAGAATTGAGCTCCTGGCCCTTGAGGAATCCTTTAAAACCTCAATTACTGTGCCGGGCGTCCCATTTCCAGTGTTCCTCAGAGGTACTCTGGACCGTGTAGATAAAAAGGATGGAATGCTACGTATACTAGACTATAAAACTGGAAATGCTAAAGCCGCTGACGTGCAAATTACGGACTGGGAGAGCCTTATCAATGATCCGGATAAAAGCAAAGCCTTCCAGCTTTTGTGTTATGCCCTTATGTATAGTGACAAGCACCAACCAGAGACCTTTGAAGCGGCGATCATACCTTTTAGAAATCTGGAGGCCGGACTTCTTACTTTCGCCGTAAAAGAGTCTGGTAGCAGGTCCTCAAAGGATACTGCCATCTCAGAAGAAACTCTAAACCTATTCAAGGAACAACTGCTGCAACTTATTGAGACAATTTGCGATCAGAATGAGGCATTCGTTGCGAAGGAGGTCTAGTTCTTATTTCTTATCGGGTCTGCTGGGTCTAACTTCAATCTTGCTAGGCAGTGTTCTGGGATTCATCCTTAAAAGATCCTCAACCAGTTTACCAATGTCTTCGGGCTGTATTTTCCAGGAATCAGTTTCATCAGGTATGTTACTATTAAAATGTGTAGCCACAGATCCCGGCATGATGGTAGATACTTTGATATCATGTCCCCTCAGATCGAGCATAGCAGCCTGGGTAAAGCCAACTAAACCAAATTTGGACGCATTATAACCTGTTCCTGAAGCAAAAAAGTTGGTGCCTGCCAAACTAGCAATGGATATATAATATCCGTGTGTCTTTTTCAAGGGATCTAGTGCAGCCTTTAGTGTGTAAAAGGCCCCGCTTAAATTAGTGTCTATCATCTTCCTCCAATCTTCAATACTCAGTGTATCTACTGAATTAAAAATGCCTACGCCGGCGTTCGCTATCACCACATCTAGTTGACCCCATTTTTTAAGGATCATTTCAACTGCGGAGACTTCATCTTCTGGTTTTGTGACATCTGAGGCTAGCCCCAGCACCTGCTTCTCTGATCCAAGTTCCCTGGCTACCACTTCAGCGTCTTTACTATTTCTTCCACTGATAGCCACTTTCATTCCTGCATTGACAAGTGTCTTAGCAATGCCATGTCCTATACCTTTTGTTCCGCCGGTTATATAGGCAACTTTACCCTCTATTTTGTTCATTGTTTCTTTTTCTCTAAAGTAAGAATCGGTAGAGTAGACATAAAACTTATGACGTTATACTTTTCTTAAAAATAAAAGAAGGTTGCATTTTGAAACGTTGCCAAAAAGTAGTTCCTTTGAACTTCCTAAAAAAGGGGGATTAGCTCAGCTGGCTAGAGCGCTTGCCTGGCAGGCAAGAGGTCACCGGTTCGACTCCGGTATTCTCCACGAACAAGTGCATTTGTTTTGCATTTTAAAACCAAAGATGGCCACCAAATTTATTTGAGTGGCTTTCTTGTTTTAAAAAGCTCATGGCGCCAGACATGGCAAATTGCATTTGCAAAACGGGATGTCTCTGGAGCAACGAAGTTACTCCGGTATTCTCCACCAAAACCATCACAATTGTGGTGGTTTTTTTATTAGTCTTTCTTTACGCTTAATACCAACACAGGGATCTTGGCCGAGAATTCTGCCTTATGAATAGTGTTCTTTTCCCACAAATTGGTGAATACCCCTCTTTTCCTTCTAAATACACAGAGTAAATCAGGATGATGAGCCTGAATGTGTTCTAAAATTCCTAAATACGTGGTGGCATGTTCTGCCAATGTTAATTGAGCACTAATATCCATCAATGCCGTATTTATCTGCAGGTCACTGTCAACATAGCCGGGAGTCTTTACAAGTAATAAATGGATCTTAGACCGGAATTTTTTCTTGATCTCTATAAGCGGATTAATGATTCGTTTTCTTTTTAAGACACCCGACTTAAATCCTACCAGGATAATTTTAAAAGGATTAAACTTTGTTCCTTTAGGTACTATCAATGTTGGGATATCTGTCCTTTTTATGATCCTTCCGGATGTATGACCTAAATACAGTTCTTCTTTAATGTCATTACTTCTTGGGGCAATTACCAATAGATCTATCCCAAGCTCATTATCAATCTCTTTTAACCCATCTATTAGATCCCCGTTATAGGTGGCTATTTTGATCTCCACTTTCTTTGCGTCTACCTTATTGATGATCTCTTTAAGTCTTTCTTTTCCACTTTGCACAACCTTGGCAGTAATATCCTTTAGGTTTCCCGCGCCTTTGGTAACACTAAATACTTCCATAACATACACTTGTGAAGAAAACTTAGATGCAATATCTACAGCGTATTGAAGTGTTTCATGGGCATTGGGAGAGGTTCCGATAGGTACTAATATGTTCTTCATAATGGTTAGCGATTAATACTATAAATTTACGGATTAATTGACATGAATAGATGATTAGACCTGCAAAGATAGAAGAAATTCCCCAGATCTTGCGTCTTGCCAAAGCCTGTGCACAGCATATGATTGGCAACGGAATTTTCCAATGGAATGAGCACTATCCCTCCAAAGAGGCATTCCTGAAAGATGTGGCGAGAAAAGAACTTTTTGTGCTGGAACAAGATTCTAAGATCCAAGGGTGTATCACTATCTCTTCTCTGATGGATGAGGAATATGCTCCTGTTCAATGGCTCACCCCAAATGATAATAATCTTTATATCCATAGATTAGCAGTACATCCTAAACAGCAGGGTAAAGGCAAGGCCAGGCTATTAATGGATGAAGCAGAACACAAAGCTCGTGATAAACATTATACTTCTATCCGTTTAGATACCTTTAGCAAAAATGAACGAAATCAGCGTTTTTATGAAGCACGCGGATACCAGAAACTAGGAACTATTTATTTCCCAAAACAAAGTATTCATCCCTTTTATTGTTATGAACTAGTGCTATAATCTCCATTTTTTGAAAACCGTTGTATCATTTAAGACCATTAACAAATTAGCCATTCCGGCAACCATAGCAGGCATTGCGGAACCTATTCTTTCCATAACAGATACAGCTATTGTTGGAAACATTCCGGTTAATGGACTGGAATCATTGGCGGCTGTGGGTATTGTAGGGGCCTTTCTATCGATGCTAATTTGGATCCTGGGTCAGACCCGTAGTGCCATTTCGGCCATCATTTCTCAATATCTTGGGGCAGGAAAACTAACACAGGTAGCCAACCTTCCGGCTCAGGCCATCTGTCTGAATCTACTGCTTAGTGTACTTATCCTGGTTGCCACCATTTTTGTAGTAGAAGAAATATTTATGCTATTAAATGCCAAAGGCAAGATCCTGGAATTCTGCGTGTCCTATTATTCTATCAGGGTCTGGGGGTTTCCCCTCACACTGTTCGTATTTGCCATCATGGGGATTTTCAGAGGGCTTCAGAATACCTACTGGCCCATGATGATAGCCATAGTAGGAGCTGTACTAAATATTGGCCTCGATTTTGCCCTGGTGTATGGCATCGAAGGATTTATTGCACCTATGTATTTAGAAGGTGCTGCCTGGGCCAGCCTAATCGCTCAAGGTGTCATGGCTGTAATGGCATTGTATCTTCTTATCACCAAAACCAATATTTCTCTGATACCCAGACTGCCACTACATCCGGAACTGGGTAGATTGGTAGTGATGAGCCTAAATCTATTTGTACGTGCAGTTGCACTTAATATTACATTGGTATTGGCCGTTAGAGAGGCTGCCGCATTGGGCGATCGATTTATAGGCGCTCACACCATTGCTATCAATTTATGGTTATTTGCTGCATTTTTTATTGATGGATATGGGGCAGCAGGAAATATTATGGGAGGGCGTCTCCTTGGAGCCAAGGACTATACCAACTTATGGAAACTAGCCAAAAAAATAATTCTTTATGGTGTTGCCGTTTGCATGGTGTTAATGGGAATAGGTGTACTACTTTACCGGCCCCTTGGGGCACTATTCTCCAATGATGTTAATGTGCTTCAAACCTTTTATTCTATTTTCTTTATTGTTATTCTGGCCCTCCCCATAAATACTGTTGCTTTTGTTTTTGATGGTCTTTTCAAAGGCCTTGGTGAAATGCGCTACTTAAGGAACGTGCTGCTTACTGCTACCTTCCTGGGATTCATCCCAACCCTGTATTTGGGAAACCTCTTAAACTTGGGTCTCTATGGTATTTGGATAGCCATCACGGTTTGGATGATCATCCGAGGTGGAGCACTGATATGGAAGTTCAGGGCAAAATTTCGTCCGCTATTACAAAAGGTGTAATTTTGAGAAAATCTATAATCCATGGGAACTTCCAGAACAAATGGTAGTCTATACACCAATATTCAAAATAGTGTTGCATCTGTAGAATTTGGCCATCCAGCCAGTAATTCCTTTGTTTCTGAATTACTTCAACGCCTTACCAACACCCTGGATGAGCTTTCACAAAACAAAGACGTTTCGCTAGTTGTTTTGCGATCGGAAGGAGATGGTCCTTTTTGTGCTGGGGCCTCTTTTAAGGAACTTATGGCCGTTTCTAACCAGGATGAAGGGACTCAGTTTTTTAGTGGGTTTGCCCATGTTCTAAATGCCATGAGACGCTGTTCTCAACCCATTATTGGAAGAGTACAGGGAAAAGCGGTTGGTGGCGGAGTAGGGCTTATTGCAGCATGCGATTATGTATTTGCCTCTGAGGATGCCTCGGTCCGACTTTCGGAACTGACCATTGGTATTGCCCCACTGGTTATTGCCCCGGCTGTGGAACGAAAAATAGGAGTGTCTGGTTTGGCAGAAATGTCATTGGCACCCACAGAATGGAAAAATGCTTACTGGGCGAGGGATAAAGGTCTGTTCTCAAAAGTCTTCAACACCATAGAGGAGATGGATAAAGAAATTGATTATTTTACGTCCCAACTAGGAGGGTATAACCCTGGAGCACTTCGTGAACTAAAAAAAGTGCTGTGGGAAGGAACAGAAAATTGGGCCCAGCTGTTGACAGATAGAGCGGTTATTACAGGTGGCTTAGCCCTTTCACTACATACCAAGAAAGCACTAGAGGCCTTTAAAAAGTAACATTATTCCATATCTGTTGATAGAATGGCCATGAATTTTTCCATCATAAAATTCTTAAATACTCCCTATCCTTTTTATTTTAGGGGAAGATCTTTTTTGCAGTTTGGTTTGGTCATCTTTCTATTAGCTTTTTTCTTTAATTACTTCTTCACCCCATTTAATGTAAATACATCTGAACATAGGATGGATTATTTCTGGATCAGCTTTATACATGCGTTTATGCCCATTGTGATCCTACTTCTTATGTATCCATATATACATTTTTCACCTTCGCTAGATATTCATTGGACCATAGGAAAGGATCTCATTTTTCTAAGTGTCTATCTTTTGCTTATTGGTATAGGCCAATTCCTTATAAGAGATCTCATTTACGATAATCCCAACAATTGGTCCTGGGGGTATTTTAGAGAAGAAGTCGGTAATACATTTTTGGTGGGTATTCTTCTGGTCGGCATTATTGTATCTGTTAATTCCAACAGGCTAAATGCCCGTTTTATTAGAGAGGCAAATATCCTGGAGCATTCACGGAGGGTATTCAACACCCCCAAAAGTGTCAGCATTGTTCCCATAGAGACACAGGTAAAAATGGATAGGTTCGATCTCGAAATTGATCAATTTCTATTTGCCAAAGCAGAAGGTAATTACCTGATGTTGTACATGTATACCGGAAATGATCTCATCCAAATTTTAAAAAGGATCACCATCAAAGAATTTGAAAAGCAACTGGGTGTCATAGACCAGATCGTTAGAACACATCGTTCTTATATTGTAAATCTTTCTTTCCTGGAACATGTAAAAGGCAATGCTCAAGGGTACCAACTCACATTACAACACGGAGATAGTACTATCCCGGTCTCTAGAAATATGATCCCTACATTTGAGTCAAGGTTGCAACAATAGCAAAATATCTTGTCATTCGCCACAAATCCTTGTCATTCAGCACAAAGTATCACAACGCATTTGGTTTAAGAATACCTTTGTGCAAAAGGTTCTATTATGAGACGATATGATCTGGATTGGTTACGGGTGCTGGTTTTTGGCCTGCTCATCTTTTACCATGTAGGGATGTTTTTTGTTCCATGGGGGTGGCATATTAAAAATAATGTGGAATACTCATGGCTGCGCTACCCAATGTTGTTCCTTAATCAATGGCGACTACCCATCCTATTCGTTATCTCCGGAATGGGTACCTATTACGCATTAAATAAGAGAACCGCCCTGCAATTCAGTATGGAGCGTATAAAAAGGTTATTCCTTCCCTTGGTAGTAGGCATGCTTTTAATTGTTCCTCCTCAGGTATACATAGAAAGAATTGCCAATGGGCAAGTTCTTGGGTCCTATTTTGATTTTTGGCCTTCAAAGGCGTTTGTAGGAGTATATCCGGAAGGTAATATGAGCTGGCATCACCTCTGGTTCTTACCGTATTTGTTGCTTTTCTCCCTGGCCCTTCTCCCTGTGTTTCTTTACCTGCGAAAGCATCCCGGAAACAGTTTCCTTTTGTGGATAAAAAACAAGGTGGAGAACAAATATGGCCTTTTCTGGTTCATACTTCCCCTGTACCTGTTCGAATCCCTGGTTGAACCATTTTTTAACATAACGCACGCACTAATAGATGATTGGTTTGCAATCATAAATTATGCCGCCTTATTTTTCTTTGGCTTCCTGCTGATCTCTGTAAAAGAACCGTTCTGGAAAACGGTAACCGAACATCGCAGATTTTATCTTATTTGCGGAATAGTTGGGTTTACCCTATTCCTTAGTTTGATATTGACTTTTGAAGACTCTGTTTGGGAGCATTTTGTTGAAGCCTTTCTGAAGGTCTTCAATCTCTGGTCATGGATCCTCGCGCTCTTTGGCTATGCTGCACGATATTTGAACAGGCCTAGCAAGGCATTGGCCTATTCTAACGAAGCCGTATATCCCTTTTACATCCTGCATCAGACGGTCATTATAATTGCGGGTTATTTCCTTATGGGCCTGTCCTGGGGGCTCTTTCCGAAATTTATGATCCTCACAATCGCCACTTTTGGTGGCTCATGGATCATCTATGAGCTATTTATAAGAAGGTGGAAACTTATAAGACTGCTCTTTGGATTGAAAAATCCAAAGTAGATTCTTTTCTGATCCACTTAAAAGAATAAAGAACGAGGATTTAAAAATATCTTCCTTTTAAAGAATTCCTACCTTTGTCTTTTAAGGAAAATGCAAATGAGTAAGATTCGTGTAACCAAGGAATTTAGATTTGAAACCGGCCACGCCTTATATGGTTACGATGGAAAATGTAAAAATGTCCATGGACATAGCTATAAGTTAGCCGTTACGGTCATCGGAACTCCGGTGTCTGAAAAAGATGCCGTAAAACTGGGAATGGTGATCGATTTTGGAGATCTTAAAAAAATAGTAAAAGAGGAGGTAGTTGATCTGTTCGATCATGCTACCGTATTCAATAAAAATACACTGCATCTTGAATTGGCCAGAGAGCTCGAAACCCGTGGTCATAAAGTTATCTTAGCTAATTATCAGCCCACCAGCGAAAACATGGTGATCCATTTTGCAGATAAGATCAAAAAACGGTTGCCAAAAAATCTACAACTCCATTCCCTAAAGCTTAGGGAAACCGAGACGGCTTATGCAGAGTGGTTCTCAGAAGACAATACCTAAACCCCTAGCCGTTTTTCCTATCTTTATACCCAAATGAAGCAAATTCTAGTACCTCCAGGAAAGAAGATCTATTTTGCCAGCGATAATCATTTGGGGGCTCCAACCAGAGAAAAAAGTTCTGAAAGAGAACGTATTTTCGTCTCTTGGCTTAGGCATGTAAAAAAAGATGCCGCGGCTATTTTTTTATTAGGCGACCTTTTTGATTTTTGGTTTGAGTATAAGACAGTGGTCCCAAAAGGATTTGTACGCACCCTTGGCACCCTGGCCGAGATCGCCGATAGTGGAATTCCTGTTTATTTTTTTGCCGGTAACCATGATCTGTGGATGAACGGATATTTTCAGGAAGAACTGGGGATCCCCGTATTTCATCAACCTGAACAATTTGAGATCAATTCAAAACGCTTCTTAATTGGGCATGGTGATGGGCTAGGTCCACATGACAAAGGATATAAGAGAATGAAAAAGGTATTCACCAACCCGGTTGCCAAATGGTTCTTTCGTTGGTTACACCCCGATTTGGGTGTGCGGGTGGCCCAATATTTTTCTGTAAAAAACAAATTGATCTCTGGCGAGGAAGATCAGGAATTTAAAGGAGAGGAAAATGAATGGCTGGTACAGTATGCCAAGCGGAAATTATCTCAGGATCATTTCGATTTCTTTGTGTTCGGACATCGTCATCTACCTTTGGAAATAGCCTTAAATGAGGATTCCACTTATATTAATTTAGGTGACTGGATAAGCCATTATACCTATGGCGTTCTCGACGATACCAACTTTCGGCTCGAGCGTTACACACCTTAGGACGCCCTAAGGTCTTTGAGTTTCAATTGTAGATTTACGGTGCCATTCCAGACATTCTCCTCCAGGGTATAGACTGCACTGAATTCACTCCTATTTGCTACTATAGCTAATTTATCTCCAAGGCCAAATCCGATGGCTCCTATGGGTTGTGGGGTATGTTGTTTAACAGCAAGTTTTAAATGCTTGTTCTCTTCCCCTACTCCTTTAGCATAGCCCGTATCCTGTAGATGATGAGATAAAAATACAGGCTTCATATTCCCTGGACCAAAGGGAGCAAACTGGCTGAGGATTCTCATTAGTTTTGGAGTTATCTCGGATAGCATTATTTCTGCATCTATAGAGATCTCAGGTTTAAGAAGCATAGGGTCAATTGTGCCTGCTACTACTTTTTCAAATTGCGCTTTAAAATCGTTGTATTGGTTCTCAAGAAGTGTTAGCCCAGCTGCATATTTATGCCCTCCAAATTGTTCCAGATGATCCTGGCACAACTCCAAGGCATTATACACATCAAAACCCCTTACTGAACGAGCGGAAGCGGCTAATTTATCTCCACTTTTAGTAAATACCAGAGTAGGTCTGTAATAGGTCTCCGTTAGCCTTGAAGCAACTATTCCTATGACACCTTTATGCCAGGATTCCTTGTAAACAACAGAAGTAAATCTTTCTTCTTCCTTATTTTCCTGAATTTGTACCAAGGCCTCAGCAGTGATCTCCTGATCTAATCCACGGCGGTCTGTATTAAAGATCTCTATTTCCCTGGCCATTTCTTCTGCCTTTGCCATATTGGTCTCAGACAAGAGTGCAACGGCATACTTCCCATGCTCCATCCTGCCTGCGGCATTGATCCGTGGAGCAATGACAAAGACCACATCTGTGATTGTCAAAACGGTTTTTTTCAGTGCCTTTAGGATGGCTTTAAATCCGGGACGAGGAGATGAGTTAATGACCCTGAGACCATAATGTGCCAATACTCTGTTCTCGCCTGTCATAGGAACAATGTCTGCAGCAATGGCCGTAGCAACCAGGTCGAGGTATGGAATAATACCATCTATAGATCTGCCTTTGCGAAATTCCATGGCCTGAATCAATTTAAATCCAATCCCACAACCACATAATTCATCATATGGATAATTACAATCCTCTCGTTTCGGATCAAGCACCGCCACTGCTTCGGGCAAATGTTCTCCGGGTCTGTGATGATCACATATTATAAAATCGATCCCTTTCTCCTTCGCGTAAGACACTTTATCAATGGCCTTAATACCGCAGTCTAAGGCAATGATGAGGTCTATCTCATTATCATCCGCAAAATCGATCCCGGCGTAAGAGATGCCATAGCCTTCAGCATACCGATCCGGGATATAGGTTGCAACCCTGGGATAGGATGCCAGGAGATAAGAAGATAACAATGCCACTGCTGTGGTGCCATCCACATCATAATCCCCGTATACCAATATGTTTTGTTCCTTTTTAATTGCCTGTTCTATGCGATCTACTGCTTTGTCCATATCCTTCATCAGAAAGGGATCGTGGAGGTCTTCTAGTTCAGGTCTGAAAAAATGAAGTGCTTCTTCATAGGTGTTTATCCCTCTTTGCAACAAAAGAGTAGCCACCAGCGGGCTAACTTTTAATGCCTCACTTAATTCCTTGACGGCAGCTTCTTCGGGTTTAGGTCGTATCGTCCAGCGCATCTGTGATATTTCATTGGGGCTCATAAGGTACTTTTAGAAGATGCATATACTATGCAGCGCTGGTATTCATATTAAAATTAAACTTAGGCCTTATGGAAAATGGTCTGCGTAGAGATCGACGCAAATTTTCGAAACATTTCCATTACACCGCAGTACTTGTCAACAGACAGGTCTACAGCGCGCTGAAGTTTTCTCTCGTCAAGATTGGGCCCATAAAAGTGATACTCTACTTTTACTTCATTATAGTATTTAGGGTGCTCTTCTGTGAGCTCTGCAATTGTCTCAATATGGAATTTGTCTACCTGTAGTTTCATTTTTTTGATAAGGGAGGCAACATCTAAACCAGAACACCCGGCCAGGGAGGACAACATTAGTGCTTTTGGTCTCAAACCTTTTCCTTCACCGCCATCTTCTTCTCCTGCATCCATAATAAATTCGTGGCCCGATGGATTATTGCTATCAAAGGCCATATTGCCTATCCATTTGGTAGTAACATGATTTATCATACTGTTTTTTTTTGTTTCTTGTTAGCTCAAAATTACAACAATAACTACAAAAAAATCCTATGCCACTGGTCAATCCACTTTCTCCCGAACACAATTCTGAAACTAAGGAATTAGCTACATTTTTTAATGAAACGCTTGGATTCTGTCCTAATTCTGTCCTTACCATGCAGCACAGACCGGAGATCTCAAAGGCCTTTATTAATTTGAACAAGGCTGTGATGGAAAATCAGGGTAGGGTTACTTCGGCCTTAAAGAGAATGATAGCATGGGTAAGCAGCAATGCGACAGGTTGCAGGTACTGCCAGGCACATGCCATACGGGCAGCTGAACGCTACGGAGCGGAGCAGGAGCAATTAGATAATATTTGGGAATACAGAACCCATCCTGCCTTTTCTGAAGCAGAACGCGCTGCACTCAATTTTTCATTGGCAGCATCTCAAGTGCCCAATATGGTTGATGAAAACATCAAAACCGCCTTGTACAAGTATTGGAATGAAGGGGAGATAGTGGAGATGTTAGGGGTGATCTCACTCTTTGGCTACCTCAACAGATGGAACGATTCTATGGGAACCTCTATAGAACAAGGAGCCGTTGAAAGCGGAGAGCAATACCTTGGCAAGCATGGTTGGGAAAAGGGGAAACACGTATAGCAATGTCTATTTAAAATAGTAGAAAATGCTCTAGTAAAAAAATAGTGAGCATACCCCAAAAGGTGCCGGTGGCCATACTTAGTATGGCAAGAACAACGGCATGTGGCATCCATTTCTTTTCATAGGCTGCCGTTACTGCAGGGGCGGTGGCAATACCTCCCACATTAGCCATACTAGCAATAGGGACCCAGGCCATATTGATGTTCAATACCTTTGCTATGATCGTCATAAAAATAAAATGCCCTATAAGCCATACAACAAGAAATAATAAAAAGGAGGTATTAAAGCCAAGGGTGGCGAATTGTAGCTTTAATCCCAGGATGGCCATAACGATCAGGATAAGAATAGCTCCAAATTTTAAGGCAAACTTAAAATTCCATTTTGGCCATAAGTTACTGATCGCCAGTCCGATCAATGAAAGTAGAATGACCTTGGCAATAAAGCTGTCCAGGAGTTGATTCATCAATAATACCGATCCTAACAGTACCAGAAAAACTAGCCAGGGGGACAGCGACTTTACGTGACTAAAACGTAAACTTTCGGGGATCCCAAGATCTGTGATCCTAAACTTCTTGTTCAGTGTGTTACTACCTTTTATAAATTGGAACATAAGGATGGTCCAAATGTTCACAAGAATGTTGTCCATTACTAAAACTGAGAGGAATATATCTTCCGGGCAATTCACTAATTCTTTTAGAACCAATTGACTGGTACTTCCACCTATCCAACTGCCCACTATTGGTGGGATGCCTTTCCAATATCCTTCCGAAACAAGGGTGCCTGAAATAAAATCGGTTTCCAGGAAGGTCATTGCCAGAAAGAAAGGGAAAAGAGCGATGAAGATAGAGCCACTAGCAAAAAGTAAAATGGGCTTCCATCCTATGGACCTAAGCTGTCCCAATGATAAACTGCTCATTACGGCAACAATAGCCAGGGGGATAAAATAATCCCGACTAAAATCATGGATGGCGGCTTGTGAATAATCTACATTCGCCAGGTGAGAGATAATTGCTGGGATTACATATGCCAGGAGAATAGCCGGTACCCAATCGAACAGTGATTTGATATGTTTATTTTCCCAGCGATCCAGGAAATAGACCGCTACCACCGTAAAAAGAGCGATAAGCCATGGGAATATCATGCGGAAAAAATACAACTTTTAACAACAGCAGAGGCACTATTTCTTCCCTCCAACCACCAACACAAATTCGCCTTTTACAGTATGCGTTGTATAATACGAAAGTACTTCGGATAAGGTGCCGCGAATAGTCTCCTCGTACAGCTTGGTAAGCTCTCTGGACACCGCCACAGGCCTGTCTGGCCCAAAATAGGTGGTCAATTGCTCCAGGGTTTTAAGTAGTTTGTGGGGAGATTCATAGATGATCATAGTGCGAGATTCCTCAGCCAAATTCTGTAATTTAGTTTGCCTTCCCTTTTTTATGGGGAGGAAACCTTCAAAAACAAAACGGTCTGCGGGAAGACCGCTATTCACCAAAGCCGGGATAAGGGCGGTAGCACCAGGCAGGCATTCTACAGAAATTCCTTCTTCTATACAAGCTCGGGTGAGAAGGAATCCCGGATCAGAAATACCGGGGGTCCCGGCATCCGAGATCAAGGCAATAGTATCTCCTCCTTTTAGTCTATCTACTATCTTGCCAACGATCTTGTGTTCGTTATGCATATGATGCGACTGCATGGGAGTGCCGATCTCGTAATGTTTCAATAATTTTCCGCTGGTTCGGGTATCCTCGGCCAGGATAAGATCTGCTTCTTGTAGCACTTTAATGGCCCTTAAGGTAATGTCCTCCAAATTTCCTATTGGAGTGGGTACCAGATATAATGTTCCCATGAACGAATTGCTGTTTGTTAAAAATAAGAAGCCGAAAGCTAGATTCTCAACTTTCGGCCAATACTTTTTTAAATGTCTTTTCTACTTAGGAAAACCGGCGCTCAACCAAGGCCATAAATCGCGCAGCATACTCCTCTTTGCCTTTCCAGTTGTTGTATTCTGGTTTTACCATGTTTTCGATAAAGGCCGTAGAACGATCCTGGCTCTCTATAGTATTTAATTGAGATAGAACACGGTTAAACTCTTCGGTACTATCATTGAACAGGTGTTTTACGAATGCCAAGCGATCATTTAGTCCAACAACCATTTCCTTTGCGCTATGTGTGTCGTTTAAAGATCTGCCTTTTGTATCTTCTGAAAGTGTTTCCTTATCTGGTGTAACATCTTTCATGTCATTTTTTAGCACTTCGGTCTTTGCAACAAATTCTGCAAAAAGTCTTTCAATATCAGCATCCTTAGGCATCTCAGAGACCATATGTTTTATGGTATCCATCCCTGGTGTTATAATATCCTCATCATGAGGGTTACTCTCGGGAACAGTTGTATTACCATCCATAACGGCACTGGCCATTTTTTCGAATTTTGCGGCAATCATGTTTTTGGAAACATCTATTTCAACGTCGTACAATTTCTCTTCAATAAACTTCAAGACGGCCAATTTCTCATATAAATTCTTTGCCGCCTCATACAATTCAGGAATATCGCCCATGTCATGAGAAGTAATGATCTCCGTAGACAACTTCACTAATTCCTCTTTCAATTTACGTTTCATTTCTTTTTGTTTTTCTGCCCTGTAAAGGTCTATCTTTTTTAATACTTTTATATTTCTATATTACTAACGGAGGAAATCACATATTTCGTCTAAAATTACAAAATGTTTCTCGAAAATACTGTTAATCATAAAGAACAATTTGGGTGGATAGAAGTGATCAGCGGGTCCATGTTTTCGGGGAAAACCGAAGAGCTTATCCGAAGGTTAAAACGCGCTCAATTTGCAAAACAAAAAGTAGAGATCTTTAAGCCCATCGTAGATACAAGATATCATGATGAACGTGTTGTGTCTCATGATGAAAATGAGATCAGGTCTACTCCTGTACCGGCAGCGGCCAATATTAGACTTTTGGCAGATGACTGTGATGTGGTAGGGATAGATGAAGCTCAGTTCTTCGATGATGAGATCGTCACCGTTTGCAATGATCTGGCCAACAAAGGAGTAAGGGTGGTAGTGGCCGGACTCGACATGGATTTTAAGGGAAATCCTTTTGGCCCTATGCCGGCATTGATGGCTACTGCAGAATACGTGACTAAGGTACATGCAGTTTGTACACGCACTGGGAATTTGGCGAATTACAGCTTTAGAAAATCCGATAATGACAATCTTGTTCTACTAGGTGAAACGGAAGAATATGAACCATTGAGCAGGGCTGCTTTTTATAAGGCCATGTTGAAGGAAAAAGTAAGCATGATGAATGTAAAGGCAGAAGAAGTGGTTGAAATTCCCACAGCCAAAAAACAAACGAGATCAAAAAAGAAATAAAAACGTATATCCCAATTACTATGAGGTTTGTCCCAGGTTTAAATTGTTTCTATGTCTAAGTTGAGTGAGACAGTTCTAGAAATTGATCTAAGTGCCCTGGAGCATAATTACCATTTCCTTCGCTCCAAGCTCAACTCCTCCACAAAATTCATGGGGGTAGTAAAAGCATCCGGCTATGGCAGCGATCCGCTGATAATTGCAAAAAAATTAGTGTCTCTTAAGGTCGATGCCCTGGCAGTGGCCTATGTATCAGAGGGTGTTCAATTGCGTAATGCCGGTATACAATTACCCATTCTTGTTTTACATCCGCAAGTGGCTAATTTTGAGCTGCTGATAGAGCATTGTCTGGAGCCGAGTATTTACAGTCCAAGAATATTAAAGGCCTTCTGCCAGGCCGCGAAGGATTCAGGACAAAAAGAATATCCTATTCATCTAAAGTTTAATACAGGATTAAACAGACTGGGCTTTTGGGAGAAAGATGTTGCGCAATTCGCCAGGGAGATCAAAGACTCGAAGGTCATAAAGATCAAAGGGATCTTTTCCCATTTGGCAGCATCGGAAGATGCGGCGGAAAAAGAATTTACAAAGCGCCAAATTACAGGATTTGAAAAGATCGTAAAAGAGGCCGAAGCAGCTCTAGGGCACATCCCAATAAAACATCTGCTTAACACCTCCGGGATCTTAAACTACCCCGAGGCCCAATGGGATATGGTAAGAAGTGGAATTGCCCTCTATGGCTATGGAAACGACCCTGCCATTGATCCCTTTTTAAAGCCGGTGGTTTCCTTAAAAACGATCATTTCACAATTACACAAAATTGAGCCAAATGAAAGTGTGGGCTATAACAGGGCCTATCGCTCACAGGGATCCAGGACCACAGCCACCCTGCCACTTGGCCATGCCGATGGAATTGGCAGACATTACGGGAATGGAATAGCTTCAGTAATCATACATGGTAAAAAAGCTCCCATCATTGGGAATGTATGTATGGACATGCTTATGGTAGATGTTACGGGTATAGAATGCAGGGAAGGAGATGAGGTTTTATTTTTTGGGAAGGAACAATCGGCAGAGGTCTTTGCCGCCTATGCAAATACGATCTCCTATGAGCTTATTACCGGGATCTCATCACGTGTAAAACGTGTTTATAAGTAATGTTAATTACTTCATTTCTACCCTTTTAGGTGCGTTGAAAATACTTATCTTGCAAGTACGACAAACACTAACATTAACTATTTAAAACAGAGAATCAATGCTAAAAGAATTTAAAAATTTCATTATGACTGGCAACGTCATAGAATTTGCAGTTGCTGTTATTTTGGCCGGGGCTGTTGGACTTGTGGTCAACGGATTTGTAAACGACATCGTTATGCCCATCGTCGGGGAATTTGCCGGCGGAGCAGATTTTGCAAATTTGAAGTACGTACTAACCGAAGCTTCTGGCGTAGCAGGGGAAGCTGGGGCAGTTGCTGAAAATGCCATTCGTTATGGGGCATGGATCAATACAATCGTTAACCTTCTTATTGTAGGTTTTGTGTTGTTTATGATCGTAAAGGCATACAACAAATCAAAAACACCACCTCCGCCTCCGGCACCTTCAGGACCTAGTCAGGAAGACCTATTAGGAGAGATCAGAGATCTTTTAAAGAGGCAATAAGAAGTTGTTTCCTGCATTGTCAGGAAAGCCGCTACACTGAATAGTAATCTAAACCCCTTGTTTGGTATCAAAACTGAACAAGGGGTTCTTTTTGTTATAAAAATAACAAGTTGTTATATTTTTATAAAATTTTATTCAGAGTTTGCGGCATCATTCTCATTCGATTACCTTTGGCCTCATAAAATGTATCGATATGAAACTAGCGGTCGTAGGCGCTACAGGTATGGTAGGGGAGGTGATGCTCAAAGTGTTGGCGGAACGAAATTTCCCTGTTACAGAACTATTGTTGGTGGCCTCTGAAAGGTCTAAAGGAAAGATACTCCATTATCAGGAGCGTCCTTATACTGTTATAGGCTTACAAGAAGCTGTTGATGCCAAACCAGACATTGCCATATTTTCGGCAGGAGGTGACACCTCTTTGGAGTGGGCCCCCAGATTTGCTGAAGTGGGTACTACCGTGATCGATAATTCATCTGCCTGGAGAATGAATCCAAAGATCAAACTAGTAGTACCGGAGATCAATGCACACGTATTAACTAAAGACGATAAGATCATAGCAAATCCTAACTGCTCAACCATACAACTGGTTATGGCCCTGGCGCCTCTTCACAAGGCATACGCTATGAAGCGAGTAGTAGTTTCTACCTATCAATCCGTGAGTGGCACCGGCGTAAAGGCCGTACAACAAATGGAAAATGAAATGGTGGGTGCCAAAACTGAAATGGCCTATCCGTATCCTATACATAGAAACGCATTACCGCATTGTGACATTTTCCTGGAGAATGGCTACACCAAAGAGGAAATGAAATTGGCGAAGGAACCTCAAAAGATATTGGATGACACCAGTTTCGCTATTACCGCAACGGCAGTCCGCATCCCTACCGCAGGTGGGCATTCGGAATCTGTGAATGTAACCTTTGACAGGGATTATACCCTGCAGGCTGTACGGCAACTCTTAAGAGATACGCCTGGCGTAGTGGTACAAGACAATCCAGATACCAATACCTACCCCATGCCTCTATATGCCCATGACAAAGACGATGTCTTTGTAGGAAGGATCCGCCGTGATGAGTCGCAACCCAACACGCTTAACATGTGGATCGTGGCCGATAATTTGCGTAAAGGAGCTGCTACCAATGCCATACAAATTGCCGAGTATCTGGTACGCAAAAATCTGGTCTAATAAAGGAGGTCTAAAACTCTGTTAAAAAGACTATCTATCCTTCTTAACCAGAATATTTTAAGGTATTTTTAGGGCGTTCAAGAAGCACCTTATATGAAAAAAATTGCCATTACGCTTACCGCATGTATCGCCTTTCTGGCCTGTAAAAACGAATCAACCTCAGAACTTTTAACCGTGAACTATCCAGTTACTGCACACGTAGATACCATAGACACTTATTTTGACACAGAAGTTCCGGATCCATTTCGCTGGCTGGAAGATGATCGCAGTCCTCAAACTGAGGCATGGGTTACCGAACAGAACAAAGTTACTTTCGGTTATTTGGAGCAAATTCCCTTCAGAGAAGATCTGAAAAACCGGATGGAAAAATTATGGAACTATGAAAAAGTAAGTGCCCCTTTTAAGGAAGGAGCGTATACTTATTATTATAAAAATGATGGTCTACAGAATCAAAGCGTTGTCTACAGAAAAAAAGAGGGTGGTAAGGAAGAGATCTTCCTGGATCCAAACACCTTTTCTGAAGATGGCACCACTTCCCTTGCCGGACTTAGTTTCAGCAAGGACGGGTCTCTAGCTGCCTATCTTATCTCTGAAGGTGGAAGCGATTGGCGAAAGGCCATTGTGATCAATGTAGAATCTATGACAGTCATAGAGGATACCTTATCCGATATTAAGTTCAGTGGAATTGCATGGAAGGGTAATGAAGGCTTTTACTATTCAAGTTATGATAAACCCAAAGGCAGTGAGCTTTCTGCAAAAACAGATCAGCATAAAGTGTTTTATCACTCTTTAGGAGAAGAACAAGTCAAAGACCAACTTATTTATGGAGGAACGATGGCGGAAAAACACAGATATATTTCTGCCAGTGTCACGGAAGATGAACATTATCTTGTTTTATATCCTGCAACCACTACGTCCGGAAATAAATTGTTGATACAAGATCTCACAGACCCCAATGGACTTTTTATTACGATCCTGAACGATACAGATTCGGATAGTTATGTTATTGACAATAAAGGTGCAACGCTATATATACAAACCAATAGGGAAGCCCCAAATAAAAAAGTGGTCACTGTTAATGCCTTGCATCCGGGTCCTGAAAATTGGAAGGATTTTATCCCTGAAACGGAAAATGTGCTCAGTACAAGTACCGGTAGCGGCTATATTTTTGCCGAATACATGGTAGATGCCATCTCCAAAGTACTTCAATACAACTACGATGGGAAGCTCATTCGCGAAGTAAACTTACCAGGGCTTGGTAGCGCCGGTGGATTTAGCGGTAAGCTGGAAGCTAAGACCCTTTATTTCTCATTTACTAATTACAATACACCTGGTTCCATATATAAATTAGATCCTAAAACGGGAGAATACAGCAGCTATTGGAAGCCTGAGATCGACTTCGATCCCAATGCATACGAATCTAAACAGGTTTTTTATACCTCCAAGGATGGCACCAAAGTACCTATGATCATCACCTATAAGAAAGGTCTTGCTCTCAATGGTAAGAACCCGACCATTTTATATGGATATGGTGGATTTAATATCAGTCTAACGCCCTCATTCAGCCCTGTAAATGCCATATGGATGGAACAGGGAGGGGTCTATGCAGTACCAAATTTGAGAGGTGGCGGAGAGTATGGAAAAAAATGGCACGATGCCGGCACAAAACTTCAAAAACAAAATGTCTTTGACGATTTTATTGCAGCCGCAGAATTTTTGGTTTCAGAAGAATACACCTCTTCGGAATATTTAGCCATCCGCGGAGGATCTAACGGAGGATTGTTGGTTGGGGCCGCAATGACACAGCGACCAGAACTTATGAAAGTTGCCTTACCGGCCGTTGGCGTGATGGATATGCTTAGGTATCATACCTTTACTGCCGGAGCGGGTTGGTCATATGACTATGGTACAGCAGAAGACAGTCCGGAAATGTTCGAATATTTAAAAGCATATTCCCCTGTTCATAATATAAAAGAAGGGGTGTCTTACCCGGCCACCCTGGTAACTACCGGTGATCATGATGACAGAGTAGTGCCTGCACATAGTTTTAAATTTGCTGCGGCCCTGCAAGAGAAGCAAACCGGTACTAACCCAACACTAATACGTATTGAAACAAATGCAGGGCATGGCGCCGGAACGCCTATTAGTAAAACTATAGAACAGTATGCAGATATTTTTGCATTTACCTTTTATAATATGGGGTATAATAAATTGCCTAACCAAGCGGTGTTGAAAGAATTTAAAGACTAATTTTCAATAAAGTAATGCGAAATCCGTTTCTTAGAGGCGGATTTTTTGCATTCAATAACAGGAAGATCGAACCCAATGCTACAAGTAAATAAGCTTTCTTTTGCTTATGATGTCTCTAATGTGCTAGAAGGCCTCTCCTTTGCAGTGGATAAAGGTGAGCATGTTGCCGTTATGGGTGAAAGTGGCTGTGGAAAGAGCACCTTATTAAAACTTATTTATGGTCTGCTTAGCCCGGGAGAAGGAAATATCTTGTGGGGAAAAGAAGAAGTAAAAGGTCCGCTGTATAAGTTAGTGCCCGGCGAATCTTATATGAAATACTTGTCTCAGGAGTTCGATCTGATGCCTTTCACTACAGTGTCTGAGAACATCAGTGAACACCTTTCTGTTTTCTTCCCCAAGGAAATGAAAGCAAGGACAGAAGAACTGTTAAAAATGATCGAAATGACATCGGATGCTCATACAAAGGTGAAGAATCTAAGTGGAGGTCAACAACAAAGAGTAGCACTCGCCAGGGTACTGGCTCAAAAACCTGATGTTCTGCTGTTAGATGAGCCATTTAGCCATATTGACAATTTTCGGAAGAGTAGTTTACGAAGAAACCTGTTTCAATACTTAAGGGAAGAAAAAATAACCTGTCTTACAGCTACCCATGATCACCTGGACGTACTTCCATTTGCAGATCGTATCCTTGTACTAAAAGACAAAGAGCTTCTCGTAGAGGGGCTTACCAGAAGGGTGTATGAATCACCCCCAAATTTTTATGTTGCCAGTCTGTTTGGGGAAGCTAATATTTTGCCTATCACTCTTTTGAAATCCTATGCAGATACCAAGAGAAATATCATAGTCTATGCCCATGAATTTAAGGTTGCCAGCTCTTCCGGATTAAGGACCAAAGTAAAGAAGTCGTTCCCTATGGGAGGCTATTATTTGGTAGAAGGGGAATCTGATGATGGCAAGGTTTTCTTTCATTCGGAAAAGGATCTGAAAATAGACTCCAAAGTATACCTCAACGTCTCCATTGAAACCATTAACAAGCGACTAAAGGATCTACCCTAGGTCCATAGTAAGGAGGCGATAAATACTGCGATAGCGGCTGTTGTTCCCAGAACTACGGTTCCTAATCCAAACAATTTGTATCCTGTTTTTACATTCATCCCACTCATTTGAGTCACCACCCAAAAGAAGCTGTCATTGGCATGTGAGATCATGGCCGATCCTGCTCCGATAGATACAACCACCAAGGCCTTTTGTATCTCTGAATCATAGCCAAGTGATGTCATCATGGGAGCCAAAATAGAGGCTGTGGTAACGAGTGCAACGGTAGAGGATCCCTGTGCCGTTTTTAAGGCTGCCGCTAGTAGAAATGGCAGAAAAATTCCAATGTTCAGATCTTTTAAGGAGTTTCCAAGAACTTCGGCTATCCCAGACATCTGCAACACAGTACCAAAAATACCCCCGGCTCCTGTGATCATAATGATAGAAGCGGCATCTTTAATGGCCTTCCCTACCCATCCTGAGGAAGAAAGCATCTCCAAATGAAGCTTTTTGGGCAGAAGTAAACAGAGGAAAACGCCGATTAGAAGCGCTATGACCGGATCGCCCAGGAAGGCGATCAGACTTTGCAAGGGGCCTAATTCGGCGGCCTCTCCTTTAATGAAAACAGATTTTAATACTATAAGAACTATAGGGATCACAATAGGAATCGAGGAACGTACAATTCCGGGTTCTTCAACCGGTTCTGCCACCTCCTCAGTGACAACTTCATCTCCCTGATCCGGATCAATATAGGTCTTGGCAGCGAATTTAGTTGCGAAGATCACTGCAGCGCTAAGTGCAATTAAACTAACCGGGATACCAAAAGCAATCACCAATCCTAAGTTGGCCTCTAAGATACCAGCAGCCGCAATGGGCCCGGGTGTAGGAGGCACCATGGTATGGGAAGCCATAAGGCCCAGACCAAGGGCAATGGCGGCACCCGCCATTGAAATTCCTGCTTTCCTACTTAGTCCCTTGCTTAAAGGATGTAAGAGCATAAATCCACTATCGGCAAATACGGGAATGGAAACAATATACCCTATGAGGCCCATGGCCAATGGAATGCGCTTCTTGCCAATAAGTTTCAGTACGCTTTTTGCGATGGTTTGGGCGCCACCTGTATGTTCCAGGAAGGCCCCAATGATGACTCCAAGAACAATGATAAGCCCTATTTTGCCCAAGGTACCTCCAAAGCCATCATTAATTGCCGTGGTAATGTCCTGAAAGGTCATACCCGCAAAAATTCCATAGCCAATTGAGATAATTAAGAGGGCGAGAAAAGGATGAACCTTAAGCTTGGTGGTTAAGACCACTATGAATAGAACTGCAACTATTAAATAAATAATTTCCATTTGATGATACCTCAATGGTTCTTCAAGAACTATGGGAAATTACATATTTCTGCGGATACAGCCTAAAGAGAAAAAAAGATAAAAAAGGAGTTACGATATATGGGCTAATTCTTTGCCAACATGGCTGCCAATGGCAATTCCCATTCCGCCCAGGCGCACCCCAAAGGCTACTCTATCTGTAAGTCGTATCACAATGGGTCTTTTCTGCGAACCTGTTCCCATAATGCCACTCCAGCGCTTATCTATCTCAAATGGAGTATTGGGGAGTATGGTTTCCCGTAATACTTCCTCTAATTTATTCTGAATATTCGAGGTAAGACCAAATGAAGTGGTTTCTTCGGTCTTAAAATCTACGTTTCGGGCACCGCCAAACATGATACGATCCTCAACATTCCTAAAATAATAATAGCCTTTATCTAAATGAAATGTTCCTTTGATCTTAAGTCCAGGTATTGGCTTTGTGATCAAAACCTGTGCCCTTGCAGGCACAATATCTTCCCGCAGCCATTCGGCAGCAAAACCATTGGTTGCCACCAACATTTTTCCAGAACGAAATTCAAAATTATTTGTACTAATGGTCACTCCAGATGCATCCTCTTCATAGGATGCTACCTCCATGCCATTAAGTATATGTACCCCTGCTGCACGTACTTTTGTCAACAATGTCTCCATCATGGATCCGGTGTTGATCTGGGCTTCAAAGGGATTTATAATATAGGTATCTATGATCTTTTTAAATCCGAATGTATTAGGTTGTAAATGAAAGGCAGGTTTTCCAAAAACCGGCTTTAATAAAGTATTCACCTCATCTAGCCGCTCCTGGCATTTATTAAAAAGTTTTTGATCCTTTTTAAAGAAAAGTTCGTGTCCTCCTCTTCTTTGGTAATCTATGGCCTTGTCTCCCAGAGTAGATCGAAGCAGTTCAATACCCTTCCATCGTTTTTGTACTAACTCTACAACCTCATCCGGACTGTGATGATCCAGATCTTCCAGGATCTCTGAAATACTACCAAAACAAGCGAATCCGGCATTTTTAGTACTGGCTCCTTGTGGCATACTTCCTTTTTCAAGCAGCAGGATCTTTGCCTTCGGATGTTTTTCGCGAAGTGAAAGCGCACAAGACAAGCCTACAATACCGCTGCCAATTATGGTATAATCGACATTATGAAACCATGTTTTATATTCCCAGTAACTAAGATTCATCGGCATAAAAAACTCCGGTCAAAGCCGGAGTTTATGTTAATTATTGTCTGGTTCCGGATCCATTTTAAATCCTTCCATAAATTTAGTTGTATAATTCCCGGCTAAATAATCCGGATGATCCATTAGTTGCCTGTGAAATGGAATGGTTGTTTTGATCCCTTCGATCACAAATTCATCAAGTGCCCTTTTCATCTTATTGATGGCTTCTTCCCTGGTTTGTGCCGTAGTAATAAGTTTGGCGATCATTGAATCATAGTTAGGCGGAATGGTATAGCCACTATATACGTGGGTATCTAGTCTAATTCCATGTCCTCCTGGAGTATGTAATGTTGTGATCTTCCCCGGGGATGGCCTAAATCCATGATACGGATCTTCAGCATTTATCCTACATTCTATTGCGTGTAATTTTGGATAATAATTCTTCCCAGAAATAGGTACTCCGCCTGCAACAAGGATCTGTTCCCTGATAAGGTCATAATCTACCACCTGTTCTGTAATTGGGTGCTCTACCTGGATCCGGGTATTCATTTCCATGAAATAGAATTTTCTGTGTTTATCCACTAAAAATTCTATAGTACCGGCCCCTTCATATTTAATGTATTCGGCAGCTTTAATAGCAGCATTTCCCATATCCTCCCTTAACTTATCTGTCATAAAAGGAGAAGGGGTCTCTTCCGTTAGTTTCTGATGTCTTCTTTGAATGGAACAATCGCGTTCTGATAGATGGCAGGCCTTTCCGTATTGATCTCCTACTACCTGTATCTCTATATGTCTTGGTTCTTCAATAAGTTTTTCCATGTACATGCCTCCGTTGCCAAAGGCGGCTGTAGCTTCTTTTACAGCGCTGTTAAAAGCAGCTTCCATATCCTCTTCCTTCCAAACGGCACGCATCCCTTTACCCCCGCCACCGGCGGTGGCCTTTATCATCACAGGATAACCAACTTTTTTAGCCGTTTTTAGGGCATCTGGCACATCCTTTAACAAGCCTTCAGAACCGGGTACAATAGGAACACCCGCCTTCTTCATGGTTTCTTTGGCTGTTGCCTTATCTCCCATTCTATCTATCTGTTCTCCTGTAGCGCCAATAAATTTAATATCGTGTTCCGCGCAAATCCTGGAAAACTTGGAATTCTCGGATAAGAATCCATATCCGGGATGAATGGCATCTGCATTGGTGATCTCAGCTGCTGCAATAATGTTCGGGATCTTTAGGTAGGATTCACTGCTGGGTGCAGGTCCAATACATACGGCTTCATCTGCAAAGCGCACATGAAGACTCTCTTCATCGGCCTTGGAGTACACAGCTACCGTCTTGATGCCCATTTCCTTGCAAGTACGAATAATTCTAAGGGCAATTTCGCCTCTATTCGCTATGAGTATTTTTTTAAACATAATTACCTACGTTTCGTGGCCAGGTAAGTTATGTCTGCTCGCCTTTGGAGCAACCATAATCCTGGCTATGTTATTATCTACTTAGGAAGGATCTACCAGGAATAAAGGTTGATCGAATTCTACCGGAGAAGAATCGTCTACCAATACTTTTACAATTTTCCCAGATACTTCAGATTCTATGTCATTGAATAGTTTCATGGCTTCAATAACACATAAAACATCGCCTACGCCAATAGTATCGCCCACTTCAACAAAAGAGGGTTTATCTGGTGATGGTTTCCTGTAAAAAGTTCCGATGATCGGGGATTTGATAGTTATCAAATTGGAATCTTCTTCTTTTTTTGCAGGTGCAGTTTCGGCAGGTGCCGCAACGGCCGGAGCTGGTGCAGCTTGTGGCACAGCAGCAGGAATTTGCTGAATATATGTGGTCTCCCCTCCAGAACCAGCAGCTCCTGTTCTAATGGTAATTTTAATATCATCAGTTTCCAGTTTAACTTCACTGGCTCCCGATTTTGCCACAAACTTAATTAAGCTTTGAATCTCTTTAATATCCATGGAATTCTTTTTTGATTAGTTTTTGCTTAGTTATATGCCCATTTTAAATATATAGAGCCCCAGGTAAATCCGCCACCAAAGGCTGCGAATACCAAGTTATCTCCTTTTTTTAATTGTTGCTCATAGTCACTCAATAAAAGTGGCAATGTAGCAGATGTTGTATTTCCGTATTTCTGGATGTTCATCATTACTTTGGATGGTTCAAGGCTCATCCTGTTGGCAGTAGCATCAATAATTCGCTTGTTCGCCTGGTGTGGTACCAGCCATTGCACATCATCATGAGTAAGATCATTCCTTTCCATGATCAAGGCAGCTGCGTCTGCCATATTGGTTACGGCAAATTTGAAAACCGATTTACCATCCTGGTATACGTAATGCTGTTTATTTTTAACGGTCTCCTCTGTTGGGGGTAAAAGGGATCCTCCCGCTTCTATTTTCAGGAACTCTCTCCCGGTTCCATCAGATCTAAGATATTCATCTTGCAATCCAAATCCCTCCGTATTGGGTTCAAAGAGTACCGCGCCGGCACCGTCTCCAAAAATGATACAAGTGGTCCTGTCCGTATAATCAAGAATGGAAGACATTTTATCTGCTCCAATAAGAAGTACCTTTTTGTATTTCCCCGATTCTATATAGCGAGCAGCGGTAGACATTCCATATAAGAAGTTACAGCATGCAGCCTGGATATCATATGCAAACGCATTTACAGCGCCGATCTTAGTGGCGACGTAAACGGCTGTTGAAGCAACGGGTAAATCGGGTGTGGCTGTTCCTAATAGGACGAGGTCTATCTCCTTTGGGTCTATATTCCCTTTCCTTAAAAGATCCTCAGCGGCTTTAATGGCCAAATAAGAGGTCCCTTTATCCTTGTCTTTGAGAATTCTTCTCTCTTTGATACCGGTACGAGTGGTAATCCATTCATCATTCGTATCCATCATGGTCTCCAAAATTTTATTGGTTAACCTGAATTCGGGTACGTAAGCCCCCACAGCTGTAATTGCTGCTGATATTTTGGTCATACTAACATCGGTTTTTTAAGCGGAAACCTTCAAAAATGCTCCAAAAGTTGTGAAAAATAGTAATTTTTTGTGACTTTTTGCTCAATTTCAAGGTTTTTAGAGTTTTGTTCATACCCCATAAAAAAACTCCCATCTGTTATGATGGGAGTCTCATCGATCTTGTTCAGACTTAAGCTGTTGCTTCTTCCGCCTTGTCAATTAGAACCTGGCCTCTGTAATAAAGTTTACCTTCATGCCAGTGAGCCCTGTGGTACAAGTGCATCTCACCAGTAGTTGGATCTTTGGCAAGGGTAGGTGCCACTGCTTTATAGTGTGTTCTTCTTTTGTCTCTTCTGGTTTTGGAAATCTTCCTTTTAGGATGTGCCATTTTGAAACTTATTTATCCGTTAGTAAATCTTTTAATGCATCCCATCTGGGATCTGTCTTATCGTCGTTTTTCTGTGTCTCTTTTGGTTGCAATTCTTCCAATTTGCGCAATGCTTCAGATTCTAGTGTTCCATCTTCCACCCCGGGGTGAATTCGTTTAGAAGGAACGGCCAGCACAATCATTTCGTAAATGTATTGCGCAATATTGATCTGATGTTCTGCATGTGGAATGACCAGTATTTCATCATCCTCATCATTGTACTCCTCTCCAAACTTTACAACTAACTCCAGGGAGGCTTTTACCGCCTGATCGAAAGGTTCGTTTGTAAGATCGCAAGCGACATTCACCGTGCCATTCGCACGCATGTCTAACTCCATCATTGTTGTCAATTTGTTTAATTGAACCTGCACTAAAATGTCAGCTTCATTAAACTCATGATACTCAAAAGATTCAAAGAACTTATTATTAATCCGATACTTAAACGAATGCGCTCCTACTTTTAATCCTGAAAAAGGAATACTAAATTCCTTACGCGTAGTCATCTTTTACAATCGTTTAAGGCGTGCAAAGATAATTTAATTTTATCAATTGCAAACCAATTTCCTATTTATTTCGGCTTTGCATTATGAGCAGCAAAAGAAAGAAAACGCTTTCTATGAGGCTCTTACTTTTTGCTTTTTAAGAGGATTCTTCGTCAAATCTTCATACTCCTCCCTATTCTTAAAGATCTTTATTCCCGTAAAGACCGCTTCCTTGAATGAACCGGCATCTGCTGTACCCTTCCCTGCTATTTCGTAAGCCGTGCCGTGATCTGGGGAGGTTCTAACCTTTGATAAACCTGCAGTGTAGTTTACCCCTTGCCCAAAGGAAAGGGTTTTAAAAGGGATAAGACCCTGGTCATGATAGGCCGCTAAAATGGCATCGAATTGCCGAAAGCTGTCCGAGCCAAAAAAACTATCGGCCGCATATGGGCCATAGATGAGCTTTCCTGTTTTAGACATTTCCTTAATAGTCGGTTTAAGTACTTCATCATCTTCTTTCCCAATCACCCCATTATCTCCGCTATGCGGATTGATGCCTAAGAGGGCGATCTTTGGTTTCCGAATTCCAAAATCCATCTTCAGGCTTGTCTCAATGATCCCAACCTTGCTTTTGATCAACTTTTGGGTAATAGACTGGGCCACATCTTTTACGGCCACATGATCTGTCAACAGTCCAACCTTTAAAGAATCTGTAACCATAAACATCAAACTCTCCCCTTCCAATTCTTTTGCCAAATAATCTGTATGGCCTGGAAAATTAAAATCTTCTGCCTGAATATTCTTTTTATTGATCGGTGCTGTTACCAAAATATCTACCTCGCCCTTCTTTAAAGCGGCAACAGCTGATTTTAAGGAACGAATGGCATACAAGCCTGCTTCTTGAGTCTCTTTCCCGTAGCTGATATTCGGTGTTTCCTTCCAGACATTCACCACATTGATCTTTCCATCTATGGCACGGGAAGCACTATCAATCCCGTGAAAAGTAAGCTCCATACCAAGATTGTTCTTTTGTTGAGAAATGGTCTTTGCTGAGGCGAAAATGACCGGGGTACACAACTCCATCATCCTTACATCTTCGAAGGTCTTTAAGATCACCTCACAACCAATACCGTTTAAATCCCCTACGGAGATCCCTACTTTAATTTTTGAATTTTCATTCCTCATATAACTGTGCTTTGCACTAACTTTGCGTTCCCGGGTGGGAACGTTCTTAATAGCAGTAAAAGTGCCTGGATATTGCTCTTTATGCTGCTACTTTCCACGCGAATTGTTGTTCAAAAATAAGCTATAAAGCGCGTATTTATTGCGAAATTATCGCTTTTCTTAAAACTTCCGATGCATGTTTACAGGAATCATTGAAACCCTTGGAAAAATTACCCAACTTAAAAAAGATGGAGGCAATTTGCACTTAACCATCTCCTCCAGGCTAACTCCCGAATTAAAGGTAGATCAAAGTGTGGCTCATAACGGGGTATGCCTAACGGTTGTGGACATCAACAATGATCAATATACCGTTACTGCTGTTGAAGAGACCTTATTAAAGACCAATTTGAACCACCTCAAAGAGGGGGCGTTAGTAAACCTGGAGCGGGCCATGATCCTCGGCTCACGCTTAGATGGTCACATAGTTCAGGGGCATGTAGATACAACCGCAACATGTACCCATATAGAAGAAAAGGACGGTAGTTGGTATTTTACTTTTGCCTATGAGCCTAACCCACAGCAAGTGACCATAGAAAAGGGTTCTATAACTATAGATGGAGTGAGCTTAACGGTGGTAAATTCTCTTCAGCATTCTTTTAGTGTAGCCATTATCCCCTATACCTACGAACACACCTGCTTTAAGGAATACACAAAAGGAAGCAGGGTAAATCTGGAGTTCGACGTTATTGGGAAGTATGTTGCCAAGCTAGTGGGTAACAGCCAATAAGGAATTCTAAATAAATGTCGTTTAGTTCTCAAAAAAACTGATGGAAGACCCTATCCAGGTATCATTGGTGAGGTGGGAAACATTGATAAGTCCGCCTTTCCCCATCCTGGTAAGGTTTATGACCGGTTTTAGTTTTCCGGCTTCTTCGTTCCATGCATACAGTATGCGTAACTCTACTTTAGAATTCTTGTCTGTATTGGTCTTAATTATGGAGGCATAGGTCACCTTCTTCTGAAGCATATAGTTCTTGCGGTCCTTTATCTCATTAAGCATCTCCCAGGTAGGTTCCAGATTTACTCCTTTTCCTGCAAAAGAGAACAAAGGCTTTAGCACGTATTGATGAAGATCAATGTCTTCAGGGATCTCATCTAAATAATAAGACTCCGGAACACTTTCGTGAGACAGCATAGGCATAATGCACTTGGAGATCATAAAGAACCAATCCGGATTAGTGACCCAGGATACCTCCAGATCGTCAAAAATATTGAAATTGGTCTTCAGGTCCTTAAACTGGTACAGGTCATCAAAAATTACACGGTTATAAATACGATGTATCCTGATCTTGCGTCCATCCTTTTCGTAAAATAGCTGTTTCCCTTCCTTAATGACCTTGGTCATACAAACTACTTCAATTCCCAGGGCATGTTTGGTAGCCCAAAAGTCGATCCGGGTCTTTTGTTTCTCCGGAAAGATCTCCATTAGGATAACATTCTCAGGATCTTCCTTCCCAAGAATTACTTCTTTGAGCATTTTGTAATAACTGTCTTCCGTATGCCCGTCAAAAAAGTAATGAAACCCTTCTTTCGGAAGGTTGGGATAGTGCTTTAAATAGGCTTTGGCCAAAAACGGCTGATAGCAGAAAAGGGATGGAAAGGCCTGTAATTCTATCAGTTGAGGGCTTAAATTACCGTCTTCATCTTCACATAATCCAAAATCGATGCCTAGAAAATGTGGGTCCCCGGAATGGGATGGCGAATGCAAATGCTTTGGCATAAAACGGTGCTTTACCGTTTCATATTCGATGTCATTTAATTGCTGCAAGATAGCATCGCATGCATCGAATACCTTTTTCTTCATCGCCTTGTCAAAGAAAACGGGGGTTTCTGAGATCCTAAAAGCACAAGGCTCACCAAAGGTGTCTGTTACTTCATTTTGAAGTGCTTCGTAATAAGCCTGCTCAAATTCCTTGTTAAACTTATCCCTAATGTTGGGTATCATACAGAAATTGGTGTTTGATGGTCAATGGCATCTGCTGCCTGTTGTAAAAATCTGGGGATGATGGTCCTGTTAGTCCTCAGTATCTTGTCATCATCATCTAAATGGATCATCATATCATGGTACTTCCTTTTTCCATGGTGTTTTATGATATGGTCTCGCTTGTCTGCTCTTTTAAAGTAGCGCATCATCCCTTCCGAATCTGCTTCGGGATGAAATTGTACCCCAAAGATCTCCTTCGAAAAACGAATGGCCATTACAGCGCGTTCTAATGGAACATGTGGGCGCTTTTTCTCTTTACATAAAATGGCACAGCCTAAATTCTTGAGTTTCTTCTTTCTTGGTTTTACCACCTGATAGTCCCTGGAGTCTACCGCATAAAAAGGATTCTGCAAGCCCTCGAGAAGGTATTCCTTCTTTCCACGCTTTGTCTTATGAACCGGCATGATCCCAAAGGCCGTAGATTTTCTTTTTTTAATTTTGGCCAGATTCCAGTGTAAACACGCCAATTGAAACGAATGACAAATCAGAAAAAGATATTTTTTCCGCTCTTCCAATAGATTGTGATCATAAAGTTCATCTAAGAATCTAAAGTATTTTTTCTCCCATTTTTCCCCGGTGGGTTTTGGGGAATCCGGACCTCCGGAGGAGATAAAAATATCAAAGTCTAACAGATCAGGAAGTTGATAATTAACGCGAACATCAAAGATCTCATAATCGCCTTTTACATCTTCATTCTCAAAAAACTGTTCCACCAGCATTTTTATACAACGCATGCCTTCATTTGGCTGGCCTGCATTCATATCAAGGATGGCTATCTTATAGGTAGGGTGCATGTATTATTCTCTTTTTGTGCTTGGAAGCATTGTGATCATACGCCGGTTAAGGCCTTTGTCATCTCAATTATAACCCTTTGGAGGTTTGTTCCACAATATATTTTACAACTTCTTTCAGGTCATTAGTATCATTATAAACCTGGAGTTGCCTGTCTGCTCCGGAGCCTTGCTCTATCATTTGATATACGTAATTCACTTCATTTCGGCATCCTAATTCATCCACTACATCTTCTACAAAGTCGAGTAGTTCCGCGATCAGGGTTTTAAAGGGCACTTCCTCCTCCTTACCAAAATCGATAAGCTTTGCTTCTATTCCCCAACGGGCGGCACGCCATTTATTTTCATTGATAAGGACGCGTCTGTAAGATCTAAAGCTCTGGTTCTTCTGATGTAGTCTGTGCAATTTGGCAATGATACATTGCATCAAAGCGGCAATACAGGTAACCTCATCTACGGTCATGACCATGTCGCATACTCTGAATTCTACCGTTGGATAAAATGGATGTAAACGAATATCCCACCAGATCTTCTTCCCATTATCTATGCAATTTGTCTTTACAAGTATTTCCACAAATTTGTCATACTCTGCTACACTCGAAAAATAAGGAGGGATCCCGGTGCGCGGGAATTTATCAAAGATCTTTGAGCGGAATGATTTAAACCCGGTATCTCTTCCTTCCCAGAAAGGGGAGTTTGTAGAAAGGGCATACAAATGTGGCAGAAAATAACGAGCCACATTCATGATCTGCAATCCTTCTTCCCTACTTGGGATCCCCACGTGTACGTGCAATCCAAAAATAAGGTTAGACCTTGCTACATCCTTCATTTCTGCAATAAGCTGATCGTATCGGGGGTTAGGCGTTATGGGCTGTTCACTCCAGATGGAAAAAGGATGCGTTCCTGCGGCAGCAACCTTCAATCCTTCTTTCCCGGCCAATTCTATCACTTGTTGCCTGAGATAAGATACCTCATCCCTGGCCTCATTTATGTTTTCGCAGATATTGGTCCCCATCTCCACTACGGACAGGTGCATTTCTTCCTTGATCCGCTCCTTTAAGAACACTTTCCCGTCCTCTAAAATTTTAGACATTTGTGATACCAAGGTATAGCTATCACTATCCAGGATCTGGAATTCCTCTTCAATGCCAAGGGTGAACTTATGCATAACGTCTGCTTTATGTTAGCTTACTTTTTCTTCTTAGGAGTAGTTTTACGAGCCGGAGCAGCCTTTTTTGGAGCTGCCTTTGCTGTGGTCTTACGGGCCGGAGCAGCTTTTTTAGGAGCTGCCTTTTTAGTGGCTTTCGTTGTTGAATTATTTTTAGGTGTCGTCTTTACAGCAGTAGCTTTGATAGGTGCCTTCTTTACCTTGGCTTTTTTTACCTGCGCAGCCGATTTCAATGAGATCTTTGGCGCTTTTGCCTTGGTAGGAGAAACTGCTTCCCTCAAGAAGGTACCCCAGGAACTATTATTTTGCTTCTCAGAATGAGCATTCGCTTTTTCAATTGCAAATTTAGCGGCGTGCTCTACGATCCAGTTAAAGTTTCCTTCTCCAACTGAGTGAATATCTGCATCCGGAGCAGGATTACAAAAATCTATAGCGTAAGGAATGCCATTTCTAACCGCGAATTCTACTGTATTAAAATCGTACCCAAGTGCCTTGTTCAGTTTAATTGTATAATCATGGATGGTCTTCATCAACTTCTGATGCTCGGCCCCTGTGGTCTTAGGTTCGGTAACATAACGCAGATGAAATTCATTTCTTGGTTCGTACGGCATAATGTGCACATACTTCTGACCCAGACAATACACTCTATAATAATCATCGAATACGATCTCTTCTTGCAACATCATAACCAATTGACCTGTCTCTTCGTGCTTTGCAAAAAGATCATCCGGAGATTCTACTTTATAAACGCTTTTCCAACCCCCACCAGAATGTGGTTTCATATAGGCAGGAAAGCCGATATAGTTAAAGATATAATCCCAATCTAAAGGTCCCTTTAAATTCCTGAAGGACTTTTCCGTAGTATCATCCGGCCTTTCTTTGGAAGGCAGTAAGATTGTTTTGGGTACGGGCACCCCCACCTGTAATGAAAGGCAGTTGTTAAAGAATTTCTCATCTGCACTCCACCAAAATGGATTGTTGATAACCGCAGTACCCATAAGGGACGCATTTTTTAGATAGGATCTGTAAAATGGCACCTCTTGTGAGATACGATCTATGATCACATGGTAGCCGTAATCTATTCCCTGCTGTACTTTATCAATTAAAACAGGTTCTGCTATTACTTTCCCGTTCCCTAATTCATTTACCTTATCAATAAAGGCCCATGGAAAGGTATCTTCCATTCCAAATAAAATTCCTACTTTTTTTATCATGTTTGTTTACTTTTTAAGTTTAAAAATACTTGCCTATATATTCCGGAAATGCCATTTTCCATAGAGGCCAATCGTGTTCTATCCATTTTTTTTCGTCATACCAATAGGGGATGCCTTTGGATTGAAGTATCCCTGCCATATGTTCATTCTTAGGTTTACAACTATCCCAATCTGAGGTGCTTAAAACAATATTCATATGTTGATATCGCCAGGCCTCTTCGTTTTGCATAAACTCATCAGGACAATTGTAATAGATACGCATGTCATCGGAAAGTGGTACAAAGTTACGAATAGTAAATACCCCAGACAGTGAGAACAAATGCGATACAAGATCGGGGAACCTGAAAGCGGTATTCCCGGCATGGTAGCCTCCAAAGCTTACCCCAGCCACACCAATCCTGTGTGTATTACATTCATTTTGTATAAAAGGGATCAGTTCGTTCTTAAGAAACTGCATGTACATTTCGTAATTGTGGATCTTTGCCTCAGAAGACATATTCTCCGCATAGAAGGAAAGTCCGTCTATGGTTTCAACATTATACAATTTAATTCGCCCCTCATTTATAAAATTCATTACAGATCCATTGAGCCCAAAATCATTGTTTTGCGTAAAGCTACCATAAGACGAAGGGAACATAAGAATAGGGTACCCCCAATCTCCCGTGATCTCTAAATTTATATTGCGCTCTAAGGTGTTAGAATAATATTGAATATGCTTAATGGATGCCATGTTATAATTTATGCTAATTTTCTTTATTTACAAATAAAAATTTAACGCGCAAAGATATTTATTTTTGCATACATCTCACTTAAAATCAGCGGAATCCTTATACTTGCGCTTTTAAATAATTTTAATGGTTTTTGATCTTGAATTCATTAGTCTAAAAGGAACTTATAAATCTCGTTTCCTGCAGCGAAAAGTAAGTTTCAGGTTGGTGGCTCCACCTACGTACAGAACCAGCGATCTGCCCTTCCCGGTTCTATTGATGAATGACGGGCAAGATTATAAGAATATGGGTTTAGAGCGTATTCTAACGGCTGCCTATACAGACAAATGTATAACCCCTTTTATCTATGTAGGCCTGGAAACCAATGAAAATAGAATGCACGAATACGGCACAGCCTGTACCGCAGATTATAGGGGAAGGGGCGATAAAGCAAAACTCTATTCAAAATTTATTACCGAAGAATTTATCCCTTTCCTTAAAAAGGAATTCAAAGTAGCTCCTCAAAAAGAGGCATGGGTCTTTTGCGGTATGTCCCTGGGCGGACTTTCAGCTTTCGACACTGTATTTAACCATCCTCATCTTTTTGGCAAGGCCGCGGTTTTTAGTGGTTCTTTCTGGTGGCGTAAAAAGGCCTATACTAAAAAAGATCCGAAAGATCGAAGTCGTATAGTACTAGATATGGTAAAGAATGGAACCTATTCTCCCCATCTTTCTTTTTGGTTTCAGTGCGGCACCCTGGATGAAAAAGCAGACAGGAATCATAGTGGCATCATAGATGCCATTGAGGACACCACGGACCTTATGAAAGAACTGGAGTTAAAAGGATACGCCCCTGAGAAGCTCACCTATGTGCAAATGGAAGGCGGGAAACACGATCTGCCTACCTGGGCCAGGATATTTCCCTCATTTATACAATGGGCCTTTGGTATGCCAGTTGTATCAAAAACTGCCGTCAAATAAGACCATTGCTAGTTTTGCTACACCTTAATAAAGATCTTCCTTCTATACATAACAAGGGCCATGAGCAAGTAAAAGCCAACTACAGTTAGGCCATACAAGAGGGATGCCAATTCACCCGATAGAAAATCGTGCCGATAAATATTCTCAAACAACCATTGGTGTACAGAACTATCATCGCTCACTTTTATGGAATAAAAAAGCTTGGATACAAAGCTGGAAAGGAAGTATAGAGTGATCGCATTAGAACCCATGTATCGGAAAATACTGCCAAACTGTATGCCCTTTACATCAGTTAAAAAATAGATCAGTGCCAGAAAGATATTGGCCCATCCTGCAGTGACCAACACAAAACTACTGCTCCATATTGCTTTATTGATTGGGAAGGCCATGTCCCACAGATATCCTACGAGTAGCATTATAACTCCCAGACCAACCAATAACATTTCTTTTTTTACACGCTTGGAAACAAGAATAAGTCCCGTAAAAATTCCCAGCAGGGAAGAGGCAATAGATGGCAAGGTGCTCAACAAGCCTTCGGGATCATAATCTTCTTTATAGTTATGACTTCCAAAAACCTGTACGTCCAAATAATTTGCCCAGTTGTTCGGGGCCCTTTCAAAGGTGGGGACTTCCCCCAGTATAGGAATAAAGCCAAGCCACACCCAGTAGCCTACCAAAATAGCAAGGCAGATCCCTATAAGTGCTTTCCAATTAAAGTTGAGAAAGAGAACAGCGGCAAAGAAGAAGACCACTCCAATTCGTTGTAAGACTCCGGGGAAACGGATCTGATCGAATTCCTTGATAAAAGGAAATGAAATAGTAAATGCTCCCAGAAAAAGACCAAGGCCAATCAGTTTTAAGGTTCGAACACTGATTTTTTTATAGGTAGCAGCATTTGGTGTTTTGTTCCTGTATGCAAAAACAATAGAGGTACCCACTATAAAAAGGAAAAATGGGAATACCAGGTCTGTGGGTGTATATCCATGCCAATCTGCATGGCGCAGAGGAGGATATACAAACTCCCAGGTCCCGGGTGTATTTACTAGTATCATCAGGGCGATGGTAAGGCCCCTGAAAATATCAACGGAAACAATTCTTTCTTTCATGAGTTCTTATAATATGGTTCCTTTCATTTTATTCCAGACCCTGGCAAGCAACAGACCAGAAATAATAGCAACCCCCGTAAGAATACTCGCTCTTAAGATTTCTCCATAGATCCAATACCCGGTGGCGAACATACAGGTGTAGATAAGGACGCAGCCCAAAAGCATGGCGGAGATGCCGGCAGGCACACTCCATTTCTCATCGGTTGTGATGATCCTTTGCTGATCCTTCTCAGCGTCTCTAACCACCTTTGACCAACCCGGACCACCCGGTTGAATTTTCATATAAAAAGAACGCAGTACGTCTTTAGACTCTGGTTGTGTTAAAAAGGTAGCTGCCATCCAAATGACGGTAGTGATAACCACTACAAATATATATTCGGACCAATCCGGAAAAATACCCGTATCCGTTGCGAAAAAATAGGCGCCAATTGAGGTAAATTTTAGGAGAATGGAAATTATCCCTGAGGCAAACATTGCTGTGATCTCGCTCCAGGCATTAATACGCCACCAAAACCATCGCAAAATAAAAATTAATCCCGTTCCCGCGCCAAATACCAGGAGCACTTCAAAGAGTTGTAGCGCATTCTGCAAAAACAAGGCCAAAGCGGCGCTAAATACCATAAGGACTACCGTTGAGATCCTACCCACGGCCACCAGTCTTTTCTCTGAGGCATTTGGGTTTATCTGTTGCTTATAAAAATCATATACTATATAAGATGAGCCCCAGTTTAACTGGGTAGAAATAGTAGACATATAGGCAGCAATCAGGGAGGCCAGTACAAGACCTAAGAGTCCGCTTGGCAACTTGGTCAACATGGCAGAATAGGCCAGATCGTGACCCAATTTATCATCGGCAATAGTTGGAAATGCCTCGTGTATACTGGCAATATCCGGATATACAACCAAAGAAGCCAATGCCACTAAGATCCATGGCCATGGGCGTAAGGCATAGTGCATAATATTAAAAAAGAAGGTGGCGCCAATGGCGTGATTCTCATTTTTTGCTGCCAACATTCGCTGGGCGATATATCCTCCACCCCCGGGTTCTGCTCCCGGGTACCAGGAACTCCACCACTGCACCGCCAAGGGAATTACAAATAAGGTGATCAGGGCTTGTTTATTGCTAAAATCTGGTAAGATAGATAGTTTGCCAGCAACATGTTCGTTGGCCATCAAGGCTTGTATGCCTCCTACCTCGGGGATGTTCACCAGGTAATAGGCTGCTCCTATTGCCCCGGCCATAGCCACAAAGAACAATAGAAAATCAGTATACACTACCCCTTTAAAACCACCCAGGGCGCTGAAGATCACCGTTATTAATCCGGCACTTATCACCGTTTGCCATGGTTCCAGACCCAACATAATACCCCCTATCTTAATGGCGGCCAGAGTTACGGCAGACATGGTGATCACATTAAAAATAACCCCCAGATATATCGCTCTAAACTTCCGTAAGAACTTTGCGGCAGGACCTCCATAACGAAGCTCGTAGAATTCCAGATCTGTATTTACATTCGACTTACGCCAAAGCTTGGCATAGACAAAAACCGTTAGCAGGCCGGTAATAAGAAATGCCCACCAGACCCAGTTGCCCGAGACCCCGTTGGTCCTAACAATATCGGTCACTAAATTGGGTGTATCTGTTGAAAAGGTGGTAGCCACCATGGAAAGTCCTAAGAGCCACCATGGCATGGTACGACCAGATAAAAAGAATTCGGATGTGTTTTTTCCTGATTTTTTCGAGACTATGATCCCTATGGCAAGAACAATGGAAAAGAAAACGATGATAAAACTATAGTCGAGCGTACTTAATTCCATGGACACATCTATTGATTGGCGGTTAAAGATATTATTTTTTAGGATACCTTTGAATATCATCTTATTTGACCGAGTAACAATCCTCCAACGCCAGTGGAAATTTCCATTACTTCCTGGATCCTTGCCTTTATTGCCTCTTTTATTTTGGGTATTTCAAAATCCGGGATCAAAGGCATCGCCGTCATCATTATTACCCTTATGGCCCTGTCATTTGGTGCCAGAGCCTCTACCGGGCTGCTGGTTCCCTTGTTTGTAGTGGGCGATATCTTTGCCGTATTGTATTACAACAAGCATGCCCAGTGGAAATACATTCGCCGTTTTTTACCCTGGATGATGAGTGGAGTGGTCCTGGGGGTCCTTATTGGAAATGATCTCCCGGAAAAGGCCTTTAAGATCTGTATGGTCATTGTGATCCTTGGCAGTGTGGTGATGATGGCCTGGTGGGATATGCGAAAATCTAAAGTGGTGCCTACCCATTGGACCTTTGCTGGTTTTATGGGGATCATGGCAGGAATTACTACTATGATAGGCAACCTTGCCGGCGCATTTTCCAACATTTTCTTTTTGGCCATGCGTATCCCCAAGAATGAGTTTATTGGCACCGCCGCCTGGTTATTTTTTATCATCAATCTTTTTAAACTCCCTTTTCACATCTTTGTATGGGAAACCATCACTTTCGATACGCTGCTCATTAATGCGAAATTGCTCCCCGGGGTGGCCCTGGGATTGTTTTGTGGGGTTCGACTAGTAAAGATCATCAAGGACCAGTTCTATCGAAAAATGATCCTTATCCTCACCGCTCTGGGTGCTTTAATCCTGTTGTTTCGATAAGCATTCATTTAATTTTATTAATTTACTCCGTGCTTTGAATAGATCATGGAGCTGTTTCTTCTTAGAACCGACTAGTTATGCGCCAATCATTTACGTCATTGTTGTTGTTCTTGTTACTGCTTGGTTCCTGTACTGAATTTAAGCAGCGCCGGGATGTCGCGGCTACTTCTAAGAATATAAAGCGAGACCTGGCAGACATCAAAACAGATGGCAAACTCAAAGCCCTGATCGCCTACAGTGCCACCAGTTATTTCCTGTATAGAGGGCAGCCTATGGGCTATGAATACGAACTACTTAAGCGTTTAGCAGACGATCTTGGAGTTGAATTAGAACTTACTGTTTCCCGGAATCTGGATGACCTTCTTACCGAACTAAAGAAAGGAAATGTAGATATTGTGGCCCATGGGCTGGCGATCACTCAAGAGCGAAAAAAAGAGGTGGCCTTTGCTGAATATCTCTATATCACGGAGCAGGTACTGGTGCAAAGAAAACCTAGTAGGTGGCGACAAATGACACTAGATCAGATCCAAAATGCCATCATCACAGATCCTATTCAACTCATTGGTGATACCATTTCCGTACGGAAGAACTCTTCCTATTTTAAGCGAATCAAAAACCTGTCTAAAGAAATTGGGGGGGAGATCTATATTGATACACTATTGGGAAATTTAGCCACCGATGAGATCATTAAAATGGTGGCCGAAGGGACCATCAAATACACCCTGGCAGATAAGAACCTCGCTTCTATCAACGCCTCTTATTTTCCAAACCTGGATGTGGGGGTGCCGCTTAGCTTTTCACAGCGTATAGCCTGGGCCCTGAGGCCGGAGGCCAAGAAGCTTTTAAAAGCCACCAATAATTGGATCAAAAAAGAAAAGAAACAAACGGATTACTACGTTATCTACAACAAGTACTTTAAGAACAAACGAAGTTTCAGAAGGCGGGTAAACAGTCCTTTTTATAGTCTTAACCAAAGGCAGATCAGTAAGTACGATCTTATAATCAAAGAAAATTCTAAGCATATTGGGTGGGATTGGCGCTTATTGGCGTCTCTGATATACCAGGAATCACGTTTCGATCCGGAGGCAGAGTCCTGGGCCGGAGCGCGAGGGCTAATGCAAATGATGCCGGAAACAGCCAAAGAAATGGGGGTAACGGCCTCTTTAGACCCAACAGATGTGATTAGAGGTGGTTCCAAATACCTTAAAACACTTTATGATAGGTTTGAACATATTACCGATTCTGTACAGCGTATGAAATTTACCATGGCCTCCTACAATTGTGGTTATAGCCATGTCCTTGATGCCCAAAATCTAGCCCTTATCAAGGGCCTGAACGATACCATTTGGGATGATCATGTAGAAAAGATGATCCTGGCATTAAGCTATCCCAAGAACTACAACCATGAGGTTGTAAAATATGGCTATGTACGGGGACTGGAGCCTTTTGAATACGTAGATCAGATCTTTAAAAGATATGATCATTACCGTAAGTTTATTGATCTGGATGACTCTAAGAATGGCGTTTTAGCGGGTTCTTAGTCGGCCGAGAATATTCTTGCTAAATTTTTTGTCATCCTCCAGGATATCGAAGAAAGCTTTGATAAAGTTATGAGCCTGCCTATACTGATTTCGGTCCTGAAATAGGTTCTCTAATGCAGTAACCTCCTCCAGCATTTCTTCCTTTTTTTCCAGAAATAATTTCCGCACTTCGTTTAGCCGTGCTTCTTCGCGTTCATATCCTTTGTAGATACGATCTGTGACCTGGGTGATAGAGCTAGACAGGTTCTGTATGTTGGTAACCGCCGCGTAGGGGGCATTCACCAGGCCACACATATCAAAGTCGTACGGCACCGGGATGATCCTCTTTTCTACAAACAAGATCTTTTGGTTGTGCTGCTGCTTAATAGAATAATCTGTGTTGGCGATCATATATTCAAAAAAGGCATTTTGAATTGAGGCGGTAGCGTCGTGCTGCAGGGGATGGATGATCCGTTTAATTTCTTTCCCATTGTATCTTTCTGCTACCTGGTTCATATCCTCAATCATAAAACCAATAAGATTGTGTTCTACCTTTCTCTTCCCTCTTTCCTCAAAGAGTTCTATCCTGGTGAGCCTGGTTTTAAAGTAATAGGTTCCTACGCATTCATAGAGTTTATAGGCCAGGTATTCTTTTAGCACATAATCCCCGCTATTCCTGTCTATAATACAAGGAAGGACCATTTTTATCTTTTCACTCCCCTGGAACAAGTTGCCCTTGGTGTGCTTATTTTTTAATTTGAGTTTGAGGGGGGCAAAGTAACAATTGGCCCGTCTAAAATTTCCCCGGGCCCTCAGATCTACCGGGAGGGAATCCCAGGAAGTATGGGCCTCCTTAAACCAGATCATTGACTGCAAATACGTGCTGTCATTGGTTTCCCTTTTCATTGCTTTGTTGGAATACCGCAGCTGAAGTAACAACGGAGCCTCACTGCTGAAAAGGGGCTGTACTCCTTCGCCGACAGTTGTCATAAGATTTTCCTGTCCATAGGAAAGAGACATCAGATGCAGCATCCAAATGAGTAGTACTCCCTTGATCCAATGGTGTTTCATTGCCTTTTTGTGTTCCTTAAATGTACAATTAAATGTGAAATACATGGCCCTGGACTATGACCGTAGTCATCCCAACAAGTCTTTTTGCATAAATGTGATTATACCAAATTTGTGACCTCTGCTCGCTAGCTATGGTTTTAGGGTAAATCAAACCAAGATATACCTTCCCTCCAAAGAGTTATAATTGGGCTTATTTATTTTGTTATATCCCATACTATGAGTACCTTAAACATAGTATTCATCGTATATTTTTCTGTTATGGGAAGAATTAAGGCACTGAACAAATGGGCCAATGCCCATACTTATTACCTCCTCGACCTTGTGCGGGCCGCACTTGGTATATTTCTTATTTTAAAAGGGGTCGATTTTATGTCCGATGCCGAGGCCATGGCTCTGGTTATGGATCCTTTTAGGGAACTGCCCGGCAGTATGATGATCATGCATTATGTAGCGGCCGCTCATTTTGTGGGGGGATTCTTTATCATTGTGGGACTATTGACCCGCTGGTCCGTTGCCCTACAGCTGCCTATTATGATAGGGGCCATCCTGACCAATTTTTTGGGGGTGATGGTACTTTCTAACCTTGTCCAGGCATGTGTGGTATTTCTGGTATTGATCTTCTTCCTGTTGTACGGATCCGGAAAACACTCCCTAGACTACTATCTTAAAATGCAGAAATAAGGGTTTTTTATTTCGATGCTGCTGGAGATGGTTGTCTTTTGGGCATCACCAAACTATCTGCAGGATAATTATCCTTTAAATAGCTCATTTGAGATTTCGCCCAGGAAATAAGCACCTCTCTTTGCTCATCCGATAAGTTGGCCTCAGAATGCAGCCCTAAATAGGTATAGTCCTTTAAAGGCATCTCCTTTTCTTCAACCATTTCAACTACTTCTTCCCACTTATGGTTTTGTATAGCAATGGGTCTGTTTGTGAATTCAGAGAAATTAAGATGTCTTTTCCCGACCTTCACATGGTCATTAAGCCACCAGGCCACCGGCTGTACATTGGCATACCAGGGATAGATGGTCTTGTTAGAGTGACAGTCATTGCAAGACACCCTTAAGATCTCATCTACTTCCTTCGGTACCTCGTACTTCGTACTTATAGCATAAGTACCATCGTTACTGTCATTTTTTTCCGGTCTGAAGAATTGAATGATGATGAGGACGACAAGCAGGGCAAGAAGGATCTTTTTGATCATGATGTATTGAATTAGGTTTGTTGCGCTAAAGTAAAATTATTCTTTGGGATTTGATTGTGTATATAACTTCAAATTAACATTCGTTCTTTCTTTTATTACAGAAATAAACCCCTATCCGCAAATACCCAAAAATGTTAAAACATCGATTAAATGCACATAACATCGGTCTACACCACAGTTTTTGGCACTTTCACAACAATTGAAAGCAGGAGCATTCTAATGTTTTGTATCTTATATAGACGAAAATCTTAAATTCTATGTTATGGAAAAATACACGAACAAACACCCGATCTTAAACACTATTCTTTCTGTTTTAAACATAAGTTTAGAAGTAGTCCTTGCCCTTATCGCTTTGGGATTCATCATTGGCCTTTATGGCATCTTAAACTAAGAGGTGAACGTTGAGTGCCATTGCGATCTTTGCAACACAAGAAAAATCCGATCTGAATCCAGGTTGGATTTTTTTTTGTAAATAAGTTGAATTTCCTAAAATAAAGTTGGCTATTAATTCCAGAGACCATTGGTACTATATAGACAACCGGGATGTGAAATCAAAAAACACCTTTGTAGTCATGCAAATGCTTATGAGTATGGCATAATATGGTTTGGGCCCCGTGGTGCCTTTGATCCCAATAGAAAATTAATCCTTCCACAAATTAGCTCGTCCCTTTTTGTGTTTTTTCCTCCCCATATTTTCTAATGTTGGAAAAAATGGCTACTATTAAATCTTAAAACCAAACTATTATGGATTATAAAAAATCGATTCTCTATCTTCTAATTAGCTTGCTTTTGTCCCCTGTGGTAGTCTACCTCGTTTTACTGGCCGCCAAAGCTGCAGGATCTACCTATGAAATGACACATGGGGAAACCTTTATAATCTGGCTGCTGATGGCCATTGTGATCAATCTGTCTATTACAAAGAAGGCATAGGAAAAACTCATCCTAAAAAGTAGCTTACCATCACATCTCTATAGTTCCCTAATGCTATAGAGTGGTTTCCCTTTTTAGACTATCTTTAAATGGAATACACAAGTCCGAAGGTCTGTTCGATCCTCGGAATTCTTTGAACCATTTCCATGGATGACAAATCACAAAAGATAGATAAACTACTCGAAAAATTAGCAGTCCTGGAAAAGGTGCATGGGCATTTTTCCGAGGAGATCAAGGAACTGCGGGCAGAGATCAATCAGCTTAAAAATGCCCCTCTTACCTCAGCACCAGTGCAGGAAACTCCCCAGGCGCCAACTGAAGTAAAACACGAGACTTCGGCAGCACCAGTGCAGGAAACTCCCCAGGCGCCAACTGAAGTAAAACACGAGACTTCGGCCATAAGTACCGCCCCTGCTTCTTCCAAATTAGTTCGCGTACAGGACCATAAAATTATAGGGGGTGTCTGTGCCGGGATGGCTCAAAAATATGGGATGAACCTTGTGGTAATGCGACTCCTATGGGTACTCTTTGCTCTGTTATTCTGCATAGGCGTATTGGTCTATGTGATCCTTTGGGCCACGCTCCCAATAGGGGAAGGGTTTTATGAAACATCCACACCGGAGGTGGCAGCCCCTTCTTTGCAGGAAGACCATATCCAACAGCCAAACGTTCATAAGAAACCTCAGGTGGACCTCGAAAAATATATAGGGGAAAACCTTATCAGTAAGATCGGTATTGCCGTACTGGTCATAGGGGTAGGCATAGGTGCCAAATACTCCATAGACAATGATCTTATAAGTCCGGTTGTGCGCATTATCCTGGGTTATGCCATGGGCGCGGCACTGCTGCTAACAGGGATGAAACTAAGGCCATCCTATGGGAATTTTAGTGCCGTCCTGGTAAGTGGAGCCATGGCCATCTTCTATTTTATGACCTTTGCCGCCTACTCTTTTTATGACATGCTCTCTCCCGTCACCGCCTTTGTACTGATGGTACTTGTGACCGTTGCTGCGGTAGGGGCAGCACTTAATTACAACAAACAATTTATAGCCCATATTGGGCTGGTTGGTGCCTATTGTATCCCATTTTTACTGAGTGAGGGGAAAGGACAGGTATTAATCCTTTTTAGTTATATGAGCATCATCAATGCGGGCATTTTGGTAGTGGCCTTTAAAAAATATTGGAAGCCGCTGTATCTCGTTGCGTTCTTTGTTACCTGGCTTATTGTCCTTAGCTGGTATGTGGACAGCTATGAGGCCCCTGAGCATTTCAGCATCCTGTTAGGCTTTGGCTTTGTCTTTTTTGTGCTCTTTTATCTCACTTTTCTAGGCTATAAACTCATTAAAAAAGAGCCCTATGAGGCGCTAGATATTGTCCTGGTATTGGCTAATTCCTTTGTTTTTTATGGCCTGGGCTATAGCCTCTTAAAAGATTTGCCGGAATGGGAATCCGCCCTGGGAATGTATACCCTTTTGCATGCCTTGATACATGGGGTGGTTGGGTATGTGATCTATAGGCAAAAGGGGGTAGACAAACCTATTTTTTACCTTGTTTCGGGGATGTTCTTCCTCTTTGTGACCCTTGCTATTCCCGTGCAATTAGACGGGAACTGGGTAACGCTGTTATGGCTGGGCGAAGCGGCCCTTTTGTTCTGGATAGGAAGAACTAAACAGGTGGCCATTTATGAAAAAATTGCCTATTCTCTGCTTGTACTTGCTTTTATCAGCATTGTACAGGATTGGAATGAGGTGTATTACGGCGGACCATTTTTTGAAGAAGAGATCACCCGCTTCCCATCGCTACTGAATATTACCTTTTTAAGCTCCCTCCTCTTTTGCGGGATTTTGGGGTATCTCAATTACCTGCATTACAACAAAAAGTACACGGCGGCTTTTGCGCATGATAAAACTGCAGCTACGGCAGTATCTTTGTACATTTCTGGCATCTTGCTCATAGCGCTCTATTTTGCCTTCTATTTGGAAATTAATTATTACTGGGGGAGGCTGTACCGGGAGTCGGCCACGGAAATATCGCCGGGCTCCTATGGGAAGGAATACAATTATGAACTCCTCACCTTTAAAACCCTTTGGGGAATGTTGTATTTCCTTGGCTATACCGCACTGCTACTAGTGGTGAATGATGCTAGGATAAAAAGCAGAGTTTTGGGGGGACTGGGACTAATTCTCACAGGCCTGGGGCTTGGCTTCTTTCTAACCGTAGGGCTATATGAACTAAGTGAACTACGCGAAAGTTATTTATATGAGGGCGCTGCTGAAAACACCGGCGGGTGGTTTCATCTGGGTATTCGTTATCTGGCCTATGCCTTTGTAGTAGCGCTGCTTGTAGCGGCATTCCGACATCTGAAACGGCACTATCAAAAAGAGCAATACGGCTTGTTCTTTGATCTTATTTTGGCAACGGCTGTTCTTTGGACGGCCAGCAGTGAACTTCTGCACTGGCTCGATATTGGAGGCGCACAGGATTCTTACAAACTGGCCCTTACCATTTTCTGGGGTGTCTATGCCCTTGGCCTTAGCGCATTTGGGATCTGGAAGGGTAAAAAACATTTGAGAATAGGGGCCATTGTCTTATTTGGTATCACGCTATTAAAACTATTCTTATACGATCTGGTGGACCTCACCACACTTTCCAAAACAATAGTATTTGTGTCGCTCGGTATCTTGTTGTTGTTGATCTCATTTTTGTACAACAAGTTTAGATCACACATATCATCCAGATAGTGCCGTCCTATATATTTCTATAAATCTTAGGGGGCAAACAAAAAAGGATCCGGTCCAATATTATGAACCGGATCCTCATGTTTACATCCCTTGACTTAATCGAGCCACTTACTGCTGATATACGCCGAGGAGTTGGTAATTTTACCCTCCTTATTAAAGTCGTGAAGATACATGGCCGGCATCACGATCTTTTTCTTGTCCGATTTTCTGGTAAGTCTGATGTTCCACCAGCTTTGTACTACCCTGCCGTCTCTGAGGTCGTATTCCAGATAATCCGGATACCCTACCACATCAATAGAGTTGATCTCAAATTTCTCTAGGGTCTCCTTAAGATCCGCTTTAGACTCCTCCAAGGTCATGGATTCATCTCTTGGCATTTCAATATTCCTGAAGCGTGCCTTCTCATCAAAAAAGCTATAGGCTTTTTCCATGTCTCCAAACTCAAAGGCGTGCATCATGCGTCGTACACTATTTATATTATCATGGTGGTTGTAAAGTGTGCCATTCTTTCGGTCTTCAAAACTCTCACCTATCTCCCGGTAAATGGCTTCATTATGGTAGCTAATGGACATATCTATCAGTCCATCTTTAAAGCGGTACATACGGTGCACGGGCACATCCAATTTTACACCTGTAGTGTTATGTACTCCCTTAAACTGGTCCCAGGTCTGTACCCATAGTTGTCCGTCCTTATATTCCAGGGCATCAGGATAGGCTCCGGAGGATGGGGAAAGGCTCAGGTAGGACACATTCTCTTTCCACCATTTAGCTCCGCCCGCGAACGACGCTTTAGTGCCGCCCTTGGCATCCTTGTTGGTTGTTGAGCCATTGTACGACTTAAAATCATCGTGCAAAAAGCTGGCCACTGCTGCACTGTCACCGGCTATCCATGCGGCATTCATAGCATTCACCGTAGTGATGGCTTTGTGCTGTTTGTAAATAGTTCCGTTTTTTTCAGATTGGCCGTAGGCCATGGTTAGGCCCAATGCAAAGGCCAGAAGCGTTGCTTTTTTCATTTTGGTTGGTTTTTGGTTGGTTAACTGGTACTGAAAGTATGAAATTATTTTAAATTATTGATAAAGAGACCCATAGAAATACCATCTCGGATATACAAACCAATTTTGCATGATAAAATTCCAACTAACAATTTTTAATGCTGAGATAACCGAAGGTTTTCAGAAATAATTCAATTTACATCCATCCCTGCGTTTAGCTTCAGAGAACAAAGACCTCATTATCCACATTTAGACGAACCACAGTCCGTACAGGTTAGGCAACCTTCCTGGTAGATCAAATTGGTAGATTTACAATTGCTGCATTTCTGACCTTTGGCGGCGACACCATCAGCCACATACCTTTTTAATGCACGTACAACGCCATTTTTCCAGGTGTTGATCTGTTCGCTGTCTAGGTGCAGACTGTTGATCAGGTCCACTATTTTTTCAATAGGCATCCCATGGCGGAGCGTACTCGATATCAGTTTTGCATAGTTCCAATACTCGGGATCGAACTTATGGGAAAGACCCTCAATGGTGGTCTTGTACCCCCTGGTGTTCTTGTATTGAAAATCATAGCGCGAGTTACCGTCTTCGTCCCTGTTCTTGATTATTACGCCCTCATCTACCCAGCGAGGTATCAAAATACCATCGTCATCATCTGCAAGACCCGTGAAGATCTCGTAGGGTTTACTGTCTATACGCCCAATAAAGGCGATCCACTTTTCTTTGTTGTTTTGAAAACGCACCACATCTGCTTCCAGGATCTGTGGTCGTTTAGTAGGAACTGAGGTTAAGGTTTCTTTTTTGTCCTCTTTGTTATCTTCATTGGAGATCAGTACTCCAGAACGGGATCCATCCCTATATACAGTAACTCCTTTACATCCCACCTTCCAGGCTTCCAAGTATAATTTTCCCACCAGTTCTTCAGTAGCATCATTTGGTAGATTTATAGTAACGCTGATGGAATGATCTACCCACTTTTGAACTGCCCCTTGTAAACGGACCTTACTCAGCCAATCTACATCGTTGGAAGTAGCCTTGTAATAAGGTGATTTTTTTACAATGGCGTTGATCTCATCCTGAGTGTAATTTTTATTGGTATCGTAGCCTTTGATATTCATCCAGGCCTTGAACTGATGATGGAACACCAGGTATTCTTCCCAGGAGTCACCCACCTCGTCAACAAAATCTACGCGGGCTTCCTTATCGTTAGGGTTCACCTTTCGTCTGCGTTTATACACCGGAAGAAATACGGGTTCAATGCCCGAAGAGGTCTGGGTCATTAAACTTGTGGTCCCTGTGGGCGCAATGGTCAAAAGAGCAATATTCCTTCTGCCATATTCCAGCATTTCATAATACAGTTTTTCATCGGCTTCCTTTAAACGGATAATAAACGGATTCTCTTTCTCCCTTTCTGCGTCGAATATTTCGAACGCACCTCTGTCTCGTGCTGTATGCACGGATGCCCTGTAAGCCTCAATGGCAAGGGTCTTATGTACCTCGATGGAAAAACTGTTTGCCTTTTCACTGCCGTAACGCATGCCTAATGCGGCCAGCATATCACCTTCGGCCGTGATACCAATACCGGTACGTCGGCCTTCCTGTGCTTTTTTCTTGATGTTCTGCCAAAGGTTGTATTCTACCATTTTGGTGTCCTCTAATTCCGGGTCGTCGGCAATTTTCTTTAGGATGCCTTCTACTTTTTCGAGCTCCAGATCTATGATGTCGTCCATTATACGCTGCGCTACCGCTACGTGTTTTTTAAAGAGCGGAAAGTTAAAGGCCGCTTTATCCGTAAAAGGCGCATCTACATAAGACAAAAGATTGATGGCCAGCAAGCGGCAAGAATCATAGGGGCAAAGAGGGATCTCGCCACAAGGATTCGTAGACACTGTTTTATAGCCCAGATCCGCATAGCAATCTGGTACTGATTCATTGATAATGGTATCCCAGAACAAAATTCCGGGTTCTGCAGATTTCCAGGCGTTATGGACAATTTTGCCCCATAGGTCTGACGCTTTTATTTCCTTCCTAAATTTTGGATCGGCACTATGGATCGGGAATTTTTGGGTGTAGGTCCCATCATTTTCAACTGCTTTCATAAAAGCATCGTCCATACGAACAGAAACATTTGCACCCGTTACCTTGCCCTGTTCCATTTTGGCATCTATAAAATTCTCAGCATCTGGATGGTTAATAGATACGGATAACATTAAAGCTCCCCTTCTACCATCTTGTGCCACCTCACGAGTAGAATTTGAATACCGCTCCATAAAAGGCACCAATCCTGTTGAGGTCAGAGCCGAATTTTTTACCGGCGAGCCCTTGGGACGAATATGAGATAGGTCGTGCCCCACACCTCCCCTGCGTTTCATCAATTGCACCTGTTCCTGGTCTATCTTCAGGATACCGCCGTAGGAATCCGATTTTCCGTCGGTTCCTATGACAAAGCAATTTGAAAGTGAGGCAATTTGAAACGGGTTGCCAATACCGGCCATCGGACTTCCCTGAGGCACAATATATCTGAAGTTTTTTATAAGATCGAAGACTTCCTTTTCCTCGATCGGATTCGGATACTTAGCCTCGATACGGGCTATTTCCCGGGCGATCCTGCGGTGCATGTCATCTGGCGTACGTTCATAAATGTTTCCGTCAGAATCTTTTAAGGCATATTTGTTTACCCATACACGGGCGGCCAGGTCATCGCCTTTAAAATAGATCAGCGAAGCTTCAAAAGCTTCATCCTGGGTGTAGGTTGTAGCGAGATTTGAGGAAGTAGTTGTTTGCATTTGAAAAAGAGTATGATTTATTAGGCTGTAATTCTGCTCTAAAATTAGACAAAAAGAAAAGAACTATTCTATGATAAAAATCATAAAGTGTACAAATAATTAAGCTAAAACTACTGATTATCAACTATTTATAAATTTATCAACATAAAAAAGTTGACAAAAAAATACAATTACTTTAAAATGGTTAGGGTGCGCGTCCACAGGGGTGCAGCGCAGACAACATGTCTTTCTTGCCACAAAATTTGTTCCTTTAACTGCTCTTAAATTGCCATAACTTTTTCGAGTGCTTCTGCTTTGGGGAACAGAATGTTGTTCTCTAAATGAATATGACGGTGCAGGTCGTCCTCAAACTCCTGTAGTAAAGAAAATGCTACGTTGTAGGTGTTACAGGCATCTGCCGGAGGCGTATATTGATCGCTAAGCGCAGCTATTTTTCTAAATCGCTCCCCCTCACTGTCATGTTCTTTCATCATCATGCTTATTGGGTGTTGAACCGATCCAAATTGCGGTTTGCCAAGGGGCTCATTCTGTTGCTGTGCTAAAACCATTTTGCGTACCCAGGGAAAGAGAATCAATTCTTCCTTTTTCATATGCATAGCCAGTTCGCCGGCCGAGGCAATGAAATGTTCGTTGATCTCCAACAGCTCGGGGTGTCTTTCGCCATGCACCTTACAGATCTTGTTCAGGTATTGTTTTAAAACGGGAATGCGTTCTTCTACATACCGGTGGTGTTTTTTCTCGATATAATCTGCGAGCAGGTCTAAGGGCCACGATTTAAAATCGATGTTGTCATTAGAGGGTTGTTGTTGTACCTGGTCTATTTCACGTAGCAACGCATCAGCCTCTAAACCATGATTTGAGGCCACTTCTTTTATACTGCGGTTTCCATTACAACAAAAGTCGATGTTATGGTTTTTAAACACCTGTGCTATTCGATAATCTTCGGCTACCATTTGTCCGATCGTTTTTTCTTGTAATTCCATGATATATAAATTTTGATTCTTTAATTATTTTATTTTGTCTAATTAGGACATTTTTGTCCTGTTTAAATTCAAATTTTTTTTATCCTTTTAAATAGGTCAGGCCAACTCCGAGTCCGGCCGTCATTTCAAAGAGACTGGTGTTGTCTAGCATATGCTTCAAATCGTCTCGTATTTGCACAAACTTATCGTGCACTGGGCATGGTTTGGCGGCTTTGCATTCTTCCAGCCCCAAGACGCAGCCTACATATACATTGTCTCCATCAATGGCATATACTATGTCGATAAGTTTAATTGTATTGATGTTTGTTTTATCGATTTCAAAACCACCCTGGGCACCTTTTACAGATTCAACGATATTGTTCTTTGACAATTGCTGTAATATTTTTGCGGTAAACGCCACGGGAGAATTAATTTCTTTTGCAATTTCCTTTAAGCTGACCCGCTTCCCTTCAAGGGACTGAAGGGCAATGTATGTAGAGGCCCTGATGCCGTATTCACATGCTTTTGAAAACATTGAGATCACCATTAAAGTTGGTATAAAGGTAGTAATGTTTTTAATTAGGACAAATTTATCCGAGTTAATTTTTTCATTGAAATTTGGTCCAAAAAGTGACCTTTTAAAATTATTGGTGTCTTAAGTATGTGAATCATTACATATTCTTTTTAAATATACAATCGCGAACTAGCCTTTTTATGGCGCCTTTTCTGCAAGTACCTGTACCCCCTTACAAATACTATCCAGATTTCGGGAAATCCTACTAAATGCTTATTGTAAAAACGATTAAAGAATTTGATAAACGTTAATGTAGTTGGTTGGGTTGATTTGGGTCTCTGTGGGAACATAAAAATTTCCAAAGGGGGCCCTTATCTCAATGTTTCATTAAATTGCTGTCGTTTACTAAATAACTGATTCAAACCATAGTAGAAGGTGACCTTACTTAAAAAATTAATTCTTGTCTTAATCGGTGATCGATACAAGTCTGATTTGACTAAGGAAAATCCGTATCGCAGACTTAATGACGAAGCATTAGTTAAAACGATCATTGAGACTAAAAATACCCTTTTATTCGGTATTATTTATGACCGGTATGCAAATAAGGTCTATACTAAATGTGCCGGTTTTTCGAGGTCTGAAGATGAAGCCGCAGATCTTACGCAAGATGTTTTTCTTATGATATATGTTAAAATGGGAAGTTTTAAAGGCGACTCTAAATTTTCTAGTTGGGTGTACGCCTTAACTTATAATTTTTGTGTCAATTATGTTAACAGGAACAAAGAGCGCAAAATGAGTGAGAAATCAGAAGATCTGGATTCAACAGATGCCAGTTTGTCCATTAGAGTAGAGGACAGAAGCTTATTCCATATGCGATCGGACAAGTTGAAAAGAGTATTGGAACAAATAGCCCCGGAAGATAAAGCCATCTTGCTCCTGAAATATCAGGATGATGTTCCTATTAAAGAACTTTGTGCCATTCTGAATATTGGTGAAAGTGCTGTAAAAATGCGCCTTAAAAGGGCCAAAGCAAGATTAATAGAAACCTATAATGCAAACCCATAATGGCAGATAAAAAACAAAATCCGTTTAAAGATCTGGGTAAATTGATCAAGGAGGCTCCCCCCGGTCTCAAAAAAAAGGTGATGAACGATGTTGCCACGGCCAAGCTTCTTATGGACCTGGCCTCCCTGTTTACCTTCAACTTTAAAGAGGTGCTATCTGGAATGTTTAAGACCCGTCGTAAAAACTAAAAAACTAACTATCTAATCTCACTAAAATTATGGAAACAATTGGAAGCTTAGCATCAGAATCCCTAAAATCGATACTTCAGGATATCGTCTCTGCACTCCCCGGAATCATAGGCGCCATCATTGTTCTGATCCTGGCGTGGATCATCATTAAGATAACCTCTTTTATTTTGAGAAAGATCTTACGAATAGCCCGGATAGATGCCGTATCAGAAAAAATAAACGATGCCAAATTATTTGGAGAAAAAAGCAATGTAAAAGTAGATGTGTCCAAGATATTAATAGGCTTTGTAAAAGGGATCTTATGGATCACCTTTATTATAGTGGCCGCCGAAATAATGGGCCTAACGGTTATTTCAACAGAGATCTCAAATCTGTTGCGCTACTTGCCTGTTCTGCTTAGTGCCGTCGTTATTTTTATGATAGGGATGTTTGCCGCCAAACTGATCCGGAAAGCACTGCTTGGAATTTTTGATTCCATGGGCATGAGTGGGTCAAAGATAATTAGTGGCATTGTGTACTATATGATCATCATTTTTGTGTTGGTCACCGCCCTCAATCAGGCCGGAATAAATACGGAGATCATTACCGGCAATATTACTATGATCATTGGGGCTTTTCTCCTGGCGTTTGCCATTGGCTTAGGGCTGGGATCGAGGGAAGTAGTGGCAGACCTTCTCACCACCTTCTATGCCAGAAAAACATATGCCGTAGGAGATGCTATCAAAACAAAGAAAATAGAAGGTACCATAGAGGCTATAGACGGCATCTCGGTGACCGTAAAAACCAAAACCGCCAGGATTGTGATCCCCATAAAGGAGCTGGTTAAAAATAAAGTAGAATTAAAATAAAAAGGAATAGCGAGCGGCTGGCCCAGACCATGATCCTCGCTATGATCAACCATAATCAACAATTTGTGTAATTAATAATAGAAATTAAAATGGGAAAATTTGAAATTAAAAAAACAAAATCGGGTCTGTGTAAGTTCGATCTGAAAGCTTCGAACGGACAAGTGATCTTAAGCAGCCAATCGTACAAATCCATGTCGGGTTGCAAAAAAGGCATCAGCTCGGTACAAAAAAATGCCAAGGATGATAAAAGGTATGACCGTAAAACAGCCAAAGATGGCAGCCCTTATTTCACTTTAAAGGCAATCAACGGACAGATCATCGGTACCAGTGAGATGTATAGCAACACCGCCGGAATGGAAAATGGGATCGCTTCAGTAAAGAAAAATGCAATTGGTGCGCCCATTGAGGATAAGTCTTAGAAACTAACAATAATTCAAAATAACTATTAAAACAAAAACGATGAAAAAATTAATGCTGTTAGCTCTTTTTATGTTTGGAGGTGTGTACACCTACGCCCAAACAGCGGCTGAATTAAAAGCCACACAGGCACTTAAGAAGGACTCTATAAACGCCATTCAGGGACGGGTAGATGCCATTCAAGGGCAGATCAATGCTCTCCCGGGATGGAAAAAGGGTGCCTTTGGTACTATTGGGGTAAACCTGTCTAACTTCAACAACTGGTATTCTCAGGGCTTTCCGAATAACTCGGCCGGGAATATAGGATTTACTGTAAATGCCTTCGCCAATTTAAAGCAAGACAAGTTCTTCTGGCGCAATGCAGCGAATGTTAATCTAAAATGGGTAAAGTTAGATGACGAAGATGATCCTACGGATGATGATAGCTTCAGGGAAGCCACAGATGTCTTTAATATTACCTCCCTTTACGGTAGAAAAATTAGCGAGAAATTTGCCATCTCTACACTGGGAGAATACCGAACAACTATCCTGAACAATTTTAACGATCCCGGATATCTAGATATTGGGGTTGGGGGTACATGGACTCCATGCGATGATCTTGTAGTGGTGATCCACCCATTGAACTACAACTTTGTGTTTAGTAAAGAAGACGCCATTTTCAATTCTTCCCTGGGGGCTAAGATAGTGGCAGATTACACCAGAAGCTTAGGGGCCGTTAATTTTAAGAGCAACCTCTCATTATTTCAAAGTTATGAAAGCGGGGATCTCAGCAACTGGACGTGGACCAACTCATTTTCCTATACGTTATGGAAAATGATAGGTGTTGGTTTCGATTTTGGATTGAGGAACAACAAGCAGGAAGCATTGAACTATTCCGTCAATACCCTGGGGAACACCACAGACACTTTTGATACCGTGGACAATGACCTTCAAACCTATTGGACATTAGGCTTGAGTTATGCGTTCTAACAAAAACAGAACAAGTAGGAATTCCATTTATTAACTATATATTTTATTAATCATTTAAACTATTAGAACTAATGCTAAAAGATTTTAAAAATTTTATTATGACCGGCAATGTTATTGAATTTGCCGTCGCAGTTATTTTGGCCGGAGCCGTTGGGCTTGTGGTAAACGGATTTGTAAACGACATTATCATGCCTATCGTCGGGGAATTTGCCGGCGGTACAGATTTTGCAAGTTTAAAGTACGTGTTAACCGAAGCTTCGGGCGTTGCCGGGGAAGCAGGGGCAGTTGCCGAAAATGCCATTCGTTATGGGGCATGGATAAACACCATTGTTAACCTTCTTATTGTAGGTTTTGTGTTGTTTATGATCGTAAAGGCATACAACAAATCAAAAACACCGCCACCACCACCGGCACCTTCAGGACCTTCACAAGAAGAGCTTCTGGCCGACATACGAGACCTTTTGAAAAAATAGATCTCTAAAATAAAAGGAAGATTAGGAAACCCCCTGCACTTTTCGGTGCAGGGGGTTTTTGTTTTTTTGGATTTCGTGGGCGGGCTAGGCTCAAACCAGAGAAACTAACTTATTATTATACAGCTATTCTTCAAAATACCTCAACAACGCGAACATAGGATACATTTTGTTGAAGAAAATTGTCAACTATGACTTATATCATTGACAGTCAATAAATTATTTAATATATATATGTTCTTACAGTGGCATTATACGTTGCCAATTACGTTGCGCTTGTATTAAATGTTTCTTTCTTTTCTGCAGGAGGTTGTATTGGGTCAGAAATGTTACTAACAACCATACAACTTCCATAACCACCAAAACATTTATTATGAAAAGAATTCATTTTCTGATAGTACTATTTAGCTTTAGTACCCTCGCAATATTAAACGAATCCTGTTCTTCTTCCTCTAAAGAAGAGGGTTGCCCTGCGATCAATTGCAATACGGGTACCCAAAACGAACTAAGCTGTGACTGTGTCTGCCCTACAGGTTTTTCAGGTACGAACTGTGAACTAGAAGACTTGTGCATCACACAAGACATTGAGTGTCTAAACGGTGGCACTTGCGCAGATGGTATTTGTGAATGTCCTGAAGGCTATACTGGTACAAATTGTGAGAGCTTTGACCATGCAAAAGTACAAGTTCTATTGAACGCTGGTGAGACACCAAAAGCACTCTATGATGGAGGTGTTCCGCTAGATAGCTTATATGGCAAGATGTATCAAGGGGGTTTAATCTTCTATCTGAATACAAATGATGGCACAGGCCTGGTTGCTGCCACCGAGGCTCAAGATGCCAGAGCAGCTTGGGGATGCAGGGGAATTGATATACCGGGATTAAACAATGTATCCACTTGTTCAGATGATTGTATGCCACCAGAACCAGAAGAAACCGTTGAAGGTGCCCGAATAGGTGATGGCGCGGCCAATACTGATGCTATTTTAGCAGGTTGCAATGAGAGTGGAATTGCCGCAGAAATATGCCGTAATTTAGGTGCTGAATGGTTTTTACCTTCTCGTGGCGAGTTAGATCTAATGTACACCAATTTACATCTACGAGGATATGGCGGCTTTACATCTGGGTCTGTACTCTACTGGAGTTCTACGGAGGGTGCCTTCACTAACGGAGACAATGCCGAACTGTTCGCCTGGGTCCAGAACTTTGACGATGGCATTCAGGCCCTCGGCAGTAATCAAATTGACACTATTTATCTTCGTGCCGCAAAGGCTTTTTAACAATTTGTCAATTTAACTTAATAAAGACTCCTCATTTTTTGGGGAGTTTTTTAATCCCCTGCTTCGCTCCACTACGGTGGGCAGGCCGGCCTGGTACACTTTGCACATAAACCTACGAAACCAACGTATACATATCCAACTATTTGATCTGGCGGTCACTTTGTTTTTAAGGTTCCCTATCTATTGGTTATATTTAAGAGATTGAATCATTATACAATGAATACATCCTACGATGCCATCGTCATTGGGTCCGGCATTTCTGGTGGATGGGCTGCTAAGGTATTATGTGAAAACGGCCTTAAAACCTGTGTTGTGGAACGGGGAAGAAATGTGGAACACAAGAAAGATTACCCTACTGCCCACCTGCAGCCATGGGAATTTCCTTATGGCGGCTTAATGCCCAGAGAATTCAGAGAAGAAAACCCCCTGATCACCAAATCGGCTGGTTTTGGAGAAGATACAGCCCACTTTTTTATTAAAGATAAGGATCAGCCCTATGTACAAAAAAAGCCTTTCGATTGGATCCGTGGATATCAGGTGGGTGGAAAATCCCTGACATGGGGCAGAGCTTGTCAGCGATGGAGCCAATCCGAATTCGAATCCCCTTTTAAATATAAGTATGGAATTCAGTGGCCGGTAGACTATGCGGAAATGGCCCCCTGGTATAATATGGTGGAAGACTTTATTGGGGTATGCGGCAATAAAGACGACCTAGAATCAATGCCAGATGGGGAGTTCTTGCCCCCCTTTGAAATGAATTGTGTGGAACAACACATGAGCAAGACATTAGGCGATACCTATCCGGACAGGCACCTGGTACATGGAAGATGGGCGCACCTAACCGAACCTAAGGAACATCATTTAGCCCTGGGCAGAGGCAAATGCCAATCCAGAAATCTTTGTATGAGAGGATGTCCTTATGGCGCTTATTTCAGCAGTAATTCCAGCACATTACCCTCGGCAAAACAAACCGGCAACCTAAGCATTCTCTCAGATGCGGTGGTAGTTAAGATCATCTATGATGAGAAGGAAAAAAAGGCAACGGGAATTGAGTATATAGATACTAATACAGGAGAGCGGCAGGAGTTAAACGCCAGCATTATTTTTGTAAATGCCTCTGCGCTAAACTCTAATCTTATCTTATTAAACTCCACCTCAGATCGCTTTCCAAATGGCCTGGGAAATGATCATGATATCCTGGGGCGCTATATAGGTTTTCACAATTACCGCGGCTGGGCCTCTGGCCTCTTCAAAGGATTTAAAGACACCTATGTGTACGGCAGGAATCCCTCAGAACTTATTTTGGCCAATTATAGAAACCTATACAAGAATGATATGCCCTTCGTTGGGGGATATACCATTTTCAGTGGCGCATCCCGGCCACGAAATCAGGAAGCTCCCGAATATGGCCCCGGTATTGGGGCTGCCTATAAAGAAGGTCTTCGTTTTCCGGGAGATTGGCAGGCGTATATGTATATGCAGGGCGAAACTATTCCAAAAGCAACAAACAGGGTTTATTTATCTCCAACGGAAAAAGATCCCTGGGGAATTCCACAGCTGGTAACGGATGTGAATTATGACGAGAACGACGAATTAATGGTGCAGGACTTTCTAAAGGAAAGTAAAGCCATGCTAGAGGTCATGGGGTGTACAGATATTGAACTGGACGATTCTAAACAGGCGCCGGGGCTAGATATACACGAAATGGGAGGGTGCAGAATGGGCACTGATCCAAAAACGTCTATGCTCAATAAACATAACCAACTGCATCTGTGCAAGAATGTTTTTGTTACAGACGGAGCCTGTATGACCAGCACTGGGAACCAGAGCCCATCCTTGTTGTATATGGCATTTACAGCAAGGGCTGCGACCTACGCCGCCGAACAATTTAAAGCACAAAGCATATGAAAATTACGCAACAGAGCCAGGTAGGAGTTGGTATCATAGGATCTCAATTTATCGCCACCATCCATGCCGAAGCGCTGAAAACGGTGCCCGATGCGGTGATAGTTGCGGTAATGTCTCCCAACGAGGCACATGTAAAAGCCTTTGCGGAAAAACACCAGATCCCTAATTGGTTTACTGACATTGATGCCTTTTTAGCCCTGGATGATATAGATATGGTTATCCTTGGCGCACCCAACTATTTACATTGTGAATTAGCAGTAAAAATAGCCCAGGCAAAAAAGCATGTAGTGGTAGAAAAACCCCTTTGCTTAAACCTGGAGGAAGCAGATCTTATGATTGATACCTGCAGAAAGAATAAGGTAAAACTTATGTATGCGGAAGAATTGTGTTTTACGCCAAAATATGTGCGCTTAAAAGCGCTGTTAGATGAGGGTGCTTTGGGGGATCCGGTGCTTTTTAAACAATCTGAAAAGCACGATGGCCCACATGCGGCTCATTTTTATGATGTTGAAAAATCGGGGGGCGGTGTTATGATGGATATGGGCTGCCATGCCATCCAATTCTTTCGGTGGTTAAATCCTGGTGCATCCATTGTTTCGGTCTATGCACAGATGCAAACTTCTGTACATCAGGATAAAACCATTGGGGATGATAACAGCATTCTTATTTTAGAATTTAGCAATGGGGTAACCGCCATGGCAGAAGAAAGCTGGACGAAAAAGGGAGGAATGGATGATAAAGCTGAAATACATGGAAGCGAAGGAGTAGCTTATGCCGATGTGCTGCAGGGAAATTCCATATTAACCTATAGTGAAAAAGGGATAGGCTATGCCGTGGAAAAAGCAGGAAACACAAAAGGCTGGAGTTTCACCATGTATGAAGAGCTGTGGAACTATGGCTTTCCACAGGAAATGGCCCATTTTGTAGACTGTGTTAAGAATAATCGTACCCCCCTGGTTACCGGAGAGGATGGGCGGGCTGTTTTAGAGGTTCTCTTTGCTGCCTATGCTTCCGCAGGCGAAGGAAAAAAGATCATGTTGCCTTTTAAGACAGATGCAAAAAAACCGTACTTGTTATGGAAAAAATAAACCGCAGAAATGCTTTAGGAATAGTAGCCAGGTGGTCTGCCGCGAGCTTTATTCCCTTTTCCTGGCTGCTGGAAGGATGTGCAGATAACAGCAATCCCTCTTTATTAAACCAGGAATACCAGTCGCTTCTGGCAGACATCGTAGAAATTATTTTACCGAAAACAGCGGCATCTCCGGGAGCCAAAGAGGCAAACGTTCATTATTTTGTAGGGCTTATTGTAGAAGATTGTTACGAACTAGAAAGAAAGGATAGAATCATAGTAGGCTTAAACGAATTACTGGGCAATGGGTTTTTAGATTTATCAGCAGAAAAAAAATATGAGGTAGTAGCCCAACTAGACCGGGAAGCAAATGCTGCAAGTCATAAAATTCGTCATTATTTTAAGGATGTGAAGTCGCTTACGCAGTGGGGGTATTTTTCTTCAGAAGCAGGCATCACGGAGGGGCTTCGGTACAATCCTATCCCGGGAGATTACAAAGGCTGTGTTCCTTATAATGGTGAAATAGCCTGGTATTAATGAGAGTACATACCTGTAAAGACTATGAGGAAGTCGGCAAAACGGCGGCTCACTGGTTCATGCAGCGGATCAGGAAAAACCCTCTAAGCAAAATCGGAATTGCCACCGGAAATTCTCCCCTGGGAATGTATCGCAACATTGCCAGAACAGGAAACCAGTATACCAAATCGCTTTCTTTGTTCCAATTAGATGAATGGGTTGGATTAACTAAACAGCAACACAGTTGCAGGAGTTATATAGAAAAAGAGGTGAGGATCCCCTGGGGCATAGGGGTAGAAAGTAGTCATTATTTTGCTGCTGCTGAACAGCTTCTTACCAGTACTGTTGAGGCAGAGGCCGCCGCTGGGGCTATGCAAAAACAACTTGATGTAAGTGGCCCGCTGGATATCCTTATTCTGGGCATGGGAAAAAACGGGCATTTGGGGTTTATTGAGCCCGGTGAATCCTGGCCACCTGATGAATGTTATGTTTCGGAATTGGCGGTATCTACTCAGAATCACCAAATGATTAGCATGGAAGATACACCTCCAAAGTTTGGGGTAACTATGGGCATAAAGGCCATCCTGGAAGCAAAAGAAGTTTTATTTATTGTCACCGATGCAGAGAAAATGGCTGTGTATTCTGAATGGCTCAAAAAGGAACTTAATCCAAAATTACCTGCAAGTATTTTATGGAAACATCCCAATGTTTCCCTGGTCACGGACCTCTAGTTTAAAAAAGGGAGTAAATCAAATAAAATGAGGCGACAATGAATAAATTCTATAGAAAGACCCACAAAAAAAATAGCCTTCCTAATTAAAGGAAGGCCAATATTATAACCGTATGTTCATCTTTTGGAGGTATTTACAATTTCAAGTGACCCCTGTAGTAAAACTCAGGAACTTCCACATTGTCCTTAAAATCCAGTCTGCCAGATACTCCGTCAAATCCGTCCTCGCCACTTCCCTTTGTAATAGGATGCTGACAGCGCCCAAAAATTTCAGCACCAAGGTAGTTTCCATCTCCATCACACCCTTCGAACTTGGCTTCGAAATTATACGAGGTCTCGAATGAGCCTTCTTTAACATTACCGTCTTTATCTGTATAAGTTCCTTCGAACAATTCCCATCCGGATTCCCGATAAGTACCACTCGGCGAACAATCAGAGGTTTCTGGATAAACAAATAGGCAACCATTAAGATCACCCGTCAAATGTAATGCGAAAAGCGCGCCTTTTTCTTCAAAAGCACAATCTGCAGGATCGGCGAATACTCCAAGACCGGAAATCTGTGTTGCACCCTTACTCGCTTTGCCATATACTGCCTCTAGGGTGTTTTCCGTTTCAGCTGATTCAGGGTCTACTGTGCTGCAGCTCATAACCAATATGGCCACGCCACAGCTGACTAATTTTAAATAATTTGTTTTCATAATAACACGGTTTAAATTAATAATGGTAACAATCAAAATATTTTAGCTGCTAACAAAGAATTAATCGAGTTTGCCTTTACGTATCAATTTGTTAAAATCATGTTGTATGATTGTCGCAACACATTTCCAGACGATTACAACGTTTGTAAGTCGTGAGAGAAATGTTGAAATTGCCGGTTTGTTATTTAAGGTAGACTTAAATAAGCCTGATTAATGTAAGAAAAGGACCAAATCAAGCTATTATTACCCCAATTATATTAATTATTTATCGAAGGTTATATAGCAAGATGATTTTGCCACTATGATGTACTTTGTTGAAGTGGTATGTAACTGTGAAAAAGGCGAGATAATTTAAAACCCAAAAATTACCTGCAAGTATTTTATGGAAACATCCCAATGTTTCCCTGGTCACGGACCTGTAGTTGCAAAAGGTGGTGATTCAATTAAAATGGCCCATAAAATAGGTAAGTAGAAAATTCTACTCTTTTAACCCCTGCTTAAATTTTAGGAGTCAGTCCGGTATATAACTAATTTGCTATTTGTCAGAAATACTATCTACGATTGAGACTACTAAAACTATGGCAATCATTCCCATTATTGCTGTTAAAAATAAAGTCATAACACTTGGTTTTAAATATTTCTACAAAGTTGAGGCTACATTAAATTGCATTCTATGACTTATCTCATAGTTCAGTAAATTGCCCCCTGAGTTTTGTGCTAATTTGTTATCTTAAACCAAAAGGAGATCATAGCAGGGAGCATTGTAAGCAATAACACCATTCAACACAAAGAGTAAGCATTCAAAACAATAACAATACATGAGTAAAAAGAATAAACCATCAACAAACCTGGGCCTGATCATTGGGATTTTAGGTTTTATAGCCGGCGTTGCACTATTATTTACTGAGAGTTGGCTTATTGGAATCTTTGGTGCGCTAGCTAGTGCCGGAATAGCCTATAAGGGATATCAAAATTCGAGAGGATCGAAAAACTGAAAGGTAATATTATCCGTGAATAACAATAAATACTATGAAGAACATACTTATTCTCACAACCATACTACTATTTAGTTCGGTTACATCACCAATATTTGCTCAACAGCACAATTTTATAAAGGATTATTTGGAGCGATTGGAAAATTCCCGCACCTATTTAATTCTTGTGGCAGAGACAGTGCCAGCCGATAAATTCAACTTTAAAGCATCGCCAGAATCATTGACCTTTGCCGAAAATTTAATGCATATAGGATTTGCCATAGATTGGCATAGTCAATCATTATTAGGTGGACGAGCATCAAGGGATTGGAACACGGACACTATATTTAAGGTTGCCAATAGATCTAAAGAGGAAATGATCGCGACAATTGATAAAACTTTTGAGGAAGCTATCCAATTAATTAAACAATTTGATCCAACTCAATTAGATGAAGAGTTAGACTATTTTGGGTTGACCAGGACAAAGCGACAAATTTTCTTCTTACTTGCTGACCATATAACGCACCACAGAGGACAAATGCTGGTGTATATGAGACTAAACGGACTTGTTCCACCCAGATACGTTTTATTTCAATAATTAATGCCGCCACCGGCAGAACAAGATCATAGCCAGGACCGGTAGATCTAATATTAATTTTCAATTAGATCAGATAAATTTGGATATCTATAATATGTAAAGTATATTTGTCATTATGTAAAGCATACTATTCAAATTAAATCTTTATTATGGAAAAGCAACTATCTCACAACGAAGACGAATATAACAGACTAATCAAAATACTTGATTTCCGGCTACCGCATAAATTCAAGATAATTGGATACTTCGGTGCAATTCTGATATTGGTTTTTTTAGTAGGATATAAATTTTTGGGTGACAATGCTATGACTTTGATCGTAAAAGATGTGTTGCGGACCTTAATATTATTTTTTCTGCTTTTAGCTTCGTTAAGTAAGGATCAATTTGAAGATGAATTTAATAGACATGTTAGATTCCAATCCTACGTCCTTGCCTTTGTATGTGCCACGGCGTATGCCATTTTTCTGCCGCTGATAGCTATCATATTTGATATTATCATCACTAAAGTCACAAGTGATGGTAGCATTAATTTTCATGAAATATCTTCATTTGAGGTCATATTCATTTTAATGGGATTTCAACTACTTTTCTTTGAAACTCTAAAAAGATTTGGACGTGCGTAGTAGATTGAAAGTTGAAAGAGCCGAGTTAAATCTAACCCAAGAGCAATTAGCTAAAAAGATCGGGGTTTCGAGACAAACCATAAACTCAATTGAAAAAAACAGATACGTTCCGTCAACAATACTTGCCCTTAAACTTTCTGAAGTATTTAATAAGCCTGTGAATGATATTTTTATTTTGGATGAGATCGATTAAATAAAACAAAAGGCTAACAACGTGTATAGTACATTGAAAATGAAATCCTGCTTTATATTTATATATTAAAAAGACAGTCTATGGCCTCCGGATTTTTTGCAATTTTAGATGATGTAGCTACGCTGCTAGATGATGTTGCCTCCATGAGTAAAGTTGCCACCGAAAAAACGGCGGGAATTCTTGGAGATGATCTGGCCGTTAACGCAGAAAAAGCTTCCGGTTTTGCCTCCAAACGAGAACTCCCGGTGCTTTGGGCCATTACAAAAGGTTCGCTGCTTAATAAAATTATTATCCTGCCCATCGCCTTTTTGTTAAGCGCTTTTTTACCCTGGGCGGTGATCCTTATCCTGGTTCTTGGCGGCCTGTATCTGGCCTATGAAGGTGCCGAAAAAATATACGAATACTTTGTACCACATGAGCACGCCCACATTCCCGCGGATCTCAAGCCTATTGAGAAAAAAGACATCCTCCAAATGGAAAAGGCCAAGATAAAGTCGGCCATTGTAACCGATTTTATCCTGTCTATAGAAATTGTGATCATCGCCTTGGGCACCGTTCTCAACAGGCCCTTAACCACTCAAATATTAGTAGTGACCTTTATAGCCCTCCTGGCTACTGTAGGGGTGTATGGTATTGTGGCATTGATCGTACGGATGGATGAGTTTGGAACCCGACTTATAAATTTAAACGGGGAAGACAACAGCATTTCTGATTACATAGGGCGGTTTTTTGTCAATGCCCTGCCTTGGGTAATTAAATCACTGGCTGTTATTGGTACTATAGCCCTGCTTCTGGTCTCCGGAGGCATCTTTGCCCATAACCTTTCTTTTCTGCACAACCCCTTTCCATGGCTCCCGGACTTGATCTATGAATTTGGTATCGGGCTGCTAGCCGGCTTTCTGGTGTTGGTGCTGGTAAAAGGTGGGAAGAAGGTTTTTGGGAAAAAATAAAAGAACGAGGGACGAGCGACGAGGTTGGAAGTACGAGGGACGAGGTACGAGGTTGGAAGGCAAGCCCGAAGGTTTTCAGAAATAATGGGGTTTTGAATCTTTGCGAATAATATTCTGAAAACAAAATTCTATTGTGGCCTGTTCCCCTCCTCGGAGGGTCTCTTATGCTTAACAGCTTCAGTGACGAAGCGGTTAGGGGTGGGTAGTAGTGGGATTAAGATTCTCGATCTCCCTTTTTATTCCTTTAGCACTCCACTTAGATTGTTTTTTACATCCAGATCACTATACCGGAGGATGCGCACCCCTAAAGACTGCAATCGTTCTTGCCTACGTCTGTCCTTCTCTGGTTGCCCTGCCTTAAAATGGATAGAACCGTCTACTTCTATGGCCAGTTTTAGATCTTTGCAGTAGAAATCCACGATATATGTATCAATGGGTATCTGCCTGCTAAACCGAACTCCCAGCTTTTTGTTCTTGATCTCACGCCAAAGAGCAATCTCGCCATAGGTCATTTTATTGCGGAGCTTTTTGGCAAAGGCAATCAGATACGGATGGTATGGGATAATCTTTCTCATGGTTTTACCCGCCCCTTTTTCCCCTCCTGGGAGGGGAGAGATTTGGGCTTTGTATAAAGAACATTCTCAATCATTGATCCTTCATTCCTGTTCTTTTTGTTCCTAGTAAATGCCCTAATTTAAGTTTCAGTATGCTAAAGAATTTCAGTTTCGAATTTTTCTAAAGAACTTTATAATAATTCATGGGTATTCCCCCTCTTCAATACCAAAAAAGGCGCCAATTGTAAAATTAAAATTCTATTAGAACCTACTCCCCTCCTTGGAGGGGCTAGGGGTGGGTAGTGATGGGTTCATTTTACACTAATCATACTTAATCCGCTCCCGTATGCTACCATCCTGTCTATGGATGATCACATCTGCCTTGTATTTCCTGGCCAGGCGTTTTGCTTTACTAATGGCTGTATCCTGGCGTCGGTGTTTAGAGGTGATACGTTTATTGCCCTCACGCCTTACGGCCCAACCGGAATCATACGGAACCACGTGTTGGTGCCAGGACCTTCCTTGTTTGCTTTGACGGCTGCTTTTAAAAAAGACCTCTACAAGCTCACTCAACATGTCTATCCAGGAGTTGGATGTCTTGGTTGCGGGCATTTTAATGTTTTTTGATACTGTCGAAGATACTATTTTCAAGAAAGAAGGTGTCTAATCTGTAACGTATGACCTTGGAGGAAGTGCGGAATAACTTTTCCCCTCTGATCCTTCTATATAAGACCATAATCCCGTATCATCTGGTAATATCATTCCAGGTGTAGTAGATGCAGAATGGATCCATTTCGTTTTTTTAACTATAACTTCATCATTTATTTTTAAAATGATACTATCCAAGCCATCATTTTCAAGAGAAGGGTCATTTAGCCTAACGAATAAACCTAAATTACCGGTTTCTTGCGTTTTAAAACTAGATGACCAGGGTAAATTTACTTGATAGACATTACCATAACCCCCGCCTTGTATTCTATTAGATATTCCTTGTCCATTTACCTCCCATGTAATGTTGGATGCCTCCGCGGTATCTTCTTTGCTACAACTAATGATCAAAAGAAAAAATAACAATGCAATTTTTTTCATAAATGTTCTATTAATAAAAAGAATATATAAGTGAAACGAAATTCCTTCTAAAATATGACACTTCTCATGCTCATTTTCTTGCACTATAAATTATCATCATGTAAAATAGATTCGTAACTAGCTGATTATCAATATATAGAAGAGGTAAGGGGCGAAATTGAAGCATAGATGTTAAAATGGGGAATTTGGCTCTTACATAAGATCTTCCATGGCTTCGAGCCATAACGGGACTTTATATTGAGTAGATTTCATGTATACAAAAAAGGTTTCAATGGCCAGGGTATACGTTAAGAGGGTAAGATTAATTTCCGGCACCCCGAACAAGCTAAAGTAGATGTCGTAGATCGCGGAGGTTACTCCGAAAACTTTAATGAATTTTGTAATGAAAAAAATGGATAGATAATACATTACGTTGGCTGTCTTTGGTTGTTGTCTTAATGTAATAGACGAGGCCAAAATGAATTTGTTACAGTACTATGTATAAAAAGGTACTATTTTATGAAAGTTTTAACAAATGTGTAATTTGTGGGGGTAGACTTTCTTTACGGCAATGCAGAAACCCACTCCGTTGGGATTGGGTTTTCTGTTTGATGGGAATCTAAATTGTATGCTTTTTGAAATTTTAGTTCTTTATTTTGTTTAAAAAATTCGATATTGTTTTAACCTCAGAATCATCAAAAATCGGATCAAAATAGGATATATATCTATTTAGCTGTTTCACCGTGGTAACTTTAACGAATTTGAATTTTTCCTTAGGCTTTTGGTTAATCATAACAACTATGTTTCTAATTGGAATTTTCTTTTCACCCCAGTGATGTTTATTCAACTCAGCGTCTAGCTCTTTAGAATAAGTTAGCGTTGCATATAATGCAAAACTTGATCTTTTAATTTGATTTACTGGTGATCTCAAATCAAACCTCTCAACTGATTTTTTACTCCAGTATTTTGTTTCTATGATAAAAAGCCCAGAATTGGCTACTAATAGATGATCAATTTGAATGCTGTGTATTCTGTTTTTATCTTCTTTGTAATACATAGGTTTTTCAAAATGCATTGAAAAATCATTGAATAAAATATATTTATCTGATAACTTTTTTAGTTCTTTTTCTACTAAACTTTCCCCGATGGCTCCTGCAATTAATGGGTTTAAATCAGTAACGACTTTCTTGGTGTATTCTAACTCTTTGTACTTCGATGCATAACCGGTAGAAATTATGGCTTGCCTGTTAGTTGAAAGCGTATTAATTCTTTTTAATGCAAATTTCAGGCGTTTTAGCGCTTTATAGGTCTGAAGGTTTATAAGGTGACTATAAGTCTTTTCTAGGAAGAATCTTATACCACTAAAGAATTGTAGTTGGTACCAATAGGCTAATTCCATAACGGCATTCTTTGCTTGTATGGATGATAGCCTTTCGCACTTCATTCTCAGGATGCGAATTCTGTCCTTAAACCATATTTCCCTTTTCGTCTTTAATGCGTCATAGTTCTTTTGGAGATTATCCCCTTTAGTTTGAAGGGTGTCTAGCTCAAGATCAAAAGCGCGCTCAATGTTGAAGAATAATTCCTCTTTTTCGTTCTCATAGTTCTTAATGAACTTGTTAAGATCAGCAGTAGAATTAAATCTCGTAATACCTTTTTGGTCTAAGGTTTCCCGAATTCTTTTTAGGGTTTCTATTTGGCCGTAAACTAGGGTCATAAGAAAGTAATAATGCAACGATTTTGGATATCAACTTTATCCCGACTTATTATATTATATAGGTAATTTCTATTAGTTCAAACTATTCTTTATTCTTCGTTTTAAGTTTCTTGTATGCCAAACAAATTTGAATTTCCTCTCGTTTTTGTAATAGCTCCAGGTAGGCCTTGTCTATGTTTTTGATGATAGGGTTCTCTTTGTTTGTAGTTTTTAGAAGACGATCTCTATCTGCATATAAACTGTCTGCAAGCGCACTCAAGCTGTCTCTTGCTTTTATTGTACATAGTTCTTCTGTTTTCTTCTCCTCTATTGTCTTACAGGATGCAAAAAGGACTACGGAGAGTAATAGCAGATTTTTCATATTAATAAGTGTTTAAATGTTTTAATATTGTTTTTTCTAGCTTGCTATTTTTGTAATGTATCTCAATAAGAGAAATGCCATTTTCCAGTAAGTACTTCCTTTTAACCTCATCCCTTTTTTGGGTTTCCTTTAATGCTTTTATTCCGCCAAAGGCTTTTACTGGCTCATAATGTTGCCTTCCATTATACTCAATAACGGTATTATACTTTGGTAGGTAAAAATCACACTTTAAATACCCTATATGTTTTAGACCTTTAAATGTTTTCTGTGATTCAAATTTAATACCTTCCCTCGTAAGGAGTAATCGGATAGCGTTTTCACCTCTTGAATTGTTACAGTCTGGACATCCACTGCCTACATTTATATGATTCCCAACCTGACAATCCCATACCCCATGAGTAGGACATATAACTTCTACAAAATCATTTTGATTTTTAAATGGTTTTACTAAGGTATAGTCATATTTGTAAGAGTGCTTTACGTTGGCTTTTTCAATAAACTCATTTACAGACATCCGCTTTAAATCAGCGACTTTGATTACTGCACAATCTGGACATCCTTGTGGTTTTAATCCCGCGTTGCCTATATGGGCGCTAGGCAACATTGGAAACGCTCCATGAATAGGGCACTTTATCTGAATTTTCGCCCCTAAATCAATGTAGTCCTGTTTTGTATAGTTATACTTTGTTCCGTGAGCTTCTCTGGCTCTTTTAATGAAGTAGTCAAACCCTTTTCTCTGTTTCTCAGGCTTTTGTTCCAAATAACATTTCCTGCATCCTTGCTTTCTAAATAATTGTTCGACACTAGCCTTCCAAGTCCCATGCTTTCTACACCTTATCACAACTTTAGTCCTCTTGTTCTTATACTTCAAGAGTGAGAGGTCATAAGTGTCACCATGCGCTTCAATAATGCGACTTAAAACTTCTTCTTGGGTAAGTCTTCTTGGCATCTATTTTAACCTTCCTACAAAATTAACAATTAAGTTAAATATTTCCTACAAAAGTGCCCCTGCGATGGATAGCATCCTATGACTTATCTCATATTATTAACTTAAAGAAAAGACCACAATATGGCCAACTATACCTAACAGTATGGACTGTAAATTGTTTTTGTAGTAGAAGAAATGTTGTGGTTATAATCTGTGGTTCCACCTGGGTTCATTTCAGAAGGAAATGGACCAGAGAAGGCCAGCTCCTCCAAATAGAACCAATCACTTTATTTACTGATTATCAATACTTTAACATATACAATAGAACTCCAATAGTTCCACTTTGGAACTTCTAGAGTTCCAATCAATTAGATAGTTTGCACTACATTCCAAAAATATCAAATTCTTTTCACTCATTTCTTTGCGTATATAACCCCCCCCATTAATTGTTGTTAAGAAAACGATGATACCGTAATACAATACCTCTAAAGTGGATGATAAAGTGCTTCACATTTCTAAATTTTCTTAAGAAGTGAATAGATTATTGGAAGATATTAGAAATGTGATTTATCCAAAAGGAAGTTCTATATTAAAATGTTTTTCGAATTGCGCTTCAGAAATAACAAATATTTTTAGACATTAGGGAAATGAAGAAAATAGAGGTTGTTGCCGCTGTAATTATAAATGATAACAAAGTGCTATGTGTTCAGCGAGGTCCTGCCAAATATAATTACATTTCAAAAAAGTGGGAGTTTCCGGGAGGAAAGGTTGAGAAAGATGAAACAAAGGTGGAAGCCATTAAGCGCGAAATAAAAGAGGAGTTGCATATGGATATTAAGGTTAATGACTTTTTAATGACCGTAGATCACATATATCCTGATTTTGAACTTTTAATGCATTCATTTCTATGTAATGCTAATTCTAAGGAGTTGACCCTAACTGAGCATATCGACTTTAAATGGTTAGATAAAGAAGATCTCACAAAGTTGGAATGGGCTGAAGCAGATGTGCCAATCGTCGAAAAGTTAATTCAATAGTGACAGATCTTAATATAAGTTTTACAGACAGCCTTAGAACTGGATTTATTAATCATTTAATTCAGTCAAAAAGAGAGTTCCGGCCTAAGCTTTTGGTAAACAATCAGAAAGAGGGAAAGAAGGTCCTAACATCTGTTCTAAGAGGGCTCCGTAACTGTGATGAATTTAGTTTATCCGTTGCCTTTATTACGACTAGTGGTATAGCCACCTTGATAAATACTCTTATCGAGTTAGAGGCCAATGGGGTCTCAGGAAAAATACTCGCCTCACAATATCTCAACTTTACTGAACCAGAAGCCTTAAAAAGATTATTGCAGTTTGATAATATTGATTTACGGATAGTAACAGATGGTAATTTTCATTCAAAGGGATATATTTTTAAATCAGATAATTTATATAAACTAATTGTTGGCAGTAGTAATCTTACGGCCAGTGCTTTATGCGTAAATAAGGAATGGAATCTTTCCGTAGCTGCAGCTCCAGAGAGTGAACTTATTCTTCAAACAGAAAAAGAATTTAAATCTGAATTTGAATCTGCATTAAAAGTAACTATTAAATGGATAGAAGATTATTCCCATAAATATCAAAGACAAATCGAGCAAAACTTAGCTTTCTTAAAGAGCTCTAATTATGAGACATTTTATAAAGTAAGGCCAAATTTGATGCAAAGGGAGGCCTTATTAAACATCACAAATTTACGAGAAAAAGGACACAAAAAAGCTCTACTTATATCTGCCACGGGAACAGGCAAAACTTATCTATCTGCATTTGACGCAAAAATCTTTAAGCCTAAAAAATTTCTCTTTCTTGTCCATCGAAGAACCATAGCTGAAAAGTCTATGAAAGCCTATCGAGATATTTTTGGGAAAGGTATTTCAATGGGTCTTTACTCCGGTAGTGATCGAGAAATAAGTGCAGATTATATTTTTTCAACCGTCCAAACGATATCCAGAGATGAGCACTTAAATAAATTTTCAAAAGATCATTTCAACTATATTGTAATCGATGAAACCCATAGAGCTGGTGCTGCATCTTATCAGAAAATTATGGAATATTTTGATCCTGATTTTCTATTGGGGATGACGGCAACTCCTGAACGAACAGACGGGTTAGATATATTCAAATTATTCAACTACAATATTGCTTATGAAATTAGGCTCCATCGCGCTTTGGCTGAAGATATGTTATGTCCATTTCATTACTATGGAATAACAGATTTAACAGTTGATAATCAAATAATTGAGGATAAAACTGATTTCAATTTACTTACCGCAACTGAACGGGTCAATCGAATTATTGAGAAGGCTGAATTATATGGTTGTGATGATGGAAACGTACGAGGATTGATATTCTGTTCCCGAAAAACTGAATGTTATCAATTGTCATTAGCGTTTAACGATCGTGGTTATAAAACTATAGCTTTAACTGGTGAAGATCATGAAAGTAGGCGCATTAACGCCATAGAAAAACTTGAAAGTGATGATCCTAATGAAAAATTAGACTACATATTTACTGTCGATATATTCAATGAAGGCATTGATATTCCAAGAATAAATCAAATTATAATGCTTCGTCCAACTCAATCGGCAATCATATTTGTACAACAATTGGGTAGAGGCTTACGCAAAGTAAATAATAAGGGCTATTTGACAGTTATAGATTTCATTGGAAACTATAGTAATAATTATTTAGTTCCAATAGCTTTATACGGAGACACTAGTTATAACAAGGATACATTAAGAAATCTTATTTCAACAGGAAGTGAGTTAATCCCAGGATCTTCTACAATCAATTTTGATTTAATTACTAAAGAAAAAATATTTTCTGCAATTGATTCTGCCAACTTGCAGAAGAAGAAAGACCTGGTTAATGACTATACGTTATTGAAGTTCAAGTTAGGACATATTCCTTTTATGATCGATTTTATAGACCATGGCTCTCGAGATCCGTATGCATATGTAAACTACTCTAGATCCTATTTTAATTTCTTACTCGCGGTCGAGGATGATTTAGATAACACTTTAAATAATACTCAGATAAAACTACTAGAGTTGTTTTCTAATGAGATAAATAATGCAAAACGAATTGAGGAAACACTCCTGTTAGATATGCTTATTAATTTTGGTTCAATTTCCATAGGTCAATTTAAGGCACACATAAATGAACTATATGGATATGAACCTACCATGCCTACAATCAATTCATGTATTAAAAATTTAAACTTTGGATTCATTACCGAGAACCATAAAGGCAAAAAGCTTCCTGTATCTCAGATTTATAAAATTTTAACCATGGAGCAAAAAGGCGAATCGTTGTTTTTGAATTCCTCTTTTAAGAAGCATCTGCAAAATGCTCAATTTAAAAAATATCTATTTGACACTATTAAATGTGCTATTAAAGTTTATAATTCAAAATATGACAGTAAAATCTTCATAGATGGATTCCAGTTGTATAGGAAATATTCGAGAAAAGATATTTTTAGAATACTCAATTGGGAGACCAACCCTGTTGCCATAAATGTGGGAGGTTATATTATTTCACCAGATAAAACTAATTGTCCAATTTTTGTGAATTATCATAAGCATGATGACATATCAAGCACCACCAAATATGAAGATGTTTTTATAAGCGATCAACAATTTCAATATATGTCCAAATCAAGACGGACTTTGCAAAGCGGAGATGTCAGAACAATTCAAAATGCTAAAGAAGGCTTGAGGATCCCCTTTTTTGTTAAAAAAAGTAATGACGAGGGTCAAGAATTTTACTATTTAGGGGAAGTAGATCCAATCAAAGATTCTTTTGAAGAAACTTCAATGCCTGCAGATGAAGGCAGAACAGTATCAGTAGTTAAAATGGTTTTTAAACTAAGTCATCAAGTTGAAGACCGTCTATTCGATTATATTACTAATAAGGCAGGTTAATTCTTTTGTATAATTACCCCTTTGAGTTAATTATAGTGATAAAAGTTCAGTTTAAGAATTTCAGCCAAGAAGTGAAAGCAAGATGTGGCTTTGTGTAGCCCGCCTGGAATCTTTGCAGGTACCTATATCAATTAGAAAGTCACCTCCCATTTATAAAACACATTCAAATATCCCAATTACCTTAAGTAAAAGACTGTCTTCTTCGGCTAGTTCTATTGTCTCAAAGGAAGGGTCAGATGACAAAGGCTTCAATGTAATAGATTCATGTTTCCACTGATTCTCTTTTGTAATTTTCTTACTATTATATTCCTTGATTGTATAACAGGATCCGAAAGCGCCGTCTTGTAAGTCAGTAAGTTCTACTAAAACAATCATACCATCTCTTGAGCCTCCAAAATATTTACGAAAAATGCCAATGGCGCCATTGGGGATCACCTTATTCATTGACTCACCTATAATTTTACAAGCAAATAAATCTTCGGATGGTTTAATTTTAGAGGGTAACGAAATCCAATTTATATCTTCAACTTTTTGTGCATTACCAAAAGTTCCTGCAGCCACTTTTAAATCGTATAGAGGAATGCAATTCTCAAAAGGTAAAACTTCACTATGTGGTAAAATAGTTACTTCTCTTTTCTTTGTTTTTTGAGGAATAAACTGAGAAAGATAGTTTCGTAAATTAGAATCGCAAACATATACATATGTTCCTTTTATCCCCCGTAGCATTATAGTTTTATAAATATTAATTATGAACTCTTTTAATTCCTCAGGATCTTCAATTGAATTTTTTCCGTTTTTATCAAAATAATTTTCTTTGAGAATTATGATCTGGTCTTTCTCTTTGTCATAACTAATTTCATTTCCAAAAATGACCCCTGTATAATTTAAATCATACCCTTGTGTCGTATGAATACACCCCACTTCATTAACCGAATTTTGAGAATTGATCCAATCCTGAGAAGAACTATTCCACTTTAACTCTAGATCTTCTATTTTAATGTCAAATAAGCTTCCGTCTTTCTTGCTTACCCATTCCCAGGAATAACCTGCTATTAGCCTAGACAAACCATGTTCTTGATCTCGTAGCTTAATCTCATTTACCATTTCTTCAATGGAATCAAAAAGCACAAATTCATATTGCTTTGAATCAAATTCCTTATTGCTTAAGTTTAATTCTCTATTGAGAAGTTTATCTACATAGGCCACATAGGCATTCCCTCCACGAACTCTAAATTGAGATTTTAACTTTTCTGTTTTTGTTTCTTCTGACTGCTTTAAAGCGTCAAAATCTTCCTTTTTAGCATCAGAGGGTTTTATGGATTGGTCTTCATCGTAAAACAAGATAGCTTTATCAGATTGCTTCAGGATCCAGTCTAATTCGCTACACTTCGTTTTATCTAGGCCTAAAGATTTACAGGCCTTGTCGAAGGCACCAAAATAGGCTCCTAAATTTACCCTTCTTCGTAACCTGTGAGCCTCATCTACAACCAATATGTCATAGGTATTCTTAGCCACTTCTGCAGGACCGATTACCATACTTGCCTTTAGTCCTTTTACATTGCGAAACACCTTTTTAAGTGTTTCTCTAAAAGAGGCCATTGGGACCACGAGTGCCATTTTGGGATCTGGAAAGTGTTTTTTTAATTTATCTACGAGTTCGATAAAATCTAACTCACTATCACCAAATTCCTGAAAGTTAAAGTCTTCAATGACTGTTTGAAACATCTTAAACAAAAAGATAGCCATAATTGTCTTGCCCGTACCGGCACCGCCTTCAACAAGTATGTTTTTATGGTTATTGCTTAAAAGACTTTGCATAATAGTAAATAAGCCGTCCAATTGTTCTTGTGTTAGTGTTTTGTATGGGGAATATTTAAATAGATCAGAATTGTCAATATGTTCAAGGGAATGTTTAGATATTCCTTCTGCTCTCAGCGTGTTCCATAGCGATTTGAAAACACCTTTATAAACTTCATTTTTCTGGTAGTAATTATGATTGGCCAGACCCAGATTGCCGTTTAAAAGCTTAAATTTTCCGTCGCCTGCTAAATACTTTATTAGATTAGACTCTATGTCCAGGGTTGCGGATTTATTAAATTTTTCACTTGTAATTAGGTGAACAGATGTGAGTTTGCTTTTGGAGTTGTTTTTTAAATGCGCACTCATCCTAGCGTATGCGTCAGTTGTTTCACCTACATATGCTTCTTTGGTATTTCCATCGCTTAAAATATAAACAAGAGGCCATAAATCCTTGGCGTAATGATTGGTCTTAAAGTCGTCAAATAGCGTATCGGTGAAACTATACTGCTTTATTTCTACTTGAGGTTCAATCATTAAAGTTCATTATATTTTCTAGCGGTTCCTTTTGCTTTCTTTACGGGATACTTCCCAGCGTTGACTTTAATCTTCTCTTCAACAATTCTAAAAGGATCTAATCCGTGTTTCTCAGCTAATAGGAATGAGAAAGATAGTATATCTGCTAATTCCTCCTTAATTCTGTTAACGTCAACTTCTTCTGATTCTTTGATTGTCTTCCAAAGATATAGTTCATTTAGTTCTGCCGCTTCTATTGAAATAGCTGTGGCGAGATTTTTAGAATCATGGAATTGTTTCCAATCGCGGTCGTCTCTGAATTTTTTAAGTTGAGCCAGTACTTCGTTGTATTTTTTCATTTTAAATTGTTAATGCTTAAAGGTAAAACATTGTCAAATAAAAAAGGTGACATTGTTGTTAGCCTTTCACATTAGAGGTATTTCTTAAGAACGCTATCCGTTGGGATTGGGAATAGGGTGTACTATAAGAGCAGTGAAGTTAATACTAGCCTATTTAGGATAAACTAAAATCAGCTTTTGTTTAATTTGAACTTATTTATCCATTAATTTTGGTAGAATTTCCATCAGTACCTTAATAGTAAGATCTCTATATAAAAAAATCAAATGAAACGAATTGGTCCGCTAAAAGAAAGGTTGAAAAACAACCCTTATATACATAGAATTGAACTTCTTGAAAGGTTTTATAAATTCCTTGACAAAAAAGAACTCATTTTTGTTAACCCAGACAAATGGGAAGATCCACTTGAAAATCTAATATTCAATGCAAAGATTTTAAAGGATGGCAAAAACTACATAAACCCTGCTAAAGACAATATTTTTTCACAATGTTGGAGCTATGAAGGTGATTCATATGCTCTTTGGAAAATCTACACAACTAAACTTGACGATAATGGTCAACTAAAAAGGCACATGGGCGTTAGAATTACCACTAATCTTGACAGACTACAAGAGATTACTAGGTATAATGATGGTGACTTTTATTATGGAATCGTTAAATACTTGTGGAAATATCAACTTGATAAATTACCCAAAAACAAAAAAATAATTGACTCTTTAAAAATAACACAGGCAGATAAAAAGCATATTGAAACTCTGTTGATTAAAAGAAAATCTTATTCTTATGAGAAAGAACTGAGATTGTTTAGCATTCCTAATTCTTCTCTGGTTGACAAAAATGACAAGCATTTATGTCGCTTAAATTTAAAGCCATTAGATTTTATTACGTCAATTCGATTTGATCCTGGAATGGAATACCCAGAGTTCATAAAAAACAAAAACAAACTCATCGATAAATATGGATTTAAGCGTACACAAATAACTCAATCAACATTTTTTAAAAAGAATAAATACATTATAAAAATTGACTGAGAAAAAGCCAATAAATAAATTTAGACAGGGTGAAAATTGCGTTATTACATTATTATTCTAATTTAAGTGAATAACAATGGAAATTACTTTTATATAAACAAGTTGGCTTAAATGGTAAGAAATGAAGATAACAGATAAATTATTTGAGTCTAAATTTTCAAAAAAGATTACACAAGTTTCAATTCCTGTTATAAATAAATGGTCTTCGATTCATGCTAATTGCTTGAAAGAGAAAGTTGTCTTATATGTAAAATTGCAGTTTGTAAGTCCATTTGCTTTTTTTCAACTGTTGCACAACGGGATTGTATATGAAGCGTAGCGTGTAAAAAAACACTAACTTTTCGAAATTTACACGAGCCGAAGTTTTAAATTTTTCTTTTTATCTTAATCTTTTCAAAAAGCCAAATTTAAAAATTTGGCGGTCTCCGCAAATACATACAAACCTCTCGGAGAGCCTGTAATAGCTATGTTTTATATACGTTGTTGCCCACATTTTTTTTAGAACGTACTGTCAATCTCAATATCTCGAACTAATCCATTCAGTAAGTTGTCAAACGTTTCATTTGGTGTTTGTCCACCTGTTAAATTATAAATCAAGCTCTTTACGTTAAACTTACAATAAGTTCCTTTTCTTGGATTGTAAAGTCCAGCATATTTCCAATTCTCTTCCTCGCTTACTTGCTTTAAAGCTAAATAAATAAAGAGTTGCTTTAAATCACTCGATTTAAAATTCCGATTTACAGTTTTGATTTCGTATAAAGTATCATCAATTGATAAATCTGCTTCCAAATCCGGAATGAAACTATATCCCTTTAATTTAGGTTTAAATTCAACTTTTTCCTTTTTAGTCTTTTCTATAAATTCTAAAGTATTTTCACAAATCTTTTTAATCTCTTCTTTCTCTGATTTTTCAAGTTTTAAGTCTTTTTTTTTGTAATTTCCTGTAGTCCAAATTGATTTGGCTGTTTCGGAAACAATCTTTTCAAACCTTTTGGAATCTTTAATTATTGTATTGATTTTTTTGTCTTCTACCGTAGCTATTTCAGATATATTAAATGATGTTTCGGCAACAATATCATATCTAACATCTTCACTATTTGGAATAGGGTTTTTGTTGATTTTTTTTATTTGTGCTTCATTAAATACTCTCATAAAACTTGGGGTCATTAGAGGTATATTCTGCTTCCAAATTGCACTAAACTTTTCCGATATGTCTCTTTCACTAATCATACAAGTATAGGTCTGTTTGATGTTTTTCTATCTGAACACCAATCTCTAATTAGTAATTCTTCTTTGCTAAACAAGTTTTTATTACTGCTTCTCCAGTGTTTCCCTTCATCTCCTAAACAAAATGAAGAATAAATGAAAGCTCTCCTTTCCCAAATAGTTAGAGTAGTAAATTGCTTTTTAACATCAACTAACCAAAAATGATTTTCCCAATTAGTCATAGCGACAATTATTTGTCTTTTTAGAAAATGGTTTGTCTCTGTTTCGAAAAGCTTAACGAAAAGTTCTACTTTTTGATGTGAATGTCGAAGTGAAAGAATTTGAACAATATAATTAAGGTTCAGCTCAATTTTCGTTAAATAATTTTCTTCCTTAAACAGCTCTAATAAAGAAAAGTCAACAATGTCTTTACCTTCATCGGATAAATCTTCATAAACACTTCTTACGGAACGCATAATTGTTGTAAATACAGGCGATAGAGTTGTTAAGTTATCTTGGTCTAAAAGTATTTTAACTGCCTGTACTTGATTTTCTTCTGTTAATGCTTTTACCGAGTTAATTGCTTGTTTAGTTACTGTTTGGTCAATTTTAGTTTTATTAACCTCTCTTGACAAAATACCAATTATATCAATTTGGCGAACAGCATCTTTTAAAGACTCATAATCATCAACTGCGGTTGCCGAATAAGGGTCAAAGCGAATGGAAATGTTTAGAAGTTTTTGTTCTTCCTCTGAAATCTCATCATCTGCTGGTTTTGGGTCAAGGAATTGATGTATCTCTTGATATTCTATTGATGACATTATTTTTGTTTTCCCCTTTTGAAGTCCAAGTTGGTCGTTTGCCAATTTTTCTGAAAGTAAGATTAGAATTTTATACGCTTCTGATTCAGAATCGCAGAATATGGTGTAATCATCAGCATAACGACAAAATTTAATTCCTCTTGATTGTAAATGAAAATCTGTATGATTAAGTGCAAGTTCAGCGAGTATTCTTGATGCAGGACCACCAACAGGAAGACCATAAGAAATAGTACCAGAAAAAATACTTAATAATTTGATAATCCTTTTGGGAATGTCCGTACTTGGGTCAACACGTTTAAGTTCATTCTCCAGTTTATGATGATTAATTCTTGGATAAAAATTTGAAATATCTGTTTGTAAAACAAAATCTGAAGATTTTGAATATTCAATACATTGTTTTTTATAGCTTATCCAAGTAGTGTCTTTGAATAACGAGCCTTTCGTATTATTCCATTCATAGCGATATGAAAAAACCTTTTTTTCATCTTCTTTTATTCGAGTTTGTTCGATTTTTTCAGCCAGGGAAATTACTAACCCAAGAAAGTATGCATTCCAAAATGGCTCAACCATTGTGGCTTGTCTAAACCCATAGTAACCAACAGGACTTAATTTGACCAAAGTTAAAGGTGGCGACTCGCTTATTGCGTTTTCTAAATCAGCGTGAATTGCATCGAGAATATCTAATACTTCTTTGTTTTTTTCTTCAAATAAATATCTTTCGAAAGGAAAAGGGAAAATGTCTGTATCTCCGTGTTTAATAATATTTAAAAGTGCTTTCTTAAAGTTTTGTCTCATATCTAAATTTCATTAAATCACGGTTTTTCTCAAATTGTGGGCAACTAGTTATATTAAATTAAAATTAGTTTATATCCACGAATATTCCCCGGATATGAGGATATATCTTTTCTTAATATTGGGCGTAAATTGATAGGGGCCATTCAGAAAATTCCGCTTAAATCTATCTATAAATAAAGGCGCTAGAATTGGCGAACTTTAATTTGTAATTTCCTGTAATAAAAAAAGTTCGTTCTTGTCTTCCTTAAAAGGACTTACTTAGTAATGGCCAATGTATTGCGAAAGGAAAAGGAATATAATTATGGGGGGAGTCCGATTGAATATTTAGCCCCAAAATGTTTTAGCTTTTTGCTCTCTTATTTGGAACCAAAATCATCTTTAAGAAACATATATCGTACAATATTTAATAGAAAAATCCGCAAACATCTTTTAATCAATGTGTTACGGATTTAAGAAGTGGTCCCACCTGGGTTCATTTCTGAAGGAAATGGGCCAGAGTATAACCGCTCGTGAAAATACAAAGCCCATGGCCTGCGCCAGGGGTTTTTGTTTTCGTATGCTTAGCATAACTCCGCTATGCACGCCGTACAAAAACAAAACCCACCCTAAACGGGTGGGCTTTGTGCATTAAGTGGTCCCACCTGGACTCGAACCAGGGACCACCTGATTATGAGTCAGGTGCTCTAACCAGCTGAGCTATAGGACCGGTTAAAGGACTGCAATATTACTACTTATTTTGCTTTGTCGCAACAACTTTGCCAAGAGATAAAAGGCTCAGAGGATACCGTATCCCTTTCTAAACCACTGTAAATATCCTTACATTTATAAATGTCGGGTAGGGCATGTTTTACAGTAAGCAACCAATAATTCATTTATTGCACCTAATCTATGCCTACAGGTAGAAAATACATTGCGGAAAACCCGGGGATAGTGGCCCGCTATACCTTATTCCTCCTGGCCCCCATTTTTTCTGCCTACCTTATCCTCTTTGTGGAATTAGACCCTAACAACCCCGCCCTTACCTATACCCTGGCAGTAGCCGTATTGATGGCCGTCTGGTGGGTAACAGAAATTGTGCCCCTGGCTATTACTTCTTTGCTGCCCATTGTACTCTTCCCGGCCTTTGGGATCATGAACGGCCAGGACGTATCCGCTACCTATTTTAACCATGTTATCTTTCTTTTTATAGGCGGTTTTCTGGTGGCCCTGGCCATACAAAAATGGGGCCTGCATAAGCGCATCGCCCTGCGGATACTCAGGCTCATTGGCAGCAGTCCGGCACGTATCCTGCTTGGCTTTATGTTTGCCACCGCTTTTCTGTCTATGTGGATCTCCAATACCGCCACGGCTATGCTCATGGTGCCCATCCTCTTGTCTATTATCACCAAGCTGGAAGAGATAAATGGAAAAACCTTAGTAAAACACTTTGCCGTAGGCCTGCTACTCAGCATTGCCTATAGCGCCTCAATAGGGGGTGTGGCCACCCTGGTAGGTACCCCGCCCAACCTCTCTTTTGCCCGTATCTTTTATATCTATTTCCCCAATGCCCCGGAAATATCGTTTGCCACCTGGTTTTTTTATGCTTTTCCTATTACTGTGGTTTTATTTATAGTACTTTTTGCCTATCTGTATCTCATTTTCGTGCGGCGGAAAAAGAAATGGAAGAGCCTTAGTAAAAATGAGATCGCCCAGGAATACATAGAACTTGGAAAAAAGACCTTCGAAGAAAAAGCCCTTTTAATTGCCTTTGTGGCCCTGGCCCTGCTCTGGTTCTTTAGGGCAGATATTGTCATAGGCACCTTCACCATCCCCGGCTGGTCTGGCTGGTTTGGGCATCCTACCTTCTTTAACGATGGTACGGTAGCCATCTTTGTAGCTATACTGCTGTTTCTTGTTCCCTCTAAAACCACCCCCGGTACCTTCCTGATGGATTGGAAGGCAGCCGAGGAGATCCCATGGGAGATCATATTATTGTTTGGCGGTGGCTTTGCCCTGGCGAGCGGCTTTAAGGAATCCGGACTTTCACTTTGGTTTGGGCAGCAACTAATATGGCTGGGCGATATGCACCCGCTGCTGCTCATTATTTGCATTTGCATGCTGGTAACCTTCCTAACAGAGATAACCTCTAATACGGCCACCGTAGAGACGTTGCTGCCCATTCTGGCCGGACTTGCAGTAAGCATTGAGACCAATCCGCTGTTGTATATGCTGCCGGCTACTATTGCAGGCTCGCTCGCATTTATGCTCCCTGTGGCCACGCCTCCTAATGCCATCATCTTTGGCAGTAAGCGCATCAGTGTCATTCAGATGGCCAAAACAGGTTTTGTCCTAAACCTCATCGGCATTATCATCGTCTCTGTGATCACCTATTATTTTGGCACCTTCCTCTTTGATATTACAGAAGGCGTATTCCCGGAATGGGCACAAATAGGGAAATAAGCTATCTTTATTTATTTACCCGTGATATTATCAATGATTATATCCTTTTGTTGCCGGCAATGTTAAACGATATTACAGTCAAGTCACCTTGTACATTAAATATCAGAAGTGTTATCGATAAAAAATTAATAGATTAATCAAACCCAGGATATGGCAAAAACAAAGACAACTTATACCGGAGAAAGCGTAGTTGATTTTATAAACTCATATGTTGACAACGAACAGAAAAAATCTGACAGTTTTCGTTTGATAGAATTAATGCAAGAATGGTCTAGCTCTGAGCCCAAAATGTGGGGGCCCACTATTATAGGATTTGGCAACTACCATTACAAATATGCCAGCGGACACGAAGGTGATGCGCCAGTTCTTGGATTTTCACCAAGAAAAGCAGCTTTCTCTCTTTATGTTTATTCTGATACAAAGAAGAGTAAATTATTGTTAGATGGCCTTGGTAAATTCAAAATGGGTAAAGCGTGTATTTATGTAAAAAAACTATCTGACATAAATATTAAGGCTTTAGAAGGACTCAGTGTAGAATCAATTAAATATATTAATGAAAATCACGAATGTTCTTGCAGAACGAAATGAGACATAAACACAGCTGTCAACAACGTATATAATCAATTGCTGGAGAGTGTTTAATCATTACCACGGAAATTCTGTCGAATTTCCTCAACGCAGTTCTTTTTTGCTTTGTTGGTGCTTACGCAACTAACCATGCACAAACACGTTGTGAGTAGGTTTTAACTGTTAATTGATAAATAGTATCCTTTATGGAATACAGAAAACTGAAACTTCTTGGAATACTACTTTTCTTTTTACAAATAATCGGTATTGGGTTTTGGTTCTATGTTGCACAGCCGGCTATGGACCGTTCAATGGACGCGCTGAAAATAATTCCAATGCTTTTTGGGATCAATCTTCTAATTGGGCTGCAATTGCATCTGTTAAAGAAAAAGGACATCGCGAAATTGATTTTTGGAAATTCGATACTTTGCCCCCTGATCTTTTTTGCAGGGTGGATCTTATGGTTTACCTATTACGCCCAATAGATCAAAATGGAATAAGACAATAATGGCCCGAAAATAAAAACCAAAGCACAACAATGCCTATTATCCATCACGCCGCAGGCGTGACAAAATCTTAGCCCAGCCATTAGACTAGCAATTAAATTTATAAATTGCAGTTATGTCTGCAACCAACCTCTTCGATATTTCTGACCGGGTCATTATCATTACTGGGGGAACCGGGGCTTTGGGAGGGAGTATGGCCAGGTATCTGCTGCAGGCAGGTGCCAGGATCGCCATCCTGGGATTGCACCCGGAAAAGGTAGTTAAAAGCGTTGCCGCCCTGGAAAAAACAGGCCCGGAGGTCATTGGTTTTTCCGGCAATGTCACCAATAAGGAGCAGCTTTTGGAAATCCGCGAAGCCATCATTGCGAAATGGGGGAAAATAGATGTGCTCATCAATGCGGCCGGAGGAAATATGCCCGGGGCAACCATTGGCGCAGACCAAACTATCTTCGATCTGCAAATGGACAATTTCAGAAAGGTTTCTGAACTCAATGTAGATGGCACGGTACTGCCCTCGCTGGTCTTTGGACAAACCATGGCAAAACAAGGGAAAGGCGCTATCATCAATATTTCTTCAATGACGGCAACCCGGGCCATAACCAGGGTAGTGGGCTATTCAGCCTCCAAAGCTGCCATCGATAACTTTACGAAATGGATGGCTACCGAAATGGCCTTAAAATTTGGAGGCGGTCTTCGCGTAAATGCCATTGCCCCGGGGTTCTTTATAGGGAACCAAAACAGGGCGCTCCTAACCAATGAAGATGGCAGTTACACCCATAGAGGAGAGACCATTATTGCCCATACCCCCATGAAACGCTTTGGGGAAGCAGAAGAATTACATGGGGCCGTTCACTGGTTGATCAGTGATGCAGCTTCTTTTGTTACCGGCACCATAATTCCCGTAGATGGCGGCTTTGGCGCCTATAGCGGGGTATAAAACGCATCCAACATAGAACAAAATAAGAATCAACGAAAACCAGACATGAAAAGAGCTCTTACTTTAAAAACCCTTTGGGTGTTATGCGCCCTGCCACTGTTTTTTGGCTGTTCCGAATCCTCCGAAGAAAAGGTGCCCTGGGTGCCTTTATTTGACGGACAAACCTTAAACGGCTGGCAGCAGCAAGGAGGCGCCGCCAACTATACGGTACGGGATAATACTATTGTGGGCAGTTCCGTCCATGATACCCCAAACTCTTTTTTAACTACCGATGCCCAATACGGGGACTTTATTTTGGAGCTACAACTAAAAGTAGATACCACCTCCAATTCAGGGATCCAGATACGTAGCCATAGCTACCCGTATTACAGAAATGGAGTAGTACATGGATACCAGGTAGAAATTGATCCTTCCAAAAGGGCCTGGAGCGGCGGCATTTACGATGAGCAAGGCCGTGGATGGCTCTATCCCCTCACAGATGATCCTAAAGCACAACAGGCATTTAAACCAACCGACTGGAATCACTATCGTATTGAGGCCATTGGCGATACCCTCAAAACATGGGTCAACGACATTCCTGTAGCCCACCTGATAGATGAAAAGGTGGCTGCCGGATTTATTGGTTTGCAGGTACATTCCATAGCTGCCGATGCCCGGGAAGGAGGGGAGATCCTCTGGAAAAACATCCGTATCCTAACCGATAGTGTGGCTGCATATTCAAAGAAATCCCCGCTAAAACCGGTCATTACTAAAAACAACCTAACTATAGATGAAGCTAAAAATGGTTGGAAACTTTTATGGGATGGCACAACCACAAACGGGTGGCGGGGTGCCAACCTTGACAGCTTTCCGGAAAAAGGATGGAAAATTGAAAACGGGGAATTAACGGTCTTATCGTCCGGAGGGAATGAAGCCGGTGCCGGTGGCGATATTGTTACCCGGGAACTATTTGGCGATTTTGAATTAAGCGTAGATTTTAAGCTAACCCCAGGGGCCAATAGCGGGATAAAATATTATGTAGACACCGAACTTAACAAAGGGGCCGGGTCTGCTATTGGTTTGGAATATCAGATCCTGGATGACGCCCTGCATCCCGATGCCAAACTTGGAAATCATGAGGGAAGCAGAACCGTAAGCTCTTTGTACGACCTGATAAAAGCAGATGACGGGAAACCCATCCACCCTATCGGGGAATGGAATACGGCCTATATTATTTCAAAAGAAGGACATGTAGAACATTGGTTAAACGGGATGAAGGTCCTGGAATATGAAAGGGGAAACGATGATTATTTAAAACTGGTATCGGAAAGCAAGTATGCCATATGGCCCAATTTTGGCCAATTGGAAAAAGGGCACATTTTATTACAGGAACACGGCGACCAGGTTTCCTTTAAAAATATTAAAATTCGTCCGCTTCCGGACGCTAAACAATAGGAGCTATGGGTACAAAAAGACGAGATTTTATTAAAAAAACAGCTATTGGCTCTATGGGCGTTACCCTGAGCCCTGGCATCCATGCAATGTCTGCCAGGAGCTATTCAAGAATTCTGGGTTCCAATGACCGCCTGCAGGTGGCTATTCAGGGCTTGGGAAGAAGGTATGGCGCCTATTTGCCTGCCGTGGCCGCAAAAGAGAATAATATTGACCTGCGCTATTTATGTGATGTAATGAAAAGCCAGCGCGATAAGGCTGCCATAGCCGTATCAGATCTACTCCCCAACCAGCCGGTACTTGAAAACGACATCCGGAAAATAATGGACGACAGGGAGGTAGATGCTATTTTTATGGCTACTCCAGACCACTGGCATGCCCCGGGAGCATGTATGGCGATGCAGGCAGGCAAACACGTGTATTTGGAAAAACCCTGCAGTCACAATCCGGAAGAAGGCGAATTGCTGGTGGCCTATCAAAAAAAGTATGGCAAAGTAGTGCAAATGGGCAACCAACAGCGTTCCTTCCCACAAACCCGGGAAATTATAAAAGATATCCATAATGGTTTAATTGGCGATGCCTATAAAGCGACCGCCTTCTATATTAATTCCAGGGGTCGTGTTCCAAACCAGGTAAAGACCAACCCTCCGGCAGGCCTGGATTGGGAGTTGTTCCAGGGTCCGGCTCCGAGGAGGGACTACACCCACGATACCTGGGATTATAACTGGCATTGGTACGGTTGGGATTATGGCACGGCCGAAATGGGCAACAATGCCACCCATGAATTGGATATTGCACGTTGGGCACTCAATGTAAAATATCCCGAACATGTAGAGGTGGTCGCCGGTAAATATCATTATAAAGACGACGGATGGGATATGTACGATACCATGGACGCAACATTCCGATTTTCAAATAACCGGACCATTCAATGGGATGGCCAAAGCCGCAACGGGTATAACAAATACGGTACAGGAAGGGGCACCATTGTTTACGGATCCAAGGGCTCGGTCTATATGGACCGCGGGGGTTACAAAGTATTTAGCCTAAAAGGGGAGCTGGTAAAAGAAAACCTGTCGGATGGCACCGAAGGTGGCACAGCCCTTGGTGGCGGTGGCGACATGTCTACGCTGCATGCCGGTAACTTTTTTGACGCCATACGGGGAAAGGCAGCACTTACATCGCCCATAGATGAAGGGGCTATAAGCCAAATGCTGACGCACTATGCCAACATCGCTTCGCGAATAGAAAAGCCATTTAAAGTAGACAATAACACCGGCCGTATCCTGAACAGGAAAGCTATGAAACTATGGTCGAGGAACTATGAACCGGGCTGGGAAATTAAACGAGTATAAGAGGGAATAACATGATACAGACATGGCGCTGGTTTGGACCGGACGATCCCGTACAGTTAACGGATATTAAACAGGCAGGGGCAACGGGTATTGTTACCGCATTACATCATATTCCAAATGGACAAACCTGGACGCTCGATGAAATAAGCAAGCGCAAAAAAAGCATTGAAAGTGCAGGTCTTTCCTGGAGTGTGGCAGAAAGTATCCCGGTGCATGAGAACATAAAAACACGCTCTCATAATTTTCAGGACCTTATTGACAATTATAAAAAGAGTATAGAAAATTTGGGCCGTTGCGGGATAAATAGGGTGTGCTATAATTTTATGCCCGTTTTGGACTGGACACGGACTTCCCTGGATTATGAGGTGGCAGACGGGTCTAAGGCACTGCGCTTTGATGTTGCCGCCCTTGCCGCCTTTGAGCTGTACCTGCTTCAAAGACCGGGTGCGGAAACCGCATATACAGAAGCACAAAAAGCAGAAGCAAAAGCCTTTCTGGCATCGCTTTCAGAGGCAGAAAAAGAAAAACTTATAGCCAATATTATTGCAGGCCTGCCAGGGGCTGAAGAAGGCTATACTTTGGAAGAGTTTCAATCTATTCTCGATACATATGCACATATAGACGCCCAAAAATTGCGAGAAAACCTGGTGGCTTTCTTAAAGGAGGTTATTCCTGTTGCTGCTCAAAATGGGGTTTTAATGTGTCTCCACCCAGATGATCCGCCCTATCCCATATTAGGATTGCCCAGGGTGGTGAGTACAGAAGAAGATTATGCCCACTTGTTTTCAGAAGTGCCGCATTTGGCAAACGGAATTACTTTTTGCACGGGTTCATTGGGTGTGCGGGCCGATAATAATTTGGTTCAAATCTTTAAACGTTTTGCAGACAGGGTTCATTTTTTACACCTGAGAAGTACCCAGCGCGATGAAAAAGGTAATTTCTATGAGGCCAACCATTTGGAAGGCGATGTAGATATGTTTGGCGTTGTAAAAGAGGTGGTGATTGAAGAAAGGCGAAGGAAAGCTGCCGGAAGAGCAGATGCTGTTATTCCGGTACGCCCGGATCACGGCCACCAAATGCTAGATGATCTGAACAAACAAACAAACCCGGGATACTCGGGCATAGGCAGGCTGCGAGGCTTGGCAGAATTACGGGGTTTGGAACTTGGAATTTCTAAAAGTTTAAGCTAATACTATGATAAGGTCAACTTCCTTTATTACAGAAAACTTTTTATTGAACTCCGAACAAGCGGTGAATTTATATCATCAGTATGCCAAAGGGCTACCCATCCTGGATTATCACAATCACCTGTCGGCCAAACAGATCGCGGAAAACAAACCCATTAACAACCTTACGGAAGCCTGGCTGAACGGGGACCATTACAAATGGCGGGCAATGCGTGCCAATGGGATTGATGAGCACTTTATAACCGGGCCGGCACCCCTGGAAGAACGGTTTAATAAATGGGCGGAAACCGTACCATATACGTTGCGGAATCCGTTGTTTCATTGGACACAACTGGAATTAAAACGGTATTTCGGCATCGATGACATATTGCAACCTGCCACCGCCAAAGCCATCTATAAAAAGTCCAATGAAGTGCTGGCACATAAGACCCCGGCACAAGTATTGGAGGAAATGAAGGTTGAAGTTATTTGCACTACAGACGACCCCACAGATGATCTTCAATACCATAAACAAATAGCCAAAAGTAATTTTTTTACAAAAGTATTGCCAACCTTCCGGGCCGATCAATTATTCTTTATCGGAGAACATAAATTCACGGCATATTTAGATACATTAAGCAGCTGCGTCTCATTTCCTGTTCGCACCTATTCGGATCTATTAAAAGCGATTGATAAGCGGATCGCTTATTTTAATGAACACGGGTGTCGTTTATCCGACTTTGGCGTGGGCGGGCCTCATGCTATGGTAGCACATACCCGGGAAGAAGTAGCGGCTATTTTCGATAAAAGTCAGCGAGGAGAGCTCCTTACACCCGTGGAAATTGATAGGTACAAATCGGCAATTTTTATCCATCTGGGGAAAAAGTACCACGAATTTAACTGGGTACAACAGTACCATTTGGGACCAATTCGGAACAACAATAGCCGCTTGCAGGAACAGCTGGGTTTGGACGCCGGATGCGATTCTATTGGCGATTATCCAATGGCCGGTTTTATGTCTAAATTATTCAATATCCTGAATACAACAGATCAACTGGCGAAGACCATTACGTATAATGTAAATCCATCGCAAAACGAAGTGTTTGCCACCATGATGGGTAATTTCAATGCGGGGGTACCCGGGAAAATGCAATGGGGTTCGGCCTGGTGGTTTTTAGATCAAAAAGAGGGGATGGAAAAACAGTTGAATACGCTATCTAACATGGGCTTATTAAGCAGGTTTATAGGCATGCTTACAGACAGCCGTAGTTTTCTTTCCTTCCCCAGGCATGAATATTTCAGGCGTATCTTATGCGATCTATTGGCGGAAGATATCAATAAAGGCCTGCTACCAAATGATATTGAATTTATAGGTAAAATGGTACAGGACATTTGTTATAACAATGCCTTACATTATTTTCAGTTCGACTAAAAACACCCTAAATGAAAGCAATTAAAGCGCGCATTGGAAACTATCGCTATAGGATTTTAGCGCTGTTAATGTTTGCAACAACCATAAATTATTTTGACCGGAGTATTATTGGTGTGATGGCGCCAACCCTTCAAAATCTGTTCGATTGGTCTAATGAAGACTACGCCAATATTCTCGTTAGCTTTCAGGTTGCCTATGCCATTGGCTTGCTTACCATGGGAAGGATCATTGATAAGCTGGGAACAAAAATTGGATACACGCTTGCCATTGGAATTTGGAGTGTTTTTGGCATGTTGCATGCGGCCGTTAGGCCCGCTTTTAGTGTCATAGGGTTTAGCCTGGCCCGGTTTGGGTTGGGCTTTGGGGAGGCCGGCAATTTTCCGGCCGCCATTAAAACCGTGGCTGAATGGTTTCCAAAGAAAGAACGTGCCTTTGCCACGGGTATTTTTAATGCGGCCACAAGCCTGGGGGCCATTGCAGCCCCGTTTGCCGTAGGGTGGATTGTGCTTGAAGATGGCACCAATTGGCAAATTCCCTTTTTGATCACCGGCGCATTAAGTGCTGTTTGGATCTATCTGTGGTTTCGATTTTATAAGAAACCGGAAGAACATCCGAAACTGAGTAAAAAGGAACTTGAATATATCCTGAGCGATTCTGAAATAGAAGTTAATAAAGATAAATTGCCGTGGTTGCAGGTTGTAAAGAAGAAAGAAGCCTGGGCTTTTGCAGTAGCAAAGCTTACGGATGCGGTTTGGTATTTTTACCTTTTCTGGGGAGCCAAATTCTTAGCCGAGACCTTTGGCTTGAAATTAAAAGATATAGGACTCCCTTTTTTTATTATGTATGCCCTTGCAGACGGCGGTAGTATTTTAGGTGGCTATTTATCCGGGTATTTTATAAATAAAGGATGGTCCATTAACAAAGCACGCAAAATCACTTTATTGATATGTGCCATCATGATTATCCCTGTAAGTTATGTGGCTTTTGCAGAAAACAAATGGGTGGCCGTTTTTCTTATAGGCATAGGTGCGGCAGGGCATCAGGCCTGGTCTGCAAATATATATACCTTGGTGTCTGACATCTTTCCTAAAAAAGCGACCGCCTCCATAGTTGGTTTGGGAGGAATGGTAGGGGCTGTGGCGGGCATAATCAGCAGTAAAATATTAGGTAGGTTTTTAGATCAGGCAGATAACACGGCTTATTTCTGGGCATTTTTGATTGCAGGGTCCTGTTATCTGATTGTGCTGGGGGCAGTTCATCTAATAATGCCTAAAATGATCCCTTTTGATGAAAATTTAGAAAAAATCCGTTAAATCTCTTTGGGATCTTTCTTTGGTGCCCTACCCTATCTCCTGACACAATTCTATCAACACCCCATTGGTAGTTTTAGGATGTAAAAAAGCTACCCATTTATTATCGGCTCCTTTTTTGGGTTCTTCATTTAACACAGTAAAGCCTTCTCCTTTGAGCCTGGCGATCTCTGCCTTTATATCCGTTACTTCAAAGGCGATATGGTGAATGCCTTCCCCCTTCTTTTCAATAAACTTTGCAATAGGGCTGTCTTCATTGGTGGCCTCCAGCAATTCTATCTTATTGGGGCCCACTTTAAAGAAGGAAGTGTTCACCCCTTCCGAGGCTACTTCTTCGGTTTTGTAATGGGCCGCTCCCAGTAATTTTTCAAATAACAGGTTTGATGCCTCCAGATCTTTTACGGCAATCCCCAGATGTTCAATCTTATTCATTCCTTTGTATTTCATACTTCTAACCTCGTACTTCTAACTTCGTATTTCGTCCCTCCAACTTCGTACTTCTCCCTTCGTCCCTCGAATTTACATATTATTCTACGTATTTTTGCCCCATGGAAACGCAACGACAGAAAAAAATAGGAGGGGTCATCCAAAAAGATCTGGCAGATATCCTGCAACGTGCCGCCACAGACGGAGGCATGCAGGGCACGCTTATTTCTATTTCCAAGGTAACGGTCACCACAGACCTTTCCATTGCCAAGGTGTACGTAAGTGTATTTCCCAACAGCAAAGGAGCCGAATTAATAGAAGGGATGAAGGCACAACAACCCCAAATTAAACATGCCCTGGCCCAGCGTACGCGCCACCAGCTGCGCCGCGTTCCGGAACTGGCTTTTTATCTTGATGATTCCCTGGAATATATAGACGGCATAGAAAAATCCTTAAAAAAAGGAGAAAACCCTATAGAAAATCCGGACCTGCTGCCGAAAAGAAAGAAAACCTAATAAAATACACCCGACTTGAATTTCCCATTCTACATTGCCAAAAGGTATGTGCGCTCTAAAAGCAGCCAGAATGCGGTAAATATCATCAACTTTATCACTTTTTTAGTCATCGTTATTGGCGCCGCAGCATTATTTATAGTGCTTAGTGGCTTCGCCGGACTAAAAACCTTCAGCCTTTCCTTTAGCGAGACCTTTGACCCCACCCTTAAAGCAGAACCGCTTACAGGGAAATACTTCGGTCTTCTTCCTGAAACAGAACAGAAATTACAGGACATAGCGGGCATAGCTGCCTATTCAAAAGAGTTGGAAGAACGCGTCTACCTCACCCATAAACAAAAGAGTCATGTGGCCTTTATCAAAGGGGTAGATACCTCCTACGCTTTAGCTACCCATATAGACAGTGCCATCTATTGGGGCCAATGGGATGTCAGTGATCAACAGGGCGTCATTGGCCTGGGTATCGCCAATATGCTGGGTCTCACCATTAACGATTATCGCAATCCCCTCATTGTGCTGGCGCCAAAACCCGGGAAAGGCACTACCTCCTTCCAATCAAAACCCTATAATGAATTGTCATTGGTCATGAGCGGGGTATATGCGGTAGAGGAGAACCTGGATAAGAAATATGTCTTTGCCAACCTGCCGCTGGTGCAGGCCTTGTTAGAAAGAGAACAAAATGAGATCTCTGCCATCAACTTTGAACTATCTCCGGAGGCCAATATTGCTGAAGTAAGAGCCGGTATTGCCACTGTCCTGGGCAACAAAGTGATCCTAAAGGACAGGCAGGAACAGAACAGCACCCTCTACAAAATGCTAAATACAGAAAACCTGGCCACCTACCTCATCTTTACCCTGGTACTTATCATTGCCCTCTTTAATGTAGTGGGCGCCATTATCATGATGATATTAGACAAACAACAGAATTCCAGAACCCTCTACAGCCTGGGAACCACCGTAAAAGAGATACGGCGTATATATTTTATACAAGGCCTTTTGGTGACTGGTTTGGGCGGATTCTTAGGGATCTTTCTCGCCTCTTTGCTGATCTGGTCCCAATTGCTGTTTGGATGGCTAAAAATTACCCCTTCTCTGTCCTATCCGGTAGAATACAAATGGATCAATGTGTTGATTGTACTGGGAACTATTTTGATATTGGGAGTGTTGGCCTCTAAGATAGCCAGCAGCAGGGTAAATAAGAAACTCTTATCTGCCTAGGCAAATTGATAATCTCCAAAGACGGCTAAGGCCTCATCAAAGGCGGCATATACATCAACCGACTCATCACTGGTGACCATCTTCATTCTAAACTCCTTAAAATTCGGGATGCCTTTAAAATAATTTGTGTAGTGTCTTCGGGTCTCAAAAACACCTAGTTTCTCTCCCTTCCAATCAATCGCCATTTGCAGATGTCTGCGTGCGGCATCTACCCTTTCTTCCATGGTGGGTGGCTCTAAATATGTTCCTGTTTTTAAATAGTGCTTTACTTCTTTAAAGAACCAGGGATAGCCAATGCTGGCCCTCCCGATCATAGCGCCATCCAGACCATATTTGTCCCGCATTCTTTTTGCGGCTTCCGGACTATCAATGTCTCCATTTCCAAAAACAGGGATATGCATTCTGGGATTGTTCTTTACTTCTGCAATAGGAGCCCAATTGGCACTCCCCTTGTACATCTGCACCCGCGTTCTACCATGAATGGCAATAGCTTTACAGCCCACATCTTGCAAGCGTTCTGCTACCTCAACGATCTTGATGGAATCCAGATCCCAGCCAAGTCGTGTTTTTACGGTAATAGGGAGTTTGGTGTGTTCTACCATGGCCTTGGTAAGGGAGACCATCTTGTCTATATCTTTTAATATGCCGGCCCCGGCCCCTTTTGAGACCACCTTTTTTACCGGGCAGCCAAAATTGATATCAATGATATCCGGATTCGATTTTTCCACGATCTCTACAGATTGCAGCATGGAGTCCAGATTGGCCCCAAAGATCTGTATGCCTACCGGGCGTTCTTTTTCATAAATGTCGAGCTTCATAACGCTTTTAGCGGCATCGCGGATCAGCCCTTCGGAAGAGATAAATTCGGTATAGACCACATCAGCTCCCTGTTCCTTGCATAAGGCACGGAAGGGGGGATCGCTTACATCCTCCATGGGAGCAAGTAAGAGCGGAAAATCTGGTAATTGTATGTCTCCTATTTGTGGCATAGTATTATCTCCAAAGCGGCAAAATTATAAATAAAGAAGGAATAACAAGGAATTTACTCGTTATCAAGGCGTTTTAATTCACTTTTCTGGATATCGCCATCCGTATTTCTCAGCTTAAAATTCCCAAAGTTATAGGTAAAACTAAGCCTCACAAACTGCGTTTCTGGCCGTTGAAAATAGGAGTTATCCTGGTTGGCATAACGGGAAACATAGGTGGGATTTGCACGGCCAAGCAGATCTTCGGCTACAACAGAAAGCACGGCCCTGTTATTCCACAGAGACTTTCGTAAGCCTGCAGAAAGGCTGATCATTTCTGACACCTGAAAGGAGCCAAATAAAAAGCCACTCATATAAGTGAAGGTAGCATCGGCTTTCCAGCTCCCGTCTTTGGAAAGTGTAAAGCTGTTGCTCAGGTTTCCGTAATAGCCTGTTACCTTGTTGGTATAGTTGTCAATAGCACTTTCTACTGCCAAAAAGGTCTCGTCCTCATAAAATACAGAATTGTAGAAGTACACATACCAATTAGGTGCAAGGGAGGTTGCCAGGGTAAAATCTATCCCGTAAGAAAAGCTTCCCAGTACATTCTGTTTTATCTCCCTCAGGGTCTGGTTCTGATTGTCCTGAAAAGTAAGCCTGCTTATATAGTTGCCATTATCCCGATAGTAGACATCGAAGAAATAGGTGTCCTTGATGTTGACATTTAAGTTAAAATTATGACTGAAATTTGGCACCAGGTTAGGGTTGCCTTCGTTGTAATCATTTTCATTGAGGAAATACCGAAAAGGATTGAGATCTGAGTATTTAGGACGGGAGAGTTTCCGGCTGTAATCGAATGTTATGCTGTGCTCTTCTCCCAGACTACGGTTGAGAAAAAAGGAGGGAAATAATTCAAAGTAATTTTGGGTATTTATCTGGTTCAGGGTTTCAGAACGGGCGTCTACCCTGGTCTGTTCTCCCCTGAGCCCCAGCTTAAAGGACCATGCTCCCCATTCTTGGTAAATGCTTGCATACAGGGCCCCTACCTTTTCATCGTAGTTGAACCGGTCTGTGAGCGCAATATTAAATGGAGGCTGATTGTTGTTCACATCCAGATAGTCTATACCGCTTTTCGACTTAATTACGGACCCTCTTACCCCGGTTTCAAAATTACCAGATTTCAGGGGGGTGTAATAATCGATCTGGCCTGTATAAATGTTGATGTCCTGCAGCGCATCTGTAGAGAACATAAAGTTTCGCAAAAATTGCCCGGAGGCATCAAAATAATCACTGGATCCGGACTGTTGACGAGATAGATCATAATAGGTATAATGGGCATTGGCCTTTAGAAAAGCACCTTGTTTTTTTAAGCGGTGCTCATAACTAAGGTCAGCCGATATGTTGAGCAGATCTTCGTTTAGATTGCTCTTGTTTTGAAGTGTTGAATCTAGCTGTCCCTGCCCATTTCTCATTTCTGTATTAACCTCATTCAGGGTCCTCTTATTGGGAGAAATACTCATGTTGGAAGTAAGGTTAAAAAGGTGGCGTTCTGAAGGGTTAAAATCCAGGATCATAGTGGCCTGTTGAGCCAGGGACCGTTCTGTTCTGTCATAATCAGTATCCCAATTGGCAAAAACGGTATTTAGGGGTTCAATAAAATGTATCTGGCTTTCGGACTTCCTGAATTCCTTTCTGGGGCTGATGGTATAATTGGCGAAAAAACTGAACGTCTCACTTTTGAAATAATGGCCTGTTCCGAAGCTGTATTTAGGGAAGATAGCCTGTTCTGCCTGCCCCCTTATACTTCCCTTGTAGCCAGGAGCCACATTGGTGGTGGTCCGAATATTAAGAATAGGGCCGCCTTCTGCCTCGTAACTGGCAGGAGGGTTGGGGATCACCTCTACCGCAGCGATCATATTCCCGGAAAGCCCTCTGAGAAACTCCTTGATCTCATCCTGAGATAACTGCACCTTTCGGTTGTTGAGATACACCGTAGCCTGTTGCCCCCGTATTTCCAGATTATCCTGAGACACAATAACCCCGGGTGATTTTCGTAAAATATCGAAGGCGCTGCCTTCACTAACCACCGTATTCTCAACCGTAAAGACAATGCGGTCTGCCAGTCGCTCAATTACCGGTTTATTCCCAGTTACCAGCACCGCATCTAACCATTCACTATCTGGTTCAAGGACAATAGCTCCAATTTCTATATTTCGCCGTATATCCAAAGCAACCAGGACCGAGGTATAACCAAAGTAAGCGGCCTGTAAATAATACGTGTCCGGAGTTATATTGGTGATGGAAAAACGGCCTTTTTCATCTGCGGAAATACCATTTACCTGAATACTGTCTGCCACCTGTAGCAAGATAACATTAGCGTATGGCAGCGGGATGCCTTCCGCATCCTTAACGGCGCCAGAGACGGTAAAGGTCTGGCTCATTAGAAACAAGGGCACAATTCCCAATAAAATAAAAAGGGGGTATTTCACAATGCAGTAGGTTGAGCCTAAATCTAAGAAATAATATGAGGTGGTCAACAAAAAACCGTCCTTCTTCCTTCCCTATGCCTTACTTTTTGGGTTATTAAAAATAAGCAGAGGTCTTTAAAAGATGATCTGAACAGTAATTCTTTCTCCATCCCTATCTACCACAACCTCAGTGGTATTCCCTTCCTCAAAAACAGAAAGTGCCCGCATATAGCTCATCATATCTACCACAACACTATCCCCCATTTGCACTACCACATCCCCTTTCTGGAGTCCGGCTTTTTGGGCAGGTTTGTCCTCACTTACGCCATCTATCCGCATTCCTTTTCCGGCATACAAATAATCGGGGATAACGCCCATGGCTACTTTAAACCTGGGTACTTCCTCACTTTCGTTCTTAGTCTTACGGAAGGCGAGCTTCTTATCGTCATTTAATTCGGTGATGACCCCAATTATATAGTTGGTGATACCTTCCATGCCTTCGTAATTGAGCTTCTCAGCATCATCTGTGGGCTTGTGATAATCCTCATGCTGCCCTGTAAAGAAATGAAGGACAGGGATGTCCTGAAGATAAAAAGAGGTATGATCTGAAGGCCCTACCCCCGATTCTTTTAGCACCAGTTCAAAGTCCTCATTATAGGCATTGAGTACCTGAGGCCAAATAAGGGTGGTTCCTGTGCCACTTACAGAAAGTGTTTTGCTTTCTCGCAGCCTTCCTACCATGTCCATATTGATCATATAATTCACATTCTCCAGATCAATGGTGGGGTTCTTTGCAAAATAGTTAGATCCCAACAAGCCAATTTCCTCTCCGGAAAAGGCCATTATCAGATAATTATTCCCTTTTAGTTCGCTTTCCTTTAGTCTTTTTGCCAATTGCAGGAGTACTGCTACCCCACTGGCATTGTCATCTGCCCCGTTGTGGATAGCGTCATCTCCGCGGTGAAGCGATCCTTCGCCTCCCATTCCCAAATGGTCATAATGGGCTCCCAGGATGATAGTGTTCGTTGCTTTGTTGTCTATAAAACCAACGACATTGGTCCCAGTAATACTACTGTCTCCTGCCTGTATATAGGTTATTTCCTGATGTGGATCCTTACGGGGTTTAAAAGTAAAGGTCTGAAAATAGGTGCCCGCATTACCTGCAGGGGCCAGCCCTATTCCTTTAAAGCGTTTTACCAGGTAGTCCGCCGCCATCAATTCATTCTCGGTCCCCGTTTCACGCCCCATTAGGGAGTCGCTCGCCAAAAAGGCTACATCGTCTTGCAGGGTGTAAATTTTCGTGGGCTCTTGCTTGCAGGAAATAAATAGTGCAAGAAAAATAAGCCATATGCTTTGTTTCATCATAATTGCCATTAATTTTGAGCAAAATTAGTTAACTCATGAGAAAAATAATCTTTTTATCACTCTTAATGGCTGTCTTCAGCTGTAAAACCGATCCAAAAAACACAGAAGAACCCTCTGAAGAGGCAATTTCATTGATGGCAGGTTCGGATACACTGATCTATCCTGATGAGAAATATTTTAAGTCGATTCGGCAGATCACCTTTGGAGGGAATAACGCAGAAGCCTACTGGAGTTTTGATGACAGTATGATGATCTTCCAATCGGACAACAAGGAATGGGGTTTGGAATGCGATCAGATATTTCTGATGAAGACCTCAGAAAATTTTAAAGATAGCATCCCTCCCATGATCAGTACCGGGATGGGGCGTACCACCTGCTCTTATTTCCTGCCAGACAATAAGCACTTTGTATATGGGTCTACCCACCTGACTGATAAGGAATGCCCCGATGTTCCCCTCCGCTCTAGTGGGAAATATGTATGGGCAGTCTATGATTCATTCGACATTTTTGTAGCCGATCTTGAAGGCAATATTGTAGATCAGCTTACCGATCTGCCCGGCTATGATGCAGAGGCAACGGTTTCTCCAAAAGGAGATAAAATTGTGTTTACATCTATGCGAAGTGGGGATCTGGAATTGTACACCATGAACCTCGATGGCACCGATGTAGTTCAGATAACAGACGAATTAGGCTACGATGGTGGTGCTTTCTTTTCTCCCGATGGAACCAAGATAATCTTTAGAGCCAGCAGGCCCAAGACCGAAGCAGCTATCACAGAATACAAGGAATTACTGGCCCAGGGCCTTGTAGAGCCTACCGATATGGAGTTATTTATATGCGATGCCGATGGCAGCAACCTAAAACAACTTACCTTTTTAGGGAATGCAAACTGGAGTCCGTTCTTTCACCCTTCAGGAAAAAAGATCCTCTTCTCCAGCAATTTTGAAGCAGAAAAAGGCTTCCCCTTTAACTTGTATTTTATTGATATAGACGGGAAGAATCTGGAGCGCGTAACACATGGGGAGACATTTAATGCCTTTCCGGTCTTTTCCAATGATGGAAAATATCTGGCATTCTCCAGCAATCGCAATAACGGAGGGACAAGAGACACCAACTTGTTTATAGCCGAGTGGCAGGAGTAAGTAATTTTAGCAGTATCTTTGCCGCTCTTATCAGCAGCCTAAGAAAAGGAAAATGAAATACATCAGAAACTTCTGTATCATAGCTCATATTGATCATGGGAAAAGTACCCTGGCCGATAGGCTTCTCGATTTCACCGGTTCTGTAACCGAACGTGACAAGAAAGAGCAGTTGTTAGACAATATGGACCTTGAGCGCGAGCGAGGTATTACCATTAAGAGTCATGCCATACAAATGGAATATGAGTATGAGGGGCAGGCCTATGTTCTCAATCTGATAGATACCCCGGGGCATGTCGATTTTTCATACGAAGTATCGCGTTCCATCGCCGCCTGCGAAGGCGCCTTGTTGGTAGTAGACGCGGCACAAAGTATACAGGCGCAGACCATTTCCAATCTGTACCTGGCCCTGGAGAACGATCTGGAGATCATTCCGGTCCTGAATAAAGTAGACTTGCCCAGTGCAAGTCCGGAAGAAGTGACCGATGATATTGTAGACCTTTTGGGATGTAAAGCAGAAGACGTGATCCCCGCCAGTGCCAAGACCGGGATTGGAATTGAGGCCATCCTAAAGGCGGTCATAGAACGCATCCCTCCTCCTGCAGGAACCGTGGATGAACCCTTGCAGGCATTAGTATTCGATTCAGTCTATAATCCTTTTCGTGGGGTTGAAACCTATTTCAGGGTGATCAATGGGGAAATAAAAAAAGGACAAAAGATAAAATTCGTGGCCACCGGTAAAACGTATTTCGCTGATGAGGTGGGTACGCTAAAGCTTACACAGCTACCACGGCAAAGTATAAAAGCCGGAGATGTTGGCTACCTGATCACAGGAATAAAGGACGCAAGGGAAGTAAAAGTGGGAGACACCATTACGGATGCAACCAACCCTACCCAGAATCCTATTGCCGGATTTGAGGATGTGAAGCCTATGGTCTTTGCAGGGATCTACCCGGTAGATACAGAAGATTTTGAGGAATTGAGGTCTTCCATGGAAAAATTACAATTGAACGATGCTTCTCTGGTTTTTACACCGGAAAGTAGTGCGGCTCTGGGCTTTGGATTCCGATGCGGCTTTTTGGGAATGCTCCATATGGAGATCATTCAGGAGCGACTGGAACGTGAATTCGATATGACCGTGATCACCACGGTTCCCAACGTAAGCTATCATGCCTTTACCCGAAAAGATCCTGAGATACCGCTGATCGTCAATAATCCGTCCGACCTTCCGGATCCCTCAACCATAGACCGGGTGGAAGAACCTTATATTAAGGCTACGATCATCACTAAATCCGATTTTGTGGGTAATGTAATGTCCTTGTGTATCGAAAAAAGAGGGCAGATCACCAATCAGACCTATCTGACCACAGAGCGGGTAGAATTGAACTTCGACATGCCTTTGGCAGAGATCGTATTTGATTTCTACGACCGACTAAAAACCGTATCCAAAGGGTATGCTTCCTTTGATTACGCTCCTATTGGAATGAGAGTTTCCAAATTGGTGAGAGTAGATATTTTATTAAATGCCCAGTCTGTAGATGCGCTTTCTGCCCTTATTCACGCAGATAATGCGGCCAATATTGGGAAGAGAATGTGCGAAAAACTCAAAGAACTTATCCCAAGACAACAATTCGATATCCCTATTCAGGCTGCCATTGGGGCGAAGATCATTTCTCGTGAGACCATCAAAGCCTTGCGAAAAGATGTTACCGCCAAATGTTATGGAGGAGATATTTCCAGAAAGAGAAAACTACTGGAGAAACAGAAAAAAGGGAAAAAGAGAATGCGCCAGGTAGGAAATGTTGAGATCCCTCAACAAGCCTTTATGGCCGTTCTGAAATTGAATGATTAGGTAGAGTTGTTATTGTTGGAAGGCGTCCCTTCTGCAGATTCGAACATTTTTCCGAGATACACCAGTTTATATCCTTCGGCGATATCTTTAAACTCCTTTGAAAATGAGCTTATGATAAACAGTTCTTCATTCGGGGCTTTTAAAAATATGGGGATGATATGGTCATCTGCCTTGGTGATCTCAATAAGACCCTCATAGTGTTCCTGATCCTTTAGGTCTATTTCATGGATGGCCGGAAATTTTCTGACAGTTTCCGTTAGTTTGATAAAGTCGTCCGTATGTGAGAAAAGGCCTTCCTTTGGGCTATTCTCGGGATCGGTCATCTCATCAGAATTTACCAACCTAAAAGACCCGTTCTCCCCAAATTGTTTTCTAAACTTATTTATGGCGTATTTGTTGATCTCTGAATTGCCTGTCAGGGCCATTAAATAGCCCACATCGTTCAATTCTATATTGTCCGTAAGAGAGTCCGAATAGATATTTGCAGCAATAGCATCGAGACCCATGTTCTTACACTTTTGAATATTGGCCTCGTTGTTGTCAATGACCACCACATGTCTGTTATTGACATGCAGATAATTAGCAATAATGCGCGATGCCTTGCTGGCCCCTATGATAAGTATCCCTTCAGATCGATCCAGAAAAACGCCCACCCATTTTGCAAAGAGCCTGGCTGTGGTAGCATTTAGTAATACTGTTCCCAGTACTATCATAAAGACCAGCGGCGTAATATATTCTGCACCCACTTCTCCTTTTGCCATAAGCTTGGAGCCAAAAAGAGAGGCAATACCTGCTGCTACGATCCCACGAGGACCTACCCAGCTAATAAAGAGCTTTTCGTTTAACATTAATCCGGAGCCGCGGCTACTGAGAAACACCCCAATAGGCCTGATAACAAAGACGATCACCAGAAACAGAATGGCCGTATTATAGTTGTTGATAAGCTCCATATCACTAATGTTGATATTGGCAGCCAGCAGGATAAAAAGAATGGAAATAAGGAGAACGCTCAGCGATTCCTTGAAGTAAAGCAGTTCCTTTAGATTGGGGAGGTTCATATTTCCCATCACCATTCCCATGACCACTACGGCCAATAGTCCGGATTCGTGCGCAAAAACGTCCGATTGTACAAAAACCAGGAGCACCACAGAAAGGGAGACCACATTGAGCAGATAATGTGGAATAAAGTTCTTTTTGATGGCAAATGCCAGGGCATGGGCAAAGGTGAATCCAAAACTGCATCCAAAAAGTAATATTTTTCCAAATTCTATAAGGGCGGTCTTTGTATATGCTTGTCCCTCCCCTACACTGATAAATTCAAAGACCAATACAGCGGCCAATGCACCTATAGGGTCTATGAGTATTCCTTCCCATTTTAAAATAGCTGAAACGTCTTTCTTTAGAGGGATGTTTCTAAGAATGGGTGTAATTACGGTGGGGCCGGTTACAATAATTAAGGCCGAGAACAAAAATGAGATCTGCCAGCTAAGGTCAAAAATTAAATGTGCTGCTATCCCTGCTCCAAAAAAGGTGACCAGTGTTCCTACGGTTATCAATTTGGAAATAACAGGTCCTACATTAGAAATTTCAGATCTTTTGAGGGTAAGACCTCCTTCAAATAGGATAATACTGATGGCCAGAGAAACAAAATAATAGAGTCCATCGCCGGGGAAAAGTCCCACTTCGCCATTCCATATGGGCTGAATGAGTTTCTCCCCATCTTCGGTAAAAAGTGTGGAGATGGGTCCAACCAGCAAACCTATAAGGATCAACGGCAAAATGGCAGGTAGTTTTAAGCGCCAGGCCACCCATTGTGCTATGATCCCCAGAATAATTATGCCTGCTAACTCTACCATTCTCAATACTTTGTAACCAAGTGGTGGGGTTCAATGCCCATTTCCCATCTTCTTCTTATCGCAAATAAAAACAATAATGAACAAACGCCGGAAAAATTAAGTCTATAATTCTATTTTGTTACAGAAGTTGCTTAGTGTCTTTTGATTCCCTCAATTTATGGTATATTACGCCAATGGAGCCCATGGATATAACACACAGGCCTTTTAAGACCATCTTATTCGGGTTTGCATTTTCGCCTTCTCTGGAGGTAAACATCCTGGAAATAACCAGGATCGCCTATTACTTCAATACCAAACTTATTTTATTGCATGTAGGTACCAAAACGCCTGAAAAGAGTGCTACTATTGAGGCCTTGCTCAAAACCATTGAATACCCTGAGTATCATCCGGAAGTACATTGGATGGATGGAAAGCCTGTTGCTACCATCCTGAAGGCCTGCGAGAAATTTGATGTAGACCTGCTTGTACTGGGCGCCTTACAGCATGAGAATATGTACCAATTCTATATGGGGACAATCGCCAGGGACCTAACGAGGAAGGTAAGTTGTTCTGTCTTATTGTTAATAAAGCCGTCGGCTGTTAGGGTGGCCTCCCAACACGTGGTGGTTAATGGTTTTGACGATCCAAGTACTCCTGTGGCTGTTTTAAAAGCCTTCCAGGTATCAAAGGCGCTTGGAGTTCAACAAATAACCATCGTTGAGGAGATCACTCAAAAGGAGGTCCATGTCACCGTAGAAGATGACCGTTCATTGAAGCGAGCTTCCTTGAGAAAAGAACGTTTAAAGCGAAAAGAAGAATCGCGTGTTCGAGACCTGATCGCGAGTTTTCCGAAAACCTTAACGGATTCAATTGAAATAAAGATCCAAAGTATTTTTGGACGAAGAGGATATTCCATTGGGCACTATGCCGAGGTTGTCAGAGCCGATCTGCTTGTAATGAATGGTCCGGAAAAATTAGGTATTCTGGACCGTATTTTTCCACACGATATTGAACATATTCTATCCGACCTTCCCACGGATGTACTAATAGTTAGAGACCGTAAGTGATAGCCAAAAAAAGTCAAGCCGCCATCTTTATGAAGGACATTCCTAAGAATGTCTTTGCCGGATTTGTGGTATCCTTAATTGCACTTCCTTTGGGATTGGGACTGGCACTTGCAAGCGAGGCTCCACCTATTTCCGGAATTATCCCGGCCGTGGTTGGAGGGGTGATCGTTGCTGTTCTTGGTGGTTCGCATGTCACAATAACAGGCCCGGGAAATGGACTGGTGATCGTACTTTTAGGGGCTATTACCACCCTTGGGGGCGGTGATCTTTATCAGGGGTATCTATTTACGCTGGCTGCGGTTGTGTTCTCGGGTATTTTAATGATGCTACTGGGGTTTCTCAGAATGGGGCGCCTGGCAGATTTTTTCCCTGCCACTGCCATTCAGGGGATGTTGGCGGCCATTGGGATCGGGATCCTTGCCAAACAATTTCATATAATGATAGGCCATAATAATGAGGCCGGGAACATCTTAAGCCTTTTATTTCAAATCCCTGCGGGGCTGTATGCCTTGTGGGAAACAGATAGTCTAAGCGTAGTGTCTGCCGCCATCATTGGCTTTTTGAGTTTGTTCATTATGGCTTTCTATGCTAAAATTCGGAATCGAATTGTACAATTGATCCCTGCACCTATGTGGATACTTATTCTTTCCATTGGTTTTAATTACCTCTGTACATGGACCGGTATTTCCTATCCCATAGATGATAAATTCTTGATCCCCATCCCAGATAATGTTATTTCCTCTCTGGTATTTCCAGATTTTGGAAAGGTGCTGGAAGTGCAATTCATGCTTGCCGTTTTTGCGATCACTCTTATAGCTAGTATTGAATCCCTGCTTAGCATAAAAGCAGTAGACAAGTTAGATCCGGGCAACAGACATTCTAACGTAAATAAGGATCTAAAGGCCCTTGGTCTTGCTACTACCATCAGTGGTTTTATTGGGGGGCTCAATGTGGTAACTGTAATTGCCAGAAGTTCTGTAAATGTTAATACAGGAGCCACCAACCGCTCTGCCAACTTCTTCCATGCCGCCTTCCTGGTAGCCTTTGTTTTAATATTTCAGGAGCAGCTCAGAAAGATCCCGCTTTCGGCCCTTGCGGCTATCTTAGTATATACAGGCTATAAATTGGCGACACCCTCAACAATTAAAAGAATAGCCAGTATTGGGAAAGAGCAGATCATTATTTTCCTGGCCACTGTATTTGCCACCCTTACCACAAACCTTATTACGGGTATTGCCGTAGGAATTCTTGTGACATTCATCATTCATATCCTGATCAATAAAAGCGTGTTGCTTTTTATTACACACCTCTTTAAACCCAATATCCTAATGTTTCGGGAATCGGATGGGGGTAATTATTTTGTGAGCGTTAAGCACTTCTGTAGCTTTATGAATTACTATAAACTGAAAAATAAATTGGATGTCATTTCAGAAAAAGAGGAAGTGGTGGTCGATTTTTCCATGTGTAGTTTTGTGGATCATACTGTGTTGGAGGGCTTAGAAAATTACCGTGAGATCTTTGATCATAATGGTGGACATATTGAACTTATTGGATTGGATAAACACGAAACAGATTCGGTGCATCCTTTCGCCATTCGAAAAATAATTCCACTTAGAGCCCTGAAGCCTATTGAACGGTATTTCACAAGAAGGCAGGAAGATCTAAAAGAGGCGGCTAAAGATTTTAAATGGAAATATGTGCCCAAGAAAAAGAAGGATACCCACTTTCTAAGAAACTTTGTCTTCTTTAATTCCCGGGATATCCCATTTTGCTACAATCAGCTAAAGGACGAAAAGAACAAGATCAGCGTAATTGATGTGGAATTTACCGAAGGGCAGTTTATTGCCAAAGAGGTCATAAAGGCCACGGTTATGCATATTCCACTTTCCTTTACCATGCCCGTCTTTACCCTGGATAAAGAAGGATTACTTGGCCTTTTGTACAATCTTTCAGGTTTTGATGATATTGATATTCCCAATCATCCCGACTTTAACAAACGTTTTCGTTTAAGCGGAGAAGATCAGCCTGCTATTTCCCGCTTGTTTACAGACGAGCTCGTACTTTTTCTGGAAAGTAATCCGTATTATCATGTGGAGTCTAATGGGAGTGCCTTGCTGATCCTTAAAAAGGAACGCTTGCTCAGTGTAAAGGAAATTAAAGGAATGATCTACTTTGGAAAACAGCTTCAAAAATTACTGCAAACGGGGCAAAATGCTCAATGATTTGTTAAAATACAGGGGGAAAAGGAGTTATCGGCAGGTCTTTTCTTAATTTGCGCGCTGTTTCTCATCTTCATGAAGTTATATCCAATAGAATCCGGGAATTTTAAATTAGACGGAGGTGCTATGTTTGGGGTGGTACCAAAATCCCTGTGGAACAGGACAAACCCGGCAGATGCTAACAACATGATAGACATCGCAGCCAGATGTCTCCTTATAGAAGATGGCAACCGACTTATCCTTATAGATACCGGGATGGGTAACAAACAGTCCGATAAATTTTTTAGCTACTACCACCGTTGGGGAATCCATAGCCTGGATGCTTCGCTTAAAAAAGCGGGCTTTCACAGGGACGATATTACGGATGTGTTTATGACCCATCTTCATTTTGACCATTGCGGAGGTAGTGTGCAATGGAATGACGCCCATACAGGATATGAACCTGCATTTAAGAATGCTGTTTTTTGGACCAATGAGCCACATTGGAAATGGGCCATAAATCCCAATAAGAGGGAAAAAGCATCTTTCTTAAAAGAGAACCTCTTACCGATGGAAGAAAGTGGTCAGTTATCCTTTATAGAGCGCCCTGAATTCCCCTTTATGAAAGGCGCTGAGCTTGGATTCGACATCTTGTTTGTGGATGGGCATACAGATAAACAAATGATCCCGCATATTCATTACCAGGGAAAAACGGTGGTCTTTATGGCCGATCTGCTTCCTACAGTTGGTCATATACCTTTGCCCTATATAATGGGCTACGATACACGGCCGCTACTCACGCTTTCAGAAAAGGAGATCTTTCTGAAAAATGCCGCTGACAACAACTACTATTTATTCCTGGAGCACGATGCGCATAATGAGATCTGTACCCTACAACATACAGATAAAGGTATTCGTCTTCATAAAACCCACAACTTTGATGAGCTCTTTTCGTAATCTCTTATTCTTCGCGCTAGCGGCAAACATCTTTGTTCTTTCGCCTGCGTATGCGTTTCAAAGTACTGACCTTGTTGCGGAACATAGTTTTACAGAAGGGATAGAGGGGCCGGCCGTTAATAAAGCCGGAGACTTATTTGCCGTTAATTTCAAGGAACAGGGCACCATAGGAAGGGTAGATAAAACCGGAAAAGGTGAAGTGTTTATTACGCTGCCAGAAGGAAGTATAGGAAATGGCATACGCTTTGATAAAGATCAGAACATGTTTGTTGCAGATTATGCGGGCCATAAGGTTTATAGGCTAAAAAGTGGTTCAAAGACCCTGGAGGTTTGGGCAGAGGATTCAACAATGAATCAACCCAATGACCTGGCCATAAGCGATGCGGGCTTTATTTACCTGAGTGATCCAAATTGGTCAGCAAACACAGGAAATATTTGGATGGTAACACCTTCCAGGGAAGTGCGCTTATTGGAATCTAATATGGGAACTACGAATGGGATAGAAGTAAGTCCGGATGGGAAGCTGTTATACGTAAATGAATCTGTTCAAAGGAGGGTATGGAAATACGATATTCTTAAAGATGGAACAATTTCTAATAAAAGACTTTTCTTCTCTTTTGAGGACTTCGGTATGGATGGGATGCGATGTGATAAGAAAGGAAACCTGTACATTGCCCGTTATGATAAAGGCACAGTGGTAATGATCTCGCCTAAGGGTGTGCTTCTCAAAGAGATCTTGTTACAAGGTAAAAAGCCCTCTAATATAGCATTTGGGGGAAAAGATGGCCGGGACGGTTATGTCACCATGGCCGATAGGGGGTGTATTGAAGTTATCCGGATACCCCATCCGGGAAGTTATTACAGTAAAGTTCATTAATAAAGAAGAAATATGATTTTAAGAATGCGCGTAATTGCCGGATTGTTAAGTGCCGGATTATTAGTAATAGGATGCGGGAGTACAAATATTGTCTCTACGCCAATTGAGAATATAGATGCTATTCCTTTAAAGGTATCACCATTAACAGAGGCACAGAAGCAGCATTGGGGACATGCCGATCTGCTTACAGACACTATTCCCGGAATGAGTGTTGACAAGGCCTATGAAGAGATCATTGGGAAAAAGAAAGGTGAAAAAGTGATCGTAGCTGTGCTAGACGCCGGAGTAGACCTTAAACATGAAGATCTGGACGATGTGATCTGGACAAATCCAGGCGAAAAATCAGGAAACGGCATTGATGATGACGGTAATGGATATGTAGATGATGTTCACGGATATAATTTTCTGGGAGCATCATATAATGAACAACTGGAATATGCGAGGATACTGAGATTAAAACTCGGGAATGATGCACTACGTGCCAGGGCACAAAAAAAATTGGATAAGGAATTAAAGGAGGCGACAGAAACCAAGCAGATCATTCTGAATAACAAGCAGCAAACAAAGCAGGTCCTTGATGTTGTAAAGGAATCTCATTTGGCTATCACTAAACATTTGGGGAAGGAGTCGTATACCAAGGAAGAAGTTGCAGCCATTACAACAACCGATGCGAGTCTGCAACGCAGTGCGAATGTCGTTCAGCAGATGTTAAATTATGGAGATAGTATTCCGGAGGTCATAACGCTTATTGAAGCAGATATGGCGCATTTTGAAGAAGGGCTGGAATATTATTCTGAAAAACTAGACTACCATCTGAATGTGGATTTCAATGGGAGAAAAGTAGTGGGTGATGATCCGTATAACTTTTCAGATAACAACTATGGCGATGGGAATCCTATGTACCGGAACAAAGAAGAAAGTCATGGCACACATGTGGCCGGTATCATTGCAGCAGAACGAAACAACGGCCTTGGTGTTAATGGGGTGGCCAACAATGTGGCCATAATGAGCATCAGGGCGGTTCCTAATGGGGATGAATACGATAAAGATGTGGCCCTGGGAATTCGCTATGCCGTTGATAATGGTGCTAAGATTATCAATTCCAGTTTTGGCAAATCCTTTTCTCCCAATTCGGAATGGGTGTACGATGCCATTAAATACGCTGCAGACAATGATGTACTTATTGTGCATGCAGCAGGAAATGAAGGAGATGATCTGGACAGCGCTCAAAATCCTAATTTTCCAAACGATCATAAGTATAGCGGTTCAGAATATGCCGATAATGTGATCACGGTAGGGGCAATAGATGAATCTTATGGTTCAGAAATGGTATCCTCGTTTTCAAATTACGGGGCCAATAATGTGGATGTGTTTGCTCCCGGAGGTGCTATCTATTCTTCTTTGCCTGCGAGTAAATATGAGTTTCAGGGAGGTACTTCCATGGCGGCACCGGCTGTTAGTGGGGTGGCTGCCCTCATCAGGTCCTATTACCCAAATTTAAGTGCATCTGAGGTAAAAAAGATCCTAATGGACTCCGGACTAAGCACTAAAATGAAGGTGGTGGTAGCAGGGGATCCGTCCAGGGCCAAACCATTCGATCAGCTTTCACGATCTGGGAAAATGGTGAATGCCTATAACGCCCTTATCATGGCCAAAAACATATCAGAGAATAAAAGTAAATTACCATAATATGAGCAGGAGTAAAAAAGTATTGCCAGTATTTTTCTTTGCAGTAATGATAGGAATCCTTGGCTATTCCCAGGGAAATACCGGGTATTGGCAGCAGGAAGTAGATTATACCATGAAGGTGAACATGGATGTTGAAACCTACAGGTATACTGGAGATCAGACCCTGATATACACCAACAATTCCCCTGATCCCTTAACCCGGGTCTATTATCATATGTATTTCAATGCCTTTCAACCAGGAAGTGAAATGGACATTCGCCTGCAAAATATTACAGATCCCGATAAAAGAATGTTTGTAGAGGGAAAAAGCAGAATTGCTGAACTTAATCCAGCTGAAATAGGATACCTAAAAGCAACTTCACTCACTCAGGACAGGAAAGAGGTTTCTTACAATCTGGAGGGAACTGTTTTGGTAGTTTCCTTAGATCACCCCATTGAGCCAGGAGCTTCCTCCACTTTTAAAATGACATTTGAAGGGCAGGTGCCGGTTCAGATCAGGCGTTCTGGCCGCAATAATAAAGAAGGAGTGGCCCTTTCTATGAGCCAGTGGTATCCCAAAATGGCTGAATATGATTTTGAAGGCTGGCACGCAGATCCGTATATCGCCAGAGAATTCCATGGTGTATGGGGAAATTTCGACGTCTCAATTACATTAGATAAGCGTTATACCATAGGCGGTACAGGCTATTTGCAAAATCCTGATGAAATAGGACATGGGTATGAAGCACCGGGTACCAAGGTAAAGAGGGTAAAAGGCAAAACCCTTACATGGCATTTTAAAGCGCCTATGGTGCACGACTTTATGTGGGCTGCAGATCCTGAGTACATTCATGATACCCTGTCTATGGAAAATGGACCCACACTACATTTCTTCTATAAAAACAAGCCGGAGATCCTCGAGAATTGGAAGAATTTACAACCAAAGACCGCAGAGGCCATGAGATTCTTTAGTGAGAATGTTGGCCCTTATCCTTATGAACAATACTCAGTGGTTCAAGGGGGCGATGGCGGCATGGAATATGCCATGAGTACCCTTATTACCGGCGAGCGAAAGTTTGAAAGTCTGGTGGGCGTTATGGTCCATGAAATGGCACATTCCTGGTTTCAGCATATTTTGGCAACTAATGAGGCTAAACACGAATGGATGGATGAGGGGTTCACCTCTTTTATCTCCAGTCTCTGTATGAATAAAGTTATGAACCAGCAAAAGTCCAATCCTTTTGAAGGTTCCTACAACGGATATTATTCCCTGGTTCTATCTGGTAGGGAGCACCCTCAAACAACCCATGCAGACCGGTATGAATACAATGCTGCCTATGGCGATGCTGCCTACAGTAAAGGAGCAGTATTTCTTGCGCAACTCGGGTATATCATAGGACAGGATAAATTAATGGCCACGCTTAAGAAATATTATGAAGATTTTAAATTTAAACACCCTACACCAAATGATATTAAGCGCACGGCAGAAAAAGTGTCGGGTATGGAACTAGACTGGTATTTAACAGACTGGACGCAAACCACAAATACTATCGATTATGGGATCAAAGAAGTGTCTGAGAATGAGGGTGGCACGGAAATAGAATTAGAACGTATTGGACTAATGCCCATGCCTTTAGATATACTGGTTGTCTATAATGATGGAAGTCAGGAAACCTTCTATGTGCCATTGCAAATGATGCGGGGAGAAAAGGAAAATCCTTATGGAAGAATAACCAGAACTGTATTGCCAGACTGGGCCTGGGCGTACCCAGCCTATACCTTTAGGATAGACAAGCCTTTGGCCAATGTAAAAGCTATTGTTTTGGATCCTTCCCAACTAATGGCCGATATCCACATAGAGAATAACATCTGGTTACCAAATCAAAAATAGGAAGGGATAGAATTGAAATGTTTAAAACCAGGGACTATCCTTATAAAGTGCATTCCTGGCTGTTTTCTCCCGGTTATTTATCAGAATATGGTACTTGTCTAATTCTCGGCTGCGGAATCCCAATATATGAAAGATAGATTTGCTGTAGAAACGAGATACTTTGAGGTTCACTAAAAGTTGCTTTTTTGAGGAATCTCTCCAGGACACCCCGGGCAATATGGTCAAAAAATGATCTGCCTTTACCTTTCGTAACACAGCAGACAAGCCCAGGATCCATTTTGGAATACGTCTTATCATAAAAAATCCTTCGCCTCCCAGGGGTTGATAAAGCGGCATAAACAGAATCCCTTTTTTTTCTGCATATACCGGCTTCTCATTATAGTGGGCTAACAAGGTGCCTTTAGGTATACGCTCAAAACTTTGGAATGCAGGGACCATTTTAAATGAGTTTTCGGGTTCAATGGCAAATCGTTCTGTGATCTCATAGAAATTCATATTGAGAGATGCTGAGGTGATTAATTGCTTATAATGCGCATCAAAAGAACTCACTGCCTCTTTTTCTATTGCTCCGGAATAGACCATGGTAAGCCAAAAGAAGGCAATGCTGTTTATCCTGGCCTTTTCGCTTGCGTGCTGCCCGGATTCGAAGCCGATGGAAACATACCCCAGTGTATTGATATAGCTAAGTAAGGGGCCATCCAGATATTCTTCTATTCCAAGAATTATCGGAACAGGGAATTGACGGGCAAATTTCCTGTTGATCATGGCATCATTGATCGTGATAAAAGGAAGCGTTTTACTGGAAGTAGTATGGAAGTCAATAAAATAGAACGGATGGTGATGCGTCTCAAAAAGATAATTGATCAGGGCAAGTAATTCATGTAGCTCCTGCTCTTCAAATGTGCGATCGGCTTCATTACAATGTTCAATGCGTTTAATCTCCTCTTTGAGCCATAGGCGATTCAGGTCTTTTTGTAAAAAGCGGCGCTTCTGTACTATGGCCGGTATATTACCTAATATTCCGTACACACTTCCCTTTACGCTTACGGATTTTTTGTTAAGTGACTTAAATACGTGTTCTAGTGCCTGAACGCCGGAAGGTTCATTTCCGTGTATTCCTCCAAAAAATACCAAAATAGGGCCGGGTTCAGAACCTTGAAAATGCCCAATGATCCTGTTTTGAACTTTTTTAGGGGCTACTAATAGATCTTTCATCAATTAAAGATCATTGTTGGTAATAATGCCTATCAACTTTTTTTTCTTTACGACCGGGAGGCAATTTATTTTATTTTCTTTCATGACTCTTTTAGCTTCATCGAGTAACATATCTTGGTCTGCCGTGATAAGTTTTGTTTTCATAATGTCTCGAATGTTTTGCAGTTTAAGATTTGGGTTGTTAATGTAGTGTTCAACATCTACCCAGCTGAGCAGGCCAACGAGATTGAGGTCATCATCTAAAATAGGTGTGTGATGTATATTTTTCCAGCGCATCATTTTAAGTACCAGGGCAGCGCTGTCTATGTCCTGCGCCGTAATGGTCTTGGTATTCATCCTATCTCCTACGGTTACTTGTTTCTTTGGAATTTTGTACTCATCACCACGAGATAGTTGCCAGGCATCTATTGTATATCTTTTTTCCTGTCTTTCATACATAGTGGCCACCATGATCTTTAATGCCTCCGGCGCTTTGTAGGTCTTTAGAAGTTTTCTGTATGAATTGATCATCCATCTGGAACCTGTGTGAGAGCGAATTCTTTTTTCGATAATGGACAGGTAATGTTCAGCGTCCTGGGGTTCTATATTCATACTGTACAGGCCCCTGAAAGCCATTGGCAAGAAATGGTCTAACAACAATTCCTGGCTGCTAATCCGTTTTCCATCCCAGTGAAATTGGGCGCCCATCCCATATCTGGCAGCATTGAAAAAATTACCTTTTGCATCCTTAAAATCCATTTTAGTATGGATATCGTCATATGCCTTGGGTCTGCCATGCATAATACCTACCCAGAACATCATATTGGCGATCTCATCGTCCGTCGTTGGACCAGACGGCATATACCTGTTTTCAATTCGAACATGGGGTGCGTTGTCAGTAATTCCATAACAAAGTCTGTTCCATCTGTAGGTAGTTCCATTATGAACTGATAATGCCCTTAATTTTGGGATCTTTCCTTTATTGAGTTGGGTTAGACTATCGGTTTCGAAAGATGTGGTGACCAGGCTTCTAAAATTAATGATGGCGTCCTTATAGAAATCGGCTATAGTACCGCTTACCCAATTGTCCCCAAAACTTACCCGGGATTCTTTTTCATTCAATATAAAAGTACTGCTCCGTGTGTCCACACTTTGAGTAAACAGTGCGATCCTGGTTTCTTCCCAAAGTTCTTTCCCCAGTAATAAAGGAGAATTGGTGCATATAGAAAGGACGGGGCCGGCAATTGCCTGCGCCCAATTATACATATTTGCGAAATTGGCCGGATCTATCTGTAAATGTGCCTGAAAACTTGTGTTACAGCCCTCATAGAGAATGGTATCATGATGCAAGTTTACTTCATCTACTCCTTTGATATGTAACTCAATATCATCTTTCCGGATAGATTTGATGGCCTCATTGAGCACCTTATACCGCTCAATAGGTGTCATATAACTGTATTCCAAATACTTGTAAGTAATTGTTGGCAAGATGCCCGTAAGGATCACCTTTGCCTTGTGTTTTTCAGCAGCCGTCTTTGCCTTTGACAGTAATTTGTTTAACTCTTTATGAAGTTTTGAAAAACAGCGATTTCCTAGTTTTAATGGGTCGAGGTTTATTTCTAAATTATATTTGTTGATCTCGGAGGTAAAGTGATCATCGTCAATCTCTTTTAATATCTCAACCCCAAGATCTGATGGGTCCCAAAACTCATTCACAAGACAAAACTCTTGTTCTGCTCCTATATGTACGGGGGTTGTTTGAAACATCCCCTTTTCTAACATCATATCAAGGGCTTCAATGTCTTTTAATAAATGATTGATGTAGATTGTTTTTTCTTCCGCACTGCTAATCTTTTTTACTATTTTTTCTCCCATGGTGTTACTTGTATCCTTTACGAGATTGTGAGGCACAAGATACTCTCTTGTGTTCCTCTAAAATATGATAATTATCATTACTTCCCGGCAAGCTAATTCTTGTTACTTTTATAGTCTTATGAGCTTTAAGTTCCCCAAAGAAGAAAAATTAAAAAGTGAAAAGCAAATAAAGGCGATCTTTGAAAAAGGCTCGTCTATTACCGCTTCTCCGATAAAATTGGTCTATTTGGGATCTGCTAAGGCAAGTGCTAAAATTCAGGTGGCCGTGACCGTTCCTAAGAAGAACTTCAGGAGTGCAGTGAATAGAAATAGAATAAAACGCCTCTTGCGAGAAAGTTACAGACTTCATAAACACATTATTTTTAACAAAATTGAAGGAAGCTATGCCTTCATGTTTTTATACCTTGGGAAGGAAATACCTTCTTATAGCGAGATTGAAGGATCAATGATCAAAATATTAGAAAAATTCCTAAAACGAGTGAATGATGAAGAAGTTGATACATAAAAGGGTGCTATTTCTTGCCCTGGCAATTGTAGTGTTTATTTCAGCCAGTGGTTTTAAAACAGATTTCTTTGAAATTGCAAAACAGATAGAGATTTTCACAACTCTTTTCAAAGAGTTGAATATGAATTATGTGGATGAGACCAATCCGGCTGAATTGATGGATACGGCCATTAAGAATATGTTGGATGATCTTGACCCCTATACAAAGTTTTTAAATGAACAGGATGTTGAATCGTATCGTATCAATAATACCGGGGAGTATTCAGGAATTGGCGCACTAGTTAGGTCGTATGAGGATAGGTTAGTGATCATTGAGCCTTATAAAGATTACCCTGCTGATAAGGCCGGACTCAAAGCAGGCGATGTACTTGTCTCAATTGGAGATATTGCGATCAGAGATTTTAAGGACGATGCCAGTGAGCTCCTAAAGGGTGCAAACAATACCGTAGTGAATGTTACCTATGAGCGCCAGGGCAAAACATACGAGGCCAAGATTGAGAGAGAGGCTATTGAAGTAGATGCTGTGCCTTATTATAAGATGGTTGATGAAGAAACGGGTTATATTGTCCTTTCCAGATTTAATAAGAAAGCTTCTTCCCAAACAAAGGCTGCCATGCTAGAGCTTACCACTCAGGGGGCTCAAAAATTGATCCTGGACCTGAGGGGGAATCCCGGTGGTTTGCTTTCGGAAGCCATCAATGTAACCAATTTATTTATCCCGAAAGGAACATTAGTGGTTACTACAAAGTCGAAAGTAAAAAAATTCAATTCGGAATATAAAACACGAAACAAGGCGGTAGATGAAGAAATTCCGTTAGTTGTTTTGATAGACGGCCGCAGTGCCTCTGCCAGTGAGATCGTTTCCGGCAGTTTACAGGATCTGGACAGGGCGGTAATAATCGGAGCCAGGAGTTTTGGCAAAGGATTGGTGCAGCGCCCGCTAAAACTAACGTATGGAACCCAATTAAAAGTAACTATATCCAGATATTACACCCCTTCCGGCAGGTGTATTCAGTCGCTCGATTACTGGAACCGGGATAAAGCCGGAAATGCCGTGCGCACCACCGATTTCAATGACTTTACAACAAGGAATGGCCGTAAAGTACAGGATGGCGGGGGCGTTATGCCCGATGTTGAGATAAAGTCACTGAAAAGCAATGACCTGGTTTCAGCCTTACTAAACAATAGTGTGATCTTCGATTTTGCAACTAACTATCATTATTCACACCCGGCACCTGAAATAGATCAGTTCTCATTTACTCAAAACGACTTTGATGCCTTTAAAGATCACGTCTCAAAAAGTGAATTTAGTTTTGAGACCAAAACCGAGAAAGCATTAAAAGAAGCTCTTTTAAGTCAGGGGAATGAACTATTGGGTCCTGAAGTAATTGAAGATTCTAAAAAGCTTCTGGGCACTATCAGTAAAAGTAAAGGCGAAGCTCTAGACACTTTTGAGAGTGAAATCCAGAAACAACTGGAAGACGAGATCATTAAACGATATTATTACAGGGAAGGTCTTTATGATTACTACTTAATAAACGATTCCGCCATAGTAACGGCTAATACATTATTAAAGGACCTTTCGAAGTATAATGCCCTATTAAAATAATGGAGTTTCTACTGCGCTAGCAAATAACACTTCGCTTACGCCTTTTGTGCTTTCACGCAATAGTACTGGTTATACTTTTTTTTAGAACATTGCGATTGATTTATATCCCTATTATCATACATTTGGGGCTTTAAAAATAAGATCAATATGACCAGTAAATACAATAAATGGCATCATCCTTATACTCCTGCTGCAAAATTTAGCAAGAGAATTGCTTATTTCAGCATGGAATTTGGTATCCACCAGGCTCTTAAGATATATTCCGGAGGCTTGGGGTTCCTGGCCGGATCCCACATGCGCTCAGCTTTTGAGTATAAACAAAACATGATCGGGATCGGGATGTTATGGAAATATGGGTATTATGATCAGGGGAGAAACAAGGATCAAACATTACAGACCCAATTCATTGAAAAGCAGTACAGTTTCCTCGAGGATTCCGGTCATGAAATTGATGTACAGATCTTTGGTAATGCCCACGTAAAGGTTAGAGCTATGGTCCTGAAGCCGGAAATTTTCGGCACCGTACCAATGTATTTTCTTACTACAGATGTGGATGGCAACGATGATTTGTCCAGATCCATTTCCAACAACCTATATGATGCAACAGAATTAACGCGCATTTGCCAAAGTATCGTATTGGGTATTGGGGGGGCTAAATTGGTGGAGGCCTTAGGAGGCGCAGACATTTATCACCTCAACGAAGGGCATGCACTTCCCGCTTTTTATCACTTGAGAAACAAAGGCTTTACAAAAGATAAGATGGTTTTCACTACCCATACTCCTGAAAAAGCCGGTAATGTAGAGCGTGATGCCAATGCGCTGAACGAAAGCGGATTTTTCGGGCGGACGTTATCAGCAGAGGAGCTTCAGGAAGAAACCGGAAATAGCGGTAAATTGAATTATACCGTTGCTGCTCTTAGGATGGCCAAAAAAACAAATGCGGTATCTAAGCTTCATGCCAAGGTTGCCCGCGATATGTGGAAAGGTCATAAAGGAGGCGCAGCTATTTATCCTATCACCAATGCCCAAAATCAAAAATTTTGGCAAGACGAGAGCATTAAAAAATCCTGGCTGACCAAAAATAGTACTGCGTATAAAAAAAGGAAGAAAATACTAAAAATGGAACTCTTCGATGAGGTCCTTAACCAAACCGGGAAGTTGTTCGATCCAAACGTCCTGACAGTTGTCTGGGCGCGCAGATTTGCCGAATACAAAAGGGCCGATCTTCTGTTAAGAGACATGGAGCGCCTTGAAAGGCTGTTAGATAATTCAAAGTACCCCATACAGATCATATGGGCAGGGAAGCCCTATCCGTTAGATTATAATGCCATTGGGGTGTTTAATAAATTGGTTCATTTTACAAAATTTCGACCAAATGTGGCCGTATTGACGGGCTATGAAATGGCCCTTTCCAAATTGCTGAAAGTGGGTTCTGATGTTTGGTTAAATACCCCAAGAATAACAAGAGAGGCCTCCGGTACCAGCGGAATGACAGCTGCCATGAATGGTTCTGTAAACCTTTCAATAAATGATGGGTGGATACCTGAGTTTGCTAAAGATGGTAAAAATTGTTTTGTGCTCCCAGAGGCAGATTATAAGTCTCCTGTATGGGAACAGGATGATTTTGACAGCAACAATCTTTATGAAATATTAGAGAACAAGGTTTTACCAACCTACTACAAGGATCCTAAACAATGGCAGGAAATAGTGTTTAATGGGATAGATGGTGTGATCCCTGATTTCACCAGCCAGCGGATGACCAAAGAATACTACGATACTTTGTATGTATAGCTGCTCCGTGTGAAGAACATGGTTGAAGCCTCTTAGAATTACTGTTTATGCGTTAACTTTAAGGCTTTAAAGCCAATAAATATGTATTGTGGTGGATCTATAAGGAGTGTAGCGTATTATTTTCTGTTAGCATTCCTGTTATTTTCCTGCAAGGACATACCCAATACTCCGTCAGATGTTTCTGAAAATAAGAAGGCAGCGCCCTTAGGGCCATCTGTTAAACTCGTTATTCTAGGAACTGTTCAGGACGCAGGGTCGCCACAAATAGCTTGCGAAAAGGACTGTTGTTCAAAGCTCCTAAAAGAGCCAGATAATACAAGAAATGTTGTAGCCCTTGGGTTGGTAGATGGCCTGAATAAAAAGAGCTATCTTTTTGAGGCAACACCTAATATTGGCCTGCAACTTAAGTCCTTGAGCGAGTTTGCATCTTTTCCTGCTAAACCGCTTCCCGATGGTGTTTTCCTGACACATGCCCATATAGGGCACTATACCGGATTAATGTATTTTGGAAAGGAATCGCTCAACTCAACAAACTTACCGGTATTCGTAATGCCACAAATGAGTTCTTTCCTCACACAAAACGGACCTTGGGGACAATTGGTTTCCAGTGAAAATATTGTATTGAAATCATTGGAGGCGGATAAAGGAATAGCGTTGACACCATCTTTATCCGTTACTCCCTTTCTGGTGCCACACAGGGATGAGTATTCAGAAACTGTGGGTTATCTTATTGAGGGACCTGATAAAAAAGCGATTTTTATTCCGGATATCGACAAATGGTCACGATGGGATAAGAGTATTGTACAAGCCATCTCAGAAGTAGATTATGCCTTTATAGATGCCACTTTCTATGATGAGAAGGAAATAAATAACCGGGATATCTCTGAAATTCCACACCCCTTTGTAATTGAGAGTATGGCACTATTTAATGATCTTACCCCGGAAGAGAAGGGGAAGATATTCTTTACCCATCTCAACCATACCAACCCCCTTCTTGATCCTGAAAGTGAGGCGTATTTAGAAGTGGTTTCAAAGGGATATCATGTAGCATCTTTCCTTCAGGAATTTGAATTATAAGCATGGATCTTGCTTTAAAAGAACATATAGAAAATGCTCTTAATAGTACGGTAATAAATACTACTCCTGTTTCCGGGGGAGATATTTCACAGGCTTTTAAAATTTTCACCAAAACAGATCGCTTTTTTTGTAAATATCATCCTGGCACAAATGGCTTTCTAATGCTGAGGTCAGAAAAAGAAGGGTTGGAGGCTATCTCGACAACAGGAACTATTAGGGTGCCCCGGGTCTTTCATTTGGGATCATTAAATAATGGAGGAGTGCTCCTTATGGAATACATAGAGGCCAAATCACCTAGCGACAAGGATATGGCGTGTTTTGGAAGGGACCTGGCGGCCCTTCATAAGGTTAGTTCTGACACTTATGGGTGGAATTCGGATAACTATATAGGAAGCCTCGATCAAAAGAATATTCCACATGCTACCTGGCCAAATTTCTATGCTGAAAATAGATTGCTTCCACAATTAATTTTGGCAACAGATCGTGGGTATCTTAGCAAAGAAGAGGTGCCAGAAAGATCTGCCTTGCTAGAGAGTATTAATAAGCATTGTAATATACACAAGCCCTCATTGATCCATGGTGATCTCTGGGGAGGAAATTATTTGATAGACGAACATGGCGTTCCTTTCCTAATTGATCCAAGCATAAGCTATGCCGATCCTGGTATGGATCTCGCCATGAGTAAGCTATTCGGGGGGTTTTCATCCCATTTTTATGATGCTTATGCAGAAAACTCACCTACACCTATTCCTTCTCAGGCGGTGACGGAATTATATCAATTGTATTATTTGCTCGTTCATCTTAATCTTTTTGGAGAGTCATATGCTCCGGCTGTCAGGCGTATCTTAAAGCGGTATTTTTAAGGATTCACTTCGTCTAAAATAGCCAATACCTCTTTTTTCTTAACTTTAATAAGGCAACAACTAAATAGAGCCTGCTATACTATGTCAAATAAAAATACCATAAAAGTGCTGGTTGTAGGTTGTGGTCATATGGGAACAAGTCACGCCCGGGCCTATCAACAGTTATCGGAATTTGAAATTGTTGGATTGGTCAGTAGATCTCCAAAAAGCAGGGAAGGACTATCCGAATTACTAGGTGGGCTTCCAACTTTCGAAGATTATGGATCGGCCCTGAAAATCACCAAGCCAGATGCAGTTTCTATCAACACCTACCCCGATACCCATTTCGCGTATGTAAAAATGGGCTTAGAAGCCGGCGCCCATGTATTTGTAGAAAAACCATTGGCCCTAACAGTGGAGAAGGCAGAAGAATTGGTGTCTCTGGCCGGCAAACTTAAAAAGAAGCTTGTGGTGGGGTATATACTTAGAGTACATCCGGCATGGACCAAATTTATAGATATTGCACACACGCTGGGTAAGCCTTTGGTGATGAGGATGAATTTAAATCAGCAAAGTTCCGGGCCACAATGGTATACACATCAACAGCTAATGAAATCTATGTCTCCTATTGTTGATTGTGGTGTTCATTATGTAGATGTGATGTGTTTGATGACCAGATCCCAGCCAATTAGTGTATCCGCCATTGGAGCTCGTTTAAGCAATGAGATCGATAAGAAAATGTATAATTATGGCCAGTTGCAGGTGCGCTTTGAAGATGGTTCTGTTGGTTGGTATGAGGCGGGATGGGGGCCTATGATGAGTGAAACTGCCTTCTTCGTTAAAGACGTCATAGGTCCGGAAGGTTGTGTTTCTATTATAGATGGGAATAAAGGTGCCTCGGACGATGTTGAAGGTCATACTAAAACAGGGGGTTTAAAGATCCATTATAGTGCTCTTGATGAAAAGGGAGGTTTTAAGAAAGATGATGAGCTGATCTCAACCGAGGAAGAGCCAGATCACGATGGACTTTGCTTTCTGGAACAGCAATATTTTTTAAAATCTATTCTGGAAGATGTAGATCTTAGCGCTCATTTACGCGATGCAGTAAATAGTTTGCGCGTGGTCCTGGCGGCAGATACCTCTGTTAAGACTGGTAAAACGGTGTTACTGAACTAGATAGAAACTTAGGGATTTTCGTTTTGTGAAACTCTTAACACCCTGTTAATCAGCTTTCTGAAATTGGCAGGCACAGAAATTTTTCGTATCTTAACCGAATGGTAAAATCAGAAAAGAAAGAGCATATAGCGTTTATTGAAAAATCAGTTCATCACCTGGAAGCAAGAGGTTTCGACAAGATCAGAGTAGATCTGGAAGGGTATGACAGGCCAAAATCTTTCCTTAGAAAGCGCGATGGTACAAATGTTACTCCAGATATAGTGGCTAACAAAGATGGGAAGCGTTACTTTTTTGAGATCAGTTTAAAAACAGATGAGCCGCAGTTATTAAAAACAAAATGGGTGTTTTTAGATGCACTTAGTAGAATGAAATCGGACGCCTTTAGAATAATTACTACAAAAGGGCATTACAAGTTCACAGATAGTGTACTAGAGGATATCAATCTCACTAATAAAACTCCCATAAAGATCTAAATTTTCTTTTCGGAATCCTTAAAAAATAGAAAGCCGGTCTTTATTGATTGGCTTTTTTAGTCATTTTAATGTGAGCTATGTCGTCCTCCAAATACTCCTCCCCCTGCTCAACAAATCCTAACTCACGATAAAATTTCGTGAGATATAGTTGTGCAGATATCACTATCTGCTCTTCCTTACATTTTGAATTAATAAATGCCATTGAGGCGAGCATGATTTGCTTTCCATACCCGTCCTTTCTCTTATCTTTTGATACAACCACCCTGCCAATGCATGGGTATTCAAAATAGTCTCCTGCTTTAAATACTCTGGTGTAGGCGCATAGCTTTCCATTTACAGTGCCCAGGACGTGTATTGCTTTAGAGTCTAGACCATCAATATCCTGATACACACAATCTTGTTCAACAACAAAAACCTGACTTCGTAATTGCAACAGATCATATAGGTCCTCCTTGGTAAGTTCGTTGTATGTTTTGATCTCAATCTTCATATGACTAATCCTGTACAATGATCTGATCCGAATCGCATTTGCCGTATTCTGGTTGAATGTTCACATGATTGATCCCAAAATGGTGGTATGCCTTTTCTTCGATCTCGTCTAACACCTTGTCAAACTCCTGTAGGCTTATGTTCTTATTGAAGTCCACATGGGCCTCTAAATGTATTTCCTGTTCATTCAGTTGCCATATATGAACGTGATGAATATTCTTTACGAGAGGTATGGTGCTTAGAATACTTACTATTTCTTCCACTTTAATGGCGTCGGGCGTAAACAACATTAGCACCTTAGTGGAGCTTTTTAAAAGATCGTACCCCATATAGATAAGGTAAAGTCCAATAATAATGGTTAGCAAGGGGTCTATCCAGTATATTTCATAGAATTTCATAAGAAGACCACCTATCAGCACTGCCACCGAGGCCAACATATCTGTTAATAAGTGCAGATATGCAGATTTCATATTCATATTATGAGCCGCATCCTTTTTTAGTAGTAAAACGCTAAACCCGTTAACTAAGATCCCTAAAGCAGAGAGCCAAATAACTATAGTAGAATCAATGGTCTCTGGCTGTATAAAGCGCTCAATGGCTTCTTTGATCAAAATAACAGCAATAACCATTAAGGTGGCAGAATTTACAAATGCCGCCATGATTTCTGCTCGTTTATAGCCAAAGGTCCTCTTTACAGAGGCTTGTTTTTTAATAATGCGGGTGGCGGCATAACTTATTATAAGTGATAATACATCGCTAAAATTGTGCAAAGCATCAGATAGCAGGGCTAAGCTTCCAGATACAATACCCCCAATTGCCTGGGCAATCGTGATAGTTATATTTAATAAGATAGATATAAGGAGATTCTTTCCCTTAAGGTCGTGATGATGATGAGAGTGAGAATGCGCCATTCAATAGAACAGAGGTTAATAGTTTCTACGTTTTGTTAATGTTATGAACAGGCTATTTTTTCTATTCGCCTTTCGTGACGCCCACCTTCAAAAGGAGTGTTTAAAAAGGTCTTTACCATATCTAGTGCTTGGTGTAATGAGATAAACCTTGCGGGAAGGCTAAGGATGTTAGCATCATTATGTAATCTCGCTAATTCAGTTATTTCTTTGTTCCAACATAGTGCAGCACGTATTTTTTGATGTTTATTTGCAGTCATTGAAGCCCCATTTCCGGTCCCGCATATAATAATTCCATAATCTACCGATCCTTTTTCAACATCATTTGCCACCGGATGCACAAAATCCGGATAATCAACACTATCTGAACTGTCTGTTCCGTGATTAATTATCTCTATATTCATGGATTTTAACAAGCCAACCACCGCAAGTTTATACTCTGTACCTGCATGATCGTTCCCTATTGCAATTTTCATATTTCAAGACTTTTTGATTATACTAAGGTACAAATCTTGTTATTATTCAGGCTTTAAATACTTGTTAACAATATTAAATTATTGTTATGTTTAAAACATTGATTATCAACACATTTAAATTGAACTAAATTGTTTATAGTCTTACATAAGAGTTCATTTCTATTTTATTTAGTTCTAATTAAATACTCTATTAGTGATTTTATATTTCAAACGCAAAAAATATCTTTAAAAGTTGATATCATCTTATCCACTTTAAAACAGAAGGAGTTAACATAAACAACAGTAAAACTTTTAAACTATTTACTGTTCATTCTACTTATAAACAACTTTTAACAACTAGCTTAACTAGCTGATATATATAGAAATTAACTTTATATAACTTCTAATAAACTACAAAACCTGTTCACTACAATAAAATACACTAAATCTTATTCTATAAGTTAACAACCTATCATAATCACCATTTTATTTTAAATTATTAATTAAAAGAAATAGTATAATATAATATATGTTAACAAATAGCTAAAGGCTGTTTAAAGTGGGGATAGTAGAGGAAGCAGTGAATTATAATTCGTAATTTTCCACCCAAATTAAAAATGAATGTCGAAGAAAAAGAAAAGGACGAATAATCACAGGAAGAATGAGATTACAAAAGGGATTTTTGAAGTATTAGAAAAAGAGCCCAATAAAAGTTTTAATTACAAACAAATAGCATCTAAACTCAATATAAGTGATACAGAAGGAAGAAATATATTAATAAAAAGGTTAGGACAATTAAATGCTAAAGATAGGATCAAAGAAATAGAAAAAGGGAAGTTTACCTCACTACAAGAAAGAGCTCTATATGAAGGTAAAATTGAAATAACCGCCAGGGGGAATGCATATGTAGTTGTAGAGGGTTTAGATGATGATATTTTTGTTTCATCAAATAAAGTGAACAGAGCTTTTGATGGCGACAGAGTTGAGGTTCTGTTAAGACCTTCCAGAAATTCAAATAAATTAGAAGGAGAAGTTGTTACAGTCCTAGAAAGAAAGAAAAATAATTTTGTAGGTATTTTCGAACTAAAGAAGTCTTTTGCTTTTGTGAGGCCTACAGATCATAAAATGTATACAGACATCTTTGTTCCTATAGATCTTATTGGGAAAGCAAAAGATGGAGAGAAAGTAATTGTAGAAGTATTATCCTGGGAAAAAGATGCCGACTCTCCTACCGGGAAGGTAATAGAAGTACTTGGATTACCTGGACTACACAACACAGAGATACACGCTATCCTTGCAGAATATGGGCTACCTTATACTTTTCCAAAAGAAGTAGAACATGTTGCGAATACTTTAGATACGTCTATTAAAGAAACTGAGATATCAAAGAGAAGGGATATGCGCGATGTGCTAACCTTCACTATTGACCCTAAGGATGCTAAAGATTTTGATGATGCACTATCTTTTAAAAAACTACCAAATGGGAATTATGAGATTGGGATACATATAGCAGATGTTTCTTTTTATGTAACTCCAGATACTTTGTTAGACGAAGAGGCATATGAAAGGGCTACCTCTGTATATTTAGTGGATAGGGTAGTTCCTATGTTACCGGAGATCTTATCTAATAATGCTTGTTCTTTGCGGCCTAATGAGGATAAATACACCTTTTCTGCTGTTTTTGAAATAAACGAACAAACACAAGTAATAAATGAATGGTTTGGACGGACAGCTATCCATTCTAATGAACGTTTTGCTTATGAAGAGGCTCAACATATAATAGAGAACGATACGAATTCAATTGAGGCTTCTGTTTCTATCAGAGGCGAAGCATACACTGTGTCAAATGAAGTAAAAGAGGCGGTCCTCACATTAAACAGGCTTTCAAAAATTATGCGAGAAAAACGCATGAACGCCGGCGCCATCTCTTTTGATAAATTAGAGGTAAAGTTTAATTTAAATGAGGAGAATGTTCCTGTTAGTGTATATTTTAAAGAAGCGAAAGATGCTAATAAGCTCATTGAGGAATTTATGTTATTAGCTAATAGAAAAGTAGCTGCTTTTATAGGAAAACAACGTCCAGAAAAGACATTTGTGTATAGAGTTCACGATGAACCAAATGAAGACAAGTTGATGGCTTTAAATGGTATCATATCTAAATTTGGCCACAAATTAAATTTCCACAATAAGAAGACCATTAGTGAATCTTTAAACAAATTATTGGAAGATGTAAAAGGGAACAAAGAACAAAACCTGGTAGATACCCTGGCTATTAGAAGTATGAGCAAAGCTATTTATACTACGGACAATATTGGTCATTATGGTTTGGCGTTTGAATATTATTCCCACTTTACATCTCCTATTCGAAGATATCCGGATGTGATGGTACACAGACTGCTGCAGCATTACCTGGATGGAGGAAAATCACCAAAAGCAGATACTATTGAAGAAAAGTGTAAACACTCTTCAGACATGGAGTATTTAGCCTCGAGCGCTGAGCGCGATTCCATTAAATACATGCAGATCAAATTTATGCAAGATCATCAGGATAAGGAGTTCGTGGGGGTTATTTCCGGGGTCACGGAATGGGGTATCTATGTGGAGATCATTGAGAATAAATGCGAAGGAATGGTAAGGATCCGCGATATAAAAGATGATTATTATACCTTTGATGAAAGGCAATATGCGCTTGTTGGGGAACGAAGAAAGAAAGTATATCAATTAGGAGACGAAGTACGGGTGATGGTAAAGAACACAGATCTGGTTAAAAGACACCTCGATTTTAGTCTTCTTGGAAAAGCGACGTAAGTTTTAAAACAATTAATCGTTCTATATAGGACATCCTAAAGAATAGATCATGAAAAGGTTGGTTTTATTACTTTTTATATGGGCCGGGGCCTGGTCTTTGCAATCCCAGGAAGGAAAAGTATCTCAAAACCTGAATAGTTTTAAAGAGCTTAAGGTTTTCGACGGACTATCCGTGAATTTAATACGCTCAGATAAAAATCAGGCGGTGATCACAGGCGCCAACACTTCAAAGGTAGCGATCGTAAATACTGACGGGGTACTGAAAATACGAATGGAGATCGGCAAGCTATTTAGCGGATACAGAACTTTTATAGACCTGTATTACACTCAAGACCTCGTTGTTATAGATGTTAATGAGGACGCAAGGATCACAGCAAAAGAGACCTTAAAACAAAGCGTTGTGGAACTCAAGGCACAAGAGGGCGGAGAGATCAACATACAAGCACAGGTAGAACAACTATTGATAAAATCAGTAACCGGAGGAGTTATAAATGCCACCGGCACCTCAGACAATCAGGACGTTCAGATCAATACCGGCGGGGTTTATAAAGGAAAGGACCTCAGAACAAAATTTACCACGGTTAACGTAAATGCAGGATCGAGCGCAGAGATCTATGCAACCTCCTATGTAAAGGTAAGTGTGAAAGCAGGAGGTACTGTCTATGTTTATGGAGATCCGGAAAAAATGGAAGAAAAAACGGTCTTTGGTGGTAAAATAGAGCGAATGTAAAAACAGTGCGATGATCGAAGATATACAGGCGGCAATTCCACTTGGATTTTTCCTAAGCTTTATGATTGGCCCTGTATTTTTTGTGCTGTTAGAAACCAGTGCTACCAAAGGATTTAGAGCGGGACTTGTATTTGACGCAGGAGTGATCATTGCAGATATACTTTTCCTCACCATAGCCTACTTCAGTAGCTTTCAATTACTTGAGAATTTAAGCAACCAACCCGGACTTTTCGTATTTGGAGGTGCCATTTTATTGGTTTATGCCATCACCATCCTTTTTAGCAAGGCTCCTATAAATGACAAAACCAATGTTCAAACCAGTAAAACAGGATATTTAGGACTCTTTATAAAAGGGTTCCTGCTTAATTTTATAAATATTGGCGTGTTGGTTTTTTGGCTGGGAGTGATCATAGTGGTGGGCCCCAGTCTAAATAATGACCCGGATAGAATAGTGGTCTTCTTTTCCGCAATGTTAGCAGCGTATTTGATCACAGATATCTTTAAAATACTGTTAGCAAAACAATTGAGACGAAAGCTTACGCTAAGGAGAATATTTTTAGTAAAAAAGGCATTAGGGATTATATTAGCCATTTGTGGCGTAGTGTTGATCATAAAGGGATTTCTTCCAAAAGACAAGCTCAACATAGAAAAAGGGATAGAACTTATCCGGGAAGCTGAAGGCGACCAGTAAACAGAAATAAAAAACCCCAACCTTTTCAGGTCAGGGAATTTCAGAGGCATCGAGCGGATTCGAACCGCTGTACAAGCTTTTGCAGAGCTGCGCCTAGCCACTCGGCCACGATGCCTTTACAAAGCAGCAAATTTACGAAATTAAGATTGAAACATCACGCAAAAAAAAGCCCCTAAATTACCAGGAGCCTATTCTTTGCGCTTGTATAAGTTGAGGCATCGGGTGGACTCGAACCACCATAAAAGCTGTTGCGCAGCTTTGTCTATCCAATTCGACCACAATGCCGAGTAGTAATACAAAAGTACTGATTCAAATAATAAAAATTAAATAAGTCAAACCCGGTTTATCGAGTAAATGAATAACTTACCGAGACAGAGGCTACATCCCCTCTAATAGGAGGATTTATTTTAGATACCCTTACTTTTCCTTTAACCACCAAGTCTATCTCCTTTAAAATATGGTCCGCAATACGGCGAGCCACATGTTCCAGAAGCTTTGAAGGTATCTTCATCTCTTCTTTTACGATATGGTTGATCAGCACATAGTCTGCTGTGTCCTTCAAAGAGTCGGTTGAAGCGGGTTTGCGGAGATCTGCTTTTACAATAACATCCACACGGTATTCACTGCCAATACGAGTTTCTTCCGCCAGGCATCCGTGGTGGGCATATAGCTTTATGTTATTGAGGGTAATGGTATCCAAGGTAATTGCTTGTGATACAAATGTAAATGAAAACCACTAGAAAGTTAGTACGTGCAGCGGCAATTGCTAAGTCCCTGGAAAAGATCTACTCCGAGGGTCACCACATGGGTTCCTGTACTAAAACCAAGGATCTCATTCAAGATGATCTGATAGGAATACCCGAAGTAAAAATTGCTCTTTTTTAGTCCCATGATGGGGGCTATGTAGAGTGGGCTACCGATTTGATCATTTAAGAACCTGTAAGTAACACCGGCATAGTAGTAATCTTCAAAATCGTACCATCTAAACTTCACATTAAGATCGGTTACTGAACGCCCATCACTTTCGAACCATTGAAAGAAGACAGATGGCTCTATCTCCAAACGACTATTCTTGTTCTTGGTATACCTGTATCCGGTGTAGACATAATAGTTTCGAAGACGGTTTGGCTCAAATACCGGATTAAATTTGGTAAGATCCTTGTCTAAAAGGTTAGAAGCATTGATACTGAAATAGAACTTATCTTTTCGGTATAAGACACCTACATCAAAATTGTGATTAGTGGTGGCCCTGTCATCTGTAACGTTCGGATCTGGCCCGTCGAAATTCTCAATATCTATACGGAATTGATTGAAATTATATGAGATCCCAAAGGAAACAAATTCATCATCGTACCTGTCTAGCGTTAAATGGTGTGCAAAGGATAGCCTTGCACCTCGTTGTTTGGTCTCTCCGTTGCTATCGTTGTACAACAGCATTCCCAATCCAGACCTGTTCCCAATCCTGGCATCTGCCGCCAAAGACTGAGTATCCGGAGCATCTTTGATGCCCACCCATTGGGTTAAACCATTGACACGAATCTTAATATGGTCACCAATACCTGCATAGGTAGGAGACATCACAAAAGGATTGTCTGCCAAATATTGGGAGAGCTGTGGCAAGGTAAGTTCCTGCCCCCTGGCGAACACCGCGCTCAGCAATAGGATTCCATAAATAAAATACTTACGCATAGTTGTGTTTCGGTTAAATTCTCCTATCTGTAGAGGGTAAAATGTCCTACAAATTCTCTTTCATCTCTCTCTCCATTAAGCTTCACCACGTACCAATAGTCGCCTGTTGGGAGCATGCTGCCTTGGTACATTCCATTCCAACCAGGGGAATTCAGGGTAATCCTATAGAGTTCTCTACCATAACGGTCAAAAACGACGGTTAGTATTTCCGGGAAGCCCTCCATATTTCTAGGGATCCAAGTGTCATTCATTCCATCTCCATCAGGGGTAAAGAAGTTTGGTAATTCTATATCAATAAACTCCATAAAGATCTGGGCCTCCACCTCACAACCGTTGGCGTCTATCACCCTAACAGTGAAGGTGTCTGTACGATTGATATAGTAGGTGTTGTCTGTACCGTTATCATCTCCATCGAAAATAAAGGTATAGTCTTCTAAGCCACCTGTGGCAATTGCCGTGATCTCATTGATATTGTTTTGTTCCAGTACTAGTGTCAGTGGATCAAAGTTCTCGATCTCAAAATCGATAGTTTGAACACATCCATTAGCATGGGAGATGGCTATATAATGAGACCCGGGGGCTGTATTGGTAAAGTCTGGGTTTAGTTGCATATCCGCAGGAGCTGTTGAATCCAGGGCATACATGATAGATCCAAGTACGCTAGGGTCATCCATAGTGATGTTCAGGTAATTATCCGGAACAGCACCACTACACTCGTAAACAGGCTCAACGATACCGTTCAAATTTACACCGGGATCTATGACAACTATGACATTAGACTCACAATCTTGTGCATCTCTGATAAATACTACATAAGTACCTGCAGCCAGATCAGAATAGAAGAACTGGTCCTGAACAAAAGCTGAATCTACAGTTGTATTTAAAGCCGTTCTGTAAGGCGCGGTTCCTCCGGCAATACTTACAGTAATGGTACCATCTTCGCTTCCGGCACAGATCTCAGGTTCTGCTACATAGGTAGCTGTCACAGGAGCAGGCTCAGTAATAGTGAATTGGAATGGAATAAAACATCCATTTTCATCTTGCGCGATTACATCATAGACTCCGGGAGCCAATGCATCAAAAGTGTTGACTGTATCGAACTGGTTAAGGTTTGGCGTAATAGCGTACAAGATGTTTCCTGTTCCACCAGACACCTCTACCGTAATTGTACCATCTGCTTCACCAGCACAAGTAACATTGGTAAATTCCTGTCTGTCTATTTGAAGTGGAAGAGGCTCGGTTATCACGATCTCATTGGTAACTTCAACACAATCTCCACTTACAACTCTTATATAATAACTACCGGCAATTAATCCGTTGAACTCTCCGCCTGGCTGTGGCCCGGCCAAAAGGGTTGTTAGGGCGGCGTCTGAGAATAATTCATATGAATAATTACCCAATCCACCGGTGGCTTCACCTATAATAGTGGCAGTTGCTTCCCCGGTACAGTTTATTACCGCAGCGCTAAGATCCAGGCCAATAGTAAGCGGCGGAATAGGATCTATTGAAACCTGATTTGAAATATTAGCCTCACAACCAAATGAATCGCGCACATAGTATTGGTAAACGCCTGCGACCACAGTAAAGGTATGGGTGTTTCCACCAGACATTGGTGAGAAGACCACATTGTCTGTACTGTATTCATATGGCCCGTTACCCCCTGTGGCAGAAAGCGTTATCTGCGCATCATTAGTACAAGTAAGCTGGCTGGCCTGTAGCAAAGAACTTTCAACGTCCGTAGGCTCATTTATGGTGATCTGAATGGTTTCCACATCACAATTCCAACCATCGGAAACCGTAATACTGTAGATACCAGAACCAAGATTATTAAAGTCGGGAGTTGTTTGCCCACCACTGGTAAAAGTGATCGTGGCACCCGAAGCATCGTAATAGTTTAATTGATACTGGTACACGCCCTGGCCACCCACTACATTGATGGCAGACACGGAAGCATTGGTGTCTCCGTAACAAGTCAACATAAGTGGAGCGCCTGTAATATCGGCGGTAATTAGGGCAGGTTGCACCAGGATTTGCGTGTCGTTAATGACACATCCACCGGCATCTGTAATATCGATTGTGAAATTACCTGCAGATAGTCCTGTAAAGCTTTGGCTATTTACTCCGCTAACAGAATATACCTGAGCCGTGGTTGTATTGGTCAATACAATATCGTAAGGAGCATATCCACCAGAAGGATCTACCAAGATCTCACCCTGATCATTGGTACAGGTAACATTCGCAATTTCATTTACAGTTGCCGTTAGTGGAGCGCTAGGCGACACTATGGTAACAATATTGCTGTCTTCCGTACATAATGGGAATGCTGTTTCCGTAATACGAACAAAATAATTCCCTGCGGGGAGACCGCTTATGGTCAATGGATTTACCGCTGTGTCTCCAGCACCTGTGATGCCGGTTGAAACCGCAGCACTGGTAAATACTTCGTAGGAGTAAGTTCCGGCATATCCGGTAACATCTATTTCCAAAGCACCATTTGAGTCACCAAAGCATACCACAGGAGCCGTAGCCGTAGCCACAACATCTATTAGATCATAAGGAAGGATCTCATAGGGCGCCGTATCTGTATAACATCCGGTAGCAGTATCCGTAATTCTGAATACATACGTACCTACGGCAGAAAGATCATATTCTGCTGTAGTATTGGTTGGGGTTGCCGTAAGCACACCATCGGGATTACCAAGAGGTAACAAGTCGAAGGTATACACATTAGCAGGGTTGCCATCATCTGCCACCGTCACAAGAACTTGTTCAGGATTAACACATGAAATGGCTGTTATTTGTGATACAGTTGCTGTAAATACATTTATAGGATCTATAGTTACCAGAGTTGTATCCGTACATCCGTTATCATCGCGAACGGTAACCGTAATGTTTTGAACTACGCCGGTATCATTAATTGTAAAGGTGTTAGATGAAAAGAAATTCACCCCGTTTATACTGTATACGTATGGCGCTGTACCATCTGTGGCTACAGCCGTGATCACGGATTGAGCAACGGTATTATCAGGGTTACAAACGAAACTGGTCGCTGAGGCTGTTACATCAAGAACAAGCGGCTCATTGATCACAACTGTTTGTGTATCAACACAGGCACGGTCTGAAGTAACCGTAATATCATACGATCCTGTAGGCAACCCACTAAAAATAGGACTGCTCTGTACCACAGGAGGGTTCACACCATCATCCAGGGTATAGGTGTAAGGAGGATTATCATTAGACGGGTCTAAAACAACATTAATGGAACCGTCACTTCCTCCGTTACAAGAAACATCTTCTTTGGTATACGTAAAGACAACGGGAGTTGGCATTTCCAGCGTAATGGACGCCTGGGCATCACAACCAGAACCTGATATATCATACACAATAGCCGTATAAGTATCCGGAGCCAGCCCTGTGAAGTTATTTGAAGCCTGAGGCACTCCGCCTATTACGCTTAATCCGCCACCATCTAAAAGGTCGTATTCGTAACTACCGGATCCACCAGTAGCGGCAATGGTAATTTCACCATCATTTAGTGCACACGAAGGCTGTATATCCACATCCGGTGTAAGGCTTAATGGAGGCAAGATCGTGATAGTATCTGTATCTGTACAACCATTGGCATCTCTAACGGTAACCGTATAGGTTCCGGCAGCGGATACTGTGATCGTTGGGCTCGATTGATACCCTGCTCCTATGCTGTATTCTAATGGGGCAACTCCTGTTCCTACAACAGTGAAACTAAACGAGGTTCCACTAGAAGTACACTGATCTGTGGCATAAGCAGGAGCTGTTACAGTTGGCAATGGATCTTCATCCACTGTTTCAGTAATAAAAGTAAAACAACCATTCGCATCCTGAATATAGATATCATAGTCTGCAGGATAAGCTCCCGGGGTTAAAACAGCACTAGCGCTAGCCGTATAATCTGCAGGCACAGGAACATTTCCAGTAGGCATAAAGGCGTATGTATAGCCCGGGGTGCCACCGGATCCAGATACGCTTACTTGTGCACCAATATTACAGTTTGCATTGGTGTTGGACACAACAGCTATCGCAACCGGAGCACTTGGTGAACCAATGGTAATGGTATTCGTGAGATCATCACAGAAAGGTGTGTCTGTAGCGATTACTTCTACGTATAGATTACCGGCAGGAAGTCCGGATATAATTCTCGGGTTTACCGAGGTATCTGATGGGACAACCCCAGTGATAGCCGTGGCAGTATCATCGAACACCTGGTAGGTGTAATTCCCCAGGTAATTATTCACCTGTATAGAAAGTTCTCCATCTAAATCCCCAAAGCAAGTGACCGGAGTCACTGCTGTGGCAATTGCCTCGATCACATCATAAGGAGCAATGTTATGAGGAGCAGACGTAAAGTAACAACCGGTTACATTATCGGTTACCCTAAACGTATAGGCACCCGGAGACGTCAGGTCAAAATCGGCTGTAAATATGCCGGCACCGGGAGATATAGTAGGGACAGAACCTAATGGCAACAGATCAAAATCAAAATCTCCGGAGCCACCTGTTACAGTAAGGCGCACGGTTTCGTCATTAGCACAGGTTATAGCTGTAATTTGTGTTACTGAAACATTAGTTATGGTCGGTAATGGATTAATAGTTACCACATCCGTATCAGTACAACCAAAATTATCTTTAATGGTAACAGTGATATTTTGAACAACACCAGTATCATTGATGTTAAAGGTGTTTGTGCTAAAGAAATTCACCCCATCAATACTGTACGTATATGGTGCAGTTCCGTCAGTTCCAACGGCTGTGATGACCGCTTGTGTTGGCGAATTACTCGCATCACAGGCAAAGTCGGTTGCCGTGGCTGTTACATCTACAGGTAGCGGCTCTGTTATTGTAATATTTTCTCGGGCCTCACACAGACGGGCAGATCTTGTCAATACTTCATAATCTCCTGCAGCCAAGCCAGTGAAGGTGTTATTTGCCTGTGGACCTGCCAGTAAAATAAGGCCGGTACTGTCATATAATTCATATACATATGGCGGATTGTTCATTCCCGGATCCAGAATTGCCGTCACGGTTCCATCGCTGCCCCCAGAACAGGAAATATTGGTCTGTGTGGTTGTGAACGATACAGCGGCAGGCACTTCTAATTCAATATTGACCGAAGCCCCACATCCTGCAACAACACTGTCGTATACATAAGCGGTATATAATCCAGGAGCAAGCCCTATAAATAAAGGCGCTGCCTGTGGCCCACCCTGACTAACAGCCCCAAGGAATAATTCAAAAGTATATACTCCAGATCCACCATAAGGAGTTAAAAGAATTCGACCATCATTGGCAAAGCAATTAGGTTGTACTAGGGCCTCTGCTGTAAGTGCAGATGGCGGGTAGATATCAACGGAAACTAAATTTCCACAAGTGTTAGAATCTTTTATTTCAAATGTATAATTCCCGGAATTGAGGCCGGTGAAATCTACAAAATCAGATGCATTCGTTAAGGTAGTTGACTGGTAAGCTCCGCCATTTACGCTGATGTTATACGGCCCCACACCTGCTACATCCAGGGTAACCCGAATAGTGAAACTGCCTTCTGGGGCAGCACATTGATTTAGTACCGCTGCTGAAATAACTGGTTCTGGATCGGCGACGATAGCTACATCAAGGAGTGGAGAAACACATCCATTTGCATCCTGGGTATAGACATCCCAGTCAGTATTCACCGCAGGATCTAATTCGGCATAGTTACTCGCGGTATAATCGCCCGCCAAAGGAGGCACACCATCTTCAACAAAGGCATAGGTATACGGAGCAGTACCACCACTGGCCAGTACAGTTACCTGAGCATCCTCATTACAATTGGCATTGTTATTATCTACAAGAGATAGACTTATTGGGGTAGGCTCAAGAATTCTAAAAGCATAGACATTAGAACAGAAAGGCGCCGTGTTCTCCTCAAAGAACAATACATAATCTCCCGGAGGGATATTATTGATAGCTATCACTGGTGTTGGACCAGGTCCGGCCGCTGCAACAACTGATCCTGTATAAGGCGCCCCAAGAGGATTATTAGTTAAGGACTCCAACACGCTATAATTTATAATAGTAACACTGGGGTCGTACCCTTCAACCTGGAAGGTAATGGAGCCATTGGTATCCCCAAAACAACTAACGTCAACCACGGTGGGCGTCGGAACCACATCTATAGCGGAAAGTGTTGGGATGGTCTCCTCCACATAACTGGAACACCCGCTTACGTTATCAACGGCCAAGAAAATATAGGTTTGACCTGCATTTAGCCCTGTAAAAGTGGCTATTTCTTCTAATGGACCTCCCGGCACTTCAGTTGTTGGGCCTATTGCTGTTCCATAAATTGTAAATGTATAATCACCAGAACCACCATCGGCAGATAATTCAACTGTACCTCCTGTAGGGCAGTCTACAATGGCAGTAGCCGCATTTAGGCTTAAAAATGGATTAGCCCTTACCCTTACCGGATTTTCATAGTATTCACAACCATTGGCATCAATAATACGAACGTAATAGTCCCCAAAATCTAAGCCATCAAAAGTGACCGAAGTTGCTGCCGTATTTACAATGGGGTTGGGCCCCGTAGTCGGCACAATATTGTTTAAATTGTCATATAAAGTATAAGTAAAATTAGCAACGCCACCACTGGTGATATTAATGTCTATTTTACCAAGAATGTCACCTATTCCTGGTCCGCCACAGGACACATCCGTAGGAACTACATTTGCATCAAATAAGGCAGGATCTGTAAGTATTACAGAATCTGCATAAGTACAACCTTTGGCATCTTGTACTATATAATTATAAGTGCCTGCGACCAAGCTTGTGTAAACGGTTTGGGCGGTAAATGGCGATCCATCAAAACTGATCACATAGGGCGCAATACCGAAATTAGGATCCACATTTATTTCTGCAATACCATTGGCATCCCCATTACATGTCGGGTCAATAGCAGTGGCTGTTGCCACAGGATTCACCGCAGGGGTTACGGTAACTATATTCGATTCTGAAACACAACCCTGGTTATCTGTAACACGGAATTGGTAAGTTCCTGCGACTGAAGTTGTATAAGGGAACCCAGCTCCATAAGCAACATATCCGGCACTATTTATATCTATTTCGTAAGTAAATGGCGCGTAGCCCGGACCTACATTAAGGTCTATTACTGCATCTGGCGAACCTGAACAATCCAGATCCTTGTTCAGAACAGCATTGGAAGTCAATTCTGGAGCAATAGTGATCAGTACATCATCACTACATCCATAAGAATCCAAAACAGTAAAGGTGTAATTACCGGGTATCAGATCAGTAAAGGTGTTCGATGTTTGTGTTGGCCCACCATTGATCCTGTAAAAATAAGGGGCTTGTCCTCCAGCCGCTCCTACCACAATAGTGGCAAGGCTTGTAGAGGAATAACACAAATCTGAGGTAGCATCAATACTAGCAACCGGATTGGCCGGAGTAACAATATCGAAGGTATCGGTAACGGTACATCCGCCCGAATCTGTTACGCTTATGATGTATGTTCCCAGCTGATTTAGGCCAAAGAATGTACTTAAGGCTTGTGGTCCCAGAACCGTTGTGTCTGGTTGTTCTATTTCATAGGTGTACCCGCCCCAACCATCGGTTGCAGTGATCGTAACACTGGCATCTGTAGTACATGTCAATGGAGATACTACAAAAGTAAAGGCCAACGCTACTGCGGGCTCACTCACCGTAATAGTATCGGTATCTGTACAATTAGTGGTTTCATCGGTGACTACAATGGTATAGTTTCCGGCGACCAGGCCTGTTAGGTTTATCGTTGCAGCAGACTGTCCTACTACCGAAGCACCACCATTTACCGAATAGGCATATGTTGTTGCAAAATCACTTACCGCAAAATCGACAGCTCCATCGGCGGCACCAACACAGGAAGTATTGCTGACAAGGACGCCAGCGACCTGCACCTTAATGACAGGATTAATCGTATAGTTTTCATCATAACTACACCCGTTACTATCAGTAACCCTAAAGGTGTAAGTATCTGGCACAAGACCTGTAAAGACATTACTGGCGCCATTATTTACTGCCGCAGGGGCAATAATTTCATACGTTATAGCTCCTACTCCATTGATCACTGTAAGCGTAACATCAGAGGTTTCAGCAGGACAATTGGCAGGTGTTGCTGCAAAGGTTATGTCTGTAGGCGGATCCAGGGCCGGCACTATCACACTGGCAGTGACAAACGTACATCCATTGGCGTCCATAACCGTGATGGTGTAGGCACCATCCGTAAGTCCGGCAAAGGTATCTGAAGCTCCAAAAGTAATTCCGTCTATACTATAGGTATATCCGGGATTTCCACCTGTCACATTTTGTGCCTGGATGGTGGCATTTTGTAAACAAGTATATGACTGGATAAGTACGGCATCAGCATTGATGGGATTAGGTGTTGTTAATGTTACATTACCCGCATAAGTACATCCCTTGCTGTCTTCAACAATATAGTTATATGTTCCTCCCGCAAGGTTGGTATAGACAGTTTGATTTGATAATCCCGCACCATCAAAATCGACCTGATAAGGTGCTGTTCCGAAATTAGGATCAATTAAGATCTCAACTGACCCATCTGTACTGGTATCACAGCTTGGATCTGTGAAATTATGTGTGGCAACAGGATTGGTTATAGGGTCTACAACAATCGTAGTTTGGGCGGTACATCCCTCATTATCTGTGATTAGGAACGTAAAGGAACCATCAACAGCAGTTGTGTATGTAAAAGTATTACCAACGACAGCAGTGCTGCCACCCCCATTTACCTGGTATGAAAAAGGCGCATACCCTCCATTGATCGTAATGTCTATCACGGCATCCGGAGAAACAGTACAATCTAATTCTTTAGTTAAAACACCTGTAGTTGTAAGCTGAGGTTCAATAGTTACTGTATTCGATGTGGCCGTACACCCATAAGAATCCGTAACCACGACTGTATAAGCACCAGGAGTAAGGTTGGCAAAAACGTTGGAACTTTGGTTGGCACCTCCGTTAAGGCTGTACGAATATGGAGCTACACCGCCCGCAACATTGGCATTTAGAGTAACACCGGTAGCAGGGTCATAACAAAGGTCAGTAGCAGGATCTAATGTTAATGTTGGATTCCCGGGAGCAGTAATGGTAAACGTATCCGTTACCGAACAGCCTCCAGAATCTGTAGTGGTGATTGTATAATTTCCTGTTTGAGTAAGACCAGAGAAAACATTGCTTCCTTGAGGCCCAACAACAGAAAGGTCTGGTTGTTCTAGCTCATACGTATAACTTCCCCATCCACCGGCCGCTGTAATGGTAACAGAGGCATCAGACGAACAGGTTAGTGGAGTTGTAACAAACGTAAAAGCTAGCGGTGTTAAAGGTTCACTTACTGTTACAGTGTCTGTGTCTGTACAATTAGTGACCTCATCTGTAACCACAATGGTATAATCTCCTGCAGCTAAACCCGTTAGGTTTATGGTTGCAGCCGACTGGCCCGTTACGGGAGCTCCGCCATTTATAGTATATTCATAGGTAGTATTAAATCCATTCACGCTGAAATCTACAGCTCCATCGGCACCGCCAATACACGAAACATTGCTCGCCAAACTACCAGTAACCTGGATAGGCACAACAGGTGATATAGTAAGGTTTTCCTGATAGGTACAATTATTAGCGTCTGTAACTCTAAATGTGTAGGTGTCTGGTGATAATCCGGTAAAAACATTGTTGTTGCCATTGTTAACTACAACAGGTGCAATTATTTCATAAACATTAGGCGTGGTGCCTCCAACTACTGAAACAGTCACATCCGAAGTCAGGGCTGGGCAGTTTGGATCTGTAACCGCAAAGGTTAGATCGGTTGGGGAATTAAGAGGATCAATTGTTACGGTATTGGTTACCAAGGTACATCCATTGGCGTCACGAACCGTAATAGTATAGGTTCCATCGGTTAGTCCGCTAAAAGTTTCTGCCCCTGCACCCGCAAAGAAGTTTACCCCATCAATACTGTATTCATAAGGCGCTGTGCCTCCGGTGGTTCCCTGGGCTTCAATTATTCCTAATTGGGTACACGTATAAGCTTGGATTAAGGCTGCAGACGAGGTAATCCCGTTCACAGGACCGGAAATGGTATAATCTTCAAAAAATTCACATGTTGACCCACCTTTACTTTGTTCCAGGCGAATGGTATAGTCTCCCTGGGCTAATCCAGTAAAAACTCCGGAGGAATTATTGGCTATTTCATTGCCGCCAGCGTCTAACAAGAAGAACTCTATTTGATAGCCATTGGTATCTGTTACATTAAAGGAAATACTTCCATCTGCCGCCCCAAAACAAGCTTCATCAATTACTGTAGATGGATCATATTCAATTTCAGGGACCAAAACAATGGTTACCACGTTAGAAAATGCAGCACAATTATTTTTATCAACAACAACAAAAGTATAATCCCCGGGAATCAGGACATCAAAAATAACGCTGGTCTGATATTCAGATGCCGGGATATCTGCTACCGTAGGATAGGATATAACAGGATTCCCTGCTTCATCAATAAACGACCAAATAGCATAGGTATACGGATTTCTGCCTCCGGAAGGGTCCATTTGAATATTCCCTTCTTTACAGGATATGTGTTGAGATATAGAAGCATCTAATGCCAGGTCTGTCAGGTTATCTATAAAGACCTGCTCGGTATAAGAACAGCCATCATCTGTTGTGACAAGGACATCATAAGTACCGTTATTTAAGTTTTCGAAAGTATAATTATTGTCAGCGCTTGGGCCGTAAGTGTCAATGGTAGTACCGCCTTGTTGAATTTCATAATAGTACTGTGGCTCTACATCCAGGACAGAGATTGAGATCTCGCCCAGGCCGGTACAATCGGTATCCTTGGTGGTAATATCTACCTGGAAATCACGGGTTAGAATCCCAATATTTTCAAGTCGGAAAATACAACCACCTGTTACTCCTTGCTGTTGCATTTCTACGGTATAGGCGCCATTGCTTCCTATTGTAAAACTTGGTCCGTTATTAGCACTAAAAGGCACCAGAATATTCCCATTTGTAGCATCTAATAACTGATAGTCATAATCAGCGGGCATATTAGTAACGGTAATATTACCGGGAGTTGTACAGATCAGGTCTCTGCTATTAAATTGAGGATCGAGCGGATTTTTGAAAATATTAAAATAGAACCTTGTAAAACATCCATTCTGATACCCAATAATTACTCTGTATTCACCAGGATCGGAAGCCACATAGGTGCTTCCTGTGCCTACTGTATTCCAGGTACATCCGGAATTCTTATTCGCACAATCTGCACCAGCAGATGCACAACTGGCCGTATCTAGTTGTTCCCAGGTAATGCTTTGTGCATCGGGTATATTGATAGTAATAGGTTCGGTATCATTTAATCCGCACAAAAAGACTTTTGGTAATTCTTCACCGTCATTTGGGCATACTACAATTTCGCCTTCTACAGTATTTGTAGGGTCATTGATAAGTGCAGTTATCGGATTCGATTGTGTAGCTCCAAAATACTCAACAGTAATGATTTCCTGGAATCCTTTACATGGATCCGCAACAATTTTATCTACAATATAAATACCTACTTCAGTAACCAGTTGCGTGCTAGGATCGTTGTCCGGATCTCCATCGTCAATGAGGGTATCTCCCGCATCAATTAGGCCGTCCTCATTTTCATCCTTATACCAAACATAAGAATCAAAATTATCGCCGGCATCTAATAATACATCGTCCCCACATATCTGGACAGTTCTGCTATAATCACAACTCTCAAGATCATCCAATAAAAAGTTAGTAGCACCGGGCGTAACAAAACCGCAATTATCAAAATCGGAAACACTAGGGTCATCCGTGATCTGGTTGTTGTTGATAATCCCTTCATAGGTTGAATATGCCTGATTCGCAATAAGATCTGTACAGGCGTCCACAAAATCAAAACAGTTTTCAGCAACTTGTACTCTAAGTCTTATGGAATATTGAGGGTCTCCTTCTTCTATTAAATTATCGGGAATTGAAAATGATATTTCATTGGCAACGGGATCGTAAACATAAGTAACTCCCGGAGGCAAGACTAAATTAGACTCATCAACAGTAACGTTTATCGGCAATACATCGCGCAAGACATAATTAGTTCCATCATCATTTCCAATATTTTGGAAAGACAGCACATAATCTAATAATTGTCCAAGATTTACCCCCATTCCGGTAATATCATTCCCGGCAATATCTTCGACCTTTTTTTCAACGACTATGTTGGGTTCAATGATCTCAATATTAAAGGAGTTAAAAAACGGGTAATATTGATCTCCATTAGAAGTGAAGCGGATTGTAGCTGCCGTTTCTGAATTTGGGATCACAGAATTGGCGGGATTACTTAACAAGAACATATCCGTATCGTAACCCAATGTATTAACGCTATTGGGGTTACGATTGGTGGTGACCACACCGTTTAAGGTAATATTACTATTGAAAAAGTTATTAGCCGGATTTACGGGATCGCTAATGGTAGTAAACCCAGGGTTACTTGCCGCACGGATCCTCATTTGATCACCGGTAATCCTATTATCACCTTCTAAAGCTGCTGCACCGATATTCGCAGTTACAGGACCTACAGGAATCGTGTTGAAACCGGTATAATCAATATCAACAGTAGGATTGGCACTTCTTACACGGGCAAAACCATCAAAAGTGGTAATTAATTTACCGGTAAGTGTAGGGTTTTCATAAACAATTACTAATGTCCAGCCTGCTGCGGCTCCTCCACCAGGGGATAAAGATCCCACAACAGAGCGCACATTGGCTATGGTATAATCCCCGGAAGGGTCTGCAAGAGGCGTGATTAAAGCTGTTACATCTGCATAGCAGGCATAAGGACTGTTCTGTGTTACCGAAGGATCTCCGCTGGTAAAACCATCGAATAATACCTCATCAGCCACTACGTCTATATAGGCACCACCGGGCACCATCAGTTTCACCTGGTTAAAATCATTTTGACGATTAGTCCCTAAAGCTTGGCCAGCTTGCTCGCTTGGATAGGTTGCAGACCAGTAAAGTCCGGCGTACCGAATAAGATTACAATTTGCTTGCGGAAAATTAAAGGTTGCGGAGCTAGAACTAAAGGTAGTGGGGTCACCATCTACATCTATATATTGCTGGTTAAGCCAGTCATTATAGGTAGATGAGTTTCCTGTGGCATTGTAGGGATCTTCAGGCTGAGTATTTCCCGTACCACCATCACGGTTAACAATATTATTGGCAACAAAAGTAAGATCACCCTTAATGTTATTCTGATAACGAATCTCAAAGGTGTTAAACTCTTGTGAAAAGCCCACATATGAAAAAAGGACTAAACAGGCCGCAAGTATTTTTTGGGTAAAGTTAGGTCTCATTTATGCTATTAGATTTGGGGTGACACGCATGATCCACATCTTGTCATTATATGCGTCATTTATTTTTGAGTAGTAAGAAACTAAGGCGTTGTTCCAGGTGTTGTGCTTCTTTAAATATACGTATCGGTATTTATTTTGTGGATTTATAAAGTAGCTGGCGCTTAAGCCCTGTGAATTCAATAGTTTTACAAACCGCGATGCATTCTTAGGATTGGCAAAAACATTGGCAATGATATAGTAATCTGTTATTCCCTGAGAAAGTCCATAGGTTGGTTCTTCAGTGGCGTTATTGGCAATATTATCTTGTACCACTACATTCTTCTGTAGAACATCTGTTCCAAATTTGGAAGATTTCTCTTTGATCTTATTGGTGTTTTCAACATAGGCATCATTTCTATAGCGATTCTCTACATTCATGATCCATAGATCACCGGTATAATTTCCACCCATTTTGGTGCGATATGCATCTTCTGCTTCTTTCCAGCTGTTGTATCTTTTCAGATATACATATTTAAGTCCGTTACCGGGATTGTCTATATAATTTGCAGGGAAGCCTTCATCATTCATGGCATCTACGAACTTATTTAGATAATGCTCATCCTTGTAGACATTGGCCACTACATAGTATCCATCCTCAACTCCTTGCAGGTCCTTAAATTTTCTACTTTTAACACCCGATGCAGCCTGAGGTTGTCTGGCTTGCTCTTGTTTTGTGGCAACCTGTGCAACAGCATCTCTGGTCTGTTCTTTTTGAAGAACCGGCTCGGGCTTACTATCCTTAACAGTTTTATTGTTGAATTCCTTTGGATCAACAGTTTGTTGCGCCAGGGTAGATTTGTCATTGTTAAGGAAGTACATCTCTTGAGCTCTTTCCTCAACATCTGGGCGCTTTCCATTGGTTTCATTGCGAACCATTCGCATTACGCGTTCAAACCTGTCTTCAAGGTCCTTTTGGCGATTGTTTTCCAATGAATCTTGTCTGTACATCAACTCAGCCAGAATGGCATCGTTTTCTGTAAGACGGCGCTTCAGCTCAGCTATTTCTTCATCCTTATCACTTAAATTCTCCTCTGTCAGCTCTTCTTTTTCTTCCTCATTTTGAGCCAGGACCTCCTCACTATCTTCTAACATTACCCTGTCTTCAGTAAGGTTAGGAGTAAAGGAGTAGGCAAAAGAGATCTCATGGGTTACCCCAAAATTATCGAAGGTATTAGATAGTCCTTTTTCCATGGTATATCCAATGGAAACACGTTTGTTTAGATTAAAACCAATACCAGCCGAAGCTCCGTAAAAGCTGTCGTACCCACCTTGTACCCATCCAAGTCTTGGAAGGTCAAGAATAAGATTTCCACCCAGTACAAAGTCGTCTTGCCCTACCTTTCTTGCTCGGGCAAGAGGCATAAGTCGGGCATTTTCCATGATCCCTGAGGCATTTTCAAACTGATGGGTATATTGTAAGTGACCAGAGTATGTTTTATCCTGAAAATCAGATACAGATTCATTGGTCTTTAGATTGTAATCGAATAGGTTTTCGGCAAAAAGACCAAAATCGAATTTACCATAAGAGAGGTTAAATCCCGGCTGGAAAGACAAAAGCGATACATCCTGGAAACCATTTAGTAAAGGATCATTCTCTATTGGGTTAGCCCTGTTCTGATCAAAACCACTGTTGTAATAAGACAGGTTGGCACCAAAGGTAAAATTACTCTTATCGCTAAGTTTTATTCCATAAGCGTAATTGGCAAGTATTCCATAATTACTTACAATACCTTCACGTTGTGTGTACAAACTAAGACCCAAACCAGTGCGATCATTCATTCTACCGCTATAACTTAGAAAATAGGTTTGGTTGTTATCATCGAAGGTTACCGATTGATTCCTGTGTAAAAGGTTGACGTACGACTTATCTTCCCGCACCGTTGAAAATGTAGGATTGATCAGAAACCGGTTGAACTTCAACAGGTTCTGCGATGGTACGTCATAGGTGATAAAGGGATTTTCATCCTGAGCATTTACGCTCATGAACCCCGTAACACACAATAACAATAAAAGTAATACTCTTGGTTTCATTGGTTTGGTTAACGTATAACGGTTATGGTACCTTGTTTTAGGACCTCCGATGCATTTCTAATTTTATAAAAGAACACCATGTTCTGTTTCGTAAACGAGGCAGAAGATGAAGGCCAGTTATTCTGATAATTATATTCGTTAATGATCTCTACACCTTTGTCATTGTATATGATCACATTTACATCTGTTTTATAGGAATAGGAATTTGGAATGATCCATTGATCATTTACTCCATCACCATTCACCGTGATCACATTAGGCACTTTAAAAGTGTCTAGGTAGGTCACACTTATATTTCTAATGACCTGGCAATTCCCAATAGTAGCGATCAGAACAAAATCTCCCTCTTCCGTAAAGGTCATGGAAGAACCTGTGCTTATCTCAACATTGTTGCTATCTAACCAGCTATAACTAGTTCCACCAGAAGCAGATACAGTTCTTGAGCCCCCCTCCGGAAATACAACATCAGCAGAAGGATCTAGCGCAATAAGGTTTTCATCTAAAGGATTTATGTCGATCTCATTAGAACGCAATGGACATCCGTTTCTCATTAATACCAATTGGTACAAACCTTCTTCAGTTACGGTAAGATCGGCGGTTGTTACTCCCAGATCTGTTCCGTTTCTGTACCAGGTAAATGTCTCTCCACTAAGATCAGTGGTAGTACTAATTGTGATTGGTTCTGAAGGCCCGCAACTTACAAGACCGGTACTGCTTATAGTTAGGGTCTCATTGACCAAGAGCTCAACAGATAAATTGTTGGACGTACTTGAATAGGTGCTAATTGTACCATCTAATGTATAATCCCCATTTTCAGTTGGATCAGTTAAACTGATTGAGCTGCTATTGGCTCCGGCTACGTTGGCACCATTTAGTTTCCATTGGTAAACAAAGTCATTAATTATAGTAGCGGTAACATCTGTCTTGTTTCCTCCGGCATCAACCGCATTTATGGTTGTTACCTCCAGAGCAATACTTGTATTTTCACAAGCAACGTAGGAAGTGGCGTAGTCTATCAATAACTCAAATGAAGCCGGCGTAACTACTACCGTACTCTCTGAATCTAATGAAGTAGAAGTACAAGCGCCACCACTAAGGGTTACCCTTGCAAAATAAGTACCTGTTTCAGTGTCGTTTACCACCAGACTGGCTGAGGTAGCTCCGGCAACCGGACTACCATCTTTATACCATTGATAGGTAGGCGATGATGCATCCGTACTAACACTTAAGGTAGAGTTCTGACCCGGCAGCAATACTATGTTTGCTGCATTGTCTCTGGTTACTGTAAAGTTTCCTGCATTGGTGATGGTCACCGCGGCAGAACGCTCTATACAGGCACCCGGCCCGAAGATCTCTACTTCATAGTCCCCTTCAAATCCTGGACTTGAAGCATCTACAGTATATATGTAATTGTCAGAGGACGGGATAACTGCTCCGTTCTGATACCATGTATAAGTTAAACTTGGATTGTTGATGTTGGCTTCCAGCGGCATGGTCTCTCCACTACACAGATCTGTTTTGGCAGGTGGATTAATAGCGACACCCAGACTTGTGCCTGAGGTTACATCAATAATATTAGAAAGTGTATTTCCGGAACCGGAACAAGCGCCATAATCTATCTCTACATTGTACATGCCTGAAGCAGACACTGTGATGGATTCTGATTTCTCAGCAAGCGGCGTTCCTGACCTATACCAATTATACTGAAAAGTATCTGCATTGGCTAATCCGTAAACTTCAAGCGTAATGGAATTACCATCACATACTTCAGCAGTTCCATCACCAAAATCGGCTTGTCCCTGCGGCCTTATAGTAAGTCCACTGTTTACCCCAATGTAGTACATAGGGTATGGAACGGAAGCAGGCCCGGTTACTGCCGGACTAGTACTTCGAACACGAAGTCTGTAGTTTTCGCCTCTTGTATCTGTAGGAACACTGAATTGCATGTAAAAATCAAATACAAGATTATTATCTCCATCTCTTGCAAGTTCAACAGGGCTGCTAAAATCTCCCGTAGAATCAGACAATTCAAGAATAAACTCGTTATCGGAATTCACTAAAGGCGGATTCCAGGTAAATTGCACCCAGTAATCGTTAAAGGAAGCAGAGGCACAAGCCCTGTTCCAGGGAGTAGCGCCAGGAGGGGGCGTTTGATTTGGAGCTGCCTCCGGTGCATTTAGCACTTGGGCATGCACACTACCTAGACCCAGTAGGAGGATCGGTAGCATCAAAATACGTGCGATGTAAAATAATTTTGTTTTCATAAGCGAGTGTAGTTTTGGGGGACTACAGTGGCGGCATCTCAATCTAAATCCACCATTTTTTCTCATCCCATTAGTATTCAGTAACAAATATGTCATATATATGCCGCCAAAGGAATTTAATGTTGTAGGCGCAATTAAATATGTTGTGAAATGGTACTATTTGTATGGATAGGCTTTTTTATGGGCCTTATACTCCCATTTTTCATACCTTTGCGGCTTCAAAAAGCGGGTAATGAGCGAAGAAAAAAAAGCGCTGAATTTTATAGAACATATTGTTGAGGAAGATCTTTCTAAAGGATTTCCAAAAGAACAATTGCGTTTCCGTTTTCCACCAGAACCAAATGGACATTTACACATTGGGCATGCTAGCTCTATTTGTCTCAATTTTGGATTGGGATTGCGATACAATTCCCCTGTAAATCTGAGGTTTGATGATACTAATCCGGCCAAAGAGGAAAAGGAGTTTGTAGATGCCATTAAAAGAGATGTTGAATGGCTTGGGTATGTATGGGAAAATGAGTGCTATGCTTCAGACTATTTTCAACAACTATACGATTGGGCCGTTCAGTTGATCAAGAATGGAAAAGCCTATGTAGACAGCCAGTCTTCAGAAGACATGGCATCACAAAAGGGAACGCCCACAGAACCTGGAGTAAACAGCCCATTTAGGGATCGTAGCATTGAGGAAAATCTACAGCTATTCGAAGGGATGAAGGAAGGCAAATTCCCTGAAGGAAGCCATGTATTAAGAGCTAAGATAGATATGAAGGCCTCTAATATGCTTATGAGAGACCCCATTATGTATCGCATTCTGCACAGACCGCATCATCGCACAGATACCGATTGGTGTATTTACCCAATGTACGACTGGACGCATGGAGAAAGCGATTATATTGAACAGATATCACATTCGTTGTGCACCCTTGAATTTGCGCCTCATCGTGAATTGTACGATTGGTTTTTAGATCAGGTTGTAGCTCAGAAAAAAATAAGACCAAAACAGCGCGAATTTGCCAGAAGAAATTTGAGTCACACCGTAGTAAGCAAACGGAAGCTGCTTCAATTGGTGGAACAAAATGTTGTGAAGGGGTGGGACGATCCAAGAATGCCCACTATATCCGGACTTAGAAGAAGGGGGTATACCGCAGAATCTATTAGAAATTTTGCAGATACGATCGGGATAGCCAAAAGGGAAAATTTAGTAGATGTCTCTTTACTTGAATTTCATGTAAGGGAACATCTGAATAAAATAGCTCCCAGGGTTATGGCTGTTTTAAACCCTGTGAAAGTCGTAATAACGAACTATTCCAAAGAAAATACCGAATGGTTGAAAACAGAAAATAATCCGGGGGATGAATCAGCAGGAGAGAGAGAAGTCCCATTTTCAAGGGAATTGTATATAGAACAAGATGATTTTAAAGAAGAAGCCAACCGTAAATTCTTCCGTTTAAAACTTGGGGGGGAAGTCCGACTTAAAAGTGGATATATCATAAAAGCAGAAAGTTGTACGAAAGATAAGGATGGCAAAGTAACAGAGATACAATGCACCTATGATCCTAAGAGCAAGAGCGGAAGTGGTACAGAAGAAAGTTTGCGAAAAGTAAAAGGCACTCTGCACTGGGTTTCTGTTCCACATGCAATTCCGGCGGAGGTCAGACTTTACGACCGACTATTTACAGACGAAGCTCCGGATTCTTACAAGGATAAAGAATTTATGGAATTTGTGAATCCAAAGTCATTGGAGGTCATTACCGCATTTGTGGAACCAAGTTTGAAAGACGCTCAGGTTGAAGACCATTTCCAATTCCAGCGATTGGGATATTTCAATATAGATACAGATTCCAAACCTGGAAAATTGGTTTTCAACAGAACCGTGCCTTTAAGAGATGCCTGGGCCAAAATTCAGGAAAGATCATAAAATAGATATTATCTATTAATATAATTATAACAATAAGTATATTAAATTAAAAATGGATCAAATAGCGGTTCTCTGAGCCATTTTTAAAAAAGGACAAGGGAAAAGTCTGGTCTGCCAAACAAAATCTCCCTTAGGAGTATTTAAAATCACTTTTCTTATTTCTTTGAATCACAAAACCAAAAAACCTGAAGTTTGTTAAAACTTCAGGTTTTTAATTTTACGGGAATTTATTTACTGCTTGCCTTTAGACTTTGGATTGGGCTTTGGATTTTCTTTTTTCATGGCCTCTCCTATCATATTACTTGCCGTAAAAGATGCAACCATGTTATTCAGCATATCACTTCCTGCCTGAGGTGAGTTAGGCAGAAGGATAAGATTGGTATTGGTTTCTTCTCCAATGGCTTGAAGCGTATCGTAATGTTGAGTCACCACGATTAAGGCAGAAGCTTCCTGAGAATTGATACCAACTTTATTAAGTACTTCTACTGATTCTTCCAAACCACGGGCAATTTCTCGCCTTTGATCTGCGATCCCCATCCCTTGCAGGCGTTTGCTTTCAGCTTCTGCTTTTGCTTTTTCTACGATCAGGATACGAGCGGCATCTCCTTCGAATTGCGCAGCAATCTTTTCCCTTTCCGAGGCATTAATACGGTTCATGGCTGCTTTCACTTGAGAATCCGGATCAATATCAGTGACCAGGGTTTTAATGATATCATATCCATAATCGAGCATTGCATCTTGTAATTCACCTTTCACCGCAATTGCAATATCATCTTTTTTTACAAAGACATCATCCAATTTCATTTTAGGAACCTCTGCCCTAACCACATCAAATACATAAGACGTTATCTGTTCATGCGGGAAATCCAATATGTAAAATGCTTCATAGACCTTAGTTCGTATAATAACATATTGAACAGAAACCTTCAGTTTCACAAACACATCGTCCAGGGTCTTTGTTTCTACGATCACATCTAATTGCTGAATCTTTAGACTCACACGACCAGCGATCTTATCTACCAATGGGATCTTCATCTGTAATCCGGAATTCCGAATGCTAAGGAACTTACCAAACCGCTCAATGATGACGGCCGTTTGTTGTTTCACCACAAAAAATGAGAGTAAAAGAAGGATGAAAGCAAAAAAGAAGATCGGTATTAAAATAAAATTTCCCATTATTATTTTTGATTTAGTTAATGATTAAAAATTAAGTGTACCTAATTGGTCGGCATTTTTATAGTTTTGTTACAATCCAACATTGCATTAATGCGGAAATGGGATTGCCAATTTATGGAAGTCGCTCTATAGCGAACTGAATTCTCTTTATGCTTTCTTTCTTACCAATAAGAGAAAGAATATCGAATAGATGAGGTCCTTTAAGATCTCCTACAATCACCAGTCGCAAAGGGGCCATTACCATTCCAAAGGATAGTTCTTCTGCCACGATCCAATCTTTAACTACCGACTCCAAATGGGCAGATTCAAATGAGGGTGTGGCTTCTAATACCTTTTGGAGATCACCAAGAATAGTAGGTGTGTTTTCCTTCCATTGTTTCTTAACTGGCTTTTCTTCATAATGCCCGGGAGTCTCAAAGAAATATGAGCTTAGATCCCAAAAGTCATTTACAAAATCAGCTCGTTCCTTTATCATAGACACCACCTGGGTTATATATTTCAAGTCCATATGACTTGTCAAAGAGCCATTCTTTTCCTGAACAATGGGATAAAAAAGTGCCGCTAACTCTGTATCAGATTTTTGCTGCAGATATTGATGGTTGTACCATTTGGTTTTATCCGGATCAAATCTTGCTCCGGAATTATGAACTCGTTCAAGGGTAAAGTCATTGACCAGTTCTTCCAGCGTATAGAGTTCTTTATCATCCCCAGAATTCCATCCTAACATAGCCAGGAAATTAACTACTGCCTCCGGGAAATACCCGGCTTCTTTATATCCAACAGAGGATCCCCAGGAAAGCGGAAAGACAGGAAAGCCCATTTTTTCGCCATCGCGTTTGCTTAATTTCCCTTTTCCCGTTGGCTTCATGATAAGAGGTAAATGTGCAAACACAGGAGGTTTCCATCCTAACGCCTCATAAAGCTGACAATGAAGTGCCAGTGATGGCAACCACTCTTCCCCTCTGATCACATGAGTGATCTCCATTAAATGATCATCTACAATATTTGCCAGATGATAGGTGGGCATTCCATCACTTTTAAACAATACCTTATCATCTAATAAAGAAGCATCGATGCTTATTTCACCACGAATCTGGTCGTGTAGTTGAACGCTCTCTTCATGTGGTGTTTTAAACCGGATTACATGATCTTTTCCTGCTGCAATTCTGGCCTTTGTTTCATCTGTTGTAAGTGTTAATGAATTGGAAAGTTTTTCTCTGTTATGCCAATTGTAAATAAACGTCTTACCTTTTTCCTCATGATCCTTCCGGTGAAATTCCAACTCTTCGGCCGTATCAAAAGCGTAATAGGCATTCCCTTTTTCTACCAGTTCTTCTGCGTATTTTTTGTATAGATCCTTGCGCTCACTTTGGCGATAGGGGCCATAAGCTCCATTCTTCCCCGGACCTTCATCAAAAGGAATTCCACACCAATTCAGGGCATCTATGATATACTGTTCCGCGCCTTCCACATACCGGTTCTGATCTGTATCCTCTATTCTTAGAACAAAAGTACCTCCATGTTTTTTAGCAAATAAGTAATTGAATAGGGCAGTGCGGACTCCGCCAATATGTAATGGACCTGTAGGACTGGGAGCAAACCGAACGCGGACATTGTTATTCATGGAAAAATTCTTAAGAAAGCAAAGATAGGCCGAAGCTATCGAATGCCAAAAGGTTACAGGATCAATTCCAACCCGTCTAAATCATTGTTGAAATGCAATAGTTCCTACACAGGTTTCATACTATTGGGAATACGTTTATTCATGATCTTAAACCAAAGAGGTGGTAAAAGAGAAAGAACCATAGAAGTAGGATAGCCAAAGGGCATTTGTGGGGAATCCTCATGGCAATCGAGTATCTGGTATTTCTTAGAAGAGATATAGTGATGGTCGCTGTGCCTGGTTAATTCATATAAGATTATTCGTCCCAAAATGTGATTGCTGTTCCAGGAGTGTACCTCCTTTACTCGTTCATAACGGCCCGAAGGAAGTCTCTGGCGCAAGAGGCCGTAATGTTCAATATAATTTACAGTTTCCAAAAGCAAAAAGCCTACTACCGCTGCCCCTAGAGCAAACCATAAGGTTGGCAGACCAAATAGAATGAAGATGAAAACCAAATAACTGAGCTGCAAGATCAAATACCAAAACATGTCATTCTTAATGGAAAAGAACGATCGATCCTCACTGTTTAATAGCATTAATTGGATCTTCCAGGCTTTTACGAATTGTCTGTAAACAGAAGTGATCCAAAAAGAATATACCGATTGATTATAGCGAGCAGTGGCTGGATCTTCCTTTGTAGCAGCATGCAGATGATGACCAAAATTATGCTCAATATAGAAATGCATATACAAGGAAGGGAGCAGCAGTGATTTTCCCAGGAAGCGATCTTTGGACTGTAGCCTATGTCCTAATTCATGTCCCACATTAATGCCATTGGTTCCCAGAACGATCCCAAGGGAAAGCATTAGTCCAACTATTTCATAGGGAGTATAGGTTATTTGTGAGAAGGACCAAAGGAAATAGAAAAGCAGCCCATATACTATGGGGAGATTGGCATAAAGCATATAATCGAACAGCTTGCTAATAACTCTTTTTTCTTTGATTTTCGGATCGAAATTTCTGTTGTCTAGCGGGAGTATGATCTCCAGAATGGGAATAAGAACAAAAGAATAGACCGGTGTAAAATAACACCATATTCCCCCAGCATTTATGCTTATCAAGGCAGATAAGGGAATTGATAGGGCCGCCAGGTATTTTAAATCCTTCATGATAAGCTTTTTAACAAATATTTGCGGCTCAATTATGCCATATCGGGTATCTTGGTATTAAATATAGGAGATTTTGGATAGTTATAACAGTATTCTACATAAACTGTCGGCATTCATCACCAAGTACTATACCACCCAAATGATCAAAGGTGCCTTTGTATTTGTTGCTTTGGCATTGTTGTTTTTCTTAAGCGCACTAGCTTTGGAATATTTTCTTTGGCTGGGCTCCACCGGAAGGTTGGTTTTATTGATTGCCTCTTTGATAGCAACCCTTTTCTTGTTGGTCTGGTATCTTATAATTCCTGTCACATATTTACTAAGAATACAAAAAGGACTCGATCTAAAGGTAGCTTCCAGGATCATTGGTAAGCACTTTCCGGAAGTGGGGGATCGTCTAATTAATCTTTTGGATCTGGCAGAAGATAAACAGAGGTCGGAATTATTACTGGCAAGTATAGAACAACGGTCTAAACAACTTACCCCTATCCCTTTTAATAAAGCTATAGACATACGAAAGAGTCTTACATATGGAAAGTATGTGTTAGTTCCACTTTTCATCATTGGGGTCATTGGTATAGCAGGTCAGTTGAATTCCTTTTTTGGTTCTTATGAGCGCGTGATCAACTATGATGTGGCCTATGAAAAACCAGCACCATTCAGATTTATATTATTAAATGGTGATTTAGACGTACTGGAATCAGAATCGTATACGCTCAATATAGCGACCGAGGGCGAAATACAACCAGATATTGCCTTTATAGTTATAGACGGGAAAGAACAACTATTACAGAAAACCGGTGGTCAGTTCTCTTATACATTCAGAGCTCCAATACAATCTCAGGACTTCTATTTAAGTGCTAATAAAATAAGGTCGAGACAGTACCGCTTAGAAGCGCTAACTACACCGTCTATACAGGAATTCAGGACTATATTGACGTATCCGAACTATACTCAAAAGAGGCCTGACACACTTCAGGGAACAGGAAATGCGGTAGTACCAGAGGGGACAATAATTACATGGCAGATAGCAAGCGAAAATACAAATAGGGTGCAATTGGAAACCAAAGATACTACTATGGTATTCGCTGTTAATGAGGGAGAGTATAAGTATGAACGAAAAGTGACCAATGAGTTAGTATATGAAGTAACTACTTCTAATGATAATGTTGAGCATTACGAACGACTTAAATATCGCATTAGAGTAAACAAGGATGCAAGTCCTACCATCAAAGTAAATGAAATTCGCGACTCCGTTAGTCAAACACTAACTTATGAAGGAATTACTTCGGATGACTACAAAGTATCAAAGATAGATCTGGTCTATTATGTTGATAATGAGAAGAATAAGAGCAATATTTTAGAATTGGCACGCCCCGGAGACCGTAATTATAGTTTTTATTATGAGTTTCCTTCCGGGATGGAACTGGAAAGAGGCAAGAAATATTCCTACTATTTTCGGGTAGCGGATAATGATGCAATACATGGTAGGAAAACTGCTAAAAGTCAGGTTTTCTCTATGGATGTTCTTAATGAAAGACAGGAAAAAGAACAGCAATTGAATGATCAGAAGAAACTACTCCAGGAATGGGATGGTGCTTTGAATAAATTCCAGGAACAAGAAAAAGCCTTAAGACAGCTAGAGCGAGATCAGAAGGAAAAGAACGTGCTAAGTTTTAATGATCAAAGGGCCATTAAGGACTTCCTAAAACAGCAGCAGCAGCAGGAAGCGCTCATGGAAAAATTCAGCAAGCAACTGAAAAAGTCCATGTCCAATGAAGATCAAACAGATCCATTGCTAAAAGAACGTCTAGAACGTCAGGAACTGGAGGCACGAAAGAACGAGCGACTTCTGGAAGAACTAAAGAAGATCGCTGATAAGTTAGATAAGGAAGAGATGTCTCAACGCCTGGAGGAAATAGGCAAGAAACAGCAAAACAGCAAGCGAAATCTCGAGCAATTACTAGAGCTAACAAAGCGATATTACGTAACCGAAAAAGCGAACCAGCTAGCAAAGGATCTAAATGAATTAAGTGAGAGGCAAGATATTTTATCAGAATTAGATCAGGAACAGGATTTTAATGTAGAACAACAAAAGAAGATAAATAATCAGTTCGATACCATTTCAAAAGGTCTGGAAGATTTAAGAAAGGCCAATGCCGACCTAAAGAAGCCTATACAAATGGACACTTCCGAGGAAAAGGAGGAAGAAGTTAAAGAAGACCTAAACGAGGCAAAGGAGGAATTAAACAAACAACAAGGCCTGGAAGAAGCGTCAGAAAAGCAGGAAAAGCAAAAAGCCGGTGACAATGCCAAGAAAAAACAGCGTTCTGCCGCAAATAAGATGAAACAAATGTCGGAGGCTTTACAGCAATCAGCGATGTCCGGGGGTGGGGATTCCATGGCAGAAGACGCTGAAATGCTAAGACAAATTCTGGATAATTTACTGATCTTTTCATTTAAACAAGAGGCCCTGTATGATCGTTTGCAGGAACAGGGAATGGCGAGGGGTTATTACACCGGCGTTGTAAAAGAAGAGCAACAGTTAAAAGGCTTGTTTGAGCATGTAGATGATAGTCTTTTTGCCTTGTCCTTGCGACAAGTTGAACTTACGGAGTTCGTTAATGAGCAGATAACAGAAGTGTATTATAATATTGATCGATCACTTGTTAGCCTTTCTGAAGGACAAACCTATCAAGGAGTGTCATATCAACAATATGTGCTTACAGCGGCAAATAATTTGGCGGACTTTCTGGCAAATGTTTTAGGTAATATGCAACAGACGTTGAGTAAGGGGAAGGGAAGTGGACAAAAGAATGATGGCTTTCAATTACCCGATATTATTAAAGGACAAAATGATGTTCAACAACGCATGGAGGGAATGAAGCAAAAGGGAGATAAAGGGCAAGATGGTAAAGAAGGTGAGCAAGGTGAGCAAGGAGAAGGAGGAAAGGAAGGTAGTAATCCAAAAGAAGGAGAAAACGAAGGGAAAGATGGAGAGGGCGGAAGCGGATCTAAAGGGAAAAATCAAGAGAGTGGTTTGGATATGAATGAAGAGCAACTAAAGGAACTCTACGAGATTTATAAGGAGCAGCAACTAATTCGAAATAAGTTAGAAGAGCAATTGGCTACATTCATTAAGGAAGCAGATAAACAGCTTGCACAAAGACTGGCCCGGCAAATGGAGGAATTTGAACAGGGTCTATTGGAAAATGGCATTACACAACGGACAATAGATAGGGCTAATAGAATTCAACAACAACTGCTTAAGCTTGAGAATGCCGCCATGGAACAAGGGGAAAAGGATGAAAGGGAAAGCAAGGAAGCTTTAAAGAATTATGGTAAGCCACTGGTAAACAGCAGGAAAGATAAAATAACAGAAGAAGGTCAATTAGAATTATTACAGAGACAAGTATTACCTTTGCAGGAATTTTATAAGGATAAGGCAAAGAAGTATTTTAAGAAAGATGATTGATTTTGTTTACGAAGCTGATTTTAAGATAGTTGATCCTAAGAAATATACCGATTGGTTGAAAGAAATTATTATTTCGGAAGCTAAGATTCCAGGTAATTTGTGCTTTATTCTAAGCACAGATGAGAAGGTGCTGGAGATTAATGAGAAATATCTTGGACATACGGACCTTACTGATGTTATTACATTCGATTATACGAAGGGTAATGAAGTACATGGGGACATTTTTATTTCGTTTGATCGAATTAAAGATAATGCTGAGAAATATAAGGTTCAAATCGATGAAGAGTTACGTCGTGTTATGGCGCATGGAGTTTTGCATTTGATGGGCTATACGGATAAGACTTCAGAAGAAAAGAAAGAGATTAGACGGAAGGAAGATGAAAAATTAAGAATGTTCCACGTGGAACAATAGAATGGAACAATGTTTGAAAAGGAGTATGATGTTATTGTAGTAGGAGGTGGACACGCGGGTGCAGAAGCTGCGGCGTCGGCTGCCAATATGGGCTCTAAAACCCTTTTGGTGACCATGAATTTGCAGACCATAGGGCAAATGTCGTGTAACCCGGCTATGGGTGGTATTGCCAAGGGACAAATAGTTAGAGAAATTGATGCACTTGGGGGATATAGCGGAATAGTTTCGGACAAATCAGCTATACAGTTTAAAATGCTGAATAAAAGTAAAGGTCCGGCAATGTGGAGTCCGAGAACCCAGAATGATCGAATGCGTTTTGCTGAGGAATGGCGGTTGGCTTTAGAGCGTACACCTAATGTTGACTTTTACCAGGAAATGGTAATGGGTTTACTTGTAAAAGAAGATAAGATTATTGGAGTAAGAACATCCTTAGGAATAGATGTTAAAGGGAAGTCCGTTATACTGACCAATGGTACGTTCCTTAATGGGCTTATTCATATTGGCGAAAAGCAATTTGGTGGCGGAAGAGCCGGAGAGAAGGGGTCAACAGGAATAACGGAGCAGCTAACTACTTTCGGATTCGATTCTGGAAGGATGAAAACCGGAACTCCGCCGAGGGTAGACGGCAGATCTCTTGATTATTCCAAAATGATCCTTCAGCCCGGGGATGCTATTCCGGAGAAATTCTCATATTTAGACACTCCTCTTTTGACAGTACAAAGAGATTGTCATATGACACATACTTCAAAAGAGGTTCATGAATTACTAAAGGAAGGTTTTGACAGATCTCCCATGTTTAATGGAAGAATCAAAAGTATAGGACCCCGTTATTGCCCTTCCATAGAAGATAAGATCAATAGGTTTGCAGATAAGGAAAGTCATCAGATCTTTGTAGAACCAGAAGGTTGGGATACCGTTGAGGTTTATGTAAATGGTTTTTCTACGTCCTTGCCCGAAGATGTGCAGTTTAAAGCACTAAGATCAGTAAAAGGCTTTGAAAAAGTAAAGTTTTTTAGGCCAGGTTACGCCATTGAGTATGATTATTTCCCACCAACACAATTAAAACACACATTAGAAACAAAGCTAATTCAGAATTTGTATTTCGCAGGTCAGATAAATGGTACTACTGGGTATGAAGAGGCAGCTTCTCAGGGTCTGATGGCAGGGATCAATGCCCATTTAAAAATAAATGACCTTCCTCCTTTTACGCTGCAAAGAGATGAAGCTTATATAGGGGTTTTAATAGATGATCTAATCACAAAAGGCACGGAAGAACCCTATCGTATGTTCACTTCTCGGGCTGAATACCGTACTTTATTACGTCAGGATAATGCAGATCTGCGATTAACACCAAAAGGCTATGCATTAGGATTGGCATCAGAAGAACGGCTTAGAAAAATGCAGGAAAAGGAACGGAAGTCGGATGCATTTATTGATTTTTTCAGGAATACGAGTTTCTCTCCGGAGGCTATTAATCCTATTCTAGAAGAAGTTTCATCTGCTCCTGTAAAACAAGCGGATAAGATGTACAAGGTATTTTCGAGACCTAATGTTACTATGGGTCATATGCTGCAACTTAAAGAAGTAGCCAGTTATGTTGAAACCCATGCCTTGGATAGGGAGGTAATGGAACAAGCCGAGATACAAGTAAAGTATTCTGGATATATAGCGAAGGAAAAGAACAATGCAGATAAACTACAGCGCTTAGAGAATATAAAAATACCGGAAGGTTTTGATTATACTAAACTGAAATCACTTTCCTATGAGGCGCGCGAAAAGCTACAAGCCATAAGACCCGTAACCATCTCACAGGCATCAAGAATTAGCGGGGTTTCTCCAAGCGATATAAGTGTCTTATTGGTTTTTATGGGGCGCTAAACACTAATTGTTCCACGTGGAACAATTTAATCTGTATGATCGCACTCGCTATAATTGAATGTATACTATGGAATTCTTTTTAACAACCAAGGATCATGCGGTCTCTAAAGAAACTTTCGAGTTGCAATATGATGCTGCTTTGGAAATGCTTCACACGGTTCCCAGACCCAAAGATACAGACAGGTATTATCAGGATGAGGACTATGTCTCCCATACCGATGGGAATCGCACAGTATTAGAAAAAATATACCAACTGGTAAAAAAATATAACCTCAAGAAGAAGGAATCCTGGATCAAAAAGTACGCAAAGAAAAATGCTGAGGTGTTAGACGTCGGTGCCGGCACAGGATCACTTGTTGAGTTCTTAAGGGAACGTGGTTGGTCGGCGGATGGGGTAGAGCCAAATCCAAAAGCACGTGCACTGGCCAAGGGTAAAGGAATAGAATTAAAGACCACATTAAAAGACCTTGGCAACAAAAAATATGATCTTATAACCTTATGGCATGTGTTAGAACATATACCGGATCTAGAAAGAGATATTCTTGAAATAACAAAAAAACTAAATGCTGATGGAATCTTGTTTGTAGCTGTACCCAATTATCGTTCCTATGATGCAAAGCATTATGGATCTTATTGGGCAGCATATGATGTGCCAAGACACCTATGGCATTTCTCCCAGAATTCAATTCAAAAGATCTTTTCGAAAAACGGATTTTCATTGGCCGCTACCAGACCCATGATCTTTGATGCTTTTTACATAGCACAACTTTCAGAAAAATACAGGCATGGAAAACATCGATTCTTCTCAGCTTTATGGCATGGACTACGCTCAAATTACTATGGTAAGAAAACCGGGGAGTATTCTTCCCTACTATACGTCTTAGAAAAGCAGTAATAGCAATTTAGGGGCGTTCTAGCGAACCATCTCGCATTCTTGGTCATATGCTATAAGAGCGCACAAATGAAGCGTACAGGGCTTTTAAATGTCCATCAATATAATAGATTAAAACAATCACAATACAATAAATACATAGATATAAACTATACAAGTGTTAGAGGGGTATTTTTTAGACAATAGTCTCTTTTAGATTTATTTAATATTTTATTGATTACGATCATTCCTTTCTTACTTTTGCCGACTCAAAACAATTATCAGATGAAAAAGTTTTTTATAGCAACTGCGATCTTAACCGCCATGGCTTGTCAACAAGACAAGATTGCTTATGTAGACAATATCCGACTTATGGATGGGTATAAAGAAAAAATAGCCGTTGAAGCAAAATTCACTGCTCAGAAAGAAACATTCAACAAAAAACGTGATAGTATTTCACAGGTTTTTCAAATGGAAGCTCAGGCGATGGAGGCTCAGGTAAAGGGAATGTCTCAGCAGAAAGCGCAGGAAACATACGCCATGTTACAACAACAAGGACAACGTATTGGACAAGAACTTCAGCAGGAGGAACAGTTATTGCAAATGCAGGGTCAGACAGAAATGGACAGTATAATCCAGAAAGTGAAGAAAGAGATCAAAGCTTTTGGAAAAGCAAAAGGATATACTTACATCCTGGGAGGCGGAGAAGGTGGAAGCGTTCTTTATGGAGCAGATTCCAAGGATGTCACCGATGAGATCCTGGCAGTTTTAAATAAAGAAACTCAGGAGTAGCAATCACAAAACTTTTGTCATAAGAGTCTTTCCCTGCTAGTATTGTAGGAGAAATACCAGGAATATAGCTGGAATAAAATAAATAACGATCGTTTTAGCTCCTTCATAATCCTTGGCAATTCGCTGACCAGAAAGCAGCAATAATAGAGAAATACAGGCCAAAATACTGCCAAAAAAGGCAAAGACACTCTCCCCGTACATCAGGAATTGAACAAATCCGATGGCACTAAACAATCCGGTTAAAACTTCCATTATCAGCACAATAAAAAGCATTATGGGGACAGTGTTCTTAAATGGAGTTTGGGAAAAATGACCCTTTAGCCAATCAAGATTCCCCTTCCAATTTATCATTTTGTCTATGCCACTTTGTAGAAAAGTGATGACAAGAAAAAGCAGTAATAATAAAACCGTTATATTCTGAATAATGACTTCCATAGTATTCCTGTTTAGTTGGATAGCATTATAATTATGCTGCCGATCTGTGCAATAACCTTGTGAGTTTAATGGAAAGATCGGTCAAAATTATTTTTGAATTACCATTTCGTTCTACGTGATAAATAGCTTGTTCCAATTCTTCCATGATCCCCAGGATATTATTCTCATGAACAAATCCCGCAAATTTATCGAACTGAAACCCATCTACATGTACCTTCATATAGGCTAGTTCTTCAACATTATAATTTATGAGCATGGCTTGTCTAAAAACGGCCATACAGTATTTTAAATAGTTCTTTTGAGTTTCTCGCCCGGTTTTAGCCACTTCCTCGCTCCATAATATGAGCTCATGGATAGCCCCCTTTTTACCCTTGGCTTTAAAGGCACTTCGCACCCATTGAACAAACCATTTCTCAAAGATCAATTCTTCCGAATCCTTGTTCATAAGTTCGAGGGCTTTATTGAAATTGCCATTCGACTCATGAGCCAACCGCTGAGCCTCTTCTCGCTGCACTCCCATTTCCACTAACGACCCTGTTATAGCTTCTTCTGGCAAAGGAGGAAAATGGAGCATCTGACATCTGGATCTGATCGTTTGTAGGATCTGTTCTTCATCTTCTGCGATCAACAAAAAAATAGTTTTATCGGGTGGCTCTTCAAGTAGCTTCAACAATTTATTGGAGGCTGCTGTATTCACTTTTTCAGCCATCCAAATGATCATTATTTTATAACCCCCTTCATAGGATTTAAGCGATAACTTCTTCACGATCTCATGGGATTCATCTACTCCAATTTGACCTTGTTTCTTCTCTATACCGATGATCCGATACCAGTCAAATAAACTACCGTATGGGTCCTCTTTTAGAAATTGCCGCCACTCAGCCATATAATGATTGCTTACAGCATGACTTTTAACAGTATCCGAATTAGATACCGGAAAAGCAAAATGAAGATCGGGATGTGAAAGAGCATTGCATTTTAGATTGCACGCTTCATCGCCCGTAGTATTTTCACCCTGGGAATTGCTACAAAGGATGTATTGGGCATATGCAATAGCAGCCGGTAATGTTCCCGAACCTTCCGGTCCCACGAATAACTGAGCATGAGGCACACGGCCAGAATCTGCGCTGTGGGTCAGATGTTTTTTTATGTGGGGGAGCCCTATTATTTCCTTAAAAAGCATGAGGTCAAATATACAGATTTTGTAGGTCTGGGCGGTCAAATTAAATAAAGTAGTGGCTTTACCCTCTTTCTTTTATTCTTTACATTTACCATTCTCAAAATGAACAAAAGAATGAAAACCATAGAAGATTTTAATTTCAAACATAAAAAAGCCTTAGTTCGGGTCGATTTCAATGTACCACTGGACGCTGAATTTAAAGTAACGGACACGAATAGAATAGAGGCGGCAAAGCCTACTATCATAAAGATATTGGAAGATGGCGGCAGTGCAGTGCTTATGAGTCATTTAGGAAGGCCCAAAGGACAAGTAAATCCGGACATGTCTTTAAGGCACATTTGTGATGCCGTCACCCAGATCATTGGCGTAAAGGTGAAATTCTCTGAGGACTGTATTGGGGAAAAGGCAATGTATGCAGTTGATCAACTTCAGGATGGAGAAGTTTTACTCCTGGAGAATCTGCGTTTCCATGCGGAAGAAGAAAAGGGTGATACAGGTTTTGCAGAAGCTCTCTCTAAATTAGGAGATATTTATGTCAATGATGCATTTGGAACAGCTCACAGGGCGCATGCATCTACTACTATTATTGCACAATTTTTTCCGGAAAAGAAATGTTTTGGCTATTTACTGGCCAAGGAAATTGAGGCGATCGAAAAAGTTATGCGCACCGGAGAAAAACCGGTAACGGCCATACTGGGAGGTGCAAAGGTCTCATCTAAGATCACTATCATTGAAAATATCCTGGATAAGGTAGACCATCTAATTATTGGTGGGGGCATGACCTACACCTTTGTAAAAGCAATGGGAGGGGAAGTAGGCGATTCCATTTGTGAGGATGATAAAATGCAGCTGGCTCTTGAGATCATGGAGCAAGCCAAGAAAAAGGGCGTTTCCATTCATCTCCCTGTAGATGTAGTGGCAGCAGACAGTTTTAGTAAAGATGCCCGAACTCAAACCGTATCTGTAAAACATATTCCTAATGGATGGCAAGGCCTTGATGCCGGTCCGGAAACATTAAAAATGTTCAAAAAGGTGATCCTTGCCTCTAAAACTATCCTATGGAATGGCCCTGTTGGGGTATTTGAAATGGAAAAGTTTGCAAAAGGCACTATCGCAATAGGGAATTATATTGATGAAGCCACAAAGAACGGCGCATTTTCTCTTGTAGGCGGAGGCGATTCTGTGGCAGCCGTAAAGCAATTCGGATTTGAGGACAAAGTTAGCTATGTTTCTACAGGTGGCGGTGCTATGCTGGAGAGTTTGGAAGGAAAAACACTCCCGGGCATTGCAGCAATATTGGAGGCCTAAAATCGTTTTAAATGAAGAGATCATAGCCTGTAATCTTGGCTATTGAAAGGATTATTTTATTCTTTCAGAAAAAAATTGCATTTTCGTTGATCCCCACGGTTTAATAAAAGATTATGTATTCATTAAAAAAATGGCTGCTTCTTGGGCTCCTTATGGGATGCGCTGAACTGCTTTCAGCACAGCAAGCCGATTCTTTGGTTGTCAAAGAGGGGTTCATGGCACAGGATCAAATAGCACAGATCTTACAGAAAGATACGATCAATAGCCTTTCTGAAGGAAGTGCTACGTTTTTGGTCAAACCAGATAAGACCATTGCCCTTAAGGACCATGCTATGGCATCCAAATATGATAGTCTCTGGATGAAGGAATTGTATGAGAGTGCACAGTCCTTTCAAAGCATGTATGATGAGGTTATAAGTACAAATGGCGAGGTCATTGACAGTACTTCAATAGACACTGAGGTGTTGAAAGAACGATTGCTGGCCCTGGACCAAAAAACACCGTTTAATATTTCCTATAATCCCTCCTTGGAATCTGTGATCAAATCCTTTTTGATCAGAAAAAGAGGTCTTATGGAGCGCATGTTGGTGGTGAGTCAGTTTTATTTTCCTCTATTTGAACAGGAACTGGACAATTACAATATTCCATTAGAGCTCAAATATCTTGCAATTGTTGAGTCTGCACTGAATCCCAGGGCAAAATCGCGTGTTGGAGCAACCGGACTTTGGCAATTCATGTATAGCACGGGAAAGATGTATGATCTGGACGTAAGCAGCTATGTGGATGAACGAAGCGATCCAATAAAGTCGACCAAAGCCGCATGTCAATACCTTGCCAAACTATATGATATTTTTGGGGATTGGGATTTGGCTCTGGCCGCCTATAATTCGGGACCTGGAAATGTCAATAAGGCCATACGAAGATCGGGCGGATATACTAATTATTGGAATATCAGACGAAATTTACCAAGGGAAACTGCGGGTTATGTTCCTGCGTTTTTGGCCACCATGTATTTGTTTGAATATGCTGAAGAACATGGCTTAAAATCAACAAAAGTTCCACGCCCTTATTTTGAAACAGATACCGTTCATATAAAAAGATTGATCACTTTTGACCAGATTTCTAAACTGGTAGATGTAAGTGTTGAAGAACTGACGGTATTGAATCCATCATATAAATTGAATATTATTCCTAATATTCCAGGAAAGAACTATTCCTTGCGCTTGCCTAAAGGTGAAATAGGCAAGTTTGTAGCAAACGAGGAAGCCATCTATGCCTATGTTGAGAAGGAATTAAAAAATAAGGAATCCGCTTTACCACAAATGGTTAAAGCAGAAGAACGGATCCGGTACCGAGTGAGAAGTGGAGACTATCTTGGAAAAATAGCGGAGCGTTATGGCGTTAGGGTTAGTCAGATAAAGAATTGGAACGGGTTGAAGAGCAATAATCTTCGAATAGGGCAACGTCTTACGATCTTCCCAAGAAAACCCTATATAGCTAAAACCACTACTGTTAAACAAGCCACTTCATTGAATAACAGTAATTTAAAGATCCATACGGTAAAAGAAGGAGATTCTTTATGGACCATCTCAAAAAAATATCCTGGAATTACTATTGAAAATTTACGAGAATGGAACGGTATTAGCGGTAACAACTTGTTGCCAGGCACAAAATTAAAATTATGTGCTTGTTCCTCGTAAGACACCGAATCTAAAGTAAGATTTAGACCTTGGTTAAGAATAATGCTGACTCAAAGATCAATGAAACACGTATTTACACTACTGCTTGCCCTATTATTTTTTTCTTCTTGTAACGACGGACCTAAAAAATCGTATAAACCAGGCTCTATTGGAGCCATAAACTCTGTAGGTGTTGTCATCAGCAATGAACTATGGGAAGGTCCGGTTGGGGACAAGTTACGTGAATATTTTGCTGCACCCGTGGTAGGTCTAACCTGGGATGAACCTATATTTAGTTTGGAGCAAATGCCTCAAAAGGTATTTACAGGCACAACAAGACATCGCAGAGCCGTTCTCTTTGTTGATCTTGATACTGTGAACGTAGCGCATGTAAAAACCGATCTTTATGCCACACCTCAAGAGATCGGGGTTATAAAAGGCAGAACCCAGGAAGAGATCATAGAGAACATTGAAACGCATGCGGAGGAGATAATAAAGGCCATTACAGAAATGGAATTAAAGGAAACACAGAAGAGATTCCTTAGATCCTTAAATAAGGAAAAGATCCTGGAAGAAAAATTTGGAGTCACTTTAAGTCTGCCTTCCATCTACAAGTTAGGAAAGCAAGAGGATAATTTCGTTTGGATAGATCGGGAAATCCAAAAAGGGAGCATGAATCTTATTGCCTACGAAATACCCTGGAATAGCCTATCCAATGATTCTACTTTTGTAACGGATTTTATAAGATTGCGAGATTCTATTGGGGAAAAGTATATCCCGGGACCCGATTTTCCTGATAAGAAGACCTATATGACCACGGAAGATGCCTTTGCACCTTATTTCTTTGAAACAGAGATCGATGGAAGAAGAACAGTTGAGGCGCGAAGCATTTGGGATATAGAGAACTACCCCATGGCCGGACCATTCGTGACGTTTATAATGGATGACGAGAAGAATAACCGAAAATTAGTAGTGGAAGGATTTACCTTTGCTCCAGCTACAAATAAAAGAGATTATATGTTTGAATTGGAGGCCATCATTAGAACCATAAAATTCAAATAAGGACCTAAAGGAATAAAAAAAGCTCCATGCCGTAAAGTTTGGAGCTTTTTTATTCCCTTTAATCAAAAGCAAAGCCCGTAGAAAGCCTAAATACGAAGGCGTATAAGGTTATAAGCCATAGGCCAAAACAGAACCAGGAGAATACCTTAAAATACTTTTTAAGGAACATATTACTCCAGTTTCTAAATGCTTCTAAATAAATTTCTTTAAAGTGTAAAAATCTCTGCATATTCCTGCCTTTTAATGTTTATCCTGTGGCAAAGATCATTTTCTATGGCAGAAGAAGCATAATAACTAGATAAAGAACACAAAAATTGGGTTAGAAAAACAGCGGACATAAAAAACCTCTGTCAATGGTATATTTTATCAGTTATACCGAAGATGCAGAGGTTAGATTTATAAAAAGTAAGCAGCGAAAGCTTCCTTTTTTAGAAGTATGTAAGTTTTGTTCTAGTCGAATGCAAAACCAGTGGCCACTCTAAATATAAAGGCATAAAGCACTATGACCAGACAGGCCAGACAAAACCAGGTAAATATTTTAAATAAGTTGCGAACAAAATAGGAGCCTAAATTTTTAAAGGCTTCCATGTAAATTTCTTTAAGGAGTAGAATATGTTTCATAAAATAAAGATTTAGGCATTAAGAATAAACTGTTTTTATGGTATTAACTTTAATTTGACCTGTTGCGTATCTGCCCCTTTCATATTTGTTGTATAGGGCCTAATTCTTGTGGCGAAGCAAGATTTATTGTAAATATTATCGTGTGAAATAAGCTAAAGAGGGGTTTTGGACCTTGTATAATTAAAAAGCCATCTTCTCAAAGAGTTGATGGCTTTTCTGGGGTAGGTTAGTTGATTAATGGTTTACATATTCACTATAATAAATTCGGAACGCCTGTTAAGTTGATGCTGATCACTGCTGCATTTAATACTTCCATTGCAGCCATTTAATAGCCTTTCTTCGCCATAACCAATGGCACTTTCTATTCGTTTTGGATCAATACCCATGGCGATGATATACGCCCTGGTAGATTTTGCACGCCTGTCTGAGAGGTATTTATTGTAAACAGCACTACCCCTGGAATCTGTATGTGATTCTACTTTGATGATCATCGACGGGTTTTCCTTCATGATCGCTACTAATTTGTTGAGCTCAGTGGCTGCATCGTCGCGGATATTCGACTTATCAAAGTCGAAGAAGATCATGTTTAATTTAATCTTTTTGATCCCTTCCTCGAGGACGATAAGGTCTTCTAGTTTTTCCATAGAAACCTCAACATTGATCAGCTCATTCTCTTTGGTAGGTGTATTGAGTACTACTTCAGAATAACCTTCTTTGGTAGTTTTCACTGTGTATTTTGTATTGCTATCCAGATCTTCGAAGACAAAACTTCCATCCTTATCTGAAATAACCTCTTTTAACTTAATATTATTCTCATCCAGGAGGGTTACAAGGGCCTCTGGCATAACTTCGCCAGTTATTTGCTCAGTTACAACACCCGCAATTGCATTTAGATTTAATTCTTCAGGTAATAATCGGGAGAAGGAATAAATATCATCATCTCCTTTACCCCCACGTCTATTGGAGGCAAAAAATCCTTTTTGAGTTCCCTCGTTCACTATATAAGAGAAATCGTCTTTCTTACTATTCACAGGTTTCCCCATGTTTTTAACTTGCTGAAAGCCGTTTTCTTCATCAAAGGCAACTTCATAGATGTCTAATCCTCCTAATCCAACGTGTCCATTAGAAGAGAAATAGAGTTTCTTATCGCTTATGAAAGGGAACATTTCTTTTCGTTCCGAATTAATCTCCGGCCCAAGATTACGAGGGTCAGAATATCCACCATCTTCGTATACATCAACTACAAAAATATCTGTTTCTCCTAAGCTTCCGGGTCTGTCGGATACAAAGTAGAGTTGTTTCCCATCCGGGCTTAAAGCAGGATGGCCAGTTGAAAAATCATCACTGTTAAAGGGAAGTTCTGTGGCTTCCGTCCAGGCTCCATCAACTTTACGAGACCTGTATATTTTTAGATTATTCACTCCATTTTTATCTCGCTTCAGCTTCTTACCATAATTATTTCTGGTAAAATACATGGTGGAGTTATCCGATGAGAAAGTTACAGAGGCCTCATGATACTTGGTATTGATCTTTTTAGAAAATTTTATTGCGTCTCTAACCTCTTGAGATTCATTATTTACCTTGGCAACATAAAGATCCAGATAGGGTTGATTGTTCCATTTATACTTACGAGTACTAAAAAAGGATGAGTCCATAGCTGAAGCAAATACCAGCTGATCCTCATTGTAGAACATAGGAGAAAAATCAGAGTATTCTGAGTTTGTACCTATATTCCGAATGGTATATTCTTGTTCTGTACTTAGAATGTTATCCAGTACTTTTTCTTTGGGTGTAGTTCGGGGATCATCCACGGAATAGCGCATCCCTTCTTTTTTTACTTGACGGTCGTACAAACGCATTAGGCGTTTTGCCCTGGCGTATTTCCCGGTACCCTTAAGACTATGTGCGTATTTAAAAATGTTTTCCGCGCTTATATCGTTTTTATAACGATTGTAAAGAATGTCATACCAATAGAAAGCCCGCTCCATATTTGTATTAAAATAGTGCGAATCACCCGCTTTTTGTATTACCTCATAGGTATAATTATCCTCATTATTCTTGAGAAATGTCTCATATAATTCAGCCGCTTCCGCATACCACATTTTATCGAAGTATTCATCTGCTTTTTGCAACAGTTTATTGGGTGGATCCTTTATAGTGTTTCTTTTGTAGGTCTTCTTTGTTAAAGGAACTGAAGCATTATTTTGAAATTGCGTTTCAGTAGTTGGCTTGGAAACTGTACTGGTAGAAGAAACAGTCTTATTTTCAATATTCATGATCCATAGCTTATCGCTATAGCTTCCATTTAAACGTGACGAGGCAGCTTTTAGGACACCGTTCCAATCTTTAGAGTGTGCGAGATATACATATGTTAGCTTAGATACCGGGTTTTCTGCTGTTAAAGCATACAATCCTTTATCTCGTAGCTTTTTAACGAATTTTTGAACATTGTTTTTATCACCAAATACCCCGGCAACCGCATAATATCCATTTCCTATGCTGGTCATTCCCTCTACAGTTCGGGTAGCGATGTTTAATTTTTTTGCAGCTCTTGCGAATTGGCTGTGCGATTTTACCGCTGAGGTCGTATTTGTGGGTTTAACCACTTCTATGATTTCAGAGGGATTCTTTTTGCTTTTTTCCACATGTAAGATCCACATCTTCTTCTTGTATTTTCCATTAAGGTAGGAAGCAATAGCATCCTCCCCCGATGAGAAATGATCTAAGTAGACATAATGTAGCCCATTTTCAGGGCTCTTGAAATATCCTGAAGTAGCTCCATTTATTTTAAGTGAACGCACAAATTTATTGGCATTTTGAGACACCCCAAAAACTCCGGTGATCAAATAATAACCATTGTATACATCAGCATAACCACCTACAGTTTTGGTGACAATGTTGTGCGCTTTTGCTTTGGTTTTGAACAGTTCTTTGGGAGACGCAGTTACATATTCCGTGTTAGATAGATCTAAAACGGCAGCATGCCCACTAATAGAGCTTACAAATAGCAAAAGAAATAAGATGCTGAAATGTTTTATGTTCATGTGTTTATAGACCCTAATTAATAGCCTGTAATTTGAGATAATGCTATTTGATTCGCCCCGAATTAAGGGGTCTATCCATATATAATCTCTTTCATAACGCCGAATTTAGAAGTTCTCTTGCTATAGGATTACTTTTTGTTGTGAAAGGGATGTTTTTTGTCGTGTATCTCAATAATATGTACCTGTAGCAAATAATAGGGGCATAAATAAGGGCATTTTTCATTACTTAAGACGTTTTCTGCGTTGGCCTGAGATGAAAAAAGGATATTGAGAAAAAAAGAAGGCTAAAATCATTAATATACCGATGAGTATACGTAATATTTATAGCTTTCTTGAAAGATTAGTTACTTTCTTGTATAAATAATCCAATTCTCTTATAAAAATGGCTGGATAAAAAACAAAAAAAGGCAACCCTTAAGAAGGTTGCCTTTTTAACTTAGTTGTATGCTGTGTTACTCTTTTTTCTCCTCTATCTTCTCATCTTCCTTAGAGGCGTCTTTGAATTCTTTAATTCCACTTCCCAATCCCCGCATTAGTTCAGGAATTTTTTTACCGCCAAATAACAATAGTACTAAAACTACAACGACTGCTATTTGCCAGGGGCCTATTGCCAAAAAAGGTACTAGTAAGATCATGTTTTTCAATTTATAAGGTAAACAAAGGTAATAAAAAACTAGATAGATATGATTTATTCCAAACGTTAAGATTGTACTTAAATTGCCGATTTAAATCACCAAATGAGGGATTTAGAAGAAATATAGAGGACAATGAGGTACTATTATCATTTTTAGGGTAGTAGTATGTTGAAATTCAATTCGAAATGTATCTTTGTGTTTGATGGAGAAAAAAGGTAAAAAAAGAAAGGAGATTAAGCGCAAGCTTTTGCATAAGTATCGATTAGTGATACTTAATGAAAGCACGTTTGAAGAAAAGATCTCTTTTAAGTTAAGTAGATTAAACGTTTTTATCACAGCAACCCTTTTTATAATTGTCCTGATTGGACTAACTACACTACTAATTGCCTTTACACCTTTAAGGGAGTATATTCCGGGCTATTCTTCAACGCGACTAAAGCAACAAGCAACAGAACTAACCTATAAAACGGACTCTCTCGTTAACGTATTAAATTATACCAATAGGTATTTAGAAAATATTCGGATGGTCTTACGCGGGGACGTGGAGAACAACGAAATAAACAGAGATTCTTTGTTTGAGCAATTTAAAATAGATCCGTCTACCGTTGATTTGTCGCCCATTCGGGAAGACTCCATATTAAGGGCACAAGTGGCCTTGGAAGATAAATATAATCTTTTTCAGAGGAACACCGCTCAGGGAAGTTTAGTCTTATTCTCCCCAGTTACAGGGGTAATTTCCCAAAGGTATAATGCCGAAAAAAAGCATTTTGCCGTAGATATTGTTGCTGAAAAGGACGCCCCAGTGAAAGCAGTGGCCAATGGAACCGTTATTTTTTCTGAATGGACAGCAGAAACTGGTTTTGTAATAATTATGGAACATGAAGAGGGGTTGTTGTCGGTATATAAACACAATAGTTCAATAAATAAAGAGCAAGGAGATCTTGTCAGAGCAGGAGAGGTTATTGCTTCTGTTGGCAATACAGGCGAATTCACTACCGGACCACATCTACACTTTGAATTATGGAGTAATGGAAATCCTGTAAATCCATCAGATTATATCGATTTTAACTAAGCTACATGTCCCTAAAATCTTTCGCAGCTAAGATCTTCGCAGGTATTGTCCATAAAAGAACCATGCAGTGGGTTAAAGATCCAATTACTACTCAGGAGAAACTTTTTAAAGAACTTATCTCATCAGCGAAGGACACCAAATTTGGTGTAGATCATCAATTTGAAAGGATCGTATCCCATAAAGATTTCACAAACCTGGTACCAATACGGGATTATGAAGCACTTACCCCATATATAAATGAAGTAGTTGTGGGAAAAGTGGATATTCTTTGGCCGGGAAAACCCATTTATTTTGCAAAAACAAGTGGCACTACGTCCGGATCAAAATATATCCCAATTACGGAAAACTCCATTAAGCATCAGGTGGAAGCATCCAGAAATGCCATCCTCCATTATATTCATGAAACCGGAAAGACATCTTTCGTGAATGGTAAGATGATCTTTTTACAAGGAAGCCCGGAGCTTACAGAAAAGAATGGGATCAAACTAGGCCGACTTTCAGGGATCTCAGCGCATTATGTGCCCAATTATCTGCAAAAAAACAGATTGCCAAGCTGGGAGACCAATTGTATTGAAGATTGGGAAACCAAGGTAAACAAGATCATTGAAGAAACAATAGATCAAAATATGACGGTTATAGCCGGTATCCCTTCCTGGGTGCAAATGTATTTTGAAAAATTAAGGTCGGTTTCAGGGAAGAACGTTGGAGAGCTCTTTAAAAATTTTGAACTATTTATTTATGGGGGTGTAAATTATGAACCTTACAGGGCAACCTTTGAGAGTCTGATTGGAAGAAAAGTAGCCAGTATTGAGCTATTCCCGGCAAGTGAAGGATTTTTTGCCTACCAGGACAAACAAAATGAAAGAGGGATGCTTCTTTTGTTGAATTCCGGGATTTTTTACGAGTTTGTAAAAGCTGAGGAATTTTTTGATGAAGATCCCAAAAGGCTTACACTCAAGGATGTTGAAATTGGAGTGAACTATGCGATGATCATTTCCACGAATGCCGGTCTATGGGCCTATGACCTTGGAGATACTATTCAGTTTGTCTCTACAGATCCTTATCGGATAATAGTGTCAGGGAGAATAAAGCATTTTATATCAGCTTTTGGCGAACATGTGATCGCTAAAGAGGTAGAATATGCCATGCAGGAAGCCATACAAGCGTCGGGCGCACAAGTAAACGAATTTACCGTAGCCCCTCAAATTACGCCAGCAAATAAAGAACTACCGTATCATGAATGGTTTATTGAGTTTGGCAAGAAACCCTCAAGCATGAAAATGTTTGCACAAAAATTAGATCAGGCACTTCAGGAGCAAAATAGCTATTACTTTGATCTGATAAAGGGGAGCATCCTTCAGCCTTTGAAGATCATTCCAATAAAACCAGGGGGTTTTCAAATGTATATGAAGTCGGTTGGAAAATTAGGAGGCCAAAACAAAGTACAACGCTTGTCTAATGACAGGAAGGTCGCTACTGGCCTTGAGATTCAAAAGGAAGAGTAGATATAGTAAGGCTGCGGGAAGAGAGCTGAAATCATGAATAATAAGTGTATTTTTGTGGTGATTTATGAGTAAAATAAAAGATACAACCAGGGCACAGGAGTCAACAAACGCCATTGAACGATTGTATATCACTATGCGCCATCTTTTCAATAGAGGGTTTTATAAACCGATGGGTGTTTCTGGAGAGACATTGCGGAATGCACTTTTGTTATTGAGGCCTGAGATCTATGGGTCCATAGCAGAAGAAAAAGCAGAGCTCAATGGGCTACTGTATGTTCTGGAAAGGCTTCCGGAAGGTATAGAACAGTGTCGTTTTATCAATCTAACTTCGGATGAAGGGTATTCCAAGACACATTTTTCGCCTATTATTCCACCAAAAAGGAGGCGTAATTGTTATAGGATAGATGACGAGCAGATGAATATAGAGATCACCAGGGGGCGGTCTGATATTTATGATATTTTAACCCATCTCACCTTTCTTTTTATTGAATCTGGCAAAATATGCAAGCGGGTACTTATTGAAGATACGGACAAGACCATCCGTGACTGGCAGAAATTGGAAGCAGCAGCAAAAAAATCTAAGCTCAATCAAGAAGACAGGGAAGTCGCATTAATTCACACTGCGAATATTTTGGGCAGATCTTTTGTGGAAACTATGGAAGTTTATAATAAACTGTCGACCAAAAAAGATCCTGAGCGATTTTTAAAGATCATCTATTGGCTCGGTAAATTAGCTATTGAGGAGGAGACGGGCGGAGAAAAAAGGACGATCACATTTAGTACACTTCTAAGAGAGCGACTTGGTCACCATATTCACGGAGAACAATGGGCTAATAATATTAAGGATACTTTACACAAACACGGATTACTTAAACGTCCTATACATATCATCAGTGCCAACATGCATAGTGTGCTTAATTCCCTGTATGCAAAAAAAGCATTGGAAAAAGAAGCGGCGGGGGGAAGTCTTCTGGAATTATATCAGCAGTTAAGTCTGGAAAAAAATGCGAAATTGCGGGAGAAAGTGCTTACTGTGGCCCGTAAAAATGGCATGATTGAAATTAAGGATGTATCTGGAACCAATATTGATGTACAGATATTTGATATGGCAAAATTAGGTGAGGATATATGTTGTTATGAGATACCTGCCAATCTTTCAAATGATAAAAGACCAGTCATTTTTGTGATGGATTACGCTTTTGGGGAACAGGCATTTGAGTCTATAGATGAATTCCTAAAGCCTTTTAAGCGAAAGAATCAAAAACCTTTTTATTTAGACATTGCTTCCATTTCCATTATGGGCAAGGCCGGAATACTAGAAGGTGGTAAAGGAGATCTGATGATCCCAACAGCTCATATTTTCGAGGGGACAGCAGACAATTATCCATTTCAAAATGAGCTTAGTGGGGATGATTTTAGAGGGAATGGCTTAAAAGTAATGGAAGGAACCATGGTAACGGTATTAGGAACATCATTACAGAACAAGGATATTCTAAAATTCTTCCATGAATCTACCTGGGAGGTTATTGGGCTGGAAATGGAAGGAGTACACTATCAAAAGGCAATTCAATCGGCATCTAAGATAAGGAGAAGTATTAGGGAAGACGTAAAAGTGCGTTACGCCTACTATGCCTCAGATAATCCGTTAGAGACGGGGAGTACGCTGGCATCCGGGGGTTTAGGCACTACCGGAGTTAAACCAACATATTTAATTACAGATAAGATTTTACAACAAATATTTAATTCATAGTTATGGCTAAAGAACTGAAATCAAACAACACTTCATCAAATGATGAAATAGACTTGGGACAGCTGTTTCAGATGATAGGAAAAGGGTTTAAAAACGTCTATACTTTCTTTGAGAATATCTTTAAAGGGATATTTCATCTAATAATTTTATTCCTTCTTTTTATTAAAGGGCATTTTTTAAAATTTGCCATTGCAGGGATCGTTGGAGCAGGGATCGGAATTTATATGGATTTCGTTAAAGAAACCATTTATAGCTCGTCTATGGTTGTAGAGCCTAACTTTAATAGCGCCCAGCAACTGTACAACAACATAGGTTTTTATAATGAATTGGCTGAAGCTCAAGATTCTGTTGCTCTTGCGGAAGCGCTCGATATTTCAGTTTTGGAAGCTGCTTCTATAAAAAAGATGACTGTTGAATCTTATTCGGATGAAAATCAAAAAGTACAATTGTTTGATAAATTCGTGCGCTCCCTGGATACCACTACCCAAAGGGCCATAGACATGGAAAATTACTTAAAGAATTTTAATTCAATAGATGCTCGTTTTCATACCATTACGTTGTTGACGACTAACAATACCATAGCCAAGACAGTTCAGCCAACTATCATAAACTCAATTGCCAGAAACGCCTACTTTCAGTTACAACAAAGTATAAATGATAAAAATTTAGATCTTCAGGACAGCATATATAAAAAACAATTGGTTGAGATAGACTCTTTACAGCAATTGTATAAGCGAGTAATGGAAAAACAGGCAGAAAATCCGTTGCAGGGAACGAATATTAATCTTGGGGACAATACCACAGACGAGAATAAAGAACTCGCTTTAATAAACCAGGTAGACAAATTTAAGCAAAGCCTGGTAGTGCTAAATCAAGAACGCGCCAATAAGTCGAGTATCCTAAACGTCATCTCGGCCTTCCCAAGGAAAGGGGTAGAAGCAGGGGGCGTATGGAATCACTACAAATATTTGATCCCCATGACTTTAATTGTATTAGTATTTATTATTTTAATTTCAATTAGCTTGAATGATTATTTAAAAAGATACGGGAATAAATAATTTTATATGAATTTACTAATAACAGGGGGCGCGGGATTTATTGGCTCTCATGTAGTGAGGGAATTTGTAAACAAGTATCCAGACTACAACATTTTCAACCTTGATGCCCTGACGTATGCAGGCAATCTTGAAAATTTAAAAGATGTTGAAGATGCAAGCAATTACCGATTTCTAAAAGGCGACATCACAGACGAAGATTTTATTTCTTCTATTTTCAAAGAATATAATTTTTCCGGGGTACTTCATTTAGCGGCTGAATCTCACGTTGACCGTTCAATTTCAGACCCCTTGGCATTCGTTAAAACAAATGTTCTGGGGACCGTAAACTTGATGAATGCCGCAAAAGAAATTTGGAAAAATAACTATGAAGGAAAGCGGTTCTATCACATTAGCACCGATGAGGTGTATGGATCCTTAGGATCTGAGGGGCTTTTTACAGAACAGACACCTTATGATCCAAATTCCCCATATTCGGCCTCTAAAGCAAGCTCAGATCATTTTGTAAGAGCCTATGGGGAGACCTACGGATTGCCATATGTCATTTCAAATTGCTCCAACAATTACGGACCTTTCCATTTTCCGGAAAAACTTATTCCGCTATTTATTAATAATATCATTGAATCAAAGTCATTGCCTGTGTACGGGGATGGTAAATATACACGCGATTGGTTATTTGTAAAAGATCATGCAAAAGCCATTGATCTTTTGTATCACAAGGGAAGGAACCATGAAACCTATAATATTGGCGGATTCAATGAATGGCAGAATATCGATTTAGTAAAAACACTTTGTAAATTGATGGATAATAAGCTAAATCGAGAACCTGGAAGCTCAGAAAAATTAATTATGTATGTTAAAGACAGGCCCGGCCATGATCTGAGATATGCTATTGATGCAACAAAGATTAATAAGGAATTAGGCTGGAAACCGTCGGTTACTTTTGAGGAAGGTCTGGAAATTACGGTGGATTGGTTTTTAAATAATGCAGAATGGCTGAAGAATGTCACAAGCGGTGACTATCAAACCTATTATGATGAAATGTACAAAATGAAAAATCGGAATTAAAAAACCTCTAAATGAAAGGAATTATATTAGCAGGAGGATCCGGAACTCGGCTGCATCCAATTACCTTAACTCTGAGTAAGCAGTTAATGCCTATTTATGACAAACCGATGATTTATTACCCCTTGTCTACTTTGATGTATGCCGGAATAAATGACATTTTAATCATTTCAACCCCTAAAGACCTTCCTTTATTCAAGGAAATATTAGGAGATGGCAAAAAATACGGATGTCAATTCTCATACGCCGTACAAAAAGAGCCAAAGGGTCTTGCTGAAGCCTTTATCATAGGGGCAGAATTCATTGGCAAGGACAAAGTAGCGCTGATCCTTGGAGATAATATTTTCTACGGATCCGGATTGGCTAATTTATTGCAATCAAAGAATGATCCTGTTGGAGGCATTATTTTTGCTTACAGGGTACATGACCCGGAAAGATACGGAGTTGTAGAATTTGATGGAGAAGGAAAGGTAATTAGCATAGAAGAAAAACCCAAAAAACCCAAATCAAACTTTGCGGTACCTGGAATATATTTTTACGATAATGAAGTAGTGCAAATAGCCAGAAGTATTAAACCGAGTCACAGAGGGGAATTAGAGATTACAGATATCAATAAGGCGTATCTGGAACAAGGGAAACTTAGTGTGAGTATTTTAGACAGAGGGACGGCCTGGTTAGATACCGGTACCTTTGCTTCCTTAATGCAGGCATCACAATTTGTTGAAGTTATCGAAGAAAGACAAGGACTTAAAATTGGTGCTATTGAGGCAGCAGCGTATGAAATGGGGTATATAAATAAAGAGGACTTTAAAAAATTAGCCAAGCCTTTAATGAAGAGTGGCTATGGAAAGAATTTATTGGGGATATTGAACAAGCATGCATGATAGTAACAGCAACAAAACTTAAAGGATGTTTTATTTTGGAACCAAAAATTTTCAATGATGAAAGAGGTTACTTTTTTGAAAGTTTTAATGAACAATCCTTTAATGAAAAAATAGGACACGAGGTTAAATTTGTACAGGACAATCAGTCTTTTTCAAAATATGGCGTCATAAGAGCTTTACATTATCAACTGGGTGAACATGCACAAGCTAAATTGGTGAGGGTAATTAGTGGCCGCGTGTTGGACGTCGCCGTAGATATCCGAAAGAATTCTTCTACTTTTGGGCAATATATTTCTATAGAATTATCTTCGGAAAACAAAAAACAGCTTTTTATTCCAAGAGGTTTTGCACATGGATTTATTACACTAAGCGAAACGGTAGAATTTTTTTACAAGTGCGATAATTATTACAACCCTGGATCAGAAGGGGGGATATTTTATGCCGATTCAATTTTAAATATTGACTGGAAAGTTCCACAAAATACACACTTAGTTTCCGACAAAGATCTAAGCTTACCATCTTTTAAAAATGCGAGATTAGAATGAGAATATTAGTTACGGGTTCTCAAGGTCAATTGGGCAGATGCATTCAGGATTTGGCAAGGAACAATCCCAAAGAAGAATTTGTATTTACCGATTATCATGAATTAGATATTACACAAGTCGAAAGAGTAACAGATTTTTTTGCTAAAGAGAATTTTGATTATTGCATAAACTGTGCAGCCTATACTGCGGTTGACAAGGCAGAAAATGAATCTGATATGGCTTTTAAAATAAATGCGGAAGGGCCAAAAAATTTGGCAGATGCATGCCAATATTTTGGCTGTACGCTTATACATATTTCAACAGACTTCGTGTTTGATGGCACCAAGACAAGCCCTTATACGGAAGAAGATATTCCCAATCCTCTGAATGTTTACGGCAAGTCCAAACTTCAGGGAGAATGTTACGTGAAGGAGAAAATGAACAACTATTTTATTATTCGCACTTCCTGGGTATACTCGGAATACGGTAGTAATTTTTTAAAGACAATGTTACGACTTGGTAAGGAAAGAAAGGAACTCAAGGTAGTAAATGACCAACTCGGATCCCCAACATATGCGGCAGATTTAGCCGCTTTCATTTTATTTTTAATTACTAATAAGAGAAAAGAATATGGCTTGTACCATTATAGTAATGAAGGTAAAATAAGTTGGTATGACTTTGCAAAAACAATATTAAAACTAAAAAACAGTAGTTGTGAAGTTTTACCTGTATCTACAGCAGAATATCCAACTACAGCTGTAAGACCTGGTTATAGCGTCATGGACAACATCAAAGTCAAGAATATTTTTAAAATAGATATCACAGAATGGAAAGCAGGCTTAGCACGCTGCATAGGGAAGGTTATAATTTGAAATATAAAAAGCAATCATGTTAATCCAGGGCTTGTGAAATTTACCTTACATTCTCATGTACACAGAAAGTGTTATCATGAAGAAAAATATCCTTGTCAACTAATCTAACATATGAGCTCAAAGAGAACAGCTAATAAGAGTAAGATCCTTGTAATTATCCCGGCCAGGGGGGGGTCTAAAGGAATACCAAGAAAGAATCTCAGATCTTTAGCGGGAAAGCCTTTAATTTACTATGCGATTAAAAATGCCTTTTCTATTACGCACGGAGCGGCAGATGTCTATGTTTCCAGTGAAGATGATGAAATTTTGACAATTGCCTCAAAATTTTCGGCTAAAACCATAAAAAGAGATGAAATAAATGCAGGCGACAAGGTAACCCTTGACCCCGTGATTTACCATGCGTATTTAGAAATTCGTAAAATCGAAAACAAAGAGTACGATTTGGTAATTACACTACAACCAACATCCCCTTTATTAAAAGCACAATCCCTAAATGATGCGATCGCCAAGCTTTTAAATGAGGGTATTGACACCCTCATATCAGGAATTTACGATACACATCTTACCTGGCTAAAAGTAGGTCAAAATTTTTCACCTAATTATGAAAAAAGAGTAAACAGACAAGAACTGCCTCAGCTTTATAAAGAGACAGGAGGATTTGTAATTTCTAGAGCCAATTTCATAAAAGAAACTACCAGATTTGGAAAGAATATTCAAATTTTTCCATTAGGAAAGAGCGAAGCAATCGATATTGATGATTTCGAGGATTGGAATATTTGTGATTATTATTTAAAAAGAAAGAAAATACTATTTGTTTTGTGCGGTAATAATGATGTAGGGATGGGTCATGTATATAATACTTTAAGCATCGCCAACGAGATTTTAAACCATAGGGTTGGTTTTCTGGTAGATGCTAATAGCAAATTGGCCTACGATAAAATAATGGATTCCAATTATGAAGTTAGGATTCAACAGCACAAGGACATTGCCGAAGATATTTACAAATTAGCTCCGGACATCATCATAAATGATCGTTTAGATACCTCAAAAGAGTACATGTCTTCCATAAGCCCTATAGCCCAGAAAGTGATTAATTTTGAAGACCTGGGAGAAGGTTCGGCAATTGCGAATCTCGTTATTAACGCCATGTATCCTGAAAGAAAGGTAATGGCCAATCACTACTATGGCCCAAAGTATTTTATATTAAGGGATGAATTTTTGTTCGAAAAAGAAAAGAAAATAAAGAAAAACATCAAAAACGTACTTCTTTCTTTTGGTGGCGTAGACCCCAATGACTATACAAAACGTGTTTTAGATTTAATTTATGACTACTGCCGGAAAGAAAATTTGAAGATTACTGCGGTGACGGGAATGGGGTACAAAAATTCAGAAGAGTTGGCAAAAAATTATCCCTTGGCAAACATAAAACAAGATGTAAAAAACATGTCGGATGAAATTTCCAACAGCGACTTGATATTTACTTCTGCAGGAAGAACTACTTTTGAAGTGGCATCAATAGGGGTGCCTTGTATTGTCTTATGCCAGAATAAAAGAGAAACAACACATTTCTTTGCATCTGAACAAAATGGATTCTACAATCTCGGACTTGGATACGAGCTTAGTGATAAGGCGGTATTAGATGCTTTCTATATCGCTCTGACATATAAAAACAGGAAGTTGATGTCCGATAGAATGATAGCCACCGACCTAAAAAATGGCAAGAAAAGAGTCCTTAATATTATTAGAAAAACTATTGAACACTACTAAAATGAAATTAGCAAGTCTACTCAAAACCTATGATTACTCGGATCCTGGCATTAGAAGGCCATATATAATTGCAGAAGCCGGTGTAAACCATGAAGCGTCAATGGATTTGGCGCGCAGGCTAATTGAAGAAGCCAAAGAAGGGGGTGCGCATGCTATAAAATTTCAAACGTACAAAGCGTCGTCTATTGCCTCCAAAAACAGTCCTTCGTATTGGGATACCAATAAAGAAGCTACAAAAAGTCAGTTTGAGCTGTTTAAAAAGTATGATAAATTCTGGAAATCTGAATATGAAAAGTTGAAATCGCATTGCGATGAAATGGATATCGAATTTTTATCAACACCTTTCGATGTTGAATCAGCGAAGTTCTTAAATGAAATGATGGATGTTTTCAAAATCTCTTCTTCAGATATCACAAATCTACCCTTCATAGAATATATGTGCTCTTTTGGCAAACCGATTATATTATCTACCGGGGCATCTTACGTATGGGAAATTCAGCAAGCATTGGAAACTATCAATAAATTTAATGTCCCTGTTTGTTTAATGCATTGTATTCTCAATTATCCCACAAAAGACGAAAATGCTAATCTAGGGATGATAATTGATCTGATTAACAAATTTCCAAACACCGTTCCTGGCTATTCAGACCATACACTTCCTGAAGAAATGGAGGTACTAAAGATTGCCAATCTATTAGGCGCAGTAGTATTGGAAAAACACTTTACGCACGATAAATCTCTTCCCGGAAACGATCATTATCATGCTATGGATAAAGAGGATTTAAAACTATTTTTTCACAAGATGGATAAAGTATTTGATCTGGTAGGAAGCCAGTCGAAGATGCCTTTAGACACCGAGGAAACCTCTAGACAAAATGCACGGCGTAGTTTAGTTGCACTTAAGGAAATAAAAAAAGGGGAAATCGTAGATCGGGGTCATTTAACCTGGAAGAGACCGGCATCCGGGATCTCTCCTAAGGATATTGAACTACTCATAGGAAAAAAATCACATATAAATATTAGTGAAGACACGGTCCTGCAATGGGATATGTTTAAGGCATAAATAAGGCGTATCAATTAAACAGCATATAAAGAGGCTAAGAAAACAATCCTGTATTGAAAAATGAAAGTTAACAAAGAATATTATTGTGAAATAGGGCCGTTACTTGTAAAACTATATAGCACCAATGCTGTATCTCAACAAATGATTGAAGATCTGGGGGCAATTGAACTTAATAAAAAGAAGGAATGGGATATTGAAGTTTTAATTGGGGGACATAATGTACATTCTAACTATGTTCCCAAAGTTTTTTCCGCAAAAGGAAGTATGAACTTTAATGAGAAGGAATTTTTTGTTGATTATTTAAATGAATTCAATTACACGGTTAAAAATCTATTTGACACAAAAGGGATTGAAATATTAATTAATACCGACAAATCAAATTTAAAAAAGAAGTTAAAGAGAATTTACAAACGCAGGATCAATTTGGAAAAAGACGTCCTACTCTCTTATTCCCTATTTTGGTATGTAGTGCATTTGTCATTATTGAAGAAAGAAGCTGCCTTTATTCATTCGGGTGTTTTTGAGTCTAGCTTGGGCGCAACGATAATCACAGGTACCGGCGGGTGTGGAAAAACGAGCACCTTGTTTAAAATTTTAGAAAATGAAAAGTATACTTATCTATCAGAAGATTTTGGGATTGTAGATAGCGATGGATTTACTTTTTTTAATCCCAAACCTGTTTCGGTCTACGCAACAGATATGGAGTTCGGTCAGGCTATTTTGAAAAATTACTTTTCCAAGTTTTCCATTGGGGAAAAAATAACATGGTTTTTCAAAAGAAAATTCTTGCGCCTAAATCCTATGAAAAAAATTCCCCCTCAAAAATTAATGAATAGCAGAACAGGAAAGAAAACCAAGATCAAGAATGTTCTTTATTTTATCCGAAATGATGATAATGCTATTTCCATACAGGATGTATCACCGGAAGAATTATCAGAAAGAGTGTTAGATGCTTCCATGAGGGAGTTAAAAACATTGAATGAATTGTTGCTATTAATGCGGGCAAATGCACCTAAAGAGTATAAAATACCTTCCTTTGAAGACATTAGAAATAATACAAAAGTTGTTTATAACAAGGTTTTTAGTCAGTCTGAAAGAAAATTAATTTTTATCCCTTTAAAGACAAAACCTGAAGATTTATTGAAATATTTAAGCCAGAATGGACTAATATAGTTTATGGAAATTCCAGATTTCTTACAAGGGTTTTTAATAACAAATAATTTTGCGTTAAAAGAAATAGTCCAAATTAGTAAATGGAAAAAAACATTTGTTCTTAAAATATCAAAGGAGGGAAAGAATTACATTTTAAAAGCAATAAGCGATATTTCTCCAGAAAGAATAAAAATTAAATTCACTACAGAAGTAAATGTTTATCTGGAGAATTCGAATGACTATGTGCCCAATCTGGTTTTCAATACAGATGCAGTATTAATAACAGAATTTATAGAGGGTAGAACCCTTAGGGAACATCTAAATGATGGGAAGAGCATCCAGGGAATCATTGAAAATCTGATCGTGGGAATAAAAACGATTTACTACGAAAACAAGCGAGAACATTTAAGCGCCAATAGTTTTGCCAACGCTTATGCTAATCTTTCTTCACTGGCGCAAAGCGGACCTATACAAACAAAAGATCTCTCAATATTTAATAAAGTTTTACATAAGGCCATAGCATTTGTTTTACGGATAAAGTTTAAAAGATCGCTAAGGAATATTAATGATATGAATTTGAAGGCTGGCTTTGCCCATGGAGACTTTCACTACAACAATATATTTGTAACACCTGCTAATGAAATTAAATTTATCGATTTTGAAAATGTTGCATACAACGAATATTTCGATTTCGATATTTTATACCTATTAGTAATGCTTGAAGCGAAGTTAGGACCAGGGGAAGATTTTAAAGAATTGGAGGGACTTTTAAGTGATGATGAAAATTTTAAACCTATATGCAGTCTTTACAGAACGGCGGCATCTATTAATCCGCGCTTCAGTGATGAATCATTAAAAGCTACTCAAAAATGGTTATTATTGCTAAAACTAATGTTGTTTAAAAAACCACCAATAGCAAACAGTTAGAGGATAGCATAACTAATTATTCCCGTACTACATATTTAAGCCCTTATTCGAAAATGAAATTTTTTAAGGATTCTTTAATTTATTTAAGTAGTAGTGTAATAAATAAGTCCATACCCTTTTTTCTACTTCCAATATTGACCAAATACCTATCCCCGGAGGAGTATGGGTTACTATCAATTTTCTTGATTATTGTCACTTTCTTCGGTGCGTTTATCGGTATGAATATCCATATTAACATTTCAAAGAATTTTTTTAAACAATCAAAAAAAGAGCTCTCAATAGTAGTAGGGAACATTTTATTCATCTTGTTTTTGTCATTTATTTTGTTCTTTTTTATTACGCTCATTTGCTCCATTTTCTTCGACACTATATTTTCGATTCCAAAAAAATGGATTTTAACCATACCGTTAATTAGTTATATGTTCATGGTTAACACTCTGAATTTAACCCTATTGAGAAATGAAGAAAGAGCACTTACCTTCGGAATATTTGAAATAGTGAATACGGCAGTTACGATGTCCATTACTATAATCCTTCTTGTATTCTATGAGTTTGGATGGGAGAGTCAGGTTATAGGAATACTAGTAGCCTATTTCATTTTTTATATCATCTCAAGTATTCATATGTATCGTAGGGGGCACATAGCATTTCGCATTAATACCGAAGTGATAAAAGACATATTGAATACATCAATACCTCTTATTCCTCATGTTTTAGGAGGCATTGTAATAACCGTTAGCGATCGGTTATTTATTGAACACATGATTAATCTTGAAGTAGTTGGTATATATAGTGTTGGTTATACTTTTGGATTAGTAGTTATTTTGTTTACAGACGCATTTATTAAAACATGGAGTCCTTGGTTTTTCAAAACACTGGTATACCCAACTGATAAGAAAAAGAGACAAATAGTAAAATACACCTATGTCTACATCATTGGTGTTTTTTTACTTTCCGTTTTAATTTCCATCGCTGCAGAGTTTGTGCTACCCTTTGTTATTGACGAAAGATATATTGGGGCAAAAGAGTATATATTTTGGATTGCCCTGGGATACGCCATTCATGGAGTTTACAGAATATTTTATCCGTATTTGGTTCACATCAATAAAACTGCTTTTTTAGGGTTAAGCTCAATATTAGCGGCCGTTTTGAATATAATTTTTAACTATATATTAATCGGGAGTCTTGGAGCCATAGGAGCAGCGTATGCCACTATTCTGGCTTTTATGGCGAGCACAATAATGGTGTTTTTATATCAAAGAAAAAATTACCCAATGCCCTGGAATTTGTTACGGAAATAATTCTGTGATGCTTGGGATTAAAACTCACGGCAGAACAATATAGATGCCATTAACCGGTGTAGCTGCTGTGTTATTTTGAATCATTTACTAAGATAAATAGCAAGCATTGTTGCAAGCACACAAGCAGGTTTATGATGATCTATAGGGGTTATCGAATGAGCACAAAAGTTTAAATCAGGGATGATCATTTCTGCAATACGCTAATTCCGAATACGCTGTCATTGGCTGAGGGTATTAGACTGAATGCTGTCTGTTTTAATTAAAATTGAAATAATAAAGTAGTGGTCGTGGGACGGAATTTAAAATAAGCAGATTGTATAAAAGTATGCTAATATATAAACCTCTGGCATTTTAATCTATCTTAAAATAAGTACGGAACAGACACTTAAATAAATGGCCTTACAAAAAGATTTATACAACCAGGTTAGAAGATATACACGTTTTCGCATTGACTACAATAATATTAATCTCCTTGCCTTATCCCAGATTTATGTTTTTGAACTATCTCTAAAGCGGTTAGAAGGAAAAGGAAGTCTTACTAAGATTAAGAAATACAGTCTGGACAACTATGTTAAATCGATTGTCTCTCTTTTTTACAGAAACGACAAAAAAAACTGGAAGTCGAGATATCTCTTTGTCAATGATGTTTTTAACAATAGTATGGTAGAGAATATCAGGGCAGTTCAAAGCGAATTTGATGTTGATTTTATTGAGTTAATTAGTGATAAGCGGTTAAGAAAGGAGAAGAGTAAACTACTGTTCAAGTATTTTAAACCGGGTACGTTTTTAAGGCAAATCATTAAGACCTATACACTTATAAAACAAAATTCTGAGACAATTAAAGAAGTGTGTAAAGAATTTGAAATTAAAGAACACCTCTTAATCTTTAATATAATAGATTCCATGTTTATTTTAAACTGCGCTGAAAGTTTCTTGAATGCTCATAGGGATATTACGGAAATTGTTTCAAATACGGACGTTCATAAGGTGTCAAAAGCCATGGTTTTATTAGCATCTAAAAGAGAAATAAATACATATGTCATACAACACGGGTCAACAGTTTTGGAGTATGGGTATTTGCCAGTAGTATGTGATTATATGTTTACCTGGGGGAAGCTATCTAATAATTGGTTTTTGGATAGAGGCACCAAAAAAGAAAAACTGGTTACAGTGGGGACCCCAAAAATGGACGCTTTAGTAAACTACACGAAACAGCATTCCATCCTAAGAAAGGTAAAAAACATTCTGTTGATCATGAATCCTATTGGCGATAAAAGCGTAAGAGAATTTTTGAAAATTGTAAAAGGGGCCAATTTGGAGATGGAGTATAATCTGCAAATTAAACTCCATCCTGGTTCGGTTGATAATATTGATATTGTACATGAAATTTTTGATGAATTGGGAGTACAAATTTATAAGAGGGAAAACACTCATAGATTAATTTACGATAGCGATGTTGTAATTACAACTACTTCAACAGTAGGCAATGAGGCAATTGCCTTTAATAAAGCTCTGATTCAAATTAAAATTGAAAATAGTGCTACACCCATGGATTATGAAGCTTTCGATTGTAGCCATCTGGTAGAAAATTCAGGAGAATTAAAAGATCTTATTGAACATTTAGATAAATTGGAATCTAAAAAAGTAAACTATAAGCAGTTCATTTCTGACTATTTTTATGCTCTAGATGGAATGTCTGCCAATCGTATAAAAAAATTCATCACCCAAGAAAACACAACTTAGCAGAATTTAGCGGGTATTTAGATATCAAAGAATTATATAAAAAGAAAATCATTTTGAGAAGGGCAAGGGTAGTAAAAAGGACAACAGCGGCATCATTGATTATTGGATTAGTGCTGGGGATTTTGTTAAGCAGTTGTGGGGATGAACAGAAATTAGGGAAAAAAGAAAAGGTCCTTGAGGATCATTTGATATTCGAAATTCTGTTAAAAGTACCGGAGGAGGATATTTTTGAGATTTATTACCGGGAAGAAAATGAGAAATACGAATCAAAAAAGCGTGTAGAAGCTAAAGTAAAGGGATCAACAGAATTACAAAAGGCGGTATTTGTTTTAGACAAAATGGTATATCCTTCGAATATCAGGGTAGATTTGGGCAACAATGAAAATCAAGGTGAAATCTTCCTGTATAGTATAACCTTAAGGTACAATGAGGCCGAACATATGTTTGATAAGAAAGACATTAAAAAATATTTTAGGCCAAGTAAATACATAGATTTTAACTTTGATTCAATGACGGGAATCCCAAAAAAGGTAGATAATAAGTATGATCCATATCTAGATTCGAACAATATATCTAAGTTTGTTAATCGAATAATTCTTTATTAGAAGTCATTATCAATATCAGGATTCATGAGTAATAATTTGGAGGTGGAAAATAAGTTGTTTACAATCTTCATTATTGCTTTTTTGGTGCTGATCTATGCCTGTGAACTCATTACTTCCCTTTGGGGGCTTTCAGGAAATATTTCATTCTTTGATATAGGATCCCTCACCCTACCGTCTTTGGGCTTGTTTCTGGTAATTTGTTTTCTGGCCGTATGGCGGCACAACTTTTATTTCGTTTTCCTGGTTTTCATTATCCTGGCATTTCCGGCTCCAATAGATGATTTATTTCCAAGTGTTATGCTAACGAATGCTGATGATGAAATAGAGGTAGTATTTCCTATGTTAACCCGGATTGATCTTTATCTATTATTGGGAATTGTACTGAAACTTCTTCAGAAACCATTTAAGATCCGAACAATAAAAGTCCCGTTGCTGGTAAAGATTTTCTTCTTGATTTTTATTGGTGTTTTTATTGTGAATGCTTTTAAATCGCAAGATTTATGGGATTTCAATCTTTTACTCGCCTATTCGTTTCACATTCGCTATTTCATTTTAACCTTATTACTTGTTCATTTATATGATATAAATCAATACAAAAAACAACTTGTTCTGGGGTTCGTCCTTAGTGTCATTTTTTTGTATTTAGAAGCCAATATAAATACCTATTTAAATGGCTCAGACAGGCTTCTAAGTGGAAGTCTTTCCCTAAATACGTTCGCCAATATTTCTGCTGCAATTGCCTTGTATACCATTTTCTTGTTGAAGTACAAACAATTGAGTAAGGGATTGGGCATTGTTACGTTGCTTATTGCGTTCCTTATTATTATTGGCGCCGGGACGAGGGCAGCTTTTCTAACACTGATACTCGCCTATTTTCTGATTTATTTTATGGCAAATCACAAAAAAATAATTATAAATTCCATAAAGATTTTAGGAGTAGTTTTCCTATTGGGGGTAACCTATATTATCGCGTCTAATAATCAATTTCTTCCCGATCGGTATTCATATCAGCAAATTGCAGATAAGATCACTATAGATTTTTCGGAGAGCGCATTAAGCAGAATAATTGAAATAAAGTATTCTAAGGAAACAACCTCTATTAAATCTAGAATAGATCTGTTTGAATCTTCCTTGAATATGATTGATAAAAATCCACTTACAGGCATAGGTGCCGGAAGATGGAACCGGAATAAGAATGTATATAGCGCGTCTAATAACATTCCCAAAGTACTTTTAGATACTCATAATGATTATTTAGGACTGATGTCGCAATATGGAGTGATACTAGGTTTGTTATTCGCGTGGCTCGTATTCCTTTATCCATTTTATCTTTATCGAAGAATACAGCGGAATGTGAATAGTTCTTTATTTCACCTTTATGTGATCAATTTTGCAATGGGAATTGCGGCCTTATCTAATGCCGGATTTTTTAAGCATCAGGTTTCGGCATTGCTATTGTTTGTAGTTAGTGGCACAATAAAATTATATATGGGAGATGACAAAGCTTAAAGACATTGTCGCAAGATTTGATCTTTTTCAATGGAGCGCCCTTTTATTTTCTGCTTCCTTTTCTTTCGGGATTGCTGCAAATTCGATTGCATATGCCTTATTCCTCCTGCTTGGTACTGCTATCACAATTAGCGACTTTTGGCATAAAAAGGGCTCTTTTGATCTTAAAACTGCCAACCTAATTCTGGCGGCATTTTTTGCTATAATTTTTATTCGGGAACTCCAGGTAGACTGGAATGAATCTCTAGGGATTATAACCAATTATTTACCCTTTCTTGCAATACCAGTAATCATTTCGTTTCAGGCCAAAAAACTTAAAAAAATTACCCCTGTTATTCTGAAGGTTTTCCTTGTGGGTTGTCTTATTAATGTAAGTATAAATCTTTCTTATGCGGTTTACAGAGGGATCATTGAGAATGAGCAGGGAATAAATTTCTGGTATTTCACCTACGAATTTCTTTCAGAGCCTTTCGGAATACAACCCATCTATTTGGGACTATTTTATGTCTTTGGGATACTAATCCTGAACCATTTTAAATCAGAAACTATTAATCCATATTTTTATAATGCAACCATACTTATACTAACACTTGGTATATTTCTGTTATCGGCAAGGATCGCCATACTTTGCCTAATTTTGCTTGTTCCCCTGCAACTTTTGTTAATAAAGAAGTTATCAGTCAGGAATATTTTAATACTACTAAGCATTTTTGGCATTGCTTTTCTTTTTGCCATTCAGAATCCGGTGGTTAAGAACAGGATCTTCAAGGTAACCAAGGCGGGGAATTTTTATTCCGGAACTTCCTTACGATCTGCTATATGGGAATCTGCGTATGAGGTATCAAAAGAAAATTTTGTTTGGGGATTAGGTGAAAAAAAAGCAGATTCCTTGATGGTTGAGGCGTATAAAGACAAGGAATTAAAGGTACCTATGCAACAGAGGTATCATACGCACAATCAATATCTGCAAACGCTGGTTCAATATGGATTTATAGGAATGCTGGTTTTATTGGGAGCTCTTTTTTGGCCCATCATCAAAGTGTTGCGAAAATCCGATTATTTGGGATTTTTGTGGCTTTTATTATTCTCAATGAGTGCTGTAACAGAATCTGTATTTACAAGACAATGGGGTATTCTTGGCTTTGCATTCTTCACTAGTCTGCTCTTGCTGAATGGCAGTAAGTTAGAAAAAAAAAAATAGTTCAATCCATTATATCAATGGAATTACATACACTAAATATGGGTTATATTTGGCTAATCAGACAGGACGTACTATATGAAAATAGCAATATTAGGTACCAGAGGTATTCCTAATTATCACGGAGGATTTGAACAATTCGCAGAGTTTTTTTCTGTGTATATGTACAAAAAGGGCCATGAAGTGTATGTCTATAATTCGCATTCTCATCCCTATCAAAACTATCAATATGAGGGCGTACACCTTATACATAAATATGATCCGGAAAATAACATCGGTACAGCAGGTCAGTTTATTTATGACCTGAATTGTATCCTGGACTGCAGGAAACAAAACTTTGATGTCATTTTGCAATTAGGGTATACCAGCAGCTCAATTTGGGGTTGGTTATTGCCAAAAAAATCATTGGTAATTACGAACATGGATGGATTGGAATGGAAGAGAAGTAAATATTCGAAAGTAGTGCGGAAATTTTTAAAATATGCCGAAAAATTGGCAGTTAAAACTAGTGATTATTTAATCTCAGACTCACTCGGGATACAGTCTTATATTAAACAAAAGTACAATAAGGAATCGGAGTATATTGCTTATGGAGCTGAACTATTTTCAAGTGAATCTGCCGCCGTATTAAGCGAATATAATGTGGCCAAGTACAACTACAATTTACTTATTGCGCGGCTAGAACCTGAGAACAATATTGAAATGGTACTCGATGGTGTTTCTCTGAGCAAAAATAAAAAGACCTTTCTCGTAATCGGGAAGCATGAAACAAAGTTTGGCAACTACTTGAAGAATAAATTCAAAGATTTTGATAACATCCGATTTCTTGGCGGAATTTACAACTTGGATCACTTGAATAATTTAAGATTTTGGTCCAATTTATATTTTCATGGCCATTCTGTGGGAGGAACCAACCCTTCTCTATTAGAGGCGATGGCATCTAATTGCCTTATCATTGCCAATGACAATATCTTTAATAAAAGTATACTAGGAGATGACGCTTTCTATTTCAATTGTGTAGATGATGTCATTGAACGATTAACTGTTTTGAAGGAGAATAATCTTGAGCTAATTGAAAATAATTGCTCAAAAATAAAAAGTGAATTTGAATGGTCCATAATAAACAAAAAATATAGAACCTTCATACATGAAAAGCTAAAAAATACAGAGTAGACAGGAAAGCTTAGATTCCGATCTTACCAGTGTAATCTTCTGAAGACGTGCAAGACTTTTTGTTATAAACCTTATATTTAAACTTTCTAAATAAACATGTTTTTTAAGCAAGGGAGATATTCAGGATTTATAACGCCTATATCATATGGAGTAGACTTACTGATCATAAATTTATTCGCTTATTTCTTGCCGATCAACCTTCAGGAAGTATTGCTCTTTCATGTTTATATATCACTGAGCTGGGTGGTCATTTCCCTAATGACTGAATTCTATGTTATATATAGATATACCAAAGTAACCCATATATTAAAACTTCTATTCAGACAATTTTTCTTTTATTTTCTAATTGTCTATGCATTCATCGGGTTTTTTAAACAGCCAAACATGAGTCGGTTTGCGTTAGCCCAATATGTGATATATGTTTTTTTAGCAATTTTTCTCTTGAAATTCTTCAATTATTATTTATTGATGAAATACAGGGAAAATGTAAAGGGGAACATTCGGAATGTAGTGGTCATTGGTAAAAATAAAAAAACGCAACAATTGATAGACGTTTTTAACCAAAGAACAGAATATGGGTATCAATTTAGAAAACAATTTTGTCCAAAAGAAAAAGGGTTTGATGTTAGAGATTGCTATAGCTTCATTGTTCAAAATAATATAGATGAAATATATTGCTCGGTATCTGAGTTAAATAACTCTGAAATTGCGGGGATAATAAATTTCGCTGATAATAATTTAAAAACGCTAAAGTTTTTACCGGACAATAAAAACATCTTTTCCAAGAAGTTAAAATTTGAATATTACGATTACCTGCCAATCCTTTCCTTAAGGGATATTCCCCTTCATAATCCGATTAATGCGCTTTTAAAAAGATCGTTCGATGTCATTTTTTCAATATTTATCATTTTCGGCGTTTTAATTTGGTTAGGTCCTATTTTGGCCATACTGATAGCCATAGAATCTAGAGGCCCGATATTTTTTGTACAAAAAAGATCAGGGGTAGATAATAGGGAATTTCAATGTTTTAAGTTTAGATCTATGGCTATGAATTCGAAATCAGACATTTTGCAGGCAGGGAAAAATGATATGCGCATTACAACGATAGGGAAATTCTTACGAAAAACCAGTATTGATGAATTGCCACAGTTTTATAATGTACTTTTCGGAAATATGTCTGTGGTAGGACCGAGGCCTCATATGCTAAAACATACAGATGAATATGCCAATAAAGTAGATAAGTATATGGTAAGGCATTTTGTGAAACCAGGTATTACAGGGTTGGCTCAGGTAAGGGGTTATAGGGGGGAGATAGAAAAGGATAGTGATATTCAAAACCGTATTAAATTCGATATCTTCTATATCGAGAACTGGTCGTTTTTACTTGACTTGAAAATCATAGTCCAAACAATACTTACGGTATTTAAAGGGGATGAAAAGGCGTATTAATGATCGTATTATAGATTTAAAATAAAAAAGATTGAAAAAAGTACTAATAACAGGCGCAGCAGGATTTCTAGGATCGCATTTATGCGATCGTTTCGTAAAAGAAGGGTATTATGTCATAGCCATGGATAATCTTATCACAGGCGACCTTAAAAACATTGAACATCTATTTCCGCTGGAACATTTTGAGTTTTATCATCACGATGTTACCAAGTTTTTGCATATCCCAGGGAAATTAGATTATATCTTACACTTTGCCTCCCCAGCAAGCCCTATCGACTATCTGAAGATTCCTATTGAAACATTAAAAGTAGGATCACTTGGGACTCTAAATTGCCTTGGACTAGCCAAAGAGAAAAATGCTACTATCCTGGTAGCTTCTACTTCAGAAGTTTATGGGGATCCACTGGTACATCCTCAAAATGAAGATTATTATGGGAACGTAAGCCCTGTTGGTCCTCGTGGGGTGTATGATGAAGCAAAACGATTTATGGAATCTATTACCATGGCCTATCATAGATTCCATGGTGTAGACACAAGAATTGTAAGGATCTTTAATACCTATGGTTCCAGAATGCGACTCAACGATGGCAGGGTAGTACCAGCATTTATGGGTCAGGCACTTCGTGGCGAGGATCTAACGGTTTTTGGAGATGGTAATCAAACTCGCTCTTTTTGTTATATAGACGATCAGGTAGAAGGGATCTATCGCTTGCTGATGAGCGATTATACAGATCCTATAAATATTGGAAACCCACACGAAACAACCATAAATGAATTTGCCCAGGAGATCCTTGATCTTACCGGGAAGGATCAAAAAATTATCCATAAGCCCCTACCAAAAGACGATCCTTTACAAAGGCAACCAGATATTACCAGGGCCAAAGAAATCCTTGGATGGGAACCTAAAGTGGATAGAAAGGAAGGATTGCGAAAAGTATATGAGTATTTCCTCTCACTTTCACCAGAGGAATTAAAGCAAAAGGAACATCGCGATTTTTCCGGGATATCTTAGTAGTTTCTATTTCATAGACTATTTTTGCCCAAATTGTTCATAACATGAATATCCTTTTACTTGGCTCCGGTGGTCGCGAACACACCCTAGCCTGGAAACTCAAACAAAGCCCTAAACTTCAACGTCTTTTTGTAGCACCCGGGAATGCGGGTACCTCTTCTATTGCCACTAATCTTCCTTTAAATATCAATGATTTTGATGAAGTGAAGACGGCAGTGCTGGAACATAAGATTAAAATGGTGGTCGTTGGGCCGGAAGATCCTCTCGTAAATGGGATTCATGATTTCTTTCTGCAGGACCCAGCACTAAAAAATATTCCGGTAATTGGACCAGAAAAACAAGCCGCCACCCTGGAAGGAAGTAAGGATTTTGCAAAGCAATTTATGATGCGCCATGCGATACCAACGGCGGCATACCAAAGTTTTACTGCTGAAACCCTGGACAAAGGGTTTGCCTTCCTAGATACTCTTAAACCGCCATACGTGCTTAAGGCAGATGGACTTGCTGCAGGGAAAGGAGTAGTTATTTTACAGGATATTGAGGAAGCGCGGGCAGAACTGTCACAGATGCTTCTACAGTCCAAATTTGGAAAGGCCAGCACAACCGTGGTGATCGAAGAGTTTCTATCGGGGATTGAATTAAGCTGTTTTGTTTTAACAGACGGGAAACACTACAAAGTTCTTCCTACTGCGAAAGACTATAAACGAATAGGAGAAGGGGATACCGGATTAAACACAGGCGGAATGGGGGCAATTTCTCCAGTTCCTTTTGCCGATAAATCTTTTATGGAAAAGGTCAGTGAACGGATCATAGTTCCAACAATTCAGGGATTACAAAAAGACCAAATTCCCTACAAAGGATTCGTATTTATCGGATTAATTAAGGTAGAAGAAGACCCTTATGTCATAGAATACAATGTGCGCCTGGGAGATCCGGAAACTGAGGTGGTCTTACCGAGAATTAAAAACGACCTGGTAACAGTATTTGAAGCCGTAGCAAATCAAACCTTGGATACAATAGACCTGGAGATTGATGAACGAAGTGCAGTAACTGTAATGACAGTCTCTGGCGGATATCCGGAGGCATATCAAAAGGGATTTGAGATACGTGGAATGGAAACCATCAAGGATTCCTTGGTATTCCATGCGGGTACAACTGTAAAAGCCAATAAAATTCTAACGAATGGAGGCCGGGTAGTAGCTGTTACTTCCTTTGGGAAGGACCATGTTGAAGCCTTGGAAAAGTCGTATAAAAACGTTGAAAAGATAGTGTTTGAAGGGAAGTATTACCGCAAAGATCTTGGCTTTGACCTATAAATAAGAATGAGAGGTGATAGATTTGTCCTCTTCATTGTTATCATTGAACTTTTTAAGCTGCATAAGCCAATAGACCATGGCTACAACTCCAGCGATCATAAATATCCAATTTACAATATTGGCCGTCCACCAATTTTCCATAAAGCGGAAAAAATCATAAGGCCAGAAAAGGCCATTCACGAATAAATCTTCTATGCCGTAAAAAAATGCGTTCATCTTGGTTATATTTACGAACACAAAAATATAAAATCCGGAGATGATTTCAGGCATTTTTGGCAAAACAAAACCAATAAATTACGTTTTACTCCTTGGATTTATATTTATCCTCTATTGGTTTGTATACTTCTATGTTGGTAACAATTCTGGTGAGCCATCCGTATTAGTGTGGCAATCATTGGTATTACTTATCCTTTTATTTTCTGTCCTGGTCATCAATTTTGTGGTTAACAGGAATCAAATTACCAGTGCTAATTCATATGTGGCCCTTTATTTTATCCTCTTAATTCTCCTATTCTCAAGATCTGTTACCGATAATAATGCCATCTTTTGCAGTTTTTTCTTGTTGTTGGCCTGCAGAAGGCTTTTAAGCCTTCGATCTCTAAAAAATATAAAGTTAAAGATCATGGATGCTACTCTGTGGGTCCTGGTTTCGAGCCTTTTTTATGATTGGGCAATACTATTTCTGCTTCTGGTATACATTGCTATCTATATTTATGAGCCCAAAAATCTAAAGAATTGGCTGGTTCCGTTGGTCAGTATCATTGTATTTGTGTTGTTAAGCTATGCGGTGCTTATTTTGGCAAATAATGAAGGTTATTTACTGCAACATTATCATTTTTCACTAGACAATATTCAGGAGGTGTTTGCAGATTGGAAATTGAACACAAAACTCATCATTTATGCCTTACTTATTGCCATCACTGCCTTAGCAGTATTTTTCAAATCAGGGAAGTTAGGCCTCGGAAGGATCATTAATTTACGAGTGATCTCTATTTATTTCTCAATAAGTATTCTGGTAATCATTTTAAGTCTTATGGCTGGAGATCTACCTGTCTTGATTTCTTTTTTCCCTGGCGCGGTCTTTCTGGGGAAGTACGTAGAAATGATAAAGCGAAAAAATATTAAGGAGATGGTCCTTTATGGCTCAGTCTTCATTGCATTTTTCGTTTTTGCTGCAGACATTCTTACTAAATAAAAGATACCTTTGTGCAAAACGTTGATCCTATGTTCAGTGAAAAGGCCTTTGATATTTTTGAGGAAAGTATTACACAATATCATATTGTGAACAGGGTAGACCAGGATTTTGTAAATCCCTATCCAAAAAATGACATAACCCATCTTCTCTATAAGAAAAACTGGATAGACACCGTACAATGGCATTTCGAAGATATTATTCGCGATCCTCAGATTGAACCCAAAACAGCATTGGATCTGAAACGTAAAATAGACGCTAGTAATCAGGAAAGAACAGACCTTGTTGAGTATATTGACAGTTATTTTCTTCAGAAATATGCTCAGGTAAAGGTCCTTCCAAACGCTACGATTAATACAGAATCTCCTGCATGGGCAATAGACCGACTTTCAATATTAGCTCTGAAGATCTATCATATGCGTGAAGAAGCCGAAAGAACGGACGCCTCGCCTGCACACAGACAATCATGTCAACAAAAATTATCTGTGCTATTAGAACAAAAGAAAGACCTTTCAACCGCTATAGATCAGCTACTGACAGATATTAACGAGGGCAATAAGTACATGAAGGTGTATAAACAAATGAAAATGTACAATGATGAGGAGCTAAATCCAATTCTACGTGGTCAAAAGCAAGGATAAACACCTTTTAGTGATCAGATTATCGGCCATGGGTGATGTTGCCATGACCGTACCGGTATTACTGGCCCTTACCAGGACTCATCCAACACTTCAGATCACAGTTTTAACCCGACCTTTCTTTGCTCCAATTTTCAGGAATATTCCCAATCTTAAGGTCTATACCATCGATGTAAAAGACAAACACAAGGGTATTCTAGGCCTTTATCGCTTGTCAAAGGAATTGAAGAAAATACCATTTACCGGTGTTGCGGACCTGCATAATGTCTTAAGAACAAAGATCCTAAAAGTCTTATTATCCGGAAAGGGGATGCCCTTTGTTCATATAGATAAGGGAAGAAAAGAGAAAAAACTACTGACCGCATGGAAGAATAAAACAATAAAGCCCCTTAAAACGACTCATGAACGATATGCAGATGTTTTTAGGCAATTGGGTTACCAGGTAGAACTTAGTCCAAGGGATGTGTTTCAATCAATTCAGCCATCGGCATCTGTAAAAAAATATTTGGGAGATCAAACACTCAAAACAATTGGGATTGCTCCATTTGCGGCCTTTAGCGGCAAGATGTATCCTATAGAACTTTTGGAAGAAGTGTTGGAAAAATTTAATAATACCAATAGGTATAAAATAATACTATTTGGAGGTGGAGCTAAGGAAATAAAGATCTTGAAAAAGTTAGAAAACACTTATACTCGTTGCTCTAATGTAGCAGGCATACTTCCATTTGAAGAAGAACTAGGCCTTATTTCTAATCTGGATCTAATGCTCTCTATGGATAGCGGAAACGGGCATTTATCTGCTATGTTTAGCGTGCCTACCCTTACGCTTTGGGGTATTACACATCCCTATGCAGGATTCGCCCCATTTGTACATGGTCCTGAGCTTTCAATCCTTGCCGATAGAGAACAGTATCCATATATCCCGACATCCGTCTACGGGAATAAATATCCAAAAGGCTATGAAAGAGCAATGGATACCATTGATCCACAAGATGTGTTTCGTAAAATGGAGTCCTTGCTTAACTAATTAGTCCTTACACTAATTCTCGCTGCTCAAGAGATTTTAGATACTGTCTTACCTGTTGTAAGAACTGGTAGCTTAACATTTTACTGTTGCCTTCCACCATCAGCATCCGAACACCCATATAAGAAGAGATCAAAAATGCAGCAACACCTTCACTATCTATATGACGGGCAACATAGCCATCTGTCTTTCCTTTTTGAAGGATAGTAACAATATTTACCTGCCACACTTTATAGATATCCCTTAGGTATTTGGAGATCAATTCATTTCTCCCATTAAATTCGGTCATAAAGTTGCTAAGTACAAAACCATAATCTAATTCGTTATGCTCGGCAGTACTCATAGCATTTTCAAAACATACTTCTATTGTTTTGAATGGATCCTCTTTCCCCTCTATAGGTTCAATAAGCATACTGTATACCTTTCTGACGATCAGATTCTGAATAATACTAATAAAAAAGTCTTCCTTAGACTGGAAATGGTAATAGAAGGCTCCTTTAGAAAGTGAAAGTTCCTTTAAGATATCATCAACGCTGGTGTTATAATATCCTTTTTTGTAGAATAATTCCAGGCCTGTGACCTGCATCCGTTGCATGGTAGCCATGCGTTTTAAGTTCTTGTCCATAATATTTGGGGTTATGGTTAAAAAGACCATGTGGTCTATAACAAAGAACCCTCGAACCCTATGGATGCTGAATATTACAGGGTAAAGCCTATTAAAAAATCGATAAGTGGTAGAATTTCGGATGAATGACACCCAGATCACCTTTTGTAACCGACCACTTGGTCGGTTTTATTCCTCGATAAAAGGTAAAATCAGTGATTTTTGAGGTTACTAAATTGATAAATACGTTGCGAAATAGACCTTTTTTAGGTCACAACACCCTGGCAACTGCTTCCTGCTCCGGCAGTGCACCCATAGCAATGTTGGGAAATGACAATATCCCGGTCGTTAAGCAAAGCTTCATTGTAATCACTAATATGTTGCACCTTACTCGCCACCTTTAGCCCCAGCATTTGGTTAAAATCACAATCGTACAGCCAACCATCCCAACTTACGGAGATCGTATTAGTACACATTACATTCTCAACAGCCGAAGGATTATAGGCATCCACCAGAGAATACATATAATCTTCGTAGTTCTCTGAGGCGATGAGGTAATCCAGAAAACGCGCGATTGGTAAATTTGTAATTGCGAAAAGATTGTGAAACTCAATATCAAAATCTTCTTTTAACGCTTTCTTAAAGTCGTGTTCCAAAGCTGCTTGGTCTCCCGGTAAATAGGCCCCGGAAGGATTATAAACAAGATCTAGTTTCAAAGGACTATCGGGCATACCATATCCAATAGCATTAAGTTCCTGTAAGGCTTTAATAGATTTATCAAAAACACCATCGCCTCGTTGTTTATCAGTTTTACCTCTGGTATAGTGGGGCATAGATGAGACCACATGAACTTTGTGCTTTTTAAAGAATTCAGGAAGATCGTGGTATTTTTTGTTTGCTCTTATGATAGTTAGATTAGAACGGACTATAAAATCTTGTATTCCCGCCTTAGAGGCCTCTTCCACAAACCAACGAAAATCAGGATTCATTTCAGGTGCTCCTCCGGTTAGATCTAAGGTATGTGCTCCGGTGTTCCTAATTACCTCAAGACACGGTTTCATAGTTTCTCTGGTCATGATCTCCTTCCTGTCCGGACCTGCATCTACATGGCAATGCTCACAAACCTGGTTACACATATAGCCAACATTGATCTGTAAGATCTCCAGTTTTCTGGGTCTGAGCGGAAATTCACCAATTTCTGCTATTTTATCTTTAAAAAACGGGAGTTCTCCTTCCTTGAAAATCCCATTACTTAGAATTTCCAATTGTTTATTAGTCTCCGCTAGTTCTACATGTCTTGCTTTTAGCGATTTTGTAGCCATTTCTTTTTCATCAATTTTATAGTAGGTCGCATTAAATGCAGCCTTCTTACATACTAAGCTTGTTGTATTTATTCATCATCTGAACGCCATGAACCAGGGTAGCACCACTTTCAATGGCAGCTCCTGCATGAACTGCTTCCATCATTTCTTCTTTGGTAATTCCCCTTTGAAGCCCATCTTTGGTATAAGCGTCAATACAATATGGGCATTTCACCACATGTGCCACAGCCAGTGCAATCAGCGATTTTTCTCTGGCAGATAAAGCACCTTCCTGGAATACTGCATTGTAATAATCAAAAAACTTGGTGCCTAATTCTTCGCTCCATTCCGTGATCTTCCCAAATTTTCTTAAATCGGCCGGGTCGTAATAATTATTCGTCATGATCTTTTGTTTAAAAAGTAGTTCTAAAATTCTATTTGGTTATTGATCTTCTTGGTTCATGCGCTCTTCTGAGGGAAAGATCTGCACATTGTCCTAAATTCCAGTAATTAATAAAGCGCTAATCAGAACAACAAAGGTAAAGGTGTACACTATTCTTTTTCAAAGGATAATCTGATAAAATTACGACGAAATCTAGTTTTAGGGTTCGTCGAAACCATATTTTTTCATTACAATATTTCATATCTAATTTATAATAGTAGAAATTTTCTAAACCGACCAGAGAGTTTGTTTGGGCATATATCAAAAAAGAGTAAATCTTATGGAATAAGGTTTAACAACCACAATAAACGGATTATCTACTTTTTTAGACCTTCATTTTGGAACGATCACTACTTGCCAGACCACTTGGTTTGTAAAATAGCATTCAAATTTTTACTAAAGAAGGAGCGTTTCACTAGTTTTGAATAGATAATTACGATGAAAATAGAAGAGATAACATCTAAATCCATTGGGTTGGTTCTATCCGGAGGAGGCGTTCGCGGAATGGGTCATATTGGGATGCTTAAGGCCCTAAAAGAGCATGGCATTGAGGCTTCTGTTGTTTCAGGCAGCAGCGCAGGTGCTCTGGTTGGAGCAATGTATGCAGGAGATCGCAGTATTGAGGAGATGCTCGCTTTTTTTAAAGAGACGCCTCTTTTCAAATACAATTTTTTTACAATTAATAAACCGGGACTCGTAGATACGGATCGATATTTCAATATTTTCAACAAATACATTCCCTTTGACACCTTCGAATCTTTACATAAACAATTATTTGTGACAGCCACCAATCTTCAAAAGGGAGTTGAAGAGGTTTTTTACAAAGGAGATTTGATCATACCCCTCTTAGCTTCCGCAGCCCTACCCCCTGTTTTTAGTCCGGTTGAGATCAATAATGATCTATATGCCGATGGAGGCATCATGAATAATTTCCCCTCAGAACCGTTGCAAGGCAAAGTAGATTTAATCATTGGCAGTAATGTGTCTGTCATAAAGGCTGTCGGGAAAAAAGAAATTCAGTCATCCTTTCAACTGGCATCGCGTACAACTAGTTTAATGGTGTATGCTATTAACAGGCAAAAGATCAGAAGTTGTGACATCATTTTTGAACCCATGGAAATCGAAAATATAGGTGTCTTTGAGAAGAGCGGAATAGAAAAGGCCTTCAACATAGGGTATGACAACGCATGCAAAGTAATCGAAACCCTATTGAAAAGTGACTAAAGAGGCTGCAGGGAAAGATTTAAACGTCGTCGTAGTCAATTTTAAGGATGGGTGTTAATGGGTGCGACTGGCAGGTAAGTATAAAACCCTCTTCAATTTCACTATCAGTAAGGATCTGATTTTTTACCATTTCTGCCTTTCCTTCAGTCACTCTCGCAATACAAGTGCTGCAAACACCGCCCTGACAAGAGTATGGGGCATCAATATCTTCCTTGAGTACAGCATCGAGCACCAGTTTTTTCTTGTCCATTACAAAGGTAAAGACCTCATCATCTAAGGTAACTTCCATAGTTGTTTGCCCTTCCAGTTCCGAGACATCTTCCTCTTGTGAGGTGGTAAAAAGCTCAAAATGGACCTTCTCTGCGGCAATACTGTTGTTATACAGCGTCTCTTTCACGGTATTGATCATCTCTTCCGGTCCACAGAGATAAAAATGATCAAAGGAACGTTCCTTAAACTTATTTTTGAGAATAAGATTTACTGTAGAACCCTCTATGTGGCCAAAAAGGGCATCTTCTTCACGCGATCTGCTATACATGAATTGCACATAAAATCGATCAGAATATTTCTTGCTAAGTTCCAGTATTTCCTCATGGTACATAGTCTCTTCGGGAGATTGGTTCCCATATACCAGTACAAAAGTATTTTTTGGATTGCTTTCCAGAACGCTATATGCGATGCTCAAAATAGGGGTGATACCGCTGCCTGCGGCAAAGGCTGCAATATGCTGTGATTTACTGGCTGGCTTAAAAACAAAATGACCTTTAGGAGGCATTACTTCAATAGAATCTCCGGGTTTAAGTGAGTCATTAGCCCATACAGAAAAGGCTCCATCCTCCACTTTTTTAATGCCTACTGTCAATTCCGTCCCAGAAGGCGAATTGGAAATAGAATAAGCCCGGCGAATCTCCTGGCCCTCAATAGATTGTATTAAGGTAAGGTGTTGCCCGGCCTCGAAGGCAAATTCATCCTTCAGATCGTTGGGAATAGCTAGTGTGATAGCAACTGAACTGGGTGTTAAGACCCTGACAGCCGATACTTTAAGGGTATAAAATGTGCTCATTCAGCAATTTTTTTGCAAAACTAAGGAATGAGAGATTAATATGAATGTATTTCATAAAATATCTCACTTTTGTAACAAACCTTATATTTGCGCTACTAATTCTGCATACAATTTTGACCAACCCTTATGTTTAAACACTTTTTTAACCTCCAATGGAAGTCCTTTTTCCGGGCAGCCTCCTTTAGGACCAACCTTGCCTTTAAGATACTGATGATCTTTGGAGCCTTATATTTTATCGTGGTATTCCTGGCTTTGGGCGTGGGTTCTTTTTTTATAATCAAAAAAGCCGGTTTGGGCGACCCATTGAGAGTGGTGAACCAATTTATGATCTATTACCTGGTGATGGATCTCTACATGCGGTATATGTTCCAGAAGATGCCCATCCTCAACATAAAACCCTTGTTGTATATGCCTTTTAAGAAGAGCGCCGTTGTTAAGTATTCGCTTGGTAAAACGGTCTTCTCTTTTTTTAACTGGATGCATGCCTTTTTCTTTGTCCCTTTCTCCATCGTCTTAATTACCCAAGGCTACAATGTTCTCGATGTAGTTGTGTGGCATTTAGGCATCATGGCCCTTTTCTACGCTAACAACTTTCTGAACATCATGATGAATAATCAGGATAAGATATTCTACCCCATGGTGGCGGTCCTGGCGATCCTTGCTTTATGTCAGTATAATGGCTGGTTTGATGTCACAATTTATACAGCACCTATTTTCGATACTTTTTTTGATACTCACTGGGCGTTTCTGATTCCAATTCTATTGTTAACATGGTTGGTTTATGCGTCATTCAATTATTTTAAGAAACATATGTATCTCGATGGAGGCCTTGCATCTAAACATACTGAGGCTAAATCTGAGGACTATACCTGGTTGAACCGTTTTGGAAACTTAGGCACCTTTTTAAAGAACGATATTAAACTTATAAGACGTAATAAGCGATCCAAGACTACCGTTATCATGAGTTTTCTATTCTTATTCTACGGCCTGATTTTCTTTTCAGGTTCAATCGAAACCTATGAAGGACCCATCTGGAGCATTTTTGCAGGGATCTTTGTCTCCGGGGGGTTTTTGTTCAGTTTTGGGCAGTTTGTTCCGAGTTGGGATAGTTCCTATTACCCTTTAATGATGAGTCAAAATATTCAGTATAGCGAGTATTTGTCTTCAAAATGGTATTTAATAGTCATTGCAACAATATTGAGCACGGTAATATCTGCTTTTTACCTGTACTTTGGATGGGAAGTGTACCTCGCCATAGTTGTAGGAGCCATTTATAACATTGGGGTGAATTCATATTTGGTATTGTGGGGAGGGGCTTATATCAAAACCCCTATAGATCTTACTTCCAATAAAAAGGCCTTTGGGGATAAACAGGCCTTTAACGTAAAAACACTGCTGCTTACCATTCCAAAATTGGTGTTGCCATTGATCGTATTTGCTGCGGGTTATTATCTTATAAATCCCGTTGCAGGCTATATAGCAGTAGCTCTCTCCGGGGTGCTTGGTTTTGTTTTTAAGGATCAGGTCTTTAAAATGATAGAAAAGATCTACAAAAAAGAGAAATACAAAACGCTTTTGGCATATAAACAAACAGATTAAATACCTTTTTTACATATGATCACAGTTCACGACATTACCAAAACCTACGGAACTCAAACCGTTTTGAATATTCCATCTCTGGAGATCCCAAAAGGACAAAGCTTTGGCCTGGTAGGAAACAATGGGGCAGGGAAGACCACATTTTTTAGTCTTTTACTAGATCTTATTCAACCAACCACAGGAAAGATCATAAACAATGAAGTGCAGGTAGACATCAGTGAGGCATGGAAACCTTTTACTTCGGCTTTTATTGATGAGACCTTCCTAATAGGATACCTTACCCCTGAAGAATACTTTTATTTTATTGGGGAATTACGCGGACAGAACAAAGCCGATGTCGATTCATTGATCGGGACCTTTGAGAATTTCTTCCATGGTGAGATCCTGGGGCAAAAGAAATACCTCCGAGATCTTTCTAAAGGAAATCAGAAAAAAGTAGGCATCGTTGCCTCATTTATTGGCAGCCCCGAAGTGATTATTCTTGATGAACCTTTTGCAAACCTCGATCCTACTACCCAGATCAGACTTAAGCAGATCATTAGAGACCTGGCCGAAAACAATGACGTTACCGTGTTGGTTTCAAGCCATGACCTTATCCATGTTACAGAAGTATGCGAACGTATTGTTGTGCTTAATAAAGGAGATATCGTAAAAGATATCCAAACGTCTACCCAGACCTTAAAAGAACTGGAAACCTTTTTCGGAGGGTAGGAAAATCACCCTAGTTACGGCTTGGTTTTTTTTGAAATAGATCTATTCTAAAAGAAGGATGTATTTTATCGAGTAGTAGTATACTAAATGGGCGGTTTTAGAGTTTACATATCGTACGAATACCGCTAATTTTGAAGCTTCAAAACAAATTTTATATCATATGGCTTGGTGGAGCCCTACTTCTAAGTGCCTGTTCCACTAAAAAAGATGCCTTTGTCAACAGAAATTGGCATGCCCTCAATACAAAGTACAATGTACTGTATAATGGCAATCTCGCTTTTGAAGAAGGCCGGGAGCAATTAAATGAATCCTACCGCGATAATTATTGGGAGCTTTTACCCGTGGAACGCCTGGCAGTTACCGAAGAGATAAAACTAGATTCTGAGGATAATAACCCAAATTTCATCCGAGCCGAGGACAAAGCAACCAAGGCCATTCAAAAGCACAGCATGGAGATCGGGAATGAGGAGCGCAATCCCCAAACCGATGAAGCCTTCTTACTCTTAGGGAAAGCCAGGTATTTTGATCAACGATATGTCCCCGCCATAGAGGCATTCAATTACATCCTTCAGAAATACTCAGAAAGTGACAAGCTGAACGAAGCAACCATTTGGAGAGAAAAGACCAATATCCGCTTAGAAAATGAGGAGCTGGCTTTGCGGAACTTAAGGCGACTATTAAAATTTGAAAAATTAAAAGATCAGGAATATGCCGATGCCCGTGCTATGATGGCACAGGCCTATATCAACCTTAAAGCACCTGATACGGCCATACAACAATTAAAAATAGCCTCCGCATACACAAAAAAGAATTCGGAAAAAGGACGTTATTATTTTATTATTGGGCAATTGTACAATCAACTTGGTTTTAAGGATAGTGCCAACTATGCTTTTGACAAGATAATAGACCTTCAGCGTTCAACACCAAGAGTGTATTGGGTAAATGCACATTTGCAAAAAATTCAAAATATTGAGATCACCAATGAGAATAAGGATGATTTGCTTGAGTACCTCACCTGGCTCGAATTAAACAGGGAAAATCGCCCTTTCCTGGATAAGATATTCAGACAAATTGCTGTATATCACAATACCCTGGAACAGGATAGTCTTTCCTTGGCCTACTATAATAGATCACTTAGGGCGGCCAATCAATCACCTCAATTGTTTGCGCTTAACTATGAGGATCTGGCCGAACATTATTTTGATGATAATGTGTACAAAACAGCAGGGGCCTATTATGATAGCGTACTCCCTAACCTGCCGGAGAACACCAAGAAATACCGCACAATAAAAAAGAAACTGGATAATCTGGAAGATGTTATTACCTATGAAAGCACAGTGCAGTATGCGGATAGTGTGATCAATGTTTATAAAATGTCAATAGAAGGGCGAACAGTCTATTTCCAGGCCTATATTGATCAGTTGAAAGCGAAGGCCGATGAACTTGCGGCAAAAGAAGAGTCGCGCCTCAATGCCGGCTTTGCAACATTTGGTGAATCTAAAGGAGGGAAAGAGAATAAGGGCAAGTTTTATTTCTATAACATTACAAGTCTTGGGTATGGGAAGACCAACTTCAAGAACAAATGGGGCAACAGAACATTGGAAGATAACTGGCGCTGGAGTACTAAGAATTCTGCTCAGGGCCTTGACTTAACCGCAATAGGGCCTGGCACTCAGATTGATGAGCAGGCAGAGATCCTTGAAGACCTAAAATATTCACTCGATTATTATATGGATAGGGTACCTACGGATGTTGCAGTTATCGATAGCCTGGATCGGGAGCGAAATTTTGCCAATTATCAGCTCGGTCTTATTTATAAAGAAAAGTTTAAGGAAAATATGCTGGCCGCAGCAAAATTGGAAAGGGTCTTAGAATCATCCCCCGAAGAGCGGTTAGTGCTCCCGTCCAAATACAATCTGTTCAAGATCTATGAAGAAGTAGGGAGTCCTTTGGCTCTGAACATGAAAGAAAATATCATTAGCAATCACCCAAGCTCTCGATATGCGGAGATACTTCTTAATCCTCAGGCAGTGTTAGAGGCCTCAGAAGATAGTCCGGAGGCACGCTATGCCCGTTTATACCAGCTTTTTGAAGCTCAGGAATTCCTTAGGGTGATAACAGGTTCTGAAGAAAGTATCAATATGTTTCCGGGAGATCCTGTAGTGCCAAAATTTGAAATGTTGAAAGCAACCGCAATTGGAAGACTGCAGGGATATAAAGAATTTAAAGAGGCACTGACCTATGTGGCGTTAAACTATCCAAATCAGCCTGAAGGGAAAAAAGCCCAGGAAATGGTTGCAGAACAACTTCCGAAACTGGAAGCTAACGGATTTACGGCGGAAAACGGTTTAGCAACCGGGGGAAATTGGAAAGTGGTTTTTCCTTTTAAGAGAAGCAATGATGCCGCTGCATTGCGACTTAAAAAGCGATTAGAGGCCTCTATCAAGGATCTGAATTATAGCAATAAGGTGTCTAAGGATATCTACAATTTGGAGGATGAATTTGTTGTTGTCCATGGATTTAAATCGAGAGATTTTGCCTTAGGTTACGTTGAACTGCTAAAAAACAACAAAGATTACAGGATCGCTAATGAGAATTTTGTAATTTTATCTAACAACTATAAAACAGTACAGATCCATAAGAATATAAAGGACTACAGACGACAGAATTTAACCCCAAAACCCTAAATCCATGTTTTCAGATAACAAAAAACCCAGAGCTATGACCGAAATTGGAGGACAACCCAACAGAATTGAAAAGAATACTAAGATCAAAGGAGACATCGTTTCTGAAGCAGATTTTAGAATTGACGGAAAACTTAATGGCAACTTAAAAACCTCAGGCAAGGTAGTTATTGGTAAAGATGGCTATATCCACGGGAAAGTAGAATGCCAAAATGCCGATGTTGAAGGCAGCTTCAACGGAGAATTAATGGTGTCTGAACTTTTAACGCTAAAATCATCTGCAGTAATTGAAGGTACGGTCTCCGTAGCCAAACTGGCCGTAGAACCGGGAGCTACCTTTAACGCCGCTTGTAATATGAAAGGCAAAGGTTCTTTAAGTACTTCTTCAGGAAGTAATGTAGGAACTGCAGTTTCTTCTTCAACCCCATCCTATAAATCTTCTGTGGTAGGCAACAAAAATGAACCAGCAAAAGCCTCCTAAAGGAAGAAATCCGCTGAAGAACATCGCCATTTTATCTGGTATTGGAATTGAAATGGGTTTTATTATTTTTTTATCGGCCAAAGGTGGGATTTGGTTAGATCAGCATTATCAAACAGAGAAACGCATATTTACTGCTATTGCTACAATAATTGGGGTTGCTATCGCTATTTATGTAGTATTACTTCAGCTTAAAAGAGTAAAGTATTAATGGCACTCCCCAGACTGGTCACCTCATATATATTATTTCTTACGGGTTCACTGGGAATTTTATTATTTATCCATTTACAGGCACAATCTTATCTGAATATTCCAAAATGGTCAGATATGCTTCTTTTATCCTATGTCCTCAATTTTATACTGGCAGTAGCAATTTTTCTCATCCTGTTTGCCTTGCGAACAAGACTCAAAAACCAAATTGGGTTTCTTTATATGGGGGGAAGTATGTTGAAATTTTTGATCTTCTTTCTTGTTTTTTATCCGGGATACAGGGTAGACGGAATTGTCTCTAAATCCGAATTTGCCGCCTTTTTTATTCCTTACCTCCTTTGTTTGATTTTGGAAACCGTTTATACGGCCAAAATGCTTAATACTTTAAAATAAATTTAAAGACCTCATTATACCTCTCAAAGGCCTTTAAAATAAACTTCTAAATGCTTTTTTCTTTTTATAAGAATGCCTTACATTTGCACCGATTTTTAGAGACCCGCATTTTAAAAGAATATGAGAAGCCTTTTTACCGTAAAAGTACTATTGATTTGTTCAATATTCCTGGGATACAGCCTATCGGCCACAGCCAAAGAAGAAACCTCAGAGGGGACTAAAAAGGACTTGAAAACAGAGATCAAAGAGTATATAGATCATCACCTTCAGGATTCACACGATTTTTCTATTTTTTCATATACCGCAGATAACGGAGAACACGTATACATTGGACTCCCTTTACCTATCATACTTTGGGATAATGGGGTGCATGTTTTTTCCTCCTCTCAATTTCATCATGGTGAAACACTAGCTCAGGCAGGGGGTAATTATTACGCCTTAGATCACGGGAAGATTTATAAAACGGATGCAGAAGGAACCATGACCTATGATGAAGAAGGTCATGCAACCAATGTAAAGCCAATCGACTTTTCCATTACCAAGAATGTGGTGATGATGATCATTACAGGGCTTTTAATGCTTTGGTTATTTTCCAGCTTGGCACGGTCTTATGCTAAGAATAATGGGGTTCCTACCGGAGCAGGAAGATTCTTTGAACCTATAGTACTATACATAAGAGATGATATTGCAAAGCCAACCATTGGAGAGAAGCGATATAGGAAATACATGCCATTTCTCTTAACTATTTTCTTTTTCATCTGGTTCCTTAACATGTTTGGACTTACTCCATTAGGGGTCAATGTCACGGGAAATATTGCAATAACTTTTGGTCTTGCCTTGTTGACGTTCCTTATCACAAATTTTACCGGAACAAAGGACTATTGGAAGCATTTGGTAGATCCCCTTGGTGATGCTATGCCCTGGTATGGGAAATTACCTATTTATATTATACTGGTCCCCATAGAATTATTGGGACTGATCATTAAGCCTTTTGCACTATTGATTCGTTTGTATGCGAACATGCAGGCAGGTCATATTGTATTGATGAGTCTAATTGGATTGATGTTCATCTTTAAAAGTTGGATAGGTAGTCCCTTGTCATTTTTCCTGGCTTTTGCCATCACATTGATAGAAATTTTAGTAGCCCTTTTACAGGCATATATCTTTACGATGTTATCGTCTCTTTATTTTGGCTTTGCCTCTGAAGAACACGATCATCATGAGGAGGAGCCGGAACTGGCTCATTTGTAATAGTCTTTTCTCCAAAAGGGAAGAGGTTAATGTTGAATTTTAATTTTAAACTAGATAGAGTATGGAAATTCCAGTAATGGTAGGTGCAGGTTTAGTAGTAATTGGTGTTGGTATTGGTATTGGTAGAATCGGTGGTTCTGCTATGGATGCTATTGCCCGTCAGCCAGAGGCCTACGGAAAGATTCAAACGGCAATGCTAATTGTAGCTGCGCTTATTGAAGGTATTGGTTTTGCGGCCCTTTTTGCCGTCTAAATCTAACAACTAAAGGAAACGGCCATAACGGTTGGTTATGGCCCTCCTTTGTTTAAAATTAAATGCATAAAGTCTTTATTTATGGATAAATTATTAAATGATTTTTCGTTCGGGTTATTCGTTTGGCAAACACTGCTATTTGTTCTATTGCTTCTTTTACTTTACAAGTACGCATGGAAACCTATCCTTAATGCGGTAGATGATCGTGAAGAAGGGATCAAGAATGCATTGGCAGCTGCAGAAGACGCCAAAAAGGAAATGCAGAATGTTACTGCTGATAGCGAAAAGCTTTTACAGGAGGCCCGTGGAGAACGCGAAGCCCTGTTGAAAGAGGCTCGTGAATTACGAGAAAAAATGATGGCTGATGCAAAAGAACAGGCAAAGGTAGAAGGAGACAAGATGATCGCTCAGGCGAAAGCAACCATAGACAGCGAAAAGAAAGCTGCTGTGGCTGAGATCAAGAATCAGGTGGCTGATCTTTCTGTTCAGATCGCTGAAAAAGTATTAAAAGAACAATTGACCAATAAGGATAAGCAATTAAAATTGGTCGATGATATGTTAGGAGATCTTAAATTGAACTAACACCTTATGAACGAATCCAGAGCAGCAGCACGTTACGCAAAAGCGATCTTAGATTTTGCGGTTGAGCAAAAGAAGACAGCCGTCTTAGAGGAGGATATGCGTTCCATAGTTTCAACTATGAGCGCAAGCAAAGAATTGCGCGAAATGCTGGGCAGTCCGGTTTTAAAAGGAGAATTAAAGAAAAAGGCCCTTATGGCAATCTTTGAGGGAAGTCATACAATCACAGAGGGCCTGATTGATCTTTTAATTCAAAATAGAAGGATCTCTTTATTGAATGAAGTGGCCTTAAAGTATATTATTCTAAATGAAGATCTTAAGGGAGAAGGCGTGGCATTTGTTACAACGGCGGTCCCATTATCTGGTGAATTGGAGAAAAAAGTGTTAAGCAAGGTATCTTCAATAACCGGGAATAAGATCACCATAAAAAATAAGATAGATAAAAGTATTGTTGGAGGGTTTATCCTAAGGGTAGGTGACCTGCAGTACGATGCGAGCATCGCAAATAAATTGAATACGATCAAAAGAGAATTTACTAAAAGCATATAAATCTTAATTACGAAGCTAAAAAGGAGTATTCCTTTGCGCTTCAACATATATTTAATCATATGGCAGGAGTTAAAGCCGCTGAAGTATCGGCAATCTTAAAGAAACAATTATCGGGCTTTGAAGCCAAAGCAACCTTAGATGAAATGGGCACCGTTCTGCAGGTCGGTGATGGTATTGCCCGTGTTTATGGTCTTTCCAATGCCCAATACGGTGAATTAGTTGAGTTCGATGGAGGCCTTGAGGGTATTGTTCTTAACCTGGAAGAAGATAATGTGGGAGTGGTACTTCTTGGTCCTTCTAGAGGAGTCAAAGAAGGAACTACGGTAAAAAGAACACAGCGAATTGCTTCTATCAATGTAGGCGAAGGGATAGTTGGTCGTGTGGTAGATACCTTGGGAACTCCAATTGATGGGAAAGGACCTATTACCGGAAAAACATATGAAATGCCATTGGAAAGAAAAGCACCTGGGGTGATCTTTCGTCAGCCGGTGAACGAGCCACTACAAACTGGTATCAAGGCTATCGATGCCATGATCCCAATTGGCAGAGGACAACGGGAACTGGTAATTGGTGACCGTCAGACGGGAAAAACTACCGTATGTATTGATACGATCATCAACCAAAAGGAATTTTACGATGCAGGGGAACCTGTATATTGTATCTATGTGGCCATTGGTCAAAAAGCTTCTACGGTTGCGAACATAGCAAAAACACTGGAAGACAAAGGCGCTTTGGCCTATACAACCATAGTTGCCGCCAACGCTTCAGATCCGGCTCCAATGCAGGTATATGCGCCATTCGCAGGAGCTGCTGTTGGAGAATATTTTAGAGATTCAGGTCGACCCGCTTTGATCATTTATGATGATCTATCGAAACAAGCCGTTGCCTACAGAGAAGTATCTTTATTGCTTAGACGTCCACCGGGAAGGGAAGCTTATCCAGGAGATGTATTTTATCTTCACTCAAGACTCTTAGAGCGCGCTGCAAAAGTGATCGATGACGATGCCATAGCAAAGAACATGAACGACCTTCCTGATGTCTTAAAACCTATGGTAAAAGGTGGAGGCTCATTAACAGCCTTGCCAATTATTGAGACACAAGCAGGAGATGTTTCTGCCTATATTCCAACAAACGTGATCTCCATTACAGATGGTCAGATCTTCCTGGAGCAAGATCTATTCAACCAGGGTGTTAGACCAGCGATCAACGTGGGGATCTCAGTTTCCAGAGTTGGGGGAAATGCTCAGATCAAATCCATGAAGAAAGTAGCCGGTACGCTGAAATTAGATCAGGCACAGTTCCGGGAATTGGAAGCTTTTGCCAAGTTCGGTTCAGATCTGGATGCAGCTACTCTAAACGTTATTGAAAAGGGACGTAGAAACGTAGAGATATTAAAGCAGGCACAAAACGATCCGTTTACTGTGGAAGATCAGGTCGCTATCATTTATGCAGGTTCTAAAAACCTATTGCGAGATGTTCCTGTGGAGAAAGTAAAAGAGTTTGAAAGAGACTATCTTGAGTTTTTGAATGCAAAACACAGGGATGTTTTAGACAGCCTTAAAGCAGGAAAACTAACCGATGAGGTAACCGATACTCTTACTTCGGTATGCAAGGATATGGTTAAGAAATATAAAAGCTAGATTACAGCAGACAGAACATGGCAAATCTTAAGGAAATAAGGAATAGAATAGCGTCGGTTTCATCAACCATGCAGATCACCAGTGCCATGAAGATGGTATCTGCTGCAAAATTGAAAAAAGCACAAGATGCTATTACGGCCATGCGCCCTTATGCCAATAAGCTTACAGAACTTTTGCAAAATCTTAGCGGTAGCATGGATTCGGATGCAGGAAGCGCATATGCAGATGAACGTCCGGTTAAAAAGGTGTTGGTAGTAACCATTACTTCTAATCGTGGTCTTTGTGGCGCTTTTAATTCTAATGTTATAAAACAATGTATTTCTTTACAAGCTGATACTTACAAGGATAAGGAAGTGCATTTTATGGCTATTGGGAAGAAAGGAAATGACTTATTGAGAAAAAAGAATACAGTAATTGCTAATCACAGTAAGGTGTATGATGACCTTTCCTTTGACAATGTAGCTATCATTGCTGAAGAAATGATGGGTTACTTTGCAGATGGGTCCTATGATCATATCGTACTAGTGTATAATAAATTTAAAAATGCGGCTACGCAGATCTTGATGACCGAACAATTTTTACCAATTGTTGCGTCTAAATCAGAATCTTCGTCGGCTATGGATTATATCTTTGAGCCTGAAAAGGAGAAGATCGTTATGGAACTGATCCCAAAATCTTTAAAGACGCAGTTATACAAGGCTATACGAGATTCTTTTGCCAGTGAACACGGCGCTCGTATGACAGCTATGCACAAGGCAACAGACAACGCTTCTGAACTAAGAGATCAATTAAAACTTACGTACAACAAAGCACGCCAGGCTGCTATTACCAACGAGATCCTTGAGATTGTTGGCGGGGCAGAAGCTCTTAATAATTAGGTGTTTTAGTGAAATAGGCATTAAGAAAACCCTGACCACGGTCGGGGTTTTTTATTTAATGTTACGGAATGTCTATTTTTGGCACTACTATTGGATGTTATATAAAAAGAGATCTAAAACATGAGAAAAATACCTGTGTTAACCGTCGTAATATTATTTGGTCTGTTTGGCTGTTCTTCGCAAAAGAAATTGGTCATGGAGGCTCCTTTTACGATCAAAGATCCAAGTTGTCAGGATTATACAGCCGGCAGAGAGGAAGGAGGCTCAGGATTTACTCTAAACCTGCCAATTGCTGATAATATGGGAGAAGTGACGTTTGAAGAGGTCTATTTTAGAGGCCATATTATGAAGCCTTCTCTTGTACAAAATGAAAATGGCTCCGTATTGGTTTGTGACCATAGGAATGAGGATCTGAAAGTAAAGCCAGATATTGTAATGCATGCAGATCCCAAAGAAGAAATAGGCAACCAGCCTCCTTCACTATTGAAAACTGATCAGAAAGAATTCCCTTTTGAACTGGAAAAGGACGAAGTAGTGATCAGCTACCGGGAAAAAGGGAAGAAAAAGATGCATTATTTTAAAATTAAGGGAGTAAAAGAAAAACTTCCTTTGATATATCCCTCACGTCCAAAAAACTAACTTTGTTAGCAGGCTTTAAATACCTAATTTTAAGCCTTACCTAACATCACACGGTTGAGTCTGTTTCAAAAATTATTTAAGCAAACATTTATTTATGGGCTGGCCACGGTCCTGCCCAGAATGTTGTCTTTTATTTTAGTGCCGATTTACACCAAAGTGATGCCTACCGGCTTTTATGGAGAAGTGACCCTTATTTTTGCATGGTTTGCGATCTTCAATGTGATCCTGGCCTATGGAATGGAAACGGCTTTTTTCAGGTATTACAATAGTGAGGACAATAGAACCAAGGTTGTATCCACCTCATTAATTTCACTTGGCACAACCACCATCTTCTTTACTTTGGTTGCTTTACTTTTTCAAAATGAAGTGGCGCTGCTATTGAACATAGACCAACAGTTTATTCAGTATGTCATATATATTTTAGCGCTCGATGCACTGGCTATCATCCCTTTTGCATGGTTAAGAGCCAGACAGAAGCCCATGCGATATGCCATCATAAAGATTGTGAATGTAGCGGTGAATTTAGGGTTGAATGTCTTCTTTTTATTGCTCCTTCCAAAGATTGCCCAGGAAAATCCAGGTAGTATCTTTCAAACTATCTATATAACGGATTTTCAAATTTCCTATATTTTTATTTCCAACTTAATAGCCAGTGGACTTACCCTCCTGCTAGTGGTGAAATGTTATATCCTTCCTTCCTTTTCCTTCGATAAAGCTTTATGGTCAAAAATGGTCAGATATGGGCTTCCTGTGATGATCGCTGGCATTGCCTTTACCATTAATGAAGTGTTCGACCGTATTATGCTATCAGAAATGCTGCCTGCTGCCATTGCGAAGAGCGAGATCGGAAAATACTCTGCTTGTTACAAGATAGCCTTGTTTATGACGCTCTTTGCCACTGCGTTTCGCCTGGGAATAGAACCCTTTTTCTTTAGTCATTCCAAATCTGAAAATCCCCAGAAGGCCTATGCTCAGATCACCAATTATTTTGTGGTATTGGGTAGCGTAATTTTACTGGCCGTCATTGTCTATGCAGATATATTAAAAAAATTGATTGTTTTAAATTCAGATTATTGGGAGGCCATGCCCGTTGTGCCTATTATTATCCTGGCTAGTTTTTGCCTCGGGATCTATCACAACCTATCAGTTTGGTATAAAGTAACAGACAGAACCAGATTTGGGGCCTATATTTCAATTGTAGGAGCTTTGATAACTATTGCGATCAACTATTTCTTTATACCCACTATTGGATACTATGCTTCAGCCTATGCAACCCTGGCGGCCTATGCCAGTATGATGATCTTGTCTTATTATTTTGGAAGGAAGTATTATCCCATACCGTATAATCTTCGAAAAATTGGTTTTTATATGGGAATTTCAATAGTATTCTCGGCCTTATCTTTTTATGTTTTTAAAGGAAACATCTTCATAGGGTCACTTCTTCTTTTAGTATTTTTACTGTTGGTTTATAAAATGGAATTTAACCTTCTAAAACGAATATTTGTAAAGAATGAAGATCAAGATCATTAACATATCGAATCATGCATTACCTCACTATGAGACCAATGCCTCTGCAGGAATGGATGTACGCGCTCATCTAGATACCCCGGTGACACTCAAACCGCTTGAACGAATGATCATTAAAACAGGCTTGTTTCTGGAATTACCAGTAGGCTATGAGGCCCAGATACGTCCAAGAAGTGGTCTGGCTGCCAAAAAAGGCATAACCGTCCTTAATACGCCCGGGACCATAGATGCTGATTATCGGGGTGAGATTGGCGTGATTCTTGTTAATCTATCGCAAGACCCATTTGTTGTCAATGATGGAGAACGAATTGCCCAAATGGTGATCGCGAGTCATGAACGGGCGGAATGGAATGAAGTAAAAGAATTATCGCAAACAACAAGAGGAGAGGGAGGCTTTGGCAGTACCGGCACCCAGTAGTCTGTTGATGTAAGCCTTTCTAAACATTACTGTTACAAACTTTATTTATGAGATGGTTGCACTACATAGCGATTATATTTTTAGTGACCATAATGGTGCCTTCAAGTTTGCTTGCCCAAGAAGAAGAAGAAAGTGCGGCCATTTCATTGGAGGATAATACAGATGTCTTTCAGGAATTGTTCTTTGAGGCGTTGAAGCAAAAAGGGATAGAGAATTATGGCAAGGCCATTAATGCACTTTTAAAATGCAAACAATTAGACGCTGATAATGATGTTATAGATCATGAATTAGCCAAGACGTACCAATTAAACAATCAATTGGTCTTGGCAGAGCAGTACGCACGAGAGGCAATTATAAGTAAGCCTACAAATCTATGGTACTTGAACACGCTGGTAGAGATCCGGGAAATTCAGGGATCCGATCTAAAAGGTATTAAAGAGCAGATCCCATATAGTAATGTGGAATTAAAAGAAAATCTGGCAAAGATCTACTTTGAAAAGAAAAGATATGACATTGCCAGAGAAGTCATAAAAGATCTGCGTTCCAGCAAGTTTACCCGTGAACTTACCGGTAAGATCCAGGATTCAATAAAGCAGGAAAACCTTGTTAGTGAAGAAATGCCGGGTATTGAAAATATTAAAGAGGTAAACCCCGTTAAGGGACTAACTATTGAACTCAATTCGCTCCTTGAAAAAGGAGATGTTGAACTCTTAAATCAGAAAGCGGAAGAGGCCATGGAAACATATCCTGCCCAGCCTTTTTTTTATTATACTAAAGGGGTGGCCCTCAATAGAAGTGCTCAATACAGCGAGGCTGTAGATTTTTTAATGATGGGCCTGGATTTTGTTTTTGACAATGATGAATTATTAAATAAATTCTATAGTGAATTAGTCAAAGCCCATACCGCTTTGGGAGAGACAACAAAGGCAAACACGTATCTTAGCAAAATAAAAAATGGCTCATAGGATGAAGGTGAAGAAGAGTACATTAGGGAATGGATGGATGTTTATTGGACTCCTGCTATTCCTGCTTAGTTCCTGCAAATCTGCCAAGATCTTTTCAGACAAAACCTTGGATGCCAGCCTTACGGCTAAAACTATCATTAAGAACCATTATAGAAATTCTATCAATTTCAAAACGCTAACAAGCAAACTCAGGATAGAGTATTCAGATGGTTCATCTAGTCAAAGTCTGGGGGTGAGCCTTAGAATGGAAAAAGACAAGACCATTTGGTTAAGTGCGCCATTAGGTGTTGTAAAGGCTTTGATCACTCCAGACAGAGTTTCCTTTTATAATAAATTGGAGAATAGTTACTTCGATGGTAGTTTTGAGTACCTGAGTCAATTATTAGGAACCGACCTCGATTTTACCAAGGTGCAAAATCTTCTGCTTGGAGAAGCCCTATTTGATCTTAGGGATGAACGTTATGATGTTTCACTTAACACAACCTCTTACGAATTGAAGCCACGTACTTCTTACGAACTTTTTAAGACACTTTTTCAAATAGACCCCGGAACTTATAAACTGGCTTCACAGCAAATTTCGCAACCTTTGAAAAAACGACTGTTGGAGATCCGTTACAAGGATTATCAACAAAAAAACAATAAGCTGATGCCAAATAACGTAGGGATAGTGGCTATAGACAATAATCAGCGAAATGTAATTGATATTGAATTTCGAAATGTTGAATTCAATGCAAAAATTAGTTTTCCCTTCAAGATCCCAAATGGATATGATAAGATTGTGTTGAATTAATATGAGAGCATTCTTTGTATATCGGATTTTACTACTGGGGATATTTTTGATCCTTGCAAGCGCTTCGGTACAGGCACAAACAAATGAGCAAAAGGCCCTTGAAGCGAAAAGGGAGCAACTCCAAAAGGAAATCTCGGAAATGAATCGTTTGTTGTTTGCAGAACGGAAACAAAGAGGTACCGTTTTGGATCAGCTAGAACTGTTAGATCAGAAAATAAATGTAAGACAGCAGTTGATCCGTGTTACCAATCAACAATCCAATTTACTAAGCAGACAGATCAATGCTAACATTAGGAATATCGCGAAACTCAGAGAAGATCTTGAGATCTTAAAGGAAGAATACGCCAATATGATCCGTAAGTCATACCAGAACAGATCTCAACAAAGCAGACTAATGTTCCTTATGTCTTCTCAAAACTTTTATCAGGCCTTTAAAAGGCTGCAGTATTTAAAGCAGTATACCCAATACAGAAAGCAACAGGGTGTCCAAATTGCTTCAAAAACGGAAGATCTTATTACGCTGAACAATGATCTTACCACGCAACGCAAAGAGAAGGAATCCCTTATAGCAGAGAACAAAGCAGCCAGAAAAGAATTATTTGAGGAGATAAATGACCAAAAAGGCCTTCTGAATACTATCAGAAAAAATGAAAGCAATTATGCCATCGCGATTAATAAAAAGAAAGCTGAAGCAAAGAAAATAGATGAACAAATAGAGCGACTCATCAGAAGTGCTATTGCGGCGTCTAACAAGAAAGCAGGTAATACAGCCAACAGCAGCACTTTTATCCTAACACCCGAAGCAGCACTTGTTGCAACTAATTTTTCGGCTAATAAAGGCCGACTAATATGGCCGGTAGAAAAGGGAATAAAAAGACAGGGATTTGGCATTTATAGCGATGCCGTGTATCCCGGCATTAAGCATCAGAATAATGGAGTGATCATAGCAACTGATAAAGGGGCCCGGGCAAGGGCTGTTTTTGAAGGGGAAGTGATCGCCATCCTGGCAGTACCCGGAGGTGGAAAAGGTGTACAGGTAAAGCATGGTAATTACATCAGCACCTATTACAACCTGGCAAACCTTTACGTAAAAAAAGGAGACAAAGTAGTAGCGAAAGAGGAGCTCGGTGAGATCTATACCAATAGATTGAATGGGCTTACTCAATTGAAATTCTATCTGTACAGGGATGCCACACGCTTAAATCCCGAGGAATGGATCTACCAACTATAAAATCTGAACTACATGGACACTATTACAGATATTAAAGGAAGCTTTACCCTGCATAACGGGGTAAAAATACCCTATTTTGGATTGGGAGTCTTCCTGTCTAAAGATGGTAGTGAAGTGATCAATGCCGTAAAATGGGCCATTCAATCCGGGTATAGGCATATTGATACAGCAGCTATTTATAACAATGAAGAGGGCGTAGGTGAAGGGATCAAAGCCAGCGGAATTCCAAGGGAAGACATATTTCTTGTAAGTAAGGTGTGGAATTCAGAACAAGGCTATGATTCCACTATAAAAGCATTTGAGACAAGCTTAAAAAAATTAAATACTGAGTATCTGGATCTATACCTGATCCATTGGCCGGTAAATGGAAAGTATAAGGAAACCTGGAAGGCATTGGAGGAATTGTATCGGCAAAAACGTATCAGGGCAATTGGGGTCAGTAATTTTCTTCAGCATCATTTAGAAGACCTCTTAACAGAAGCTTCTATTGTGCCCATGGTAAATCAAATGGAGTTCCATCCGTATTTGGTGCAGCAAGACCTGCTCAACTATTGCGATTCTAAAAATATTCAATACGAAGCATGGTCACCATTAATGCGGGGAAGAGTTTTTAAAATGGATGTATTTAAAGAAATGGCCCTTAAATACAAGAAGACCATAGCACAACTTGTATTGCGATGGGACCTACAGAAAGGAGTGGTTACTATTCCGAAATCATCAAAAGAACAGCGCATCATAGATAATGCGGCTATATTCGATTTTTCAATTTCTGAAAAAGACATGGCTGTTTTAGACAAACTAGATAAAGGAAAGCGTTTTGGTCCTGATCCGGACAACTTTGATCTCTAATTCCTAAAGAAGAAATTCTGACTTTTCTATTTTTTCTCTGTAAAAAGAGCTTTGAGTTCCGTTGCATCATCGGGTTTCATTTTCCCCGCCAACACCAAACTAAGTTGTTTTCTTCGCAAGGCGCCTTCAAAACGTGTTTTTTCCAAGGCTGTTTCCGGAACAACTTGAGGGATTGCAGTTGGTTTTCCTGTTTCATCTACTGCCACAAAGGTGTAAATAGCCTCATTGGCCTTCGTTCTCTCCCCACTTAAACGATCTTCCATCCAAACATCTATATACACCTCCATAGACGTCCTGAATGTTCTTGAAATGGCTGCTTCAAGGGTAACAACACTCCCCAGAGGGACAGATCTGTTAAAAGCAACATGATTTACCGAAGCAGTTACCGTTATACGCCTGCTGTGTCTCCTTGCAGCAATACTGGCGGCCCTATCCATCCTGGCAAGTAATTCACCACCGAAAAGATTATTTAAAGGATTGGTTTCACTTGGAAGGACCAGATCGGTCATGATAGTTCTGGAATCACTGGGAGTTTTGGGCTTCATAGTAACTAATTTTCGCAAAGATACGAGGTATGAAATGGCAGATAAAAGGAAAGTGAGTTATTTTACAGAGAGAAGCCAGGCATCGCGAGACTCGGTCAACCTAATTTGTTTTAAGGCTTCCAACGCTTGTTTTGGTTTTTCAAAACTATCAAACGCCACCTGGTATAAACCAAATTTGTTTTGACCTACTAAAAAGGCATCAAATCCCTTATTGCGAAGTTGCTTAATCTTTCTGTTAGCATTGTTCCTTTCCCGGAAAGCTCCGGCAATGATATGATGTCTTTTCGTCACTTTTTTAGAGACATCAACCCGAAAGACAGGTAATTCCACGGGTTTGGTATCGAAAAAAGTTGCTTCCTGAATGCTATTTGAAATGATCTCTTGTGCTTTTTCCTGAGATACCAACTCATTTGTTATGGCCTGATTATAGGTACGATATCCTGTAAAACCTGCCGAAAGAGCTAGAAGAACAATAGCAGCATACTTTAGAAGAGGACGTATTTCATTCTTTTTTCGTTCCTCAGGAGTAATGATAAAAGGTACTTTTTCTTCCAGGACCTCTACTTCTTCTTTTAAGACCTCACGCAGAATTGGTGTAGAGACAAAGGAACTCAGCCCAAATGAGGAGGTTAAAAAGTTGGTCTGCTTTGTGGGCTGGAAGATCAACTTCCCTTCTTTTGTAGGCTTAAAGCTTCCTATATTCTGGAGGATCAGGGTTTCTCCTTTTTCTAATTGTTTACCCCATTCCTTTACGGTTTTCACCATTTTTTCCTGTACATCCTCATAAGAAATTTTTTCAGCTTCTGCGATGTAGGAAATAAGCAGTCCGTCATTAGATTGCAACTGACTGTTAAAGGACAGCATCTTTGAGGGAGGATAAAAAGTATGCCCCGTTTTGTCTATAAAAGCCGATTTTACATGGGTAAGAAAGGCTCCAAATTCGGGGACGACCACGCAATTATACCTGTAAAGTAATTCTTCTATGTAGGCAGCGGTGCTCATAAAGACAAAGATGGAAAAAAATAGAGCCGCTTCAAAATGCCAAATTACTTTTTATTAACATTAGTTTTTCTGTATTTTGTGAATAAGATGAAAAGATGATGATGGAGGAGTTAATATCAGCCCTGAGATTACAGTGTATACCAAACATTGGTGACATTTCGTCCAGGAAACTAATCGCTTACTGTGGAGGCCCCACAGCCGTTTTTAAAGAAAAAAAAGAAGCGCTACTCAAAATAGAAGGGATAGGCACAAAGATCATAGAAGGTCTTTATGACCCCAGGTATCTTAAAGCTGCCGAGACTGAATATTCTTTTATAAAGGATAACGGAATTAAGTATGTTTATTTTGAAGACAAGAACTATCCCAAATATCTTCGACACTGTGCCGATGCTCCTTTGATCCTATTTCAAAGAGGGGCAATCAACATTACAGACAGGAAGATCATAAGTATTGTGGGTACCCGCAATATAACACCCCATGGCCGACAATTTTGTGAGCGTTTTATGGAGGAACTTGCCCCATTAGATCCCGTTATTGTAAGTGGTTTTGCCTACGGGGTGGATATTTGCATCCAAAAAGCTGCAAATGCTCTTGGTCTCCAAACCATAGGCTGCCTGGCACATGGGCTGAATCAGATCTACCCCAGAGCCCATAGGAAGTATTGTGCGCCTATTGAAAAAAACGGAGGCTTTTTAACTGAATTCTGGAGTACCAGTAAGCCAGACCGTGAGAATTTCTTACGTAGAAATAGAGTAATTGCGGGGATAAGTGAAGCCACCATTGTTATTGAATCTGCTGAGAAAGGAGGCAGCTTGGTCACTGCAGATATCGCAAATAGCTATAATAGGGATGTTTTTGCCGTCCCGGGCAGACCTAATGATCTGTTTAGTGAGGGCACCAATACCTTGATCAAACAGCAAAAGGCACATTTGCTAACCTCGGCAGCAGATCTTGTCTATCACCTCAATTGGGATCTCCAAAAGAAGTCCTCAAATCCGATACAAAAACAGTTATTTGTAGAATTGAATGAAACTGAACATTCTATTTATTCATTCTTACAACAAGAGGGAAAACAATTGTTAGATGATATTGCAATGGGGAGCCATCTACCAATTTTTAAAACTGCATCTACCCTTTTATCCATGGAATTAAAAGGCTTGGTTAGACCATTACCGGGAAAACAGTTCGAAGCTATCTAAGGGAGAACCAACCAATCGGTTTGATGATATGTGAATTCTACCTCATTGGATGAGGTGAAAGCGTCATTGAACGGTTACTCATATACTATGAGCGGTGTAAGTGATATTTAAATGTGCGGAATAAACTATTAAACCAACCCATTAGTTGGTTTAAAAAAATGACTAATAACCAAGTTTGCTGCGCACCCTTTGCAGCACATCATCTGCTACCACCTGTGCTTTTTGGGCACCCAAATGCAACAATTCATCTATTTCAGTTACATTATTCATATAATATTGAAACTTTTCCCGGGCTTCGCCAAAGGTGGATAAAAGACATTCATAAAGTTCCTGTTTAGCATGACCATACCCGTAGTTTCCTTGAATGTACTTTTCTCTCATTTCAGCAGTGCTTGTCTTAGAAGCCAAAATAGAATACAAGGCAAAGATGGTATCAGAATCCGGATCCTTAGATTCTTCCATGGGGGTACTATCTGTTAATATGCCCATGATCTGTTTTCTCAGCAACTTGTCCGATTGAAAGATATTGATGAGGTTACCCTTACTTTTGCTCATTTTTTCACCATCCGTCCCGGGAATGTACATAGTTTGTTCTTGAACCTGAGCTTCCGGCAGTATAAATGTATCGCCCAATTGTGCGTGGAATCTGGAGGCCACATCTCTGGTCATTTCTAAATGTTGTAGCTGATCTTTCCCAACAGGGACAATATTGGCGTCGTATAATAAGATGTCTGCCGCCATTAACATAGGATATGAAAAAAGCCCCGCATTAACATCTTCTAGCCGGTCTGCTTTATCCTTAAAGGAATGGGCCAGCGTTAATCGTTGATAAGGAAAAAAGCAACTTAGATACCATGCAAGTTCAGTGACCTGAGGCACATCACTCTGTCTGTAAAAGACTGTTTTATTCACATCTAGGCCAAAGGCCAACCAGGTGGCGGCTGTAGCATAGGTATTGTTTCGCAATTCCTCCCCCTTTTTTATTTGGGTAAGAGAATGCATATCCGCAATAAACAGAAAAGATTCATTTTTAGGATTTTCCGCCATTTTTATAGCCGGAATGATGGCCCCCAAAATATTCCCAAGATGTGGGGTCCCTGTACTTTGAATACCTGTTAAAATTCTTGCCATGGGCCATTCTTTATAGAATGACAAAAGTAAAAGAAATACTAAAACCCTGCTAAAATTGTTATTTTTGATTTTATGCGAACTTTTATCCGAAGGACTGGCCAGTTACTTTATCGTGTATGGTTCTATATATTGGTTGCGATCCCTATTTTTCTTTTTTCCCCTCTTTTAATACTTCTTTCTATTTCAGAGAAGACCTACCCGCAATTCTTTTGGTTAGCGAGAAATATTTGGGCCCGTTTAATTTTAATAGGAATGGGATGTATCCCTAAGATCACTTGGGAAGAAAACTTAGAAAAAGGCAAGAGTTATGTGTTGGTCGCCAACCACACAAGTATGCTCGATATTATGCTAATGCTATGGGTTAGTAAAAATCCTTTTGTTTTTGTGGGTAAAAAGGAGTTAATGAATATACCGGTCTTTGGATTCTTCTATAAACGGGTGTGTATTTTGGTTGACCGAGGAGATAGCAAAAGCAGAATGGCGGTCTACCGCAGGGCACAACGAAGGCTCAATCAGGGCTTAAGTATCTGTATCTTTCCCGAAGGAGGCGTACCCCCAGAAGAGGTAGTACTAGACACTTTTAAAGATGGGGCTTTCAAAATGGCCATTGCTCATAAAATACCGATCGTTCCAATGATATTTTATGATGTAAAAAAGCGATTTTCCTATACAATTTATAGTGGAGGTCCCGGCGATTTAAGAGTGAAAGTGAGCTCATTTGTAAGAACTGAGAATATGTCAGAAAATCAAAAAGGAGAACTTCGAGATAGTGTCAGGGCGTTGATATTGAAAGAATTACAGGGAGATGCATAGACCATTTTATATATACCAAAGAGTATAAAAAACGCCCTGCCTGAGAAGCAGGGCGTTTAAGGAGTTACTGTAAATACAGTAACCAACCTAACCAACATCTTAAAACTTAAAGTTCAAACCTGAGTATACACCCATTGAAAAGGGCTGAAAATTCCCAGCTGCTTCTGAAAAGGTGTTAAGCTGATATTTAAACATGGGCTCCAAACTAAGCTGAAATGAATTATTCAATTGATAGGATATACCTATTCCAAAATTGGTACTCACATTAAGATCATTTAAATTATTGGCCTCTCCCATTTCAGTGGCGATACCATCAGATTCTAGGATTACGGAATTATTAACAAGGAATAAGGAACTTACACCGCCAATAACATTTACTCCTAACTTGTTATCGAGAATTTGATATGTAAGCTCCAAAGGCACTTCCAAATAACCAAATTCCTGTATCATCTTACCATTGAGGGATGGATCTGGTCCCGAGACATCCAGTGCATTTTCTGAAGCTATCTTTCCACTCCTGGTATTGCTGCGCACTACAAGATTTCTGGAACTTAAGGAATAATCTATATTATTTATAATTCCATTGGTGGCTCCATTTAGGGAGGAGGAAAAAGAAACATCCCTGGTGTCATATCCAAAGTCGACTTTATGAACACCAGATCGTAATCTTACTTTTTTACTAATTTCATAGGTCACAGCAAGGCCATAACTTAAATTAACATTCCCGGATTTGGCATTATTCTGAAAGCTGGAATGAATAGGTGATCCTTGTGATAAGGAACTAAAGAAAACAGGGGCCACTCGCGGTCCAACCGACCATTTGTCTCCGGAGATTTCCTGTTCAGTTTTCTCTTCCTGAGCCGCAATGGCCTCAAAAATGGAGGTCTTATTGTCATTCTTTATTTCTTTTTCGATAGTTGGGTCTTCCTTCTGTTGCTCAGAAATATTAGCGTTAGCAAGTGATTTTTCATTTAGGCCTGAACGTATTTCTTCAGGGTTTGCTTTAGCGTTCTCAGCTTGTTTAGCAACTATGCTTACTTCGTTTTGAGCTGAGTCATCCACTAGTTGAGGAATATCATTATCCCCATTTTCCTTAGATTCAATAGCATTCACCTTTTTATTGTCCAATGTAGTAGCATTCGCTAATACTGCAGCATTTACCTCACCAGTATCTCCTTCCGAGCCGTTGGGCACATTAATCCCATCTGTACTTACTTCGTTCTTAGGTAAGCTCTCGTCTACATTATTTTCAGAAGCTTTTGTTAGTGCATTCTCTGCTTCTGTACTTTCTTCTATGGCTTTTGTCGCACCTGGGCTTTCCATACCATTCTTCATATCCAAAGATTCATCACCATTAGCAGGAGCTTGGGTATCGGTTATGATCTCATTAGCATTTGGGAGGTCTTCTTTTGGAAGAAAAAGAAACATCCCAACAATAAGTACGGCGGCCACCCCACCCATTTGCCACCAAATTGGCATAATTCGACGTTTTTTGCGCTTTTTATCTAAGGAACCTGCAATATTTTCCCATACATGCTCCTCTGGCAATTGGCTATAATCTTGGAGCTTCTCCTTGAATATATTTTCTATGTTCTTTTTTTTCATGCCCATTGAATTAAGCAATGTTGATATTTTCGTTCTTTAATTTCTCTTTCAAGATCTTCTTTGCTCTGGACAAATTAGATTTTGAGGTACCTTGTGAGGTGCCTAAAAGCTCACTGATCTCTTTATGCGTATATCCATCCAGAACATATAAATTAAAAGTGAGGCGATATTTAGTAGGCAATTCCTGTACATATTGGAGTAGTGTTGAGAGTTGAATGTCTGGATATTCATAATCTACGTCTTGCTCCGCCTCCAAATTATCTGTTACAAGTTTCAAATACTGTTCTTTGCGATATTTTTGAAGTACTGTGTTTACTGTAATCCGTTTGATCCAGCCTTCGAAAGACCCTTTGAATTTAAACTGTCCAATCTTGTCAAAAATGGTCAAAAAGCTGTCATGCAGATTATCTTCTGCTTCTGTTTTGTTTCGGGAATATTTAAGGCATAATCCGAAAAGTACACTGGCGTATTTTCGATAAAGCTGCTCTTGTGCCTTTCTGTCTCCCTTTTTACAATGTTGAATGAGCTTATCTAGACTCACAATGTTGGTCAGATTTTGTTCCTTATTCCTATAAAGATCATCAATTTACTGGCACTTCTATCTCAATAAACTGGTCTATACCATTTTCATCTACTCCATTCCAAAACTTAAATAAATAGGTTTCGTCATACAGACAGATAAAATCGAAGGAAGCTTCGAGCTCTTCCAAGGCCTGTGTACACGTTTCTTCATAGAATTCTGAACCAATTGCTACTACATTACGTGTAGTAGTTGATTCTTTTGTGATATCAAATCCTTCGAAGAAGAAGCAACCGCTGGGCCGCATGTATGTAACCCTGATCTCATAGGTCTCATTAAGGTCGAATGATTCCGGAACGTCTGCACTTACGATCTGTAAGGATACAAAACGAAAATTTACCCTGTCATCTTCAAACTTGCAAGATTGAAAGATCAAGACAAGAAAACATAGAAGAATAGGTATAGATCTCTTAAAGCTCATCTCAATATTGTTTCTCTTAAGATGAAAATAAAAAGGAAGGGTTGCTTTTAGTGCGCTGAATAGTGATCTATCCCTTAAGAGCCGTAATAGCATCCTTTATTTTGCCCTCCAACTCCTCGGATAATTCAGGATTATCATTAAGCAGTACTTTTACTGCATCTCTACCCTGCCCAAGTTTGGTATCTCCATAGCTAAACCAGGAGCCACTCTTTTTAATGATCTCGAATTCTACTCCAAGATCCAGGATCTCTCCTATTTTGGAGATCCCTTCACCATACATGATATCAAATTCAGCCATTTTAAAAGGAGGCGCCACTTTGTTTTTCACCACTTTTACACGTGTCTTATTTCCAAGTACGTTCCCATCGGTATCTTTGATCTGGGTAGACCTTCTGATGTCTAATCTAACGGAAGCATAAAACTTTAATGCGTTACCGCCTGTAGTTGTTTCAGGGTTCCCAAACATGATCCCGATCTTTTCTCGCAGCTGATTGATAAAGATCACTGTACAATGTGTCTTACTTATGGAAGCTGTAAGTTTTCTTAGGGCCTGCGACATTAAACGGGCATGTAAACCCATTTTAGAATCTCCCATTTCCCCTTCGATCTCACTTTTTGGAGTTAAGGCAGCCACGGAATCTATGACAACAATATCTATGGCACCAGAACGGATGAGATTATCAGCAATTTCCAATGCCTGCTCTCCATGATCTGGTTGTGAAATTATAAGGTTGTCGATATCCACTCCCAATTTTTGGGCATAGAATCTATCAAAGGCGTGTTCTGCATCAATAAACGCCGCAATACCTCCATTTTTTTGAGCTTCTGCCATGGCATGTAAGGTAAGTGTGGTCTTCCCCGAAGATTCAGGTCCGTAGATCTCTACCACTCTTCCTCTTGGATAGCCTCCTACTCCAAGAGCTATATCTAGCCCTAATGATCCCGAAGGAATCACCTCAACATCGGCTACTACTGAATCTCCCATCTTCATTACAGCTCCTTTTCCATAGGTCTTATCCAATTTATCAAGGGTTAATTTCAGGGCTTTTAACTTCGCTTCTTTCTCATTGCTCATGTGTTCTGTATCTTTATTTTAAGGGTGACTAAATTACCATTTCTTTTTGCATAACACAATGGCAAAAGCAACCTTTTTACATTTGCTTCATCCTACTTAAAAGCATTTTTAATTGTTGTTCACTTTACTGGCAATACCTCTATGGAAAAGAAAATTTCATTAAAGTGATCCTTAAGAGCCCTGTATTTCGGGGCTCTTTTTATTTGAAAACAGCTGAAAAGCTGTACTTTTGTAGCCTAAATTTCATTCAACTTAATCACGGTATAGCATGCAACTGTACAATACATTAAGTGCGAAAGAAAGGGAAGCTCTTATTGAGGAGGCCGGAAAAGAACGCCTCACCATCTCCTTTTACAAGTACGCACACATTGGGAATACACAAATCTTCAGGAACCATCTTTTTATTGAATGGGATACCCTCGATGTCCTGGGCAGGATCTATGTAGCGCATGAAGGAATCAACGCACAACTTTCAGTTCCGGCGGAGAATTTTGAACTCTTTAAGGCACACCTCGACAGCATTTCGTTTCTGGAACATGTTCGCTTGAACATTGCCATAGAACAGGACAATAAGTCTTTTCTCAAATTAAAAGTAAAGGTGCGCAAGAAGATAGTTGCGGACGGGCTCAATGATAAAACCTTTGATGTAACCAATAAAGGCATTCATGTTGGTGCCGAAACTTTTAATGAACTCATTGAAGATCCGGATACCATTTTGGTAGATATGCGTAACCATTATGAAAGTGAGATCGGCCATTTTAAAAATGCGATCACCCCAGACGTAGATACGTTTAGGGATTCATTAGATATCATAGAAAAGGACCTTGCTGATTTCAAAGAAGACAAAAAACTGGTTATGTACTGTACCGGAGGAATCCGTTGTGAAAAGGCCAGTGCTTACTACAAGCATAAAGGGTTTAAGAAGGTGTACCAGTTAGAAGGTGGGATCATTGATTATGCCAGGCAGGTGAATTCCAAAGGCCTTGAAAATAAATTCCTGGGGAAAAACTTTGTTTTTGATCACCGCCGCGGAGAGCGCATCACAGAAGATGTAATTGCCCATTGTCATCAATGTGGTGAACCATGTGACACCCATGTAAATTGTGCCAACGAAGCATGTCATTTGCTGTTTATTCAGTGCAATGCCTGCGAAGAGAAAATGGACCAGTGTTGTTCTGATCATTGTAAAGAAATACATTCCTTGCCTGAAAAAGAGCAGAAAAAACTGCGCAAAGGAAAGACAGACAGCAATAAGATATTCAAAAAGGGTCGATCTCATGTTCTCACGTATAAAAAGTCCCCTTCCCACTAGGAAATTGGCATTTTTAGTTCACGTTAAAAAAGTAGTATCTTTACCTGTAATAAATTTTCATGAACGCTTTTTGCACAAAAAAGTAGGTTTTTTTGTGCAAATCAAGATAAAAATATATGGGTTGTAGCAGTTGTTCAACCGGAAAGGATGGACAACCAGGAGGATGCAAGAACAATGGTACTTGCGGCACAGATGGTTGTAATAAATTAACGGTATTTGACTGGCTTTCAAACATGTCACTACCAAATGGGGAAAAACCATTTGATTGTGTGGAAGTGCGGTTTAAAAATAGCAGAAAGGAATTTTTCAGAGTAGGCGAAGATCTTGCCCTTTCAATAGGCGATCTGGTAGCTACCCAAGCCAAATCTGGTCATGACCTTGGTATGGTTACCCTGTCCGGGGAATTGGTTAGGATTCAAATGAAAAAGAAAAAGGTGGCTTTTGATGATAAAGAGTTGCCAAAGGTCTACCGGAAAGCTACACAGAAAGATATTGACAAATGGCAAAGGTGTCGGGATAAGGAAGACGAGATTAAAAAAAGAGCCAGGGAAATGGCCATCTTATTGCGTCTTCAAATGAAGATCTCCGATGTTGAATTCCAGGGAGATGGGTCAAAGGCAACTTTTTACTACACCGCTGAAGACCGAATAGATTTTAGGCAATTGATCAAAGATATGGCCAAGGCTTTTGGCATTCGTATTGAAATGCGCCAGATAGGCTATAGACAGGAAGCCCAGCGATTGGGAGGAATTGGATCATGTGGCAGAGAATTGTGCTGCTCTACCTGGCTTACAGACTTCAGATCCGTTAGTACGTCCGCTGCGCGGTATCAGCAATTATCTTTGAATCCTCAAAAATTAGCAGGACAATGCGGAAAGCTCAAATGCTGTCTTAATTATGAATTAGATATGTACCTGGATGTATTAAAAGACTTCCCGGCGCAAGACAGCAAATTATTCACTGAGAAAGGAATGGCATTTTGTCAAAAAACTGATATTTTCAAAGGTCTTCTGTGGTTTTCATACAAAGAGAATCCGGCCCATTGGCATACCTTAACCAAGGATCAGGTGAAAGAGATCTTAGCAAAGAACAAACAAAAGGAAAAAGTGGCAAGCCTTGAGATGTACGCCGCAGATAATCTAGAGAAAGAACCTACCCTTTTTGAGAATACCGTAGGCCAGGATAGTTTAACTCGTTTTGATCGTCCTAAGAACAATAACAGAAGAAAGAAAAATAAAAAAAGAAGAAAGCCCTTTAAATCCTCTAATAAAAATGCCTAGATCTTATTTATTGATTTTGGTCTGTTGCCTCTTATTTCTTGCGTGTGGAAAAGGTCCGGTATATTCCGAATTTCAGGCCCTGGATGATAGCAGTTGGAAAAGGAATAATATTAAAGAATTCAAGATCTCCGATCTGGAGGTCAATCAGGACTATCAAATTTATATTAATGTTAGGAATGACAATACCTATCCTTATAATAACTTATTTCTGATCACTGAACTGGAATACCCGGATGGTGAAACATATGTTGATACACTCGAATATGCCATGGCCAATGCCGACGGGACTTGGTTAGGCAAAGGATATGGAAGTATCAAGGAAAATAGATTATGGTATAAGGAAAACATCAATTTTCCCGTTACAGGCGTATATACTGTACGCATTGAACATGCAATGCGAAAGAACGGCACTGTTGATGGGATTGTAGAATTACCCGGCATAACAGATGTTGGAGTGGAAATTGAAAAGAAATAATACGAATGGCACGCGCCCGCAAAAAATCTTCGAACACCTCATTTTACCCGTTTATCAAATGGTTTTGGATCCTTTTTCTTTCTGGCGTCCTGTCCGTTATATTAGTATTTCTATTGGCATCCTGGGGTGCTTTTGGAGAAATGCCCACCTTTGAAAGACTAGAGAATCCTAAAACAAATTTGGCCACTGAGATCATCTCATCAGATGGGGCCACCCTCGGAAAATTTTACCTGGATGACAATCGTACTCCGGTGGATTATAAGGATTTACCGCAGAATTTAGTAGATGCTCTGGTTGCAACCGAAGATGCTCGTTACTATGATCATTCTGGCATCGATGGTATTGGATTTTTAAGGGCTGTTGCATTTTTAGGTCAGCGCGGAGGTGCCAGTACCATTTCACAACAATTGGCAAGACAACTTTTTGTTGGGGTTCGTTCTAAGAACCTTTTTCAGGCCGTTACCCAAAAGATCAAAGAATGGGTGATAGCTACCCGTTTGGAACGCAGTTATACCAAACAAGAGATCATAGCCATGTATATGAACATCTATGATTTTGGCTATAATGCCGATGGTATACGCTCCGCCTCACGTATCTATTTTGGAAAGGAACCCAATAGCCTGAAGATCGAAGAGTCTGCAGTCTTAGTAGGCATGCTTAAAAATTCTTCTCTCTACAATCCAATTCGACGCGAAAAACTAGTGCTCGACCGCCGAAATACGGTACTCGCGCAAATGGAGAAATACGAATATATCAGTGAGCAGATGAAGGACTCCCTTCAGAAGTCAAAAATGGACATCAATTTTAGTCCGGAGTCGCATCGTGAAGGATTAGCTACCTATTTTAGAATGTACCTGCAGCGATATCTGAATGACTGGATCAAGGAGAATCCGAAACCGGTAACTGATGATGATGAACGCGATACCTGGAACATTTACCTGGACGGACTCAAAGTCTACACCACCATAGATTCTAGAATGCAAAAGAATGCGGAAGATGCCGTTGGTGAGCATATGAAAAATCTACAGGCAGAATTTTTTCATCAGAATACTCCCGAGAGAAATCCAACGACACCATTTATGGATCTTGAAAAAGAAGAGATAAACAGGATCATGGAACGTGCCATGAAAAATTCGGATCGTTGGAGAAAGATGAAAGCCGAGGATAAAACCGAAGAAGAGATCAGAGCTTCGTTTAAAGAAAAGACCGAAATGACCGTGTTTGACTGGAAGAGTGATACTCAGGAGAAAGATACGGTGATGACCCCGCTCGATTCTATTCGCTATTACAAGACATTTCTCAGATCGGCAATGATGTCTATGGAACCGCAAACCGGGCATGTAAAAGCATGGGTTGGCGGATTAAATTACAAGCATTTTCAGTACGATAATGTTATTCAGGGTGCACGACAGGCAGGATCAACTTTTAAGCCATTTGTGTATGCCGCTGCAATAGATCAGTTACGTATGTCTCCTTGTGATCAATTACCGGATAGTCAATACTGCATAGAAGCCGGAAAACATGGAAATCCGGAGCCATGGTGTCCAAAAAATTCGGATGGAAGATATTCGGGGAATATGTATACTCTTAAGCATGCCCTGGCAAATTCGGTAAATACGGTAACTGCCCAATTAATTGACATGGTGGGGCCAAAACCAGTTGTATCTATAGTGAAGAATCTGGGAATAACCGGAGAAGTACTAGAAGTTCCTTCTATTGCTCTTGGGACCCCAGATTTGAATGTATATGAAATGGTAGGAGCCTATGGTACTTTTGCCAATCAGGGTGTATATGTAAAGCCGGTTATGGTTACACGTATTGAAGACAAGAATGGAACTGTCTTATATGAATATGTACCGGAAACAAAAGATGTCTTAAGCAGGGAAGTGGCCTATGCCATGATCAACACTTTAGAAGGAGTAACCGAGGGAGGTTCCGGAACACGCTTAAGACATAACTTTGCAAAGAACCAGGATGTGTACAAGGAGATCATTACAGGATATCCTTATGGATTTACAAATCCTATTGCGGGAAAAACAGGGACCACTCAAAATCAAAGCGACGGTTGGTTCATGGGAATGGTACCTAATTTGGTTACCGGTGTATGGGTAGGGGGTGAAGACCGGGCAACTCACTTTAAAACCATCAACTATGGTCAGGGAGCATCCATGGCACTGCCAATTTGGGCTTTGTATATGCAAAAGAATTACGAAGATCCGGAACTGGGGGTATCAAAAGAAGAATTCAAAGCCCCGGATAATATGAGTATCAATTTGGATTGCTCCAAGACGGAACAAGCGGTTGAAAAGGAAAATGACCTGGATAACGATCTGGACGACCTTGATTTTTAATTCGATAAACCTAGAATATATAACATTCATATGATCCTAAAAAGAGTCAACGATGCTCAAGAAGCCCTGCAAGGGGTTAAAGATGGAATGACCTTTATGCTTGGAGGATTTGGATTATGCGGCATCCCCGAGAATGCCATTGCTGAACTTGTACGACTAGGGATCAAGAACATCACCTGCATTAGCAATAATGCCGGCGTAGATGATTTTGGTCTGGGACTTCTGTTACAAAAACATCAGATAAAGAAAATGATCTCTTCCTATGTAGGAGAGAACGACGAATTTGAGCGACAAATGCTCAGTGGCGAATTGGAAGTTGAATTAACACCACAGGGAACCCTGGCAGAAAAATGTAGGGCAGCACAGGCTGGTTTCCCTGCGATCTATACCCCGGCCGGTTTTGGAACCGAAGTAGCAGAGGGGAAAGAAACCAGAGAATTCAACGGAAAAATGTACGTATTGGAATATGCTTACAAAGCCGAGTTTGCTTTTGTAAAAGCATGGAAAGGAGATGAGGCAGGAAACCTCATTTTTAAAGGTACCGCTCGTAATTTCAATCCTTGTATGTGCGGCGCTGCAAAGATAACAGTGGCCGAAGTGGAAGAGCTGGTTCCTGCAGGCCAATTAGATCCAAATGAGATCCATATACCAGGGATCTTTGTACAACGAATATTTCAAGGAACTCACTATGAAAAACGGATTGAACAACGAACTGTAAGACCCCGAAACTAATGCTCGATAAGACCGGTATAGCAAAAAGAATTGCCAGGGAGGTAAAGGATGGTTACTATGTGAACCTGGGGATAGGAATCCCAACCCTGGTTGCCAATTTTGTGCGTAGCGATATTAGTGTAGAATTCCAAAGTGAGAATGGTGTTCTTGGAATGGGCCCTTTTCCTTTTGAAGGCGAGGAAGACGCGGATCTTATTAATGCTGGAAAACAAACAATTACTACCCTGCCCGGCGCCTCTTTTTTCGATTCTGCCATGAGCTTTTCCATGATAAGAGGGAAACATGTAGACCTTACTATATTGGGTGCAATGGAAGTGGCAGAAAATGGTGATATAGCCAATTGGAAAATTCCGGGGAAGATGGTAAAAGGAATGGGTGGCGCTATGGACCTCGTAGCCTCAGCAGAGAATATCATTGTGGCCATGATGCACACCAACAAGGCCGGAGAATCCAAATTATTAAAAAGATGTTCCCTTCCTTTAACCGGTGTTGGCTGTGTAAAAAAAATTGTTACCAATCTTGCCGTACTTGAGGTGGTCCCGGAAGGATTTAAATTATTGGAAAGAGCACCCGGAGTTTCCGTTGAGACCATTCAAAAAGCCACAGAAGGCAAGCTTCTGGTTACAGGTGACATTCCTGAAATGGACCTCTAACCATCTCATATCTTATGATTTACAACTTTTTTGTAAAGTTTAACAACAATTATTAGTAGAAATAATCGTTGTAGTCTTACTTTAGAGCACAAACGAAAATGGAAGTCCCCAAGTCTAACCTTAAACCTAACAGTAATGGACACCCAAACAAATCAAGCTTCTTCTGAAGAGAAGGTCCAAGTCTACCGCAATGATTTTTATAACGGTATTTTACAGCTAGCAAAAAAGCTATTCATGTTCTAATGCCTTCAAAAAATTAAATAAAAGGAGTAAAGCCATTGGTTTTACTCCTTTTTTTATTTTAGCTTCCCTATTATGTACTAAGACATGAAGCTTACACTGCATCATTGTTCAACCGCAGACCTGGATCAACTTGTATTGATCTCAAGGAAGACCTTTTCAGAGGCTTTTGCCGCACAAAATAATCCGGACGATTTTGAACATTACCTAAATACTGCATTAACAAGAGAAACTATAGCTGCCGAATTAGACCATTTCCATACCTCATTTTACTTTGTAAAAAATTTGAAGGAAACTATTGGCTACTTTAAGATTAATGATGCAAAAGCGCAAACAGATATTTTCGATAAGACATCCTATGAATTGGAACGTATTTATGTGATATCTGGCTATCAAGGATATGGAATTGGCGAATGGATGATTGATCAGATTATTCAATTGGCACAAAGAGCAAAGAAGGATTATATCTGGCTGGGGGTTTGGGAAGAGAATACGGCGGCCATCCGGTTTTACGAAAAAAAAGGGTTTACGAAATTTGGGGAACACCCTTTTTATATTGGCAAAGACAAACAAATGGATTGGCTCATGAAACTAGATTTAACTACCTTGTAATTCTTAATTACAACCTATGAAAAAAGGAATCCTTTTCCTCATCGCCATTAGCGCAACACTAAACACATTTTCACAAGACAGCCGTTATTTTCCTGAAAGGAATGCCGTTTGGGCCTCAAAAAGCCCTACAGAATATACTATTAATGAGGTAGCCTTACAAAAGGCTGTGGTCTTTGCAATGAACAATGAGTATTCCGGATCTCGGGATCTACGGATCGCGATCCTAAAGGGATTTGAAAGAGAACCTTTTCATGAGATCCTGGGACCTACCAAAAAAAGAGGAGGCCCTGCAGGCTTGATCTTAAAGAACGGATATGTTATTGCCTCTTGGGGCGACACAAAACGGGTTGACATGACCTTTAGTGTTACTAAAAGTTTCCTTTCTACAGTGGCAGGTCTTGCCGAAGACAGTGGCATTATTGTAGATACTTCAGACAAAGTAGGCCAATATATTTGGGATGGAACTTTTGATGGGGCACATAATTCAAAGATCAGCTGGGAACATCTCTTGCAGCAAAATTCAGACTGGTCTGGTGAATTATGGGGAGGTAAGGATTGGGCAGACAGACCTCCAAGAGAAGGAGGCCTGGACGATTGGAAATTCAGAAAATTAAATGAACCTGGTACCGTTATGGAATACAATGATGTGCGTGTAAACGTACTCGCCTATAGCCTTACCCATGTATGGCGAAAACCGGTGCCAGCGGTGTTAAAAGAACATCTTATGGATAAGATAGGGGCAAGCACAACCTGGCGATGGTTTGGCTATGAAAATGCCTGGACAGAGGTGGACGGAGTTGATGTTAAATCGGTCACAGGAGGAGGACATTCCGGAGCTGGAATTTTTATTAATACGGAAGACATGGCCCGTTTCGGATTACTTTTCCTAAACAATGGAAAATGGAATGATAATCAACTGATCAGTCAAAAATGGATCAGGAAAGCTACAACTCCTTCTATTCCAAATCCCAATTATGGCTATCTGTGGTGGCTAAATACAAAAGGGGACCGTCATTGGGAAGGATGGTCTGAGGATCTTTACTTCGCTGCTGGTTTTGGGGGAAATTTTATTGTAATTGATAAGGAGCACGATCTTGTTGTAGTTACCAGATGGTTAGAACCGAGTAAAATAGAGGACTTTATGACAATGCTATTAAAAGCCTTCTGATCATATTTTGTTAATGATCGCTGCCGCCTGCAATAAGGTTTCATCTGTTTTGGCAAAACAGAATCGCAACTGCTTCTGGTCTAGCTGATCTACACAAAACACCGATATTGGAATACTGGCAAGTCCCTTCTCCTTTATTAATCGGGTTGCAAAGTCTATATCGCCTTCATCCGTTATTTTAGAATAATCCAGGAGCTGAAAATAGGTGCCTCTGGTAGGAGTAAATGTAAATCGTGAAGGAGCAATGGCTTCTAAAAACAGATCGCGTTTACGCTGAAAGAATGGGGATAATCCCAGATAATTAGTATCATTCTGAAGGTAGGTGACCAGGGCTTTTTGAATAGGATGATTTACAGCATATACATTGAATTCATGGATCTTCCTAAATTCCTCCATCAATTTTGCTGGGGCGGCACAATATCCCATTTTCCAACCCGTAACGTGGAAGGTCTTACCAAAAGAGGCCATCACAAAACTCCGTTCTGCCAATTCCGGATATTTGGATACACTTTCATGTCTATGGCCATCGAATACCATATGTTCGTATACCTCATCGCTCAGCACCAAAATATTAGTACCACGTAAGCTAGCGGCCAATTCTTTCATATCCTCCGCAGAGAGTATACTACCACTGGGATTGTGAGGGGTATTGATGATCACAAGTCTGGTTTTGCTTGTAATGCTCGCTCTAAAAGCATCCCAGTCTATCTTAAAATCCTTTCCTTTCATCTGGATGAATACAGGAATGCCCCCATTGATCTCAATAGCAGGTTCATAGCAATCATAGGCCGGTTTAAAAATGATCACCTCATCTCCTTTATGCACAACGGCGGTAATTGCACTAAATATTCCTTGAGTTGCCCCGGCTACCATAATGATCTCCTTATCAGGAGTATAGCGCTTCCCATATAGTTGTTCAATTTTAGTGCTGATAATCTCCCTAAGCGAATAGATACCTTCCATAGGCGCGTACTGATTGGCGCCCTGCTTCATTGCTTCAGAAACCAACTCTATAAGCTGCGGATCTGTTTCAAAATTTGGAAAGCCCTGCGAGAGATTCAAAGCCTTGTGTTCTCTGGCCATTTTTCCAATAACGGTAAAAATGGAAGATTGGATATGTGGAAGTTTGGAAATTAAAGTTGAGATCAAATGAGCCAATTTTGGTGATCCCTTAAATGTAATAAAATTGTGAACGGGTAAGACATTAAAAAACCCCTATCTTAAATTGAAAGGGGTTGTTAGATATGTTTATTGAGCCTTTTATCCTTTTAAAGAGGCACTTAAATATTCACGATTCATCCTGGCAATGTTCTCCAGGGAGATCCCCTTGGGACATTCTATTTCACAGGCCCCGGTATTGGTGCAATTCCCAAATCCTTCAATGTCCATTTGTCGGACCATATTTAGTACCCTATCCGTAGCCTCAACCCTTCCCTGAGGGAGCAAAGCAAATTGCGATACCTTGGCAGAGGTAAATAACATGGCGCTGGCATTTTTACAAGCTGCCACACATGCTCCACAACCAATACAAGCAGCGGCATAAAAGGAATCATCTGCCTTCTCTTTTTCAATTGGGATGGTATTGGCATCTATAGTATTTCCAGACGTATTCACTGAAATAAATCCTCCTGCCTGTTGAATTCTATCGAAAGCAGTTCGGTCTATTATAAGATCCTTGATCACTGGAAATGCTTTAGCGCGGAAAGGTTCTATGGTGATGGTATCTCCGTCCTTAAAGCTTCTCATATGCAATTGACAGACGGTGATCATCCTATCCGGGCCATGAGGGCGACCATTGATCTGCAGGGAGCAGGTTCCGCAGATCCCTTCTCTGCAATCATGATCGAACTCTATAGGCTCTTCGCCTTTAGTGATAAGATCTTCATTCAAAATGTCTAACATCTCCAAAAAGGACATGTCTCCTTCTATCCCCTCCATGGTATAGTCTACCATCTTTCCTTTGGAGGTGGCATCTTTCTGACGCCATATCTTCAAATATATTTTCATAGCTATTTATTTGTAAGAACGTGTCTTTAATTCAATATATTCATATGCCAGGTCTTCCTTGTGAAGCTTGGCATCTTTAGGTTCACCCTTGTATTCCCAGGCAGCCACGTACTTGTAATTTTCATCATCTCGTAAAGCCTCACCTTCCGGTGTTTGATATTCTTCACGGAAATGGCCTCCACAAGACTCATTGCGTTCCAGAGCATCCTTGGCGAATAATTCTCCTATTTCAAGGAAGTCGGCTACGCGTCCTGCTTTTTCCAATTCCTGATTTTTAGAGTTGGCCTCCCCTGTTATTTTTACATTCTCCCAGAAATCCTTGCGCAATGCTGCAATTTCTGTGATCGCCTTTTTAAGATCTTTCTCATTTCTACTCATGCCGCATTTGTCCCACATGATCTTGCCTAGCTTTTTATGGTAGTAATCAACAGAATGCAAGCCTTTTCCAGACATTAATTTGTTGATCCTGTCCAATACATGCTTCTCTGCTTCTTCAAATTCCGGACTATCTGTTGGAATCTTTCCGGTTCTGATATCGTCAGAGAGATAATCCCCGATAGTATAAGGGAGTACAAAATATCCATCAGCCAAACCTTGCATCAAAGCCGAAGCTCCCAGCCTGTTTGCTCCGTGATCGCTAAAGTTTGCTTCTCCGATAGAATAACATCCCGGAACAGTGGTCTGTAAGTTGTAATCAACCCATAATCCGCCCATGGTGTAATGCACTGCAGGGTAGATCATCATTGGGGTCTTGTACGGGTTCTGATCCACGATCTTTTCATACATCTGGAAAAGGTTCCCATATTTAGCTTCGATGATCTCTTCCCCTAATTGTCTTACAGTATCAGGATCCGGATCCTTTATTCCGGAGGTATAGGCTTTTTCAGTACCGTATCGTGTGATAGCTGCAGCAAAATCGAGATATACTGCTTCGCCTGTTTTATTTACACCATATCCGGCATCGCAACGCTCTTTGGCCGCACGCGAAGCTACATCCCTTGGAACCAGATTCCCAAAAGCAGGATATCGTCTTTCCAAATAGTAATCCCTATCCTCTTCCTTGAGTTCTGTTGGTTTTAGTTTGCCTTCACGAATTGCTTTGGCATCCTCTAATTTTTTAGGCACCCAGATACGCCCATCATTTCGTAATGATTCGGACATCAGGGTAAGCTTAGATTGGTGTTCTCCTGATACCGGGATGCAGGTTGGATGTATCTGCGTGAAACACGGATTGGCAAAAAATGCCCCTCTTCGGTGTGTACGCCAGGCCGCCATTACATTGGCCCCCATACAATAGGTAGAAAGGAAAAAGAGATTTCCGTATCCTCCTGAGGCGATCACTACTGCATGTGCAGAATGTCTTTCAATTTCTCCTGTAACCAGGTTCCGTGCAATGATACCTCTGGCTTTCCCATCAATCTTAACAAGATCTAGCATTTCGTGACGGGTATATGACTGTATCTTCCCACGTTGTATTTGCCTGTTCATGGCCGAGTAAGCCCCTAACAATAATTGTTGCCCCGTTTGTCCTTTGGCATAAAAGGTTCTTGACACCAATACTCCTCCAAAGGATCTGTTGTCTAACAGACCACCATACTCTCTGGCAAAAGGAACCCCTTGTGCCACACATTGGTCAATGATATTACCGGAAACCTCTGCCAGGCGATATACATTTGCTTCTCTTGATCTGTAGTCACCACCTTTGATTGTGTCATAGAAAAGTCGGTAGTTACTATCACCATCACCCTGGTAATTCTTGGCGGCATTGATCCCTCCCTGAGCAGCAATTGAGTGCGCTCTTCGAGGCGAATCCTGATAGCAGAATGTTTTTACGTTGTACCCCAACTCGGCCAATGTTGCAGCTGCCGAACCTCCGGCAAGTCCCGTACCAACCACAATGATATCAATATTACGTTTGTTCGCCGGGTTTACCAGGTCAATGTCGTTCTTATGTTGTGTCCATTTATCGGCCAATGGCCCTTTTGGAACTTTTGATTCTAGAATGCCCATATCTTAATGTATTATTGGGTTGAAATGATGGTATAATGCAATAAAGGCAAATCCTAACGGAATTACTACGGCATAAACCTTGGTGAAATTTACAATTGCAGGTGTATATTTATTATTGACCCCCATAGATTGAAAAGAGGAGGCGAAGCCATGCCAGAGATGCAAGGAAAGAAGCCCAAAGGATATAACATAGAGTACGGTTCTCCAAATAGGGGCAAATTTCTCCACGGTCTCAGCATAGTAGCGAGTAGGATCTTCAGGGTTTACTTCTATATATTTAAAGGCCATTTCGTGTAACCAGAAATCGTAAAAGTGCAAACCTAAAAAGGCAAGGACCACCGCACCAGAATAGATCATGTTCCGGGAAACCCAGGGTGCATTGGCACTTCCTTTGAACTGCACATACTTAACTCCACGTGCTTTGTTGTTCTGGATCTCCAGAATAATTCCCATCACAAAATGGATAACTACCCCTGCAATAAGGATAGGCTGCATTAAGAATTGAACTACCGGGTTGTATCCCATAAAATGGGAAAATTCATTAAAAGTATCCGGCGAGATCACAGAAGTAAAGTTTATGGTAAAATGCAATGCCAGAAATAAGACCAAAAAAATACCAGAAAGGGCCATGACCACTTTTCTGGCTATTGAAGACTGTATGAGTTTACTCATTATTGTACAAATTTAAAGTAACAAATTTACGGCAGCGGCCTATTAATAACAAACTTCCCGCTATTCTATTTTTATTGGCATTTTTTCTTCTGAACCATTTCCCTTAATAACAAGCTCGTAAGATCCTTTGGGGAGATAGGTCTTGCCATCATCTGCGGTTTTCAGGGCCATTTTGTTCTTCTTTAAATAGGCTAATTTTCCCTCTTTGGAAAAAGCCACATCATATGAAAGAATATTATACCCTTTATCTGCTTCCATATCAAACCCACTTACCTCTATACCGTCTAAGGTCATTATTGCTGCTTTATATGCGCCTTTATTCTTAGAGTAGAAAGCTATGTCTATGCCAGGGGTATTGGGTTCAGACCATGAACTTCTTGCATTTCCCCAACGACTGGAATGTTTGATAGCAGGAATTTCGAAGACAAATATTCCCTTCGATAATATGTCCTTTGTTAACAACTGTAAATGTGCAATGTCTGCCTTATAAATACTCCTCCCGTGTGTTCCCACAACCAGATGCTTGGCCTCTGGCTGAATTACCAGATCATGAACGGCTACATTGGGGATCCCATTTTGAAACAGTTCCCATGAAGATCCCTGATCTAAGCTTGCGTATAATCCGTTGTCTGTACCTACAAACAGGAGTTGATCATTGGCAGGATCTTCTAAAATAACATTTACCGAAGAGGCAGGAAGATCAGCGGCGATGTTTATCCAGGTCTTCCCCATGTCCTCACTTTTATACACATAGGGCGTAAAATCATCCCAGCGATATCCATTTAAACTGGCATATACTCGTTCTTTTTTATGTTTTGAGGCGGCTACCCTGCTCACCCACAAATCCCGAGGTAAATTATCTGAGATCTTTTCCCAGCTCCCACCTCCATCTTTACTTAGGTGAATAAGGCCGTCGTCACTTCCCGTATATAAAAGACCAAATTTCAAAGAGGATTCAGATATGGAGGTAAGTGTGCCATAGGCCACATTCCCTTCTTTCCCTCCCTTGGTGAGATCTTCCGAAATGGCCTCCCAATCATCACCCTGATTTAGGGATCGATGTAATTTATTGCCGCCAAAATAAAGGATATCCTGATTATGGGATGAAAGCAAAATGGGAGTCTGCCAATTAAAACGATAGGGTTTTTCTCCCAGTTCATGTTTGGGTTGAATGTATTCCCTTTTTTCATTGGAAAGATCTATCCTAAAATAATTTCCGAATTGGAATCCGGTATATACGATATTAGAATTCCTATTGTCTATTTGTATCTGCATACCATCGCCTCCCATAATGGATTTCCATGGGTAGTGTCCTGAAGAGTGCCAGCGGCTATTCTCCTGTGCATTATGTGGCCCCATCCATACGCCATTGTCTTGCAATCCTCCATACACATTATAGGGTTTTTCATGATCTATATTGATGGCGTAGAACTGCCCTACCTCCGGAGAATTATTCTTGATCCAGTGAGCGCCATCATCATAAGAAATGTTTACACCCCCATCATTTCCGTTGATCAGGTGTCCGGGTTTCACAGGATTCACCCATAGTGCATGATGATCCGCATGTACATTATCCCCATCAATGGCCTTGTAGGTCTTCCCACCATCATCCGAAGCAATTAGCGGCACCCCGGCCAGATATATCTTCTCAGGGTTATTTCGGTCTACCCTGATCTGGGCAAAGTAATACCCATAACTATAAAAAAGGTCATCTATATAACTTTCATTTTGTTTCTTCCAGGTTTTGCCCGCATCCTTACTTCGGTAAACCTCGGCACCTATAACTGGAGTATCGAATAAGAGCGAATTGGCATCTTCCAGATAGGCCGCCAGGTCCATTGGCTTTACAGCACCGCTTCGTACCATTTCCTTTACATTCTGTGCCTTGTATTTTTCCTGAAAATTGTTGTCCTTCAGAAATTCATCTAATTGAGCATCCTTCAGATCAAGAAAGGCCTGTACAGACATGGTCTTAAAATCGTCTTTTGTCAAACCTTCATCTGCATCTTTCTCTTTATCAGATTTGGTCCTTCTATACTGATTGTCGTGCACCACGTACACTATATCATTATCATACACTGCCAGGCCAATACGACCAACACCATCTCCTGTAGGGAATCCGCTGTTTGGGCCAGAGATAAGATTCCAGTTATTCCCGGCATCCGTGCTTTTGTAGATCCCAGAATCGGAACCATTTCCTTCAAAATTCCATGCCTTTCTGTCCTTATCCCAGGCTGCCGCATATTGAATACTAAAATCATTGGGCGAGACTGCAAGATCAATAATCCCGGTCTCCTCATTTATAAACAGCGTTTTTTTCCAGGTCTTTCCCCCATCAGTAGTTTTATAAACTCCTCGTTCAGCATTGGGAGAATATAGATGCCCCGTAACTCCAACCACCACTTCATTTACATTCGCCGGATTTATGACGATCCTTCCAATATGATGCGAATCTGTAAGACCCATAAGTTGCCAGGTAGCACCTTTGTCGGTCGATTTTAGCATCCCGATCCCGGCATAGGAAGAGCGCGAACTATTATTCTCCCCGGTACCCACCCAGATTGTCCCGGTTTTCCAATGTACGGCAATGTCCCCTACATTTTGGGTGGCAGTTGCATCTAAAATGGGAGTAAAGGAGGTGCCGTTGTTCCTGGTATGCCATAAGCCACCGGAAGCATAACCCACATAGAATTCTGTAGGATCATCCGGGTTTACCGCAATATTTACAACACGGCCACTCATTACAGTGGGACCTATATTCTTAAAAGGAATATTCTTTACCAGAGAAGAGTTGTTCATCTTTTCTTTCATTTCAATTCCTTCCATAACCTTAGCAGCGGAAGAGGCTTTTGGTTGTGCTTTTAGAATAAATACGCTCAGGAAGAAAAACAGAGAAATTTTGAATTTCATGACAGGATGTTTAATTTTTTGGAAGGTATGAATTTGGCGGACTTATGGCAAGTACCTTTTAAAAGATATGCAAGTAAATAGTTACTTTTGGGGAAACATCAGAACCAAATGAAATACGATCCCATTGACGCATCCCTTTTTATAAAAAACCGAAAGAAGTTTATGGCTAAGATGAAGCCCAGGAGCGTTGCGGTTTTTAATTCCAATGATATCTATCCTATTAGTGCGGATAGCACCATGCCATTTCAGCAACACCGCGATATTTTCTATTTAAGTGGGGTAGACCAGGAAGAGTCTATCTTATTGCTTTTCCCAGATGCCATCAACAAAGAGCAGCGAGAAGTCTTGTTTGTAAGGGAGACCAATGATCATATTGCTGTTTGGGAAGGTGAAAAATTATCTAAAGAACAGGGAACCAAAGTTTCCGGGATAAAGAACGTGCAATGGCTAAGCAACTTTGACAAGGTATTCTTTGATCTGATGACGGAGGCGGAGACCATTTATTTTAATACCAATGAACACTACAGGCAGTCTGTGGAAACACAAACACGGGAAGACCGGTTTATAAAAAAATGTAAGGAGCAATTCCCTGCCCACAGCTGGGCAAAAAGCAATCCTATTTTGCAGGAAATTCGCGGAGTAAAAGAACCTCAGGAAATAGCTCTAATGCAACAGGCTTGCAATATTACCGAAAAGGGGTTTAGAAGGATCTTGCAATTCACCAAACCCGGAGTTTGGGAATACGAAATAGAAGCAGAATTCCTCCACGAATTTATACGCAACCGTTCCAAAGGCTTTGCCTATACTCCTATAGTGGCTTCAGGGAATAATGCCAACGTTTTGCACTATGTAGTGAACAATCAACAGTGCAAGGCAGGTGATCTTATCCTGTTAGATGTAGGGGCAGAATACGCCAACTATTCGAGCGATATGACCAGGACCATTCCGGTTAGTGGCAAATTTACCAAAAGACAAAAAGAGGTATATAATGCAGTATTAAGGGTAAAGAACGAGGCCACAAAAATGTTGGTACCCGGCACCTTATGGGCAGAATACCATAAAGAAGTTGGGAAGATCATGACCTCAGAACTCTTGGGGTTAGGGTTACTAGACAAATCAGATGTAAAAAGTGAGAAAAAGGATTGGCCGGCCTATAAGAAATACTTTATGCACGGCACCAGCCATCATATTGGTTTAGATACCCATGATTACGGCCCATTAAAAACTCCAATGAAAGCCAACATGGTATTTACGGTGGAGCCTGGCATCTATATTCCCCAGGAAAAATTCGGAGTTCGTCTTGAAGACGATGTAGTAGTGCAGGCAAAGGGAGCCCCATTGAATCTTATGAAGAACATACCAATTGAAGCGGAGGAAATTGAAGGGTTAATGCAGAGGAATTAATCCTATGTTCATTTCCCTCTGGTATACTTTATAAAGTTTGCAATTAGAAAAGTAAAAAAAGCCGGAACGATCCATCCCATTTGCACTGAACTTAAGGGAATGTATTGATTGATGGATTTTATGCCATCGGTGAGGCCTAAGCTCGAAAGAAAGTCGGGCACACTAAATAGAATAGTAGCAATAACAACGGCCTTAAATACCTTATCTGTTGTCCATTTATCTGGTAATACATTCAGGAGGATGAGTACTATGGTAATGGGGTAAATAAACATCAGGGCGGGGAGTGCTACATTAATAATATAGCCAACGTCTAGCTGACCCATTAAGACACCCAAAATACAGCCCACAATGACAGTAATGACATAGGCTTTTTGAGAGTCTGCAAATCTGCTTTTTACAAAATCACCTGTGCCGGCTACTATCCCAACAGCAGTAGTAAAACAGGCAAGACTCACCAGAATACCAAAGATAAATTTCCCGGTATTCCCCAGGGTAATAAGGCTCATTTGCTGTAAAAGATCTGTCCTGGAAATATCGGCATCAAAAGAGTGATGCATAAGAGCAGCAGAAAGAATTAAGCCGGCATATACAAGGAAGAGAGCCAACCCAGCCATCCATCCGGCATTGGTGATAAGCTTCTTTTTATGAGCATAGTCCTTCCCGGTATGTTTTAGATTGATAGAAACTATGATAACCCCACCTACCACTACGGCCCCAATTGCATCAAAGGTTTGATAGCCTTCTATGATGGCATAACTCAATGGATCAGCAATGGTAGCTGCCCCAAAGGAAAAGGGCTCCACATAAATGATTATTCCAATAATAGCCACAAGGATCACTAAGATAGCTGGGGTCATGATCTTTCCAATAATGTTCAGAATTTTGGATCGGTTTAGGGCAAAAACAAGGACCAATAAAAAGTAGACGAAACTACTTAATAAAGGGGCACTATTGAATAGCGGAGCAATGGCCATTTCATGAGTTACCGAAGCCGTCCTGGGAGAAGGCAGGCTTATAGAAATGGCATAGACTAAAATACAGTACACCAAACTAAACCTTGGAGACACCTTTATGGCAAAATTGAACATAGTGCCTTGCAATCTGCCATGAGCCCTGATGCCCAGGATAGGGATCAACACGGCCGAAAGGGCAAACCCCAAGGCTACCAACCACCAGTCCGGTCCTGCCCTAAAACCCAGTTGAGGAGGCAATATGAGGTTGCCTGCTCCAAAAAAAAGGGAGAACAGGGCAAAAGAAGTGACCCAAAGTTCTTTGGTTTTGTACATCCTGTTAATTAAGTGTCGAAAGATAGAAGAAATAGAAGAAAATCAGGGAGCAGGCAAATGGAAATTAAAGGCCTTTTTTAGTGAAAAGGAGACGTTCATCGAAAAAATGATAAAAATAACGGGAGTAACTCAATAAAAGTTCTGTAGAGTACGTTCCATTCTTAAAGTGTTCAATGAACGCTTTTTAGATTACTCAACACTAATTATAACCATATGCAAAACTGAGGTTCCCCAACTTTATTTTGCAGCCCTAATGACCTACTTACATGAAAAAGATATTTTGTAATATTTTTGGCCACCACTATTCCGTGTCTAAAAAAGTAACCCAGCACATTAAAGAGTACAAATGCGTTCACTGTAGCAAAGAAGTTACGACAGATGTGAGCGGTAATTTATCTGTATTGACGCCTGAGTTACAGGACATTAATCACACCCTGGAGATCATTTACCAAAAAAGACATGCTGGAGAACAGCAAGTAGCATAAGTACACCTAGCCGAAGGAATTCCATCCCTGGGCTGTTAGTGGTATACTGGTATTATTCCTGGAAATTAAGTGAGCGCCCTGATCTGCTTCTGTCAAATGCCCCACGACAGTAAGATTGGGGTTGCCCTTTATTTTTGGGAATTCTTTTTGATCTATAGTGAACAATAGCTCATAATCTTCACCTCCACTAAGTGCTACCGTAGTGCTGTCTAAATTAAATTCTTCACAGGCAGATATAACCGTAGGATCTAATGGGATCTTTTCCTCATAAAGCATACAGCCTACTTTACTATTAGAACAGAGGTGTAAGATCTCAGATGATAATCCGTCGCTGATATCTATCATTGAAGTAGGACTTACTTCCAGTTCTTTCAGCAGGGCTATGATATCTTTTCTCGCCTCGGGTTTTAGTTGTCGTTCTACAATATAACTGTAGGGCGTCAGATCTGGTTGATTATTTGGATTTACCTTAAAGACCTCTTTCTCCCGCTGCAGTACTTGTAATCCCATATAAGCTCCGCCCAGATCACCACTTACAACCAATAGATCATTGGGCTTGCCGCCACTTCTGTATACTTCTTTACCTTTTTCAACCTCACCAACCGCTGTTATGGACAAATACAAACCTTTTTCTGAAGAGGTAGTATCGCCCCCAACAAGGTCTACCTTGTAAAGGTCGCATGCCAATTGTATCCCGGCATATAATTCTTCCAGGGCTTCGAGAGGAAAACGGTTAGATACGGCGATAGAGACAAGTACTTGCGTAGCCGTTCCATTCATGGCATAAATATCGCTGAGGTTCACTACTACAGCCTTGTACCCAAGGTGTTTCAGGGGCATATAACTGAGGTCGAAATGGATCCCTTCTATAAGCTGATCAGTAGAGATCAATACTTTTTTATCCTTGAATTGGAATACGGCGGCATCATCTCCAATACCTTTGATAGTAGAGGGTTGTGCTGACTTAAACTGCTTCGTTAAATGGTCAATAAGACCAAATTCACCCAGCTTTTCCAGGCCTGTTTTATTGGGATCTTTCTCTTCAAACATCCCGCAAAAGTACGGAGGATATTGAATTAATCGTATCTTTACTATGAAAAACTATAAGGTCCCAAACCTTTACTGCTATGAAAAAGTCCCTGTATTTTCTCTTCTTGTTTGTGCTGTTTTCAGCGTGCTCCAAAAATGATGATGGCAATATTGATACTGGAGGAATGAATCCCATTGTAGATCCGCCCATTGACAATTCCGGTGGATCTGAAAACAATTTTGTTCTCTGTGAAAATGGATTTGCGGGTGTATACCCCTGTGACGGCTATGACCTTTTGGGCAGGGTCTCACTTAATGATCTCAATGCCACTGCTGCCAATGATATTTGGGGATGGACAGATGCAGCCTCTAACCGCGAGTTTGCGCTGATAGGACTTAACAACGGTACTGCTTTTGTAGAGATCACAGATACTGAAGATCTGAAATATCTAGGGAAATTAAATACGGCCACTACTTCTAGTTCATGGAGGGATATAAAGGTCTATCAGGACTATGCCTATATAGGGTCTGAAGCCGATAACCATGGGATGCAGGTTTTTGATCTTAAGAACTTGCTCAACGTTACCGGCCCTCCCACAACTTTTTCGGCAGACAACCGGTATACCGGATTTGGAAGTTCACACAATATGGTGATCAATGAAACAACCGGCTTTGCGTATGCTGTGGGAACCCAAAATGATACGTATAATGGCGGGGCACATTTTATGGACCTCCAAGATCCATTAAATCCCATGGCAGCCGGCGGATACGGCGATTCGGGCTATACCCACGATGCTCAGGTGGTTTCTTACAATGGGCCCGATGCAGATTATGCCGGGGCCGAGATATTTATTGGAGCTAATGAAAATCAGGTAATAATTGTTGACATCACAGATAAACAAAATCCTGCGAACATCACCGGGATGCAATACAGTAATCTGGGATATACCCACCAGGGTTGGTTCACCGAGGACCAGCGCTATTTTATTGTGGGCGATGAGCTGGATGAGATCAATTTTGGATTTAATTCCAGGACCCTGGTATTTGACATGCTGGATCTGGACAATCCTGTTTTACACACAACCTATCTGGGAACTACTACTGCCATTGATCACAATGGCTATGTAAAAGGGAACGATTTCTTTCTGGCGAATTATACTGCGGGTCTCCGTGTAATGGACATTACCGATATCGCAAACGGGAACATAATGGAAACAGGTTTTTTCGACAGCTTTCCCTCCGGCAACAGTGCTTCTTTTAACGGGGTTTGGAGTGTCTATCCCTTTTTTGAAAGCGGGAAGATCGTTATAAGTGATATTAATTCAGGGCTTTTTATTGTTCAGAAATCTAATTGATCTGCAAATGAAACAACTAGCTGCGGCCACACTTTTTATTATGCTGCTTTCCTGTTCCAGGGATACTGGGACTATGATGTTACAAGAAAACACCATCTCATTTAAAGGAGAAGTTGCCTGGATGCATTCCATTGGAGGATCCGGGGATGATACGCCGCGCTCTGTAATTGAGACTACAGACGGGGGCTTTGCCATCTTTGGTTTTTCTGATAGTACAGATGGAGACCTTTTGCCTAAGACCACCAATGTCAATGATTACTGGTTGATCAAAACGGATGCTGAAGGCACTATGCTTTGGTCCCGGACCTATGGAGGGAGCAAAGATGATAGAGGACAAGCCGTTATTCAAACTTCAGACGGCGGGTATGCCATTACAGGATACGCAATGAGCGATGATGGAGATGGAAGTAATAACGAAGGCTTCCACGATAATTGGGTTTTAAAATTAGATAGTCAGGGGACTATTGAATGGGAACAAAGCTTTGGATTTTCAGGGCACGATCATTCGTACGATATTGTTGAAAGTGAAGATGGAGGGCTATTCTTTACCGGTTTTTTAGATATTACTTCGGCCAAGGCCGATGGGTATACGGATAAGTCCTATTCCTTAACCAGGCATGGGGTAGGCGAGTTTTGGGGGACCAAGCTCAATGCACAGGGAACATTAGAATGGCGAAAATATTTTGGAGGCACCAACAATGACCGTGCACATGCAGTGGTCACGGCACATGACCAGGGCTATGTAATGGCTGGATTTTCTGAAAGTGATGATTTCGATATTACAGACCCCAGAGGCTCCTATGATTTTTGGGTGGTAAAGATAGGGGATGAAGGCGAACTAGAATGGGAGAATTCCTATGGAGGAACAGGTATCGACATAGCCCAGGATATTGCCAAAACGGAAGACGGGGGTTATATCATTACCGGCAGTACCATCAGTACAGATGGTGATATCAGTGCTTCCCATGGAGAATCGGATGTTTGGGTTATCAAGATCGATGCTCAGGGAGCGCTGCTTTGGGAACGTACTTATGGCGGCGCAGCTTTTGATGCAGCCGAAAGTATACGTCCTACAAAAGACGGAGGCTATGTTATTTCCGGTAATTCTAAAAGCAATGATCAGGATCTTACTGCTAATGCAGGAGAAAATGATTTATGGCTCCTCAAGATAGATGCTCAGGGGAATATTTTATGGCAACAGACCTTTGGCGGGACAGATCTGGAGTTTGCGTTCGATGCCATAGAAACCAGTGATAGCGGGTTATTACTCATAGGGGAAAGCATAAGCACCGACTTCAATCCACTTGAGAATAAGGGAGGTACGGATCTTGTCCTGATAAAAATTGAGTAAAAAATTTCCGCCTTCCTAAATAAATCGACTTTCCTTCTAGTTTTCGTTGATCTGAAGCATAGAAATAACTGATCCTCACATATGTTATTATAATGTTAGCATCTATTTGAATACACCACTTTTAGTGTATATTTGTAACCTATTTAGAATAAATCCAATTAAGATGATCAAAGTATCAGAAACAGCTAAAAAGAGGGTATCTAGCCTGATGTCTGACGAAGGCTATGACGTTACCAAGGATTACGTGCGAGTAGGCGTCAAAAGCGGCGGCTGCAGCGGATTGTCTTATGAACTGAATTTCGACAATCTCATCAACGATACGGATAAGGTCTTTGAAGACAACGACGTGCGAATTATAGTAGACAAAAAGAGTTTTCTTTATTTGGTAGGAACTACCCTGGAATATTCCGGAGGTCTAAACGGCAAGGGATTTGTTTTTAACAACCCCAATGCACAACGCACCTGCGGGTGTGGAGAAAGTTTCTCTTTATAATACTCAGAAATCAGAACATGGCATATACAGAGGAAGAATTAAAAAAAGAACTGGAAACCAAGGAATACGAATATGGTTTCTATACAGATATTGAATCGGACACCTTTCCTAAGGGATTGAGTGAGGAGGTGGTCATCGCTCTTTCCAAAAAGAAGGAAGAACCAGAATGGATGACCTTATGGAGGCTAAAGGCATTCAAAGGATGGAAGGAAATGACAGAACCGGAATGGGCCAACATTCACTACAAAAAACCCGATTTTCAGGATATCAGTTATTATTCTGCACCTAACAATAAACCTAAATATGAAAGCCTGGATGAAGTAGACCCGGAATTGTTGGACACTTTTAAAAAGTTAGGAATTTCATTAGATGAACAAAAGAAATTAGCCGGGGTAGCGGTAGATATTGTTATGGATTCTGTTTCTGTGGCAACTACCTTCAAAAAGACGCTGGCCGAAAAAGGGATCATCTTTTGCTCTATTTCTGAAGCGATCAGGGAACATCCTGAGCTGGTTAAAAAGTATTTAGGATCTGTAGTTCCACAAAAAGACAATTTTTACGCAGCACTGAATTCGGCGGTATTTTCTGACGGTTCTTTTTGCTACATCCCTAAAGGGGTGAGATGCCCTATGGAGCTTTCTACCTATTTCAGGATCAATCAGGCAGGAACAGGGCAGTTCGAAAGAACTCTCGTCATAGCAGATGAAGGCAGCTACGTAAGTTACCTGGAGGGTTGTACAGCTCCCTCAAGAGATGAGAATCAATTGCATGCTGCAGTTGTGGAGTTAATTGCTCTAGATGATGCTGAGATCAAATATTCTACGGTACAAAACTGGTACCCGGGGAACAAAGAAGGAAAAGGCGGGGTCTATAATTTTGTGACCAAAAGAGGGATATGTGAACGCGGCGCCAAGATCTCCTGGACACAGGTGGAAACCGGTTCGGCCATTACATGGAAATACCCTTCCTGTATCTTAAAAGGGGATAATTCTATTGGGGAGTTCTACTCCATTGCCGTAACCAATAATTTCCAGCAGGCAGATACCGGCACCAAGATGATCCACTTAGGGAAGAACACCAAGAGTACTATTATCTCTAAAGGGATCTCAGCAGGAAAATCACAAAACAGCTATAGAGGATTGGTGCAGGTGAGCAGCAGGGCAGATAACGCCCGTAACTTTTCCCAGTGCGATTCACTCTTAATGGGGAACGAATGTGGGGCTCATACATTTCCTTACATCGAAGTAAAGAACAAATCAGCTCAAATAGAGCATGAGGCCACCACAAGTAAGATTGGGGAAGACCAGATCTTTTATTGCAACCAGCGTGGTATAAATACAGAAAAGGCCATAGCCTTAATCGTAAACGGATTTAGTAAGGAAGTACTCAATAAATTACCCATGGAATTTGCCGTGGAAGCTCAGAAACTACTGGAAATAAGCCTGGAAGGTTCTGTAGGATAAACACTCAATAAGAACAAGAATTAAAGTAAAATAGCATATCATGTTGAAAATTAAAGATCTGCATGCCAGAGTAGATGGTAAGGAAATCCTGAAGGGGGTAAATCTGGAAGTAAAACCAGGCGAGGTACACGCCATTATGGGGCCTAACGGTTCCGGAAAGAGTACTCTTGCTTCTGTTATTGCAGGAAAAGAAGAATTCGAGATCACCAAAGGGACAATTCTTTATAAAGGAGAAGACCTGGATGAGGTTTCTCCCGAAGAAAGGGCTCATAATGGAATATTTCTTTCGTTTCAATACCCTGTTGAGATCCCGGGTGTTTCGGTAACGAACTTTATGAAAACGGCCATCAATGAATCTCGCAAGGCACGTGGGCAGGAAGATATGCCTGCAAATCAGATGCTGAAACTTATTAGAGAAAAATCTGAACTCTTGGATATAGACAGAAAGTTTCTTTCCAGATCGCTGAATGAAGGCTTTTCAGGAGGAGAAAAGAAACGGAATGAGATCTTTCAAATGGCTATGTTAGAACCTAAATTGGCTATACTGGATGAAACCGATTCTGGTCTGGATATCGATGCGCTTCGTATTGTGGCAAATGGAGTAAACAAATTAAAGAGCAAGGATAACGCAGTGATCCTGATCACTCACTATCAAAGGCTACTGGAATATATTATTCCAGATTTTGTGCATGTGATCCATGATGGAAAGATCGTGAAATCTGGCAACAAGGATTTAGCACTTGAATTAGAAGAAAAAGGATACGACTGGTTAAAAAAGGAACCGGTATCGTAACTAGAAAAAGATATTAGGCGGTCGTAATTGGGATCGCCACAAATGAGCGAATTTTAAGCAACATGGATCTAAAGGAAAAATTGGTATCTTCTTTTATGGCATTCGAAAATAACGTGGATTTGGATAATCCCATTCACGATATCAGATCTGAAGCCATTAAGAACTTTGAAATAAAAGGATTTCCCTCTAAAAAAGAGGAAGCCTGGAAATACACCTCCTTAAATAGCTTACAGAAAGTTGATTTCAGTATTTTTCCAAAAGAGGAAAACGCGCTGGAATATCATCAGGTAAAGAAGTATTTCCTGCATGAGATAGACACCTACAAGATCGTTTTTATTGATGGGATCTACAGCTCATACTTGTCAGAAACCACCCATGACGGTGTAGATATTTGTTTGATGAGTTCAGCACTTACAAAGCCGATGTATAAGCCGGTGATCGATGTCTATTTTAATAAGATAGCGTCCAAGGAAGAATCGCTAACCACTTTAAATACTGCATTTAGCAGAGAAGGAGCGTACATCTATATTCCAAAGAACAAGGCCCCCAAAAAACCGGTAGAGATTCTTCATTTTGCGACAGGAAATGAGGCATCGCTAATGCTACAGCCCAGAAATTTGATCATCGTTGAAGAAAATGCGGAATTGCAGGTGATAGAAAGGCATCAAAGTCTTACGAAGAACGAGGTGCTGACCAATAGTGTTACGGAGATATTTGCTGCTAAGGATGCCATTGTCGATTATTATAAAGTTCAGAATGATACCAAAGATGCGTCTCTTATAGACAACACTTACATTGCTCAGAAAGACAAGAGTGTCGTAAAAGTTCATACCTTTTCTTTTGGAGGGAAATTAACACGTAATAACCTGAATTTCTTTCAGAACGGGGAGTATATAGATTCTACCTTAAAAGGGGTCACTATCCTGGGGGAAAAACAACATGTGGATCACCATACGCTGGTACATCATAAGCAGCCAAATTGTGAAAGTCACCAGGATTACAAGGGTATTTATGGCGAACGTTCTACGGGGGTTTTCAACGGAAAGATCATTGTAGATAAGATCGCTCAGAAGACAAATGCCTTTCAGCAAAATAACAATGTTCTTATCAGCGACCAGTCAACCATCAATACCAAGCCTCAGCTAGAGATCTTCGCAGATGATGTGAAGTGCTCCCACGGCTGTACCATTGGTCAGTTAGATGAAGATGCTATGTTCTACCTTCAATCCAGGGGTATCCCAAGGAAAGAGGCCACCGGACTTCTTATGTATGCATTTGCTAATAATGTGCTGGAAAGCGTTCGACTACCCGAATTGAAAAAACGGATCAACAAACTTATCGCTACCAAGCTAGGCGTTAGGTTAGGATTTGATCTGTAGGTCGGAATTGCTCAGATCAAATATTTTCCTCAGCATGACAGAGAACACAGTGGATATCACCCAAATAAGAAAAGACTTCCCAATTTTAAACAGGAAAGTTAATGGAAATCCACTGATCTATTTTGACAACGCGGCTACCTCACAAACTCCTAAACAAGTAATAGATGCCATTGTAGATTATTACAGTAATTACAATGCCAATATACACCGTGGGGTGCATGCCTTGGCACAAGAAGCTACCGAGGCATACGAAGGGGCTAGAATTAAAATACAAGAATTCTTTAATGCCACTAAGTCCCATGAGATCATCTTTACCTCAGGGACCACTCATAGCATCAACCTGGTAGCCAATGGGTTTACCGCCTTTCTAAAAAAAGGAGATGAGGTACTGGTTTCTGCAATGGAGCATCATTCCAATATTGTTCCCTGGCAAATGCTCTGTCAGCGAACAGGGGCAAGTTTAAAGGTCATCCCAATGAATAATGAGGGAGAGCTTTTGATGGATAGTTACCGGGATCTGCTATCGGACAACACCAAATTGGTTGTTTGCAACCATGTATCTAATGCCTTGGGGACTATCAACCCTATACAGGAACTTATTGCCCTGGCGCATGAAGTAGGGGCGGCAGTTCTTATTGATGGAGCACAATCTTCACCTCATATTAAAGTGGATGTTCAAAAACTGGATGTCGACTTTTATACGGCTTCTGCCCATAAATTATGCGGTCCTACGGGGATCGGGATGTTGTATGGAAAAGAAGAATGGTTAGCCAAGTTGCCACCCTATCAGGGAGGCGGAGAGATGATAGCCCAGGTTACTTTTGAAAAGACCACCTATGCAGAGCTGCCTTATAAATTTGAGGCCGGGACACCAAATATATGTGGAGGTATAGCCTTTGGAGTTGCTTTGGATTATTTGAACACTATAGGATTAGAAGCTATTGAAGACTATGAGCACCATTTATTGACCTATGCTACCGAGCGACTAAAGGAAATTGATGGAGTAAAGATCTATGGTACTTCTAAGAACAAGACTGCGGTCATATCCTTTAATATACAGGGAATCCATCCATATGATATGGGAACCTTGTTAGATAAAATGGGAATTGCCGTACGCACGGGGCATCATTGTGCCCAACCTGTAATGGACTACTACAAGATACCCGGTACCATACGAGCAAGCTTTAGTTTTTACAATACTAAGGAGGAGATAGACCAGTTTCTAATTGCAATAAAGAAGGCGAAGCAAATGTTGCAATAGTTTTCTGGTGTGAAGAAACCTAATATTTCCTTAATTTACATACAAGGGAAAACCATTGAAAGACAGTAATACTTATTGTATTTTTACGACAAAAGCAGGAGAATGAGCATACAGGAAATACAAGATGAGATCGTAGACGAATTTGCTATGTTCGATGATTGGATGCAGCGCTATGAATATATGATAGAGCTTGGAAAGTCCCTGCCATTGATCAAAGAACAATACAAAATAGACGATAACATAATTAAAGGATGCCAAAGTAAAGTTTGGGTGCACGCTGAGCTGGAAGGAGACAACCTGGTTTTTACCGCAGATAGTGATGCAATAATTACCAAAGGGATCATTGCTATCCTTATAAGGACCTTTAGTCATCAGAAACCGCAGGACATCATAGATGCCGATACTGCGTTCATTGACGAAATTGGGCTAAAGGAGCATTTATCCCCCACCAGGGCCAACGGCCTGGTTAGCATGATAAAACAACTAAAATTATATGCAGTTGCATATCAAACACAGTTAAATTAGGTAGAAGATGAGTGAGACCGTTATTGATACACAAGAATTAGGTGAAAAGATCGTAAAAGTACTTAAGACCATTTACGATCCGGAGATCCCTGTAGATATTTATGAATTAGGACTGATCTATGATGTCTTTGTCAACGAAGACAATGAGGTAAAGATACTGATGACCTTAACCTCTCCCAATTGCCCGGTAGCAGAAACACTTCCCGTGGAAGTGGAAGAGAAGGTAAAGTCGCTCAACGTGGTAAAAGATGCTGTGGTTGAGATCACCTTTGATCCACCATGGAGTCAGGACCTGATGAGTGAAGAAGCAAAATTAGAATTGGGCATGCTATAAGATAACAACCATGATAACCTCGAATTTCTATGCAAAATAAACGACTTGAAAAATCTGATGACAGAGTTGTATTTGGAGTATGTGGAGGCATTGCGGAATTTTTGGGATGGTCTAAACAAACTGTGAGAATATTATGGTTTGTATTTACTTTAATGGGCTTAGGCATTTTGGTATATCTAATATTGGCCCTGATCATGCCATCCTAAAGTTAAGGGGGTAGTGATTTAATATAGATTGTTATAGGACTGAATAACCAGTATAATAAGAATGGCAGATATTGTAAACAGAGTGGCTCAAAGCAAACTCCTAACTATTGATCTTGAGGATTATTATCCTGAAGGGGAACGGGTTGTTTTGGATATAAAGGATTGGCTATACGAAGGGATCATCCTTAAGGAAAAAGAATTCAGAGCCTTTGTTGCGAATCATCCCTGGGAACAGTACAGGAATGCCTATGTAGCCATGCATTGTTCTACGGATGCCATTGTTCCGGGCTGGGCGTTTATGCTGATCACCACCAAGTTGCAGCCTTATGCAAAACAAATAGTACTTGGAGAGCTAGAATTGCTTGAAACTGTTCTTTTCAGATCGGTGATAGAGTCACTAGACGTTTCATTATTTAAGGACAAGCCGGTGATCATTAAAGGATGTTCCAATAAACCGGTCCCTGAAAACGCCTATATATGGGCTACTGAAAAACTACAAGGGGTAGCTAAAAGTATTATGTACGGAGAGGCCTGTTCTTCTGTACCACTTTTTAAGAAGAAGTAACAACTTTTCAGTATTATATACCTAGCCGTTCGTTTATAATATCATAATACAACAAAAAAAAACCCTGATCGTTTGATCAGGGTTTTTTGCTAGTAGGTCTTTTAATAAGATCTAAATTCTTAGTGTAGATTTGGGGAAATGAACACTAAAGTAGTAAGTTCAGGTAGGATTTGGGGATAAACACGTACACTTAACTACACTGTAAATGTATCACCAGAAGATCCGGAAGCCAAAACTATGTTGTCAACTATTGGGTTCTTGTTGTGAAAAATATGAAGGGTTTATTTCTTCGATGAACTACCTGAATATTCTTGTCAAGACTTAGTATTCATCCAGATTTTCGGGGTACAAAAAGTTGTTATATGGGAATCTTGTAACATGAATATTTCGCACTGTCTTATAGACTTGTTTTTTAAATGCATCCAAATTCTCTTTGTTCAGGGCGGAAATAAAGAGCGCATTGCCACCCATACGACGCATCCAGGTATTCTCCCATTCTTCCAAACTCATATGTCTGTTGGTCCTTTCGGTAGTTAGGTCGTCTTCGTCAATAACCTCAGCTTTGTACAGATCTATTTTATTGAAGACCATGATGGTCTCTTTGTTCGCAGAACCAATCTCATTGAGTACCTTATTCACAGAGACGATGTGCTCTTCAAAATTGGGATGGGAGATGTCAACTACATGCATTAGCATGTCTGCTTCTCTTACCTCGTCCAAAGTGCTTTTAAAACTCTCTACCAGTTGTGTAGGTAGTTTTCGAATAAACCCTACCGTATCGCTCAATAAAAAAGGGAGGTTGCCAATGACCACTTTACGTACTGTAGTATCTAGCGTTGCAAACAGTTTGTTCTCGGCGAAGACATTGCTCTTGCTAATGACGTTCATAAGCGTAGATTTACCCACATTTGTATACCCCACTAATGCTACCCTTACTAATGAACCGCGGTTACCACGCTGGGTCTCCATTTGACGGTCGATCTTTTTAAGCTTCTTTTTTAGAAGGGCAATCCTGTCTCGGACAATACGTCTATCTGTTTCTATTTCTGTTTCCCCTGGTCCGCGCATCCCAATACCACCACGTTGACGCTCCAGGTGAGTCCAAAGACCTGTTAATCTTGGTAGAAGATATTCGTACTGGGCCAGTTCTACCTGTGTTCTGGCATAACTGGTCTGAGCCCGCTGCGCAAAAATGTCGAGGATAAGACCTGTTCTATCCAGGATCTTACATTTAAGTAGTTTTTCAATATTGCGTTGCTGCACAGGGCTAAGTTCATCATCGAAGATCACAGAACCGATCTCATTCTTCTTTACAAAAGCCTCCACTTCTTCCATTTTACCACTTCCAATATAGGTCTTGGGATTTGGCAGCTCTATCCTTTGCACAAAACGTTTTTCTACTACACCACCAGCGGTATAGGTAAGAAATTCTAGTTCATCCAGATATTCCGTTACCTTTTCCTCATTTTGTTCTCTATTGATAACGCCAATGAGAACTGCCTTTTCATGATCTATTGTCTTTTTCTCTAGCATACTATATAATATAGTGCAAAGCTACACAATACCTGCTAAGTGATTTTGTATTTTAGGGATCATATTTCTTAGCCCATGGCATTTCCATTCTTTCAGAAAAAGAGTATAACGAACATTTTCACGATAGCCTTTTACAATCTTGAGAATTTATTTGATACCAGAAACGATCCCACTAAACTCGATGATGATTTTACACCAAAGGGATTAAAAAAATGGACCCCAAAACGGTATCGCAAGAAAATAAGGAAACTATCGAGAACCTTATCACATCTTGGGGTAAAAGAAAGTCACAGGCCACCTGTATTAATTGGTTTGGCAGAATTGGAGAATAAAAGCGTGATCAAGGATCTTATCACTGCACCGTCCCTTAAGGACAAAGGGTATCAATATGTTCACTACGATTCTCCAGATGAACGAGGGATAGATACCGCACTGTTGTATGACCCAAAGCACTTTAAGGTGATTGCTTCGGAGAGGATTCCACTACTGGTCCATAATTTGAATGGTGTCCGGGATGCTACCCGAGACATCCTGTATGTTCATGGCCATCTCAATGGGGAGGAGATACACCTCTTTGTAAATCATTGGCCATCACGAAGAGACGGTGATACAGAGACAGCGTATAAAAGAATTAAAGCGGCAGAGACCATCCATTCCTTTATTGCAACTATTGAGGAGAAAGAATCTAATCCAAATTTTGTTGTCATGGGCGACTTTAATGATGGCCCTGCAGATAAAAGCATTCAAACCCTGGTAAATGGAAAAAAACTCTATAATCCCATGGAAGTATTGATCACCATGAGAAGAGGCAGTGCCAACTACAAACAACGCTGGTCTCTTTTTGATCAGATCATCCTTTCCAAAACCTTTTTTAACGAAGAGGCAGGGACTCATAGTTTTGCTCATGCCAATATCTTTGACGATCGGTTCTTAAAAGAGTGGAACGGACGTTATAAAGGAAATCCGTTCAGGACGTATGTGGGCAGGAAGTATTTAGGAGGCTATAGCGACCATTTTCCGGTCTATGTGCAGTTTCATTTTATGGCACCTTCTGTCTAATTCAAGGGAGACTCAGACCTTTATTATTTCCTGATCTTCCATCAGGGTATCATTGCGCAAACGTAGGAATACCTGGGCTACGGTTATCACATCGCGTTCGCAATAAAGGATAATACGGTCCAGATCCTTCTCTTCATAATACACTTGCCGTACCATGCTCCCATCAATATCTTCCTTTGGGGAAGGGATGCCCAGGATGTTGGCCATGAGTTTGAGGGACGTATAATGCTTATAATCCCCAAATTTCCATAGTTCCATAGTATCCAGATGAGGTACCTCCCATGGTTTTTTGCCAAACAGGTTCAGCTTGTTAGGGACGGGTATTCCAAGGATGATCATCCGGCGGGCGATGTATGGAAAATCGAATTCTTTTCCATTGTGGGCACATAAGAGAAATTTAGGATGTTTAAAATGAGTTTCTAATAGATTGTTGAACTCTTGCAGTATTGTTTTTTCTTCCCCATGAAAAGAAGTCACTCTGAATTGTCGTTTACTGCCTTTAAAATGAAAATACCCCACCGAAATACAAATGATCTTGCCAAATTCTGCCCAAATCCCGGCATTTATATAATACTCCTCCGCCGATACGTTTTCTGTTCTTCTATAATGGGATTTATGATCCCATAATTCCTTTTTAGTTTCATCGAGCCTGGAATACTCCTCTTCTTCCGGAACCGTTTCAATGTCCAGGAAAAGAATATGTTCCAGATCTATTTTTTGAAGCATAATGATATGGTGATAAGACTAACGAATTACACGAAGGTTAAAGTTCAACTAAAGATACTAAGAAATGTATTCTTCACAATTCTGAATTGGGTTCATGGCAAAGGGAGCATATGAGACTGTAAGCACACTTCGGTTTCCCATCTTTAATTTGAGATTGTGTATTTTTAAAGAAAAACTTGCATGAAATATCATCACGTGCTTGGCTTGTGCCTGTGCTTCTCCTTTTTTATATTCTGTTCTAAGGACGATGGCCCGGGTACCGTTGTTGAAATGGCCAGCACTCCTAATTTTAAAATGATTGGGGAAGATGAGGAGAACATATTTCAGTATAGCTACAATGCCACCCAGGAAATCGGGTCTCAGATCAACCTTACGCAGACCCTCGGCCTGGATCCATTTTATCTAACATTGCGACAGGTAGATGACGTGGTCTCCTTTTACAGTTTTAGTTCGGGTAGTTTTTCCATACTTCAGCAAAACACCCAAAACGGGCAATCTACTGCCTATCCTGACTTTTACACCGTAACAGAAGAGCGATCCATTACCTGGGGAACCAATTCTGAGGACCTTCTGTTCCTTGGATATTACAGCCCCAAAGGAAGTCGGAACTTTGGGATAAGAACCCTCGATCCCAATGATGGTAGCTTTACTGATCTTCCTATTGAGTTTAATATTGAACAAGCGTATGACCCATTATATTTCCGAGAACGGATCTTCATGACCTATAAAGACGTAGCAGGAGCCTATAAAATTGCCATTTTTAATACAGAAACACGCTCTATTATAGGTACACTAGACTATGGTGATGGCATTCCCAATGTTTTCATTGATGATGAAGGCAATTTAGGAGTGGTAATAGGCACCGGGAACTCTGTTTTTGTGTATCAGGTATACGATATTGAAACCCTTTTACTTCAAAGAGAATTGCTGTTTATCCTAGACAAGTTTCTGCCTCCGGGACCTCTACAAGGCACTGTTTATGGTAATACCCTCTTTTACACCAATTCGTTGGCACAACCATCACCCGTGACTTTCGGACCGGCGTATTTCAATTTTGAGAACAACACGGATTTCGTTATTGATATTCTAAGTATTGTACAAGAAGTAGAATTAGAAACGCAGTTTACTATTAGCCTAACCGCCATGCGATACATAGAAGAGGCTGAGGTCTTTCTTATGGGATATGCGAATGCCAATTTTAGTGCGGAGATTGTTGGTGGGGTACTCGTCATTTCTAAAACTGGAACCTTATTGGAGCGTATTGAAGTGCCTTTCGCCCCTACTTATTTCATTAAATAGCAGAAAAGCAGCAAACAGACCAGTTGGTTGGTTTTCTTGATCGAGATTTCTGCAAGGAATTGATTAGGTAGAGAGAAACAATACAAATAGATCGACCAAAGGGTAAATTATGCAATAAATCCATAAAGGTTGGGGAGTAACAAACTACCTGGTCTGTTAATTTGGGAATAAGGAACCTTGTTTTGCTGGGCTCTCATGGTTCAACAACCATTTTTTACGGTGTAATCCTCCCGCATAGCCTACCAGATCGCCTTTACTTCCTATAACTCTATGACAGGGAATTACGATCCATAATGGATTTTTCCCATTGGCAGCGGCAACCGCCCGAATGGCTTTTACATCACCAAGTTTTTTAGATAGTTCCAGGTAGGAGATCTGTTTCCCAAAGGGAATAGTTTTTAATTCTTGCCAAACACGGCGTTGAAAATCTGTTCCTTGAGGATTTAATTCTAATTGGAAGTCCTTTCTTTGGCCTTTAAAATACTCTTTTAATTGATAAGCCGCATCTTCAAGTAGTTCGGGCATTTCATTTATTTCAACAGGCTTATCGTCAAGAATAGAAATTGATCTTAATCCTTCAAGATCACCTTCTATTTTTGCCCAACCTAAAGGCGTTTCTATTACTGCTTCCTCAATTTTATTCAATAATACCTGTTTTTTTGGCTCTTGCCTCCCATTTTTTCCTTGCTAATACCTGAAGATCTTCATGATGGTCGCTTTCATCCATTATTTCGAGACCTAAAAGGGTTTCAATGATGTCTTCCATGGTAACTAACCCACTTATTGACCCATATTCATCAGTCACCAGTGCTACATGCTCCTTTTTCGATATAAAGGTTTCGAACAACTGTGGAATGGAAGTGTTTCTTGTGGTCATCAAAATATCTCTTCTTATAGTAGATAAGGGAGAATCCCCATTTTCATTGATAATTTCTTCTAATACCTTGTCTTTTAGCACAAAACCGGTAATAATATCTACCCGTTCGCCATATAAGGGAATGCGGGAGAAGCGAAGTTCAGGATTCGCAGCGAAGAATTCTTTAACTGTTTGCTTCTCTGACGCTATTTTCATAACAGCACGGGGTGTCATTACATCTTTAACTAAAACCTCATTAAATCGTAATAGGTTTTTAATGACCGTAGACTCTGAAGCCCGAAAAACACCTTCTTCCTGGGCGATATCGGCCATGACCGTAAAGTCTTCTCTGCTTAGAACACTACTGTGTATGGCTTTTTTATTAATTAATCTTGTGAAAAGTTGAAGTAACCATAGCAACCCTGTCCATTTTAAAGCCAGGACCAATATATTTAATGACTTTGCGGTAAAATTTGCCAGTTGACGCCAGTAAGTAGCCCCCAAAGTCTTAGGAATGATCTCAGAAGCTACAAGTATTAGCACCGTCATAGTGGCTGATACAACCCCAACCATCAACTCTTCTGTGAAGGATACTCCTAAAAAGCTGCTTGTACTATTCCCGTAATTTTCCGCATAAGTTACCTTGGCTTGAACACCTACCATAATTGCTCCAACTGTATGGGCAATGGTGTTTAAGGTTAAAATAGCTATCAGGGGTTTGTCGATATCCTTTTTTAGATTCTCTAATCTAAAAGCATATTTCTTATTTGCTTTCTTTTTAATATTTATAAAAGTAGGCGTAATACTGAGTAAAACGGCTTCCCAAATAGAACACAAAAAAGAAAAAAATATGGAAATGAAAATGTAAAATAATAATAATTCCATGTTGGTAAATTCAATAGCGAAGGTAAGAATTATAAAAAAAACAAATAAGACGTGATATGCTACCTGTAAAAGGAGTAAAAGACCTCGTGAAGGGAGGTCCGAATATTCAGATCATATAAATTTCGATGTGTTCTGGATGGATGAACACGATTGGATAAAAATATAAATACCAATTGGTATTTTGGGTCGGCCCATACAAAAGTTCCCGTAAACCCGCTATGACCAAAGCTTTCCGGACTGGCGGAGGGTGCGGGATAAGCATCGTCTAAGCTCCTGTTGGCATTATCCAATAAAGGTTTGTCAAAACCAAGACCCCTTCTATTTTCATTTTTGGGATATTGAACAGCTGTGAATTCTCTGACCGTTTCTTCCTTTAATAAACGATGTCCGTCAAGGATCCCATAATTTGAATAGAATTGCATAAACCGATAAAGATCATACGAGGTACCAAAAAGTCCTGCATTCCCGGAAATACCTCCCAATAAGGAAGCATTTTCATCGTGTACCCATCCCTGAACCAGGGCTCTTCTGTAACGGTCGTCATATTCTGTAGGAATAATTGCATTTGGAAAACCTTTTTGCCGTGGCAGGAAGCCCAGGCTGGGGATCTCCAGGGGAAAAATAAATTCATTTGTCAATTCATAGAAATAAGAATGGCCTGTAAGCTGTTCAATAAACTCTGGAAATAATAGAAATGCCAGACCAGAATATTTGTATTCCTTCAGATCGTCTACTTTTGAGCGACGGATCATTCTATTTATTTTATAACGGAACCTATTGGCCACAAAAAGATCTTCAAAGGCCTGTTTTTGAAAATTGATTTTTGGCCTTTTGCTAAGAAATCTGGATCTGAGTTCACCTTTTCGCATTACTTCATTTAAAAAGACAATGTAAGGGGTTAGACCGGCCTGATGTGCCAGTATTTCCCGCAGCGTAAGATCCTTTTTGTCTTTAATTCCTTTCCAGGACTTCCAGTAAGTACTAAATGGAACGTCTAGATCTATTCTAGCATTTTCATACAATTTCATAAGAAGGGGCAAAGGACCCAAGATCTTGGTTACTGAGGCCAGATCGTACAGATCGTTCAACTTAACCGGCTGTAAACTGTCATAGGTATGATAACCGTACGTTTTATGAAATACAATGGCACCTTCCTTAGCCACAAGTAGCTGGGCACCGGGGAAAGCTTTATTTATTATACCATTTGTTATAATTGAATCTACACAGGATTGAAGTTCTATTTTGGAAGATATTTTTAAGGATTGACCATACGAAATTTTTATTATACCAAAGAGTATAATAATAAAGATCATACCATTTCTAAAAATCATGTACTTCTTATTTACCGGAATCTTTAGCCCATTAATGCCACTGCTTCTTTCGCAAAATAACTGGCAATGATATTGGCTCCTGCCCTTTTCATAGCGATCAATTGTTCCATCATCACGGCATCATGATCTAACCACCCTCTTTCAGCCGCTGCCTTTAACATGGCATATTCCCCTGAGACCTGATATACAGCCACAGGTACGTCTACTGCATTTTTAACTTCTCGAACAATGTCCAGGTAGCAAAGGCCGGGTTTTACCATAATAATGTCGGCTCCTTCTTCCACATCCATTTCCGCCTCTTTAACAGCTTCAAATCTATTAGCAGGATCCATCTGGTAGGTTTGTTTGTCTTTAGGGGCATCAGCACTAGTTGAAGGAGCAGAGTCCAGGGCATCCCTAAAAGGGCCATAAAAGGCACTGGCATATTTTGCTCCATAACTCATTATTCCGGTAGTGGTAAGTTCTTCATCTTCAAGGGCTTCGCGTATGATCTGGATTCTCCCATCCATCATATCACTGGGAGCCACAAAATCTGCACCTGCCTTGGCATGGGAGATACTCATTTCCGCCAAAATTTCGTTGGTGGCATCATTTAATATAATCCCATTTGAAACGATTCCGTCATGACCGAAGGTAGAATACGGATCGAGGGCTACATCGGTCATCACCAGCATATCCGGGCAAGTATCCTTTACCTTCTTAATGGCGCGCTGCATTAAGCCATGTTCATTTAAAGCCTCTATCCCTGTATTATCTTTTAGATTATCTGGGATTTTTACAAAAAGAAGTACGGCACAAAGTCCCATATTCCAGAGTTCTTTCACTTCTTTCCCTAAATTATCCAGGCTTAATCGAAAATAATTGGGCATTGATGGTATTTCATCTTTCACACCATTTCCTTCCACAACAAAGAGGGGAACCAGGAAATCACTAGGAGTTATAATGGTTTCCCGCACTAAATGTCTGATGGCATTACTATTTCTAAGGATTCGATTTCTTCTAAGTGGATACATGGAGATTTATTTATTCTTAAAGTTAAGCGATTTGATCGGTTTCTACAGGATTATTTCGCCACTTAAGTAGGGGACAGCCTTTCCGGAAATAAGGACCCGATCTCCCAAATATGTACAGCGAATAGTACCTCCTCTGGAAGATAATTGTTTGGCCACCAGTTCAGTTTTACCTAACCTTTTAGCCCAATAGGGCGTTAAGCTGGTATGGGCCGAGCCAGTAACCGGGTCTTCACTAATACCGCATTGAGGTGCAAAAAAACGAGATACAAAATCAACTTCTTCACCAGGGGCGGTGACAATGATCCCCCTTGCAGCTACCTTGTCTAAAAGAAAAAAGTTAGGGGTCATCTTTTCTATATCTTGTTGCTCATCGAAAATAAGCATATAGTCAGTTTTACCTTTAAATATTTTATTAGGTTGACAGCTTAAGGCTTCTTTCAGATGAGGCACTTCGGCTACCTCTATTAATTCATCCGAAGGAAAGTTTAGAGTTAAATATTCGTCCGCTTCCCTGAATACAGATAATTCCCCGCTTCTGTTGGAATAAAAGTTGATGGTATCTGAGGTATGTTGATAATAGTGGAAGAGCACATAAGCGCTGGCTAAGGTGGCATGTCCGCACAGATCCACCTCCAGTTCCGGAGTAAACCAACGAATATGGTAATGATCCCCCTCTTTTACCACAAAAGCAGTTTCGGCCAGGTTGTTTTCCATAGCGATCTTCTGCATTATGTCATCCTCCAACCATGTATTCATAACGCAGACTGCTGCTGGATTCCCCTGGAATAAGGCATCTGCAAAGGCATCTATCTGATATATCTTTTGTGTTCTCATAGGATTGTATTGGAATTAGGAAGCTATCCAATCTTTGGGCCTTTTCAGGACATATAACAACCGGGCTTCCTCACTTCCTTTCTCAGGATGATGATCATATGCCCATTGTACTTTAGGAGGTAAACTCATCAAAATACTTTCAATGCGGCCATTTGTCTTTAAACCAAACAAAGTGCCTTTATCATGCACAAGATTAAATTCTACATAGCGCCCCCGTCTAATTTCCTGCCAGTTTCTCTGGTCCTTTGAATAGGAGAGATCTTTTCTTCTCTCCGCGATGGGCACGTAAGAGTTCAGGAAAGAATCTCCTACTTCTGTAACAAAGTTATACCACTCTTCCATACTCATTTCTTCGGAAGCTTTACAATAGTCAAAAAACAGGCCTCCAATACCCCGGGCTTCCTGTCTGTGGCTATTGTAGAAGTACTCATCGCATTTGGTTTTATAAGTAGCGTAAAAATCGGGATGATGTTTGTCGCAGGCTTGTTTACAGATCATGTGAAAATGCAGGGCATCCTCCTCGAATAGATAGTAGGGCGTTAGGTCTTGCCCACCTCCAAACCATTGGTCTACTATGTTCCCCTCTTTATCATACATTTCAAAATATCTCCAATTGGCATGTACGGTGGGGACAAACGGATTTACAGGATGCAATACTAAGCTAAGTCCACAAGCGAAAAAATCTGCTTCCTGAACACCAAAATAGGACTGCATACTTTTTGGAAGTGCACCATGTACGGCTGAGATATTGACCCCCCCTTTTTCAAAAACGTCACCATTTTCAATAACACGGGTTCTGCCACCGCCGCCTTCTGGACGCTCCCAAAGATCCTCTCTAAAAATGGCTTTCCCGTCAATTTTCTCCAGTTCAGTGGTGATCGAATTCTGTAAACCAAGAATATATTTATAAAACTTCTCTTTCATTCTTTTAATTCATAAAGTTCCATATCCAATGCTTCTTCATAAGGAGGAGCGAAGGCATCTTTAAGCGTACTACGCCAAATATAGTTACATTTTTCTGCTACACGGATACTCCCAACATTGCTCTTATGTACAATTATTTGAAGCGTTATAAGTTCTAGTTTTTGAAACGCATACTCAGAAATGTACTGCACAGCCAGAGTCATTAATCCCTTCCCTTCAAAGGTATGATCAATACAATAGGCCAGCTCACCTTGCTTTGTTATCCAATTGATCTTTTTTATGATCAAAAGACCCATTATTTTGTTCGTAGGTTGTTCTTTAAGTAAGAAAGTATACTCTTGTTTTGCCTGTTGTTCCTTCCTTTTTTTCAGAATGAATTTTTTTGAACCTTCAACAGTGCTATTTTGTTCTAAGGTTTTAGGAAAAAAACGAAGAAATCTGGATGCATTTGAACTCATTAAAATATATAGATCATCGGCATCGCTCAGAGCAATTTGCCTCACTTTAAATTGATTTTCTTTCATGTGGTTGTTGTCTCTGTGATATGTACAAACTGATCTTTCGGGATGTTGATTAATTCTTCCTTTGAGCTAATTTTTACAGAGCTTTTAACTATGGCAAGGAAAAGGTTTATTACCTCCTCTGATGGGAGCGCTTTATTTGTTGTGTATATATGCAGCCCTACTGCATTGTTATGAAGATCCATAGCATCTGCAAGTTCGTTCTTAGGTAATATCAACTCATGTAGATTGGTAATTTTGTTGGTCCAGGACACAACCCTGGCGTCATTTTTTGACCATTGGGCACATTCTGATGCAATGAAATAAGTCCAAATTGCGTGCCTGAATGCGTTGGCCGGTGTATTCTTATGATGTTTTGTTCCAAAATAAGTATTGGAATACTTTACGGCCTTTTTTGTTGCCTTATAGGTTGGCCAGAGCAGTCTTATATTTCCCAAACATAATGTTATCAATTGCCAAATCTGTTTGGCATTCGCTCTTTTTATGAAATGCCAGAGATCCACTACTCCGAATACGACTTAACAGCATCAATAAATGCCCTGGCGTTTTCAACCGGAACCGTTGGCAAAATACCGTGACCCAAGTTTACAATATATCTGTCCTTCCCAAAATCGCGTATCATTTTTGCAACCATTTTCTTTATATCTGCAGGAGGGGAAAACAAACGAGTAGGATCAAAATTACCCTGTAAAGTTATGTTCCCTCCACTAAGGTAACGTGCATTTTGCGCGGAGCAGGTCCAATCTACACCCAGAGCAGCCGCACCAGATTGCGACATGGTCTTGAGGGCAAACCAGCATCCTTTCCCAAATACAATTACCGGGGCTTCGTCTTTTAAAGCGTCTACGATCTGCTGAATATAGGGCCAGGAAAATTCATTATAATCTTCCGGGGACAACATGCCTCCCCAGGAATCGAACACCTGAACCGCATTCACTCCGGCTGTTACCTTGGCCTTCAGATAGGCAATGGTAGTATCCGTTATCTTTTGAAGCAGCCCATGGGCTACTATAGGTTGGGTAAAGCAAAACTCTTTGGCCTTGTCAAAGGTTTTGCTGCCTTGTCCCTGCACGCAATAACAAAGAATGGTCCATGGAGATCCGGCAAAACCAATGAGTGGTACTTCATCTTGCAATTTTTCCTTGGTCATTTTGATAGCATCCATTACATAGCCAAGACTTTCATGAACATCGGGGACTATAACTTGGTCCAGATCTTTTTGAGATCGGATGGGGTTGGGTAAATAGGGACCAAAATCTGGTTTCATCTCTACCTCGATATCCATAGCCTGAGGAATTACGAGGATATCACTAAATAAAATAGCGGCATCCATCCCAAATCTCCTGATTGGCTGCACGGTGATCTCCGAGGCCAGCTCCGGGGTCTGGCAGCGTGTAAAGAAATCGTACTTCTTTTTGAGTTCCATAAACTCCGGCAGATACCTGCCAGCTTGCCGCATCATCCAAACCGGAGGCCTTTCTACGGTCTCACCCTTTAATGCTTTTAAGAATAGGTCGTTCTTTATCGCCATGTTCATTGTTTTAATTGAGTAGGTAAGGTTTTAATAAGCATTTCGATCACACTATCTACAGTAGGTTTTTCAGCAATAATTACACGATCAGTGTATTTCCTTGCTTCCTTGGCTGTGGTTTCTCCTATGCAAAAGACTGGAGTATCTCCAATGTCATTTTTCCTGGCAAAACTCTCAATTCCACTGGGACTATAAAATAATATCCCTTGAAACTTCTTATTATGTTGTTGAGGTACAAGACTAGTATGGTATACTTCCACTTCTTTAAAAAAGATGTTTTCCTTGCTGAGTATCCTTCTCAGATCGGGTCTGTTACGATTTCCGGTAAAGATTAAGAAATGTTCTTTTTTGTTGATTTTTGCGATAAAATTGGCCAATTCTAAGGCATTTTCGGCCATTTTTATAACTTTTAGTCCATTTTTCTCCAAAAAAGACTTTGTTTTTTGCCCAACACAAAAACAGCTAATTTGCGATATGTTGAGCGTAGGGTTATCAGCCAAATGCTGCAGAAAGCTTTTCACCCCATTCTTGGAGGTAAAAATGTAATGCGTATACCCCTTCGGAAGCACAAAATTTATAAGATCAATGGTAATAGCATTGTATTCTTCTAAACCTATCTGGGCATCTTGTAGTGCCCTTTTTTGGTCCTCGCTTAATAATCTGGTGGAGAGGACGGTGCTCATTTTTGTAGCTGTGCTTTAATGGTGGTCATAAGTTCTTTTCCACCCTGTTCCAAAATTTCCAGAGCACAGGCATTGCCTAATCCGTCTAGTTCGTGTATTCCAACTTCTTTGTGGATCTCAAATTTCTCCTGCCCGTCCAGGGAGAGAAGGATCCCTCTGAAATGAAGTTTATCTTCTTGGAGGGTAGCCAGGGCACCAATGGGAGCCGTGCATCCACCTTCTAAGGTCCGTAGAAAGTCGCGTTCCACCTTGGTACACCTTTCAGTATCTAAATCATTCAATGGAGCGAGGGCCTTTTTACAATGCTCATTTTTATCCAGGGTAACAACCATCATGGCGCCCTGTGCAGGTGCCGGGATCATCCATTCTAATGTGGTATGTTTTTCCGGTAGAATGCCAATACGCTCTAAACCGGCTGCGGCGAAAATGGCAGCATTCCATGGATTATTTCTTAATTTTTCTAGGCGGGTATTCACATTGCCTCGCAGATCTGTGATCTCATGAAGTGGATATCGATGTAACCACTGAGCTTTCCTTCGCAGACTACCGGTGGCAACAAGGCCTTCCTCATTTAGAAAATCGAGGCCCTTGTGTGCTAAAATATCCCTGGGATTCCCTCTTTTTAAAACCGCCGCCTGAATAATTCCTTTGGGAAGCAGGGTGGGTACATCCTTCATTGAGTGTACGGCCAGGTCTATCTCGCCTTTGAGCAGGGCAACATCGAGCGTTTTAGTAAAAATACCGGTAATACCTAATTCGTACAGGGGTTTATCTAATAGGAGGTCACCGGTAGCTTTTACAGGAATCAGTTGACAAGAATGTCCCAGTTCTTCCAGCTTATTTTTGACGGTTGTAGCTTGCCATAAGGCTAATTCGCTATCGCGCGTACCTATCCGGATGGCCTTGCTCATGGTTTATCAACTTCTAATTGAAAAACCCGTTGAATAAGCTCCAGACTATCCTCGGCATCTACCTCTGTATCTTTTAAGTGATTGGCGAACTGTTTAGTTATCTTTTGTATGATCCTATCGGAGATGATATCTGCCTGTTCCGAATTAAAGTCTGTTAGTTTTTTAGACTGAAAGTTGATCTCCTCCTCTTTCATGGTCTTCAATTTCTTTTTCAAGGCTTTGATGACCGGGGCAAATTTTCTTGTTTCGAGCCATTGAATAAAGTCATGCCGCATCTCATCAATGATCTTTTCTGCCTGTGGGATATCCTGTTTCCTTCGTTCCAGGGTCTCGTCTGTGCGTTGTGAAAGATGATCTAAATGCACCAAGGTAACTCCGGGTACGTCAGTTACATTATCAGCCACATTCTTAGGGATGGACAGATCCAGAATAAGCAATGGCTTTTTAAGATGCAACAGCGCTTTTGATACGGTAGGAGATTGAGCACCTGTAGCAACAACAAGTACATCTGCCTGTCTTATCTCTGTTTGAAGATCCCCATAATCTTTTACCAGTAGGTTGAACTTACCCCCGATCTTTTGGGCCTTGTCCCTGGTCCGGTTTATAAGAGTGATATGAGTGTTCTGGGTATGTTTCAAGAGGTTTTCACAGGTGTTTCTTCCTATCTTCCCGGTTCCAAAAAGTAAAATATCTTTTTCGGATATATTCGGCACTTCTTGTAAAATGTATTGTACGGAAGCAAAGGCCACTGAAGTAGCACCACTAGACAGTTCTGTCTCGTTCTTTATCCGTTTACTAGCCTGAAGAATGGTGTTGCAGAGACGTTCGAGGAAAGGATTGGCCAGGCCACTTTTTTTAGACCTTGCAAAGCCTTTTTTTAATTGACTGATAATCTCAAAATCGCCAAGGATCTGACTGTCCAGCCCTGTACCTACCCTAAACAGATGATCAATGGCCTCGTAATTCTTGTATACGTAGCCAACGTCCTGAAACTCCTCAACACTTCCATTGGAGTGGTCACAGAGTAGTTTTATTAATTGAAAAGGATGTTGCGCGAAACCATGAAGTTCGGTGCGGTTGCAGGTAGCTGTGATCAAAAGTCCGTCTATCCCTAAATCCAAGGCCTGGATAAGAATGGCCCTTGCAGCTTGTTCATCCAAACTAAATTTTCCCCGTAGAACGGCATCAGCCTTTAGATAGCTCAACCCCACCGTGTAGAACGAATTATGTCTGGATATATGGTAGCTTTTCATCTATGGGCTTCTGAAGGGCAAAAATAACGGCTTCAAAAGGACAAAAATAACGCTAGCGGTACTTTAAGTATCGTTATAAGTTTTTTTAATGGTTCTTTTGGCATTAAAGCTGCGAAATCCTTTATTTTTGTTGAAGATACCAACATTCAATATATTCATTATTTAGAAGTATTCTAAATAAAAAGACATAAAATTGGACTTATGAATGATAAAAATATCGCTGAAGGTTCCTTACAGGAGATCTTTGTAGAACCTGGTTTATTAGTGCTGAAATTTCAAAATGAAACCACTCAAATTCAGCAGTTTAACCGAAAGATAGATCGCTCTTTTTTACAGTTCCATTTTTGCCTGAAGGGAAGGACCAAGTTTGTTTTTAATCAGGGGACCTATGCGTTAGACGTACCCGAGGATCAATCCTTATTGTTGTACAACACTCAGGTAGATCTTCCGTTGAATGCAGAAGTGCATCCCAATACATGGATGATATCTCTGGTGATGAGCATTCAAAAATTTCATTCTTTGTTCTCACAACAGGCCGAACATATACCTTTTTTAAGTAAGGAGTTTGAAGACAAGAAATACTATACCCAGGAACTGATCACCCCACCAATTGCGGTAGTGTTGAGTCAACTTATGAACCATAACGTTCATCCAACCATTATGGATCTGTATGTAAAAGGAAAGATCTATGAACTTATAGCCCTCTATTTTAACAAGACAGATAATTCGGCTTTGGAACAGTGTCCTTTTTTAGTGGATGAAGAAAATGTGAAACGCATTAGGAAAGCAAAGGATATTATTTTACAACGTATGACAGAACCACCCACCTTACCGGAATTGGCTGAGGAAATAGGGTTGAGCTTAAGAAAATTAAAAGAAGGATTTAAGCAGATCTATGGCGACTCTGTCTATAGTTTCTTGTTCGATTATAAAATGGAATACGCCAGGAAAATGCTGGAGTCTAATCAATATAATGTCAATGAAGTAGGCCTAAAAGTGGGCTATAGTACTTCCAGTCATTTTATTTCTTCCTTTAAAAAGAAATACGGGACCACGCCTAAAAAATACCTGATGTCTCAGGTGCAATAGTACTAAGAATACTCGGCTGTTCTAAAAGGCCCGCTATTTTTAAATCTGAATCAAAATAACGATCTTTAAAGGAATACCAATGTAAACATTCCGGGTATGAACCTCAACCAAGTGACCGTCCCAACGAAGGACCTGATCAGATCTATTGGGTTCTATGAAAAATTAGGATTGAAGCTGATCATTAAAGCTGTCCCAACGTATGCCAGGTTTGAATGTCCCGAGGGAGATGCTACTTTTTCCATTCACCAGGTAGATGAATTGCCTAAAGGGAATGGTATCATGATCTATTTTGAGTGTCAGAACCTGGACACCTATGTCGCAGAATTGGTACATAAAGGGATTATTTTTGAGGAACTTCCCAATGACAAACGTTGGATCTGGCGAGAGGCAAGGCTAAAAGATCCGGATCAAAATCAGTTAATTCTCTACTATGCCGGCAAGAATAGGAAGAATCCACCCTGGAGGATCGTGTAAGGCAGCAAGAAAAGTGGTTTATTCTATAGCACCACAGCCTACAAGGGTCTGGCGACGATGACGCCCGTATTCTTTTTTATTTTTTTAAGGTAATCAACCAGTGGAAGTTTCGAGATCTCTACAGCACCAGAAGAAGAAGCATGGAGGAGATGTATACGTCCATCATCGGCTCTGATTGCAAATCCGGTGTGGGTAACATCCAGACCGTCTATAGAAGTTGCCAGCGCAATGATATCTCCGGACTGGATCTGATCTTCATTCAAGGCCAGCATTTCCTGGGACAAAATACATAAAGGATACTGCTGTAATTTCTTCTCCGTTTCCTGTATCTGTAGATAAGACTTTTCTTCTTTCAGATAAGGATAAAGGTCACGGTGCATACTCATAAAATTGAGCTTTTTATCTACTTCGGCACCACCTAGGGAGGCAGTGATATTTTGCACCAGGCCCTTTTCTTCGTTATCTGAGATCCATTCTGTAAAGTAGTGGAGACGTGAGCCATATCCGTTTAGTCTCCCATCTCGGTAACGTATTTTTTCAAGCGTTTTAACAAAGGAATCAAAGTTGGGTTCGGACGTTTCTTTTAACAGGCCAAAGGCCAGCACATTTTCAACATAGGTGGTGCAATCTAGGCCTTCGAGACTAATCACCAAAGATTCTTCTTCACCAACTTCCAGGGTTTTGGCCACATAGGGCGTACCAATAAATGTTTTGCCAATGGAGACCAACTCTTCGCCAAATAGCGCATTATCTACACCTTTAACTTCCTGAATTTTTTGTAAGACCGCTTGTTTATTTTCCGGCGAGCATGTAATGACTTGTGCTCTTAAGGAAAATAAGGAAATAAAGTAGAAAAAGAAAAGTAAGTAGGCTCTCATAACGTTTAAATTGGTATAAAAATACGAGGAAAAACCAAAAAGGGCATAAACCCTCTAAATTTTTGGATAAACATCTATAATGTAATGTTTTAGGCCTCATTTCAGCTATTTTTATATTATTAGCGGATTAAAGGATGTAATGCTTCAATTTCCTTTGGTTCATTATTACGTAATTCGTATAAAGTATTCCAGTTTATGGAGTACTGTAGCGAGTATTTTGGTTTTCGCGATGATTAAGCGTTTAATTGTAAGACTCATTAGTAATAACTAATATTACACCTTCGAGATACAATGGGAATAGATAGATGAAGAAAATTAGCATTTCGTTATTATTGGTATGCTGGTGCTTTCAAAGCATGGGACAAACCTTTTTTTCGGATGTTCAGTCCAATCTTGTGGATCAGGAAGTGAGGTATGGCGATGTTGTAACATTCCATGGCCCGGGCATCTCCTTCGCGGATTACGACAATGATGGTTGGGACGATATATCCATCCCCGCCTCAACGACCAGGGATTTTCAGTTCTTACGCAATACAGGGGGCCAATTTGAGGTACAACAATTGCCCATTAGTAGTGGTGGCATAGAGGCACAACAAGTGACCTGGGTGGATTTTGACAACGACGGGGACCTCGATTTTTTTGCCACGAGCGATGTAGGCCAGTGTTGGTTTTATAGAAATGATGGTAATGGGTTTTATACCGATATTCTTTCTGCCTCAGGGATTGCCCTACAGGAGTGGCAATATGGGGGCGTATCGTGGGGAGATTACAACAATGACGGAAACCTTGATGCATTTTTAATGGTCAGGGATATAGATATGGATCGCCATAACCTTTTATACAGGAATGAAGGCGACGGATCGTTTACAGATGTTACCCTTGCAGCGGGGCTGTCCCTTGAGCGTAAACTTACCCTTGCTGCAGTTTTTTTGGATTATAACCGGGACGGGTACCAGGATATATTCCTGGCCAATGATAAAGAGACGATTCCTAATCAACTATACCTCAACACGGGAAATGGCACCTTCCTGGACGTAAGTATTGCTTCCGGAATGGATGTCAGAATGGATGGTATGTCTGCTACCATCGGCGATTATGACCGGGATGGATGGATGGACATATATATCACCAATGGTTCCACGGTAGAATTTCCGGAAAGTGTTATTGGAAATGCTTTTATGCGTAATAACAAGGACGAGACCTTTACCAATGTTGCCTTACAAAATGGCACACGATTCGACAGTTTTGCATGGGGTGCTGTTTTTCTGGACACCGAAAACGACGGATACCTGGACCTGTATGTAAGCGGTGAATTAGACGGAAGTGACGGAAAGCTGCCTTCTGCTTACTTTGAGAATGATGGGAGCGGAAATTACAATATCCCCTCCAGCGCAGGATTTGAGAACAACACCTATGTCAGCTATGGAAATGCAATAGGTGACATTCAAAATGACGGATTACCAGATATCGCAGTAGTGAACATAGATGACCAACCCTTGAATATCTGGGAAAATCAAAGTGTAAATACGGGTAATTGGTTAAAGGTTAAACTACAGGGCACTACAAGTAATCGGATGGGTATTGGATCTTTGATAAAGGTTAAGGCCGGGGAGAACCGATATTATGAATATACGGCCTGCGGTGAGGGATATATCAGCCAAAATAGCGCCTCGGAATTTTTCGGGATCGGGGATGCGGCTACCATAGATTATGTTCAGGTCACCTGGTTGAGCGGGCAGACTGATCGGATTGAAAATGTAACCCCCAACCAATCTATAGCCATTGTAGAAGGCTCTTTTCCAGCCGAGCCAATAATTGATGAAGAAGAGGAAGGGAATAATGGAGGGGGATTTGGCACAGATGAATTTGCCCATTTATCTGTGGCCAGACAATGGAATGAGGCACTGCTGGATGCCATAAGAAAAGACTTTGCAAGACCTACAGTGCACGCGCGTAATTTATATCACAGCGCTTTGGCGATGTACGATTCCTGGGCCGTTTTTGACAACACTGCCGAAACAGTATTCCTGGGAAAAACATCTAACGGTTTTTCTTGTAGTTTCGATGGCATTGAACCTCCGGATGATGTAGCGGTTGCTCGCCAAGTAACGATGAGCTTCGCCCTCTACCGGTTGCTCTCATACAGATTTTCCAATTCTCCGGGAGCCACCTTTGCATTTCAAAGATTCGAGGAACTTATTACAAGTTTAGGATATAACAGTTCATTTACAAGTACCGACTACAGTTCAGGATCTTATGCTGCTTTGGGGAATTATCTTGGGGCTAAACTTATAGAATTTGGGTATGATGATGGCTCCAATGAAAAGGACGATTATATTAATGAATTTTACGAACCAATTAATGAGCCATTGTTCCTGGGACAATATGAAGAAACCTATGAATTGGCCGATCCCAACCGCTGGCAACCACTGGTATTTGAGAATTTTATTGACCAAAGTGGTAACACCATTGCAGGAAGTGTTCCGGAATTCCTGAGCCCGGAGTGGGGACAGGTTAAACCATTTGCGCTGAAAAATACCGACCTGCAAATCCTGAATAATGGTTTTGACAGTTATATTTACAATGATCCCGGTCCACCGGTCAGCATACAAAATTCGGATCAGGATGGGATAGAGGATCCTTATAAATGGCATTTTGCATTGGTCGCATCATGGTCTTCCCATTTGGATCCGTCAGATCCTGCTTTAATTGACATTTCACCAGGGGCGATGGGAAATGTGGACTTGGCCTCTTTGCCTACGTCTTTTGAAGAATATCAGACGTTTTATGATTTTATGGAGGGGGGAGATATTGGTGCCGGATACACTGTTAACCCAGTAACAGGTCAGCCATATGAACAACAATTGGTAAAAAGAGCCGATTTTGCCAGGGTTCTTGCAGAATTTTGGGCAGATGGCCCCGATTCTGAAACGCCTCCGGGCCACTGGTTCACTATCTTAAATTATGTGAGCGATCATCCTGAAACCATTAAAAAGATTGAGGGGGAGGGTGCGATTGTGGACGAGCTGGAATGGGATGTAAAAGCGTATCTGGCACTTGGTGGCGCCATGCACGATGCCGCAGTAAATACCTGGGGCATAAAGGGCTACTATGATTATATTAGGCCTATTTCGGCTATTCGATATATGGCCTCCAAAGGTCAGAGTACGGATAATACATTGCCAAACTTTCATGCCCATGGTTTGCCGCTTATTCCAGGGAGAATAGAACTGATAGAAAATGGGGATCCTCTGGCGGGACCAGATGATGAAAATATAGGCAAGATCAAGATATATGCCTGGAAAGGTCCAGATTTTATAACGGATCCTACGGCAGATATCGCCGGAGTAGATTGGATTCTAGGAACCCATTGGTGGCCATACCAGCGCCCTACGTTTGTGACCCCGCCATTTGCAGGGTATGTATCCGGTCATTCTACGTTTTCACGCGCTGCCGCCGAAGTATTGACCAGGCTTACCGGAGATCCCTATTTCCCGGGAGGAATTGGTGTTTTTGATATGGAACAAAATAATTTTTTGGTTTTTGAGCCGGGACCCAGTGAAAATCTCAGTTTGCAGTGGGCTACTTACCAAGATGCTTCAGATCAAACAAGCCTATCTAGAATTTGGGGAGGTATTCATCCCCCAATAGACGATATCCCCGGGCGTATTATTGGTAATAAAATAGGCAATGAAGCCTATACCTTGGCCAATGAATATTTTAATGGCATGGTTACCATAGCAACTAATAATTTTCTGGTCAAAACTACCGGGGAAAGTTGTTATGATCAAAATGATGGTAGTGTTACAGTAAATGCTATTGATTATTATGACTATCTCCTTGAGATCAATGGTCAGGAATACAATTTTACCCGGGAAATTGTTATTGGCGATCTGGATCCAGGTAGCTATAGCCTATGTCTAAGCGTTAAAGATCATGCTGATTTTAAGCAGTGTTATGACATTACCATTCAGGAGGTGGAGCAAATGAATGTATCTTCTAAAATAGAAGCAACAGGTCTAACCTATAAAGCTACTATTGAGATCGATAAAGGCACGCCGCCCTATGTATTGCGAATTAATAATGAAGTGAAAGGCACGTATAACAACAATAGATTTATTACCCCTGTTACCAACGGAGATTTTCTTACCGTAACTTCCAGCTTACCTTGTGAAGGGCAATTTTTGGAGACCATTTCTATTAGTGACCATTTAATAGCTTACCCAAACCCAACATCAAATACATTGACCATTCCAGCGAGTACAGAAACAAGTGTTATTGAAGTATATAATTCAGCCGGACAATTGGTTCAAACATTTAAGGGAAAAGAACCTTTACCACTTTCCACCTTGAGTAAAGGTGTTTATTTTATGGTTATTAAGGATGGAAATGCAAGCAAACCTCTAAAGATAATCGTAACAGATTAGAGTTGTTACTAAAGCGTATGGTTCTAAAATGGAAAAGGTCGCGACTCCGAACTACCTGACATTCCACAAGTCAACATTACCAACCCGCTGATTTTGAATTGTAACATACTATTTTGATAATTGGGCTGGTTTTTTGCTCTATTTTTTATGATGGTCCAATGTGTTATTGATCATTTTTGAAATAGATTTATGTACAGCAGGAGACAATGTGCTCATATACTTATCCTGGGTTAGCAACAATAGCTCGTTTGATAGATCTGGATGTTTCTGAGCTGTATTATTGATAAATCTAAATGCGGTATAGCGTACCGAAGGCTTTTTCTCGATTTCTTCCCATAAGGATACACATAAATCAAACAAATAACCTTCCTGTTCCTCGTTTAGGTTCATTTCGATGAGGATCTTGAGTAATTCACGTTGGTGACCGTCTGTCTTGTTTCCAATATTTTCAATGAGTTTATTAACATGTTTTTGTACCCGGGAGTCATTTGTAGAAATACAACTCCATAATACCCATGCAGCCCTCCAGGAATAAGGCTGTTTATCTTGGATAGCTAATTCAATTGCCTCATCAAAATATTCCGGATGCGCCTTCATAAATGAGATCATCTCATTTTTATGTGAATGCATCAATGCATATTCTAACTTGGTCTCCTTAGACATATTTACAAGGTTCATTTAACCCTCCTCAACCCATTATGTACTAATTATCTTTTGAAGGAGGGGCCCCTTCTTTTTCATTTTTTATAAATACCCTAGTATGGGGCAGACTTTCCGGATAGTTTTTCTGTAAGAACGTTATCATTTTCTCCCGCACATAGACCCTTAGATCCCAGGCATTAGAGGAATTTTTGGCACTCATAAGGGCGCGTATCTCTAAATTGGTAGCGGTGGCATTGGTAACCTGTAATGCATTCGCCTGGCCATCCCAAAAATCGGTACCCTTGAGGATACGGGTTAATTCTTCTCGTAGTGCATCGATTGGAACTTTGTAATCCGTGTACAGAAATACCGTACCGATGATGTCTGAGGAGCTTTTGGTCCAGTTCTGAATAGGTTTCTCAATAAAATAGGTGGTAGGTACCACCAGCCGTCTTTTGTCCCAGATTGCGATGACCACATAGGTTAAGGTTATTTGTTCTATCCTCCCCCATTCTCCCTCAATGACCACCACATCATCAATTTTTATAGGTTGCGCAATTGCAATTTGAACGCCTGCCAGGATGGCGCCGATCATTTTTTGGGCCGAAAACCCGATAATGATACCCGCTACCCCGGCAGAGGCGAAAATGCTGATCCCGATCTCCTTGATACTATCAAAACTCATTAAAGCGATCCCCAGGGCGAAGATGATCAGGATAAAGATAAAGATGCGTTCCAGGATGGTAAACTGAGTATATATCTTACGGGCTTTAAGATTGTCGGTAGCATGTACATCATAATTGCTAATGACCAGTTGCTTGATCAACTTGATGATCTTGATGAGCAACCAGGTAAAGGAAAAAATAAAGAGCAGGGTGCTGGTCTTTTTAAACCAATAGGCATAGCTTTCCATGCCAAGCATTTCATTAAGCGAGCGCATTCGTATCAAAAATGAGAAAAAGAGGAAAAATAGAGGAAGGGATATTTTTTTTACACTTCCCGGGGGGATCAGATATTTGGGATTTTTTCCGAAATGGCTCAAAATTTTGACTGTTACCCAATAGGCTAAAAGTATCAACAAGAGGCTTCCTAATACAACGAACATTGATTTGTAAATAGGATTATTTAATAGATCTTCGATCATTCGGTTTAATGAAATTTTGATTGCTGGTTAGGTGTTAAAATACGTAACAAAGATGTGAATACCATGTAAAATTAGGATTCTCTATAAAGGCATAATAAAAGTATTGCCCCAATGTGCCAAAATGTTGTGCAACAAATGGTATTTTTGAAGCCTAAAAAAAGCGTTTTGAAAGGAGTTTTATTAGTAAATCTGGGATCGCCAGATAGTCCCACAGCCAAGGATGTAAAGCCGTATCTGGATGAATTCTTAATGGACGAAAGGGTGATAGATGTGCCTAAGATCTTACGGAACATCCTGGTAAGAGGCATCATCTTGCAAACGCGCCCAAAAAAATCAGCCAAGGCCTATCAAAAAATATGGTGGGAAGAGGGTTCTCCGCTTATCGTGATCTCCGAAAGATTTGCCAAAAAAGTACGCTTAGCATCAGAGATACCCGTTGCCCTTGGGATGCGCTACGGCAGCATGACCATTAAGAATGCACTACAGGAATTAAAAGATCAAGGGGTAGATGAGGTACTATTGGTACCCTTGTATCCTCATTATGCCATGTCTTCCTATGAAACCGTAGTGGTTAAAGTACTGGAAGAGCAGCAACAATACTACCCGGAAATGCAGGTGACCACCATGCCTGCCTTTTATAAGAGTCCGGAGTATATCAAAGTACTCTCAGACAGCATAGCGGAAGGACTAAAAGACTTTGAGTACGATCATGTACTTTTTTCCTACCACGGCATCCCGGAACGTCATATCCGTAAATCGGATCCTACTCGTTTTCATTGTAAAATTGATGGCAGTTGTTGCAATATCAATTCGGTTGCCCACAACACCTGTTACAGACATCAGTGCTATGATACTACGGAACTTGTAAAAGCAGCCTTGCAACTCCCGGAGGATAAACTGAGCACCTCTTTCCAATCGAGGTTGGCAGGAGATCCTTGGTTAAAGCCTTACACCGACTATGAATTTGAACGCCTGGCCAAGGAAGGCAAAAAGAAACTAGCAGTCATCACCCCGGCCTTTGTTAGTGATTGTCTGGAAACGCTGGAAGAAATTGCGATGGAAGGGAAAGAACAATTTATAGAAGCAGGTGGTAAAGACTACAAACATATTTCCTGTCTGAATGATAATGATGCATGGGTGTCCTTAATGGCCTCATGGATCCGTGATTGGGAAACTAAACAGTTGCTTCCCGTCTAATGGCTAAAGTCTCCTCAGATCAGCTCGGCACAGAATCTATTGGGAGACTCCTGGTAAGGCAGGCAGTACCTGCATCTATCGGCATATTAGTGATGTCGCTCAACATTTTAGTAGACACTATTTTTGTAGGTAACTGGATAGGTTCTATCGCCATTGCCGCCATCAATGTGGTCTTACCTGTTTCCTTTTTTATCGCAGCCCTGGGAATGGCCATTGGGATAGGAGGGAGTAGCATAATTTCGAGGGCTTTGGGAGCAGATCATCCTGAGAAAGCCCTTAAAACTTTCGGAAACCAGATTACCCTAACCCTGTTGGTGACCATTACGATGGTATCCCTTGGGTTGTATTATGTGGATAGTCTTATCCCTGCCTTTGGAGGGAAAGGGGGCATCTTTGAGCCGGCTAAGATCTATTATACCATAGTACTATACGGGGTTCCTTTCCTGGCCTTGTGCATGATGGGAAACACTGTGATCCGTGCAGAAGGGAAGCCCAAGTTTGCCATGATCGCCATGATCATTCCTTCCGTGGGCAACCTGGTGATGGATTATGTATTTATCTATGTATTCGACTGGGGTATGGAAGGTGCCGCCTGGGCCACCACCGGTGGCTACCTCTTGTGTTTTGGGTATATCTTATACTTTTTTCTTTCTAAGAATTCGGAATTAAAAATTAAATTTTCAGATTTTGGTCTCCATCTGCCAATACTAAAAGAGATCGGTTCGCTTGGTTTTGTGACCCTCTCCAGGCAAGCCGTAACCAGTGTTACCTACCTCCTGATGAACAATATTTTGTTCGATCTCGGAGGAGAATCTATGGTAGCTGTCTATGCCATTATTGGAAGAACATTGATGTTTGCGCTCTTCCCTGTATTTGGGGTCACGCAGGGCTTCTTGCCCATTGCCGGTTACAACTATGGTGCACGCAAATATGCGAGGGTTAGGGAAAGCATAAACACAGCCATTGCATATGCGGCTATTGTGGCCACTGTTGTTTTTATAGGGCTGATGATCTTTCCTGCGGAGATCACCGGTTGGTTCCTTAGCGACAGGGCAGACATGTCGGCCTCGGAAATTGCCAGTAATATTTTTGTGTTGGAAAACACACCTTCTGCCATGCGCTGGGTGTTTGCGGCAACACCTATAATTGCCATCCAACTTATAGGAGCCGCCTACTTTCAAGCGGTGGGGAAAGCTATTCCGGCGCTTTTACTTACCCTTACCCGTCAGGGATTCTTCTTTATTCCATTGATCCTTATTCTCCCTAATTTTTTAGGGGAATTGGGCGTTTGGTTGTCATTTCCAATTGCGGACACCTTGTCTACCATTGTAACAGGATATTATCTCCGAAATGAAGTAAAGACCTCGCTTATGATCAAGGAAACTGCCTAATAAACTCATTCAATTTTTTTCATCATCCTGCTGCAAGGCCATTGCGGATTGCAAAGCTACCTTGCCATTGTTACGGAGCGCAACGTACAGGATTGCTAACAGAATGTTGAATTAAAAATGATGAAAGATGTTACAACTAAAAACGCTGCCGTTATGGGCAAAAAGACTGGGCAGGGGCCTGGTCGTTATTTTTGTATGTAAGGTTTGCTTGATAGGGGCCGCAATGACCTTGGAAAGCTGCCAGTCTAATGAAGAGGAGTACAAGACAATACAACAGGAAGAGGCACTTAACTCTTTTGAAGCACTTGTAAAGAATACAACGCCAAAAATCAAACACCTTATGGAGGACTACCCTGCCGTATTGAAAAACCCGGATCTATTGGATCAGAAAAGTGTACAGAAGCTGGAGAAAGAAGTTAACACTTTATTACAGCCCATGGTGCAGGGCACCAAGAAGCTCTTAAAATGGTACGAGGTGGAAGAGGAGTATCTCTCCCAAGAATTTACCGATACCAATGATCCGAGAATAGCCCTGGTAGGTCTTTTTCTCCTTGCAGCAGAGAACAGAGAAAAACAGGCGGTAGCTCTTAACTTTGCCCAGGCGTTTGGAACGCTTAGTTATGCTCAAGACGCTGAACTTAGCGAGGCTAAACCAGATTGGGTAGACTGCATGATCACGGCAGTGGGGATAGATTTAGTGGTAGAGTTTCTTAAAGGGAATGTTACTGAAGCCATTGCCAAGAAAGCCATTAAAAAGATTGCTTCCCGTGCCTTGGGATTTATTGGTGCGGCCGTTGCCATATACGAGTATGGAAGTTGTATGGGATGGTATTAAATTTATTGTTATGAAGAATTATAAATTAACATTGCCGAGAACAGTATTATTTGCCGTTTTATTTGGAGGCGGGATCTATTACTTTTCTAAAAACGGATTTGACACCATGGCCACCTATGAGATTGTGCTGTGTATGGTATTGATGTTGGCTCTTTTAGTTTTAATAGGACTGAAAATTGCAGAGACTTTAAAAAGTAGTCGATAGCCAGATAAATATCAGGATTTAAAAATAAAAAGCCTTAGGATTCTTCCAAAGGCTTTTTTTTATTTCGGGCGAACTTTAAAGGTCTTATCATTCCAGGTAAACCCCTGCTGGGTAGGGGATAAAGGTTTTTTAGCTAACTAAAAATAAATATAAAACATATTAAAATATAATATAGCTTTGAGGTGTTATTAACCAATAAAATAAATAGCATTCAATGAAAAAAATGATCATTAGTTTGGTCGCTGTGGTAGCGTTCATAGGTAACGCTCAGGCACAGGGGATTACATTTGGAGTAAAGGCAGGAGCCAATTTCTCCAATCTAAAAATTTCCTTTGATTCCGAGGGGGCTTCCCCTGATGGTGCAACCAGTATTTTTGTAGGTGGCTTGCTTGATGTGGGCCTCTCTGACAAAGTACATTTTCAGCCAGAGATTCAGTATTCAATTGAAGGCGCCAAGGACGGGGATATTACGTATTTCAACGTTCCATTGATGTTAAAGTACTATCTAATTGAAGGATTGAACGTACAAGCCGGGCCCCAGTTGGGATTATTGGTGGATGCAGATGGAGGAACAGATGGTTTAAAATCTTCCAATTTTGCATTGAATTTTGGTGCAGCCTATGAGGTAGTAGGAGGATTTTTTGTGGATGCTCGCTACAATCTAGGACTCTCAAATATCGCTGAGGAAGAACCTGGTTTTGGTGATTTTACGGTAAAGACCAAAGGTTTTCAACTAGGCGTAGGGTACCGATTTTAAAAAACCTATGCGGTAAACATTTCTAAAGGGGCTAATACCCCCTTTTTTAGTTTTAAATAGAAATCATTTTTTCCTAAATGCCCTAATAAGTAAAAGAATTACCTGGAGTAACCAACCAATGGGATAAGGAAGTATAAGTAAACCCCACCACCAAGTTAACTCTGAAGTGCCCCCAAAACCTCCCAACGATGACAGATAAAATAAAAAGATAACCCCTATAGTGATCAGGAGTGTATTCAACATAAACCATTTCCTGTGGCGATCATTGTTTCGTTTGGTTATAAATGCCATTATAATACTTCCAAACACTATCAGTACACTTCCTTCCAAAGGGTCTAAAGTGCCCACTATGAAGAGCACTATCCCAAAGATATAGGCTGCTTTTTTCCAGTCATACTTTTTCATTGCAATTTTAGTTTTATTCGGGTAGGGCAAAGGCTATATACGATGCTCCTGGTTTTGTACCCATTTTACCCCCTCCACAAGCTATCACCAAATATTGCTTGCCATTTACCTCATAGGTAGCCGGAGTGGCATAGCCCCCAGCGGGTAGTCTGGTTTCCCATAATAATTCACCAGTTCTCATATGGAAGGCCCTGAATTTTTCATCTTTGGTAGCCGCAATAAACAAGACTCCACCTGCTGTGATAACAGGTCCGCCGTAATTCTCTAGGCCGGAAACCGGAACCTCCGGATCATCCAGGCTTTCTTCATGCCCCAGGGGGATCTTCCATACATATTCCCCGGTGTTGAGGTCAATAGCATTGAGGGTTCCCCATGGGGGCTTAATCACTGGGTAGCCTCTGTCATCCTTAAATCGTCCAAAGCCTACCATGGCGTATCTACTCGCAATCTTACTCACTGTACGGTGATCTTTGGCTTCTGAATCTTTCTCTTCCATATCGGATAGAAAAGCTGCGATCAAGGCGGTTTCATCTTCCGTTAAATTAGGCATGGCCGGCATGGCTCCTTTTCCTTTGGAGATCATTTTTTTGATATCGCTAGCCGTCATTCGCATTTTAATTTGTTGTAATTCAGGGATCTCTCCCATCCCCTGAAAATCACCACCATGGCATCGCACACAATGAATCTGTGCCAGCGTAGCACCCGGACTTAAAGGTTTGCCGTCTTTTTCACCAACCTTGGCCATTCGAACTATCCAGGCCATTTCGTTACTATTTATGTACATAATGCCCGTTCTGGGATCCATGGCAGCACCTCCCCATTCACCACCTCCATCGGCTCCGGGATATAAAATAACACCCCTGGTATCTATCGGGATAAATTGCCCATTGGAAGTTACCTCAGTTAATTTTGCTCTTACGGTAGGCGGACTAAAATTCTGTGCATTATCAATAAAATCATCCACAAAGGCCGGTTGATCTGGGGCATAAAGATCATCTTCCTTGAGAGATTGCCTGGCGAAAGGAGCAGGTTTTAAGGGAAGTATCTGGGTGCTGGCCGCCATATCTCCTTCTAAGGTAGTATTAGGGTACTCTTTTTCTTCCATTGGGAATATAGGAGCTCCTGTGAGTCTATTAAAAACAAAAACATGGCCACTTTTGGTGATCTGTGCCACAGCCGGGATCATGGCTCCGTTATGTTCTATTTCAAACAGATTTGGAGGTGCAGGAAGATCTCGATCCCAAAGGTCGTGTTTCACCATTTGAAAATGCCAAATACGCTCGCCTGTTTTAGCATCCAACGCTAAAAGCGAATTGGCAAAAAGGTTATCGCCTAAACGATCCCCTCCATACCAATCAAAAGCTGCAGAACCGGTTGGGACATAGACAATACCACGTGGTTCATCCAGGGCCATACCTGCCCAATTATTGGCTCCACCTGTAGTTTTATAGGCATCTTTTGGCCAGGTTGCGTATCCGTATTCATCAGGTTGTGGAATGGTATGAAAGATCCATTCCATTTCACCGGTCAATACATTATAGGCTCTTATATGCCCGGGTGCTGCACCGGGAGATTCCGAGGTTCGTCCTCCGAGTATAATCAACTCTTTATAGATTACGCCAGGGGTAGTGAGTACAATGGGTACTGTAGAAATCTCTCTTCCCAGGCCCACTCTTAGGTCTATACTCCCCTGTTCACCAAAGGATACAATCAGGGTTCCGGTGAGGAGATCTACTGCATAAAGTCTGTACCCGGAAGCATAGAAAATTCTGCCGGGGTCATTAGAATCTGATATCCAGGCTGTTAATCCCCTGCTCAACCCTAATCCAGTTTCATCCAAGTTTTCCGGAGTAAACTCCCAAAGGAGTTCCCCGGTTTTGGCCTTGATAGCAAAAAGTGCATTGTGTGGATTAATACCATACAATGTGTTTTCGATGATCAGTGGATTGGTTTGTATCTGGCTATTTCCTTTCTCTTCAAGAAGCCCGCTATTATATAGCCATACAGGCTCTAGAAGATGTACATTGTTGGTATCAATTTCCCGGAGCACAGAATAATGTGTACGTTGTGGATCACCCAGGTAATGAGACCAGGTCTTGTAATCTGGGTTTGTATTGATGGCTTCCAGAAATTCTGCTGATTTGTCTGTAGGGCCACAACCCAGGAGTATTGCAAAGACAGTAACACAGAGAATTATCCCATTTCTGAAAGAAAATATGGCGCGAATATTCATACTAAAAGGGGAAACGATTGTTGCCAAGAAGATACAAATAAGTAAGAGAACAGTTGACTGGATTTCCAGGAAAGAGCTTTGATTCATGGTACATCAAAACAAACCCGTACTATCCCCATGGCATTCCCATTAAAAATACCCGTTTTTCATTCTAGTCTTTTTTGGTACATTTAAGGCTGACAAACTTCAAGATGCATAAAAAGATGAAAGTAAAGACGTATTTTTTTGGCCTGTTACTGGCCTGTTGCACTGTTTCGCTAACTAGCAACGCCCAACGAAGTAAAAAGAACACAACGGTTATAGACACTTATCCTGAGGCCTTGTATTCTAGTTTGGAATACCGCCAGGTAGGTCCTTTTAGAGGAGGTAGATCGGCAGCAGTTACAGGAGTTCCCGGCGAACCCAATCTATTTTATTTTGGAGCCACCGGAGGTGGGGTTTGGAAAACCATCGACGGAGGCCGAAGTTGGGAAAATATTTCTGACGGCTTTTTTGGCGGAAGTATAGGTGCCGTGGAGGTTGCAAAAAGCGATCCTAATGTGATCTATGTTGGGGGAGGTGAAAAAACTCTGAGGGGCAATGTCTCTTCAGGATATGGCATATGGAAAACAGTAGATGCGGGAAAAACCTGGCAATCTGTTGGCCTTAAAAATAGTAGGCACGTACCTCGTATAAGAATTCATCCAAATGATCCCAATACTGTATATGCAGCCGTTCTCGGAGACATCTACAAACCTTCTAAGGAAAGAGGGATCTACAAGAGCCAAGATGGAGGAACTACCTGGAGAAAGACATTATTTGTAAACGATCAGGCTGGGGCGGTAGACCTGGTATTAGACCCTACTAATCCCAGGATTATGTATGCATCTACCTGGAGAGCAAAAAGAACACCTTACAGTCTTAGTAGTGGAGGTGACGGATCAGCCCTATGGAAAAGCACAGATAGCGGCGAGACCTGGACAGAGATCTCTAAAAATGAAGGCTTTCCTAAGGATACACTGGGAATCATAGGCGTTACGGTCTCACCGAAAAATGCACAACGTGTCTGGGCCATTGTTGAAAACAAAGAAAAAGGGGGCTTGTACCGTTCAGATGACGGTGGGAAGAAATGGAGCATGGTTAATTCTGAAAGAAAACTGCGTCAGCGTGCCTGGTACTATACCAGGGTGTATGCAGATACTGAAAATGAAGATGTGGTATACGTTCTTAATGTGCGCTACCATAAATCTACAGATGGAGGAAAAAGCTTCAATACCTTTAATGCCCCACATGGAGATCATCACGATCTATGGATAGCACCCGAAGATCAGAATAGAATGATCATTGGGGACGATGGTGGAGCGCAAGTGTCCTATGATGGCGGAGAGACATGGAGTACTTATTACAATCAGCCTACCGCACAATTTTATAGAGTTACTACAGATAATGCTTTCCCGTATCGCATTTATGCGGCTCAACAGGATAATTCTACTATCAGAATTAAGCACCGTAGTGAGGGGAGAAGTATTGGTGAGGATGACTGGGAATCTACCGCTGGGGGAGAATCTGCGCATATAGCTGTAGATCCTGCAAATAATGACATTGTGTATGGCGGAAGTTATGGTGGTTTCCTTACCAGGGTGAATCATGATGCAAACACCGTACGAGGCATCAATGTTTGGCCAGATAACCCCATGGGCTATGGCGCGGAAGGGATGAAATATCGTTTTCAGTGGAATTTTCCTATCATTTTTAGTAAACATGATCCCAAAAAGCTGTATACCTTTTCCAATCATGTGCATATGAGCACCAATGAAGGACAGAGTTGGGAACTATTGAGTGGTGATCTCACCAGAAACGATCCGGATAAATTGGTCTCAAGTGGAGGCCCAATAACTCAGGACAATACTGGTGTAGAATACTACTGCACCATTTTTGCAGCGAATGAAAGTCCGCTGAAAGAAGGACTCCTTTGGGTAGGGAGCGATGACGGACTGATCCATATTTCCAAAGATGGAGGAGGCAGCTGGGAAAATGTAACCCCGGTAAACATGCCAGCGTGGTCCATGGTGAATAGTATAGAGCCTTCGGCCTTTGATGAAGGCACCTGTTATGTGGCAGCCACACGTTATAAATTGGGAGATTTTCAACCTTATCTATACAAAACAACAGACTATGGCAAGACCTGGCAGAAGATAACCAGCGGTATAGATAAGGAGCATTTTACCAGAGTGGTTCGGGAAGATCCTAAAAGAAAAGGGTTGTTATATGCAGGTACAGAAACGGGGATGTACATCTCATTTGATGATGGCCGCAACTGGAAACCTTTCCAATTAAATCTACCAATCGTACCTATTACCGATCTAACTTTGAAGGACAATAATCTTATTGTAGCCACTCAGGGCAGAAGCCTTTGGATCATTGACGATCTTACGGTACTGCATCAGTTAAACGAAGGCATTTCAGCCGGGAAAACCATCCTCTACCAGCCAAAAGACGCGTATAGAACTAAAGGTGGCACAAGCAGAAATCCTTCAAAAACAGAAGGACAGAATCATCCGAACGGAGTTATCACTCATTTTTATTTAAAGGACCTGTCTGAAAAGGATAGTATTGCCCTTACCTATACCTCGGTTGCAGGAGATACGCTCGCCAACTTTAGTACGTACTCCAAGGAGGCGGACGAAAAACTTAAACCAAAAAAAGGAGGCAATACCCATGTTTGGGATACACGGGGGAAAGGAGCCCAGGATTTCAAAGGAATGATCATGTGGTGGGCCAATCTAAATGGTGCCAAGGCCGTCCCCGGACCCTATAAAGTGCATCTTAATGTGAATGGGATTACTCAAACTAAGGCGTTCACAATTCTGCCAGATCCAAGGGCTGAAGTGAGTGTAGCTGAGATGCAAACACAATTCGATTTTATTTCAGACATCAATAGTACTGTAGACAAGGCGCATGCTTCCATCAAAAAGATCAGAAAGATCACTGCTCAGCTCGATGCTTTTATGGCGCAGTACAAGGATAACGAGGCTACCAAGGAATTGGTAGAGAAAGCCAAAAAAATGAAGAATGATTTTGGAGAAGTTGAGAAAGCACTTTATCAGACACAGAACAGAAGTGGACAGGATCCTTTGAATTTTCCGATCAGACTGACCAATAAATTAGCCCATTTGAACAGTTTGGTATCTATTGATGATTTTCATCCAACAGATCAGGATATTTTGGTAAAGAATCAGCTCACTGCCAAAATTGAAGAGCAATTGGATCAATTTGATGCCCTGGTGTCCAAGGAGATCAAAGCCTTTAATGAAGCCTTTAATACGTTACAATTAAATTATCTCTTTATAGAATAGAAATAGACTTTTATTAGTTATGACCCCTTGCCATACAAGGCAGGGGGTACTCAATCTGATAGATGTCTAAATATAAGAATGCTAATAAACTATATAATCTCCCAATACAACATGAAACAACGAATATTTGGTCTGTTTGCCTTTTTGTTAGTAGGCACCCTATTGGGGCAAAATGCAGAAGAGTATTTTAAACCACTTAAATATAGAAATATTGGTCCTTTCAGAGGAGGACGGTCCGTGTCGGCAACTGGTGTCATTGGTGATCCCTTGACCTATTATATGGGAACCACCGGCGGGGGCTTATGGAAGACCACCGATGCCGGGAGACAATGGAATAATATTTCAGACGGATTTTTTGAGATGGGATCTGTTGGCGCGGTAGCCGTTTCGGCTTCAAACCCCAATATAGTGTACTGCGGGATGGGCGAACATGCTCCACGTGGAGTAATGACCTCCTATGGGGATGGAGTGTATAAATCTACTGATGCCGGGAAGACCTGGAAAAAAATAGGGTTGGAAAAGACGCAGCATATTGCACGCATCGTTATCCATCCTACTAATCCGGAGATTGTTTACGTAGCTGCTCAGGGGGCATTATATGGCCCTAACAAAGAACGAGGCATCTACAAAAGCACAGATGGGGGAAATAACTGGAAACAAGTTTTATTTGTGAATGAACTTACCGGTTGTAATGAGCTCTCCATGAATCTTTCTACCCCGGAGGTACTATATGCCAGTATGTGGCATCATCAGCGAAAACCAAATATTGTTATCAGTGGGGGTTCTGGCAGTGGCTTATATAAATCTACAGACGGGGGCGAAACATGGAAACAGATACACAATGGTCTGCCCGAAGAAAAAGGAAAAATGGCCATTGCGGTGAGTCAGGCGAATTCCAATAAAGTATATGCCCTGGTGGAAAGCGATTCGAATAAAGACAAGGGTGGTTTATTTGTTTCCAATGATGCCGGGAATTCATGGAATATGATCAGTGGTGACAACCGTTTGGTTCAACGCGCCTGGTATTATATTGAGGTATTTCCTGACCCAAATGATGAGAATACCGTGTATGTAATGAGTGCCCAAGCTCTTAGGTCTTTTGATGGCGGAGTTACCTGGGAACAGATAACAGGTACCCATGGAGACTACCACGATCTTTGGATCAATCCGGCCAATTCTAAGAATATGGTCATTGCGAACGATGGCGGGGCAGCCGTTAGTTTTGACTATGCCAAAACCTGGTCTTCTCAAGACATTATGCCTACGGCTCAATTCTATCGGATCAGTACAGACAACCTATTTCCATACAATGTATATGGTGGTCAACAAGATAATACTTCCGTAAGGATCGCCAGTCTTTCCTTATCCAGATGGGGTATTACGGAACAAGATTGGACCTATTCTGCCGGAGGAGAAAGTGCATTTCTTGCTTTCGATCCTGATAACCCCCGCTATGTTTTAGGAGGAAGTTATCTGGGAACTATTGAAGTTTTGGACACCCAGACAAAATCGGATACCAAGATCATGGCAGCGCCCATACAATACCTTGGTAGGGCGGCCAGGGAGATGAAATACCTATATAACTGGAACGCGCCCATAATTTGGTCACAACATGAACCCAATACTTTTTTCCACGGTGCACAATTGGTGTTAAAAACTACTGATATGGGTACTACCTGGGAAGAGATCTCTCCCGATCTTACCCGCAATATGGATGAAAAACAAGGACATGGAGGCGGGCCATACACGATCGAGGCTGTTGGTGCCGAAAATTATGGCACTTTAGCCTATATGATAGAATCACCCCACGAGAAAGGGGTCTTTTGGACAGGGAGCGATGACGGATTTGTGCATATCACGAGGAATGGAGGATTAAATTGGGAAAATGTAACCCCAAAAGGGTTGCAGGAATGCCTGATCAATGCTATTGAGGTTTCACCACATGATGCCGGCACAGCCTATATCGCTACTACCAGATATAAGTTTAATGATTATACTCCGGGTTTATATAAAACCATTAATTATGGGAAAACCTGGACGAACATTAGCAATGGTATTCCCTACGGATCTTTTACCAGGGTGATACGTGAAGATGCATCAAGAAAAGGGATGTTATACGCCGGAACCGAGAAAGGAATTTATATTTCCTGGAATGACGGTGCAAAATGGGAATCACTCCAATTGAACCTGCCTAAAACACCTATTACCGATCTTAAGGTGCATCAGGGCGATCTGGTTGTAGCTACTTCAGGACGTTCCTTCTGGATCCTGGATGATCTTGCTGCCCTCGCCCAATATAAATCGGGAAATGCTGGACTAAAGATCATGCAACCAGAGGAGGCAATCAACGCTTCCTGGGGAAGTCCTTTAAATAAGAATTCTAAGGATTTTAAGGGCACACACCCATTCCAGGGTGTAAATCCGGCTAATGGAATGGTCATTTATTATGAGTTACCCATGATGGAAGACGCCATGCCTTTAACTATGGAGATATTGAATTCCCAGGGAAAGGTTATTAGAACCTTTAGTTCAGAAAAAGATAGTACCTATCAAAAACACAACGGGGGTGGTCCTCCTCCCGCACCGGTATTACCCAAAGAGCAGGGCCTTAATAGAATTGTCTGGGATCTCAATTACCCTATCATGGAAGGAATTCCGGGTGTATATATAGAGGCTGGTTTTGAAGGGCATAAGGTTCCTCCCGGCAACTACTCTATCCGCTTAAAACTAGGGAAAGAAACTGTGATGGCCGAAGGTAAAATAGTAGCAACTCCCAGTTTTGATGTTTCCATGGCACAGTATGAGGAGTACGATGTTTTTATGTCAGAAATGGAAGCTAGACTTAATGAAATGCATCAGTTGGTTAATCAATTGTACAAGGTACAGCAACAATTAAAAGTGCTATTGACCACTATGGAAGCTGGCGAGGCTAAACAAGCTGGCGAGACTTTATTAAAAGAACTGATAGCCTGGGATGAGGAGATGATACAACGCAAATCTCAGGCGTATGATGATGTTGAGAATTTTCCTAATAAATTCACAGCAGAATATCTCTTTTTGATCAATCAGACCAACAGCGTTATTCCCAGAGTAAATCAGGGCTCCAGAGATCGCAAGGCAGTATTGGATGCCCAATGGGAAGGGTTAAGATCCAGAGCTCAAAATTTTGTGGAAGTAGGCATGCCAAATTACAATAAGACCCTGTGGAATGCTGGTATAGGGGCCATACAAAGTGAAAAATAATGGGAGAGTACTATAACTATGTAAAATCCTTACATCTTATTTTTGTGATCACCTGGTTTGCAGGTTTATTCTATATCCCAAGGCTATTTATTTATCATATTGAGGCTCAGGATAAACCAAATCCTGCTAAGGATATAATTTCGGATCAGTTAAAATTGATGACAAAAAGGCTTTGGTATATAATAACCTGGCCTTCAGCTGTTTTGGCAACTATATTTGCCATCTGGTTGTTGGTGTTAATTCCTGGCTGGTTAGAGCAGCCATGGATGCACGTTAAACTGCTGTTTGTGGTACTGTTGATCGCATATCATTTAAAGACCCATCAAATGTTCCTCCAATTACAGCAGAATAAGATAAAATACACATCTAACTTTATGCGTATTTGGAATGAGGGGGCTACGGTTGTACTTTTTGCGGTTACCTTTCTGGCCATTCTCAAAAGTGCCTTTAATTGGGTATTCGGTGTGGTAGGGATAATTGTTCTAGGCCTTTTACTGATGCTTGGGATAAAACTTTACAAAAGGATACGGAATAAGAACCCGGAGGCATAGAATACCATCGTTTAATTTATGGTCGGCTAACTCAGAGATCGCAATTTCCTTTCGGTAGGAATTATTCTAGTTGATCATCACCCCTTCTTTTTGGATTGATTATTGCTATCTTTAAAATCAAATTAAAGAGCCTTGTTCAAGAAGTTCTCCCTCAGGTCCAGGATATTTGTTACCATGATATTTTTAGTGCTGATTGCCTCTGTACTGATAGCAGGGGTAACGGTCTATCAATACCGAGAACAGTCAAAGGATTATCACCAGGATCGTTTGGAGCGCAAGGAAGAACAAATTAAACAGAGCATAAATTATACGCTGCAATCAACTACCTATCCGGTGATCACAGAAAATCTGGGGTTTATCTTTAAAGATGAGATCTACCGCATTGCCGATGTACAAAATGTAAATTTTAATATTTACGATCTGGAGGGACAACTTATTAAAAGTTCCCGACCTCAATTCAACAACGATTCAATTTCACAATGCCTTGAGGCTTATTTATTGAACAATCTTAAAGAAAGTCCTAATAGAAGATATGTTGAGGATAACCTGGTGGCAGGAAATAAATATCAGGCTTCCTATACGTTTATCAATGATCTGAAATTTAAGCCCATCGGCATTCTCAATTTGCCATATTATGAGGACAATTCCTTTAATAGTATGGAATTGAGAGAATTCCTATTTCGTCTCGGCGGGGTGTACTTGATAATGTTTGTCATTGCTATTTTCCTGGCTTATTTTATCTCAAAATATATCACCCGCTCTTTAGCAACTATTTCTGATAAACTACATCAAACCGATCTCACAAAACGCAACGAAAAGATCTTTGTTAAGAACCCGAGTGAGGAAATTGGTAAGTTAATAGATTCCTATAATGAGATGATCGATGAACTTGGACAAAGTGCTGCGAAATTGGCACGAAGTGAAAGGGAACAGGCCTGGCGGGAAATGGCAAAGCAAGTTGCGCACGAAATAAAAAATCCACTTACCCCCATGCGACTTACCGTGCAAAGTTTTCAACGTAAATTCAAACCATCAGATCCGGATGCGAAAGTAAAGATTGAAGAGTTTTCAAAAACGCTGATCCAACAAATAGATATGATGAGCAGCATAGCTGGGGCATTCTCAAATTTTGCTGAAATGCCGGCCCAGCAGAATGAAACTTTGAATGTGGTGAAAACGGTAAAACTGGCGCTTGATATTTTTAATGAGAATTACATCCATTTTATCTCCGAGGAAGAAGAAATAATTGCGAAATTAGACAGGACGCAATTGATCCGGGTAGTAACCAATCTTGTGAAGAATGCTATACAGGCAGTTCCGGAGGTGGATTCACCCAGGATTTTGGTTTCGGTGGTCTCAGATGGTGCCTATGTAAAGATCTCGGTGGCAGATAACGGTATCGGCATCTCAGATGAAGTAAAGGAAAAGGTATTTGAACCTAAGTTCACTACTAAATCTAGCGGGATGGGCTTAGGTCTGGGAATGGTAAAAAATATAGTGGAAACGTATAAAGGATCTATATCATTAACCTCGCAACCGGACAAAGGGTCTGTTTTTACAGTAAGATTTCCCAAGGAAAATGAATAAACAATAATTATGGAATACAATAATATCAAAGTTAAATTAGAAGATAACCTGGCGATTGTTACCATTAATAGACCAAAGAAATTAAATGCACTAAATACTGCAACCATCAAAGAATTGCATTTAGCCTTTAAAGCCCTCGAAACAAACAAAAAGGTGCGCGTCATAATACTCACGGGAAGTGAAGATAAAGCCTTTGTTGCAGGAGCCGATATTTCCGAATTTGCCCATTTCAACACCAAGCAAGGAGGTCAATTGGCTGCCCAGGGACAGGAATTACTTTTTAGTTTTATTGAGAACCTTTCTAAACCGGTTATCGCAGCAATTAATGGATATGCACTTGGAGGCGGACTGGAACTGGCAATGTCCTGTCACTTTAGGGTGGCTAGCCATAATGCTAGAATGGGCCTTCCCGAAGTATCTTTGGGGGTTATTCCCGGCTATGGCGGAACACAACGTCTCCCTCAATTAATAGGAAAGGGAAGGGCCATGGAAATGATCATGACAGGGGGTATGGTAGACGTTGAAAGAGCCATTGAATTTGGCCTGGTGAACCATGTCACTTCTATTGAAGAACTACTAGATTTCTGCAAGACGATCGCCAAAAAAATCGCAAAAAATTCTCCTATGGCAATCAGACAGGCAATAAAAGCGATAAATGCGGGTTTTAACAATGGTGTTCAGGGTTATGAAATAGAGGTTAAAGCTTTTGGAGAGTGCTTTGGTACAGATGATTTTAAAGAAGGTACCACTGCTTTCCTAGAGAAGAGAAAAGCCTCCTTCACAGGTTCGTAAGAACATCTTTATTTTAAAATATTGGGTATGCAAAAAAAATGCCTTTTTATTGGGCTTCTTTTGATGAACTTTCTTGTCCGGGCACAGGAATTTCCTATGGACTATTCTTTTGGTGAGAAATATAATGACCGGTATAAGTATTCCAATTTATTAGCTATCACAGATGATGGTTTTGGAGGCTCTATTCTTGTAAGGGCCTATTATACGGGACTTATCTTAAAACCCAAGGGATACATTGTAGAACATTACAATGAGGACATGCAATTGATTTCTGAGTATAATTACAAGATGAAGGGTTCCGAATTTGTAGATGGCTATCTTAAGAACGGCCAGCTGTATTTGTTGTTCCTAGATTACAATATAGAAGCAGGAACTTATGAATATTGGGCACACAGGAGTCCGTTGGATCCTTTTACTTTTACAAAGGAAAAACTATTATCCTTTTCCTCGGCTCCGGTAAAAAATCCATTAGACAAAAACTACTACAATAGGAATTTTAATTCCGGATTCACCACTACGGTCTTATTTTCTGAAGATAAGAATGGATTTGTAATCAGCACCCACTACAAAAAAGGAAAAAATAATAGACACGATATATATCTTTTCACCGCCAATTTGAAACAAGCCATGTATCAGGATTTTTCAAGTGAAGTAGAGGAAAAGAATTTTGCTTTTGAGCAAATGGTGGTTTCAAATGATCTAACTAAGGTTTTCATTATTGGGAAAGCGTATTTTAAAAAGAAACGTTTTACAGCCTTGGAACGTAAATTTCAATACGAGCTAATACAGCTCAGTGCTCAGGGGATCAAATCTCAAAGCTTTGATGCACCCGGGAAATATTCAGAATCTTTGACCCCTATTCTCAATCAGGGGAACTTAATTTGTGTTGGTTTCTATGCAGATCGCAAGGATAATAGATACAATGGCCTGGCTTATTTTAAATTAGATCCTGCAACGCTTGGTGTGAAGAGCAGAAAATACAATCCTTTTTCTGAGCAATTTATGTTCGATAAATTTGGACAAGAATACGATCAGGAAGTAAAAAATCTCGTTTTTAAAAATGTAACGGTAACCCCGGAGAATTCAATTTTGTTCAATGCCGAAGAGTATTTTGTGACCAATAGTGTTCAGTCGAACTCAAGTGGTGGCAGGTTGCGGGTAGAGCGCTTTCATCATAATGATATTGTAAGTGCAAAGATAGATGCAGAAGGAAATATGGTTTGGGCTCGTAATATCAATAAATCTGAGGTAACACAAGGCGATGGGGATTATGCCTCTTACAGTGCTTTTACAAAAGACGGAAATACCTACTTTTTTATTAGCTCAGCTTCTGAAAATCCACAAGTACTGAATAAAGAGCGGATCATATTTAAACAAGGACTTAGCAGAAACAGAAATGTTTTTGTGATCCAATTGAACAATGAGGGTGAGATGAGCTATGAGAAGATCATAGACTCCAAAGATGCCCGACTACCCTTAAAAATCTCTAACCCACTCAAGGATGAGACAAATGGCAAAATGCTTTTTTACGCTAAACGCGGTAATAAAAAGCAATTGGTGAACGTAGTTATTCAGTAATCTAATTTTTAGGTAAATTTTAAATAAGGAATAATTCCATATATTTGGATATATTCCTATTTTATGAATCCAGACTACATGAAAGGGCGTGGTGCCCAACATAATTCCCGTAACAAATTCCAGGAATTCTATTCAGAAATGCGAGATGATTTTCTGGAGTATTGTTGGAAGGAAGGGGAGTTGGCAGACAAGAATAAAACAGAGTATTTGCCCATTTTTCCAAAGACCATAGTCAATAAAGTTAGCAGTCCGGATGTGGGGATGTCCTATTCCATGAACCCCTATCAAGGATGTGAACATGGTTGTATTTATTGTTATGCGCGAAACACACATGAATTTTGGGGGTATAGTGCCGGACTCGATTTTGAAAGGAAGATCTTAATTAAAGAGAATGCCCCGCAGTTGTTAGAAGAGAAGCTTAAAAGCAAACAATGGAAAGCCGAAACTATAGTCCTTTCCGGGAATACAGATTGTTATCAACCGGCTGAAAAAAAATTTGCGATTACCAGGGCGTGTTTGAAAGTATTTTTAAAATACAAACACCCAGTTGGGATTATTACAAAAAACACTTTGATATTAAGAGACTTAGATCTTTTAAGAGAGCTTACTAAAGACGGACTTATTGGGGTAAATATATCGGTCACTACTTTGTCGGAAAAGACAAGACGACTCCTGGAACCTCGTACGGCGACCATTGCCAAGCGTTTGGAGACCATCAAAATACTTTCAGAAAATAACATCCCTGTAAATGCCATGCTAGCTCCTATTATACCGGGGATAAACAGTCATGAATTCTTACACCTGGCTCGTGCAGTTTCAGAAAAAGGAGCACTTTCCTTTGCCTTTACAGTTGTGAGATTAAATGGAGCCATTGGGATGCTTTTTACAGACTGGATACAACGGACAATGCCAGATAAAGCCAAAAAGGTCTTACATCAAATAGAGAGTTGTCATGGTGGAACCTTAAATGACAATAGGTTTGGGATACGAAATAAGGGAGAAGGTGTACTCGCCAAACAAATTCATGACCTGTCCAAAATTGCAAAACGAAGGTATTTCAAAGGACGCACTTTCCCCAAATTGAATAAGGAACTCTACGGGGTATGTAAACAAGGGCAGTGGAAATTATTTTAATTCCCAGCCTTTGCGATAGCTCCCTTTCACCCATTCATTGGCTTTCTCAAAATTTGTTACCCGCATGGATTCACCTTCCCAAAGTAATTTTTTTCTTCCGGGTCTTATAATCGATGATCTTCCACCTGGTTCTTCTGGTTCCACCAATTGTTTGTATTGAAATGCCTTAATAGCCAAATTCCCCATCAGAACTGCTTCTGTTAACGGACCTGACCTGTCAAAACTAGAAGATGTTTCGGTCCCTTGAAGGCAGCCTTCTACCCAATTATGCTGGTGCCCGCCAGTGCTCCCTTCAATTCGTTTTAAGGTAGGGGTTGGGGGATTATACATACCCATCATTTCCGAAGGAAGTAATCTTGCATTGCGCGAATAAACATCACACACAAGAATTCCTTTGGTTCCATAAAAAACAGAACCTCCACCAGAATCGCCAATAGTCTCACCATCTTTTAATTCGTCCGGGAGATCGGGCATTATGCCACCATCATACCAATTTAGGGCGATATCTCCGTGCTGAGGTGTATTGAATTTTAGTCTAACAATAGAAGAGGCGGGGCAGGAAGCACTGTAATCTGCTTCAACAAAATCGCCCACCCAATTCGTAGTGCAACTGGCTTCTGCCTCGGTAGGATAACCCAGATCCAGCACCCCAAACGGTGTTTCCATAATATGACATCCCATGTCACCCATGGCACCGGTACCAAAGTCCCACCAACCGCGCCATTTAAAAGGCAAATACGCATTGTTGTAATCTCTTTTCGCGGCAGGCCCCAGCCACAGATCCCAATCTAGTCCGTTCGGGATCTCATCTTTTCCTACCGGTAGTGGAATCCCTTGAGGCCACACCGGTCTGTTGGTCCAACAATCTACTCGTTCTACTTTACCAATAATGCCAGAATTGATCCATTCCTTGGCTAGTCTGCTGCCATCGCTAGATGCTCCCTGGTTGCCCATCTGAGTAACGATCCCATTCTCTCTTGCCACATTGGTCATCAATCTTGCTTCGGCGATATTATGAGTAAGGGGTTTTTCAACATAGGCGTGTTTTTTGGCACGCATAAAAGGTAAGGCTATAGTGGCATGCGTATGGTCTGGCGTGGCCACCATAACCGCGTCCATATCTTTTAATTGTTTGTCGTATACCTTGCGAAAATCTTTGTAACGCTTAACGTCTGGATAGAGTTCATAAGTTTCAGCCGCCATTCTGTCATCTACATCACAAAATGATACAAATTTCACCTTCCCTGTTTCCTGTAATCCTCTAATTACTCCGGAACCGCGGCCACCAACTCCAAATGCTCCAACATAAAGCGTATCGCTGGGAGGCACGTGACCTTTGCCCAAAACATAACTTGGAACAATTGAAAAAACAGCTGTAGAGGCCGATACATTCTTGATAAATTTTCGCCTTTGCATACAAGAATTGTTTTTAGATGAAGCCGGAAGATACGAAAAAAAGTAATCCTTGAATTGACATGAAGAACCATAAAAATTTTATCCTTACAGCCTAATGAAAGTCTAAAAGTCTTTTACTGAGTACCGTTCCATTCAGCATAGAAATGTTCTAGATACTGCAAGAGAAAATCGTGTCTTTTCAATGCGATCATTGACCCTGTTTTGGTGTTCATTTTGTCTTTGAGAAGGAGCAGTTTCTCATAGAAATGATTGATAGTGGAGCTCTTAGAATTTTTGTATTCCTCTTTGGTTAGTTCCAAATTGGGAGCTATTTCGGGATCGTAGAGGGTTCTATTCTTAAAACCACCGTAGTGAAAAGCGCGGGCAATTCCTATGGCGCCAATGGCATCTAACCTGTCTGCGTCCTGGACCACCAACAATTCAATGGGGTGCGTTCTTTTCTTATTTTCCCCTATACTATTTTTAAAAGAAATATGTTCAATGATAAAGCAAACCTTTTCAATAACCTCCTTTTCTACTTCTATAGAATTTAGAAATGTCCTGGCCATTTTGGGACCAACAGTTTCATCCCCCTGATGAAATTTTGCATCGGCAATATCGTGTAACAAGGCGCCAAGGCTTACAACCAAAACGTCCACTTTCTCGTCTTTAGCGATCAAGAGGGCATTGCGAAAAACACGTTGCGTATGGAACCAATCGTGTCCTGCTTCTGCATCACTTAGGGTTTCTTTGACAAAGGCAATGGTGTCTTCAACTAGGGAGGTGGTATTCATGGAGTTACGTGTATATTGTTGGAAATTACCTCTTCTACCCTGGTGAGTAAATTTTCAAAATCACCAGTGTTCTCTACTGGTTGGTGAACCTTAAAATACAAATGCGATCCTATGCCGTAAGGGAATTTACCATATCGTAACATTTTCCATGAATTGTTGATGCTTATAGGTACTATAAGTGCAGAAGGGGCCTGTTTCATCAGGACTTTTAATCCGGTTGGTTGAAATTTCTTTGGGTGACCGGTTCTGCTGCGTGTACCTTCAGGGAAGATAACGGCACTTCTTTTATTTGTTTCTATGTATTTACCCAATTTGGCAATGGCCACGAGGGCTTGCTTACTATCCTTCCGATCTATTAAGGCCGAGCCGCCATGTCTGAGATTATATGATACACTGGGAATACCTTTTCCTAATTCTATCTTGCTCACAAATTTTGGATGATATTTTCTCATATACCAGATAATAGGAGGAATATCGTTCATACTTTGATGGTTCGAGACTATGATCAGAGGCACACCTTTAGGGATGTTGTGATCATTTTGAAAAGTGTATCGGGTTCCCAGGAGGTAGGTGCACCACATAAGCGTTAAGTTGAGGTAGCTTACACTTTTTTGATGGGCATCATAACCAAACCAGTTAAAGCATATCCATTGAATGGGATGAAAAACAAGAAGTACTATTCCAAAAACAAGGAAATAAATACAGGTTAAAGGATAAGCCAGAAATTTGCGCATGATACAAAAATAAAAAACCGCACTTACCAAAGTGCGGTGTATAAGATAAAACTTATGGTAGTTTAACAGAATTCGTTAAAAGCCTCTGTTAAATTTTCAGCTATCATTTCTGCGGGTCTTCCTTCTATATGATGTCTCTCGATCATATGGACTAATTCTCCATTTTTAAAAAGAGCCATACTAGGAGATGAAGGAGGGAATGGGACCATTAGATTTCGGGCTGCATCCACAGCTTCAGTATCAACACCAGCAAATACAGTAATTAAATGGTCTGGCTTCTTATCATTTCTCAAACTTAATTTTGCTGCGGGTCTTGCATTTGCGGCAGCACAACCACATACAGAATTTACTACCACCAGGGTAGTTCCTTCCATTTTTAAGGCCTTTTCAACGGCCTCTGCGGTATATAATTCTTCAAAACCAGCCGAAGCGAGGTCTTGTCTCATGGGTTTTACTAATTCTGCAGGGTACATAGTATATTTTTTATTTTTATTCCCTGCAAAGATAACCAAAATGTACAACTATTAAGCTAAAGCTTTCTTAAGGTACTACGGGGTTATTAGTGGTTTAACCCTATCTTTGCCAAAATTTTTTACTTTTCATGATTCGTTGGATCGCCGCTATTTTAGGGTATTTTTTATTTCGTTTACCCGGAGCCATTATTGGGTTTCTGGTTGGGAGCGTTATGGACAACTTTGGCTCTGGCTCAAATGCACGTTCTATATTTGAAGATCTGTCCCGGCAAAAAGTTTCACCGGCCGACTTTGAGTTGAACTTACTGTCTTTATGTTCCTTGGTGATCAAAGCAGATGGGCAGGTAAGTCAACGAGAATTAGATTATGTAAGACAGTATTTCCTTAGTACTTATGGGAAAGATAAGGCCAATGCCATTTTCAGAACGTTTAATGAAGTAATAAAAAAACGTGAGATCTCTGCCCAGCGGATCTGTACCTATTTAAATCAGCGAACACGCTATGAGGTGCGCTTGCAACTCCTCCATTTTTTATTCGCCATTGCACAGTCTGATGGGTCTATAAGCGCTCCTGAGATTGATAAGATCCGTGAGATAGCAGGGTATTTACGTATTGGTGCCAGGGATTTTGGTAGTATCAAAGCGATGTTTGTTAAGGCCGCAGACAATGCCTATAAGATTTTAGAGATAGAGAAGAGTGCTTCGGATGATGAGGTTAAGAAAGCCTACAGAACCATGGCGAAAAAGTATCACCCGGATAGGGTTAATACGGAAAATGAGGCGATCAAAAAAGGGGCAGAGGAGAAGTTCAAAGAAGTTCAAAAGGCTTATGAACAGATACAGCAACAACGAGGAATGTAATCTTTTATAACATCTTGGAAGATTTTTTATTTTATGTTGAATTGGGATTAGGTCATGTATTAGACTTCAATGCCTATGACCATATTCTGTTCCTCGTAGCATTGGCCATACCATTCACGTTCCGCTTTTGGAAACAGATACTTACACTGGTTACAATATTTACCGTAGCACATTGCCTTTCGTTGGCGTTTTCCGTTTATGAGATCATAGAAGTCAATGTAGCATGGATAGAATTTTTAATTCCAATAACCATTTTAGTGACCGCACTTTTTAATGTAAAAGAGGTTGTGAAAAAGGATACTGCACTTAATTTTAAATTGCAAAGTGCGGCTACGGCCTTTTTTGGACTTATCCATGGTTTTGGATTCTCAAATTATTTTAAAATGCTCATGGCAGGGGAGGATAACAAGCTAAATCCGTTACTTGGCTTTGCCACCGGAATAGAATTATCTCAGATCGTCATTATAATTGGGGTGTTGTTCCTGGCATTTTTACTGGTTGAGAAGCTTACACTCTCAAAAAGATATTTTGTGTTGGGAACTTCCACTGTCGTGATCCTTATTACAATACCGATGATCTATAATACATGGCCTGTTTAATGCGTTTATGAGGTAGCTATAACGGTCCTAAGCAAACGATAAAAGAGTGAATCCTTCTTCTTATCGGTTTTAATTAAATATTAACCATTTATGGTTGTTGAACTATTTCAAAGCAGGTATCTTAGTGCTTTTCAATCATTTGAAGAATTAAACGAATAGAAGTTAGTGACAAAAAAGAAGCAATTAAAGTATGACAGAGCCTATCTTAGGATGGCTCATGAATGGGGAAAATTGTCCTATTGTACCCGCAGACAGGTAGGAGCTATAGTTGTAAAGGATCGTATGATCATATCCGATGGATATAATGGTACGCCAACAGGGTTTGAGAATATTTGCGAGGATGATGAGGGATATACCAAATGGTATGTTTTACATGCAGAGGCGAATGCCTTGTCCAAAGTAGCCTCTTCTACCCAATCATGCCAAGGGGCTACCTTATATATAACTTTATCCCCATGCAAGGAATGCAGTAAGCTAATACACCAATCTGGCATTAAACGCGTTGTATATCAAATAGCATATAAAGATGACTCAGGGTTGCAATTTCTGGATAGAGCGGGGGTTGTACTAGAACATCTTCCTCATATTTTGGAAGAAAACGAATAAGATTTCATGAAGAAGTATCATTACATATGGCCTATGATCATTGCCTTAGCCATGGCATTGGGTGTCTTGATTGGAGGCAAACTTCATTTTAATGATTCACCCGAAAAGCTCTTTTCCACCAACTCAAAGAAAGACAAACTAAACCGACTCATAGATTATATAGATTATGAGTATGTAGATGAGATCAATACAGATAGTATTGTAGATGTTACTGTCAATAATATTCTGGAAAGATTAGATCCGCATTCAGTGTATATTCCAAAGGAAGAATTAACACAGGTTTCTGAGAATATGAAAGGCGATTTTGTGGGAATAGGGATCAATTTTTATATGTACAAGGACACTATTACAGTGATCCGTACTATTGAGAACGGTCCAAGTTTTCTAAAAGGAATAGAACCAGGGGATAGGATATTGGTGGCAGATAAGGATACCTTGTATGGTAAAAATTTACCCAGTAGCCGTATTGTAAGTACATTGAAAGGGGAAATAGGATCTACCGTAGATCTAAAGGTATATCGAAAAACAGATAATAACTTTTTTACGGTTACTCTTAAAAGAGATAGAGTGCCAATAAAGAGTGTTGAGGCCTATTATATGCTTACACCAGATATGGGGTACATCAAGATCAACAGATTTGCCGAAACTACATACAAAGAATTTAAAAAAGCCCTTCTTTCCTTACAGAAAAATGGGGCTAAGAAAATAACGTTAGATCTCAGAGATAATCCCGGGGGATATTTAGGAATTGCAGAGCAAATGGCAGACGAATTCCTGATGGATGGTAAGCTTATTCTTTATACCAAGAACAAGAAAGGAAAAATAGAGAAAATGTTTGCTTCCAATGCGGGGTCATTCGAGAATAAGCCTGTTTATGTACTTATTAACGAACGCTCTGCCTCCGCAAGTGAGATCATCGCTGGCGCATTACAGGATAATGATGTAGGGACCATAATAGGTCGCAGGTCATTCGGAAAAGGTCTCGTACAACGTGAGATGGCTCTGGGAGATGGATCTGCCGTACGTTTAACTGTTTCCAGGTATTACACCCCAACGGGTAGATCTATACAACGAACATACAAAAATGGGAACGAAGATTATTACGAGCGTTTTGAAGCCAGGTACGAGAATGGTGAACTAATGTCTGCGGATAGCATAAAGGTAGCAGATTCTTTAAAATTCACTACTCCCAAAGGTAAGGTGGTGTATGGAGGCGGAGGCATAATCCCGGATGTGTTTGTGCCTATAGGAAATATTGAGGAAGAAACCATAAAGAGTATGGAAAGCCTGGGCTTTATTTCTCGTTTTGTATTTGAACACCTGGAGGAAGACCGAGATCGCTATACCATCTATGAGCAGCAAGATTTTATCAGCAACTTCAGGGTAGATGATATCCTATTCGAACAATTTGTGGATTATGCTGTTGGCAATAATATACGAATGGACTTCTATGCCTATGACCAACGCATTAAGCTGTATTTAAAAGCGGCGTTGGCAGAACAGTTGTATTCACCTAACATCAGTGCCAAGATCAAGGGCGCCATAGATCCAATGCTGCAAAAAGTAATGGAATTAGATCAGCCTATGCTGAAGGAAATGGTGAAAGATTAAAAATTAGCTATTTATTTCCTTCTAGTAATGCGATAAAGGCCGGGTCTAGTCTCAGCTTGGAAAATTCCTTGGTATTTCGAATAAATTCTATATCATTCCAGCCCAGGGTGAGGACCCTTTCCAAATGTTCAAGGCTTTTTTTTGGCATGTTTTTGGCCGCATATCTTCTGGCCATTTGATAATGTGCAAAAGGATTTTCTGGCGCAATAACCAGGAGCAATTCTTCGCAATAAACAGCTTCTTTATCATTCCCATCTGACAAGTACGCGTTAAATGACTCAATGGCTACAGCAAAAAGTTGCCTATTTATGCGATATGCCATGTCTCTATAGGCACTTTGTTTATGTTCACTGTACTTTTTATTAAAGCGATTCAATTGGTTCTTCCACCATTTAAAATTATCGGGACTTTTTCCCTCCAGAGATTCCTGTTTAAATCTTTGTAAAAATTTCTGGGACAAGGAATCTTCTAAAATGGCCACTTTATTTTCAATGACTTCCTCTCTTTTATATGATCTTTGTTTTTTAATACTCTTTATGGTAGCATCTAAATTATCAACGTCTATTAGATCTGCATAGTTTCTTTGTAGTCGCCCGTATTCAATGACTGCATCATACAAATGGCCTTTTTTCTCTAAAGAATCTGCTAAAGACAAGGAACGTTGGTAGTTCAATAAGCGGCTATCATTATCTGCTTGGACCAAACCTTGTCTTAATGCCTCATTTTGAAGCCAATCGAATGCACGAAGGATCACAGAAGAAGGTGGCCATTGATGTTCTCCTTCAAATTGGAATATTTCGTTGGGTAAACCTATTTTAGAAGCCCATTGCACAGTTTTCTTCATTTCCTGATAATTCATATCTCTGTAGCCTACCAAGGCGGCATAAGAAAATGAATTTTGAACGTTGGGGAAATACATTGGACTTTTAGCAAATCCGGCTCCACAGGCAATTACCCCTCTTATACTATTGCTCAAAACAGCGATGGTTGCCGCAAGGCGCGAACCTCCGGAGAAACCGGCAGTATATATTCTTTTTTGATCAACAGCATAGGTGCTAAGGACGCCTTTAAATAGGTTGTCAGCAATTTTTAGATTTGGACTATATGGTCCATTTTTAGAATCATTTGAACAAATAAGGATATAGGAGTATTTTTCAGCAGCTTCAATAAAAGGTTGTAGTCCGGTAATTCCACGAGCTGCCGGATCGAAGATAAATACGATGGGGGATGGGGATTTGGGGTCGTACTTACTAGGGAGATAAAGGGCATAGGATTCGTTCGAATTTTGTACAACCGGTACGGAATCTGTCAGAATGCCAGGAAGTGGATCCTTACTTTGAGAGAGCCCAAGGAAGAAAAAACTAAATAGAAATAAGAATACCAGGGCTTTCACCCTTAAAAATATTAAAAACTTGGGTTACTTTTTTACAAAGATGGAGAAATCTAATCCTCGTCGATCTTTTTCTGGATGTTCTTGGAAGTAAGGAGAACAAGAAGAAGAACAATGGCGCACAGGGCCGCCACAACACCTATAACAGCAATGATACTATCCTTACCCAGTGGATCCGAAAAATCAATGATCGTCACATTAAAGGCAATCAAGGCAATGGCTAAAATGATAAGAACAACGGTAACTTTTTTATTCATTCTTTAGCTTTATTGTGAGATGTATTCCTAAGAAACACCTATTTATGGGAATAACTGATTAATATTCGTGGCAAATAATTTAACGGCTATAGCCAATAAGATGACCCCAAATACTTTTCTGACCACACTTAGTCCGCCTTTCCCCATGACACGTTCAATCTTGGCAGACGATTTTAAAACAAGGTAGACAAAGATAATATTGACGATTATGGCCGCAATGATGTTCTCTACATAAAATTCTGCGCGCAAGGACAAGAGCGCTGTCATTGTTCCCGCTCCGGCAATCAGTGGAAAAGCAATAGGAACTATTGAGGCAGATTCTGGTTCGTCATCGCGATAAAGTGTGATCCCAAGGATCATCTCGATCGCCAAAAAGAAAATAATAAAAGCGCCCGCAACTGCAAAGGAATACACGTCTATCCTTATTAAGTTAAGGATCTCCTCTCCCACAAACAGGAATGCAACCATTATACACCCTGCGACAATAGAGGCTTTCTCGGAGTGAATATGCCCCACTTTTTTACGCAGATTTATAATAATGGGAATACTCCCAACTATATCGATAACGGCAAAAAGAACTATGCTGGCAGTTGCTATTTCCCTGAAGTTCAAATGCATTCTAATAGGTTTTTTAAGTTTTGCAAAAGTAGTATATATTTTGAGTTTGAGGCAGGTCCTCAATACAAATATTATCAACGGAAATACTGTTGAAAAAAGTATCTTTGAGGCTTACAAAAAGAAGATGTTCCAACTGGGGAAAACATTGGTTTCTGAAGAGATCATAGAGAAAGACTTTGTCTGTAATCTATCAGCCTGTAAAGGAGCGTGCTGTGTAGACGGTGATGCAGGCGCCCCACTTGAGGACAAAGAGACAGAAATTCTGGTAGATATTTATGCAAAGGTGAAACCATTTCTTCGCCCAGAAGGGATTGAAGCCATTGAAGCGCAAGGGGCATTTGTAAAAGGAGAAGATGGGGAATGGGAAACTCCTCTTGTTGGAAACAGCGAGTGCGCTTATGCAATCTTTAATGACCAGGGCATTGCTAAATGTGGGCTGGAACAGGCATATGAAAAAGGGGCAACAAACTGGAAGAAGCCAGTATCTTGCCATCTCTATCCCATCCGAGTTACCGGGTATACAGAGTTAACAGCCGTAAATTACCATAAATGGCAACTCTGCGATCCGGCTTGTGAATTAGGAGAAAGTCTAAAAGTTCCTATATACCGTTTTGTAAAGGATGCACTTATCCGAAAATTTGGAAAAAAATGGTATAAAGAGTTGGAGGAAGTGGCACAGGAATATCATTCTTCGAAACATTAAAAGGTAGTTCATAGAGTATTTTATACCGTTAACGGAATATTTTTTATAACCCTAGTACATTTCCTAGTTTTCCACTCCCTAATATACATCTCATTCCAATTTGAGGTATAAAAGATGTTTAAAAGGGCTAATAACACAACCAATTACCCCCAACGATGAGAAAATGTGTTCTATTATTTCTTTTGTTAGTGTTCGTACTTATCATTGCGTCCATTACAGAAAACAGGGAGAGCGCAGCAGCCAATGAAAAGGTTGCAATGGAGGTACAAGCCCCTGGATCAGTGCTGCATGATAATACTGCTCTTAGCAACGATCTATCCAAGTAAAACAAAACCACTTTAGTTTTTCTATTTTATCTGTACACTAGTGACCTGTACAGAAACATTTCTTGTGTTTTATTCATTTTTATACTCGGCAACATAGCTAATATGTATGCCTTTTGCTTTTTATATATGACGATCTGATATTTCTTGCAGATTTTGAATGAATAGCTATTAATTTAAATAGGCGCCAAATCTTTAAAAAGAAAAGCAGGTGTGTTTACCTATAAATCCCCGTAGACAGTAACATGCAAGAAAGGATTTCGCTATGACACCAGCTAGTATAATTTAATATACTTTCTGGTCTATTTTTTAAGTGTTGAAGTTGTCAAAAAAATTTATACAGAATAACAGTTGTACATAAGGGTAACAAACATAGCAGGCGAGCCTAGATTTCAACATGCTGTGTTAAAAACTTTGAGCCTGTTATCATGAAACAGACTTTACAATTTAATAACATTTTCCAATCTTTGTTAGTCCCAGCTCGATCCACTTTTTTACTCAAAAACTAATACTAAAAAGAACAGAAAATGTCAAAACTCTTAGAACCAATCCTTGAAGAAAATGAAGATAGATTTGTAATCTTTCCAATTAAGCATCATGATCTTTGGGAATGGTATAAGAAATGTGAAGCATGTTTTTGGACGGCAGAGGAAATAGATCTTCATCAGGATCTGGCAGATTGGAATAATAAGCTAAATGATGATGAGAAGTATTTCATAAAGCACATTTTAGCATTTTTTGCGGCTTCAGATGGGATCGTTAATGAGAACCTGGCAGAAAATTTTGTAAGCGAAGTACAATATTCAGAAGCCAAATTCTTCTATGGTTTTCAGATCATGATGGAGAACATCCATTCTGAAACCTATTCACTATTGATCGATACTTATGTTAAAGATGAAAAGGAAAAAAATCTTCTATTTAACGCCATTGAGAATTTCCCAGCCATTAAGAAAAAAGCCGATTGGGCCCTAAAATGGATAGATTCCCCCAGCTTCGCTGAGCGTCTTATTGCGTTTGCAGCTGTCGAAGGGATATTTTTCTCCGGAGCATTTTGTTCCATATTCTGGTTAAAGAAAAGAGGCCTTATGCCCGGACTTACCTTCTCTAACGAATTAATTTCTAGAGACGAAGGCATGCATTGCGATTACGCCGTACATCTTCACAATAAACATTTAGTTAATAAAGTGCCAAAGGAACGCATTACCGAGATCCTCGTAGATGCCTTGAATATAGAACGCGAATTCATCACAGAATCCTTACCTGCAAGTCTTATTGGGATGAACGCCAAGTTAATGACGCAATATCTTGAGTTTGTAACAGACAGACTTCTGGTAGAACTCGAATGCGAAAAGGTATATAACTCTACCAACCCATTTGATTTTATGGATATGATCTCTCTTCAGGGGAAAACCAACTTCTTTGAAAAGCGAGTATCCGAATATCAGAAAGCCGGGGTCTTAAATAAAGAACAAGATGCGGATTCTCAGAAGATCAGTTTCGACGCTGATTTTTAATAGATCCTTTCATAAAAATCCTGAATACCCCGGGGTTTTTGGTGGCCAATTTTAATAATGTTAAGTTTTTCGCAAAGGACTTAAACCAACCATATATTCTAATTAAATAAATGTAGCAACATGTTTGTAGTAAAAAGAGATGGCAGAAAAGAGTTAATGATGTTTGACAAGATCACGGCCCGTGTTCGTAAATTGTGTTATGGCCTTAATGATCTTGTAGATCCGGTAAAAGTGGCTATGAGGGTTATTGAAGGCCTGTATGATGGGGTAACCACCTCAGAACTAGATAATTTGGCTGCTGAGATCTCAGCTACCTTAACTACGGCACATCCAGATTACGCTAAACTGGCAGCGCGTATCTCTGTCTCCAACCTACACAAGAATACTAAAAAGTCGTTCTACGAGACCATGAAGGACTTGCATGAATACGTGAATCCCAGAACAGGGAAAAAGGCCCCCTTGTTGTCTGATGAGGTATTTAAAGTTATTTCAGAAAATGCAGAAATTTTAGATTCGACCATCATTTACAACCGTGATTTTGGCTACGATTATTTCGGTTTTAAAACTTTGGAAAGATCTTATCTCCTGAAGTTGAATGGAAAGATCGCCGAAAGACCGCAACATATGCTTATGCGGGTTTCTATTGGCATCCATTTAAATGATCTGGAAGCTGCTATGGAGACCTATGAGTTAATGTCTAAGAAATTCTTTACACACGCTACGCCAACCCTTTTTAATTCAGGTACTCCAAAACCTCAGATGTCGTCTTGCTTCTTACTGGCAATGAAAGACGATAGTATTGACGGTATCTATGATACACTTAAAAATACAGCTAAAATATCCCAGTCTGCGGGAGGAATAGGATTGTCTATCCATAATATTAGAGCTACTGGCTCATACATCGCGGGTACCAATGGCACCTCCAATGGAATTGTTCCTATGCTTCAGGTTTTTAATGATACTGCGAGGTATGTAGATCAGGGCGGTGGAAAGAGAAAAGGCAGCTTTGCAATTTATATAGAACCATGGCATGCAGACATCTTCGAATTCCTGGAGTTAAAAAAGAATCATGGAAAAGAAGAAATGCGCGCACGCGACCTTTTCTATGCCATGTGGATCCCGGATCTTTTTATGAAACGAGTAGAAGCAGATGGAGAATGGACCCTGATGTGTCCAAATGAATGTCCCGGATTATTCACTACGCACAGTGAGGAGTTTGAAGAATTATACAATCGCTATGAGACCGAAAACAAGGGAAGAAAAACAATCAGAGCCAGAGAACTTTGGGAAAAGATCCTTGAATCACAAATAGAAACTGGTACGCCTTATATGTTGTATAAGGATGCGGTTAACCGTAAGAGCAACCAAATGAATCTGGGAACCATCAGATCTTCGAACTTATGTACCGAGATCATGGAATACACTTCCCCGGATGAAGTGGCCGTATGTAACCTGGCATCTATTGCCCTGCCAATGTTTATTAAGAATGGCAGTTTTGATCACAAAGAACTATTCCGAGTTACCAAAAGGGTAACTAAAAACCTGAACAGGGTCATAGACCGTAACTACTATCCTATTAAGGAAGCAGAAAATTCTAACATGCGTCACCGACCCATAGGTTTGGGTGTGCAAGGTTTAGCGGATGCTTTTATCTTGCTTAGACTACCTTTTACAAGTGATGAGGCAAGAAAGCTAAATCAGGAAATTTTCGAGACACTATATTTTGCGGCGGTAACAGCATCTATGGAAGCTGCAAAAGAAGAAGGGCCGTATTCTACTTACAAGGGATCGCCAATTTCTGAAGGTAAATTCCAGCATAACCTTTGGGGAATAAAGGATGAAGAGTTATCTGGCCGTTGGGACTGGGATAAACTTCGTAAAAGTATTAAAAAGCACGGAGTGCGAAATTCACTCCTGGTAGCGCCTATGCCTACCGCTTCAACATCTCAAATTCTTGGCAACAATGAGTGCTTTGAGCCATACACTTCTAATATTTATACAAGAAGGGTACTTTCCGGAGAGTTTATTGTGGTAAACAAACACCTCCTTGAAGACCTGGTTGAATTAGGCTTGTGGAACGAGAATCTAAAACAAGAGTTGATGCGGGCTAATGGTTCCGTCCAGGATATTGATGGAATCCCCGAAGATATTAAAGAGCTATATAAAACTGTTTGGGAATTGAGCATGAAAGACATCATTGACATGTCCAGACAGCGTGGGTATTTTATAGACCAGAGTCAGTCGTTGAACTTATTCATGGAGAATGCTAATTACTCTAAACTTACCTCCATGCATTTCTACGCCTGGAAAAGTGGCTTAAAAACCGGGATGTACTATCTGAGGACCAAAGCGGCGGTAGATGCCATTAAGTTTACCCTGGATAATACAAAGAAAAAGGAAGTTCCGGTTAGCATTGCTGCCGAAGCTGAGGTATTGGCGGCGTCAACGCCAAATCCAAAAGCTGCGGAGGCATTGCAGGTTCAAACAACACCGGTTAAGCAGGAAGAAACAGATGTAGCGCCTATGTCTCCTGAAGAAATGAAAGCATTAATAGCTCAGGCCAAGGCCGGAGAAGCAGATGACGATTGTCTGATGTGTGGGTCTTAAGATGTATTATAACGAATGATAAATGAACGAAACCAACTTATGTCTTAGGTAAAGACTAGTGTTTATTAAAAGATGCCTCGGAAACGCTGATCCCCAATAATAGCGTATATCCGGGGTATTTTTTTATGATTTAAAATTGAATGGGGGAAGTTTATTTATCAAAATAAGGCTTTATGGCCTTATGAGATATCACCATGAGGGTGATATAGATAAGAAGAAGTAAGATATAATAATCCATAGCCACAAACTGAATACCTTCTTATATATATACGCATAAAAAGGTGGTTTTGGATTAAACATAAAGAAAAAAAGAAGCCCCTAATTTAAAAATTAACAGACTTATTGTGATCATAATGAAAGGATTATGGTCTTGGATCAACCAATTTATATGCGCTGATCACGGCTTCTTCTCCTGCAATACCAGGATTGGAATTACCGTGTTCCATCCCAAGAATCCCTGTATAGCCCTTGGAATGAATAAATTTCAGAACATTATGATAATTTATTTCACCGGTGGTAGGTTCATTTCTCCCGGGATTATCGCCTATTTGAAAATAGGCGATCTCCTCCCAACAAGCTTCTATGTTGGGAATTAAATTGCCCTCCTGTATTTGTTGATGGTATATATCGAACAAAATTTTACAGGACGGGGATGCCACTGCTTTACAGATCTCATAGGCCTGTGGACTTTCGGTTAAGAACAGACCCGGGTGGTTCCTAAAATTTAGTGGCTCTAAGACCATGATCAAACCATGAGGTTCCAGGATGGCTGAGGCTTGCTTCAGGGATTCAACCACATTAGCGGTTTGATATCCCATACCAAGTTTTAGGTCCCTATGACCAGGAACTACCGTCATCCATTTTGCCCCTACTCTTTTGGCAACCTCCACGGCCTTTCGTATATATTCCAGGAATTCTGCTCGTTTTTCTTTGTCTCCTGATGCCAGATTGGGGGAATCCCAATAGATCTTATGTGCTACAAATACGCCCATTTCTAGTCCCCTATCTTTCATGACCTTTGCCATAGCCACTTGCATTTCTAGAGGCCTATCCATCATTCCGTTGTCCTCAAAGGCTGTAAAACCCTGGTCTGCCATAAAGTTCAGTTGGTCAATAGGATCGTCCCCGGCACTTTCCTTGAACATTCCAATATGCGGAGCATATTTTAATTGAAAATGGTACTTGGCCATCTTCTTCCGTATCTGGCCAAAGACAGAAAACCCTGTCATGGACAGGGTACTGGTGGCTAACGCCGATTTAAAAATAAAATTTCTTCTTTTCAAAGACTTAATTTAAAGAGACCAATCTTTCCCACCCGTAAGTTCGTTGAGATCTCCACATCCTATATATTCACCGGGAACTGGTAAGTAAGCAAGTACATTTTCCCCTACGTATTCAGAGGTTTTATATCCCCAGATCGTCATATCTCGCAAATTCTTAGTAAACGAGTATCTCATGACCTCATCAGGAACAGCGTCATTTTCTCCCTTGGCAGCGGCCGAAGTATTTTTAATCATCAATTCCATATTTTCAATTTCCTCTTCTGCCGTTACTTGTAATGCTGCGGCCAGAACAGGTTCCAGGTCTTCAGAAGTTAGGTCCTCAGCTTTTTCTTTTCCAGAGTCGTTTAGGGACTTTTGTATGAACTTGTTAAGAGACAATTTTGTCATATCCTGCATAACCTCTTCCATGATCTCATTTGTAAACCTATCTATAAAAACATGCACATTGACTTCCGAGGCAGAAGGGGTGTCTGTTTTAGGCAAAATGATATCTACCAGCTTAATAAGAATATTTCCTTGCTCTTTCGTAAAAAAGTCGGGCGTCCAGTCTTCCGTTTTTACTTCATTACATCCCTGGACAAGAGATAATAAAGTAGGAGTGGCTATCGTATAACCCAGTGCCAATCCCATATTTTTTAGTGCTATTCTTCTATCCATTACAGTAGTCCTTTTTTAAGTTGTTCAGCGGCATGATTTGCAGCGCGGGCGGTAAATGCCATATAGGTCAATGATGGGTTTACACAGGCAGCAGAGGTCATAAAGGCACCATCGGTGACATATACATTCTTTACTGCATGAACCTGGTTATTTCCGTTGAGGACGGATGTTTTTGGGTCGCGTCCCATCCTGGCGGTCCCCATTTCGTGAATCCCCAAACCAAGGGCTCCTGGACTGTCAAAGGTCTCAACATCTCTTAATCCAGCTTTTGTCAGCATTTCATAGGCCTGCTGTTTCATATCTTCCCTCATCTTCCATTCATTTTCTTTAAACTCGGCATCAAAGGTTATAGTAGGAAGACCCCAACCGTCTAATTTATCATAATCCAGGGTCATCCTGTTATCTTCATATGGTAATACTTCTCCAAAACCACTCATCCCGAAGGTCCAGCCTCCTGGTTTAAGAATAGCCTCTTTTAAGTCTTTACCATGAGATAATTCCGAAACAACCTCTTCCCAGTTGCCTCTGCTTCCGCTGCCCTGATAGCCATATCCGCGTTTAAATTCTTTCACATTAGAACTACCACCTATATTACGAAAGCGTGGCACGTAGATACCATTGGGCTTTCTTCCCTTGTAAAACTTATCCTCAAACCCATCATATTTTCCGGCGGCTCCTGCATCCAGATGATGATCCATTATATTCCTTCCAAGCTGATCTGAGTCATTGCCCATTCCATTTGGGAATCGGTCAGATCTGGACTGCATCAAAATGGATGCAGAGGCGATTGCTGAGGCACATAGGAATATTACCTTGGCCTTAAATTCAAAAGTCTCTTTAGTAACCCTGTCAATAACCTTTACTCCTGTTGCCTTTTTTGTGTCCGGATCATACATCACCTCATGTACTATTGAATCTGGTCTCAGGGTCATATTTCCTGTCGCCTCCGCAGCAGGAAGGGTTGAGGAGTTACTACTGAAATAGGCACCAAAAGGACACCCTCTGATACATCTGTTTCTAAACTGACATTTTGATCTGCCGTCTCCTTCAAATTTTTTAGTGCTATTAATATGAGCTACACGACCGGCAGTGATAACGCGACCATCAAAATTCTCGGCCACTTGCTCCCGAACATGTTGTTCAACACAATTGAGTTCCATCATGGGTTCAAATACGCTATCCGGCAATTGAGGAAGGCCTAAGGGTTCTCCCGATATACCAATGTAGGTTTCAACTTTAGTATACCAGGGAGCAATATCTTTATATCTAACGGGCCAGTCTACGGCTATTCCTTCTTTTCTGTTAGCTTCGAAATCAATATCGCTCCAGCGATAGCTATGACGACCCCAAAGCAAGGACCTACCGCCAACGTGGTATCCACGCATCCAATCAAATCGTTTGGTCTCGTTATAGGGATGTTCTAAATCGTTTACAAACCAAAAATTGTGCTGGGCTTTCACTGTATAGCCTGTACGAGCCTGTTTAAATTGCTTTGCTGCTTCTTCAGTGGGTAGTTCCCCATTATTGGGAAAGTCCCAGGTATCCATATTAGCTGTTGGATAGTCCTCACGGTGCTTTACCATTCTTCCGCGTTCCAGCACAAGTGTTTTTAGCCCATTTTCACATAATTCTTTAGCGGCCCAGCCACCACTAATACCCGTACCAACAACAATAGCATCGTACGAATCTTGCTCTTCATTGTAATAAAATTTACTCATGTAAGTATATTGTTTGTCGGCTAAATGTATTAATTATAAAATTAATTTTCTACATTTAAACGGCCTAATTCTTACCGAATCCCTGTTAAACTTTAGCTTTTTTTAGATTATAGAAATTAACAGCCAATTATTCATACAGATATACTATTTTCCATATTCAAAAAAGTAAGAACATATTTACCATTTAAGAAACACTCATATGAAAAGAAGAAACTTTGTTAAGAATTCAGCGGCAGCCGGAATTGGTTTGTCCATTTTGGGGATCTATAGCTGTAAAGAAGCTAAGAAAGAAGGAGCCGAAGAAACAGGAATGGAAGGCAATGAGGAGGTCATGGAACCTTTTTTTAAACTATCCCTTGCTCAATGGTCTGTTCATAGAATGATTTGGAATGGTGAAATGGATCCTTATGCATTTGCTTCTAAGGCAAAGGAATGGGGCTTTACAGGTCTGGAATACGTAAGTCAGTTGTACGATAAGGAATTAAAGGCAGATAATTACAGTGCCGAAGCCATGGCCGCCTTTGTAGATAAATCAAATGCAGAAGCAGAGAAACACGGGATGCAAAACGTGCTGATCATGATAGACGGGCAAGGAGATCTTGCCACATCGAATGCAGCGGAACGCAAAAAGGCCGCGGAGAACCATTTTAAATGGGTAGATGCCGCCAACGCCATGGGTTGCCATGCCATACGTGTTAACCTGGCAGGAAGTACGGAGCCAGAGGCTTGGATCCCAAATTCAGTGGATGGCTTAAGCCAGTTGGCAACCTATGCCAAAGGGAAGAATATAAATGTATTGGTGGAAAATCATGGAGGTTTATCCTCTAATGCTGCTATGCTCGCAGAAGTGATGACCAAAGTTGGAATGGATAATTGCGGCACCTTGCCAGATTTTGGAAATTTCTGTATACGTAGGAACGATCCTAAAGATTATGCCAGTGGCTGTGCCGAAATGTATGATGTTTATAAAGGCGTAGAGGAACTGATGCCTTTTGCAAAGGCAGTTAGTGCCAAGACTCATAATTTTGACGAAGCTGGAAACGAAACTGAAATTGACTACACCCGAATGATGCAAATTGTAAAGGATGCAGGGTATACAGGATTTATTGGAGTTGAATATGAAGGAAATGAATTAGGAGAGGCAGAAGGGATCATGGCTACAAAAGCCCTGATGTTAAAGTCTGCAGCTGAAATTGCTTAAAGTAGAAACACAACTATGGAAGAATTCTTTAATGAGCTCTTTGATTATAATTTTTTCTGTAACAAACAACTTATAGAAGCCTGTGCACAATTAGACAAAGTGTCTGAGAAAAGCACTAAACTTTTTAGCCATATTCTAAATGCGCATCATATATGGAATGCGCGGATAGCTGGTATTCCTGCATCTCTCGAAGTATGGCAGGAGCATACTGTTACGAGCTGGGAAGATATACATTATGAGAATCAGCGGACCACCTTTGAGATCATTACCGGCAATGATGATTACGAAGAAAGAATTGATTACGAAAATTCTGAGGGTCGACTTTTTACGAATACCAAACAAGATATGTTATTCCATATCATAAATCATTCAACACATCACAGGGCTCAGATCCTGGCAGACTTCCGAGATCATGGAATAGAACCGATCTCTTTAGACTATGTTTTTTACAAACGCTAATTTACTAAACAAGACAGCATGAACTTAAAAATTAAAATACAGTTGTCCTTTATGATGTTCCTCGAATTCTTTATTTGGGGAGGATGGTTTGTTACCTTGGGGACTTTTTTAGGTGATAACCTTAATGCAAGTGGTGGGGAAATAGCTATGGCCTTTTCAACCCAATCGTGGGGGGCAATCATTGCTCCATTTATCATAGGACTTATTGCCGACCGTTATTTTAATGCAGAAAAAATCCTTGCGGTATTACATCTCTTAGGTGCTGTACTTATGTATCAAATGTATAATTCGGTAGATTTTACAGGATTCTATCCATATGTACTTGGGTATATGATCATCTACATGCCAACACTGGCTTTGGTAAATTCAATCTCTTTTAATCAAATGAAAGATCCGGCTAAGGAGTTTTCTTTTGTACGTGTTTTTGGGACCATAGGATGGATCGTTGCAGGACTAATTATCAGCTATGTATTCCTTTGGGATTCTCCGGGAGCAAGGGGAGAAGGGATGTTGAAAAACACCTTTTTAATGGTAGCAATTGCATCGGCAGTATTAGGGCTTTTTAGTTTTACCTTACCCAAAACACCGCCCACGGCAGTTAAGGAAGAGAAAGTCAGTATTTCCACAATATTGGGGTTAGATGCACTTAAATTACTAAAGGATAGAAACTTTTTGATCTTCTTTATTTCGTCCGTTCTCATCTGTATTCCTCTTGCCTTTTACTACCAAAATGCCAACCCGTTCCTTGCGGAAATAGGGATGGACAATCCTACAGGGAAAATGACCATAGGTCAGGCTTCAGAGGTTTTGTTCATGTTGTTACTCCCCTTCTTTTTTAAACGATTTGGGTTTAAATTAACCATTATTGCAGGGATGTTGGCCTGGACGGTTAGGTATCTGCTTTTTGCATATGGCAATGCAGGCGACCTTGCCTTTATGCTGATCCTTGGGATAGCTCTTCATGGTATCTGCTATGATTTCTTCTTTGTATCAGGTCAGATCTACACAGATTCTAAAGCAGGTGAAAAATTCAAAAGTGCGGCACAGGGCCTTATTACACTGGCTACATATGGTTTTGGTATGCTCATTGGTTTTTGGGTAGCAGGAAAGATCTCAGATATGTACCTGGTTTCAGAAAATGTGCACGATTGGGTAAATATATGGACCTTCCCTGCCATTTTTGCCTTTGTGGTAATGGCACTTTTCGCTATTTTCTTCAAGAATGAAGTTATAGAGTACAAAAAATAAAAAAGACAAGAATGCCAAAAAAAATAAGACTTGGAATATTAGGTGGTGGGGGCGATTCCCTTATTGGAGTACTGCACCGCGTTGCCTCTTTTATAAATGATAACTACGCAATTACAGGTGGCGTATTTAACGCCAACTATGACGAAAATCTTGCGTTTGCCAAAGAAATTGACGTTCCAACAGATCGCATCTACAAAGATTTTGATACGTTGGTAGAAGAAGAATTAAAACTTCCCAAGGATAAACGCATACAGGTATGTGCCATTCTTACTCCAAATTTCCTTCACTTTCCTATGGCAAAGAAGCTGTTAGATAATGGCTTTCATGTTATTTGTGAGAAACCCATGACTACCACCTATGAGGAAGCCAAAATACTCAGGGAGGCCCATAAAAAGGCCGGTACTGTCTTTGCTGTTACGCATACATACACCGGTTATCCTATGGTACGGCAAATGCGGGAAATGATCAAGGCTGGAGAATTAGGAAGGATCCATAAAGTAGATGCCCGCTATTATCAAGGATGGATAAATCCTATCATCCACGATAAAGCAAAGCGTTCTACCGTTTGGAGATTAGATCCCAAAAAAGCCGGGATAAGTTCCTGTATAGGAGATATAGGAGTTCATGCTTTTAACCTCGTTGAGTATACTACCGGTTTAAAGATAAAGTCCTTACTATGCGATTTTAATTATCTCTATTCGGACAATCAAATGGATGTAGACGGCACTGCACTAATCCGCATGGGAGACCATGTAAAAGGGGTTATTAGAGCCAGTCAGGTAGCTACGGGTGAAGAGAATGGTCTGGCCATTCGTATTTACGGCGAGAAATTTGGGCTGTTATGGGAGCAGGAAAATCCTAATTACATCTATAAGATCAGTGATACAGAAGCCATGCAGGTGTATAAACCGGGGCATGCTTATAACTCAAAGTTATCATTGGAAGGTACCAAACTTCCACCGGGGCATCCGGAAGGGATCTTTGACTCTATGGCCAATATTTATTTAGGGGTGTCTAAGGCTATCCGTGGCGAAGCTTATAATGATGGGGAATTCCCTACTATGACAGATGGCGTGCGCGGACTCAATTTTATTGAAGCTACCGTTGCCTCGCATAAAGGAGGCAATGTCTGGATAAATTTAGACTAGTCCTGGGAGTTTATTTCCTTTGGAAGACCTTTTCAAAGACCTCACAAACAATGATCATACTTTCACGGGGTACCCTGCCGTAAGGTTCAAGTTCCCTGGTATAATAGTCCCAATGTACCTTTTTCCAATAGTCGAGAGATTTATCACCTTCTCCTTCCAATTTGGCATAGGAACCCCGAATGCTGAAAAATGGTTTTAATTCCACAGCAACTGTTCTTACAATACATTTGGCATTTCCTTTCCAATCTGTGATGATGGTAAAATCGCCAATTTTGGGCAAAGGTTCCTTTCTAAATTGCAAGCCCAACAGGGAATGTGAAGTAGCTCTTTTTATCCCTTTTAATACCAATTTTAAACATGTATTGGCATCTTTTTCATTATCACAAAAATGTGTAACAGTAGGATCTTTGGCAAAAGCATATTCCAGATGCTGATCTAAAAAATCGCCCCATAAGTTTCTTGCAGATGCATTCTTCATAATCTTGTAGGTTAAGAGAAGGTTCCATTTTTAAATTGAGACACGGCATGGTCTGCTGCCCTGGCTGTAAAGGCCATATAGGTGAGTGATGGATTCACACAACTGGCAGAGGTCATAAAAGCACCGTCTGTAATATAGATATTAGGAACCGCATGTACCTGGTTGTTTTTATTGACTACTGAAGTACGGGGGTTCCAACCCATCCTTGCGCCTCCCATCTCGTGTATCCCAAGTCCGGGACCAGTTTCATTCTCATAGGTTGTAATGTTCCTGAATCCTGCAGCTTCAAACATCAAAACAATTTGACGTAATATGTCTTCCCGCATTTTGTATTCATTGTCTTTAAATTCAACGTCAAAATCGAGTTGAGGTAGACCCCATTGATCTATTTCAGTTTTGCTAAGGGTTACCCTGTTATCTTCATATGGGAGCATTTCTCCAAAGCCGGTGACCCCTATTTGCCAGGGACCTGGTTTCAGAATATTCTCCTTTAGTTCTTTACCATACTGCATTTCAGCCACTGAAACTGCCCAGTCTCCACGGCTTGCTCCTCCCTGATAGCCAAAGCCACGCAGGTATTCTCTTTTTCTGGTGGAATTGTCCAGATTCACAAATCTGGGAATATAAAAACCATTGGGTCTTCTGCCTTTGTAAAATTTATCCAGGTATCCTTCAACAGAGGCGGTTGCTCCTAATTGGTAGTGATGGTCCATGATATTTCTCCCTACCTGGTCATAATCATTCCCGATCCCATTCGGGAAGCGTTCTGATTTAGATTGTAGTAAGATGCCGACACTTGCCATGGCGGAGGCGCACAAGAAGATCACCTTGGCATAGAACTCAAATCTTTCATGTGTTTCCGTATCAATTATCCGTACTCCGGTAGCTTTTTTGGTGGTATCATCATAGATCACTTCGTAAACTATGGAGTTTGGTCTCAGGGTTAAATTACCGGTGCGTTCTGCGGCTGGCAGAGTAGAAGAATTACTACTGAAGTATCCTCCGAAAGGGCAGCCTCGCCAACAACGATTTCTGTACTGACAAGCTGTTCTGCCTTCAACTTGTGCGTTGGTATCTGTTATATGGGCTACGCGACCTATAGTTAGAACACGATCGTCATCAAATTTATCAGCCATCGCTGTCTTAAGTTCTTCCTCCGGACACGTTAGATCCATTGGAGGTTGAAATTGTCCATCGGGTAATTGTTTTAGGCCCAATTTTTCTCCGCTAACTCCAATATAGGTTTCAACTTTATCATACCAAGGGGCGATGTCCGGATAGCGCACCGGCCAATCTACAGCAATCCCTTCTTTGAGGTTTGCCTCAAAATCAATATCGCTCCAACGGTAACTTTGCCTTCCCCATGTAAGCGATCGGCCGCCTACCTGATATCCCCGTATCCAATCAAATCGTTTAGTTTCCTGATATGGATGTTCAAGATCGTTCACAAAAAAGTGTTTTACATCTTCTTTTGGCGCCCAACCAACCCGAGATTGCTTTGGATAGTTCTTTTTCTCCTCTCTGCTAAGTTCATTATTATTGGGAAGGTCCCAGGGGTCCATATCCATGGTAGGATAGTCTTCACGATGCTTTACCATCCTGCCTCTCTCCAGTACTAATGTTTTTAAACCGCCCTCACATAACTCCTTGGCAGCCCATCCTCCGGTGATCCCAGTGCCAACCACAATGGCATCGAAGTGCTTTTCCACAATGTCCTGTGTATTCTTCATTTAATTCTTTGGTATTTCCTATATTTATGACATTCCCGAAAGAGGTGGTCCTGGTTCATTCTATCTAATAAATATAGGACTAAATTCTGAAAGGGACTAAATAGACAATTTCAATAATTCCATAATACTTTCTTCATGAAAACAATAAAAGGACCTGCGGTTTTCCTAGCACAATTCGTAGATAGCAAGGCACCATTTAACTCTCTAGATGGCATGTGCAAATGGGCAGCCGACTTGGGATACAAAGGTATACAAATCCCAACCTGGGAGCATTTTTTGATAGATCTGGACAAGGCTGCAGAAAGCCAGGACTATTGTGATGAACTAAAAGGGAAGGTCAATTCGTATGGTTTAGAGATCACGGAGCTTTCTACCCATTTACAGGGTCAGTTAGTTGCGGTACACCCGGCATATGATCTTATGTTCGATAATTTTGCGCCAGACCGCGTAAAGAACAATCCTAAAGCACGAACAGAATGGGCCATAGACGTAGTTAAGAAAGCAGGGACAGCTAGCAGGCGACTGGGAATAAAAGCCCATGCAACCTTTTCCGGTGCCTTATTATGGCATACCTGGCACCCATGGCCTCAACGCCCACCAGGTTTGGTAGAGATGGGGTTTCAGGAATTAGCCAAACGATGGCTTCCTATTCTGGATCATTTTGATAAGGAAGGGGTAGATGTCTGTTATGAGATCCATCCTGGTGAAGACCTCCATGATGGTGATACTTTTGAACGATTTTTAGAGGCAACAGGGAATCATAAGCGAGTGAATATCTTGTATGATCCCAGTCATTTTGTACTTCAACAATTAGATTATATAACCTATATAGATCACTACCACGAGTTTATAAAATCGTTCCATGTAAAGGATTCAGAGTTTAATCCTACCGGAAAAAAAGGCGCTTTTGGAGGCTATAATGATTGGGGAGACAGAGCGGGCAGATATCGATCGCTTGGAGATGGTCAGATAGATTTTAAGACCATATTCTCAAAACTTACTCAATACGGCTGCGATGTTTGGGCGGTCATGGAATGGGAATGTTGTATTAAGAGTCCGGAACAAGGGGCCCGTGAAGGAGCCATCTTTATCCAGGATCATATCATAGAAGCTACCCAGAAAACATTTGATGATTTTGCCGGAGGGGAAACAGACAAGAAAATGCTCAAGAAAATATTAGGAATCTAACACATATACCATGAAGAAATATTATTTAGTAATTACAATCGCCTGCCTGATGCTGGCAAATTGTAAGGAAAAAGAGAAAAAAGAAGAAGTAGCAACCACAGAAGAGAAGTCGATGGAAAATAAGAGTGATATGGATAAGAACGATTGGATAGTGCTATTCGATGGAACTTCTTTCGATGGATGGAAAAGCTATATGAAAGATGGTATGGCAGCGAACTGGAAAATTGAAGATGGGGCAATGATTTTTTATCCTCCTAAAGAGGGACCTAAGGGCGAGAGTTACAACATTGTTTCAAAACAAGAGTTCACCAACTTTGTGCTTTCACTGGAATGGAAAGTATCTGAAGGAGGAAATAGTGGCATCTTTTGGGGGATCAAAGAAGATGCTACGTATGGACAACCATATGAGACAGGACCAGAAATACAGGTTTTGGATGATGAGCGGCATCCGGATGCCAAAAATGGAACTACCCACCAGGCAGGAGCCCTCTATGATATGATGGCCCCCTCTAAAAATGTTGTGAAACCGGCGGGCGCTTGGAACACATGTGTGCTCACTGTAAACTACGCAGAACATAAAGGGAGTGTAGTGTTAAATGGCACTGAGATCGTTTCTTTTCCGCTAGACAATGCCGAATGGGATGAGATGGTATCCAAATCAAAATTTGCAACATGGCAGGGATTTGGGAAATTCCATACAGGTAAGATTGGGTTGCAGGATCATGGAGATGTTGTTGCGTTTAGAAACATCAAAATAAAAGAACTTTAGAATGAGAGGTGTTATTTTATCTAGTCTGTTGGTCCTTGTTGTTCTTGCATGTAAAGAGAAAGATGCTACAAATTCTATGGAAGAAGAGGCAACACAAGAGCAGGGAATTGTTTATGAGGAATACACAGGAGTAGAACCAACCAAACCCGAAGAAACTGAGGTGTATGAGCCTGTACCACCCACTGTAAGACCTTTTGGAAACAATGGCGTGCCCAGTGATGCCATAGTATTATTTGATGGGAGTTCCTTTGAAGAGTGGATGATGGTGAATGACAGTTCTGATGTGTCCTGGATATTAAATACCGATGGAAGTATGAGCGTGAAGGATAGAACCGGGGATATTATGACCAAACAACACTTTGGGGACGTACAATTGCATATGGAATGGAGTTCACCGGCAGAAGTACAACGCGAAGGTCAGAACAGGGCTAACAGTGGGGTATTCTTACAAGGCCTTTATGAGGTGCAAATACTAGATAATAATAACAATGATACCTATGTGAACGGACAGGTAGCCTCACTCTATAAACAACACATACCATTAGCTATGGCTTCTGTCCCCAGCGGAGTGTGGAATACCTATGACATTATTTACCGATCCCCGGAATTCAATGAAAGTGGAAATAAAACCAAATCCGGTACTATTACGGTTCTGCATAATGGTGTGCTAGTTCAGGATCATGTAGAGATCAAAGGAACTACTCCTTATATTGGCTGGCCAAAAAATCTACCTCATGGGAAAGGTCCTATCCGTTTGCAGGATCATGGAGATAATAGCAGGGTTAGTTTTCGAAATATCTGGGTACGGGAATTACATTGAAAGAAGGAAATAAACTGAGAATAGGGCAAGAGAAAATAGGTACCTTTGGCCAAAATAAACGCTAATTATGATCCAATCCATGACAGGATTTGGGAAGCATGTTGTACAGCTTCCAACTAAGAAGATCACCGTTGAGCTTAAATCGCTTAATAGTAAATCGCTCGACCTTAATGCCAGGATGCCTCCGGCATACAGGGAAAAAGAATTGGAATTGAGGAAGATCATCGCAAGTGCCCTTCTGCGTGGGAAGATAGATTTTGGCTTATATATTGAAATTACCGGGGATGAAACTTCTTCAGAGGTCAACCAGGCGGTAGTTAAGCAATACATCAAACAATTAAGGGCTATTGCAGACGGGGATGATCTTCGACTTATGGAAATGGCCCTTCGATTACCTGATACGCTGAAAACAGACAGAGATGATATAGACAAAGAAGAGTACAAGGGCATCCTGGAAGCATTGAATGAAGCCTTGAAGGAGATCCAGAACTTTAGGTCTGAAGAAGGCAGGATCCTGGAAAACGACTTTGCCGTTCGATTAGAAACCTTAAAATCCTTACTACAGAAAGTGATGGCCATGGATCCGGATCGCATAGGTGCAATTCGCGAACGACTCGATAAAGCAGTGGCCGATCTGAAGGTTGATGTAGATGCCAATCGTTTTGAACAGGAGCTAATTTATTACTTAGAGAAATTCGATATCACTGAGGAAAAAGTACGTTTGGAGAACCACCTTAATTACTTTAAGGAGACCATGAGTTCTGCCGATTCCAATGGTAAGAAATTAGCATTTATAAGTCAGGAAATAGGCAGGGAGATCAACACTATTGGTTCTAAGGCCAATTATGCGCCCATGCAACAATTAGTGGTACAAATGAAGGATGAGTTGGAAAAGATCAAGGAACAAATGCTCAATGTCTTATGAGTACCGGAGGAAAACTTATTATTTTCTCGGCACCATCGGGCAGCGGTAAAACTACTATTGTTCGGTATCTGTTAGAGCAACCCGAACTTAACTTGGCATTTTCAGTTTCAGCCACATCGAGAAATAGGAGGGGGAAGGAGAAACACGGAGAGCACTATTACTTTATGAAACTTTCCGAATTTAAGCAACATATCAAGAACGACGATTTTCTGGAGTGGGAAGAAGTGTACAGAGACAATTTTTATGGAACGCTGAAGAGTGAAGTGGAACGCCTCTGGGCCGAAGGGAAGAATGTGATCTTTGATATAGACGTAGCCGGCGGATTGCGGATAAAGAAGAAATTTCCTAAAGAGACTCTGGCGGTCTTTGTAAAACCACCCAGCGTGGATGAGCTTAAAATTCGCCTGAAAAAACGCAGTACGGAGTCTGATGAGAAGATCAATATGCGGATAGCCAAGGCCTCGGTAGAGTTGGCCACTGCTCCTCAATTTGATAGGGTGATAAAAAATTACGACCTGGACAAAGCCTTGCAAGAGGCCCATCAAATGGTTGCTGATTATATTGGCGTAGAGCCTTCCTTCAAAAAGAATGATCCTAAAAGCTAGAAGTATTTACCGGCGAACATTTCAATATTCATCCCTATCTTTACGGAGCTTATGAAGCAGGTTGGACTTTATTTCGGCACCTTTAATCCTATTCACATTGGTCATTTAGTGATAGCCAATCATATGGTGGAATACTCATCTCTGGATGAGGTTTGGTTTGTCATAACCCCCCAGAGTCCCTTTAAGGTCAAACAGTCCCTATTAGATAATAATCACCGTTATCAAATGGTTTTTGAGGCTGTACAGGAGTATCCCAAATTAAAGGCAAGCACTATAGAATTTGATTTACCACAACCTAATTACACCATCCATACACTCTTATATTTAAAAGAGAAATACGGAAAGGACTTCTCATTTTCCCTTTTGCTTGGGGAAGACAATCTTAAGAGTTTTCATAAGTGGAAGAACTACGAGGAAATCCTCTCAAACCATTATTTATATATCTATCCCAGGATATCTGCAGGAAGTATTCCCGAACAATTTAAGAAGCATCCTAAAGTTCATACAGTAGCCGCGCCCATCATGGAGATATCTTCTACCTTTATCAGGAAAGGTCAGAAGGCAGGCAAGAATGTTAGGCCAATGCTACCGGAGGCGGTGTGGAAATATATGGATGAAATGAATTTTTACCACTAGGTTATTTTAGGTTTTCCATTTAAAAAAGGGGTCCTGCCTTTTTTGACAGAACCCGATAATCCTTGTTTTCATTTTTACTAAATAAAGCCGGGGTATCATGTTTGAATTATAGGAATGTTCCTATATCATCCACTTTAACCCTCATTTTTTTGTCACCATTCTTAAGCATAAGTTTATAGACTTTTTTCGCGCCATTATCTTCAGTGTAAGTAACGCGATAAACATCTTTGGTTACGGTCCAATTGGGGAACCTTTTCATTACAGCAGTTTTAACATCATTAGGTAGTGAAATGTTTTTAAATTTTTCAATGGTCCTAATAATCTTGCCATCACTGTCATATTCGGCAACAATTTTTCCATCAGGAATATAGAAGGAAACAGTGTAAAACTCAAAATCTTCCTGATAAAAATCAGCTTCCGTTACATCATAAGACGCAACCGCACGTTCCAAAGTTTTAACCGTTGTGGCGGAAGTCTTGGCATTGGTTGCACTCAGATATTTGAAGTTCATAGGTCTAATGACCACTTCTGAAAGCTCTACAACCTTTACGTCCTGGGTAAAGACTGGGATGGTTAATCCAAGAGCTAATAAACCGAGGATTACTTTTTTCATGGCATTTGTATTAGAGTTAATAATGCCTTATTTAGTACTCAAGGAGCATAAAGTTAAGAGGTTACAGGAAAGCAAACAATGATATTTATCAGTTTTCCTATATATTTAGTAGGAATTATAAGAAAATCTAGTCTAAGTCCTTGTAGGCAGTAAGCAAATCTGTCCCTAATAATCGGTTTTCCTTATTGGCATACCAGCTTCTTTTTTTTGGGATCTTCATCCCTTTCACCTCTTCTATGCCATCCAATAAAATATATTCCCCATCATTTTGGGATTCGTCATGGAAGAACTGATACACCTCCATGGCATAAGTAGCAGGATCGAAATAGAAATACCAGGTATCCTTCCCAACATTTTCTTCATAGGTAACTTTAAGAACCAGATATTCCTTCCCTTTCAATGTTTTTTTAAGAACATAAGGATCCAGGATGGTGCCCTTGTCTCTTAATTTCATGGGAAGTCCGTAGAGATATGTGTAATAATTTCTCATCATGATCGCCCGGTCGCAGCTTAGGCGGTACTTTTTGGCATCTTCTTCAGTAATATTGTCACTTCCGTTAAGCGATAATTGGCAATCGCCTTTATCCAAAAGTTGTTCATATACGGTATCGTCTTTCTTTACGATAAGTTTAAAATAGTTGGCAGGTAGATCCAGCGTTACTTCGCTGTACCGATTACTATTATTCGGAGTTTCCATGGTGATTAACAAGGTACCTCGGAATGATTCCCAGGCAGAATTGGGATCATGATATGCGATAGACTTTGCAAAGAGCGCGGTGGGAGTCATTTCCTGTGTGATACCTACAAAGGAAAAAATTGAAACAAGAACAAATAAGCTGTATTTAACCATGGGAGTAAAATTTTATCATCACTACTTGTAGTGCAATTTCGAATATTTATTTTAAATTGTTTGACTACAGTTTACAACTACTTATTACAAGCTACCCATATGGAGTTCGGATTTGGAGATATATTACAATTATTAGGGGCTCTGGGCCTCTTTCTCTTTGGTATGAAAGTGATGAGTGATGCCTTATTACTTTTAGCGGGGAATAAGATGAGGGGTATATTGGCCACAATGACCTCCAATCGGTTTTTGGGGATCTCTACGGGCTTTTTAATTACTTCAGTGATTCAATCTTCCTCTGCTACAACACTCATGGTAGTGAGTTTCTCTAATGCTTCCTTATTAACCCTCACCGAATCTATAAGCGTTATAATGGGCGCCAATATAGGCACCACTATCACGGCCTGGTTAATAACGATCCTTGGATTTAAGGTAAGTATGAGCGCCATTGCGCTGCCTTTAGTAGGGTTTGGATTCCTGTTTATGTTTTCAAAGAAAGAGAATTTAAAAAATTGGGGTGGGTTTATAATAGGATTTGCCATCCTCTTTATTGGATTGCAATTTTTAAAGGAAGCCATGCCTAACATCAATGAGAATCCTGGAATTCTTCAGTTTCTGAACAGGTATGCAGATATGGGGTATGGGTCTATACTGTTGTTTTTGTTTATTGGTACCGTACTTACAGTTGTTATTCAGTCTTCAAGTGCTACCATGGCCCTAACCCTTATCATGACTGCAGAAGGATGGATCCCGTTTGAGTTGGCTGCAGCCATGGTATTGGGAGAAAATATTGGAACAACAATTACCGCTAATTTGGCCGCTATAGTTGCTAATTTCCACGCAAAAAGGACAGCCAGGGCACACCTTATATTTAATATCTTAGGGGTGGTATGGATGCTGATTTTGTTCTATCCTTTTTTAAGAATGATCAGCTGGCTTACCCAATGGTTAGGTAGCGAATCGCCATATTTGAGTGCTGCTGCCATTCCGGTGGCTATCTCCCTATTTCATACCGTATTCAATGTGATGAATACCTTTCTTTTGGTTTGGTTTATAAATCCGATTGCTAAAATTGTGGAATGGGTAGTTCCTGAAAAATTAGAACCGGAAAGAGAAATTGATGAGCCGAAATATTTGAACGAAAAAATAGCGCAATTCCCGGAAACAGTGATTGCCTCATTGGTAAGTGAATCTAAATACCTATTTCAAAATGCCATTTTCGAAATTGTCACACATGCCTTGAATATACATAGGGAGGACATAAAATCGGACCTAAAAGCTAAAAAGGTCGTAAAGAAGTCTATGGTGGATATGAAAACCAATGTACGGGCCTTGTATTTGAGTAAGGTAAAGAACATTTATGGCGAAATTATACGATATGCCACTAATGCGCAAAGTACCCTAAAGCTGTCCGAACTTCAAAATAACCGGGTTTTGGAAATTAAAGTGGCCAACAGAAAGATGGTAGAAATCATCAGGGATGTTAGGGAATTAAGCAGGAACGTTACGATGTATTCATCCTCTCCCAATAAGAAAATTAAAAATGAATATGATAACTATAGAAAACTTACCGTTAAAGTACTTCGGGAAATTTATAACCTTCCTTTGGATGGGATCATAGAGACGTATCAAAAAAGACTGATGGATCTGAGAAAAAGAACCAACAAAAAACTTAAGGCAGACAATGAAGAAATAAATCGCCTGATCCGCGAAAAATCAATTACAACAGACATGGCCTCTTCATTGGTCAATGATCATGATAATGTGCGGAACATTCTCAATAACCTAATTACCACAGCCGAATTGCTGTATTGCAGAAGGGACACACTACTGATTCCTAAAGGCGATCAAAACCTTTCCATGGAAGCGGTAGCATAATAAAGTATACCCTGCCCCTTTATTACCTTTGTTTATATTCTTTAAAATGAAAATCTAAAAGAGACCTATTCTTTGATGGTAGGAGGCTCAATAGACTTATCATGTTTTGAATAATATAGTTCCAAAAGTTTCATGGTTGCTTCCATTAGATCTTTTGTTTCCAACAATAAAGAGAAATATAAGACCGTATTCTTTGGACTCGATTCTTCTGAACGAGTACGTGTAATTTGTTTCTCAATTTTTTCTGAAACCAAATCGTACAATCGTTCCTTTTGAGTAAGAATTGCCCCAATCTCCTCATAGGAACCAATATCGAATGCCTGCTTAGTTTTGCCAAATAAAGACTCAAGTTCCTGATTAATTTCCGTCAGTTCCTTAACCTGATTGAATTTTAATTTCTTGTGATTGTTGTTAACGTGCTTATGACTAATCTTTGTGATATATTCAAGAGATTGCGTTATATCTGTTAGATAGCTCAGAATGCTTATGTAGAAATTACTGGCCTCCAAACTGGAATCATCCAGATTTTTAATGAAATAGAACAAATGGTCACGTAGCTCATCAATTTCGTCAGACAATTTTACGATATTGCTTTTATTCTTTTTAAGCTTGTCAAGATCTTGTATTGCCAATCCTTCTATACTATTTCTGTATAATTTGCTGCTGCGTTTCATTGCATTGGAGATATTTGAAGAACTTTCCGAAATTACTCCTTGTATAGAACGGCTTTCAGTTTTTACGAGTCTATCCTCAGCAAGTATGGCCTTAGATTTCTTGTTGTATGAAATGTAGTTACGGGCCAGCAACAAAATAGCGACAAATAATAAAATGGCTATTGCCGCTCCTTTACCAAAGCTTATGATCGCTAAAATAACTCCTGAGGCAACAAAGGCAATGATGGCAGTTAAAAACCAACCACCAATTACATTAAGAACTCCCGCAACTCTGTATACCGCACTTTCACTACCCCAAGCCCTATCCGCAAGAGAGGTACCCATAGCAACCATAAAAGTTACATAGGTTGTAGACAATGGCAGTTTATAGGAGGTAGCAATGGAAATTAGAATTCCGGCTACCATAAGGTTAACAGCTGCCCTTACCATATCGAATGCGGGCAACTCGTGTACTTTTCCTTCCGGTAAGGAAATTGCCAGTTTTTTAAAGCGTGAATCTACCTTCTTCAACCAGGAATTGGGCACCACAGTCGCTGTGTAATCAGACACCATCATGGTAAATCGCACCAGATTTCTTGAAAGATAATTGGGCTCAAAGCGCTCTTTGGTATCTGTTTGCCTCGATAAATTAATTGAAGTATCGGCCACATGCCGTGACTTTTTAGATAACCATAAGGTAACCACCATTACCATTCCGGAAAGAAACAATAAAATGGTTGGTGTTGGAACTTTAGTCGCTAACACACCCATACTGAATTCTGTAGCCGGCACGCCAGAGACGACCCAAGCCTCATAAGATTGATATGCTGCGATTGGAACCCCAATAAAGTTTACCAGGTCATTTCCTGCAAACGCTAATGCCAATGCAAAGGTACCTACACCTATGATCAGTTTATAAATATTCACTTTAAAAGCAGAAGTGAGTAAATATGAAAGCAAAGACCAAAAAACAAGGCTTATCACTACAATAGAGTATAGCTGTACCTCCAGAAATTTACTGATAGTAACCCCTCCAATAAGGTCATAGGACTCACCGGCGAATGGAGTGCCTTTTATGCCCTTCATAAAAATAAAATAGGTGATAGCCGATAAGGCTATACCGCCAAATACTGCTCCTACCCATTTCGCTTTGCGCTCAAAGTCATAGGACAACAGTACACGAGATACCCATTGTACAAAGGCACCTACGGAAAATGCAACTACCACAGACAAGAGTATCCCCATGATGATCTCAAACGCTTTGGAAGTGTTTATATAGTTAATAATATCTCCAAAAGTACCGCCATCAACTCCTATTTTTATTACAGACATAGCAACAGCTGCACCCAACAGCTCAAACACAATAGAAACTGTAGTTGAGGTGGGCATACCCAGGGTGTTAAAGAAATCCAGGAGCAATATATCAGTGATCATAACGGCCATAAAAATGAACATGATCTCATTAAAATAAAATTCACCAGGATTAAAAATACCTTTTCGTGCTACCTCCATCATTCCACTGGAAAAAATAGCTCCACAAGCAATTCCTAAACTGGCTACGATCATGATAGTCCTAAAGGATAGGGCCTTGGAACCGATGGCAGAAATTAAGAAATTTACTGCATCATTACTGACACCAACTACTAAGTCTGCCACAGCCAGGGCAGCGAGTGCAATGATCATTATAAAATAAATATTTTCCATAAGTTGTTTAATAAAGGGCTATAAATATCTAAAGTAACCTGGTTAGTTATGTTATGTAATCGTTATTTCTGGTATTAAAAATGAACATCGAGTTGTAATCTGAACATCACCTCATTCGTTCCATTATCTATCGAAAGATAACTTAAATCTGATTGTACTTTTAACTTGTGCCCAACTAGATACTTGGAGACGCCCAAAGTGTATTGGGTTTCCGGGCTTCTACCCGTAATACCCTCATCTAATTTTATATTTGTATATCTACCTGAAACCTCCCAGTTACTGGGAAACACATAACCACCTTGCAGGTTTAATCCCTTGCCTACCCATACTACATCACCGGTTTCGGTACCGTCAGAATTTTTTGCGATAGGGTCTTTCGCATCTCTATCTGCGTATTCTCCCATCAATGAAAATCCATTGTATTTAAACATTAAGTCTACAAACAAGGTATTAATAGTTGTTTCATAAACACCCACATCGTTGAGCATATAGGACCCTAAATTACTTCTGGTCCTAACGGCATTATTGTTGGAGTCATAGGTAAGGGCCAACATCAACTTCGGTGTTTGCTCTCTTTTTAGGTCGGCACCACTATAATCTCCACTTCCAATGAATTCGCCTAAGGGGAGTAATTCAATTCGACCAGTATACTGGTAACCACCCAGATTGCCGTCGGTAACATTTCTTCCCTCGCCTTGAGAAAAAGCTATTTTTTCCCTTACAACAAAGGAATCTGAAAGATCGAAATGATGTCTAAGCTGAAACCCCATGTCTCGATCTATATTGAACCTGCTGTTTACAAGCGATCTGTCTACCTGCTGTAGATTTCCTGAAGAGATTACCCGTTCTATGTTTCCTGGGAGTTTGGTCTGTCCAAACCAAAGTTCAAAATTTTCATAAAAATTCCACATCACTACGGCATCCAGAATATAGCGAGGAGTATTACGCGTAAAATCTGACCCCCCCGATATATCTCGATTGGAAAGACCTAGTTCTAATTTATATTTAAGTTTGGGAGAATAGGCATAACCGTCGAATTTTAATCTCGCCCGGCGAACTAAGAAATTTGTTTCATTATCCGAAAATATGCCATCCGAGTCATCCTGCCCCTCGGATAAGGCAAGGATCTGCATACGAGCGGCGATCTTCATTGTAAAGGAACTGTCCTTGCCAACAAGATTAAAGAGGCCTTTGCCAAAAACTGGGGCATTGGTTTCTTGAGCGTGTATTGAAAAACAACACATGGTGAATAAGGCTAGGAAGATAAAATGTAACTTCATATTTAAATTTATTTTGATGGCGCAAATTACGTGACTTGATGTTACCTTATTGTTACCTAAAGGTTATTAGATTAATCTAGAGGTAACTAGAGAGAATACCATTTCTGACAGCCTCTCCAAAAAATAGTATCTTGCGGCCAAATATATCATATGAACTGGGAAGAACTGCTGTCTTTACGGCGTTTTGGCGACACTAACAAACGTTTAAGGAAAGAACAGGACGAAACCCGTTTGGGTTTTGAAGTAGACTATGACCGAGTTATATTTTCAGCGGCATTTAGAAGTTTGCAAGATAAGACACAGGTAATTCCACTTTCTAAGACAGACTTTGTCCATACACGACTTACTCATAGTTTGGAAGTTTCTGTAGTAGGGAGGAGTTTAGGCCGCATTGCGGGAAAGCAGTTACTTACCAAATACCCTCATCTTCAGGAAATACACGGGCATCAGTTTAATGATTTTGGTGCCATAGTGGCCGCGGCATCCCTTGCACACGATATAGGAAATCCACCCTTTGGACATAGCGGAGAAAAGGCCATAGGGGAGTTTTTTAAAAGCGGACCGGGAGCTGTATACCAAGGAGAACTGACTGCCAAAGAATACCAGGACCTCATAGATTTTGAAGGAAATGCAAACGGCTTTAAGATCCTTACAGAATCTCGTGAAGGAGTAGAAGGAGGGCTTAGACTCAGTTATGCTACCCTTGGGGCCTTTCTAAAATATCCTAAGGAATCGCTGCCGAAGAAACCAACCCAACATATTGCAGATAAAAAATACGCCTGTTTCCAGTCTAATGTTCATTTCTTTAATGAAGTGGCAAAAGAGCTGGGACTAAAGGAACGATCACAGGACGGCAGTTATGCCAGGCACCCATTGACCTTCTTAGTAGAGGCGGCCGATGATATTTGCTATACGATCATTGATTTTGAAGATGGGATAAATCTTGGATTGATCTCTGAAGATTATGCACTGGAATATCTTATTAAGCTTGTAAAAGATAGGATCGATACTAAAAAATATCACAGATTAGCGCATATGGAAGATAGGTTAAGCTATCTGCGCGCTCTTGCCATCAATACGCTGATCACTGATGCTACAGAGACCTTTATTAAGAATGAATCGGAGATTGTGCAAGGGAAATTCAGCACCGCTTTGCTAGACAAAAGTAACTACCAGGCCCAAATAAAGGACATCCTCAGTTTGAGTGCCGAAAAGGTCTACAGATCTCAGGAAGTGATCGAAAAAGAGATAGCCGGATATCGGATAATAGCCGATATTCTGGAAGCGTATTCGGATGCCTTGGTCAGAAGTAAAAAGGGAATTGCAAATAATTATGACCGACTTTTAATGACCACTTTGCCACCGAGATTTCAGGATATTTCCGGATCGCTTTATTCCGTTTTGTTGAATTGTTGCTGTTATGTGGCCAGTCTTTCAGATAGTGCAGCTGTCCATATCCACAACAAGATCTCAGGGAAACAACTTTAGAAACTATAACTGAGGCCAATGGCCAGCATTTGCCTGAACTGGATCCGCGGAACCCCTGAAGACACAACAGAACCATCATCATCAATTATCTGATTAAAACGGATGTCATCATCGTAAATGATCTGTGTGCCAAAATTGGCTTTGATGAAATCATTCACTGTGAACTTAAAATTGAGTTCCCAGTCTATATCAACATTCCCGAAAGAACGCAGGTAGTCTGTATACAAACTTATTCTATGATCCAGACTTACATTTTCCCAAATAGGGGTTTCCCATTCATTGGTGACCGAGATCCCTATTTCTATGAATTTGTTCTCTCCCTCTTTGAGAATGGTGCCGGTGGAATCTCGCAAGGCCTTTTGCACCCCAAAAGCGCCATCATTTGCCAGATCCTGATCTAGAACGAAGGTGGCTTTTTGAGTAAGTGGGGAGATATATAGATTAAAATTCTTGCCTTCCGGAATATACGAAATACCTCCCCCTACAAAAAGATAGCCTGGGGCCATAAATCTGGAAATAGGCATAGTACGATCCGGGTATTTGTATCCATTGGAGAACTGAGTATTGAATTTCACCTTGGCTGAATAGTACCAACTTGTTAAGGTATCTCTTCGATATCCAAAACTAGAGGAGAATCGAATAGCATCTTCCGTTTTACGAAGTTTTTGTCCTTCCTGAACATTGAAACCGTATCGGAGAACCAGGTCATTATTCCATTGTACGTACCTGAATTTGTAGTTGCGAACAAATTTGGCATTTGCCAGGGCAGAAAAGGCATTATCTCCCCCTGCGTTCCAGTTTACAAAGGCAACTTCGCTTAAGTTTAATCCCAGTGTGTTCTCTACTCGCCAAAAGGAAGGGATCTTAAAGCGGTTAAACCTTTTAGTGCGTGACCTGGTCTTATTGAATGAGATAACCGGGTTGGTAAGGTTCACTCCTCTGGGGATATATTTTATCCTTTCCTGTGCGGCCCGGATCACAATAGTGTCTATAATAGTGGTATCGGGTTCTTGTGGCGGAACAATAGTGTCCTGGGCAGAAAGTTGGAAATTCAGCCCCAGGAATATCAGAATGAGTATTGATACTTTAAGAAACTTCATGAAGAAATTGAGTTAAACAATTGGTAATAGATGTTTCGTCTATGTTCCCTAAAACCTGAAGTTCCTCTACAGTACCATGTTCAATAAAAATGTCCGGCAGTCCCAGGCATTTAATTCTGTTCTTATAACCATTGGAGTTGGCAAACTCCAAAATAGCACTACCAAAGCCTCCCATTATACACCCATCTTCAAGTGTAACCACAATCTTGTATGTACTAAAAATGTGATGGAGCTGAGTAATGTCCAAAGGCTTTGCAAAGCGCATATCAAAATGACCAATTTCCTTTGGATTTTGAAGGTTGTTTAGAACCTTTGTGACCTTATTTCCAATATGACCTAGAGATAACACAGCAATTTCGGCACCTTTGACCAGCATCCTGGAAGTACCTATAGGTATCTTCTTAAAAGGAGTACGCCAGGAGGTCATTACCCCCCTTCCTCTGGGGTAACGGATGGCCATGGGATGGTCAATTCCTTCTTGAGCGGTATACATAATATTTCGTAACTCACTTTCATTCATAGGCGCAAAAATGACCATATTTGGGATACAACGCAAGAATGCGAGATCATATACGCCATGATGGGTTGCTCCATCTTGTCCTACCAGGCCTGCACGATCCAGGCAAAAGATGACAGGCAAATTTTGTAGAGCTACATCATGGATCAACTGGTCATAGGCACGTTGTAAGAAGGTGGAATAGATATTACAAAAAGGGATCATTCCATCGGCCGCCAAACCAGCGGCCATGGTTACGGCATGTTGTTCAGCAATACCCACGTCAAAAGCTCTTTCAGGAAAGGTCTCCATCATAAATTTTAAAGAACTTCCGGTAGGCATAGCAGGGGTAATGCCTATGATATTTTTATTCTCCTTAGCCAACTCCACCAGCGTATGTCCAAAAACGTCCTGATATTTAGGTGGCTGACCTTCTGTTGTTGTTCCGACTAATTCTCCGGTTTCCTTATCAAATTTTCCGGGAGCATGATATGTGATCTGATTTTCTTCTGCTTTTTGAAGTCCTTTACCCTTTGTGGTTATTAAGTGAAGCAGGCGCGGTCCGGACATTTCCTTCATTCTACGTAGCGCATCAATTACTGCGTTTATATCATGACCGTCTACAGGTCCGGAATATTCAAAATTCAGACATTCAAAAATATTTTCCTCCTTTGCCGTACCCTTTTTTACATTGGTAAGGTATTTCTTTAATGCCCCTACGCTGGGATCTATCCCAATAGCATTATCATTTAGGATGATCAGCACATTCGCATCGGTGACGCCTGCATGATTTAGACCTTCAAAGGCCATGCCACTGGCTATGGAGGCGTCTCCTATTACTGAAATATGTTCTCTTTTATTATCTCCTTTTAGTTTTGCGGATATGGCCATCCCCATAATGGCTGAAATGGAGGTTGAACTATGCCCTGTGCCAAAGGCATCGAATTCGCTTTCTTCTCTTTTTGGAAAACCGCTTAAACCGCCCAGTTGCCTGTTCGTGTCAAATAGATGCCTTCTTCCTGTAAGTATTTTATGTCCATAAGCCTGATGGCCAACATCCCAAATGAGTTTGTCATAGGGTGTATTAAATACATAATGCAAGGCAATGGTAAGTTCAACCACGCCCAAACTAGCTCCCAGATGACCTTCTTTAGCCGATACTATCTCAATGATGAATTCCCTTAACTCCTTTGATAACAGAGGCAATTGATCGGGAGAAAGTCCTCGTAGATCCTTAGGGTGTTGTATGTTATTTAAGAGTTTCATGGAAAGGAACAAAGGTACATTAATTCATTTTTGATGAATGCAGATACTTCGGTGAAAATTGTATTTTTGGGACCATGGATTTGATCTTAGATGATACGTATTTTATGAAGAAAGCCCTGCAGGAAGCAGAAATAGCTTTTGACAACGGAGAGGTACCTATTGGTGCTGTTGTTGTAGTTCAGGGAAGGATTATTGCAAGGGCACATAACCAAACTGAAAAGTTAAACGATGTAACAGCCCATGCCGAAATGTTGGCCATTACAGCTGCATCAAATTTCTTAGGAGGAAAGTACCTTTATGATTGTACCCTCTATATAACCTTGGAACCCTGCCAAATGTGTGCAGGAGCGTTGTTCTGGAGCCAGATCCCAAAAATAGTATACGGGGCTCCCGATCCACAACGGGGATATTCAGCAGTTGGAGGCAATTTACATCCAAAAACTAAGGTAACCAGCGGTGTTTTGGAGAAGGAAGCTAATACTCTTCTAAAACGTTTTTTTATCCAAAGACGTAATTTGAATTAGGAGTAAAATTCGTACAAAAAAAACGCCTGTGGATCCACAGGCGTTCTGTCTTTAATCAAAATAAAATATATTAGCTGATCACCTCTACCTTAGCGGCAACCACTCCCTTTCTACCTTCTTCTTCTTCGTATTCTACTTTGTCTCCTTCGTTCAATTCTACCCCGTTAAGGGCAGTGGCGTGAACAAAGATGTCTTTTCCGGTTTCGTCGTTAGTAATGAACCCATAGCCCTTGGATTCATTAAAAAATTTTACTGTTCCAGTCATGCATATGAAATTATTAAATATTAGGTGTAATACTAAAATATGGATTTTTGAGCAAAAGCCGTAAAAGATCATTCATTATTTTGGACAGGAACTAGCGTTTTTTTGTCTTTTTTTCCTCAACATCTCGCATTTTTTTGATGTTCTCTTCACTAAGCATATAGTCTTTCACTTTCTTTCCTTTGCTTTCTTTAAAAAGGAATAAAGGCATGGCTATCAGAAATAAGCCAACTGTTCCAAAACCTATACATTTATTGCCGAGAGCAGGGTCTTCTTCAATGACCGTGAAGCCATAGATAATGGCTACAAGAGACGAGAGAACAATTAGTGTGATAATATATTTACTCTTTAAAATCATGCTATTTTGTAAAATTGATCAATTTGCGTCTGTATGCTGTTAGTAGTTTTGATTTAGAAACAAAACCATAGTATTTACCATCTTTAATGACAGGTAAATTCCATGCACTACTATCCTGGAATTTCTGCATAACTGTTTGCATGGTATCTGTTTCGTAAAAAATGTGTTCCGGAGCTTTATGCATGATAGTCTCAACCAGAAGTTTATCATAGAGACTGGTATCGAACATAAAGTCGCGCACATCATCCAGAAGCACAATACCCACCAACACTCCTTCTGCGTTTACGACTGGAAAAATATTTCGGGTAGATTTAGCAACAGATTCATGTAACATTTCTCCAAGCGTCATGTTCTGATAAACTTTTTTGAAATTTTTTTCTATAACATCATCTAATTGCATGAGTGTTAATACGGTCTTATCCTTATCATGAGTGATCAGCGCACCTTCTTTGGCTAATTCGCGTGTGTAAATGGAATGGTCTAGTGTATTTTTGGTTATCAGAAATGAAATGGCGGAGGTGATCATCAAAGGTACAAAAAGCTCATAACCCCCGGTGATCTCAGCAATAAGGAAGATGGCAGTTAAAGGCGCATGCAACACCCCGGCGATTAGACCCGCCATACCAATAAGGGTAAAATGACTCTCGTTAACTGAAAAACCTATACCAATGTTGTTGATCACTTTTGCAACAACATTTCCAAGCGTACTGCCCATAACCATGGTAGGGATAAAAATACCACCTGCACCACCTGCTGCAAAGGTGGTGGTCATGGCAACTGCCTTAAAAATGGTGATACCAAATAGCAGGGCTATGACTACCCAAATATTGGATGTATACGCGTCAAAAGGAGTTTCCCCTAATGCTTTTAATGAATTCCCGTCTAGGAGATGGTTGATATAACCGAACCCTTCACCGTATAAAGGGGGAATAAAATATAACATTGTACCAATAGCCAAACCACCAACAAGTAACTTGTACTTCGGACTTTTAAATCGTTTGAAGAATTGGAGTATTCCAAAATACATTTTAGTAAAGTATATGGAAGAAAAAGCAGTGCCTACCCCCAAAACAATATAAAAGAGGGTATCCCTGATCTCAAAATTCTCGGTAACATTGAAATTAAAAAGCGTTTCATCACCCAGGAAAAAATAAGAGGTCAACACTCCGGAAATGGACGCAAATAATAGTGGCAACAATGAAAGCATCGTCAGATCTAAACTAAAGACCTCCACTGCGAAGATAATGGCCGCAATGGGCGACTGAAATACCGATGCTATGGCACCTGCTGAGGCACAGGCAATAAGTAATGATCTGGTTTTGGCGTTGATATGAAGGAATCTTGACAAATTGGAACTTATGGCCGAACCTGAAGCAATAGCCGGCCCTAAAAGTCCAACCGAACCTCCAAACCCTACGGTTAGCGGAGCGGTGATCAGTGGGGTATAGATCTTCTTTATACTTATGATCCCCTTCTTTTTGGACATAGAAAAAAGAATGGATGAGATAGCGTGTTCCAGCTTTTCCTTGTGAACGTATTTTACATATAGATACACCAGGGTTAAGCCAACAATAGGACTGATAAAGTAAAGTTGTGTGCTGGTAAATACAATTCCCTGGTCTACGAGGGATTCAATGTAATACGTTGTATTCTTTAGTGTCACCGCAGCTACTCCGGCTAAAAAACCAACGGCAACGCTCATTATATGGATGAAGGTCTTATTGGAGATATGCTTATATCGCCAGCGGAAAAATCGTGCGAACAGAATTTTGATCCGTTTGAGCATTATTGAGTTATAACATAAAGGTATGACATAGTATACGCTATTTTCCCAAGCATTCTTTCTTAGTAATTAGATCAGGAAGCTCTGAAACTATTATTCTTTATTTTCAAGACGAAGGTTCAGCTCCTTTAACTGTGTTTCATCTATAGGTGCGGGTGCATCGATCATAACGTCCCTGCCGCTATTGTTCTTTGGAAAGGCAATAAAGTCTCTTATGGTTTCCTGACCACCTAAAATTGCCACAAGTCTGTCCAAGCCAAAAGCAATTCCTCCATGGGGCGGAGCACCGTATTGAAAGGCGTCCATTAAAAATCCAAATTGGGCTCGTGCCTCTTCTTCAGTAAACCCAAGATGACGAAACATACTGGCTTGCACTTTCTTGTCGTGTATACGAATAGAACCTCCTCCTATCTCATTGCCGTTTAGGACCAGGTCGTATGCATTGGCTCTCACAGCATCCGGATCTGTATCTAGTAGGGCTAATTGCCCTGGTTTTGGTGATGTAAACGGGTGGTGCATGGCATGATAATCGCCGGTTTCCTCATCTTTTTCCAATAAAGGGAAATCTATGACCCAGAGTGGGGCAAATACTGAAGGGTTTCGCAATCCAAGGCGTTCGGCCATTTCCATCCGCAATGCACTTAATTGAGCACGCGTACTACTGGTCTCCCCGGAGAGTATACAAATAAGGTCACCGGCTTTTGCCTGAGTTGCTTCGGCCCATTTTTTAAGATCTTCCTGATCATAGAATTTGTCTACTGAAGATTTAAAACTCCCGTCCTCATTGCAACGCACATACACCATACCTTTGGCTCCTATCTGAGGTCTTCTTAGCCAATCTGTTAGGCCATCTATCTCTTTTCTTGTAAACGAAGCGCCTCCTGGTACAGCAATACCCACCACAAGTTCGGCCGAATTAAAAACTTGAAATTCTTTATGTTGGCTAACTGCATTCAATTCTCCAAACCTCATTCCGAACCGTATATCGGGCTTGTCATTCCCAAAGGTCTTCATTGCTTCGTCATAGGTCATTCGCGGAAACTTTTCTACCTCAACCCCCTTGATCTCTTTTAATAGATGTTTGGTAAGGCCTTCAAAAGCATTGAGAATATCTTCTTGTTCTACAAAGGCCATTTCACAATCGATCTGAGTAAACTCCGGTTGCCTATCGGCTCTTAGATCCTCATCCCTAAAACATTTTACGATCTGGAAATATTTGTCGAGCCCACCTACCATCAATAATTGCTTAAAGGTTTGTGGCGATTGTGGGAGAGCGTAGAATTGTCCCTGATTCATTCTGCTGGGAACAACAAAATCTCGCGCACCTTCGGGTGTAGATTTGATAAGGTATGGCGTTTCTACCTCAATAAATCCCTGATCTGAAAGATACTTACGAACTTCCATGGCCACCTTACTGCGGAAAATAAGATTATTTTTTACGGGATTTCTTCGGATATCCAGATAGCGATACTTCATACGAAGGTCTGTACCACCATCGGTTTCATCTTCTATAGTAAATGGAGGCAGCAAGGACGGGTTTAATATTTTCAATTCTGAAACCAGGATCTCGATATCACCAGTGCTAAGCTGTGGATTTTTGGAAGTTCTTTCTATGACCTCCCCGTGGATCTGTATTACAAATTCGCGACCTAGTTTCCTGCCCTCGGAGAGTAGTGTAGCCGTTGATCTTTGCTCATCAAAGACCAATTGCGTGATCCCATATCGGTCGCGCAGGTCTACCCAAACTACAAAGCCTTTATCTCGCACTTTCTGTACCCATCCACTTAAGATCACTTTGGTCCCAATATGCGTTTTCCGCAACTCTCCACAAGTATGACTTCTATACATTGATAATCTGAATTTTAGCTGCGGCAAATGTAAGAAGTAATGCGTTTAACCCATAATATCTATGCCTATTTTAAAGAATAAAATAAAGTGGAAATGCAAAGAAAATATTAGAATTTTCTTTGATATTATGAATTCTTCATTACCTTGGAATACTCAATTTCTAATTCTAAACTTACAAACATGAGACAAAAATTACTCGGAAAATCATTCCTGTGGTTGTTTTTAGCGTTGCCCATATGGGCTTTTTCGCAAGGGACAGTCAGCGGGAATATTACGGATTCCAGTTATGGAGGCCCCCTGGCGGGGGTGAACGTCGTGGTCAAGGGTACCTCTAGGGGAGCTATATCCGACTTTGACGGAAATTATTCGATCAGTGTTGACAGTTTTCCTGCAACGCTTGTATTTTCATCACTTGGGTATGAAACCAAAGAGATGACGGTAGAAGGACCTACCACACTTAATGTATCTATCGGAGAATCAGCTACCGGTTTAGATGAGGTGATCGTTACAGGTTTGGGTACATCCATTAAAAGGAGTAACCTGGCCAATGCGGTAGCAACCGTATCTAACGATCAACTGGTGGGAACCACTGCACAAACAACCTTAGATGGTGCCCTCTACGGGAAATTAACCGGGGTTAACATTACCTCTTCCTCTGGAGCACCCGGAGGTGGATTTGCCTTAAGGTTACGTGGTATTTCCTCCATTAATGGAAATAACCAACCACTGTATATCGTAGATGGGGTGTATGTCAATAACGCTGAGATCCCATCGGGTTTACGTTTTGCCTCTGGTGCAAACAGGGGGAATGAAGAGAACTCTTCCAACCGTATTGCAGATCTTGATCCTAACGATATTCAGAACATTGAGGTTCTAAAAGGAGCCTCTGCGGCTGCCATTTATGGTACACGTGCAAATGCGGGTGTGGTGATCATCACAACCAAAAGAGGAAATCAGGGAAAAACAGAGATTAAATTCAGTCAGGATACCGGCTTTAATACGATCATTAAAAAATTAGGTCTGCGGCCGTGGACTGCTCAAAGTGTTGAGGACACCTTTAGTGCTGCAGAAGCGACACTTTATAACCAGGCAATTGCCAGTGGCGGTCTAATTGACTATGAGGACGAGATCTATGGAGAAACCGGACTGATCACTGATACGCGTATCAGTGCTAGTGGGGGAGGTGATAAGACTAAATTCTATGTTGGAGCATCTTACCGTGATGAGGAAGGGATCATCAAAAATACCGGCTTTGATCGTTTTTCTTTAAGAGCCAATATAGATCATACCATCTCCAATACCTTTAGTTTCTCTGCCTCTTCTAACTATGTTCGCAGTAGTTCGAGCAGAAGTTTTACAGGAAATGAAAATGAAGGTGGATTGAGCTACGGATATACTCTGGCCTTCACAAGACCATGGATCAACTTATTCCCGGATGATACCGGGGCCTATCCGGATAACCCAAACTATTCAGGTAACCCCATATTTGTAAGGGACCTTGCCACGAATGAGGATAGGAATAACCGATTTATACAGGGGATAAAACTTACCACGAATATTCTAAATACGGGAGATGATTCTGTAAAGCTAATTTTTAATGGTGGTGCAGATTTCCTCGCAAATGAAACTTTTGTATATGTACCTGAAACGCATCAGGCCCAAAGAGGAAACCAGAATGGTTTTATAGGGGTAGGGAAGAATAACTTTACAAATTTCAACTATCAGGGAATTGCCGTTTGGAATCACAATGCGATGGGTGGAGATCTTAATCTTACCTCTCAGGCAGGTATCTCATACCTGGAACAACAGGCAGACCTGATCTTTAATCAGGCAACGCAGCTTATTCCAGATCAAACCAGTTTGAGTCAGGGATCTGCACAGTCCATCACCCAGAATGTTTCAACAGTAAAGGAATTTGGATACTTTGCCCAGGTAGAAGGAAACTATATGGATAGGTTGATCGGTACTTTAGGATATCGTTTTGACAAATCTACGCTTAACGGAGATCCTAATAAATATTATGGTTTTCCAAAAGCGTCCTTAGCGGCCAATTTGCATAACTTCGAGTTTTGGGGCGATGGAGATGGGTTCCTTAAAAGACTGAAACTAAGAGCTGCCTATGGGGAAACAGGGTCCTCAGGAGCCTTTGGCTCTGCCTTTACAGGCTTAAATCAGGTTTCTATAGGGGGCATTGGAGGATCTTCAATAAGTGCCTTAAAAGGAGATCCAGACATAGAACCAGAAACATCTTCAGAATTTGAAGTTGGTTTTGATGCCGGACTCTTCGATAAAGTAAATCTGGAAGTATCCTACTATAACCGAACGGTGAGTGATCTATTATTAAGTAGAGCTTTACCGGCCTCTTCAGGATTTGGATCTGAGACCACTAACCTGGCAGATCTTAAGAATTATGGTCTGGAAGTAGGGGTTACAGTAAATCCTGTTCAGGATGAAAATTTTATATGGACTTCTAATGTGAATTTCTGGTTCAACAGATCAGAGATCACAAGATTGGATGTACCTGCATTTCCACAACCCGGAGCCGGATTTGGCCTTGGCCTGGGGACCTTCTACATTGAAGAAGGGAAACCCGTTACTCAATTGGCAGGGAATGTCAATGGGGTACCAACCCAGATAGGTAATGTAGAACCAGATTTCCAAATGGGATTCAATAACAACTTTACCATTGCAAAACAGTTCGATGTTTCCTTTTTACTTCAGTGGAAAAAAGGTGGCGAGAATATTAACCTATCTAAATTACTTACCGATTTAGGTGGAACCACTCCAGATCTGGATACGCCAGAAGCACAGGAAAGAACAAGTTTAGGCTTTGTAGCGGAGAGATTCATTGAGCCAGCCGGGTACTTAAGATTAAGAGAAGCGGCAGTATACTACAGATTGCCTTCTAGTGCACTTGCCTTTTTTGGTGATACTGTAACAGGTGTAAAATTAGGTCTTTCAGGTAGAAATATTTTTACCATCACGGACTATAGCAGCTATGATCCGGAAACTTCCACCAATGGAGGAGCCGGCTTGTCTTCAGGGATCGAGGTAACTCCTTTCCCGAGCACCAAGCAGTTTTATTTTCATTTAAATGTTAACTTCTAAAAAAATAGCAATGAAAATCATACATAAATATAAAATAACAGGTGTAATAGCACTCTTGGTATTCTTTGGTGCCTTTATCACCTCCTGTTCATTTGATGAACAGGTAGATCCAAACAGACCAAGTCTGGCAGGAGTATTGACTGATGCATCTCAGAACCAGCTTAACAACCTGGTTGTTGGAGTAGAATCGGCCATGAGAAATTCATTAGGAATTCAGACAACAGCTTCCGGGACAATGGCCAGAGAGTTGTACCTATTCGATGCAGATCCCAGAAATACTGGAGATCTACTGGGGGCCAATGGCAGTTCATTAGATAACAACTCCTTTTATTCAACAGCCCCTTGGGGTGGCAGGTATGTGTCTATAAAGAATGCTAATATTCTTTTACAATCTTTGGACAATACCACTTCGGTAACTGATGCTCAGAAAGCCGGCTATCGTGGATTTGCAAAGACCGTCATAGCTTTTGAGTTGATAGAAGTATTAAAATCGTATAACAGAGCCAGAGTAGATGTGGCAGATCCTGATAATCTGGGACCAATTTTAGATTTCAATGCGGCTTTAACTGCTGTACGGTCATTATTAGATGAAGCGTTATCCGATCTTAATAGTGCAGGAGCAGAATTTGCTTTCCCTTTGGCCGGATTTGACGGATTTGATACACCTAGTACATTTGCACAATTCAATAGGGCTACTGCTGCGGTGGCAGCTTTATACGCAGGAGATGGTACGGGTACCTTAACCGCTTTGAACGCCTCGTATTTTGACCTTGCCGGAGATCTAACTGCAGGTCCTCAACACGTTTACAGCCTGGATAGTGGAGATTTCACTAATGATCTGTTTAAGATCCCGGATAATAATGGAGATCAGATCATAGTTCACGATTCATTTATTGCGGATGCCGAAGCAGGAGATACCAGGGTTTCTTCAAAGACGCTTATACGTGCTAACCCAACTACTCAGGATGGCCTGGCAGGAGCATATCAAACGGCTTTATACGCTTCAAATATCTCACCTATTGATATGTTGCGAAATGAAGAGCTTATTTTGGTCTATGCTGAAGCAAATATCTTAACCAATGATCTTGCGGAGGCTGAAAATGCTATCAATGTGATCAGAAATTCTGCTTCTATAGGGATCTATACTGGGGCATTAACAGTAGATGCCCTAACAACAGAGATGTTGAATCAACGCAGGTATTCTCTTTGGTGTGAAAATCATAGAATGTTTGATCTGAGACGATATAATTTATCTAACACCTTGTCGATAGACCGTACAGGAGATCAGATCTTTAATGTATTGCCAACACCTCTTTCTGAGAACGATTAAAAAGTAAGAGGTTAAAAAGGAAAGCCGCCCTTTTGGGGCGGCTTTTTATTTTAAAAGAGCAAAAGTTTAGGCAGCAATATCTGCCTCCACTTTTTTCAGATCAGATACTTTGTTCGTACGGAAATATAATTTTATTCTATACGTAATATTAAATAGCACCGGAACAATGATCAGAGTTAAGAAGGTGGCCACAATAAGACCAAAGATCACCGTCCATGCCAAAGGTCCCCAAAAGATCACATTATCTCCACCTATATAGATCTTAGGATCTCCCTGAGAGAAGAGCGAAAAGAAATCTATATTAAGGCCAATAGCCAAAGGTATAAGCCCCAGAACCGTTGTAACTGCTGTAAGGATAACAGGGCGTAGTCTGGCCTTTCCTCCTTTAACGATCACTTCCGTTACCTGATCTAAGGGTATTAGATCATAATCGTCTAGCCCCAGCACAACTTTCCTGCGGTCAATTAGTATCTGGGTATAGTCTAAGAGCACTACACCATTATTTACGACAATCCCGGCCAGTGCTATGATACCCATCATGGTCATCATGATCACAAAAGACCATCCTGTTATCATTAGTCCGCCAAAAACGCCAATAAAACTGAGAAATATAGCCGTCATGATGATCGCAGGTTTGGAAATACCGCCAAACTGGAAGATCAGGATAAGCATAATAAGGCCAAGACCAGAGAAAAAAGCGCCTACCAAGAACTGCATTTGTTTGTTTTGTTCTTCGATCTGGCCTGTAAAATCTAATTTTACATCTGCAGGGAGTTCTTCAAAGTTCTCCATTTCCTTTTGAATATCAGCAACTATTGCTCCAGCATCAGAGAAGCCGGGTTTTAGTCCGGAGTATACAGTAACTACTCGCTTGCTATCTCGGTGTTTAATGGCGCTAAAAGAAGAAGTGTTCTTTTGAGAGGCCACAGCAGAAACCGGAATTTCCTTTATCTGACCGGTAGCCTGGTCTCTGAAAATAATATTTTGATTGAACAGGGCACTTTTATCATACCGCATGTCCTTACTAAAACGCACATTGATATCATAATCTTCACCACCTACCTTATAGACACCTGCTTTTTCACCAAAAAGAGAACGACGCAACTGTTGACCTACCTGACCAACGGTGACACCTAATTCTCCGGCCTTTTCCCGATCTACTATGACATTCATGGAAGGTTTCCCTTTATTGACATCGATCTTTAATTCTTCTATTCCGGCAATGTTCTTTTTATTTATAAAGTTTCGAATATTCTCGGCAGTGTTGATCAATACATCGTAATCTTTCCCCTCCAATTCTATATTGATAGGGTAGCCAGAAGGGGGTCCGGCAGCTTCCTTTTCAACTGAGATAGAGACGCCCGGGTAGATGCCAATTAGATTATCCTGAATATCGCTGCGGAGATCTTCTGTGCTGATCCCATTCCTGTATTTGAATTCGCGCATGGAAAGGGTGATCTTTCCTCTATGAGGCATTTCAGCCGATGAACCCCCATCCGTATTAGGATTCCCGGCACCTTCTCCAACTTGAGATACGGCAGATGATAGCAGATAATTATAACCTTTATTGGTATACTCAGGTTTTTCAGTAATTGCGTAGACTCGCTCTTCTATGGTTTTGGTTAATTCATTGGTTTTTTCAATGGCAGTTCCCTGCGGATACTCAATATACACGTATATCTCATTAGGTGTATTGTCTGGGAAGAATTCTACTTTGGTTCGGCCACTCCCCAATGAAAGTCCGAAAAGCATAACGGTGCTTAGTAATAATAGGAAGGTAATCCCCGAAAACCAATACACATTTTTACCTCTTAAAGCGTATTTAATTGTTTTTTCATAGAAATTCTCAAAGCGAACGAGTGAAGTACTTTGAAATCTTTTGGCCCATTTTTTTAAGCCGTATTTATAGAACCAGAATAGTATGGCCGTAATGATCATTACGCTACCCAACCCACGCATGGCTCCTCCGAAGATCAGAATCAAGAGCCCAATACTTCCAAGGATTATACTGATCCTGATCAATTGCCGCCGGGTTAGTTCTTTTTCCCCAATTTCCATATAGCGGGAAACCAACATGGAGTTCATAAAGATTGCCACAAAAAGGGAAGATCCCAGGACCACAGAAAGGGTTATTGGGAAGTAGATCATAAACTGCCCAAAGATCCCTGGCCATAGACCGAGAGGAACAAAAGCGGCTACCGTTGTAAGTGTTGAAATAATAATAGGCAAAGCGATCTCTCCTATACCTTTCTTAGCGGCCTCAATTCTGGACATCCCTTCCTGTTCCATAAGTCGGTATACATTTTCCACAACCACTACTCCGTTGTCAACCAACATCCCCAGTCCCATGATAAGACCAAAAAGGATCATTGTATTTAATGTATACCCCAGGGAAGAGATTATCACAAAAGACATAAACATAGACATTGGGATGGCGAAACCAACAAAAAGGGCATTCCTGAAACCAAGAAAGAACATAAGCACGGTAACAACCAGGATGATCCCAAAGATGATATTATTGACAAGGTCATCTACCTGGCCAAGGGTACGGCTCGAAGAATCATTGGCAATAGTAAGTGTAAGATCTTTTGGGTAGTAATTCTCTCTTGCTTCTTTAACCAACTTCTTGATCTCATTGGTTGCTTCAATTGTGTTCTGACCGGAACGCTTCTTAACGTCGAGCATTACCACATTATCTCCAAATTCACGGGCATAGGTAGTTTTATCTTTCTCATCAAAGGTGATGGTTGCAATATCCCTTAAATAAACTGCACCATTCTCTGACTTAACCACAAACTCATTCAGTTCTTTTGGATCTTTGATCTCGCCTAAAATTCGAATATTCCTTCTTTGATTGATCGTCTTAAGATTCCCCGCAGACATGGTCATATTTCCGTTGGCGATAGTTTGAATAACGTCCTGAAAGCTTACTTTGGAAGCCATCATCTTATAGACATCTACCGCAACTTCCACTTCTTTTTCCTGAGCCCCTCTTATATTTACTTCCTTTACTTGTGGAAGGTCTTCAATCTCATCCTGAAGATACTCTGCAAATTCTTTTAAACTTTCAACCGGATAATCCCCTGTGAAGTTGATGTTGATGATCGGGAACTCTTCTGCTAAATTCAGATCGAAGATATTCGGCTCTACTTTGGCGCCGTTGAACAAGGGCCAATCTTCACTTGCCTTTTCACCGTCTACTTCATCCTTAATTTTTTGTTTAGCGGCTTCAACGGTAATTTCCTCATCGAACTCAGCAGTAATGATGCTGTAATCTTCCTGTGAAGTAGAAGTAAGTTCTACGAGGTTACTCACATTTTTGATCCGATCTTCCAGAGGATCGGTAATGAGTCTTTCAACATCTTCCGCTGTGTTTCCGGGATAAGGAGTACTGATATACACTTTGGTCTCAACTATCTCCGGAAAGTCTTCTCTGGGTAGGGCCATATAGCTGGTATAACCCAGATAAAGGAAAATAGCAATCATTACATAAACCACAGAAGGGTTATCAATGGCCCAGGAGGAAAGTCTGAATTCCTTGTTGGCGTTTTTTTGCTGTCGACTCATAGTGGTTCTTACTTATTAATTTGTACGCCTTGATTGTCTTTAACGCTCCTGGCTCCTTCCTGGATGATCAATTCACCAGCGGAGAGTCCGGTAAGGATCTCCACAAATCTGCCCTGTGTTCTCCCTGTGGTAACGATCCTTTTTTTGGCGGTTCCCTGCATTTCTTCCGTAGGGTTTTCGACAATAAACACGTACTGCTCACCTTCCGCATTTTCCGAGATTACACTCTGGGGAATAAGTAAGGCGCTAGGATTGGAGTAATCATTGATAGTAACCCGGGCGCTCAAATTTGGCTTAATACTCCCATTTTTATTAGGGACAGGTATTTCCACGCTAAAGGATCGGTTATTAGGATTAATGAAATTTCCGGTTTGCCTTACCGCAGTATTTATAGAATCACCCAGAACAGGAAAATACACCTTGGCCATACTTCCATTGGTAATACTACCCAGGTACGATTCAGGAACGTCCACAGAGATATACATATTAGATAGGTTTACGATCCGAAATACTTCAGAACCCGGACCCGGTGATACCACGGTTCCCTGATCTTTAATTACATCATCAATAATCCCTGTAAAAGGAGCTCTTAAACTAGATTTACTTAATTGGCGCTCTGCTTGTTGTACACTACTCATGGTAGCTTCATAATTGGTTTTAGCTTGTAGGTATTGTATTTCAGAACCAATTTTTTGTTCCCAAAGCCTTTTTTGCCGCTCATAAGTTGTTTCAGCAAGGGTAGCCTGGGTTTTTAATTGTGCCAGTTGACTGGCCATTCCTCCGTCATCTATAACACCAAGGAGTTGGCCCTTTGTAACTTTATCACCTTCGGTAACATAGACACGCTTTAGTGACCCCGCCATTTCCGGGTAGATCAACACATTTTGCTTGGTAGCAACACTCCCTTGTAATTCAAGAAAATGCTGAAAGTTTTGAGAGCTTACCTCAAAGGTGCTTACCAAAGGTAATTTGGTGTCCGAATCTAAAACAGCAATGACAGAGTCGAGTGCTTTTACTTGCTCATTCAACTCCTTTAGCTGCAAAGTGATAGCAGTCTTTTTGGACCTAAGTTTATTGAGATCTCCATCGGCTATCAGGCTGTCAATGGATACATTCTTATCGCCACCACAAGATAGTAACAGAAGAAACAAGGTGAGGATGGATATGGTATTTTTCATTTTGAAAATATGTTTATTTTTTACTAATTATTGGCAATTACTTCTAATTCGGTTTTGGTATTGATAACATCTACCATGGATTGCAAATACTCTTGCTGCACAGTATATAATTGTGTTTGTGCTTGTCTCAGCTCAAAACTAGAGGCGATACCCTCCTTGTATTTGATCTGATTTTTTTGTTCAATACGTTCAGCAAGGTTCAAATTCTTTTGAGTCGTGGCATATTGTTCAATGGCAAGGAGGTAATCACTTTTTGCCTTTTCCAATTGTAACCTTATGCGCTCTTGAGTTTCTGTTAACTGTGTCTTGGCTTTTTCCAGAGCTATTTTGGCTCTTTGTGTATTGGCACTTCTTTTTAATGAGCTAAAGATTGGGATACTCAGATCGAATCCTAAAATAGAAGAGTCAAACCATTGCTGATCCCCATCCAGGAAGGTGAAGGAATCACTGAAGGCAGCGGTGCCATAATTAGCGAAGGCATTCAGGGTAGGTAAAGCCCTGCTCTTTGCCAGTTTTAATTCAAAGTATCTCTGTTCATTGAGGTTGTTCACCAATTTATAGTCCACATTGTTCTCCATAGTAAATGGAGTATCTATTGCAGTAGGATCTACATAGGCCTGAGCCAGATCGTTGAGGTCTTCCTTTAATTGAGTTTCAACTTCTATAGGCAGCCCCATGACCAAATTGAGCATTTGAAGGGTGATCTTTTGAAGACGCTGGGCATTCTTCAACTGACTCTCCACCGTCGAAAAAGTGATCTGTAATTGTTCTACATTCTCTTCTTCAGCCAGGCCATTCTCATATAGTTTTTTGGTTTCATACAAGTTGCTTTGCAGGGCATCCAGATTTTTTTCCAAAATGGTCACAGATTCTTGTGCCAAAAGAACATTTCCATATGCTTCTACCACAGCTTTTCGTACATCTTGCTGTGTTTTTTCCTTATTGTTCTGGCTGTAGCTTAAAAAGGCCTTAGTTGCCTGTACTCCCACAATATAAGAACCGTCAAAGATCTGTTGCCTTACGGTGGCAGTAGCACTGGCCTGTTGTGCTTGTCCAAAAACAATAGGTTGAAACTCCCCGGGTTCGCCTCCAAAGAATTCGGCAGGGATAAGAGAAACCGGTTGTTTTAATTGATTTTGATAATTAAGGTCTGCGCTGATCTGAGGCAATCCTGAAGCGATGGTCTCCCATTTTTGTTTTTGGGCATCTATGATATCGCGATCGGCGTTGAGGGCACTGTAATTATTTTCCAGTGCATAGGCAATGGCTTCATTTAGTGTGTACCCCACCTGAGTTTCCTGAGAAGAACCAAAGAAAGACACAGTGAATAAAATTAGAAATAAACGATATGTGTTCATTTATTCGTGATTAGAGTGAATGATTTTATTTAATATTTTTCGACCTTCCGGAGTTACAATCCCTCTAAGGTGATATTCCAGATAATCATCCATAAGTTGGATTATTGGAAATTCATCTTCCGGGAAAAGTGTATGGTCCTTTATACTGGTTACGCCGCTAAAATAGATCCTGGCTATAAAATTTATATTTAGAGAAGGGCGATAGATACCCAGCTCCATGCCACGTTTAAGGTTGTCTACCACACAATTTTGCATAAGTTCAAATTGCTTCTTTCGCATTGTTTTATGTATACGCGGGTAATATTTTTGCAATTGATATTGAGGAGAGGCTTTCTCATCTTTCAAATGCCGCATGGCAAATTTTTTGATCTCGTATAATTCTTCAATAGGATTTTTCTGCAGACTACATATGGTGTCAATTCCTTTTGAGATCACCTCAAAAAGCTCCAAAGTGGAAGTTTCCACCAATTTCGTTTTATTTTCAAAATGTGCGTAGATCGTCTTTTTGGAAATACCCATTTCATTGGCGAGATCATCCATAGTAACGCTTTTGAATCCAAGCGTTAGAAACATATCTGTAGCCTTATCGAGTATTTTTTCTTTCATAAGGGGCAAATATAGGCCAGGAAACTTTAAATACAAATAAAGTTTCCTACGTTTTACAATTATTTAACATATTATCTTCAGAGCTACTTTAGGTTTAGATTCTATGGATCATTAGGCAGCTTGTAGGGAATTCACCTATTTTTGAAAAAAATTTGCCATGCATTCAGTTGAATACTATCAGGAAAAATTCAATGAACATCTTACTTCCAGAGTAGCATTAAAGGAACCGGTAACCCTCTATGAACCCATGTCCTATATTCTTGGGCTTGGGGGCAAACGTCTGCGACCTGTACTTACTTTGTTGACTACTGAACTTTTTGGTGGAAAGTATGAGAACGCTTTTGATGCGGCCATGGCAGTAGAATTCTTTCATAATTTTTCCCTGATCCATGATGATATTATGGATGCCGCTCCTTTGCGACGTGGCAAAACTACGGTTCATCAAAAATGGGATGTAAATACGGGGATCTTATCCGGAGATGCCATGCTCATAGAGGCTTACTGTTATTTAGAGTCGTATTCATCAGCTGTCTTCAAAGAATTGACCATGCTTTTTAGTAAAACTGCCATTGAGGTTTGTGAAGGACAACAATACGACGTGGACTTTGAATCCAGGGAAGATGTTGAAGTAACTGAGTACCTGAAAATGATCGAATACAAGACAGCGGTATTGGTTGGAGCATCTATGAAAATGGGCGCGATCATAGCAAGGGCACCTATTTCTGCACAAAAAGATATTTATGATTTTGGTCTCAACCTGGGAATAGCATTCCAACTGCAGGATGATTATCTCGATGCCTTTGGGGATCCCAAGACCTTTGGGAAGCAAGTAGGGGGTGATATCATCGAAAACAAAAAGACCTATTTATATTTAAAGTCGATCGAAATGGCCGATAAAATTCAAAGCAGGGAGCTAAAGGATCTTTTTTCTATACAACCCGGCAAAACGGATAAGAAAGTGAAAAGGGTCAAAGAGATCTATGAACAAAGTGGTGCCTCCAAGGCAACAAAAAAGGCAATCGCCACTTATACCAAAAAAGCCTTTTCTCATCTAGATACTCTTGCCGTTTCAGATAAGGCTAAACAGGTTCTACGCCAATTTGGTGAAGCTTTGATGGGCAGAAAGGTCTAAAGAGCTACCAACGCTTCTTTGCACCGGTAAGTATCCAATACACATGTCGGATTAGCGACTTTACAAAAGGGATAGGATTAGGAGCCATCACTATATAGGCTTCCTCGTACAATCGTGTTTCTTCATCCAGGAATTTAAAGATTAGTTGAGGTTTCCTTTTCATAAAAAGCGATTGAAATATGGACTGTCCGAGATCATTGTTCCTGTAAAGGATATTTAATAACAGTACATCATACATCCAAAAACGATTCCGCTTTTGAAATGTAGCAAGTGGTTTGTTTTCCTTAATATGTTGAATCAGGGCTTCACTTTTTATGGCGGTATTTCTAAAAGTGTAACCTGTGCTGGGCTTACTCCACCCACCTGCGGTACCAATATGATAAACATTCCATGAGTTTTGCAAGGTAAAGTCTATACACGTCATTGGAATACTGCCTTGTTCTTTTTCTACAATTTCAAATTCAATACCCTTGTAATGGGTGGATATGTATTCTTTTATAGCAGTTTCATATTCCTCTTTGGGAAGCAATGAGCCCGAAAATAGAGTATATTCTATTAGTGCAGATGTTTCTGAAAAGGGCAGGATATACATAAAGCGGGTGTTGCCTTTTTGCGCTACCGAAAAATCCATAAATGTTGCTTGCGAAGGGTCAAATACAGGCCTTTTTGTTTGGATGAACCAACCAACAAAATGTTGCTGTAGAATAGGGTACTTTGGATGATCCTTAAACTTCTTAAAGCTTAGCTGACTATCAAAAACCTGTTTGGCCAGGTAGTTGTTTTTATCAGTACCTACTTTTACTCCAATATTCTGTTGATCCATGATGTTCTTCACAGCTTCCTGTCTGAATGTAACGTTGGGATATGATAAAATTCTTTCTAAATAATATTGATAGAAATCTATCCCACGGACCATCTTATAAGAATAGGGAGCAATGGGATAGGTCTTGCTATGATTTTTTCCCGCGAAGTAGATATCATCCCATTTCTTATAAACGATATTGTCAAAAGAACCCGTTCCTTCTTCCCAAAAACACCAGGTACGATCATTAGTGGTCTTGTCATCTTTATCTAAAAGGAGGATGGATTTATCTCGAAAGGCAGGGTCTTTTCCCATTCCGTCGGCCATCATTAGTCCGGCTGCACCAGCACCAATTATGATGAAATCGTATTCTTTCATAGGCCTTTGCAAGGTCTCAAAGGTACAAATTACGCATAAATTTTGTTGCGTATATCCAGGGATCTGTTCTAGGATCTGATCTACATACTTCGTAAAAGATTAGATAAGTCTAAAAATATATTTATATTGACAAAAAATTAGTAGTTTTGCTCTTTCTGAGAACGAAATGACACGGGCAGAAGAAAATTATTTAAAGGCTATCTTTCATTTGGAGGAATCTTCAAAAGGGGCCATTGCTACCAATACAATTGCAAGGCAAATGAAGACCAAGCCTTCTTCTGTGACGGATATGGTAAAAAGACTATCCGACAAAGACTTGCTAACCTATACCCCATACAAAGGTGTTTCCCTAAGTTCAAAAGGGACAGTATTAGCATTAAAGGTTATCAGAAAGCACAGGTTGTGGGAAACATTTTTAGTTGAGAAGCTAGATTTCATGTGGGATGAAGTACATGAGATTGCAGAGCAATTAGAACATATTCACAGTGAAAAACTTATTGAGCGGCTCGACGCATTTTTAGGGCATCCCCAATTAGATCCTCATGGTGACCCCATACCAGGCCCGAAAGGTGAGATTCATAATGAACCAAAAACCAGTTTAGCTGAGATCCCGATAGCTTCCACAGGTATCTGTATAGGAGTAAGAGATTCTAGCGCTTCCTTCCTGAACTTTCTTAACAGGAACAAAGTGGCGTTAGGGGATAGGATCACCGTATTAGATAGGGAAGAGTTTGATGGATCTCTTCAAATAAAAGTTAGAAATAAACAGCTTCGCATTTCTCAAGAAATAGCAGCCAATCTTTATATAAGAACTTATGAATAACATACCCAAGATCATTTTGAAGGTCTTACTAACAGGCATTCTATTTGCCGGATTACAATCGCCAATCTCAGCACAAGATAATGCGGTAGATTATGGCCCTATTGTAACAGACAGGCCAGATGCCACAGAAGCGCCTAGATTGGTTCCCATTCATTACTTGCAAGTTGAAACCGGCGGGTTTTATGAGACCTTTGAGGGAGACACTTTTAACTTCGACCGTTATGTGTATAATACCACATTAATGCGCTATGGACTGCTTAAGAATTTGGAACTTAGATTAGGATGGAATTTGGAAGAACAAACTACTTCTATAAACAATAGTAATTTACAAAATACCCTACGAGGGTTATCCCCCTTACTACTGGGAGTTAAAGTAGCGGTCGCTGAAGAAAAAGGAGGCATGCCCGAAATTGGTCTTATCGGACATATTTTCCTTCCTTTTACGGCAGGAACCGATTTTAAACCGGAGACTACGGGAGTCGATTTCAGATTTGCGTTCAGCCATACCTTAAGTGAAAAAGAAAATTTGTCATACAACATAGGGGCTCAATGGGGAGATGATTCTCCCGAAATCGCTTATATATACACCCTGGCTTATGGATATGCAATAACGGACAAGTTTGGGGCATATGCCGAGATCTATGGGGATCTGCCTGAAAATTCTCAGGCGAATCACCTTTGGGACATAGGGGGTACTTTTTTGATGCAACCCAACATTCAGTTCGATATTACCATGGGATCGTCCTTTACGCAAGGGCAGGATATACTCCTAAGTGCGGGTGTGAGTTTTAGAATTCCTAATTAAATAAATACGTAATTAAAATAAGATCAGATGGAACAGGTCATTGAATACTTTGAATCTATTAGTCCTATACTTGCCGCCTTTTATGCTACCCTTTTCACCTGGGGACTAACGGCCTTAGGGGCGTCTCTCGTTTTTTTATTTAAAACTATGAACCGGGCGGTTTTAGACGGAATGCTTGGATTTACCGGGGGGGTTATGGTGGCAGCAAGTTTTTGGAGCCTCTTAGCACCCGGCATTGAAATGAGCCCAGGCGAAGGGTTTGTAAAAGTGATCCCGGCAGCTATAGGATTTTTGTTAGGAGCAGCATTCATTTTCGGATTAGATAAAATATTACCTCATGTTCACATTAACTTTAAGGAAACAGAAGGGATAAAAACCCCATGGCACCGTACTACCTTATTAACGCTGGCCATAACATTGCACAACATTCCGGAAGGATTAGCTGTGGGAGTTCTATTTGGTGGAGTTGCAGCCGGGTTTGAAGGCGCTAATATTGGAGGAGCAGTAGCACTGGCATTGGGGATCGGACTTCAAAATTTTCCTGAAGGATTTGCAGTTGCAATGCCACTAAGAAGACATGGTTTAACCCGTATGAGAAGCTTTGTTTATGGACAGGCATCGGCCATTGTAGAGCCAATTGCGGCTGTTTTAGGTGCATGGGCGGTTCTTACTTTTCAGCCTATTTTGCCCTATGCATTATCCTTTGCCGCAGGGGCCATGATCTTTGTGGTTGTGGAAGAGGTTATCCCGGAAACCCAACAGGATAAATACACAGATATTGCTACCATGGGATTCATAGGTGGGTTTATCATTATGATGGCGCTCGATGTTGGCTTAGGATAAACTTTGATTGTTAATCCTCTGCTATTTCTTCTTCTTCGTAGGGAATCGTCTCTATGATATATTGAAGTGCCTTGATACGTGCTTCCGTTTTACGGTCGGCTTCTATGATCACCCAGGGGGAAGTTTTCAAATTTGTATGATCAAACATCTTGACCTTAAATTCCGTATACAGATCCCATAGCTCCTGTGCCTTGCGGTCTACATCTGTCATCTTCCATCGTTTCAAAGGATCGGATTGGATATCCTTGAAACGTATTGCCTGCTGTTCTTTGGTGATAGAAAAGTAGAATTTGATCAAATAGATACCGGAATCCATGATCATACTTTCGAAATTATTTACTTGTTCCATAAAACTTCGGTATTGTGCTTTGGTACAAAAGCCATTTACGGGTTCTACTACGGCCCGGTTATACCAACTTCTGTCAAAAAATACCATTTCCCCGGGTTTAGGTAATTGGTTTACATAGCGCTGAAAATACCATTGCCCCTGTTCTTCTACGGTTGGTTTTGATAGTGCCACGATACGGAAATGCCGGGGATTAATGTGTTCTGTTATCCGGCGGATAGCTCCTCCTTTTCCAGCGGCATCCCTTCCTTCAAAAATGATGACAACCTTTTTATTCTTAGTGATCACCCAGTTCTGCAGCTTAATGATCTTGGCTTGCAGAGCATGGAATTCTTCTTCACTCTTAATAAGGCGTAACGCTTTTTCAACGTTCGTTTTTTTGTCGGCCAGAAGCAATTTCTTCCCTAAGGGGGAATTGAGAAGCTCAAGGTCTTCTTCGCTAAGATCTAGTATTGGTGTAGTAGTCTTATTCATAACCTAAATATCTATTTGTTCTATTTGCCTGTAATAACGCAAGACGATATTAGGATCAGGTAAAATGGTAATTTTTGTTTTATGACTGGTGGTATAGTCGAAATTAGAGAGTATATAGCGCATACTTTCAAGACGGGCTGTTTTTTTGTCATTGGCGCGTACTATGATCCAGGGGCTAAAAGTAGAATGGGTTTTTGAGAACATTTGTTCTTTGTAATAGGTATACTTGTCCCAGAGTTCTTGCCCCCTCTTGTCTACCGGACTGAATTTCCATTTTTTTAGGGGATTCAATAATCTGGATTCTATGCGTTTTTTTTGTTCTTTCTTGGAGATGGAAAACCAAAACTTGATGATATGGACACCATCCTCGTACAGCATATGTTCAAAGCCGGGGACCTGAACCATGAACTGATTATATTCCTTTGGGGTACAGAAACCCATAACAGGTTCTACCACGGCCCGGTTATACCAGCTTCTGTCAAAAAGAACGATCTCCCCCGGGTTTGGCAGTTCTTTAATATATCTTCTGAAATACCATTGGCCCCGCTCTACCTCGGTTGGTTTGGAAAGGGCTACCACGCGTGTAGATCGTGGATTTAGATGTTGCTTAAAGCGCTTAATGGCACCTCCTTTTCCGGCGGCATCACGGCCTTCAAAAATAATGGCTACTCGCAACCCTTTTTTCTTAACCCATCGTTGGAAATTTACCATTTCTATCTGCAAGAGTCGCAATTCTTCTTCATAGCGCAGCATTCTAAGCGCTTTATCTATTTTGATCTGCTTCTCTTCAGCAATATCAACGAGGTCTTTCCTTCTTTTGGCATTACTTAAATCTTCGAGGGTGTACATTGGTAGTCTGGTCTTTAAAAAAATAAGAAGCCATGTTGGCTTTTATAAATCTTGTTTAATACGATGCAATTACGCAGGTCCTAAAGATACTGATTTTCGTAAAGGTATTTTGGCAATGGAAACAATTGTTTGGCCTTTAGTGCCCTATCCCGGGTCTATTTGAGGAACATCCTTGTATTAATCCCACCTATTGATTATGTTTAGTCCAATCATATAATCCTAGTCTATGAAACCTAATTATCTCATACTCATCTTCCTGATATTTTTCATCTTTCTGACAGCTGATGCTCAGAAAAAGAAATTCAATTATCTGGATGTTTTTGATCTGTCTTATGTTTCAGATCCACAGATCTCGCCAGACGGTTCCTGGATCGTATACCGTAGAATGGGATTTAATATTATGACAGACCGTGCAGAAGGGAATCTCTGGATGATCAGGAAAGATGGTAGTCAGCATCAAAAACTCACTACGCGTGAGGTATCAGAATTTAGCCCCAGGTGGTCGCCCAAAGGAGACAGGCTAGCCTTTGTCAGTAGTACCGAAGAAGGGTCTGAGATCTATATGTATTGGATGAGTTCGGGGAAGTTTGCCAGGATCTCACAGCTTTCTGCCAGTCCGTCTTCTCTAACATGGTCTACAAATGGTGATCTACTTGCCTTTTCTATGAATATTCCTAAAAAACCACCGGTATTGGCCAAAATGCCGGAGAAGCCCAAAGGTGCTAAATGGGCCGAATCACCCAGGATCACAGATCGGTTATATCATGAAGCTGATGGACGCGGGTATATTGAACCGGGCTTTAACCATTTGTTTGTGATCCCCGCAGAAGGCGGAGCGCCAAGACAATTAACAGAAGGCGATTACCAGCACAGGGGTGCCATTTCATGGTCGCCATCCGGAACCGAACTCTATTTTTCTGCCAACAGGAATGAAGATTGGGAGTACGATTTTAGAAATAGTGAGATCTACACTGTCAACGTTTTAAATGGAAATATCAAACAACTTACAACGCGCCAGGGTCCGGACAGGGGTCCTGCCGTATCTCCAAATGGAAAGGCCATTGCTTATTCGGGGTACGAAGACAAAGTACAGGCCTATCAAATTAGTCAGTTACAGTTAATGGACCATAACGGGGAGAATAAGAAGTTACTATCAATGTCGCTAGACAGAGATATAGATGATTTTCAATGGGATGCGAAAGGTGCAGGACTCTATTTTATGTATGACGACAAGGGCAATACAAAGATTGCTCATATAGGCCTGAACGGAACTGTAAAAGACCTTGCGAAAGATGTAGGGGGAACTTCAATAGGAAGACCTTACGGCGGCGGCTCTTTTAGCGTTGCAGACAATGGTACCATTGCGTTTACTCAAACCAGACCAGAATATCCTGCAGAACTGGCGGTCTATGATCCAAAGAAAGGTACAACAACAAAGATCACCAGCCTTAATAAAGCCTTGATGGACTTTAGGGAGTTAGGAAAAGTAGAAGAGATCTGGTATACTTCATCGTATGACCAAAGGGAACTACAAGGATGGGTGGTGTATCCTCCCGGATATGATGACAGTAAGAAATACCCTTTCCTAGTTGAAAATCATGGCGGACCTATTTCCAACTATGGTGATCGATTTACCGCAGAGATCCAGTTATATGCTTCCGATGGGTATATCGTTTTTTATCCGAATGCCAGAGGTAGTACGAGTTATGGAGAAGAGTTTGGTAATTTGTTGTACAACAATTACCCTGGTCAGGACTATGATGATGTGATGGATGGAGTGGATTATTGTATTGCCAAAGGTATTGCCCATGAGGATCAGCTATTTGTTACCGGGGGCAGTGCAGGAGGCATCATGACCGCCTGGATCATAGGAAAGAACAATAGGTTTGAGGCTGCTGTAGTTGCCAAGCCTGTTATGAACTGGATCAGCAAGACCTTAGTAGCCGATAATTATTTTGGCTATGCCAACTCTCGCTACCCCGGTCAACCATGGGAAAATTTTGAAGGCTACTGGAAATTTTCTCCTTTATCCCTTGTAGGAAATATTGAAACGCCGGCAATGGTCATGGTAGGAATGGACGATCTCAGAACACCTCCCAGCGAGGCAAAACAATTGTATCATGCTTTAAAACTGCGTAAAATAGAAACTGTCCTTGTAGAGATCCCCGGCGCTAGTCATGGGATTGCCAACAAGCCCAGTAACCTGATCACTAAAGTTGCGCATACCTTGGCCTGGCTCAATAAATACCGTACTTCTAATGAGGATTAAATGAGACGCAAGAAAAGACATTGGTTATGGAATACGGTGATCGTTCTAACAGTGATGATCTGTTTGGCGGCCTTTGTATTACATACCCAAACCTGGACCCGCCAGGAAACAGATCGAGTCTATTTGATCTCAGGGTTTTATTCCACGGAGATCATGTACTCAGAAATTGAAAATGTGAGAATGGTACCCAAAATACCTGAGATGGAAAGGGTAAGCGGCTTTTCGGTATGGGCGGTTGAAAAAGGAATATTTAGGGATACTCTTGAGGGATTAGAAGGAATACGTGTTTATGTAGATGATCTTAATCAACCAAAGATCAAATTAAATAGAAAAGAAGATTCACAGATCTATTTCAATTTTAAGGACTCCCAAAAAACCAAAGAATATTTTGATCTATTGATAGATAAAATAGGTGAGAATGTAGCTGATTAGATCATAACAAAAGAAAAAAGGTAAGCTTTAAAATTTTCGCCTAAACTTTAAGTAAACTATTTAATAGGATTCATATACTTTTGCAATCAAATTTGAGTTTAAGGTAACATTGTTTTAAATGTATCTATGAAAAATCTAAGTCTGATCTTACTTTTTATTCCATTCCTGGGGTTGGCTCAGAACAAACTTGTTGTAGAAGTTGAGGGAGTGCAATCTTCTTTGGGGAATATAAATATTGCCATATATAATAAAGAGGCAGGATTTTTAAAATTTGAAAGTGTATTTCTTTCAGATAGTACACATGCGAATGCCGGAAGAACAGAGGTACAGATCAACAACCTGCCTAGCGGGGAGTATGCACTTGCAGTATTTCACGATGAGAATGGGAATAACAAATTAGATACCAATTGGCTGGGTATTCCAAAAGAACCCATAGGTTTCTCACAAGCCAGAATGAAGACCTTTGGCCCACCCAGTTTTAAGGAATGCTCCTTCCGCATCTCATCGGATAAAGCCATCAAGATCGACTTGTAATCTTCTTAATCCTTACTGTCTTTATAGCCTTCCGGTCGCATCCACCGTACCGGTGGTGCAGGTTCTTTCTTCATAATAAATTCTTGTGTCTTCAATAAGCGGAGTGCTTCTTCTACACTTTTTTCCAATTGTGGGTCATGGCCATCAAGGACTTTTTTAGGATCCTGAATCACTTCAATATCCGGAGCTATTCCGTCACCTTCCACAGCCCATTGCCCATTTACATCGAAAAACCCACCTCTTGGTGCAACCATTCGCCCACCGTCAATAAAGCGCGGAGTATCCCAGGTGCCCACTAAGCCACCCCATGTTCGGGTTCCAACCAGTGGTCCTATTTTCTTTGCTTTGAACATATAAGGTAACAGGTCACCGCCCGAACCTGCACGCTCATTGATGATCATTACCTTGGGCCCCCAAATTCCCGCGATAGGGGTGGTCCATGGTCTGTTATCATTGGTTTTACTATTAAAATACCCCAACAATTCCCTATCCATAATATCTATCATATAATCTGCCGCAGAACCTCCTCCATTGTTCCGCTCATCAATGATCACCCCTTTTTTGTCTTGTTGTGAGAAATAATAGCGGTTAAAGTATTCAAAGCCTCTGCCACTTGTATTTGGGACATATACGTACGCCAATTTTCCATTAGATAATTCATCTACCTTCCTTCTGTTGCCTTCTATCCAATCCATGGATCGCAGCTGATATTCATTGCGCACCGGTTTGATGAGAATTTCCCTGGCTTTACTACGTTCGGTGGTAGTTCCAACAGATAGTTTTGTTTCTCTATTGGCTGTTTGCTCTAGCAGGCTGTATGGGTTTATGTCAGCTTTTAGTGCTTTTCCATTAATAGCAAGGAGGTAGTCTCCTTCATTTACATCAATCCCGGGATGGTGTAAAGGTGCCTCCAGTTCCGGGTTCCATAATTCACCGGAATAGATCTTGCTAATTCGGTAGTATCCATTGTTTATCTCCAGATCACATCCCAACAAGCCAACAGGAACGTTATCAATATCCGGTAAGTCGCCGCCAGAAACATAGGAATGTCCAATTGAGACCTCACCACTCATAATATCAACCACATAATTCAGATCGGTCCTGTGACGTACGTGATCTATCCAGGGAGCATACCATTCATAAATAAGATCCCAGGGAGCCCCATGAACATTATTCACATATAGAAAATCGCGCATATATCGCCATCCCTCTTTAAAGATCTGATGATATTCTGCCTGTGGATCTACAAGCATTTTTAAGTTCGTCTCTAATTTTCCTTCACTATTTTTAAAACTTTCTTTAGACTCAGAAATAAACCAGGAGCCATTCTGCTGTATCAGGACATTTAACCTGTCTGCCGAAGGAATGAACTGGGAAATTTTATCGCCAAACTCCTCTGCCTTCATTTTCTCCACGTCATAAGAATGTATGCTAAGGTTACTTTGATTGGGAATGCTTTCGGCAATAAAAAGTTTGTGTTTCGGCCCCTTAGCCAGGCCTATATAATTGCGCGCGTCCAATTTCAATGGGATGATACGGGTATATATACCTGCTTCGTCTATTTTAACGACTACCTTTTTTTCGGCCTCTCCTTCGGCGTCTTCTTTTTTGTCTTTTCCTTTCTTAGTTGGAGTGACAGTGGCTTTCTCTTCCTCTTCATCTGAGGTTGGCAGGTTGGGCGATTTCCCATCTGCAGCAAGGACTATGGCGTACAAACTTCGGGTCACCTCCGGATCATAGGAACTCATGTCTAACCAGCCAGACTGAAGACCATAATTGGTGGAAGCAAGTAAATACAAATAGGCCCCGTCTTCATCCCAAACCGGACTAATAGCATCTGCCATGCCATCTGTGAGTTGAAGTTCTTGTTTGGTCTGGACGTTATAAGTAAAAATAGCTTTAAAATGACTATTTAACTGTTTGGGGTAAGCGATCCATTTACTGTCCGGGGACCAAACAGGATTCATAGTTCTGTTAGGATGTGCGTACCTGTCGGTGGCCACCTTCTGGGTGATTCCGGAAGCTAATGCCAGGATCCATACATTATAATCTGTATCAGAGTAAGCAATATAGTTTCCGTCCGGAGACCAGTCTGGTTGAAAGTAAAACGTAGGATTGGGCAGGGGATAGCTTTTTGCACTATGTCCCTCCTGATCTGCTACCATTAATTGATATTCCCCACTGGCATCTGAGAACCAGGCTATTTTATCCCCTTTGGGTGACCATACCGGAGACCTGTCTGCAGTCCCTGGGGAGTTGGTCAGATTGCGATAGGTGCCATTTTCTTTTGGTACGCTAAAAATATCACCCCTGTGCTCAAACAAAGCTCTTTTTCCAGTAGGAGAAATGGTAGCATTCGTAAGTTGTTTGCCCGTAACAGATTCCCATCGGGGTCTGGCGAAATTCATGTCACCTTTTACCTCAACCACAAGCTGTTGGGTAGTATTATTTTCAGGATTCAGTAAGTGCAGATAGCCTCCTTGCTCGTAAACTATACTTCCGGGACCAGCGTCAAGACTCTTAACATCAAATTTCTTATGAAATGTATGTTGTTTTTCCTCCCCGCTTACCGGGTCATAGGACCAGATATTGCTTGCTAGGTCGCGTTCTGAAAGGTAATAGACCTTTTCACCGTACCAAACCGGATCTAAATGGCGCTCTTTTGTAGGTTGAGGGGTCCTGGTAAGCTCACCGGTTGCCAGTTCCACTATCCAAATGGGCATTGCCTGCCCGCCTCTGTAATTTCTCCATTCCGGGTCCCAAAAGGTGATAGGGGTATAGGCAACATACTTTCCATTTGGCGAGATCTCTCCATACGCAGCTCGGGGAATAGCAATAGCTTCAGGAAGTCCACCCTTGGGCGATACTGTAAATAATTTATTTGTTTGTGTGGGCCTGGCTTCTCTTCCCGATCTGAATAAGACCTTTCCTTCTGTTGTCCAACCCTGCACCGCATCCAATCCAGGATGCCAGGTTAATCTTTTGGGCTCACCACCTTCAGCAGAAATCACATATACATCACTATTCCCGTCATATTCTGCTGTAAAAGCGATCCACTTACCGTCATTCGAGAAATGAGGTGCAAATTCATAGCCTTCATTGCTGGTAAGACGTTCTGCATTGCCACCAGAGATAGGCACTTTCCAAAGATCATTAGCGTATACAAAAACAATATCTGTGGCCGATACGGTAGGTTGCCTTAGAAGCTGAGTTCCTTGTCCGGAAACTATGCATGTCAGAAAGAAAAGAAAAAGGGAGTTTAGTTTTTTCATCGGAAAAATTTTATCCTCTGAAAGTAGAGAAAAATGATGAAGTTACCAACCGTATTAAAGTTTGGAAGATATAGGAAAAACTGCTTTTAGCAATGAGAAAAGGAAGTGTGTAAAATTTTAATTGGTGATGATCTTTATGACCCCTTTTGCCCCGCGCGAACCATATAAAGAAGCATCGGAACCTGTGAGTACAATGATCTCTTTCACATTATTATTATCGATAAGCTGATTTATATCGCGAAAAGAATTTCCTATGATATAATCATTCAGAACATAAAGTGGTTCTGAAGACCCACCACTTGCACCAATCTGTGTGGGCTCATTATAAATGGAATTACTGGCTTTATTTATTATAGGAACCCCATTGCGAACAATAACCCCCGGCATCTGACGAATGCGATTTAGCAGTGTGGTGGTTACTCTGTTTTTAGTTTGCAGGGATTGATCTAAAGAGGCCCCATCTGCGGAAGAAGTATTTTTAGCAGGACCGCAAGCGTAAAGTACCATGCAAAGGCAAAGAAGGAAATAAGTTTTCATGAGCTATAAACTAGATGTCAGAAAGATACAATTTTTGTAAGGGAGAATGAGACATTTATGAATACGAAGCATATGACTATCTTTAACCAAAAGATGGAAATGATCTTATTGGTGCAGGTCCTGGGGGCCTTATACGGTTTGTTAGCGGTGGTCTTTGGCGCCTTTGGCGCACATGCCCTTAAAAAATCCTTTACTGAGGATCAATTGAAAAGTTTTGAGACAGGGGTAAAATACCAAATGTACCACGGGATATTGCTTCTTGTTCTTGGGTTTAATATGGGATTTACCACGACTTTGGAAAGCTATATGGCTTATTGCTTTATCCTGGGAGTTTTCCTTTTTTCATTTAGCATTTACGGCCTCTGCCTAAGCGCATCAAAAGGGAGGAAATGGAAATGGTTAGGACCGGTGACCCCCTTGGGAGGTCTGTTGTTGGTAATTGGTTGGGGATTGTTGGGGTATTCCTTTATTGCAAATATTGTTTAGGTCTAATGACATCCACAGTCGTCTTGTCCACAGGCAGTTGAGGAGGATTTCTTACCAGACCAAAGTCTTTTTGGCAACAGAAATTTCTTTACTAAATACCCGAGGGCAATAGCGAGTGTGAAGTATACCAAAAGCAATTGAAAACTCATTGTTTTACTTTAAAAGTTGATATGCAACCAATGCTACAAGATACGCAAAAGAACTCATTATTACCAATTGAGCCATGGGCCATTTCCAGCTATTTGTCTCTCTTTTAACTACTGCCAGGGTACTCATACATTGCATGGCAAAGGCATAGAACAATAATAAAGAGATCCCGGAAGCTAAATTAAATAAGGGTTCTTTTGTAACCGGGTTAACTTCAGCGGCCATACGCTGCTTAATTGTTTCTTCTTCGTCATTCCCAACGCTGTATATGGTGGCCAAAGTACCAACAAAGACCTCCCTCGCAGCAAAGGAAGTAAGTACCGCAATGCCAATTTTCCAGTCGTACCCAAGGGGTTTTACTAACGGTTCTATGGCCTTTCCGAGAAACCCGATATATGAATTCTCCAGTTTATAACCTGCAACCTCTTGTTTTTCGGCTCTTTCTTCCAGAGAAATAAGCTGATGTTGCAGAGAATCTTGTAACTGATCTGGCCTTAAAGAAGGAGTGGCTTTGATCGCTTCTTCATACGCCTTTATTCTTTGTTCAATATCAGCAACATTATATGCTGTGAATCCTTCCTCTGAGATCCTTTGTTTTACAATATCTTCGGCATTTTCAAATTTTTCCGAGTACCCGTTAGATCCCAAAAACCACAAAACTATGGAGATGGCAAGAATGATTTTTCCGGCACCATAGACAAAACTTTTGGTTTTTTCGATAACCGTATAGGCTACATTTTTGAGTAACGGCAGCTTATAATTAGGCATTTCGATCACAAAGAAAGTGCGACTTTTTATCTTCAGTATTTTATGCAGGATCATAGCGGAGAAAATGGCCGCAAGGAATCCTATAAGATACAATAACATCAGCGTCAATGCCTGGTAACCAAGCCCCATGATTCGACCTTCAGGAATGACCAAAGCAATGATTATAAGGTAGACAGGAAGTCGCGCAGAACAAGTAGTAAAGGGGGTCACCAGAATGGTGATAAGTCGTTCTTTCCAGTTCTCTATATTTCTGGTTGCCATTACCGCAGGGATGGCACAGGCCGTTCCTGAGATGAGCGGCACCACACTTTTTCCGCTTAGACCAAAGGGCCTCATTACTCTGTCCATCAGGAAAACCACCCTGCTCATATAGCCAGATTCTTCCAGCAAAGCAATAAAGAGAAACAGGAAGGCGATCTGAGGGATAAAGATCACAATTCCTCCTATCCCGGCCAGGATACCTTCGGCAATTAAATTGGTAAAGACACCCGGAGGCAGGGTATTTTTAACCCATTCACTGGCTGAGGCAAAGAACTCGTCAATAAAATCCATGGGGTAACTGCTCCAATCATAGATAGCCTGAAAAATGGTTAACAGAATTAAAAAGAAGATGAGATAGCCAAATATCTTGTGTGTAAGGACCTTGTCTAACCTGGCTCGGAAGCCCTTGGCTACCTTCAGATCTACCTTGTAACTCTCTTTAAGGATCCCATTGATAAATTGGTACCTCAGGATGGTCTCTTTTTGTTGTAGTCGTTTTAATTCTGATTTGGACTTGGTACTAAATGAACTTGTATCCTGTATCCGCTTTTTTTCAATCGGCATAAAATTCACATCCTGGGTGATCACCAGCCAAAGTTTGTACATGTCCTCATTGGGGAAAGTGCGTTTTAAGCGTTCAAAATAATCCGGGGCAATTACCGTAGTATCTAAATTAGGCTTAACAGAGAGGTTCTTAAAGTCCGCGATCAATTCCTTTATCTTCTCTATCCCTGTATTCTTGCGCGTGCTCACCAATGCAATTTTGGTATTCAGCTTTTTTTCCATCAAAGGGACATCCAGAGAAATCCCCTTTCGAGACATTCTGTCTGCCATATTGATCACCAGAATCGCTGGGATCTTCAGATCTTTGATCTGGGTAAACAGTAGTAAATTCCGCTTTAAATTTTCAACATCACTGATGACCACTGCTACGTCCGGGAAATCTTTATCGTTCCTGTTAAGGAGTAATTCTACAACTACACTTTCATCCAGAGAAGTAGTATTAAGACTATAGGTGCCGGGAAGATCCAAAATATGTGCTTTTACGCCTCTGGGAAGTTTACAAACCCCCTCCTTTTTTTCTACCGTAATTCCAGGGTAGTTGCCTACTTTTTGCTTGAGTCCGGTGAGTTCATTAAATACAGATGTCTTTCCGGTATTCGGATTTCCTATCAGCGCTACATTGATGCTCTTACTCATGGCAATTACGCGTCTTCTATAATATCTAAGGTGATCAACCGGGCAACAGATCTTCTGATGGCAATATGGGAGCCATTAACATTGACATACACCGGATCTTTAAATGGAGCGATCTGTACTAATTCTATCTCATTTCCTGGCAGGCAACCCAATTCCAGAAGTTTAATAGGCAATACACCATCCGCAAATTCACGGATGATACCCTTTTGTCCTATTTTAAGATCTACGACAGTAACGCTCAATTTTTATTTAGATTGATTTTAAGTAAGGACAAAAATAATAGAAAAAAAGTAGAACGGGGGTGGATATTTGGATTAAAATATCGCCTATTTTAATTGGGTTATAGGAAGAAAGAATTCAAATATATATATGGAGCTTCTTTACTTCTTGTAAGATGCCTTTAGGATGGCAAGGTCTTTCAAAAGTTCCTCAATTTCCTCCGGATTGGTGCCGTCATAGGTGCCGCGAATCCTCTTTTCCTTATCTATCAGCATAAAATTCTCCGTATGTATCATGTCATAAGGTCCACCATCACCATCTGTCTTTACAGCGAGGTATGATTTTCTGGCAAGCTCATATATCTGTTTCTTATCGCCCGTAACCAGATTCCATTTTTGATCGATCACTCCTTTTTCAAGGGCATATTTTTTTAATTGGGGAACCGAATCTATTTCCGGAGTAACGGAGTGACTTAAGAGCAACACTTCATCATCATTCAGGATCTTTTCCTGAATGGTGGCCATATTCTCTGTCATGATAGGGCAAATAGTAGGGCAGGTAGTAAAAAAGAAATCGGCTATATAGATCTTATCCGCGTAATCTGCTTGTGTAATTGTCTGTCCATTCTGATTCATCAGAGAAAAATTGGCTACCGTATGATACTTTTTTACATACTGCAGGGAAGAATCAACGAGTTCCGGATTAAAATCGGCAGGTTGATAAACAGGCAGGATCTTTTTTGGTTGAAGGGCCCGGTAAAAAAGAACGACTATGATCATAGAAAGTCCCAGCAATACCAACCCCAGCAGCCTGAACTTTTTAAAGAACTCTCGCATTCATACTTTTTTACAAAGGTACGCCAGCCGTGTCTCGCAATCAAAAAATGAGGGGGCAGATCGCTGCTAAATCTTTCTTAAAAATCTGACCGCATTTGGAGTTTCTTTTTTTAAGACCCCTTAAAAGTGTACTTTTGTGCGATTAATTTTAGAAAGCATCAATGAGTCCGATACTTATTCAGATCATACAATTTTTTATGAGCCTTTCCCTGCTAATTGTTTTGCATGAGCTTGGCCATTTTATTCCTGCCAAAATATTCAAGACCCGGGTAGAGAAATTCTATCTGTTTTTCGATATAAAATATTCACTCTTTAAAAAGAAAATTGGCGAAACGGTGTATGGCATTGGTTGGTTGCCTTTGGGGGGCTATGTAAAGATAGCTGGGATGATCGATGAGAGTATGGATACGGATCAAATGGCCGAAGAGCCAAAGCCGTGGGAATTTAGGAGCAAACCTTCCTGGCAGCGACTTATCATTATGTTAGGTGGGGTAACAGTAAATTTTATACTGGCTGTGATCATCTATATAGGGCTGGCATGGAATTATGGAGATCAGTTTATTTCCAATGCGAGTTTAAAAGATGGGGTCTATGTCAATGAACAAAGTATAGGTGATAAAATAGGAATACAAACAGGAGATAAGATCATTTCGGTTGATGGAAATATGATCGAAGATTTCAACAAGATCTTTATTGAATTGGTAAACGGTAATCAATTCACCGTTGAAAGGGATGGAAGGGAAATTACACAGGAGATTCCAGTCGACTTTATTTCTGTATTGTTGGAAGATGAAGAGAACATAAGATTTTTAAGTCCGCGTTATCCATTTGTGATTGGAGCTATTTCGGATGAATCCAAAAATAAAGATTCAGGTTTACTGGTTAAGGATGAAATAGTAAGGATAGGGGGTACTGAAATTACATACTTTGATGAAGCCAAACCTTTACTTGAGCAATACAAGGGCAAACCTGTAGATTTAATGGTTAAAAGGGAAGGTAGTGGAATAATTCCAATACCCGTGACAATCACCGATTCTGCAACGATTGGTGTTGTCTTGGGAGGCATGAGTTATGACGATTTGGAAAAGAGAGAAATCCTTAAGGTGGAGACAAGAAAATACACATTTTTAGAATCCATTCCTGCAGGTATAGAAAAGGGTGTTAATACGCTTACCAGTTATGCAAAGCAACTTAAAAAGATATTTAATCCTGAGACCGGTGCCTATAAGGGAGTGGGTGGCTTTGCTGCTATTGGGAATATGTTTCCCGGTACCTGGAACTGGGCGGCCTTCTGGTCTACTACAGCCCTGATATCAATTATCCTGGCGTTTATGAACATCCTGCCCATACCTGCGCTAGATGGAGGACATGTAATGTTCCTGCTTTATGAGATGGTTACCGGCAGAAAGCCCAGCGACAAATTCCTGGAATACGCGCAGATGACTGGTTTTTTCCTCTTAATTGCGCTGTTATTGTTTGCCAATGGGAACGATTTATATAAATGGATATTTAAATAGAAAATAGTGAGGAACTGTTGGGGGATTTGAAAGAAACTGCTATATTTGCCACCTCAAAATTAACGAATTATTCCTCCTTAGCTCATCCCGATAGCAATCGGGAGGTTAGAGCAAAAGGATACGTTCTTAAAAAGAGTGATTATTTATAGTGTTTATATACTTTACTCAAAAAGATTAGATAAATTTTACATAGGTGAGACTATGGATTTACTAAAAAGAGTAGAAGAACACAATACTGGTTTCTATGACAATTCATTTAGTTCCAAGACCAACGATTGGGAAGTATTTTTGCAAATTGAGTGTTCAGATAGATCACAAGCAAGAAAAATAGAAAACCATATTAAAAAAATGAAAAGTGTAAAATATATTCAGGATCTTAAAAAGCATCCAGAAATTATTTTAAGATTAAAGGATAATTGTAGTTAAATTCCTCCTTAGCTCAGTTGGTTAGAGCATCTGACTGTTAATCAGAGGGTCCTTGGTTCGAGCCCAAGAGGAGGAGCAAGTAAAGAAGGGAGTTACGAAAGTAACCTCCTTTTTTTATGTCCTTTTGTGTGTAACCAAGTGTGCAACCTTTTCCAATTTCACATCTTTACATAAACACTACTTTAATCTCCTTCACCCTCTATTCTACGGGGGGTTAACGCACTTTTATACTGTTTTGGTTGAAAACTATCCAAAACTCCAATTTACTATCTACCATTTTGGTATGCTTTTAGGCCAAATTAAGATGGACTACACCAAACGGTTGACGTCTATGAACTGGTTGTCTAAAGATTCTGAAAGTGAAGGAAAGTAAAATGATTTTCAAATCCTGTGATGATCTATACTATGTCAGTATAGATGGGAATTCACAGGAATTTATGGAACCTATAGTTTACACTAAATATCTACTACAAAAAGTATATAAGGAAAAATTAATAGCCAATGCACATGAGCCAAGATTTGATCTTGGCGAAAAGGTTGGTATATACGATTTCAACATCCATAGTTATGATTATCTGGAGCATTACGAGGTTGTTCGTAAGACACAAAGAATACTAACAGTTATAGCTAATGCCTACAAATGGGTTGATGACGACTTATTGATAAAAATGTTAAGAGATAAAGCTGAAGAAATAAGGAAGATCTCTTTAGGAGGTGGTATTACCAACATGGAATACATAATTAATCAAGCAATAATTAATAAGGATACAATCGATGTCACCCCTAACAAAACCATTCGATTCCTAAAGAACAGATTTCATAGACATGAGCCAGAGGATGATAGCAATGATTTTATTTTCATTAATAGAGCATTAGGTCTGTTTTCTAAGGATGCTAATTACCGTAAAATAGAAGCATTTATTTCTGATTATAATCTTAACAAAAAAACATTATTTAAATGCGTTATTGCTGAAGGCACTTGCCTTCATCCCAAAACAATAAGTAGATATTTGAAAGAAAATCCTGAGCTTGAAGAAATGTATTTAGCAGTAAAAGATAATTCTGGAACTAAGGAACAACAGCAGATTAGGAAAGACTATAGCTCCAGGAAATGTGGATAATTGTAAAAACGGACATTCGGTTATATATATATTATAATACCGTTTGTCTGCTTTTACTACAAGTGTTTGATAAATTTAAAATACTAATCAGGTAAATATTAAACCAAAGATAGTAACATACAATTCTAGTTAGAGTGCTGATAATTAGTGTAAATAATATGTGGATGGTTAAACAGTAAACTTAAACAACTAATAACCTAATACTATAAAGAAACTGTGAATACTAAGGAAGATTATAAGGCACTTTTTTCTCCATCCCCTTAGACGAAATAGGGGTCAAAAATGTCATCATTAAACAGCATGGGGGTAGGCAATCAACATCGCATTTAAGGTCTTGCATAATGCGGTTTTAGCCACGATCTATTCTCTAAGGTAGTAAGACCACTTTGGTAGGTAAACGCCAAAAAGAGCATTTCCATACACGATTAATGCAATACAAACGTCCTTTCATTTTTCATTCTTCTTTTGTTCATAGGAAGTTAGTAGAACCCCTTCGGCATTTATTTTGTTGAGGGGGTTTTCCTTTTTTAGGATAATTGGAACATGAGAAAAGTCATAGGTTGCTATCTGGAATAGATTGAGTTTTGTATTCTAAATAACCAAATTATGAGCAAGAGCGTTGACCTTAACGAGATAATGCCCCCAGAAGTAAATCCGTTTAGTAAATCAAAAAGACAAAAGTATTTTGAAGAACAAAGAAGGAATTGGAACGATAGAGAAATCCAAATGGAATTATTGTATTCACAGCAACTTCTCATTGATAAGATGGATCAGGTTAGAGGCAATACAAATACAATGATCTGGTGGCTTATAGCTATTCCTATAGCTATTGGCTCGCTTTGGATACTTTCAACGCTAAGATTTTAAAAACTCCATTATTTAACTTCCTCTGGAGTACCTGAATAATGTAATTCATACTTATTGCGACCATTTGCGCATTTTCCTGCTCTGTAATATGTATCACTTCTCGAAGCTTTCACTCTCATTGTACGTTTGGTTCCACAGATCATACCCGGCTCATCATTCCAATACCAATATTCAACTCCTTTAACGGTTTTTCGCTTTATGCTATTCACAAATAATCTACTATTGGCTTCTATTATTTAAAGATTTAAATTAATATTTAATAAAATGAGGTATCAAAATACTCTAATTATTCAAACTAATCATAAACCAAAACAGTAAACTTTTTATGATTTCTTTGTCAAAAATGAATATTTTGCTGAATTAAGCCACCAATAATCGTTTAACAAGGTTAGTGTATAGCATTTTACGCATGATAATTAGTCAGTTGGCACTAGGGTATCAAACAGAAAAGATCGTCCCTAAATGTGCTATTGGCGAATGCTTATTTAAGCTATAAGAACCGTATAGAGTATTAAATAATGAAAAGAACATTATCAATTATATTCCTTATCCTGCTGTTCTCTTGTCAAGAGAACCCTATGGATAAGTCTATTATTGAACCACTTACAATAGAGGAGCTTAGGGTAGAGATGGATAATGATAGCTTGTTTGAGGATAATTACAAGAGAATAGAAGAAGTGAGGGAGAAAGTCCTTACTGATGACATTAAAAAGGCTAAGTATAGTGATGTCACCTACAGACAAGTGAATGAGTTTCTGAACTGGTGGAGGGATACTACAAACCTTAACCAATTCTGGAGAGAGTCAGACATGGCTTGGGAAAAGAAGTACGCTCCTCTGTTGAAGAGGGTTGACTCAGTAATAGAGTACTGGGAGGAGTACCGTGACCGTAATGGGATTGAGGAGTCTAATGTGATAGCCACACCTATAGCGTTGGAATCATACCTTAGGGGTGGGGGGACATTTAATAAGGGACTGGAGAAACAAATTATAGCTCGGGAGTTGCTGAATGAGGAGCTAGAGTTTAAGGATGAGATGTTTGGGTATAGACATGATAGCGTAGCCATAGCAGACTTTGGTAAGGTAGGTGAGCTTTTCTTAATTAATAGATAATAGATATGAAGAAAAAAACAAACAAAAAGCGACTATTAGTTTCACAATTCAAGAAGGAGATGGAAGAACTCTGCAAGAGTTTAGGGATAACTTCATATGGAAATCAGAAAGTTAAAGGTGGGAAGTACATTTTCTGGTTAAAGTTTCCAAAGAAGAAGTAAACAGAATCATCTAAAATGTCAAAATGAAATTTAACAAAGTCTTAGATTATATCGGTAAAATAATAGAATTTACAGCATCGCCTATTGGTGGATCAATCACTTTTTTCGGTTTTCTTGCGGCAATAGGTCTTTATTTGAGAGAAGTTGAAATAATAATGTTTGCAGGAGCTTTATGGTTTAGTTTCTTTATGGGATTTCTATATGGCATGAGTGATGAAAAGAACCGGAAAATAGAAGATATTGAGAGACTAAATGATGAAATTAAGTTTCTTGAAAAAGAATTAAGAGAAATTGAACGGTTCAGTAAGTCCTATGATAGTAATTGAACGATTCCATGCTAAACTGAAGCCTCTTTCATAAGCCTGGATACCTTTTGTGCAGTTCCTAAAGATACCTCAGCAAGTTTAGCAGATTTACGCAAGGAATTTCCTTGTTTCATATACTGCATACAATCCTTGATATTCTTCTTATTTAAGAACTGTTCTATGGATTCAGGAATACGGCCTCCATTTGTAGAATAGGAACCACGTTCCTTTGCCCTGGCTATACCTTCACGCTGCCTCTCCTTGATACGTTCTAATTCAAACTCGGATAAGGATGCCATGATACTAACTATCATCTTAGCCACAGGATTCTCTTTCCCTTCTATAAACGTCTGTAATCCTTCCTTTCGACTGATTACATTAATGCCTTTGCCTGTGAAGTATTGAATCGTTTTAAGTATGTCTAAGGTATTACGTCCAAGCCGATCAATGCTGTGAACAATAACCTCATCAATTTCTCCTGCTTCAACCAGTTCCAATAGTTTCTTGGCCTGTGGCCTTTCTTTAAATTCGATTGAACCACTAACCTTGTCAATGAAGGCCTTAATGCCTTTCTCTAATTGCCTGTCGGGATTTTGCTCTATAGTAGATACCCTAATGTATTGTACTGTTTTCATCATATTAGATTTTCACTAATAAATATAGTGTATAATTTAGACATGTACTATTTAATACAAGACTTTAACAGTATATTCAATTGATTTACTGTATCAATTTGAGGTATAGGTTGAAAATGAACACTAGACGTAAAATGAATTTAGGTTATGTGACTAATCCATTCCGATAAATTCAACCAAATTGATCCCCACCCACTCAGAGGAGAATACCTAATTGGGGTCGTTTATTTCGTCTATAAAATTTTTCCGGAATGAGATTAGAAAAAATCAGCCTAATCTTCCTCAAAAAAGAACTCATGTATTTTAATAAGATCTCCCCTTCCGATTTGAACTAGATCCCTTGTTTCCTTTAAATAGATTCCCAGAGATTTTTCATTGTAAACAAATTTCATTTCCTCGGAATAGTCCCCAACTAAATACATATCTCCTTCCAGTTGATAGAATGGCACAACCAATTTACCTCCGTCCCTAACGCCCTTGTTTACCACTTTACCCACCGTTAAATAGTCTTGGATTGCGGCATCATTTTTCTCTGACGAGGCTACTTTCACATACGCAGTCATCATATTCATCCATTCTGTATCATCTATTAGATACCAGCGTACCTTATTAAAATCAATACCAAACTCTGTTATCCATCCATGGCTTGTAAAACCAAATAAAACTTTCTTTATGCCATCAAGAACTGGTTTATCCGCTGGTTGAAATTCCTGGATTTTAAAGGTAATAACGGACACAGTCGACATATCCCTGACTTTCTTTCCGTCAAAATCAAGGGTTTTCAATGAAAAAGAAGTGTATTCTGTGTGGTTTGAAAGAAGCCATTCTGTCGCAGTTAATTCTGCCTGCTCTTTCATTTGCTCAACGGCGGCTATTCCAGCACCAATAGCTAATAATCCCCCAGCGACAGCAGCAATAGCAGCACCATCATCCTGTGCCTTTGTTTGTTGTGGGACGAGGTGTCCCAATAAAATAAGTAATAGAATAAGTTTTTTCATGGTTAGTGTGTTTAGAAGACAAAAATCAATCATTATTAAATAACAATTTATGACTTATGTCATCAAACACAATATGCAAGGATTAATTAAGGGAGCAGGAAATCTGGATAGGTATAGTAATGTTTCTAAGGAGATTTAGTGTTTCAAATAATACTCCCCACTAAAATTAATTAGTTGAGTTTTCATGAATAAACCCGAGCGAAAATCACTCGGGTTTTAGTGCTTATTATTAGTTAAAATTCATAATTCATATTCATATTTTTCTTCGCCAATTACAACAGTCCATCTAATTACGCCATTCTTTATAATTCCCAAAACCTCAAAATTTATTTCAGTTGTTGGGTCACTACAATCTTCTTGACCTGGATAGACTGGAACGTTTAATTGACCATCTGTTAATGTTGTTTTTATATGACCAATGCCATTGCTTTCAGGATGAAAAGGACTTATTCTCCATATATCTGTTTGACCATCTTCATCTTCATCAGATTCAATTACTAGTCCTTTTAAGTTCTCTTTAAAAAATCCAGTTCTATTTTCTTCACACCAGTTAGAATATGTTACTAATCCAGTTGAATTATTGAAAATAAAAACTTTAGGTTGTTTTGTGTTCCATTTATAGTGTCCATAATCACCCTTTATTTGGATTCTGTCTTGCTGGCCCTCTAAAGGATATTCCCAAACGAAGTACAGGTCAGTTCCTAGAATAGGGATTACTCCAATTATATCACCTTGTGTGTAAAAATTTGACCACACATTAGTCCAAAAGTTACGTTCTTTTTTATTCGAAAGATCATTACTCTTGGGTTTGTATACTTCCGAAAAATCGTAATTATTAATTGGTTTAAACTTTGGTACATCATCTTTTAAAAGAGTTTGTTCTACAAGTTCAATAGGTTGGTCTTTACTACATGATAAGGCCACAAAAAGTAACATAAGTAGCATTAAATACTTTGTTTGTTGTTTCATAATACTATGTTTTTAGAAAGATTCGATTAAAATCAACTCTATGAGAGCGAGAAGAGGATAGTCTAGTCTTGGTTGGTGCTTTTAAGATAAGTAAATAAATAAATAACTACAAATTCAAATTAAACACAACGGTGATCTGATGGAGATTTATTAGTTATGACAATCTGCAACTACAAAAAGTAAACTATACTCTAATTGTTGAGGTGGAATGGAATATTGAAAAGGACGAGATTGCTGGTAAGGGAGAGTTTAAATGCGGTAATACCCTGGATAAGTATAGTGATGTTCCCAAGGAGATTTGATTGGTTGACGTAAAATGAATGTTCTTCCTGTAATTTAAGAAGTGTTTTGAAATCAACCGAAAAGAGTCTATATCAGTACTTAAAGACTTGACCCTTTTAAATGATTATCTTTAAGGGTAATCATCAACACCCTCCTTCATGATCAACTTCTTTCGTAAAATCCGCAAACAACTTGCTGATGATAACAAGCCTTTAAAATACATGAGGTATGCCATTGGGGAGATTGTACTTGTCGTTATTGGAATTTTGATAGCACTACAAGTAAATAATTGGAATCAATCAAATAATGAGAAGATATTAGAAAAGGAGTATTTATCACGCTTATTACAAGATTTGGATTTTGACATCAAATCATTTCGAACAACAATCCGATTAGATTCATCGAAAGTAGAAAACGCTAGATTACTCCTTCAGAAATTTAAACAAGCCGAAATATGGACTGAAGATGATTTGGCAAATGTTTACAGAGAATTTGTTATCAATGCCAATTTGAACGTTCAAAGAGTGACAATTGATGAAATTAAATCATCAGGAAGAATTACCTTAATCAGGAATAAAGATTTGCGCCTTCATATGATGACTTATTATGCAAATCTAGAAAAAACTCTATCAGTATCTAGTAAAAATAATGATCATGCTCAGGTGTGGAATCGAATATTATTAAAAGAAATAGACATGAATTCTATGTTACAGGCATTTGACTTAAATATCCCTGAAGTTGATTCAATGGATTTAACTTATTTCAACACTACTTCTAAAAATCCCTTAAAAGAAGGAATTCAAAATTTTGCCAGTTTAAAGGTATTGACTTCAAGTTATAACTTGAGGCAGTATAGAAATAGGCTAAATGAAGCTCAAGAATTAAAGCGACACATTATTGACTATTTAAATAATTGAAAAAACGTAAGCACAACAACGTGTATAATTAATGCTTCACTCTAACTTTAAGTCTTCGTGGCGTCCAAAATGTTTGGAGGTGCAGCAGGTGTTATTATCTATGGAACTACGGTTAAGTTTGAATAATTATCAAACCTATATCATTCCAAAAACCAAAGAAGAATACCAACAATAATTGGGATTATAACTAAGAAAATAACCAGTACTAGCGTGTTGGTTTTAACTGACCTTGTATCTCTAAGAATAAGCATTTGCAAGTAGTTGTTTTCAATCAACAAATCTTTTTCTGTCAATTCTTTACGGGAATTGTCAAAAGCAATATGCTCCTTTGACTTAGTAGTAAAGAGATTTTCCATTGCGCTAATATCTCTTTTGCTAATCTTATATTGCTTACCTACTTCTTTTCTAAAATACATACGATTTTAAGTCTGTTTAAGTTATCGTTTTATAAAAAATTCAAATAATAAATCACTTATTATTTTTAAGCAATCCTCCCAAAATTCACTTTCTACAAAGATAAAAAATAGACTAATGACAATTCAACGCTTTAGAATAAATCACATAAAAACGTTATCCCCAATATGTCCACCGAAGAGGTTCACCAGTATTTACTTTTACACCTTTCTTGGTCTTGGAATCCATACCTGCAATTGTTTCATCAACGAATTTGCGAAGATCATTTACACTTTCCTTATCCGAATTAATATCTATCCATTTTGGGGCATTTATGGCGTCTAATTTGGATGTTAAAGCATCTATTATTTCATTTATTTTAAAGTCCTTTAGAACCTTTCTATGGGCGGCCTCAACCTGCTCCTGAAAGCGTTCTGACTGTATATCGCCATAATGTTTAAGCATGGATGGTTCAGCGTGTCCTAACAGTACTCTACGTGTCATGTCAGGAACTGCTAGTGTCATGGCAATTGTATCAAATGTTTTCCTCGCTGTATTGTACGACACACCTATTAGCTTTTTAATTTTCTTCTTATAGGTATCCCAAGTGTTTTGATGTAGAACATATTCATTGCTGGGGTCGTAGTCAAAGATTTTCAATAAATCTCCTAATGATGGCACAACGTGAGGTTTACTAGATAGATGGGTATAGATAATGGAATGTTTTATAGCAAACAGCAGGTCTACGATATTGTAGTCAATACGTATCACTAAAACTTCGTTGGAAGATTCCGCTGTTTTGGAACGAGTGTGAAGGATATGAAATAAAGCGTCTGATCCTTTTATCCCGTGAAGATTTGACCACGATAAATTGACCACATCAGCAGGATACATTCCTCGCAACGCAAACATCAAAACCCAAAAACCAATGGCTTGGAAATCGTAAATGTTTTTTATCTTTTCAATCCCTGCAAAAATCTGGTCAGGAGTTGATGTTTCTATTGGTTTTCTCTTCGCATGTCTCCACAACCTCTTATTCAATTTGAACTTGTCGAAAATATAATTCTTGTCGTATGCGTCATTCATAACGGCACGAATCTTCCTGAGATAGGAATTAAAAGAAGTGGCTCGCATCCCGACTTCCTTTGATTTCAGTCTAAAGTCACTTAGTAGTTTAAAGTTCACCTCGTAGAATAACAATTTCTGTCCTTCTGTATATCCCGTGTGTGTTTTCAGGGAATTAATGGCGGTGCGGTAATCTATATAGGTGGGTTTTGACCTACTGGTTTTTATTACGGTCTCTATGTACCCATCAACGGAGTCAAAATCGGTCTTACCTGTAACGTAGGCCACAACTTGCTGATGTGTAAACTGCTTGGCAGAGTATTTGTCAATGGCTTTCCGCATCTTTACATTCAAGGCATCCAATTCCTTGTTTAGGATTCGGCTATTGTTGTAAGTGTTCCTCACACGCTCCTTGCTGGCATTCCAAAATCGCTTTTCTATTGTTAATGGAGTGGAAATCTTTTTACGGTACTTCCTACCGTCCACAATCTTGATACGAATGGTATGGGTATCATCCTTCCTTGCTCTTGGGTCGAGTATCAGTCGTATTGTCATATATTATATTTGTGTGCAACGGTGTGTGCAACATAAAGGTACAAAAACCTTATCTATTCAAAATATGTTATAGAAAAAAAATGTAATATCTTTGAAAAATGCTATAAATAGGACACTATGACAGGAATGGCAGAAAATACTCCTGAATTAAAATACATAGACATTTTGACTGTTAATCAGAGGGTCCTTGGTTCGAGCCCAAGAGGAGGAGCCAAATTAAACAAGCCACTAGAAATAGTGGCTTTTTTTATGAAAAATACTCGAAGGAGAACTTGTCTACCGATAGGTAGGGTTATCCGGATAGCTATCGGGAGGCCCAAGAGGAGGAGGAACTTATAATGATAAAACGGTTATACTATAATAGTATGGCCTTTTGTTTTATTTTAGAGTTCTAAAACTTAATCCATGAAAAAACTAGTATTCTCATTACTTACTTTTTCTTTCTTTTTTAGTTATGCTCAAAATTCAGAATACGTCATAAATTCATATATGGATGAGGGAACAAAAGCACCTAACACCCACTATATTGGCGAAGCATGGTTAAATGGGTTACTGAGAGCTGATGGAGATCTAAATTACAATATCACCAAAGCCACATTTAGAGCAAATTCAACCTTAGATTGGCATAAACATGCAACCCCTCAGGTAATTATTATTGTAGAGGGGGCAGGCTATTATCAGGAAAGAGGAAAAAATCCTATAATTTTAAAAGTTGGTGATGTAATCAAATGCGATAAAGAAATTGAACATTGGCATTCCTCAACTAAAGAAAGTAATGTTACATACTTAGCAATTTATGGTGGAACTCAACCTACGACCTGGACTGAAGTACTTAGTCAAGAGTACTATGACAGTGTTGCTCAGAAACTAATAGGCAATTAATCCCAATTTTTGATAAGACAATCAGTATATCTTGGGAAATAATCTTTAACTTGGTATCTTAATCAACTAATTTAAAAACTATATACAATGAAGTTAATAACCAGCGAAATAAACCTGTATTGGGTTCACTTTCAATCAGGTGGGTCCGATCAGAGTAATGTATACCCACGTGCTCTGGTAAAATGTTATCATGACGATGATTTTGTATTGCAGATAAACTTCTATCCTGATAATAAAAGCGTACCTGCAAATTCTTATGATAAAAGAAATAAATTAGTGTATTTGCGCTACCATATGCAAATGTATCCCAATGTGATTGATCTTTTAAGGCATGAAAAACCTATTTATTTTAGTTATTCTGAAAGCTTAAAAATAGGTCATGTTAGAACCGGGAAAGAACCAATTGGTGAAGGGAATATTGACGCTGATTTTTAAGGCATTGATTTATTAACGTATTCTCTTGAATAATTTTTAAAAATATTAGAGTACACTTATACCAAGCCATCCGCGAAAGTCGATGGCTTTTTTTCTTTCAACTTGGTTATTCACAAGGAGATTGAAAATCTACCTGACTTCTGAGGGGGGTATAAACCATAATCATAGTTTTTGACATATACAACGTAGTTCTATATAGAAAAGCACACCAAATCTGAGGAAGATTTTGTAATTTGACAATAGGTCGCATCCCTAGTGTTCTCGGAAATAAGTTTGCCTGTCTCTAGCCACTGAAATTCGGCTGGCATTTGTTTCAAAAGTAAAGTTATGCATTTTAGGTTCACTTTAGTTGTTATTTTTCTAATCTGTATAGGCTGTAATAGGGCTAAGGAGGAAGGAGTTGCTGATGATGTCAAAGGGTCGGCTACCGAAATTAAATTTGACAAAATAAAGTGGCAGACCAAGGTAGATTCTGATTACCCTTACAGAGAGCTAATGCTACATGGCATTGTTTATAACGATACAATTAGAGCACTCAAGAAAGACGAACTTTTAGAATTACTTGGGGAACCAGACCGAAGTAATGAAGGCCATCTGTATTATATGATATCCCAGAACAAGCTTGGCTTCTGGCCATTGAAAACTAAAACACTCGTAATTAAACTCACCGAGGGTGATACCATTGACTGGATCAAAATTCATAAATAGTAAGCCTGGAGTGTAATAACTACTTAGATAAACCAAATAAAACAGTTTATGAAAACAATGACTTGTAATGATTTAGGGGGTGCATGCGACCATGAATTTCATGCGGATACGTTCGAAGAAATTGCTGAAATGAGCAAGAAACACGGGATGGAAATGTTTCAAAAAGGAGACAAGCCGCATCTTAGAGCCATGCTGGAAATGCGTGAACAGATGAAATCCCCGAGCGATATGGAGGCATGGTACGATTCAAAAAGGAAAGAATTTGAAGCACTTCCTTAAAAAAATAACAAATTCCTAACGTCAAATTTCATATTTCCCCGACCAAATAATGGTTCTTTTTGTCCATAAAAACATCTTTTATAGGATAAAAGGGAATGGACACTTCGTTTAGCGATAAAAACGCTGATTTATCCATTTTTCAAAATTCTTTTTAGGTCTACAACTACTTTAGCATTTCAAATTCTAAAGAAGCAGCTATGAATTTTAAAATTAATTTACTTGAGATGGCGCGATTTGGCATATGCCTGGGAATCGCATGGATAGGTTGGATGTGCTCCGTACATACAGGATCTATATTTTAAAAGACATACCAAATACATAAACAGAATCAAAAACGATAAACCGCCTTTAAGGCGGTTTTTTAATTCTAAATACAGTTTACCAAATAAAAAAAGAGCCACACATAAGATGCAGCTCTTTATTTTGGAGTATTCACAATTTAATCTATTCCCTGTCCAATAATATAGGGTGCTCCCATAGCCTTCAGTTCATTCTCTAGTTGAGGGATGGTCGTATTCGCCATGGTCCTGATCTCATTATAAAGACCGCTTAACATGCCTTTGGCAATATTCAGATTCTCTTTATGCAAAGCTGTTGGGCCATAGGTGGTGGCCATTCCTCGCCTTGCTACACCAAGATGAGATCCTACGCTTGGTTTAGTGCGTTCCCCGATCTCTTCTTTGGACTGATTGCCCTCTAATCGCTCTTCAAGATCATAGAGTTGCTGTTTAACAGTATGTAATTTGGCATTCATGGCTCCCGGCGCAACATTTGCCCTGGAGAGGGCCAGTTGCATGGCCTTTACCTTGTCCATACTCTCATCAAACACGGCAGATACTTTTGTTAACTGAGTTTGCACTGAATTGTACTCCGTGATATAAGTATTGTATTCCTCATAGGAGATCCCTTTTAAGGTACTTTCAAATAAAGGTGTTACCTTAAAACTTATGGGTCCATCTAATTGAGTGACCACTCCGTCTACTTCTTTTGAAAGGGTAGCCGTATAGGTGCCAGGCATTGCTATAGGACCTGAATTCCACCATGAGTTGCCTCCGCCTCCTCCCTGACCTGGTCTAATGGCTCTGGTACTAGGATGTCTCAGATCCCAGGCAACCCTGTTTAGGCCTTTTTTCGTGCTACCTTCCACATTTCGGATCACATTATTATTTGCATCCTTAATGGTGATCCAGATCTTAGGATCTTCTTGTCTGCGTTCTTCTTCAAGGGCATCCCAACCTGCGAAAGGAATGGAGGTATTTCTTTTCTCCAGTGCTTTTTCCTTTTCTTTTCTATCCTTTGTTTTAGTACTCATTTCATTGGCTAATGAATAGGTAAAAAAGGCACCAAAATCCGGATTTTTTGCAAAGTAATAATCGGCTCCTGTGTTGCCTACCATATTTTTAGGCACATACCAGTCGGCCTCTCTGGTAGAATACAAACTACCTTCCTTCTTTAAGGTGGCCTCTGTCATTTCACGTAATGCACTGTAGTCATCAAGAACAAAAAAGCCACGACCAAAGGAAGCCCCAACAAGATCATTCTCCTCTTTTTGGATCACCAGGTCACGGAATGAGATGGTAGGTGCTCCGGGAACTTTATGCCAGTTTACGCCTCCATTCATGGAAGTAAAAATTCCTTTTTCAGTACCTGCAAAGAGAAAGTTCTTATTAACATGGTCTTGTACCAGGCGCCAAATAATGGTATTCGCCGGAAGATCTCCTTTAATGGAACGCCACGTAGCCCCTTTATCAGAACTTTTATATAAATAGGTAGAAAAATCCCCTTCTTTGTGGTTATCCAAAGCTACATAGACCGTATTTTCATCAAAAAGATCGGCTTTGATGTCATTAACAAAAGAGCGAGATGGTAAGCCCATACCAGATACAGCGATCCTGCGCCAATTGCCACCATCATCCGTACTTACCTGTATATATCCATCATCTGTACCCGCGTATAAAACACCGGCCTTCACTGGCGATTCTGAAAGAGAAGTGATCGTATTATAATTAGACATGGCACCTACGTCCCAGGCATTGTCCCAGCTTTGTTGTTTCCCCATTATCGGGAGGGTGATACGTTCCTCGTTTCGGGTAAGATCGCCCGAAATGGGTGTCCAGCTATTTCCTCTGTCTTCCGATTTCCATACCCGGTAAGAGGCAAAATATAGTCTGGAAGCTTTGTGTGGACTAACTAAAATAGGAGCATCCCAATTGTAACGTTCAAAAGGTTCCCCGGCTCTTGGCTGAGGTTGAATAAACACGCGATCTCCGGTGATTAGGTCTACACGGTGCAAGCCACCCTGTTGGGTTTCCGCGTAAATGATATGATTGTACTCTGGGTCGGTGGCCGATTGATGTCCGTCTGCTCCTAAGGTCTTATACCAATGTGCATTTCGGATTCCTTGCTGTTCATCGGTACGGGAAGGGCCTCCGGCAGATCCGTTATCCTGTGTGCCTCCAAAGATGTGGTAAAAAGGCTTTTGATTATTTACTGCCACCTTATAAAATTGAGTAAGCGGTAAATTCTTGATATATCGCCATGTTTGAGCAAGATCAAAGCTTTCGTAAATACCGGCGTCCGTTCCTACTAAAAGATAATCAGGGTCGTCTGCCCGAAAAGCAATGGCATGGTTATCAGAATGCTTCTTTTCTTCCTGTAATTGAGCAAAGGTCTTACCTCCGTCATTTGATGTAAGTATTCTAACATTCATCAGATATAAACGGTCAAAGGCATGAGGACTTGCATACAGTTCCTGATAGTAATGTGGTCCTGTACCTCCGGAAACAGTGTTAGACATTTTTTTCCACGAAGAGCCCCTGTCAACTGAGCGATAGACCGCACCTTTGGTTCTGTCTAATTCAATAGCGGCATAAAGCACATCTGGTTGTTGTGGTGAAATAGCGATCCCTATTTTTCCCATATTTGATTTGGGTAAGCCTGTACTTAGCTTTTCCCAGGTTTCACCTCCGTCTTCCGAACGGTGTAAACCAGAATCTGGCCCACCACCCATTAGCGCAGCTACCGTACGGTGTCTTTGCCAAGTGGCAGCATAAAGCCTGTCCGGATTTCTTGGATCCATCATTATATCGGTAACTCCGGTCCATTCATTACCTTTTAAAACATTTTTCCAGCTAGCTCCACCATCTGTCGATTTATATAATCCACGTTCCCCGCCTTTGTTCCACAGCGGTCCCTGGGAAGCTACCCAGATAACGTCAGGATCCGTAGGATGTACTATTATTTCGGAGATGTGTTCTGAAGCTTTTAAGCCCATATTTTCCCAGCTATTACCACCATCTTTACTCCTGTAGACACCATCGCCATATGCCACGTGCCTGCCTCCTACATTTTCACCCGTTCCTACCCAAATGGTAGAAGGGTTATTTGGATCTATGGTAAGACAACCTATAGAATAGGAGACCTCCTTATCAAATAATGGGGTCCAGGTTGTACCAGAGTTTTCTGTTTTCCAAACTCCGCCAGAGCCTACAGCTACGTACCATATGCTAGGATCATCCGGATGTATCACAATATCTGCAATTCGTCCTGATAGGAACGCCGGACCTACATTTCGTAATTGAAGTCCGGCTAGTGAGAGTTTGTCTTCTTTTGTTTCAGATGTAGTTGAACTACCTCTATTTCTTTGCGAGAATGTAGAAGAGCCTACAAAAAACAAGATAAGGGTAAAGAGAAGTGATTTTTTCATTGAGTTAGTATTATTAGTACGTATTAATTTTGTTCTCAATCCAAGAATAGAACAAAGTACAACAAAACTTCAGCAATTAAAATCATTGGCGCCAGATTCATTTTTTTGTCGATCGTAACTTGCATAAAATGAATGCTTTAACTAAGTAAAAGCATCCAATTATAAATATAAATTACTATCTTTAATTCATAACCAAAACCAACCAACCAAATGAAAAAACTAGTAGTAGTGTTGATGACACTCGTTCTGAGTGCGTCGGTATTTAGTCAGCGGAATGACAATGCGGAATATTGGAATACATGGCAATATTCAGCCAAGGAGGGGATGCATGATAAATTTGAAGATGCAGCAGCCAAGAAAACAGCCATGTTCAATAACACAGCAGAAACCGCCATTGTTACCTACCGTATTATCACAGGAACAGATTCTGGAAGTTATATGCGGATCGAAGCTCGTAAATCTCCTGCGGACTATGATAAAGACCGTTCGGCGGAAGGCAAGTACTGGAGAGATAATGTAAGCAAGTATGTCGGCAATGATCGTGGACAAGTGAGATGGCAGCTACTGAATAATGGTAGTTTAAATTACGATCCCAAGAATCCAGGTTCTCCCGCAAAATATGTTACCATGGTAACCTTCAATGTAAAGGCAGATCGCATAAGTTCTTTTAGAAGGTGGATGTACAGAGCCTCTAAAGTTATGGAGAAGAGAGGCAATACAAATCCGAGGATGCTTTTCCGGTTACAAAGTGGAGGAAATCGCAATCAGTTTGTTTTGGCCATCCCATATGAAAGTCACAAAAGGACCGATGCAAATAGAGAACATGAAAACACCTGGGAAGAAGATTATAATGAGCTCTTTGGATGGGGAACAAGGGATGAAGATGGTAAAAATTTTGATGCCGGTTTGGAATTCTGGGGAGAGGAAGTCCAAACCTTGCAGCTAGTTCCTGCTATGTCTACTAAAATGTAAAGGCAATTATTACCGAATAATATAAACCCCGTTTTCAGCGGGGTTTATCATTTATGATAGGTATTGGGAATGATTATGGAACCAAAGCCAAAGGAATGAAAAGCAGGAAGTATATTATAGATTTAAGGAAATATCCTGAAATAGGTAAAAAGCTTCTTGAAAAGTATTCCTAAATTTGCATCCCTTTTAGGCCTCATAGTTCAACGGATAGAATAGAAGTTTCCTAAACTTTAGATCCAGGTTCGATTCCTGGTGAGGCTACAATTATAGTTTAGATCCAGGTTCTCCTGATATCTATCGGGACTGGTGAGGCTGCTAAAAAAGTGGAACCGGGGATATTTGATATCAAAAAAGTAGTAATATCAATATCATGAGTATTAATATTATCAATCCTATCACTGAAACTACTTTTCCTGCTTTATTTCCCGCATGTTCATTTAGCACAATAGCCTCCTCTGATTTACGGAAAATAGCTCTGTATCCAATAAAAATAGCATAACCAAATAATATTACATATAACCAATGTATAATATTGGCAACCGCTGTTCTGTCAATAGGTACAACAGATTCCTGCCTTGCATTTACCACATTAAAAGCTAAATCGTGTTCCTCTTTTGGATGGATGGCAAGAGTTATTTCGTCATTTTTTTTAGCCGTAAAAGTCCACGAATCTATAGGTTTGTCATCTGACATGAATTTTCCTTCATGCATAATTCCCTCTATTAATTTACCCTTGGAAATATTTTCAGTCATTCCATAGGAATCTGTTTTAAAAAAGCCAAGTGAAAAGTAAGTATCTTTTTCTGGCACTTCATTTTTTATTATTAAGGTATACTGCCCAGTTTTTGGCAGGTCGATATAAAGCAAAAAGCCTTGATTATTTTCGAGCGGTTCAAATTCCCAAACATCTGTGGAAATAGGTGCCTCCAAAGGATTGTCAGAATATTTGAACATCAAAGATTCATTAGGATTGATAAACGCATCAAAAATTAAATTTCCATCTGGATTTAGTAATGAACCAGATCCCTTAAGTACTATATGGTCTCCTTTATTTCCATTAAAAGTAAATTTTAGATTTTCTCTTATCTTATCAACGGTTGTTTGATTATGAACAAGCATTATGGAGGAGGGCGTATTCTTATTTTTATTAAGAAAATGAATAGTATAATCGGATAAAACCACCTCAGTCATATTCCATACATCAACCACATATTCTCCATTTTCTGAAATTTTTATATCAATACTTTCTTCTTTTCCAGCACCATCTTTATTTACTATGGGTGGAACAAAGAGTTCAATAAAGGCCCCAACTCCAATACCGATTATTAGATAGCAAAAAAGGTGGATCCCAAATGACACCCATTTGCTGTATTTTAATTCTCTTGAAATATAGCTGACCTGTACAATAATAAACCAGAGTAAGGTTAATAGAAACATATAAAGCGGGGTCTCGGCGAGATTGATATAATCTCTGGTCATATAGCCCCAGTCAAATTGATCTGCCAATAGATAGGCAAAAAAAGAAAGCATTAATGGAGAAAAAAAGTAGCATTGAACATAAAGGCTTTGTAATAAATTTTCTCGCTTAAGGCCTCCAGTTCTGAATATTTCTATAAACAGGCCAAAGAATAAGGGAAGTGCTAAAAAAAGGAGACCCATGGGCCCCTGTAATCGATCTCCGAAAGATCCCTTATTATCATCATAATCCGGTGAAGTGATTAATCCGGAATCTAACAATACAAACAGTACAACCGAAATCGCGAGAAAGAGCAAAACGGGCGACATATATGCCCTAAATTTGTCATCTTTTGCTAGTTGTAATTTAATATAGCCGGGCACCCAGTTCGGATTCTTAATAATTTTATAAATGGTCTTGGGGACATAGATAATCCATAACAGCAGTTCTACTGCTAAATGTTCAATCCCCTTTAAAATATTAATAAAATTCATTATTTCTGGTTGATTTTGGTTGATTTTGGTTGATTCTGTGGGAATAATCTCTTTTAATATAATTCTTTTAATAGTATGACAAGGTAAATATTTACCTCTTGGTTAAAATATTAAGTTTTTCCCCGGCATCATCCTCAAACTGAAAGTTTAATATTATTCTTGATCAGGCCTATTTAGTATTAAATGGTTCAGAAGGACTACTAATTTTAAAATCCTGATATTCTCCGGAAACTTAGCTATTTTAGTAAAAATGAAAGATCTTATATAACAAATGGAAATCAAAAATGTTTTTATTGAGGGAGCGATAACTCCTGAGTTCATTGCCAATTCAATTGCCAAACACCAATCCAAAACTCAGATCGGTGCCCATGATATTTTCTTGGGTCAGGTAAGGAAAGACACCATAGATGGAAAACTTGTAAAGGCTATTGATTATACTGCCTATGATTCCATGGCCAATGAGAAGTTCCATGAGATCAGGGAGGCCACTTTCAGCAAATTTGAATTGAGTTGTATGCATATTTACCACAGTATGGGAAAGGTAAATGTCGGCGAAATATGTTTGTTTGTATTTGTTTCCGCCCCGCATAGAAAAGAGGTCTTTGAAGCACTTCAATATGTAGTGGAAGAAATAAAATCGCAAGTGCCCGTATTCGGGAAAGAGGTATTCGAAGATGCCACCTATAAATGGAAAACAAATAAATAAAATGGTAGACATTACCCATAAAAAGAACACCCTAAGGACGGCGGTAGCTCAGGCCATCGTAGAGGTAAGTTCCGCAGAAACCATTGAAGCGATCAAAGCACTAAAAGTGCCGAAAGGAGATGTTTTTGCAATGAGTAAGGCTGCCGGTTTGCTCGGCGTAAAGAAAACTGCCGATCTTTTACCAGATTGTCATCCTCTTCCCATTGAATACACAGAGATCAGTTATGAAATAGATGGACTTCAGATAAAAATCCTGGTTACCGTTAAGACCAATTATAAGACCGGAGTTGAGGTGGAGGCAATGCATGGAGCCAGTGTGGTGGCATTAAATATGTATGATATGCTGAAACCCATAGACAAAAGGGTGGAAATATCCCGAATAAAGCTTCTTAAAAAAACAGGAGGAAAATCGGACATCGATAATTCCTAGTATTCCTTATTCCCTTCGGGCCCATATTTCATACATAGGTTCCCCTCTGCTATTTTTCCCCGTATGGTGCCAATCTTTCTCTTGTAGATCATATTTAAAATCTAACACGGCCCCTACCCGGGAGTTGTCCCTTGAGAAATAGGTAATGGTCTCAGTATAATTGCCATCTATTGAAGTATAACGGCCACCTCCGGTCCCTGAGAATCGCATGGTTTCTGTATTATAGGCGATCCATTGGAAGTGCCCGTCTTGAAGATATTTCAGGGTCTTTCTCGGACTTTCATTGCCTCTTCGTTCCTGTCCGGTATCCGGTCCTCTGGTTGCAAATAGCCAGGTGCCATCCAGGTCCTGTTGTTTTTTCTGAGTAGGGATCAGTTCCACTGTTTCCGTGGTATGGAGAACTAAGGTATCACCCTGCATTCTGTACCCATAACTTGTCTGACTCATAGAATCATTTTCATGGTTAGAATTGAATTCAAGATCTACTAATAGAGAATCTACCGTGGAGGTATAATACCCTCCGGATGTTTGAATAAATCCAACACCTCCCGTAAAAGGTGAATACTTCGAATGAATAAAATAATTCGCATTTATTTTGATCTCATGAAGTACACTGGGGTTTTCGGCATCTGCACCCAAATATACTCCGGGTGCCGGCTGGGCCCAAATGGAACAGGTCCAAAACAGTACTAAAATCGTATTTAAAAAACCAAAAAAAACTGTTTTCATCGCTATTGTCCTAAAGTACTAAGATACAAATAGATGAGCTATTTTAGCAGTGAACTTCCGTTGATAATATCAATTTTATAGTACAATTTGATAAATCTATTATTTGCTATGTAAAATTGCTTTAAAAATCTTGATTTTTACTTTTTTTTGATTTCATTTACATACTAGAAAATGACGATCCAATTAGGCCATACATATAACTTATATCGCAATAAGAAGCTAGTACAAAACTTTGTAATATCCACAACTGCACTTAATGAATATTAAATACATTGATCTTATAGATCAAACCTATTATTTTCCTCAGGAAGAGTTTACTTTAGATGAGGACAACCTGCTTTTTCACGACATTCCCCTGAAGTCTCTTGTAGAACAGTACGGGTCCCCCTTAAAGTTTACCTATTTGCCAAAGATCTCCAGGAATATCCAACGGGCCAAAGAGTGGTTCGCCAAGGCTATAGAACGGCATAATTACAAAGGGAAGTACATTTATTGTTATTGTACCAAAAGCTCACATTTTGAATATGTATTGCATGAAGCCTTAAAGAACGACATTCATATTGAGACTTCATCGGCCTTTGACATCAACATTGTACAGCAACTAAAGAAAGAAGGAAAGATCAAGGATACTACATATGTGATCTGTAATGGCTTTAAACGAGATCTTTATGTTCAGAACATTGCCGAGCTAATTAATACAGGCCATCAGAATTGCATTCCTATTATTGACAATTATGAGGAGATCGATCTTTTAACTGAGGCCATAGACGAACCTTTTAAAATAGGGATCAGAATTGCTTCTGAAGAAGAACCAAAATTTGAGTTTTATACTTCAAGATTGGGGATCGGATATAGAAATATCGTTCCTTTTTATGAGAACCAGATCCGGGATAATGAAAAGGTGGAATTAAAAATGCTCCATTTCTTTATCAATACCGGGATACGAGACAATTCATATTATTGGAATGAACTTGTAAAATGCCTTAAGGTATATGTGCGTTTGAGAAAACTCTGCCCTTCTCTGGATAGTTTGAATATTGGAGGTGGTTTCCCTACCAAGAACTCTCTGGCATTCGACTATGATTATGAGTATATGATAGACGAGATCATTAACCAGATCAATACGAGCTGTAAGGAGGCAGATATTCCTGTACCCAATATCTTTACGGAGTTTGGAAGTTTTACAGTGGGGGAGAGTGGAGGCGCTATTTATGAAGTGCTCTATCAAAAACAACAGAACGATCGGGAAAAATGGAATATGATCGACTCTTCTTTTATTACGACATTGCCAGATTCCTGGGCCATAAATAAACGTTTTATTATGCTGCCCATCAATAGGTGGAACGATGAATACGAACGCGTATTACTTGGGGGGCTTACTTGTGACAGCGACGATTACTACAACAGTATTCAGGATATGAATGCCATTTATCTACCTAAATTTAAAAAGGAAAAACCTCTTTATATAGGCTTTTTTAACACAGGCGCCTATCAGGAATCAATCGGTGGTTATGGAGGACTGCAACATTGCCTTATTCCTACACCAAAACATTTGTTGATAGACCGGGATAAGGAAGGAAATTTGGTAACAAAACTATTTAGTGAACAACAAAAAGCATCGGAAATGCTTAAAATTTTAGGATATGAAGACAACTAAGAATTACGCCGGAATTCCGGATGAATTCGCACAACTTGAGAAATCAAAAGTGGTTCTTATCCCCGTTCCGTATGACGGCACAAGCACTTGGGGGAAAGGAGCAGACAAGGGTCCTGAGGCACTGCTGGAAGCCTCAGAGAATATGGAGTTATACGACATAGAAACAGATACCGAAGTGTACCAGCAAGGGGTGTATGTTGCCGAAGCTGTAGCGGAGTTATCATCTCCCGAAGCCATGGTAAACAGTGTTCACAAAAGAACAAAAGAGTATATCAAAAGGAATAAATTTGTTACGCTCGTAGGTGGAGAGCACTCCCTTTCTATTGGATCTATCAGGGCCTTTAACGAGTGCTTTGACAATCTTACGGTGCTGCATATCGATGCTCATGCAGATCTTAGGGAATCGTATGACGGCAGTCCATATAACCATGCTTGTGCGGTCTATGAAGCTAGTCAGAACACCAACCTTGTGCAGGTAGGGATTAGAAGTATGGATGCCATTGAAATGACCTTGATGGATACCGAAAAGACCTTTTTTGCCCATGAAATGGTAGATGATGAATACTGGATGGATAAGGTAGTAGAATTACTGACAGATAATGTCTTTATCACTTTTGACCTGGATGCATTAGATCCTTCCATCTTACCTTCCACAGGTACCCCGGAACCGGGGGGTCTTTTATGGTACGAAACCCTGGAATTTTTAAAACAGGTGTTTGAAGAAAAGAATGTGGTGGGATTCGACATGGTAGAGCTGTGCCCTAATGAGCAAGAGAGATCTTCTAATTTTCTTGCTGCGAAGTTGTATTACAAAATGCTTAGTTATAAATTCATGAATGAAGACATAGATGATGAATATGATAATACCTATGACTTGACAAATAGCTCCGGAAATACTTCAGCTTCTAAATTTGATGACGAAAATGAATAAAGGGCCCATTTCGGATTTTATTTCAAAATACTATTTGCATTTTAATGCTGCGGCATTAGTAGATGCAGCTAAGGGATATGAACAACAGTTAGACAAAGGAGCTAAAATGTTGGTTTCTTTGGCAGGTGCTATGAGTACAGCTGAATTGGGAAAGATCTTTGCCGAAATGATCCGTCAGGATAAGGTGCATATTATTTCGTGTACCGGAGCAAATCTGGAGGAGGATATCATGAATCTGGTTGCACATTCACATTATAAACGTGTACCAAATTATCGAGATCTAACCCCTCAGGATGAATGGGGACTTTTAGAAAAGGGTCTGAACAGAGTAACAGATACCTGTATCCCGGAGGAGGAAGCCTTTAGAAGGTTACAACAACATATTTATACGCTTTGGAAGGAAGCTGAAGCTGGGGGGGAACGCTATCTCCCGCACGAATTTATGTATCAGATGCTGCTTTCGGGGGTTTTAGAAGAACATTACGAGATAGATCTTAAGGATTCCTGGATGTATGCGGCTGCGGAGAAGAACCTGCCTATTGTTTGCCCGGGATGGGAAGACAGCACCATGGGTAATATTTTTGCCTCCTATGTCCTCAAAGGAGACTTACAAGCCTCTACTATAAAATCAGGGATCGAATACATGACCTTCCTGGCAGATTGGTATACAGAGAATGCTGAAAATGGCATTGGATTTTTTCAGATCGGAGGGGGAATAGCGGGCGACTTTCCTATTTGTGTGGTTCCCATGCTTTATCAGGATATGGAAAGAACAGATACACCCTTTTGGAGCTATTTCTGTCAAATTAGTGACAGTACTACTAGTTATGGCAGTTATTCCGGTGCCGTCCCTAACGAAAAGATCACCTGGGGTAAATTGGGAATTGAGACCCCAAAATTTATAATCGAAAGTGATGCAACTATTGTTGCCCCTTTAATTTTTGCTTATCTTTTGGACATGTAATTATGGATAACTTAAAAAGAGTAATTGTAGATTTCAAAAAGCTAACACCAGAGGTGTTAAAGCTTTTGGTGGAAAGATATCCGGACGGATATGATGATGCACACATCATCACTTTCAAGAATGCAAGTGGGGAACGTATTGAGGCTGTGGAGGTTATTACACACGACACCAAATACCTGGTAAAGATCAGTGCAAAACTGGAGATCACTATGGCAAATTATGATGAAGATGATTACGAGGATTTTGAGGATGATGATCCGGAAGCGATCCCAGACGTAGAGATAAAGGATGAAGATGATGATGACGAAGATTAGCTATAAAAAGTAATATCACATGAAAAACAGTGCTTTTCACTTATCCTTACCCTGTTATAGTATCACCAAGACGAAAAATTTCTATATAGACACCATTGGTGCCAAGCTGGGACGTCATTCCACCCAATGGGCAGACATCGACTTGTTTGGCAATCAGATCACGTTTACCAAGTCGGGTGAATTTGCATTCAGTTACAAGTCATATAAATTTGGGGACACCGTACTTCCTGCATTTCATTTTGGAGTTATTCTCGATGAGAAAACCTGGGAGATCATATTTGATCGACTCTCCGGCAAAAGGGAAGAACCTTTCGTAGCGACTACCTTTTTAAAGGATAAGAAAGGGGAACATACCTCTTTCTTTGTGGAAGATCCCAATAGCTATGTGGTAGAATTTAAAAAATTTAAAGGAACCCAGCAAGTGTTCGCATCTTAAAGGATTACTGATACAGATCGCTTAAAAAAGGCAACTACTTTAATTGCCGTCATATCCCTGAATAAAATGCTAAAGATCATAGGTAGTGTTGAGCGTTGTGCTCTTAAAGAACTGGGAATCTCCAAAATTGATGCCCGCATTGATACAGGTGCAAAAACGTCCTCATTGCAGGCCACCAATATTATGGTCTTTAAAAAGAAAAATAAGAAATGGGTACGATTTGAAGTTAATTATATATTAGACGACAACCCCGTTTCCACAAAATGTGAAACCCCTGTACTCACTCGAAGAAGAGTAAAGACCTCTAATGAAATTTCCGAAAAACGGATTATGATCAAAACGCCCATGACAATAGGGGATATCACTTATGAGATAGAACTTAACTTGGCAAACAGGGAAAGCATGGAGTATCAGATGCTTCTCGGCCGGGAGGCCCTTAATGGCCGTTTTCTAATAAATCCTTCAGAGTCTTTCCTGCTTTGATACTGTACGCTAATTAAAGTAGATCAAGAACTATCTCAGCTGAGGTTTTCCAACATTTCGGTAGTAGTTCGTTTCAGATCAAATCCTGGTTTCCAACCCCAATCTTTTCTGGCTTGCGAATCATCTATACTACAGGGCCATGAATCGGCTATAGCCTGCCTGAAATCCGGATCGTATGAGATGTTGAATGAAGGTAACATCGTCTGAATACTTTGGGCGATCTCTTCGGGAGCAAAGCTCATAGCTCCCAAATTGTAAGAAGAACGGATAGTAAGTTTTGAACCTTTAGATTCCATTAATTCAATCGCAGCCCTTATGGCATCATCCATGAACATCATAGGTAATCTGGTGCCTTTTTTAAGAAAACTTGTGTAGCTCCCTTTTTTTATGGCCTGAACATATATTTCAACTGCGTAATCTGTAGTACCTCCACCGGGTTGTGTTTTCCAACTTATTAGCCCCGGGAACCTTACACTGCGCACATCTACACCGTATTTGGCATGATAATAAGAGCACCAGCGTTCCCCCGTTTGCTTGCTAATACCATATACCGTGCTTGGTTCCATTAAAGTGTGCTGCGGTGTTTTTTCCTTGGGAGTATTTGTACCAAAAACCGCAATACTTGAAGGCCAGAATATTTTATCGATCTTCTTTTCTTTTGCCAGATTAAGAACATTAAAAAGAGAATTCATGTTGAGATACCATGCGCGTTCCGGAAATTTCTCCGCAGTGGCGCTCAGCATAGCCGCCATTAAATAGACCTCTTCAACTTCATAATGCATTACAATATCTTCGAGTGCATCATAATTGGTGGCATCGAGTATCTCAAAAGGCCCGGAAGACATTAAGGCCTCCGTTCCTTCTCGTATATCACTGGCAATAACATTCTCATTTCCATATTTATCACGTAACGCCAGTGTTAGTTCTGTACCAATTTGGCCGCAGGCCCCTAAAATGAGAATAGACTTTTGCAATGAGAATGGAATTATTGAAGTTCCTACCAAAGATAGCTTTTATTAAAATTTGTACATTCGTTCTATGAGAAAAATAATGCCCATATTCTTCCTTATACTCTTCTCAGTTGCCTGTCAGGAGTCTGCCGGAGGAAAAGAGGAAACCAAGGAAGCCCAACAGTTATTTCAGGTAGAGGCATTACCACAAAGAGTGATCTTAAATGCCAAGGCATCGGACATTACAAAGGATTGGATCGAATTTAACACATTGAATACTGGTTTTGACGCTTTGTTTACAGTAGAAAATGAGGAAGACCTGGTGTTTGTGTTAGATGACCTGGTAGAAAGACAAAAATCATTGGAAGATTCGGAATACCCACCCACTTTTGACCTGCCACAAATTAGAAGCAGACAAAAGGTTATGAAGACCTTTATCCTAAAAACCAAGGCAGCGGTTAAATACAGGGTAGATGCTACGGAACCTGCTGTTGAAATGATGGAAGCCTATAATGCCTTGCGCAATCAATTTAATGTGATCGTAAACAATACCCTCGACACTCAATTATTATTAGATGAATAAACTATTAGTCAATTTCTTTGCCCTTACTTTACTTGGTCAAATACAGGCTCAAACTTCTGAAAAGGAAATAATTCATAATACAATAGACCGGTGGCATATAGCTGCCGGCGAGGCCAACTTTGAAAACTATTTTGGATTGCTAACCGAAGACGCAATATTTATTGGTACCGATGCAGCTGAAGTTTGGAACAAAACCGAGTTTATGGCCTTTTCAAAGCCTTATTTTGACCAGGGAAAAGCATGGGACTTCAAGGCAATCCAACGAAGTATCTATATGGACCTATCCGGAAAAATAGCATGGTTCGATGAGCTCCTGGATACCTGGATGCAACTCTGCCGGGGTTCGGGCGTACTAAAAAAGGAAAATGGTAAATGGAAGATCGCACATTATGTCTTGTCTATCACCATCCCCAACGAGGAAATAGATCCTGTCATTGGACTTAAAAAGGAAAGAGATAGCACTTATATAAAAAAACTGATCAAACAATAAAAATTCACCAATTCAGGGCTCTCTAACAAGCCTTGAAGTCTTATTTATACACCCGATCTATGAAATATTTTTATCATTTTTTCCTGCTCGCCTTTCTCATTATTACAGGATGTAGACAAGAACAAAAATCGGTTTCAGCTACTGATTTTTACAACACGGAACTGTTTAAGGAAGTACAACTACAGGCCATCTTTAAAGATTCCAAAACTTTTGTAGACCTGGTGCCAGACAGACCTTATGCGGAATTAGCTGCTATGTATGTGGAGGAAAAGATGGAAGATGATTTCTCCCTAAAAGACTTTGTCTCTGCTCATTTTTCGGATCAATTTAACGCAGGGCAGGTCATTGTTACTGATACTACAAAGACCATGTATGAGCATATCAGCAGTATGTGGGGCAAGCTAACAAGGGGGCCAGATACAGCCGTAGAGAATTCTTCAAGAATAGCCTTACCATATAAGTACGTAGTACCCGGAGGGCGTTTCCAGGAGATCTATTACTGGGACAGTTATTTTACTCTGGAAGGACTTTTGGTTGATGATCAGGAAGAGCTTGCCAAAAGTATGGTAGACAATTTTAGCTTTTTAATAGATTCACTAGGATTTATTCCCAATGGAACACGGAACTATTACCTCAGCAGATCGCAACCTCCGTTCTATACCTTAATGGTTGATGCCATATCGCGCGAAGACCCGGGAATGTTTTCTGAATATTTCCCAATGATCCTGAAAGAATACGAGTTTTGGATGGCTGGTAAAAAGCAGGTTAAAGGGATACATACCCCAAATAAGTATGTGGTTAGAATGGGAGATGAGCTTTTCCTTAATCGCTATTGGGATAGCGGTACCTCACCAAGACCAGAATCGTACAAGGAAGATTTTCATTTGGCGTCCGAATTATCTTCCAAGGCCGAGAAGACCATGCTCTATACAAATATGAGATCAGGGGCCGCATCTGGCTGGGATTTTAGCAGCAGATGGTACACCAAAGAAGATGAATTTGGGTCTACAAAAACCGCAGATATTCTTGCTATAGATCTGAATTGCCTGCTATATTTTATGGAAAAGAGCATCGCAAAAGGCTATGAATTAAATGAAGATGCAGAAAATCAGGAATTGTTCCTGTACAAAGCTGAAAAGCGGAAAAAAAGTATACAGAAGCTATTTTGGAATGCCGATGAAAACTATTTTTACGATTATAATTACACCCAAAAGGGATATGCGAGGACTCCTACCCTTGCAGGAGTATTTCCTTTGTTCTTTGAACTTGCCTCTAAGGAACAAGCAGAGCGGGTAAGGGATAAACTTATGGCCGACTTTCTAAAGGACGGAGGTTTGGTGACCACACTGGAACATTCCGGACAGCAATGGGATGCACCTAATGGATGGGCACCCTTACAGTATATGGCCGTTCAGGGTTTGTTGAACTATGGGTATGTAGATGAGGCAAAGACCATTATGCAGCGCTGGCTGGCATTAAATGAACGTGTCTACAAGGACACGGGTAAGATGATGGAAAAATACAACGTGGAAGACATTACCCTGCTCTCGGGCGGAGGTGAATACGAAACCCAGGATGGCTTTGGCTGGACCAACGGCGTTGCCCTGGTCTTTAAAAAGATGTTGGATGAAATGGAAGTGGTGGAATAATTAGACCCTGAATTAAAACAAGATCAATAATAAAAAAGGGAGGCAATAGCCTCCCTTTTTTTAGTTCTTTTTCTCTTCCGGATTATTTTTTCTGGACTCTAATGCTTGTTTGCTTAGACTGGCCAGATTAAAATTTGGATCTAGAGCAAGAGCTTCATCAATGCTGGCTATTGCAGTTTCGATGTTGGTCCTGTCTGTATTGTATTGTACCAATCCTTTGAGATGCAATAAGGCTGCCTTTAAGGAAACTTCGTAAGGTTGTTGCCTTTCATAGAAAGCGTAGTTCATGCCTTCCTTTACGGTTCCAAGCGCAAACTCTATGTTGGCCATTGCACCCTCGTTATCTCCGGTTTGGATCTTCAGATCTGCCAGCTCATAGGCCAGATAAGGATTCGGAGATCGTTGATATAATACCTCAAATTGCTCCAAAGCTCTTTTAGGTTGGTTGAGAGCCTTTAAACTAATGGCTTTTACCTGGACCGCCAGATCAGAATCGGAGGCTTCCTTTTCTATCCCAATTGTATTCAACGCTTGCATATGCTGGTTGTCGTTGGCATAAACAAAGGCAAGGGTATCTCTGCGTTGCTGTGAGGGTTGAAGCACAATTAAGTGCGTAAGGGCATTGATAACCCCGCTAACATCACCCTGCGCTTTCATCTCTTTGTAAAATGCTTCGTAATGTGTCTTTAACTCAGAAGAGGTTTGGCCATAACTGCACAAACTAACAGCAAATAGAAGGATTACAATTCTTGTTTTCATGATCATAAAATTAGTGCGGCAAAACTACTACTTTTTTTTTGGTCTTTTCTTATCAAAAACCTTAAAATGACGTAATTAAGGATGAGTTAAAGAAAGAATGTACGGCCTTTTAAGCGGAGGAATCTATAGGGGACATAAATTTAAAGTCAAGCGCATCTAGCGTTTTGGTTTTTATGATCTTCCCGGTTTTGCCGGCATACCCTTTTGTATAATCCGGAGCGGGAAGGCCTCTTTTGGTTGCTTCTTTAGTATAATACTCTCTTTTGGTTGGATGGTCCGGGTACACTCCATTCATAATCTTTCCCCACCACTCATTGGTGACGATGCTGGTCAAAATTAAAATACAATCCTCTAAGTGGATCAGGTTAACGGCGTCATCTCCATTAGTCAGTTCATGTTGACCGGACAAATAGGTCACGGGGTGGCGATCTGGTCCTAATAAGCCTCCGAAACGTACCAGGGTAGTTTCCAGTTTTTTATCGTTCTTAAATAATTTCTCCGCGGCCAGTAGCTTTTTAGCAGAATCGCTGCCGGGTTTGGGAATCGATTTTTCTGTTAACTCCCCCTGCACTTCCCCATACACTGAAGTGCTGCTTACAAAGATGATCTTCTTTAAATGCATGATTTTACATGCCTCGTACAATTGAGTCATTTTGCTCAAATAATTTTCCTCCGTTGCTTTACGCTTGGGAGGTACATCAATGATCAGGATATCTATGTCTTTCAGGAAATCTATAAGCGAACCTTTAACTCCATCGTTAAACAATTCCACATAGTGAGGTAAAATACCTTCATTGCCAAGAATATCCAGATTGGCCTTGGTGGTAGTTGTTCCACTCACGCGGTAGTCCATCGAAATAAAGTGCTTGGCCAGGGGAAATCCCAGCCAGCCACAACCTAATATACCAATATGTGGTTTCAATGGCGTATGGTTTTTTTAAGGATGATGGCATCGTTCAACACAAAGGGCATCGGGATAAGATCTTTAGGTCTTACGGGAATAGAAAACATTGGATGTTCCAAAAGATCATTGGAAGCTTCGTAAAGGGTGAGTTCCAACTCCGCTCCGGCAGGGATGCTTAACTCCAACATGGTGGAGTCGTTATCACTGATGTAATGAGTGAATAGACGGGCACTGTTTCGTTCCTTCAAAAAGAATTCAGAGAGTTCTATACCATTCACACTTGCCTTTTTTATGGGGGTAGTATTCGTAAAAACTTCCAGCCGATTTACCCCACGTTGAGGAAAAATACCAACCTCTAAAATTCGGTTTCCATCCAGAGTGGTGTCTTTTTCAATGGTAACCACAGGACCGATTATGTCCTTTAAAGGGGCTGCCGACACTTGGGTGAACCTCGAATTGTATTTGCTGTAAATGGTGTTGACGCTTGTTGTTTCTGGCAATGTATTCTCCGAACCAAGTATTGTTGACGTCCAATCGGAAAGCTGATGTTCATAGGTGGCCCACTGTGCCTTTTTAGTATCCGTGTCCAGGATGTATACCAAACTGCTCGGTTTAGGTTTTTTTTCGGTAAATCCGGATTGAAAATGTGCCATAGCCAGGGCACTAATAAACCCTATGAATAAAAGTGAACCTAAAAACTTCTTCCTTGGATACCTTCCTATCAGGGGTAAGAGAAGCCAAAACGTAAGGGTTGTGAAAAGTGTAGTGGTCACCAACATTTTAAGACCAAGTGCTATGGGGAACATCACTATAAAGGGAGAATAGATGAATATAGCCGGGAGCGTAAGGAACAAGGGTAAAAACGGATCCGCCTCTTTTTGATAGATCGAGATGGCAAAACAAACGAGTAGTGCATATACCGGCAGAATAAAAAAGCTGGCACCCGGCAGGTATTGTGCTACTGCCCAACAGATCAGCAACCAAAGTAGTGCAGGAGCTACCAGAAGATTTGGAATGCTAAGCTTTTTAAACTTATGGTATGCTAAGAAACAGATCGCCAAAGAGAATAGCGCGAATGCCAGGATGTAGGTGTGACCATTGTAAGTAAATCCCTGTAAAATGTCTTTATATCCCGGATAGAGTGTTGTGATTATTGTCCAGGCAAAATATCCAAGCACACCGTTGATCACAAGAGAGGTCAGCATGGGGATAAAACCCAAAGAAACTTCTTTTAAGTTCAAACTGCCATTTCTGAATCCAAGCACCAATAGGATAATAAAAACACCCAATGCAAGGAGCCACATGGGCCATATCCAGTCAAAAGGATAGGTTACCATCTTAAATACCGGGATGTTAAAATAAATGTAGTCATTCAGACTTTTCAGACTCCCTAGATCTGTCTCACTAAAATGGGTCAATAAAGGCATTAAATAACTGCCCTGATGCGTGAGCGAATTGCGGTCTAATCTTGAATAGGAATCACGAACCGTATGGTAGTCAAAATGATCATCGATAAAGGCAAAATTAAAGCCTTCGATATCCTGATCTTCCCTGAATACAGTAAGATCTGTATCATTTGGCAACAATTTATAAATACTATATGCCAGTGAATTGGTAACCGGGAATTGCGGATTTGCCGTTACAAATTCCTTGATAAGCTGCTCATTACCGCGGTTGGTCTCCATAAACATATAGCCTGGTCCTCCACTGCCCCGGGCCTCAAAATTCAGTACCAGACCAATATCTTTTGTCCAGGTGTGCCGGTTTGCAAAAAGGTCTGCTCCATTAAGACCAAGTTCTTCGGCATCAGTGATCACAATAATGATATCGTTCTTTGGGGTTACTTTCTTAGCCAGATAGGCTCGGATGCCTTCCAGGATAGTGGCCACACCGCTACCTGCATCGCTGGCACCAAGAGAGGAGTGCGGATTACTATCATAGTGGGAGAGAAGTAACAATGCCTTTCCTTCGCCCGATCCTTCAATCCTTGTTACAATATTTACAGCCTTACTATAATTGGCCCAATCGCCTGCCGTATAACCTTCCTGAAGTGATACTTCCAGTCCCAATTTTTCCAGTTCAGCTACAATATATGCTCTTACGGTTTCATGGGCCGGGAACCCAACAGCATGCGGCTGTTTTGAAATAGCTTCTACGTGTGTAAGGGCCTTGTCTGTAGAAAAACCGTATTCTTCCTCCACACTCGTATTACCATTTGTGGGCATCAGGGATCTAAAACTCCAAAAAATGGCCAGGATTAGAAGGGGTAGGGTGGCCCAAAGCCTAAAGTTCTTCATGCTAAAAAAATTCTCCCTTAAAAGTAAATAATTCTGGCGGGTATATGCCGTTTGACGACTAATTTTAGAAGATTCGTTCAAAATATGTATATTTAAGGCTAACCATTTTAAAACTAACAAGTATGGGGATTAAAAGTTTTATGGGCCGAAGAGCCAAGGAGGTTTCCAAAAAAGAGTATAATGCCCCTATTTTGGTGGAAGATTATATGTCTACAAAGCTGATCACCTATAGTCCTGAGGATTCCATATTAGACGTGATGGAGTCTTTCGCAAAAAACCATATTTCCGGGGGTCCTGTTTTGGATAACAACGGATTTTTAGTGGGGATCATTTCGGAAGCCGACTGTATGAAAGAGATCTCAGAAAGCCGATATTTCAATCAGCCTATTCTTGATAAGAGTGTGGAGAAATTTATGACCAATAAAGTGGAAACTATACCACATGATATGAGCATATTTGATGCAGCTGGTCAGTTTCACAAAAATGGTCGCCGCCGTTTACCGGTAATGAAGGAAGGACTGTTAGTAGGGCAAATAAGCCGTAAGGATATCGTGGTTGCTGCGTTAAAACTCACCAGTCACAATTATCAATAGAAAAAATATCAATAAGTATGAAATAGCCCTGGACATTGTCTGGGGCTATTCTCTTTTTACGATCATATAGTAGTCATTATCCAGGGGTAGATAGCCCAGGTCGTAAACAAAATAATAGGTCGTCCCTTTTTTAGTGGTGTATAGGTTTGTAAGATATTCAAAATCGAATCCCTTATCTAGCAGTCGTGTCTTTGTTGTCTTTGTTTTGCCTTCCTTTAATGGGAAACTGTCCAGGATACGGTAATTCTTCCTGAGGCGGTTGTTAATATTCCGCACCAGATTCTTACTGTCTTTGTTCAGCTTATTGTTATAGGCATTACGGCAATAGTCCGAACAGAACTTTTTGTCTATCCGTCCTTTAATGACCTCATTGCATTCTAAACACTTTCTTTCCAAGATGACATGGCTTTGTATGAAATTACAAAAATTTCCTGCAAGCAACTTACAAGGAAATGTTTAATAGCCAATGGCAGCCCCATCCGGGCTGGAGGAATCCGAAGCCCCTATATAAACTCCTTGTTCTGTAGAATTTAGGATGCCCATTAACCGACCCAGATTTCTGGTTCCGTAAAGCGTATGGCCCATTTTCTCCAATACTTTTTGAGTGTCCGGGGACATTAAATGAGTTTCAAAGATCAACCTATCCGGGAGCCACTGATGATGAATTTTCATAGCTTCAATAGCCTTGTGTATAGGCATCTCGTATTCCAATACATTTAGAACCGACTGAAAAACCGTGTTTATGATTGTCCGCCCTCCGGGACTGCCAATGACCAGGTACGGTTTTCCTTCTTTTGCAACTATGGTGGGTGTCATACTAGAGAGCATTCGTTTGCCGGGCTGAATAATGTTAGGATCTGTGCCTATTAACCTCTCGCTATTTGTGTAACCAGGTTGTGGATTAAAATCGCCCATTTCATTGTTAAAGATAAAGCCCAACTTGGGTGAGCCTAGTTTAGAACCATAGGAAAACTCAAGTGTATAGGTAAGCGATACGGCACTGCCATTTTTGTCAATGACAGACAGGTGCGTAGTGTTTGTGCCATCGTAAAGTTGGCCAAATTTGGTTGAATCACTTACAGAAGCCCTTTTAAGATCGATATTGCGATACCTCCTTTGCGCGAATTCTTTGGAAGTTAGTTTTGCAATTGGCATTTCGGGGTTGAAATCCGGATCACCAAGAAACTCAGCCCTGTCTGCAAAAGCTCTTCTCATTGTCTCAGCAACCAGGTGCACATAAGCCGTTGAATTGAATGGAACAGAATCTAGGTTGGCCAACTCCATGATATTCATCATTTCAATAAGTGCGACTCCTCCCGAACTTGGCGGGGGCATGGAATAAATTTCATATTTTTTATAGCTTCCTTTCATAGGGGCACGTTCAATGGCCGTATATTTTTTCAGGTCTTTTCGTGTAATGATCCCACCATTGGCTTTCATGAATTTTTCGATCTCCCTGGCCACCTTGCCTTTATAAAAACCATCCTCTCCCTTATCCCGGATCAATTCCAGGGTTTTAGCCAGTGCAGGCTGCTTCCAGATCTCACCGAATTCTACCAATACACCATTGGGATTTTTAAAGTAATTTTTTAAAAAATCAGGGGTAGTATTGTCTTGCATTCGTCTGGCATGCGAGGCCAGGGTCCAGGATAGGACAAATCCATTTTCTGCCAGGTCTACTGAAGGTTGTATCAGCTCTTTCCATGGCAAACCTCCATATTTTTGATGTGCTAAAAAGAGTCCGGCTACTGTGCCGGGTACGCCTACTGATTTTAATCCCTGGTGATTGCTACCTTTAATAAGATCGCCATTTTCATCAAGGAACATATCTGAAGTAGCGCGTAAAGGGGCTTTTTCTCTAAAATCGATCGTGGTGCTAGCTTCGGAAGCATTCATATAGACTATAAAACCACCGCCACCAATATTGCCGGCCTGAGGGTGAACCACTGCCAGGGCAAACGCGGTGGCAACAGCAGCATCGATGGCATTCCCACCTTTTTTTAAAATAGCTACACCTACCTCGGAAGCAATTTTGTTATCGGAAACGACGATCCCATTTTTAGCATAGGTTTGTCCAAAACAGTTAGTGAGAATAAAAAAAGTGGCTATAAATGATGCTATTGGTGTATAGGATGTAGTTTTAATCATCTTTATTTTAACGATTTGTATGTGTTGTTTCTATTCTATGGTAATGGTTCCCAAATGTTTTGGAATTATCACTTTTGAATCCGGAGAAAGTCTTTTTACATCTTCTTGAAAGGGGATCAGTTTTTGTTCTACCCCGCTTTGCTGAGAAAATCGATAAGGCAAACGAAAATTATCCCAGTGTGTAGGGATAATATATTTTGGATAATTGGTCACAGCCAATAGTCGTTCATTATATTTATATAGACCCAATTGTGAACGATTAACACCAGCCAAAAGAATATCAGGTTTTTGACCCACCAACTCTCTTTCTACGAAGTTCATGGAGCCCATTGTTAATACAGTATGTCTGGCGAAACGGGCTAGAAACATTAAAGAGCCTCCTTCAATGAACTCAGTTACCTTAAGTGGCGCTTCCGGAACTTCTGTGTAGGTTCTGGAATCCAGATAATGTTTGTCATTCAAGGCCGAATGTATGGAAGGAATAACCTGGACGGAAAAGTTCTCGAACTGATAATCTTCCCCACCTCTTACAGGATACAATTGCTCTTCCGGGATACCGTAAGCTCGAAGGATGTTACAGGTAGTTTCGGTGCCGATGACCTTTGCACCCGTTTTTTTGGCGATGTACGGTACGTCTGCCAGATGATCGAAATGGGAATGATGAGCCAGGATAAAATCTGCTTTGGTGATCAAACTGTCTATCAACAAAGTATCCGAAACAAAAGGTTCAGAACGCTCAACGGTTTTTCTGGAATCTTCGAGGCTCACACCTGGCCCTGTGCCCAATTTTACTCTGGAAATATACGGGTCTATCAAGACCGTTATGCTTCCATCATTTATCTGCCATCCGGCAGTGCCGAAATATTTTAATTGGATGGCATTATTTTGAGCCCTTACTGTGAAGGAAGCAAAAGCGGCAACCAAAAAGAAGAAGCCAAAAAGCACCTTCTTTGATGAGGATGAATTCTTTAAGATATATGTGTTCATGCTAGAGAGGGTTTATGGATTCAATTTATCTTTTCTTGCGGTTCACGTAATAGCGATTGATCTCGTCCGAGTTGGCTACAATAATATCTGGAAAACCGTCTATGTTTAGGTCGGCTGTAATTATATCATAGGTGTCAAAAGATTCTTCGTTCAGCATATATTCTTTCCATTTTTGACCATTTTCTGAATTAAAATACACAAAATTGGGGCTTTCAGAATTCCCTATAATGATATCAAGAGTTTTATCCCCGTTAAGATCGGCCAGGGATACGGCATAGCTATCTGCCTCTGAAGAATCAAAGATCACTGATCGGGAGAAGGGGTCATATTTATTGCCAAAATAGATGACATTGGGTTCGCCAATGTTGGCAGCTACGATATCTGCCAATCCATCATTATTCAGATCACCTACACTTACCGAACGCGTATTATCGCTGCCTGTTCCAAAGGCTATTTTTTTATCAAATCCGAGCTTACCATCATTCAGATATATGTAATTTGGTTGCTCGTCTCTATTGGCCAAAATGAGATCCAGATCTCCATCACCATCAATATCGGCTGCTTCCACATCTATGGTGGAATCATCATTGCTGCCGAAGCTTTGGGTTTTTGAAAAATTTCCTCTTCCATCATTTAGACAGATCTCGTTAGGTCTACCCCTATTGGTAATTAATATATCCACAAAACCGTCGGAATTTAAATCGGCCAAAGTAATATTTCGGGTAGGGGCGTAGTCTTCTCCAAAAGAACCATTCTTTGTAAAATTTCCTTGACCGTCATTAAGAAAGATAGCATTGGGTGCCATATCATTACCAACGGCAACATCAAGATCTCCGTCGTTATCCAGATCGGCCAGTTCGGTGGCATAGGTGGTCTCTCGTTGCGCTCCTAAATCCTTTTCGACGGTAAAGATACCTCGGCCATCATTTATAAAAATTCTATTCTGTCCGGGCCAATGCCGTCCATTAGCGACCAGAATATCTTTATCGCCATCTCCATCAATATCACCGCTGGCAACAGATGCTGTACGTTCTATATGAGTGCCTAGGATTAACCTGCCATTGGTTCTCAATTCAATCTCTTGAGCTTCAATAGAGCTGCTTACTAAAAAACATGAACAGGTTAAGATGATGAAAATTTTATTCGACATTTAATTTTATGATTTAATATTGGCCTCAATAAGTACTAAGGTATCATTTAAATAGGCTTCCATTATTTTATAACTGTTAAGGGCATACATGTAATTAAGGGCGTTAAAATAGATCTGGTTTTCAAATTCCAGGGTCCTGATGGTTTTGTTATAGTCTATTGTAAAGTTGGATTTGGATATTATAGACACATTCAGATCATCCTCAAAATGTACAGGCACCGAAGTGTTTCTTAAAATAGCTCTATTCGTTAGGCTGGGAAGTAATTTTCCAAATAAATAGTCCTCATAAATTTTAACATCGTCCATATAATCAGCCACATAAAAGGACCAATTAGATAATTGTTTTCTCAGGGCAGGATCTCTTATGATAGTGAGCGATCCGGTATTGATTATTTCATCCATAGATCCGGAAATAAGATCGAGGGACGTGATTTTATTAAGTATTTCATCTAGTAGCTTCTCAATTTCGGCAGAATTAATTTTACTGTCATCTTTAATGATTTCAAGTAATCTTACAGAAGCATCATAGGCTTCTGAAGTCCTCTTATAGGTTCGGTTACATTCAGCAATATTGGTTTTAAAATCTGTTTGCAGATTCTTTAGGTACAGTTGTTCTCTTGACACTTCGAGTCTGCTGTTATTCCAATCATTTACTTGCAAAGCAAGCAAAATACCGATCATCACGAGTATTATTTCACCGATGGCGTATTTTATATATTTGCCTGTTTTTCCCGTTTTCATTAAGTCGTAGCGTATTTTTCGAAAGAATTTTATCATAGGTTTTTAATTTCCCGGTTTCGGCAGGAGTATAGGGTGGGTCATATCGCTACAATCATGTTTTGCATTAGCTTTTTTACATCACCATCCTTATAAATTTGCAGGATCATTTCAGAGTATAAGCTTGTAAATCGTTTGTGTTCCGCGAGGTCCCCAAAAAGGGATTTTTGTTTGATAAATGCCAAGGGATCGTTTTTGGTTTGCATGGCAGCCTGGTGAAGTTCAGTACTCATAGCATCAATAATTTCAAGAGGTTGCTCATTTTTATTAGTTTGTTTATCATGGTAGTAACACCAGGCAACAATCACCAAGGTAGTATATTGAATGCTTCCTTCTCTCGCTAGATTATCATTTAAGGTAGCGATCAAAAATTTTGGCAATTTGGCAGAACTTTCGGAACAAATACGGCTTACGGTATCCTTTATATTGGGATTGGCAAAGCGTTCCTCCAAACTGTCTTTGTAATCGCTTAAATTTATCCCACTTACTTTATCTAATACCGGACTAGACTCCTTATCCATAAAAGCCCTCAAATAGGTCACAAATGTTTTGTCTTCCATACAGGCATTGATGGTTTTATGACCGTGTACAGCCCCCAAAATACCCAGTACAGAATGGCCGGCATTAAGCAGACGGAGTTTCATTTTTTCATAAGGCTTCACATCCGGAACAAATTGAACCCCTACCTTTTCCCATTCCGGACGGCCATTAGAAAAAGTATCTTCTACCACCCATTGTATAAATGGCTCACAGGTTACCGGCCATTCATCTCTAATACGGAATGTATTTTCTAAGTACTTTATATCTGCTTGGGAGGTGACAGGAGTTATCCTATCTACCATGCTGTTAGGAAAACAAACCTCACTTTCAATCCAACCGGCCAGTTTCAGATCTTGCTTCCTGCAAAATGCGAGTAACATTTCACGGGCAATATCGCCATTGTGCTGTATATTATCACAAGACATAACCGTGAAGGCAGGAAGTCCTGCATCACGGCGTTTTTTTAAGGCGGCGGTTAAAAAACCATATACAGTTTTTGGGCTATCCGGATGGTTTAATTCGTGTTGAATATCAGGATTATCGTAATTAAATTCACCTGTGGAAGAATTGAAATTATAGCCGCCCTCGGTAATGGTGAGGGAGACAATCTTAGTTGAAGGAGCAGCCATGCGATCAATGACAGGTAGCGGGTCATCTACCCCTAGCAAGAAATCATTGATTGAACCAATAATCTCAGGCGCTATTTTTCCATCTGGATGCTTAACAATTAGTGTATAGAGACAATCCTGTTTCTTAAGAACATCATGAATTTTACGATCACCTTCGCGTAACCCTATGCCACAAATTCCCCAACCTGCAACCTTACCTATTTCGAATAGCTGGTGTGTGTAAAATGCCTGGTGTGCCCTGTGAAAACCTCCAACTCCAATATGAACAATTCCTATCGTACGCGAATTTCGTTCGTAATCTGGACAGGGGATTTTACTGCCAAGTTGTAGTAAATTCTTTTGACTAAGTTGTAATGTGTTTTCCATTACTTAGAGGTATTTTTTTGTTTCCCTCTTTGCAGTGCCCAATAGGCAGTTACAAAATAGATAATGGTGCAAATAAATGCGTATCGATAAAATATTTCACGATTATCTATATATAAATTCTCATTAGAACTACCGAATAATACGATACAAGCTAAAACTAAAGTGATGCTAAGAGAAATGATAGCTACGGTCTTTAATCCCCTTGAAAACATAGAGGAATCTTTTATATGCTTGTCCTCAAGTTTGGCTTTTTGCTCTTGAAACTTTCCTATGTTTTCGTTCCGTATTCTTTCCTGTTCTTCGGCATTAGGATATTTCTTTTTGGCACCATATTGTGCAGCTAAGAAAGTATATATCATGATGGTGAAAAACCATGTTGGGATAAACAGATAAAAGAAAGACATCACATTTAGGGCATTTAGCCCGAATCCGAATATCAAGCCCAATGCCCATGAAGCTACAGCAGGTAAGCTAAAAGATAGTTGTTTGTAGGACGACCAATACCGGGTAAATCCTATTCTGGGAAAGATCTGATGTTCAGCGAAGACAATTGCTCCAACAGGAACCACTATCAATCCGGCGTACGTTAACAGTGGCAGTATTTGTGAAAATACAAAAGGGAAACAAGCTATTGTGATCGTTACCAAGCCCACGGTAAGGGTGGTATTCTTTCGCGAATGGTTGTAGAAGATAGCCTGTGCTGCCAATCCGGCCCTGTAGAGGTTGGTAATTGCCGTTGTCCAGCCTGCAACAATTACGATAACAAATCCGGACCAACCAAGTGCATAGTAAGCAACATCTCCCGGATCTAGTTCCACAATAGATTTTCCTAAAATTACAGCAGCACCGGCCCCCATAATTCCTGCTGCTATCCAGGCAACATAATGCCCGAACATCATTCCGGTACTTGTAGCCAGGCCGTAAATTTTCTTTTTTGCATACCGTAAAAGGGCCATATCTATAAGGCCGAAGTGTGTAATTGTATTAGCGGCCCATGCGAAACCGATCACCTCAATCAACCCAATACCCGATTCACCATTGCTGTCCATTCCCGTCCATATGGACTCATTGCCCAGCGTAAGAAAATCTGTCCACCCTGCAGGCAGGGTCTTGCCTAAAACATGCAGCGATAATGCAGGCAAAAGTACGAGAGCCCCACTGGTAAACATTACAAATAACCAGGGCGCACAGATCCCGGAAAATTCAGTGACGGCATTAAAACCATACATAGCTATAGACACTACCACTATACCAACACCTATCACAATCAGAATAAACCAAAGATTTGTGGGATACCAATTCAATTGAGCGGGTATATCAAAGGCAAAACGGACCGCGGTTGCAGATACGGTCACCATTGCGGCAGATATGACGGAAAAGATGATAACATTCGCCCAATTGTAGAGCTTGGTCATTGAATCGCCTGCAATCTTGTTGAGATACGTATAGAGACTAAGTCTAGTATCAACTGCAATAGGAGAGGTGATAAGTGTCCAGCTGAGAACAGCCAAAATATTACCGATCAGTAGTCCCAGTAAAATATCCATTGTCTTGGCACCCAGGGCTACAAATGTCGCCCCAATTACAAACTCTGTCGCAGCCACATGTTCGGCAGCATATAGCCCGGCAAAATGGGTCCAATCATGTAATTTATGTTTTGCAACAGGCAGTTGTTCTTCATCTAAGTTTTCAAACTGTTGATATTCGTTGCTAGTATTCATTTCAGGTTGGTGTTGGTAACAGGATTCTTATAAATTTCTGTTGTGAGCATTTTAATACTTATTGAAAATATTGAATTAATGCAATACAAATTTCCCCGCAGCATTAAAATTAGATCATAGATGGCATGGTCTACTGACCAATGCAGCCTATCAACTGTATCAATTAAAAATAGGAATTTTTATAAGAGTTTTATACTGACTAAAAATTTTATTTGGGATTCTGTGTGGACTTTTTTGAGAAAATCTTTTGATCGCACCAATACCATGCTGCATCTTTAGCCCCAAGTTCATAGGGGGCATATTTGTAGAATTCCATCCCAATTTTTTCCATCACTCTGATCGAAGCTTTATGTTCTTTCATTGCAATGGCAATGATCTTTTTTAAGTGGAGGGTATTAAATCCATACTTTAAAATGGCATGGGATGCCTCCGTTGCTATACCTAAACCCCAGTATTCTGGCAAGAACCTATAACCAAGATCTATTTCATCAAATTCGGGCAGGTAGAGCAAACCCGCCCAGCCCACAAATTGCATATCCTTCTTTAAAAAAGTGGCCCACCTTCCAAATCCAAACTTCTTATAATGTTTAATTCTCCCGTCTATGGCTTTTTCTATTTCTGCTAAAGATTCAACTACGGGTTCTCCCGTATATTTTTGTACCTCAGGGTTAGAATGCAAGGTAAGGAGGTCCTCTATGTCATCATGAGTGATCTCTCTAAGCAATAGTCTATCTGTTTCTATCAGGGTTTTCAATGAATTACTTATAATTTTTCTTGTTGGAATTAGTAGAACCCTCAGCGTACTATTCACTTAATTAGTGACTATTAAACTTTTGGCAGGTTAATTATTTCAATCCTTTTATTTGATCGCCTTGTTCCTCTGCATGTAAAATAAGCTTTTTAAGCCGATCGCCAATTTCCCAATTTCTATGTAAATCAGCAAAATATTCTGCACCGGGACCTGCAGCAAAAAGCGGCACAACAACGGCTGTATGCTCTTTTGTTGACCATTTGATCTGCAGGTTTGGATAATTCCCGAAATCAGCAATGGCTGCAAGCCCTCCGGTTTCATGATCGGCTGTAAATAAGACCAGTGTTTCTCCATTTGCTTTTGAATAATTTAGTACAAGAGAAAGTGTTTCCTGAATAGACTTTAATCCGTTAATAACCCTATCCGAATCATTATTATGAGACGCAGCATCCATTTCTTCACATTCCACCAGTAATACAAAAGGTTTCTTTTGATAAGACAGATATTCTAAGGCAACCTCAGTTAATTCTGGAAGGTTAGGAGTAGAGTTCAAATCCTGTATTTCATCTTCGTCAAAAATTGCCGCGATTGGTTTAAGCATGGAATCGTGCTTCGGAAGTTCCAAGGATCTATCCAGCAGTTGAAATCGCTTAGTTAAGATATTAAGGGTCTCTTCCTTCTCAGGAACATCGTCTTCGCCAACATCCTCAAGTTCTCCAAATAAAAGATCGAGCTCGCTTGTAGCTATTTGTGTCAGTATGTCTCTTGCGTCATCTTCTGTTTTGGTATGCGCCACAAAAGCAGCGGGCGTTCCATCCCAAATGTAGGAGTCCGTTACAATTGCGGTGGAATATTGTTTATCTGAGGCCAGTTCAAAAATACTTTTCAAAGGCTTACCGTCCGGATCAAGGCCAATAAAACCAAATGAAGTTGATGTTCCGGTAGCTATGGCAGTTGCAGAAGCTTCTGAGTCGGTAAGAGGGCCATAAGCAGATCTTGCATCGTGCCATCCTTTAACATCAAACTCTTGCCAGACCGAAGGTGAATTTTCTGTTTGCTGAGTTAGCATGGCCAGAGACAAATGGCTAAAACCCATGCCATCTGCTATAAAAACAATAATATTTTTTGGTTTGTCACTAATATATTCTGGTGTAACATCACTTATAGCTTCCCCGGGGGAAAATTCAATATCTGATGAGGGTATTGAAATGGAAATATCCAATGCATAGAATAAACCTGCAAGAAATGCCATTAGAATAAGGGCTGTGACCAGGCTTGTTTTTTTCCAATCCTTCATTATATGATTTTATTTATCAGACCAAACCGCTAATTCATTTCCTGAGGGATCAGAAAAATGAAATCTACGACCCCCGGGAAAAGAAAAAATATCTTTTGTGATCATACCTCCGGAGTCTTTAATATTATTTTTTATCTGATCTAGATCTTTGTGATATAGAACTACTAGCGCACCATTTACGATCTTATTTTCTGTTTTTTCAAACCCTCCCTCAAGTCCGCTTTTCGAAAAAGATATATAGGTTGGCCCATAATCTGTAAAGTTCCAATTAAAGGAAGTGGAATAGAATTTCTTTATTTTTTCAAGGTCTTTGGCCTTGAACTCTATGTAATTTATGTGGTTGTTTTTTATTTCCATCTTTAACCGGGTTGATCATTTATTTTAATAGTTGCTCCATCAATTTCATGGCTGTTATTTCTCCTTTCTTACGAACAAATTCGCGAGGCGTATTATCACCAACCTCGTAAGTAAAAGACTCGGCACCAAATTCGAAAAAGAAGAAGGCCGTAGAATTAATTTTATTGCCGGTACCTGGGCTGCGTCTAATATTGGGTTTGTAACCAGGGAATTCATCTTCCAAGCCGGCAATTACATTGGGTACTAGGCCAGGCATATTCCCTTTAAGTTCTGGGGTGATGGTGTAAAATATATCCTCCCAGGTAGAATGAAAATCGACTCCAAAATAAAAGGTACCGCCTGTTTCTGATACTTTTTGACGCATAAAATCCCGAATTGCGCGGGTCTCTGGTTGATTAAAATTTTCCCAGTCTCTATTTAGATCAACGCCGCCATAATTATGCCGCCAATGTCCATTATCTACCCCATCCGGATTTACAAGTGGAACCACATAGGTATTGTATCTTGCCCTAAATCGTTTTGCAAGGTCTGTGTCTGCACAAAGAGCTTCAATAAACGCCTGCATGGCCAGAAATCCGGTCACCTCCGGTGGGTGCTGTCTGGAAATCACCATGATCATTCTTTGATCGTCAACTTCCCCAATTTTTAACAGATTAATGGGTCTTCCTTCGTTACTTTCTCCTATGATCGATTTTGAAATAAATGAATTGGAAACCAATTTGTTCGTCCAGTCGTCAACTACCGATGAGGTGATCAATTCCTGAGCCGATACCCAAAGCGTGTCTTTGTTCACCGATAGCTGCATGGTAATGCTTTCTGCTAATTCTCTTTCGTTATAGATTTTCTTTACTGCCTGATATTTCAAGGAATCCAGGGCTTCCCAATTGGAACCATTTTTACTAAGTTTTGGAAAGTATCTATGAAAAGCATTTTCATTATAGGTGAGTTTTACATAGAGCTCTTTTTCAGTTTCTGACCATATTTTAAATCCATACCAGGGGCTTGGATTGATGGGCAAATTCTCAGAAGTTATCAAAACAGAAATAAGGGTGTCGTTGGTACGCGCAACGCCACTCATACGGGCGCCACTATAATCATTAGACATAAATACGCCATCCCCGAGATTAAAAACTCCGGCATACTGCCGTTGAACAGGGACCGTTTTAGTGCTAACCTTCCTGATCGGTTCTTGCCCTTTCCATTGAGTAGCCGACTTACACCCAAGGAAACATGCAATAATGATAAGAATAAAAAAGGGTGCTTTGTTTTTAAAGAAATTCATTGATGTTTAATTAAATAGGGGTATGAATTGTTATTTGATTCTTTTTGATTGTGTAGAGAAGGACAAACCTTGCTGCCCCATGGTAGAACTCATAATTCCTTCGAACAAAGGCTCCGGACAGTTTTTTGGTTTCTTCCATTCAATTAAAAAGTTTGATCCTGTTCCACCTTCAATATCAACCTCGTCTATAATTATTTCCGTTGTTTCCATTGGCGCAATATATATTGGTTGATTAAAGTAAGTACGAACAGATTTACCGTGAGTGTCAAAATATTCAGCTTTAAGCAGATAAATTGTGTCCAGGTCACTGGTGTTACGCATACTAACCATTGCGGTTAAATTATGTGTTCTGTGTTCAGAATTGCTATAGATCTGTGAATAGATAGATAGATATGATTTTCCATATTCGAGGGAATCCTTTGAACTAATATCTACTCGCCTCTTCAACCAATTTTCGGGATTTGTCGAACTAATTTCCTTTTGCTCATTACATCCAAAAAATAAAATACTTAGTATTAGAACTAGCGTGTATTTTTTCATTTCTTATATTGTTTTAAGTTGACAAACAACGGTTCTGTATTAATTAGATTCTGAATATCCGTACTGATTTTTAGCCTCAAGCAATAATACACTTTGTTAGAGATTGGTTGCTTTATTTCTTTTAGGCAACCACTATTGCCTTTCTGCGAATTCTTTAAATTGCTTAAGCCATTTTTCTGCCGGCTTTCGATACATGCTTGGAAATAAAAGTGACATTAGTTTTGGCATAACCCAATTTATACGAGTGTACTCGTATTCGAATTCATATTTGGTCTTATTCTCATTGAGAGCTATAAAATTACATTTCATTGTGTTATCCATATGCTTGTGGTGATAACTAGCCTCAAACAAATAGGGTAGAGCATTTTTTGTTATTGTCTCAACCAGTTCCATATTGTGCTTTCCGTGTTGGTAATACATTTTAGACACAGCACCAACTTCACCTTTAATACCACTGATCAGTTCCTTTTTAACAAATCCATCTTGATATTCTTTTAGGTTATCCGGATTAGCAAAAAGCGCAGCTACTGTATTTAAAGGCTTGTTGATCTCAATAGAGCCTTTATATTTCATTTTTATTACGTTTAAATAATTAAGTACTATTAGTTTATTGATTTTCCACCATCGCTCCTCGCTTCAATACCTTCCTATCAGTAAGCAAATGAACCTTGTTCTATAACCATAGAAGCCAGGTTCTAGTTTTATTAAAAATAAGAAATATTGTATTGGGTTTGAAGTAGCTTTGAATTATAGGCGTAGTTGATTATAGTTTTAATTCAATTCAATATGTTCATAAACAAATGTTCAACAATTATTTTAGCCGCGTGCCGGCTTCCTTTTAATGAAGGATGAAACCCATCAGAAGAATAGTAATCAAAATTTTGTGTTGAATCAAAATGCTTTTTCCATTCCTCACCAACCGGACACAGAATGGCATCATTGATCCACGCTGCGTCTGTGTAGTTCATAATTACGCCCTTAAAGGTGTGGTAATAGATCCTGGAGGGCCAAACCATGAAATAACTTAGTTTTGCTCCATTTTTATTGCATAAATCGGCGTATTTTTTACCGTATTCAATTAGGATTTTCCTGCCGTTCTGTTGAGACGATGGCCCTTGCTGAACAACTACAAAATCATACTGATTTCTTTTTATTTCTTTTTGGACCTTTCCATCATTCCAATGATCCATGATCGCATAGTTTGGAAGTGCTATCATTTTCGTTTTTATAATGATGCCTTTTTGCCTCCCTGCATTCTCTACTAGTTTAGGAAGATTATTAGTAGCAGTAAGACTGTTTCCAACAAATAAAATAGTAAATTTTTTATTTGAAGTGACATTTTGGGCAATTGATCGCTGTGAAGAAATACAAACTATTGCTAGAAAGAACAGCAGTGTAAATTTTATTTTACGCATATTCTTTTAATTATGTCCGTAACATGAGGTACTATTCAATTGCCAATTAATCAGCTCTTAGTATCTTCTCCATTTTCCGACCTTTCGCTAACTCATCTACCAACTTGTCTAAATACCTCGCTTGTTTCGTTAACGGATTTTCGATTTCTTCAACTCTATAGCCACAGATTACACCGGTAATGAGGTGAGCATTAGGATGTAATTCAGCACGCTTAAAAAACTGTTCAAAAGTGACTTTGGTATCAATAAGTTCTTTTAGCTTTTTTTCATCAAAACTGGTTAACCATTCAATTACCTGGTGTAATTCTTCTTTCGTTCTACCTTTCTTCTCAACTTTTGTGAGATAATGTGGATATACAGAGGCGAAAATCATTTTTGCAATTCGCTCATCGTGGTGACTTGTGTCTTTCATATGTTCAAATTCATTATTTTACGTATTCAATTAGTTCTAAAACAATCCAGTCAATTAATACAATTACAGTAATTATCAATCCCCAATGCCACCATTTTAATTTAATATTCTTTGCAATTTTAATCTCAATCAAAGTCCAGATTGCAAAATAAATATACCAGATCCACCAAGTACTTACATCATAAAAAAGAAGTAGAGCCATCCCAATTGTAAATACAATCATTACAAAAACGAATCGCTTCATTTCCTTTTTTTGCATTTCATCAGAACCTACATTCCTGGTTTCTGTTTTGCTCATTCTTATAGTTTATTCCTGCTTTAATTCCTTTTTCTTCATAAATGCATAAATAAGAAAACCGCCAAATGCAATAGCAAGCAGGCCGCTTAAAGGAGCAAAGGGTTTAACTTGAGGAATAAGTGAGGAAATAAAGTGTTGAAAATTCTCCTGACCAATGAATAGTAGAATGATGGCAGCTAATACGAACAGGTAACCCAAAAATTTAATTACACCGGTAAATCTTGATTCTTTTGCAGCAACGATAAATAAAATACCCAAGACCAACCTTATCACTATTGCAAAAATATATAGCGAGGTGTTTTCCATATTATTTTCTATATGACCAATAATGATCTCGGGCTTAATTAGCAATGATATACCTAAAAGAAGCATTAGTATTCCAAATAATTTGATAGCTAATTTCATGATCAGGATTTTTATATTCTGTTTATTTTTTATGACCACCAACGTGTTTGAGTATGCATTGCGTAGGTAGTTCGCTGCGCTTATGTATTGCGTAAGCAATAAGTTAGTAAAAAAGAACTGTATTTAGGAAATAAGACAGGATTTCCGAGACAAACTTTGATCACTTTCTTGCAATTAATTACACAGAATATTGCAAGTGGTGATTTTTCCAAGTTTGAATTATTCAGCTAAGTTTCTTGTCAATTTTCAATGTTTAAATGAAATTAAACTATTGATTTTTCATTAACCGTCTTACAGCGACCCATTGTTTTAGCATATCTCTGGCATCTTGTGCTGGATATCCTAAAACAGTTTTTCCTGCTTCCACATCATTCATAACTCCAGAGCCAGCGCCAACAGTAGCGCCAGAATGTATGGTGGTATGGTCTTTTATAGAGGCACTTCCGCCTATAATAACGCCGTCACCTAAAGTTACAGAACCTGCAAGTCCGCTATGTCCTGCCATAATACAAGAACGCCCCATAACACTGTTATGAGCAATTTGTACCAGATTGTCTATTTTACATCCATCACCAACAATGGTGGAACTAAATTTTGCTCTGTCAACACAAGAATTGGCACCAATTTCAACGTAATGCCCAATTATGACGTTACCTATCTGTGGTATCTTTACCAGTCCACTGCCATCCTCACTTGGTCTATACCCAAATCCATCAGCTCCAATACTTACATTAGTATGAAAAATACAATGGCTGCCAATAATACAGCGTTCACGTATAATTGTCCCGGACCAAACAATAGTGTTATCACCAATAATGGTTTCATCAAACACACAAACATTTGGGTATAAAATTACTTTGCTTCCTAATTCAACATCTTTTCCTATATAACAATTTGCACCGATCTTACAGCCTTCACCAATTTTTGCTGTTTTATGTATTACGGCAGTTGGATGTATATCTGAGTCAAAAACAGGTGCTGGCGGATTAAAAAACTCTAATATTTTTGCCATGGCCAAATCAACATTTTTAACTTTGAGAAATGCACGATTGTCGCCGGGTTCGATATCTAAATCATGACCAATAAGGGCAGCACAGGCTTTTGAATCTGCCCAGAACTTGGCATATTTTTTACTACCTATGAATGTGATCTGATTGCTACCTGCCTTTTGTAATTCCTCGGGCCCTTCAATTTTTTGGCTGGTATTGCCTATTAATTGGCCTTTTACAATGTTGTTGATTTCACTTAAGGAGTAAGATGTCATTTGTAATTGTATTGATTTATTAAATAGTTGTAAAGTAAGTAAAAAAGTGAAGTCTATATATTTTTAAATTTGAATGGTCTCGTATATAAACCTGTCACAGCTCTGGAGTAATGGTATATATTCGTTGTTGTAATTTGTTTCTTAATTCAAGTTCTCTACTACCTTCAGAAGTTTTTGCTGAACCTCCAGAGCAAGACTCCCTAAAGCTTCGTTTTCAACTGCACCCATAGAAGCAATAGGATCCACAACGGAAACTTCAACTTCTCCATTTTCATGTTCTTCAACTATTACATTGCAAGGAAGTAAAACACCTATCTTATCTTCACTGGTCAATGCTTTATGAGCGAAATGTGGATTACATGCACCTAATATTTTATATTTTTTAAAGTCTACATTAATTTTCTTTTTCAGCGTTTCTTTTACATCAATTTCGGTTAAAATCCCAAAACCTTCATTTTTCAATTCAGCTGTTACTAGTTCGATGGCATCATCAAAGCTTTTACCGACCAATACTTTGTTAAAATAATAGCTCATAGTTTTTAAAATTTAAAGCATTAAGGCCGTTTTGGCTATTGTTGCAATGAACGCCGGCCTTTTGTCCATTTTAGCCTGTTCTTGTTTTATTTAAAAATAAGAATTTTTGAATTGGGTACTAAGGTAGTGCTGAATTAACTCAATAGATACTCCTTCAGGTTTAATTCTGCACATGTCAGGATCCTATTCCCAATCTGGTATTTTGGAGTCTTGAGGATTAGTTTGATGCGGAGTACTTGGTCTTGACGTAAAAGAAATTAATTGACCTAATCTATATTTTGGATTTTTCATCCAAAAGACTTCCTCTAAGCTTTTATTAGTAAATGATATCCAGCTGCGCATCTCCATTATTCATAATGCGAACGTTCAATCTTGTTATCGTGTGAAGTGTATGTAATGCCCAGTTCCGTAAGCTCATCCAGTATAGGTTCATAAACTTCTTTGGACCATGGAAACAACACACCAGGACTTTTAATTGTTCCGTTAAGGATTAATTTTGCGCCAATTGCCGCTGGCAATCCAACAGTACGAGAGATAGCGGTATGCCTATAGTCTAATCCCCTTGTTGCCAAATAAGATAAATGTTCAAATAATTCGCCTTCGAGTTTGTATTCTATCCTCTCGTAAAAAACCAGCATATCCGTGTCGCCATGTTTAAATTTCAGTTTATCCATCAGTAGATCCAATAGTATCTCGGCCGGAGTTCCATTTACCCTCTTAATTGGTCTTTCAGAAAGAAGTTCTGTCCAAAGCAATTGTTTATGAAGTGCTCCACCTCTTTCTATATTCAAGATGTCGGCCAGGGTATTTTCAAGACTTGCATCATCAGCTGGTAGATACGATGCAACCCACTGGCGGTATGTCATGTTCTCACTGCCTTCAATATGATAGTTGTTGGCGGTTAACCCTAATTGTATAAACATATTCCATCCTTCGCAAAAACCAGGATAACGCAGTGTTGCCCTTATAAATGTTGGAATGTCATCCAGGTTATATTTTTTTCTATAGACTACGGAATCACGATTTTCGTATGCTTCAAACTCTCTGAAACCAGGAATACCTATAACTTTTGGATTGGTAAATAAACGATGATAGGGAATGCAACGAAAATTGCCTTTTTTATAAAAACAAGCGCCTGCACTACCTGCCCTGATCACGTTCATTGGGCTCCAGGTAAACTTATAGCCCCATGGGTTATCATTACTCTCAGGGGCAACCAAACTGCCGCAATATGATGTAAATGCCAATAGCTCTCCTCCCTTTTCCCTGATTTTATCTATAGAACGCATTCCGTTCATATGATCAATACCGGGATCAGCCCCTAATTCATTTAGAAATGTCAGACCTTTTTCTTTTGCTTCTTCATGCATTTCTATCATTTCCTGACTAGCATATGAAGCCGTTACCACATGTGCATTATATTTAAGCGCAATTTTTGCCGCAGCAGCATGCATTCCAGGAGGCAACAACGAGATTACGATGTCTGCATCCTTTATATAACGCTCCATAAGTGAATTATCATAGCAATCAAAGTATACCGCTTTCCCTCTTGGGTGACCACCAATTTTCATTTTTGCGGTTTCTACTAAAATATCTCCTACCGTTACATCCCAGTTGTATTCTTCGGCATGCTTAAGCATGTACGAAATCAGATCGGTAGCAGACATTCCTGCACCACAGATTAACACATTCTTCATTACGATCTATATTAATTATTTTCTCAAATACTATACAACGGTCACAGCCAAAATTTTGGCCGACCTGCCTACCGAAGCCTTGAAAGGAGGACAGACAAGCAGGTTATAAACGTTGTTGTAGCAGTTTACTATAAAATATCAGACTAGGTGATCTCTTCGTTTGTTTTTGACGAATCATTTAAAAGTTCATGAATCTCATTTAGTTCCTTCTTTGTTAAATGTCGCCATTTACCAATTGGGATATCTAAATTAATATTCATTATACGATAACGTTCCAATTGGCGAACCCTGTTTCCCAGATGTTCACACATGCGTCTAATTTGCCTGTTTAGACCTTGGGTAAGAATAATTCTAAATCGGAACTTATCTATCTGTTCCACAAAACATTTCCTTGTAATTGTGTCCAAAATAGGGACGCCGTTGCCCATTTTGTGTATGAACGATTTTGTTATAGGTTGTTGTACGACTACCAAGTATTCCTTTTCATGATTATTTCTGGCACGAAGAATTTTATTTACTATATCGCCATCGTTCGTTAAAAGAATTAAGCCCTGACTATCTTTATCGAGTCTTCCTATCGGAAAAATACGCTCGGGGTAATTAATAAAGTCAATTATATTATTTTTTTCTCTTCGAGTGTCTGTCGTACAAACAATTCCTCGGGGTTTATTAAAAGCAAGGTAAACAGGTTTATTTTCTTTGCCGGTTATAAGTTTTCCGTTTAAACGAATTTCGTCTTCAGAGGATACCTTACTTCCAATTTCCGCAACCACACCATTTATTGTTACCTGCTTTAGCCCAATCAACTTATCAGCCTCTCTGCGCGAACAATACCCAATTTCACTAAAATATTTATTAATACGAACCAAGTTCTTCTCTTCCATATATTCGCTAAAATTGTTTACAACGTTTTTGTGTATGGTTTCGTTTTGGTTGTGATCAGGTTTTCTGAGCGGATCAGTTTTGCTTTGTAAAACAGCAAAGACAACAGTTCTCAAGTTTCAATTTAGGAATATATTTTATGTCGTAGTTAATTTAGTTCTTAGTGATACAGTAAAATGAACAATACACGTTGTTTGGCCCTGTGTTTTAAATTTATTTTTTATAAATTTTCTTTAACACCTTTTCTCCAAAAGTAAATGCCAAATACAAAGGTTACAATTGCAAACATAATTCCGTTTTCACCAAGCCAATATTCTGTTCCTTCAATTTTTGATGTTAAAGGAGGGAATACTTTCTGAACGTATACATTGCTTACAGCATGAAAGATTACTGCTGGCCATAAACTTTTAGATTTAAAGGTGTAATAAGTTAAAATAAATGAAATCGAAATTACAAAAACAAAAAAAGTAATAAATTCCAAAGTGATATTTCTACTGTAATAAAATAATATTGGCCAATGCCAGAATGCCCAGATAAATCCACTAAAAAGGGAAACTCCGGTAAAAGAAAGAACCTTTCTTAATTCATAGACAAAAAACCCTCGCCACCCTATTTCCTCTCCTAAAACCGTTGCCATTGCCTTTATAACGCCTACGGTTCCTAACAAGATTACAGCCACAATTACTGCTAATGCTGGATTTAATGTTCCAATTCCAACTATTCCGAGTTCTTTAGCCCAATCTGAAACTATTTCTTCATTAGGTAGACCTCCTAATCCAAAAAGCCAGATGAGCATATAAGTAATTAAGACATATAAGGCAGGAATAAAATAAGACAAGCGAATAAATTTCCAATTTCCCCAATCCCAATTTAGTGAAGAAATAGGCCTTCCTTTCAGTTTCATTGTGATTATTGCAGCAATTGCTGGACACCACATGAGTGCACCAACGTATATACTAGAAGGATATAAACTAACAATTGCATAATGAAATGGTGTGCTTATAACTGTAATAATAATTAGGAAAATAAAGATTGTTTTCCAAGTTTCTTTATGTTCCGATATATTTTCTTGCATTTTACCTTTCTGATTGATTTGTTTATGAAAGACGGAGGGATAGCTGTTTTGTTACATTGTATTTAACGTTTAGTATATGACTGGTAGCGTGTAAAAAGGCACATACTTTGCTATTTAGCACTTTTTAGCTTTGAGTTATATACATTGATATGCCCAGATTTTTAATTATTATCACAAAGAAAAAAAGCCTATCATAATTGATAGGCTTTTTCTACAAAAATAAATTGAAAAGTAATCGATTAAACTACTTTGACATTTATTGCGTTCAATCCTTTTGGGCCTTCTTCTACATCGTAGCTTACTTTGTCCCCTTCAGTAATTTCATCAATTAATCCATTCGCATGTACAAATACATCTTTGCCATCTTCATCTGGCTCGATGAATCCAAATCCTTTTGAATTATTGAAAAATTTTACGGTTCCGTTACTCATTTTTAGAAATTTTAAATATTATGTAAATGTAGGGTTTTATTATGATTGTGCATAACCGCCTTATTTAACGATTGTGGCGTATGCTGGCTGAATCAACGTTGTTCATTACGTACTGCGGCGATTCGGCTGCTTTAGGTGGCGCAATCATGAATTGTCTGATTAAATATAAAGTAAATTTAAGCGGGAAAAATAATCGCAGACTATCTTAACCAGGTAATTGAGCAAGTGTACTAAATAGGGTTATTTTTGTCAACCATATAGGTCGTAGGAAACAGTTGTCAAGATGATTTCTCTTAATGCGCAAACAAAACCAAGCAATGAATACAGATATAATTGTAAACAAACCAACACCTATTGTTCTTAAAAAACAATTGGAGTTATATGATCGCTCTAGAGATTTTAAGCATACGATTAGGGCCTTAGAAGCTGGTAAACCTATATTAATAGCCGGGTTTTATAGTGATGGATTATTTCTGCTTAAGGCGCTGAAGGGGTTTCTTAAAAGAAAGATGCCTTACGGATCTTTTCAGGAGCAACGCGCGTATAGATCCGCATATAGAAAATTATCCAATCTTATTTTATTAGAAGTTGCGGCTCATACATTAGCAGTAAAAAAAGCACCTGCTATAGGGTGGTTAGAAAAACTTTATCCGGAAACCAGCGATTTCTATTTGTCATTACCTCAGGTACAAGGGCTTAATAGTTCTTGGCAATGGTATCAAAATGGAATTTCCATTCCTGTATTGAGAAATAAAATACACCCGTATTACGGCGTTTATTTCCCAACGCGTTTTGAGCATTTGGAGCTTTTTGATAATTGGTTAAAACGTTATGATGGATCAAAAAAAACAGCCATAAATGTTGGGGTTGGGAGTGGGGTCCTTTCTTTTCTAATGATAAAACATGGATTTCAGAAGGTTTTTGGGACAGATACAAATCCTAATGCAATTGTCGGTTTAACAGAGTATATGGGTGACACAAAGTTATCCCGAAAGATCGAATTAGATTTTAAACCTCTTTTTGGGAGGTTTAAAAAGCAGACTGAATTAATTGTGTTTAATCCGCCCTGGTTACCGGCATCTCAAAATCTGGATAGCATTGATGAAGCTATTTATTATACTAAGAACCTATTCTCTGATTTTTTTGCAGGGGCAAAACAACGACTTTTACCAGAAGGGAAACTGCTACTCATATTCTCTAATCTGGCACAAATAACAAATGTGACCAAGGAACATCCAATAGAAAAGGAACTAGCTGAAGGTGGCCGATTTCAATTGGAAAGGTGCTTTAAAAAGAAAGTGAAGGTTGCTTCTAAAAAAACAAAGCGCGATCTGCATTGGCGTTCTTCTGAAGAAGTAGAACTTTGGGTACTGACAAATAAGTAAGTTTTCGAAGTAATGTAGAAACAATGTTTTTTTGCATAAGAATAGTTGGAGTTTTTACCGTCTTAACTATAGCCAACGATGTTGCCATTTCCATTGTTTCTTTTATTTTTTTATTCCTTACATTATTAGATAGTTCTTGATTATTGAAGTTTTATTGATAAATCCTGATGTAGTCTATTTCCATGGAACTTGCAATGAACTTAGGATCAATATCAGGTTCTATTGCTATATTCAATATTATATAATAATCAGAATCATATGGCCAGGTACTAATATTTTTATTTGATGGTGCATATTCAAAATGGTCTACTCCATCAACGCCAAATACAATTTTCTTTTCAGACCATTCAAGAGTATATATGTGAAATTTATCTGAAGTGCTTTCAACATTTTGACCGCCAAGATTCAAGACCTCGTATCCATAACTTGATGCATTGTGTACAGCACTTTGTATATAATTTTGATTCTTTCCCCAATGTTCGAGAATATCTATTTCGCCACAATTTGGCCAATTCACAGTTCCAAACCCTTCATTATCCCAGTAGGCACCATCTTCATTTATATTTTTATTCAACATCCATATAGCGGGCCAAGTACCAATACCTTCAGGTAATTTAGCCTTGATCTCCACGCGTCCATAGGTAAAAGCAAATTTTGAATTTAATCTGGCGGATGTGTACTGTTTTATTTCACCCTGATCATCAAATATTTCTTTTTTTGCAACTATGTTCAAGGATCCATTCTTTAAATAAGAATTGTCTTCCCGATCTGTGTAATGTTAGATCAATCCACCCCACCAGTTGCCTCCAGGTGGTAGTTGTGTTTGATGGAACCAATTATCAGAACTAATAGTTCCAGTACCATTAAATTCATCTGACCAAACTAAAGTTTTAAATTCGGATTCATTATTATCTGAATCATCTTCAGTGGCTTTAGTCCCATAAAAAATTAGGCAAGAAAAGAGAATTAATCCTGTAAGTAAAGCAATATAAGTTTTTGTTTGTTTTGTCATTCTATTTTTTGAAGTTATAGGTGATGTTATCAATTATATCTATAGTTCATTGTTAGCTGCCGTTATTCTATTTTATCTGGGCTTATGCTTTTATTTTTCATCCATGTCATGACAAAATAGATTACACAAATTAAAGTAATAAATATAGCTGTTGATACTATTTCCCATTTACTTAAACTTGTAAGTAACCAAATAATGGATGCAATACCAATAAATGGAATAATTAATCCTCCGGGTACTTTAAATGTTTTTTCGGAGACATCTTGCTTCTTCATTCTTAATTTTACAGTAGCTAAAATAACAAGGAGGTAAATAAGTAATATAGCGGCACTTGCCAGTATGGCCAATTGCTTAAATCCGCCGGAAATAGAAAAAATAAAGATCAATGCTGCAAAGCAAATTATGGACCAGTAAGGTGTAGCAAATTTTGGATGAATTTTACAAAGAAATTTTGGAAATAGCCCATCTTTTGCACCGGCGTATAATACGCGTGGTGTATTTAAAACATCGGTGCTTACAGTTCCAAAACAGGAAATTGCAGCGGCAATCAATAGAATAATTCCACCCAACGAACCAACAATTCTTTCTGCAACCGCTGCTAAAGGTGCATCTTGGACCGATTCCATTTCCAACCCCAGGACACCCTGAGTTACTATCTGCAATAGCAAATACAAGATAAGTACACAACCGCCACCAAGCATAATACCCAGTGGAATAGTGCGTTTCGGATTTTTTATTTCACCACTCACACCAAGTGCTGTTTCGAACCCGGCAAATGCAAAAAACAAGACAAGGGCAGAGTTACTAAATGTATTGAGTGCAGGTAAATGTTCCCAATGGAGATTTTCTACATTAATAAGACTGAAACCGAAGATAATAATGCCAAACAATGGGAGTAATTTTATGATAGTGATCCCCTTTGTAAAAGCAACACCTTGTTTTGCGCCGCGAATATTTGTTAATACCAAAAAGGCGAGGAGGATAAAATACAATAAACCGCGTATCCATGGATTGGAGAAAACGGGGAAAATTACAGCAAGGGAATCTGCAATAATATTCATTAGAGCTGCACTTCCTAATATACTCCAGCCAAAAACGGCCAGCCAGTTTACAATATACCCTGTAAATTCTCCAAAGGCAGCTACCACATAAGCGTAACTGCCACCTGTTTTTGTAATACGTGTTCCAATCTCAGCATAACAAAGCATTATGGTTGCCATCATTATACCGCAAAACACATAAGCGAACACGCTAAATGCCCCAAGTTCAACACCTACAATTGCGGGCAATGCAAAAATACCGGCCCCTACAGTTATGTTAATAATATTAAGTGACAATCCCGTTACACCTACTACACGTTTTAATTCTTTATCATTATTGGTTATGGCCATAAATGTTGCTTCTAGTCGATTAAGCTATATAAATAAAATAGGATTTAAGAATAATTGGGGTAAATAAAGGTTTATCTGTTTATGTTCTGCAAATCGTTTTTATGATTGCAGCTAATGGTCCTGGTTATGATTTGCTTGCGCTGTTCGCTTCGCTCGGAACGGCTCGCCTGTTCCGTGATGATTTATAACCATTGTTGTAACACTACTAGTTTACTGAAATTACAATTTTACCATGGTGTACTGCATCACCAAATCGTTGAATAGCCCAGGGTATTTTGTCAAAAGTATAAGGACCGTCTATTACACAATGTATCTTCTTGTCCTCATATAGCTGATTAATATAGTCCAAGTCCTTATTAGCTTTTAACATGACCATATGAACACGTTTCTTGCTAAATAACTTTAGTAACGGACTCATATAAAACATTTGCAACAGCTTGCCAGACTTACCACCTATAGTAACATATTTTCCTTCCGGTTTAAGAACTTTTAAAAATTTCCAGAGCGATCTATTGGTCCTGCAATCAAGGATCAGATCATATTGTTGATCACTCTTAGTAAAGTCTTCTTTTTTATAGTCAATTACCTTGTCGAACCCTTGAATTTCCATCGCGTTTAATTTTTCACCCGTATCAACCCCTGTAACATCAGCATTGTAGAGTTTTGCTATTTGAATTCCAAATGAACCAACACCACCACCACCGCCATTTATCAAGATCTTCTGGCGATCTTTGATCTGTCCCACATCCCGCAGCGCTTGCAGGGCGAGCATTGCTGCGTGTGGAATACTAGTTGCCTCTTCAAAACTCATGCTATCTGGCTTATGAGCAAGTGCTTTCTCTTCTATGCAAAGAAACTCAGCAAAGCTGCCAAATCCGAATGCTGAGATGTCACCGTATACGGCATCACCGGCTTTAAACTTTGAAGCATTATTCCCTACCTGCTCCACAATTCCTGAAACCTCCATTCCTGGAATACCTAATTTTTTCTTGGGACTAAATATCCCAAAGATCAGACGATAAGCAAAAGGCTTTCCGGTGGTTATGCACCAATCGTAATCATTGATCGTTGTTGCACAAACTTTAACCAGTACCTCAGTATTTATGGGTTTAGGTTGTTCAACTTCTATAAGCCTGAGAACTTTGGCAGGCTCTCCGTAGTTTTTAATAGTATATGCTTTCATATTTACTAATGTACTACAACTGCGACCTGGTATATGAGTCGTCCCGTTAGCAATCGGGATACTGATTTATTTACGTGGTTAGCTGCAGTTGTCCTTAATTTTCTTCAGTGCTTTTGGAAATGTGATCTTCATAAAGTTGAGATGCTCATCAAGGACATCTATATCAACGCTAAGGGTGTTAAAGTCTGTTCCTTCAGTAAGTGTATACATTTCAGTAGCTCCAGACCATTTTTTTGTTTCATCATCTATGGGTTGTTCCTTGCCTTTTACCACATTTCCACGATGCTCAAACATCATGATCTTATTTGGAATATGTTTTTTAATGATACTATAGATACCAGTCTGATCTGGTGAAAGGAATAATACTTTACTGCCTTCTTTCCAATTATCGGTAACGGCATACGAACCTTCAAAGAATACGCTGGCCCAGTCTTTATAGGAACTCTCGTTCCAGAGTGCTTTCCAGATCTTGGTTTTATCTGCCTTGATATCAATTGAAAATTGTAACCTGTTTATTTTCATAAAGTGAAAATTTGAGCTAACGGTTGGTGAAAATAGCGTTGTGGCGTTTAGCCACTATGATTTATACACGTTGTTCTCCGTTCGTTTTTTCTTTAAGTTGTACTTGAATCATAACTATTGCCAAAACAAAAAGAATCGGTGCTGTTAATATTCCGGGGGTATATGATCGTTGTATAAATGTCCAAATTGAATGTCCGATCCCATTAATAAGTTCAAGAATTATCCAAAACCAAATTAAAAATTGACTATAAAAATAATCTTTTCTAATTGGAAAGATCCAACACCATAATCCAAAAATGAAAAGTCCGATATTGATAATCAGAAATCCCGTCACAGGGTTGTCAGAAACAAGACTGCACAATACTCTAGCAGGCGGAAAATTTTCCCATAATTCACCAATAAATTCTTCAATTGAGTGTAATCCTTGAATCATCACAAGGGCAAGAAAAGTCCATTTTACATTACTACTCATAATGTCCTTTTAAACTTTAATTCTAATAAAGCACAATGGTTTGGCAATGGCCTGGAACCTCATTGCACTAAATATCCCAAGTATGATTTATAATCTCTAATGTAGTAATATTTTAATCAAACTCTGGCTGGCGATGGGCTATGGTCGTTGTTGGCAGGAGTTATTTTTTATTCGAGTTTATTGGATATTTAAAAGGTTAAAACTTTTGCCCATTTTAAAAGAAACATCGTAATAGTTGTAAGTACGAGACTGTAAAATATCGCAGCTTGCCAATTATATAATCTCGAAGGCCATTGCTTCCACATTTTTGCACCGTATTCTTTCTTATAATAGACACTACCCAGTCTTAAAATAAGAAAAGTGAATATTATAAAAATCATTATTGCAATTATTAATATCCATTTCTTTTCCATGTATTAAACTTTTAATTTTTTTATTTGTTGGCAGTAGTTGTTTTTCTATTTTCCATTTCGTTTAATCCTCCAAGTAGGGCATCTTGCATCATAATTCTAATTTATTCTGAAAGGTTAAGTTGCCATGAAATGCCATATTTGTCTTCGCACCATCCGAATTTTTTGCCAAAGCCGTAATCCCCTGAACCTGCGTAGTTGTCAAGAGGAACCATAACCTGGCCTCCATTTGAAGAAAGTTTTTCGAATAAAGTTTTTATCTCATTTTCAGAGTTGCATGCAACGAAAAGCGATACCCCAGGCGTAAATGACCAAGCGTGATTAAAATTACTTTCGGAAACCATGTACTCTTCATCATTTAATGTAAATACTCCATATTTGATAAGTTCCGGTGTACCTCCATCTTCTCCTTCTCGGTATTTTGTTATGCTTTTAATTTCCGAATTTGGAAATATTGAAGTGTAGAAATTTATCGCTTCTTCTGCCTTTCCGCATTGATCACCTACAAATGTTAGAAATGTTGCTATTTTCATTTTTTTTGAAATTTAGTTAAAATGAAATGTTTCGTATCGAATTGCTACCAACGTGTTCGGGTATGATTTCGTTTTGGTTGGATCGAGGCTTTCTGAGTGAGACAGTTTGGCTTTTGCAAAATAGTGAAGACAGCCGATCTAAGGTTTCAATTTAGGGAATTTTTTGTTGGTCCAATTAATTTAGTGCTTAGTGATTCAGCAAAATGAATTATGCACGTTGTTAGCCATAGTAATTTTCCTACTAAGTTTATTTGCCAATTTATCTACAGGCTCGTTATCCTCATTTTCCCAATTCACTTTTTATTGTCATGGCATTTCGTCATCTGTGCTTAACTGAAAATGGACTCGCCCTAGATTTGTAGGACAAGCAGGGTTTACCAGCCTTCCGGCAGTGGATCGAGTAATTGCACGATGGACGATGGAAGAGTGGAATCTGGCAGTTTGCGTAGCAGATTGGCGTATTCGCGATCCTGAAAACCTTTTGCCGCATTCCAAAATAGCTGTGCAGCGCTTCCATTACTGTGGGGCCGAAGTTGCTTAAGTGGCCATTCTTTCTCGCCGAGTATAAATGGTGTCATATAGTCTATTGCGAGCCTTATGCTCCTGCCTTCCAGACTGCGATAAGCAAAGAGGTCGTAGTTGAGATGGCGCCCAAGACGGGCCACAGTAATCAGAGCCCGGGCATTGTAAATGCTGTAGTTTAGTGACCGGGTGCGGATGAGCTCCTGCGGTTGGCGTCCATCGATGAAGACCTGGGAAAATATGCGTGTAGGCATGCCATCAAGTTGTTTGCGCGCCATAGCAAAGTTTTCGCCATAGAGCGCGTAAAGAATGAGTTGGGCGTTATACCAGGAACCATGATTGTTCGGTTGCATGGACTCTTCAATACCTGTAGGGCTTTCCACCATCCAGGTTGCGAATTGGCTAAACCAACTGCGCAATGCGTTTGCGTCTTCTTCTGTCCACCCTGGATAGGATTCCAGTAGAATCGCGCAATCGATCACCCAGCGCATACGCCATGCCTCAAGGACTCCCGATGGGCTATTATAATTGTGACCACGGCGTTTCTGGCCGAACTGCACATTGGGATTCATCTTAGTTGCAGGATCAAGGAACCAAGCGCGAAATTGCTCAACAGCGCTTTCCGCATAGCGCTCGTCGCCGGTAAAATACCAGGCAGGTACCAGGGAGGTGACTCTATTAACCATGGCTTCAATCCGCGAGATGTCGGAAGTATTACGATCAGGATTTACTTCTCCGTCGCGCCAAATGTAGGGGCCATCTGGATTCTCTGGATTCGGCCACCAATAAGGACTATAGCTGTAGTAGTCGTGTGGGTCACCGCTCGGCGGTAGGGCTCCTTCGTCAACAACGTTGGCTACAGGTTGCTCAAGCGCGGCATCGGCGTCTTCTACGATTTCTTTCAAGGCTGCAACTAAATGAGGATTGCCGGACGCAAGTCCTACTTTTACTCGCTGGAGTTGATCGCCCTGACCAAGTAGCAAAGATGGCGTGGCATTGGGTTCGCTGTCTTGGGCGAAAGCGAATGCGGCACCTAGGATCAATGAGAATGACAGAGAGAGGTAGTAGAAACGTAGCTTAGGTAGTGTATTCATGATGTTAAATTTTAATAACAAGTTTGAGTTGAAAATTTAGGTTAATTGTGGCTAACGGCCCTGGCTATGATATGGCGCGACAATAAGGGCGAGCTTCGCTTTCGGTTTTCTACCTTTAGCAGAAAAAATTAGCACGGCAAAAGTGAGCCCCGGCCGTTTCACATTGAAGCCAAGATTAGTTTTATTTAAATGTAGGAAATTTAAAGGAAGTTCTAAAGCAGCGCTGGATTATAGCCGTTGTTGTGCTTGCCTGCCGGCAGATGCGACGGTAGGCGCCTTTCGTTATTTATTTAGAATCGAATTATTAATATCTTTTTCTATTAGTTTTATTAATTCTTGATTTCTTTTTTTCGATTCAATCGCACTTTGAACAGTCCACCCAGACTCTCTAATCATGCGCTTAATTAAACCTATTCTTTCAGGATTGTTTTTTAATAAACTTATTGGATCAGTCAATTTATATGTATCGGTTGTAATAAAACCTTCTCTTGCCAATGATGCTTGAAAATCCATGGCCAATATTTGAGGTTTACCATTAAAATCGTTTTCCATTAATCTATAATAATTGTCAATTTCCTTTTTTAAATTAGAATTGAATTTAGAGTACATTCCTGTACTCTTCAGTTCACTTAAAGTAGATTTAGGAAAAGGAGGCAAAACTGCTCTATGCATTAAGCTAAAAGTTAATTGAATGAATTCATTATCATAAGCCTCGGGTATTTGTTTGTTCCAGTAGGGATAATTTTGGATATAAAGAGGAGGGATATCATTTTTACGATCAGCTGTCGGATCATAAAGGTTTGAACCTTCCATTTTTAAAAGGTATTGCATAGAATAATATTTAAAACTATGCCATCTATTTATTAAATCTAATATGTTTTGCTCATTTTCTAATTCTTGTTTTAGATTATTTAAATAAGATTCAACAGCTTTGTTCGTTAATCGGTTTTCATTCCAGTTATTTATTTGAAGTGCAATCAAAATCCCAATAACAACTAGAAGGATTTCTCCAATTGCATATTTGAGATATTTCCCAGTTTTATTTTTCTCCATAAGGCCGTATCGTATTTTTCTAAAGAATTTAATCATTGTTTTAATTCAGTATTTGAGACTTCAATTATGTCTGTCATTATTTCTCTAAGAGATTGAAACTTTCCTCTTAAATTAACCGCAAGGAAATAGAAATTATCTGCTCTATTTTCAAATTCAGGCATCTTTAAAAGCTCAGGATCGTTGCGGGCAATCGTAGATTTTTGAAGATTTTTGGTACTTTCTGATAAGGCATCTAAATTTCTAACAGAGCCATTTTTGGTAAGGAATTCGATATATTCTCCCGCATATTGTCCATATCCTTCATTGCTCCCTTTCATATCATCAAAATCTCTTTCCCATTTAAAAAGTAATGTTTTTAAGTGGTTATTATCAAGCTTGGATAAGGCCCCTGAATTTTTTAATTCCACTAAAACAAAGGAACTCGGGGTCCAATTCGGAGTCACGAAGGTTTTGTGTAAAAGTTTATCAAATTCAGGTTCAGTCAAGTTACTGTCCTGAGTTCTCATTTCTTTAAGTAATTTATCCAATCCATCAATTACTTTACTGAATCTACTCATGCTGGAGTCTAATTCAATTAAATTCTCGCTAAACTCTTTATTTAAATTCTGCAGAATAACCTGGTTTTCTTGCTTTACAATTCGTTCTTGGTTCCAATTATTGATACTAAGAGCAATCAAAATTCCAATTACGACGAGTATAATTTCGCCAATCGCGTATTTAAGGTATTTTCCTGTTCTTCCTGTTTCCATAAGGTTCTTTCTAATTTGTCTGAAGAATTTTATCACAAGCGATTAGTTTCTTTAAATATATGATTTAAAATAAAATAGGTGGTGTTTAAATAATGAAGCACAACGGTTTTCTATATGATTTGTGGTGGCCTAGCGGCTCTGAGTCGGCGGGAAACAAAATGCGAGCATTTGTGGGCAATCACGCCGTTGGCCAACTGCTTGTATCTGCTGTTGGGGAGCCGTATGGATAGACGGAGACTCCGTTTCGCTACTTATAAGTTTGCGTCTTTAGGAGCTCGCCAGCCTCATTATAGACTTTCCAAGTGCCCCTCTTCTTGCCGTGTTCGAAGCGACCTTCGTCCCAGAGTTGGCCATTGGCATGGTAACGCTTCCATACACCGTGCTTCTGCTCTTCATCGTCGAAGCCGCCCGTCCCCCGTGGTTCGCCCGTCTTGAAGAACCATTTCCACCGACCAACGATCTTTCCGTCCTTGAAGCTGCCGGAGGATTGCATCTGGCCGTTGTTGAGAAAGTATTTCCACTTTCCTGATTTCTTTCCGTTGTCGAACTCACCTTGACAAGAGATAAGGCCGTTCTTGAAGAACAGCTTAAAAGGTCCATTTTTAGGATTGCCGTATTCATCGATTCCAGGGATGTCTTTCATTGGGATTCTTTTTTATTGCATACAACTTGTTACGTGTATGATTACGTTGCGGCGAAAAATTAGAGATTTTTCAGGGTAGGAATCGTACGCACACTAAAATACAAAGTTTCACTTAAACCACTATAAGAGCAATGGATTATACACGTTGTTGTGCCTGCCTGCGGTAGGCAGGCTTTCATTATTTTAAATTAATTCCTTATCAATTAAATCTAAAACACGTTTAATATATAATTCAATATTTTCTTCATTTATGACAACATAATATTGATTCATGTAGTAGTCATAAATAACACCATCTACTTCAAGTGAACGTGTGAACTCTTTGTAGTTTTCGTCAGAAACTTTAATGGGGCTTATTTTCTTTTGTCTTTGATAGTCTGGCCTATCTTGTGTTAGGTCTGTATTTCGTATTGGAATGTGTTTTCTAATAATAGGAAGAAGATGATTCAACCAATGATCGCGTCGAATGATGACATCTTCTCTTAAATCATTTAGCTCTCCCGACCACTGACTAAGATAAATTTTAAGCGAATCACTTTGTATCAGATCCAACTTACCTGAACTGATGGCTTGATTGATATATCCTATGCTTGGATCAAAGGTGGCATAGACACTTAAATGTCCAACTAAACTATCTATTTGTTCAGATCTTTTAAGATGCATATCAGTTTCCAAAAAATAATACGCTGCTTCAAGTGACTCAACATTGATAGCATGATCTGAGTGAAGTTCATTCAGGTTTTTTGTAAACTCCTGTTTTAAATTTTGCAAAAGTATCTGTTCTTCTGTTCTGTCGTCTTTGTAGTTATTCCAATTATTAATACTTAATGCAATCAAAATTCCAACGACAACCAAGATTATTTCTCCGATTGCATATTTAAGGTACCTACCCGTTTTGTTTTTCTCCATAAGATCAAATCTAATTCTACGAAAAAACTTAATCATAGTTTCTATTTGTGTTTAGAGTATATCCGCAAGCGGGTATCTCAATCAAATGTCCGCAGGACATTTGATTTTGCAAATGCAAAATTATGTCTCGATAATGAAAGTATTTTATCATAGGCTTTACTCTTTGTTTGGCAGAGTGGAGTTGAGACCGGGGATACCAAACGGGCGATGTCATATCTCGACTCCGGTCGATACGACATTACATTCGTACAATCAACCACGCACTTCCAACCACGCACTTCCAACTTCGTCCTTCCCTTCTCGTCCCTTACTCTTCCATGATAATGGCCGGTAAGTTCAAAGACTTATAAAGTGAATTATAAGCATTCATCTCCGTAGCTACAATGGCATTTTTCTCCTTTTCAAAACTGCTCCATTGCCCCAGCAGATCTGCTAAACGTTCCTTGGCTCCTTGAGTAACTTTTGGCTCTGCAGCATCCACATAATCGCGCAGGTTCATAAACTCGGCATTCAACTGGTTGTGAAAGTTGATAACATCCTGAAAGGTCTTTTGCTTTGGTTGAATAAGGTTCTCTTCCCAGGTATTGATACGCTCCAGCAATTCCTTTCCTTTATCTACCAGGTCTTTTGCCGCTGAATTATCTTTCAACAATTTTTCATAGGCAGTAAGCTGACTCTTGGCAGAACGCATCTGGTTTACTGCCTCATGTATACTCGTAATAGAAGATGCAATTTGATCCAGGACCTTTTGTTGTTCTGAATACTCGGCCGCAGTGGCTTCCACCTTTGGGTTAGGCAGCACATTCACCGTGGTCTCAGACACCGCTTCCCCTAATGTGAGCCGAAGGGCATAGGTGCCAGGGGCCACCCGTGAGCCCGCATAACTTCCATAGACAAAAACCTTGTCTACAGAAGGCAAGTCGTCCTTCCTGAAATCCCATGTAAAACGGTTGTATCCTTTCTTCCCCGGTAACACCTCCGGTTTGGATGGGCCACCAGGCCAGGAGCTAAAATCCTTGGGTTTTTTACTTGAATAAGTTCTTATCACCTCATTATTTTGAAGTACTTCCAGCGTAAGTTCCATACTATCCAGCTTTTGCCCTAAATAGTAATCTATGGTTACTCCTTGCTTTGGGTTCTGCCCCAGACCGGGCACCGGTTTATCTGTACTCCTTCCAAAAAGTAAATAGGTGTTTTTAGGTTGTACAACTGCCACCGTAGCAGTAGTCATTGGAGCGCTTTGAAGGGCACCTACATCGTCTAAGATCCAGAACGATCGCCCTGCCGTTGCCACTACCAGGTCATTGTCCTGAAAGATCATATCATTGATAGGCACTACCGGTAAATTAAGTTGAAAAGGCTGCCAGTTCATCCCATCATTTAGCGAGATATAAAGTCCGGTTTCGGTGCCGGCATACAACAATCCTTTTCGCTTCGGATCTTCTCTAACCACCCTTACAAAGGTGTGCGGATCCGTAATGCCATTTACGATCTTGGTCCAGGTCTCACCATAATCTGAGGTCTTAAAAATATAAGGTTTAAGGTCCATTGTCTTGTAACGCATCACCGCCACATAGGTTGTGGCCGGATCGTGCGGAGATACTTCTATACTGTTTACAATGCCTTCCCCCAGATCCTTAGGCGTAGCATTTACCCAGTTCTGCCCGCCATCTTTGGTTAGGTGCACAAGGCCATCATCCGAGCCTGCCCAAAGTACTCCTTCTTCGTGTGGTGATTCTACCAGGTACATAAGGGTATTGTAATTCTCTCCCCCTGCTGCTTCGTTGGTATACGGTCCGCCACCCGGGCCCTGTTTACTTTTGTCATTCCGGGTAAGATCCGGACTAACAACTGTCCAGCTTTGGCCTTCATCGGTACTCTTAAATACGACGTTTCCTGCATGGTAAATAGTATTTCTGTTATGCGGAGAACTAATTATAGGAGCGTTCCAGTTATATCGATATTTAAAATCTGCCGGGACATTCCCCAGGGCCAGCTCAGGATATTCTTTGATAGATTTGCCTTCTCTGGAATCCTTTACCCATTTTTCAATGATGCCTTGATAGCAGCCTCCAAATATCACTTTTGGATCATCCGGATCAAAGGCAAGATAGGCACTTTCACAACCTGCAACAGAATACCAGTCTTTCCAGTCTATTCCCTGGTCATTGGTTCTGCTGGAGATAGAAATGGCCGAGTTGTCTTGTTGACCTCCATAGACCCTGTAGGGAACCTGGTTGTCTGTGATGACCCTGTAGAACTGAGCCGTGGGTTGTATGGTTTGTGTACTCCAGCTTTCTCCTCCATTATTAGAAACATTGGCGCCTCCGTCATTGGAGTTGATCATTTTTTGATTGTCTTGTGGGTGTATCCACAAATGGTGATTATCCCCATGAGGCGTGGATAGGCCGGAAAAGGATTTGCCTCCATCGATCGACTTCATCACCGGGGCGTTTAGCACATAGACCACATTCTCATTTTGGGGATCTGCGAAGATCTCCATATAGTACCAGGATCGGGCAATATTTACCCTGTCCTTATTGATCTGCACCCATTTTTTTCCTGCATCGTCTGAGCGGTATACACCTCCTTTATCTCCTTCGGCTTCCAATACGGCATAAACTCGCTCCGGATTGGCTCTGGAAACTGAGATCCCTGCCTTACCAAATTCTTTAGGTAGCCCTTCTTTCATTTTTTCCCAGGTGGTGCCTCCATCATTAGATTTAAAGAGGCCAGACATGGCCCCACCAGATTCCATGGTCCATGGATACCTTCTGTGTTGCCACATGGCGGCATATAAGATAAGAGGGTTCTTCATGTCCATAGACAAGGAAGCTGCCCCTGTAGTGGCATCCAGATACAATACCTTTTCCCAGCTAGTTCCACCATTTGTAGAACGGTACACACCTCTGTCTTCCGTAGGGCCATATTGAGCCCCTTGTGCGGTGACAAAAATGATATCCGGATTGCTGGGATGTATCACGATATCCGAGATATGTCTTGTGTTATCCAGACCAACATGGGTCCAGGTTTTGCCGGCATCGGTAGATTTGTACACCCCATCTCCCATAGAGGTCATAACCCCTCTGGCGGCGTGTTCTCCCATACCTGCAATAACAATGTTTGGGTTGCTTTCAGACACTGCCAACGCTCCTACGCTGCCTGTTTTTAAAAAGCCATCTGATACGTTCTTCCAGGTAATACCGTCATCTGTAGTTTTCCAGATCCCGCCTCCGGTACTTCCCATATAATAGGTCATAGGCTGGCCTAATACCCCGGTGGAAGTTACACTTCGCCCACCCCGGAAAGGCCCTATGTTACGCCATTTGAGGCCGTGAAACAGCGAGTCTTCAATGACGGGAACAGGAGCTGCGTTGCGTGATCTTCTTCGTTGACTTTCAACAGAAGAAGGCATTAATAAGAGTCCGATGATAAGGAGTTGAATAAGTTTCATAGGAAGTGTTTTCAAAGTTGTGATTACTGAAATTAGTATATGATTAGTGGATTTATTCCTCAATAGCGGCAAAGGTCATTTGACGAAATTTCCATCCGGTATTTTCATCCCATTTATTTTGGGTTTGTTTCATTAGTATGCCAATGACCTCTTCTTTGGGATCTGCAAAATATTGGGTATTAAAATAGCCGCCCCAGTCAAAGGTTCCGGCACTACCCGAACCTCCCATGTCTTGTCCTTTTTGGGTGTAGACCCCAAAGGCAAGGCCATAGTAAAACCGGCCATTGCTTAAGGAGATCCCAATTTGGTCTCCCATAATGCTGCGGATGGTTGTAGGGCTTAAAATTCGGACGCCGTTATAGCTTCCTTCATTAAGGTACATCTGTAGAAAAGTGGCGTAATCTTTGGCTGTACTGGAAAGTCCGGCCCCGCCAGAAAAGAAACGTTTGGCGCCTTTAATAGGATAGTCCGTATCATAAAAGGTAACTGGGTATTGTTCCCATCCATCCTCTGCTGGTTGTTGTACGGAGACCAGCCTGTGTGCTTTTTCTTCCGGAAGGTAGAACCATGTATCATCCATTCCCAACGGATCAAAAAGACGGGTTCGCAGGAAAGTATCAAAGGGCATGCCTGAGATGATTTCTAAAAAGTAACCCATGACATCCAGACCTTCACTATAGGTAAATTTTTCACCGGGATTATGGTGAAGGGGGAGAGGGGCCAGTTTTTTAATGTTCTCTTCAATACTGATGTTCTCTGTGGTGAACAGATCTGTAACGCCCGCTTTAGCGTAGATCTTTTTAATACGAGGGTCCCCGTCTATCACCCCGTACCCAAGCCCGGAGGTGTGGGTTAGCAGATGGCGAATGGTGATCTCTTTGTCTGCAGGTGTAGTGGTATAACTGCTATCTGCCTCATTAAAGGTTGCCAGGATCTGCGGATCCTTAAATTCGGGGATGTATTTTGAGATAGGATCATCTAACCGAAATTTCCCTTCCTCCCATAATATCATTACTGCAGTAGCTGTAATGGCCTTGGATTGGGAGGCGATCCTGAAAATGGCATCCTTGGTCATGTCTTTTTGAGAGGCATTGTCTGCCATCCCAAAGGATTTATGAAAAACGATCTTTCCTTTTCTTGAGATAAGGGCCACAGCCCCGGGGATATCTCCTGCAGTTACGGCATCCTGTAGCATAGCCTCTATTTTGCTGAGGCGTTCTTCAGACATGCCAGCACTAGCCGGACTTGCTTCAACAAGCGTGGTATTGGTTTCGACAGTAGAAGGGGCATTGCGGCATCCCATGAATAGTATGGCCAGTAAAATGGGTAATACAATGGTTGGTTTCATAAATATGATGGTTTAGTTTTAATTACCTCCTTCCCGCGTAGGCGACCTTGGAGTAGGCCAGTTGCGTCTTTCCCCGGTTCTAGGATTGATAGACAGCACTGCTTTTTCCCTGGAAGTTCTTTCCGGGTCTTCACTGGCCATATAGGTGAGGATGGCTGTAAGGATCACATTGTTTCGAACATCATCAAAGACGATCTTGTCATAGGTATCCAGGTTGGTATGCCATGTGTAGTTCCAGTAACTCCAGCTTAGGGAGCTAAGTGAAAACGCAGGAGCACCTGCGGCCACAAAAGAGGCATAGTCTGAGCCACCACCACCGGGATTTCCAGGAAAGGTCGTTTCTATATGTTTGGTAATACTTTCGGGAACCGTCTCCATCCATCTACCCAGGTAGGCATAGGAATTCAAAAATCCTTGTCCGGAGAGGTTTACCACCCTTCCGGTGCCATTATCCTGATTGAACAGAGCCTGCAGGCCTTCTACCACCTCCGGACGGTCTTCCACAAAGGCGCGAGAGCCATTTAACCCTTGTTCTTCGCTGCCCCATAGCCCAATAATGATGGTGCGTTTGGGGTTTGGGTATAATTTTTTAAGGATACGTGCAGTTTCCATCATGGTGATGGTGCCTGTGCCGTTATCGGTAGCGCCGGTTCCTCCGTCCCAGGAATCGAAATGGGCAGAAAGGACAATGTACTCATCCGGGAATTCAGTACCGGGGATAGTGGCAATGGTATTAAAGGTAGGGACCCTGCCTAATTCTTTAGATTCTGCTACTACTTTTAGTATTGGGTTGCCTCCGTGTTCCACCATGCGGTAGAGCATGCCGTAGTCTTCCAGTGAAAGGTCTACTACCGGAATTTTCTTGGTGTTGGCACTAAAGATCTTATTGGCTCCAAAGCCGTTAGACCAGCGAGACTGGATAATGCCAACTGCACCCGCTGCTTCGAGGGCTTCATTGATGGTTCTGCTGCTATAGCCGGTGGCTCTGATCTTTTGGCTCCAGGCTTCTTCCAGATCATCGCGTTCCTTCTTCATTTTTTCAAAGGACTCTGGGGTAGCAAATTCTTCCCAATTATAATCTGGTCTGCCTGTGGGTTGAGGCATGGAAACAAGTACAAATTTTCCTTTTAAATTAGACACCCATTTTTTAAAGACCGTAGAATCTGCCAAGGTAGGGATAGTGATTAGTCCGGCGGTAATGCCTTTGGAAGAAGTACCCGGACTCCATGCCAGTTGTCTGCCAGCTAGAGATACTACACGTGGTGATATCATATCAATATGGGTGATGCCACGTTCCCATCCTCTCCAGGTGCCCCATGTCTCGTTCTCTGCCGAAATTCCCCATTTGGCATAGGTTTTCACGGCCCAGTCGTGCGCATTTTTCATTTGTGGTGTTCCCACCAGCCTGGGACCAATAACATCCATTAGTTCATGTGCCAAAAGTGTTAGTTGGGAATTCTCATTTGCCTCTTTTTCTATGGCCGTTGCCATGTCTTGAGCGGTTTGAGCTTGTACATATACAATACTGATCAAAAGGATAAAAAGGGTGCATAGGTTTTTCATAGTGAGCGTCTAGTTTTATAAAGAATCCCTAATATAAAAAGAAAACCTATGCTGCGGAACAATAGGAGCGTTATTCTACCGTCTATTGAAGGATCAAAGAAGTGTACAAACGACTACAAACGATAACAAACGAAAATAAATAAGTAACAACCAACTATCCGGTTTTTGTGGGGGTATGTTTGCCTTGTCGGATATGGAAACCGATAGTATTAACTGTTTAACCTTAAAATTTAGTAAAGATGAATGCACTTAAAAACAAAGTACAGTTGATTGGAAACCTGGGGCAGGACCCGGAAGTAGTAAATCTAGACAGTGGTAGTAAGCTCGCAAAATTTTCAATCGCGACCAATGAGACCTACCGGAACACCAAAGGAGAAAAGGTCACGGATACCCAATGGCACAATATTGTGGTATGGGGTAAACTGGCAGATGTGGTGGAAAAGTTCCTTTTCAAAGGAAGCGAAGTTGCCGTAGAGGGTAAATTGATTCACAGATCGTATGAGAACAAGGAAGGTGAAAAGCGATTTATCTCAGAGATCAAGTGTAATGAGCTTTTGATGTTAGGGAAACAGTAAAAAGGAAACATCTGGTCGATAAAGGGGGCATTTTGCCCCTTTTTCTTTTAATAAAGGAAATGTTTTACTAACTTTTATATCCTGTTATTTCGTAATTCTATGAAGAAAACGGATTAGAAAATTAGGACTAATGAAACGTAGTGTAACTCTCTTACTTATTTTAATCACCTGCCTTCCGTGGGGTGTTCGTCCTCAGGAAGATAATGGAGGAGAGGATGTGAGCAGTTTCTATCGCAGTATGGCCATTGAAGATGCTCTTATGGAACAGTCACTGAATTTTGCCCTGGAAGAAGATGAGACAGATTATTGGAAAGATCAGCGCAATTTTGAAAATACGTTAAAACGAGAGAATTATACAGCTTACAAAACCTATATCTTCTATAAAAGAAGATCCTATCTGGAACATAAGCAAAGCTGTGATATTGCTAGCGAGCATGGAAAAGGATATAACAAACAGGCATCTTTTTATACCATTCAGGGGAAGATGACCTTGGTATTTCAAGGCGAAAAAGCTAATAGTGAGTTATTATCTGAAAATATTGTAGCATCCAAAAAGCACAAATAATCATTATTCAGATTAGTGTGTGAATCACCTCCTCATGTTTAATTTATTGTGGCGCCATTGCCAACGCCGGCATGATCCGGATTTAGAAATACCAGTTTCCCTTCCTCATTTTCGGTCATAAGGATCATCCCATTACTTTCTACACCACGTAGTGGCCTGGGGGCCAGGTTTACCAGTACGGTCACTTTTTTACCAACGATCTCCTCAGGAGTAAAATTTTCGGCGATCCCGGAAACAATAGTTCTTACATCTATCCCGGTATCTACTTTAAGGACCATTAACTTTTTAGTCTTCGGCATCTTTTCCGCTTCCAGGATGGTTCCTACACGCATATCCATTTTAGAGAATTCTTCAAAGCTGATCGTTTCTTTTTGCGGCATAACATTTTTATTTTCAGATTCGTTGGCTTTTTTAGTGGCTTTTAATTTTTCGAGTTGAGCAGTGATCTCCTCATCTTCAATCTTTCGGAATAACAATTCAGATTTGCCCAACAGATGTCCGGCGGGAAGTAGTGATGATTGGATAGTAATGCTTTCCCAACTTAAAGCGGGTGTGCTTTTTTCTAGCTGCAGCATCTTCTTAAGTTTTGCAGAAGTAAATGGTAGAAATGGTTCACTAAGAACCGCCAGGGCGGTAGCCAGTTGCAGGGCCGTATTCATAATGGTGGCCACCCTATCCTCATCTTCTTTGATCACTTTCCATGGTTCTTCATCTGCCAGGTATTTGTTACCCAATCTGGCGAGGTTCATTAGTTCTTGTCCGGCTTCTCTAAATCGATATCGTTCAATAGAACCGGCAATAGTGGCTGGGAAGTCCTGCATAGCCTTCAAGGCTTCTTTATCTGTCTGGGTCAGTTCCCCGGCCACAGGTACCACGCCCTTATAATATTTTTGAGTAAGCACTACAACCCGATTTATGAAATTCCCAAAGATGGCGACAAGTTCATTGTTGTTGCGCGCCTGAAAATCGGCCCAGGTAAAATCATTATCCTTGGTCTCCGGGGCATTGGCGGTAAGGGTATATCTAAGTACATCCTGTGCATTTGGGAAAGCCTCCAAATATTCATGCAACCAAACTGCCCAATTCTTTGAGGTAGACAGTTTTTGGCCTTCCAGATTTAGAAATTCATTGGCGGGGACATTCTCGGGGAGAATGAAATCTCCATGGGCTTTTAGCATGCTGGGAAAGATGATGCAATGAAAAACAATGTTGTCTTTCCCAATAAAATGAACCAATTTGGTGTCCTTGGCCTGCCAGTATGGTTTCCAGTCCTTTCCTTCTCGTTGAGCCCATTCTTTAGTTGATGAGATATAACCAATGGGGGCATCGAACCAGACATATAAAACTTTTCCTTCGCCGCCTTTTACAGGAACCGGGATCCCCCAGTCAAGATCACGAGTTACGGCTCTTGGCTTTAGTCCATCATCTATCCAGGATTTGCATTGCCCGTAAACATTGGGTTTCCAATCCGATTTATGATCTACTAGGATCCATTGTTTTAGAAAATCCTCGTAACGGTCCAGGGGTAAGAACCAGTGTTTGGTCTCTTTTAAAGTAGGAACTGCGCCAGACAAGGTAGATTTAGGATTGATCAGATCTGTGGCATTTAATGAGGAACCACAATTCTCACACTGATCTCCGTAAGCCTCTTCATTTCCACACTTGGGGCAGGTACCGGTCACAAATCGGTCTGCCAGGAATTGATCTTCCTGTTCATCGTATAATTGAGCTGTGGTTTCCTCAATAAAGTCGCCCTGCTCGTATAATTTTACAAAGAAATCGCTTGCCGTTTGATGGTGAATGTCAGCTGAGGTCCTGGAATAATTATCAAAGGTGATCCCAAAGTCTAGAAAGGATTGTTTAATGATCCCGTGATATTTATCGATCAATGCTTTAGGTGAGATCCCCTCCTTTTTGGCCTTCATAGGGATAGCAACACCGTGCTCATCACTCCCACATACAAATGCTACTTCCTTGCCAATCAACCGCAGGTAACGTGCGTAGATATCAGCGGGGACATAGACGCCGGCCAAATGACCAATATGGATAGGGCCATTAGTGTAAGGAAGTGCTGCCGTAATGGTGTATCGGGCAAAATTTTGGGATGCTGATGCCATCAAACTCTTGGATTAGGGCACAAAAATAACCATTTTTTAATGCCCCTTCCCCTGAGGAGAAGAAAAAAGAAAACCCTCGTATGTCCAGGCGCAATGTTTGATTCTTGAACCGGAAATACGAGGGTTGCTATAGCAAAGTAGGGGCAGCTTATGCCACCATTACGGATTTAGACATTTTTTTATCCTGTACCTGGATACGGTAGATGTATTTTCCGGTGGACAAATGACTCGGCATTCGTTCCCGAATATTGATCTCAACAGATCCTTCGAACATCATTTCATTGTAGATGGTACCCACATTCTGACCCAAAATATTGTACAACTGTATGTCTACATGTGCACTAAATGGCATTTCAAGATATATATGCGGAGTTTGTTGCGTTGGGTAGAAGGGTTTGTGAACAATGGCGTTCAACAATTCCTCACTTGGATCTTCGTTGGGATCCATAGGAGTGGGTGGTGTAAACGGCTCATCGCTATATGCAATATCCGGAAATTCAACACCACTACAATTAAATCCTAGATTCACAGGAGCGTACGGATGGTCTAATAAGTGTTGTTCCACAAGCGGAATAGGCACGCATAACCATTCGGCCAGGACTGTGGCATACAGATCCCTAAAGTCCATGGTGTATTCCAGGTTACCTCTTCCATTCGGATTCTCCAATGAAGGATGATCTCCCACAAATGCACTACCATTTAAGCCTGAGCCAAAGAAAAGGGTAGGAGCTGCTTTTCCATGATCGGTACCATTAGAACCGTTCTCAAAGATCCTTCTTCCAAATTCGGAGAAGGTCATACTCAATACCTTTTCATCTTGTTGGGTAAAAGCAATATCCTCGTAAAAATTATTGATGGCAATAGACAAGTTAGACATAAGTCGCTCGTGTGCCAAAGGCTGGTTTCCGTGAGTATCAAAACCTCCCATGGAGATCATATATACTTTGGTTCCCAGATTTCCTTTTATCAATCTTGCAAGAAGCGCTAATTGTCTGGCAAAGCCATTATCCTGGTATTGTACCTGGTTTTGACCTCTTTCATAGGCTTCATGAATAAGTCCGGAGTATTCATAGGTAGTATTCGCTACTCCTCTCAGGAATCTTAACTGATCTCCATACATACAATCATTAAAGAGGGCAGGATCCAGACTGTATTGCACTCCGGTCTCGGCGATCTCTTCTAATTGATCAATGTTAGAAGTTACGAATGCGTAATTGGTCTCTTCGCCCTGAAAAACTAAACTCCCAAAGTTACCTATCTGAATAGCAGCAGGTGATGCCGGGGGATTCACAAGATAATCAGGATATATATTTTCAAAATAACGTCCCATCCACCCAGTGTTCAAACCAGAAAATCCTGTGGTGGTAAGGTCTGTATTTGCATAGATGTCTGATCCTGTAAAATGCGAAAGACTCTGATTTTCGTATCCAACACCATGGACAGCTTTAAACTGACCTTCACCCCACATTGGTTCCAGAGCATTCATATAGGAAGGGACCCCAAAATCGTCTGTAAGCTTTAGCACCTTACTTTCAGGAATATAGATATTAGGCCTGGCATTGGCATAGAGATCGTATTGGTCAATAGGGATCACTGTACTTAATCCGTCGTTACCACCAGAAAGCCTTATAAGAATAAGGATGTTATCTGTATCTGCATTCGCAATGGCCGCTGTAAGAGGTGAAGGAGCTGAGGCGGTAAGCATATTGCTTCCCAGCATCATAGATCCGGACCCGGCTATACCGAGGGCTTGCAGGAATGAACGTCTACTCCAGAACTTGTGTTCCTCGTCATGACCGTTCTGATTCTTAATATTTATAGGGATATGATTATTGCACATAACTGTAGGTATTATTTAAGTTGAAACTCAGGTTGTCTAGACAAATGCATTAGCAGAAGAAATACTTGCTGCGGAACTTCCGGACTAACCGAAAGCATCCAAAGGCCTAATCCACCAGGGATATAGTCCGATCCGTAATATTCCTCAGGGACATCTTCGATCTTGAAAACCGACATGGCATTTTCGAAATCCTGAGCAGTAAGCAGTCCAATAGGTGTAAACTTATCTACCAGTGCCCGTACAACTGTCTCGGGATTACTTGTGTTACTATCTGCCATTCCTACAGCATCCATTGCCAAGGTTCTGAATTGTTCCGGATTACCCTGGAAGAATATCTCAAGAAATACTTCCACGGTTAACCATCTACCAATAATAAAGTTGGTATTGATCCATGTACGGTCTCGCTGCCATCCGGCAACATCTATAGGATCGAACACTTCCTGACTGAGCATTCTCGTAGTATCTATGACATTGAGTATAGTATTGTCATTATATGCAAAATTGGTTTCATTGATAAGGTTAAGATAAATATCGAACGGACTTTTAATGATTACGCCAATGGCCTCATCATCAAAGAAATGCTGACTCTTAAACAATTGAGAAAGTACAGGTGCAATTTCAAAATTGTTTGCCACCATGGTGTTTGCCATTTGGGTAATAATGGTTTGCGCATTACCCGCATCGTCATCAGAATCTGGGTGAACAAAGAACTCATATAATTTTTGGCAAATAAATCCGGCAATTTCGTTGGGACGTTCCTGGAAAAGAATGTCTATGACATCGTCATAATTCCAATTCCCGGTTTGTCCTAAAATAGTTTTTGGTCCGGCATCGAACTTGGTAGGGTCAAAAGTAACCTGTTCACAACCTAATTCGCCACGTTCAACATAACCCGTTAAGGCTTTGGCCGTTTCAATTATGTCTTGTTCTGTATACCCGTTCCCTTCTCCAAGAGAGAAAAGTTCATAAAGCTCCCGTGCATAGTTCTCATTTGGATTGTTACCGTTATTATAAACACCATCCAGATAATAGAGCATGGCAGAGGTTAACCCAATTTCACTCACAAAGGTCTTAAAGTTGCCAATAGCGTTTCTCTGCAGACAGTTAATGTAGTAGTACAAGAAACTGTTACAGTCATACACATCTAGTTCTGTGACAAAGTGATTGCTCCAAAAGAAACTGAGCCTGTCTCTCAGATTGTTGGTCAACAATCCATTGGTATAGGCGACGGCCCATTCTTCCTGCTGAGCCCTTCTTATTTGGCGAGCAAGATCATCGTCTGCAGGGTAATTGCTGTTATTCCAGTCTGCCCAGGCGGGAGCCGCCAAGGGAGGCATGGTCACAGCTTCATTGATAAGAGCGTCTACCAACGTTCCGGCATTTTGGCCTACGGCCAAATCAATAGTCTCTACTGAGGCACTAAATCCCAGTCTTCTATACAAATGCGCGGCCCTGATTTTATCCAGGGGTGTTGTGTATGCCGCTAATGTAGAGATGTTACAATTAACGAAGTATTCCATAGTCAATTTTTAGGCTTTAAGAACGTTCATGTGTGTAGGGGCAAATTCTTAACGCTTAATCCATTCGCTTAGTATGGAAATCCAGATATTTTCGATATCCGGAGACCTAATGTACAATCTAAGAGCCAAAATAGGCGGTTATTGACCTCATTTTTCGATGAAATACGCTATTTTGTTAATTTTTAGTGCACTATGGCATTACACAATGATTTTGGAAAAAAGGGGGAGGAACTGGCTGCAGAACTACTTTTTAAAAAAGGATATACCATCCTCAGGAGGAATTACAGATATTTAAAAGCGGAGATCGACATAATTGCCCAAAAAGGGAATATTCTCGCGATTGTGGAGGTAAAGTACAGGCGTTCTGATCACTTGCAACCCATCACAGCTTCCATAAATAAAAAGAAAATAGGTCTGCTTATCATAGCTGCAGATCACTATGTTCAGGAAAACGATCTTGATGTTGATGTTCGTTTCGATATAATTACTGTCCTGGGGCAACCCACAGGATATAAAATAGAACATCTTAAAGAAGCCTTCTCTCCTTATTAACCATTGTTTTATTTATAACAAATTGTTATTTTTGAAAAAAAAGAATGAAGACCATTTCTTCCGTTGTTGAGCACTACATAAAGAAAAAGCCTTTTTTACAAAGTGCTTTGGCACAGGGAATCATAAATCTTACTTCTTTATCTCGTCTTATAAAGCCGGAAATAGAGCTCGAATTAGGAAAAGATGTCCGTAACGGGGCCATTGTAATGGCGTTGAAAAGGCTTTCGGACGATCTCGAATTCAGGGCCACACACAGGATCATTAAGGTGTTAAAGAATATTGGGGAAATTACAGTACGTTCCTCGCTTACAGATTTTACATTCTTAGTCTCAGATACTATCCTTGAGAACCAAACACAACTCCTAAATGAAGTCACAAAGAACAAGGAGGTTTTTTATACCTCTTCAAGAGGTGTCAATGAATTAAACATTGTAGTTAGTGATAGCCTCGATGAAGTAGTAGAATCTTTATTCAAAGAAGAGAAGTGTACCCAGAAAGCATCTAATCTCTCTTCCATTACTGTAAAACTCCCTGCAGAAAATGTCTCCGTTCCCGGGATTTATTATTTTATTTTTCAACGCCTGGCCTGGGAAGGGATCGTACTCTACGAAGTTATTTCCACTACTAATGAATTTACCATCATAGTTAATGATGAACAGGTAGATATTGCTTTTAAGACCATCAAGGATCTTAAGACTTTATAAAACGCGCAATTCATTTATCACTTTATGAAGCCGCTTGGGTCTTGGTTTGAGGTTCGCTGGCCAGAGGTTGCAGTATTTCAAGTGCGGTAGAAGTAGAATGAATTTTTTCAAACACCAACAGGAGTCGCAGTCCATTTCGGGTTTGTTTTTCCTTGATCTTACAGGAGGCAGGATGAGTTTGAACATACTGAAGGACCTTGGTAAAGGTCGTACTCTGATAGAAACTAGAATGTTGGTCGGCTACAAAGTATCCCAAAAGTTTCCCTTTTTTCATCACAACTTTCTCAAGACCTATGCTGCTCGCTATCCATTTGATCCGTACCGAATTCAAGAGGTCTTTCACAGTTTCGGGTAATGGTCCAAACCTATCCTTTAAATGGGCCTGGTATTTCTGTAGATCCTCCTCATTGGTGATCCCATTTAATTCTGTGTAAAGGTTGAGTCGTTCTGTAATATTATTGATATAGTTATCCGGGAACAACAGTTCAAAATCTGAATCGATCTGTGTCTCTTTTACATAGACTTTTTCTGAACCTTCTTCTGGTTCGTAAAGATCTTTGAATTCATTTTCCTTCAATTCCTCAATGGCTTCAGCCAGGATCTTTTGGTAGGTCTCAAAACCGATCTCATTGATAAACCCGCTTTGTTCTCCCCCAAGCAGATCGCCTGCACCACGTATCTCCAAGTCTTTCATGGCTATATTAAAACCACTTCCCAATTCAGTGAATTGTTCTAGCGCCTGTATGCGCTTCCTTGCTTCCGTTGTCATTGAATCAAAAGGAGGAGTGATAAAATAACAAAAGGCCTTTTTATTACTTCGGCCTACACGGCCCCGCATTTGATGGAGATCACTTAGTCCAAAATTATTTGCATTGTTTATAAAGATGGTATTGGCATTGGGAACATCTAGTCCACTTTCAACAATGGTAGTAGAGACCAGAACATCAAAATCCCCTTTCATAAAACCAAGCATAAGGGTCTCCAGTCTTTTTCCTTCCATCTGCCCGTGACCTACCCGTATTTTGGCATCGGGGACCAGGCGTTGTAAAAGTCCGGCCACTTCTTTTATATTTTGAATGCGATTATGGATAAAAAACACCTGTCCTCCACGTTGGATCTCATAGGAGATGGCATCTCTGATCGCGGCCTCATCTAATCGTATCACATGACTTTCAATTGGATAGCGGTTAGGAGGAGGGGTTGTAATTACCGAAAGATCTCGCGCAGCCATAAGACTGAACTGTAGCGTCCGAGGAATGGGTGTGGCCGTAAGCGTAAGCACATCTACATTCTCTTTGATCGATTTTAATTTATCCTTTACTGCCACTCCAAATTTCTGTTCTTCATCTACAATAAGGAGCCCAAGGTCCTTAAAGATCACATTTTTGTTCACCAATTGATGTGTGCCAATAATGATGTCTACTTTCCCGGATTCCAGATTTTCTAGGGTCTCTTTTTTCTCTTTCGCCGTGCGAAAACGATTCAGATAATCTACGGTCACCGGCATATCTGAAAGGCGCTCCCTAAAGGTACGGTGATGCTGAAAAGCAAGAATAGTAGTAGGAACAAGTACGGCAACTTGTTTTCCATCATCCACAGCCTTAAAAGCTGCCCTGATGGCCACTTCTGTTTTCCCAAACCCCACGTCGCCACAGATTAGCCTGTCCATGGGCCTCTCTCTTTCCATGTCTCGCTTTATATCCTGCGTGGCCGTGATCTGGTCTGGTGTGTCCTCATAAATAAAGGATGCTTCCAATTCGTGTTGCAGGTAACTATCCGGCGCATAGGCATGGCCTTTATCTAAACGCCTTTTGGCATAGACCTTAATGAGATCGAATGCTATTTTCTTGACCCTGGATTTTGTCTTTTGTTTTAATTTTTTCCAGGCTGCCGATCCCAGTTTGTATATCTTGGGCGCTACGCCATCTTTCCCATTGTATTTGGAGATCTTATGCAGGGAATGTATGCTTACATAAAGGATGTCTCGTTCTCCATACATTAATTTAATAGCCTCTTGTTTTTTACCCTCTACCTCAATTTTCTGAAGGCCTCCGAATTTCCCTATCCCATGATCTATATGTGTAACATAATCACCCATGGATAGTTTGTTCAGTTCTTTTAGAGTAATGGCCTGTTTTTTGGCATATCCATTCTTGATCTGAAACTTATGGTAGCGTTCAAAGATCTGATGATCTGTATAACAGGCAACTTTGATGTCATCATCAATAAAGCCATCGTGAATGGGCACTACTAGTGTTTGATAATGCACCGTCTTTCCTATCTCATCAAAAATATCATGGAATCTCTTTGCCTGTTCTTCGGATGAACAAAAGAGATAATTCTTGTATCCCTTGACTTCGTTATCATTCAGATTGGCTAAAAGGAGGTCGAATTTTTTATTGAAGACCGGCTGAGGTTTGGTATTGAAGGAGATCACAGTTGCATCATTGGTAGTTTTCTTTCCTTGGAAAGTGACCATAGCAAATTCTTCCAGTTCTGCTTCGAGCAGGGAACTATTGATAAATAATTCCTGGGGTTGAGCGTGTTTTATCTCCCTACTAAGATCAGTAAAAGCCTCTTTGGCTTTTTCGAAAAAGGATGCAATACGCTGGTGAAGTACGTCCGGGTCGTTTACAAATAGAACCGTATTGGAATTAATATATTTCAGAAAACTCACCCTAGATTCTTTCATGAACTTATTCTCCACATTCGGGATAATGGTGATCTTTTTTACCTGCTCTGTGGAAAGTTGAGTTTCCACATCAAAGGTCCGGATGCTCTCTATTTCATCCCCGAAAAATTCAATTCTATAAGGCTCATCATTGGAGAAGGAAAAGACATCTACGATCCCCCCACGCACAGCAAATTCTCCTGGTTCTGTCACAAAATCTACTCTGTTGAACTGGTATTCGAACAATACCTCGTTCAGGAAATCTAAGGAGAGCATGTCTCCAATTTTAATCTTTTGGGTATTCTTATCGAGCTCCTTTCTGGTCACTACTTTTTCAAACAGCGCATCGGGATAAGTAACGATGACGGCTGGTTTTTTTCTGGAATTTATACGGTTCAGGACCTCGGCCCTAAGGAGTACATTGGCGTTATCTGTTTCCTCTATCTGATAAGGTCTGCGGTAACTCCCGGGATAAAAAAGGACATCTTGTGAACCTATCAGCTGTTCAAGGTCGTTGAGGTAATAAGCGGCTTCCTCCTTATCTCTAAGGATCCACAAAAAAGGGTGATCGGCACCTTTGAAAACTTCTGCCAACACAAAGGATTGTGCAGACCCTACAAGCCCCTTGAGATGTGTAATTTTTTGAGAATTGGAAATAGCTTCCCCTAGTTTCCGCAGTTGGGAAGACTCTTTATACAATGGTGGGATGGTGCTTTTTGTCACCTGCTAATTTTGTGCAAAGATAAGGCGCCCTCATTGGTCTGGCAATGACAGCCTAAATTTTTATGACCATGGCATCTGCAATGGCATATACTTCGTCTGTCCCTTTCTTTTTAAGCACATGTGTTCCTGTGAAGGCACCAAATGCAGGAAGGATCAATTGATGTTTGTTCTTAAAGAAACAAGGCAAGCGCAACGATTGTCTTCCCTTTCCACATAATCTAACAGCAGGATGTATATGTCCGGAAAGGTTAAATAGGCCTGCTCTCTCTTCCGGGTAATGTGTCAATAAGAAAGGTCCCCATATCAGTTCCGGGACCAGAGAGATCCCTATATTTTCATATTTGAGGGGGGAAATAATATCATGGTTCCCGGCTATAAGTATAATTTTCGCAGAAGTTTTCAAGACCCAGGTTTCAAATAATTGCCACTCCCGATTAAGGCTGGAATGAAAAAGATCACCCAAAAAGCAGACCGTCTTCGGTTTATACAGCGAGAGGGTATCTTGTAGCACCTCGAAATTTTTTAGAATAACCTCTTGAGGGACGGCAGCGCCGTATTTCCTGAAATGTGTCACTTTTCCTAAATGAACATCGCTGATCAGTAAAACCTCTTCCTCTTCCCAGTACGCCACCCCGGAGGGGTGTAATTCCAGATGTTGATCAGCAATTAGTATACGTTGGGAGGTCATAAGACCAAAGATAGTAAAAGCCCATCTGTGAATACATCATTTCATTAAAAGGGCTGTCATTCGTTTTATCCTGTCTGCCAACTTTTCGCTGGAGAGTTTCTCCCGGAGTCTGTCGGTGATGATCGGGAATGAAAATGGCGTTGGATTCTTGCACGCTTTCCAAACAATCTCTTGCCGGGCAATCCTTTCCAGTGCCAAACGTAAACGCCCCTCTTCCAATTGATGTTCAAAGGTCTCACGAAATGCCTGAAGAAAAAGCAGGTTATCTGATTCGTAATCCCTGAATACATCGAATAACAATTGGGAGCTGCTTTGCAGGTGTTTCATTTTTACGCCCTTATCCGGATATCCGGTAAAGACCATACCACTTATAACGGCGATATCCCTGAATTTTCTGCGGGCCATTTCTGTGGAATTCAGGCTATTTTGGAGATCCTCTAACATATAAGAAGTTGTAAAGAGGTCATTGTCAATAACAGCCTGTATGTCTATTTCTTTATCGGACAAAAGCTCGAATCCATAGTCGTTAAAAGCAAGAGAGAAGGTAATAGGAGAAAGTAGACTTATGCGGTATCCCAGGAGGCTGCCCATTGCTTCATGAACAAATCTGCCTTCGAAAGGATAAATAATATGATGGTATCCGTCACTGCTCTTAAAGGTTTCTATAAGTAACTCATCCGGACCAGGCACCATACTTTCTTTTTGTTGCCGTTCAAAAATAGGAGCGAGGGCACGAATTGAATCTGATTGTTGGTTTGGATGGAGTCTTGCGGAATACAATTCTTCTCTGAGCAATTGCGACATTTGTGCAGATAAGGTGAGCCGTCCGCCCATCCAGCTCGGCACTTTACTCGTCTTTTTTAAGGAATTACGCACCAGGGCCTGCATCTCTTTGATCCTGATAAATTCCAGATTCCTTCCGGCAAATGTGAATACGTCGCCCGGTAATAACTTGGAAATAAAGGATTCTTCAATAGATCCTATATACCCGCCTTTTTGATACCGTACCGTAAGGTTGGCATCGCCAACAATAGTGCCTATCTGAAATCTGTGCCGCATGGCCACGCCTCTGTTATGCACCACAAATCTGCCATCATCTGCAACTTCTACTTTCTTGTATTCGTCATAAGTTTGCAGACTCTGACTCCCCAGGACAATAAAATTTAACAACCAACGCCATTGGTCTTCAGTAATTCCCTGATAACAAAAACTGCTTTTAACTTCTTGGTATATCTCTGCAGGGATAAATCCGTCTGAAACTGCCAGCGTGGTTAAGTATTGAACCAGAACATCAAAGCTATTCAGATAGGGCGTTCTATCTTCAACGGCCTGTTTCACCACGGCTTGTTGCAGTGCCGATGCTTCTACCAATTCAATGGCATGGGTGGGCAAAAAATAGATGACGCTCTCTTTCCCGGGTCGGTGTCCGCTGCGCCCTGCTCGTTGCATAAATCTGGCCACGCCTTTAGGACCGCCAATCTGTATCACAGTTTCTACCGGCGCAAAGTCGACCCCCAGATCGAGACTGGAGGTACACACCACCGCTTTTAATTTTTCATTCCGGATAGCTTCCTCAACCCAAATACGGGTATCCTTGTTGATACTCCCGTGATGCATGGCCATTTCACCGGCCAACTCAGGGTATTTTTCCAGGATCTTTTGGAACCAGATCTCACATTGGCTCCGGGTATTGGTAAAGAGCAGGGTGGTCTTACTTTTTTTTATGATGGGGATCACCCTGTCCAGAAGGCGTAATCCCAAATGTCCTCTCCACGGAAAGGTTTCAATTTCCTCGGGTATAATGCTGATCACATGTATTTTTTTATTTAATGCCGCCCGGATAAGGATCGAATTTTTAAAAGCCTTACTCTCAGGGCCAAGTAATACTTGCCTGGCTTCTTCCAGGTTACCGATGGTTGCCGAAATTCCCCAGATCCTTAGATTGCTCGATAGCGTTTTGATCCTGGAGAGTGCCAATTCCATTTGCACCCCTCGTTTGGTGCCTAAAAGCTCGTGCCATTCATCAACAACTATGGCGTTACATCTTTTGAACATCTTGTCATATCCTTTGGTAGCCAACAACAATTGCATGCTTTCAGGAGTGGTAATCAGCAGATCGGGCATGGTCTTACGCTGTTGTGCGCGTTCCTTTGTAGAAGTATCTCCCGTCCGGATGCCAACGGTGAGAGGAAGATCCAGATCTTTTATAATTCGTTCGGCCGACTGTCTGATCTCCTGTGATAATGCACGTAGTGGAGTGATCCAAACTGCTTTTAACCCTTTTGAATGAGACGTTCTATATGATGGATTCTGGTTTATATAATTCAGGACAATTGGAAACCACAAGGCATAGGTTTTACCACTCCCTGTAGGGGCATTAAGAAGACCATTCTTTCCTCCTAAAAAGGCCTTCCAGGTTTTCCTCTGGAAGGGAAACGGTTTCCATCCCTGTTCCCGGAACCATTGTTCTGCTATGGAGAAAAGCTCATCCTGATTCATAAAAGGATACTTGTTGGATCATTTTGGTCATTTATCATATGTCCAGATATATACGTTTAAATTCGAGAAGATTCCTTAAATGGTTATAGTTAAAAGCAGAAGATTCATAGCAAGGTGAAGGTACAAAAACCAGACAATACTTTAGAAGGATCATATCGGCATGTGCCCGGAAAAAAAGAAAAAAATAGAAATAAATATCCAGTGTTTATTTCAAAAATAATGAGTGATTTATTGAAATAATCCCTTCCAAAAAAAGTATCTTTGTATGATAGAATTTATTGTAATATGCCCATTTTAGATTTATACGGACACAGTGAAAAACGAAAAAATTTAGCCCACTTTGCGGCCATAGCTTCCTTGGCTGCGATAGATGGGGAAATTAATTCGGAAGAAAGGAAAGTGATCGATCGCTTTGCTGTAAAATTGGATATTTCCGGTGCAGAATACAGGGAGGTGATGAAGAAGGAGAATAAATATCCTATTGAAGCCGCATACGAGTCGGAAGAGCGTTTAGAACGCATTTATGATCTTTTTAAGATAATCTATGCGGATCATGATATTGATGAAGATGAATATAGAATGATAAAGAGATATGCATTGGCTCTGGGATATTCTCCGGCCAAGGCAAAAAAAATCATAAAGAGGTCTATTATCCTGTTCAGGGGGAAATTCGATTTTGAAGACTACCTATACGTCATGAAACGCAAGAAAGATTAATTACTACCTGGAATAGTAATTTGCAATTAGGCCTTTGCGGCCATAAATTCTTCGGCTTTTTCCACCATCTTCCTGCTTCCACAAAAGAAGGGAACCCGCTCATGAAGCTCAGTAGGTTGAATCTCCATGATTCTGTTATATCCGTCGCTTGCTTTTCCATTGGCCTGCTCTGCCAGAAAAGCCATGGGGTTACATTCGTAGAGTAAACGCAATTTCCCATTAGAAGCAATACTACTTTTTGGATACATATAGATACCGCCCTTTATCATGTTCCTGTGAAAATCGGACACCAAAGAACCAATATACCTCGAAGTATAAGGTCTGTCTTCTTCTTCTCGTTGGCAATACTTAATATAATCCTTCACCCCTTGTGGGAAATGAATATAATTTCCCTCATTTACAGAATAGATCTTTCCGGTTTCCGGGAATTGCATATTGGGATGAGACAGGTAAAAAGTTCCAATGGCGGGGTTTAACGTAAATCCATTTACTCCGTCACCGGTAGTATAGACCAACATAGTGGATGTGCCGTAAATAATATACCCAGCGGCTACCTGATTAATACCCGGTTGCAAAAAATCTTCGAGAGTCACGGGTGTTCCTATGGGAGTTACCCGTCTGTAAATTGAAAAGATGGTCCCTACAGACACATTCACATCTATATTTGAAGAACCGTCTAAAGGATCTATCAGAACAATATATTTGTTTTGGTGATTTTCATCATTGCTGTTCACACTGATAAAGTCATCTTCCTCTTCGGAGGCGATACCACATACGATCTCTCTGTTCTTTAAGGTCTGAATAAACTTGTCATTGGCCAGGACATCTAATTTTTGCTGATCTTCTCCTTGTATATTTGTGTCTCCAACACCTCCAAGAATGTCTATCAACCCAGCTTTGTTTACTTCGTGGTTTACTACTTTGGCTGCCAGGCGTAGAGCGTTGATCAATTTAGAAAGTTCGCCGGAAGTATACTGAAAAGAGGTTTGGTTTTCAATGATAAACTCGCCAAGAGTGGTGTTCTTTTTGTCCATTAGGGGGCTTGTGTTATTTGTGCACAAATATCGGACATTTTGTGAAACTAAAACGTTTTCGCCGGGCTTTCGTTTTTTAAATTTATAACTTTGTGTTTTATTTGTAACAATTATGAAAAATACCATCCGAGATGCTATTTCAGAGGACATGCCTCAGGTTTTGCGCCTTATAAAAGAACTTGCAAAATTTGAAAAGGAATCGAATGCCGTGGATGTAACGGCGGAGGATCTGGTAAGAGATGGGTTTGGGGAGGCACCGCTATTTCGTTGTTTTGTGGGTGAAATAAATGGAAAAATTGGAGGGATGGCCCTGGTATATCCTCGGTATTCTACATGGAAAGGTCCGGTGCTCCATTTGGAAGACCTTATTGTAACCGAACAGATGCGAGGAAGTGGTCTCGGTACTGATTTACTTGCCAGAGTGGTGCAGTATGGTCACGAGATCAAGGCAAAACGGATAAGCTGGGAGGTATTGGACTGGAATGAACCGGCTATTTCTTTTTATGAGCGAAAAGGGGCGCAGGTAATGCGAGACTGGGATGTTGTACAATTAGATGAACAAGGAATTCTAAACTTTATTAAGAACTTATGAGGATCTTCAAATTTGGAGGGGCGTCTGTAAAGGATGCCAATGGACTAAAGAATCTGGTCAAACTATTACACGAGGTTGACTATCAGGACACCTTTCTGGTTATTTCGGCCATGGGTAAAACCACAAATGCCATGGAAGGCGTGGTCAATGCATATTTTCAGGATAAGACCATGTTGCCGGCATCCCTACAAGAGGTTATGGACTATCATATGAAGATCCTTAACGAACTCTTTGATTCGCCTAAGCATCCTATTTACAAGGATGTACAATCTCTTTTTGAAGAGGTAAAGGGGTTCCTTGCCTGGAACAAATCACCTAAATATAATTTTGTGTATGACCAGGTAGTAAGCTACGGGGAATTGCTTTCTACAACCATCCTCAGTGCATATCTGAATAAGGTAGGCATCCGTAATACCTGGCTCGATATTCGAAACTTCATCAAGACCGATAATAATTACCGCGATGTGGACATTCAATGGGAAAAAACACAGGAACGTCTTGCACAGGGATTGGAAAAAGGAAAATTATATGTGAGTCAGGGATTCATTGGAAGTGATGAAAATAATTTTACGACTACTCTGGGAAGAGAAGGATCGGATTATACGGCGGCCATTCTGGCATATTGTCTCAATGCCCAATCTGTTACCATTTGGAAGGATGTCCCCGGTGTATTAAATGCGGATCCCAGATATTTTGAAGAGTCTCAATTGCTCAACAAGATATCCTACCTGGAAGCCATTGAACTGGCATTTTATGGAGCCTCTGTAATTCATCCAAAAACCTTGCAACCCCTTCAAAGGAAAGAGATCCCCTTGCTCGTTAAATCGTTCTTACACCCAAAAGATCCCGGGACCACAGTGGGCAAAGGGGTAGGGATAGACCCAAAGATCCCATGTTTTATCGTAAAAAAGGATCAAGTGCTTATGAAGCTTTCCTCATTAGATTTCTCATTCATCGTAGAAGACAGTATCAGCGATCTCTTTAAACTACTGCACGATTACAAAATGAAGGTAGATATGATCCAAAACTCGGCTATTAGTTTTTCTGTATGCGTGGACAATAAATTTGGTCGTTTGGAAGAATTATTAGACCATCTGAAGGGCAAATTCAAAGTGGTATATCATGAAGGAGTGTCACTTTATACTATTCGACATTTTGACGCGGAAGCTATAGATTCTCTTCAAAATGGTAAGGAAGTACTATTAGAACAGCGGGGAAAAGAGACCGTTCAATTGGTAGTTAAGTAAGCGTCAGTCGGTTGTAATTCTTAGAGTTTATAATAAAACACCAAGGCCTATTTTCCTATCTTTACCTCGGAAATTGTAAATTGAATTATGGGTTTAGTAACGGCCAAAGAAGTAGCAAAAGCCATTAATCTTGAGCGGTACGGGTTCTTCGGAACCTTTATGGGTTGGACGCTGATGAAGATCACTAAGCTATCTTCCATGAATACCTTTTATGTAAAACATAAGCATCTGGAGGGCAAACCATTTCTCGATGCCATTCTGGAGCACTATGAGATAGATTTCGAAATTCCGGAAGAGGATATCAAAAGATTGCCAAAAGATGGGGCGTTTATTACCATTAGTAATCACCCGTTGGGAGGCATAGACGGTATCTTGTTGCTAAAATTATTACTACAGCACCGGGAAGACTTTAAGATCATCGCCAACTTTTTATTACATAGGGTAGAGCCCTTGGCCCCTTTTATATTGCCTGTGAATCCATTTGAAAATCATAAGGATGCAAAAAGTAGTATTGCCGGATTTAAAAGTGCCTTGCAGCATATTAATGACGGACATCCTCTTGGGATCTTTCCGGCAGGAGAAGTTTCTACCTACAAGGATGGAAAGCTTATTGTAGATAAACCCTGGGAAGAAGCAGCTCTAAAATTGATACGCAAGGCAAAAGTGCCTGTGGTTCCCATATATTTTCACGCAAAGAACAGCCAGCTTTTTTATCGCTTGTCTAAGATCAACGACATTTTTAGGACTGCCAAGCTCCCATCAGAATTAACCACACAGAGGAATAGAGCCATTAAGGTTCGGATAGGTCAGCCTATTTCCGTGGCCGCACAGGATGAACACGAAACTCTGGAAGATTTTACGGATCTTCTTCGTAGGAAAACCTATATCCTGGCCAATGCCTATGAAAAAGAACGTTTAATTGATCAGATACCAGGAAGTCTTAAGATCCCGAAGCCCCCTCGTAAGATAGCTACGGCCGTTAGAACCGAGGTCATTCAGGGGGAGATAGAAAAACTGCGGGAGAAGGATTGCAGGTTGTTGCAGAGTAAGAATTATGAAGTATTCCTGGCCCAGAAAAAGGACATGCCTTTTATTCTCAATGAGATAGGAAGACAACGAGAACTAACTTTCCGTGCTATTGGGGAGGGTACCAACAAGGCCATAGATCTGGATAGATTTGATGACTTTTACCACCATCTCTTTTTATGGGATGATCAGGACAAGGCGATAGTAGGTGCCTATCGTATGGGGATGGGATCTCAAATTTTTAAGGAACACGGCATTGACGGTTTTTACCTTCAGGACCTTTTTGGTTTTGAACCAGAGCTCTATAGTATGATGACTCAATCTATAGAAATGGGGCGCGCTTATATAGTTAAGGAATACCAACAAAAACCTATGCCCCTCTTTCTACTTTGGAAGGGAATAGTACATACCACCTTGAGACATCCCGAGCATAAATATCTTATTGGCGGGGTGAGTATTAGTAATCAATTCTCAAATTTCTCCAAATCCCTGATGATCGAATTTATGAAGTCGAATTACTGGGATCCGTATGTAGCTCAATACATCCACCCAAAAAAGGAGTTTAAGGTGAAATTAAAAGATGCTGATAAGGAGTTTGTTTTTGATGAAACGGAGGCTGATCTTAATAAATTTGACCGACTCATAGAAGAAGTAGAACCCGGAAGTCTTCGCTTACCTGTACTGATTAAAAAGTACATAAAGCAAAATGCCAAGGTGGTGGCTTTTAATGTAGATCCCTTATTTAACAATGCAGTAGATGGGCTGATGTATATCAAAATTGCCGATCTCCCTGAGAGTACCGTAAAGCCTGTTATGGAAGAGTTCCAGGCTGAATTGGAACGAAAAATGTCCGAGAATAACGGTGCTGATTAGGAAAATTCACTTTCCACAAAGTCCTTACAATACCCCTTGATCTCATCTCTGGCTTTTAGAAAAGCTGTATGAATTTCTTCACTGCTGCCTTTAACTTTAGAAGGATCGAAGAAATTGTGGTGAAGCCGTTTAGCAGTCTTTGAAGGAATATAGGGGCAGTTCTCTTTTGCATGATCGCATACCGTGATGATAAAATCCCAGGGAATACCGGAATATTCATCAACGTTGTTGGAGGTATGGCCCGAAATATCAATCCCATCTTCTTTCATGATCGAGACAGCCCCAGGATTTAAACCATGAGTTTCTATCCCTGCACTATACAGCTGTGCCTTTTCCTTTAATAGTGTTTTTAAATAGCCGTGTGCCATCTGACTTCGGCAGGAATTCCCGGTACATAGAACCAGTATATTTTTTTTAGTCATCTTTTTTATTTTGTGTATTAATCTATGCCTACAGAAGTACTTCTTCTTTCATAGATCAAATTATCTTTCCAGACCCCATCTAATTTGCCAACTCGTTCACGGCAGCCTATCAATCGAAATCCACATTGTTCATGAATTTTTGTACTGGCCTTGTTCTCTGGAAAAATACCTGATTGTATGGTCCAATAACCGGCTTTTTCACTGGCATCGATCAAAGAACGCAACAAACTTTTCCCAATTCCTTTACCTCTGTGATCTTTGCTGGTATATACGCTTACTTCCGCCACTCCTCCATACACACATCTGCTGGAAACAGGAGATAGTGCTGCCCATCCGGTTACGGTATCGGCTTCACATGCTATCAAGCGGCATTCCTTTATGTGGGCTTTGTCCCATTTTTCGTAGGAAGGGATCTCCTTCTCAAAGGTAGCGAAACCAGTGGCTATACCTTCTTTATAGATCCTGGATACCGCAGGCCAATCTTTGGGTTGCATAGATCTTATTTCCATAGAGCTTCAGTTAACAACAACCAGAATCCGGGCTACAACATCCTGCTACCTCTTGAGTTTTATTTTCCACCACGCCACAAAGTTCTTCAGCTTTGCAGGCTGTTGGCTGTACCCCCAAAGAAATTAACAGCGCATTCTCCTTGGTTTGTGTTTTATTTACAAAAAGCTGTGCCGTATGAAAGTTCTCATTACCAAATTCAAATCTAATAGTGGCCTCATGATCCATAGGTCTCATAGAATTTACTTTATCTAGTATGGATAGTGCTTTGGATGAGCTCAAATACTCAGTTTTGTTTTTTTCTCCCGGGTTTTCCCAGAGTTGCACCACTGTTTCGTTCCATGTGTCCGTGCTACCGCCGCAGTCAACAGAATCTATTTTAGTATTTTTTACTTCGGTAATATGATAATTTGCACCTACCAGTTGTCCCGGCTGGAATTCGAATATCAGGTCCTTGGTAGCCTGTTCATTCAATAAGGTTAAGAATTCTTTTGTTTTCATTGTATCTGATTTTTAACAACAATTTATTTTTGTTTCATTAAAGAAAGAATTCACTAGGGCCTGAATCTCTTTCCAACGGTCTAGCGCAATACAATAACACACCTTTTTACCTTCAATTTCCCCTTCAATGAGCCCTACACTTTTTAATTCTTTTAGGTGCTGTGAAATGGTAGGTTGTGCTAATCCGATCTCCTCAACAATATCATTACATATACAGGCATTCTGTTTACTTATGTATTGCAGAATGGCAATTCTTCCCGGATGACCCAGCACTTTAAAAATAGTGGCGAGTTCATTCTGTGAAGTGTCGAAGATTTCTGTTTTGGTTAGACCCATGTCATATTTATATATTGCAATATTACGATATATAATTAAATAAATAAAGTCAGATCATAATAATCTGACTTTAAGTTATGATCAGAACCAGGGTTTTTTCCCTACCTGATAGGTGTTGTAGAATTCTTCATCAGATTTAGTTAGGTAAATGATCCCTTCAATAAGTCCGATAAGTCCTGGGATCCAAAAAAAGAAAGCCCCCACAACAATACAGGTGGTAGCGTACCCCAACAAGGTAATTGCCAGTAGTATGATCCCTTCTTTGTTATAACCCAGGATAAATTTGTGTATTCCCAGGGATCCAAATAAAATCCCAAGAATTCCGGCCAGGATCTTTTTGTTATCACCCCCTGCATTCTTTAATCCATCACGAAACTCATCTGCCGTCTTTTTTGCTTCTTCTTTGAATTCACCGGCGGCTTCTTTTGCCTCTCCAGCAGCTTTTTTAGCTGATTCCTTGGCATCGTCAAAGGCATCTTTAGCCTTGTCGCCAAAATCTTTATCTTCTTCTGACATGTCTATTTTTTTGTTGGTTAAATCTTGATTAAATGTAGGAATAAATTTTAACTCAAAGAAATGCTTTATCAACTGGTTCCCACAGTTCTATCTTGTTGCCTTCGGGGTCCAGGATCCATCCAAATTTTCCGTAATCATACTCCTCCACGGTCCCAATAATAGTAACGCCTTCTTTCTTTAAAGCGGCCATTAATTCTTTAAGATTTTCCACCCTGAAGTTCATCATAAATTGCTTTTCGCTGGGTTGAAAATAGGTGGTATCTTCTTTAAACGGACTCCATTGTGTAGAACAATCATTACCCTCTTTATCTTTCCACCAAAAAGTGCAACCATATTGGTCTGTATTGAGACCCAAATGGGTTTTGTACCAATCTTTAACCTTGTCGGGATTCTTTGTTTTAAAGAAAAACCCGCCTAAACCTGTTACCCTGTTTTTCATTTATCTAGATTTTATGTTGGTTTCGTATATTTCAATCCATTGATCTACGGTCATTTTGGAACACAATTCGCCAATTAGTTCATAAGGAATAAGCTCTACCTTTTTAAAGCGTACACAGCTTTTTCCCATATCTAATTTGGTTTTCACATGCTTTGGATATTCGGAAACAAACCAATCATGTATGGATTTGTCTGCATAGATACCAGAATGATAGATCGCCACAAAGTTTTTTTGCGAAGCTATATTCATGAAAGGGAGAGGTAGTTCCGGAGTACAATGATACCCACCGGGATATATACTGTGTGGCACCACATAACCGATCATGCCATAGCTCATAACCTCTTCAAATCCTTCCGGTAGTTTAGCAAGGATGATTTTTCTGAGAGCGGATATGGCCCTTTTCCTATCTTCCGGTAAGTTCATTATATACTCTTCCGGAGTTGTAGCGTCTGATGTCATTATAGAGTGTTTTTATGATCGATCTTGAAATCCCTCTTTAAAAAGAAGGGACCATAAGTTAACAAAATCTTTTCTTAATCTTGTCTACAATGGTTTGAGCCAGCTTAACCTTGCTTTCTTGAGTCCATCCGGCAATATGAGGTGATAAGAGCACCTTGTCAGAATGGATGAGGTAGTTGAATTCTTCCGGCATTGGGCTATCACTAAACATATCCTCAAAGGATGTTTTCTCATATTCTAAAACATCTAGTGCAGCTCCCAGTATTTTCTCCGATCTCAAGGCGTGTACCAGGTCTTTTGTCACAACACATTTTCCTCTGGCCGTGTTCACCAACCAGAAAGGTTTGGCAAATGAATCAATGAAGGAGGTGTTGACCATCCCTGTAGTGAGGTTGGTTTGCGGAACATGCAGGCTAAGTACATCAGCTCTTTGTTGTAATTCTTGGAGGGATACCTGTTTTGCATATTTGTCGTCAACATTTTCAAGAATATCAACGCATAGGACTTCTACTTCAAAACCCTGTAATTTTTTTGCAAAGGCCTTTCCCGTATTTCCATATCCAATAAGTCCTAAGGTCTTTCCGTCTAACTCCAGGCCGCGGTTGCCTTCGCGATCCCATAAACCATGGCGCACCTCTTTATCGGCTTTATTTAAATTATTAAAAAGTGAAAGCAGCATGCCCAGGGCTTGTTCTCCAACGGCATTTCTATTCCCTTCCGGAGCAGCAGCTAAAAAGATCCCTTTTTCCTCAGCATAGGGAACATCAATATTTTCAAGTCCAGCGCCCACCCTTCCTATAAATTTTAAGTTAGTAGCCTTATCCAGAAATTCTCTGTCTATTTTAAGCCTGCTTCTTATGATGATCCCATCATATTCATGGATAATTGCCTCTACTTGATTTTTATCAGCCTTGTATTCCTCCCTGTTCTCAAAACCAAGAGCGGCTAATTGCTCTAATAGCAATGGATGATTGGTATCTAAATGCAATACTTTCATAACCCTTAAATTTTGGGATAGTGGGTTTGTGTTCGTTCGTCCTGCACCTTTCCTGTATGTGAAGTAGTGCTTTTTTCGAAAAGCAGTAGCTTTACCTCTTCATTGTTCCTGGTAGAAGGGCAGTGTTCCACTCCTTTAGGCACTACAATTAGCTCACCCTCTCTTACGGTAACAGTCTTATCTCTGAATTGCATATATAACGTGCCCTTAAGAACTTGAAATAATTCATCTTCCTCTTCATGTGAATGCCATACAAACTCCCCCTTTATCTTTGCCAAAAGTACCTGCATATCATCTACTATGGCAATCTGATGTGGATGCCATTGTTTGTTGATCAGATTATGTTTTTGTGCTAAGTTTATTGATTCCATGGATGTTATTTTATATGTATGTTATACAGTCCAATTTTATAGAATATTCAAATAAAAGTTCGATATAAGATTATTTTAAATATATCATTCATCTTGCATGGGGGGCTGGTCCTTTACAAGAAACTCAAAAATATCCTTTCTAGAATAATGTCCGTTGACATCAAAATCGAGTTTTTGTCTTGAGATATCCTCCAGATCCAGGGTAGCCGTTAAAATACCATTTGTATTCCATAAAGGTCCTGCCATTACCTCACCTCCGGGACTCACAATAACACTGCCGCCCGGACACATAACATCGGCTTCCTCAGTCAACAGATCCCGATACTTTTCAGGGTACATGTCTTTGGTGATAAATTGATTACACCCCAATACAAAACACCTGCCTTCCAGGGCAATATGTCTCATGGAGGCTACCCAGGATTCTCTGGCATCTGCGGTGGGAGCAATATAGATCTCTATTCCTTTTTGGTACATAGCCATGCGTGCCAATGGCATGTAATTTTCCCAGCAGATAAGGCCACCAAGTTTTCCGATACGGGTGTTATAGGTCACCAGATCCTCACCAGATGCTTCAGACCAGACCACCCTCTCCGTACCCGTAGGTTTTATCTTGCGATGAACCCCTAATAAACCTTTGGAGGGTGAGATATAAAGCATGGAACAATGCAAACTACCATTAGAAGCCGTGCGTTCTGTAATTCCTATGACGAGGTATGTTTTGTAGATTCTGGCAAGTTTTTCCAATCTTTTAAGGGAGTCGTCTTCCAGATCAAGACTATTCTTATGGTACTCCGCATAAAGGTGTCTGCCTTCCTCACTGCGTTTTCCAATGGTTGCCCCAAAGGTGAAGCCTCTGGGATATCCTGGTATAAATGATTCGGGAAAAACCATGAGGTCATATGCCTCTTTGGCGTTCTCAGAAAGAAGGGCCTCTATTTTGTCTATAGTTCCTTCCTTATCAAAAAATACAGGATGTTCCTGAATGACCCCTACTTTAACTTTCATACAATTGGCTTTTATCCCTTAATGTTCCTCAGAGATATTCATTCAAGGTATGTTTTTTTTTTAGAATTTCAGATCCCTAGCAAGACCTTGGCAATGGTAAAATAGATAAGGATTCCAAAAATATCATTGCTGGTGGTGATAAATGGTCCCGTAGCAATCGCAGGATCTATCCCCCGCTTGTGAAGGAATAAAGGGGTGAAGGTACCAATGATTCCTGCAACCACAATTACCGCTATAAGTGAAATTGAAATGGCCAGTGCTGTTATAAAAGTACCTTTCCAGACCCATGTAAAAAATAGTAAAACGAAGGCCAAAATAACCCCATTTAATAAGGCGAGCAGCATTTCTTTTATTAATCTGTTCCCCATGCTTCCTCTTAGATCATCATTGGCCAATCCCTGTACAATAATGGCACTAGATTGCACGCCAACGTTTCCTGCCATGGCAGCGATCAAGGGTGTAAAGAAAAACAAAATGGCATGTTTACTGATCATTTCCTCAAAATTACCCATGATTGCCGCAGCACCCAGTCCACCTAACAAACCTAGAAACAACCAGGGGAGTCGGGCACGGGTTAAGATCCAGATACTGTCATCAGCCTCTACATCCTGAGAGATCCCCGCAGCAAGTTGGTAATCTTTTTCAGCCTCTTCCTTTATAACGTCAACGATGTCATCAATGGTGATCCTTCCTACCAGCCTTCCAATTTCATCTACTACAGGAATTGCTTCCAGATCGTATTTAGACATGATCTTGGCTACTTCTTCAGGCTTTTCATTGACATTTACTGAATCTACGTTGGGTATGTAAACGTCTTTGATGGGATTTGTAGTTGAGGTTGTAAGCAGATCCTTTAGTGAAAGCCGGCCTTTCAGTTTTTCGTTATCATCTACTACATAAATGGAATGCACCCTGGTCACATTTTCTGCCTGTGCCCGCATTTCCTTTACGCAGCGAAGAACTGTCCAGTTTTCGTTCACTTTAACCAACTCCTTCGCCATAAGTCCACCCGCAGAATTCTCATCGTAACGCAGCAGATCTACAATATGCCTGGCGTGTTCTCTATCCTCAATTTCGGAAATAACCTCCTGAACGATCTCCTTTGGAAGTTCGGCTACAATATCCGCAGCGTCATCAGTATCTAGTTCTTCCAGTTCCCCTGCGATCTCTTTGGATGACAGATTATTGAGAATAGCCTCTCTGATGTCCTCATCCAATTCTGTGAGTACATCCGAAGTTTTGTCGCTGTCTAGCAACTTAATAAGGTAGGTGGCTTGCTCTACATTCAGATCATTGGTAATCTCCGCCACATCGGCATAGTGAACCTCTTCCAATAGGGTTTGCAAGGCTGCATCCTTATTGGCATCGATCAGCTCAACAATTTCAGCTAATAGTTCTTCTGTGAGTTTAAATGGTGTCATTTGCTATCTTCCTTGTCAACGATATAAAATCGTCTACACCCAGTTGTTCAGGACGCTGGTCAAAGATAGCATCTTCTTTTAGATTTTGAGAAAGGTTGAAACTTTTTAAACTATTCCTTAAGGTCTTACGCCTTTGATTAAAACCAGTTTTTACCACCCTGAAGAACAAATCTTCATCGCAGTCTAAGGTAATGCTCGGTTTACGGGTGAGTCTTATTACGCCCGATTGCACTTTTGGAGGAGGATCAAATACCTCAGGATGCACTGTAAAGAGATATTCAGCCTCATAAAATGCCTGCACAAACACCGAGAGTATGCCATAGGCTTTACTGCCTTCTTTTTCACAAATCCGCTTAGCCACTTCCATTTGGAACATGCCTGCAAATTCTGGGATCTGCTGTCTGTATTCCAGGAGTTTAAAGACGATCTGAGTAGAGATATTATAAGGGAAATTACCTATAATAGCAAATGGCTTGTCGCCAAATAGAGTTTGAAAATCTACCTGGAGGACATCGGCCTCCACTACTTTAAAGCTGCCTTTTCTTTTTATGACCTTAGGATGCTCCAAAGGAAAACTATGATTGAGATATACTATAGAATCGGCATCCAGATCCATTGCGATCAGGTTAATATCTTGCAGTAAAAGATATTTGGTAAGCACCCCGGTACCCGGGCCTATTTCAAGAACATCCTTGTACCCGGTCAGCGACAAGGTGGTTGAAATTTTTTGTGCAATTTCCTCGTCCTTTAAAAAATGTTGTCCAAGATGCTTCTTAGCCCTTACAGGCCCTTCATCTCTAGAGTGCATGCCTTTCTTCTTGTATGCCTGTGAATAAGACTGTTTTCGTTTGCCCATGAATAAACTTGCTTAAGATTTGGTTTTTCCCAAGTATACCCAAGCTTCAGTTCCTGAGGCCAGCATAGCTTTTTTTCTGTAATATGCATCCCCTTCGTATACATCTACTCGTTGTAGTTCGTCCTTACTTATAACATATACAATGCCAGGCACTCCCTTTACGGATTGTGGGGATGTCCGTACGGTAGGGTAGAGCCCGCCTACCAGCTCTTTTGAAATAGTATGCTCTTTTAGATGGTCCTTGCTACCAGTTAAAATTCTTGAGAAGACCATTTGTTGTACCTCTTTGTCCTGCAGAGTGCCATAGGTGAACAAGTATTCTGTAGCACTGGCGATAAGAGGTTTTTCAATAGTTACCACTTCTAATTCTGTTCTAAACGCCACCAGGGAGTTCCCAAAACGCTTGACAGTTTCATTTCGTAATCGATCGGCATCATTTTGATAATAAAGATCGAGTGTTTTCCGGTCCTTTACTTTGTATTGTACTGAATAGGTAACACCACCCATCTCTTCATTCACAAGGACTCTGGTCATTGTTGCGTCTAAAAATCTACCGGTGGCTAGAACATCAGGGATATGAGTTTTCACCATCCAGGATACCCAGGCATCTTTGACAGATTCTTCTACATTAATGGTGACATTGTATATAAGCATAAGCTTGCGTTATGGTAAATAAGTGCAAAGATCAATTAATGGTATCGCCCCTCAGAATTCTGAAATTCTTTCTTGCCTGTGGGAAGTAATAACTATCCTGAAAATTGTACAAGATGCGTTCATAATGATATTTTGCTTTTTCTGGCTTATTTAATTTTGTACGGAATAATTCCGCCATCGCAAAGTGTGCATCATCAGCCAGGATATCATCACCGTAGAACTCCACGATCTTCATATAATTGAAAAGTGCCCCTTCGAGGTCATTCGAAGCTACCAGCAACTCTGCTTGTCTCAGTAGCGCTTCGTCTTCTATCTTTTCACCCTTATGTTGTTGTAGAATGTCTTCCAAAACGGCAATGGCTTCTTTGTTTTTATTCTGGTAAGCGAGAAGATCTGCCCTGGCGTACTTTTTTAAGGCGGTCTGTGTTGAATCCTCCAGCGAATTATCAGAGATCAGCAAACTTAATTGCATAGCGTCATTGGCAATGAGTTGCGAGGTAGAGCCACGCAGCACCTTTAACTGTGTAAGTGCCCAATCAAAATCGCCTTTATAAAAACTGGTCTGTGCTACTTTAAACCTTGCTTCCTGTCCCAGCACATCGTTCTTGAGACTTTTTTGAATTTGAGAAAAATAAATTAGGGCCTCATTAAATTTTTGATCGAATACCAGAATATCTCCAAGGGCCAATTTTATATAGGCTTCTCCGTATTTCGTAAGTGGTAGCTCCAGGGTTCTTTTAAGTATTGGGATGGCTTTTCCCGAATCACTCCTCCGGAAGGTCAGAAAATTGGCATAGGCAACTTGCAGCTGCAAGGTGGGAACCTGATAGCCATAGGTGGCCATCAGATCCTGGTAACCTGCGTCTATTCTGGGAAGATCTTTGTCTTCTGCGACGAGTAATTCAATGTCTAGTAGGTGGAGCTGTGCATTGAGTTTAGTTACAACTTCTGAGCTGTTCTTTACAATATATTCAAAAATCTGCTGAGCAATGTCTACGGCCTCATTTTCTAGTGAAGTGTTTCCTAAAGTTTCTATCCGTTCGAAGGATGTTCCTACAGCTCTTTTGTAAATGGCCTTTTCCTGGCTAAAAGCGTAGTTGTATTGTTTTTGTTGAACATAAAGCCAACTTAACAATTCGTTCCATAAGACATCCGGATCTTTTTGCGCTTTTTGCAGTATCGCTTTTTTCAGTAAGCGATTGTTTTCATTCTCAGGATCTTCGGAAATAAAATCACCGATCTTACCTATTACATTCCCAATGGTAGTCCTGCCATTACCAAGAAGCTGAAGATAGGAGACAAACATTTTCTCAATATTCCCTTGTTCCCCATAAATTTGAGCTATTTGAAAATTGTAATCGAGTTGGGGATTCAATTCCATGGCTCTTTCGAAGGCTTGTAAGGCGTAATCTAGCAATGCAAATCGCTGAAAACCAACCCCTATACCGTAGCCATAATTCGGATTTTTTTCAATAGCTGCCAATGCCTTTTTGTAATATTCAGTAGCTTTTTCAGTGTTCTCCTGAAGCCTATAGTTATACCCCAACTCAATTAAGATAGTGGGGAAGGCATTCCCGGATTGGAGGCGGCCCATCAGAAAGACTTCCGCCTTATCATAATATTCTAATTGCTGGTAACAACGCACCATATTTTCCGCAAAGTCCATCCTGCGGGGGTTTTGGTCTACAAGTCGTTCGTAAAATACAAGGGCTTTCTCGTATTCTCCATCGCTGAAGTACTGCTTCGCTAAAAAGTCGTCTTGTGCCCAACCGCAAAGAGCAGTGAATAAGCACAACCATAAAATAACACCTTTCATCATGCAACTTTCTCAAAGGTAACCAAGTCCCGGAAGAAAAACTATCAATGAAATCTTAATCTATAAGATCGAAACCGGTATAGGGGACCAATACTTTTGGGATCCGGATCCCTTCGGCCGTCTGGTAATTTTCAAGAATTCCTGCCAATACCCTGGGTAAAGCCAGTGAACTTCCGTTAAGCGTATGGGCCAACTGGGTTTTGCCATTTTTATCCTTAAACCGGAGTTTAAGTCGGTTAGACTGATAGTTCTCAAAATTGGAAACGGAGCTTATTTCGAGCCATCGATCCTGAGCAGTGGAAAACACTTCAAAATCATAAGTTAGTGCCGAGGTAAATCCAAGATCACCCCCACACAAACGGAGAATTCTAAAGGGGAGCTCTAATTCTCTCAGAATGTCTTTAACATGTTCCACCATAATTGTCAACGCTTCATAGGAATTTGCCGGTTCCTCTACGCGTACAATTTCCACTTTATCGAATTGATGCAAGCGATTAAGTCCTCTAACATGGGCTCCATAACTCCCCGCTTCTCGTCTGAAACATGGGGTATATCCGGTATAACAAACAGGCAGATCCTGATGATTTAAAATAGTATCACGAAAAATGTTTGTTACCGGCACCTCAGCAGTCGGTATAAGGTAAAGATCATCTGCCGTAACATGATACATTTGTCCTTCTTTATCCGGAAGTTGCCCGGTTCCAAATCCCGAAGCGGCATTAACCAAATGTGGCACCTGTATCTCTGTATAGCCGGCTGCGGTATTTCGATCCAGAAAATAGGCGATCAAGGCACGTTGTAGTCTAGCGCCCTTACCCTTGTAGACTGGAAATCCTGCACCGGTTATCTTTACACCAAGTTCAAAATCAATGATGTCATATTTCTTGGCCAATTCCCAGTGGGGTAATGCCCCTTTCAAAAGTTTTGGCACATCACCTTCCCTGAATACTTCTTCATTATCCTCTTCAGATGAACCTGCAGGCACCAATTCATTAGGAACATTAGGGATTAGGTATAAGGCCTGATCTAGTTCCAGGGCCACTGAATTTAACTCTTCACCCATGCTTTTTGAGTCTTCTTTTAAGCGGGTGGTTTTTTCTTTAAGGAGATTCGCTTCCTGCGCCTTGCCGGTTTTGTAAAGCGTGCCAATTTCTTTCGATAAGGAATTCAACTGTGCAAGGGTGCCGTCCATTTCCGTTTGCAGTGCTCTTCGCTTTTCATCGAGCGTTAACACCTGAGCCAACAAGCTGTCTGCATCCAGATTTCTTTTCTTCAGAGCCTTGCTGATCGCCTCTTTATTTTCCCTTATGGCCTGTAATACTAGCATTGGTCATTATTTAAGGCACAAATTTACGCTTAATTGGTGAATTCAGATAAGGAAGATCTAGGTTTCCTTAACGTTCTTCCTTGGTTTTTAATGGAGAGGGTAAGATCCATTTATGATGCCTTAAGTGGTTCCATTCCTCTGCGGCAAGATCCACAGACGGATCGATGAATGAGGCCAATGGCCTGCCATTTATGCTAACCTTAGATTTTGAAAATACTGAAATATGCTGTCCCCGTGCGGCGTATTCTTTTTTTAAATACTGGGCGAATTGCCAGATAAAATCTGGATAACTGGAAACTTTTTCCAACTGTGTAGGAGTTAGATAGAGGTTGGGCGGTACGATGGTTTTTTCTCCGGTGTCTTTATTAACTACTACAAATTGAATGATGCCAGATCTGCCGCGCAGCATCATTCTCCAACTCATTCGGTGTCCTTCTTCTGTCCAAAGGACATCGTCTTCAATAAAAAAGTGTCTTACAGGCAAGACCAGTTGAATAATAAAATAAAGACTGCAGCCCAGCAATAACCAATTGTGATAAGGCGGTTTCTGTATCTCATTTCCGATATAAAGTTCCTTCTTTTTTAAAAACCGTCTTTTGATTACCTCAGGAGGGTAAAAGAACACTATAAAGGCCAGAGCCAAATATGGGAAGATCCCGATCTGGAAGACGATGGAATTAAAAAGATGAAAGAAAACAGCAAATCCAAAGGCCCAATTGCGGGTAGGTTTCCAAAGTAATGCCGGAATGATCAACAGGTCGAATAGTATGCCCATGGCCCCAATGATAGTATGAACCCAAGCGTGTTGAAGGAATTCACCAATAAGCGGGTAGGAGGCCTTGCCTCGCAGCAGTATCTCAATAATTGAGAGATCTAGCCAGTCTCCGTAGAGTTTAGCAAGAGCTGCATAGGTATAAACTATGAATAGTTGAATTATAATGATCCATTTTATATAGGCAGGCATAGAATTGCTGCGAATCGAAGGTTTTAATCTGCTGTCTACGGAAGCATAGCTATTTGCCGGCATGAAACACATCAGGATAGAGATCAGTATCAATAGGTAATAATGGTTATTATAAGCGGTCTTTTGCATAAGGTAGACTGCACTCCAGAGTATGGTAAACAGAATAATACTCCAGCGGTATTTAAAGCCAATTGCTATGAAAATCCCCAAAATACCCATGATCACAAAATAGAAATACATGCCATTTCCGGGTAGGGGTTGTAACCATTCAAAGCCGATAAACGAAAAGGTAAATATGGGTTCTATTAGGGTTCTTCTCACCCAACCGGTAAGGATGGCACCAAAGCTCTCCAGGCTAATAAGAATTCCAAAAAAGATCCGGAATATGATAAGCGACCCATTGTCGACCTTCTTAAAAAGCCAATTCTGTAGCATTTACTTTCGGATTAGGATACGTGCAGTTTCTTTGTCTTTCTTAAGTTGCTCTTTAAGTTCCTCCAGGGAGTTAAATTTATGTTCCTCCCGTATCCAATGAAGAATATTGACCTGTATATGTTGGTGGTAAAGGTCTTCGTCAAAATCAAAAAAGTGCACTTCAATACTTTGGTGTTGCCCATCTACAGTGGGGTTGGTTCCTATATTCATCATTCCATATACTATCTTGTTTTTCAAGCTGCTCTGAACCACATAGACCCCGTTCCTGGGAATAAGTTTGTATGCTTCCTCTATATGCAGGTTGGCTGTGGGAAAGCCTAATTCTTTTCCCAAACCTTTCCCTCTGATGATCTCTCCACTTAGCATATAGAAATACCCTAAATAAGTGTTGGCTGTGGCTACATCACCTTCTAACAAGGCATTTCTAATCTTAGTAGAACTAACCGCTACCGCTTCTATTTCCTGGGCTGGGATCTCCTCTACTTCAAAATCGAGTGAATTCCCGAAGGCCATCAGATCGTTAATATTGGCATTCCGATTTCTGCCAAATCGATGGTCATATCCTATGATCACTTTTTTAGCATGGAGAGCATTTACCAACATATCCCTTACGAAGGTAGTTGCACTTAATCTGGAAAAGGTCTTGGTGAAGGGTTGTATAATAAGGTAATCTAAGCCGAGGTCATCCAGGATCTTCTTCTTTTCTTCGATGGTATTCAGGAGTTTTATATCCGAATCTTTTTGCAAAACCATGCGTGGATGGGGAAAGAAAGTAAGCACTGCAGATACACGATTATTGATCCTGGCATCATTTATGAGTCGTTCTAAGATCAATTTGTGTCCAACATGAACACCATCAAAAGTACCAATGGTAATGACCGAGGGGTGATTTTTATCGTATTTAGAAATGCTTTGAACCGTTACCACACCATATAATGTATAAAAAGGCTTATTTTTAACGCTTTAATGCCCCCAAATGTTAACAAAACTACGTCTTGTTTTATCAATATCCATACTATTTTTCTGCTTTTACGCTGTGGGTCAAACCGGATATTGGCAAACATCAGAGGTAAAGAACGAATTATTGTCTTCCGATCTTACACGTTTGGATTTACAAAAAGTACGTTTTTTTTCTTTGGAAGAAGCTCTTTTAGTCCGAGAGTTAAGGAAGCTTACCACCAAGACGCTAAACAAGACCTTAATATACTTTCCGGATGCAAACGGATCCTTGGTGGCCTATGAAGTAGAGGAAACACCTGTTTTTTCTCCGGAACTTACCTCAAAGTATCCCGAAATACGTTCCTTTTCCGGGAGCAGTGTAAAAAACAAAACAGATAGGGTTCGCTTTAGTGTGTCTCCTAAAGGGGTGCAAGCCATGTTTATTTTTAAAGGAAAGGAGAAAAAGATCTTTCTGGAAAAAGCTTCTCGCGATGCAACAGATTATGTATTGTATGACCGAAGCGGCCAATCTGGGGAAACAGATAAATTTATTTGTGATACCGAGGCAAAGCCTATTTTGTCCGAGCAAGAACGAACGGCTAAATTAGTAGATGATCAAACCTTACGGAAATTCAGAATAGCAGTCTCTGCAACAGGGGAGTATACAGAATTCCATGGGGGAACCATTCCCGATGCTCTGGCAGCTATCAATGCCACACTTACCAGGGTCAATGAGGTTTTTATCTCAGATCTTGGCATTACCTTAGAATTGATCGCCAATAATGATCTTGTGATCTATACAGATCCAGAAACAGATCCCTATGGATCAAATTTAAATTCTGAAGTACAAACTACAATGACCAATGTCATTGGTAGTTTAAACTACGATGTAGGCCACTTATTTCATGAAGACACCAATAACGGAAATGCAGGATTTATAGGCGCCGTTTGCCAAACGAATCAAAAAGGAAGCGCCTTCTCATCGGCACTAAACCCACAAGGAGATATTTTTGATCTCGACTATGTATCGCATGAGCTTGGACATCAGTTTGGTGCTAACCATACCTGGTCCTTTGATTCGGAAGGGACAGGCGTGCAAGCCGAGCCTGCCAGTGGTTCTACTATCATGGGATATGCAGGGATAGTAGAAGGAAATAACGTGCAGTCTAACGGGGATGACTATTTCCATTATTTCAGTATCCTTCAGATCTCCGAATATATAGCCACTACCTCTTGTGCTGAGGAAATGACTATTTCTAACTCGCCACCTGTCATTACTCCTATTGGAAACTTTATCATACCCAAGAATACCGCTTTTGTGTTGTCTGGAGCGGCCACAGATCCGGATCCGGGAGATGTCCTTACATATACCTGGGAGCAAACAGATAATGGTGTAGTAACAACAAGCACTTTTGGCCCACAAAATGCAAGTGGCGCAAATTTCAGATCCTTACCTCCAACAACCGAGACAGAGCGTTATTTTCCTAAGTTATCCAGGGTCATTAAAGGGGAATTAACCCAGACCAATCCGTCAACAAATACGGCCTGGGAAACGGTCTCTGCCATAGAACGCGATCTAAATTTTGCCTTAACGGTGCGTGATAATGCTCCCGGCGGCGGACAGGTTGCCTCAGACCTTGTAAATGTGCGGGTAAGTAATTCGGCAGGTCCCTTCCTGGTGAATTCTCAATCTACTGTAGAGACCTACAGTGCAGGTTCTTTGCAGACGGTAAACTGGGAAGTAGCCAATACGGATAGTTCTCCTGTAAATGCCCAGTTCGTAAATATTTATCTCTCTCTAGACGGGGGACAAAGTTTCCCTATCCTTTTAGCTGAGAAAGCGCCGAATGACGGGGAACATGAAGTGCTATTGCCTGGAACGGCCACTACTGAAGCCCGATTTATGGTAAAGGGGTATTTGGACATCTTTTTTGCAGTAAACAGTGCAGACTTTGTTATTGAAGAGGCCCCATTTGTGCTTCAATTTGAAGATCTGTCCTTTAATGTTTGTCAACCTGTAGATAAGGTCTTTCCATTTGTATTTGAAACTTATGGCGGCTTTAGTGAAGAGGTAACCTTTAGCGCAAGTGGGGTGCCTCCAGGATTAGGAGTTTCTTTTTTGCCGGGCACCACTACCGCTAATAATACCCCTGTAGATGTTACTATTTCCAATACTACTGCAGTGACCGAAGGCTTTTATACTATTCAGATTGTTGGTACGGCACCTTCCTATTCCAAAGAAGTGTCCATCGAACTTATTATTTTTGATACAGATTTTCCTGAAGTAACACTCATCAGTCCTACTGATGCAGCCATAGATATACCAATAAGACCAAACCTAACATGGGATACGCCGGCAATCAATAGTAGCTATAAAATAGAAATAGCAACAGAAGCCGGGTTTACGACCGTCATTGATTCAGCCACTGTGATCTTTAAAAATTACATGCCTGAAAATTTACTTCCCGAGACCACTTATTTTTGGCGTATTAAACCGGTAACAAATTGCGGAGAAGGTGTTTTTGGAAGCGCAAACAGTTTTACAACACTACCGGTTAATTGTAAAATGAAAAGTGCCAAAGACACCCCTGTTACAATATCATCTACAGGGACACCTACAGTACGTTCTACTATTATGGTAATAGATGATCTGCCTATAGCCGATATCAATGTAATGGTCAACATAGAACACTCCTTTTTATCGGATCTGGTCATAAGTTTAATTTCCCCATCGGGAACGGAGGTGATACTAACCTCTAACTCTTGTTCTCAATTAGAGAATATTGATGCAGTTTTTGATGATGCGGCAGCTTCTTTTTTATGCAACGGTAATCCCGGAATAAGTGGTACAGTAAAACCCCTGGGTTCTTTGGCATCCCTGAATGGGGAATCGTCTTTCGGAGAATGGACGCTATTGGTCCGGGATACGGCTCCTGCAGATGGTGGGTTTATATCCGACTTTACATTGGATATCTGTGTGGAAGGGGTTTTCAGGCCAGATGCTGATGGTGATGATGTGTTTGATGATGGGGATGACCTATGTCTTGGCACGCCTCCAGATACAGAAGTAAATGTTGATGGTTGTCCGGTTTATCGCTTTGATCAGGAGAATTTTAATATCGTATTAACCAGTGAATCATGTATCACATCTAATGATGGGCAGATAGAGATAGATGCGGAATCAACACTAAATTATACGATTGATATTAGTGGGAACGGTGTTGATATTTCTACCAATTTTTCTACGTTTTTTGAACTAAGAAATCTGTCTTCAGGAACCTATTCAGCTTGTATTAATGGGAATGATGGCACTATCTTTTATGAAGAGTACTGTTTCGATTTTGTCATTACAGAGCCAGATCCTCTTTCAGTATTGGTGGCTTTGGATCAAACAAGTTTACAGGCAACTCTTAATCTTAAAGGATCCGTTTTATACAATATTGAATTGAATGGAATACTCACGCAGACCACACAATCACAATTTACTTTAGATCTTAAAGCAGGGGTCAATACATTAAAAGTTACAGGCAGTTTACCTTGTCAGGGGACTTTTGAAGAGTTGATCATAATGGGTACTGAACCTCTTATTTATCCAAATCCATTTGTAAATGAGTTAGAAGCTTACCTGCCTGCTATAGGATCCCAGGTACAAGTGAGTGTATTTAATATGTTGGGTCAAACGGTCCTATCGAATAGCTATCAGCCCAAAGATCAGGCCATCAGTATAGATTTTGCCGGCTTACCTTCCGGGGTTTATTTGTTGAATATCACTGGAGTTGGGCTCAACTATTCTTCTAAAGTCATAAAAAGATGAAACAGATACTGACTTTTTTAATTCTTCTTTTGATGGTTGCCTGTGGCAAGGATTCTCCCAAGCCACCGGAGGCTGCAATGCTGAGTTTTCCTGCACAAAATTCTGAATGTACAACTGGGATCAGTCTTAATAATACTACCAGTCAGGTAGAATTCAGATGGCTGACAGCCAAATATGCAGACACATATCAATTAAAATTCACAAATGTCCTTAATAACACTTCTGTAACAAATGCACCTACAGAAGCACTCTCGGTTAGAGTGCCACTTTTAAAGGGTGTTCCTTATCAATGGACGATCACCACAAGGAATAGTGATACTCAGGAAATTGCCATAAGTGAGGCCTGGTATTTTTACAATGCAGGCACACAAACCACTTTTCCTCCTTTTCCCGCACAGATAAGCACACCAATTTCCGGGGGATCGGTTGTGCGAGATCTGAATAATGAAATTACCTTAGGTTGGACAGGAGCAGATGTAGATAATGATATTGCCTCTTATGAAGTGTATTTGGATACGGTCACCAATCCACAACTCTTAATAGCCTCTCCTTCCTTGAACATTACGGAGATACAGGCTAGTGTGGAAGCAGACACCATCTATTATTGGCGTGTGGTTACCATAGACAGGGCGGGGAATACGTCCGATTCTGGCACCTATTCCTTTAGGGTGGTTCGTTGATCAGGTATTATTGAATTCGTTCATTGTAATGTTAACTCCTTGCAGTACGAAGGAGTTAATAAGGGCACTACACCTGTCCAGACGCTCAGGTAATACCTTTTCCTCTTCCTCATCCCAGTTACCCAGCACGTATTCTACTTGCCGACCTTTTGAAAATTCAGATCCCAATCCAAATCGAAGTCGGATGTACTGATTGGTTTGTAAGGTATTCTGGATATCGGCCAGTCCGTTATGACCACCGTCGCTACCTTTTGTTTTTAACCGCAAGGTGCCAAAAGGGAGGTTAATGTCATCGGTGAGGATCAGCAGATGCTCTTTGGGGATCTTTTCTTTTTCCATCCAATAGTGCACAGCCTTCCCGCTTCTATTCATAAAAGTAGATGGCTTAAGAAGTAAGATGCTTCTTCCTTTGATCTTATAGGTAGAAGTGGCCCCCAATTTGTTTAAAGAAAAGGATATCTCGTTTTTTTCAGCCAGCCGGTCTAGAATCTGAAATCCGATGTTATGACGGGTATTTTCATATTCCGGACCTATGTTTCCCAAGCCAACTACCAAATATTTTTTCATGATATCTTCTTCTTTCAGGATGGGTGATGATCGCCCAAAAAGTAATTTTAATAATGATCGCATGGTAGAGGAATCATCCAGCTAAAATACAAAAGCATCCCGAGAAATATTCCAGGGATGCCTTTCATTAAGATTATAGAATTTTTATTCTTTTGCTTCAGTAGCAGCATCTGCAGTTTCAGCTGTAGTAGCTTCTCCTTCTGCACCTTCTGCACCTTCTGCTCCTTCAATTTCATCTCCTTCTTCTTCATCTTCTTCAACAACAATGGCAGCACGAGCTGTTTTAACCTGTACAACAACCGTAGTTTCCGGGTGTAGGATGGCAAATTTGTCATTTAAGAGGGATTCTACTGTAATGTTATCCCCAATTTTCAAAGTTGAAATATCTATCTCAAAGAAATCTGGCAAGTTGTCCGGTAAGGCTTTAATAGCCAGCAGTCTTTTTCTAAATAACAAGCGACCTCCATTTCTAACACCTGGAGAACTTCCTAGTAATTTAACAGGTATATTCATGGTTAATTCCTTATCCGCGAACAACTGATAAAAATCGATATGCAATATTTTATCGGTTACGGGATGAAATTGAATGTCCTGCATAATGGCCTGTAATTTCTTGCCATCTTCTAAAATAACCACAACTGTGTGGGCGTTAGGAGTGTACACTAAATCTCTGAATGCTAATTCATTTGCTGAAAAGTGTAGCGGTTTTTCCCCTCCGTAGACCACGCAAGGAACCATTCCAGCATTACGTAGGGCCTTCGATGCTTTCTTGCCCACGCTTTCTCTTTCTGATCCGTTGATTGTAATTGATTTCATTATTTAAATTTAAATTAATTTTTACATTAAAAATTTTGAAGCGATGGAGGTGTTGTGATGTACCCTGTGCATAACATCTGCAAAAAGGTCGGCACAACTTAAAACCTTTATTTTTTTGCTATTTGCCTTACTTGGAATAGAATCAGTAATGATTAATTCCAAAAGTTTCGACTTTTCTATTTTTTCATAAGCACCACCCGAAAGTAGGCCATGTGTCGTGATTGCCCGTACGCTCAAAGCACCACGTTCCATCATCAGGTCGGCTGCTTTGGTGAGCGTTCCGGCGGTATCTACCATATCATCTACCAGCACTACATTCTTGTCTTTTACATCTCCAATAAGTTCCATGTGTGAGATGGTGTTGGCCTTAGATCGCTGTTTGTAACAAATAACTACATCGCAGGATAAGGCTTTGGAATATGCATAAGCTCTTTTGGAGCCACCCATATCCGGAGATGCAATGGTCAAATTCTTAAGTCCTAACTTCTTTAAGTAAGGAAGAAAGAGGGTAGAAGCAAATAAATGATCTACCGGTTTTTCGAAGAATCCCTGTATCTGATCAGCATGGAGATCCATGGTAATGATCCTTGTTGCACCTGCTGTTTCCAGCATTTTAGCCACCAACTTGGCAGCAATTGGAACTCTTGGTTTGTCTTTTCTGTCTTGCCGTGCCCATCCAAAATATGGTATAACGGCTGTAATGTGTCTTGCCGATGCTCTTTTTGCCGCATCTATCATCAACAACATCTCCATCAAATTCTCGGAACTTGGATTTGTTGAGCCGATGATAAAAATACGAGTCCCTCGAATTGATTCCTCGAATGAGGGTTGAAACTCCCCGTCACTATAGCGTGAGAATAAAACCTTACCCAATTCCGCACCGTAGGATTTGGCGATCTTCTCACCAAGGACCTGGCTCTGGGAACAGGCAAAAATTTTTGGTTCTGGAACTTGATATGGCATACGTAACGGCTTGTTCGCTAGTTTTTTAGCGTCCCTTTTTCTAAAGGAGGTGCAAATTTAGGAATTTATTTGGCTTATACAGGATAATCGAGTAGAATTTTAAGCCTCCAAATAAAAATATTTTTTAGCTTTGCAGTCCCATTGCCTCGGTGGCGGTCCCGATAACTATCGGGAGGTAGACCTGCCGGCAGGCAGGCGCGCTGGAGATATGGATGATGATGATTTGGGTGTATGCGATTTCGAGTGCGACTTTCAACTACATTTATGTAGGAATGTCATACAATGTAGAAGAAAGAGTTAAGAGGCATAACCAGGGAAGGGAAAAAACAACAAGACCGTACGTTCCTTTCGAAATATTGTTTTTAGAGGAGTGTAAAGACAGAGCTAGTGCCAGGATTCGGGAGAAATATTGGAAATCTGGCGTTGGGAAAGAAAAATTAAAAGAACTCAGAGATTATTGAGTAAGTATAAAATGCCTCGGTGGCGGAATTGGTAGACGCGCTGGATTCAAAATCCAGTTCTTTCGGGAGTGTGGGTTCGATTCCCACCCGAGGTACACATAAACCACAAAAGAGTGGGAGTTCAAGCGAGTTTCAAAGATGAAGCTCGCTTTTTTTTAAGGTAAAAGGAGTGTGGGTTCCCACGAAAACTATCAGAGCCAACCAAGGTTTAATAAATTCATTTAACTATTTTCTTTAAAACAATCTCCCCAGGGTTATAGTAGCTGTTATATAAGTCCACTTCCCAGAGCAAGTGATATTAATATGAGCATGATGGCAACCGTTACCTGCAAAAATTTTAATGTTACTTTTTTTAGGAGCTTATTTCCAATGTAAGCTCCGGCAATTGCTGATAAAGTAGCACATATAACTAGTGTTAGATTGTCAGTTAAACCAGATTTTGTAAATCTCGATGCGTATACACTGAGTCGGGTAAAGTCCACAAAAGTTGAAACCACCACTGCTGTTCCTATAAATGTTTCTTTTGTAAGTCCTGCCTTTATAAGAAATGCACTTCTCAAAGCACCCTGATTGCCTGAAAGGCCACCAAAGAAACCACTTAAAGCACCACCAATTGGCAATTTGTCTTTTGCAAACTGAAGTCTTTGAAAATAAGGTACTAAATCCATGGAAGCGAATATGATCAGCAAAATGGAAATGATAAATTTCACAGGATATACCTCAAATGTCTTTCCATATAGATCATATATAAATAAAGGCTGGGCATCTGGAATGTGCAGTAATACCCAGGCGCCAATAAAAGCAAAAATAACAGCCGGGATTCCAAATTTTTTCAAGACACCTTTGTCAGCATTTTTACCAACCAATAAAATTTTAAAAACATTATTAAAAAAATGCACTAAGCCTGTTAGTGCTATTGCCAGCTCAACAGGGAAAAAAAGCATAAAAATCGGGGTAAGGATCGTCCCGAGTCCAAATCCCGAGAAGAAAGTAAGAATGGCAACAAAGAATGCTACTACTGATATTAGTACTATCTCCATTTATACCAAAGTATTAGATCTTGATTGTTTTAGTGAATATTTTATTCGTTAGGCTATTGCCAAGTTGAGAAAAAAACACATTCTGAACTTACGATACAAAATAGTGACTAAGATACTTAATGAATACAAATAGCATTTATTTGAGTATTGATATTATCAGGCAAGAATCTGATTCCTTAGAAGGGTTATTTTAGGATGAAGAAAATTTACTTATCAAATAGAATCCTAATATTTTTAATACTCCTTTGTAGAATATTTAAAGCGATACAAATAAGGAGCTTTGTGCGCAGCACCTGTAAATTTCTTTTCAAGCCGTTCCAACACATTTAGGTCTAACATCTTCTTTTGAAAGTTATTTCTGCGAAATGACCTATCATAAACAGCCTCATAAAGTTGCTGGAGTTCTTTCATTGTGAACTTTTCCGGGAGTAAATTGAATCCGATGAGTTTTTCATCTAAACGATGTCTCAGTGTTTTCAAGGCTGCTTGGACTTGTAGTTTGTGATCCATAATCATTGTAGGTAATTCTTCAATAGGATACCAGTCAATAGACGAGTCTATTTCCATCAATTTGGGCACTACCTTTTTTATGTCTACAAGAGCGTAGTATCCAATAGAGATAAAACGCTTACTTAACCATTCCAGAGTCTCACCTTGTAGTTGCATTTCAGAAAATTTATTCTCATTTAAGACAGATAACTCGGCTAAAAGTTGTTCGCTTGTCCGTGAGACTTCACCAAAAACCTGATATTGTTCCAGATAAATATCCTGTATACCTGTGCGTTCTTCTAATATTCTTTTTGCCGCATCGTCTATACCTTCATCCTGACGTATGTAGCCCCCGGGCAATGTCCAGAAATCTCCTTTAAAAGCCAGTTTAGGAACAAGGACCTTTAGTTGCTTTTCCTGATATCCAAATATGACACAGTCAATGGAAAGTTGTTGTATATAATTATGCCGGTTAAATCCCTTCATAAGACTAATGTCCTTAGCAACATCATAACAAACATAAGAATAAAATATTTTTATTGTCTTTTTTTAAGACAATAAATAATTATTTTTATATTTACCAAATTTATAAAGTGTTATATATGAAATATAAAATCTTCTTGATCGGGTTATTTGCCGTACTATTTACATTCAATGGCTGTACCAAAAAACAAAAAATGAATGTGCTTGTTTTTAGTAAAACGGAAGGGTTTCGTCACCAATCCATTGCTGCCGGCAAGGATGCTCTATCGAAAATGTCACAGGAGAAAGATTTTGATATAACTTTTACAGAAGATGCTGATCAATTCAATGAGAAAGAATTAAAAAAATTCAACACAGTTGTATTCCTTAATACTACTGGAGATGTACTGAATGAGGAACAACAAAATTCCTTCGAACGATACATTCAGGCCGGGGGAGGTTATGTGGGCGTTCATGCAGCCACCGATACCGAATACGAATGGCCATGGTACGGCGGCCTGGCCGGCGCTTATTTCCTTGATCATCCCAGCGATCCCAGCAACGTACAAAAAGGTAAATTCACGGTAACCCAGAAAGACCATTGGGCCACCAAAGGCATGCCAGATGAGTTTGAGCGTGAGGATGAATTTTACAGTTTCAAAGACATTTCTCCCAATATAAATGTGGTCCTGACACTAGATGATAAAAGCTTTATTGGAGGCAGTAATCCAGATTATCATCCCATGAGTTGGTATCAGGAATATAATGGTGGCCGATCATTTTATACAGCCATGGGACATACAGACGAAACCTATTCTGAACCCCTTTTCCTAGATCATCTATGGGCTGGGATTCATTACGCCATGGGTGGAGATACACCAAAACCTTTGGACTACGCTATGGCAAGACCGGAGGAGAATCGCTTTAATAAGGTGATCCTCGAAGAAGGATTAGACGAGCCTATGGAATTAGCGATCCTGGATGAGGAACGTATTCTTTTTATTCAGCGCAAAGGAGAAGTACGCTTATATAACCTTACCACCAAAGAACTGAAGACCATTGCCAAGATCCCTGTAAGTCTTATGTACGTTAATACAGAAGGGAAAGAATCTGTGGCCGAGGATGGCCTGCTGGGACTCAGTAAAGATCCAAATTTTAAAAAGAATAATTGGATATATCTTTTTTATTCAGCACTAAACGAATCTAAGAATGTGTTGTCTCGATTTGAATTAAGCGGGGATGAATTCCTGATGGAATCAGAGAAAGTACTTTTGGAAATCCCCACCCAACGGGAAGAATGTTGCCATACCGGTGGTTCCATTGCCTTTGACAAAGAAGGAAATTTATACTTGTCCACAGGAGATAATACCAATCCGCATGGTTCAAACGGATATAGTCCTTCGGATGAAAGAGAAGGAAGAAGCCCCTGGGATGCACAAAAATCTTCTGCTAATACAAATGACCTGCGTGGAAAGATCATCAGAATACACCCGGAAAAGGACGGCACCTATAGTATCCCTGAAGGCAATCTTTTTGCAGAAGGAACCGAAAATGCAAGACCTGAGATCTACACCATGGGTCACCGTAATCCGTTCCGTATCTCCATAGATCAAAGATCGGGCTATGTATACTGGGGAGATGTGGGACCCGATGCCCCCGCACCAGATTCATTGAGAGGTCCGGCCGGTCATGATGAGGTTGGGCAGGCCCGCAGTTCAGGCAACTTTGGATGGCCACACTTTGTAGGGAACAATAAAGCTTATTTCAAGTACGATTTCAGTAAGAATAAATCCCTGGAAAAATGGGAGGTAGATGCACCAATGAACACTTCGCCTAACAATACGGGACTTCAAAAATTACCCCAGACACAACCGGCCTTTATTTGGTATCCTTATGGGGCGTCCCCCGAATTTCCCTTGGTAGGAGCCGGAGGTAGAAATGCCATGGCAGGACCTGTATTTTATTCTGATGATTTTAAGAATGCTCCGAGGGCGTTTTCAAAATATTACAATGAAAAGTTATTTATTTACGAATGGATGCGGGGCTGGATCATGACAGTTACTATGGATAAGAATGGTAATTATGTTTCGATGGAGCGCTTTATGCCGAGTTATAGATTTAGCAGTCCCATGGATATGGAGTTTGCCGCAAACGGAGATCTGTATATGCTGGAATACGGTTCGGGCTGGTTCACGGCTAATGATGATGCCCGACTAATTCGTATTGAATACAATGGAGGTAACCGTAAACCGCAGATTCAAATGGCGGCAAATCAAATGGGAGGTGCTGTTCCATTTAATTTAACACTGAGTTCTGAGGGTACTATAGATGCCGACTACGATGATATAAAATATACATGGGAAATTACCTCAGAAGCCGGTTTTGATAAGACGATAAAGACTCCGGAAGCCAAGCTAGTCCTTTCAGATATTGGGGTGTATAAAGTAACGCTTACGGTAGATGACGGACAAGGGGGTAATAATAGCCAGACCATGGAAGTAGTTGCGGGCAATGAACCTCCCGTTCTAAGTTTAGAAATGCCCAATAGTAATAAGAGTTTCTATGTGCCCAATGGATCTTTTGAATACGACATAAAAGTAAATGATAAGGAAGATGGCAGTCTGAACAATGGGATCGATGCTCAAGAAGTGGCGGTTACTATTGATTACCTGGCCGAAGGTTTTGATAAAATTGAGATCGCACAGGGTCATAGATCGGCTGATGCCTCAGCACAGGTAACAGCAGGGAAAAAATTAATGGATGGGAGCGACTGTATGGCATGCCATAAGAATCAAGAAAAGTCAATTGGCCCTTCTTATATGGATATCGCAATGAAGTACAAGGATGATGGTTCTGCTCTTGAATATCTTAGCAAGAAGATCATTTCCGGCGGTGGAGGAGTTTGGGGTGAAATACCTATGGCTGCACATCCTCAATTATCTGCAAAGGAAGCGGCAGAGATAGCACAATATATCCTGGATATGTCCAAACCAAAAGGAAAAGGGAATACGCTGCCTACCAAAGGGATGTTTCAATCAAAAGTTGCGGAAGTTGACCAGGGGAAAGGGGTCTTTATTGTACGTGCGGCCTATAAAGACCGAGGTGCCAACAATATGCCTTCCTTACAAGCTGAAGAATCATTTATGCTCAGATCTTCCAAGTTAGATGCGCATAGTTTTGATGAATATGCAGACGTGAATAAGATATCATTTGGGGGTAATAAGTTGGCAATAGCTTCAAAATCTGGTTCCTATACGACAATGAAGCAAATAGATCTCTCTGCTCTATCAACAATCGAATTTATTGCGGTAGCGCCAAAACCACAACTAAATGCTGCCGGGGGTAATATAGAAATACGTTTAGGAGGTCCACATGGCACTTTAATTGGAACATCGAATTTTCTGGAAGCGTCTGAAGTTATGGACTTTATTCCTTCTATGCTAGTAGCACCTATTAGTGTTCCGAACGATTTGATTGATAAACCACAAGATCTGTATATAGTATTTGTCAATGAGAATTCAGATGTGGGTCAATCGCTCATGGTAGTCATGGGGGCCGAGTTCAAATTGACAAATTAGTCTTAATCAATTACTAGAAACTCTCATTAATAAACAAGCAAATCGATTAAACCCCTATGAACAAGATCTTTCTTCTTGTAACATTTCTTTTATGTACAACTCATTCCGTCATTTTTTCTCAGGTGAAGATCACAGGAGAAGTTCGAAACAGCCGGGGCGCGCTTCTTTCAGATGCTCATGTTAGGCTTCAACCTAATTTCAAATTTGCAGTGACGGATGGGCAGGGAGTTTTTACAATTTTAGATGTAACCCCTGGTTCTTATGCCCTCACCATATCTTACCTGGGTGTTGAAACCTATTCAGAAAACCTTCAGGTTGAAAATAAGGATATCGCCCTATCCATTAACTTACAAGATGATCCTTTGCATCTACAACATGTAGTGGTTACAGGTACTTTTGATCCTCGTAAGCAACTCGAGTCCAGCACAGCGGTGACTACGGTATATTCAAAAACCATTCAACAATCTTTCCGCAGAGGTACTGCAGATCTCTTGCAAGTTGTTCCCGGCACCTATACAGATCCTTCTGCAGGAGAGGTCTTTACTCGGGTGTATACTAGGGGTATTTCTGCATCCGCAGAAGACGATATGGGGTGGTACTATGTTTCCCTGCAGGAAGATGGACTACCAGTTAGCCTGGTACAACATTCGTATTACAGTCCGGACATATTTCATCGAATTGATCTGACCACAGAAAAATTAGAAGCGATCCGCGGGGGTAGTGCAGCGATAACTTCCATGAATGGACCCGGGGGCATCTATAATTTTATATCACGGGGTCCCAGGGATGACTTTGGTGGTGAGTTTCAGGTACAGGGAGGTGTGCAGGGGGAAGGTAATCTTATTTCCAGAATAGACGGAACTTTTGGAGGAGCCTTAGGCAACCAATGGTTCTATAACATTGGGGGGCACTATCGTATTGATGACGGGGCTCGTAATACGGATTTCACCTTTAGTAAAGGAGGGCAGCTAAAGTTCAATATACAAAAGAGGTTTAATAAAGGATATCTAAAGTTTTATGGTAAGATCCTGGACGATTTCACGAATAGATATACTGGAGTTGCCGCAACCAATTGGAATGATCCACAAGCAGCATTTGGCCAGGATTTTAATTCAACCGCACTATTGATGCCCGCTTTTTCTGCCAATGTTCCGGATGGGAGAAGACTTAATGAAAATGCAACCAATAATTTTGACCCTTCCCAGGGAGTTCATGCCCAGGATCGCGCATTTGGAATTGACTTCTTACAGGAACTGGACAATGATTGGTCTCTTCGGTTTAAATTAAAACATTCCCGAAAAAATGCTAATTGGCAGACGGCTATAAGTAATGCCTTTGTTTCCTTAAATGATCCCCTGGCCTATTTTATAAGTGGGGCCCAGTTTCCTATTGGACAGGTGGTTTTCCGTGAGGCATCTTCCGGGACAGAAGTGGCAAGAGTGGACAATAGTGGCATATTGTCTGGGGGCTCCTTTGCGTACATAGGCGGTGGAACGCTACCCAATGATGCCATCATGGGAACGGCCTCCTGGTTAAAACAAATTCGTTCCGATGAGTGGATGAATCAAGTTACCCTTCGCAAGGAGGCCCAAAATCATGACCTTACTTTTGGTTTTGCCTCTGGTTTTTCTGATACCTCATTGTATACGCAGGGAAGTTTTGGGTTTGTTACTTACGAACCAAATCCGAGAATGTTACAGGTAACACTGGAGAATCCTAGTCAGCCCGTCTTAGCCCTTTCCGACGAAAATGGATTGAGTAATTATGGAGGGTTATTTTTTGATAATTCCAGAGCAGATGTTCGTCAGCTCGCATTTTTTGCGAATGATCGCTGGAAGATCGTTGAAGCACTTCATTTGGATATAGGATTTCGATATGAGACTATTGGTCATAAAGGAAGCAAAGATCAGGCAGCTCCCTTTGAACAAGGGGGAGGTTATGACGGCGATCCTACTACGGAGTATGACAATGGAATCTTAGCACCAACGGGAGGACAAGATGCATTCGACTTTACCTATAATTACCTTTCGTATTCCTCAGCCTTAAATTATAAGCTTACTGAGGAGACAGCCATTTTTGGCCGATTTTCCTCAGGGAACAAGGCACCGGAACTAAATTATTACTTCAATAATTTTTCTAATGTTCCTATCAACCAAAAAGGAGAAGTACAAGAGATAATGCAGACCGAATTTGGGATAAAGTATGGGAAGAATGATTTTTCTGCCACCGCAACCGCTTTTTGGAGTCAGTTAAAGAATATCGGAATAGCCGATTTTGCATTCGATCCGGATGATGGCAGTGTATTCTATACCCCTGTGCAGTTCAATGATTCCAGGACTATAGGATTGGAGTGGGAAACCGCCTATTCACCTTTTACTGGTTTTATAATTCGATTTAATGGTATCCTGCAAGATGCTGTTGCAACCAAATGGACAGTGTATGATGCAGCCGGTTCGGTGGATATAGCAGATGATGCTACAACCGACTATTCAGACAATACTCTGCCATTTAATCCTACTTTGATGTTTAACCTGGGGGGCGAATACCAGGGTAAGAACTTCACTGCTTTTTTAAAATGGCAGTTTATTGGAGAACGAGAGGGCAATGTGGCGAATGCCTTTCAATTACCGGCGTATAGTATCTTTAATTTTGGAACCGGCTATGCTTTAAGTCAGCAAATAACACTTCAGCTTCTGGTCACCAATGTATTTAATTCGGAGGGCCTGGCTAATTTCTTTGGAGCCAATAGTTTTGGGGCAAGCGCCAATGGGGCTACGACCGATTTTATTCAAAATAATCCGGATGCAAGTTTTGTGGTGGTTCCTGTACTTCCTCGTGGCGCTGTTCTTACGCTTAATTACCGGTTTTAAGTAGAAGTTCTTTACACTTTCTATAATGCAGTTCATCGATCATCTCCTGTTATATATCGGATACAGGATAAAATCAAAGTCTCGATAAACTGTATCTTCTATAGGATATTGGTCTTGTTAAGTGTCATTCATCCCTTTTTACTTTCTCCTAAGCCAAAAATACTATCTGCTATATGATGTAACCATAGCTTTGTGACTAACAATTGAATTTAACCTAATTTAAAATAGAAGCTATGAAGACATTATTACTTATGAAAGAGATTTATCTCGAAGCATTTAATGCTTTAGAGAATTTTGTGGTAAGACGATTTTTCAGATTTTTTGCCTGGTTTAGTTTTATCATGTTCCTGGTTGTTGTATACGCTTTTGTGTATAGGGTCTTTACCGGTTTTGCATTTGATTAATAGCAAGTTGGTTTTATATTAAAACGATGCGGAGAAAGTTCGATATCATTGATGCGTTTATTGTAGTGGGATGTTTGTTCATCTCGTTCATGGTATTTCTGATCATCCAGGCCTTTCAGGTACTCTAAGATTAATAGCCAATCTACTTAATATAGGCTGCACAACTACTGTGCGGTCTTTTCTTTTTTAGATAAAAACTAAATATGGATAAAATCCAAATAATTGGAAATATTCCATATATTAGCTATCCTTTTTGGATAGTATGCAAAAGACCATTTTACATCTGGACCTCGATACTTTTTTTGTATCCGTAGAACGCCTTATCAACAGTGAGTTAAGGAATAAACCCCTATTGGTAGGCGGCACGAGCGATCGTGGGGTAGTGGCTGCCTGCAGTTATGAGACCCGGGGCTTTGGGGTGCATTCTGGTATGCCCATGAAAATGGCGCGGGAACTCTGTCCCGAAGCAGTGGTGATCCGGGGAAATGCGGGCACCTATAGCAAGCATTCCGATCTGGTCACCGAGATCATTAAAGAGAAAGTACCCCTCTTTGAAAAGTCGAGTATCGATGAGTTCTACGCAGACCTTTCCGGGATGGACCGCTTTTTTGGCTGCTATCAGTATGCGTCCGAACTCCGGACTACCATTAGCAGGGAAACCGGACTTCCCATTTCCTTTGGTCTGTCTGTGAACAAGGTGGTCTCCAAAGTGGCTACGAACGAGGCCAAACCCAATAACCAGTTAAAGGTAGATTTTGGGTACGAAAAACGCTTTCTGGCCCCGCTATCCATCAAAAAGATCCCCATGGTAGGGGACAAGACCTACCAAACCCTCCGGAATCTGGGGCTGCGGCGGGTAAGGACCATACAGGAAATGCCTATGGATATTATGCAACGGGTGCTGGGGGCCAATGGGAGGGTCATCTGGAAACGAGCCAATGGGGTAGATAATACCCCCGTGATCCCTTTTTCAGACCGCAAATCGATCTCTACAGAACGCACTTTTGACAAGGATACCATAGATGTAATTAAACTCAGGGGTATTTTAATTGCCATGACAGAGAACCTGGCCTACCAGTTGCGGCGGGGGGAAAAACTAACCGCATGTATTGCAGTAAAAGTGCGCTATTCAGATTTTAACACCTATTCCAAACAAGTCCGTATTCCCTATACCAGTGCAGACCATATCCTGATTCCCAGGATCCTGGAGCTCTTTAAGAACCTCTATAATAAACGGATGCTGGTACGTCTTATAGGGATCCGGTTTAGCCATTTGGTACCGGGGAATTATCAGATCAATTTGTTTGATGATACAGAGGAGGCTCTCAACCTGTATGCGGCCATGGACGATCTCCGGGAGCGTTTTGGAGACAAGAGCGTGCTTCGCGCCTCGGGCATGGGAGCCAAAACCATCGGGAGGATGGTGAATCCGTTCAATGGGCAACCTCCTATTGTGTTGGCTCACCGAAAACAGTGAGCTGTTTTTATTGCTTGTCCAAAAGAAATGAAGCAAGGATAAAGATTCAAATTGAAACCTACTGCTTATCTGGAGAATAGGGTCGAGAAAGCTCCGGTGGTACTCGTCCCGCCTTGGGCGGGATGGCGGAGTTTCGAGACCGGTTTACCCGCTTGTCGGGTAAAATTCCTCAGATAAGACATCCTTTCTTTTCTCTCTTTTCTTTGGATGAGCAAAGAAAAGAGAAGACAAAAGAAATAAAGAAATGAAGAGATAAAAAATGTATTTAAACTGCCATACCTACTACAGTCTCCGTTTCGGGACCTTTTCCGAACTGGCCCTTTTGGAGCTGGCCAAAGCGAATGAGGTAACCCGCCTGGCCCTTACCGATATCAATAACACCTCTGCCTGTCTTAATTTTGTCCGGAGGGCTGCAGACTATGGTATACACCCTATTTTGGGGATCGATTTTCGCAATGGTGCTACAGCATGTTTTGTAGGGATAGCTAAGAATAATGAAGGATACCGGGAGCTCAATGAGTTCTTGTCAGAACACCTCCATCAGGAAAAAAAGCTGCCCAAGCGGGCACCCGTCTTTCAACATGCCTATGTTATCTATCCTTTCGAAAAAGTACTCCTCAATGACCAGCATCATTTTTTAGACCATGAGTATATTGGTATCTCGGTTACAGACCTGAGGCGACTGCCCTTTTCCAGACTCATAGAATACAAGGACAAACTGGTACTGTTGCAACCCGTTACCTTCAGGAATAAACGCGATTTTAATGCGCATCGACTCTTGCGGGCCATTGATAATAATGTGCTGCTGAGCAAGCTCCCCAAAGAAGAGGAGGCCTCGTTCGAGGAACGGATGTTCCCTGTGAAGAACCTGGCGCAAGTCTTTTCGGAATATCCCTTTATCCTGCAAAATACGGAGCGACTTATGCAGACATGCAGCATCCATTTCGATTTTTCCAAGAACCGGAAACCGCAAAACCTGAGTACCTACCTGGATAGCAAAGAGGCCGATGAAAAACTGTTGGAAGAATTGTGTCACAAAGGCTTACCCTACCGGTACCCGGAGGTGGATAAGCAAATTCGTGAACGCCTGACCAAAGAATTACAGCTCATTAAGGAAAAGGAATTTGTCTCCTATTTCCTGATCAACTGGGACATTGTCTCCGAAGCCAGGAAACGAAATTTTTACTATGTGGGCCGGGGGAGTGGGGCCAATAGTATTGTGGCCTACCTCCTCAGGATCACGGATGTGGACCCCATTGAACTCGATCTGTACTTTGAGCGGTTTATTAATTTGTACCGGACCAATCCGCCCGATTTCGACATCGATTTTTCCTGGAAGGACAGGGGAGAAATTACCCAATACATCTTTGACCGCTTTCAGCATGTCTCTCTTTTAGGAACCTATGTTACTTTTAAGTCGAGGGGAGTGATCCGGGAACTCGGAAAAGTGTTTGGCCTTCCCAAGGCGGAGATCGATGTGTTGTGCGACGGGCATTACAAGCCCACGGATTTGGATGAGGTGTCGCTACTGGTCTTAAAGTACGGTAACTTAATCAAGGACATGCCCAACTATCTCAGTATCCATGCCGGGGGTATCCTGATCAGTGAAAGACCGCTACACTATTTTTCGGCTACCCACATGCCGCCAAAAGGCTTTCCCACCACGCAGTTCGATATGGTGATCGCTGAGGACGTAGGGCTGTACAAATTTGATATCCTGGGACAACGCGGCCTGGCCAAGATCAAGGAAGCCATTCAGATCCTCGCCCTTAACCAACCGGAAGAGTACGCCACCATTGACATCCATGACATCAAAAAATTCAAGGAGGATCCCCATATCAATAACATGATCAAATCTGCCCAGTGTATGGGGTGTTTTTATGTGGAATCGCCCGCCATGCGGATGTTGTTAAAAAAGTTGGAGGTAGACACCTATCTGGGGCTGGTGGCTGCCAGTTCCATCATACGGCCGGGAGTGGCCCAGAGTGGGATGATGCGCGAGTACATTTTGCGGCACCGGAACCCGGGAAGGGCAGAAGAGAAGGGGCACCCGGTAATGCTAGATATTATGCCCGAAACCTACGGAGTGATGGTCTACCAGGAAGATGTCATTAAAGTGGCCCACTATTTCGCCGGACTTAGTCTGGGAGAGGCAGATGTGCTGCGCAGGGGAATGAGCGGCAAGTACCGCTCGCGAGAAGAATTTCAGAAGGTAAAAGACAAATTCGTGGAGAATTGCCGTAAGAAGGGATATAAAGATTCGCTGATAGATGAGATCTGGCATCAGGTGGCCAGTTTTGCCGGCTATGCCTTTGCCAAGGGGCACTCTGCCTCCTATGCGGTAGAGAGTTATCAAAGCCTTTTTTTACGAGCTTACTACCCGCTGGAGTATCTGGTGGCGGTGCTTAATAACGGGGGTGGGTTCTACCGTTCGGAATTCTATGTGCATGAGGCCCGTATGCTGGGTGCTACTGTTCATGCGCCCTGTATTAATAAAAGCATGGCCGTGAATTGTATCTATGAGAAGGAGATCTACCTGGGGTTTATGTATCTGAAGGAGCTGGAGGGACGGGTGATGGATCGTATCTTAAAGGAGCGGCAAGCTAATGGGGTGTTTACTTCCCTGGAAGATTTTTTGGACAGGGTATTGATCTCTATTGAACAACTCAGTATTTTGATCCGCATCAATGCCTTCCGCTTTACCGGGATCAACAAACACGAATTGTTGTGGGAAGCCCATTTATTTCTTTCCAAGGGAAATGCCATAGACCACCCCAAACTGTTTCCGCCGGTCCATCAGGATTTTGAGATCCCCCGGCTGCATACCACAGATCTGGAAATGGCCTTTACGCAATTGGAGTTGTTCGGTTTTTGCCTGTGCAGTCCCTTTTGTTTGTTAAAAGAACCTCTTAAGAATACCCACGGAAGCAGAGATCTCCCCGGCTACCTCAACCGGCATATTGATCTGTATGGGTATTTGGTCACTGTAAAGAATACCAAGACCCACAATGGCAAGCGCATGAACTTTGCTACCCTGGTAGACCAGCATGGGGAGGTCTTTGATACGGTCTTGTTTCCTCCGGTAGCAGCCCAGTATTTTTTCAGGGGACGGGGCATCTATCGGTTTTATGGGAAGGTGGTGAGTGAATTTGGATTTTTAAGTATTGAGGTCATCAAGATGCAGAAACAAGATTACATACAGGATCCCCGCTATGCGGATATGAAGACGGCTAACAAAAAGGGCCCTTATGCAAAGGCTAAAGCCAAAAGGAATGCGAGAGACAAAGAGGTGAGGTAAGACATCCTGAATGAACCATACATCGAGCAAAAAAGGAAACTAATCCGGAAGCTGCATTTCGCAGAAAACAATCAGATATTATTGATCTGCAGGAACAAATTAGTGGGTTTGTTGAGGAGTATATTTCAATTGATTAAAGTTAGGGATTTTATCTCGACTTGTTTTTGCCAAAATTATCTAACAAATCCGGGATATCCCTATACTAGTATCCTTAGGAGGTAATTTTTGCACTATATCGAAATTAATAGTAGTTAATAGGAAATAAAAAATAAGACTCAAATCCTAGTTTAACTTTGCATATTGATTGCTCCGAACCTTTATTTAAAGAATGCTTGTTATGAAAATATTAAAAGTTTTAATTGTTCTTGTTGTCTGTTTATCGTTTACTAATTGTAGTAATGACGATGGTCCTGCACAACTCAAATCTCAAATTTATCAACTGCGTTATGTAGAAGATCCAAGTCTGTTAGGTAAAATTATTATTTCGCAAAACTCTGATGGGTCGTCTAATGTGAGAATGGAATTGAATGGCACTTCTACTGAAGTTCACCCTACCTTTATTTACTATAACAGTTTATCCCAAGGGGGTCCTGTGGCCATTACCTTAGATCCGTGTGGATGTGTTGTAAGTAATACACATGTAACAAAATTGGATAATGGAAATCCAATTACTTTTGATGAATTGATTAATTTTAATGGACATTTAAAAGTACACCGTAGCGAGAATTATATGGAAACTATCTTGCTACAAGGTGAGATAGGTAAAAACGCTAGAAACATTTACTAATAAAATAAAGTTAAATAGTTAAACCCCCATTTAATTAAATGGGGTTTTTTATTGCAATAAATGTTCATAAAAGATCTATTTATTTGGATTTGTAACCACCAAACTCTTTAGCCAAGAGTGTTGGCCGGCTCTTTTTCTAATTTAGTATGTAAAGTGATTACGGGATTGATTTCCTCGCTATGGCTCGGAAACGGTCCCGATAGCTATCGGGAGTGGTCCTGCAGAAGCAAAGCCCGGCTAACTCCGTTAGCCCTGGTGATTTTTCCATTCCTTCGCCCATTTGAGCAAGCTCATGGCTTCAAAATGGAAAAAGCCCCTAACACTTTCGTGTTAAGGGCTTTGCTTTCTGCGGTCTGGACGGGACTCGAACCCGCGACCCCCTGCGTGACAGGCAGGTATTCTAACCAACTGAACTACCAGACCATGGCGTTTAGCGTGTGCAAATATACGGTGCTTATTGAATTACACAAACAAATTTTTTAAAATAAACGAGGTCTACCCAAATGCCTGCCGCTCTATCATAAATGTATTAAGCACCTTGGAAAAGTCTTCCTGCACATTAACCTCTACGTATTTGATCTTGTATTTGGCACAGGTTAGTTTTAATTTTGAAATAAAAGTCGCAACTTCTTCTTCATAGGCTTCCTTGATCGTATCGGCGTATACATCTATATAAGAACCGGTTTCCACATCCATAAATCGCTTTGGAGTATTCTCAAAGTTAAATGACACTTCTGTTTCTGTATCCAATAAATGAAAGATCACAACCTCATGTTTGTTATACTTCAAATGACGCAAGGCATCAAATAATGAATCGTCTTCTGCATTATTCTGAAACATGTCTGTAAACAGAAAAATAAGACTGCGTTTTTTAAGTTTTTCTGCGATCTGATGGATAAAGGTATAGGTCCTTGTATCTGTTTCCGGCTTTTTTTCTAAACTAGCCTCATTAAGCTTTGCCAATAACATTTGATGATGACGTTCACTTCCTTTCTCCGGGGAATAGTAACTATAGGTATCCGCAAAAATGCTTAATCCCACAGCATCCCGTTGTTTTTTCAAGATATGCATTAGCGCCGCGATGGCCAACACGCCAAAGCCTATCTTATTCAGAGTATCAATAGTTAATTCTTTTCGTTCCGGGTAATACATGGACGCAGAATTATCCAATATCATATGACACCTTAGATTGGTTTCCTCCTCATAACGTTTGGTGTAGAGTTTATCTGTCTTGCCAAACAGCTTCCAATCTATGTGTTTAGTACTCTCCCCGGTGTTGTAGATCTTATGTTCAGCGAATTCCGCGGAAAAACCGTGGAAAGGACTTTTGTGAATCCCACTGATAAACCCCTCAACCACCTGTTTTGACAGGAGTTCCAGATTTTGGAAAAGTTTTCCTTTCTGAAGTTCGCTCTGTATCTTCATTCCTCTAAGATACGGATATGTGTAAACATATTATTGGTATTCCCTTTACCAGATTTTCAATAAATAATAAAAAAAGGCCCGGATTTCTCCGAGCCTTTTTCTATATGATCTAAAAGATACTTACAATGCAGCGTCTATCGCATCTGTGTATACTTTTTTAGGAGAAACCCCTACTTGTCTGTTTACGATCTCGCCGTTCTTGAATACCAATACCGTTGGAATATTACGAACACCATATTTGGCTGCAAATTCCTGATTGCTATCAACATCTACTTTTCCTACAATAGCTTTTCCTTCATATTCAGTGCTAACCTCATCAATGATAGGACCTACCATTCTACAAGGACCACACCAAGCCGCCCAAAAGTCGACTACTACAGGTTTATCACTTTTTAAAACTACCTCGTCAAAAGTAGCATCTGTTATTTCTAATGCCATGTTTTACTTTTTTACAATTATGCAAATTTAGTCAATTATTTACCTTTTTCATTACAAGGAACATATTCGTTTTACCTATGACGATATCAGGCCAGGCTATTAGTTGAGTTTGTAATGAACTTCTTTATTTTCCAGTGTTGCCAACAACTCGCTGCTTATTTGCACCTTCTGCTTTCTGCTAGACAGGGTCACCTTAATCTCGTCCTCCATTTCATAGACCGTAAATTGTAATTGGTGTTTTCCCTTATGTGACCTAAGCGTGTTCTTTAGATCCAATATATGGTCTTCCTTTAGTTGATCGATATTGAGTTTAATGGTGAGTTTCCGTGCATGATTTTCCATCACCTCTTGTAGAAGCATAAACTGGTTATACTGTAATCTAGGATCCCCCTTCTTGCCGGTATCTCGGTTAACCCAACCTTCCCGAACAAAGACCTTTATAAAGACAAAGGAATTGATCATCAGAAAATGCCTGAATTTCAAATACTCCTCCCCAAAGATCCTAAATTCAAAGGTGTCTGTGTAATCTTCTAGAGTAAAAACAGCCCAACCTTTTCCATTTCTGGCAACACGATGCTGCACATCCGTGATCACTCCGGCAAAGCATAATTCCCTGTTGAGCTGATCATCAAGGTTATGAAAAAATGAAACGTTTGCATTGGCAAATGCTTTGATCTCAGCTCTAAAATCATCTAGCGGATGCCCTGAAATATAAATGCCCACAACCTCTTTCTCTCGTCTTAATTTCTCCATGGTTCCCCACTCTTCACAGGGCGGAACTACCGGTTCAGGGATCTGTACCTCACTGGCATCACCAAAGAGACTTACTTGTGATGAATTCTCATTTTCCTGGAACTTGGCTCCATAACGAATCACTTTTTCCAGGAAAGTAATGCCTTCCCCTTCTAAATGAAAATATTGGGCTCTGTGGGTATTGCCAAATGAATCGAATCCGCCGGCAAGGGCCAGGTTTTCAAATGCTTTTTTATTGGCTGCCCGCAAATCTATGCGCTTAGCCAGATCAAAGACAGACCTAAAAGGACCATTGGCTTTTCGTTCTTCTACAATGGTCTCCACAGCAGAACGGCCAACCCCTTTAATGGCACCCATCCCAAATCGCACTGCCCCTTCTTTATTGACCGCAAATTTGTAATAGGATTCATTAACATCTGGCCCCAGTACTTCCAATCCCATGCGTTTGCACTCCTCCATAAAAAAAGTGACCTGCTTTATGTCGTTCATGTTGTTAGACAACACAGCCGCCATATATTCTGCTGGGTAGTGGGCTTTCAGATAGGCGGTCTGGTAAGCGATGTAGGCATAACAAGTTGAGTGACTCTTGTTAAAGGCATAGGAAGCAAATGCCTCCCAGTCTTTCCATATTTTTTCGAGTACCTCTCGTGGATGTCCATTCTTTTCACCTCCATCGAGGAATTGTGGTTTTAACTTCTCTAGGAGTGAAAAGATCTTTTTCCCCATTGCCTTTCTAAGAATATCGGCTTCACCTTTGGAGAATCCTGCCAATTTTTGGGACAAAAGCATTACCTGCTCCTGGTATACCGTAATACCATAAGTGTCTTTCAGGAATTCTTCCATTTCAGGAACGTCATAGGAGATCTCATCTCTTCCGTGTTTCCGTTCAATAAAACTGGGGATGTATTCCATGGGACCTGGCCTGTAAAGGGCATTCATGGCAATAAGGTCATCAAAAACCGAAGGTTTTAATTCCTTGAGGTGTTTCTGCATCCCCGGGGATTCATACTGGAAGATCCCAACGGTATCGCCTCTTTGAAAGAGTTCATAGGTGGCAGTGTCATCCAGGGGAAAGTCGTCTGGCACCAATTCAATGCCATGTTTGGCCCGGACTATCTTTACAGTATCCTTTATAAGAGTAAGGGTTTTAAGGCCCAGGAAATCCATTTTTAATAAGCCTGCACTTTCTACGACCGAGTTATCGAATTGAGTAACATAAAGGTCGGAATCCTTGGCTGTTGCCACAGGTACAAAATTGGTAATATCATCCGGCGTGATTATCACTCCACAGGCATGAATACCTGTATTTCTCAAAGAACCTTCCAATACCCTGGCCATGTTTACCGTTTGGGCCTCCAGATCATCCCCTTCGGAAATATTCAAAAGTTGATTCACCTTATCGAGATCATCTGATCTGAATTTCTTGCGTAGATCCGCTTCAGGAACGTCAAAGATCTTACCAAGTTTGGACATGGTAGGAATAAGTTTGGCAATACGATCTGCATCTGGCAAAGGCAGATCCAATACCCTCGCCGTATCCCGGATAGAAGATTTAGCCGCCATGGTGCCATATGTTATTATCTGTGCTACCTGATTGGCTCCGTATTTATTGATCACATAATCCATGACCTTCCCTCTCCCTTCGTCATCAAAGTCGATGTCAATATCGGGCATTGATACCCTGTCCGGATTTAGAAATCGCTCAAAAAGTAAATTGTATTTTAAAGGATCTATATTGGTGATCTTTAAACAATAGGCTACAACAGAGCCGGCTGCGGAACCACGACCCGGCCCTACAGACACCTCCATATTTCGTGCTTCCCGAATAAAATCCTCAACGATCAAAAAATAGCCCGGATATCCGGAATTTTCAATGGTTTGTAATTCAAAGTCTATTCGTTCCTTTATTTCAGGAGTTAAATCCGAATATCGCTGCTTTGCACCTTCATAGGTGATATGCCTTAGATAGGCATTTTCTCCCCTTTTACCCCCATCAACCTCATCTTCAGCTACCAGAAATTCTTCCGGGATCTCAAATTTTGGAAGTAACACTTCTCGCGCAAGATCATAGGGTTCTATTTTGTTTATGATCTCCTGGAGATTTAAAATGGCCTCAGGAACATCCTGAAATAAGGCTTTCATCTCCTCAGTAGATTTGAAGTAATATTCCTGATTAGGCAGACCATAGCGATAGCCTCTTCCGCGCCCTATAGGAGTGGCCTGCTTTTCTCCATCTTTAACACAAAGGAGAATATCATGTGCCTCGGCATCCTCTTTTTTGCAATAATAGGTATTGTTACTGGCTACTAATTTAATCCCGTGTTTTTGAGCCATAGATATTAAAACGGGATTAGCTCTGTTCTCATCTTCCTGATTATGGCGCATCAATTCTACATATAGATCATCTCCGAATAAATTGTGCCACCAAACCAATGCCTCTTCTGCCTGCTTTTCCCCCAGATTTAGGATCTTGGACGCAATTTCGCCATAGAGATTTCCTGTGAGAACAATAAGGTCCTCTTTATACTGTTCAACGATGGTTTTATCTATTCTGGGGACATAATAAAACCCATCTGTATATGCCAAAGAAGCCATTTTGGCCAGGTTATGATACCCGTTCTTGTTCTTGGCCAAAAACACCATCTGATACCCGTAGTCTTTCTGATTTTTGTTGAGGTGATCCTCACATACGAAGAATTCACAGCCAATGATAGGTAAGATCTCTTGTTGACCAAAATCTTCGCCGGCTTCTTCTGCTTTTGCTTTCCTACTTTTTAATCCAGCATTAAACGCCTTCACTTCTTTCACAAAATGGAAGGCACCCATCATATTGGCGTGATCTGTCAACGCTACTGCCGGCATATTATATTCTGCTGTAGAAGCTATGAGATCTTTTATCTTAATAGTAGATTGTAATACCGAAAATTGAGAATGGTTATGGAGGTGCACAAAAGTGGTATCCTCTAAACTCTTAATATTGGCTTTGATCTCATCCTTAGAGATCTCTGGAGTTGTTACGGCCTGCTTTAACTTTATAGCCGCAGAGGCTTTCTTCAGATTCCGATGGGTTAAGCCAAGCGGCGCTATCTCTGTAGGATGGAGCTTGGTAAATTCTTCAAAATAATCGGGTTGTACTTTTAACTCTTCCTTTGAAAATGACCTTCTCCTTACCAATTCAAAGAAACACCTGCTTGTTGCCTCAACATCTGCCGCGGCGTTGTGGGCATCTGAAAAAGGTTCATTAAACAAGAAATTATGAAGCTCTGTTAAGGTTGGGAGTTTGAATTTCCCACCCCTTCCTCCGGGAATTTGACATAGGAGTGCTGTATCTTCTGTACAGGTATCCAATACAGGTAAATTTGTTAGGGAATTTTCTACGCCAGATCTGTAGAATTCTGACCCCATGATGTTGATATCGAAACCTACATTCTGTCCTACAAGGAACTGTGTTTTTTCAAGAACTTCATTAAAGAGTATTAATGCTTCTTCTAGCGGAATTCCGTCATTCGTGGCCAATTCTGTGGAAATACCATGAATCTGTTCTGCATCGTAGGGGATGTCATATCCTTCAGGTTGAATCAGAAAGTCGCGCTGTTCCATAAGATTACCCATACCATCGTGCAGTAGCCACGCCAGCTGAACACAACGAGGCCAGTTGTCTACCTCTGTTACAGGGGCATTCCAGCGTTTCGGTAGTCCGGTGGTTTCGGTATCAAAGATCAGGTACATAGAACTTATTTAGAATAAAAAGATAAGGGTTAAAAATATGGATTTACACCTGGTTTAGAAAGCTGAGTTTTTAGGAGTTATCAACCATAAAAAAATCCGGATGAATCCGGATTTATTCTATTCAATTTTTCTGTGTATTAGGAGACTATTTCTTCATACATTTTGGAGGTTTCCAATGCTGAACGAATTTCCTCTCTTTGTTTTAAGAGTAAGTCTCTGGTAGAGCTTTGTAAGATCCATTCTTTGTTATCTAATATATCATTGTATGAATTTAAGATCTTTTTTTCACCACGCTCAACTTCTTCTAACATTCGTTCGGTTTCATTCGGACTTATTGTGGTGACAAAGTTCATCCAGGCTCTGTGAAAATCTCCTTTGATACTTCCGCTATCCTCTGGCAATTTGCCATAGTCTACGATCTCGGATTTTAATTCTAGTCCGAAATTGTAGCGCTGATTAGCTTTGTCTTCCAGGAATTTTTTAATGGCCGGATTTTCAACTTTCTCCGCCGCCAAAGTATATCCCCGCTTTGCGTCATAGGTTAGAATTAGTAAATCATTTAACTTGTTTGAAATTTTTTCTGTGTACTTCATTAATCTATCTTCATTTTTAATTATGTACTGTTGACTTTCAACAGCCTTATATAAAATATAAAAATATCTCGTAAAATGAAGTAAATACGGGACTTTAGCAGCTATTTAACAAGATTTCTTAATGAGTGTTAATGTATATTTAGCAATAATTAGCGTATCAAATCTAAAAGGCGATTTTATGGTAAATTAAATAGAAAGTGTATATTTGCACGCTCTATTAAAATAGAGAAACAAAGAATTAATAATCGAGGGTCGGGCACCCTACAAAATTAATGTGATATGCCAGTTAGAATTAGACTTCAAAGACACGGAAAAAAAGGTAAACCATTTTATTGGATCGTTGCTGCCGATGGCCGTTCTAAACGAGATGGAAAATTTCTTGAAAAATTAGGGATCTACAATCCTAATACCAACCCTGCAACTATAGAGGTGAAGATTGATGAATCCGTAGAGTGGTTAAATAACGGAGCACAGCCTTCTGAAACCGCAAAACGCATTTTATCTTATAAAGGTGTTTTATTAAAACATCACTTATTAGGAGGTGTCCGAAAAGGTGCCCTTACTGAGGAACAAGCAGAGGCAAAATTTCAAGCCTGGGTAGCAGAGAAAGAAAAATCAGTTGCCAAGAAAGAAGAAAACCTAAGTAAAGCACAGCAAGAGGAAAGGAAGAAAGCACTTGAAGCAGAAAAAGAAGTAGCCGAGAAGAGAGCTCAAGCTATAGCAGAAGCTGAATTACCGGAAACTCCGGAGGCTGTTCCTGCAGAAGAGGAAGTAGCTGCTTTGGAAACAGCTGCTGCACCAGAGGAATCTGTAGCACAAGTTGAAGAGGCGGTTGAAGCTCCGGTAAAAGAAGAAGCTGTAGCTGAAACAGCTCCAGAAGCTGTCGCAGAAGAAGCTGCTACAGAAGTTGTTGCCGAAGCAACTCCAGAAGTTGCAGCAGAAGAAGCTGCTCCTGAAGCTGCAGCCGAAGAAACTCCGGCCGCAGAAGAAAAGCCTGCTGAGGACGCAAAACCAGCTGCAGATAAAAAGTAATGGGAAACCGATTGATGCGTAAGGAAGATTGTTTCTACCTGGGCAAGATCGTTTCAAAATATAGCTTTAAAGGGGAGGTGCTCATCAAATTAGACACCGATGAACCTCAGCAATACGAAAATTTGGAATCAGTATTTATTTCATTAGGAAATAATCTGGTTCCATTTTTTATTGAAAGTAGTTCGTTACACAGATCAGCCTTATTGAGGGTACGCTTTGAAGAGATCAAGGACGAGTCAGATGCGGACCGTATCTTAGGTTCTGAGCTCTATTTGCCGATGGAATTTCTCCCTAAACTTAGTGGTACTCAATTCTATTATCATGAGGTAATAGGTTTTACCCTTTTGGATAGTGTGTATGGAAATATTGGAGTAATTACAGGCGTTAATGATTCGGTTGCCCAGGCACTTTTTGAAGCTGAGAAGGAAGGAAAACAACTAATGATCCCCATCAATGATGAGATCATTTCCCGTATTGACCGACCTAATAAAACTATTCATATTACAGCACCGGAAGGTCTCGTATCCCTGTATTTAGATATCGAATAATTACTCAATTTTAGAACCACAATATTCTATTCCTTGGTAACACCCTTCCAATTCAAACAATTTGCAGTACAGCAGGACAGGTGCGCAATGAAAATAGGAACAGATGGGGTTTTACTTGGTGCCTGGACTCCAATAGAATCTAATCCACAGAGTATTTTGGATATTGGTAGTGGCACTGGCATTATTGCCCTTATGATGGCACAAAGAAGTAACGCAAAAGAGATAGATGCCATAGAAATTGAACCGAATGCCTATGAACAATGTGTGGAGAATTTTGAGGCTTCACCATGGGCAGATCGACTTTTCTGCTATCACGCTTCACTAAAAAAGTTCGTTGAAGAAATTGAAGACTCCTATGATCTTATTGTTTCTAACCCTCCATTCTATAATGAAGAAGTTACTAGCGGTGATGGACCCAGAGACATCGCCAGGCAATCCAGTTCTTTACCTTTTAATGAATTAGTAAAGAACGTATGCACATTATTATCTCCAAATGGGATTTTTGCCACAGTCATCCCGTTTAAGGAAGAAGCATTATTTGTGAATTTGGCGGAGGTAGCCGGCTTGCATGTACAAAAGGTTACCCGTGTAAAAGGCAGAGCCATTACCGATATAAAGCGCAGCTTGCTTACATTTTCATTCCATAAAAGTGGAGTAGAAGAGGATATATTGGTGATAGAAAAGAAACGCCATGTGTACACTCCTGCTTATGTAACACTTACCAAGGATTTCTACTTAAAAATGTGATCTCAAAGTCGTCTTTTGAAAGGACGGGTAAGACAGGTAGGGCCACCCCCTCCTTTAATGCTGATTTCATTCCCGGTATAGGTAGTTACTTTGCATCCCACTGCCAATAAGGCTTGTTCTGTTTTTGGATTTCCTTTTACCATGATACAATCTCTTGGAGCTACCGCCAGCACATTACTTCCTAAAGTATCAAATTCAGTTTCCGGTACCTCAATTAGTTCAAATCCTCTTTCCAAAAGTTCATTTCTAAATTTAATGGGCATTAGGGGCGAATAGACGACGGCCAAATTAGAATCTACCGGACTTAATACCGACATAAGATGAAAAACATCGGCCGGACCCCTAAAATGAGGTAATTCTGCTACCATCACATCAATGCCCAAAGGATTTAAGAGTCCCTTTAATTGTTCAATTCCCGCCTCATTTGTGCGGTAACTATGTCCAACAGCCAAAGTGTTTGTATCTAACCAGGCAACATCGCCACCTTCCAGGGTTCCGGGGGCCTCAATACGACCTAAAATAGGAATGCCTGCTGCCTCATAAACCTTACGCTGGGCGTTGGGCTCCAATGAACGCATTGCTTTTCCCATATTACAAAGGATCATTCCATGATCTGTGGCAATGGATGCATCCCTGCAATAAAGTGCATCTAAGGAAAGGGTTTTGTCCTCAGGAAAATAGCGAACATCAGGATGATGATCTCTTAAAACAGATTCAAAATTGGCATATTCCTCTTCCGCAATTTCATAGTTAGGCGGTGAGAGGTAGTTCATTGCTTTCCATTGGGAAACGATTTGTGAAGTACCGATAAATGAATTGGAAACGGGATTTAAAAAAATTGAATCCAGCGGAAGATATTCGGAATGTGAAGTGATAGCTTTCAAATCTTTCATTGTTCTTTGGTGTATTTCTATTTCATCCAAATTCCGAGTTTGTTCATATCCCTGTTTAGATTCATATAAAAGGTGTATAATCCTTTAGAATTACATAAATTTAAATGTACAAATTAAAAGAAGAGTGGCTAAAAAATTCAATATCGACGCGGAGATCAGTAAAGCCAGCACCCTTCCCAGCAGTTTTTATAAAGACCCAGAGATCTTTGAGAACATCAAGAACAAGATCTTTTATAGATCGTGGCAATGGATCGGAGACATTCATAAGGTAGATACCAATGGTGCGGCTCATCCTTTTGTACTTCTCAAAAACTTTTTGGAAGAACCTATGGTACTTACAAAAGATAAAGAGGGGGAGATACATTGTCTGAGCAATGTCTGTACACATAGGGGAAATCTGGTTATAGAAGAAGCCGGTACCTATAAGAAAATGATCTGTGGATATCACGGGCGGAGATTTGCTCTAAACGGCCACTTTGAGCATATGCCCGAATTTAAAGAGACAACCGATTTTCCAAGGCCCTGTGATAACCTCCATGAATTTCCTATAAAACAATGGGGTCCGTTCCTATTTGCTGGCCTTTCACCTGTATTCGATTTTCAATCTGTGATCGATATTATGGACCAACGTGTTGGTTTTCTGCCTTTTGGCGAATTCACCCACGACGCTAAAAGAGACAAGGATTATTTTATAAATGCACATTGGGCTTTGTATTGTGATAATTATCTGGAAGGCTTTCATATTCCCTTTGTGCACGATGATTTAAATGCGGTGTTAGATTACGGGAATTACGAAACCATACGCTATGATTATTGCAATGTACAAATAGGTTATGCCGAAGGGGCAGAAGATGTTTTTGAGCTACCTGAAGGGCATATTGATCATGGGAAGGATATTGCAGCCTATTATTTCTGGGTGTTCCCCAATATGATGTTTAATTTCTATCCCTGGGGACTTTCCGTAAACCTGGTTCAACCACTGAATCTTAATCATACAAAAGTTACTTTTTTAACCTATGTTCTTGATCCTTCAAAACTGGATAAAGGAGCCGGTACGGGGCTGGATAAGGTGGAAATGGAAGACGAGGCCGTAGTGGAAGGTGTTCACAAAGGGATTCGTTCTCATTACTACCAGGCAGGTAGATTTTCGCCCACACGTGAACAAGGAGTGCATCATTTTCATTCTCTACTGGCGCAATTCATGAACCAGGATCCCAGCTAATAATTTATAAAAGCACAAAGGAATATCTCTCTAATAGCATTGATTTGTTTTAGTCCTTTAAGTACCTTTGGCAAAAATAATAAGGTATGAGGCCCGATCTTTTTGAAGCACCAGATTACTACCAATTAGATGACTTGCTATCTGACGAACATCTGTTGGTACGCGATGCCGCTAGGCAGTGGGTAAAACGTGATATTTCCCCTATTATTGAGGAATATGCCCAGAAAGCAGAATTTCCAAAACAGATCATAAAAGGCTTAGCCGAAATAGGGGCATTTGGTCCTTACATTCCTGTAGAATATGGCGGAGCAGGTCTTGATCAGATCAGTTATGGCCTTATAATGCAGGAAATAGAACGGGGGGATAGTGGGGTGCGATCTACCGCATCCGTTCAGTCTTCCTTAGTGATGTATCCTATTTTTACCTACGGAACTGAAGAACAACGTAAAAAGTATTTGCCAAAATTAGCAACCGGTGAGTTGATGGGTTGTTTCGGTCTTACCGAACCAGATCATGGATCAAATCCAAGTGGAATGGTCACAAATTTTAAGGATAAGGGCGATCATTTTCTGTTGAATGGAGCCAAACTTTGGATCTCTAATTCTCCTTTCGCAGACATTGCCGTAGTATGGGCTAAGAACGAGGAAGGGCGGATCCACGGCCTTATTGTGGAGCGTGGTATGGAAGGATTCTCTACCCCGGAAACACACGGCAAATGGTCTTTGCGTGCTTCGGCTACCGGAGAACTTATTTTTGACAATGTAAAGATCCCGAAGGAAAATATACTTCCGGGCAAAAGTGGTTTAGGTGCTCCGTTAGGGTGTCTGGATTCTGCTCGTTATGGAATCGCCTGGGGCGCTATAGGGGCAGCCATGGATTGTTATGATACTGCCCTTCGCTATGCAAAAGAACGGGTTCAGTTTGGAAAACCTATCGCGGCTACGCAATTGCAACAGAAAAAACTTGCTGAGATGATCACTGAGATCACCAAAGCTCAATTACTAGCTTTCCGTTTGGGCCAGTTAAAGAATGAAGGAAAAGCAACTACAGCACAGATCTCCATGGCAAAGAGGAATAACGTGGATATGGCGATAAACATCGCCCGTGAGGCGCGACAGGTATTAGGAGGAATGGGTATTACCGGGGAGTACAGTATAATGCGTCATATGATGAATTTGGAATCTGTGATCACATATGAAGGAACCCATGATATTCATTTATTGATTACCGGAGCCGATATTACGGGCCATCAAGCCTTTAAATAAACAAGCTTAGCTTCCCAGGAAACTGCTAACCGAATTGGCCAATTCTTCTTTATGATCTAGTGTTTTTTGAGCTACGGTAAACAGGCTCATACTTCGGTGGAGATTCTGTTCAGGATATCTTACCTGGTAATAGACATCATTCTTCAAATAATCGGTTAAAGCCCGTAATCCATGCAAGAAAGGCATAAGCACCGCTCCATAGGGTAGCATTTTTTTTTCTGCAGTGGAAAGTTCAAGGCCACTTTCTTTAAGACCTAGCAGGAATGCATCGACCATCTTAAGATCAAAAGAAATTTTATTCAGTTCTCTTTCATCTTCCAGACATGGATTTGCAAGGGTCCTAATAGCATCTCCAAAATCAAAATGAAAATACCCGGGCATAACCGTATCAAGATCAATCAGGCATAATGCCTTCCCCGTTTTTTTTGAGAATAGGAAATTGTTGAGCTTGGTATCATTGTGGCATATTCGTAGGGGTAGTTCTTGCTGAATGTCTGCGCCCAATTTACTGAGTGTGGTCTCCGCAAATAGGACCCATTTATTAGCCTTCTCCGACCTATCCTGGGAAGCATTCTCTTTGGCCTTCTCAAATTCAGTCACTCGTTTGTTCAGGTCGTGAAACCCCGGAATGGTATCTACAAGAGCATTTTCTGGAACGTCTTTTAGTAATCTATGGAAGATTCCCAATATTCTTCCCGATTCATTGGCAACCTTAAGATCTTTGGTAGTATTATGTGAAATACTTTCCGGAATATAGGTCATGAGTCGCCAGAATTCTCCATTCGAATCCTTGTAGAGTGGGGTTCTTGCCTTGGTTGGCATCAGATCAATAGAGGCGTACCCTTTTTGGTTTAAAAAAGGCAAAATGACCTCCATATTGTGTATTAAACCCTCAATATCCTCAAAAACTTGGTTATTTAGGTGTTGTAGCAAATATTTAGGGATACCCTGATCTACAATTTTGAAAGTATGATTAATATACCCTTGTACAATAGGGATCACTTGATAGCGCTTGCGTTCAATGACAAAATGCTCCAGGGCCTTTTCCGCAAGTGTACTATCCATAAAGTAACTATTAGTGGATTCTTACTTCCATAAGGGAGAACGGTATTGCCCTGCTAAGGTCATTTCCTTCAGTTGAGACATTGCCTTCTCCTTGTCATCGGCATAGGTAACACCAAACCACATACTTTCAGAGGGAATGACTTCAACATCGGTTTTTTTGGCCTGCAACATAGCCTGGATCACAAAAGGCAGATATACTTCCCCTTTTTCCATGTTCTCTCCTTTTTTAAGAAAGCTTCTAATGTCTTGTTCTATCTGGTTAAAAATAACTGGTCTGCATACCCAAAAGTTCATGCTTACCAATTCGTCACCATTAAATTGAATTCCGGAGTCTGTGTCCAAGATCCCATCTTGCTGTTTTTCAATTGCAATACGTTCTTCCACGGAAAGAAGCGCCTTCCCATTTTGTTTACATACACCTCTCGATACTGAACCATATTCAGACAAGGTATCTTTCAGAGTGTATGCTACCAGACCAAAAGAGGTGTCCTTTGGATCGTTGAATATAAACTCGGCAGCATTTTTATATGCCTGTTTTCCATAATAATCATCGGCATTGATTACAGCGAAAGGCCCGGATATGACATTTCTTGCAGACCAAACTGCGTGGGCTGTACCCCATGGTTTTGCTCTCTCTCCTTCAAAGCTGATCCCTTCCGGAAGATCGCTCAATTCCTGAGAGACTACATCTAGTGCTACGGTTTTAGGAATTTTTGAAGATAAATATTCTTTCAGGAAAGCTACGTTATCTTTCTGAGTGACCACAACAATATGATCAAAGCCGTTTTCCAGGGCGTCGTAGATACTGAACTCCATCAGGAACTCTTCCTTTGGACCTAATCCATCGAACTGTTTTAGTTTTCCGTACCTGCTGCCTCTTCCGGCTGCCATTAATAATAGGGTCATTGTAATTGCTTTTGCGCGCAAAAATAAGTTTTTAAGATACAATTCCTGTGCTGTCCGCAAGAAATTCATAAATTGAGTTTCTCTTACATTAATGAACTAATTATGACCAGCAGAAGAAATTTTATTCGAAATACCGCAATTGTAGGTGCAGGAATGAGTGTTCTCCCCAATTTGGCTTCGGCCATATACGCTCCCAAACCAAAGGAAGTACTTAACGTTGGATTGATAGGAGTTGGGCTTCGGGGTACCAATCACCTTAGAAATCTGCTTCTGCGCGCAGACGTTCGGATCACCGCACTCTGTGATGTTGATCCAGAGCGGATCACTCTTGGTAAAAAGCTACTAGCCGAGGCTGGGAAAAAAGCACCGGCCATCTTCGGGAATGACCCTATGGACTATCTTAATTTATTGGAATTAAAGGAGGTAGATGCTGTGATCATCGCTACTCCCTGGTTATGGCATACACGGATGACTGTCGATGCGATGAAGGCCGGTAAATATGCAGGTGTGGAAGTTTCTGCTGCAAATACCCTGGAAGAATGCTGGGATCTGGTGAACACACATGAAGCTACCGGGACACATATGATGATCCTGGAAAATGTAAATTACAGACGAGATGTATTGGCTGTTTTAAATATGGTCAAGCAGGGTGTCTTTGGTGAAATGGTCCATTTTAGATGCGGGTATCAGCACGATCTTAGGGAAGTGAAATTCAACAATGGGAAACAACCATACGGTGGAGGAGTAGAGTTTGGAGAAAAGGCAATTTCAGAAGCGCGTTGGCGCACCGAACATTCGGTAAAACGGAACGCAGATGTGTACCCTACCCATGGGTTAGGTCCGGTGGCTGTTATGGCAGATATTAATAGAGGCAACAGGTTTTTATCCCTAACCTCTCATGCCACCAAAGGCATAGGGTTGCATAATCATATTGTAAAAAATGGAGGAGAAGACCATCCCAATGCAAAAGTAAAGTTTAAGCAGGGAGATGTCATCACCACTACCATTGATACCGCCAAAGGAGAAACAATCATCATTACCCATGATTGTAACCTGCCTCGTCCTTATTCATTAGGATTCCGCGTACAAGGGGCCAACGGCTTATGGGAAGTAGATGGGAACCGTATGTATATTGAAGGAAAATCGGAGCCCCATAGATGGGATGCAGCCGATGCCTGGTTAGTAGAATACGATCATCCTTTATGGAAAAAATATGGAGAATACGCGGCCGGTGCGGGGCATGGGGGGATGGACTTTTTTGTTTTGAATTCCTTTGTAGAATCAGCGAAAGCCAATATTGCTCCACCTATGGACGCCTATGATGCTGCTGCCTGGAGTGCAGTAACGCCTTTGTCTGAGGTCTCTATTCTTCATAAAGGTGAACCTCAGGATTTTCCTGATTTTACTCGTGGTCTATGGATGAAAAGAGCTCCTTATAACTGGATGAAGGATACATACTAATGGCATTATTTGCCTATCCGAATGGTCTCCTGGCGCATCCCCATTAGATGATTTATATCATATTTTAAAAACCAAGGTCCGTTTACCTTTGAAGAAACAGTATTTATATGCCTAGTCTTATTCAAAAGTATAATGTTCAGGGTCCCCGTTATACAAGTTATCCTACTGTCCCCTACTGGGATATAAACTCATTTTCCGGTAAAGCATGGAAACAAACCCTGCAAAAAAGTTTTGAAGAAAGTAATGACATAGAAGGTATAAGCCTTTACATTCATTTACCTTATTGTGAGAGTATGTGCACCTTTTGCGGGTGTCATAAGCGTATCTCCAAAAGGCATGAGGTAGAAATGCCGTATATCAAATCGGTATTAAAAGAATGGCGTTTATACTGCGAACTTTTTGATTCTAAACCTATTGTAAAGGAATTACATCTGGGAGGAGGTACACCCACATTCTTTGCTCCCGAACATTTGAAAATGCTGATAGATGGGATCTTTAGGCATGCAGGAAAATCTGATATGCACGTGTTTAGTTTTGAAGGACATCCCAACAATACAAGCAGGGAGCACCTACAAACATTGTTCGATCTGGGATTTAGACGAGTGAGTTATGGGGTACAGGATTATAGCGAAAAGGTACAGAAGGCAATCCACAGGGTACAACCATTTGAAAATGTAAAAAGGGTAACGGAATGGTCTAGAGAAATAGGGTATACATCAGTAGGGCATGATATTATATTCGGGCTTCCGCACCAAAAAATTGAGGATATAAGAGAAACTATAGACAAGACCAACGAATTAAGACCAGACAGGTTGGCATTTTACAGCTATGCACATGTGCCTTGGTTAAAAGGGAACGGGCAACGGGGATTTAAGGATGAAGATCTGCCCGGGGCTGAAGAAAAGCGCCAACAATATGAACTTGGCAAGAAATTATTGACCGAAGCTGGATATTATGAAATAGGGATGGATCATTTTGCGGTTAAAAGCGACTCACTTTACAAGGCATTTGAAGCAGGTAACATGCATCGAAATTTTATGGGCTATACGGATTCTAAGACACAGTTGATGATTGGGTTGGGAGCTTCCAGTATTAGCGATAGCTGGTATAGTTTTGCTCAAAACGTAAAAAGTATTGAAGAGTATCAGTATTTGGTAGACCATAATATTATACCAATATACCGTGGACATCTACTTTCTGAAGAGGATTTGGTGATAAGACGTCATATTCTTAACTTAATGTGCAGAATGGAAACCTCCTGGGAAGATAAAAACCTTCAATTTAAGGAGGTAGAACTTGTCCTGGAACATTTACATGAAATGGAATTAGACGGCCTGGTAAATACTAATAATAACAAACTAAGCGTTACAGAAGCAGGCAGGCCATTTATACGCAATGTATGTATGGCATTTGATCTCTTAATGCATAGAAAAGCTCCGGAAAAAAGAGTATTTTCAATGACCATTTAACCCTTTAAAAAGAACCCATGAAAACAATTATTGTCCCCGTAGATTTCTCAGAACAATCTGAATATGCTCTTAAAGTGGCTGCATCTTTGGCCACTAAACAGAAATCAGAAATTCTTGTGTTGCATATGCTAGAGTTAAATGAGGCGATGCTTACTTCAACTGAAGGATTTCATCCTGAACAAACCGTTTTCTTATTGAAACATGCCGAGAAAAGATTAAGTGAATATTTGGATAAGGACTATCTGAAAGAAGTAAAGGTTACACCGGTTATCAAGCATTTTAAAGTTTTTGGAGAAGTTAATGAAATAGCTGAAAAACACGGGGCAGATCTAATTGTCATGGGATCGCATGGCAGTGATGGGTTAAAGGAGATCTTTGTTGGTTCCAACGCAGAAAAAGTAGTTAGACATTCTGAAATTCCTGTATTGGTAATAAAAAACAACATTGACAATTTTAAAGTAGATGATTTTGTGTTTGCGTGTAATTTTAAAAGCGAAAGCCTGGGCGCCTTTCAAAAAGCTCGTGACTTTTCTACAAAATTATGGTCCCAACTTCATTTGGTGTATATAAATACCCCAGGGGATGATTTTCTAAGCAATAATGATGCGAATGAAAAGATCAATAAATATCTGGAAAAGGCAGGGGCTTCGGATATAAATGTTGCAATTTACAACGATTACAGCGTAGAAAAAGGAGTGTTGAATTTCAGCGAAAGTATTGGTGCAGATCTTATAGGCATCCCTACCCATGGCAGGAAAGGACTATCTCATTTCTTTATGGGAAGCATCGGTGAAGATATTACCAACCATTCCAAGATCCCGGTAATGACCTTTAAGATTTAATTTGATTCCTTTTAAATATTGAAAAAGGGTGCATCTGCACCCTTTTTTTATTGTTAACTATCCTAACTTCATTTGTATTGGATCCCAATTTACAGGCATACGCCGGTTATAGCTTTCATTTGCTAACAAGGCGGCTCCCCCTGCCCGTAGGCCAAAGGTAGGATCTTGTATAATAGTTGCCTGGCCGCGAATGGCGTTAAAAAAGGTCAGGAAATGATCATAATGTCCACCTTTATAATTATAGGGAGCTTTCCAGACGGTTTCACCTGTTGCCAGGACATCCGATCTCTTTTCCAGATCCATAGCGGCATAGGCTTTTGCCAATTCTTTCTGCTCGGCCTCTGTATAGGCGATCATAGAATAATTGCCGGGAATCCTTCCCAGTTTACTTCTGATAAGGGTAACTGAATTTTGACCTACTTCCATAGCTCCTTCTGTTCCTATAAGTCTAAAACCTCCACCATCTCCTGAACCTGCAATAAAATTCACTCGAAAAGAGGCATTAAAAGCAGCATGGGTATCTGTTTTGGGATAGTCGTAAAAAGTGAGGGTTACGTCTGGTACATCACGGCCATCGTTCCAATAACGGAGTCCGCCCGTAGACAATGCCCTATTAGGCCCTTTGGAATCCAAGATATGATGAAGAGTGGAAAAGGCATGCACAAAAAGGTCGCCTGCAACCCCCGTTCCATAATCCTTGTAATTTCGCCACCTAAAGAAACGGGTAGTATCAAAAGGGTGGGTTGGCGCATTCCCCAGAAAGGTATCGAAGTCCACAGTTTGTGGATTGGCATCTGACGGTATTGGATATTGCCAGGCCCCTTCTGCGGAATACCTATCATTATACATATCTAGCATTACAATATCCCCAATAGCCCCTTCCTGATATAATTGCTTTGCTTTTTCATTACCCAGGGAGGACATACCCTGACTTCCTATCTGACAGATAGCCTTTGATCTTTTTTGTGCTTCAATGATCTGTGCCCCCTCCTCAAACTTTTGTACCATTGGCTTTTCGCAATAGACCGCTTTGCCTGCATTCAATGCATCTATGGTGATTATTGTATGCCAGTGATCTGGAGTGGCTACGATCACCGCATCAACATCTTTACGAGCCAGGATCTCACGATAGTCTCGGGTTGTAAACAAATTATTTCCCCATAACTCTTTTGCTCTTGCCAGTCTGCCGGTATACAGATCACAAACAGCCACTAATTTTACGCCTGCTACCTCTAAGGCCGTAGAAGTATCATAGATACCTTGTATCCCGGATCCTATAAGAGCCAGGTTGATGTTGTCACCGGCCGAATACTTTTGAAGGGGATATTCTCTTTTGAGGAGTATTTCTTGTTTCCCTCTAGAGGCAATTATATATGGGGAACTTCCCAATACGGCAGTTCCCAGGGCAGCCTTTTTTATAAAGGACCTGCGTGACTTATTTTTTTTCATAAAATGAGAGTTATATAGGTCAACAAGGAAGGAAGATACGTTTTTTTTGCTTTTTTAAAGACGGGTCATCTCGATAAGAAGGAGGTTCCTTTTTTAAGGTTAAGTGAAAGCTCGTCTATAGTCATTCGTTTTAATGTACTCAATAGCGCTGTTCTTGTAGGGCTCACGTATTCGTGAAGGGGACATGGGTGTTCCGCATTGCATTGTTCAATCCCAAGGACGCAAGCTTCAAGCCTCTGATTCCCGTCTATCACTTCAATGACACTATAAACAGGGTTTTCTTTATTCTCTTTAGTAAGGTAATATCCCCCTTTGGGTCCTTTAGTAGCGGAAATGATATTTAGTTTAGAGAGGGTCTGTAATAATTTTGCCAGATAGGCCTTAGGTACCTCGGTAGGTACATAAAGATCTTTTACCATGAGCTTATGCGATTCATCTGCCTTATCGGCCAGGTACAAAACCGCTTTTAGGGCATATTTAGATGAGTTACTGAGCATTTAAACTTATTTGTCAAATATAAAAGGACATTTATATCCGAAATATGATTTTTATCATATTATTTCCCTACGTCCCCTGCTATTTTTGTTCAAAATTTTAATTCTAAACAAAATGAAATCAATTTTTAAAAGTATGGTCCTGTTGTTTTCTTTACTCCTCATAAGTTGTGGGGGGAAGGAAGAGAAAAAAGAAGGCTTTAGCGTGGATAGGAGTAAAGCTCCCGAACAAACATCTGAAGCATCTCCAGAGACCAATGAAGTACCAGCATCTCAGCGTATTACTCTCGATGAAAAAGGGGTAGGGCAGATCAAAGAGATCACTCTCGACCCTCAAATTGACACTGAAATGGCTGCTGCCGGCGAAGCTATCTTTAAATCCAATTGTATGGCATGTCATAAACTTGACAAGCGATTTATTGGGCCCTCACCAAAGGGTATTATGGAAAGAAGGAGTCCGGAATGGATCATGAACATGATCCTGGATCCCAAATTAATGACGGAGCAAGATCGTTGTGCCAAGGACCTGCTCATTGAATTCAACGGTGCCGCCATGGCAAATCAAAATTTAACGGTAGAAGAGACACGATCCATCTTAGAATATTTCAGAACCTTATAATATCCAAACCAATGAAAAGAACAAAAAAATTATTATTACTAGGAACCTCCCTTCTTTTAATAGGACTTGTATCTAATTGTAAGAATGAGGCCAAAACAGGGACAACCACTGATTCTCCTACTGCAACAACAGATGAGGCAAAAGAAAAAGGCCAGGCCTTTATTGAAGATGATGGATCAACTCCCAATGTTTTGAATATTGCGATAGGGTCTCCAGACCATACAACATTGGTAGCCGCAGTACAAGCTGCAGATCTTGAAAACGTACTTGTAAATGCAGGTCCATTAATGGTATTTGCGCCCACTAATGAAGCATTTGCGGCCCTTCCTGAAGGAACGGTTGAAGATCTCCTTAAACCTGAAAATAAAGATGCATTGGCCAATATTTTAAAATTCCATGTAACACCGGGTAATTATAGCAAGGAGTTTATAATGAAATTCAAAAAATTAGGCCAGGCCAATGATCAGAGTGTTGCCGTTGAGGTAAAAGACGGTGAGGTATATGTTGGCGGGGCTAAGATCATTGCCAGTGTAACAGCAGGTAATGGTATTGTGCACGTTGTCGACAAAGTAATGTTACCTCCGGCCAAAGAATAATAGAAATCAATTAAACTATAAAAACAGATACAATGAAAAAAATCAAATATTCCGCGCTTGCTATATTAGGACTGGCGATGGTATTTACCGGTTGTAATGATGCAGGCAAGTCCTCTAATGGGGCATTGTCATCCAGCGCCGCTGAAAAAGTGTATGTGGCCCCTGGGGAGCAAGATGAATTTTACGCCTTCCTTTCAGGTGGGTATAGCGGTAACCTAACAGTTTATGGTCTTCCGTCTGGGCGGATGTTTAAAGAAATTCCTGTTTTCTCACAATTTCCTACCTCCGGGTATGGGTATTCTGAAGAAACCAAACCTATGTTGAATACTTCCTTTGGATTTGTTCCATGGGATGATCTTCACCATCCGGACATTTCTCAAACAAACGGAGAACTCGATGGCCGATGGATCTTTGTGAACGGGAACAATACCCCTCGTATTGCACGAGTAAGCCTGAGTACTTTTGAGACTGAAGAGATCATGGAGATTCCTAACAGTGCAGGTAATCACAGCTCTTCTTTTATCACCGAAAATACAGAGTACGTAGTTGCAGGGACAAGATTTTCAGTGCCTGTACCTCAGCGCGATATGCCCATTAATGAATACAAGGGGAATTTTAAAGGTGCTTTATCATTTATCAGTGTAGAGCAAGAGCATGGACATATGAATCTTGAGTTCCAGATCCTAATGCCTGGGTTCAATTATGACCTTTCACATCCAGGTCGTGGAAAATCGCACGGATGGTTCTTCTTTTCAACATATAACACGGAAGAGGCCAATTCTTTAATGGAAGTTATGTCTTCACAAAATGACAAGGACTTTATTGCCGCGATAAACTGGAAGAAAATTGAGGAGTATGTCAAAAATGGAGGAGGAACCAAGATGCCAGCAAATTATGCGCACAACGTGTATAATGAGGAAACCCATATCGGAACTTCCACCATGAAAAAGGAGGTCGTAACGGTAGACCCTTTAAAAGTTCCTGGATCAGTGTACTTTTTGCCTACTCCTAAATCACCACACGGTTGTGATGTAGATCCAACCGGGCAATATATTATTGGTGCCGGAAAATTATCTGCTGACATTACAGTACATTCATTTGATAAAATGTTGGCAGCCATAGAAGGTGAAAAATTCGATGGAGAAGCCTATGGTATTCCCATTCTGAAATTTGAAGAAGTATTGGCCGGTACTGTGAAAAGTGGAGGATTAGGGCCACTGCACACTGAGTTTGATGGCAAAGGAAATGCCTATACCACCTTCTTTATTTCTTCAGAAGTGGTTAAATGGAAAGTGGGGACCTGGGAGGTCATTGATAGAAAACCCACATACTATTCCGTAGGTCACCTGATGATCCCCGGAGGAAATTCGAGAAAGCCATTCGGTAAGTACGTGGTTGCTATGAACAAGATCACAAAAGACCGTTATTTACCAACAGGCCCGGAAATGGAACATTCCGCACAGATCTATGATATATCTGGGGAAAAAATGGAACTTATCTATGATTTCCCAACGCACGGAGAACCCCATTATGCGGCTGGTTGTCCTGCGGAGTTGTTGGCGCCTAAATCCAAAAAGATCTACAGGCTCGATGAAAACAAGCATCCTTTTGCAACCCTAACGCCAGATAAGGCAAGGGTAGAGCGTAATGGAAATGAAGTACATATCTATATGTCAACCATACGAAGTCATTTTACCCCGGATAATATAGAGGGTGTAAAAGTTGGGGATAAGGTATATTTCCATATTACCAACCATGAGCAAGATTTTGATGTACCACATGGTTTTTCCATTATAGGTCAGAATACTTCGGAGTTATTGGTAATGCCTGGGCAAACCAAAACCTCCATTTGGGAACCTAAACGAGTTGGGGTATGGCCATTTTACTGTACCGACTTCTGTTCTGCACTCCACCAGGAAATGCAAGGCTATGTAAGGGTGTCTCCTGCAAATTCGAATATTGAACTCTCCTGGTCATTGGGCGAGTAAGCAGTCTAAGGTTAATTTAAATTTAGTTGTAGTGAAAGCGGGTAGTTATAATAAACCTACCCGCTTTTAAATCAAAAGATAGATTTAAACGGTCATTTCTATTCCTATTTTGAAGTTATTTAATAAAGAAGAACGATGAAAAAAGCGAGCATAATCATGATGGTAGGTCCCTTGCTCTTATTGGGATTATTTGTTTTTCCATTGTGGAACATAATGTTGGGGGCACCCCAATACCCTGATCCTTTGGGGATCAATATTCATATCGATGGCATTAGGGATGTAAACGAATTCGACATACAGAATATAGATGGCCTCAATCACTATATTGGGATGAAGACCTTACCCAAGCCGGAAGAAATGTGGGAATTTAGTACGTTTCCCATAGTTATTGGAATAATGATTTTTCTGGGATCGCTAATCGGTTTGTTGGGCTTTTTAGGTAAAGTAAGCTATAAATGGTTTTTAGGGTGGTTTATTTTTATGTCTGTGTTAGGGATCTTGGGAATGTATGATTTCAATGAATGGATGATCGATTACGGAACTAATTTGGATCCAAATGCCATCATGAAACTTGCAAATCCGGATGGTACTCCCATGACCTACAAACCACCTCTTTTTGGCTATACAAAAATGCTGAATTTTGATGTTTCTTCCTTACCTTCAACCGGTGCATGGTTTATGTTCACGGGGATGATGCTTACTGTAGCAGCCTTTTTTGTAGGCAGAAAGCAACAAAAGTCCACGGTAGAAATCAGCAGGAAATAGGGCAAAAGGGAAATCATAGAAAGATGAAAGCAACCCATTACATTTTTGGCTTATTAATAATGGGACTTACCTCCTGTAATATTGGCCCGGAACCTATCAACTATGGTAGTGATGGTTGTCATTATTGTAGTATGACCATCGTTGACAAACAACATGCTGCTCAATTCGTTACTCAAAAAGGTAAGGTATTTAAGTTCGATGCCACAGAATGCATGATGAATGCCCTAAAGGAGATAGACAAAGCAACAGTTGCCTTGTACCTTGTTAACGACTATGACGCCCCCGGAGAACTGATCAATGCCACGGAAGCTACATATCTTATTAGTGATAATATTCCCAGTCCCATGGGCGAATATCTAACAGCTTTTAAGAGTAGGGAAGTAGCCGTAAGAGTTCATGCTGCTAATCAGGGACTGCTTTTGTCCTGGACAGAATTAAAGGATCGATTTAAGGAATAAACAATTTTAATTAGCTTAATATGTACATCATAAGTGATGAGATAAAAACCCAGGAATACAATAAACTTCAAGTAAAAAAATTGGTCAATAAATCTTCTCTGGAAATTCTATGTATAACGTTGGAAAAAGATGTACTCTTCCCAGAACATACTTCTCCTAGGGATGCGGAATTGGTTGTATTGGAAGGATCTGTTGAATTTCACATCAATGGAATAAAATACAACCTAAATACTCAACAGCATTTTAATTTTCCAAGAGAAACAGTACATTCGGTTCTGGCTATGGAAAATTCCAAGTTTTTGATCATTAGATAGGATCTCCTATGAAAATCGTCTTTTGTTTTTTATTGGGCTTACTATGTTATGTTGGACAATCGCAGCATTCTAAGCTAATCGAGGTTTGTCCAACTTGTCCTGTAAAGACGATCAAAGAGGGAATTGCCATGGCGGCAAAGAATGATACCCTGAGGATAAAAAAAGCTACTTATCGCGAATACAATATTATCATTGATAAGCCCCTTACCTTACTAGGAGAAGATAACCCGATCATTGATGGGGAAGATCAGGGGGAGATCATTCGTATAGTATCGGACAGTGTTACGGTAGACGGACTCGTCATTAAGAACGTTGGCACAAGTTATACCACTGACTGGGCAGCCATTAGAATTGTTAAAAGTGAAAACTATCTGATACAAAATGTGGTGCTCGAGAAGTTGTTTTTTGGGATCTACCTGGAAAGATCTAATAATGGAAGAGTATACAACAACAAGATCACAGGAGATGCAGTAGATGAATACAATTCTGGAAACGGAATACAATTATGGTACTCAAAAAATGTCATAGTAGACCACAATATTGTTCAGGGGGTACGCGACGGAATTTATCTGGAATTTTCAGACAACATTACTATTAATAATAATGTAAGCACCAACAATTTGAGGTATGGCCTGCATTTTATGTTCTCAAACGATGATATTTATACAAATAATACATTTGAGAATAATGGCGCCGGAGTAGCCGTCATGTTTTCCAAAAGGATTAAAATGCTAAATAATATATTTCGCAAAAATTGGGGATCTGCTGCTTTTGGAATGTTGCTAAAGGAAATCAACGATGCTGAAATATCGGGTAATACATTCGAAGAAAATACCATAGGAATAAATATTGAAGGCTCGAACCGAATTGAGTACAATAACAACAATTTTATCAGGAATGGATGGGCCGTAAAGGTCCTGGGGGCTTGCTATGCCAATTCTTTCAGGAACAATAATTTTCTGTATAATTCATTCGACATCTCTTATAATAGTAAGATGAACGACAATATTTTTGATCAAAATTATTGGAGTGATTACACCGGGTATGATCTGGATAAGGACGGAGTGGGAGATGTTCCTTACAGACCCGTTAAACTGTTTTCTTATATTGTGAACCGCACTCCGGAAACAATTATTCTGTTGCGCAGTTTATTTATGGATATTATTGATTTTTCTGAAAAGGTATCCCCCGTTTTTACACCAGATAAACTCCTGGATGCAAACCCAATGATGAAACTACAAAAATGATAGAGGTACATTCTTTATATAAAAGATTTGGCAAGAATCAGGTCCTGACGGGCTTGGACCTTCAAATTGAAGAAGGTGGAATTTTTGCTATCCTGGGGCCTAATGGATCGGGGAAGACCACTCTTATAAAATGTATTTTGGGGATGGTACTCCCAAATAAGGGAGCTATTAAAGTAATGGGTACTCCCATTAAAAATACGTGGCGTTACCGGAAACAGATCAATTATCTTCCGCAGATCGCCAATTTCCCCGGGAATATCAAAGTAAAGGAGTTGTTCAAAATGATCAAAGATCTGAGACAGCAACCAGATAGGCAGGAAGAATTGATATCACTTTTTGGATTAGAACCCTCAATGAATAAAAGGTTAGCAACACTCTCCGGTGGCACCAAACAAAAAGTAAACATTGTACTCACTTTTATGTTCAACAGCCCGCTGATCATCCTGGACGAGCCCACAACAGGGTTGGATCCAGGTTCGTTAATACAACTTAAAAAACTGATCAGAGAAGAGAAATCTAAAGGAAAAACAATTTTAATAAGCTCACACATTATGCAATTTGTAGCCGAAGTTGCGGATGAGATCATTTATCTGCTCGAAGGGAAGATCTATTTTAAAGGTGGAGTTGCCGAGTTGCAGAAAAAGACGGGCCAACATAATCTTGAACATGCCATTGCGGCAATTACATCCACACCTATACATGCTTAAGATCTTAAAATACAGTTTCTACGATCTCATTAGAAGCAGATGGAGCTATGTCTATTTCCTATTCTATTTATTACTGGGATTTGTTTTGCTATTCTTAAATAATGACGTATCAAAAGCGGTTATTACTTTAATGAATGTCATCATTGTGCTGGTGCCTCTTATTGGAACCATTTTTGGCATCATGTATTACTATAATTCGAAAGAATTTACAGAACTATTGCTGGCACAACCCATTCCCCGTTCTTCCATTTTTCTGGGTCAATACTTAGGGGTGGCATCTTCTCTTACCTTTAGTCTTGTACTTGGGTTAGGCATTCCTTTTGTTCTATACGGGCTCTTTAGAAGTGATGCCATCTTTGATTTTTCACTTCTATTGGTAACAGGAGCCTTTTTGACACTTATATTTACTGCTCTTGCTTTCAATATTGCTATTTCCAATGAGAACAAGATCAAAGGTTTTGGCTATGCCGTGCTGCTTTGGCTCTTTTTGGCCGTAATATATGACGGACTATTTCTGATGTCCCTGATCATATTTGAAGAGTATCCTCTCGACAAATTTTCACTGGCAGCCACTATGCTTAATCCAATAGATCTTTCAAGAACGCTGATCCTTCTTAAATTAGATATTTCCGCGCTTTTAGGATATACAGGAGCTATCTTTAAGCAGTTTTTTGGGACCAATACCGGTTTTATGGTTTCTATGTTAATGCTAATAATTTGGACCGTCTTGCCCATCTGGCGAATAGTTTACAAAGCAAAAAGAAAGGATTTTTAACTAGAGTAAGGGGTAATAAAATCCTGATAGCTGCCCCTGGAGGGATGTTTTTTGGTCATCAATATCTTTTTATTTTCGAATGCCTGTATCATTTGTGTGATAACTTGCTGCCTCTCGGTAAATGGATTGGTCTTTCCCCAGGCGATCAGGATAATATCTGATTTACGAATTGATTTCTGGATGTGATTGTCGTTTTCAGAACCAATATCCGAGGGCCTACCTCTGAAGTTTTTGGTTTGAATACGAGCGAATTGATTAACGATTAGGACCTGAGATACCTTTCTAAATTCCGGGTATTCCTTTTGAAAGATCAGTGTTTCTAGGAACTTAACGGATTTGTCCGCGAATTCACTGCCCGCAACACTGGGGTTTTGCATGATAACACACATAGTTTGTCCTATCTCCTTGCCTGTGCATTGTAATGTAAGCTGGTATCTATATTCGCCGCATGTTGAATAAATTGCTTTCGCATCAATTAGATTTAAATGTCTATAAACCATAAGAAAGATGGATCTTACTTTTTTGGACGATGTTCATACATCTTTAAAAACAACATAGTAGACATTTTCTGAGCACGGTTTTTTGCTATCCATACCAGTTCACCTGTAAATAATTCATCAAGGGTCTCAAACCAGAGGTTGAGCCAAAGCCCAAAATGCTCTGAGGTTATGGTATAGTTCATTTTAGAATCGACCTCCTGATGCACTTCTATAGGATTACCAAGATAGGTTCTCCGGATCAAAAGCTGACTTTCCCAAAAATCGGTCAGAACTATAAAATGAGATTCCCAATCTACTATGATGGAATTAAAAATGGGACCAAGAACCGGGTCTTTTCTGATCTTTTTGTAGAAACTGGTAACCAATAGGTAAATGTCTTCCCGATCCGTTAGTGGGGATTTCTTATTTATCATGACACTATAGTCTCAATTCACTTTATGCTATATTCAATGCAATGTCTACCATTTGTTTAAAGCTGGTTTCTCTTTCTTCGGAGGAAGTAAATTCACTCGTTACCAATGAATCAGAAATTGTTAATATGGATAAGGCTTTCACCTTATGCTTTGCCGCGATAGTATAGAGAGCTGCTGTTTCCATCTCAACACATAAGACTCCGTGATCTGCCCATTTCCTAAAATCATCTGGGTCGTCTTCATAAAAGACATCATTTGTCAATATATTCCCGGCTTTTATTGGGATCTTTTGTTTATCCGCAAAGGTCATGGCCTTTTTAAACAGATCAAAATTAGCGGTAGGGGCAAAATGACTTCCATAAAATGTTCGGTCATTAATAGCTGAGTTTGTGGAAGCTGCCATGGCCAAAACAACGTCTCTGATGCCAATGTCTTTCTGAAAGCTTCCGGCGGTCCCTACGCGTATAAGGTTCTTTACCCCATAATCTACAATGAGTTCGTGATAGTATATTAAAGCGGAGGGGACTCCCATTCCACTGCCCTGCACAGAGATACGTTGCCCTTTGTAGGTGCCCGTAAAGCCTAACATGCCCCGTACTTTATTATAACATATGGCATTTTCCAAAAAATTTTCTGCGATCCATTGGGCGCGTAATGGATCTCCCGGTAATAGAACCGTTTCGGCAATAGCTCCTTTTTGAGCATTGATATGTGTACTCATAGTTTTGCTTTTATGACTCCATCATCTGCACCCCAGAGGAGGTGCCAATACGAGAAGCGCCTGCTTTAATATAAGCCAAAGCAGTGGCTTTATCCCTTATACCCCCTGAAGCTTTGATCTTTGCCTTTTCACCCACACTGTTCTTCATGGCCTGCACAGCTTTTAATGTGGCTCCTTCAGGACCAAATCCGGTAGAGGTTTTTACGAAATCTGCGCCCCCTTTTAAGCAAAGTTTACAGGCTTCAATTATTTCATCTTCAGATAAATAGCAGGTCTCAAGGATCACTTTTAATACGGCATTACCAATAATGCCTTTAATGTTCTTTATCTCTTCTGTGACTTTGGTGTGTAAACCCGTCTTAAACCATCCTAGGTTCATAACCATATCTATCTCATCGGCTCCTTGTGCTACACAAAATTTTGCTTCGCCAGCTTTAATTTCAGTGGCCATGGCTCCTAAAGGAAACCCTATCACAGCAGCTACTTTTACTTGGGTATTTTGAAGCTCTTTTTTAACTAAAGCTACATAACAACTATTTATACATACTGCGTAGAAATTATATTGCCTTGCCTCTGCACATAACTTTTGAATATCAGCCTCCGTGGCAGTTGACTTTAATAAGGTATGATCTATATACTGATTCAATAGCATTCTGCAAGATTCTTTAATCGCGTTCAAATCGCTCGTAGGCAGCTTTGGATAGCTCTTCCCTGTGATTTGGATGGGCTATTGATATAAGTGCCTTCGCCCTTTGATGCAAATTCATTCCAAATAGATTCACCACACCGTATTCTGTGGCAACATAATGTACATGGGCCCGGGTAGTGGTAACCCCCGCTCCATTCTTTAAAAGAGGCGTAATTTTAGAGATCCCTTTTTTGGTCTGTGATGTAAAAGCGAATATTGGCTTTCCTCCTTTTGAGAGTGAGGCTGCACGAATAAAATCCATTTGTCCTCCAACACCGGAAAATTGTTTTGTCCCTACACTATCTGCACAGATCTGACCTGTAAGATCTATCTCTATGGCACTGTTAATGGCGGTTACTTTTGGGTTTTGCAAGATCACGTTTGTATCATTAGTATAAGCAGCCTCTTTGAAATTAACGATGGGATTATCATCAACAAAGTCATATAGAGCTTGAGTGCCAGATGCAAAACAAGTTACGATTCTTCCAGATTTTAACGTCTTTTCTTCTCCAGTAATTACTCCATTTTCAACAAGAGGTAGAAGTCCGTCCGAAAACATTTCGGTATGTACCCCTAATCGTTTATGGCCATAAAGATTGGTCAATACAGCATTTGGGATGTTGCCTATACCGAGTTGAAGAGTAGCGCCATCTTCTATTAGTTCGGCCACATTTTTTCCAATCTGATGCTCAATCTCAGATATTTTGGACATCTCATGGGTATGTATTGGTTCGTTTATTTCAAAAGCGGCATTGATCTCTGTACAGTGAATGATCCCATCCCCATGTGTTCTGGGGACTTGAGGATTGATCTGTGCAATTACCAATTTCGCAGTTTTTATAGCAGGTAATGTTACATCTACAGATACCCCGAGAGAACAATACCCATGTTTATCTGGAGGAGACACCTGGATCAGCGCTACATCGAGCGGTAAAATATTCCTCCTGAAAAGCAGGTGAATTTCACTTAGAAAAATAGGGATATAGTCGCCCTTATTTGTGTTGACGGCAGTGCGCACATTTCCCCCAACAAAGCAACTATTTATGGTGAAGGCTCTATTATATGGTGTACTTGCATAATTTACAGTGCCTTCGGTATGTATAGAAATAATTTCCACATTTTCCAGCTCCTTATATCGGTCCGAAACAGCATTGATTAATGTGTTTGGGGTCATAGCGGCCCCTTGTAAAAAGATGCGGTCGCCAGATTTAACCAGGGCAGCCGCTTCCGTCAATGAGACAATCTTCATGTTACTATTTTTAAGTATTTGTTTTTATGATATATTACACGAGCCATTAAGGTTGATGACATTCAATTTGGGTGCTGACTACTTCAGTCATAGGTTTTGGGGATACATATGGAATGCCTAACCCCAATCCTCTTAAAATAAATAGGACGCCTACAAGAACCACAAAGATGGGAATAAGTTGCCGAATTCTTTTTCTTGCCGGAGTTTTCAGTAGTTTCCCTAAAAAAGCAGCGCTGGTCATCAAAGGTACCGTCCCTAAACCAAATAGGACCATATAAAGGGATCCTTCGAGGGGTGAAGCCATGGCGATAGAAGCAAACACCGCCATATAGACCAAACCACAGGGCAGAAATCCATTAAGGAACCCTATAGTCACAAAAGTGTCTGCCGTACGCTTTTTAAGCAAGGCTCCCAACTTAGACTTAATTTTGGAAATTATATTATAAATGGGTTTTGATACACGGAAAGTGTTCAACTTATTTTGAGGGATCACAATGGCGAGGATCATAAGAATGCCAATTCCAATAGACAGATATTGTTGTGCGCCAAATAGATAAAGTCCCTTACCAAAAAAACCGAAGGCTAATCCTAAAAGGGCATAGGCTGCCATTCTGCCAATGTGATACACCAAGACCTGAAATGACATTTTAAAGCGATCGCTCCTGTCTAATGGTAGCATAAAGGCTATGGGTCCACACATGCCTACGCAGTGCAAACTTCCCATTAGGCCCAGTAAAAATGCTGTATATAACATAGGTGTTATTAGTAGGTCATATTTTTTTTGACCAGATAGTCTTTTCCTTCATAGGTCCACTGTATTTTAATGTCCCAGCGACCATCCAACAAACGTTTGTCAGGTATGAGCAAATGTGCATTGGATAAACTTATTGGTAAGTCAAAATCCAAGTGTTTATCGGACGGTCGGTAAAGGGACACTGTGCCACTTATTTTAATTGGATCCATATCTTCCGGGAATAGGATATGGAGCCCTTCTTCGGCCCTTTCAATCTGCAATTGATACGGAAGAGCATTCGCTTCCTTCTCTGCATCTATTTCCTTTTGAAATGCCAATTCTTTCTTGTAGTACTCCTCGGTAACAAGATCATGATTGGCGTGGTCATCTGTGTTCATTTGGAACACAAAGAACAAGATAAAGCTAATAAAGCCTATAAATGCCAGCACAATTCCCGTTCCCCAGTTTAGTTTCATAATATTCTTTTTAAATGTATAGTTCGCCCCTTATATGTTTTTAATTATAGCTCCTGGGTGCAAGGAAGCGCGTTGTGGTTGTTTCTATTAATGTTTCTCCACTAAACACCCCTATCTTTAATTTGTCTTTATCACCATTTAGTGCCTCCTCGTTAATATCAATAAATAGAGTGCCCTCTGCAAGTTTTTCCGCCGAGACACTGAAATTTTTATGGGTAACCACATTGATGGCGCCTTTATGGGACAATAATTTAAAACTTACATCGGGGACCTCCTTTGTTGTCTTGTTAATGAGTTTAAAGGTGTATACATTGCTGATGATATTACCTTCTTTGCGTTCGTATAACTGGCCTGGCAGTCTTAGAATATTGGCTTCCAGATCATTCCTTAGGAACAACATTCCTACAAGTACCCCTGTCAGAATAAACAACACGGCCGAATATCCTTTCAACCGCGGAGTGAAGGTAAATTTTGTCTTTTTTTCAATATTATCCTCACTGGCATATCGAATTAGTCCTTTTGGCTTATCTATCTTTTCCATGATGGTATCGCACTCATCAATACAGGCCGTGCAGTTCACACATTCGAGCTGGGTCCCATTTCTGATATCGATCCCGGTAGGGCACACATTTACGCATTGGAAACAATCAATACAGTCGCCATGGCCAAGAACATCTCGGTCTTCTCCTTTTCTGAATTTCTTTCTGCCATTTTCGGCTTCTCCTCTTTTATGATCGTAAGCAACTACAATAGATTTGTTGTCTAATAAAACTCCTTGCAACCTACCATAGGGGCAGGCTATGATACATACCTGTTCGCGAAACCATGCAAAAACAAAATAGAATACTCCGGTGAAGATAAGTAGGGAAATCAATGTACTGAAGTGCTGTAATGGTCCGTCTGTAACATATCGCATTAAAGTATCACTACCTATGAGATAGGCTAGAAATACATTGGCTATCAGGAATGAGATCACAAAAAAGACAAACCATTTAAATACTCTTTTTCTGATCTTCTCTGCATTCCAGGATTGACGATCAAGACGAATTTGTGCACCCCTATCCCCATCTATCCAAAATTCGATCCTTCTGAAAACCATTTCCAGAAAAATGGTTTGTGGGCACATCCACCCACAGAATATTCGGCCAAATGCTACGGTGAAAAGGGCTACAAAGATGACCCCAATGATCATCGAGATCACAAATAGATGGAAGTCTTGAGGCCAGAATGGAAATCCAAAAATATTAAAGCGCCTTTCGAGCACATTGAACATCAGGAACTGATTCCCATTTATCTTTACAAAGGGAGATGCAACAAGAAATAAGAGCAATCCATAGCTGACCCATTTTCTGTATTCGTAAAAACGACCACTGGGTTTTTTTGGGAATATCCAGGCACGTTTTCCTTCTTCATTGATAGTGCCAATAGAATCCCTGAACCGCTCGTCATTTGCCATTAGTTTTTAGTCTAGCTCGTTATTCATTCAATGCAACGGTAGTTGAATCAGATACCTTTTCGGCAGGGGCATTTTCATCTATCCATATGTCCCCTTCTGCCGCTTTTGGATTGGCCGGAGTAGTTCCTTGAAAAGTAAGCAGATAACTGGCCACCTGAGCCATTTCGGCTGGTTTTAGGGTTTGTTTCCAGGCGATCATTCCTTTACCATCTCGTCCACCTTCAGAAATTATCCTGAAAACATTCTTAATACCTCCACCAGATATCCAATATTGGTCAGTTAAATTGGGCCCAATTCCGCCTCCACCATCGGCCATATGACAAACCGCGCAATTTGTCTCAAAGATTGCTTTCCCTGCACTCAGGTCGGACGCATCCGTAAGTAAGATTACGGTATTCACATCTACCAGATCTTTGGCGGTTTTACGGTAGGCTTCTATGGCAGCTTGTGCTTCGGCTACCTCCATTTCGTATTCGAGATCCTGGTCGTAATCATTAAATACGTGGAATCGCGCCAGGTAAACCACTGCAAACAAGACGGTAGCATAAAATAGATAGACCCACCATGGTGGTAGTTTATTGTCGAGTTCTCGAATACCGTCGTAATTGTGGTCGAGGATAATTTCTGCTTCTTCCTCAATAGCCCTGGAGCCAAGGAGTTTTTTATATATCCTTTTGCCCCATGCCCATTCCCAGGGTTTCGAATTGGCATTGAGATAACGCTCTTTGGCTTCCTCCGGAAGTGTTTGGAAAAGAACATTTTCCACAGATTTAACGATGAGTTCAATGGCGATCAGGATAAGTAATATCATCAGCAGGAAGAACTGCGCGATAGGATATTCAATGAAGGCCGGCTTAACTCCCGAATCAATAAAATACTCCATCAATCCAAAGATTATAAAGAAAATGATGGGGATTCTGATCCACCAGGGTATCATATTTTTCATTGTTTATTATTTTGGTTTATTATCTTCTAATGGTAATTCACTTACTTCTTTTATGTACTCCTTCGAGGCGGTAAATACCCACCAGAACAGCAAGGAAAAAAAGACAAAGAAGATCAAAAGAGAGATCATAGGATAGGTGGCCACTCCCTCAATGCTTTCCATATAGTTTTTGACGAATTTTAGCATGATTTACTTGTTTTCTGATATTAGTTTATCGTTACCTTTTACTTTTATGTCAGTTCCTAATCGCTGTAAATATGCGATCATAGCGATAATTTCGCGGTCTTTCATTTCTATAAACTCTTCGCCGTTGCTGGCCGCAGAAGCTTTATCTTCCTCGTACCCTCTGGCAAAGTCGGGGTCTGAATAGAGGTTCTTTTCTATTGCAAGTGCCTGTTCATTCATGGACGCCGCCGCATTATTGATCTCCTCATCTGTATAAGGCACTCCTAGGGTTACCATGGCGCGCATCTTATCCTGTATCGCACTGCGGTCGTGCTTGTTTTTCACCAACCATTGGTAGGCAGGCATAATAGAGCCCGATGACATACTTTGAGGGTCGTACATATGATTTAAATGCCAATTGTCTGAGTATTTACCACCAATCCTAAGTAAATCAGGGCCGGTACGTTTACTACCCCACAGGAAGGGGTGATCATACACAAATTCACCTGCTTTGGCATATTCTCCATAGCGTTCCACTTCACTTCTGAAAGGGCGTACCATTTGGGAATGACAACCAACACAACCCTCCCTAATGTAGAGGTCACGTCCTTCTAATTCCAGTGGTGTATACGGTTTTACACTAGTGATAGTAGGAATGTTCGATTTCACCAGAATAGTAGGAACAATCTGTATGATCCCTCCAATAAGGATGGCAACCGTAGCCAAAATAGTTAATTGAATGGGCTTCCTTTCCAGCCAGGTATGGAAGGTTTCTCCCACAGTGCGTCTGCCGGAGACCCTTGTTAGAGCAGGGGCTTCCGCAAGTTCATCTGTAACGGCACTACCTGAGCGAATAGTAACCACAATGTTGTAAAGCATCACAATAAATCCTACAATGTATAGGGAGCCACCAATGGCACGCATCCAATACATGGGCATAATTTCATTTACGGTTTCCAGGAAGTTACCATAGACCAAACTGCCATCCGGGTTAAAATCTTTCCACATCAGTGCTTGTGTAAATCCTGCGACGTACATCGGTAGCGAGTATAAGATGATACCCAAGGTGCCAATCCAGAAATGGAAATTGGCCATTGGAGTGGAGTAGAGGCGGGTTTTGAACATTTTTGGAATCAACCAATAGATCATCCCAAAAGTGAGGAATCCGTTCCAGGCAAGTGCACCTACATGTACGTGTGCAATGATCCAGTCACTAAAGTGAGCTATTGCATTCACATTTTTAAGGGACAACAAAGGGCCTTCAAATGTGGCCATCCCATAGCCTGTAATAGCTACCACCATAAATTTAAGAGTAGGATCTGTTCGCACTTTATCCCATGCCCCACGCAATGTTAATAGTCCGTTTATCATCCCTCCCCAGGAAGGAGCAATTAGCATTATCGAGAATGCCACTCCTAGATTTTGTGCCCAATCCGGAAGAGACGTGTACAGTAAATGGTGAGGTCCTGCCCAGATATAGATAAATATGAGGGACCAGAAGTGGACGATAGATAGGCGGTAGGAATAAACCGGCCTGTTGGCTGCTTTTGGAACAAAATAATACATAAGGCCAAGGAATGGGGTAGTAAGGAAAAAGGCCACAGCATTATGACCATACCACCATTGAACTAAAGCATCTTGGACTCCTGCGTATACAGAATAACTCTTTAACGCACTAATAGGAAGTTCCAGGCTATTAAAAATATGAAGTACGGCAACTGTTACAAAGGTGGCCAGGTAAAACCAGATGGCAACGTACAAATGGCGCTGTCTTCGTTTGATCATGGTTCCAATCAGGTTCCAGCCAAAGGCAACCCATATAACAGCAATGGCCAGATCAATTGGCCATTCCAATTCCGCATATTCTTTAGAAGTGGTATATCCCAATGGTAAAGTAATAGCTGCGGATACAATGATAGCCTGCCAACCCCAGAAATTAAGATTACTTAGGAAATCGCTGAACATTCTGGCTTTTAGAAGTCGCTGTGTAGAATAGTAGACTCCTGCAAAAATGGCATTACCTACAAAAGCAAAAATAACCGCATTTGTGTGAAGTGGTCGCAACCTTCCGAAGCTTAGCCACGAAATTCCATCGGTGATGTTTGGAAATAAAAACATTAAGGCCAATAATAAGCCTACCAACATGCCAATGATACCCCAGAAAAGGGTAGCATATATAAATTTCTTTACGATCTGGTTATCGTAACTAAACTGCTGTACTTCCATAATTATAATTGTTTTCTTTTAGAGATTGGTAATTCATTCTTGTCGTTGGGAAGGGTTTTTTTGTCTTTTTGTATAACAAGTTCATCTTCAAACAAAATACGCACAGAAGGCGTATAGGAATCGTCGTACTGACCGCTCTTCACTGAAAAGATAAAGGCTGCAAAAAAGACAACTGCTACCACAATACTGATAGTCAGTAACACATAAATAACACTCATACCTACCTGAATTCGGGTGTAAAAATAAAGTTGCTTCGTTGGCTAAAAAATGACATAAGTCAGGTTTTATTATTTAATTTTTCTTCCAATTATATTGGTTGCTAAGGTAGTAAATGCCACAATACTTATGGAACTCAAGGGCATAAGGATAGCGGCAATTACCGGTTCTAACTGACCCGTTACTGCGAAATACAAGCCAATAATGTTATATAGAAGGGATAGGACAAAACTCAATTTGATGATCTTTATAGCCTGTTTGGAAGCTCTGATATATTGAGAGAGATTGCTAAACTTGCTCGCATCAAGGATCCCATCGCAAGCAGGGGAGAATACATTGATATCCTCAGAGACGGCAATACCCACATTACTTTGAGCAAGGGCACCAGCGTCATTGAGTCCGTCTCCCACCATCATTACTTTTTTACCCTGATCCTGTAATTCCTTCACAAAGAAAAGCTTGTCATCAGGCTTTTGATTAAAGTACATTGGAGTTAAACTTGGCAGTAAGGCTTCTAAACGATTTTTTTCCCCTTCATGATCTCCTGATAGCAGCGCAATTTCCATGTTTTTTTTTAGTGTTGTAAAGAGCTCTGAAATACTTGGTCTGTACTGATTTTGAAAAACAAAATGACCTCTGTAATGTGTATTCGTGCTGAGATGTACAACGGTTTGGTCAGTAGCATCTAAACTGCAATTATCTACAAATGATGCTGATCCCAGTTTCAGTTTTTGATCACCCTTACTACTGTAAAGTCCTTTGCCTACGTATTCCTGGTAGTTGTCCAGGGTTAAAATGTCCTGGTCTTTCAATAGCTTGTAAAGTGACCTGCTTAAAGGATGATTAGATGCCCTTAGCGTACTCTTCAACAAGGATTTCTCTTCTTTGCTCAATGCTGAACCTTCATACACTATAGTATCATGGGACCTGGTTGAAAGTGTCCCTGTTTTGTCAAAGATGGCCGTATTAATGCTGGCCAATTGCTCTATGACTCCTACATCTTTTAAGTAGAATTTCTTTCGGCCAAAGATCCTTAGCATATTCCCCAGTGTAAAAGGGGCAGACAGTGCTATTGCACAGGGGCAGGCAATGATAAGTACGGCTGTAAAAACATTCCAAACCTTTGTGGGATCAGTAAAAACCCAAAATAAAGTGGCACTAAAAGCTATGAGTAATACGGTGAGTGTAAAACGCCTTCCGATACTATCGGTAAGTGTCTGAAAAATACTTTCATTATTTTTATTGAATACAGCCTGACTCCATAATTGGGTTAAATAACTTTGAGAAACATTCTTAAGAGCAAGCATTTCCATCGCACCTAATAATTGCTTTCCTCCTGCAAAAACCTTTTCACCTACTTCTTTTTTAACCGGTGTGGCCTCTCCTGTAACAAAGCTGTAATCTATCTCTACTGGTCCTTTCTGAAGTAATCCGTCTACGGGGATCAGTTCCTCATGACGGATAAGAATCCTATCTCCTTTCTTTATGTCATAAACCTGTATGGTCTCTTCTTTATTTTGTTCGAGAAGACGTGTTACGGCAATGGGAAAATATGATTTATAATCTCTTTCAAAGGAAAGAAAGGCATAGGTCCTTTGTTGAAAATATTTTCCCAATAGTAAGAAAAAGATCAAACCGCTTAAGCTATCAAAGAACCCGCTGCCCCAATCGAACAGGATCTCGAGGGTGCTTCGAACGAATAGCACTATGATACCCAAGGCAATGGGTACATCTATATTAAGAAGTCCACTTCGTAATCCTTTGTATGCTGAGATCAAATAGTCTTTGCCGGCATAAAAAACTACAGGCAGGGAAAAGGCGAATATCAACCATCTGAAGAAAGGCTTGTATTGATCCAGCCAAAATTCGTTGACCTCAAAATACTCCGGGAAAGAAAGGAACATGATATTACCAAAGGCAAAGCCCGCAATCCCTAGCTGATAGATCAGGGTTTTGTCCTGTTTTTTTTCTTTTCTGTCATAGTTTTCCAGGGATATACTGGGTTCATACCCTATGCGTGAAAGCAGAAGCACAACTTCTTTCAGGGAGATCTCGGTACTTTTAAAGTTGATCCGAACAGTCTTTTTTGGAAAATCGACCTGCGATTGTAAAATGCCGGGTGATATTTTATGCAGATTCTCAAGGATCCAGATACAGGAACTACAATGGATCGTAGGAATAAAAAGATTTATGATCTGATGTATGCCGTCATTAAATTCCAATAATTTTTCAGCGATTGAGGGAGTTTCCAGATAATCGTATTTGACTTGTGTATTATTGGGGGTACTTCCGGCTGATGCTTGTAGTTCATAGTAATAGCTAAGATCATGCTCCTCAAAGATCTCGAAAACGGTTTTACAACCATGACAACAAAACTGTTTGTCTTGACAATAAATGATTTGATCATCACAAGGATCACCGCAATGATAGCAGTTTGTGTTATCCATAAATTTGCATCATACCTGGCGACAAAGATGTTGATAGCGCTTTTTTTAAAAAATGATAATAGTCAGCTTTCTAAAACCTTTGCCTAAATCGTGAAGATATGATAATAATAAATCATTGTAAAATCAGTTAAATGCTATGGGCAGGTCTTCAAATTATATTACTTTAGGGGGTGTAAATTAAGCCAAATGAAAAATAGATGTGAGAATTGTATTGTTAGACAATTTAATTCTTTACGCGCCATGAGCAAAGAGGAATTAAAGCGTGTTTCGGATTCTAAGATCACTAAGTCTATCAAGAAAGGACAAGCTATTTTTGAGGAAGGTGATAAGCTAAATGGAGTTTTCTGTGTACGTGAAGGGGTATCCAAGCTTTCCAAATTAAGTGCTAACGGGAAAGATCAAATTGTAAAATTGGCAAGCAAAGGTGAGGTTATGGGACAGCGATCTGTTATTGCAGAAGAATCCTCTAATTTGAGTGCAGTAGCCGTTAGTGATATGGAAGTATGTTTTATTCCTAAAGAGGGTATCATAGATACGCTGCACAATAACCCTAATTTTACCGTGGAAGTGTTGCGACATATGGCCCATGATCTGCGCCAAGCTGATGATGTGATCGTAAACATGTCACAAAAATCAGTAAAACAGCGTGTTGCAGAGGCCTTCCTATATCTTGGCGAGAATTTTGGAGAGGATTCAGAAGGTTTCCTGAGCGTAACCTTGTCCAGGGAAGACATCGCCAATGTAGTAGGCACAGCTACTGAGTCTTGTATCAGGATCATCTCCGAATTTAAAAAGAAGGGCTACATCAAAACCTCTGGGAAAAAGATTGGCGTTGCCAACGAGAAAAAACTCCGAAACATGGTAGAAGGTTTTTAAAAAACCATAGTGGCAATTCCTGCAGTTCACACCAATACTTTATTACTAGTTAGCCTTGACCAATACACAAGGCACCTTAAAACCTGACAAAAGTCATTGTTTAGAGCTATAATCGGGCCTACTTTTACCCCTGTTGAAGTAGAAATAAGCCCATGAAGAATATCTTATTACCCACAGATTTTTCTGAGAATTCCTGGAATGCTATCAGGTATATTTTAGAATTGTACAAATCAGAATCTTGCACTTTTCATTTATTGAATACTTATACTCCTATAATTCCCAACAATAGATTTATGGCCTCTAGTTTACAGCCAAGTATTATTGATGAAGGGAGTAAGGAGACTTCTGCCAGAGGACTTGTCAATATCTTAAAACGCATTAAGAAAAACTTTAAGAATAAGAATCATAGTTATAAAACCATATCCTCATTTAGTCTTTTAATTGATGAGATCAAAAATATCATTGATACCGAATCTATAGACCTGATTGTTACGGGGACAAAAGGTGCCTCAGGAATTAATGAAGTATTTTTAGGAAGTAATACGGTACGTATTATAAAGGCCATCCGAAATTGTCCGGTACTTACGATTCCACAAGAGTTTAGTTATAAACAACCTCAGGAGATCGTTTTTGCAACCGATTTTAAACGGTATTACAGCGTTTCGGAACTACAACCTTTGATAGACCTGGCTAAAAGTTTTAAGGCTACTATCAGAATAGTATATGTTCAAGATGAGATAAAGGCACTTTCTGAAATACAGCAATTCAATTTAAATATGCTTCGGAAGTATTTTGGTAAGATCGATCATTATGTGCATACCGTATCGGAACTGAACTCCGTTTCTAAGACCCTTGAAGTGTTTGCAGATGAGTTAGATATCCACTTACTGGCAATGCTCAACTATCAGCACAGTTATATGGAACAGATGACCAGAGAACCCGTTGTAAAACAAGTTGCTTTCCATACACAGGTGCCTTTACTGGTGATCCCGGAATTGGGAATGAAAGCTCCGGCCAACACCACAAAAGAAAAGGAATTTCAAATAGTTAAATAAGCTATTCCTTTATCGGAAAATCTTCGTAGAAGTCTTTGAATGTCTTATTCGTAGTATAATTATCTGTCAAAACTCTGTAGACCATGTATACGATCATCACCTGACCTAAGACCGTTATATAAAACACCCAGTTAAAAGGAAAGTTCATGGCTGCCATAATGGTCACTGTAAGTAACACAATGGTGGTACAGCCTACCCAGAACATAGCCGAAGTTCTCATTTCTTTTTCTTTTAAAATTACGACTTACGGGCAATACTGTATGTTAAGAAAGATGCAAAATAAGTGAGTGGAGGATATTCTATTAATTAACACCAGAATTCGTCCAAAATTTATCTTCTGCGCGGATTCCCTTATTCTTTTCCAGTTGAAAAGGATTAAAGGATTTCTTCACGAAAAGATACCAGGCACTAGATGATATGGTAGGCGTAATATCCGTATGATCCCACAAATAAGAGGCACCAAAATTTGTCCCATGATTAGTTGTGTATGGAATTCCTATGGCTCCTTCACTGGTAGCGCTATTGATAAAGGTCTCTTCTATATTAAGAACAATATTTTCGGCATTACCTGTTTGTTCCGCAGCATTGAAAGCCATGGCCATTTGAGCAGTACCTTCTAACCAAACCACATCTTTATCATCATCAAAACAATACCCGCTAATTACTTGTCCATGAGTGGTAGATGTTTGAGAATTCAGAAAACGATTTGCCTTTGTAAGGACTTCTACTGGAAAATCTTCCAGGATCATATACCCTAATGAATAAAGATCTAATGCATAGTTATAAGCTGGATTTTGAGTTTGAGTGATTAGCACGTCTTCATTAACATCCCAGCGTTGTTCCTCTAAGAACCGGAGAATACCCATATGAAAATCATCGAAACCGGGAACCGCATTATAAGCAGTAATTATTCCTTCAGTAACTTTAGGAATTAGGGTTCCATCTGCATTGATCCCTCCTTTTAAACCTCCGTCTTCTTCTTGTAAGGAACGCAACCAGTTCTCTAATTCAAAGGCTAAATGTTCGTATTTATCTGAGTTGGTCATTTCATGGTAATTATTAATGGCCAATAACAACCAGGCGTTGTCGCCCATCCATATACGGGATCCGTTCGCACCTGATATCTCACGGAATTGAAAAAATCCTCCGTTGTTTCCGTAAAATTCAGTTTCCAATTGCTGATCGAAATAATCAAATATCATTTCTGCACGGGCCATATCCCCTTCGGCAAGAAAAGCAAGAGCCGTAAGTGCATTATCATACAAGGACACAAAATTGGTGCCTTCAGCACTTTCAACTAAACCATTGTCCGCTTGCATATGCTCCATCCATTCATAAACCTGTTCTGGTGATGATGTCTGCGCTGGCGTATTTGGGTTTTCAACTGGGATATCTACAACCTCAACTAAAGGAATGGGTTGCTCATAGATAGTTGTGACGTCCTCCATACAAGAAACTAGGGAGAAGACAGGGACCAATAGCATTAGAAACTTAGATTTCATAGTAGGTTAATTTTTGATCTAATCCGGGAACTAAATCCTTTCTAAAATAACAGGCATAAGAGAAGAATACTATGCGTTCCCGACTAACGGGCTTAGATAATCGTCCAATTTTTGACCATAGTGCATCACACCCGACTTATAGGTTTGTCGTCTGTTTCTTACAAATTGGCCTAATCGGGCAACTGTGCAGTTCATCGATGTTTTTTAAGGACATTTCGCTTCAAAATCATGATATTTAGATAGTTATTGGTAAGATTTTGACCTTTAGAATTGGAAAAAAGGAGAAATATGCAACGGATTCAATAGGAAGTCAAAAAGCTTTGTTATCTTTGACCTGTTGTGTTGGGCTTCATTTATTTGAAGCCAAGTGTTGAAAACTAACATATTAGTTTCAGCCAATGAAAGGCTTTCCAAGTTGGGAGGCTTTTTTCTTTTTATACCTTTTGCACTCTTTTATTTTCCATTGTAAAATGACTTTTCAATACCTAATATCTTTCAGGTAGAAATTTTAAAGAACCTTCAAATTGTCGTAATTTTAGGCTAGAATTTTAATTCAGTTTTTCATGCCACGATATCACTCTTTAGGTAGCATTCCACATAAAAGACATACAGTTTTTAAAAAGCCCGATGGTAGTTTGTACTATGAGCAATTATTCGGGACCATAGGTTTTGATGGAATGTCTTCCTTGATGTATCACGTGCATCGGCCTACACAAGTCAAGGAAATCATCAAAACTCAAGACATAAGTCCAAAGGCTGCGGTAGAGTATCATATAAAGTCGCGTTTACTGAAGGGATTAGAACTTCCTTCTGTAGACGACTTTTTGATCAGCAGAAAGGTGATACTATTTAATTCGGACGTTCATGTGGCACTCGCAGCACCCAGGAAATCAATGACGGACTATTTTTATAAAAATGCAGACGCTGATGAATTGCTATTCATTCATAAAGGCTCCGGTACTTTAAAGACATTTTTAGGAGAAATTACCTTTGGATATGGAGATTACATCCTGATCCCACGTGGAATGATCTACCAGATCCATTTTGACACCGAAGATAACCGGATACTTATCACAGAATCATATCACCCAATTTACACTCCAAAACGCTACAGGAATTGGTTTGGCCAGCATTTGGAGCATTCTCCTTTTTGCGAACGCGATTTCAGATTACCAACCAATCTGCAAACCCATGATGAAAAAGGGGAGTTTTTGATCAAAGTAAAAAAACAAGGTCATTTACACCATTTAGTATATGCCACACATCCTTTCGATGTAGTTGGATGGGATGGATATAATTATCCGTATGCCTTTTCAATTCACGATTTTGAGCCTATTACCGGCAGAGTACATCAGCCACCTCCGGTACACCAGACCTTTGAGACAAGTGCCTTTGTGGTTTGTTCATTCTGCCCAAGGCTGTATGATTATCACCCGCAGGCAATTCCTGCCCCTTACAATCATTCCAATATAGATTCGGATGAGGTACTGTATTATGTTGATGGCGATTTTATGAGCCGTAAGAACATAGAACAGGGTTATATTTCCCTGCATCCTGCAGGTATTCCGCATGGTCCGCACCCAGGCACCTATGAGGCAAGTATCGGGAAGGAAAAAACGGAAGAACTTGCCGTAATGATAGACACCTTCAGGCCGTTACAGCTTACACAAACTGCCCTTAATTTAGACGATGGGAAGTATTTTAAATCCTGGTTAGAGTAGGGCTACTTCATGCATAACATAGTGTATCAATGAGGCCGCTAATTTCGCAGTTTGGTCATCCTTGTCATAGGTAGGATTCATTTCTGCCACGTCTAAGCTTATCAGCTTTCCGGATCGAATGATCATTCCTAAACTTGCCAGCACAATTTCTGGTGAAAACCCCAATGGGGAGGCAGCACTTACTCCAGGGGCATAGGCTGAAGAGAACCCGTCCATATCTATGGTAACATATACATTGTCTACTTTGGAGAGAAAGGTTTTGATCGCTTGTTCAACTTGTGCAACATGCTTCATGGAAAATTCGGCGCGGGATAAATAACTAACACCTAGTTTATCCGCGGTTTTATATAATTCTCCGGAATTGGCCTCCTTTCTGATCCCAAGGCAGAGGTATTGAAATGGGGAATCTGTATGGGAACATTTTTGCGCAATTTGATAGAATGGAGTGCCGGAATTATTTCCTTCTTTATTCTTTCTAAGATCAAAATGAGCATCAACGTTTATGATGCCTAAGGTTTGTTTTTTACCCAAATAGTCTTTTAATCCGCAATAATGCCCATATGCTATATCATGACCACCCCCGAGTACTAGAGGAAATGTATTGTTCTTTAAAATAGTTTGAACCAGTTTCCGCAAGGCTTTTTGAGTAGCTTCCATATCCTCATCCAAACAATCAAAATTACCTAAATCGAGAAATGAAACTTTGTCCGGCAGATGATTTGCCATTTTGCCCAGTTGGGCGCGGATAGCATTTGGACCATTGGCCGCTCCGGGCCTACCTAAATTTCTTTTTACCCCTTCATCACAGGCATATCCCAGGATGGCAAATGCCTTTTCCGTAACTATCGGAGAGGAAGCGTCCATGGCATTTTGTAAAACTATCTTTTCATGAAGATACTCTTGTGTATTAGATGCTCTGCCTGTCCAATTGGTAGTAGTTGGTATGGAATATCGATCCTTCATGAGTTAAATGATATCTATTCTTTTATTCAAAAAGCCCTTTTAAGATACTTTTTTCTACACTAGTAGGTAAGGTAACTTTCAATGTTTCAGTTCGTTCCATTTCCCTTTTGATGGCAAAGAGGGCTTCCTTATTCCTGGCCCAACTTCGGCGGGCAATGCCGTTGTTTACATCGTAGAACAACATGCTTTGGATCCTTGCTGAAGCTGCCTGGGAACCATCGAGCACCATCCCAAATCCGCCATTGATCACTTCGCCCCAACCAACACCTCCTCCATTGTGGATAGACACCCAGGAGGCACCCCTAAAGCTATCACCAATGACATTGTGAATGGCCATATCTGCTGTAAACTTACTCCCGTCGTAGATATTGCTCGTCTCACGGAAAGGAGAATCCGTACCACTCACATCGTGATGATCCCTTCCTAAAACAACCGGAGCTTTAAGTTCTCCTTTTTGGATAGCTTCATTAAAAGCCAGTGCAATAGCTGTTCTTCCTTCTGCATCTGCATATAAAATGCGAGCCTGGGAACCCACCACAAGTTTGTTTTTTTCGGCTTCTTCTATCCAGCGAATATTGTCCTGCATTTGCTGCTGAATTTCTTGTGGAGCCTTATTTTTTATCTTTTGCATTACGCTTAACGCGATGGCATCGGTTCTTCTAAGATCTTCAGGATCGCAGGAAGTACATACCCATCTAAAGGGTCCAAAACCATAGTCAAAACACAGGGGACCTAAAATATCCTGAACATAGGAGGGATATCTAAAATCTATCTGATTTTTTGCCATTACATCCGCCCCCGCCTTGGATGCTTCCAGTAGAAAAGCGTTGCCGTAATCAAAAAAGTAGGTACCCCTCTCTGAATGCTTATTTATAAGGGCTATTTGTTTGCGAAGCGATTCCTGTACGTTCTCCTTAAACTGCTCAGGATCATCTACCATCATAGCATTCGATTCTTCAAAGGAAAGTGATGCCGGGTAATACCCTCCTGCCCATGGATTGTGAAGGGATGTCTGGTCCGATCCAAGGCTGATGAAAATATTTGCCTCATAAAACTGTTCCCAAACATCAACGATATTCCCAACATACGCGAGCGATACCGTCTCACTTCCTTGCATGGCTTCCCGGGTTCTTTTAACCAGTGAGCCAATTGAGTAATGTAATTCATCTACCCAACCTTGTTCATGTCTTTTTTGGGCAGCAGCAGGGTTTACCTCCGCACAAACGGTAACACATCTTGCTATGTTCCCCGCTTTTGGCTGGGCGCCACTCATGCCACCCAATCCTGAGGTAAGGAATAATTTACCTTCAGAAGATTCTCCATTTTTCAGGACTTTCCTAAAGGCATTCATGACCGTAATGGTGGTGCCATGAACAATCCCTTGTGGACCAATGTACATATAGGAGCCAGCGGTCATTTGACCGTATTGAGTTACACCGAGAGCATTGTATCGTTCCCAGTCATCTGGTTTCGAGTAATTCGGGATCATCATACCATTGGTGATCACTACCATGGGGGCCGATTTTGATGAGGGGAAAAGACCCATAGGATGACCAGAATACATATGAAGGGTTTGTTCCTCTGTCATGGTGGCCAGGTATTGCATGGTGAGCAAATACTGAGCCCAGTTCTGAAATACGGCGCCATTGCCTCCATACGTTATTAACTCATCGGGGTGCTGTGCAACAGCCGGATCCAGGTTATTTTGTATCATCAGCATAATGGCTGCTGCTTCCGTGGAATTTGACGGGTATTCGGAAATAGGCCTCGCATATATAGGGTAGGTAGGTTTAAACCTGTACATATAAATGCGGCCATATGTTTCAAGTTCATGTGCAAACTCCGAAGCCAATTCCTGATGCCATTTTGAGGGAAAATAACGTAAGGCATTTTCGATAGCCAACAGTTTCTCTTCTGTGGAAAGGATCTGTTTTCGGTTTGGAGCATGACTATAACTACTTCGCACCGATGGTTTCGGAGGTAATTCCGCGGGAATACCTTGAAGGATGTGCGAATTAAAGTCGGTAGTTGTTGAAATTTTCATTCGGTAAAATTCTACATTTTTGAATAAACAAGTGCTCCCTTCTTAATTACGAAAGAAGGTTGCAAACTCCCTTGCTGATATAAGATCTCCCGGTGATCGGGTGTTTTAAATAAAGCAAGGTCTGCCAACATTCCTTTGGCAAGTATCCCCCTGTCTTTTAATCCTAAAGCTGCGGCCGCTCTATAGGTAATTCCTGCAAGGACCTCAGCTGTTGTTAACTTTTCGAATGCCCCGAGAATGGCAGCCTGAGTTAACAACTGCCCCATGGGTGCGGAGCCGGGATTATGGTCGCTCGCAATGGCCACGGATGCACCTGCATCTAACAAGGCTCTTGCCGGAGTAAAATTACATCCTAAGCCCAATGAGGCCCCGGGCAGGGCTACGGCGATCACATCGCTTTTAGCCAGGAGATTAACTTCTTTGGTAGTACTCGCCTCCAAATGGTCTGCGCTTCGAGCTTTGTATTGAATAGCCACTTCACTTCCACCCACACTAAACTGGTCTGCATGAACCGTAATATCGAATCCAAGAGATGCAGCCATTTTAAAATATGGTGTTATGTCTGCCTTGGAAAATGCTCCCTCTTCAATAAAGGCATCTACCCTGTGAGACAGGTTTTCTTTTTTGATCTTTGGCAAAAGCTCATTTGCCATCAACGCCAAATATTCCTTTTTAGATCCTTTAAAATCCTTAGGGAACATATGTGCAGCCAGGCAGGTACTTATTAGTTCAACCGGCATAGATGCATTTGCTTTGGCAATGGCCTGTAACATTTTTGTTTCATAGGGTATGCTAAGGCCGTATCCGCTTTTCACTTCTATGGTAGTTACACCCTGGTGCAAATGGTTGGTTGCTCTCTGGATAATGCCTTTTACCAATGCCTCTTCACTAGCTGCACGAGTTTGAGTCACGGTGTCCCAAATACCACCCCCTGCTTTGGCAATTTCCAGGTAAGATGTTCCTGCGTTTCTTAAGGCGTAGTCCCTGGCCCGTGATCCACTAAAACAAATATGGGTATGGCAATCTATGAGTCCGGGAATTACCACAACCGGGTTATCAAATAATGTGATCTCGGCTTTTAGTTCTTTGGCTACAGCCAGGACATCTTTGTGTTTTCCTACGGTGTGTATCCGTTCCCCTTCCATTAAAATACCGGCATCCTTGAGGATGGGTAACGCACTGTCTGGAACAGCACCTTTCAGAGGCAGTTGATCCATGGTAAGCACTTCCGTTAGCGGACCTATGTAAGAGAATGTTCCCATGACCTAGTATACTTCAAATTCTTTACTGAATGGGGTCCGTAAGGAAAGCCCTTTCTTTTTACTTACAGAGTTTACTACCCCGATAATGGTTTTATCCTGTACCATTTTGATGCCCAATTCAATGTCATCGGCAAAGACCCTGTCTTTTGTAGCAAACGTCACCTTTTTTCTCACTTCTTTGTGTATCATTTCCAAAATTACACCGCTGTTTAACGGTTTTCTGAATTCAAAAGCCTGTGCAGCGGTAAGCAGTTCAATGGCTAATATTTTTTCGACATTCCCAATGACCTGAAGTGCTTTCCTTCCCGATATTGAGCCCATACTTACATGGTCTTCTTGTCCCAGGGATGTGGGAATGCTATCTGCACTTGCTGGGAAGCATAATCCTTTATTCTCGCTGGCAAGGGCGGCCGTGGTATATTGCAAGATCATATACCCGGAATTAGTACCGGTCTCTTTCATCAATAATTTTGGGATCCCGGGGCTATTGCCTTCCAGGGCCAGGTAAATACGACGGTCCGATATATTGCCCAGTTCAGACGCCGCTAAACAGGCATAATCTAGCGCCATTGCCAGGGGTTGCCCGTGAAAATTACCGCCGCTAATGGTAAGATCTTTGTTAATGATCAACGGATTATCTGTTACAGAATTCAATTCGATCTCTATCAACTCTTTTAAATGTAACCAGGCATTTCTTGAAGCCCCGTGAACCTGAGGAATACAGCGCAAGGAATACGGGTCTTGTACTCTCTCACAATCTATATGATCTTCCATGATCTCCGAACCCTCTAATAGCAATTGAATGCGTTTTGCCACATGAATTGTCCCTTTGTAAGGCCGAAGAGCATGCAGCTCCTTAAAAAAGGGTTTAATGGAGCCTTGAAGCCCTTCTACCATCATAGCCCCAATGATATCTGCATGGGTAAGGCAGTTGTGCAGGCTATCAAGGACCATCACTGCATGTGCTGTAATAAACTGGGTTCCATTGATCAGGGCCAATCCTTCTTTCGGACCTAATTCTATAGGCTGTAATCCGGTTTCTTCAAAAAGTTGAGCCCCGGTAATAACACGATCCTTATACTCCACTTTCCCCAGGCCCAAAAGCGGCAAAAAGAGATGTGAAAGAGGAGCCAAATCCCCGGAGGCACCTACGGAGCCCTGAGAAGGAACCACAGGAATGGCATCATGTTCAATATGCCATAATATTCTCTGTATGGTATTCTCTGAGATTCCTGAATATCCTTTTGCAAGGGAATGTACTTTCAGGACCAGCATTAACTTCGCCAGTTTTTTAGCAATGGGTGCACCTACACCCACGCTATGGCTTTGTATAATATTCTTTTGTAAGATGCGAGTTTCTTCCTTTGAGATACTGGTGGTACACAACGGACCAAACCCGGTATTAATTCCATATACTGGAGATCCTTTTTCAATAATGTCCTGAACTATGTTGTGACTTTCAATGATCTTATTTAATGCCTGCTCACTGATCTGCCCTTTAGTAACACCACTTGCAAGTGATAGAGCTATCCCTGTAGTAAGGAGTTCTTCACCAAATGAAAAGGTCTTTGGTTGGTCAACCATTCTTCAAATTATTTTAGTACCCTAAATGTATTCATTATGTTTGAGATGCACTAGGAAAAGGACTTGTCTGTAGAGGGCATGTTCTTATTTTTGCAAAAAAGAAATCAATTGAAATGGCTATGATATTTGACTTAATTAAGAAAAGACGCGCTGTTTTTCCCGACCAATACAATGAAAAGGAAATAGACAAAAAGGACCTCAACCGGATACTGGAAGCAGCCAATTGGGCTCCTACACACAAAAAGACCGAACCCTGGCGATTTAAGGTACTACTAGGCGAGTCCAAGGAAAAATTGGGCCTGTTCTTGTCCTATAAATATATGGACACGGAGGCAAAGCCGAAGGAGATGAAGACCAGAAAGTTGATGGAAAACCCTAAAAAGGCCGCCGCTGTCATTGCCATTTGTATGCAGCGAGACCCTCAGGAAAGGGTCCCCGAATGGGAAGAGATCGCTTCTACGGCCATGGCCGTTCAAAATATGTGGTTGTGCTGCACAGAATTGGGAATTGGCAGCTATTGGAGTTCACCTGGACTTATAAATTATATGGACGAATTCTTTGAGTTGATGCCTGGTGAAAAATGCCTCGGATTTTTCTATATGGGGTATTATGATACGGAATTAGAGGCAGGTATTCGGACCCCGATTGATGATAAAACACTCTGGTTTGAGTAAGACATTCTCCATGTGTTCAATCTAATCAAAATAAGGAAATAAAGCCGCTTTGTACTCCCAGGCCTTGGCAATAAAAAGGCCCATAAAGACAATAGTCACTACAAACTTTAAAAAGGTACCAGTGAGAAAGCCTATAAATGAGCCAAAGGCAGCTTTGAGGGCCGACTTTTGATCTGCTTTATTGAGTAACTCTCCCAGAAATGCACCTACAAAGGGCCAGATAATGATTCCCAGTATCCCAAGTATGGGAAAGACAATGGCCACTACAAGGCCAAGGGTAGTGCCAATCATTCCTGCTCTTGTACCGCCAAATTTCTTGGTGCCCAGGGCCGGAATAAGATAATCCATAGCAAAGACAATCAAAGCTACTCCTAGCGTAATTCCCAGAAACCACCAGTCATTGGGAATTGCTTCAGTAAGATAAAGTAAAAGAAGTCCCAACCAGCTTATCGGTGTTCCCGGTAATACCGGAAGAAAACTGCCGAGGATACCTGTTAACATCAGAATAAATCCAAGGACCAATAAAACAATATCCATGTGTATAGTTTTGTAATAGGACTAATGTACATCAGATTTGTTACATCAGTTTCTTTTTATAAATCCTTTTTAGGGCCGAAATGGAATTCTTATTGACTAAAAAAAAGCGTAATTTTCGGCATTGAATAGCTGTTTTTATGAGGTTTCTTGGTATTCTGTGTTGTTTTTTACTTTTACAATCCTGTGATTGGATGGCCTCTACCGAATCCAAGACCCAAAAAATAGTAGAAGATGAACTTCGTGGGATCGATTGGAATGATGTGGATCAATACCCTCTTTTTGAAGGATGTGATGAGACGGCAGTCAAGTTAGAACAACGACTATGTTTTGAAAATACATTGTTGCAGAATTTAGCAATGACCTTACAGGATTTTCAGTTTGTGATAGATAGTGAACTAGAAACTACCATCTATGTAGATTTCCTTGTAGATAACAAGGGAGAAATTTCGGTTGTTGAGATCGATAAGAATACAGTGTTGGAAGACCAGTTGCCTGATTTTAGCGGCATCATTACTAAAGGCCTTAAGAGTATGCCAAATCCGGCCCCGGCATTGAAACGCGGGGTGCCTGTAAAAACCCGATTCAGATTACCCCTACAACTAACAACAAAATAGAGAGCGTGAGTAAGGAAAAGATCATCATGGGAATAGATCCGGGAACCACCATTATGGGATTTGGGATAATAAAGGTGACTGGCGCAACCATGACATTTGTTCAAATGAATGAGCTCTTGCTCAAAAAATACAACGATCCCTTTACCAAATTAAAACTCATCTATGACCGCACCATTGAGCTCATAGATACCTATCATCCGGATGAGATAGCCATTGAAGCACCTTTTTTCGGGAAGAATGTTCAGTCCATGTTAAAATTAGGCAGGGCACAGGGGGTGGCCATGGCAGCCGGACTAAGCAGACAGATCCCTATCACTGAGTATTTCCCAAAGAAGATAAAAATGGCGATCACAGGAAATGGGAATGCCAGCAAGGAACAAGTGGCCAAGATGCTGCAAAGTATCCTGCAGTTAAAATCTCTTCCGAAAAATTTAGATAGTACAGATGGGTTGGCTGCTGCAGTATGCCATTTCTACAACCAAGGTCGATTGGAGACCGGCAAAGGGTATACCGGATGGTCCTCTTTTGTAAAACAGAATGAAGATCGTATCAAATAAGTGATGAGCGAAGAAACTTCGAATACTTGTAAAAATTGCGGCACCATTTCAGAGCTCCACTATTGCCCTGCCTGTGGGCAGCGCATATCGGTATATAAAGTGACCTTTAAAGAAACCTTCGAAGATCTGGCAGATTCACTGTTCACGGTGAACGCCCCTCTTATTATTACCCTAAAATTACTAATCATAAATCCGGGAAAACTCTTTACTTCATATCTGGAAGGACAGCGAAGAAAGTATTACAAACCGGTTGCTTTTTTCCTTTTAACCACCCTGGTCTTTATTTTAATAAGATCACTCATTGGGATTAATGTTTTTGAAAATTCAAATATAGTAGTTCAGGATAGTGCAGAAACTGGAGAACTACTTACGAAGGGACGGAATTTTATGTTATTGAATATCAATAACTTATTATTCTTTTTTGTTTTTACTCTTGCCTTATGCACCAAACTCTTCTTTTATTCCAAACAAACTCTGGCTGAGTACCTGGCTGTTGCTTTTTATCTGGTCGGGATGTATACTATCATTGTTACTTTAAACTTGTTTCTAATTAAGTATGTAGGCCCACAATTTCAACCCCTGGCAATCCCTGTAATGGGGATCTATTTTCTCTATGCCTTGCTTTCTTTTTTCAGAAAACCCATACTTCCCATAATTCTCAAAGGTATTGTATTGTTTTTCCTGGCGTTTATGACGTACGCCCTATTAGGATTTTACTTGTCTGTCTTGATCGTTTATTTGAATCTTGCATAATGGCTGGAATATACATTCACATTCCTTTTTGTAAACAAGCCTGCCATTATTGCGACTTCCATTTTTCTACTAACTTAAAAAAGAAGGATGAAATGCTGCAGTTGCTTCAGCAGGAAATTATAATGCGGAAAAGAGAGTTTCAGGACCAACAAATTGCCACTATATATTTTGGAGGCGGAACGCCATCGGTTTTAAGTACTGCTGAGATCGATCTGCTCATTCAAACTGTGTATGATAACTATGAGGTAGAAAAGAACCCCGAAATTACCCTGGAGGCAAACCCGGATGATCTTTCATCAAAGAAGTTGATGGAATTGGCGAATTCTAGGGTAAATAGGCTCAGCATAGGAATACAATCCTTTTTTGATGAGGACCTAACACTTATGAATAGGGCGCATAATGCGAAACAGGCAATAGCATCCCTCCGGGAAGCCATTGAATTGTTCGATAATATTTCCATCGACCTTATTTACGGAATCCCAAAAGCAGATCACAAGCGTTGGCAGAAGAATATAAAAACCGCCTTATCCTTTAATATTTCTCATATCTCGAGTTATGCCCTTACTGTAGAACCCAGGACAGCCCTGAAAAAATTTATCGAAAAAGGGATCATCCCGGATGTAGACGATGAAATTGCAGAAAAACAATTCCAAATGCTCAGTTCAACGCTCGAAAAGGCAGGCTTTGTCCATTATGAAATATCCAATTTTGGTAAACCAGGATATTTTTCCAGGAACAATATGGCCTACTGGCAAGGTAAAATGTATATGGGGATCGGGCCTTCGGCACATTCCTTTAATGGAGTTCAAAGGTCCTGGAATATTGCCAACAATACCAAGTATATACAAGCCATAGAGAACGGAGAACTGCCTCAGGAAGTGGAGATCTTAAGCCAAAGGGATCGTTATAATGAATATATAATGACCGGCCTTCGAACCATATGGGGCGTTTCCTTAAAGCGAGTAACAAAGGAATTTGGACAAAATTTTCATGACTACTTATTACAACAGGCAGAACAACATCTTGCAGACCGGTTTTTATTTCTGGACGGAGATACTTTGTTGGTAACCAAGAAAGGGAAGTTTTTAAGTGATGGTCTGGCGGCCGATTTATTTATGCTACCTTTAGAAAAGAAGAAATAAGACCTGCAGATTATTTACAAATATCATGATTGCTTCCATCACCCTTAAGAACCAAATATATCAGGTAGACTTGTCAAAACCTTTGGATATTTCAATTCCCATGCGTGGAAATAAAAACAATGTCAATGCCTGGTACGTGGGCCCTCCAAGGATTGAACCCCATATTGAAGGCGATTTTATTGGCAGTGTAGGGCAGGGGAGTAGTACCAACTTTAATGATATTTCTTTTAATCCGCATGCCCATGGAACCCACACCGAATGTTTGGGTCATATTACCCCCGAAGTTCATTCAGTCAACAAGGTATTTACCCGTTACTTTTTTACGGCAACACTCATTACTCTTGCTCCGGAAAAAGCGGGGAACGACTTTATCATATCCAAAAAACAACTCGAAAAAGCTTTGGATGGAGATTCACCGGAGGCTCTTGTGATCAGGACAATTCCCAATACAAAAGAGAAACTTTCCAGGCAATATTCCAATACCAACCCACCTTACATAACAGAAGATGGCATTTTGTTCTTGGTGGAAATAGGGATAACGCATTTATTGGTTGATCTCCCTTCAGTAGACAAAGAAAAGGACGAAGGCGCATTGCTCGCACATAAGGCTTTTTGGGGAATAGGCAGCACCCTAAGATCTAAGGCCACTATTACTGAATTTATATATGTACCCCATCACATTAAGGATGGTGACTATTTCCTGAATTTACAGCTGGCACCCTTTGAGAATGATGCAAGTCCCAGCAGGCCTGTGCTTTTTGAATTGCTTTGATCGGCTTATATTTTCACTGCTTTCCTTACCTTTAACCGGTAATCACAGATACCTTCTTATGGACGGTTTATTAGAAGTTTTATTGGGACTTATCCTTGGCGCTATTGCCATGTACTGGATCTTCTCATTATTTAGGCAAAGGAAAAACAAGGAAACCACTGAACACCAATCTACTGTATTATTAGAGCGCATCAAGAATGTGTGTAAGTTGATCTCTGTGGAAGGCGACTTTGCCGAGATCTATAAATACGAGAATACCAGAGAACGTTTTATGAGCCTGGTAAGCAGTAAGAAAAAAGCACTGATCGTGATCAATGCCAAAGTGCATATAGGATATGACCTTCAAAAGATCCAGTTACATGCCAACAATGCGAAGAAGCAAATAGTGTTAAACACTTTTCCACCACCACAGATCTTGTCAATAGAACCACAATTGGAATTTTACGACATTAAAAATGGTCTTTTTAATTCATTTACCCCCAATGATCTTACCTCACTGAATCAGGAGGCCATTAAGCACATCAGGGATAAGATACCCCAAAGCGGCCTGATGGAAACAGCCAGGAGGGAAGCCCTGGAAGCTATTTTGTTAATGGAAAAATTGGTAGAAACCATTGGGTGGAAACTGGAGTATTCTGCTCTGGAAATATCCACTGAGGAAAAGGCAAAATTAAACTCTTGATAACAACCTAAATTTTACTTATATGATGAAGAATATACTTTGTTCGACCATAATTTTATTAATGCTGGGTTCTTGTGAGATAGAGCAGAAAGAGACTTCCAATTTTGACCCTTCCTTTGTGCATGTCGTTTATTTTTGGTTAAAAGACCCCGGTAATATGGAAGACCAGAAGGCTCTGGAGGCATCTTTGGAAAAATTCATGCTAAATTCTAAGTATGCCCAAACAAAATTTGTAGGTGTACCACCTAAAGCCAGCAGGGAGGTAGTAGACGATTCATTCTCCTATAATCTTGTACTGACCTTTGCCTCTGCCGAAGAACAGGAGTTGTATCAAAATGAGGAAGCCCATCTTCTCTTTATTGAGGAATCTAAGGACCTATGGGAGCGGGTAGTAGTCTATGATGCCAATGGCTTAGCACCTAAATAAAGTATCTAAAACGTAGCTCATGAATGTTGAGGAATTTCGGCATTATTGTCTTACCAAGAAAGGAGTAACCGAAGAATTTCCTTTTGATGAGGTAACCTTGGTCTTTAAAGTAATGGGAAAAATGTTCGCGATTGTTCCTTTGGAAAGGATCCCATCACAAGTGAACTTAAAATGCGACCCGGAAAGGGCTATCGAACTCAGAGAACAGTATGATGGCATCGTAATGCCTGCCTACCATATGAGTAAGACCCATTGGAATACACTTTATTTTGAACAATTACCCACGAAGATCTTAACCGAACTCACCGATCATTCTTATGCGCTGGTGGTCGCAAATTTCACTAAAAAATTAAAGGCTGCCTTAGATGCTTTATAAGTTAAAGACTTTTTATCTGCAACTCATGAAAGGCATCTGCCTGCAAACGTAATAGCTCTTCTGCCTTTTCCTTCTTGTGTGCGTAGACGCGTTCTTCTTCCCGTATTTCTCCATAGATCTTTTCATTCAGGGCAGCATCTGTCGCCATAATATGCTGACGCTGTGTTACTTTTTGAGTGACCCAGGCCTCAACGGTACTTTCTTCCTCCTCAAGTTTAAAATCATAAGGTCCTTTAGGAGATAACAATTTCACAATGATGGGAGAAGTTTCGATAGCCAGAAACAAAAGGAAGATAAAAAAGGATGGAAACCAGGCCAGTTCACCCAATGCATTGATCCTCGCCATTAGTCCGTCAAAACCATCAATGATGGGTTGTGAAGCAATGACAGAAGCATCATATTCTGCATGTAGTGTATTGATCTGAGATTCTATGGCAGCGATCTTTTCTGCATTCTGAGATTTGAGTTCTCGTAACTCCAATAAGTAAGCATCGTGTTTTTCCCGTTTTTCGGCATATACAGGGCCTTTGCCAAGGAGCATGGTTCCGGCCGTTCCCTCTGCCTCTGTAATATAGGTATCGTACAAGGCATTGGTCTCCGCTTCCTTGGTGGCGATCTCTTCTTTTAAAGCAACAATGTCTCCTTCGAGATCTGCTACAACAGGAGTGAACTGTTGAGCGATCTGCTCCTTGTTTGCAAGGGTAAGATCATTCTTTTGTTCTAACAAAACCTGATTGATCTCCTTTTCAAAGATCTTCATTTCGAGTGGTTTTGAGATCACAACGGCAATGATCACCGCTAGTAAGATCCTGGGGGTAGCCTGCAGGAACTCACTTTTAAAACTGTTTCTTTTTTTGATGGTAGAGACAATAAAACGGTCTAAATTAAAGATCAAAAGACCCCAGATAAACCCGAAGGCCAGGGCTGCATACACATTGTCAAAAACGGTAAAGAGAGCGTAACTGGCGGCAATAAAAGCCATTACAGCAGTAAAGAAAACAGTGGCGCCAATACCGGCGTATTTGTTTCGTTCACCTTGTGAGCAAGTTTCAAGAATAGAGGCGTCTGCCCCCGAGCAGAGGATAAAAAATCGTTGTATCATAACAGTGTTCTAAATTGATTGATAGACTATTAGAACGCAACCCCGGTAAAATTGTTACAGAAAAATGTAGTTATTTTTAAAAAAGAATTATTATTTAGATAATTCAGTAAAATACTTGAAGAAATATGGAATTGTCTCTATGCCCTTCAGGTAGTTTCCCACGCCAAAATGCTCATTGGGTGAATGGATGGCATCACTGTCTAAACCAAAGCCCATTAGGATGGTTTTGCTTTGTAATTCTTCTTCAAATAAAGCAACAATTGGGATGCTTCCTCCACTTCTTTGAGGAATAGGTGTTTTGCCAAAAGTCTTGTCATAGGCTTTTTCAGCGGCCTTATAGCCAACAAAATCTATTGGCGTAACATAGCCTTGACCACCGTGATGCGGAGTGACTTTTACGGTGACACCTTCTGGTGCAATGGCCTTAAAATGGGCAGAAAAAAGCTCGGTGATCTCATGCCAGTCCTGGTGTGGTACCAGTCGCATTGAGATCTTGGCAAAGGCCTTGCTGGCGATGACTGTTTTTGCACCTTCGCCTGTATAGCCGCCCCAAATGCCATTAACATCGAGGGTAGGCCTTATGGAATTTCGTTCATTGGTGGTGTAGCCTTTTTCTCCGTAAACAGATTCTATCCCAATTTCGTTCTGATAGTCTTCCAGATCAAAAGGCGCTTTCGCCATAGCCGCCCTTTCTTTGTCTGAAAGGTCCTGGACCTTGTCATAGAAACCTGGGATGGTGATATGATTGTTCTCATCATGCAGGGAGGCTATCATCTTTGCCAGGATATTGATAGGATTTGCCACAGCACCCCCATATAGCCCTGAATGAAGATCTCTGTTGGGACCTGTCACTACTACTTCTACGTAGCTTAAACCACGTAAACCTGTGGTAATGGATGGGACATTCTTTGCGATCATTCCGGTATCCGAAATAAGGATGATGTCATTGGCCAATTTTTCCGTGTGTTCTTTTACGAAGGTCACCAAACTATTACTACCTACTTCTTCTTCCCCTTCTATCATAAATTTTACATTGCAGGGCAAGGCATCATTGTTTACCATGTATTCCAGGGCCTTTACATGCATATACATCTGGCCCTTATCATCACTGGCTCCTCGCGCATAAATAGCACCTTCCGGATGCAGGGATGTCTTCTTTATGACCGGTTCAAAAGGAGGGGAGTTCCAGAGGCCGAGGGGGTCCGGAGGTTGTACATCATAGTGACCGTAGACCAAAACAGTTGGCAGGGAAGGATCTACCATACGTTCGCCATATACTATTGGGTAGCCTTCTGTCTCACAGATCTCCGTATGATTACAACCAGCATTCTTGAGCGCCTTTTCTACTATTTCGGCCATGTGGAGCACGTCATGTGCAAAGGCAGAGTCGGCACTTATGGAGGGGATCTTTAAAATTTCAATGAGTTCATTCAGGAATCGGTCTTTGTTCTCTTCAATATAGGCTTTAGGCTCTTGCATGAATACAGCTTTGGTTTAAGGTTAAATTTACAAAAACTGGGAGGATTTTTTTGTGAATGAATTATTTTAAAATTGAAATTTTGACTTATATTTGCAGCCCCGTATCAATCGGGACTTGCAGGCGTGGTGGAATTGGTAGACACGCTAGACTTAGGATCTAGTGCCGCAAGGTGTGAGAGTTCGAGTCTCTCCGCCTGTACAACATGGGAAAGCCGACTTTTAGGAGTCGGCTTTTTTGATTCCGGATACGAAAGGAGACGATCAGAGTATTATTTTTTACTTTGATATTGAATGAAGTTAATCGCTTATTTAGAATTAGTTGCCTTTTCGATTTTCTGATTGCCTGTATATACGTTTAAAAACAAAGAAAAGAGGGGTTCCTATTAATACGGTAAAAATAGCAACAGAAGACTCCACAGGTCGTTCAAAAAAGGCCAAAATCAAAATAGAAAGGCTTATTACTATATAAAATAATTGCACCCAGGGATACCCCGGAAGTTTTAAAACGGAACGTCCCGACATTCGAAGCCTGAATATACCGATCACCGCAAGAATCGGAAAAATTCCAAGGGAAAAGCCCATATAGGTTAAAATTTGGTCAAATGTACCGGAGAGTACCATTATTATGGCCATCAAGGCCTGAATCAGAATTGCCCTGGAAGGCACTTGGAAAACGGGATGCACCTTTGCCAGAAACTTAAAAAAATATCCGTCCTTAGCCATGGCATAATACACTCTGGGTCCAATAATTATAAATGCACTCAGGGAAGAAAACAAGGCAAATGAAATCAATAGTGAAATAATGGAATCCGTTCTTGCGTCAAATAAATTGTTGACTGCCAGTCCGCCTATTGCGATGACCCCTTCCATATTTGCAGGTGGAATCGCATAAATAAAAAGTATATTCAGCAAAACATACAATACCATTACAATTCCAGTTCCTAAGAGCAGTGACTTTGCGAGATTTCTTTTTGGATCTTTTATTTCTGAACCAACATATGTGGCGGCGTTCCACCCGCTGTAGGCGAACATAACCCACATAAGCGATAAGCCTGCAGTTTTCCAGCTTCCAAAATCGGAAGAAAGTGCCTCTCCCTGGGTGAAATGGGAAAGATCGCCATTTCCGATAAAGAATCCGGCGACAATCAAACCTACAATCAGTACCACCTTAAGTACCGTGAGATAATTTTGAATTATAGCTCCAAAACTCATCCCCCGAAGATGTACGAGTGAAAACAACATTATTACAAGGATGGCTACAATTTTTTTTAAAGTGCCTAGCGGTATATCTATAATATGAGCACTATTAGGGAAGGCACGGAAGAAGTACTCACTGAACCCAAGGGCCGAAGCGGCTATAGGTGCGGAAAAACCAACAATGAATGACACCCATCCACTGAGGAAACCATAAACCGGATTGAAGAGTTTTGAAAGAAAAATGTATTCCCCACCTGCCTGGGGCATCGCAGCACCAAGTTCACCATAGCTCAATGCACCACACAGGGCTATTAAGCCGCCAACAACCCAAAGAAGGAGCATAAGGAACGGATTCCCCAGATCACCCATCAACAGGCCGGATGTTGTGAAAATACCAGCACCGATCATGTTGGCGATCACGATGTTCGTCAAAGAGAACAGGCCTAGTTTTCTGGGCAGATTATTTTCTTCGGCAGACTGCAAACTGTCTTTAGTTTTTATAACTTATTGCCAATCCACCTCCGGAATTGTTTACGGTAGTAGTATAATTTTTAAGACCCTGTACGTATTCCAGATATTGACGGGTTCCTGTCATTCCACTACGGCCTTTTCCTGCCGGTCGTACATTGTGTGCGGTAAAACAGCCTCCAGCTATTAACTTAGGGGCGATATCCTTAAAGTAGTTCACATACCAGCCTTTATCTGCATCGCTGAACACAAAATCAAAGGGGCCTGGGAGTTCTTTTACCAGGTCGTGGGCGTTGGCAAGCCTTGCGTCTACAAAATCCGATAACCCAGCTTTTTTAAGGTTATCAAGTGCCTCTTTGTACCGGCTTTCATCGATCTCTATGGTGATCAATTTTCCTCCAGTTTTGCTGAGGGCCCAAGCTATCCAAATAGTAGAATGCCCTGTAGAAGTGCCTATTTCAAGGGCCTTTGTATATCCTTTTTTTACGATGAGTTCGTACAGCAACTTCCCGTCAGAAACGGGAACATTTAAGTCGCGCCACTTGCCCGTTTTACTATCCAAAAAAGTTATTACTTTTTCGTCCAGTTCGGTCTGCTTTACCATTTCTTGCGCCAGGATCGTATTTCCCACCGAAGCAAACAGAATGAAGGCAACAAGGGCACACGGGTACATATAATACGGCAATGTTTTCATGTCTTTAGGATTTAATGGTTAACTCCTAGTATACAAGTTAAACAAATGTCTCCAGAGGGCCGATTATTTCTTAACCCAATTCTGAAATTTGAACTGTGGTGATATTCTATTCAAGTACTGTGTAGATGTATTAGACCAGGCTAATAGTTTTCGGGAGCGGGAAGTCTCTCTGCCTGTACAGGAGAAAGCTTCTCTTCACGGAGGAGCTTTTTTAGTTCTGATTATATCCTATCGACAATCTAACCCATTTCATAAGTCAATATTAAGTCTGAATAAAAGGATAAACATATAATATATTAACACATAATTAGGAAAAATATCTATTAAAGGGTAAAATAGCATATAAACAGGAAAATATAGTTGTTTTGAAAGCTATGACATTGTTGGACATTTGCGATGTATAATTTAAATATACAGCGTAATGAAAGAAATAATATTTTATCCAACAATATGGCAGACAATACCCTATTCCTTATATAATATAGGGCAGTGGGATGCCGAAGGAAGACAAATCAAGGATTTGACACTCAATAATAAGCTTGCCACAGAATTCGGGGTTTCAGAAATGAATCTTGCTCCAATAAAATTCACGGCCATTGACATACATGGTGTAGAACAATTTATTACTGATTTCACTCCGCAATCGGAAGTGAATCTTAAAGGACTACATACCGGACTCTTTATTAAATCTAAGAGTGTGTTGAAGTTGCCTAAAGGAACGTATACCAGCTTACGGTTTTACATAGAAGAGACGGGCAATAGTTTTACCTATAGCGATAGAAGCTCCGAGCCAATATCGGGCGTGAATTATCTCGATTTTGAGATAGAAGATGGACTCGATATATCCGACGGTGAAGCGAGTGAGATCATTTTACGATTCGATTTTGAACCGTATACACTGTCAAGTTATTTTAAACCTGTAATTCAACTTTTTAAAAAATCTAAGTCATTCACTACCAATTTAGCACAGAGTCTGGCGCACTAAAAACTAAAATGATAAAAGTAAAAGGCCCCATATTTGGGGCCTTTATTTTTGTGATCTATCTATTTAACTTTCCTCTATTTAAAAGGAGATATTTACGAACGGAAGGATAGGACTCGTATAAACACTTTTATCTTCATTGTACAGCATATTGTATTTGGCGCCAACAGCTATTTTCTCCGTTATGTTTATTCCGGCCCCGATAAATAATGCAGAGTCCCAATAGGTATCCTTACTCTCTTCTGTCAGGGTTTCTGTTTTGGTGGTAACGTTTAATCCAACATATTCTAATAACGTGAGTATTCTTTTGCTGGGATTAAACTGGAACAATAGATTCCCTCCAAAGGTGGTGGTATTTTGTAAATCCTTTATGGCGGAATAACTCCCCTGTATTCCTGCCCCTATGGCCACTTTATCACTAAGACTGTACATTAAATTGGGCGATAGATTAATATTGGTACCCCCCACAAAATTTAGCCCGAATCCTACGCCAAATTTTAATCTTTTTTGCTCTATGGCAGTGCTATCAATAACTGCTACGTTCGTACTGTCTAAAACGGCAATGTTGGTGCTGTCTATGACCGCAATATTGGTGGTTTGTGAATAGATGTTCGGGCTGCACACCAAAATCCCAATACTAAATAATAGTGTTGAAATAATTCTGTTTAATTCCATGTTTTTGAATTTAATTGTAATGAATTGGTCATCTGATTTTGTAGAGAACACCAAATATAAAGTTTGTTATTCTCATACTCCAACAAAACTAACGTTTTAATCTTCTTTCATGACTTTCAAATATTGGATCATTGAATATAATTAGGTAAGGCTCCCAAATAGTTAAAATTTAAAGTTTAAGCCTAAAAAAATTAAGGAACATAGTACATGGTCCTTCCTAAAAACTGATAATAGAGTAATAAGAATTAGAAATGCAGAAGGAGAATAGAGAATCCTTGAGATAAATTAGCTTATAGAATGATGCTCAAATAGCTAATGGGATTATAAGATGTTAAAAGGTAAGAAGTGAAGTATTGTAAGTGGTTAATTTATTTATGAGAAAAATCCAAAAGCAGCTAAAATTAAACAAACCACAACAGCGGCTAATATTCCTACAAGGACTACCACCATAACGCTTAAAAAGCCATTGAGTATTTTAATGCCGAAGGTAATTTCTTCTTCCATGTTCATGTGGTTTAGTCTAATTTACTAAATATTGACGAAAAATGCCATATTAGCAAAGGACAATTTCATCAAAAAATACCTGGCTATTGCATTTTAAAGATGTGAAGCTAAAATTCTCGATAAAAAGGAGAAACGCTGCTTATTAACCCTTTTGTGGGCTTAATTTCTTACTTAATTCCTCCAAAGAGATCCCTTTGGTCTCTGGCATCATAAAGATGACAAAAAGGAGTTGCAACACCATCATAAAGGCAAAAATGCTAAAAACAATACCGGGACCAATACTGCTAAATAAAAATGGGATGGACGAGGGAATAATTGCAGCCAAAATCCAATGCACGGAACTGCCGAAACTCTGTCCGTAAGATCTGAGGTGGTTAGGAAATATTTCTGAGATAAATACCCAGATCACAGAACCTTGTCCTATAGCATGTGCAGCGATAAAAACAAAGAGGAAAATGGCAACAGCCATACCTTCCCACTCAAAAAAGAAAGCACAAGCCACCAGCGTTAATGAAACAATGTAACCTACAGATCCTATGTACATCAATTGCTTTCGGCCCATCCTGTCTATAAGATAAATACCAATCAGCGTAAAAACCATATTAGTAACTCCAATACCAATACTGCTCAAAAGTGCGGTACTGGCACCAAGGCCTGCTTCTTCAAGAATTCGGGGGGCGAAATATAAAAATGCGTTGATTCCTGAAAGTTGGTTAAAAAAAGCAAATAAAAATGCCAGCATCAACGGAAATCTATACTTACGGATAAAGATATTTTCTCCGGGAATAGTATTCATATTCTCTGTCTTAACGTCCTCTAGGAGTTGGTCAATATCTGCCTTGGGATTAACACTGATCAGGACATTTCTGGCTTCCTCAAAACGCGATTTGCTCATTAACCAACGTGGACTCTTAGGAATGCCAAAGGTCATGAGGGTGTAAATTGCTGCCGGTATGGCCTCAACCCCTACCATCCATCTCCAGGCATTTTCTCCAATACCACTTAATAAGTAGTTGGAAAAGAAGGCTATAAGAATACCAAATACAATATTGAACTGGTAAAGTCCCACTAATTTACCCCTGTCCTTGGCTGGTGCTATTTCTGAAATATAAGAAGGTGCAGCCACCGTAGAGGCCCCTACCCCTAGTCCCCCAATAAATCTGAATACGGCAAAGGTAACAGGGTCATTCGCAAATGCGGATCCTAAGGCAGATATTGTATATAACGCCCCTATCCATATCAAAGTTTTCTTTCGTCCTATTTTATTGGTGGGAATACCTCCCAATAAGGCTCCTACCACTGTTCCCCACAGTGCCATGCCTATAACCACTATTCCATGAAAACTATCAGTAGATTGCCATAAGGCCTGCAGACTTTTCTCTGCCCCGGAGATAACTACAGTGTCAAAGCCAAAAAGGAATCCGGCTAAAGCCGCTGTGATTGAAAAGCGAAGGATCTTCTTGTCCATAATGGTTTGGTTTTATGTAAATCTATGTAAAATTCTTTCAAGTAGTAGAAAAGGAAATAGCCCTATAAATTCAACTGATCTGTAATATATGCTAAGATCTTTTTACTGGCACCTTTTTGATCTTCAATAAAGCGGGCGTTAATTGTTCCCATCTTTTCTCGAAAGGAACTATCCTGGATCAGATTATCAATGACTTGTGTAAAAGACGCTGCAGAATCCACTACTGAAATGCCACCTAACTTTACCAGGTCCCTGGCTTCATTGAATCCATCGTATTGAGGCCCTATTATGACCGGGATCCCAAAAACTGCAGGTTCCAGGGTATTGTGGAGTCCGGTTGCAAACCCTCCCCCTACGTAGGCTATATCTGCATATGAATAGACCTTGGTCAACAAACCTATGGTATCCAGAATAAGAATCCGATATTCTGAAATGTCCTTGTCCTCTATTTCCGAGTAAAAGACATGCTTTCCGGGAATGGATTCTTTCAGCTTATTGAGGTGTCCTTCTTTGATATCATGTGGTGCTATCGCTATTTTTAAAGAAGTAGTTGTCTCTTGCAAGTACTCTGTTAATAGAGTTTCATCCTCTGGCCAGGAGCTACCCAGCACCAAACAAAAGGAGTTTCCTTTAAAATGTTCCATAAAGGGTAGGCTGTTGTCCCTTGCCAGAATCTCACTCACCCTGTCAAAACGGGTATCACCCGAAATAGAACTGTTTTGCAACCCAATACCTTTCAATAGATATAAGGAAGCTGCATCCTGAACAAAAAGATGCGTGAATTGCCCTAAAGCTGTTCGCATAAAACTTCCGTACCATCTAAAGAAGACCTGACCTGAGGTAAATCTGCCGGATATCATTAAAGTGGGAATGGTCCTTTTTGTAAGTCCCCTAAGATAATTGGGCCATACCTCATATTTCACAAAAATGGCCAAATCAGGCTGAACCACCTCGAGAAAGCGATCCACATTTCCTGAGGTGTCCATAGGGAGGTAAGTGATCAGATGGGCTTCATCAGAATTCTTTTTAACCTCATATCCCGAAGGGGAGAAAAACGTTATCAGGATCTTATGATCCGGATATGAGGACCTAAGTTTTTTGATCACCGGGAGTCCCTGTTCAAATTCACCAAGGGAAGCCGTATGCACCCAGATAACCTTATCCTGTTTGATCAAATGTTTATCTAAATACGCAAAGACCCCTTGACGACCTTTGATAAAAAGCCTCAATTTTGGATTAAAGAATGCCGGGATCTTCAATAAATGCCAACTTATGGAGATCGCAAGATTATAGAGGAAATACACCAATGGTTCGTTTGCCGCTAAAATACGCTTCTTTGGGAAATTACATTGTTAGCCGTTCCTTAATTATGTAATTTTGCAAGCATATTTTACAGGCATGAAGAAAATACAAATGGTTGACCTTGTTGGTCAGTATCAGGAGATCAAGGAAGAAGTGAACGTATCCGTGCAACAGGTTTTTGATACAGCAGCGTTTATTAATGGTCCGGAAGTACAGGCTTTCCAAAAAGAACTGGAAGCCTATCTTGGGATAAAGCATGTGATCCCTTGTGCCAATGGAACAGATGCACTACAAATCGCGATGATGGGGATGGGACTGAAACCAGGGGATGAGGTGATTACAGCCGATTTTACCTTTGCGGCCACTGTTGAGGTTATTGGACTTTTAGGGCTTACACCGGTATTAGTTGATGTGGATCCTGAAACCTACAATATAGATCCGGTTGCCGTAGAAAAAGCAATCACCTCCAAGACAAAGGCCATTGTTCCTGTGCACTTGTTTGGACAATGCGCACCTATGGACACCTTACTGGAAATTGCAGAGAAACATAATCTTTATTTGATTGAAGATAATGCCCAAGCTATTGGAGCTACACATACATTTAAAGACGGTAGTAAGAAAAAAGCAGGGACCATGGGACATGTTGGTGCAACCTCCTTTTTCCCTTCAAAGAATTTGGGCTGCTTTGGCGATGGCGGTGCTATATTTACCAATGATGATGATTTGGCCCATTACCTCAGGGGCATAGTTAATCATGGCATGTACGAACGCTATCATCACGACGTCATTGGGGTGAATTCCAGACTCGATTCTGTTCAGGCGGCTGTATTGCGCGCAAAATTGCCACGGCTAGATGCCTATTGCGAACGCAGGAGAGCTGCAGCACGAAAATACAATCTTGCTTTTAAGGGGAATGATGCTATCATCCTGCCTAAAACGGTGAATAATTGCGAGGGTATTTGTAGTACTTGTGATTGTCACGTTTTTCACCAATATACCCTTAGGATCACTAATGGAAAACGAGATGCCCTGGCATCCCATTTAGCTGAGAAAGGGATTCCATTTGGGATCTATTATCCTATCCCGCTTCACAGTCAGAAAGCATATAAGGATTCGCGTTACAGAGAAGAGGACTTTCCCGTGACCAACCAATTAGTGAAAGAAGTGATCTCGCTTCCTATGCACACCGAATTAGACGATGAACAAATAGGATTCATCACTAAAACAATACTTGATTTTATCTAAATAACATGAAAATACTTGTAACAGGAGGCCTTGGATTCATCGGCTCTCATACTTCAGTTGAATTACAACAAAAAGGCTATGAGGTTGTGATCATAGACAACTGCTCCAATGCCTCAGAAGAGGTGCTGGATGGGATCACCGCGATCACCGGTAAAAGACCACTTTTTGAAAAGATCGATCTCCGGAATAAAGGGGATGTAGCCGACTTTTTTCAACGACATTCGGATCTGGATGGTGTTATTCATTTTGCAGCCTCCAAAGCGGTAGGTGAAAGTGTGGACAAACCCTTGTTGTACTATGAGAACAACTTAGGCACCCTGGTATATCTGTTACAACACTTATCCAAGCAAAAGAAGGCTCATTTTATCTTTAGTTCTTCTTGCACGGTATACGGCCAGGCAGATGTAATGCCTATCACTGAGGATGCCCCGGTGAAGCCGGCGGAATCGCCTTACGGAAATACAAAACAAATTGGGGAAGAGATCATACAAGATACATGCAAGGTAACACCTCATTTACATGCTATTTCGCTGAGGTATTTCAATCCCATGGGCGCCCATCCCAGTATTGAGATAGGGGAGTTGCCAACCGGGGTACCACAGAACCTCGTGCCTTTTATAACTCAGACAGGGATTGGCATGCGAGAAAAACTCTCGGTTTTCGGAGATGATTACCCTACAGAAGATGGTACCTGTATTAGGGATTATATTCACGTGGTTGATCTGGCGAAAGCCCATGTTGTAGCATTAAAACGACTAATAGAAGGAAAGAATGAGAAGAATTATGAGGTCTTTAATGTCGGAACCGGCACCGGAAGTAGTGTGCTGGAAGTGATCCATAGTTATGAAAAGGTCTCCGGAAAAAAATTGAATTATCAAGTAGTGGAGAGAAGACAAGGAGATGTTATTAAAGCCTATGCCGACACTTCCAAGGCTAATTCCACCCTGGGATGGAAGGCCCAATCTACGCTAGATGAAGCCATGCTTTCCGCCTGGCAATGGGAGCAAAAAATAAGGAAGGAGTAAATTCACTTCCTTCTTCAAATGATCCGGTTCATGGCTGGTATCGTATGTAAGATATGCCGAAGGAACACAAAACAAGTCTGGAACTACTGCAATATGCGGCTTCTATTGCTTTATATGAAAAACTGGTAATTCAGTTGAAGAAAGATTTCGCCCTTGCGAATATTTCTTTAGACCTACCTGATGAGATCACTCCTATAGCCTTGAAAACGGTCCTCAAAGAAAAGATCTATTTCTTGCTATTGGAGCGCTTTCCGGACTACCTTAACTTGCTTTATATAATTGATGTTCCGGAGAAAGCCTTTTCTTCTATAAAAAGCACGAACGTGGTAGAGGTAGCAGAAGGGGTTAGTTTTCTTGTTCTAAAGCGAGAATGGCAGAAGGTATGGCTGAAACAGTCCTATAATAACAGGAGCGGAGAGGACTAAAAGAATACGCGAATGAAAGGCATCCAGGGATCCGCGTAAATACTTTTACTGTCATCGTATAATATATCATAGCGAATCCCGAAAGTAACCGGTCCACTGGTATATCCAACCCCCATAAACAGTACTGGAAGCCAGTAGTCTTCCTTTAGATCAGGAAAATTGTTTCCATAGCTTCTATGCACTCGTAATTGTTCAAATTCTGAAGAGAATTGAAGGGAACGGATGGGGTTATAATATCCCAAAACCCCGGCACCATATGCAGTGAATCTGCTGTCACCAAATTTAGCATAGTTAAAACTCAAATTACTGCCTAGTGCAAAGTGTTCATTGAATTGATAAATGGCACTGGGAGCAGCAACAATATTCACCACATTATTACCAAATCCTACACCAAAAGCTCCGCCAAATCTCACCTGGCTCCAAAATGGATTTTGGGGGCCATATCCCTGAGAAAAACAGCTCATAAAAGCACTCCCTAGAAAGCTCAGGAAAAGAAGATAAAGTCTTTTGTTAAATTGACGTAACTTCATGGATTGAAATTAGGAAATATTAGAACGCAAGATAATTCTATAAAGTATTAAATATTGTATTTTTGATTAATTTTCAAGAAAGAAAGAGCACGATCATCCATGGATAAATATTCCTTTTTAAACGCCGCCCACACCTCCTTTTTTGCCGAAATGTATGATAAATATCTTTCGCACCCGGATAGTGTAGAACCCAGCTGGCGAGCCTTTTTTCAAGGCTTCGATTTTGGTATGGAAAGCGCCCTTGATGAGGTAGGGATAGACACTCATTCCGGGACAGTAAGCATGTCTAACGGACAACAAGTTGAGATACCGGAAAATCTACTCAAAGAATTTCAGGTAGTCCGCCTTATTGATGGGTACAGAAGTCGGGGACATTTGTTTACCGAAACCAATCCGGTTAGAGAACGACGAAAATATACGCCAACGCTCGACATTGAAAATTTTGGCTTATCTGAAGCCGATATGGATACTGTATTTAATGCGGGGGATATCATTGGCATAGGATCTAAGACACTTAGAGAGATCATCGGTAACCTGAAGAGGATCTATTGTGATGCCATTGGAGTTGAGTATATGTATATACGTAGTCCTGAACGCGTAGGGTGGATACAGGACTGGTTGAATAAGAATGACAACCATCCTGATTTTGGGCCGGATAAGAAAAAAATTATCCTTAGGAAGCTCAATCAGGCGGTTTCATTCGAAAGTTTCCTGCATACAAAGTATGTAGGGCAAAAAAGATTTTCACTTGAAGGAAACGAATCCCTTATTCCGGCTATAGACGCAATTGTTGAAAAGGCCTCTTCCTTAGGAGTAAAACAATTTGTAATGGGAATGGCCCACAGGGGCAGGCTCAATGTACTTACCAATGTTTTTGGTAAGGCAGCAAAAGATATTTTTAGTGAATTCGATGGAAAGGACTATGAGCAAGAGGTCTTTGATGGAGATGTAAAATACCATTTGGGATGGACCTCCGAACGCACTTCAGACAATGGTAATAAGATCAGTATGAACATTGCTCCGAACCCTTCACATCTAGAGACAGTGGGAGCAGTGGTTGAGGGAATCACAAGAGCAAAACAAGATGTACATTTTCCGGATGATTATTCTAAGGTTTTACCCATTGTAGTGCATGGAGATGCCGCAATTGCTGGCCAGGGCATTGCCTATGAATTGGTACAAATGGCCAATCTGGACGGCTACAAAACCAATGGAACTATTCATATAGTTGTAAATAATCAAATTGGATTTACTACTAATTATCTGGATGGCAGATCCTCAACCTATTGTACTGATGTGGCCAAAGTAACACTGTGTCCGGTCTTGCATATAAATGCGGACGACGTAGAAGCTGTGGTACATGCCTCCATTTTTGCATTGGAGTATAGAATGCGCTTTAAATGCGATGTGTTCCTGGACCTGCTGGGTTATCGTAAATATGGGCATAACGAAGGAGATGAACCCAGATTTACTCAGCCAAAATTATACAAGGCAATTGCCAAGCATAAGAATCCAAGGGACATTTACGCCGAAAAATTAGTGGCGGAAGGGGTTATCGACAATGACTACGTAAAACAACTGGAAGAAGAATACAAGTCGAGCCTGGAAGAAGAGTTGCAGGATTCCAGAAAGGAAGATAAAACCGTGATCACTCCTTTTATGGCAGATGAATGGAAAGGATTCATAAATGTACGAGAATGGGAAATGATGGATGTGGTAGACACGGGTTATGACCAGAAGAAATTAACTAAGATCGCTGAGACCATTACTTCTTTACCGAAGGACAAGAAATTCCTTAGAAAAGTAGAAAAGTTAGTAGGGGATCGCAGAAAAATGTTCTTCGAAACCAATAAGTTAGACTGGGCCATGGGTGAACTACTGGCATATGGATCTTTGCTGGAAGAGGGCTTTGGTGTGCGTATGAGTGGCCAGGATGTTGAAAGGGGTACTTTTTCTCACCGACATGCTGTGATGAAAGTGGAGGAAAGCGAAGAAGAGGTAATGCTTCTGAATCATATTTCGGATAAACAGGGTAGGTTTCAGATCTATAATTCCTTGCTCTCGGAGTATGGGGTCCTTGGCTTCGATTATGGTTATTCAATGGCAAGTCCGAAAACACTGACTATTTGGGAAGCCCAGTTTGGCGATTTCAGCAACGGTGCCCAGATCATGATAGACCAATATATTTCTGCTGCAGAGGATAAATGGAAGTTACAGAATGGACTGGTGATGTTTCTACCACATGGGTATGAGGGACAGGGGGCGGAACACTCTTCTGCCAGGATGGAACGCTACCTGCAATTGTGCGCCAGAGATAACATGTATGTTGCAGATGTTACTACACCTGCGAATATGTTTCACTTGCTGCGAAGACAATTGAAGAGTAATTTCAGAAAACCGCTGATCGTATTCACACCCAAAAGTTTACTTCGTCATCCGAGGGCTGTTTCAACAGTTGAGGAGATGGCAAATGGAAGGTTTGAGGAGGTCTTTGATGATCAGGAAGTCAAGGTAGATAAAATTAAGACCTTAGTTTTTTGCACAGGTAAATTCTATTATGACCTATTGGCCACAAGAGAAGAATTAAACAGAACAGATGTAGCCCTCGTGCGTTTGGAACAGTTGTTCCCACTGCCTTCTGATAAGATGAATAAGATCATTAAGAAATACAAGAACGCTGATGATCTGGTTTGGGCGCAAGAAGAACCTAGAAACATGGGCGCATGGTCTCATTTGATGATGCATTTCAAAGGAGCTCAAAAATTCCGTGTAGCCTCGAGACGTTTTTACGCTTCTCCGGCAGCCGGAAGTTCGGTACGTTCTAAAATGAGACACCAGCAAGTCATTGACTATGTTTTTGATAAGACCAAGGATAATATGACAAGACCGGGCGTTAAAAAATGATCTGAAGCAATGAAAAAATATTTTTTACTGCTTTTATTGACGTATGGTCTAGCTTTTTCCCAAGCTGAAATGCCGCAATATGCAAATGCGGTATCCCGGTTTGCCTCCCTATACAACGCACAGGATTATCAGGGGATCTATGAGCTGTATGATGTGAATATGCAAAAAGCCCTTACTCCCGAAGAGAACACACAATTTTTTACGGAGAACGTAAATCGTATCATGGGGAGTATTAAAGAGTGGGAGTTCGCAGGATATCAGCGAGGGGCTCATGTATACCGAACTTTGTTTGACCGTGCCTTGTCTAATGTTATGATCTCACTAAGTCCTAAGGATAATAAGATCAATGGGTTTTATATTGCCCCGCCAAAGCCGCTGGGGATAGAGATCCTGGAAAGAAATAGCACAAAAATGATCATTCCCTTTGAGGAAGAGGTTTTTGTATATTGGGGAGGTACTACCTTGGCTCAGAACTATCATGTTGCAGAGATCTCACAACAATATGCCTATGATCTTCTGATGGTAAAGGATGGCAGCTCTTTTGTAGGTGACCCCCTTGTTAATGAGAATTACTATGTTTTTGGCAAAGAGATCTTAGCTCCATGTGATGCCAGGGTGGTAATGGTGATCGATGGCGTCCCGGACAATATTCCGGGGGAAACAAATCCCGAACAGCTTACAGGAAATACTATTGTGTTGCGAACAGATTTGGACGAATATATACTCTTGGCTCATTTAATGGAAGGCTCTATTCAAGTTGAAGAAGGACAGGAAGTAGGCCAGGGGGATCTGATAGCATTATGTGGAAATTCTGGTAATACCACGGAACCACATTTGCACCTTAGCTTACAGAATACAGTAAATATGGAAGAAAGCACCGGGGCCAAACTTTTTTTTGATCAGATAAGGGTCAACGGAGAAATAAAAACCGATTACCTTCCTTTAAAAGAAGATTTTATTAGAAATTTGGAGTAACCAATTCATTACAAAAAGTAGAACACATGATATTAGAAATGAAAGTTCCCTCTCCGGGAGAATCCATAACCGAAGTAGAGATCGCCGAATGGTTGGTGAAGGATGGAGATTATGTGGAAAAGGACCAGACCATTGCCGAAGTAGATTCGGACAAGGCCACTCTGGAGTTACCTGCGGAAGAAAGTGGTATCATAACCCTTAAGGCTGAAGAAGGTGATGCCGTTGGGGTAGGGGAAGTGGTGTGTCTTATTGATACAAGCGCTACTAAACCCGAAGGGAATAAAGAAGCAAAATCAACTTCTGAGAAAGCAACTACTGTAAAAGCTTCTTCTGTAGAGAAGGCAGCTCCTGCAAAGGATGCCAAGCCCAAGGAATCCGCAAAGACTTACGCCAGTGGGTCTCCCTCTCCTGCGGCACGTAAGATCCTGGATGAAAAAGATATCGCTGCTTCATCAGTAAAAGGTACCGGAAAGGACGGGCGCATCACTAAGGAAGATGCTATGAACGCCGTCCCATCTATGGGTTCACCAACTGGAGGTAAAAGAGGTGAAACAAGATCCAAACTATCCATGTTGCGTCGTAAAGTAGCGGAACGCTTAGTTGCTGCCAAGAATGAAACGGCCATGCTTACTACTTTTAATGAAATAGACATGTCCGCTATTTTCGAATTGCGGAGTACTTACAAAGAACCATTTAAGGAAAAACATGATGTAGGTCTTGGTTTTATGTCATTCTTTACCAAGGCTGTGATCCGGGCATTACAACTATTCCCAACCGTTAATTCAATGATAGATGGAAAAGATATGATCAGCTATGATTTCTGTGATATCAGTATTGCGGTTTCGGGCCCTAAAGGTCTTATGGTACCTATTATAAGAAATGCAGAGAACCTCACCTTCCGTGGAATAGAGGCCGAAGTGAAACGCTTGGCGATCAGAGCACGGGAAGGCCAGATCACCGTTGATGAAATGACGGGTGGAACCTTTACTATTTCCAATGGGGGAGTTTTTGGATCCATGTTGTCTACGCCAATCATAAATCCTCCTCAAAGTGGAATTTTAGGGATGCATAATATTGTTGAAAGGCCGATAGTAAAAGATGGTGCTGTGGCAATAGCACCTATCATGTATGTGGCCCTGTCTTATGATCACAGGATCATTGATGGGAAAGAATCCGTTGGCTTCCTTGTAGCTGTAAAAGAGGCGCTTGAAAATCCGGTTGAACACCTAATGGGCGGCAATATCGAGAAGGCATTGGAAATGTAGTGTTTTGCACTATTCATAAGCCTGGGATACAATAAAGGCTCGTATTATTTCTTCTTTTTAAGATAAAGGGTGGTAGTATTATAATCTATGATGGCCTTTCCTTTTTGCAAAACATCGGCGCCAATGATCCCATCTACGGGAAGTGCTTCATGAGCAGTAAGGGCTTCATTGATATGTTGCAGATCAAAGAGAATGATCTTTAATTTTTTTTGTTTCCAATCTCCTATTTTTAAAGCATTCTTGGTAGATAGTTGAGTCTCCATATTAGTGGCACCGGCACCAGCTGCCTTTACTTCAGATTCCTTTGAAACCAGATGGAAATCTCCAATTTTATCAATACCCACGCAAGAATTAGAAGCACCGGTGTCCAGGATAAATCGGCCATTTACTCCATTGATGCTGGCATTAACTTCCAGATGATGGGTGGCTGTAAGTGTTAAGGGTATTGTGATATACTTTTTCTTATTCAAATACTTTTTTAATGCCGCCATCAAGCTGAATTTTGATAAAGATAATCCTATTTTTGTTCCATGCTCATAACAGATACACATACTCACCTTTACAGTGATGCTTTTGACGAGGACCGTGAAGAGGTGATAAAAAAAGCGATAGATCAGGGAATAGAGCGCTTTTTTATCCCCGCCATTGATTCGGGATATACTAAAGCTATGTTCGCTCTGGAAGAAGCATTCCCCAAGAATGTGTATCTAATGATGGGTTTGCACCCAACACATGTTAAGGAAAACTATTTGGAAGAATTGGCGCATATTGAGACCTTGCTCAAGCAACGATCCTTTTATGCAATTGGCGAAATTGGTATTGATCTCTATTGGGACAAGACTTTTTTAAAAGAACAACAAGAGGCTTTTAAGAAGCAAATTTCCTTCGCAAAGAAATTCGGATTGCCAATAGTGATCCATTGTCGCGACTCCTTCGATGAGATCTTTGAGGTGCTCGAAGAAGCAAAGGGAGACGATCTCTACGGTATCTTTCATTGCTTTACTGGGAACTTGGAACAAGCGAAAAGGGCCATTGACATGAATATGAAGTTGGGGATAGGAGGAGTGGTGACCTTTAAGAATGGCAAGATAGATACGTTTCTTAATCAAATAGCATTAGAACATGTTGTCCTGGAAACAGATGCACCTTATTTATCTCCCGTTCCCTACAGAGGGAAGCGAAATGAACCGGTTTATCTTATGGAGGTATTGAATAAACTTTCAGATATTTACCAACTGCCCGTTGAAGAGATCGCAAGGATTACCACAGAGAACTCCAAAGATGTATTTGGGATATAAACAAGTCGTACGGGACAAAGATTGGATGTAAAGAATATTTAAATTACACATCATTGAAGAACAAACAAAGCAAGATCTTGCTGATCTACACAGGCGGCACCATTGGAATGGTGAAGGAATATGAGTCGGGTGTTTTAAAAGCATTCGATTTTAAAAAATTAGTGGACAACATTCCGGAATTGGGACAACTAGACTGTTCCATAGATAGTGTCTCCTTCAAAAAACCGATCGATTCCTCCAATATGAACCTTACCCATTGGGTTTCTATAGCCACCCTTATAGAAAGACACTATAGTGCATATGATGGATTTGTGGTTTTGCATGGGAGCGATACTATGAGTTATTCCTCTTCGGCCCTGAGCTATATGTTGGAAAATCTTGCTAAACCAGTCATATTTACCGGTTCTCAACTGCCTATTGGGGATTTGCGTACCGATGCCAAAGAGAACCTAATTACTTCTATTCAAATTGCTGCGCTAAAAGAAAAAGGAGAGGCCGTTATTCAGGAAGTAGGACTCTATTTTGAAAATAAGCTTTTTAGGGCCAACAGAACTACTAAAATAAATGCTGAACATTTTGAAGCATTTGCCTCATTGAACTATCCTATTTTGGCAGAATCGGGAGTGCACTTAAAAGTGTATCATGAGAATCTCTGGAGAAGAAATAAAAGAAAGCCATTTAAAGTTCATACTGCTTTAGATGACAAGGTTGCCATATTTAAACTCTTTCCGGGATTTAACAGGGAGTTGCTCCAGAGTGTGCTCAACATTCCAGACCTTAAAGCACTGGTGCTTGAGACATATGGATCTGGCAATGCCCCCACAGACTCCTGGTTGTTATCCGATCTGAAAAAAGCAATTGCGAAGGGTTTGTATATCGTGAACGTTACCCAATGTTCTGGAGGAAGTGTGATCATGGGGCGCTATGAGACTAGTAAGGAGTTAGAGCGTATGTCCCTGATCAATGGACGAGACATAACCACAGAAGCTGCTATCACCAAACTAATGTACCTCCTGGGAAGCGAGGTTTCTGGAAAATCTTTTGGCACTATTTTCGAAACTTCTTTACGGGGTGAAATGACCTAAAAATAACTACTCAAAATTTCAGTAACTAAGTTTTTTTTTGTTTCTTACCCGCCCTTTTAAAAAGGGATTTAGAGAGGTGGCCGAGTGGTCGAAGGCGCACGCCTGGAAAGTGTGTATACACCAAAAGTGTATCGAGGGTTCGAATCCCTTCCTCTCTGCAAAAGTTTAATTTTTTTTTAAACAGGTGGGCTCAAAAATTAGGATTTCTAATTTTTCCAGTTATATTTGTCAAGTTGACAATTATGGGTTGTTTATATAGCCTATAACGCAAAACTTTTAATTATTAATTGTATATTTTTTATATCTTTAACCTTATTAACTAACTAAATTTAAGATTGAACGAAATGAAAAGATTATTCTCAATCCTGGCTATGGCTGGGCTATTTGTCCTAAGTACAAATACGGTAAGCGCAAACGCGAATGCAATAGTTTCAAATCTATCTACAACAGTATCTGCAGCTACAATGATGCTTCAGGAAGAGGCAGCTGCTGAAGCAGAAAAAGGATTTACCCAAGTTTTAAAAGAACAGTTCATTCAAGGGGGCGCAGGCTTCATGGGAATTGTACTTTTATGTTTGATCCTGGGTCTTGCAGTAGCTATTGAAAGAATCATTTATTTGAATATGGCTAGCACCAATACCAACAAGTTGAAACAACAAGTTGAGGATGCCTTGGCTTCCGGAGGAATAGAGGCTGCCAAAGAAGTTTGTAGGAATACAAAAGGTCCTGTTGCTTCTATATATTATCAAGGATTAGACCGCGCCGGAGAAGGTGTAGAATCTGCTGAGAAAGCTGTTGTGGCTTACGGTGGTGTTCAAATGGGTCAGTTAGAAAAGAATGTATCCTGGTTAACATTATTTATCGCCATTGCACCAATGCTTGGTTTCATGGGAACGGTAATTGGTATGATCCAGGCCTTCCAAAAGATTAGTGCGGTAGGTAACCTTAGTGCTTCTTTGATCGCTGGTGATATTCAAGTGGCATTATTAACAACGGTTTTTGGTCTTATTACGGCTATCATACTTCAAGTTTTCTATAACTATATTATCGCTAAGATTGATAGTATAGTAAATGACATGGAAGACTCTTCGATCACTTTGATCGATATGTTGGTAGATCATAAAAAATAATAAGATCCTTTAAATCAAGATATTATGAATAAAATTGTAAAAATAGTCTTAGTTGCATTGGGTCTTATATCCGCTGTACTGTGGTATTTTCTACCTGGTTCGGATGTACCGGCCGAAGTAGCTGCAGAAAGTGCATCCATAAGTGGAATGTTCACCATTACCTTTATTCTCCTGGGAATAGCGGTTGCAGTAAGTTTGGTATTTACCTTAATGAATCTGTTTACCAACCCTAAAAGTTTAAAGAAAACACTCATCGTTCTAGGATCGTTCCTGGTTGTAGTAGTATTCTCTTATATTTTGGCCTCAGGCACAGATGTGAATCTGGATGAAATGGCGAATAGAGGGATCGCAACTACAGAAACAACTGTAAAAAGGATCGGAACCGGACTCAACTTATTCTTTTTCCTTGTAGCCATTGCCATTGGATCGATGCTCATAGGAGGGTTTAAAAAGATGACTAACAAATAAATTAAATAGTATGTCTAGAAGAGGAGGACCACCAGAAGTAAATGCGGGCTCTATGGCAGATATTGCCTTTCTATTGCTGATCTTTTTCCTGGTAACAACTACCATTGAAACAGATGCAGGTCTAGACAGGATGTTGCCACCGATAGATCCGCCAGATGAAGAGCAGGTCGTGATCAAGCAGAAGAATATCTTTACTGTGAATATCAACAAAAGCGGTCAATTACTTGTAGAAGAAGAGCTGACCAATTTAAAGGATCTTCGTAAAAAAGCGATGACCTTCTTGGATAATGGTGGAGACGGTACCTGTAATTATTGCAGGGGCAGGAAAGATGTGTCTTCTTCGGATAATCCTACCAAGGCTATCATTTCCTTGAAGAATGACAGGGAAACGAAATACGGAACCTATATAACTGTTCAAAACGAACTGGTTGGTGCCTATAATGAGCTTAGGAACAGGGAGGCACAACGTCTTTACGGGAAAGATTTTACAGAGATGGAAGCACAATATTTAAACCCGGAAACTGCCTCTAGTATACGAGATGACCTAAAGGAAAAGGTTCAGAAAATTCAGGAACTTTTCCCTCAAAAACTATCAGAGGCTGAAACGTCGTCTTCTAAATAATACACCTTAGAAAAAGAATACTATGTCTAAATTCACTAAGAAAAAAGGTTCGGAATTACCGCCGGTAAATACGGCCTCGTTGCCAGATATTGTCTTTATGTTATTATTCTTTTTTATGACAGTAACGGTTATGAAGGACAGTTCACTTATGGTGGAAAATGTCTTGCCAAACGCTTCTGAAGTAAAGAAATTGGAAAAAAAGGATAGAGTACTATATGTATATGTTGGTACTCCTACTAGAGATTATCAAAAGGTATTTGGTACTGAACCTAGAATTCAATTGAATGATAAGTTTGCACAGGTTAGCGAAGTGGGTGATTTTATCCTAGCTGAGAGAGCAAAGAAACCACAAGAACTTCAAAACGTTCTTACCACAGCCCTAAAGGTAGATAAGGATGCCAATATGGGATTAATTGCAGATATCAAACAGGAATTAAGAAAGGTAAACGCCTTGAAAATAAATTATACTACATACGAAGGGGACGCCTTTAGAAACGTTCAGTAGTATTAGTATTCATTAAATTTAGTTAGGAACGCTTCAATTTTTTTTGGGGCGTTTTTTTGTTGCTTTTTAGTCAAATATCCTACCTTTAAAAATATGAGGAATGCCTTTTTTATAGCAGCAGTGCTTTTCTTTTTGATCTCGCCTGTAAATGCCCAGGAAGCAGACCAAGAGGTGGATCTTAACTATCTTGAGGATCAGTTTTATGTAGGCCTAACCTATAATTTTATACTCAATAAACCTGCGGATGTTAATCAACAGAATTTGTCATATGGCCTTCAATTAGGGTTTATAAAAGACTTACCCCTTAATACCTCAAGGACTTTTGCGGTTGGGCTAGGCTTGGGTTACGCGGTGAACTCCTATTACACAAATTTAGAAATAGTAGAACTTACCAATGGTTTTCAATATGGAATTGTGGAAAGTGATCTGGGAGCTAAACGCAATAAACTGGAAACTCACTTGCTTGAGATTCCTATAGAGCTAAGATTGCGCAATTCTACCCCAGCGGAATACAGGTTTTGGCGTCTCTACCTTGGTGCCAAATTAGGATACGCTTTTGGTAGCAGATCTAAATTGGTAACAGATAGTGGAAAGGATTCATTTTATGTAACGGATGTGGAAAAATTCAGATACGGACTAATGGCCAATTTTGGTTACAATACTTTTAATATCCATGTCTACTATGCTCTTAATAACCTCTTTAAGGATGGATTAAGTTTGGACACAGGCCAGGATCTTACATTTACTCCCTTGCGCATTGGATTTATCTTTTACATCCTTTAGACCTACGCCTGTCAGATACTCTTATAGCCAGAATTTTATGGTTAGGAATTGAGACATCATCCCTACTAAAAACCCAATAAGCAATTCTGCCCGCGTATGGGCCTTTAAGTAAAGTCTGGCCGTAGCAACCACACCCGATGCAAATAGCATAAAACTAATGGCAATTACGATATTTCGTTCGAAATGAAAACTCAAGGCGATCAGGAACATGAGCATACTACCCATTGCCATCATATGTAAGCTGGTTTTAAAACGAATAAGCAACAGGAACAGGCATGTACTCGTAGCTGCGATAAGACCAAGAAAAAAGAAATACAGTTCTATAGTGTAATTATCCGGGATCACCTTTAGCAAGATCATTAATAATAGGATAAGGTTGATCATTAATGGATACCGGCGTTCTTCTGGTTTGGATAAGAATACCGAACTCACTACTCCAATATTCTTTAGTATAAAAAAACTTAGAATAGGAATGATTATGGTTAGGATAAAAATGGGTAAGATGTTTCCGCTCTTTAGCTCAATGGTGGTGTACTTGGGTGTAATAAGGAAATAAGACACTGTACCTACAATGGGCAAAAAAATAGGATGGAAGATATAAGATATTAATTTGGAGAGAAGTCGCATTAGATCTCCTTTCTTAAACGGGCAACCGGGATACCTAATTGTTCCCTGTATTTAGCCACGGTTCTTCTTGCAATAGGGTAGCCTTTTTCCTTTAGGATCGCAGCTAATTTATCATCAGTAAGTGGTTTCCGTTTCGTCTCTTCTCCAATAACAGTTTCAAGGATCTTCTTGATCTCTTTGGTAGAGACGTCTTCACCCTGCTCATTTTTCATCGACTCCGAAAAGTATTCCTTTATAAGTTTAGTGCCATATGGGGTATCAACATATTTACTATTAGCCACACGGGAAACGGTAGATACATCCATATTAATGGCATCTGCAATATCTTTGAGGATCATGGGGCGTAGATTACGCTCATCACCGGTGAGGAAGTATTTCTTTTGATAAATCATGATTGCATTCATGGTGATATACAGAGTTTGCTGCCTTTGCCTGATAGCGTCTATAAACCATTTTGCAGAATCTAATTTCTGTTTAATAAAAAGAACCGCATCCTTTTGTGATTTAGATCGCTCCTTGGCACTCTTGTATCCCGCAAGCATATTATTGTACTCCCTGGATACATGAAGTTCCGGGGCGTTCCTGCTATTTAGGCTTAATTCTAGCTCACCTTCCACAATGCGAATAGAGAAATCTGGAACAATATGTTCAATGATCTTATTGCTTCCGGCATATGACCCCCCTGGTTTGGGATTTAGTTTCTCTATTTCGGAAATTGCCTCCTTAAGTTGTTCTTCCGTGATATTATGCTTTTGAAGCAGCTTGTTGTAGTGTTTTTTAGTGAAATGATCGAAGGACTTCTCCAGAATAGTAATGGCCAATTCTACAGGCGGAGTTGGGTCTTTTCTTCGGAGTTGAATCAGTAAACACTCCTCCAGCGATCTGGCTGCTACTCCTGGTGGATCCATATCCTGGACGATCTTCAATACTTTTTCTATTGTGTCTTGTTCTACATAAACATTTTGCGTAAAAGCAAGATCATCCATGATGTCTGCAACAGGCCGTCTCATATACCCGCTCTCATCTACGCTGCCTACTAAGAATTCGGCAATGGCCCATTCTTTGTCATTGAGATAGAAAGTATTTAATTGGTTGATGAGGTATTGATTAAAAGAGATCCCTGCAGCGTAAGGAATTGTTTTCTCCTCATCGTCCGAACTGTAATTACTGGCTCGAGTACGGTAATCTGGGATCTCGTCATCACTCAGATAATCGTCAATATTGATATCTTCTGTGTTAATAGATTCATTGTCATTATCTCCTTCATACTGATCCTCAAATTCATCCTCATAGGTGTCAGATTCCTCCTTCCCTGTCTCAAGAGCCGGGTTCTCCTCCAATTCCTGCTTTAGTCGCTGTTCAAAAGCCTGAGTTGGCAATTGAATAAGCTTCATCAACTGTATTTGCTGAGGGGATAGCTTTTGTGAAAGTTTAAATTGTAAGTGTTGCTTTAGCATTGGGGCTTCTTGTTCTTTCTTACATAAAAGTAACTAAAATACCATTAGAACTCTGCGTTCTGCGGTGTTCTGGGAAACGGAATAACATCGCGAATGTTGCCCATACCCGTCGCAAACTGCACAAGTCTTTCAAAACCTAGGCCAAAACCACTGTGTATTGCAGTTCCGTATTTTCTCAGATCCAGATACCACCAAAGTTCTTTTTCATCGATCCCAAGCGCCTTGATTTTATCAAGTAAGACATCTAAACGCTCTTCACGCTGAGATCCACCAACGATTTCTCCGATGCCTGGAAATAAGATGTCCATAGCTCTCACCGTTGTACCATCTTCATTAAGACGCATGTAAAATGCCTTGATCTTGGCCGGATAGTCGAATAAGATGACCGGACATTTAAAATGCTTTTCAACCAGGTAGCGTTCATGTTCGCTTTGGAGATCTGCTCCCCATTCTTCAATTGGGTATTGAAACTTTTTTTTCTTATTAGGACTGCTTTTCTTGAGGATATCTATGGCTTCAGTATAAGTGAGCCTGATAAATTTGTTGTCGATCACAAATCGCAGCTTATCCATCAAGGACAATTCACTTCGCTCGGCCTGAGGTTTTGTTTTTTCCTCATCGAGTAATCGCTTCTCCAAGAATTCAAGGTCGTCCTGACAATGAGAGACCACATAGCTAAGTACACTTTTAATAAAGTCTTCCGCAAGGTCCATGTTATCATTAAGATCAAAGAAGGCCATTTCGGGTTCTATCATCCAGAATTCGGCCAAATGCCTCGAGGTATTGGAGTTTTCAGCCCGGAATGTAGGCCCAAAAGTGTAAACCTTGCCAAGGCCCATGGCATATGCCTCTGCCTCTAATTGACCGGAGACGGTTAAATTGGTTTCCTTGCCAAAAAAGTCTTCCTTATAATTAACCTTACCGTCTTCCGTTACGGGAGGATCCTTCGGGTCTAAAGTAGACACGCGGAACATTTCACCTGCTCCCTCTGCATCAGACCCGGTAATGATAGGGGCATGCATATAATAGAAGCCATTGTTTTGGAAATAGTGGTGAATAGCGAAGGACAAGGTAGATCGTACCCGCATTACTGCAGCAAAGGTATTGGTGCGAACCCTTAAATGTGCCTGTTCCCGAAGGAACTCCATGGAATGTTTTTTTGGTTGAATAGGGTAGGTCTCCGGATCGGCGGTACCATGGACCATTAGGTCAGTGACCTGGATCTCTACTGTTTGACCTCTTCCCTGGCTCGCCACAAGAAGCCCTTTAATATTCAAAGCTGCACCAGTTGCAATTTGTTTTAAAAGCCCTTCATCAAAATTCTCAAAGTCCACAACACACTGAATGTTGTGCAGGGTTGATCCATCGTTCAAAGCAATAAACCTATTACTTCTGAAGGTTTTTACCCAACCGTTAACTTCTACTTGTTGCTCTTTTGGTGATTGCTGGAGCAGCTCATTTATTCGCATCAAAGCCATGAAAAACTATTTCTGATTTGCCCCGCAAAGATAGTTTATTGAGTAAAACTATATAGGCAGAAAGACCTATATTTCAATAAGAGAGGTCACTAAAGTTCCAGATCTTCCCCTTCGGGTAGTTCGTCCTTAGGCAGGATATCGATCTGTGGTTTTTTAAGTACTTCTTTGTTCGCAATACTTCGTTCAAGTGATAAAAGAAGCGAAGGCAATAAGATAAGATTTGCCAGCATTGCAAAAAGCAAGGTTGCAGATACCAGGGCACCCAGGGCAACTGTACCTCCAAAACTGGAAAGAACAAATACTGAGAAACCAAAGAAGAGAACAATGGATGTGTAGAACATACTTACACCTGTCTCACGTAAAGCTGCATAAACCGATTTTTGAATTCGCCATCTATTAGCAGTTAATTCTTGCCTGTATTTAGCTAAAAAGTGAATGGTATCATCTACTGAGATCCCAAAGGCAATACTAAAAACAAGAATGGTAGAGGGTTTAATAGGAACCCCAACAAAGCCCATAACACCTGCCGTTACTAAGAGAGGTAGTAAATTGGGGATCAGGGAGATCACTATCATCCTGAAGGACCTGAATAAATAAGCCATAAAAAGGGCGATTAATCCTATGGCCAGTGATAAGGATAAGATCAGGTTTTTTACAAGGTATTTTGTGCCTTTAAGGAACAGCAGAGCCTTGCCTGTTAAAGAAACCTTGTAGCGATCTGGAGGAAAGATCTTGTTAAGATTTACCCTGAGCTCGGTTTCTATTTCCTCCATCCTTTCAGTCTTAACATCACGTATAAACGTTGTGATACGGGCTACCTGACCTGTAGAATCCACGAAATTCTTGAGAAGATTACCATTCCCTTGCGACTTTCTGGCCACATCCATAATAAAGGTATTCTCCTGAGATGTAGGTAATTGATAGTACTTTGGGATACCGTTATAAAATGCTTGTTTAGAATATTTGACCAATTCTACTACAGAGGTAGGTCTGGATAATTCAGGAATTTCCTGGATCAGTTCACTTATTTGAGCCATTTTGCGCAAATTAACCGGTCGTAAAACTCCATTCTTGCGTTCTGTGTTTATAACTATCTCAATGGGCATTATACCGTCGAACTCTTGTTCAAAGAAACGGATGTCCTTAAAGAACTCAGCATTTTTGGGCATATCTTCAATAGGACTTCCGGAAATGTTTATCTGATAGATGCCAATGATGCTCAGTACAAGTAGTACAACTGAAACAACATACACACTTATTCTTTTATCGCGCACAATTCCTTCCATCCAATTAACGAAGGCATCGATCCAGCGTTTGTTCAAATGCTTTAAGTGCTTGGTCTTAGGCATAGCCATAAAACTGTAAGCTATGGGGATGATCAAAAGAGATAGAATAAAGATGCCAATAATGTTGATGGAGGCTACAATACCAAATTCTGTAAGTAGTTTACTGTCGGTGATGATAAAGGTGGCAAATCCCGAGGCAGTAGTGATATTGGTCATTAAAGTTGCATTTCCAATTTTGGAAATGACCCGCTGTAATGATAGTGCCTGGTTCCCGTGCTTTTTTACTTCCTGCTGATATTTATTGATCAGAAAGATGCAATTTGGTATCCCGATAACAATGATAAGCGGGGGAATCAAGGCAGTAAGTACAGTGATCTCGTATCGCAGCAATCCCAATACGCCAAACGCCCACATTACCCCAATGATCACAACACACATGGAAATAAGGGTAGCCCTAAAACTTCGGAAAAAGAAAAAGAAGATAAGGGAGGTAACTAGCAAAGCAGCACTAATGAACATCCCAATTTCATCAATGATGTTTTGGGCATTCAAAGTTCGTATATAGGGCATGCCCGAAATATGAACATCCAACTTAGTTTCATTTTCAAAATTGTGAACCAAGTTGGTAAAATCGTTGAGGATAAAATCTTTGCGCACCGAGGTGTTCACAATGTCCTTATCCAGGTAAACAATGGTACGGAGTGTTTCAGTATCCTTATTAAAAAGCAATTGATCGTAAAATGGCAGGTCATTGAACAGGTGCTGTTTTAGACTATCCAGGACTTGCTGATTCTCTGGTTCACCTATCAGAAAGGGAGTTAAAATAAATTCTTGACGCTCATTATCCTTTACTAATTCTTGCAAATTATCTGTAGAAATCACAGATTCTACCTCAGGAAATGCGGCGAGTTGTTTGCTGAGAACATTCCAGCGATTAAATTTTTCAGGTGTAAATAAGGCAGGATCTTTAACAGCGAGTACAATTGCATTACCTTCTTCTCCAAAAAGTTCAAGAAAGGCATCATATTCAAGATTTGCAGGATGATCATCTGGTAAAAGATTGGCCTGCGTATTGGAAAACTGCATGTTTTGCCATTGAAAACCAAAGAAAACAGTAATGGCGGCAATCGCAATTAAAATAAGAATACGATTCCTCAGGATGATCCTCGCAGTCTTTGTCCAAAAATTTTGTGTGAGCTTTGCTACCATATTCTTCTTTAGAAAGCTAACGGATCTGTTTCCGCTTCAATGGATCATAATTCCTTAAATGATTAGCAGAATTTTGATATTGAACGCCTGCCGTTCAAATGCCGTCAAAGGTAGAAAATGCCTCGCAGTGTTCCTAGTATCAGATTGGGAAATAAAGCCGTGAAAACCACGCAACAGTTTGTATCTTGGGTACAATACTTCGTCTAATCAGATAAATACATATTCAAAGAATGACCGAGCATAAAGAATACAGAAGATATGAGCGTGCTATCTACCGTGTGCTAATTGTAGTTTGTGCTTTGGCTGTGATCCTGGCCATTTTGGCTATGTATTTTTTTGGAGAAGCTGAAATACTATAAAACACGAATGATTACTGGGTGCCAATAGGGAATTTAAGGAGATTAAACCTTCATGATCTCAACTTCTTTGGCATCTAGAGTATTATCTATTTTAACCACATAAGAATCGGTTAATTCCTGAATATCAATGATGGCATTTTTCTCCAGGTCCTCAGAAACTTCTAGGCTTTTGATCTCTTTATTGGCTTCCTGTCTGGCACTTCGTACACTTACCTTGGCATCTTCAGCTTCGGCCTTAGCTTGTTTAACGAGTTGTATTCTCCGTTCTTCTGTTAATGGTGGCACATTGATGATCACAAAATCGCCGTTATTCATTGGGTTGAAGCCTAAGTTGGCGTTCATAATGGCTGTTTCAATGACCTGAAGCATATTCTTTTCCCAGGGCTGTACAGATATAGTACGGGCATCGGGCGTATTGATGTTTGATACTTGTGACAATGGCGTTAAGGAACCATAATACTCAACCATTACGGATGAGAGCATTGCCGGACTTGCCTTTCCTGCACGGATCTTGACCAGTGCCTTTTCTAAATGGGAAATGGCGCCGTCCATACTTTCTTTCGCCGAATCTATTACAAAACTAACCTCTTCGTTCATAGTATTATTTTAAGAACAAAATAACATAATTTTTTGAAAAACTAAAGATTTACAACCGTTCCGATGTTCTGTCCCGAAACAATTTTTAATAGATTTCCTTTTTTATTCATATCGAAGACCACAATAGGAAGTTCATTTTCCTGGCTGAGAGTAAAGGCCGTAGAGTCCATTACCTTTAGTCCTTTTCTAAGTACATCATTGAAGGAGATAGTATCGAATTTTGTCGCATTTTTATCTTTTTCCGGGTCACTGGTGTAAATGCCATCTACACGCGTACCCTTGAGGATAACATCGGCTTCAATTTCTATCGCCCTTAATACTGCCGCAGAATCTGTGGTGAAATACGGGTTTCCGGTGCCGCCGCCAAAAATTACAACCCGTCCTTTTTCCAGGTGGCGCATGGCACGTCTTCTAATAAATGGTTCGGCTACTTCATTGATCTTTATGGCCGATTGTAAGCGGGTTTGTACGTCTTTGTCTTCCAAAGCGCTCTGAAGCGCAAGGCCGTTGATGACAGTTGCAAGCATTCCCATATGGTCCCCTTGTACTCTGTCTATGCCATTACTTTCCCCTGCCAAGCCTCTGAAGATGTTGCCTCCACCTATGACAATGGCCACTTCAATACCTTTCTCTACCACCATTTTTATCTCATCGGCGTATTCTGAAAGTCGCGCAGGGTCTATCCCATATTGTTTGTCACCCATTAAGGCTTCCCCGCTGAGCTTTAGAAGTATTCTTTTGTATGGCATTTGAATGTCCTTATTTACGGACAAAAATAGTCAAAAATATTGATGCCAAACCGCTTCGCTTAGTAATAATCCAACTATAATATTTACAGGTTATTTCTGTTATACTTATTTAATTTTAATGATCTTGCGTTTTAAATTCTGAATTTATGATAAGGAAATTTCTGATTCTATCTTCCTTGGTGTTGCTGCTAAGTTGTGGGGCAACTAAAACATTGGCTACGGCAGATAAGGTGCCGGTCGCTGTTAGTATAGACCTTATTAATGTTCAGAATGATAGAGTATTAGTGACCATTGATCCCGGTCAGTTCACGCAGGAAGAAATTTACTTTTATATTCCCAAGATGGTACCTGGCACCTACAGTGAGGACAATTATGGCGATTATATAGAAGAACTTTCTGTTATTGATTATGAAGGAAGAGCCCTACCTATAAATAAGATCGATACCAATAGCTGGCTCCTGACAACTGCCCAAAGAATAGATAAGATCACCTATTTTGTCAATGATACTTTTGACACTGAAACGGAGGTAGAAGAACCCATTTTTTCGCCCGCAGGCACCAATATTCTAAAGAATGAGAATTTCTTGTTGAATTTGCACGGCTTTGTAGGATATTTTCAGGGATTAAAAGAAGTACCTTATGAATTAAACATTATGGCTCCTTCTTCTTTACAGCCATCAACGTCGTTGAAGGAGGTATCTAAAGGCGAACCAAAAAAAGGACTGAATACCTTTTTGGCAAACAGATATTTTGAAGTCATAGACAATCCTATCCTATACTCCAAACCCAATTCGGTTACCTTCCAGATAAAGGACATCTCGGTAACTCTAAGTGTGTATTCACCCAATGGTACGTTCAAGGCCATAGACCTCCAACCTAAAATGGAGGCCATGATGCAGGCTCAAAAGAATTTTTTAGGTGAGATAGACGGAACCAAACAATATACCATCTTGCTTTACCTATCACAATTGTCCAATACAGATGCAACCGGTTTTGGGGCTTTGGAGCATCATACTTCAACCGTTGTAGTGCTTCCGGAGCAATTACCGAAAGAAAGTCTGGAAGAATCAATGGTAGATGTGGTCTCTCATGAATTCTTCCATATTGTTACTCCATTGTCTGTCCATTCACGTGAGATCCAATATTTTGATTTCAATGAACCAAATATGTCCATGCATTTGTGGATGTACGAAGGGACCACTGAATATTTTGCAAATCTCTTTCAGATACAACAGGGACTTATTGATGAAGCCGCTTTTTATGCGAGGATAATGGATAAGATAAGTAATTCTATGGGCTATGATGATACCATGTCCTTTACTACTATGAGTAAGAACATATTGGTACAGCCTTATAAGGAGAACTATATTAATGTCTACGAAAAAGGGGCACTGATAAATATGAGCCTGGACATTTTACTTAGGGAACTAAGTGGTGGTGAAAAAAGCGTTCGCTGGTTAATGAAGGAACTCTCCAACAAATACGATGTAAATACGCCATTCAATGACCCCGAACTAATAAACGAGATCATAGGAATGACCTATCCTGAGGTTTCAATTTTTTTTAATAGACATGTGTTGGGGAATGAACCTATTCCCTATGATCAATATTTAGATAAGGTTGCCCTGGAGATAACCTCTTCGATTCAACCGGGATCCTATTTCTTTTTAGGTCAGATGCCCTACATAGATGCTGATCCGTCTAACCTGGATACAATTTTCATCAGGAAAGGAGTAGAATTGAATTCATTTTTTAGCGATTTAGGGGCAAAGGGAGGGGACGTAATTACAAATATAAATGGCGCTGCCATTACCCTGGAAAGTATGCGGAGTATCATTGGCCAAAGCTTTGGTTGGGATGCAGATAAGGATATCAATATGAGCGTAGAACGCGATGGAGAAACGATAGAACTCATTGGAAAAGCGGGGACACCTACCTATAACGAAAGAAAGATCATTTCTGTGAATTCTCCCTCTGAAGAAGCTATAGCACTTAGAGAAGCCTGGTTAAAGAATTAAATTTCACAAATAAAAAAACCGCCTTCAATTAAAGGCGGTTTTCTTAATATGAGTAGTTGCTTGCTTACCCTAAGGCAACACGTTCAAATCCGGTTACTTCAAGATTAGCGTCGACCGACTTTACATATTGAGCAACACTTTGTTTGCTGTCTTTAATAAAGTCCTGATTCACCAACGTATTATCCTTAAAGAAACGTTTTAGTTTACCCTGAGCGATCTTATCTAACATCGCTTCTGGTTTCCCTTCTTGTCTTAGCTGATCTTTGGCGATCTCGATCTCCTTATCAATGATCTCCTGATTTACACCAGTTTGATCCAAAGCCACCGGATTCATCGCAGCTGCCTGCATGGCAACATCTTTGGCAGCCTCAGCGGCACCATCAACAACTGCCGATAGACCTACTAAAGTGGCGATCTTATTTCCTGCGTGAATGTAAGAACCTACAAATGGTGCAGACAATCTTCTAAATCCGCCTATCTCAATTTTCTCTCCAATAACCCCTGTTTGTTCTGTAAGTTTTTCCTGTACAGAAATACCATTGTAATTGGCTGCCAATAAAGAATCTTTGTCATTGCATTGCAGTGCCAGATCTGCCAGTTCATTAGCCAGGCTTACGAACGTGTCGTTTTTGGCAACAAAATCAGTTTCACAATTAAGGGAGATGATCACCCCTTCTGTTTTACCTTCATTGACCTTTGCAATAGCAGCTCCTTCAGAAGAATCTCTGTCTGCTCTTTTTGCAGCTACTTTCTGACCTTTTTTACGAAGGATCTCGATAGCCTTGTCAAAATCGCCTTCGGCTTCAACCAAAGCGTTTTTACAATCCATCATCCCTGCACCGGTTGTTTTTCTCAATGTATTAACATCGGCAGCGGTAATTTTTACCATGTCTATTATTTTTTTTGACACCAAATTTGGCATCCAGTTTTATATAGTTTTTATTCTTATTCTACACCTGCTTTGGTGTTGTCTTGCCATTCCTTTAGTTCATTCCATTTTCCATCAGCAGCCATCTTCGCTTGTTTTGGCCATGATGCCGGATTTTTTGAAGCATATCTGGAACCTGCCTCAGCAAGGATCGTTTTAAGATCTTCTTCAGATTTTCCTGCCAGCTCAGCAAAAGAAGTAATGCCCGCACTTTGGAAAACTTCAGAGATCTTTGGTCCAATTCCTTCTACCTTAGTAAGATCATCAGCAGCTTCTTTTTTTGCTTCTTTTTTAGCTTTTTTGGGAGCTGCTTTTTTTGCTGGTTCTTCAGCAACCACAGCAGCTTCTTTTTTTGCTTCTTTTTTTACTGGTTCTTCAGCAACCACAGCAGCTTCTTTTTCCTTTTTAGCAGCTTTTGGCTTGGTCCCTGCAACTTCCTCCTTATCAACGGCCTCAACTACTTTCTTTTTAGGTCTGGGAGCTTTTCCTTCTTCACCTTCATTACCTGCCTGCTTTTCGGATTTACGTTCAGCTAATCCTTCAGCTATTGCATTGGTAACCTGTGTCATGATCACCTCAATAGATCTGGAAGCATCATCATTAGATGGAATTATAAAATCGATTGGTCGAGGATCCGAATTGGTATCTACCATTGCAAAAATGGGGATATTCAATTTTTGGGCTTCCTTTACGGCGATGTGCTCACGCATAGTGTCTACAATAAATAGTGCGCCAGGAAGTCTTGTCATTTCCGAAATAGATCCAAGGTTCTTTTCTAACTTCGCTCTAAGACGGTCTACTTGTAAACGCTCTTTTTTAGACAGGGTATTAAAGGTCCCGTCTTTTTTCATACGATCAATTGAGGCCATTTTTTTAACGGCTTTTCTGATCGTCACAAAGTTGGTCAACATTCCGCCGGGCCATCTTTCAGTGATGAATGGCATATTCACATTCGCCACTTTTTCAGCAACGATATCTTTAGCCTGTTTCTTGGTAGCTACAAATAGTACTTTTCTTCCAGAGGATGCAATTTTCTTAAGAGCCTCGGAGGCTTCATCAAGTTTTGCTACTGTTTTGTAAAGATTGATTACGTGTATCCCATTGCGCTCCATATAAATATAGGGGGCCATGTTGGGATTCCATTTTCTTGTTAGGTGACCGAAGTGTACACCTGCATCTAAAAGTTCTTTAACTTCTACTTTTTTTGCCATTTTAATTAGTTTACGTTCTTATGAATTAGCAATGACCAAGTGGTATTCTACAATAGAAAGCCTTGGTCATTTAGATGCTAAACTAAATGTTACTGAATTCTGTCAGAGCCGATGGGCGACTACAAAACAGGATATCAGAATTTTAATTGTCCCATGACGAGGGACTTTCAATGAACTTGGGTTACAATATATAAATGCCCTATTAGGCACTCTTTTCTTTTAATCTTAACGTTTAGAGAACTGGAATTTCTTACGGGCTTTCTTCTGTCCGAATTTCTTACGTTCCACCATTCTAGGATCTCTGGTCAATAGGCCTTCTGGCTTTAATGCCAATCTATGTTCAGCATCAACTTCACACAAAGCTCTTGATATACCAAGTCTGATGGCTTCTGCCTGACCTGTAATACCTCCACCGTAAACATTTACCTTAACATCGTAGCTATCTTCATTGTTGGTCAAAGCAAAAGGTTGTTTTACTTTGTACTGAAGGGTAGCAGTAGGAAAATATTCTGTCAGATCTCTTTTATTGATCGTGATAGCACCTTTTCCTTTAGAAATATATACACGTGCAACAGCTGTCTTTCTTCTGCCTATTTTATGTATTACATCCATTATTTAAGGTCTTTTAAAATTATTGTTGTTGGTTTTTGAGCTTCCTGATTGTGTTCTGCTCCTGCATATACCTTAAGGTTGCGAAAAAGTTCCGCTCCTAATTTATTCTTAGGAAGCATTCCTTTAACTGCTCTTTCCACCACTGAAGCCGGATTCTTAGCCTTTAACTGATTGGCTGTAGTAAAACGCTGCCCACCAGGATACCCGGTATGACGGACATAGGTTTTTTCCTCCCATTTATTACCTGACAAATGCACTTTTTCAGCATTGATGACAATTACGTTATCACCACAATCTACATGAGGCGTAAAATTTGGTTTGTTCTTTCCTCTTAGTATGATAGCCACTTTAGAGGCTAGTCTTCCAAGTGTTTGTCCTTCTGCATCTATCAGCAACCATTGCTTTTGAACGGTAGCCTTATTGGCAGAAACAGTCTTGTAGCTCAATGTATCCACTACTATTTTATTTAAATATTAAACAATTCAATCCCGTTTAACGGGCTGCAAATGTACAATTATAAAGTTGAATTACAAATGGTTGTTTCCTACTTTTTCATTTTTTTAAAAAAGATAATGCGGATCAAATCTAAGAGTATAGAGATCTATTCCGGGCCCAGGACTAGAAAGAATATCCTTTTTGCCATACTTTTCGCCTATTTAATTCGTTTGAGAGGATAAACTAATACAATTCTATCATGCGAAATACTGTAGTTATTTTTCTTTTAGGAACCTTGCTAATTAGCTCCTGTTCCACGGATAAGTCGAGTGATAATCCTGATAATTCCATACTTGGTACATGGAACCTAACGGCTCTTACCATAGATGAAGCAACGGCTAGCGATGAAGAAGAGTTTGGCCAGGATATATTAAATATGCTAACGGCTTCAGATTGTTACCTGGTATCACTAAGTTTCAATGAGGATCTTACGCTGGTTACAGAGGATGCCTCCAATTATCTTGAGATAGGCGTTAACCCGGGAGGCACAGGTTTAGATGTACCTTGCCCTTCTCAAAGAGATATGGAGACCACCACCTACGTCTATGCGGATGGGGTATTGACCTTTATTGATGATAACCAGCAGACCGTTTCTGTAGATCTTACAATATCTGGTAGCACCATGACCATGGCTGCCCAGGAATTGGATGTACAAAATTTCAATGCTGGTGGAGAACTTATTTTTACTAAAAGATAAAGTGTAGTTGTTGACAAAAATAAAACTCTTCGAACTATCGAAGGGTTTTTTTATGCAGCGAATAGTAATTCGTAGTTAATGGGCTTCGAGCCAATTATCACCTTGTCCCAGCTCAACAACCAAAGGTACTTTTAAGGAGTAGGCAGATTCCATGGCCGTCTTTATGATCTCTTTCATTTGCTCCAACTCCGGTTTGTAGACATCGAACACCAATTCATCATGCACCTGTAGCAGCATCTTGGTCTTAAATTTACCTTCTTCCAATTTTCGGTGGATGTCTATCATGGCTATTTTGATGATATCGGCTGCACTACCTTGAATAGGAGCGTTTATGGCATTTCGTTCGGCGGCACCTCTAACAATGGCATTGCTCCCATTGATGTCTTTTAAGTAGCGCCGTCTGCCGAGCACGGTTTGAACATATCCATTATCGCGAGCAAAGTCTACCTGGTCTGCCATGTATTTACGCAATTTAGGATAGGTCTTGTAATACGTGTCAATGAGTTCTTTCGCTTCTGTACGTGACAGATCTGTCTGATTACTTAGCCCAAAGGCTGAAACACCATAGATGATCCCAAAATTTACTGTTTTAGCATTGCCTCTTTGTTCTCTGGTCACCTCTTTTAAAGGGATATTGAACACCTTGGACGCTGTTGAAGCGTGGATGTCTTCCCCGTTCTTAAATGCCTCTATCATTGTATCTTCATCACTTAGTGCAGCAATGATCCGTAATTCTATCTGTGAATAATCTGCTGCCAGCAATATGTAATCTTTGTTCCTGGGGATAAAAGCTTTACGTACCTGCCTCCCTCTTTCGGTACGAATTGGAATGTTTTGTAAGTTAGGGTTGTTGCTGCTTAATCGTCCGGTGGCGGCAACCGTCTGCATATAGTCTGTATGCACCCTACCTGTACTCTTTTCTACCTGAGTAGGTAGTGCATCTATATAAGTACTTTTTAGTTTGGCAAGCCCCCTGTAATTCAAAACGTCCCTAATGATCTTATGGTCTTTGGCCAGGGATGATAAAACATCTTCTGCTGTGGAGTACTGCCCCGTCTTGGTTTTTTTAGGCTTGGCTACAAGTTTTAATTTATCGAAAAGGATCTCACCCAGCTGCTTGGGAGAAGCAATATTAAAGGATGCACCTGCTTCTTCATAGATCTTTAATTCGAGCGATTTAATATCGGAGTCGAGTGCCCCGGAAAGCCCTTTCAGGAATTCTTTATCCAGGTTAATTCCTTCCAGTTCCATATCTGCCAGGACCCTTAACAATGGGATCTCAATATTCTTAAACAAATCCATCGTATGAGCATCAGCAAGTTCTTTTACAAAATGCCTGGCCAATTGTAATGTAACATCTGCATCTTCTACTGCATATTCTGTCTGAGCCTCTAAAGGCACATCGCGCATGCTCATTTGGTTCTTGCCCTTTTTGCCAATGAGTTCTGTAATAGAAACCGGGGTATAGTTCAGGTATGTTTCAGAGAGCACATCCATATTATGGCGCATATCCGGGTTGATGAGGTAGTGTGCAAGCATTGTATCGAAAAGCGGTCCTTTTACATCCATACCATATTTCCGCAGCACCTTAATATCGTACTTAAGATTCTGTCCTATTTTTTCTATAGAAGTTGAGGAAAAGAAAGGCCGTAATTTTTCGAGTAGACCATGAGTTTCCTCCTGATCTTCCGGAAATGGCAGATAGAAGCCTTTGCCCGCTTCCCATGAAAAGGCGATCCCAACCAATTCTGCCTCAAGTGGATTTAAAGAAGTTGTTTCTGTATCAAAACAAACAGAGGTTTGTTTCATTAAATTTTTTAGGAACAGCTCCAATGCCATCCCCGCCTGTATGCTCTGGTAAACATGTGGGACTTCTTTTATGGTTTTTCTGCCTGTATGGACCTCGAGTGTGGCAGGAGCAGAACCGTCCTGTCCAAACAAGGAAAATTGGCCACTGCCGGCCGCCTGCACCTCTTTTTTTGCTGTCTCGGTGCTGGTCACCTGGGTTGGCGTATCTTGGGGTTCGCTAGAAAATAGTTTTATGAATTGTTCTCTAAGTCTACGAAATTCGAGCTCTTCAAAGATCACCTGTACCTTTTCACTATCGGGCATTGAAAGTTCATAATCCTTTGCGTCGAATGTTACATCGCAGGTAATGCAAATGGTTGCCAATTGTTTGGATAGTCTTCCCAACTCGGCATTATCTTCCACCTTCTCTTTCATTTTACCCTTGAGCTTATCTGTATTTTCCAATAACGCTTCTAAAGAACCAAATTCTTGTAGGAATTTCTTGGCGGTTTTTTCACCTACCCCCGGGAATCCTGGTATATTATCACTGGCATCTCCCATCATTCCCAGATAGTCTATTACCTGTTCAGGTCTTTCAACACCAAATCGTTTTTGAATTTCCGGGATACCCCATATTTCAATTCCGTTACCCATACGAGCAGGGCGATACATAAAGATGTTCTCGGATACAAGTTGTCCAAAATCCTTATCCGGAGTTACCATAAAAACTTTGTAGTCTTCCTTTTCGGCCTGTTTTGCCAGGGTTCCTATTATATCATCTGCTTCCAGGCCTGAAACCTCAACAACCGGAATATGCATGGCTTTGAGGATCTTTTGAATATAAGGAACCGCAATCCGAATGGCATCTGGGGTTTCGTCTCTGTTGGCCTTGTATTCCGGGTATAATTCAGTTCTTTCAGTGCTGCCATCCTTGTCAAAACAGACGGCTAAATGGTCTGGTTTCTCTCTTCGAATAACATCGAACAAAGAATTCATAAACCCCATGATCGCAGAGGTATCCATTCCTTTGGAATTGATCCTGGGATTCTTGATGAGTGCGTAATACCCACGAAAGATGAGGGCATAGGCATCTAGTAAAAAAAGTCGTTTTTGATCGGCCATAATAGTGAATAATGAGCAGGCCCAAAACTACAAAGATTCTGGACCAATCTAAAGGATCATGTCTCTATAAAACTCTTTGCGGGTGTATTCACATGACCTTCACCAGAGTACTGACGATAGGAGAATCCCGGATGTATGCAATAACCTCCTGTTTCTCCGGCCTTGTTAATGGCAATAAAACCAATTTGAATATCCCGATAGTTTTTCTTTTTAGCAATAATTCGACGTACCCCTTCTTCACAGGCCTCTTGTGGAGATTTCCCCTGCCTCATTAATTCCACAATCAAAAAACTGCCTACTGTACGCACTACTTCTTCGCCCATTCCCGTAGCTGTTGCTCCCCCTACTTCATTATCTACAAATAGTCCGGCACCTATAATAGGGGAGTCGCCCACGCGCCCGGCCATTTTATAGGCCATACCACTTGTAGTACAAGCGCCAGCAATATCTCCATTGGCATCAATGGCAAGCATCCCAATGGTATCGTGATTTTCAATATTGATAACAGGTTTGTATTGAGAGGTTTTTTTCCATTCGAGCCATTCTTCTCTCGATTTTTCTGTCAACAGGTCTTCTTCAGAGAAACCCATTTCGAGGGCAAACTGTTTGGCACCTGCTCCGGCCAACATAACATGGGGAGTTTCTTCCATCACTTTCCTCGCCACTGAAACGGCATGTACTATATTTTGCAGATATATTACTGCACCACATCTGCTGTCTTTATCCATAATACACGCGTCCAAGGTTACATTTCCATCCCTATCTGGTCTTCCTCCTTTGCCAACAGATTGGTTACTCACGTCGGCTTCCTCCATCATAACACCTTGCTCTACAGCATCTAGTGATGTGCCATTGCCATCCAATACCTCGAAGGCTTTGGCGGTCGCATTAGGAACATCCCAGGTAGCAATTACGATTGGCCCCATATTAATTTTAACTGGTAATGTGCCAATCTCTTTTTTTTGATCATTGCAGGCACCCATCAGGCTTCCTCCTAAGATCGCAGCACCGCCCAAACCGGAGTTTTTCAAAAACTTTCTTCTTTCCATACCCTTGGGATGTTTACATTTATAACTTTAAAGATAGCAATTATGATAGTAGAAGTTTGTGCAAATTCTTTGGAATCTGCCTTAAATGCTCAACTGGCAGGGGCTCAAAGAATTGAACTTTGTTCGGAACTTACTTTAGGAGGGATCACCCCTTCATATGGACTTATAAAAAAAGTGATGGAGGCCATGAATATCCCTGTACATGTACTTATCCGACCCCGAAGTGGAGATTTTTGCTATTCTGATACGGAATTTCAAACTATGTTAGAAGATATAGCTATTTGTGAATCCCTGGGGGTAGATGGGATAGTCTCCGGTGTCTTAAACTCAGATCTGCAGGTGGATTGGGATCGTACAAAAGTTTTAAAAGAGGCTTCCGGTTCATGCACTTTTACTTTTCACAGGGCTTTTGACCTGGTTGCAAACCCACTGGAGACCTTTATTGAATTACAGGACATGGGGGTAGATACCTTACTGACCTCCGGGCAGGCTGCCTCTGCCATGGAAGGAATGTCTTTACTGAAACAATTGGAGGGAAAATCAAACACATGTACCATTATGCCGGGCGCAGGGATTCGGGATAACAATGCAATGCACTTTAAGAAAGCAGGATTTAAAGCCATTCATTTGTCGGCTACCAAAAGAATTTTAAATACTACTGTTCTACCACGGATTCCTATGAACGCAGCCGTTGGGATTGGCGAGAATGAGGTGCTAGTCACAGATCCGGACATTTTGAAAAAAGTTATTGAAAGCGTTAATTAACTCTAAAAACCAGTGTTAAGGGTAGCCTAAAGAAATATATTTGTAAAAAAGAGCTATGCTACTACTGCTACGATGGATCGTTTTTATTGCTATTTACTGTATTCTGGGTTACTATTCCCTGCAGGCAATTAAGACTGCTTCTCGTTTTCCCTATATATATTATGCATTCATGGCGATCGCCATTTTGGTCCTCGGAAACTTAATATATCAGTTTACTTTTGGAGATAATGATGGGAGTGTTCTAAACAGGCCAAGGAGTTATGCTTTTGGTTTTTTGATCGCTATGCTCACTTTTGAGATAATTACTATAGTCTTCTTGTTCTCTGAGGATATTTTCAGATTGATGGCCGCTTCGATTCAACGGATATTCGGTTCTTCCGGAGAATTCAGTCTTCCCGCAAGGAGGCGTTTTTTAAGTATAATGGCTATGGGAATAGGAGCTATTCCTTTTAGTGCGCTTTTATATGGCATGTACAGGGGGAAGTACGACTTTAGGGTATTGAAATACGAGCTTGAGTTTGATGACCTTCCTGAAGCCTTTCACGGATATCAGATCACTCAGATATCTGATATTCACAGCGGTAGTTTTGACAATCGCAAAAAAATAGAATATGCGGTTAACCTGATAAATGAACAGCAAAGTGACACTATCTTATTTACAGGTGATATGGTGAACAATATGGCCCGGGAGATGGAGCCCTGGAAAGAATTGTTTGCAACCTTAAAAGCAAAAGACGGAAAATTTTCCATCCTTGGTAATCATGATTATGGTGACTATAAATTAGACTGGGATACACCGGAGCAAAAATTAGAAAATTTTGAGGACCTTAAAAAGATCCAGCGTGAAATTGGTTTTGATCTTATGTTAAATGATAGTCGTTATTTAAAAAAAGGTGATGACAAAGTGGCCCTTATTGGCGTTGAGAATTGGGGTAGAGGAGGTTTTAAAAAAGCGGGCGATCTTAAAAAAGCGACCAAAGATATCCATAAAGACGATTTTAAAATATTATTGAGCCACGATCCGTCTCATTGGGAAGATGTGGTGATTCATGATGACTATCATTATCATTTAACCCTTAGTGGACATACCCATGGAATGCAATTTGGGATAGAGATCCCGGGATGGGTAAAATGGAGTCCTGTGAAATGGCGATATAAATACTGGGCAGGCATCTATGAAGAAATGGGACAAATGATCAATGTTAACAGAGGGTTTGGATTTATAGGTTATCCCGGCAGAGTAGGAATCTGGCCAGAAATAACCGTAATTACTCTTAAAAAGAAAGTAGCTGTGTAAATTTAATGTTAAAGGAATCTTACAAAAATGTTGCTTTCAATAGAATTTTAACATTTTTTCTTACATTTGAGACGTAACCCAACGCGATACCTATGTCTAAATTCGGTGAACTAATAGATCTCAATGTACCTGTGTTACTTGATTTCTATGCTGAATGGAATGAACAATCTACTGCCATGCATCCTGTTCTCCGTGATGTGGCTGCCGCCCTTGGTGATAAAGGGAAGGTCATAAAAATAGATGTGGATAAGAATAAGGAACTCTCACAAGCCCTGCGAGTAAAGGGATTGCCCACCTTAATGATCTACAAGAAAGGGGAGATGGTCTGGAGGCAAAGTGGTGAACAAGACGCCAATACCCTAATCGGGATTCTTAACGAATACGTTTAGAGTATTCCCTGTCCATAGGAAATTACAACGCTTATTTTCAAAGATCCGTTTCATCCACAACAGTGGTTGCATCTGGTATTACGGTATCTGAAATGGGTAACGTATCAAGTATATCTTGTTCAAAACTGTCTTGAACCGGAGTGTCCTCTAGAATTTCATCCTGATAGAAATGACTGAACTGATCTATATGTTCATTAAATACTACTGTCTCTTTTTCGGCCATTTCACGGTCGTTATTTTCGATCAGGATGTCAATGATCCTGCGATAGCCTTCCATATCACCAATGATATCCTCTAGATTCTTATATTGCTCATCTAAGGGTGTCCCCTGATAATAATTTAAACGATCTTGGTATATCAGTTTTAATTCTTCGAAAAGGGCTCTGGCTTTTTGTGTTTCTCCTACTTTATAATATCCATCCACAAATGGCTCTACAAAAGTATAGAAGCCGTATTTCGCCACGGGTAAATTCTCAATGGTGAGATCTATAATTTCTTTGGCTTTGTCTATTTTATTTTCATTGATCAGGGCTTCTACCAAACGCGCAAGATTACTTCTGAATGAAAGTCCTTGCGTCCTGGTTTGTGTGTCATGATAGATGTCCGGGCTACCTGAGTTACCCCAATCCCATCCTTTTACGATCCTGTACATTTCGTCTGTATCTATACGTCCCATTTCATAAGAACTTCGGTTCTGTGTCTTGATCGGGACTAATTTATAGGCAAGACCCTCTAATTGAAGGTAGTCCTTCATCCATATGTACTCGGCCTTGTCAAAACTACCGCCTGAAAAATAGATAGGTCTCTTCCAATCATTATTCGCCATGATATCTAGCATCATGATACGGTTTTTGGGAAGCGCCTGTGGCAGGTCTATATCAATATAATCAACAATAAGCGCTGAATCCTTTTCTTTTACCAGGCCAGATTCCAGTACGTTCTTTTTGTTCACAGGGATCCGAATTTTATTTGTGGGAAAGTACACCAAGTCCAGGGTGCTTTCAGAATAACCACTTAGGTCGGCCCCTTGTTTTTCCAACAATGAACCAAGTTTTGTTTGAGGATTATTGCTTCCCACCCAATTCATAAAGTCCTTAATGTCCCATCGCTTGTCTGTTATTCCCTGATAATAGATCACATCTCTATTTCCATAGCGATACAGATCATGGCTAAGCTGTGAAGGAATAGGTTCACTGCGGTAGGCTTTGCGTTTCATTTGATCTACATACCAATCCGTAGCAAAAAGGCTTGTACAGATAACCCGTACGTCATTTCTATACCCTTCTACCTCCTGTACATACCACAAAGGAAATGTATCATTGTCGCCAATAGTAAATAACATGGCCCCAGCTTCCTCCTGACAGGAATCCAAATAAGCCATTGCCGCAGAACGCGCAGTATAACGCCCGGAACGATCATGATCATCCCAGTTTTGGTAGGCCATAACCCCAGGAACTGCCAGCAGACATACCAGGGTAATGGCAGGTGCCCAGATTTTGGGCTTAATAAATTTGCTAAATTCTTCATAGAGGCCATAGACCCCTAACCCTATCCAAAGTGCGAATATATAAAACGCGCCTACCAGCGAATAATCTCTTTCACGGGGTTGAAAGATGTAAGGGTTTGTATAGAATTGAATGGCGATCCCGGTGAAAATAAAAAATACGAAAAGCACCCAAAATTGTTTGGGATCTTTTGATATCTGGAAAACCAGCCCAATGATCCCCAGAATAAATGGGAGGAAGAAATAGGTATTTCGCCCTTTGTTATTAAGCACATCACCCGGAAGATTATCCTGACTCCCTAATCGAATGCTGTCTATAAAACCAATACCACTTAACCATTCTCCATTGCCATTGTAACGACCTTGCAGATCATCTTGTTTTCCAACAAAATTCCACATAAAATATCGCCCAAACATGTATCCAAATTGGAATTGCACCATGTATTTAATGTTCTGCCAAATAGATGGTGGTTGTACTTCCAGGTATTCACCAAATTGGCGAAGAAAACTGATGTATTGCTCCGCATCTATCTCTCCATTGGCATAGCCAGTCTTGATCTGTGCTACAGCTTTTTGTAATTCTTCATTACTTGTGGTCATTCGGAATTCGAGCGGACCAAAGAATTTCATATAATTTTCTGCATGTTGTTCGCTCCACATTCTGGGCAGAATTCCCTGATGTGCCGGATTAGGGCCCTGTATGGCATCCTTGTATTTGTTTACGATGATATATTTTCCAAGAGCTTCGTCTTTTTCATATTTAGGTTTATCATCTCTATCGTCACCGGGATCAGCAAAAGTGTCTGAATAATAAGTGCCATAAATGGGGCTATCTACACCGGGATATTGCTCCCTGTTATAGTAGGCCAATAAAGAACGAGCATCTGACGGATTATTCTCATTAATCACCACATTGGCATTGGCACGGATGGGTAACATAAGCCAGGAAGAAAAGCCGAGCAATAAGAACATAAGGCATAAAGCAATGGTATTTGCCGTACGGTAATTGTTCTTTCTGGTATATTGAAGGGCATAAAAGAATACGCCAATAAAGATCAGACCCATGATGATGGTTCCAGAATTAAATGGCAGACCAATACTATTGATAAAGAATACCTCGCTCCACCCAAAAAGTTTCAGCACATAGGTAAGGGAGAATTTATAGACAAGCATCAAAATGGCCACCACAATGATATTGGCTAACAGGAAGTTCTTTATAGTAGTTTCCTTATACTTCTTAAAATAATACAGCAGACCTATTGATGGGATCGCTAAAAACCCCATAAACTGAATCCCAAAGGTGAGACCTACAACAAATGAGATCAGGATCAAATATTTATTACCTCTTGGATCATCTAGATTATCTATCCATTTAAGACCTAGCCATAATAAAAGTGCCATAATAAAACTGGCCATAGCGTATACTTCTGTCTCTACAGCATTAAACCAAAAACTATCTGAAAAAGTGAACGCCAAGGAACCAACAATGCCACTCCCTAAAACAGCCATGGCTTTAGAGTTACTCAATTCACCTGCACTGGCTATAAGCTTACGTGTTAGATTGGTTATTGTCCAGAACATAAAAAGGATGGTAAACGCACTAGACACGCCAGACATGTAGTTCACCATTCTGGCAACCTGGTCTGCCTCCAGAGCAAACATGGCAAAAAATGCCCCTAACATTTGTAGTAATGGGGCTCCGGGTGGGTGTGCTACCTGAAGTTTTGCTGAAGTGGTGATATATTCGCCTGCGTCCCACCAACTTCCGGTAGGTTCAACCGTAAGACCATATACTATTAGAGCTATAAAAAAGACTCCCCAACCAAGAATAGAGTCCCATTTTTCAAAGTTTTTCGCAAACATTCAGTCTTCCTTTTACCAATAGTGGCGAAATTACTAATTTAAATAAATATTGAGATCAATATTTCTTAAACCTTTAACATGCAGGTGTGGTTAAGCATTAATCGGATTACATTTAAAAAATGTTTGTGCAAATGAAACTTTGTCTTAAATTTGCACGCTCTTTAGCACCATTGGCCTATGGTGTAATTGGCAACACAGCTGGTTTTGGTCCAGTCGTTCTAGGTTCGAGTCCTAGTAGGCCAACAGAAAAGAGTTAAGCCCATTACTATCGTAATGGGTTTTTTTATGCGGGAGGTTCGTCCTCGTTAAGAAGATCTTTTGAAGGAATAGGTGATGGAGCTTCCTGTCCTTCTTCCAAAGCTATATCTTCTTTTTCCACGGCTAATATTTCCTTATCTGCTATATCTATGGTAGATCCCATTTTCTTTTTGTCTTTAATCATGGCCCAGGTCATAATAAGGCTTGTACCAATGATCACAAATAGTAAGATACCGGGTTCGAAAGTGGCGATCTGAGCTTCCACAGGAATTGCATAAAATAAAAGGACCGTAATAAGACCTCTGGGCGCAATGAACAATTGCGGCAAAATATCTTTGCCCAAAAATAAGCGCAGAATAACAAAGCGAATAGCATAGATAGAAACCAGGATCAAGATACTAACCATTGCCACATTGAAATTAAAAAGTGACGAGATAACAATGGTGATACCAAAAACTACAAAGAAAAATGTCCTCACCACAAAGGCGGTCTCCAAGGTAATTATATGAAGTTCATGATATATCTGATGTGCTCTTTCCTTTTTAAGAAAATGGACCAATTTCCCGCCAAAGAACAATTTCATGTTTGCGATCACCAAACCAAAGATCAGGATGATGATAAGGGAAGAAAGATGCATTTTTTTGCCAAGCGCATACAAAAGCAGGAGTACCGCAATAAGGAGGAATTGTTTGGCCTGACTTTTTATCTCCTGGAAAATTAAGATGATTGCATAACTTGCAACAATAGCTATAACGATCGTAAGAAGGATATTCCCAACAAAACCTACAGGCCCTGATGCTTCGGCCGGGTCTAACTGCCCAACCAGAAAGTAGAACATAATAATACCCATAATATCAGAGAATGTACTTTCATAAATATGAAACTCCTTTTTATTTGCGGCCAAACCACTTACACTGGGAATAATAATTGCACTAGATAGAATGGAGAGTGGTGTAGCATATAACCAGGCAGTATGCATGGTCATACCTTCGACGAATTGAAATAAAATAAGGGTTGCCACATAAGCCGATCCTAATAAACCGATGAGTGCAATAGCCATAGATTTTAAAATGGGCCATAATTTTTCCCGTTTCAATTCAAGTTCCAGAGCAGCTTCCAAAACGATCATGATAAGCCCAACAATACCAAGTACCTCCAGCAAAGGGAAAAAATTGAGAGGCACCGTTACAAAATAGCGAATAACATATTGTAAGATAATACCCAGCAAAATGAGCATAAGCACAGAAGGAATATTGGTCTTCTTTGCTATTCCGTTAAACCAGAACGATAAAATAATAATAACTGAAGCGGCAATGATGAGGTTGTATGAAGAAAATATTTCCATTAGTAGAGTATTAAATTAGCCTGTTCTAGTTTGTTTATTAACTGAAGCTAATATCGATAATTTTCACACACCTTTTCGTTAAAAATGTAATTTGATCTTCTGGAGGATATAAAAAGAAAAAATTTGTATATTTGCGGCACTGAAAGGATATTAAAGTATTCATGAGGGGACAATTTGTCCCCTCTTTTGTTACTCAGAAGTATGTGGAAGGACCAGGTTAAAGCACTTTTGGATGAGGTTTTAGAGGAAAACCCAAGTCTTTTTTTGATCGACCTGACAATAAGTGCAAGCAATAGTATTATGGTGGTGATAGATGGCGATAATGGTGTTACACTGAAAGATTGTATGATGGTCAGCAGAGCAATAGAGCATAATCTGGACAGAGAGGAAACAGATTTTTCACTTGAAGTGACGTCTACAGGAGCAACAGAACCTCTGACAATGCCGAGACAGTACACAAAAAATATTGGACGAAAGATGGAAGTAAAGACTTCCGAATCAACATATGAAGGAACCTTACAATCTGCTTCCACAGATAATATAATTTTAGAATGGAAGGCGAGGGAACCAAAACCTATTGGAAAAGGGAAAGTTACGGTAGTAAAGAATAAGACCATCCCTTTCTCAGAGATTATAAAAGCGAACGTAGTACTTAAATTTTAATTGTAGATCAAAATGGAAAATATAGCATTGATCGAATCGTTCTCGGAATTCAAAGATGACAAGTTCATTGACCGGGTAACCCTAATGGCAATTTTGGAAGATGTTTTCAGAAATGCCCTAAAAAAGAAATTTGGATCAGATGATAATTTTGACATTATTATTAACCCTGACAAGGGCGATTTAGAGATATGGAGAAACCGTATTGTAGTAGAAGATGGAGAAGTGGAAGAGCCCAACGAGGAAATTTCGCTTTCAGAAGCACGTAAAATTGAACCCGACTTTGAAGTAGGTGAAGATGTGTCTGAAGAAGTTAAGCTGATAGACCTCGGGAGACGTGCTATACTCGCCTTACGTCAGAATCTGATCTCAAAAATACACGAACACGATAATACCACTATCTATAAGCAGTTTAAAGACCTGGAAGGTGAGATCTATACAGCTGAGGTACATCATATACGGCACAAGGCTATTATTTTACTCGATGATGAAGGAAATGAGATCATCATGCCAAAAGACAAGCAGATCCCATCAGATTTCTTTAGAAAAGGAGATAACGTACGTGGTATTATTGAAAGTGTGGAATTAAAGGGGAACAAACCAATGATCATCATGTCCAGAACCTCCCCTGCCTTTTTGGAACAATTATTCTTCCAGGAGATTCCTGAGGTATTCGACGGACTTATCACAATTAAAAAAGCAGTTCGTATCCCTGGCGAGAAGGCTAAGGTAGCTGTTGATTCCTATGATGACCGTATAGACCCGGTAGGTGCTTGTGTTGGTATGAAAGGGTCTCGGATCCATGGGATAGTTAGAGAACTTGGAAATGAGAATATAGATGTGATCAATTGGACCAATAATCCACAGCTTATGGTAACCAGGGCATTGAGTCCGGCACGTGTATCTACCGTGAAGTTAAATGATGAGAATATGACCGCTCAGGTATACCTGAAACCCGAAGAAGTTTCTAAAGCAATTGGTAGGGGAGGGCATAATATTCGTCTTGCCGGTCAACTTACAGGATACGAGATTGATGTATTTAGGGAAGGTGTTGAAGAAGATGTGGAATTAACAGAATTCTCTGACGAAATTGAAGCGTGGGTCATTGAAGAATTAAAGAAGATAGGTCTTGATACAGCAAGAAGTGTTCTGGAGCAAGACGTAGATGATCTTATTAAAAGGACAGATCTGGAGGAGGAGACCATCCGGGAAGTGGTTCGGATCCTGAAATCGGAATTTGAAGATTAAGCTATATATTAGCGTAATAAAATAAGAGAGCAAATAGTATTTATGGCAGATAATGCAACAATAAGGCTTAATAAAGTTTTAAGAGAACTTAATATCTCCCTAGATAGGGCGGTCGACTTTCTTGCCTCCAAAGGGCATACAATCGACGCACGTCCTACCACCAAAATATCAGAGGAGGTACATCAGGTTCTTTTAGACGAATTCCAAACCGATATGAGCAAGAAAGTTGCTTCCATAGAAGTAGGTGAGGAAAAGCGCAAGGAAAAAGAAGCCATAAGACTACAATTAGAGCAGGAACAGGAAGAAAGACGCCTGGCCAGAGAAAAGCGAGCCGCTGCCAGTGAAGTGGTGAAGGCTAAAGCGGAACTTTCCGGACCAAAAATGGTAGGAAAGATAGACCTGGAAAGTAAAAAGAAAGCTAAACCTGTAAAAGAAAAGGCGCCGGCACCTATTGTTGAGGAAACAGAGGCTAAAATTGAGCCACCAGTTGTTGAGAAACCCGAAAAGAAAATCGCAGAGAAACCGGCAAAAGTCGCTAAAGAGAAGAAAGTTGAAGAGCCAGTAGAGCCAGTAGAGACAGAAGAAGAAAAAGCGGCTATTGAGACCAAGTATCAAAAACTTTCGGGTCCTAAAATTATGGGAGATAAAATTGATCTCACCAAATTTGAAAAACCTAAAAAGAAAAAAGAACCACCTGCAAAAGCAGATCCCAGTGACCGCAAGAAACGCAGAAAGAGGATCGTTAGTGACTCTGGTCCCCGAACTGGCGGTAGAGGAAGGGCAGGAGATAAAAGAGGTGCCAGACCTGGTGTAACATCCAAAGTTGAACCTACTGAAGAGGAAGTACAAAAACAAGTACGGGAAACTCTGGAGAAATTACAGGGAAAGTCCAAAAAAGGAAAAGGAGCAAAATACCGACGAGATAAAAGGGATCAGCACAGGCAGCAGTCTGAAGCAGATCTTGAACTGCAAGAGCTGGAAAATAAGGTTCTCAAAGTGACCGAATTTGTAACGGCAGGAGAAGTGGCGACCATGATGGATGTCCCTACAACGCAGATCATTTCTGCATGTATGTCGCTCGGAATTATGGTAACCATGAATCAACGTCTGGATGCCGAAACCCTTTCTATTGTAGCCGAAGAATTTGGCTATGAAGTAGAGTTTGTGACGGCAGATATTGAAGAGGCCATTGAAGAAGAAGTGGATGCTCCTGAAGATCTTAAACCTAGAGCTCCAATAGTAACCGTTATGGGTCACGTAGACCACGGAAAGACCTCCCTTCTGGATTATATCAGAGAAGAAAATGTAATTGCCGGAGAAAGCGGTGGTATTACACAGCATATTGGCGCCTACGGAGTGGAGTTGGAAAACGGACAAAAGATGGCATTTCTGGATACGCCTGGTCACGAAGCCTTTACAGCTATGCGGGCGAGGGGAGCACAGGTAACAGACATTGCTATCATTGTGATCGCAGCAGATGATGATATCATGCCTCAGACCAAAGAAGCAATAAGCCATGCCCAGGCGGCAAGTGTTCCTATTGTCTTTGCAATAAATAAAATAGACAGACCTAGCGCCAACCCAGACAAGATAAAAGAAGGTCTGGCGGCAATGAACTTACTTGTAGAAGATTGGGGTGGTAAAATACAATCACATGATATCTCTGCTAAAACAGGTGAAGGAGTCAAAGAATTGTTGGAAAAAGTACTGTTGGAAGCTGAGTTGTTAGAGTTAAAAGCCAACCCTGACAAACTTGCCACCGGTACAGTTGTAGAAGCCTTTTTAGATAAGGGTAGAGGATATGTATCTACCGTACTCGTATTGGCGGGTACCTTGGAAATTGGAGATTATGTCCTGGCCGGAACCTGCAGTGGTAAGATCAAAGCAATGCAGGACGAACGCGGAAATATCGTTAAAAAAGCAGGTCCATCAACACCCATATCTATATTGGGATTGGATGGAGCTCCGCAAGCCGGAGACAAGTTTAATGTATTAGAAGATGAGCGGGAAGCAAAACAGATCGCGGCTAAAAGAAATCAGTTATTACGAGAACAATCTGTTCGTACACAAAGACATATTACGTTAGACGAGATCGGCAGACGAATTGCATTAGGCGATTTTAAAGAATTGAACATTATCCTGAAAGGGGATGTGGATGGTTCTGTGGAGGCCTTAACGGATAGTTTCCAAAAACTATCGACCGATGAGATACAGGTTAACATTATACATAAGGGAGTAGGAGCGATCACAGAATCGGATGTATTATTGGCTTCAGCTTCTGATGCGATCGTAATAGGCTTTAATGTTAGACCTATGGGTAATGCCCGCGACATTGCAGATAAGGAAGAAATAGACATCAGGATGTATTCAATTATCTATGATGCTATCAACGACCTTAAAGATGCCATGGAAGGGATGCTTTCTCCGGAGATCAAAGAAGAGATCACGGGAACTGCAGAGATCAGAGAAACTTTCAAAATATCCAAAATTGGTACTATCGCAGGATGTATGGTGACGAGTGGAAAAATATTCAGAAACTCAAATATTAGACTCATTAGAGATGGTGTAGTGATCTATACGGGAGTACTTTCTTCCTTAAAAAGATTTAAGGATGATGTGAAGGATGTTGCCAAAGGGTATGACTGTGGACTTCAGATCAAGAACTACAATGATATTAAAGAGAACGACATCGTGGAAGCCTTCCAGGAAGTTGCGGTGAAAAAGACGCTTTAACGATTAACTATTTTATAAAAAAACCCGTCTTAGAAAAGACGGGTTTGTTTTTGATATTAAGTGTGTTTAATTCTCACTTCGACTTGCTGCTGTTTAGCGGTTTGAGAATTATGGATTCTGAGTACTTCTTGCGTACTTCCGTATAGATTCTTTCTACATCCATTTTGTCCTTAAACCTTCCTAAATGGACTCTATATGTTGGGGAATCAAAAATGATTTTAGAACCGTACTGAGGAAAATCGATTTCTACCTCAGATTTCAACCTGGAAGCATCCGAATAAGATCCAAAACCGATCTGAATTGTATAGAATCCGGTATTGGAATTCATCTTTTTATAGATGTCCAATAGTTTAGTTATATCGGGATCTTGTTCAATGGTAACCACTCCTTCCTGCGCCTGGGCAGAAAGTTGGAAAAGAAGTAAAAATAGTGTGTACAGGGCAATTCTCATGAGTAAATTATATTCTTATATATTGTAAGAAGCAAAGGTAATTTTTTAAGTTTTAAACAGTATAAATAAATCTTATTTAGAATAAATATAAATTATAAATTATCGATCGTTAAGGATTTCCCAAATAAAGTCAATGTCGTATTTTTGGTCGCAATAAATTTGGCGATAAACATCCATTTTTCATTGGATACTGAAATTATCGTGCCAAGATTTCGATAGAAACAATTTCAATATGAAAAAGGTTTTGTACCGTACTCAGATTTCTACTATTTCCGGTATTTCTTTGGTAGTTCTTCTACTCTTTTCAAATTTTATTATCGCTCAAGATCAGGCTGTTCCGGCAGTCGCTGTTGAGTTGGCGGCTACTGAGACTGCCGCAGGAGGAGATGTTGTCAAAGGAAAACAGTTATTTAATCAGAATTGTGCTGCATGTCATGCCCTGAACCGGAAAATGACTGGTCCGGCTTTGGCCAATGTAGAAGCCAGATTATCTGAAGATGAAGGGCTAGATAAAGAATGGTTGTATACCTGGATCAAAAATAGTCCCGGGATGATCGCCTCGGGTGATGCGTATGCGAACAAGATCTACGCAGAATACAATCAGGCGGCCATGACCGCTTTCCCTACCCTATCTAATGAAGATATTGACAATATGTTAGCCTATACGGCTGCTCCACCACCTGCCCCGGTTCAAGCTGTGGCGGTTGCGGGAGAAGCAGCAGGAAGTGGCGGCTCCTCTTCAGGGATCACCAATGAGGTTATCCTTGGCGCCCTGGTTCTTGTTTTTGGCCTTCTTGTAATGATGTTGATCCTTGTCAATATCACACTTAGAAGAATTGCGGAGGCCAATGGTGTGGCATTAGAAAAAGCCAAAGCTGAGAAAGGACTACCTATTTGGAAGGCATTTGCCCAGAATCAGTTCCTTGTGTTGGTCTTCTCTATCTTTTTACTTCTAGCCGGTGCGTATTACGCCTACGGATGGATGATTCAGATTGGCGTAGATCAGGGGTATCAGCCTATTCAACCTATTCACTATTCTCACAAAATACATGCAGGAGATAATAAGATCGAATGTAAATATTGCCATTCTTCTGCCAGAGTATCTAAGCATTCCGGGATCCCTCCCCTAAATGTTTGTATGAATTGTCACAAATCCATTTACGAGTATAAAGGGAATCCGGAAGGTCCTTCAGCCGAAGACATTGCCAACGGATACACCAATGAGTTCTATACCGGAGAAATTAAAAAATTATACAAGGCTGTTGGATGGGATGAAGAGAACCAGAAATATACTGGAGAGTCTAAACCTGTAGAATGGGTACGTATCCACAATTTACCAGACCTTGCCTATTTCAATCATTCACAACATGTATCTGTTGCAGGAATTGAATGTCAAACTTGCCATGGTCCTGTTGAGGAAATGGAGATCATGTATCAATATGCTTCCTTAACTATGGGATGGTGTATAAATTGTCACCGGGAAACCAATGTGAATCTGGAAGACAATGCCTATTATGAAAAGATACATGAGGCACTTTCAGAAAAGTACGGCGTGGAGAAACTTACCGCTGCACAACTAGGTGGTTTGGAATGTGGAAAATGTCATTATTAAGAATAAATTACAAGTAGCTAATTACAGATAGATCGTATGGCGTCAAACAAGATATATTGGAAAAACGAAGAGGAGTTAAATCCCAACGATTCCATTGTTCAGAAGCTGAGTAAAAATGAGTTTCCGGAAGAGATTCCTGTTGATGAATTTTTAGGCGACAAAGAAACCCTTTCGGATTCAAAAACGAACCGAAGAGATTTCTTGAAATATGTCGGCTTTAGCACGGCTGCAGCGTCTATTGCGGCTTGTGAAGGGCCCGTTATTAAATCGATCCCTTATGTAGTGCAACCAGAACGTATTGTTCCTGGAGTAGCGAATTACTATGCTACCACTATTGCCAACGGCTTTGATTTTGCCAGTATCCTTATTAAAACAAGAGAAGGCCGGCCAATTAAAGTAGAGAATAACAAAGAAGCAAAAACCGGTGGAAGTGCTAATGCGCGTATACAAGCTTCTGTCCTATCATTATATGACAGTACTAGGCTACAAGGACCCCTCTCCAATGAAGAACCAGCAGAATGGGCCATACTCGATGCCAATGTTAAGGCAAAATTAGGAGCCCTGAAAGATTCAGGCAGACAGGTCGTATTGCTAACTCAGACCTATGCTAGTCCTTCTACATCAAATCTGATAGCCGATTTTACAGCAGCCTATCCGAATGCCAAACATATTTCATATGATGCCATTTCCCAAGATGCGGCATTGAACGCTTATGAAATGACCTATGGCGAACGAGCCTTGGCCGATTATGATTTTGAGAAAGCTGAACTCATTGTATCTTTTGGAGCAGATTTTCTGGGAGATTGGCAAGGTGGAGGCTATGATGCAGGATATTCCCGAGGACGCGTACCTAAGAAAGGCAAAATGTCTCGCCACATACAGTTCGAGGCTAATATGTCTCTTACCGGTGCCAATGCGGACAAACGTATTCCTCTAAAACCTTCCGAACAGAAAAAAGCACTGGCGGCGTTATACGGAAAACTTAATAATGGTAAAGTCTCAACGGATCTAAGCGAAGGAGTTTTGGCCATGGTTGATATGACAGCAGCTGAGATCAGAAAAATGGGCAGTAAAGCCGTGGTAGTGAGCGGTATAGATGATGTGGATGCCCAAAGAGTAATCCTTGCTATTAACAAAATGCTAAGCAGTGAGGCCTTTGATCCTGCGGCGCCTATATACACAAGACAAGGAAATACCAAGGAGTTGCAACAACTCATCACCGATATGAAAGCCGGTACGGTTGGGATGTTGATCATGGATGGTGTGAACCCTATGTATACCTTACCAAATTCGGCCGACTTTGCCGAAGGACTTGAGAAAGTTGATTTGTCTGTTACTTTTTCTACTAACTGGAATGAGACCACAGAAAGAACTCAATTTACGGCTGCGGCCAACCATTATCTTGAATCATGGGGAGATGCGGAGTTGAAAAAAGGGCATTTCAGCCTAATGCAACCAACCATCAAAGAACTTTTTGATACTAAACAATTCCAGCAAGCTTTGCTCACCTGGATGGGTAGTGATCAATCTTATTATGAATACATAAAGAATTCCTGGACCACCTCTGTATTAGGAGAAGCTTCCTGGAATAAAGCACTGCACGATGGAGTTTTCGACAGCACAAGTATGTCTGTGGATACAACATCCTCAGAAGTGTCTAATGATTCTGAAGCTGGTGACAATATGGCCTTAATGACGGCTGTTCAGCGCTTGGCCATGACTACTTCAGAAGGAATGGAACTAGTCTTATATCCTAAAGTAGGGATGGGAGACGGGCAACAGGCCAATAATCCATGGCTGCAGGAATTCCCAGATCCTATTACCCGGGTAACCTGGGACAACTATATTACTGTTTCTAAAGCAGATGCCAAGGAGCTTGGACTTATCAATGAGAATGTGGCCAATGGAGGACTAGATGGCAGTTATGCCAAAGTAACCGTCAATGGGGTTAGTCTAGATAATGTTCCGGTGATCATTCAACCAGGGCAGGCACCAAAAACGGCCGGACTTTCTTTCGGGTATGGAAGAAAGGTGGGAATGAAAGAGGAGATGCAGACAGGTATCAACGCCTATGCCGTATATAACAATTTCAACACAATTCAGTCAGTATCTATTGAAAAGGCTGTCGGAATGCATGAGTTTGCTTGTATTCAATTGCAAAATACCCTTATGGGAAGGGGTGAGATCATCAGAGAAACCACCCTAAAGAAATTTGCAACAGAGGATGCACATGAGTGGAACCCTGTTCCCGTGGTATCATTGAATCATCAGGAAGTTCCTGCTACAACCGTAGATCTATGGGCATCTTTTGATCGCTCTATAGGGCACCATTTCAATATGTCCATAGACTTGAATGCCTGCACCGGATGTGGAGCTTGTGTTATTGCATGTCATGCAGAAAACAACGTTCCTGTTGTTGGGAAAACAGAGGTTCGAAGATCCAGGGATATGCACTGGTTGCGTATAGACAGATACTATTCTTCAGAAGACACTTTTGAAGATGACAATATAAAAAAGGACGAATTTTCAGGAGCCTTCGAATCAAAAGTTGGCTTTGAGGAAATGGAAAGGGCCGCAGAGAATCCGCAGGTAGCCTTTCAGCCGGTAATGTGTCAGCATTGTAATCACGCTCCTTGTGAAACCGTATGCCCGGTTGCAGCTACTTCACACAGCCGACAAGGACAGAATCATATGGCCTATAACAGATGTGTAGGAACAAGATATTGTGCTAACAACTGTCCTTATAAGGTAAGAAGATTCAACTGGTTCTTGTATAACAACAATGACGAGTTCGATTTCCATATGAACAATGACCTTGGTAAAATGGTCATTAATCCAGATGTAACTGTAAGATCCAGAGGAGTTATTGAAAAATGTTCGCTTTGTATCCAAATGACGCAAAAAACGATCCTGGATGCGAAACGCGATGGAAGAGTTATTGAAGACGGAGAATTTCAAACGGCTTGTTCCAATGCTTGCAGCAACGGAGCGATTGTTTTTGGAGATATTAACGATGAAGACAGTAAGGTAGCCGAACTGAAAAAAGAAGATAGAATGTACCACTTGTTAGAAGCAGTAGGCACCAAGCCTAATGTATTCTATCATGTTAAAGTACGTAATACCAACGAAGCTTAATCAAGAAATAAAGAACGTAACTATAACAGAAATCTATGGCGTCGCATTACGAAGCACCTATACGGAAACCCCTTGTTATTGGAGACAAAAACTACCATGACGTATCGGTAGACATTGCTGCTCCAATTGAAGGGCGAGCCAGCAGGCAGTGGTGGATAGTATTTTCCATCGCTTTGGCTGCACTCCTTTGGGGAATTGGTGCTATAATTTATACGATCTCAACAGGTATTGGTACTTGGGGACTCAATAAAACAGTAAACTGGGCATGGGATATCACCAACTTCGTATGGTGGGTAGGTATTGGTCATGCCGGTACTCTGATCTCTGCGGTACTATTACTGTTCCGTCAGAAATGGAGAATGGCTATAAACCGCTCTGCGGAGGCAATGACCATATTTTCTGTGATCCAGGCAGGATTATTCCCGATCATACACATGGGTAGACCATGGTTGGCCTATTGGGTGGTCCCAATTCCTAACCAATTTGGATCCTTATGGGTAAACTTTAATTCACCTTTATTGTGGGATGTTTTTGCGATCTCCACATATCTTTCGGTTTCCCTGGTTTTCTGGTGGACAGGGCTATTACCAGATTTTGCTATGATCCGGGACAGGGCTGTAAAGCCTTTCCAGAAGAAGATCTATGGTCTGGTGAGTTTTGGATGGACAGGTAGGGCCAAGGATTGGCAACGATTTGAGGAAGTATCTTTAGTGTTGGCCGGTTTGGCTACACCTCTTGTACTTTCTGTACACACAATTGTATCCTTTGACTTTGCTACCTCGGTTATCCCCGGATGGCATACCACCATCTTCCCTCCATATTTTGTTGCAGGGGCTATCTTCTCCGGGTTTGCCATGGTGCAAACCTTATTGATCATCATGAGAAAAGTAAGCAACCTGGAAGATTATATTACCGTTCAGCATATAGAATTGATGAACATAGTAATCATGGTAACAGGATCTATTGTTGGCTGTGCTTATATTACCGAGTTGTTCATTGCATGGTACTCCGGAGTAGAATACGAACAATATGCATTTCTTAACAGGGCAACAGGACCTTATTGGTGGGCATATTTATTGATGATGAGTTGTAATGTGGTATCCCCACAGATCATGTGGTTCAAAAAGATAAGGACCAGTATCGTTATCTCCTTTATAATTTCAATTGTAGTAAACGTTGGGATGTGGTTCGAACGATTTGTGATCATTGTTACATCGCTTCATAGAGATTACTTACCATCATCCTGGACCATGTTCTCACCAACATTCGTTGATATTGGGATATTTATTGGTACCATAGGCTTCTTCTTTGTTCTCTTCTTATTGTACGCAAGAACCTTCCCGGTGATTGCACAGGCAGAAGTAAAATCAATTTTAAAAGCCTCAGGTTCTAAATACAAAAAACTTAGGGACGCAGGCAAACCTTTATACCAAATGCCTATTATGAAGGCTGGGAAAAAAGAAGTAAAAGCCACATCAGCACCAGCAGAGAAGCCGGAAGGCAAGGTTTCGGATCTTCTTTCCAAATTGGGCTCCTTTGATCCTGCAAAAGACAAAGCAGATGACCTTAAAAAGGTTAAAGGGATAGGACCAAAAATGGAATCAACCCTAAACCAGATAGGCATTTTTACATTTGCTCAGGTTAGTAAAATGACCAACACAGAATATGATCTCTTAGATGAGATAACAGGGTCTTTCCCTGGCAGGGCACAAAGAGATGATTGGGCCGGACAGGCCGGTAAATTAAATAAGAACTCATAGATATGGCCTCTAAAGTTATACATGCTTATTACAATGATGACGACATCCTGATGCAGGCTGTCAAGAAGGTAAAGGCTACCAAACATCATATCGAAGAAGTGTACTGCCCATTCCCGGTTCATGGACTAGACAAGGCTATGGGATTGGCTCCAACAAGGATAGCTATTACTTCCTTTATGTATGGCTGCCTTGGTTTGATAGTCTCAATAGTGATGATGAATTATATCATGATAGATGCTTGGCCAATGGACATTGGAGGTAAACCAAGCTTTAGTTACATAGAGAACATGCCGGCATTTGTGCCTATTATGTTTGAATTGACCGTATTTTTTGCCGCTCACTTAATGGTAATCACCTTCTACCTAAGAAGTAGGTTGTGGCCCTTTAAAGAAGCGGAGAATCCCGATCCCCGTACCACCGATGATCATTTTGTCATGGAGATAGAAGTACATGGAGATGAGAAAACATTAATGGCGATGCTTAAGGAATCTGGAGCAGTTGAGATCAATAAGGTAGAAAAGTAGTTCAGGAATTATGAAGAGTATACTAAAAATAGGAATTTTGTTTAGTGCCGTACTTGTGATGGTTTCTTGTGCGGATAAGGATAATAGGAACTATCAATACATGCCAAACATGTATTTTCCAGTGGGCTACGAAGCATATCAGCAAGTAAATTTCTTACCCAGTGGTTCTGAGGCAATGCAACCTGCGGAAAATACCATATCCAGAGGATGGCTTCCTTATGAATTTGCAAATGATCTTGAAGGAAAGGATATGGCTAAGCTACAGCCAAGTCCTTTGGATTCCTTAAATGCTGAGGCTAATTTGGCCACAGGGAAGGAATTATATGATATTTATTGCGCTATCTGTCATGGGGCAAAGGGAGAAGGTCAAGGAACATTAGTAAAAAGAGAAAAGATACTAGGTGTACCAAGTTATGCCGATGCAGCCAGAAATATTACTGTAGGCTCTACCTATCACACTATATATTATGGTCTCAACTCTATGGGATCTTATGCAGGGCAGATCAACTATGAAGAGAGATGGCAAGTGGCCGAGTATGTTATGCAACTGAAACAGGACCTAACTAAATAAGACTCAGACTTAAACTATGTATACGTTTTCTAACAGATTAAAAATTGGAGCTATTATCCTGATGGGTATTGGGGCCTTGGGTATGGGAATTGGTTTTGTATCTGTCCCGTCCACAGTGGAAGAGGCCAAAGATATGGTGGCTGCACAAGACGAAGGTCATGGTGAATCGCATGCTGAAGAAGGAGATCATGAAGCAGCAGGAGCTGATCATGCAATGGTAGCAGAACACGATGCGGCTCATGATGAGCATTTATTACATCAATTACAAAATAGGCCCTGGTCAGCAATGTACGTTGCAGCCTTCTTTTTCTTTATGATCGCTCTTGGGGTATTGGCATTCTATGCCATTCAAAGAGCAGCACAGGCAGGTTGGTCTCCACTTTTATTTAGGGTGATGGAAGGAATTACGGCCTATTTGGTGCCTGGAGGCATCATAATAATAGTCATTTTTGTATTGTCCATTATGCACTTCAATCACATGTTTGTTTGGATGGATGCTGAGGTGGTAGCAGAGGATGCTTTACTACAGGGAAAAGCCGGGTATTTGAATCCAACCTTTTTCCTGATCAGAGCAGGGATCTTCTTGGGAGGATGGATCTTATATCGAGAAGTTTCAAGGAAATTATCGCTTGCACAAGATGCTTCTGATGACGATAGCAACTTCAAGAAAAATTTCAGATGGTCTGCAGGTTTCCTCGTTTTTTATCTGGTTACAGAATCCATGATGTCATGGGACTGGATAATGAGTGTAGATCCACATTGGTTCAGTACTCTGTTTGGATGGTATGTATTTGCGAGCATGATGGTATCTGGTATCACGGTGATTGCTTTGATCACTATTTACTTAAAATCAAAAGGATATCTCCCTGATGTTAATGACAGCCATATCCATGATTTGGCCAAATTTATGTTTGGTTTCAGTATTTTCTGGACGTACCTTTGGTTTAGCCAGTTTATGTTGATCTGGTATGCGAATATTCCGGAAGAGGTAACCTATTTTGTAACAAGAATTGAAGATTTTAATCTACCGTTCTTTGGAATGGTGGCCATGAACTTTATATTTCCAGTTTTACTTTTGATGAACAGTGATTATAAACGAATCAATTGGTTTGTAGTTATGACTGGGATCGTAATACTTGCAGGTCATTATTTGGATATTTTCAATATGATTATGCCGGCAACAGTTGGTGACCAGTGGACAATAGGAATTCCTGAATTAGGAGCTGTTTGTTTCTTTGCCGGGCTATTTATACTTTGGGTATTCAGGGCCTTTACAAAGGCACCTTTGCAGCCAACGAGAAATCCGTTTATTGAAGAAAGCAAACATTTTCACTATTAAAAAATACAGTAACCTTTTAGTTTAGACAATGACTACATTACTTACTATACTTATTTTGGTCCTAGTGGCAATTGCGATCTGGCAAATGACCAAGATCTTTGAATTGTCTCAGATCAAAGCAGATAATTCACAGGTAGCCAACGATAAGGATAACAAGTATAATGGTTATCTGATGTTTGCCTTTTTAATCTTTATTTACGGGATCACCATTTTTAGCTTTTGGAAATATGCCAAGTTCTTATTACCTCAAGCAGCTTCTGAGCATGGTGGTGATTATGACGAATTGATGTTATGGTCCATGGTGATCATTTTTGTTGTTCAAACAATCACTCAGGCTTTATTACATTATTTTGGTTACAAGTACAGAGGCGAAAAAGGGAAAAAAGCACTTTTCTATGCTGACAATGACCGACTGGAATTTATTTGGACAATTATTCCTGTAATTGTTTTGGCAGCATTGATCTTATGGGGACTGTATACCTGGACCAACATTATGGACGTCAATGATGAAGACGATCCTCTGATCGTTGAATTATATGCACAGCAGTTTAACTGGACAGCCCGTTACGGAGGAGGCGATAATGTCCTTGGTGGTGCCAACGTTCGTATGATCGATATCAACAGGGCTAATGTACTAGGATTGGATGAATCTGATCCTTATACCAGCGATGATGTGATCGTTAAAGAATTGCATTTACCAGTGGGACGGAAAGTCAATTTTAAATTTCGCTCACAAGATGTTTTGCATTCTGCTTACATGCCTCATTTTAGGGCACAAATGAACTGTGTTCCCGGGATGACCACTGAATTTTCCTTTACTCCCTCCATTACCACCGAAGAAATGCGTCTAAATCCGGATGTGGTGGAACATGTAAAAAGAACCAATGCTATTAGGGCTGAAAAAGCGGCCAAGGGAGAAGACAACTCAGACCCCTGGGAATTCGATTATATACTTCTATGTAACAAGATCTGCGGAAAATCTCATTACAATATGCAGATGAAGATCATTGTTGAAACAGAAGAAGAATACAACGCTTGGATGGAAAGTCAACAGACCTTCTCCCAATTAATGGCATCCATGCAATAATCTTAGGCTAGTAAAGAAAATTAATATAAAATTAAATTAGATTATGTCTGCTACAGCACATGCACACGTTGATGATCATGCAGATGATCATGGACATCATCACAAAGAAACCTTTGTTACCAAATATATTTTTAGTCAGGATCACAAGATGATCTCTAAACAGTATTTGATAACAGGATTGATAATGGGGATCATTGGGATTGCTATGTCTCTATTATTCCGAATGCAATTGGCCTGGCCTGGAGAATCTTTCCCGATCTTCGAAGCTCTTTTAGGAAGATGGGCGCCAGACGGTTTAATGGATGCCGATATGTACCTGGCCCTGGTAACCATTCATGGAACCATCATGGTTTTCTTTGTTCTTACTGCCGGCTTAAGTGGAACGTTTAGTAACCTCCTTATTCCATTGCAGATCGGAGCACGTGATATGGCATCCGGATTTCTGAACATGCTTTCATATTGGATGTTCTTTACTTCTAGTGTGATCATGGTGATCTCATTATTTGTAGAGGCAGGTCCGGCAGCAGCAGGTTGGACAATTTATCCACCATTAAGTGCACTACCGATGGCTCAACCAGGATCTGGAATGGGAATGACGCTTTGGCTGGTCTCAATGGCCATCTTTATTGCATCTTCATTACTAGGTTCCTTGAATTATATTGTTACCGTGATCAACCTTAGGACCAAAGGGATGTCTATGACAAGACTACCGCTAACAATCTGGGCCTTCTTTGTAACTGCTATTATTGGGGTAGTTTCTTTCCCCGTATTATTATCTGCAGCTTTACTCCTTATCATGGACAGAAGTTTTGGCACTTCATTTTTCTTGTCAGATATTTTTATTCAGGGAGAGGTACTTCACTATCAGGGAGGATCTCCTGTTCTATATGAACACTTATTCTGGTTCCTGGGTCACCCTGAAGTATATATCGTATTATTACCGGCACTTGGAATCACATCAGAAGTGATGTCTACCAATGCCAGGAAGCCTATTTTCGGATACCGAGCAATGGTTGCCTCTATTTTGGCTATCGCCTTCCTATCTACAATTGTATGGGGGCATCATATGTTTATTTCCGGGATGAATCCATTTTTGGGATCTGTCTTTACCTTTACTACCTTATTGATCGCCATCCCCTCTGCGGTGAAGGCCTTCAACTATATTACAACTCTTTGGAAAGGTAATTTACAGCTAAACCCCGCAATGCTTTTTTCTATTGGTTTGGTTTCTACCTTTATAACAGGAGGACTAACAGGGATCATATTAGGGGATAGTACCTTGGATATCAATGTACATGATACGTATTTTGTGGTAGCACACTTCCATTTGGTAATGGGAATATCAGCACTCTATGGACTTTTCGCTGGGGTGTACCATTGGTTCCCCAAGATGTTCAAGCGGATGATGAACAAGAACCTTGGGTATATACATTTCTGGGTAACCGCTATTTGTGCCTATGGCGTATTCTTCCCGATGCACTTTGTTGGGATGGCTGGTGTACCAAGAAGATATTATGAGAACACAGCGTTTCCAATGTTCGATCAACTGACAGATGTAAATGTACTTATAACCATATTTGCATTAATAGCCGGAGCAGCTCAGCTAGTCTTCCTTTACAACTTTGTACATAGTATTTTTTATGGTAAGCCTACAGTTCAAAACCCATGGAAATCGAATACACTCGAATGGACAGCACCTATTGAGCATTTCCACGGAAACTGGGAAGGAGAAATACCTCACGTACACCGTTGGGCGTATGATTACAGTAAGACACTGCCTAATGGCGATTATGTGCTGAAAGACCAGGATTTTGTGCCTCAGGATGTGCCTCTGCAAGAGACAGAAGAGGAGTTGCATCATTAAGGACTCCATTAGTAAATAAAGGACCCATGCTTTGATATACATATTCAAGGCATGGGTCTTTTTTTATGGAGATTTTCAATACTCTCATCCTACCATAAATTGTAATATCTTTAATCAATAAAATAGTTTAATACCCGAAGTCTCATGAAGATAAAATTGCTTTTCTTAATTCTTTTCTGTACCACACTTGCCTTACAGGCTCAGCGCAAACCAAAGATCAAAGGAAATAGAACGGTCATAGAAGTAAAGGATGCCTTACCGCCATTTACGAAATTGGAACTTAGGGATGATCTGGATGTTACCCTTCGCAGATCAACTGAAGAGGCCTACACTGTTTCAGCAGATGATAATTTAATTGATGTATTAAAATTCAAAATAGAGGATAGCACCTTGGTGATTTCTTCTTTTTATCAGATCACCTCCAAAAAGAAATTAGATATTGAAATAGCGTATACACAACTTAGTTCCATTATGCTCAGTGATGGAAGACTTACTTCAATAGATAAGATCAGTTCTGAGAATTTAAAAATTACTACTTTGGGATCTGCCAGAATTGAGTTGGGCGCAGATGCGGGGTTGGTTAAAATAGACATGCAAGACAACAGTTCAGGTACGTTCAATCTTACCACAGATTCGTTGTCTGTAATTCTCTTGAATAAAGCAGATGTCAGTATCTATTCTAATTCATACAACAATGCCCTCGCAATGAAGGACAATACCAGTTTAGAAATAGAGGGTACTGCAGATAATTTTAAGACCACATTAGACGGAAACGCTAAACTCAGAGCAGAAGATCTTGAGGCCCGGAAAATAACCGCAACACTTATGGCATCATCCGACGCCCGATTTTTTGTCACTGATGCAATAAAACTAAGTCTGCAAGGATCTTCACGTTGTTATCTCTACGGAGATCCTGCAATAGAAATAAAGCAATTCACCGATACTGCTGAATTGTTCAAACGAAAGAAATAACAAAAAAAATCCCCTCTTCTATTAGAAAAGGGGATATAACAATAACCAATTCCCTTATGATTGTAAGGATAATGATGCCTTAGGTCCTGCATCTACGATCTCTTTATTTACATTGGCCTCAAATTTTTCAAAATTGGCATTAAAGAGTGAGATAAGTTTTTTCTTCACATCATCGTATTTACCTTTATCTTCCCATGTATTCTTTGGGATCAATACTTCAGCTGGTACTCCCGGACAACTTTGAGGGATCTGAAAACCAAACTCCTCATCTTTGAGAAAGGATACGTTTTCAAATTCATTGTGATGGATAGCGTCTATCATAGCCCTGGTATACTTCAATTTTATCCTGGAGCCTACTCCATGTGCTCCACCTGTCCAGCCTGTATTCACCAACCAGGCGGTAGCCTTGTGATCTTTGATCTTTTTGGCCAGTAGCTCCGCATATTTATTAGGGTGCCACATCATAAAAGCCGCTCCAAAACAGGCGCTAAATGTAGCTTGAGGTTCGGTTACTCCCATTTCTGTACCTGCTACTTTTGCTGTATAGCCTGAAATAAAATGGTAGCTTGCTTGTTCAGGAGTTAGTTTACTAACAGGAGGTAAAACGCCAAAGGCATCACAAGTAAGGAAAATTATATTTTCCGGATGTCCCGCAACACAGGGCATTTGAACATTATCAATAAACTGAATAGGATATGAAGCCCTGGTATTCTGTGTAATAGAAGTATCGGTATAATCTACAGCACGAGAATCCTTGTCATAGACAACGTTCTCTAACACGGTACCAAATCTGATAGCATTGAATATATCCGGTTCATTTTCTGCTGATAAGTTAATGGCTTTCGCATAACAGCCACCTTCAATATTGAAGGTTCCTTCATCTGTCCAGCAATGTTCATCATCTCCTATCAGCTTGCGCTTTGGATCGGCACTTAAAGTGGTCTTTCCGGTACCGGATAAGCCAAATAAGATGGTGACATCACCCGCATCGCCAACATTAGCAGAACAGTGCATAGGAAGTACTTCTTCCAATGGCATTAAATAGTTCATGATAGAAAAAATACCCTTCTTCATTTCTCCTGCATACTGGGTTCCCAGGATCACTACTTCTTTCTCTTCCAAATTTAGATCTATACTGGTCTTAGAAGTCATTTCTGAGGTATATCTATTGGCAGGGAAACCTCCTCCGTTAAAGATCACATAGTCTGGTTCACCAAACTGGGCCAATTCTTCCGGAGATGGCATGATCAGCATATTTTGCATAAAAAGGGCATGGTATGCTCTGGTACAAATGATCCTAACTTTTAACCTGTATTTTGGGTCCCATCCGGCATAGGCATCCACAACATATAGTTGGTTTCTGGTGTTGAGATAATCCAGGGCGCGTTCCCGGTTAACCATATAAGTATGTTCATCCAGACCAATATTAATATTACCCCAGTCAATATTTTTTTCAGAGTCTGGGTGTCTTACTATTCGTTTGTCTTTCGGACTCCTACCTGTTTTCTCCCCGGAGTATACCATTAGAGCTCCCACATCAGAAATTGCCGTTCCTTTTTCTTGTTGTAATCCTAGCTCGTATAAAATAGGAACACTGCTATTTCTGTATACCTCTTTTACCTCAATTCCGTATTTGTGTAGATCAAATGTTGTCATAAATAAAATTTTTGTTACAATTTAAATACTAAATTCTAAGATGCAAAGTAGAGAATAAAAAAGCGTAAAAAAGATGATTTTTATCATGATCATAATTTCTTTGTAAATGGGTCATGGATTAACCCTTAGTGCTAATAATCCCTTTCGTTTTTCACTATCTTTGAAAGTATGAACGAACATCTGGACCCAACGGCAGAAAATTTCTCGCAGGAGGAGCTCGACATTGAAAGAGCATTACGGCCAATCACCTTTGATGATTTCACCGGTCAGGAATCCGTATTGGAAAACCTTAAGATCTTTGTGCAGGCTGCCAATATGCGTAATGAAGCACTGGATCATACGCTGTTTCATGGACCACCCGGGCTTGGGAAGACCACCTTGGCATATATCCTGGCCAATGAGCTGGGTGTTGGGATCAAGGTCACTTCAGGACCTGTGCTCGATAAGCCGGGAGACCTGGCAGGATTACTGACAAATCTGGAGGAACGCGATGTGCTTTTTATTGATGAGATACACCGTTTGAGTCCCATTGTGGAAGAATACCTCTATTCTGCGATGGAAGATTATAAGATCGATATTATGATCGAAACGGGACCTAATGCCAGATCCGTACAGATAAATTTACATCCCTTTACTTTAATAGGAGCAACTACCAGATCCGGACTACTAACTGCACCTATGCGGGCCCGTTTTGGAATTCAGAGCAGATTACAATATTATAATACTGAACTTTTATCTACCATAGTTGAGAGGAGCGCAGATATCCTTAAAGTGCCTATCAGCAATGATGCTGCCATCGAAATAGCCGGACGAAGCCGGGGAACTCCAAGGATTTGTAATGCATTGCTAAGGCGGATACGCGATTTTGCACAGATCAAAGGAAATGGTTCTATTGATATTGGTATTTCTCAATACGGACTCAAAGCACTTCATGTAGATACACATGGTTTGGATGAAATGGACAACAAGATATTGCTGACCATCATTGACAAATTCAAAGGCGGCCCGGTAGGGATCTCTACCTTAGCTACTGCAGTATCAGAGAGTGCGGAGACCATAGAAGAGGTCTATGAGCCATTCCTTATTCAACAGGGCTTTATCATGAGAACACCCAGGGGAAGAGAGGTCACGGAATTGGCTTATAAACATTTAGACAGGATCAAAGGAGGAAATCAGCCAGGCCTGTTTTAAATGCGAGAACTCACCACTGTTTCTTATTTCGAGGTATTAAAGAACCGAAAACGAATCCTTGCCGATCCTTTACCTTTTCATAAAGGAAATTTTGAAAAGTATGGAGATACCTTCCGGGTGAAAATTGGCCCTGGAACTACTATCATCTTTACGCGTGATCCGGACATTGTGCAATTGGTGCTCCAAAAACAACATAAGAGATTCCAAAAGTCGCCCTTGCAAACCAGGGATCTGGCCAAATATATAGGTTATGGACTCCTTACTTCAGAAGGAGAGCATTGGCGGACCCACAGACGCATGATACAACCTGCATTTCACAAAAAGAAGCTAGTAGGGTTGTTAGATACCATGGAACAGGCAATACGGGAAGAACTAGTGCGTATAAAGCCCAATAAGGATCAGGATATTTTTCCGTTAATGGGAGATCTGGCCTTTCAGGTAGTGGCAAAAGCTCTGTTTAGTCGTTCTGATATTCAGGACAAGATGCACAGGCTTCAGCAAATCACAGAGACCAATCAAAAAATGCTGATCCGCGAAATGCGTCAACCTTATCTGAATTGGTGGTTTAAACTTAGTGGAAAAATAAAAAAACATTTAAAGTATTCCGAGGAGAGTCGTGAGTTGCTCAATGGCCTGATCGAAGATCGGATCGCATCGGAAAATGACAAAGACGATTTACTGGACATGCTTTTAAAGGCGACCTATGAGGACGGAACTCACATGCCCAGAAGGCAATTAATAGATGAGGTGCTCATCCTTTTTACCGCCGGACACGAGACCACGGCAAATGCCTTGACTTTTACACTCTTTTTATTGGGCAAGCACCCCAAAATGCAGGAAAAAGTATTCCAGGAAGTAAATCAAGCGGGGGTAGGAAATTCAGATAGTATTTCCTGGATCCCTAAAATGGTTTATACGCAACAGTGTATTGAAGAGGCTCTGAGGTTGTATCCTCCCGCATACATCATTGATAGGATGGCAAAAGAAGATCTGGAAATAGCCAATTACAGGTTTTCAAAAGGAAGCTTACTTCTAATGTCGGTTTATGAATTGCACCGCCATAAAAAATTTTGGGAAGAACCTGATTCCTTTCGGCCAGAACGATTTGCTCTGATCAATAAAAAAGAAATGGGGGCGTACTACTATCCATTTGGAGCTGGGCCACGTATGTGCATAGGGAATAATTTTGCGATGAATGAAATGATCATGACCATTGCTCACATTGTGAAAAAATACCGGATAAGAAATATAGATGAAGAGGTCAAAATAGTTCCCCTCATAACCTTAAAGCCAAAAGAAGTATTTTTAAATTTCGAGGAACGCTGATACGGTGAAAAATAACAAGGCTCATACTACATTAATAAAAGAAGAAGCTAAACGCCTAGGTTTTTTGTCATGCGGGATATCCAAAGCTGAATTTTTGGAAGAAGAGGCACCCCGACTCGAACGTTGGTTGCAAGCCAATATGCACGGGGAGATGCAGTATATGGAGAATCATTTTGACAAGAGACTAGATCCACGAAAACTTGTGGATGATGCCAAATCTGTTATTTCTTTGCTATTGAACTATTACCCTTCAGAGAAACAAGACGAAGGCACCTATAAGATCTCAAAATATGCCTTTGGGCAAGATTACCACCATGTCATCAAATCTAAATTAAGACAACTTCAGGAATTCATCTCGGAGGAAATCGGTGAGGTTCAAGGTCGAGCCTTTGTTGATTCAGCGCCTGTACTCGATAAGGCCTGGGCTGCAAAAAGTGGTTTGGGATGGATGGGGAAACACAGCAACCTTCTTACCCAGCAAGTGGGTTCATTCTACTTTATTGCCGAGCTCATCGTGGACCTGGAACTGGACTATGACCATCCTGTTACCGATCATTGTGGCAGTTGTACGGCTTGTATCGATGCATGTCCAACACAGGCCATTGTACAACCCTATGTTGTTGATGGGAGCAAGTGTATATCATATCTCACCATAGAATTAAGGAATGAGATACCTTCGTCTTTCCAGGGGAAAATGGATGATTGGATCTTTGGATGTGATGTATGTCAGGACGTATGCCCCTGGAACAAATTCTCAAAATCGCATCAAACTCCTTTGTTCGATCCTAATCAGGAAATACTCTCCATGAGCAAAAAGGAATGGGAAGAGATCACTGAAGATGTTTTTAAAAAGGTTTTTAAAGGATCTGCCGTGAAACGCACAAAATTTTCCGGATTAAAAAGAAATATCAAATTTCTCGAATGATTCTTCCACAACTACATCGATTTCGTTCTAAAAATCTAAATTTAATAATTGAGATTTTATTAAGAATAATGATAAAACCCTATATTGAAAGGTTGTTAATTAGGATCTTAGACTAATGCATTCATAATTTCATAAAACCGCGCACATTATGAGTATAATAAAAAAGCCAACCTTAAGTTTTTGGCAAATATTCAACATGAACGTTGGCTTCCTTGGAATCCAATATAGCTTTGGACTACAACAAACTGCAATAAATCCTTTGTTTTTATTTTTGGGTGCTTCTGAAGAATTGCTACCTATTTTAAATATCGCAGGTCCGGTTACGGGTCTGATCGTACAACCTATTATCGGCGCAATGTCAGATAAAACCTGGTCTCCAAAATGGGGAAGACGTAAACCTTATTTTTTAATAGGTGCGCTAATTGGAAGTATATGTTTATTTGTTTTTCCATCTAGTCCAATTCTTTGGTTTGCTGTAGGCCTTTTATGGATTTTGGATGTGGGCAATAATATGGCTATGGAACCTTATCGTGCTTTCGTAGGAGATAAATTACCAGAAAAGCAGTTGAGCCTTGGGTATCAAATGCAGAGTTTATTCGTGGGGGCTGGTATCTTATTGGCCATGGGTTCTATAGTTTTATTTCAAAAAATATTTGGTGCTGAGGTCTACGAAGGCACAGATGCTATTCCTACCTGGATGTATTATTCTTTCTATGTAGGAGGTGTCCTTTCTATAACTACTGTTTTATGGTCTGTACTAAAGACTCCGGAAATTCCTCCTTCTGCAGAGGAATTAGAAGAAATCAATCATGATAAGAGCCAACCGATTGGTGCCCGTATAGCCAAGCCTTTTACAGAAATAGCAAGCGCTATAAGAGATATGCCATCGTTTATGTGGAAGTTAAGTGCGGTGTATTTGTTTCAATGGTATGCTCTTTTTGTCTATTGGCAATACATTACCCCACTGTTTATGAAAACTATGGGTTATGGCATTTCGGAAGCTGCATCGCAGTCCGCTCAAATGAGTTTGACCTATAATATTGTAACTATGGTTGTTGCTCTTGCCCTTGTGCCACTTACCTTAAAATATGGAGGTAAAAAAATATACGCTTATAGTTTAATAGGTACAGGTTTGGCCCTCTTTACAATACCTTTTATAGATAATTCACTATTAGTTTTAACACCTATGGTTTTATTCGGAATCGGATGGGCCGCCATGATGGGTATACCTTATACCATGGTTTCAAAAGTTGTTCCTCAAGAAAGAAGGGGTGTCTATATGGGAATTTTGAATATGATGATAGTAATACCCATGGGAATCGAAACCTTAACGTTTGGATCTATTTACAAATATCTGTTAGGAGGAAATGCAATCAATGCGATTCTTTTTGCTGGAATGTTCTTTATAATTGCGGCGATATTGGCCATGCGTTTAAATGTAAAGAAAGTCGAAAAGGAAGTTAGTACTTCTGACTAGTATTATTTGAAACCTCAATAGTGTACTTAAAACTTAAAGCCTTGACATATAGGAATGACCTAAGATCACGGTAGGGCCAATCTTTAATACCCGAAGTGTGCTTATCCAAAGAATACCTTTAAATTTGTTTCTTAAACTCATTGTATGGCGAAAGATAAGAAGAAAAGGGAAGCGTTAATTTACCATGCCAAACCTACCCCTGGAAAGATCAAGGTCGTACCCACAAAACCTTACGCTACACAGCGAGATCTGGCTTTGGCCTACTCTCCCGGAGTAGCCGAACCATGTTTGGAAATTGCCAGGGATATTGAAAATGTTTATAAATACACAGCTAAAGGAAATTTTGTTGCTGTTATCTCCAATGGTACCGCGGTATTGGGATTAGGGGATATTGGTCCCGAAGCTTCCAAACCTGTAATGGAAGGAAAATGCCTGCTATTCAAGATTTTTGCTGATTTGGACGCCATCGATATTGAATTAGATACCAAGGATATAGACAAGTTTGTTGAGACCGTTAAGACAATTGCCCCTTCTTTTGGTGGCATTAATCTGGAAGACATCAAAGCTCCTGAAGCCTTCGAAATAGAACGCCGACTAAAAGAGGAATTAGATATTCCTGTAATGCACGATGATCAGCACGGTACAGCCATCATCTCTTCTGCAGCACTAATAAATGCTTTGGAAATAGCAGAGAAAAAGATCCAGGAAGTAAGAATAGTGATCAGTGGAGCAGGTGCCGCAGCCATTTCCTGTACGAGACTTTACAAGGCTTTTGGGGCAGATGCCAATAATATAATCATGGTAGATAGTAAAGGCGTAATTCGTAAAGATCGTGAAAACCTTTCTCCTGAAAAACAAGAATTTGCTACAGATCGTGATTTTCAAACTCTAACGGATGCATTAAAAGATGCAGATGTATTTATTGGCCTATCTATCGCAGATACAATGACTGCAGCAATGCTGAAATCTATGGCAGATAATCCCATTGTGTTTGCCATGGCAAATCCGGATCCGGAGATCAAATACAGCCTGGCTATAAAAACAAGGAAAGATGTTATCATGGCCACGGGAAGGTCCGATCATCCTAACCAGGTGAATAACGTTCTAGGCTTTCCTTTTATCTTTCGTGGCGCATTAGATGTGAGGGCCACAAAGATCAATGAAGAAATGAAAATGGCGGCCGTAAAAGCACTGGCCGAACTTGCAAAACAACCCGTTCCCGAACAGGTCAATATTGCTTATGGCGAAACCAGGCTCACTTTTGGAAGGGAGTATATAATCCCAAAACCTTTTGATCCGCGACTTATTGCCGAAATTCCGCCCGCAGTAGCAAGAGCTGCGATGGAAAGTGGTGTTGCCAAATTACCAATCACAGATTGGGATAAATACAAGGAAGATCTTTACCAACGCTCTGGTGAGGATAATAAAGTAATGAGATTGCTGATGAGCAGAGCAAAGAGCAATCCAAAGAAGATCATCTTTGCCGAAGCAGACCAGCTAGATGTACTTAAGGCAGCACAAATAGCCTATGAGGAAGGTATTGCCCAACCTATATTGTTGGGAAACAAAGAGATAATTGAGGAACTGAAAAAGGAACTGGAATTTGAGGCTAAGATCGAAATTATTGACCAATACGGGCAAAATTCTTTAGAGAAAAGGACGCATTATGCTCATAAATACTGGGAAGCAAGGCGGCGTAATGGGGCTACCCTCTACAGTGCAAAGAGCAGGATGCGTGAACGGAATTATTTTGGTTCAATGATGGTCCTGGAAGGATATGCCGATGGGATGATTTCAGGGTATTCCAGGTCATATGCATCTTCTATTAAACCTGTATTTGAGGTTATTGGCAGAGCGGCCAATGTATCTAAGGCAGCTACGGTCCATATCATGATCACAAATAGGGGACCTATTTTTCTGGCTGATACATCAATTAACATAGACCCTACGGCAGAGGAATTAGCAGAAATCACCAGGATGACAGCAAATTTAGCTGTGGCATTTGGTTTTGATCCGGTTATGGCATTGCTCTCCTACTCAAATTTCGGATCCTCGAAACATCCGCACTCAAGAAAAGTGAAGGAAGCAGTACGCATTCTTCATGAAACTGATCCGCATCTGGTGGTAGATGGAGAGATCCAAACCGATTTTGCGCTGAATAAAGAACTTCTTCAAAGTCAGTTTCCTTTCTCAAAACTAGCAGGGAAAAAGGTCAATACCTTAATTTTTCCAAATCTGGAGGCTGCAAACATCACCTATAAACTACTCAAGGAGCTACATGCAGCAGATACCATAGGCCCAATTATGTTGGGTCTTAAACGACCAGTGCATATCTTACAATTGGGTGCAAGTGTAGAAGAAATGGTCAATATGACTGCAGTGGCGGTTATAGACGCACAGGAGCGGGTGAAGCGAAGAAATGCCAAAAAAGGGATAAAAAAATAAGTGAGCCGAATAAACCTCATCTATCATAAAACAAATCAATGATCACTCATTTAAAAGGAAGGCTCACAGAAAAACATCCCACACATGTGGTCATAGATTGTAATGGAGTAGGGTATTTTGTGAATATTTCGCTACACACGTTCTCTCAACTTCCAAGTTCAGAAAACATACAACTTTTCACGCATTTGCAGATCAAAGAAGATGCACACACACTCTTCGGATTTATGGAAGCTTCGGAAAGGGAGATCTTCAGGTTGCTTTTGTCCGTCTCAGGGATAGGATCTAGTATCGCAAGGACCATGCTTTCTTCCATGACACCATATCAGATAAGAGATGCAATCGCCATCGGGGATGTCCCATCCATACAGGCCATAAAAGGCATTGGTGCCAAGACTGCACAACGTGTAATTCTAGATCTTAAGGACAAAGTTTTAAAAATTTACGATCTGGACGAAGTTTACCCAAATTCGAACAATACAAATAAAGAAGAAGCGTTATCTGCTTTAGAGGTTCTTGGCTTTCAAAGAAAGCAAGCCGAAAAGGCGGTGGACAAGGTTTTAAGCCAGGATGCTTCACTAAGCGTAGAGGACATTATCAAACATGCGCTGAAAAATTTGTAATTAGTTTGAAAAAAGGGGCAAAAACTTTTCTTAAATCTACATTTAAGCTATTTTTCCTATCCTTCATTTTCCTTTGGGCAGGGAGTTCATGGTCTCAGGAAACTGGGGAACAACCTGCAGACTCTGTTCAAACCGGAGTGGCCCTTGGCAAGATCAAAATGCCAAACCCCAAGAGTGTTGTTTCGAAATACACTTATGATCCTCAACTAGACCGATATATTTACACAGAAAGCGTTGGGGACTATGATATAAACTATCCAGTTATCCTAACTCGGGCACAGTACCTAGAACTGGTCCGCAAGGAGAATATTAAGTCTTATTTTAAAGACAAGATAGATGCCTATTCCGGCAAAAAGGAAGGTAGTGAAGAAGCAAGGAGGAACTTGCTCCCAAATTTCTATGTCAATAACAATTTCTTTGAATCCGTTTTTGGAGGCAATACCATTGAAGTGATTCCGCAGGGTTCTGTAGCCATGGATCTGGGTGTTATCTGGCAAAAAAATGACAATCCGGCGCTCTCGCCCAGAAACCGGACCAATCTCTCCTTCGATTTTGACCAGCGTATTAGTTTAAGTATGCTTGGAAAAGTAGGTGAACGTCTGCAGGTGACTGCCAATTACGATACCGAAGCTACTTTCGATTTTCAAAACCTCGTTAAACTAGATTATACTCCTACTGAGGATGATATCATTCAAAAAATTGAGGTAGGAAATGTGAATATGCCTCTGAACAGTTCTCTTATCACAGGTGCCCAAAGTCTATTTGGGGTAAAGACCCAGTTACAATTTGGCAAGACCACGGTAACAGCCGTGTTTTCAGAACAACGGTCTCAAAACAATACAGTAGTGGCACAGGGAGGTGGTACGCTTAACGAATTTGAACTTACCGCACTAGACTATGATGAGGATAGGCACTTCTTTCTTGCCCAGTACTTCAGGGATCAATACGATGAAGCACTGTCTAATTATCCTTATATCCGAAGTCAGGTTCAGATTACACGATTAGAAGTGTGGGTAACCAACCGGAGTCAGCAAACTTTGAATGTGAGAAATGTAGTGGCGCTCCAGGATCTTGGAGAGGCTTTGGACGAAAAAACTCGGATAGGGATCGCAAATGGAGATCCGCCGGGCTTTTTTAATTTCTCTGCAACAAATCCCGACCTGCCAAGGAACGGGGCGAATGATTTTGATCCTGCCCTTATTAACAGTGGAGGAGCCTTAACCCCAGACATTAGGGATATTGCAACCGTTGAAAGCGGATTTAATATTTCAGGAGGGTACCAGATCAACCAGGGATTCGATTACGCTATTCTGGAAAATGCAAGAAAACTGGAACCAACCAGAGATTACCAATATAATACCCAACTGGGTTATATTTCCCTGAATCAGCGGTTGAGCAACGATGAAGTACTGGGTGTAGCATTTCAATACACCTATAACGGAGAAGTATTTCAGGTAGGGGAGTTTGCCAATGGAGGTCTGGATGCAACCACTGTTGCTGGTGGGGTAACGCCTGTGATCACAAACAACACACTGATCCTAAAATTACTTAAAAGTAATATCACCAATGTCAATGATCCTATTTGGGATCTGATGATGAAAAATATCTATTCCACAGGGGCTTTCCAGTTGAGTGAGGACGATTTTAAACTGAACATTCTATATTCTGATCCAACCCCTAGAAACTATATCACCCCGGTAGACCCAAACACAGGGTGGCCATCAACACCAAAGCCCTTGGAGGACCGAATTTTGTTGGATGTCTTTAACCTGGACCGACTAAACGTATACAGGGATGTGCAACCAGGAGGGGATGGCTTTTTCGATTTTGTTCCGGGTATTACTGTAAATACGCAAGGCGGGCAGATCATATTTACCAAAGTAGAACCTTTTGGAGAATTCCTCTTTAACCTCTTAGGTGGGGGTACCTATGACGTGTCCAATGATCAGGGTTATAATGTTAACCAGCAGAAATATGTTTTCCGAAACATGTACTCCAATACCAAGGCTTCTTCCCTTCAGGATGCTGAGAAAAACAGGTTTAGACTAAAAGGAAGATATAAATCTGAAGGAAGTAACGGAATACCAATTGGAGCCTTTAACGTCCCAAGAGGTTCTGTGAGAGTTACGGCAGGTGGAAGACAATTACAAGAAGGAATAGATTATACGGTTAACTATCAGGCCGGGACGGTTCAGATCCTTGACCCAAGCCTTGAGGCCTCCAATACACCCATCAATATCTCAGTAGAGAATAATGCTGTTTTTGGTCAACAAACAAGAAGATTTACAGGAGTAAATGTGGAGCACCAGTTCAATGAGAAATTTGTTTTAGGAGGTACCCTTCTTAACCTGAATGAACGGCCTTTGACCCAAAAATCTAATTTCGGGATAGAACCGGTTAACAATACCATTTTTGGTCTTAATGGAAACTTCTCTACCGAAGTCCCGTTTTTAACACGTTTGGTCAACAAATTACCCAATATAGATACTGATGTACCATCTAATATTTCCCTTAGGGGTGAAATTGCCTACTTAATTCCGAATTCTCCAAAGAATGCGGATTTTATGGGAGAAACGACTACCTATTTGGACGATTTTGAAGGAGCCCAGGCGCTCATCGACATTCGTTCTTCTCTGGGATGGTCACTGGCAAGTACACCATTGGAATTCCTGAACGAAGGTGAGACCGGACTACAGGTTGGGTATGAAAGAGCAAAGATGGCATGGTATACAATAGATCCCATATTTTTCACTAATCAAAGACCTTCAGGGGTCTCGGACAATGATCTTTCAACCAATGAAACCCGCCGTGTTTTTATTGATGAGGTATTTCCGCAGGTAGATATTGCCCAGGGACAAACAACTGTACAAAACACGCTGGATCTCGCTTATTATCCGTCACAAAAAGGACCTTATAACGCCAACCCCAATTATGGATCTGAATTACCTAATGAAAAGTGGGCAGGTATCATGCGCTCCTTGAGTAGCACAAATTTTGAGCAATCTAATGTAGAATTTGTTCAGTTCTGGGTGATGGATCCATATGTGGATGGAATTGCAACAGGAGCCGGAGAATTGGTCTTTAATCTTGGAAACATCTCTGAGGATATCCTTGCCGATGGACGAAAACAATATGAGAATGGCTTGCCGGGAGTGAATAGTAATGATCTTACTACCAACACTATTTGGGGTAAGGTGCCTGCTACTCAATCATTGGTATACGCTTTTGATGCGGACGAGACCAATAGAGCCCTGCAAGATCTTGGTTTTGACGGGTTAACGGATGCAGACGAATCTATTCAGGGTTATAACGGGCCGGCAGAAGATCCTGCATTAGACAACTACCAATATTATTTGAATCGTGAAGGTGGTATTTTGGAGCGATATCTAGATTTTAATAACGTTGATGGAAACTCGCCCGTTACTGTGACAAATACAAACAGGGGTTCTACCACCTTGCCAGATGTGGAAGATGTGGATAGGGATCTTACGATGAATACCATCAACAGTTACTATGAGTACCGTATTCAGATAAGACCTAACACTACAGTGAATGACCAATATGTTACAGACATTAAAGAAGGCGTTACGCCAAATTTGCCTAATGGTACACAATTGAACAGACGTTGGATACAGTATAAAATTCCATTAAGCGATTTCACTGATGCCGTGGGAGGTATCTCAGATTTCAGGTCCATTAGTTTTATGCGGATGTACCTTACCGGCTTTACTGACGATGTGGTCTTGCGTTTTGCAACCCTCGATCTTGTTAGGGGCGATTGGAGGAATTACACAAAAACCCTTCAGGAGAATAATGATGACCCTTCAGATGACAATACCATTGTTGATGTAAATACAGTGAATATTGAAGAGAACAACTCCAGGATCCCTATCCCTTATGTATTGCCTCCCGGAGTTATCAGAGAACAGTTAAATAACAATAATACCATTATAAGGCAGAATGAACAATCGCTTTCATTTGTGGTTGAAAATCTGGAAGCCGAAGATTCCAGAGGAGTTTTTAAGAATGTGAATATAGATGTACGGCAGTACGAACGCATAAAAATGTTCATGCATGCTGAAGAGATATTGAATTCAGATTATTTGGATGATGATATTCCGCTTGTTGGATTTCTACGAATAGGGACCGACTTTTCTGAGAACTATTATCAAATTGAAGTACCATTACAATTTACTCCTTTTGGAGCCAGTTCTCCGGAAGATATTTGGCCAGCCATTAACGAATTGAACATTGCATTGGATGATCTGAAAAAGGTAAAATCGCAAGGCATTTCAGATCAGACCTTGGGAGATGTTACCTATTACGAGATCGTAAATGGTGAAGTGGTTACAGTCCCTGAATTTGCTCCTAGGACGCTTGGACAATTGCGGATCGGTATCCGTGGTAATCCCTCCCTTGGAAGCATCCGAAGCATGATGGTAGGTGTTAAAAATATTGATAATACTCCTGCAAGAGGGGAAGTATGGTTTAATGAATTGCGCTTGGCCGGCTTGGATAATGAAGGTGGATGGGCAGCTATTGCAGCCTTTGACGGTAATATTGCCGATTTTGCGAATGTGTCTGCCACAGGGAGCAAGAGCACTTCGGGATTTGGAGCCATTGATCAGATGCCAAATGAAAGATCCAGAGAAGATGCTATTTCATATGATGTGGTGACCAATGTTGAGCTGGGTCAACTACTGCCAAAAAGTTGGAACCTGCAGATCCCGTTTAATTATGGAATTTCAGAACAATTGGTGACACCGGAGTTCGACCCTGTCTATGATGATCTTAAGTTAGACGATAGGATCGCCACTGCAGATACCGCACAGGAAGCCGATGAGATCCGAGAACAAGCCGAGGATTATACAAAAAGGACCAGTATTAATTTTATCGGCGTTCGTAAGAACAGGGGAGATGATGCAGAAGCTAATTTTTATGACATTGAGAACTTTACTTTTAATTACTCCTTTAATGAAACCGAGCATCGCGATTTTGAGATCGCCAATTTGCGAGATCAGAACGTAAAGACCGGCTTTATTTACAATCACAATTTCAAACCGGTTTCGGTAGCGCCCTTCGCAAAGAAAGATTCTCTTTTTACAGGCAATTACTGGAAATGGCTTAAGGATCTTAACCTAAATCTGTTGCCCACAAGTATCTCAGTTCAATCTGATATCAACAGACAATTCAACCAACAGCGTTTCCGGGACGTCTTAGAACCAGGCGTAGAACGTTTGGAGTTACCCTTGTTGCAACAGCGTAATTATTTGTTCAATTGGCAGTATGCCCTGAATTATAGTATCACCAAATCATTGCGCCTAAACCTAACTTCTTCTAATAATAATATTGTCCGGAATTATTTTGAAGAAGAAGGGAATCCCAATTCGCTGATCAATCAGGAGTTAAATGTTTGGGATGGGTTTTTTGATATAGGGGAGCCTAACAGACATGCTCAGCAAATGCAGTTGAATTATGAATTACCCCTGAATAAGATCCCTATACTCGATTTTATAAATGCCCAATATACTTATACCAGTAATTTTGATTGGCAGCGCGGGGGAGACGCCATCAGAGAGGTCACGGGCGAGGACATCAATACAATTCAGAACGCCAACACCCATAACATTACTGCAACCCTGAACATGCAGCGGTTCTACGATAAAGTTGGCTTAAAAAAGAACAGTGGTAAAGGGTCGGCTGCACCTGTAAGGCGAGATAAAGCAGGGAACCCGGCGGCAGGAACAGAAGTTCCGACAGTTAAAAAAACCTCCGGTCTGTGGAATACAGCTATCGATGTGATCACGATGATAAAGCGTCTTAATGTGAACTACAATGAAAACAATGGGCAGGTATTGCCCGGCTATACACAATCCATAGGATTTATTGGAACGGCAAGACCTACGATTGGATTTGTCTTTGGAAGTCAGTCGGACGTCCGCTTTGAAGCTGCCAGGAATGGATGGCTGACCACCTTTCCGGAATTTAACGAGCAGTTTATAAAACGTACAAACAAGCAATTGAATATTACAGCTACAGCACAACCTGTGCAAGATCTGACCATTGACCTGGTCGCAGATCGTCAATTCTCAAGTAGCTTACAGGAAAACTATAAGATCGAATCTGGAGAATACATTGTACAAACACCCAATACCTTTGGAAATTTTAGCATTTCTACAATGATGCTCGGCACCTTCTTCTCCAAAAGTGATGAATTTAACTCTGATAATTTTGAAACATTTAAGGACAATCGTATCGTGATCGCTAACAGGGTTCTTTCAGACAGAGGAGGAGCAGATGAAGGAGTTGATACCGATGGATTCCCGATTCGCTATGGAAATACAAGTCAGGATGTATTGTTACCTGCATTCTTTGCCGCTTATTCGGGACAGGATGTAAATAGGGTAAATCTCGATGCTTTCAGGGATATCCCAATCCCAAACTGGAACATTAAGTATACGGGGCTTATGCGCAATAAGTGGTTTAAGAAGAAATTCAAACGTTTCTCTCTTAGTCATGGATATAGGGCCGCGTACAGCATCAATAACTACCAGACCAATCTTGAACGTCAAAATGGAAATATAGATCCCGAGAATCAGAATTTGCTCTCAGAAAATATTATCAGCAACGTAGTACTCACTGATCAATTTAACCCTCTGATGCGTGTAGATTTTGAAATGAAGAATTCCATGAGCGTAGTTGCGGAAGTTAGAGCAGATCGTGCCCTTTCGTTAAGTTTTGATAACAATCTCCTTACTGAGATCAATGGTAAAGAATATACGATAGGATTAGGTTACCGGTTTAAAGATGTAAAATTTGTGACCAATATAGGAGGAGAGAAGCAGCGACTCAAAGGAGACTTAAACCTGAAAGCTGATGTTACACTTAGGGATAACATCACCATCATCCGAAATCTGGACCTGGATAACAATCAGATCACCTCAGGACAAAACCTTTTATCTGTCAAATTTACGGCAGACTATGCTTTGAGTAAAAGCCTTAATGCCCTGTTCTTTTACGACCATTCTTTCTCACAATTTGCAGTGTCTACAGCCTTCCCTCAGACCACTATCAATACCGGGTTTACCCTTCGGTATAATTTTGGGAATTAACTCCCAATACTTTTTTGAAAACCTTATCAGAATCCGTTACATTTGCCTTCATAACAAATTCTTAGAAAATGAATATACCATCCGAATTAAAGTATACGAAGGACCATGAATGGATTAGCATTGAAGGTGATACGGCAACCGTTGGCATTACGGATTTTGCGCAAGGAGAATTGGGCGATATTGTGTATGTTGAAGTAGAGACCTTAGATGAGACCCTGGATAAGGATGAGGTTTTTGGTACTGTTGAAGCGGTTAAGACGGTTTCAGATCTGTTCCTGCCTCTCAGCGGTGAGATCGTTGCTTTTAATGAAGCGCTGGAAGATGAACCTGAGAAGGTCAATTCGGACCCTTACGGTGAAGGATGGATGATCAAGATAAAGCTCAGTGATCCCTCTGAAATAGAAGACCTATTGAGTGATGCTGCCTACAAGGAATTGGTTGGTGCTTAAACAGATCAGGTATCGTATTGGTTTTATTAGCTGGATGGTTTTTATTACTATCCTAAGCCTGGTATCTTTTGAGGGTGATAATTCTCTGGATATCAATATTCCTAACTTCGATAAACTTATACATTTCACTTTTTATTTTATAGCAAGTATGCTGGGCGGACTTTTTGGAAGAGAAATTTCAAAGGGTCGCATATCCAAAACTAAAGTATTAGGATTTTCTTTTTTAGGATTGGTACTCTATGGTATAATTATTGAGATATTACAAAGTAGTATGACAACCTATAGAAGTGGTGAATTGATGGATGTGATGGCGAATTCTGCAGGGACACTTTTGGGAACTTTGTTGATTTGGAGTGTATTTTCCAAAAGATATGGCTTAAAATGGGAAAATTAATTGCAGTTTTTATAAATTAATAGTTAAATTAGCGAACGTTTAAATCAAGAAATATGGAAGTTAAAAAGAGTCCAAAAGCCGATTTAAGGAACAATAGTAGCCTCTATTTTGTTCTGGGTCTGGCCATAGTAATGCTATTAGTCTTTATAGCCTTCGAGTGGAAAACCTATGATGAGACAACAGATTATGATATATCCCTGAATGTAGAGGATATGCTAGACGAGGAAGTACCTTTAACTGAACAGATCAAGACACCACCACCACCACCACCACCTGCAGCTCCTGAAGTGATAGAGGTAGTAGAGGATGAGGAAGAGGTTGAAGAAACCGTAATTGAATCTACGGAGACCAGTCAGGAAGAGGAGATCATTGAGGTAGATGATGTTCAAGTTGAAGAAGATGATTTAGATGTTGATGTTCCTTTTGCAGTGATTGAAGACGTACCTATTTTTCCAGGTTGTGAAGGAGCCAGTGATAAAAGAGCCTGTTTTAATGAAATGATGCAGAAACACATCATTAAGAATTTTCGTTATCCGGAGATAGCTCAGGAAATGGGTGTTCAAGGTCGTGTGAATGTAATGTTCACTATTCAGAAAGACGGAAGCATTGGAAATATCCGATACAGAGGTCCGGACAAGAACTTAGAAGCTGAGGCATTGCGTATCATTGAGAAATTACCAAGAATGACCCCAGGAAAGCAAAGGGGAAGAGCGGTAAGGGTACCTTTCAGTATCCCGATCGTTTTTAAACTACAATAAAAAACTTCGCATTATACATATAAAAACCCTGACCAAACGGTCAGGGTTTTAAGTTTTTAATAATTCAAATTCTATAGATTACTCTGTGCTTTTTTGGCTTAAACTATTATAAAATATTTCTCGGATCGCTTCAGATGAAATAAATCCACCCCCATGGGTTGCATCATAGTTGGCGGTAATTTCTGTATTCACCTTTACCTCCTCTAGGCTGGCGCCAGCCTTGATGGCCTTTTGCACCTTTCCCTTGATCTCTTCCAACATGCCAATATACTCTGCAAGTTCCTTTTTGTTAGATGGCCGGCCGTGGCCGGGAATTATAACGGTCTCATTATTAATGACCATAAGGGCTTTCTTTTGAGTTTTAATTAGCCCTTCAACACTTCCACCACTATTGAGATCTATATATGGAAATCGTCCTGCAAAATAGGTATCACCCATATGTAACACATTATTGTTCATAAAATAGACCAGGGCATCTCCATCGGTATGAGCCTCATGTACATGAAACCCTAAAATGGTCTCATCGCCATCGTAAAAAGAAATATTGTTAGAAAAGGTCACTTCCGGCAACATGTTCTCATAAAAAGTTTGACTGATCTTAGCTTCTTCCAGGTTTTTCTTCTCCCGCTCCATTACCCTGTTGCGTACATTATCATGCGCCACTATGGTAGTTTGAGCCCCGTTAAAACTTGCATTTCCACCGGTATGATCCCCATGCATATGAGTATTAAAAAGAAAGGCAATAGGTTTATCCGAAAGTTGTGCAATACTTGCTTTAATTTTTTCACTAAGCCTGTCGAATTGATCATCGATCATAAATACATGGTCTGTGCCAACATAGATCCCGATATTACCCCCTTGACCAGTTAACATATAGACCTGAGGTGAAAGAGTGTCAACAGTGATAATTACTTCTTTGTTTTGAGCATTGATTGCCAGGATTCCGCAAACAAATAAAAGGCAAGGGTTTAGGATAGATAATAGCTTCATAAGATGTATAATTTGTTCTTTTTTTAAAGATACCATAAAGAGTGTCAATTCGTTGCAAAAAAATACTAAGGACTGTATCTTTGCAGCCTTATAATTCTGTTGATGAAGACGGCGGTAGGTACGGCAAAAACACATAACTGGGCATTGATTTTCTCCGATTTCAAGGAGATCACCAAAGCCAGGCTTGCCCTAAGTGTAGTTTTCTCTGCCATAGCTGGATATTTTTTAGGAGCAGATCAAATTGAATGGACCGCAGTTTTGCTTTTGGCATTTGGCGGCTATTGCATGGTTGGGGCTTCAAATGCCTTTAATCAGGTTATAGAAAAGGACCTGGATGCCTTAATGTCTCGTACCAGAAACAGGCCTATTCCTTCTGGTAGGATGTCTCCTTCTACGGCATTAACCATTGCTGTAATAATGACGCTTTTGGGGATTATAACCCTTTATATCCTAAACCCAAAAACGGCCATGTTCGGGGCTATTTCCATTTTTATGTATACCAGTGTATATACTCCTCTTAAAACCAAATCACCCTTGGCGGTTTTTGTAGGAGCATTACCCGGTGCTATCCCTTTTATGTTAGGGTGGGTAGCTGCTACAAACGAATTTGGAATAGAACCTGGAACCTTGTTTATGATTCAATTTTTTTGGCAATTCCCCCATTTCTGGGCCCTGGCATGGATGCTCGATGAGGATTATAAAAAAGCCGGTTTTAAAATGCTGCCAACGGGAAATAAAGATAAGGGCACGGCAGTGCAGATCATTATGTATACCGTTTGGATGATCATCATTTCCGTGATCCCGGTATTCGGGATCACTGGTAAACTTTCACTATCTATCCCCGGTGGCATTATAGTTTTCCTTATGGGTATGGTAATGCTGGTTTTTGCTTTTAGACTATTTGAAAAAAGAGATAACGACTCGGCCAGAAAATTAATGCTGGCGAGCGTGAGCTACATTAGCCTTATGCAGGTGGTGTATGTAGCTGATAAATTTATATAAGAACTATGGATCTTACTCAAGGAACGCAGAAAGAAAAGAATGCAAGGGCTAAAAAAATGATGCTCTGGTTTGGGATCATTAGTCTGTTGATGGGCTTTGCTGGCTGGACAAGCGCTTTTATTGTGAGTAGTGCACGAGAAGACTGGTTAATAGATTTTCAGCTCCCAACGGCGTTTTATTATAGCACAGCAGTGATCATTTTAAGTAGTTTCTCATATATACTGGCGAAGAGCGCTGTTCGAAAAAATGAACAGAAAACAGCTGCCAACTGGTTATTTGCTACGCTGTTTCTTGGAATTGTATTTATTATACTGCAATTCATGGGATTTTCAGAGATCATTGCCCAAGGGTACTATTTTACAGGTCCTACCAGTAGTATTACCATGTCCTATATTTTTCTGATCGCTGCCGTCCATGTTCTTCACGTAGTAGCCGGGATCATTTCACTATTGGTTGTAATTGTAAACCAATCGCGAAGAAAATACACCCAGGACAATTTATTAGGCATGGAATTAGGAGCTACTTTTTGGCATTTTTTAGATCTACTATGGGTCTATTTAATGCTCTTTTTCTATTTCTTTTAAAACAGAAAGAAAAATATGTCCTTTTCAGAATGAGAATCGCTTTTCTTTAGATGAAAAAAATGTATTTTAGCTAAAATTATTTTAATACGATCAATACTTTATGGATTCTACGATCACTACTGGAGCAGAGGAAGAGAATGTATGGGGAGGTGGTAACCGACCTTTAGGTGCGAGTTACGGAAAATTAATGATGTGGTTCTTCATTGTCTCTGATGCGCTAACCTTCTCCGGCTTTTTAGCTTCTTATGGATTTTCAAGATTTAAATTTATAGAGACCTGGCCAATTGCAGATCAGGTGTTTACCCACGTACCTTTTATTCATGGGAATTTCCCGATGTACTATGTGGCCTTTATGACCTTTGTCCTAATTATGTCTTCTGTAACCATGGTGTTGGCCGTGGATGCAGGTCATAAAATGATGAAGAACAAGGCCATCCTTTATATGTTCCTCACAATTATTGGTGGGGCTATCTTTGTTGGATCGCAAGCCTGGGAATGGGCTACTTTTATAAAAGGCGACTATGGTGCATTGGAGACAAAAGGTGGTCGTATACTTCAGTTTGTAAAAGCAGATACTGGAGAGCGGGCCGCACTAGCAGATTTTGCAAAAGTAATTCCGGGTGATAGAACGGCACACGATAATAATGAAGGAGTTTGGTTTTATGGAGAAGGAAGTTTGCCAAGCTATACAGTTAATGAAGTTACCGAGGGCTTTTTAGCAGATCCCAATATTCTGATCAGGACCGAGACCATTACTGAAGAAGGTGAAAAGACCTTACTGACCAGAGAAGAATCCCTGACCAAGATCAAAGATGCACAATTGGTGGTAGAAGGCGCTAATCTTATTCGAAATGAATACGGAAGCCGACTATTTGCCGACTTCTTCTTTTTTATTACAGGGTTTCACGGATTTCACGTTTTTTCAGGGGTAGTGATTAATATCATTATCTTCTTTAATATTATTTTGGGCACCTATGAACGTAGAGGCCATTATGAAATGGTAGAGAAAGTAGGACTGTACTGGCACTTTGTAGATCTTGTGTGGGTATTCGTCTTTACCTTCTTTTACCTTGTTTAAAAGTCATCGAATTAAAAGTTTATAAAAGTAATACGCATGTCACACGAACATAAATTAGCCATCTTTAGGGGGACAGTGAAATTCAAATCGAACACCCAAAAGATCTGGGGCGTTCTAATTTTCCTTACTATAGTAACCACCGTTGAAGTAGCTTTGGGTATCACAAAACCACATATATTAGTGGCCAACACCTTTATAGGAATGAAGATACTCAACTGGATCTTCATCATCCTTACTCTGGTAAAAGCATATTATATTGCATGGGATTTTATGCACCTTAGAGATGAAAAAAGTTCTCTTAGACGCGCCATTGTTTGGACACCTATCTTCCTGGTTAGTTACTTAATCTTTATCCTGTTATTTGAAGCGGATTATATTTATAACGTCTTTAAGGACGGCTTCGTAGCATGGAATTTCTAACATGGAATTAACAACAAATAAAGACGGTATAACAACCGTCTTTTTTATTTTTGTAAGGTGTTTAAAAAGGCTATGAAAAAGATCTTTGTCCTTGTCGTGTTATTTATCCTTCCGTTGGTGGCCTATCTCTTTTTTGCATCGGGAGTAAACAACTTTGGGAGACTTCCAATCCTTACTGAAAGTGTAGACGACATTACTACTTTAGATAACTCGGTATCCCTTCAAGACAAGATCACTATCCTAGGGTTTTTGGGCAGGAATGCCGCTTTAAAAAAGGGAAATGCCTTTAATCTGAATCAGAAGATCTACAAACGCTTTTATGAGTTCAATGATTTTCAGATGGTCATGGTGATGCCTATTGGTACAGATTCGGTGGTTCATGAGATCAAAAATGAACTCAACAATCTAACCGATGCCTCCAACTGGAAATTCATCTATGCAGAGGATACGGATATAAAACGCTTTTATAGTTCACTAAAGACCGATGTGCCGCTCGATGCCGATATGGGAACACCCTATGTCTTTATTATAGATAAGGACAAAAATCTAAGAGGCAGAAAAGAAGATGAGGACGAAGGCACTAAATATGGTTTTAATACCACTTCTGTGGCAGAATTGAACAATAAGATGGAAGATGATGTGAAGATCATCCTTGCAGAATATAGACTGGCCCTTAAGAAAAACAACGCTAAGCGATCTAATTAATGAAAAACAAGTACACTTATGTTTGGGTCTCTCTCATCGTGCTAATCTTTGGAATCATCTTTATTCCTAGGATCGTAGACAGAATAATGTCGGGAAAGGTGGTGGAGAATACCCGAATGAATGTGGCTAAAGGAGTAGACAGTCCATTGGAATATATAACGCTGGATGGTAAAAAGCGCAGAGTTCCTGCTTTCAATTTCCTCAATCAGGACAGTCTACTTATCAGTAATGCAGACTACCGCGGGAAGGTTTATGTAGTTGAGTTCTTTTTCACCACTTGCCCCAGCATTTGTCCTATTATGAATGAAAATCTGGTAGATATTCAGGAAGAATTTAGAGATTTTGAGAATTTTGGGTTCGCCTCATTTACTATCAATCCGGACTATGATACCCCCATAGTTCTGAAAGCCTATGCGGAGAAGTATGGCATTACGGATATGGACTGGAATTTACTTACCGGGGACTCGGAAAAAATATATGAGCTAGCCAATGTGGGCTTTAATATTTTTGCTGCCATTTCTCCCGACGTACCAGGAGGATTTGAACATTCGGGGCTTTTTGCACTTGTTGACAAGAATGGGTATTTACGATCCAGAAAAGATAACTATGGTAATCCTCTTATTTATTACAGAGGTACTATAAAGCCATCCCAAGGAGAAAATTTAGAAGGCAAAGAAGAACAGATAAGTATTTTAAAAGAAGACATTAAAAAATTATTAGAAGAGTAAGATGAGTGTCGTTTCATTAAAAGAAAAAAAGGTGAATAGAGGGATTATGATCATCTCAATTTTCATCCCGCTTGTTGTAGCTATTTTATTTGGTGTACGTCTTCCCAATGTGGAACCCCTTAGTTTTCTTCCCCCAATATACGCCTCTATTAATGGACTTACTGCGCTTTTGTTAATTGTAGCAGTATGGGCTATTAAGAATGGAAAACGTCAATTACATCAGAACCTGATGACAAGTTGCATTGCCCTATCACTGGTCTTTCTGGCAATGTATGTAGCCTATCATATGACCTCAGATTCTACCTCATTTGGCGGCGAAGGTATTATCCGGTACGTATATTATTTTATTCTGATCAGCCATGTCGTTTTATCTATTGCCATTATCCCCCTCGTATTACATACCTATGCAAGAGCCTATTTAAAGAATTTTGAAGGGCATAAAAAATTAGCCAGGATCACCTTTCCTGTTTGGTTGTATGTAGCTGCAACCGGAGTAGTTGTTTATCTTATGATCTCGCCTTATTATAGCTATTAATTTAAGTATCTAGTCAATGTTTAAAAAGACCACTTTCCGTCTTAAAATGCGAATGCTTCTGGCACTGTGTTTTGTGATTTTACTCCCCATTGTTGGAGAAGCACAATGTGCTATGTGCAGGGCTGTACTGGAAAGTGAGGACAATACTGCCGTGGCAGAAGGCATTAATAATGGCATTGTATATCTAATGGCCATTCCGTATATCCTGATAGGGGCACTTTTCTTTTTTATCTACCGAAAAATGAAATCCTGAGAATTCTAAGATTTAACATTGTTTTTACAGGTTTGGCTGTAACAAAATAGACCTTTACCAGTCTATATATAGTACCCCGTTTTGTAAACACTAACCCAATGTTCGATCTTGAGAGGTGGCAGGAGATCTTCGATACCATCCGAAAAAATAAATTACGCACTTTTCTCACCGGAGTCTCTGTGGCCTCAGGCATCTTTATGTTGGTCATTCTTCTGGGTTTTGGCCAGGGCATGCAGAATGGTATCAGCTATGAATTTGAGCAAGATGCCACCACCATAGTTGAGGTATGGCCGGGAGTTACTACCAAGGAATACAAGGGCTTAAACCCCGGTAGGAATATTCAATTGCGCAATGACAATTACAATAGTTCCAATGCCTTGTTTGGTGATAAGATAGAGTATAAATCACCTCTTATATTTGTGCGTAATGTTTCAGTTAACTACGGAAAGGAGGCTCTGTTGTACGGAGTTCGCGGTGTTTCTTATGACTATCAGTTCATCGATAATGCCAAACTAGCCGAAGGGCGTTTTCTTAATTATTTCGATGAGATAAATACGGGAAAAGTCGCCTTAATTGGTAGAAAGATCAAACAAGATGTTTTTAAGGCAGTAGACACGCCAATAGGGGAATTTATCAATATTTCAGGTGTGCTCTTTAAGATCGTTGGGGTCTTTGACGAACGGGAGGAACGCGAAGAAGAACGTATCTATATTCCTGTTACTACCGCACAAAAAGTATTTAATGGTGGAGATAGGATCAGCAATATCTCCTATACCTTACCCCCGGTTGAAAATTTTGATGAAGCGGTCATCCAGGCCGTTGCCTTTAAGGATAATTTACGATCGCATCTGCAACAAGTACATACGGTTGCCCCGGACGATACCAGTGCTATTCAGGTTTGGAGTGCCCTGGAGGAGGCTAAAAGGTATTTTAGTCTCATTGGGAATATCAAATTTTTTTTCTGGTTCGTAGGGATATGTACCATCATTGCCGGCGTAGTTGGTGTGAGTAATATAATGCTCATTGTGGTAAAAGAACGCACCAGGGAGATCGGGATTAGAAAGGCATTGGGAGCGAAACCCTGGTCTATCATTGGGATGATCTTGCATGAAGCTATTTTTGTAACAGCCATCTCGGGATTTGCCGGACTCATTTTCAGCATGGGACTGTTGGAAATAGTAGGGCCTTATGTTGAGGTAGACTATGTGAAAAATCCTTCAGTGAATTTTAACGTTGCCCTGGCCACAGTTTTTGTATTGATCCTGGCAGGCACTATTGCCGGATTTTTCCCGGCATGGAGAGCTGCCCATATCCACACTATTGATGCGCTGCGTGATGAATAAGATAATAGCAACAAAGAACTATGTTTAATAGAGATCGTTGGAAAGAGGTTTTGGAGGTCCTAACCAGTAATTGGTTCCGGACCGTTCTTACGGCGTTTGGGGTTTTCTGGGGTATTCTAATTCTTATCATATTACTTTCTGCTGGTAAAGGATTGGAGAATGGTATTAGAGCAGATTTTGGGGATATCGCAACCAATACCATGTTTATTTGGACCCGTAGCACCACCAAAGCACATATGGGTCTCCCAATTGGAAGAAATTTCCGGTTTAAAGTTGAAGACGTAGCTACACTAAAGGAAAAGTTTCCTCAATTAAGGTATATCTCCCCCAGAAATCAACTTGGAGGCTTTGGCGGCAATAACAACGTGGTAAGAGGAATTAAAACCGGGGCATATAATGTCTATGGGGATTATCCGGAGATCATAAAACAAGAACCCATGGCTATTACTTCTGGCCGATTTCTGAATCACAATGACATAAATGCAAAACGAAAGATAGCCGTTATTGGGCTGGGTGTTCGTAATGAACTTTACGATAAGGAAGAAGAAGTGTTGGGGTCCTATATCAAGATCCAAGGAGTGAATTTTATGGTGGTTGGCACTTACAAAAAAAGGACGAGCAATGGGGATGGGGAGGAAGGACAAAAGGAAGTCTATGTACCCTTTACTGCATTTTCCCAGGCCTTTAACAGAGGTAATGATGTTGGCTGGATGTCTATCACTGCACAAGATGGGTATCCCATTTCTGATATGAAAACGAATATCGTAAATGAGATGAAAACAGTACATAAGGTACATCCGGATGATACCCGGGCCGTAGGATTTTTTGACTTGTACGAAGAATTCAATCGGGTGGAAAGTTTGTTTGGGGCTATGAGTTTTATTGGGTATTTCGTTGGAGTTTTAGTGCTCTTATCCGGGATCATTGGGGTAAGCAATATTATGCTGATCGTGGTGAAGGAGCGTACTAAGGAAATAGGTATACGAAGGGCCCTGGGTGAAGATCCTTGGTCTATCAAAAAACAGATCTTGTTAGAGTCTATTTTCCTGACCATCATTTCCGGTATGGCAGGGATCGTATTTGGGGCCTTATTTATTTATGGGGTGAATGCCATATTAGATGCCAATGGCCCGGTAGATATGTTTATGAATCCAAGTGTAAATCTGGGCGTAGTAACGGCCGCTCTGGTGATCCTTATTATTTCGGGTCTGCTGGCAGGATTTATCCCGGCACAAAGTGCTATAAAAGTAAGACCCATAGACGCCTTGAGAACAGAGTAAAATAAATCAATCAAAATAACACTATCAAAAAATGAAAAAATCTATCACCATCATCACCTTGCTGATCATCGTACTTGCCTTTGGCGGGTCTATGATCTACTTATATCAGAAGAACTCTGAGGACCCTGTGGTGTATGAAACTGAGCAGGCTGAAAGGCGTACCATCATTAGAAAAACAGTTGCTACCGGTAGTATCCTGCCCCTGGAAGAGGTGCTCATCAAACCAAATATTTCGGGTGTAATACAAGAGATCTATGTAGAAGGAGGGGATTATGTAAAATCAGGGGATCTGATCGCCAAGATAAAGGTAGTACCTAATTTAAGTGCCCTGAATGATGCTAAAAATGGGATTGAAGACGCCAGGATCAACCTGGATGATCAAAGGCGTAATTTTGAGCGCCAAAGCGAACTTTTTTCCAAAGGGGTAGTTTCCAAAGTTGATCTGGAACGCGCTCAGGTAACGTATGACCAAGCAAAACAGTCGTATTCTGCGGCCAATAAACGATATGATATTGTACAGACAGGGACCACCAGCGGACTAAGCAATGCTGCCAATACACTTATAAGGGCTACGGTAAGTGGCATGGTGCTGGAAGTTCCGGTTGAAGTAGGGAATCAGGTAATTGAGAGTAACAACTTTAATGAAGGAACCACAATTGCAGCCATTGCAGATGTGAATAAGATGATCTTTGAAGGGAAGGTTGATGAGTCTGAAGTAGGGAAGATCAAAGAAAATCTGCCTTTGGAGATCACTGTTGGCGCCATTGAGAATAAAGTGTTCGATGCGGTCCTGGATTATATCGCCCCAAAAGGGAAAGCAGAAAATGGAGCTATACAATTTGAAATAAAAGGGACTTTAAATAAAGGTGATACGGTATTTATCAGGGCAGGCTTAAGTGCCAATGCCTCCATTATCTTGGCCCGCGCAGATAGTGTTTTAGCGATCAAAGAAGCCTTGGTTCAATTCGATTCTGAAACCAAAAAACCTTTTGTTGAAATAGCCACAGGAGACCAACAATTTACCCGGAAAGATCTGGAATTAGGGATCAGTGATGGGATCTATGTTGAAATAAAATCGGGACTAGATGCTGAAGATAAAATTAAAGTATGGAATGCCTTGCAAGCTGAAGGATTTGGCGGATAGGGTATTTTAACATAATATTTCGAGAATTATTTGTAACAAATCCACAACTTGCTAGTCTTATCGAAGGATTGGCAACCAAACACTAAAAGCACCAACCATGATTGAAATAAAGGATCTTCATAAATCTTATAAGATGGGAAGCAATTCCCTGCATGTACTAAAAGGAATCAACTTTTCAGTAAAAGAGGGTGAATTGGTAGCCATCATGGGTTCATCCGGATCCGGAAAATCTACATTATTGAATATCCTTGGGATGTTAGATGAAGCAGATGAGGGAGAGTACATGTTGGATGGGATACCTATTAAAAATTTAAATGAGACCAAAGCGGCCAATTACCGCAATAAGTTCCTGGGATTTATTTTCCAGTCGTTTAATTTGATTAACTATAAGACGGCCCTGGAAAATGTGGCATTACCGCTGTATTACCAGAAGATGCCGAGAAAACAGCGACAAGAAAAGGCTTTAAAGTATCTGGAACAGGTAGGCCTGAAAGAATGGTCTCATCACTTACCAAGTGAGCTTTCAGGAGGACAAAAACAACGTGTAGCCATAGCAAGAGCCATGGTTGCAGAGCCTAAGGTGTTGTTGGCAGATGAGTTAACCGGGGCCCTGGATAGTACTACTTCTTATGAAGTAATGGAACTTATTCAACAGATAAATGATCAGGGCAATACCATCCTGGTAGTGACCCACGAACCTGATATTGCGCAGATGTGTAAACGTATAGTTCATCTTAGGGATGGAGTGATTGTCAAGGATGAAAAAGTAAAACAAGTAAGAGCCAACGCGCATGTTTAGTAGGGATACCTGGCAAGAAATATTTCTCACCATTCGGAAGAACAAACTTCGAACTGTTCTTTCCGGATTTACAGTGTCCTTAGGGATACTGATCTTTGTGGGTCTGGTAGGAATGACCAATGGTCTGCAAAATACCTTTGAATTTTTCTTCTCACAGGATGCTACCAACGTATTGTATATTTTTCCGGGCAGAACATCTATGCCATATAAAGGATATAAATCCTTAAGGCGGATAGAATTGGAGAATGATGACCTTGCAGACATCAAGAAAGATTTCCCCATGTTCCTTGAATATATTTCACCACGGATATTTAGAAGTGCCCTGGTTAAATACAAAGAGGAGTCTAATAATTACACCACCATTGGGGTTGACTGGGGGCAGCAATTTGCTGAAAAGACCATAATGATGAAGGGTCGGTATATCAACCAGGAAGATGTTAAGAACAGGACAAAGAATATTGTGATAGGCAGGTTAGTGGAACAAGATTTGTTTGGAACAATGAACTCGATGGGTAAATACATAGATGTAGGGGGAAGTGTTTTTAAAGTAGTGGGAGTTTTCCAGGACGATGGGGGTGATAATGAGGAACGTCAGCTTTATATGGCCTATACTACCCGCCAGTTAATTGAAAAGAATACGGATAAAATAGGGCAGATCGTCATTGGATTTAAGGAAGAATTGGGGTATACCGGCGCTATGGCCTTTCAACGAAACCTTGAAAGGTATCTTAAAGATAAGAAGGTTATACATCCGGATGACGAAAATGGGTTTTTTGTACGTAATGTGGCAGATCAGTTAAAACAAAATCAGGATTTTGCCGGAGTACTGGCTATCATTGCGGCCCTGGTCGCATTTGGGACCATCATTGCCGGTATAATCGGGATCAGTAATATCATGGTGTATGTAGTGAAGGAGCGAACCAAGGAAATTGGGATCCGCAAGGCAATTGGCGCTACTCCGCGTTCTGTGATCTCGGTGATTCTATTAGAATCCATCTTTATCACTACCATTTCAGGCTTTTTAGGAATGATCCTAGGGATGGCACTTTTAAGCACCCTGGGTGATAAGCTAATGGACGACTATTTTATATTAAATCCGGGAATCGGAACGGGACTTGCAATATTTGCAACCCTTGTTTTGATCCTTTTTGGTAGTTTGGCCGGCTATATACCTGCAAAACGCGCAGCAAGTATTAAACCGATTGAAGCTCTAAACGACGAATAGTATGCGATTTTTATTTGATAAAAATACCTGGCAAGAGATCTTCGGTTCAATCGGAAAGAATAAAACACGGACCATAATCACTGTTATTGGCGTAACGTGGGGGATCTTTATCTATATCGTTCTGGCAGGAGCCTCCAAGGGCCTTGATAATGGTTTTGAGCGAAATTTTGAGACCGTTGCTAAGAACAGTATCTGGGCGTGGTCACAGTCTACAAGCATGCCGTACGCAGGCTACAAAACGGGAAGACGAATGAGAATAAAAGTAGGGGATGCGATAACCTTGCAAAATAGGATCCCGGAAATACAGTATATAGCTCCTGTAAATACCAAGGGTGTTTTTGGCGGTGCTGCGGCCCAGGGAGTAAGAGGACTAAAATCGAACAGTTATCCTGTTTATGGATACTTTCCGGTTATCGCTAAAATGGCCACTCAGAAGATCTATGACAATGGTCGCTTTATCAATGACGAAGACGAGCTTCAAGCCAGGAAGGTATGTGTAATTGGGGAACGTACGGAGCAGGAATTGTTTGAAAAAGATGAAGATCCTATTGGAGGATATATAAGAATTGATGGAATCTATTTCCAGGTAGTGGGTGTTCATAAATTTACACAAACTACACCATTTGGTACAGACGGGGACATCTATATTCCATTTTCAACCTTTAAAAAGCTATATAATACAGGAGATGATGCGCAATATTTTACAATTGCCGCTTATGACGACGCCGATGTAGTGCAGGTAGAAAAAGATATAAAGTCGGTTTTAAAAAGTATTCATAAAGTGCACCCGGATGATGAAAGAGCTTTTGGAGCTTTTAATTTGGGCGAGATATTCAATAAGATCATGGGCTTTGCCAATGGGCTAACCTTTGTTTCACTGATCGTTGGCCTGGCGACTATTTTAGCCGGAGTTATTGGTATTGGGAACATTCTTTTGATCTCTGTAAAAGAACGTACCAAAGAATTAGGGATACGAAGGGCATTAGGAGCCACTCCTAATGAAGTTAGATCTCTAATTATATTAGAATCTGTCTTCCTTACTATGATGGCAGGGATCATAGGAATTATTATGGGGGCCGGAGTATTGAATTTAATAAACAATTTAACAGAGGGTTCAGAATTTCCTTATACCAATCCTACGGTGCCCATACCCCTAGTCATTGGAGCTTTATTGGTGATGGTGGTCCTGGGTACTTTAATAGGTCTTATTCCGGCGCAACGTGCTGTGAGTATAAAACCCATTGATGCCTTACGAGAAGAGTAATAACTAACAACTTTAAATAACACAGTAAGAAGATGAACAAATACGTAAAATATGGACTAATTGCAGTCCTAGCCTTAGGAGCTTTATGGGCCGCGGCTTTCTTTATTAAGTCGAATAGTAAAGGAGCTATCACCTACGATACAAAAAACCCTTTTATTGCCAATATTGAGAAGAAAACAGTGGCCACAGGAAAGGTGATCCCTCAGGATGAGATTGAGATCAAACCACAAATATCCGGGATCATTGAAAAGATCTTTATGGAAGAAGGAGACCCGGTAAAAGCCGGTGATCTGATAGCCGTGATCAAAGTGGTTCCCAACGAGCAGTCTCTAAACTCGGCTAGCGGGCGAGTGCGAAATGCTGAGGCATCCTTAAACAATACTAAAATAGAATACGACCGTAATAAGCAATTATTTGACAGAGGGGTCATCTCTAGTCAGGATTTTAATGCCCTTAAACTGCGGTACGATCAAGCAGTACTTGAACTGGAGAATTCCAGGGCAGACTATCAGATCATCCGTAGAGGTTCTGCAGGAGGATCGGCTAGTGCCAATACCAATATTAGGGCTACAGTAAATGGCACTATACTGGAGATCCCGGTTGAAGTAGGTGATCAGGTAATTCAGAGTAACAACTTCAACGATGGTACAACCATAGCTACTATTGCAGACCTGAGCCAAATGATCTTTGAAGGAAAAGTTGATGAAGGTGAAGTTGGGAAACTAAGACTGGGAATGCCATTAGAAATTAATTTAGGAGCTATTCAGGATCAAAAATTTGAGGCCTTACTTAAATTTATTGCCCCAAAAGGTGTAGAGGAAGCCGGAGCCGTTCAATTTAAAATTGAAGGGGATGTAAAGGTGAACGACTCCATTTTTATCAGAGCAGGTTACAGTGCCAATGCCTCTCTTGTGTTGGAGAAAAAGGACAGCATTCTGGTAATCCCTGAAGCCCTCTTACAATTCGATAAGGAAACAGATAAACCTTATGTAGAGCTTTCTGTGGGAGATCAGGAATGGGAACGAAAAGACATTGAAATAGGCATTTCTGACGGAGTAAATGTAGAAATTGTTTCGGGTCTTATCGAAAGTGACAAAGTGAAGATCTGGAATAAAACGGAGCCTATTAAAAAAGGTGAAGAAGATGAAGAAGAGGAAGAATCTAACTCCTGATCATAATAGCAAGTAATCAAAGAATAAGCAATCAAAAAACGAGACCATGAGATTTAAAATATCCATACTACTATTCCTTTTGTCTGTGGGAACTATTACCGCGCAAATGAGAAAATGGACCTTGGAGGAATGTGTCACATTTGCAGTAGATAATAACCTCACCATAGAGCAATTTGAACTAGACCTGGAGAATGCCAGGATAGACAAATCGGATGCCTTAGGGAATATGTTGCCTAGCTTAAACGCACAAACAAGTACCTCCGGTAGTACAGGTCTTATCCTGGATCCTACGACCAATGGATTTGTTTCTGCGACTATTTTTTCAGCCAGCGCCAATGTTACTTCTAGTGTAACATTGTTTGACGGACTTCGAAATATTCACAGGATCAACAGGGCAAAACTGAATGAAGTTGCCAATCAGTATAGACTCGATGATCTAGTAGATGATATTAGGCTTAATGTTGCCAATAACTATTTGAGCGTTCTTTCTAATAAAGAATCTTTGAAGGTGGCTAAGGCCCAATATGCGGTAACTGTTGAGGATCTGAAACGCACAAAAGAGCTAGTAGAATCGGGCGTGGTGCCAAGAGGAGATCTTTTGGAAGTAGAAGCAACGGCCGCTACTCAGGAACAGACGATCATAAATAATCAAAATTTGGTATTGTTATCCAGAATTGCCCTGGCACAACTACTGCAGATCACGGACTATGTGAATTTTGATATTGCTGATGAAGATTTTAATGTTCCACCATCGGACATTCTTAAATATTCACCTAAAGTGATCTTTGACAAGGCATTGTCCTTTCGTAACGACATAAAATTTTCAGAAACTGGTGTGGATCTGGCAGAAAAAGATCTTGAAATTGCTAAAGGGGCAGTATTCCCAACAATTGGAGCTTTTTTTAACTACAACACCCGGTATTCCGATCAAACACGTGATCCATTCACTGGTGTAAAGATCGCCTTCCAGGATCAGTTGTGGATCAACGATGGGATCTCTTACGGAGCACAGCTGAACATCCCTATCTTTAATGGATTTAGTACGCGGAATAATATCAAACGTTCTCAGATCAGTGTGGAACAAGCCAGGTTGCAATTGGAACAGACCAAACTAGCCCTGGAAACTACTATAAATCAGGCGTATGTAGATGTGGAGAATACTGCAAAGGCATATGAAGCTTCTCAAAAGACACTAGATGCTCGCAGGCTGGCGTATGATTATACCAAGGACCGCTTTGAAGTGGGCCTAATGAACGCCTTCGATTTTAGTCAGGCGCAATCTAGAGTAGACAATGCCGAGGCCGAGGTAATTCGCAATAAGTACAATTATATCTTTAGAATTAAGGTCCTGGAATTCTTCTATGGCCTGCCTATTGTTCTAAACTAAACTATCTTTGTGGCCTTATGGCCTTGATCTTACAATTAGAAACAGCTTCAACTAATTGCTCCGTTTCCCTTGCCAGGGAAGGGGAGCTTTTGGCTAGTAAGGAATACAACAGTCCTTCATTTTCCCATTCGGAACAGCTCCATCTTTTTATTTCGGAAGTTCTGGAAGAGGCAGGTGTTTCCCTTCAGCAGATTAATGCTATAGCGGTAAGTAAGGGCCCGGGTTCTTATACGGGGCTCAGAATAGGAGTTTCAGCTGCTAAAGGTCTTTGTTACGTCCTGGATATTCCATTGATCTCTACCCCAACTCTCAAGGGAATGGCCTTGCAGAAAGAGATTGATACCGGTGTCATTATACCTATGTTAGATGCGAGAAGGATGGAGGTTTATGCTGCGGTTTTTGATGCAGATCATGCTGAGGTAGTGCCTACAAAGGCGGTGATCATTGAATCTGATTCTTTTGAGGAATTTGCAAAGAAAGGAAAAGTTTATCTTGTGGGGAGTGGAGCTGCAAAGTGCAAGGATGTACTTACACATCTCAACTTTTCTTTCGACGATTCTCTTATACCATCCTCCAAGACGATGTCCATGGAGGCCTATAGAAAATATCGGCAAGGATCGTTTGAAGATGTCGCGTATTTCGAACCCTATTATTTAAAGGATTTTATTCTTCAGCAAAAGAAGAAGTGATATTCTATTCCGTTTAGATCAATTAGCTATCCTTTCTGATGTACATCTAATTGTGGGAAAGGTATCTCAATACCTTCTTTGTCGAAACGAGCCTTTGTCTCTTCCATCACAAAAAAGTGCGCTGCCCAGAAATCTTCATTTTTTGCCCAGAATCTTAAGGTTAGATTTACTGAACTATCTGCTAATGCGCCCACAAATACTACAGGAGCAGGATCTTTCATGATCCCTTCATGGGAGGCACAAATATCTAATAAGATCTCTTTGGCTTTTTTGATGTTGGAACCATATCCTATCCCAATATCGATCTTATTCCTGCGGGTATCCTCGGCATTGTAATTAATGATATTGTTGTTGGAGAGTTGACCATTAGGCAGAATGGCCACCTGGTTCCCAAACGTATTCAGTTTTGTTGTAAAAATAGTGATCTCCTTCACCGTACCATCAACCCCCTGAGCTGAGATAAAATCGCCCACCTTAAATGGTTTAAAGACCAGGATAAGTACACCTCCTGCGAAATTGGAAAGTGAACCCTGAAGGGCTAGACCAACGGCTAAACCGGCCGCACCAACCAATGCCACCAGGGAAGATGATTTTACACCCAACTGGGTGATCACCAACACAAAGAGCAAGAGTTTTAAGGCAATATTGATAAAGCTTTGCAGGAAGGACTCCAATGCCAGATCGTAGTCTTTTTTTTGAAAGAATTTATGAACCAGTCGGTTGATGATTTTCACGATCCAATAACCTACAATTAGGATTATTGTAGCGGTAATAAGGTTAGGAAGGATCTCCATAAACCACTGTACGCCCTGGTCTAAATATTCAGTATATTCTGCGAATGAGGCCATATTTTTTAATTAGGCTGCAAAGCAACGGAAATTTAAGAGTATTGTCAAATTTTATTCTTTAAAGTCTTGTTAAGCCTTGTGAAGGATCAAAGTAATGAAAGTGCTTCATCTGGTGAAGAAACCGGAAGTTGGCACGCCCCATTTTCGCAGACATAAATCTGAGTTTTCGCAGAATCCTTCCTATTCTCAAAAAGGCTGAGGGTCCCTTTATTTTCTGTTCCGGCCAGGAGAATATTTGGTAAATATTGACGCCTGATGACAGCAGCATATTCCTGATAAGATTCCCCTGTGATCACTACTTCTTGAAATGGAAAAATTTGAAATAGCGGGAGTTGAAGCCAGCGAGCATAACTATTGGGATTTTGCAATATACTTTCCCGCATATGGGCTATCATCTTTTCAAAATGAGCAAAATAATTAGCTTCTGGATATAGTCCCGAGAGTTTAAATAAACAATGAGCCATGATAGAATTGGAGGCAGGGATCACATTATCTGTAGTTTCCAAAGACCTTCTAACCATAACATCCTGTGTATCGGAGGTAAAATAGAACAAGCCACTTTCTTCCTGTAAAAAGTGTGCCAGGCAATAGTTCATAAGTGCTTTAGATTTCTTCAACCATACTTCATCAAAAGTAACTTCATACAAGGCTATCCAGGCATCAATCAGGGCGGCATAATCTTCCAAAAACCCTTCAATAGTGCTCTTTCCTTCCTTATGGTTATGGTATAGACTCCCATCTTCTTTTAAGACCCTATTTTCTAAAAAGTCAGCCGTTTTCTTAGCCATGACCAGATAATCCGTATTACCCAGATAGCGATATGCTTCGACTAAACCTTTGATCATCAGACCATTCCAGGAGGTTAATATCTTATCATCCAATCTTGGTCTGGGACGTAATTCTCGCTTGGTCAACAGGCGTTTTTTGCAGTTTTCGATCGTTTTATTAAGGGTTTTAACATCAATGCCGTGTTTTTGGGCGACCTCTTCATCAGTCGCATCCCGGATCAGGACATATAGTTCCTCTTCCCAAAATCCGTAGGAATTTATATTGTAATAGTCTTTAAAGAGCGCAAAATCATCCTTTAATAGTTCTTTTAGTACTGCCTCTGTCCAAACGTAATATGCCCCTTCCTTAAGATTACCTTTTGGATCAAGACTATCAGCATCCAGGGAAGAATAAAATCCGTCTTCGGCCGACATTAATTCGCGGCTTGCAAAGGAAATAGTTTCCTCCACCACTTTTTTGTACAAAATATTGCGATTAGCTCCATAGGCTTTGGCGTATAATGAGATTAATTGGGCATTGTCATAGAGCATTTTTTCAAAATGAGGAACATGCCATTTGGTGTCTACCGAATAGCGGGAAAATCCTCCTCCCAAATGGTCATAAATGCCCCCATAGGCCATACGGGTAAGGGTAGTATGCACATAATCTGTGATGTTCCTGTCCCGAAATAAGGTAGCATAATGTAACAGGAAGTCGAGATTCACTGGCATCATAAATTTAGGTGCCCTCTTATGCCCTCCCAGAAAGGTGTCAAAGTATTGTGACCATTGCGTAACTGCAGCTGTTATTGCTTCTTTGGTGATCGTTTCTTGTTTTTCCGGAGCGGGGATAAGATTGATACTATGAAGGCCTTTCGCCAAATTTTCGGCATAGTCTGTCACTTTCTTAGGATCGGTCTTATAGAGCGCTGCCAATTGATCTAAGACCGAGATCCAATCGTTCTTCCTAACAAAGGTAGCTCCCCAGAAAGGTCGGCCATCCGGCAAAGCCAAAATATTAAGGGGCCAGCCACCACTTCCGGTCATCATCTGTAACGCATCCATATAAATATGATCAACATCTGGTCTTTCTTCCCTGTCTATCTTAATATTAACAAAATGCTTATTCATGACCTGTGCTACTCCCTCATCCTCAAAACACTCATGTTCCATTACATGGCACCAATGACAAGCGGCATACCCAATGCTGATCAATAGCAGCTTGTTTTCTTTATTGGCTTGTGCAAGTACCTTGGCATTCCAGGCATTCCAGTTAACAGGATTATGAGCATGCTGCAACAGATACGGACTGGTTTCGTCTATCAGGGAATTGGTATGTGGAAAGTGAGTATTCAAGGTATGTGGCTTTACGGACTGTTCAAAAAAAAAGCACCTATTAAGGTGCTTTCTGTTTTTTTTGAAGACCTACTTCACTTCGAAGGTGATCTTAACATTCACCCGAAAGTCGTCTACCCTGCCGTCTTTTACGGTTGCGCTTTGTTCATTCACATAAACAGAACGAATATTTTTAACCGATTTAGAGGCCTGAGAGACCGCTTTTTGGGTTGCATCTTCCCAGCTTTCACTAGAATTTGCTAATACTTCTATTACTTTTAAAATTGACATGATACTTACGTTTTAGGTTCCTTTAAAGGTCCGAAGAATTTGAAGAAATTGCAAGTATTCAAGCGGGTATTAGCCATTGATGGCAACAACTTCATGTATCTTATCCCCCATCATGTTTTTCAGCATGGTCTCAATGCCATTCTTTAGGGTAAAGGTTGAGGAGGGGCAGCCACTGCAAGCACCTTGTAAGATGACGTTCACGGTCTTTAGCTCCTCATCATAGGATTGAAAGAGAATATTCCCCCCATCCATGGCAACAGCCGGTTTCACATACTCTTCAAGGATCTGGATGATCTGTTGAGAGGTTTCGTCATTGGAGACAATTGCTGCCTGTTTTTCGGGACTATTGTTACTTTGAGTTGCTTCAGCCTGTGCCGATACAATTTCTTTTCCTTCTGCAATATGAACACGGATCATTTCACGGAGTTCCATGGTAATATCATTCCAATCGGCTACTTCAAATTTCGTTACTGAAATGTAGTTCTCATCCATAAAAACTTCCTTTACAAAAGGAAAATGGAAAAGTGCTTTAGCCAGTTCAGAATCCTTGGCCTCATCAATGTTCTTAAATTCAAAAGTGGCAGGCACTAATTTTTTATTCGCCACAAATTTCATCACAGCCGGATTGGGGGTTACCTCTGCATATAGGGTAACAGCCACTTTAGTTGCAGTAGCCTCTTCGAGGATCACAGGGGCACCAGAATTAAGGTATTCTACTAATTGCTGGGCTACTTCATTTTGCACATCCTCCCAGGCAACAATATCAAAACGCTCCAGGGCAATAAAATTACCGGAAATGTATACCGTCTTTACAAAAGGAAGATAAAATAATTGCTGTGCCAATGGAGATGCTTTGGCTTCATCAATGTTTTTAAACTCGTAATTGGTATTGGTTGTAAGAAAGTGATTGGTCTCAAATTTTAGGATCGTTGGAGATTTCGTCTCCTTCACAGTAATAACATACTCTTTCATGGCGTCTGCTTTGTGCAAAAATACAACCATTTTTCAAGCTATCCAGCATATAATAATGTTCGCTTTAAGCCGTTATACATTATATTTGAAGATACAGCCATTCACCTTGTCCCATCCTAGATGAGAAATTTCTTTTTTATTTTACTTGCATGCCTCGGCTTCATTACTAGTTCTAATGCACAAGAGGGTATTCCTGTTTATTTTGATTATTTATCGGATAATTACTATCTGGTGCACCCATCTATGGCAGGTATTGGGCTAGGCGGTAAAATAAGGCTTACAGCCAGGAAACAGTGGTTTAATGTAGATGAAGCACCCAATTTGCAGACCTTAAGTGTTAATTGGAGATTAGGCGAGAGCCCAAGTGGAGTAGGGGTTATTTTGTTTAATGATGCCAATGGCTACCACTCACAAACAGGCTTAAAGACCACTTATGCACATCATTTGCAATTTGGAGAAGATATCAGAATACTTAATCAGGTATCATTTGGACTTAGTGCAGGCTTTATCCTCAGCAGCCTTGACGAAACCGAATTTAGGTCGGTTATTCCAGATCCAATAATTTCCGGCTCTCGTAACAGCGTAGGTTATTTCAATGTCGATTTTGGTATGTCCTATAATTATATGGAATTCTATGCCCATGCTACCTTGTTAAATGCATTGGGAAGCGGAAGAGATCTGTATACAGCTATTGAATTTGATAATCTCAGGCGGTATTTGTTCTCCGTAGGCTATATTTTTGGAAAATCTGAATGGCGTATAGAACCTTCCGTTTTATTCCAGATCACGGAATTTACCGAGGAAGAAACTATAGATTTAAACGCGAAAGTTTATAAAGACGTTCCATTTGGGACCGTTTGGGCCGGACTTTCCTATCGCAGAAGCTTTGATGGGGCTCAGTACCAAGCAAATGGGCAGTTTGGGGAGCAGCGCTTGCAATTATTCACACCTATCATTGGAGTGAACTATAACCGCTTTATGTTCTCTTATAATTACTCCTATCAGAATGGGGACATTCGTTTTGACAATGGAGGTTTCCACCAGATCACTCTAGGGTACGACTTTGGCCCGGAACGTCAAAACAGGTTCGACTGTTTTTGTCCTGCAGCCAATTAGAAAAAGGACTCCAAAACGAATTTTGAAGTCCCTTCAAATTGACTATTCGTAATTTTACTCCCAAAAAATATTTTTTTGAGAAGCCTGCTTTTTTATGGCTTTTAACATAGCTTGTTCCAGTTCTCCTGTTTGGTTCTTCTCTTGCTTAGCCAGATATTCTTCGCGTTTTGCATTAGCCTGCTGTATTTCTTTTTGGATACTTTGGCGTTCTGCTTTTTTTTCGGTTAGGAATTCCTGTATCTGTCCTTCAGATTTACCTCTGAGTGAAGCGGGGAGCGTTTCTTTTTTAATTTTAGCCAGGTCAAAATCTTTCCTGGAAGAAGCGTCCACTAGATCCCATTCTGCATTATTGTAAATTTCAGAACTTTTACTTACGGCACGTTTTACAGCTACCGCTTCTTGCAATTCCATGGCTTCCGAATCTTGTTCCACCTGTATTGCCATACGACTAACACCCATGGCGCCATATGATACATATGTACTATTCAAACGCGCATTCAGTCGGATGATGATCTCATCATAGGGAGTTTTAATATGTACAACCCGCCTATTATGGTCAATGGCCATATATTCCCCTCCGCCAAGCAGGGCGCCTTCCTGCCAATGAGTTTTTATTCCTTGTCTGTAATCGCCGCAAAAAATGGTATTCACAATTACATCCTTCTCTTTGGCATTAGTAACCGATCCCCTGAAATCCTTTTTACCTTGTGTAAAAGGTTCATTGCCTGCGATAAATATCATTTTTAAATCGTCTGGATTTTTACCCCAGTCTAATTGACGTAACGACTGATGGATTACTTGCCCACAATATTCTTCGCCACCATTGGTGGTTAATGAGAATAACTTTTCTGAGATCTTATCTAAGTCATTGCTAAATCCGAGGACCTGTTGAATAAAACCTTCCTGAGAAGCAAGATTATCATTGCCATACTGGTAAAGTGCTATCTGTAGGCCAGGGCGACTATTGTTGCCGCATTTGGCATATGCAAATTGGTTAACTATGTCCCAGAGTTGTGATTTCGCCTGATTGATAAGTCCATCCATACTATTACTGGTATCTAACAATAGCGCGATTTTCACCACGGGTTGCCTGGAATGTTCATTAGATTCCGGGTTACTCCGGAGATCTATAGGGGTAAATTGTTCTTGAGAATTGTGATTATGAGCAAAGCCGGTACCTATGAATAGTAACATCAATAGCATAATCGTTTTGTGGGCATACTTTTTCATTTTTTTTTATTTAAAGGGTTATGATAATAGGTGAAAAGTACGGTGCAACTTTTTTTAAAAAAACCGGCAATGAGTGAACAGGTCATCTGAATGAGGGAACTGGTCTGTTGGTTTCGGGAAGTGCAATAAAGCATGCGTATATTGCAAGGAATGGCGCAAAGACCATTTTTTAAAACGATTCAAATGGACTAAGTTTATCCTAATAATATGAATCATGCCAGTTAAATTACTTTTAGTAATAGCAATGCTCTTGGTCGTTTTTAACGCGAGCTCCCAGACACAAAATCAGAGAAAGGAACTAAGCATTGAAGGCACGGTTAAAGAGAAAAACAGCAATGTTCCTATTGCAGGGGCTGAAGTTATTTCTAATCAGGGAGGCTATGCTTCTACTAATGCCCTGGGAGAATTTTCAATTAAAGCGGCGATAGGAGACGTTCTGACATTTAGCAGTGCCGAATTTGAGACCATAAGCCATACCATTCAAAGTGATGATAAGATTACAGTATTGGTAGAAGGGAACAATGAAATTTCCCCTGGCATAACAGAAAAGGCCCTTTCTGTTGCCAGCACTGCCCGGCATAAGGCTTATCTGGATTCGGCCAGGATGTTTAAACCAACCAATATTGAAAAAAGTATAGATTATATCGCCAGCTCTATTGCCGAACTAGGAAATCGTGGTAATAAAAAGGAACTGGCCACATCTCTTGTTGAGCTTGCAGAGGTGTATAAATACTACCAACAATTAGACCTTGCCATCGCCAATTATAAAGATGCCCTTGAAGCGTATTACAGCAACAGTACTGCCCTTGCCTTGGGAAAGGCCTATATCGTAAACCGTCAATGGAAAGAAGCGATAAACATCTTAACACCTCTGGAAAAAAACACCGCTCTTGTACCTTATCAGCGCGTGGAAATTTATGAAAACCTGGGTGGAGCACATGCTGGTTTGGGAGATACCAATAAGGCAGTAGCTTTTTATCAGGAAGGATTAAAAATTGCGACCAAAAATCAGATCAGTCCAAAAATTCCGGATCTAAATTCTAAAATTGCGGATGCTTATTCCCGTGTGAATCGTTTGGAAGAAGCGAATGCTTATTATGATAATTCCTTAAGAGAGGCTAAGAAACAGACCCCAAAAAGAGCAATTCAGGAAAAAGAGAAGGTAGCTGATTTTCTGAATAAAAGTAACCGGTATGATGATGAGATACAGCTGCGAAAAAGTAGCTTACTGGAAATAGAGCAAATTCAAGCCCCCGTTGGTAAGGAATTGGGTGGCCTAAAAAGTGCAGACTCTATCACCAGTCAGCGAATCAACTATAAAATTGCCAATGCTTATATGGCTCAGGATAAATATGAGGAAGCCGTTCCCTATTTGGAACGGAGTATTGCTGCCGCAGACCGGGAGGAAGATCTTATTGTTCAAAAAGATGCTACAAGGAAATTATCTGAGGTATACAGCCGTCAAGGTGATTTTGACAGGGCGCTGGAAACCTATCAAAAGTATGTTGCTGTGGTGGACACCTTATACGTTAGGAAAGAACAGGAAATAGCACGGGCAGCTCGATTAAACCGGGAAATTGCGGCAACCCAAAATCGGATTACAGGACTGGAACAAGAGCGAGAACTGTCTCAGAGCAAATACGACCTTGCCCTGGCAGAGCAACGTTTAACGGAGGAAAGTAACAAGCGGCAATTATGGATAATATATTCCTTGGTTTTCGGAATGTTTTTTATGTCCTTGGCAGCTTTCTTTTTTTATAGGAGTACCCAAAAACAAAAGTTGGCCAATAACTTACTGGCATTAAAATCGCTGAGATCCCAGATGAATCCCCATTTTATATTTAACGCCTTGAATTCCGTCAACAATTATATTTCCAAACACGACGAACGTAGCGCCAACAGATATTTGAGCGATTTTTCCGCGCTGATGCGGACGGTTCTCGAAAATTCTGAGGAAGATTTTATACCACTAAATAAGGAGATTGAATTACTTGAACTATATCTGAAACTGGAGCATTCTAGGTTCCCTGATAAATTTTCGTACAGTGTGGAGGTGGAAGATTCTATCAACAGGGAAGCATACAATTTACCTCCGATGCTGTTACAGCCTTACCTGGAAAATGCTATTTGGCATGGACTTCGCTATAGGGAAACGGCAGGGTACCTGAAAATAAGAATATCACAAAAAAATAGTGACAGACTGGAGATTTGTATAGAAGATAACGGTATAGGCAGAAAGAAGTCGGCCGCATTAAAGACGCAGCATCAAAAAAAACAGCGATCTACGGCAATGCGGAATATTAAAAAACGAATTGCCATTTTGAATGATATGTACAAACATAATATTTCGGTTGAAGTCAGTGATCTGAACAAGAATGGCACGGGAACGCAGGTTGTCTTAAAATTAAATAAAAACTAATGAAGTTACGGGCTGTTATCATAGATGATGAGGTTACCAGCAGGGAAATTCTCCGTAATTATCTTAAAGACTATAGTAGCGAGGTAACTGTTGTGGGGGAAGCAGGTACCGTAGTAGAAGGTGTTGCTCTCATTAAGAGCGGCCAGCCAAATTTGGTATTCCTGGATGTGGAAATGCCATTTGGAAATGCGTTTGATCTACTGGAAGAACTGCCAGACAGGGATTTTCAAACTGTATTTGTAACTGCCTATAACCAGTATGCCATGGAGGCATTAAACCAGCATGCAGCATATTATCTGATGAAGCCCATAAATATTGATGAACTTATTAAAGCGGTGGCCTATGTGGGGGAGATCATTGACAAGGAGGAACAGTTGCAAGACCGGGTATTATCTTCAAAACTACAGAAAGTAGAAGGCAAGATAACGCTGCCACAACAGGATGGTTTTCAGGTACTTGATGTTTCAGATATATTATATTGCAAAGCCGATGATAACTATACGGAGATTTTTCTAGTTGATAAAAAGATTCTTGTAAGTAAGACCCTGAAATATTTTGAGGAAGCGCTCGCAGAATTTCATTTTGTACGCATTCATAAATCTTTCTTGGTGAATATTAATGAGGTTGTAAAATATAAAAAAGGTAAAGGTGGAAGTGTCATTATTTCTAATGGAAAAGAGTTGATGGTGTCAGCTTCCAGGAAAAAGGAATTACTTTCGTATTTCGAATAAATAGGCATTTAAATGTCTAGTTTAATCTCAACTTTAAAGTATGATCATAAAAACGGTGTTGGGAAAGACCCCTGAATTTGGAAAGGAATGTTTTATTGCTGAAAATGCGACCATTATTGGAGATGTGATCATGGGTGATGAATGCAGTGTATGGTTTAATGCGGTGATCCGAGGCGATGTACATTACATCAGGATGGGGAACAAGGTAAATGTACAGGACGGGGCCATTATTCATTGTACCTACCAAAAAGCACCCACTAACATTGGAAATAACGTGTCTATAGCCCATAACGCCATTGTTCATGGCTGTACGGTTGAGGATAATGTGTTGATAGGTATGGGCAGTATTATTATGGACGATTGTATAGTGGGGTCCAATAGCATAATAGCAGCCGGTGCCGTGCTTACTAAAGGCACTGTAGTGCCACCGGGGACGGTTTATGGTGGAATGCCAGCCAAAAAATTAAAAGACATTAGTCCGGAATTAAGTCAGGGCGAGATTCTGCGTATTGCCAATTCCTATGTAAAATACGCCAGTTGGTTTAAGGACCCTTCATAGTATAAGGGCGAGAATTCTTATTTTTACGAACTTAAATAGCAAAAAAAATGAATGCATATATTTTTCCCGGACAGGGAGCACAATTTTCAGGAATGGGACTGAATCTGTATGAAAAGTACCCTGAAGCTCAAGAATTGTTTGAGCAGGCCAATGACATTTTAGGATTTTCAATTACGGATGTAATGTTCAAAGGCACTGCGGAGGATCTTAAAGAAACCAAAGTGACCCAGCCTGCTATCTTTTTGCATTCTGTGATCCTGAGTAAGGTCATGGGTGACGCGTTTACACCGGATATGGTTGCCGGCCATTCTTTGGGCGAATTCTCTGCCCTGGTAGCTAATGGTGCTTTAAAATTTGAAGACGGTTTAAAATTGGTATCTAAAAGAGCGCTTGCCATGCAGAAAGCCTGCGAAATTGCACCCAGTACTATGGCTGCGGTTTTAGGGTTGGAGGATGCAGTTGTGGAAAGGATATGTAGTAGTATTGATGGGGTGGTAGTACCAGCCAATTATAATTGTCCAGGACAATTGGTGATCTCCGGTGAAACTTCTGCGGTTCAAGAAGCCTGCGCAAAATTAAAGGATGCCGGTGCAAGAAGAGCATTATTATTGCCGGTTGGAGGTGCATTTCATTCACCTATGATGGAACCGGCCAGGGAGGAACTGGCTGCAGCAATAGAAAATACAGTCTTTTCTGAACCAAGCTGTCCTATCTACCAAAATGTAAATGCTGCGGCAATAAGCAATGCGGCAGAGATACAGAAGAACCTTATTGCTCAACTAACGTCTCCAGTACGCTGGACACAAAGTGTACAGCAGATGGTTACAGATGGAGCTTCTAATTTTATCGAAGTAGGCCCAGGCAAGGTTTTACAGGGTTTGGTAAAGAAAATAGACCCAAATGCGATCGCCTCATCTGCTGAACTTCCTGCGAAATAATTTCCTGTCCAAATAGGAGAAAATTGTCATACATCTGAAAAATGGTTAATTAGACCTTATTATTAGTCTAAGGCGTCATTTTTTCTTATTATTGATCCCCTATTTTCACGAACGTAGTTTATCGATCACGCTTGAGATTCAGGACCTATTGGGGATTGTATATGGAAAGAAAAATAATAAAGAACAGCACTACCAACTTTTTTCAACACTTTAACGTAAAAAGCCTTCTTTTTTCGGGGCTCTTTTTGTTGTTTGGGGTTTTGGGGTATGGGCAAACTATAACCATAAGTGATCAGATAGTAGCTGAGAATGTAGCAGGGAATAACCTGATATTTACAGTTACCCTCGACATTGCAAACCCCAACCCTGGAGGTACTTCAGTTGCATATTCTTTTACTGATGTTACTGCCACAGGGGGAGGCACGGATTATGATAGTACGGGAGGCATAGTGACTTTTCCCCAATTCGATAACTCTAATAAATTTATTATAGTTCCTATTACTAATGATGCAATTGTTGAGGGCACTGAGACCTTCACTGTTTCATTGGGAATACCATCAGGTGGAGAAAGTGTTATCGGCTCACCGGCTACTGGGTCCATCACAAATGATGATAGTGCTACGCTTTCTATTGTGGCGACCACCCAAGCGGCGGAAGACGCTACGGATGGATTATTCACGATAAGTACTACAAATCAATTTAGTTCTGATGTAACCGTAAATATTTCAGTTACCGGATCAGCTACTGATGGCACAGACTTTTCTACATTAGGAACAAGTTTTAACTTTCCGTCCAATTCATCATCGACTACAATTCCATTATCGGTTATTCCTGACAACATATTAGAAGGAGATGAAACAGTAACAGTTACCATGACAAGTACCAACAATGCAGATGTAACAGTTGGTGCTACCGATGATGCAACTATCACCATTACCGATAATGACACTGCTGCTGTTACGATAGAGAATGTTGTAGTGACTGAAGGTATCGGTTTATTATTTACAGTAACGTTGGATAATGCGGTGAGTGGTGCCTTTACGGTCACCACGGGCTATGCTGATATTTCAGCCACGGGAGGAGCAACTCCCTTGGTAAGCCCTGAGGATTATGACAATGCTGCTCAGGTATTGAATTTTAATGGTACAGTAGGTGAGACACGGCAGTTTACAGTAACGACATTGAATGATGCTATATCGGAAGGGCAGGAGACCTTTACGGTGAATCTAACTTCAAGTAATACTTTGGTGGATGATACTGACACCGCCATAGGGACATTAAATGATAGTGATCCTGCACCTAATGTGACCATTGGAAATGCCAGTGCAACCGAAGGCAGTTCTATTAGTTTCCCTGTCACTTTAAGTGGGGCGAGTTCAGGAGACATTACCCTAACCTTTGGTTTTGGTACGCCTGGGAATGCTACTGGTGGCGGTGTAGATTATACGAGCACCAATGTACAGATAACGATAGATGCTGGTGATACAGCGGGTACAGTAGTGGTACCGACCTCCTTGGATTTAATAGATGAACCTGATGAGACTTTTACAGCCTCCGTAGTAAGTGTGGATGCAGGAACTGTAGGTTCTACTGCTGATACGGCTATTGGAACTATTTTAGATGATGATGGAGCACCTAATGTGACCATTGGAAATGCCAGTGCAACCGAAGGCAGTTCTATCAGTTTCCCTGTCACCTTAAGTGGGGCGAGTTCAGGAGACATTACCCTAACCTTTGGTTTTGGTACGCCTGGGAATGCTACTGGTGGCGGTGTAGATTATACGAGCACCAATGTACAGATAACGATAGATGCTGGTGATACAG